>Ga0255338_1000007_pt1 | contig 879816 bp, 812 predicted proteins | sample MeOH1_35cm_T4_19_FD_203715 | JGI IMG/M metagenome (GOLD analysis project Ga0255338, IMG submission 203715) | Sandy soil microbial communities from University of British Columbia, Vancouver, Canada - MeOH1_35cm_T4_195 | ecosystem: Engineered > Artificial ecosystem > Sand microcosm >... | reverse complement strand
GGCGTGGGATAGCCTGGGTAACGAGTACCAAGTCAACGTGGAAAATTGCGGGCGGGATGAGTGCGCCGCCACCCGACATGCCATCGTTCGCGCTGCTGCTGAGATCGGTGTCCAGGCCCACCCCGACAACAAGGACGGAGGCGCAAATGGCTGAGAACTGGAACCAGGAAATCGAGCGGCTGCGGAAGGAACTGGAGGCGGAAAAGGCGAAGGTGGCGATCCTGCGCCGCGCCATCATCAAGCATCAGTGCCGGTCGTTCAATTCTGACCACCCGGCGCTCGCCGAAGCGCTGGCCGTCACCGACAACAAGGAGCAGTAATGGTCGTCACTATCGAGCAGCACGAGCTGCAGCGCTTGCTGGTCGAAGCGGCGCGCCTGGGCGCCAACCATGCCATCGAGGACATGGTTTGCTACCACCTGAAGGACGCGTGCGCGCGGCTGGGGATCAGCTACAACACGCTGAAGAAGCGCATCCTGGAGGGGAAAATCCAGGCGGTAGACGGCAGGATCACCGGCGCCGAGATCCGCCGCTATCTAGCCCAGCTTGGCCGCGATGCTTGAGCCGTGCGGGTTGTAGTAGACCATGGCCATTTTCGGATCGGTCCAGCCGAACATCTTGCACAGGTCCAGCACGTCGATCTTCTTGGCGATCATCGTCGCCGCGGTGTGCCGGGTGTCGTGGAACGTGAAACCCGACAACTCGGCCCGCTCGCGGTACTTGCGGAATAAGGCGTCCAGGGACGCCGGCCGGATGCCGAAGACGAGATTTTCGTCCCAGCCTTTCATGCGCCGCAGAATTGCCCGCGCCCGGGTCGACAGCGGCACGTCGCGCGGACGGTCGCTCTTCGTGTCGGGAAGGTGCGCATGCAGGTCGTGCACGTTGGCCCACGTCAGGCCGCACAATTCCCCGGCACGCATGCCCGTGCGCAGCGCCAGCAGCATGCAGTTGGCCACCGCCTCCGCCGTGCTGCCGATGCGCCCGCTGCGCTGATAGCCCATCTCGCGCAGCATCTTGCGCACCTCGGACATGCTGATTGTTCGGTCGCGGTGCTTACCCTTGGCTGGCTTGCGGATACCGCGCACGGGGTTCAGGTCCACCCACTCCCATTCCAACCGGGCCGCTTCGAACACCGACGCCAAGAGGCTCAGCTCGCGCAGGACGGACGACGGGCCGATATTTTTGGCGCGGTCGTCCCGGAAGGCCCCGATATGCTGCGCGGTCACCTTGGACATTGGCAGGTCCAGCGGCAGCACGTAGCTTTCGAAGGCAGCCAGGCGCACCTGTTCCCACCGCTCGCCCTTCCGCTGCGGGGACACTTCATCGCTGTATTTTCGCAACGCTTGCCGCAGCGTATGCAGGTCGCCGGCCGGCTTTGTAGCGTGATCTCGGATGTGAGATTCGCGTTTTGCCGCCCATTCGACGGCCTCGCGCCGCGTGGGGAATACTTGGCTATCACGGACGCCAAGCAATTTTATTTGTGCCCGATACCCTTTTGCGGTCTTCTGGATGCTTGCCATGTGGGGCCGAGAGCGGGGCTCAGATGGGGCCGGAGACTGCGAATTCTTGCTTTTTGGCAGTCAACCGATCACCCACCCACCCTGCTAAACCGTTGATTTGAAAGAAATTGATCATAGCCGATCAACGGTTTGAATAGTCTTGGTGCGAAGGAGGGGACTCGAACCCCTACACCTGTTACGGCGTCAGGACCTAAACCTGGTGCGTCTACCAATTTCGCCACCTTCGCTATAGGCCAAGCCCGCTATTGTAGCTTGCTTGTTAAAATCTTGCGTCATGAATCCGCGCCTCGATGCCCTACACCCCTATCCGTTCGAAAAACTGCGCGCTTTGCTGGCTTCGGCCAGCCAGCAGCCGGACGGTCTGACGCCCATCAATCTGTCGATCGGCGAGCCCAAACACGCCGCGCCCGCGCGCGTCGAACAGGCCATCCGCGACAGCCTCGCGGGCCTGTCCGTGTACCCGTCCACCAAGGGCGATCCGGCGCTGCGCCGGGCGATCTCGGAGTGGCTGGCGCGGCGCTACAGCATCCCTGCCCCGGATCCGGAAACGCAGGTGCTGCCGGCGCTGGGCTCGCGCGAGGCGCTGTTCGCGTTCACGCAGACCGTCATCGACCCGTCCGCAGACTCGGTGGTGATCTGCCCCAATCCCTTCTATCAGATCTACGAAGGCGCGGCGCTCCTGGCTGGCGCCACGCCCTACTTCGTCAACGCCGACCCGGTGCGCAATTTCGCCAGCGACTGGAGCCAGGTGCCCGACGAAATCTGGAAGAAGACGCGCATGGTGTTCGTCTGCTCGCCGGGCAACCCGGCAGGCAACGTCATGTCGCTGGACGAATGGGAAACGCTGTTCGAACTGTCCGACCGCCATGGTTTCGTGATCGTCTCGGACGAGTGCTATTCGGAAATCTATCTGGACGAAGGCAACCCGCCGCTGGGCGGCCTGCAGGCCGCGCGCCGCCTGGGCCGCGATACCTACCGCAACCTGGTGGCGTTCTCCAGCCTGTCCAAGCGTTCCAACGTGCCGGGCCTGCGTTCGGGCTTCGTGGCGGGCGACGCCGCGCTGATCGGCCGCTTCCTGCTGTATCGCACGTATCATGGCAGCGCCATGAGCCCCATCGTGTCCGCAGGCAGCATCGCCGCCTGGACGGACGAGGCGCACGTGAAGGACAACCGGCGCCTGTACCGCGAGAAATTCGACGCCGTCGTGCCCATCCTGCAGAAGGTGCTGGACGTGTCCCGCCCGCAGGCCTCGTTTTATCTGTGGGCGGCCACGCCGGGTTCCGATACCGCGTTCGTGCGCGACCTTTTTGGCCGTACCGGTGTTACCGTGCTGCCGGGCAGTTTCCTGGCACGCGAGGCTCACGGCGTGAATCCCGGCCAGGGCCGCATCCGCATTGCTCTGGTGGCGCCCTTGGCTGACTGCGTGCAGGCAGCCGAACGCATCGCACATTTTGTGCATACTTCCGTTTGATCAACCTTTAAAAGCTGAGCCGCTATGACTCTCGACCTGCAGACCACCATCGAAAAAGCCTGGGACGACCGGGCCAACCTGTCGCCCACCGACGCCAGCGCCGAAGTGCGCGAAGCGGTCGAGCGCACCATCGACGGCCTGGACCTGGGCCGCCTGCGCGTGGCCGAGAAAATCAACGACGACTGGGTTGTGCACCAGTGGATCAAGAAGGCCGTGCTGCTGTCGTTCCGCCTGAACGACAACGCCATCATGGGCCAAGCCCCCCTGCAGTTCTACGACAAGGTGCCGCTCAAGTTCTCGGAATACGGCGACAACGCCTTCAAGCAAGGCGGCTACCGCGTGGTACCGCCGGCCGTGGCCCGCCGCGGCGCCTACCTCGCCCGCAACGTGGTGCTGATGCCCTCCTACGTGAACATCGGCGCCTACGTCGACGAAGGCACCATGGTCGACACCTGGGCCACCGTCGGCTCCTGCGCCCAGATCGGCAAGAACGTGCACCTGTCGGGCGGCGTGGGCATCGGCGGCGTGCTGGAACCGCTGCAAGCCAACCCCACCATCATCGAAGACAACTGCTTCATCGGCGCCCGCTCGGAAGTCGTGGAAGGCGTGATCGTTGAAGAGAACTCGGTGCTGGCCATGGGCGTGTTCCTGTCGCAAAGCACCAAGATCTATGACCGCGCCACCGGCAAGATCACCTACGGCCGCGTGCCGTCGGGTTCGGTCGTGGTCCCGGGTTCGCTGCCGTCGGCCGACGGCTCGCACAGCCTGGCTTGCGCGGTCATCGTCAAGCGCGTCGACGCGCAGACCCGCGCCAAGACCAGCATCAACGATCTGCTGAGGGCCTGATGAGCAATTCAGCCGTACTGGATCTGGTCAAGGACCTGATCGCCCGCCCTTCGGTCACGCCGGCCGATGAAGACTGCCAGGCGACGCTGGCCGCGCGCCTGGAACGCATCGGCTTCACCTGCGAGACCATCGCCCAGGGCGGTGTCACCAACCTGTGGGCGCGCCGCGGCAGCGCGGCGCCGCTGACCGTGTTCGCCGGTCACACGGACGTGGTGCCTCCGGGTCCGCGCGAAAAGTGGGAAAGCGATCCTTTCGTTCCCACCGAGCGCGATGGCTACCTGTACGGCCGCGGGGCGGCCGACATGAAGAGTTCGATCGCCGCCTTCGTGGTGGCGGCCGAGGAATTCGTGGCGGCCCACCCGCAGCATGGCGGCTCGATCGCCCTGCTGATCACCTCCGACGAAGAAGGCCCGTCCATCGACGGCACCGCCATCGTTTGCGACGCGCTGAAGGCGCGCGGCGAACAGATGGACTATTGCATCGTCGGCGAACCCACCTCGGGCGACGTGCTGGGCGACACCTGCAAGAACGGCCGCCGCGGTTCGCTGTCGGGCAAGCTCACGGTCAAGGGCATCCAGGGCCACGTGGCCTACCCCCACCTGGCGCGCAACCCCATGCACCAGCTGGCGCCGGCCCTGGCCGACATCGTCAGCATCGAATGGGACCAGGGCAACGAGTACTTCCCGCCCACCACGTTCCAGGTGTCGAACCTGAACTCGGGCACCGGCGCCACCAACGTGGTGCCGGGCGAGGCGGTGGCGCTGTTCAACTTCCGCTTCTCCACCGCCAGCACGCCGGAAAGCCTGCAGGCGCGGGTACATGAAGTGCTGGACCGCCATGGCCTGGAGTACACGCTGGACTGGGAACTGGGCGGCGAGCCCTTCCTGACGCCGCGCGGTTCGTTGACGGATGCGCTGGTCTCGGCCATCCGCGACGAAACCGGCGTGACGGCAGAGCTCTCCACCACCGGTGGCACGTCCGACGGCCGTTTCATCGCCAAGATCTGCCCGCAGGTCATCGAATTCGGTCCCTGCAACGCCACGATCCACAAGGTCAACGAACGCATCGAAGTGGCCTCGCTGGATCCGTTGAAGAACATTTATCGGCGCACGCTGGAAAACCTCCTGCTGCCGCCCAAGTAAAAGCCTCACATGTATCAATCCGCCCGCCAAGAACTGCTGACCCTGCGCGACCTGATCCGCTACGGCGTGTCACGCCTGAACGCCGCCCAGGTGGCGCTGGGACATGGCAGCGACAATGCCTGGGACGAGGCGGTCTACCTGACGCTGCACGCCTTGCATCTGCCGCTGGATACGCTGGAGCCCTTTCTGGACGCCCGCGTGCTCAGCGAAGAACGCAACCGCGTGCTCGACCTGATCGACCGCCGCGTGACCGAGCGCCTGCCCGCCGCCTACCTCACCAACGAGGCCTGGCTGCGCGGCCACCGCTTCTACGTGGACCAGCGCGTCATCGTGCCGCGCTCGCCCATCGCCGAATTGCTGGACCAGGGCCTCGCGCCCTGGGTGCAGGATGCGCTGGCGGTTGAGAACGTGCTGGACATGTGCACGGGATCCGGCTGCCTGGCGATCCTGTCCGCGCTGGCCTTCCCCTATGCCCACGTGGACGCGGTCGACGTGTCGCCGGATGCGCTGGAAGTGGCGCGCCGCAACGTGGACGACTACGGTCTGACGGACCGGCTGGACCTGCACGAAAGCAATCTGTTCGACAGTCTGCCGCCGCGTCTGTACGACGTGATCATCTGCAATCCGCCCTACGTGAACAGCGGCTCCATGGACGTCCTGCCCCAGGAGTACCGCCACGAACCGCAGCTGGCGTTGGCCGGCGGCGACGACGGCATGGACCTGGTGCGCCGCATCCTGGAAGCGGCGCCGCGCTTTCTCACGCCGGAAGGCGTGCTGGTGCTGGAGATCGGCCACGAACGCGACTTCTTCGAAGCCGCCTTCCCGCAACTCTCGCCCGTCTGGCTGGACACGGAAGAAGCCTCCGACCAGCTTCTGCTGCTTACCCGCGAGCAACTCAGCCTGTGATACGCGCTACTGGATTGACCCTGCGCCGCGGCACCAAGGTGCTGCTGGACGGCGCTGAATTCGTCGTGCATCCGGGCGAGCGCGTGGGCATCGTCGGCAAGAACGGCGCGGGCAAGTCCTCGCTGTTCGCGCTCTTGACCGGCACGCTGGACCTGGACGCGGGCAACCTGGCCATGCCCGCCGGCTGGCGCATAGCCAGCGTCAAGCAGGAAATCGAAGCCGACGAGCGCCCGGCGCGCGAATTCGTCATCGACGGCGACACGCATCTGCGCGAGCTGCAGGCGCGCCGCGCCGAGCTGACGGACGAGCAAGGCACGCAGATCGCCGAGGTGGAAGCGGCGCTGGTGGAAGCCGGCGCCTGGAGCGCGGCCTCGCGCGCCGAGCAGCTGCTGGCCGGCCTGGGCTTCAAGCCCGCCGAATGGATGCAGCCGGTGGCGAGCTTTTCCGGCGGCTGGCGCATGCGCCTGGCCCTGGCCCGCGCGCTGATGGCGCCGTCCGAATTGCTGCTGCTGGACGAGCCCACCAACCACTTGGACCTGGACGCCATGCTGTGGCTGGAGAAATGGCTGGCGGCCTATCCCGGCACCGTCATGCTGATTTCCCATGACACCGAGTTCCTGGACGCGGTCGCCAAGTCCATCCTGCATTTCGACCACGCCAAGCTGGTGCGCTACCGCGGCGGCTACGGCGACTTCCTGACGCAACGCGCCGAGCGCCTGCGCCAGACCAATATCGCCTACGAACGCCAGACCCGCGAAGCCGCCCGGCTGCAAGGCTTCATCGACCGCTTCAAGGCCAAGGCGTCCAAGGCCAAGCAGGCGCAGAGCCGCGTCAAGGCGCTGGCGCGCATGCAGGTGCTGGCGCCCTTGCATGCCGAAGCGGGCATCGACATCCGCATCCCCTCGCCCGACCAGGTGCCGGATCCGCTGCTGACCCTGGAGCATTTGTCGGCCGGCTACACGGACGCCGACGGCAACGCGGTGCCCATCCTGCGCGACGTGACGCTGATGGTGCGCGCCGGCAGCCGCGTCGGCGTGCTGGGCGCCAACGGCGCCGGCAAGAGCACGCTGATCAAGACCCTGGCCGAAGAGCTGCCGGTGCAGGCCGGCACGCGCCGCGCCTCGCGCGGGTTGGCCATCGGCTATTTCCATCAGCACCAGCTGGACATGCTGGACGTGGACAGCACGCCCATCGCCCATCTGGCGCGCCTGGCTCCCGAGACCCGCGAACAGGAGCTGCGCAACTATCTGGGCGGCTTCGGTTTTTCCGGCGACACGGTGACCAGCAAGGTCGGTCCCATGTCCGGCGGCGAAAAGGCGCGCCTGGCGCTGTCCCTGATCGTCTGGCAAAAGCCCAACCTGCTTCTGCTGGACGAACCCAGCAACCACCTGGACGTGGAAACGCGCGAAGCCCTGGCCGCCGCGCTGGCGGACTTCGGCGGCAGCATGCTGCTGGTGTCGCATGACCGGCATCTGCTGCGCACCACCGTGGACAGCTTCTGGATCGTGGCCGACGGCGCGGTACAGGAGTTCGACGGCGACCTGGAGGACTACCGCGACTGGCTCGCCGCCCGCAACGCCGGCGAACGCGCGGAAGCCGCGCGCGAGAACGCCGCAGGCAACGAACCGGTGGTGGACCGCAAGGCCCAGCGCCGCGCCGAAGCCGAACAGCGCCAGCGCCTGTCCGCGCTGCGCAAGCCGCTGGAATCCAGGCTCGCCAAGGTCGAGACCGAGATGGAGAAGCTGCGCGCCAAGCTGCATGCGCTGGACGCCGTCATCGCCGACCCGGACCTGTACTCGGATGCTCGCCGCGCCGAACGCCAAAAGGTCATGGCCGAGCATGGCGAGCACGGCAAGCGCATGGACGAGCTGGAAGAGCAGTGGCTGGAAATCCAGGGTTCCCTGGAAGAGATCGAACAGTCCGAGGTCTGACGGCCTGCGGCGGGCGCCCTGCCCGCCGCCGCTTCCTTCACGCCCTCCTTATCTAGAAATAGAAATCGTTATCATTTATACTCTGCCGCGAATTTGACTCTATCTGGCGCCCGGCGCCGGCGACATGTCTACGCTCACGGAAGTATTTCTCCGCCATTACCGAGAGGTGCTGGGTTTCCTCTCCCTGCGCACCGGCTCGCGCGACGTCGCACAGGACTGCGCGCAGGACACCTGGATCAAACTGGCGGAATTCAAGGACAGGACGCGTCCCGACAACGACCGCGCCTACGTCTTCCGCGTGGCCGCCAATATCGCTACCGACTGGCACCGGCGCCGCAGCCGCGAACAGATCGCCACCGCCGACTACGCCGCTTCGCGCCCTACCCTGCACGAGCCCGACACCCTGGACGTGGCTGCCGCGCGGCAGATGCTGCGCAGGCTGGAAGCCGCGCTGCTGACCCAGCCGCGTCGCAGCCTTGACGTGTTCGTGCTGCACCGGCACGAGGGCCTGAGCTACCGCGCCATTGCCGAGCGTTTTGCGATTTCTGTCAGCGCGGTGGAAAAGCACATGATGCGTATCCTGCTGGCCTGCGACCAGGCGCTGGCGTCCTGAGCATGGCCGCCCCCAAGACCGGCAGCGCCCAGGAAGAAGCGTCGCGCTGGGTCGTGCGCCACAGCGGCCAGGGCATGGATGCGCAAGCTCAGGCGGAGTTCGAAGCCTGGTACCGCGCCGACGCCAGCCACGCCGACGCCTATGAACGGCTGGCGCGCCTGTGGCGGCGCATGGGCGAAATCGATCGCGGCAAGCTGGCACCGCGGCGCACGCGCAAGCGCGGCGCGGCGGCGGCGCTGGCCGTGCTGGCGGCCTGGCCGGCCTGGCAACTGCTGCGCGCCACCCATCCCGGCGCGGACTACACGACCGGCGCCGAAGTGCGCCGCGTGGCCCTGCCCGACGGCTCCAGCGCCACCTTGGACGCGGACTCGGCCATCGCCATCGATTTCGCGCCAGGCAAGCGCGAAGTACGGCTCCTGGCCGGACGGGCGCTGTTCGCGGCCGCGCCGCGCGCGCCCGGCGGTCCGGACTTCACGGTAGTGACGCCGGACGCGTCCGCAGCCGCGCTCGGCACCCGCTATGTCGTGGCGCGCGAGGCCGACGGCACGCGCGTGGCAGTGTACGAACATCGCGTCGCAGTCCATTGCCTGGCCTGCCAGGATGACACCGCCTTGGTGCTGGACGCGGGCCAGGAAGCCGCCGTGTCGGCGACGGGCATCACGCGCCTCGCCGCCTCGCCGGAACCGGCGCCGGACTGGAGCCAGGGTCTGCTGGCCTTCAACAATGTCGCATTGCCCGAGGCCGCGGCGCGGCTCTCCCGCTATGGCGGCAAGCACATCCTGGTGCTGGGCGACACCGCCAGGCGTTTGCGCGTGTCGGGCACCGCCAGCATCGGCGATCCCAAGCGCGCGCTGGAGTTGCTGCTGGCGCAGGCCAAGGTCGGCATCACCGAACTGCCCGGCCTGTTGATCCTGCGGTAAAACCGATTGCCAATCGGTAAATGAGAATCGATATAAATTATTCATCAGCAATCCGCTGAGGTAATCCGTACCTGCACACGTCCTACGGCTGACATCAACACCCGCTTGGACGCATTCATGCTGTTTCTCCACTTCAACCGGCGCGCGCGCCGGTCTGGCGCTACGGCGGCGCTGCTCGCCGCCGCGTTGCTCACGGCCTCGCCGGCCCCTGCTCAGCCCGCCGCGCCCGTTGCCTATGACCTGCCGGCCCAACCCCTGGGCGACGCCTTGCTCGCGTTGGGCCGGCAAGCCGGCCTGGAGATCTCGTTTCCGCCGGCGGCGGTAGCGGGCAAGACCTCCCCGCCACTGCACGGAGAGTATTCGCCGCTGCTCGCGCTGAACCACCTGCTGGCGGGGTCCGGGCTGGCGCTACGCGCGGACGGCCCCGGACGCTACATCGTCTACGTGGACAAGACCAACCAGTTTTCCGCCCTGCGCCTGGACGCCGTGCGGGTCTACGGCGAACAGGTCGGCGAGCGCATCTATACCCGCGAGGACATCGCCGAGACGCCCAGTTCCAACCGCGACCTCAGCACGCTGGTGGCGACGCATCCGGCGGTGCGCACCAATCCGGGCGCGGCCGGTTCGCAGAACCGCGGCTCACTCAACGTGGAAGACATTTCCTTCCACGGCTCCAGCCCCTACCAGAACCTGTTCCAGCTCGACGGCATGGACGCGACCAACCGCGTGAATCCGGCCAGCAAGAATCTGAACCTGCAGGTCGGCAACGTGCCCAGCAACCCGCAGTCGTACTTCGTGGACACGAGCCTGCTGGAGGAAGTCCGTGTGCACGACAGCTTCGTGCCGGTCGAGTACGGTGGCTTCACCGGCGGCGTGGTGGACGCGAGATTGCGCCGGTTCTCGGGCGAAAACCGCCTTAACCTCGACTACCGCTGGAACACCTCCAAGATGACGCGGCAGCAAGTCGCCGAGGGTGAAGAGAACAATTGGGCCAAGGGCAAACCGGGTTACTCGCCCGAATGGAAGAAGCGCTTCTATTCGGCCGTGGGCGATCTGGCCTTCAATGAAAAATCGGGCGCGGTGCTGGCCATGTCTCGGCGCGAATCGGACATCACACGCTGGAACATGGGCGTGGATGACAAGGGGCAGCCGACCCCGGGCCAGGATGCCTACCGCGACCGCATTGACAACTTCCTGGGCAAGTTCAGCGTGCGCGCCAGCGCCGATACCACGGCCGACCTGACGCTGAAGTACAGCGACCGCAGCGAAACCCTGGCCAGCGACCTGTTCCGGCACACGCGCTGGGACAACAACCATGGGGCGCGCGGCGTCGGCGCCAACGTGGATCACTATTTCAAGGGGGGACGCCTGGCATTGCAGGCGGGCTGGGACCGGTCGCTGAGCAACCGCGAATCCATCGGCGACGAACTCGTGACCTTCCGCCCCTACCGGCTGCCGCAGTACACGGCCGGCGGCTTCGGCAAGGAGCAGACGCGGCAGGACACCTGGACCCTGAAGGGCCGCGTCGACCTGGATCCGGTACGGACGGGCGTGTTCACGCACATTCCGTACGCGGGGGCCGAACTGAACCGGGTCCAGGCGAACTTCGAGCGTTTCCAGGAAAGCCATTCCTACCAGCGGGCCTATAACCGCGATGGCAGCTATCGCGACTACAGCAAGGTCCGTTACCTGCCCGGCACCGTGGACGTGAACTACGACATGGCCAGCCTGTACCTGTCGGACCGCATCGAGTGGGAACGGCTGGCCTTGGACGCCGGCCTGCGTTACGACCGCGAAACTTTCCTGGGCAGCAACAACGTGTCGCCGCGCACGCGGCTGGACTGGGACATGTTCGGATCGGGCGACACCCTGCTCAGCGCCGGATGGTCGCGCTATTACGGCTCCAGCGTGCTGGAAACCGCGCTTGAAGCGGAAAGAAGCCGCCTGCGGCGCCAGGTGCTGGACAAGAACGGCAACCCCGTGGCGGACGGCGGCAAGGAGTACTACGTGGAGTACAAGGGCTTGCGCATGCCCTATGACGACGAATGGGCGATCTCGCTGCGCCAGCGCATGGCCGGCGTGGAAGGCGTGCTGAGCTACGTGCGCCGCAACGGCCGCGACCAGTGGACCAAGACCGGCACCGAAAAGGACGGCTACCGCTACACCAACGAAGGCCTGTCCACCACCGACGGCGTCAGCCTGTCGCTACGCACACTGGAGCCCTGGCGCCTGGGCGAAACGCGCTGGAACATGCAGGCAAGCTGGAGCTGGCAGAAACGCAAGACCAACGCGGACCTGGTCGAAGGCTACAACGGCGACGCGCGCGACCCCGACGAATACGTGATCTACAACGGCTCGCGCCTGCGCGCCATCGACCTGCCGCCAAGCTCCTTCTACCAGCCGCAGATCGCCACGCTCAGCCTGACCGGCGCGTGGCCGCGCACAGGCCTGACCTGGAGCAACATGGTGAACTGGCGCAGCAAGCGCGACGCCACCATCTACGTGGGACTGGGTCCGCGGCCCGATTATCTGGAGCGTTTCGAATCCGGTGAGATCCCGTCCTATTGGACCTGGGACACCAAGCTTTCCTGGAATCCCACGTTCGCGCGCAGCCTGGAATTCACGGTCGAAGTCCTGAACGTGCTGGACCGCAGGCCCGCCGTGACGGCCAGCAATCCGAACGTCAAGACCAACCGCAGTACCTATCAGACGGGACGGGAGCTATGGCTGCAAGTCGGTTACCGCTTCTGATCCTGGGCGCGGCGCTGGCGCTGGCGGCGTCCGCGTCCCACGCCGATGCAGACGCCCAGGACGATCAGACCGCCTGCCGCACGTCCACGGGCTGGAACGCCGCCTGCCTGCGCCCGCACTACGCTGGGCCGCCCTCGACCTGGCCTGCGCCCACGATCGATCCTGGCATGGACTGGCGCGAATGGGGGCCAGCGCCGCCGGCCTCCAGTCCGCCCCTGGCCTGGACCGCGGCCAATGCCGGCCAGGCAGAACTTGCCGCAGACGTTGCGCGTCCGGCGGTGGTGACGCTGGGGCAGATGCTGTTCTTCGATACCCGGCTGTCGCGCAAGGGGCAGGTGTCCTGCGCCTCCTGTCATCTGCCGCAGCGCGCCTTCACCGACGGCCTGGCGCTGGCCGTGGGCGAAGACAAGCTGATGGGCAGGCGGCGCTCCACGCCGCTGTATGCGGCGCCGTTCGCGCCCCGGTTGTTCTGGGACGGACGCGCCGCCAGCCTGAAGGAGCAGGTGCTGGGCCCCATCCACGATCCCCGCGAAATGAACCATGATGCCGACGGCGCCGTGGCGCGGCTGCTGGCGGCCGCCCCGTACCCGGCGCAGTTCCTGCAGGCGTTCGGCGCGGCGCCGGCCGCTCGGCCGCCAGTGGATGCCGACCGCCTGGCGCGCGCGCTGGCCGCCTATGTCGCGACGCTGCGGCCCGAGCCCACGCGCTTCGACACATTCCTGGATGGGCAATCCGACGCGCTGGACGATGCCGAGCTGATCGGCATGCACCTGTTCCGCACCCAGGCGCGCTGCATGAACTGCCACAGCGGCGCGATGCTGACCGACCACCAGTTCCACAACATCGGCCTGTCCTTCTATGGCCGCCGCAACCAGGATCTGGGACGCTACGAAGCGACGCGCGATCCCGCCGATCTGGGCAAGTTCCGCACGCCCAGCCTGCGCAATGTGTCGCGCGCCGGACCGTGGATGCACAACGGCCTGTTTCCCGACCTGAAGGGCCTGCTGCGGATGTACAACGCCGGCATGGGCCGCGACCCCGAGCCCAGCGATCCGCCCGACCCCTATGCGCCGCGCAAGTCCGAACACATCCGGCCGCTTGCGTTGAGCGCGGACGAGATCGACGCCTTGCTGGCGTTCATGCGGGTCTTGTAGGAAAGGAAGAGGCGGCGCGCGGCGGGCTCGCTGATGCAAGCTGCCGCGCGCCGCCGGCCTGGCATTACGAGTAGGGGCGCTCGCGCAGGCGGGTGTGGTGGTCGACCACGGTGTCGATCACTTCGCGCAGGATGGTTTCGGCAAGCGCGGGCGGCACGCCCGCCTCTTGCGCCAGGCGGCGGATGCGCGCGACCTGCTGCTCCTCGCGCTTGGGATCCACCAGGTCCATGCCCAGCTCGCGCTTGAGCTCGCCGATCATGTCCGTGCAGCGGAACCGCACGCCCAGCAGCAGCATGATCTGCTGGTCGATTTCATCGACCTCGGCGCGCAGCGACGCCAACTCGGCTTTGGAAGTATCGTTGTCGGCCATGAGTATCAACCCTGAACAATGTCGAGTTTGGCGATGCCCAGCGCCAAGGTCTTGGCGCCCACGTCGCGGAACTGGATTTCAGCCTGGGCGTCCTGCCCTGCTCCGCTCAAGCCGATGATCGTGCCCTCGCCGAACCGCGCGTGGTGCACGCCCTGACCTACACGATACTGCTTGTCGCCCACCGTGACGCCGGTGGTGACGCTGCGCGCTTGACGCGGCGCAATGGTATTGGTGGGCTTGCGGCCGAAAGCGTCGCCGCGATTGCCGCCGCCCCAGCCAGCGCCCGTGCCGCCGACCTGGGCCAGGCCGGCCTTGGGCGACAGCCACTTCAGGTGCTGTTCGGGGATTTCTTCCAGGAAGCGCGAACGCATCGCGTAGCGCGTCTGGCCGTGCAGCATCCGGCTTTGCGCCAGGCTGATGTACAGACGCTGGCGCGCGCGCGTGATGGCCACGTACATGAGGCGGCGCTCTTCTTCCAGTCCGGAAGCTTCCAGGACGCTGTTCTCGTGCGGGAACAGCCCCTCTTCCAGGCCGGTGATGAAAACCGCGTCGAACTCCAGGCCCTTGGCGGCGTGCACGGTCATGAGCTGGACGGCGTCCTGGCCTTGCTGGGCCTGGTTGTCGCCCGCTTCCAGCGCTGCGTGCGACAAGAATGCCGCCAGCGGGGTCAGACCGTCGGACGCCACGACCGGCGCGTCGACCACGCCCGCGTTCAGCGTGGAGGCCGTGTCCTGTTCGGGCACCACGCCGGCAGGCATGCCGTCGTAGTTTTCCTCGGACGCGAACACCGCCGCGGCGGTGACCAGTTCGCTCAGGTTTTCCAGGCGCTCCGCGCCTTCGCGTTCGGCCTTGTAATGCGCGTTCAGGCCGCTGGCCTCGAGCATGTGCTCGACCATTTCCGGCAGCGGCAGGTCGCGGGTCTCTTCGATCAGGCGATGGATGAGTTGCGCGAACTGCGCCAGGTTGGAGCCGCCCTTGCCGGGCACCAGGGCCACGGCCGCGTACAGGCTGGTGTCGTGCGCGCGCGCGGCGTCGCCCAATTGCTCCAGCGTGCGCGCGCCGATGCCGCGCGTGGGAAAGTTGACGACCCGCATCCACGAGGTGTCGTCGTGCGGGTTGGCCATCAGGCGCAGGTAGGCCAGCGCGTGCTTGATTTCCTGGCGCTCGAAAAAGCGCAAACCGCCGTACACCTTATAGGGAATGCCGGCGGAAAAGATGGCGTGTTCCAGCACGCGCGACTGCGCGTTGCTGCGGTAGAGCACGGCGATCTCGCGGCGCAGGCTGCCTTCGCGTATCAGCGAACGGATTTCGTCCACGATCCACTGCGCTTCCATGCCGTCGGACGGCTGCTCGATGACGCGCACCGGCTCGCCGTCGCCTTGCTCGGTCCAGAGATTCTTGCCCAGGCGGCCGGTGTTGTGGCCGATCAGCGCGTTGGCCGAATCCAGGATGTGGCCGAAGGAACGGTAGTTCTGTTCCAGGCGGATCACGGTGCCGCGCGCATAGTCGCGCTCGAAGTCGGCCATGTTGCCGACGTTGGCGCCGCGGAAGGCATAAATCGACTGGTCGTCGTCGCCCACCGCGAAGATCGCGGCGCCGCCGCCAGCCAACAGGCGCAGCCACTTGTACTGCAGCGTGTTGGTGTCCTGGAACTCGTCGACCAGAATATGGCGGAAGCGGCGCTGATAGTGCTCGCGCACCGGCGCATTGCGCGACAGCAGTTCGTAGGCGCGCAGCAGCAGCTCGGCGAAGTCCACCACGCCCTCGCGCAGGCACTGGGCCTCGTAGAGCTGGTAGATCTCGATCAGGCGGCGGCGATGGGCGTCATAGGCTTCCACGTCGGCGGGACGCAGGCCCTCTTCCTTGGCGCCGTTGATGAAGCGCTGCACATCGCGGGGAGGATACTTTTCGTCGTCGACGCCGTTGGCCTTCATCAGGCGCTTGATCGCCGCGAGCTGGTCGGTGACGTCCAGGATCTGGAAGCTTTGCGGCAGGCCGGCATCGCGGTGATGCGCGCGCAGCATGCGGTTGCACAGACCGTGGAAGGTGCCGATCCACAGGCCGCGCGTATCGATCGGCAGGATGGCCGACATGCGCGCAAGCATTTCGCGCGCCGCCTTGTTGGTGAACGTGACCGCCAGCAGCCCAAAAGGCGAGGCCTGGCCGGTTTGAATCAGCCAGGCCATGCGGGTGGTGAGCACCCGGGTCTTGCCGCTGCCCGCCCCGGCCAGGACCAGGGCGTGCTGCGGTTCTAACGTTACTGCGGCGCGTTGTTCAGGATTGAGCTTCTCTAGCATCATGCCGCGTAGCGGCGCAGACGTTGAGCGAATTGCTCGAGCCCGGCGATGCCGCTTTGCTGGGCGCGCTGGCACCAGGCCTGCAGGTCATGAAGAAGCTGTTCGCTGCTGGCGCTGGAGCTTTCCCAGATGCGGCCGAGTTCGCGGCGCATCTGCACCAGCGTGGCCAGCGACTTGTTGCGGGCAATGGCTTGATCCACGGCGGCAACCTGTTCGGGCTGGAGGATGTCCTCGTTGCGGTGGATGGCGCGGCGCACGCTGTGCAGCTTGGTCCAGTCGCACTCGGCGCTGTCCTTGTTGCGCGAATCCTTCAGCTTGGCCAGCTCTTCACGGGCGGCGCTCTTGATCACGTCCGCATAGCGGGCCATGACTTCGTAGCGGTGCGTGATCACGCCCTGCAGGGTGCGCAGGTCGATGCCGGTCTTGCTGTCGTCCAGCTTCAGCTTGGGCGCAACCTTCTTGATCTTGGCCAGGCCGAAGAACTTCAGGATGTTGATGTAGCACCAGCCGATGTCGAACTCGTACCACTTGGCCGAGAACTTGGCCGACGTGCCGTGGGCGTGATGGTTGTTGTGCAGCTCTTCGCCGCCGATCACGATGCCCCAGGGGAACACGTTGGTGCTGGTGTCCGGGCTGTTGTAGTTGCGGTAGCCCCAGTAGTGGCCGATGCCGTTGACGACGCCGGCGGCCCAGAAGGGGATCCAGGCCATCTGCACGGCCCACACGGTGACGCCGATGGCGCCGAACAGGGCGATGTCGATGGCGAGCATGGTCAGCACGCCCCACAGGCTGTGCTTGCTGTAGACGTTGCGCTCGAGCCAGTCGTCAGGCGTGCCGTGGCCGAACTTGGCCATGGTTTCCTTGTTGTTCGATTCTTCGCGGTACAGTTCCGCGCCGCGGAACAGCACCTTCCAGATGCCGAACAGGATGGGCGAATGGGGATCGCCTTCCTTTTCGCACTTGGCGTGGTGCTTGCGGTGAATGGCCACCCATTCCTTGGTGACCATGCCGGTCGTCATCCAGAGCCAGAAACGGAAGAAGTGCATGACGGCCGGATGCAGATCCAGACCACGGTGCGCTTGGCTGCGATGGAGAAAGACCGTGACCGACACAATCGTGATGTGCGTCACAACCAGAGTGAACACGACAACCTGCCACCAAGTGGCTTGGGTCAGACCGCCGGCAATGAAGGAAAGGATGTAATCCATAAAGCTGTAAGGAGCCTCGCTAGAGAAGTGCCTGGAGTTTAGCTTACCTTGGCTGACTTATGACAAGGTAGTTTCAAAATAGTTTTTGAGCGAAATCAAGGACTAAGCCCCGGTTTTTCAGGGCAAAAAGCCACTCTCGCAACCAAAAACGCAGGTTGCGAGGCCGAGCCTTGCGGCACGCGGCGCTAGGGCCGTCCTCCCCAGGATAGGTGGGGGGCATACGCGAAGGCGCAAGGTTTGGGCTCGATTTCACCGTTAAAGTTCCTGTCAGCTTGGCGTCCGGTCTTGAAGCGGACTTGCGGCTGGCGCACACTGCGGGTGCTTTACCGACCAAACTGTCTCTTTTGTCCCACTGATGTTGCTGAAAAAAATCCGTCCCCAATTTTTTTACGCCCTGGCCGCGCTGGGAACCGCCCTGCCCGCCGCCGTTTCCGCGCAAACGCTGAAATCGGGCGACGTCGCCGTGCTGGCCTCGTACTACGAGATCCGCGGATCGGACTGCCTGGCGCTGCGCGCGCCGCGCGTGTCGCTCACCATGACGCCGCGCCTGGGCAAGGCCAACATCATGCAGACGCGGGGCCAGTCCAGCGATTCCGGGCGTTGCGCCTACCAGACCGTGCCGGTGTCCCAGGTGGTCTACCAGGCTGACCAGGCGGGCAATGACAGCCTGGCCTGGGAAGTGAAGTACCAGAACAAGACCCTGGGCACGCGGCGCTACAGCGCCACGGTGGTGGTGACGCCGGGTCCCTGACCCGGCGCCCCCGATCAGGCCGGCTGGTCCTGCGGACCGGCCGCGTCGTCCTCGGACGTTGCTTCAGCCGCAGCCTCATCCGCTTCCGAGGCTACTTCGGCCGCGGTCGCCGCGCCCTTCTTCTTGCGCTCGAATACCGCGGCAAAAAAGCCGTCGGTGCCGTGCACGTCGGGGCGCAGCTGCACGTAGGGGCCGTCCAGCTTCAGGTTTTCACAGCGCGCGGCCAGGATCTCGGCGGCGTCCAGGCGCTCGAAATCGGGATGACTGGCGAGGAAACGCTCGGCCTGGACCTCGTTTTCCTCGGCCAGCAGGCTGCAGGTGGCGTACACCAGGCGGCCGCCCGGAGCAACGCAACGCGCCGCGCTGTTGAGAATGCGTTCCTGCAGCTGGCCCAGTTCGGCCAGCGCCTCGGGGTGCTGGCGCCATTTCAGGTCCGGATTGCGGCGCAGGGTACCGATGCCGCTGCAAGGGGCGTCGACCAGCACGCGCTGGGCCTTGCCGGCCAGACGCTTGACGCGGGCGTCGTTTTCGCTGTCGATGACCACCGGCACCACGTTGGACAGGCCGCTGCGCGCAAAGCGCGGCTTGGCGCGCTGCAGGCGGGCCGCGGACACGTCGAACGCGTACAGGCGGCCGGTGGAGCGCATCAGCGCGCCCAGCAGCAGCGTCTTGCCGCCCGCGCCGGCGCAGAAATCGATGATCATTTCGCCGCGGCGCGGCGCCACCAGCAGCGCCAGCAACTGGCTGCCCTCGTCCTGGACTTCGATGCTGCCGTTCTCGAACTGCGGCCAGCGGTTGATGGCCGGACGGCCTTCCATGCGGATGCCCCAGGGCGAATAAGGCATGGCGACAGGTTCGTAGCGGCCGGCGCCCTGCTGCAATTCGGCCAGCATGGCGTCGCGCTCGACCTTCAGCGGGTTGACGCGCAGGTCCAGGCTGGCCTGGCGGTTCAACGCCTCGATCAGCGTTTCCGGGCTGTCCATGGCGCCCAGGCGTTCGTCCAGCCAGTCAGGGATGCTGCCGCGCACGGCGCGCGGCAGGGTCGCCAGGTCGATCTGCGACACGCGCTGCAGCCATTCGGCTTCGCCGGCGTCCATGCCTTCGGCCAGCGCCTCGGCGCCCAGCGTCGCGGCCAGTCCCAGGATGGCCAGGCGGCGCGAAGCGGGACCGACGCCGCTTTCGCCGAACTGGCGGTAGCGGCGCAGATGGCGCAGCACGTCGTAGACGGCCTCGGCGACCTCGGAGCGATCGCGCGCGCCCAGATTCGGATGGTTGCGCAGCCAGTGCGACAGGGCCGCGTCGGCCGGATAGGTCCATTGCAGGATTTCGCCCAGGACGCGCTGGACCTGGTCGATGCGGATCGCCGCGTGCGATTGGCGCGGGCGGTTGAATTGAGGTTTGGGCGGACGGTCCTGGCCGCCGTCGCTGCCGCCGCCGCGCGGGCCGCCATACTGGCCGCGCTCGCCGCCGCGATCATCGCCTCGCGGCGAGCCATAAGACGGACGCGAGTCCGAGCGGCCATCACGACGATCCGAACCATAGGAGGCGCGCTCGCCGCCACGGCCTTCGCCGCGCGGAGCGTCATAGGACGGACGCGAGTCCGGGCGGCCTTCACGGCGTTCCGAACCATAGGAGGCGCGCTCGCCGCCACGGCCTTCGCCGCGCGGGGCGTCGTACGACGGACGTTGGCCCGGGCGGCCTTCACGGCGTTCCGAACCATAGGAAGCGCGTTCGCCGCCACGGCCTTCGCCGCGCGGAACGTCATAGGACGGACGCGGGCCGGGACGACCTTCGCGGCGTTCCGAACCATAGGAAGCGCGCTCGCCGCCACGGCCTTCGCCGCGCGGGGCGTCGTACGACGGACGCTGACCCGGACGGCCTTCACGACGTTCCGAACCATAGGAAGCGCGCTCGCCGCCACGGCCTTCGCCGCGCGGGGCGTCGTAGGACGGACGCTGGCCCGGGCGGCCTTCACGACGTTCCGAACCATAGGACGCGCGCTCGCCGCCACGGCCTTCGCCGCGCGGGGCGTCGTAGGACGGACGCTGACCCGGACGGCCTTCACGGCGTTCCGAACCATAGGAAGCGCGTTCGCCGCCACGGCCTTCGCCGCGCGCCGGGTCGAAGGACGGACGCGGGCTCGGACGGCCTTCGCGGCGGTCCGAACCGTAGGAGCCGCGTTCGCCGCCACGGCCTTCGCCGCGCGGCGCGTCGTAGGACGGGCGCGGCGTCGGGCGACCGCCCGAGCGCTCGTCGCGGCTGCCGCCGGAACGGTCGTCACGGGCGCTGTCGCGTGCGATCGGCGCGCGCGCGTCGCCCTTGGGGCGCGAGAAGAAGGACCGACCGTCGCGGCCTTCGGACGCGGCCCTGGCGGCGCCTGCCGGACGGGAACGCGGAGATTGGGGTTTGGTCATGGTGTATTCCAGTGGGGCGGAGGGCTTCCGCCCGAAAAATTCGATTCGGGGCCGCTCAGGCGGCCGGCGACCAGGCGAAAAGGCGATCGGGATCGCCCTGCACGTTGACGCGATGGTCGCTGGTCAGGGTAACCCGGCCTTCGGCAAGCCAGCGCACCGCCGCCGGAAAAGCCCGGTGTTCGACCGCCAGCACGCGCTCGGCCAGGGATTCGGGCGTATCGCCCGCCAGGACCGGCACGCAGCCCTGGGCGATGATGGGGCCGTGGTCCAGCACCGGCGTGACGAAGTGCACGGTGCAACCGTGCACGCGCACCCCGGTCGCCAGGGCCTGGGCGTGCGTGTGCAGCCCGGGAAACGCCGGCAGCAGCGACGGGTGGATGTTCACCAGCCGGCCGGCGTAGTGATTGACGAAGCCCGGGGTCAGCACGCGCATGAAGCCCGCCAGGATGACGTAATCGGGTTCGTAGCGGTCGATTTCGGCGGCCAGCGCGGCGTCGAAGGCTTCGCGGCTGGCGTAGTCCTTGTGGTACAGCGCGCCGGTGGGGATGCCCTGCTGGGCCGCCCACTCCAGGCCGGCGGCGTCGGGCTTGCTGGCGATGACGGCGGCGACTTCGGCCGGCCAGCCTTCATTGCGGCAGGCCTCGGACAGCGCCTGCATATTGCTGCCGCGTCCCGAGATCAGGATAACGATGCGGCGCTTGGTGGTAGATATTTCCGGCAAGATAAGGAATTCCAAGGGAAATCGGGCCCGTCCGCCCTACGCAATCCCGCGCGCGGCGACAGCCCGGACGCGCGGCAAGTAAGGACAGGAACAAACCCGGAATCCAAAATTGTAAACTCTCGCTCGTGAAACCATCGCTGCGCATCTACCGATCCCTGCCCCCGCCCGACCGGCGCGCCCCTTGCGCGCTGACGATCGGCAATTTCGACGGCGTCCACCGCGGACACCAGGCCATGCTGGCGCGCGTCTGCCAAGTCGCGCGCGACCGCAACCTGACGCCCGCCGTGATGACCTTCGAGCCGCATCCGCGGGAGTATTTCGCCACCCTCAACCAACGCCCTGAGCTCGCGCCCACCCGGATTTCGGGTTTGCGCGACAAGCTGGCGGCGCTGGCGCGTTACGGCATCAGCCAGGTCGTGGTGGAGCGTTTCAACGCCCGTCTGGCTGAAATGTCGGCCAATGCCTTCATCGAACAATTGCTGGTCCAGGGCCTGCACGCCAAATGGCTGCTGGTGGGCGAAGACTTCCGCTTCGGCCACAAGCGCAGCGGCGACATCGACCTGCTGCGCGAGGCCGGCCTGCGCCATGGCTTCGAGGTGCAGACCCTGGCCGACGTGACCGACCAGCAAGGGCACCGGATATCCAGTTCCGAGGTGCGCACCGCGCTGGCGGTGGGCGACCTGGAACGCGCCCGCCACCTGCTGGGCCACCCGTACCACATCAGCGGCCACGTGATCCACGGCCAGAAGCTGGGCCGCACGCTGGGCTTTCCCACCATGAACCTGCGGGTGGCGGAGCGCTGCGCCGCGCGCTCGGGCATTTACGTGGTGCAGGTCTACGGCCTGGCCGAGCGGCCGCTGCCGGCGGTCGCCAGCCTGGGCGTGCGCCCCACGGTCGAAGACCGCGGCCGCGTGCTGCTGGAGTCGCACCTGCTCGACGAGACTGTCGACGCTTACGGTAAACTCGTACGCGTCGAATTCCTGCAAAAGCTGCGGGACGAAGAAAAATTTCCTGACCTCCCTTCCCTGACTGCCGCCATCGCCGAAGACGCGCGAAACGCGCGCGCCTATTTTGCCGTTCATGGACTATAAAAAGACCCTCAACCTGCCCGATACCTCCTTCCCCATGCGGGGCGACCTTGCCAAGCGCGAGCCCGCCTGGATTTCGCAGTGGGAGGAAAACCACGTCTACCAGGCGATCCGCGCCGCCAGCCGCGGCCGGCCGCGCTTCGTGCTGCACGACGGCCCGCCCTACGCCAACGGCGACATCCACATCGGCCACGCGGTCAACAAGATCCTGAAGGACATCATCGTCAAGAGCCGCAACATGGCCGGCTATGACGCGCATTACGTGCCGGGCTGGGACTGTCACGGCATGCCGATCGAAATCCAGATCGAAAAGAAGTACGGCAAGCACCTGCCCGTGGCGGAAGTGCAGTCCAAGGCCCGCGCCTACGCGCTCGAGCAGATCGACCGCCAGCGCAAGGACTTCAAGCGCCTGGGCGTGCTGGGCGAGTGGGATCGTCCCTACATGACGATGAACTTCAGCAATGAAGCCGACGAAATCCGCGCGCTGGGCCGCATCCTGGACAAGGGCTACGTGTTCCGCGGCCTGAAGCCCGTGAACTGGTGTTTCGACTGCGGCTCGGCCCTGGCCGAAGCCGAGGTCGAGTACGCCGACCGCGTCGACCCGGCGGTGGACGTGGCCTTCCCGTTCGCCGAGCACGCCAAGCTGGCCAGCGCCTTCGGCCTGGACTCGGTGGAAGACGGCGCCATCGTCATCTGGACCACCACGCCCTGGACCATCCCGTCCAACCAGGCGCTGAACCTGCATCCCGAAATCGAATACGCGCTGGTGCGCGTGACGCCGGTTCCCAAGTTCGGTCCGCTCCTGCTGATCGCCAAGGAACGCGTCGAAGCCTGCCTGAAGGCCTGGAACCTGGAAGGCGAAGTGATCGCCACGGCCCCGGGCGCGGCGCTGTCGGGCATCGAATTCCGCCACCCGCTGGCGCAGTTCAATGCCGCCTACGACCGCAAGTCGCCCGCCTACCTGGGCGACTACGTCACGGCCGACTCCGGCACTGGCGTAGTGCACTCGGCGCCGGCCTACGGTATCGAAGACTTCATCTCGTGCAAGGAGCACGGCATGAAGGACACCGATTTCATCAGCCCGGTCATGGGCGACGGCAAGTACGTGGACAGCCTGGCGCTGTTCGGCGGCCTGTCCATCTGGGACGCCAACCCCAAGATCGTCGAAGCGCTGACGGAAGCCGGCGCGCTGATGCACGTGGAAAAGCACAAGCACAGCTACATGCACTGCTGGCGCCACAAGACCCCCATCATCTACCGCGCCACCAGCCAGTGGTTCGCCGGCATGGACGTGGCCCCCAAGGACGGCGGCCCGACCCTGCGCGAATCGGCGCTGGCCGGCATCGACGCCACCGCCTTCTACCCAGCCTGGGGCCGCGCCCGCCTGCACGCCATGATCGCCAACCGCCCCGACTGGACCTTGTCGCGCCAGCGGCAATGGGGCACGCCGATGGCCTTCTTCGTGCACAAGGAAACCGGCGCACTGCACCCGCGCACCGCCGAATTGCTGGAACAGGTGGCGCAGCGCGTCGAGCAAGGCGGCATCGAAGCCTGGCAGACCCTGGACCCGCGCGAACTGCTGGGCGACGAAGCCGACCAGTACGAAAAGAACCGCGACACGCTGGACGTGTGGTTCGACTCGGGCAGCACGCACGCCACGGTGCTGGGCGGCAAGGACGGCGACTTCGCCGGCTCGCACGGTGCTGAGCTCGCCTGGCCCGCCGACCTGTACCTGGAAGGCTCGGACCAGCACCGCGGCTGGTTCCATTCGTCGCTGTTGACCGGCTGCATGCTTTACGGCCAACCGCCCTACAAGGCCCTGCTCACGCACGGCTTCGTGGTGGACGGCCAGGGCCGCAAGATGAGCAAGTCGGTGGGCAACGTGATCGCCCCGCAAAAGGTGTCCGACTCGCTGGGCGCGGAAATCCTGCGCCTGTGGGTGGCTTCCACCGATTACTCCGGCGAGCTGTCCATCTCCGACGAGATCCTGAAGCGCGTGGTCGAAGGCTACCGCCGCATCCGCAACACGCTGCGCTTCCTGCTGGCCAACCTGGCCGATTTCGACGCCGTGACGCAGTCCGTGCCCTATGGCGAGCTCTTCGAGATCGACCGCTACGCGCTGGCCATGACCGCGCAGATGCAGGCGGAAGTCCAGGCCAACTACGAACGCTACGACTTCCACCCGGCCGTCTCGCGCCTGCAGACGTTCTGCTCGGAAGACCTGGGCGCGTTCTACCTGGACATCCTGAAGGACCGCCTGTACACCTCGGCCGTGGACAGCCGCGCGCGCCGCTCGGCCCAGACGGCCCTGCTGGACATCACGCAAACGCTGCTCAAGCTGATGGCCCCGATCCTGTCCTTCACTGCCGAAGAAGCCTGGAAGGAACTGGTCAACTCGGCCTTGAAGAACCAGGCGGACGCCGCCCGCACCACGATCTTCACCGAGGTCTACCACGCCCTGCCGCCGTTCGCCGACGCCGACGCCCTGTCGGCCAAGTGGACGCGCCTGCGCGCCATCCGCGCCGAAGTCCAGCGCAAGCTGGAAGAAGTGCGCACGGCCGGCGACATCGGCTCCTCGCTGCAGGCCGAAGTGGACCTGTACGCCAACGGCGCCGACCAGGAACTGCTGGCCAGCCTGGGCGACGACCTGCGCTTCGTGCTGATCGTCTCGCGCGCCACGGTGCACGCGGGCGAAGGCGAGACCCGCATCGAGGTCACGCCGTCCACGCACAAGAAGTGCGAGCGCTGCTGGCACTGGCGCCTGGACGTGGGCCAGGACGCGGACCATCCCGAGATCTGCGGCCGCTGCGTGTCCAACCTGTTCGGCTCGGGCGAAGCCCGCGACAAGGCTTGAGCATGGCCCGCCCCTCCGAACCCGGAGTGACGGGCGCCGCCGCCCCCGCCCGCGCCGCGCCTGCGCGCGTGGGCGGCTGGCTGGCGCTGGCACTGCTCATCATCGTGCTGGACCAGCTGACCAAGGTCTACTTCAACACCTCGTTCCAGTATGGCGAGCGCGTCAACGTGCTGCCGGTCTTCGACTTCACGCTGATGTACAACCGCGGCGCCGCCTTCAGTTTCCTGGCGTCCGAGGAAGGCTGGCAGCGCTGGCTGTTCACCGGCCTGGGCTGCGTGGCGGCGGTGGTCATCACCATCATCCTGCGCCGCACCCATGGCCAGCCGCGCTTCAGCCTGGCGCTGACCCTGATCCTGGGCGGCGCCATCGGCAACGTCATCGACCGCGTGGTCTATGGCCACGTGGTGGACTTCCTGCTGTTCTACTGGAACAACTCCTACTTCCCCGCCTTCAATCTGGCGGACGTGGGCATCACCTGCGGCGCCGTGCTGCTGGTGCTGGACGAACTCCTGCGCGGCCGCAAGGCCAAGACCCAGGCCTGAAGACGGCCCGGCCGGGGCGCGATGCCCCGGCTTGCTCCCGCATTTCCCACGGTTTTTGTCCTGTTTGATGCCCCCTGAACGCATCGCGAACGGCGCAATGCCGCAATGCAGAATAAAATCACTGTCCGTTCCTCGTTTACACGGCGCTGAACCCGCCGCCTCCCTCATGCTCGACCTCGCCCGCAAACGCATCGTCCTCGGCCTGACCGGCGGCATCGCCTGCTACAAAATCGCCGAACTGGTGCGGCGCATGACCGAACAAGGCGCCACCGTCGACGTGGTGATGACCGAGGCGGCTACGCACTTCATCACGCCGGTCACGATGCAGGCCCTGTCGGGCCGTCCGGTGTTCGTGGATGCCTGGGATGCCCGCGTGCCCAACAACATGGCGCACATCGACCTGACGCGCGGCGCGGACGCGGTGCTGATCGCGCCGGCCAGCGCCGACTTCATGGCCAAGCTGGCGCACGGCATGGCCGACGACCTGCTGTCCACGCTGGCGCTTGCGCGCGCCTGTCCCCTGCTGGTCGCGCCCGCCATGAACCGCGAGATGTGGGCCAACCCGGCCACGCAGCGCAATGTGGCGCAGTTGCGCGCCGACGGCATCAGCGTGCTGGGTCCGTCCGCCGGCGAACAGGCCTGCGGCGAAACGGGCGACGGCCGCATGCTGGAAGCGCATGAACTGCTGACCGACCTGATCGCCTTCTTCCAGCCCAAGCTGCTGGCCGGCCGCCACGTGCTGCTGACCGCCGGCCCCACGTCCGAACCCGTGGATCCGGTGCGCGTGCTGAGCAACCGTTCGTCGGGCAAGACCGGCTACGCGCTGGCGCGCGCCGCGCGCGAAGCCGGCGCCCGCGTCACGTTGATCACCGGCGCCACCTTCCTGCAGGTGCCGCGCGGCGTCACCGCGCTGTCAGTCACCACCGCGCGCCAGATGCACGACGCCGTGATGGCCAGCGCGGCCGACGCGGACATTTTCATCGCCGTGGCCGCTGTGGCCGACTGGCGCGTGAAGAACGTCAGCAACCAGAAGCTGAAGAAAACCAGCGAAGGCGGCGGCGCGCCCGTGATGGAATTCGAACCCAATCCGGACATCCTGGCCGAAGTGGCCAAGCTGCCCAACGGCCCCTGGTGCGTGGGCTTCGCGGCCGAAACCGAGAAGCTGGCCGAGCATGCCGAAGCCAAGCGCACGCGCAAGGGCATACCGCTGCTGGTGGGCAACCTGGCGCACAAGGTCATGGACGCGGACACCACCGAACTGGTGCTGTTCGACGAGCAAGGCACCCATCCCCTGCCCGCCGCCGACAAGCTGGACGCGGCGCGGCGCCTGATCGCCGAGATCGCCGCCCGCTTCCCGAAGTAAAAGCCAGGCCGCGGTTCCGGCCTGGCTGCTGACCAACCCCTGTTTCCGGACAGGGGTTTTTCTTTGCCGCGGGCTTGCCGCTCATGCGGCCGTCGTCAGTGGATATGCTCCTGCGAGGAACGATCCTCGCGCTCCATCTGCAGCGTCGTATGGTGCAGATGGAAATCCGCCTGCAGACGTTCCTCGATGGCGCGGCGCACCTGTTCGCCGTCGGCCCCGGCCGCCAGCACCACGTGGCCCGTCAGCATCGGATTGCTCTGCGTCACTGCCCACAGGTGTATGTCGTGAATCGAGACCACGCCGGCCGTGTCGGCGATGGCCTCGCGCACGGCCTGCAGGCTCATGCCCGGCGGCACGCCCTCCAGCAGGATGTTCACGCATTCGCGCAGCAGCATCCAGGTGCGCGGGAACACCATGAAGCCTATGCCGACCGCCAGCGCCGAATCCACCCAGCGCCAGCCCGTGAACCAGATGAGCACGGCGCCGAGGATCACGCCGATCGAACCCAGCATGTCGGCCCAGACCTCCAGGTAGGCGCCCTTCACGTTCAGGCTTTCGTCCTTGGCGCCAGCCAGCATGCGCATCGAGATCAGGTTGACGATCAGCCCGACCACGGCGACCGCCAGCATCCCCAGGGACTGGATGTCCGCCGGCGCCGACAGGCGCTGGTAGGCCTCGTACAGGATGTAGAACGCCACGCCCAGCAGCACCAGCGCGTTGACCGCCGCGGCCAGGATCTCGAAGCGGGCGTAGCCGTACGTACGCATCAAGTCAGCCGCCTTGCGGCCCGCGCGTATCGCCACCAGCGCCAGCAGCAAGGCCATGGCGTCGGTCATCATGTGCATGGCATCGGAAATCAATGCCAGGCTGCCCGTGATCATGCCGCCCGCGATCTCCACCAGCATGAAGCTGCCGGTCAGGCCAAAGGCGATCCAGAGGCGGGATTCGGGCAACGCGCGGACGTCGCCGTGCTGATGGCTGTCGCTCATGACTGTCCTGAACGTGGAAAGGCTCCATGACAAAGCCTGTAGCGGCTTCAGAGTCAAGCACGGCGGCGCGCGCCATGAAAAAAACCCTCCGTGTTACCGGAGGGTTTTTGTTGGGCAACCCGGCTTACTGCTCCAGGCTGATGTTGGCCGCCTTGACGATGTCGGCCCATTGCTGGCGGTCCTTCTCCAGGAACTGGCTGAACTGCTCGGGCGTCATGCCGGTGACCGGCTCCGAACCCAGGCCGGCCATCTTCTCGACCAGCGCGGGCTGCTTCAGCACGTCCTGCATGGCCGCGTAGTAGGCGGCCAGCACGTCGGCCGGCAGGCCGGCGGGCGCGAACACGCCTTGCCAGGTCGGCATGTCGAAGCCCTTCAGGCCCTGCTCGTCCAGCGTCGGCACGTTGGGCAGTTGCGGCGCGCGCTTGATCGAGGCCACCGCGATCGCCTTGACCTTGCCCTGCGAAGCCAGCGGCGCGGCGGTGGAGATGTTGTCCATCGTCATGGCGATGTGGCCGCCCAGCAGGTCGGTGATGACGGGCGCGGCGCCGCGGTAGGCGGCATGCGGCACCTTCACGCCCAGCTTGTACAGCATGGTCTCGGCGATCAGGTGGTTGGAAATGCCCACGCCGGCGGTGCCGTAGGTGGCGGTCGGCGTCTTCTGGAAGTATTCCTTGAGTTCGGCCAGGTTGTTGGCCGGCACATCCTTGTTGACGATGACCACGTTGGGCTGCACCGCGGCCAGCGTGATGGGCGTGAAGTCCGACGGCTTGTAGTTCGTGCCCTTGGGGTTCAGGACATGGGTGATGGCCATGGACCCGGCGGCGGCGATGCCGATGGTGTAGCCGTCGGCCGGCGACTGGGCCAGGCGGTAGGCCATGATATTGCCGCCGGCGCCAGCCAGGTTTTCGACCACGACGGGTTGGCCCAGGCGCTGCGACAGGGGCTCGGCCAACAGGCGCGCCAAGGTGTCGGCGGAACCGCCGGGCGCGAAGCCCACCAGCAGGCGCACCGGCTTGACGGGCTTCCAGGCGTCGGCGGCGAAGGCCGGCGCGGCCGTCAGGGCTGTGACGGCGAACAGTGCGCCAGCGGCGCGATGCAGATTACGGCTGAACATGAAAAACACTCCCAACGATTGATTGACGAAGCCCGCTTCGTCTCCTCTCGCCGCTCGCCTGTCCCCGCCGCGCCGCGCATCGGTGTGCGCGGCAAGGTTGCGGGACGGGTTCGGCGGCGTTATTCCAATACTTGCGCCAGCGTCTGCGCCACCATGCGGTTGGACAGCAGCACCGGCCGGCCGGAGGCCTGCGCCACGGCCTGGCGCATGCGCTCGGCGTAGCCCATGCAATGCATGACGATCAGGTCGCAGGACGCGAGTTCGCGGCCCGCCCGCTCGAAGTTGAGCGCGGCCTGGGCCGCGTCGGCTTCGTAGGGGGAGGCATGCACGACCACGGTCTCGCAGGACAGCGGCACGACCATGTGGAAGGCGTCGACCTGCGCCTCCAGCGGCACCACCAGGCCCACCTTGCGGCAATGCTCGGCCAGGCCGGCGACCAGGTGGTCCACCACCTGTTGCGGCTCCACCACCAGCGTGCGCATCGGTGCGATCGCGGTGCCGGTGCACAGCGGCACCAGTACGTCGTAGCCCGCGGCGTCGGCCTGGCGCATGACTTCGGCCAGCCGCGCCTCGGCGGCGGCCGCGTCCAGTTCGATCTGCGAGCCGTCTCGCAGGCGGGTGGCGAAGCGGTATTCGCCCGGCTTGGGCGCGAGCGCGGCCAGGCCAGCGGCATCCAGTCCGTCGAGCGCGCCGAATTCGTCGATGCGCACCTGCGCGCCCAAGAGCGGCGCCATCTCGGGCACCACATCGCTGCGCGGCGACTGGCCGATGGTGAAGAACGCCACGCGGCGCGGCTGCGCGCTCATGCCTCGCCCGCGCTTTCGCGGCCCACGGTCTGCAGATGCGCCATCGAACCGTAGCGGCTCTGCAAGGCGGCCCATTCCTTGTCGTCGACGAAGCTCATCGCGCCTTGCCCGTAGAGCTTGGCGATCTCGATGCAGAAACGCATGGCGACGTCGGCGTCCACGGCGTTGGTCACGCCCGTGGCGCAGCCCGGCACGGTGGTTTGCGCGGTCAGCGCCACGCCCACCACCGGCGCACCGGTGACGATCGTGGGCTGCATCAGCGAGTTCACGTGCTGCAGGCCGTTTTCATAGGGCGTGATGTCCTGCGTGGTCAGCGGCAAGGTCAGCGGCAGCTCGCCGCTGACCCAGCCCATGACGTCCAGCATGGTCTCGGGGATGCGCAGCAGATAACCCTGGCGCGCGACCGGCGTCAGCGCCACGCCGCGCTTGTTGACCAGGCGGTTGCCGCGCGTGGTGTCGACGGACAGGATCGCGTCCATGCGCGGGTCGACCTCATGCGACATCATCTCGCGCATCGGGAACGGCGAACGCATCATCGGCACCGGATGATGCGGCCGCGTGCCGGCGCGCGGACAGATGTGGGTGCGGATGCGCACCGTGCCCGGCATGACGTCGCCTTGGCGCGCCATGGCCATCAGCTTGAACGCCGCGGCAATCGCGACCACCGCGCCGTCGCTGTCGGACACCAGGCCGGTGACCGCCGGACGCGCGCCGATGCCGCCAAGGCGGCCGACGATGCCGAGTTGCGGCGCGGTTTCGTCGAGGCCCGGAATGACGATGGACAGGAATTCGGTGGCCGCGCCGTCGCGCTCCAGCCGGGTCACTTCGACTTCGCAGTTGCCCGCCGCGCGCAGTTGCTCGGCCACGGCCTCGCCCGTGATGTGGGCGGAGGACAGCAGTTCGATGGCGTCGATCACATGCTTCATGCCGGGATCTCCACGGGGCCCGGACGGAACACGCGCGGCTCTTCGTTGCCGAGGAACAGCGGCGCATCGTGCGGGCCGACCAGGTCGATCCGGTTGCCGCGCACGCGCAGCGCGGAGCCTTCCGGCAGGCCCAGCACGGGCATCCGCGGATTCAGCGTGCAGAACTCGGCCAGGCGCTGGGCGCGGGTTTCGCCGCGATGTCCGGGAGGATGGGCATTGGTGTAGTGCGGATTGATCTGGAACGACAGCAGGTCCAGGGCGTCGAAGCCTTGCGGATCCGTGATGGGCATGTCGTTGGTGGTGCAGATGCTGGGGCAGCTCAGGTTGGAGCCGGCGCTCCAGCCCAGGTAGGCCGCGCCCTCGCGCACGCGGCGCGCCACGACGTCCAGCAGGCCTAGTCGGCGTAGCTGGCCCAGCAGATTGAAGGTGTTGCCGCCGCCCACGATGATGATGGCGGCGCCTTCCAGCGCGGCCACCGGATCCTCGGCGCGATGCAGCCCTTGGATGGCCAGGCCGGTATCCGCCAGCGCCGATGCCACCAGCGCGGTGTAGTCGTCCCAGTCGCGCGTGACGCCGGCGTACGGCACGAAGACTGCCGGCGCGCCTTGCGGCAGCGACGCGATCAGTTCGCGGATGTCGGGCAGCGCGTGGACCAGATAGCCGGCGTCGCTGCTGGAATTGCTGAGGAGCAGTAGGTTCATGTGGAGGATTTCCGTAAGGGGATTTTCTGGGTGTCCGGCGGCGCGGACGCATCTGTGGGCCTGAAAGCGTTCAGGCCAGCCAATAGGGATCGTTCAGTTCGCGGCCCAGCTCCCCCACCTGCCGCAGCACCGACTCGCGCAAGCGCGCGACGCGGGCGGCATCGGCCTGGAAGGAAACGAAGGACAGGCACAGGCCGCGCAGTTCGCCGGTGGCGGGATCGCGCACGGCGGCTGCCACCGCGCCTATGCCCGGCATGGCCTGGTCGATGGCCACGCCGCAATGGTCGGCGCGGGTCTGCGCGACCAGGCGGGCCAGTTCGCCGACCGTGGCGGGACAGTCGCGGCCTTCGGTGGGCAGCGGCTGGTCGGCGTCGGCGCCGTAGAGCGCCTGGAACTCGGTTTCGCTCAGGCGCGACAGCAGCGCCCGGCCCATGGCCGTGCCCGAGGCGGCGCGGCGCGAACCGGGCGGCGACAGCACCTGCACCGGGTGCGAACCGTTCAGGCGCTGCAGCACCACGGTTTCGCGCTGGTTCAGGGTGGAGAGATAGGCGGTCAGGCCGCTGTCGTCGGACAACCGGGCCAGCACCGCGCGGCAGGCGTCGTCCAGCGGCGTGGCCGCCATGCCCGCGCGCACCGCCTGGGCCAGCATGGTCCCCGCGCGGTAACGGCGCGTGGCGGCGTCCTGGTCGAGCAAGCCGTAGTGCTGCATCTGGTTGAGCAGGCGCGACGCGCTGCTCTTGGGCATGGACAGGCGCGCCGCCACTTCCGTGAAGCTCAGCTCCGACGCGCCTTCCGCGTACAGCCCCAGCACGCGCTGGACGCCATCGAGAATACTCATGCTTGTTCCATAAAACGGAACTTATGTTCCTGTAAGTTGAACAAGAATAATGCGGGGCTCGTCGGCGGTCAATACGGAAGGACCATGAAAAAGCCCCGGCGGTCGCCCCCGGGGCCTGGTCGCGGGAGCCGCGAGCGCCCGCGTTGACCAACGCAATGCTTCAGACCATCGGCAGCCCGTCCTGCGGCGCCTCGCAGAATTGCAGGAAGCGATGCAGCGGCGTCTGCCGTTCGGCGGCACGCTGCCACGCGAGGACCGTAGGCGGGTTCTGTACACCCAGATCGACCGGCAGGATGACCGCCTCGGCCCCGACGGTCAGACGTAGTGCCGCGGCCAGCGGCAGCATGACCAGGTAATCCGTGGTGCGCACGAATTCATCGGTGAGCAGCAGATCGCTCACCTGGATGCCGCGCGGCGGCAGTTCCAGGTCGCATCCCAGGAACAGCGCGGTCAGCTTGTCGTGCATCATCGTGCCCGGACGCGGCTTGCACCAGGGTTCTGCGTGCAACTCGCGCAGCGTAAGGCGGCGGCGGGCGGCCAGCGGCGACAGCCGGGCGTTGGCGACGACCACCAGCGGCTGCGGCGGCACCAGCCGCAAGCGTCCCAGGCCAGGCGCTATCAGCTCGGGCGTGTCGTAACACACCAGCGCGTCCAGCTTGTCGTCCAGCAGCAGGTCCGCCATGGCGCGGTATCCGCCGGCCTGCACATCGAGCGCGACGCCGGGCTGCGCCTGGTTGAAGGCATGGATCAAGGGCGCAAGAGTCAGTTTGCCCATGTCGGTCGCCACGCCGATGCGCAAGTCGCCCAGACGGCCGCTGCGCACATCCGTAACGGCCTGGGCCAGTCCGCGGGATTGCGCCACCACGGCCTCCATCATGGGCAGGATCTGGCGGCCCATTTTCGTCGGACGCTTGGCATTGCCGATGCGCTCGAACAACTTGAAACCTAGCTGCGATTCCAGCTCGGCCAAGGTCTTGGAGACCGCGGACTCGCTCACGTTCGCGGCGGCGGCCACCTCCTTGGCCGACGGCGCATCGCGCAGCGCCAGCGCAATCTGCAAATGCCGCAGCTTCAGGCGCGAGGCCAGCGACTCGATAGGCTGCGGCTTGACCATTTTCTCAACCCCTTAGTCGAATAATTCACTATACGGTAAACCCTTGCGGACCGATGATAGCGGCATAGCGCGTGGCCATGAGCCGATCCGCGGCCGGCCAGGCCTCAGGAGCAATAGAGCGCAAACAGGAGACCGCCTTGCCAGCCCGACCCCGCCTTCTTGCCTTTATCCTTGCCGCCGCGACCGCGGCGGGCCTGCAACCCAGCGCGATGGCCCAGGAGCCAGCCAGCGGCGACAAGCTCGTGCGCCTGGTGGTCGGCTACGCCGCGGGCGGCGCCGCCGACGCGGTGGCTCGCGCCTATGCCGAACAATTGCAGGCGGCGGGCTACGCCAACGTCATCGTCGAAAACCGCCCCGGCGCATCGGGACGCCTGGGTTTCGACGTGGTGAAACGCGCCAAGGCGGACGGGCTCACCCTGTACCTGGGTTCGTCGCCGATGTTCGTGATCTTTCCGCTGACCTACAAGAAGCTGGGATACGACCCGGACCATGACCTGCGCCCCGTCGCCCTGGTGGCCGACGTGCCCACCGGCGCCGTCACGGGCGCCGCCCAACCCTACGGCAACATGGCCGAATACGTGCAATGGGCCAAACAGGCGCGCGCCAAGGCGACCCTGGGCCTGGCGACGCAAGGCAGCCCCGGCCAGTTGGGAACGATAGAAATGGGCGGCCAGAACGGCCTGGAGGTCGTGCCCGTGCTCTACCGCGGCGCGGCGCCGATGCTGGTGGACGTGGCGGGCGGCGAAGTGTCGATGGGCTGGGATGCCGTCGCCAGCATGCTGCCGCTGTACAACGCCGGCAAGGTGAAATTCCTGGGCGTGGCAGGCAGCCGCCGCCTGCCCACGCTACCCAATGTGCCGACGCTGCTGGAACAGGGCTACCCGCAGTACCAGCATGCCGCCAGCTGGTATGGCGTGTACGCCCCCGCGGCCACGCCGGACGCCACGATCGCCCAGCTGGAACAGGCTTTTGTCGCCGCCGGCAAGCGGCCAGCGCTGGTGGAAAAACTGCAGACCGCGGGCTTCCTGGTCGAACCCCAGGACGCGCAGGCCGCCAAGCGCCGCATCGGCGTCGAACGCGCGCACTGGGCCCCCATCGTTAAGGCCGCCGGCATTTCCTTCGACGAATAAGGCGGAACGTGGTTTCGATGAGCGACTCTCTTTGCGACTTGAGCGCGGTCGAGGCCGCGCGCCTGGTCCGAACCAAGGCGGTGTCTCCGGTCGAGCTGGTGCGCGCCTCCCTGGAACGGGCCGAGCGGCTGCAGCCCGTCCTGAACTGTTTCATCACGCTGTGCGCGGAAGAGGCCATGGCCGAAGCCCGGCTTGCCGAAACCGCGCTGATGCGCGGCGATGCTGCCGGCCTCTTGCATGGCCTGCCCTACACGGTGAAGGACCTGGTCAATACCGCGGGCGTGCGGACCACCTTCGGCGCGTTGCCGTTCAGCGCGAACGTGCCGGCCGAAGACGCCGTGGCTGTCGCGCGGCTGCGCCAGCAAGGCGCCGTCCTGATCGGCAAGACCACGACGCCGGAGTTCGGCTCCAAGTCCATGACGGATTCGCCGCTGTTCGGCCATACCCGCAACGCCTGGAACCTGGAACGCACCTGCGGCGGTTCCAGCGGCGGCGCAGCGGCGGCGACGGCGGCCGGCATCACGGCGCTGGCCGTGGCCAGCGATGGCGGCGGCTCCACCCGCATCCCCGCCGCGTGCAACGGCGTGGTGGGATTCAAGCAAAGCCTGGGCGCGATACCGCACAGCCAGGCGCAGGACGCCATCGGCAACCAGACCTACGTGACGCCGACCACCCGCACCGTGGCCGATACCCGCTTGATGATGGCGGCCATGGCCGGTCCGCATGACTGCGATCCATGGTCGCTGGGCATACCCAGGGCCGACTACGCCGGCGCCGCGGCCGGTCCCGAAACGCTGCGCGGCAAGCGTGTCCGCTATTGCCTCGCCCCGCCCGGCCGCCCCGTGGCCGCCGACGTGCGCGGCGCGTTCGAGGCCGCGCTGGCGCGCCTGGCCGATCTGGGCGCGGAAGTCGAACCGTTCGACGGCGCGGGCTTCGATGTCGAGCCGATCTGGCGCGTCATCAACCACACGGTCTGGCGCACCCGCTTTCTGCCGCTGATAGAACGCGAACCCGACGCCTACAGTCCCACCTTCCGGCGGCAGATCGCCACCGCCGCGGCGTTCAGCGCCCAGCAATACCAGGAAGCCATGTTTGCCCGCACCGCGCTCTACCGCAAGGTGCAGGCCCTGTTCGGCCAGGCCGACCTGCTGGCCATGCCGACCATGTCGCGCACCGCGTTGCCGCTGGGCACGGACATATTCGACACCATGGACATCGACGGCCGCCCGTACGGCGACATCCGCGCCCATTGGTATCCGTGGACCATGCTGTTCAACCTGACCGGCCACCCAGCCATCAGTGTGCCTTGCGGCCTGGGCCAGGATGGCATGCCGATAGGCTTGCAGCTGGTTGCCCCTTGCCACGCCGACCTGCCGCTGCTGCAGGCGGCCGAAGCCTACGAGCAGGCCCGCGCGCCGCTGCCGCGGCCGCCCGCCATCGCGTAGATCGCGTCCCTACCTGGTCGACAGCTCCGACCACTGCGCCAGCGGCAAGGGCGGCTGCGCATGCAGGATGCGGCCCAGCACCAGCTTCAGTTCGGCCCAGCCGCCGCGCTCGGTGGGCCAGCTGGACGGCGTCACCGCCTGCCAGTTACCGCCCGCCGCGCGTTCGGCCATCTTGAAGCGGAAGGTGTAATGTCCCGCCATGCCCATGCGCAGGTCCGTGACCACCAACGCATTGCCGATGACGTCGTAGCGCAGCCAGTCGTCGGTGAACCAGCTCAGGCGCTGGTGCAGCGGCACGTCCGCCAGCGCCTGCGCCACATGCAGGTTGAGCGGCTGGCGCAGCCATTCCGGCGGATCGCTGTCGAACAGGCTGCTGACCGATTCGTAATAGTGGCCATCTGGCGTCTTGGCGATGACGCGCCACACCAGCGTGTTGAAAGGCATGGGCACCGCGCGCAGTTCGCTCAGCGCAATGCCCTGCCCCTGCATCGCCTCGCGCACGCGGTCCTCGGCGGCGATGCGTCCGGCCAGCCCGAATCCCAGATAGGCCGTGCTGAACACTAGCGCCGCGGCCAGCAGCCGGCGCGCCGTCAGCGTCATGCCGAAGCCGACGGCGAACAACACCGCCAGCAGCAACGGCACGGTATAGACCGGGTCAATGATGAACACGGCGGCCCAGCTTTCGGGGATGAGCGCCAGCGGCCAGAACAGCTGCGTCCCGTAGACCGTGAAGGCGTCCAGCACCGGATGCGTCACCAGCACCAGCCATAAGGTCAGGAACAGCCGGCGTCCGCTGTATGGCGCCTGTGGCCAATATTTGCGGATCAGCCAGGTCAGGAAAACAGCCAGCCCGGTCAGCACGAACACCGAGTGCGAGAAGCCGCGGTGGTAGGTCATGAGCGACACCGGGTCCGGATAGCGCATCAGGACGTCCAGATCCGGCACCGTGGCCAGCGCCGCGCCATAGATCAGCGCCCGGCGCCCCTGCACCCGCCCCAGCAGGGCGCCCTGTATGCCCGCGCCCAGCACCGCCTGCGTAACCGAATCCATAACTCTCCAACAATTAGCTTCATCCAGACGGACTATACGGCGCACCGACAGTTCCGCAGGCGTTAACATACCCGATTGCATTCAGCTAATTTTCAACTTCGTAAATATGGACCAATACATCGACCAGATCGCGATGTTCATCGAGGCCAACCAGGCCTGGGCGGGGCCGATCACCTTTCTGCTCACGCTGGGCGAATCCATGGTGCTGCTGGGCCTGTTCATCCCGGCCACGGCCTTGATGCTGCTGACCGGCGGCCTGATCGGCGCCGGCACCCTGAATCCCTGGACCATCATCGCCTGGGGCATCGCCGGCGCCATCGTGGGCGACGCGCTGTCCTACTGGCTGGGCCGCTGGGCCGGCCCCGGCATCCTGCGCCGCTGGCCGCTGAAGCAGCAGCGCAGCGGCGTGGCGCGCGCGCGCCTGTTCTTCTACCGCTACGGCTTCGCCTCCGTGCTGATCGGCCGCTTCCTCGGCCCCATCCGCTCCACCATTCCCACCGTCGCGGGCGTCATGGGCATGGGGCACAGCCGCTTCCAGATGGCCAACGTCGCCTCCGCCATCCTCTGGATGCCGCTGATGCTGGCCCCGGGCTACATCACCGCGCGCAGCCTGGGCACGGCGGACAACGCGCAACAGATTGCCATGATGATCGGCGCGGGACTCTCGGTACTGCTAGGATGCGGGCTGTTGATAGCCATGCTGCGCAAGCGCCGGGTCCCGGCGCGCCAACGCCGCGGCAACTGAACCGGAGAGAGGGGCAATGGCCATAGACGGGGAACCCAGGAATGGCGATTTCGCGCGCTACGTCGAAAACCTGACGCGCGCCGGCGGGGCATCGCCGGGACAGGTTCCCGACAAGCGGACGGACTCCCGCCCGGCAGCGCCCCCGCCTCCTGCCTCGCCATCCGAAACGCTGTCCGGCGCGCCCTGGGGCAAACCGGCCCCGCCGCCGCTGCAATCGCGGCAAGCGCCCACGGCCCCGGGCCAGACGGATGCCGCCGAGGTATCGATGGCCCGCCAAGCCACCCAGCGCAAGATCGGCGTCATCCTGACGGTGGGCGGCATCCTGGCCGGCTGGGCAGGCGCGCGCATCATCTTCGAAGCCCTGCGTGGCCCCGGCTTCGACCTGGACGAGGCCATGCCCGCCGTCTTCCTGTTCTTCTTCGCCATGATGCTGTTCAAGGCGGCCCGCAACGCGCGCAATCCGCGCAACAAGACGCCGCTGCCGCCGCTCAAGCGCTCCTCGTACCGCAAGGACGGCGGCGCCTGATTCCGCCATCGCGGCGGCGCGGCGCGGACGGGCAATGGTGCTAACATTTCCGCCGCTGTCGAAAGACCCATGAACCACGGAGTGAAAGTGAATAACGTAGTCGGATTGAACCAGGCCCAGGCGGCCACGATGCTGAAGCTGCAGGGCCACTTGAACAGCATGATCAATCCGGATTGGGTCAACGGCGGAGCCCGCTTCCTGCGCGCCGCCTTCGTCGAATCCGCCGAAGCGCTGGAACACTACGGCTGGAAGTGGTGGAAGAAGCAGACCATCGACCTGCCGCAAGTGCAGATGGAGCTGGTGGACATCCTGCACTTCTATCTGTCGCACACCATCGTCCAGTCCCGCGGCGACATCGCCGCCGCCGCCGGCGCGCTGGTCGCCGACCTGTCCGGCCCGGCTTCGGTCGCGCTGGACGGCAAGACCCACACGCTGGACCAGCTGAACGTGCCCGAGCTGCTGGAACTGATCGGCGGCCTGGCCGTATGCGGACGCGCCAGCTTCAAGGTGCTGGAACAGACCATGACGTCCTGCGAGATGAGCTGGAACGACGCCTACACGCAATACGTGTCCAAGAACGTGCTGAACATCTTCCGCCAGCAGCATGGCTACAAGGAAGGCACTTACATCAAGATCTGGAACGGCGAGGAAGACAACGTCGTGCTGGCCCGCCTGCTGTCGCAGCTGGATCCCGCGCGCGAGGATTTCGCCGACCAGCTGCACCGCGAGCTGGAGCAGGCTTATTCGCGCCTCTGAGCCGCGACCGTTACTACCCGCCCGAAGAACGCCGCATCCGCGGCGTTTTTTGTTTTGGGGGGATGCCAGCGCAACAAACGGAGTTTCAAATGGGCGGTGGATTTCTACACTGGCCTCGCCTGTAATCACAGGGAGGACCGGGCATGCGCGCCGCGGCAAGCGGGAACGAAGACATGACAGCAACAGCCTATGACTGGCAGAACGTGGAGCACGCGCTTGATGCCCACGGCAACGCCGTGCTGCCCGGACTGCTGACACCCGCGCAATGCCGCGCCCTCGCCGCCCTCTATCCGGATGAAGCGCGCTTTCGTTCGCGCATCGTCATGGCGCGGCATGGCTTCGGCCGCGGCGAATACAAGTACTTCGCCTACCCCCTGCCGCCGCTGCTCGATCAGCTGCGCCACGCGCTCTATGCCCGGCTGGCGCCGATCGCCAACCGCTGGAATCAGCGGCTGCGCGCGGACACGCAGTACCCGCCCGAACTGGACGCCTACCTGCAACGCTGCCACCGGGCGGGCCAGACGCGTCCCACGCCATTGATGCTCCAGTACGGCGCGGGCGACTACAACTGCCTGCATCAGGATCTCTATGGCGAGCATGTGTTTCCGCTGCAGGTCGCCATCCTGCTGTCGCAGCCGGGCAAGGATTTCACCGGCGGCGAATTCGTCATGACCGAGCTTGCGGCCCGGAGCCAGCGCGCCGACGTCGTGCCGCTGGACCAGGGCGACGCGGTGGTGTTCACCGTCAATCAACGGCCAGCGGCGGGCGCGCGCGGGCCGCGCAAGGTCGCCATGCGGCATGGCGTGAGCCGCGTGCGCAGCGGCCGGCGCCATACCGTGGGCCTTATTTTTCATGACGCGGCATGATGCCGCGTTCGCTTGCGACCATCGATGAGGACCCTATGCATGACAGCGGCATGAACGCCCCCGAAACCAGCCTGGACCGCCTGGACTGGACGGACATCGGATCGCAGCTCGACGTCGAAGGCTATGCCGTGCTGCCAGGATTGCTGGGCGCGGAACTGGCGCGCAGTCTGGCACGGCAGGCCGACGCGCCGCCTGCCCGGCGGGTGAGCCTGGCATCTGCCGGCCTGGGCCGCGGCGACCTGTACTACTTCGACGCCGGCATGCCGCCGCCGCTGGAGCAATGGCGCACGGCGCTGTACCGTCGGCTGGCCGTTCACGCCAATCGCTGGAACGAGCTTCTGGACGTTTCATCGCGCTATCCCGATGAGCTGGACGATTTTCTTCAACGCAACCGCGACGCCGGCCAGGCCCGGGCGCAATCGCACCTGAACCGGCTCGGCGTCGAAGACTACATGGCACTGCACCAGCGCACTGAAGGCTTGCAGGTCTTCCCCATGCAGGTGGTCGCGCTCCTGTCCGAACCGGGAGACGGATTCCAGGGCGGCGAGTTCGTGATGACGGAGCAGCGCCCGCGCATGCAATCGCGTCCGCTGGTGGCGCCGCTAGCTTGCGGCGATGTCGCCATCATCGCCACGGGGGAACGCCCCTTTCACGGTTCCAAGGGTTACTACCGCGTCAACCTCAAGCATGCCGTCAGCCGCGTGCGCAAAGGAGTCCGCATCGGCCTTGAACTGTTTTTCCACGATGCGCCCTGATGCCAGCCCAAGCCATGCCCACATCGACCATGCTGCACGACCTGCCTGAAACCCGGATTGCGGATGCGGACTGGCAGGCCGTCGAAGACGACCTCGGCCGCGATGGCTACGCCGTGCTGCCGGGGCTGCTGACGCAGGCCCAGTGCGAGGAGCTTGCGGCCGGCTACGGCGAGCAAGCGCGCTTTCGCAGCCGCATCGTGATGGAACGCCATGCGTTCGGCCGCGGCGAGTACAAGTACTTCAGCTATCCGCTGCCCGATATCGTCGCGGGCTTGCGGCAGTCGCTCTACCCGCGTCTGGCCCCCATCGCCAACCGCTGGCATGCCGCCATGCGCCTCGAAGCGCGCTTTCCGGCGACGCATGACGAATTCCGGGAGATCTGCCACGCCGCCGGACAGCGCCGGCCCACGCCGCTGCTGCTGCGCTACCAGGCGGGCGACTACTGCTGCCTGCACCAGGACCTGTACGGCGACCACGTCTTTCCATTCCAGGCCATCTTCCTGCTCAACGAGCCGGGACGCGATTTCGAAGGCGGCGAGCTGCTGCTGGCCGAGAACGATCCCAAGCAGCCCGGCCGGGCCGACGTGGTGCCCTTGCGGCAAGGCGATGCCGTGGTGCTTGCCGTCAACCACAGGCCTGTGCGGTCGGCGCGCGGCTATTACCGCGCGAATCTGCGGCACGGAGTCAGCCGGCTGCGCAAGGGCGAGCGGCACACGCTGGGCATCATCTTCCACGATGCCAGGTAGGCTGCGCGATCGTCAGGCCGCGCGCGCAGCCTCGATGGCGGCATCCCAGACGGAAGGCGAGCCGATCTGCCGCCGCAACTGCTCGGTGAAGGCGCGGATACGCGCGTTGGCGCGCGGCATGGCGCGCAGCAGGTAGATGCCGCTTTCGGGTGGCGGGCTGGCGTCCTGCAACGTCAGTTGCACCAGCCGGCCCGCGCCCAGGTCCACGCCCGCGGACCAGTTGGGCATGAGCGCGATGCCCAGCCCTTCCAGCGCCGCGAACCGGCGCGCGTCGCAGTCGTCGCATTCCAGGACGAACCTGGCGTCCCGCGCCCATTGGCCATCCCCCAGCTCGCGCCAGCCGCGCACGCTGGTGCTATGGCGCCGGTCGATGAGGCGATGGCGCGAGAGGTCCGCCAGCGTGCGCGGCACGCCGTGGCGTTCCAGGTATGAGGGCGCGGCGCAGATCAGATAACGGTGGCTGCCGATGCGCTGCCCGATCAGGCTGCTGTCGGGCTGCTGCCCCACCCGCACCACCACGTCCATGCGTTCGACCACCGGATCCACCACGCGCTCGGTCAGTTCCAGCTCCACCTGCAATTGCGGATGGCGCTCACCCAGCTGCTGCAGCATGGGCACCACGTAGCGCCGCGCGAACGCCGGCAGGCAGCTGACCCGCAACAAGCCCTGCACGGTCTGCTCCAGCGAAATGACTTCGGAGCGCGCCTCGGTCATGTCGTGCAGGATCTTCACGGCGCGCTCGTACAGCACCTCGCCGGCCTCGGTGGGCATCAGCGCGCGGGTCGAGCGCACGAACAGCGGCACCTTGAGCTCGGATTCCAGCGCGCCGATCTGCCGCGCCACGGACGAGGCGACCATGCCGCGGCGGCGGGCCACCTCGGAAAAGCTCTGGGCGCGGGCGACGTCGACAAAGATGGACAGGCTCTCGGCGAATTTGACGGTTTTCATTTGTGCGTGCGGCGCAAAAGGCTTTGGCGTGAGACGCCAGCTTTCCTGGGAGGTTTGGCAATTACGATAGCGTGCATGGCCGCATTTTGGCAATTTTGACAAAGATAAACGGCCAACTACAACGACGACAAGCCCTGGAGACACGCATGCCCCCGACTACCGCCCCCCGCCGTTCGCACCGCGCCCTGCTGGCCAGCGCCGCCCTTGCCGCAGGCGCCTGGGCCGCCGCCCTGCCCGCGCAGGCGGATTCCTATCCCAGCAAGCCGGTGACGGTGGTGGTCCCCTTCGCCGCGGGCGGCACCGTGGACCGGGTGGCGCGCCAGGTGCAGCAGGCGCTGCAGGACCAGCTGGGCCAGACGGTGGTCATCGACAACCGCGGCGGCGCCGGCGGCACCATAGGCACGGCGCTGGTGGCCAAGTCCGCGCCTGACGGCTACACGGTGGAAATGGTGTTCGATTCCTACGCCACCGAGCAGCACATCTACCCCAAACTATCCTACGACACGGCGCGCGACCTGACCGGCGTGTCTTACATGGTGCGCTCGCCCATGGTGCTGGCCGTGACGGGCAATGGCCCCTATCAGACGCTCGCCGACTATGTCGCGGCCGGCAAGAAGGGCAGCGTGTCCTACGCCTCGGTCGGCGCGGGCAGCTCCAACCATCTGGCGGCCGAAATGTTCCACCAGGCTGCCGGCACCAGCGGCATCCATACGCCCTACCGTGGCGGCGGCCCGGCCGTGTCGGACCTGATGGGCGGACATGTGGAGTCCATCATCGCCAGCCTGCCGCTGGTGCTGCCCCACATCCAGAGCGGCAAGCTGCGCGCGCTGGCCGTGACCGCGCCCAAGCGCGTCGCGGCCCTGCCGGACGTGCCCGCCATCGCCGAAAGCTATCCGGGCTTCGAGATCTATTCCTGGGTGGGCATGGTGGCGCCCGCGCAGACGCCGGCGGCGACGCTGGACAAGCTGGCCGACGCCACCATCGCCGCGCTGCGCGATCCGGCCGTGGCAGGACGCATCACCGAATCCGGCTTCGAAGTGGTGGCCGGCGGCCGCGACGACATGAACCGGCTGGTGCAGGCCGAGTCCCAGCGCTGGGGCGAGCTCATCAAGCGCCGCGGAATCGTTGCACAATGACCGACATGCAGACGGGGAACGCCATGCACTCCTTCATCTACGCCAGCCGCGCCCAGCGCGTGGTCTTCGGACCGGGCAGCCTGGGCGGCCTGGCGGCCGAACTCGATGCGCTGGGACTGCGGCGCGCGCTGGTACTCTGCACGCCGCCGCAACGCGCGCAGGCCGAACGGGTCGCGGCGCTGCTGGGCGAGGCGCGGGTGGCTGGCATCTTCGACCAGGCCGTGATGCACGTGCCGATCGAAATCGCGCGCCAGGCGCGGGAGGCGGCGCGCAAGCTGGGCGCCGATTGCGCGGTAGCGGTGGGCGGCGGCTCCACCATCGGCCTGGGCAAGGCCATCGCGCTGGATTCCGGGCTGCCGGTCATTGCCGTCCCCACGACCTATGCGGGCTCGGAGATGACGCCGATCTACGGCCTCACCGAGAGCGGCCTGAAGAAGACCGGCAAGGACGACCGGGTACTGCCGCGCAGCGTGGTGTACGACCCCGAGCTCAGCCTGTCGCTGCCGGTATCGATGAGCGTGACCAGCGGCATCAATGCCATCGCCCATGCGGCAGAGGGCCTCTACGCGCAAGACGGCAATCCGATCATGGACCTGATGGCGCAGGAAGGCATACGCGCGCTGGCGCAGGCGCTGCCCGCCATCCACGCAGGCTCCCAAGGCGCGGAACTGCTGCAGGCGCGCAGCGACGCGCTCTACGGCGCCTGGCTGTGCGGCACGGTGCTGGGCAGCGTGGGCATGGCGCTGCATCACAAGCTCTGCCATACGCTGGGCGGCAGCTTCAACCTGCCGCACGCGGAAGTCCACACCGTGGTGCTGCCGCAAGCCCTGGCCTACAACGCCGCGGCCGCGCCCCGGGCCATGGAGCGCATCGCGGCGGCGCTGGGCGCGCCGGCTGCCGCGGCGGGCGTATTCGATCTGGCCAGCACGCTGGGCGCGCCCACGGCATTGCGCGACATCGGCATGCGCCAGGAAGACCTGGACCGCGCCTGCGACATCGCCATGCAGACACCCTACCCCAATCCGCGCCCGCTGGAACGCGAGGCCTTGCGGGCGCTGCTGCAAAACGCCTACGAAGGAAAACGGCCGTGATGGGTCAAGCGCGGCGGCCTATGACAGCCTCTTTTCGGCGCTGACGGCGCGCTGCGCCCATCCCGCTCACCGTTGTCCGAAGCGCGTCTCGCCAAACAGCGCCTTCTGCTCGCGCGGCTGCGAGCGCCAGTACTGGCGCGGCGCGCTGACCTGGCCGCCCAGCTGCGCGGCGGCGTGCCAGGGCCAGCGCGGGTCGTACAGCATGCCGCGCGCCAGCGCGACCATGTCGGCCTGGCCGCCCTGGAGAATGTCTTCGGCCTGCTGCGCCTCGGTGATCAGGCCTACCGTGATGGTCGGCATGCCCACCTTGCGCTTGATTTCGTCTGCGAACGGCACCTGGTAATTCGGACCCACGGGTATCTTCTGCTGGGACGAGACGCCGCCGCTGGAGACGTCGATGAATTCACAGCCGCGCTCCTTCAGGGCTTGCGCCAGGACCAGCGTCTGTTCCAGGTCCCAGCCGCCTTCGACCCAGTCGGTGGCCGACACGCGCACACCCAGCGTCACCGACGGCGGAATGGCCTCGCGCAGCGCCTGGAAGACTTCCAGCGGAAAGCGCATGCGGTTCTCGAGCGAACCGCCATAGGCGTCGTCGCGCCGGTTGGACAGCGGCGACAGGAACTGGTGCAGCAGATAGCCGTGCGCGGCGTGCAGCTCGATCGCGTCGAAGCCCAGCCGCACGGCGCGCCGGGCGCTGGCCACGAAGGCGTCGCGCACGCGCGCCAGGCCCGCCGCGTCTAGCGCGTGGGGCGGCGGTTCCGACGCGTTGTGCGGCACGGCCGAAGGCGCCCAGCCTTGCCAGCCGCCGGACTCGGGCGGCACCAGTTGGCCGCCGTTCCAGGGCGCTTCGCTGGACGCCTTGCGGCCCGCGTGGCCCAGCTGTATGCCCAGCTTGATGGGCGCGTAGCGGCGGATGGCGGCGACGACGCGGCCGATGGCCGCCTCGGTTTCGTCGGACCACAGGCCCAGGTCTCCCGGGGTGATGCGGCCGTCTGGCTCCACGGCGGTGGCCTCCACGAACAGCAGCGCGGCGCCGGACAAGGCCAGGTGCCCCAGGTGGATCATGTGCCAGTCGGTCGCCAGGCCGTCTTCAGCCGAGTACTCGCACATGGGCGCAATGACGATGCGGTTGGCCAGTTCCAGCTGGCCGATGGACGTGGGACTGAAAAGCAGGGACATGCTGGAGCCTCCGGGGCGTGGGATGCGACAGCATAGCGCCCCGGCCCGTCCGGGAACCTGAATACCGCAGCCCCGGGCGGGGTCAAGGCGCGTCCGCAAGCGATGCGCTACTGCCCTTCGATCACCGAGTCCAGGAACTGGCGCGTGCGCGGCTCCTTGGGCTGGCTGAACAGCACCGACGATTCGGCGTCCTCGACGATGTTGCCCTGGTCGAAGAACAGGGTCCGGTCCGAGCTGCGTTCGGCGAACTTCATCTGGTGGGTGACGATGATCATCGTCATGCTGCGCCGGGCCGACAGGTCGCGCAGGATCTGCAGGATGCCGCCGACCAGTTCCGGGTCCAGCGCCGACGTCACCTCGTCGAACAGCATGATGTGGGGGCACATGGCCAGCGCGCGGGCGATGCCCACGCGCTGCTTCTGCCCGCCCGACAACTGCGCCGGATAGACATCCAGCTTGTCGCCCAGGCCGACCATTTCCAGGTACTCCACGGCCTGTTCGCGCGCCTGGGCGCGAGGCATGCCCCGCACATGCAGCGGCGCTTCCATGGCATTGGCCAGCGCCGTCATGTGCGGGAACAGGTTGAAGTGCTGGAACACCATGCCGATCTTGCCGCGCACCTTGCGCAGGTGCTCCGAGTTGGGGCCGACAGAACGGCCTTGCGCGTCGGTCCACATGGGCACGCCGTCGATCTCGATATCGCCGCTGGTGGGCCGGTCCAGCGTCATCAGCACGCGCAGCAGCGTCGACTTGCCCGAACCCGAGGGGCCGATCACGGCCACGGTCTGGCCCGACGGTATCTCCAGGTTGATGCCGCGCAGCACCTCCAGTTCGCCGTACTGCTTGCGCAGGTTCTTGATGCTTATGCTGGCGCTCATCTTTTTCCTCCATATCGTTGCAGGCGGGCCTCCAGGCCGCGCACGCCCCAGGCCGCCGCCAGGCTCAGCGCCAGGAACAGCAGGCCCACCAGGGTCAGGGGCTCGGTGTAGCGGAAGGTGGCAGAGCCGATCATCTTGCTCTGCTGCAGCAGTTCCACCACGGTGATCGCCGACAAGAGCGGCGTGTCCTTGAACATGGCCACCAGGTAATTGCCCAGCGCCGGCACCACCGGCGGAATCGCCTGCGGCAGCACCACGCCCACCGCCGTGCGCCAGCGCGACATGTTCAGCGCGGTGGCGGCCTCCCATTGGCCGCGCGGCACGGCTTCGATGCCGGCGCGGTAGACCTCGGCGCAATAGGTCGCGTAGTGCAGGCCCAACGCGGTGATGCCGGTGGCCAGCGGCGACATCCGCACGCCGGTCAGCGGCAGCACGTAGAACAGGAAGTACATCTGCACCAGCAGGGGCGTGCTGCGCACGAACTCGATCACGAAGGCCGTGGGCAGGGACACGATGCGCAAGCGCGAACGCCGCAGCAGGGCCAGCGCCAGGCCCAGCGTGACGGCCACCAGCATGCCCAGCACCGTGGCCTGGATCGTGATGAGCAGCGCGGAGCCCAGCGTGGGCAGGATCTCCAGCGCGAAGGACCAATCGAATACCGGCTTCATCGCACGCGCACCTTGCGTTCCAGCAGACGCACGCCGCCCGTGATCAACAGGGCCACCGCGAAGTACATCAGCAGCATCAAGGTGAAGATCTCGGTGGTGCGCAGGGTCTCGCTGCGCAGCAGCTGGCCGCGGAAGGTCAGGTCGGTGATGGTGATGAGGGACACCAGCGCGGTGTTCTTCAGCAGCTCGATCAGCAGGTTGCCGGCCGGCGGCAGCATGGCCGGCACGGCCTGCGGCACCACGATGCGGCGCATGATCTGGCCGCGCGTCAGGTTCAGCGCGATGCCGGCTTCGCGCTGCCCTGGCGGCACCGCTCGGATCGCGCCGCGCACCACTTCCGCGCCATAGGCGCCGGCGTTCAAGGCCAGCACCACGATGCCCACCAGCATGGCCGGCAGCTGCACGCCGAACAGCGGCAGCACGAAGTAGAACCAGAATAGCTGCACCAGGGCCGAGGTGCCGCGAAATACCTCGACGTAGACCGCCGCGATCCAGCGCAGCGGGCGCAGGGACGACAGGCGCCCGATGCCCGCGGCCAGCGCCAGCGGAACGGCCAGCACCACGGCGCCGGCCATGATCTCCAGGGTCACCGCCAGCCCCTGCAGGAGCGGCGGCGCCAGTTCGGCGAAATGCTCGGATATCAACCGCATGCGCGCCCCCTTACTGGCCGGCGCACAGCTTGGCGGCCGTGACCCCCTTGGGCAGTTCCTGCGCGGTAAAGCCGAAAGGCGTCACGAGTTTCTGGTGTTCTTCGGTGCCGATGAACTTGGCCAGTTCGGCGTTGAAGGCGTCGGCAAACGCCTTGTCGTCGCTGCGGAACGCGTAGGCGCCGTAGCCGCGCACGTCCTTGCCGTCGATGACCGGGTCCTTGAACGGATCGGCCTTCTCCAGGCCGCTGGCCGCGCTGGTCTTGCCCATCAGGTCGTTGACCGTGAGCGCCGTGGCCGCATAGGCGTCGGCGCGCCCCGCCTGCACGCCGGACAGCGCGCTGACCGCGTCCGGGAACACCACCACCTGGGCGGGCGGCACCTTGATCTTGGAGGCGTATTCCGCTTCGATCGCGCCCACCACCACGCCCAGCTTGGCGTCGGGATTCTTCATCACGTCTTCGTAGCTGTGCAGGTTCTTGGGATTGCCCTGCTTGACCAGGAAGGACTGGCCCACGCCATAAGTGGGGTCCGAGAACGCCACCTGCTGGCAACGTTCGGGCGTGACGTACATGCCCGCGGCGATGATGTCGAAACGCTTGGCCTGCAGGCCCGGAATGAGCGAGCCGAACTCGGTCAGCACGCCCTCCACTTCGTTGATGCCCATGCGCTTGAGCACCACCCGCGCGATCTCCACCGATTCGCCGGTGACCTTGCCCTCCTTGCTGTCCATGAACGCGAACGGCGCTTCGTTGGCGTAGCCGATGCGTATCTTGCCGGCGGCCTTGGCGGCTTCCAGGGTGGACGCGGCGGCGGGCGCGCTCGCTGCCGGCGCAGCCTTGTCGGACCCCGAGTCGGAACATGCCGCCAGTACTCCCAGGCTCAAGGCGGCCAGCATGCGTCTGGATCGGATAAGGCTCATGGCAGTTTCTCCTGTATTTATTTCGAGGTATATGGATTCACTAAAAATGATACGCTATTAAATGATTTCTACACGAATGATGTGTCCGAAAAAAAGCAGGCCGCAGCCTGCTTTTTGCGCCATCTCCCTATGGGAGGTCAGGACAAGTTACGAATGGCAGAGATATATGTCCCTACTTATTCCGCGTAGGAAAAACGGCCGTTCCTGACGATGCCCATGACGCGGGCGCGCTCGTCGAAGCCCTGGTGATTGTCCTTGGTGATGTTGAGCACGCCATTGGGCACGACCAGGTCGCGCGTGTTTTCCAGCGCGTCGCGCAAGGCCGCGCGGAACTCCGGGGTGCCGGGCTTGGCGCCGGATTTCAGTGCGCGCGCCACCGCCGAGTCCAGCAGCATCCAGGCGCCATAGGCGTCGCCCGCGAACTGGGTCAGCGTGTTGGCGCCGTAGCGCGCTTCGTACTTGTCGGCGAAGGCCACCGCCACCTTCTTGACCGGGTTGTCGTCGGGCAGTTCGCGCGCCACCACGCCGGGGCCGGTGGGGAACAAGGTGCCCTCCACATCCGCGCCGCCGACCTGCAGGAATTCCAGCGTGCCGATGCCGTGCGTCTGATAGATGGCGCCGGTGTAGCCGCGTTCCAGCAGCGTCTTCTGCGGCAGGGCCGACGGCGTGCCGGCGCCGGCGATCAGCACGGCGTCCGGCTTGGCGGCGATGACCTTCAGCACCTGGCCGACCACGGAAGCGTCGGTGCGCTGGAAGCGTTCCTGCGCCACGATCTTCAGGTCGGTCCCGGCAGCCGCCGTGAACTCCTTCCACCAGCTGTCGCCGTAGGAATCCGCGAAGCCGATGAAGGCCACGTTCTTCAGGCCCTTCTTCTTCATGTCCGCCACCAGGGCGGTAGCCATCAGCGAATCGTTCTGCGGCATCTTGAAGGCCCAGGCGCGTTTCGGATCCGACAGCGGCTCGACGATGACGCTGGAGGCGGCCAGCGCGATCATGGGCGTGCCGGTTTCGGCCAACACGTCCAGGCCAGCCAGCGCGGCGGCCGTGGTGTTGGGGCCGACGATGGCGTCGACCTTGTCTTCCGAGGTCAGCTTGCGCATGTTCTTCACCGCGCGGCTGACGTCGGTGCCGTCGTCCAACACCACGTAGCGGGCCGGCTCGCCGCCCAGCGTGGCCGGCCACAAGCGGATCGCGTTATTGGTCTGGATGCCGATGGCGGCGGCCGGACCGGTGGTGGACACGTCCACGCCGATGACGATTTCAGCCTGGGCGGACAAGGCGGGGACGGCCAGCGCGATGGCGCAGGCGTAGCGGACGAGCTTGTAAGACATGACAGCAGTTCTCGGCGAGGTTTGAGCAGATGCCTGTATTTTGCCTGATGGGTGAGCGCCGCCTTGCGACCCGGATCAATAAAGCGGGCCTGCGGTTACATCGGCTTGCCGTTGCGCGCAGACGCTTTCCGCGCCGGACGCATGCGTCCGCCGTATCATCGTCCATGCCATCTCAGGCAAAGCGCCCCGCCCCAGCCGGCGGCCCGCGCCCTCCCACACCGGCCGCGCACGCGACGGGCGCGGCCCTTCTACAGGAGTCACGCATGAAGAAAACCGCAAGCGCCCACTGGTCGGGCGATCTGAAGACCGGCAAGGGCACGATCTCCACGCAAAGCGGCGCGCTCAAGGAACAAGCCTACGGCTTTAACACCCGTTTCGGCGACACCCCGGGCACCAATCCCGAGGAACTGCTGGGCGCGGCGCATGCCGGCTGCTTCACCATGGCCCTGTCCAACATCCTGTCCGAAGCAGGCATGGTGGCGCAAAGCCTGGACACCAAGGCCGAGGTCACGCTGGACAAGGTGGACGGCGGCTTTGCCATCACCGCCGTGCACCTGACCGTGGAAGCCGTCATCCCCGGCGCCAGCGCCCAGGCCTTCGAGGACGCGGCCCGCAAGGCGGAAAAAGGATGCCCCGTGTCCAAGGTGCTGAACGCCAAGATCTCCATGGACGCCAAGCTCAAGTCCTGATCCTCTCCCGACCCGTGGCCCGTCCACCAAGGGCGGCGCCACGGGATCCATTGGGCCGCCCTATCCCCTGCTTGCCCAAAATCAATTTGACGACCGCTTTCTCCAAGAGGATGATGAGAATCATTCTCAGGAGTGAGCATGGGCCAATTCATCTACGCGATTTCCGGCGGCAGGACCGCGCTGGCACAGGACGTCCAGGTATCGGCGGGCCTGCGCCGCATCGCCGGCCCCGGCATCCTGGTGGCCGTGGGCTATATCGATCCGGGCAACTGGGCCACCGACATCGCGGGCGGCAGCGGCTTCGGCTACGGGTTGCTGCTGGTCGTCGTCAGCTCGGCCCTGCTGGCGCTGGGCTTCCAGATCCTGGTGTCGCGCCTGGCGCTGGCCACCGGACAGGACCTGGCCACGCTGACGGCCCGCCACCTGTCGCCGCGGGTGGCCAAGGCCGCCTGGCTGGCCGGCGAGGCGGCGATCCTGGCGACCGCCCTGGCAGAACTCATCGGCGGCGCGATCGCGCTGCGCCTGCTCTTCGGGCTGCCGCTGATCGCGGGCGTCGCGGTGACCGGCGTCGGTACTTTCGCCGTGCTGGCGCTGACACGCGGCAACGCCGACAAGCATGAGCGCTTCATCGCGCTGCTGCTGTCGGTGGTGGCGATGTCCTTCGTGTTCCTGCTGTTCAAGGCCAACCCGGCCTGGACGGAGGTGGCGCACGGGATCACGCAGACCGGCCGCGCGCTGCGCGACCCGCAGGGCTTCCTGATCGCGCTGGGGATCCTGGGCGCGACCCTGATGCCGCATAACCTGTACCTGCATTCCGGCTCGCTCGCGCAACGGGCGCAGCAATTGCCGCCGGCCGCCCGCGACCTGGCCATGCGCGTGGCGCGCAACGACACCGTCGTGTCGCTGGGCCTGGCCATGCTGATCAACGCCGCCATCATGATCGTCGCCGCCGCCTCGCTGTCGGGCTCGGGCATCATCGTTTCCAGCCTGGACGACGCGCATGCCGTGATCGCCCAGACCCTGGGCATCGGCGCGGCCATCGTGTTCGCCGTGGCGCTGTATGCCGCGGGACAAAGCTCCACCATTACCGGCGTGCTGGCCGGACGCATCCTGTCCCGCGGCTTCCAGGTGCGTAGCGGCTGGTCGGACCGCCGCCGCGCCCTGGCGACGCGGCTGGTGGCGGGCGCGGCCGCCGTTGGCCTGCTGGCGTTCACCGGCGGCCAGGATCCGGACGGCCTGCTGGTGCTGAGCCAGGTCATTCTGAGCCTGGCCCTGCCCTTCGCGCTGGGGCCGCTGGTGCTGCTGGCCTGCCGCAAAAGCCTGATGGGCAGGTACGTGCTGCGCGGCGCCTGGGCCTGGGCGGCGGTTGCGGCCACGCTCGGCATCCTGCTGCTGGATGGCTATCTGGTGGCTGACATGCTGATCTGATCCCCAGGGATAGCCAAGCATAAAAAAACGCCAGCAATGCTGGCGTTTTTCTCGTACCCGCTATCGGGCTCAGTGGTAGGCGGAGACCACGGGGTGCTGGCGACGGCCGGCGTCCATGTCGTGCAACACCTCGCCGACGGCGCCGCCGAAGGCGGCCAGGCGCACTTTCAGGCGCAGCCAGCGCGAACCGGAAGCGTGGCCGGACAGGCTTTCCGCGATGATCGCGTCATGGATCAGGGTACGTTCCAGCTCATCCGACATGCGGGCATTCTTCAGCGCGGTATCGCTCATGGTTCTCTCCTTGAGAAAGCGATGTGGAACAACACGAGTCCATCTTAGACCTGTGCTTGCTGCGCCGCAATAAATTTCTCAAGCATTTTTTTGTGCGTTGCGCAATGGGGACAAACACCAAAAATGGTGCACATGTGCACTGCTGCCCGCACCTTTCGTGTGCCGCCCTTTCCCGGGCGCCCGATCAGCGCTGCGCAAGATGCGCCTGGATCAGCATGTCCGCCATCTGCGCGACCCGGCCGGCGGGCCCGCCTTCGCCAAATAGCTGGCTGGAAACAAAGGCCCCCTCGAACAACAGCAACAGGCCATCGCCCAGCGCGTCGGGATCAGCCGCCCCCATTTCCGCCGCCATGGCGGCCAGGCGCCGCCGCAGTTCGGCCTTGTGCTCCACCGCCACGGCGCGGGCGGGATGGCCGGCTTCGGGGTATTCCACCGCCGCGTTCGTCAGGCCGCAGCCGCGGTAGCCGTTCTGCACCGCGCGCACGCCCAGACCGGTCAGGTAGGCCAGGATCTGGGCCCGCGGGTCGCCCGGATGCGCCGCGCAGGCCGCGTCGAAGCGCGCCCAGAACTCCGCGTCGTAGTCGCGCAGATAGGCCGCCGCCAGCTCGTCCTTGGACGAAAAGCTGCGGTACAGGCTGGGTTTGGTCACGCCCGCCTCGTTGACGATGGCGTCCACGCCCACTGCCCGTATCCCGTCCCGGTAGAACATTTCCCGCGCAGTCTTGCGGATGCGCTCGGCCGCCAGCGGCGGCTTGGATGCGGGCCGGTCGGCGGCAGAGGTTTTGCTGGCCATGAATGGGCTCCTTTTCCGGTTGGCGGATACGGCGAAAAATTGCTTGACTATGTTACTGACCGGTACGTACTATTCGCAAACTCCATTACGTACCGGTCAGTAACATGAGTATAGCCCACCCTCCCGTCCCTTTCCGGCGCGCCGGCCAGAAGTACGCTTTCGTCGTCGTCGCGGTCATTTTCCTGTCCTTGCTGGTTTCAGCCGGCCTGCGTTCCTCGCCCAGCGTGTTGCTGGTGCCTCTGGAGGAGACCTTCGGCTGGAGCCGCAGCACCATCTCGCTGGCCGCCGCGGTCGGCATCTTCCTGTATGGCATGGTCGGGCCGTTCGCGGCCGCCGCGATGGAGCGTTTCGGCTTGCGGCGCGTGCTGATCGGCGCGCTGATGCTGATGGCCGCATCCAGCGCGGCCAGCGCCTTCATGACCCAGTCCTGGCATCTGCTGCTGACCTGGGGCGTGTTCTCGGGCCTGGGGTCCGGCGCGGTCGCCGTGGTGCTGGGCGCCACCGTCGTCAACCGCTGGTTCACCAAGCACCGCGGCGTAATGATGGGCCTGTTGACCGCCAGTTCCGCCACCGGCACGCTGGTGTTCCTGCCGGTGCTGGCGGCGCTGGCCTCGTCGGGCGACTGGACGCGCGTGGTGTGGACGGTCGCGGCCGCGGCGGCGGCGCTGGTGCCGCTGGCCTGGTGGCTGGTGCCGGACCGCCCATCCAGCGTCGGGCTGGTCCCCTTCGGCAGCGATCCGCATGCGCCGCCCGCGCCTGCCGCGCCGCGCACCGGCATGCTGGCGGCCACCTTCGGCGCGCTGGCGCGGGCCTCGCGCACCCGCACCTTCTGGTTCCTGTTCGCCACCTTTTTCGTTTGCGGTTTCACCACCAACGGCCTGGTGGGTACGCACCTGATCGCGCTTTGCGGCGACCACGGCATGCCCGAGGTGCAGGCCGCGGGCCTTCTGGCGCTGATGGGCATCTTCGACCTGATCGGCACCACGGCGTCCGGCTGGCTCACCGACCGCTACGATCCCCGCAAGCTGCTGTTCGTCTACTACGGCCTGCGCGGACTGTCGCTGATCTACCTGCCCTATTCCGACTTCTCGTTCTACAGCCTGTCGATCTTCGCCATCTTCTTTGGGCTGGACTGGATCGCCACGGTGCCGCCCACGCTGCGCCTGACGACCGAAGCCTTCGGCGAGCGCGACGCTTCCATCGTGTTCGGCTGGATCGTCGCCGGCCACCAGCTGGGTGCGGCCAGCGCCGCCTGGATGGCGGGCGCCGTGCGCGAAGCGCAGGGCAGCTACCTGATGGCCTTCGTCATCTCCGGCATGACGGGCCTGATCGCCGCCGTCATCGCACTGATGATAGGCAGGAAGCGCGTGGTGGCGCAGCCAGCCTGAGTGCGCCCGCAGTCGGACAGCCGAGCCCTGGCCCCGCGCTGTCCGCGCCGATGACAGAACTCTTCAAGCCTTGGGTGCCCCGCCCGCGCGTCCACGCAAGTTGTAGGTCTTCTTGCTGCCCACATGCTTGCGGATGAGCGACTCCGCAAGCTCGCCGTCGCGCTGCATCAGCGCCTGCACAAAGGCCTCGTGGTCGGCCACCGCCGCCGTCCATTCGTCGATATCGAAATTCGACTTGTAGCGCAGCGCCTGCACCTGCAGGTTCAAGCGATCGTAGGAATGCGTCAGCGCCGGGTTGTGCGCCGCCCGGTTGATGGCGATATGCGTGCCCATGCTGGCCGCGAAATACGCGCGGATGTCGCGCTGTTCATACCCTTGCAGCATCTGCGCGTGCAGTTGCGCGATATGCGCCAGTTCCGCGTCCGTCGCGCGCTCGGCGGCGCTGCGCACCGCCAGCCCCTCCAGCACCGACAGCACGTCGAAGATGTTCTCGACGTCGTCCGTCGACAGCTCGATCACCATCGCGCCGCGCTTGGGCTGCAGGGTCACCAGGCCGTCGGAAGCCAGCATGCGGTAGGCCTCGCGCAGCGGCGTGCGTGAAATCTTGAGCTGATCGCACAGGTCCCGCTCGTTCAGCCAGGTGCCCGGCTTGAAGGTGCCGTCAATGATCAGCTGCCGCAGTTTTTCCGCCACCACGGCCGGCAGCGTCGGGTGATGGATGGCCAAATCGGGGACGGACTGGTCCATAACTTCAGGGTTAGCCATGAGTTGTTGTCACTCGCTAATTCGACTATTTTTGTATCTGGTATACCAAACACCAAAGGCATACCAACCTGACCCCATCATAGAGCAAGCAACACGCGGGCAGGCTGACAACCACCAAAGGAGACCCACATGCACAAGCACGCTCGCGCCTGCGCCGGCGCCCTGGCGCTGACCGCCGGCCTGGCCGCCGCCAGTCCCGCCCTGGCGCAGGACGCATCCAAATGGCCGGAACGGCCGGTACGCCTGATCGTCGGCTTCGTGCCCGGCGGCGGCACCGACGTGTCTGCGCGCATCCTGTCCGCCCGCCTTTCGGCGTTGCTGGGCCAGCAGGTCGTGGTCGAGAACAAACCCGGCGCTTCGGGACTGATCGCGGCCGACTTCGTGGCCAAGGCCGATCCGGACGGCTACACCCTGCTGCTCGCCAACATGCAGTCGACCGTCGCCGCGCCCTATGTGGTGCAGTCCAACGTCGACCCGATCAAGGACTTCACGCCGGTGCGCTACATCGGATCGGTACCCAACGTGCTGGTGGTGAATCCGGCCAAGCACAGCTACGCCAGCGTGCAGAACCTGGTGGACGACGCCCGCGCCAAACCCAAGCAGCTGACCTATGCGTCTTCCGGCATGGGCAGCCCGCAGCACCTGAGCGCCGCGCGCTTCTCGCAGATCGCGGGCGTCAGCATGGAGCATGTGCCGTACAAGGGCAGCGGCCAGGCCATGACCGATCTGCTGGGCGGCAGCGTGGACATGAACTTCGATACCCTGCCCGGCGCCATCAACCAGATCCAGGCCGGCAAGCTGCGCCCGCTGGCCGTGACCAGCACCGAACGCAGCAAGCGCCTGCCCGACGTGCCGACGCTGGCCGAGTCTGGCATCAAGGGCCTGGACATCGTGCAGTGGTACGCGGTGCTGGCGCCGGCCAAGCTGCCCAAGCCGGTGCTGGACAAGCTCGACCAGGCGCTCAGCCAGACGCTGGCCGATCCCGAGATCAAGGCCAAGCTGGCCGACCAGGGCATGGAACTGGGCGGCGGCCCGGCCACCCCCGCGGCCTTTGCCAGCTATGTGCAGGACGAATGGAGCAAGTACGGCAAGCTCACCGCCAGCCTTGGCCTGACCAAGCAGTAAGCCCGCAGCAACCCGGCGGGGGTGCGCCCCCGCCCACGCAAAGGAACACCATGAGCGCTACCCCCACTTCCGACGCATCCCCCATCCTGTGCCAGCGCGACGGCGACATCGCGACCGTGGTGCTGAACCGCCCTGAAAAGCTCAACGCCTTCACCATAGACAGCTGGCGGCTGCTGGGCGACGCCTTCCTGGAGCTGGACGCCGACGACAGCGTGCGCTGCGTGCTGCTGCGCGGCGCGGGCGAGAAGGCCTTCTCTCCGGGCAACGACATCAGCGAATTCGAGACCGCGCGCAGCAACAAGCGCCAGGCCATCGAATACGGCGCCGTGATGCGCCGGACCATAGAAGCCATCGGCAATTGCCGCCATCCGGTGGTGGCGCAGATACACGGCATCTGCGTGGGCGGCGGACTGGAGATCGCCAGCCTGGCCGATATCCGCATCTGCGGCGAGAGCTCGCGCTTCGGCGTGCCCATCAAGAACCTGGGGCTGGTGATGTCGTACTCGGAACTGGCGCCGCTGGTGCGCCTGGTGGGTCCGACCGCCGCGCTGCAGGTGCTGCTGGAAGGCACCATCTTCGACGCGCGGGAAGCGCTGCGCCTGGGCGTGGTCACGCGCGTGGCGCCCGACAGCCAGGTCGCCTCCGAAGCCCAGGCCGCCGCCCGCCGCATCGCCGATGGCGCGCCGCTGGTGGCGCGCTGGCACAAGAAGTTCATCCGCAACCTGGTGAACGGCAAGGCCTTGACCGACGCCGATCGCGACGAGGCCTTCGACTGTTTCGACACCGAGGATTTCCGCACGGGCTACCAGGCCTTCCTGGCCAAGGCCAAGCCGCAATTCAACGCCCGCTGAACCCCATTGCAAGGAGGACTCATGCATAACGATACCCAGGGCGATACCCCGCGCCCCGCCGGCGCGCTCGCCGGCATGCGCGTGATCGAGCTGTCGCAGATCATGGCCGGCCCGACCTGCGGCATGATGCTGGCCGACATGGGCGCCGACGTCATCAAGGTCGAAAAGATCGACGGCGGCGACGACTCGCGCCAGTACCGCGACCCGCAGATCAACGGCATCTCGGCGCCCTATCTCATGCTCAACCGCAACAAGCGCGCCATCGCGCTGGACTTGAAGCACCCCGAGGGCAAAAAGGTGCTGCTGCGCATGATCCGCGACGCCGACGTGGTGACCGAGAACTTCCGCAAGGGCACCATGGAAAAACTGGGCCTGGGCTACGACCGGCTGCGCCAGGAGAACCCCGGCCTGATCTACTGCGCGGTGTCGGGCTACGGCACCACCGGCCCCTATGCCGACAAGGGCGGCTTCGACCTGGTGGCGCAGGGCTTCTCCGGCCTGATGGCGATCACCGGCGAACCTGGCGGGCCGCCGCTACGCACCGGCAACTCCGTCGCGGACATCAACGCCGGTCTGCTGGCGGCCTTCGGCGTGCTGGCGGCCTATCAGCACAAGCAGCGCACCGGCGAAGGCCAGATCGTCGAAACGTCATTGCTGGAAGCGAGCCTGCAGCAGCTGTACTGGCATGCCGCCATCTATTTCGGCAGCGGCGTGTCGCCCGGCCCCACGGGATCGGCGCACGTGCTGAGCGCGCCCTACCAGGCTTTTCCCACCGCCACCGACTGGATCATCATCGGCGGCGCCAACGAGAAGAACTGGCAGCGCATCGCGCAGGCGTTGGGCAAGCCGGAATGGGCGGACGATCCGCGCTACGCCCGCAACCGCGACCGCATGAATAACCGCGAAGAGCTGGTGGCGGACATGTCGGCCATCCTGGAGACTCGCAGCGCGCAGGAATGGCTGGACGTTTTCGACGAGGCCGGCGTGCCCGCCGGGCCAGTGCATTCGATCGCGCAGGCGCTGTCGCATCCGCAGACGCTGGCGCGCGGCATGGTGGTGGAACAGGATCACCCGGTGGCCGGCAAGGTGCGCACCGTAGGCATGCCCGTGAAGCTGTCGGCCACGCCCGCGCAGTACCACCGCGCGGCGCCGCGGCTGGGCGAGGACACCATCGCGATTCTCGGGGAATTCGGCTACGGCCAGCAGGAAATCGACGCATTGATCGAGGCTGGCGTGGTCACTGCCGTGGACCGTGAACGCGCGCCGGCCTAGGACATTTTTGGCTGATTTGATGGCGTTTGGTTTTGTACGGCTGGGGTTCTTGAGCCGCCGGCGTCCGGACTGCGGGATTCCGATGCTCGCCCCGGTGGGGCTGCGCTTCGGATCCCTCCGTCCAGCCACCGGCTTACGGCATCTGCCCATGAACGGGGGCTGAAACCAATGCATTAGGCGACTGTCAGCCGAGGCGGCCCGGAGCCATCCGAAGCGCAGCCCCATTGGGGCGAGCATCGGAATGGCGCAGGGCTGCCTTGGCGGTTAAAGAACCCTGACATCCACAAGCTCGATGCCCTGTCACTTCGGTTTTGTGAGACGGGGTTCTTGAGTCGCCGGCGTCCGGACTGCGGGATTCCGATGCTCGCCCCGGTGGGGCTGCGCTTCGGATCCCTCCGCCCGGCCACCGGCTCACGGCATCTGCCCGTGAACGGCGCTGAAACCAATGCACTAGGCGACTGTCAGCCGAGGTGGCCCGGAGCCATCCGAAGCGCAGCCCCACCGGGGCGAGCATCGGAATGGCGCAGGGCTGCCTCGGCGGCTGAAGAACCCTGACCTCCGCCAACTCGAAGCCCCGCCCTCAAGATCCAGGCAGCGCCCTACTCGGACTCGCCCAGATAGGCCGCACGCACCTTGGGGTCGTGCAGCATGTCGCCGGCGGGACCGGACAGGATGATCTCGCCCGATTCCATCACGTAGCCGCGATGGCTGTTTTCCAGCGCCAGGCGCGCGTTCTGCTCGATCAGCAGGATGGTCACGCCCTCGCTGGCGATGGTGCGCACCACCTCGAAGACCTTCTCCACCATCAGCGGCGCCAGCCCCATCGAGGGCTCGTCCAGCAACAGCAGCTTGGGGCGCGCAATCATCGCGCGGCCCATCGCCACCATCTGCTGTTCGCCTCCGGACAGCGTGCCGGCCGCCTGCTTGCGGCGCTCGGCCAGGCGCGGGAACAACGTGAAGACGCGATCGGTGTCCTGGCGGATCTGGGCCGCATCGCGACGGATGTAGGCCCCCATCGCCAGGTTTTCCTCGATGGTGAGCTGGCCGAAGATGCCGCGCCCTTCCGGCACCATGACCAGGCCGCGGCGCACCAGCTCATGCGACTTCTGGCCGCCGACGGACTGGCCGCCGTAGACCACTTCGCCGCCCGCCAGCGGCACCAGTCCACAAATGGCGCGCAGCGTGGTGCTCTTGCCGGCGCCGTTGGCGCCGATCAGGCAAACCAGCTCGCCTTCGTCCACGCGCAGGTCGATGCCGCGCACCGCGCGGATGCCGCCGTATGAGACCTGCAGGCCCCGCAATTCCAGCAGGGGTTGGGATGCTGCTGCCGTCATGCCGGGCGCTCCTGATGAATCTGCGGATCCTGCGCGGCGCCGGCGCCCAGATACGCTTCGATGACCTTGGGATCGCGCTGCACCTGGGCGGGTTTGCCCATGGACAGCACCTTGCCGTATTCAAGCACCAGCACGCGGTCGCACAGGCCCATGACGAGCTTCATGTCGTGCTCGATCAGCAGCACGGTGATGCCGTCGGCGCGGATCTTCTCGACCAGCTTGCGCAGCACCACGGTTTCCGATGCGTTCATGCCGGCCGCCGGTTCGTCCAGCGCCAGCAGCTTGGGATCGGTGGCCAAGGCCCGCGCGATCTCCAGACGCCGCTGGTCGCCGTAGGGCAACGAACGCGCCACGTCGTTGGCGCGATGGCCGATGCCGACATAGTCCAGCAGCTCTTGCGCCCGCGCTTCGGTGGCGGCCTCTTCGGCCCGCGTGCCGCGCGTGCGCAGCACGGCGCCGAACACGCCCGACTTGGTGCGCATGTGGCGGCCGATCATCACGTTCTCGATCGCGCTCAGGTTGGCGAACAGGCGGATGTTCTGGAAGGTGCGCGCCAGGCCCGCGTAGGCGACTTCATGCGGCTTCTTGCCGGACATGGATTCGCCATTGAAGGTGCAGCTGCCCTCTTCCGGGATGTACAGGCCGGTGAGCACGTTGAACAGCGTGGTCTTGCCCGCGCCGTTCGGGCCGATCAGGCCGTAGATCTCGCCCTGCTCGATGTCGAAGCTGACGTCGGACAGCGCCTGCAGGCCGCCGAAGCGCTTGCCCAGTCCCTGGGCTTGCAGCAGTTTGCTCATGCTCCGCCTCCCTGGGTCTTGGTTGCGAGTTCACGCTTGCGCACCGCCGACGGCCACAGGCCGGCCGGACGGAACAGCATCACGCAGACCATGGCCAGGCCGAACAGCAGCATGCGTATGCCCTCGGGGTCCAGCACCACGGCGCCGAACAGCATGTGTTGCACAGGTTCGACCACCGCGCGCAGGAATTCGGGCAGCGCGGCCAGGATCAAGGCGCCCAGGATGACGCCCGGGATATGGCCCATGCCGCCCAGCACCACCATGCACAGGATGGAGATGGATTCCATCAGCGAGAAGCTCTCGGGGCTGACGAAGCCCTGCATCGAAGCGAACAAGGCGCCCGCCACGCCGCCGAAGGACGCGCCCATCGCGAACGCCAGCAGCTTGATGTTGCGCGTGTTGATGCCCATGGCCTTGGCCGCGATCTCGTCTTCGCGGATCGCTTCCCAGGCGCGGCCGATGCGCGAATTCTGCAGCCGCACGCAGACCACCACGATGATCAGCGTCAGCGCCAGCAGCAGGTAGTAGTACTTCTCCGGTCCGGTCACGCGGATGCCTAGCAGGCTTTCCGTGCGGCCGAAGGCGAACTCGCCCACCTTGAACGTGTCGATGCGGTTGATGCCCTGCGGTCCGTTGGTGATGTTGACCGGCGCATTCAGGTTGTTCAGGAAGATGCGGATGATCTCGCCGAAGCCCAATGTCACGATGGCCAGATAGTCGCCTCGAAGCTTGAGCGTGGGCGCGCCCAGCAGCACGCCGAACAGGCAGGCCACCGCCAGCGCGATCGGCAGGATCGCCCAGAACGGCAGATGCAGGCCGAAATGCGGCGAAGCCAGCAGCGCCCAGGTGTAGGCGCCCACCGCGTAGAACGCGATATAGCCCAGGTCCAGCAGGCCCGCGAAGCCCACCACGATGTTCAGGCCCAGCGACAGCATCACGTACAGGAGGGCGAAGTTCAGGATCCGCACCCAGCTTTGGCCGGCCATGCCGATCACGAACGGCAGCACCGCCAGCACCACGCCGATCAGCGCGATGCCGATCAGGTTGCGGGTCGAAAACCCGCTGCTTTTCAGGGTTGCGTTCATGCCCGGTCTCCCACGCGTTCGCCCAGCAGGCCGGACGGACGGAAGATCAGCACCAGCACCAGCACGAAGAACGCGAACACGTCCTGATAATGGCTGCCGAGGAAGCCCCCGGTCAGGTCGCCGATGTACCCGGCGCCCAACGACTCGATGATGCCCAGCAACAGGCCGCCCGCCATGGCGCCGACCAGGTTGCCGATACCGCCCAGCACCGCGGCCGTGAAGGCCTTCAGGCCCAGCATGAAGCCCATGGTGTACTGCGACACGCCGTAATAGGTAGCGACCATCATGCCGGCCACCGCGGCCAGCGCCGAACCGATCAGGAAGGCCGCCGAAATCACGGTGTTGATGTTCACGCCCATCAGCCCGGCCACTTCGCGATTCTGCGCGGTGGCGCGCATCGCCGTGCCCAGGCGGGTCTTGTGCACCACGGCCAGCAGCCCGCCCATGATCAGCGCCGCGATCACCACGATGGCGATCTGCAGCGAGCTGATGCGCGCGCCGGCAATCTCGAACACCTGCGGCGACAGCACCTGCGGGAAGTTCAGGTAGTTGCGGCCCCAGCCCATCATGGCCACGTTCTGCAGGATGATGGACACGCCGATGGCGGTGATCAGCGCTGCCAGGCGCGGCGCGCGGCGCAGCGGCCGGTAGGCCACGCGCTCGGCGGTCCAGCCCACGGCCATGCACAGCGGCACGGACACCAGCAGGCCGACGCCCAGCACCACGAAGGCGGACGTGGAAGGATCGCCGCCCACCAGCGAGATGGCGATGGTGGTCGCCGCCATCGCGCCTATCATGACGACGTCGCCATGGGCGAAGTTGATCAGCCCGATGATGCCGTACACCATGGTGTAGCCCAGGGCGACCAGGGCGTACACGCTGCCTAGCGTGACGCCGTTAATCAGTTGTTGAATGAAGATATCCATAGGGGCCGCTGAATAAGCCTGGAAAAATCGCGCGTATCTTGCGGTGACGGCCCTAGGCCTGCCACGGCGCCGCGCGTGGCGCGCGCCTGACGGCGCGCACGCTGCAATACGGGCGGGACGCGGCGCGCAGCCGCCTTCCCGCCCCGGTCCAGCCGCCTTAGTTGGCCTGGCTGACCATCGTCTCAACCATCTCCCACTTGCCGTTCTTGACTTCGTAGATGGTGACCGAGATTTCCTTCAGGTCGCCCTTGGCGTCGTAGGAAATGTGCTCGCTGGTGGCGCCCTTGCGGTTCAGCTTGGCCAGCGCCGGCAGGTACTTCTCGGGCTTGGCGGAGCCGGCCTGCTCGATGGCGGTGATCATGTTCCAGGCGCCGTCATAGGCGTAGGGAGCATAGACGCCGGGGGCCTTCTTGAAGCGGGCCTGATAGCGCTGCTCGAAGTCCTTGCCGGCGGCCATCTTGTCCAGCGGCACGCCGGCCAGCGAGGCGTAGGTGCCGTCGGCGGCGTCGCCGGCCAGCTTGATGAAGGTGTCGCTGCGGGTCATTTCGCCCGAAACCAGCGGCGCCTTCAGGCCCAGGGTGGCCAGCTGGCGCTTCATCGGGCCGGATTGCGCGTCCAGGCCACCGTAGAAGATGGCGTCGGGCGCCGAGCCCTTGATGTTGGTCAGGATGGCGGTGAAGTCGTTGGCCTTGTCGGTGGTGTACTCGCGGCGCACGACCTGGCCGCCTGCGGCCTTGACCGCCTTCTCGACCTCGTCGGCCAGGCCCTGGCCGTAGGCGGTGCGGTCGTCGATGATGGCGACCTTCTTGGCCTTCAGGCTTTCCACCATGAACTTGCCGACCGCGGCGCCCTGCTGGGTGTCGCTGGTCATCATGCGGAAGGTGGTTTCGTAGCCTTGCTTGGTGTACTCCGGCGAGGTCGCCATGGCGATCTGGGGCAGACCGGCTTCATGATAGACGCGCGAGGCGGGGATGGTGGTGCCCGAGTTGAAGTGGCCCAGGATGCCGACCACGTCCTGGTCGACCAGCTGCTGGGCAACCTGCACGCCCACGCGCGGATCGGCCTGGTCGTCGCGCGACACCAGCACGAACTTGGCGGTTTCGCCGTCGACCTTGATGCCCTTCTTGTTGGCTTCTTCCAGGGCCAGGTTCAGGCCGTTCTGCATGTCCTCGCCATAGTGCGATTGCGGGCCGGTGAGCGGTGCGGCAAAACCGAACTTGACGTCGGCAGCCTGCGCGGAGGCGGCCATGCCGGCGGCGGCGATGCTGGCGGCGAGAAGCTTCAAAGTGGTGCGGAACTTCATGGGTATCCTCCGAGTGTCGGACTTAAGACCTTGTTATACCTGAGCTTTTAGCCAGGCTTTTGGTTTTTCACTACGGCAAGCCCGATGTAGCGGGAGCTTGCGCACGCATATTCTGCAAAATCCGGAAGCCGGGTTGCGACTTCCGGATTTAAGGTGCGACCGGATTTTCGTTCCAGTGCAACCTCGCCCGATATTGGAGATAACCCTTGGATGCCTGAGGGTTGTCCTATATCAGACTCAACCTATGGTCATGAGGCTGGCGTTGCCGCCCGCCGCCGCCGTATTGACGCTGACGGAGCGCTCCGCCAGCAGGCGTTCCGGCACGTAGCCGGCGCCCGCCGCGATCGCGTCGGGGGTCAGGCCATGGACCGACAGGATGGCGCCCGGGCGCTGCGCGATGCGCTGGTTCAGCGCCTGCAGCGCGTCGCCATCGCCTTCGAACAGCACCGCCTGATAGTCCGCCTGGTCGACCTCATCGTCGGCCAGGATGCCCGCCTGCTCCTGCTGGCCGGCGTCCAGCGACGCCAACAGCGCCTGCGCCGCGGGCGTGTCCGCGAACCAGGCATGGTTGCCGGTCAGCCTGGCGACGGACCACTGCGCCCGCGCGCCCGCTTCGGTGGCGGCCACGCAATACACGGCGCCGCGCGGCTCGACCACATAGGTATTGGTCTCGCCGGTCGGCCCAGGCAGCGCAATGCGCTGCGGCAGCGCCGCCGCCGCGTCCAGCGCCGGCGGCAGACCGGCCGGCCGCGTGCCCAGCAGACGGTACATATAGAGCGGACCGCCGGCCTTGGGGCCGGTGCCGGACAAGCCTTCGCCGCCGAAGGGCTGCACGCCCACCACCGCGCCCACGATATTGCGGTTGACGTAGACATTGCCCGCATGGACCTGGCCGGTCACGTGTGCGATGGTCTCGTCGATGCGGGTGTGCACGCCGAAGGTCAGGCCGTAGCCGGTGCCGTTGATGGCATCCAGCAAGGCGTCGAGCTCATCGCGCTGGTAGCGCACCACGTGCAACACGGGCCCGAACACTTCGCGCGTCAATTCGCTGACGTGGTCGATTTCGATGATGGTCGGCGGCACGAAAGTGCCGTGGCGGCATTCGCCGTTGAGTTCCACCTGGTCCACGCGATGGCCCGCGGTGCGCATCGTTTCGATGTGCCGCTGAATGCCGTTGCGCGCTTCCGTATCGATCACCGGCCCCACGTCCACCGACAGGCGGTCGGGGTTGCCCACGCTCAGTTCGCGCATCGCGCCGCGCAGCATGGTCAGCACGTGGTCGGCATTGTCTTCCTGCACGCACAGCACGCGCAGCGCCGAACAGCGCTGCCCCGCCGAATCAAACGCGGAGGTCAGCACGTCGAACACGACCTGTTCGGACAGGGCCGAGGAATCCACCACCATGGCGTTCTGGCCGCCCGTTTCGGCGATCAGCGGAATGGTGTGGCCGGCATCGTCCAGGCGGTCCGCCAGCGTGCGCGCGATGATGCGCGCCACATCGGTGGAGCCGGTGAACATCACGCCGCGCACGCCGGGGCTTGCGACCAGCTGCGCGCCCACGGTTTCGCCGCGGCCCGGCAGCAGCTGCACGGCGCCGGCAGGCACGCCTGCCGCGCGCAGGATGGCCACGGCTTGCGCGGCGATCAGCGGCGTCTGTTCGGCGGGCTTGGCCACCACCGTGTTGCCGGCAGCCAGCGCGGCCGCGACCTGGCCGGTGAAGATGGCCAGCGGGAAGTTCCAGGGGCTGATGCACAGCACCGTGCCCAGCGGCCGGTGCGTGTCGTTGCTGAATTCCGTTTCGGCCTGGTCCGCGTAATAGCGCAGGAAGTCCACGGCCTCGCGCACCTCGGCGATGGCGTTGGGCAATGACTTGCCGGCTTCGCGCACGATCAGGCCCAGCAGGGTCTGCATCTGCTCTTCCAGCAATTGCGCGGCGCGGCGCAGGCACTGGGCGCGTTCGGCCACCGGCGTGGATTGCCAGATGGGAGCGGCATTGGCAGCGGCGCGCAGCGCGATCTCGGCCTCGTCTGCCTGCGCTTCGACCACGTGGCCCACCACGTCGCGCAGATTGGCGGGGTTGCGGACTTCCATGGCGCGCGAGGCATCCCAGGCCCCTTCGCCCTCGCCCAGCATGGGGCCGGCGCGCCACGGCATGGCGGCGCTGGCCAGCAGGGCCGCGGACAGCGAACCCAGCCGATGCTCGTTGCTCAGGTCCAGGCCCGCCGAATTGGCGCGGGCACCCTCCTGCGGGTCGCCATAGAGTTCGCGCGGCAGCGGAATCTTCTCGTGCGGCGCGCCCAGCGGCGCGATGCGCGCGGCGGCTTCCACCGGGTCGGCCACCAGTTGCTCGACCGGAATGCTGTCGTCGCCGATCAGGTTCACGAACGAGGTGTTGGCGCCGTTTTCCAGCAGGCGGCGCACCAGGTAGGCCAGCAGCGTTTCATGCGTGCCGACCGGCGCGTAGATGCGGCACGGACGGTTGAGCTTGCCCTGCGACAGCGCGCCCACGACTTCGTCGTACAGCGGCTCGCCCATGCCGTGCAGGCATTGGAACTCGTATTGGCCCGGGTAATAGTTCTGCCCCGCCAATTGGTAGATCGCGGACAGGGTGTAGGCATTGTGCGTGGCGAACTGCGGGAACACGGCTTCCGGCGCGCCCAGCAGCTTGCGGGCGCAGGCCAGGTAGGCCACGTCCGTGTAGACCTTGCGGGTATAGACCGGATAGCCTTCCAGGCCGTCGACCTGGGCGCGCTTGATCTCGCTGTCCCAGTACGCGCCCTTGACCAGGCGCACCATCACGCGATGGCGGCTGCGGCGGGCCAGGTCGATCACGTAGTCGATCACGAAGGGCGCGCGCTTCTGGTAGGCCTGGATGACGAAGCCGATGCCGTTCCAGCCGTCCAGCTCGGGCTCGAAACAAAGCGCCTCCAGCAGGTCCAGCGATATCTCCAGGCGATCGGCTTCCTCGGCGTCGATGTTCAGGCCGATGTCGTAGCTGCGCGCCAACACGGTCAGCGCCTTCACGCGCGGCAGCAGCTCGGCCATGACGCGTTCGCGCTGGGCGCGCGAATACCGCGGATGCAGCGCCGACAGCTTGATCGAGATGCCCGGGCCTTCATAGATGCCGCGGCCGGCCGCGGCCTTGCCGATGGCGTGGATGGCTTGCTCGTACGAGGCGTAATAGCGGTCGGCGTCCTCGGCCGTGGTCGCGGCCTCGCCCAGCATGTCGTAGGAATAGCGAAAGCCGCGGGCTTCCATCTTGCGGTTGTTGGCCAGCGCTTCGGAAATGGTCTGACCCGACACGAACTGTTCGCCCATCATGCGCATGGCCATGTTCACGCCCTTGCGCACCAAGGGCTCGCCGCCCTTGCCGATCAGCCGGGTCAACGCCTTGGACAGCGACTGTTCGCTGCTCACGGCCACCAGCTTGCCCGTGATCATCAGGCCCCAGGTAGCGGCGTTGACGAACAGGGATTGCGAGCCGCCCATGTGCGACTTCCAGTCGCCGCGAGCCACCTTGTCGCGGATCAGCGCATCGCGCGTGGCGCGGTCGGGAATGCGCAGCAGCGCTTCGGCCAGGCACATCAGCGCCACGCCTTCCTGGCTGGACAGCGAGAACTCCTGGATCAGCCCTTCCACCCCGCCGCCGCTGCGCTTGCCGCGCAGCTTCCGGACCAGATCGGCGGCCATGGCGTGGATCTTTTCCAGGTTGGGCATGCGGGCCTGGCCCAGCAGCAGCGGCACGCACTCGGGCTCGGGACGCCGGTAGGCGGCGGTGATGGCCGCGCGCAGCACCGACTGCGGCTGCACGTCCTGGCCGAATTCATAGAACGGCGGCGTGGGCGCGGAATGGCCCTCGCCCGCCTCGTCCTCGCCGCCCGCGTCCATGCCCAGGTGCGACATCTCGGCGGGCAGGTGGCCGCGCTCGATCTTGTCCAGGTAGGAAAGGATCGCCTGCTTGTGCAGCCAGTGCGGCGTGCAGTTGAGCTTTTGCGCGGCGGCCTTCAGCCGGTCGCGGAGCGCGTCGTCGACTTTAACGCCTAGGGTCGTGCTGGCCATAAGAGATTGCTTCCTGTCGCATGGCAAAGGTAGTACCGGGTCCTTGCGGGACCCGGTATGGGTAGGACCGTATGCTAGACAGGTTGCAACTTGCTTTGCACTATGGTTAACCCTAGGTTAACCATTTGAGATCAGGCGGGATTTTTGGCTGGACGATCAATCCTTGAGCGCCGCGCAGCCCAGCATCTGCACCGAGCCCGATCCCGCCGGGGTCTGCCCCCGTATGGCCGAGGCCATGGCGCCGGCCAGGCTGACCACGGCGCGCTGCTGCGCGGCGATCATGGCCGGCACGCCCTCTTCCGTCACCGGTTCCGTCACCACGCTACGGCAAAGCAGGCCGGAACCCTTCATGTTGACCGGCCGCACGCGCCAGGTCGCATCGAGCTGGGCCATGCGGCCCGGCTCCAGCTCGAACCGCTGCACGTCGGTCTGCACGCGCCAGACCGCGGCGCCCGGCCCGGGCTTGACCAGTTGCACGTCCAGGGCGCCCAGCTCGCGCTTCAGCGCGTCCGACAGTGCGCCGCGCAGCTCGTCGCCCAGCGGCGAACTCCAGCGCTCGGAGTACAGCGCCGCCAAGCTGCCCTCGCCGCTGCGCACCATCAGCTGCGGCTGGTCCGCCTGCGTCGAAATGTTGACCGGTTGCACCTCGATCAGGAAGCTGGCGGGCGCCACGCCGGCGGCCGGCGCCTGGGCCGCTGGCGCCTGCAAGGTGTGATAGTGCACGGGCGCAGACGCTCCGCAGCCAGCCAGCGCCGCCGACAAAGCCAGCAAGGACAGGAGCGGACGCAAACGGGGGGCCGCGGATCGCGGCTGCTCGGAACTCGGAGTCGCCTGGCGGGCGCGGGGGAATGGGCGTCTATTCATGGGGTTCAGTTCCTGACAGGACCGGCGCCGGGGATCGGGTCTGGGCCGCGGCCGCGCAACAAGGCCTCGGGGTTGGCTTGCAGGAAGTCGGCCAGGGCACGCAGCGAACGGGCCGCGCGGCCCAGTTCCTGCATCGCCTTCTCCGTGTTGACCGGCAAGGACGCATCGGAGGCCAGCAGCGCGTTGACCTGCGCCATGGATTCCTTGGCCTGCTTGAGCATGTTCTGCGCTTCAGGCGCGACCTGCTTGTCCAGGCGGTTCATCAGCTTGGAGGTGCTGGCCAGCGTGGTGCGCAGGTCCTCGCCGATCTTGTCGAACGGAATCTTCTCGATCTTGGCGACGATGTTGCTGATCTGCTGCTGCAATTGGTCCAGGTTGCCGGGCACCGTCGGAATCATGGCCGGATCCGAGACCTTGAACTCAACCGGCTTGGCGTTCGGGAAGTCGTCCAGCGCCACGTACAGCTGGCCGGTCAGCAGGTTGGCGGTGCGCAGCTGCGCGCGCAGGCCGTGCTTGATCATGCCGCCCAGCAGGCGGTTGCCGGCAAGGTCGCCATCCTTGGCTGCGCGATCGCGCACTTCTTCGAACACGCGCCCCAGGCGTTCCGGATACAGGGTGGCGTCCACCAGCGAGTAGAAGCGCTTGGCGATCGGATCGAAATCCATGTTGATCTGCGTGACGTTGCCCAGCGTGATGCCGCTGAAATCGATGGGCGCGCCCACCGTCAGGCCGCGGATCGACTGGTCAAAACGCATGCGGATCGGGAAGGCCTCGCCGTCCGGATTGGCCTTGGCGGCCGCCTCGGTCGCGTACAGGTCGAACTGGGCGTCGGCCTGCGCCTGCTTGCCCGAATCGCGCGTGGTCAGGACCGGTTCGAAAGCGACGCCCCCCACCGCCATCGACACCAGCGATTGCGTCCGTACCTTGAGTCCGTCGGCGTTGACGCTGAAGTCGACGCCGCTGGCGTTCCAGAAGCGCGAGCCTTGGGTCACGAACTTGTCGTTGGGCGCGTCCACGAACACCTCGACGTTCACGGCCTTGCCGGTTTCATCCAGCGCGTAGCCGATCACGCGGCCCACGTTGATGCGGCGGAAGTACACGGGCGAGCCGATATCGAGCGAGCCCAGATCAGAGGCCCTGAGCTTGAAACGCTTGCCGGCGCGGTCATGCGTAACCGCCGGCGGAACCTCCAGGCCCTCGAAATGCAGCTTGGTAGCCTTCTTGGAACTGTCCTTGCCTTCGGCCGCGTCCACGCCGATATAGGCGCCGGACAGCAGCGTGCCCAGGCCGGACACGCCGCTCACGTCCAGACGCGGGCGCACCACCCAGAAGTTGGTGCCTTCGCGGGCCAGATCGGAAACATCCTTGGACAGCTCGGCCCGCACCACCACCTTGGTGCGGTCTTCGTTGAAGCCGATGGACTTCACTGCGCCGATGTTCACGTCCTTGTAGCGCAGCTGGGTCTTGCCGACTTCCAGCCCTTCTGCAGTATTGAACGAAATCGAGATGTCAGGTCCCGCCTGCATCCAGGTCCGCACGACCAGCGACAGGCCCATCAGGGCCGCCACGATGGGCACCAGCCAGATCCATGAAATCCGGCTCTTCTTCTTGCGCGAGATCGCGGGTGACGCGAACTTCTCTTCACCGGATCCGGGTGCTTGCTCGGACATCTACTCTTCCTTGTTCGTGGACGGAAGCCGCGGCGCTTCCTAGCCCATTTCCTTGCCGGCGAGAGACGCCGGCTGGCGCCCGCCTTCCACTGGCGGCGATTCTATTTCACTTTGTCCTTCCAGATCCCAACTGCGGCGCAGGTCGAAACTCATGGCAGACAACATGGTCAGGATCACTGTCAGCCCGAACGCCGCCGCACCCGCGCCGGCGCTGATTTCCATCAAGCCCTGGAAATCCGCCAACGCCGCCAGCAATATAACGACAAAAACATCCAGCATCGACCATTGGCCGATGAACTCGACCATTTGATACAGGCGCGTGCGCGGGCGCAGGTTGGTGGTGCTGCGCCACTGTTCCGTCAACAGCAACAGCATGAGCGCCAGCAGCTTGGTCAGCGGCACCGCCACGCTGGCGATGAAGACGATCAGCGCAATATCCCAGGAGCCCATATCCCACAGCTCAACCACGCCGCCCAGGATGGTATGGGCGCTGTCGCCTAGCACCGACCTGACCTGCATCACCGGCAGCACGTTGGCCGGGATATAGAACACCACGGCTGCCAGCAACAGCGCCCAGGTGCGTGCCAGATGATCGGGCTTGCGGAAATGCACCAGGGCGTCGCAACGCACGCAGTGGTGGTGTTCTTCCGGGTCGGCCGCGCGGGGCAGCGCCTGCACCTGACCACAGACATGACATCCGGTCAGTACCGTGTCCGGCGCAGTCTGGGGTATATGCACCGGCACCACGCCCACACTCTCGGCGTAGCGCCACAGCACATGCGGCGACAGCCGCCCCAGCATCGTCAACAGGATGGTCAGGATGCCGAACGCGACCAGCCCGATGCCTGGAGTCACGGCGGCCATGCCCGCCAGCTTCACCACAGCCACCAGCACGCCCAGGAGGAACACCGGGACCATGCACCAGGGCCGCAGAAAGCCCAACAGGCGCATCGCGGTACGGAAGCCCAGGGGCTCGCGGCCGCGCGAAAGCGGCCCCAACACCCACAGCAACACGGAAAGCTGCAGCATCGGCAACGCGAAGCCCGCCATGCCGGTCATGATGGCGACGACCCAGTGGTCCTGCCGCCAGGTGATGAAAATGGCGTCCAGCAAGGACGCCTGCTGCACCATGCCCTGCACGGACATCGAAGCGACGGGATAGGCGTTGGCCACCCCGAACACGATGAGGGCGGCAATGGCGAGGGCCAGCCAATTGGACAAAGTAAGCCCGCTGTAACGCCACAAGGTGGCGCCGCAGCGGGCGCAATTGGCGGTCTCGCCAGGTTCAAGCTGATGCCGGCGATAGATGCTTGCGCAGTGCTCGCACTCGATCAGCGGCTGGCGGTCCGCGGTCATTGAGTCGCCTAGTCGACCAGTTCGACTTCCTGTTTGTCAGGCGCATCCGACGAGGGCGGCTTGCCGTTCTCGTCGAAGTCCAGCTTGACCTTGCCTTCCTCGTCCAGGTCGACCGTGACCGTGCCGCCATCGACCAGCTTGCCGAACAGCAGCTCGTCGGCCAGCGCACGCCGGATGGTGTCCTGGATGAGGCGCTGCATGGGACGTGCGCCCATGAGCGGATCGAACCCTTCCTTGGCGAGATGCTCGCGCAGACTCGTGGTGAAGATGGCTTCCACGCGACGCTCGTGCAGTTGGTCTTCCAGCTGCATGAGGAACTTGTCCACCACGCGCAGGATGATTTCGCGGTCCAGCGGCGCGAACGGGATGATCGCGTCCAGGCGGTTGCGGAACTCGGGGGTGAACATGCGGCGGATTTCCGCCATTTCGTCACCCACCACGCGCGAATTCGCGAAGCCGATCGACGGACGGTTCAAGGTTTCGGCGCCCGCGTTGGTCGTCATGATGAGAATGACGTTGCGGAAGTCCGCCTTGCGGCCGTTGTTGTCGGTCAGCGTGCCGTGGTCCATGACCTGCAGCAGGATGTTGAACACATCCGGGTGCGCCTTTTCGATTTCATCGAGCAGCAGCACGCAGTGCGGCTGCTTGGTGATGGCCTCGGTCAGCAGGCCGCCCTGGTCGAAACCGACGTAGCCCGGAGGCGCGCCGATCAGGCGCGACACCGCGTGCCGCTCCATGTATTCCGACATGTCGAAACGCAACAGCTCCACGCCCAGCGTGAAAGCCAGCTGGCGCGCGACCTCGGTCTTGCCCACGCCGGTGGGACCGGAGAACAGGAAGGCGCCGATCGGCTTTTCCGGCTTGCCCAGGCCCGAGCGCGCCATCTTGATGGCGGCGGACAGGGCTTCGATGGCGTTGTCCTGGCCGAAGACCACGGTCTTCAGGTCGCGGTCCAGCGTCGCGAGCTTGCTGCGGTCGTCGTTGGAGACGGACTGCGGCGGAATGCGCGCGATCTTGGACACGATGTTCTCGATGTCCACCTTGCCGATTACCTTCTTTTGGCGCGAGCGCGGCAGCAGGCGCTGCGCGGCGCCGGCCTCGTCGATCACGTCGATGGCCTTGTCCGGCAGATGGCGGTCATTGATGAAGCGCGCCGACAGTTCGGCCGCGGCCGACAGGGCGGCGGACGAGTAGCGCACGCTGTGGTGCTCTTCGAAGCGGCTCTTCAGGCCGCGCAGGATCTGCACGGTCTGTTCGACGCTGGGTTCGGCCACGTCGATCTTCTGGAAACGGCGCGACAGCGCGTGGTCTTTTTCAAAGACGCCGCGGTATTCGGTGTAGGTGGTCGCGCCGATGCACTTGAGCTGCCCGGAAGACAAGGCGGGCTTCAAGAGGTTGGACGCGTCCAGCGTGCCGCCCGATGCCGAGCCGGCGCCGATCAGCGTATGGATCTCGTCGATGAACAGGATGGCGTCGGGGTTGCCACGGATCTGCTTGAGCACGCCCTTCAGGCGCTGCTCGAAATCGCCGCGGTACTTGGTGCCCGCCAGCAAGGCGCCCATGTCCAGCGAAAAGACCTGGGCGGCCTGCAGGATTTCGGGCACTTCGCCGCGCGTGATGCGCCAGGCCAGGCCTTCGGCGATCGCGGTCTTGCCCACGCCGGCCTCGCCGACCAGCAGCGGATTGTTCTTGCGGCGGCGGCACAGCACCTGGATCACGCGCTCGACTTCGTGCTCGCGTCCGATGAGGGGATCGATGCGGCCCGCCAACGCGGCGGCATTCAGGTCGGTGGCGTACTGGTCCAGCGGCGACTGACGCGATTCGCCCTGCTCTTCACCATTGGTCTGCTGCTCTTTCTGCACGGCGGCGGACTCCACCTGGGGCTGTTTGGTAATGCCATGCGACAGAAAATTGACAACGTCCAGCCGCGTCACGCCCTGCTGCTGCAGGTAATACACGGCGTGCGAATCCTTTTCGCCGAAAATGGCCACGAGCACATTGGCGCCGGTAACCGGCTTCTTGCCGGTGCCTCCCGCGGATACATGCATGATGGCGCGCTGGATCACACGCTGGAATCCCAGCGTGGGCTGCGTGTCGACCTCGGCGCCGCTCGGGATCACCGGGGTGTTCTCCGAGACGAACTGGCGCAGATTGCGGCGCAGGTCGTCCAGGTTCGCGGCGCAGGCGCGCAGCACTTCAACGGCCGAAGCGTTGTCGAGCAACGCCAGCAGCAGATGCTCGACGGTAATAAATTCATGCCGGGCCGAACGGGCCTCGACGAAAGCCATATGCAGGCTGACTTCAAGCTCTTGAGAAATCACGCTTCCTCCGTAACGCATCGAAGCGGGCAAATACACGATTCATATTCTATGCCGATCATGGCGTAACGCCAGAGATTTCAAAAACCACTCTGTCGTGACGGCCTTGCGCATCCATGACGGTAAGCGTATACCGGCCGTCCATGGCCAACACTAATTTAAACGGATGACCCGACGCGCCGTGGCCAACCACGCGCCCGTCCAGCATCCACCATACTTCGCCTTCTGTTCCCTGCACATCCACATCCAGCGCCACTTCGCGCCCGCCCGGCACGGGCCGCAGCACCGAGCCGCTGGCCACGCCGCCCAGACGCAGCGGTCCGCGCGAGGCATCGGCGTAGCCGGCAAAGGACGGCGGCGCCGTTTCATTCAGCACCCAGGCCGCGCGCTGCTCCGGACATTCGCCGGACGGTACGCTGCCGAGCTTGTAACCCAAGGGCCAGCATGTCACCGCGGCCTGCACCGTTTCGGGCCTGACGCGGACCTGCTGAGCGCCTTCCGGCAAGGCCGCCACGATATCCTGCAGTAGCGGCGCCGCCACGTTTGCCCCGAAAAATCCGGGGTTGGGCGTACCATCCGGACGGCCGACCCAGACGCCCATCGTCCACCTGTCGGTCACTCCAACGGCCCAGGCGTCGCGGAATCCGAAACTGGTCCCGGTTTTCCAGGCCAGTTGCCGCGCCGGACTGCCCGACTGGTAGAACGGCCGGTCAGGATGGCCGCCGCTCTCCAGAATGTCACGGACGATCCAGGCCGCCCCAGGGCTCATCATACGGGACTCGACCCGCGGCTGCTCCGGCCGCAGCCGGGGCCGCCCGGAGACGCCCCCGCGGGCCAGGGCCCGGTAAGCGCCCACCAGTTCTTCCAATGTGGTGCCGCCCCCGCCCAAAATCAAGCTCAAATTCGGTTCCGCGCCCGCGGGCAAACGTAACCGCACCCCGCCGGCCAGCATGACCGAGGCAAAACTGCTGGGCCCGACGCGATCCAGCAGGTCCACCGCCGGCACGTTGAGCGAACGCTGCAGGGCCTGCGCCACGCTGATCGGGCCGGCGAACGCGGCCTGGAAATTGCCCGGCGCGTAGCCGCCGAACGACATCGGCGCGTCGATCAGCAGGCTTTCGGAGTGGATCAGGCCTTCGTCCAGCGCCTGCGCGTACAGAAAGGGTTTGAGCGTGGAGCCCGGCGAACGCACGCCGCGCACCATATCCACGTGGGCGGCCCGGCTTTCGTCGGAGAAGTCGGCGGAGCCGGCATAGGCCTTGACCTCCAGCGTATCGTTGTCCATCACCAACACGGCCATCGATACCTTGGGCGGCAGGCCGTCCACCCGGTCCTGCAGCATGCGCTCCACCGCCGCCTGCATGTCCGCGTCCAGGGTGGACGTGACCACGGCGGGCCGCTCGCCCGGGCGCCGGCCGGCCTTGCGCTGGCTGCCCGCTTCCTGCAGCAGGCGCTGCGCGGCCAGGGGCGCCAGCCAGCGCGCCCGCAGCGGCGGCGCAACCACGTTCTCGATCTTGGCGTCGGCCACCTCGGCCGGGGTCCAGCGGCCCAGTTCGACCATGCGGTCCAGCACCTTGTCGCGCGCGGCCTGCGCGGCCTCGGGATGACGGTCCGGCCGCAGGCGCGACGGCGCCTGCGGCAAGGCGGTCAGCATCGCCGCCTCCGCCGGGCTCAGGTCGCGCGCCGGCTTGCCCAGCCACAGGCGCGAGCCCATCTCCACGCCTTCGACGATGCCGCCCATGGGCGCGTGGGTCAGGTACAGCGACAGGATCTCGTCCTTGCTGTAGTGCATTTCCAGCTGGATGGCGCGCCAGGCCTGCCGCAGCTTCGCCGACATCGAGCGCGAGGGCTTGCCGGCCAGTTCCGGATCGATCAACCGCGCAACCTGCATGGTCAGGGTGGAGCCGCCCGACACGATACGGCGGTTGGTGGCCCACTGCCAGCCGGCGCGCGCCATCGCCACCGGGTTGACGCCCGGGTGCCAGTAGAACCAGCGGTCCTCGTAGGTCAGCAGCGTTTCCAGATAGCGTTCGGACACCTGGTCGGGTTTGACCGGATAGCGCCAGATGCCGTCGCGGCTGGGATAGTTGCGCAGCGGCGTGCCGTCCGCGGCCACGACCACGGCGGCGCCGCCCGAATCCACGGGCGGCAAGGGATAGAGGCGGTCCAGCGTGAATAACAACGCGGCCAGCGCAAACAACGCGCTGGCCGCGAAGATTCCGCGCCGCCGCCAGCGGCGGGCGCGCGAGGCGCCCGCCACGGGGGTGGCGGCGGGGGTCAAGGACGCTTGGCGCCGCGGTCGCGGATCTCTACCGTGCTCCATTGCTCGCCTACACCCCGGATTTCAGGCCGGTACATATCTTCGGCCACCGTCGACGGCACCGCGTAGCGGCCCGGCGTCACGACGCGCACCAGATAGAACACGTCCACCTTGCCGCGGCCCAGCGACACCGCGGCCACATAGCGGTCGTCGCGGAACTCGCGGTGCTTGATGTTGGGATCGGACATGGCTTCGGCCACGCGGCGTCCGCCGATCGTCCATTCCTGCATCTCGGGGCTTTGCGACAGGTTCAGGTTTTCGACTTCAAAACCCGCCGGCACGCGGTCCACCAGCAAGCCATCCGGAATGTTCTGGTTGGCGCTGGCCTGCACCCACACCACCAGCATATCGCCGGTCTGCAGGCTGCCGCCATCCCACGGACGGCCGTCCGGACGGTACCAGCCGCGCTTGAGCTGGATCACGTCGTTGCGCGGCGCGGGCGCGGTGGTCGGGCTGCCCTGGATGTCGTATTCGACGAACAGGGACTGGTTGCCGGTGTTCAGCAGCTGCGCGCCGGCCAGGTCGGCCGCCGACAGCGACACGGTCTGGTCGCTGGTGCCGCCGGCGAGCGCCTTGGTGGAACCGTTGACGGTCAGCGTGGCGGACCAGGGCGTGGCCTTGTCGCCACCCAGGGCGCGGGCGGCCAGCAACAGCGACATCTGTTCCTGCGTCGACAGGTACGAACGGTTGCCCAGGCGGCTGGCCAACTGCGTCAGCAGGTTGTCCAGGCGCTCGTGGCGCAGCTCGTACTTGTCGGCGATCGCAAAGGCCAGCGCGTAGTCGCGCACGCCGCTGCCGTAGTCGCCCAGCCATTCGTCGTAATAGCCGGAGTTGCGGCGGTTGTTGAGACCGTACTCGCGCGCCACGGCCTGGTCGAGCGCGCTCTTCATGCGCCCTTCGTCGCCCATGAGCTTGAACGCAGCCGCCAACTGGATCAGCGGCAGCGGCGAACGCGCGCGCTCCTGGTAGTTGTCGTACAGCTGGCGCACCGTGGACAGCGGCGCCTTCTTGTCGCGCGCCAGCGCCAGCGCGGCAGTGGCCAGGCCGGCGAAGCGGCGGTGGTCCTCACGCAGGATGTTGGCGTCGCTGGAATCGTAGCGTCCGGATTCGACGCCGCGCTTCAGGTTGGCCGACCAGGTGCCGAATGCGCCGGAACTCTGCTGCACCTGCTCCAGCAGCCACTGGCGCGAACGGTCCAGGGATGCCTCGGGCACTTCGAAACCGTTGTCGCGGGCGTCCTGCATGAAGCCGACGGCGTAGGCCGTCAGCCACACGTCGCGCGAGGACGAGCTGCTCCACAGGTTGTACGAACCGACGGCATTGCGCATGCCCGCCAGGCGGCCGATCGCGCCGGCCACCTTGGCGTCGCGCTCGGCCTTGGTACGCGGCTTGAGGCCGAACTGCTTGGCCGCGGCCTCATCCAGCATGACCCACGGCAGGGTCGCGCTGATGGTCTGCTCGGTGCAGCCGTAGGGATAGTTGAGCAGCCCTTCGACCAGGCGGTTGACGTTGATCGGCGGACGGTTCGATACCGTCATGCTGACCGTGGTCGAGTCCGGATAGTAGGAAGCCACCCACGACGCCTGCGGCGCGTTGGCTTCGCCCGGATTCAGGCGCAGACGGCGCACCTGGCGCTCGGCCGCGTAGGCCGGTTGCACCTGCAGCACGGATTCGCGCACGATGCGCACGGGCTTGCCGCCGCCCTGCCCGTCGACGGTCAGGCGCATCAGGCCCAGGCCGTACGAACCGGTGGTGGTGGCGGTGAAGCGCAATGTGGTGCGCTGCTTGTCCTTCAAGGTCACGGTCTTGACGCCGTCGACGATGGCCAGCGGGTCCAGCGCTTCCAGTTTGACCGTCACCTTCTGTTCGGCGCCGCTCAGGTTGGTCACGTCCAGCGCGATCGCTGCCTGGTCGCCCGGAGTAATGAAGCGCGGCGTGTTCAGCTCGGCCACGATGGGCGCCGCCACCACCATTTCGGTGTCGGTGCTGCCGTAGTTGTCGGGCGTGAAGGCCACCGCCATCAGGCGCAGCGTGCCGTTGAAGTCGGGCAGGTCCAGCGGGATGTCCGCCTCGCCCTGCTCGTTCAGCTTGACCGGACCGGAGAACAGGTCCACCAGCTTGACCTTCTTGGGCAGGCTCTTGCTGTCGCCGCGCATGGCGGCGTCGCCGCCCCACTTCAGCTTGCCCTTGGTGCCGTCCATTTTCTCGATCAGCTTGCCGTACATGTCCAGCAATTCGGGCGCGTAGCGGTGCTTGCCGAAGAAGTAGTCCAGCGGGTCGGGCGTCTTGTACTGATTGATATTGAGGATGCCCACGTCCACCGCCGACAGGGTCACGGTGGCCTGCTTGCCCGAAGCGCCGTCGACCTTGACGCGCACGGTCGCCTTGGTCTCGGGCACCGCCTTGGGCGGCGCCGTCAGCTTCACGTCCAGCTTGCGGTCGGCGCTGGCGATGGGCAGGAAGGTCAGGCCCAGCGCGCGCGCCGGCGTCACGCGGTCGCCCTCGCTGCCGGGACGGAACACGGCGGCTGCAATGTACAGGTCGTGGCGCTTCCAGCTCTTGTCGACCGGAATCTCGACCTGCGTGCCGGTCGCTTTCACGGCCACCCAGGTGGACCACAGCATGCGGTCGCCTTCCACGGTGATGAGCGCCTGGCCGTCATGCGGCGGCGTCAGGGTCAGCTTGACCGTGTCGCCCGGCTTGGCCGGCACGCCTTCGAGCTTCATCTGCACGCGGTCGGGACGATTGCCCATGGCGTCGGAGTCCTGCGCGTTCCAGCCCGCATAGAAGCGGTAGCGCAGGGTCTGGCCGGTTTCGGGATCGGCGATTTCCAGGCGATAGCGGCCCCACTTCACGGGCACGGTCAGCTGGGAGCGGTCGTTCAGCGCGATCTCGCGCGAATCCAGCAATTCCTCGGTTTCGGTGTAGCCGCTGTTCCAGCCGCGCTGGTCGTCGAAACGCCAGTAGTACTGGCGATCTTCGCGGTACAGACGCATCTGCGCCTGCGCCAGCGGCGCAATCTTGCCCTGCGCGTCGACGCGCAGCACTTCAAAACCGGCGGGCGCGCCTTCGCGGGCCACGTCGCCGTCGAATTGCGGACGCACGGCGATCAGGCGGTCGGCGGGCCAGACGCTGCGCTCGATCGAACGCACCACCGGACGGCCGCCGGATTCCAGCAGGCTGGCCGACACCCTCACCTTCATCGGCGAACGCGTGCCGCCGGTGCGCGGATCGACCTCGAGCTGGCCGCGGCCCTTGTCGTCCAGGGCCGTTTCGGGCAGTTCCTCGAAATGGCGGCGGGCATCGTCGGCAACGTCGCCGAAGATGAAGCCAGGCCATTGCTGGGGCAGCGCAAAACGGTCGCGCTTGACCTGGAAGCTGGACAGCAGGCGGTTGCCGGCGGCGGGCGCGCCGTAGAGATAATCGCCCTGCACGTCCACGGTCAGCGTTTCCTCCGGCGACAGCACCTCCTGGTCGGAGGTCAGCGCCATCTTCATGCGCTCGGGCAGGAATTCCTCGACCTGGAACTTCCAGGACGCGTCCGGCGCGCGCGACGCGGGGTCCACGCGCAATTCCAGCAGCCACGTGCCGGTCTGCGCGTCCAGCGGCAGATCGATGCTGCGCTCGAGATAGCCGGGCAGATCCTTTTGGGGTTGCCACAAGGTGCTCAGCACCGTACGGCCGTCGGGGCGCTTGATGGTGGCGGTCAGGGGCGACGGCGCCAACATGCGGCCGTCCAGGTCGCGCGGCAGAACCGAGACGTTGAAGGTTTCGCCGGGGCGGTACAGGTTGCGGCCGGCGTAGACGAACAGGTTGTTGGGGCGGGAAACATGGCCGCCGGTGTCGAATTCGGACAGGTCCAGGGCGGGTTCGCCCAGGGCCAGTACCGTCATTTCCTTGTCGCGCGAGGCGCGGATGACGCGCGCATTGGCGAAACTGCCGTCAAAGCGGACATGGCCCTGGCCGTCGGCCGCGGCCTTGGCCAGCGACTTGCCTGCGCCGTCCACCAGTTCGAACACGGCGCCCGAGATGGCGGTGCCGCTCTTCAGGGATACCGAATAGGCTTCGATGCGGTCGCTGTAGCGGCGCGCGTGCAGGCCGATGTCGCTGACGTAGAAATACGTCACCTGGTACTCGTAGCGGAAACGGCCGGGCTGGCTCATCACCGCGATGTAGATGCCGGGCTCCTGGAGTTCCTTGATGCCTTCGACCGGCAGGAACGTGACATGGCGGCGGTTGGGCTTGTCGTCGGTAACGAAACGGCCTTGATAGACGCTGGTCGTCAGCGAGTTCAGGCGGTCCAGGTCCCAGTTGCTGACCGAGCCCTTCAGGCTGCGGTTGTCGGAATAGCGCCAGTTGTCCTCTTCGTCGCCGCTGTCTTCCTCTTCTCCGGAGCCGGTGCTGCGGCCGATGCCCAGCACGGTGTCGAACAGTTCAGGCACGCGCTCAGGCGATACGCGCAGGAACTGCACGTCCACTTCGGAGACGTTCACCGTGGCCACGGGCAGGCCGCCATTCTGGCCGGCCGGCAGCACCACGCCGCGGCTGGCGAAATAGAACGACGGCGGCATGGCCTGCGTGTTCACCTCGCAATTCGACGCTTCCGCCAGCTTGATGCCGCCCGCGCCGGGCAGCCCGGCACGCACGGAGATCGCGTAGGAACGCTGCGGTTGCACGTAGGGGAAATAGACCATGCGGGGGTTGTCGCCCACCACCCAGTTGCCCTTCAGGATCTTGCCCTTGGGCGCCGAGTCGCCCGGCCGGACCGAGGCGGGCTGGTCGCCGTTGCTGGCGGCCGATTCGCTGTCCTTGTCGGAAGCCGAGCCCGTGTCCGTCACTTGCAGATAGCTGTCCAGGTCGGACTTGGCGTCCACCGGCTGCGTGAAGGTCACCGCCAGCGCCAGCGTATCGTTGTACTGGCGCGGCTGGCAGGAAAGCGCGGCAAACGGGTCGGCCGCGCCGACCACCGCGCTGGCGGGCAATGCCGGCTTGGCATCGCCGCCACCCGCCGTGGCCGCAGGCTGCGACACGACGGCTGGCGCCGGATTGGCGGGCTGACGCTCCTTGCCCATCCACCAGCCCACGCCGATGGCGCCGGCCAATACAACGACCCCGGCTGTCGCCAGCCAGGCCTTGCTTATCTTTCCACTCACGGTAAATCTCCCGCTTACTCAAATGCAGACGCACCGCTCCTAAGCGGCGGAGCTGCCGACCTGATCATTCCGCGCGCTTCTCGGGTACGCGGATACTGCCTATCAAAACAAAATAACCGGACAACACAACGCCGCCATGACAGGCGGCGCATTGATTCTGGGGTTCAGACGGGTTCCATCACGCATTGCAGGGGGTGCTGGCGCGCCCGCGCGTATTGGGCCACTTGCGCAATGCGCGTGGCGGCGAGGTCCCGGGGATAAACCCCGCATACACCACGCCCTTCGTGATGCACCTGCAACATGATCCTCGTAGCCTCTTCGTGATTCTTATTGAAGAACTTTTGCAGTACTTTCACGACGAACTCCATTGGGGTGTAGTCGTCGTTCAGCAGCAGGACCTGGTACATCGGAGGCGGCGCGGCGCGCGCCGGAGCCTTCTCGACGGCCAAATCATGCTGGGTATCCAAGGTAGAACTCATAGGGCCGCTATTCTATTTAAACGGGGGACGGCTAGCGTGTAACTTACGGAAAATTACACGTAGAAATGCGTAGTTTCCATACTTGACGCCGCAAAGAAAAGCGGCGCATTATCCACGCATTCTGGGGTTTTCAAAGCACCGAAAATCTGCCAGGAAGCCGGAGGGGGGACAGGGGTCTAGGCCGCGATGCCCTTCGTCAACATACGATTCAATGAGGCAGTCCGCATGTCTGATACGACCGCAACCGCCGTCCAAGGGGACAATCCCAAATCGACGGGCACCGTCAAATGGTTCAACGATGCAAAGGGGTTCGGCTTCATTACGCCCGACGACGGCGGTGAAGATCTGTTCGCCCATTTTTCGTCCATCCAGATGAATGGTTTTAAAACCCTGAAAGAAGGCCAGAAAGTGGCCTTCGAGATTATTCAGGGGCCCAAAGGCAAACAGGCGCTTAATATCACGGCTGCCTGAGTTACCCTTAAAGCGCAACGGTAAGGTTGCGCCATTATTCAGGCGGGGCTTTCGGGCCCCGCCTTGTTATTTTTCATTCATTGCGCCAGGTCATGCCCAAGAACGCCGTTTTAATTCCTGTCAGCCTCACGTTGTTCAAGACAGCGTTCTTCAGAAACCTCCTGCCGAAAGCCCTGGCTCCCGCCCTGGCAGCCATCGCAATGGCGCTGCCCGCAGCGGCCGGCGCGCAGCAGACAGGCCCGCAAGCCCCGCTACCCACCACCCAGCTTTCGGCCGGCATCCATATTATCCGCGCAGAAGTCGCGAACACGGAAGCGACCCGCCGCGACGGCCTGATGTTCCGCAAGGAGCTGCCCGGCAACGACGGCATGCTGTTCGTCTTCGAACAGCCCGACGTGCAGTGCTTCTGGATGCGCAACACCATCCTGCCGCTCTCGATTGCCTTTATCGCCGACGATGGCACGATCGTCAACATTGAGGACATGGCGCCACAGACCGAAGACCCGCACTGCGCCAAGAAGCCCGTGCGCTACGCATTGGAGATGGCTCAGGGCTGGTTCGAACGGCACGGCATCCAGGCCGGCAAGAAACTGGACGGCCTGCCCTGAGGCAAGCCTGCCGGCAGACATGAAAAGGGAGCCTTGCAGGCTCCCTTTTCGTTCCAGCGCGCAGCGTAGCCGCTGCGCGCCAGGCGATTACACGCGTTCGATGATCAGCGCGATGCCCTGGCCCACGCCGATGCACATGGTGCACAGCGCGTAGCGGCCGCCGGTGCGGTGCAGCTGATTGATTGCGGTGGTGGCCAGGCGTGCGCCGCTGGCGCCCAGCGGGTGGCCCAGGGCGATCGCGCCGCCGTTGGGGTTCACGCGCGGGTCGTTGTCGGCGATGCCCAGCTGGCGCAGCACGGCCAGGCCCTGGGCGGCAAACGCCTCGTTCAGTTCGATGACGTCCATTTGCGCAAGCGTGAGGCCGGTCTGGGCCAGCACCTTCAGCGTGGCGGGCGCCGGGCCGATGCCCATGATGCGCGGCGCGACGCCGGCCGTGGCCATGCCGACCACGCGGGCGCGCGGGGTCAGGCCATGGCGGGCGGCGCCCTTTTCGTCGGCCAGCAGCAGCGCTGCGGCGCCGTCGTTGACGCCCGAGGCGTTGCCGGCGGTGACGGTGCCGCCTTCGCGGACCACGCCCTTCAGCTTGGCCAGCGCTTCCAGCGTGGTTTCACGCGGGTGCTCGTCCTTGCTGACGATGATCGGGTCGCCCTTTTTCTGGGCAATCGACACCGGCACGATCTCGGCGTCGAAGAAGCCTTCCTTCTGTGCGCGCGCGGTCTTCTGCTGGCTGGCCAGCGCGAACAGATCCTGGTCTTCGCGGTTGATCTTGAAATCGTCGGCGACGTTCTCGGCCGTTTCGGGCATCGAGTCCACGCCGTATTGCGCCTTCATCAGCTTGTTGATGAAGCGCCAGCCGATGGTGGTGTCATAGATGGCGGCGTTGCGCGAAAACGCGCTGTCGGCCTTGCCCATGACGAAGGGCGCGCGGCTCATGCTTTCCACGCCGCCGGCCAGCATCAGGCCGGCTTCGCCGGCGCGGATGGCGCGGGCGGCGCCGCCGATGGCGTCCAGGCCCGAACCGCACAGGCGGTTGACGGTGGCGCCGGGGACTTCGATCGGCAGGCCAGCCAACAGCGTGGCCATGCGGGCCACGTTGCGGTTGTCTTCGCCCGCCTGGTTGGCGCAACCCATGATGGCGTCGTCCAGTTCTTCCCAGCGCACGCCGGGATTGCGCGCCACCAGCGCCTTGATGGCTACGGCAGCGAGATCATCGGGGCGCACGGAAGCCAGCGCGCCGCCGTAGCGGCCGAAGGGGGTGCGGATCGCATCACAAATGAAAGCATGCACGGTCATGGGAAGCTCGAAGTCAGTGAGAAAAAATCCGGATCGGCCGATCTTAACGCAGCGCTTTCGCGCCAAGTTGGTGCGCACGCGGGATGTCCGCTGCACGGACAGTGTCCAACGGCTGTTCACCACGCCGGTGCGCGCCGCGTGCACCGCGGCAAGGCGCGGACCCGGCCTGCGGACTCACGCCGCAGGCGGCCTGGCGGCGCGCCCGGCGTCGACGATGGCCTGCCTGCGGAAACGCCCGGCGGCCATGTGGTAGAACGGTTGCGGGCAGAATTGGCGCGACACGCCCGAGGCCAGCAGGGAGCCCACCAGCAGCCAGAACAGCATGGGCTGGCTGCCCGTCATTTCCATGACCACCACGCTGGCGGTCAGTGGCGCCTGGGTCGCGGCGGCCAGGAAGGCGGCCATCGAAATCAGCACCAGCACGCGGTGGTCCACGCCCTCTCCCGCCAATTGCCAGATGTGATGGCCGATGCCCGCCCCGGTGGTCAGGGCCGGCGTGAAGATGCCGCCCGGTATGCCCGCCCAATAGGAGGCGACCGTCGCGGCCAGCTTGGCCAGGCCGAAGCTGGCGGGCGCGGTGTCCTTGCCCGACAACAGATCCGCGGCCACGCCATACCCCGTGCCGTAGACGCTGCCGGCAGTAGCCAGCCCGATCACGGCCAGGATCAGGCCCATGATGAAGGCCGTCCAGATCGGATGGGCGCGGATCCAGGCGCGCCAGGACTGGGGCGCGCTACCGGCCGCCCCCTTGCCCAGCAGGCGCGCGAATATGCCGCCCAGCGCGCCATTGAGCGCCGCGCAGATGGCCACCCACATCACCATGCCATGGGTCAGCGGCGCGCCGCCGAACACGCCGAAGTACGGGTTGTTGCCCACCACGGCCACGACCAGGAAGCCCGAGGCCAGCACGCCGATCAGCACCAGCCGTTGCCAGCGCAGCACGGTGCCGCGCCCGAGTTCCTCGATGGCGAAAATGACGCCGGCCAGCGGCGCGTTGAAAGCGGCGGCCAGGCCGCCCGCGGCGCCGGCGGCGATCAGTTCATTGGCGTGAAAGCCGCGCAGCTGCACGCCGCGCCGTTTCCAGAAGTCGCCCCAGGCCAGCATCAGCGCGGCGCCAACCTGGACCGACGGCCCTTCGCGGCCGATCGAGGCGCCGGCCAGCATGCCGCCGAACGCGAGAGGAATTTTCCAGAGGGTCTGCCCCAGCGCCACCAGGCTGTTCTGGCTGGCGCCCGGCGGCAGCGACAAGGCGCCGATGACCTGGGGAATGCCGCTGCCGGACGCATTGGGCGCAAAGCGCAGGGTCAGCCAGCGCAAGGCCGCCAGGCTCAGCGGCAGGACCAACAAGGCCAGCCAGCCGTTGTAGGCGACCCACTCGCGGTTCCATTCCAGCGCCTTGTCGGCCAGATAGGCGAAGCCCAGCGACATCAGCGCCACCAGGCCGGCGCCCCCCAGCAGCAGCCCCATCTGCACGCTCTTGCGCGACAGGCGGTTGATCTGGCGCACCTTGCGATGCGCCCATCGGCGCGGGCCGGCCAGCAGCCGGCGTAGGGGGTCGGGCAGGTTCATGGGCGAAGCCGGCGCGGTTGAAGGTGGCTAACCTTACCACTCCCACCTGACCGGCAGCCCACAGCGCGGGATCAGAAGGTCGACCAGTCGTCGTCCGAGGCCTGCGCCAGCGCGGGACGCGCCGCGGGCGCGGCCGTCTTGCGCGGCGCCGCGGGCACCGCCTGCACCAGACGGACCTGGGCTTCGCGCGCCGATCCGCCGCCTGCCTCGACCTTGAAGCGGCGCACTTCCTGGGCCAGGCGGGTGGCCTGTTCCTGCATGCTGGCCGCCGCGGCGGCCGCCTCTTCCACCAATGCCGCGTTCTGCTGGGTCACGGTGTCCATCTGCGCCACGGCCTGGTTGACCTGGCCGATGCCGGCGGATTGCTCTTCCGAAGCGCTGGCGATTTCGCGCACCAGCGTGGCGACCTGGCGCACGCTGTCCACCACTTCGCGCATGGTGCGGCCAGCTTCGTCGACCTGGCGCGTGCCGCCCTCGACGCGCGTGACCGACTCATCGATCAAGGCCTTGATCTCCTTCGCGGCCACCGCCGAGCGCTGCGCCAGCGTGCGCACCTCGCCCGCGACCACCGCGAAGCCGCGGCCCTGCTCGCCCGCGCGCGCCGCTTCCACGGCGGCGTTGAGCGCCAGGATGTTGGTCTGGAAGGCGATGCCGTCGATCACGCCCGTGATGTCGGCGATGCGGCGCGAGCTGTCGGAAATCGCGCTCATGGTCTGGACCACGCCCTCCACCACTTCGCCGCCGCGCACGGCCACGCTGGAAGCCTGGTTGACCAGGCGGTCAGCTTCGCTGGCGTTGTTGGCGTTCTGCTGGACGGTGCTCGTCAGTTGCTCCATCGAGGCCGCGGTCTCCTCCAGCGACGAGGCCTGTTCCTCGGTGCGTTGCGACAGATCGGCGTTGCCCTGGGCGATCTGCGAAGACGCCGAGGCGATGCTCTCACAGCCGTCGCGCACGTCCTTGACGATGCGCGCGAGGCTCGCGTTCATGGTCTTGAGCGCGCCCATCAGGTCGCCGGTTTCGTCGCGCGTGGCAACCTGGATGTCGGTCGTCAGATCGCCGGCCGCGACCTGGCGCGCGGCCATCACGGCCTGTTCCAGCGGACGCACGATGCCGCGCGTCACCAGCCAGCCCAGCAGCATGCCGATCGCGACGCCGGCCACGGCGAGGACGATCATGACGGCGCGCAGCGTTTCATACAGGTCCGTGCCCGCCTGCACGCTTTGCGCCGCGACGTTTTCCTTGGCCTTCGCCAGGGTCGTCATCAGATCATCCAGCTTTTGCGACGAGGCGATCACGCGCGCCTCGATCGCGGCCACTTGCGGGTCGGCCTGGGTCAGCGGCCGGGCCTGGGCGGCGGCGAAGAAAGCGGCGGATTCGCGCTTCCAGACCTGCTCGGTCTCGGTGAACTGTGCCAGCAGGCGCTTGCCCTCTTCCGAATAGAAGTTGGCGGCGGCCTTTTCGCGCAAGTCGTCCATGGTTGCAACGGCGTCGTCGAACTGCTTGCGCAACGATTGGCGTTCCTGGTCCGTGGACGCGGCCAGGTAGCCCGTGCGGGCGCGGCCAGCGTAGATCAGATTGATGTTGGCTTCCTTGATGTCCGAGATGCCGCGCAGCTCGGTGTCGTAAAGCCGGTCATTCATTTCATTGATGCGCGCCAGGCCCCAGACCCCAAAGCCTCCTATCGCACCGCCTATCACCGCCACCAGCAAAAACGCGCCCGACAGGCGCGCGCCGATGCGCAAACCCGAAAATAACCGCAACATGCTTCCCTTCCCTGTAAGTACCACGGTTTATCGCGGGCATGCCGCGGCCGTGGACCCCGTGGTTCAGTCGCCGACCGGGGCCAACGATAGTGGTTGGCAAACCTAGGGATTACCCGGAAGAAAAGCCGGTTTGTTCGTTATTTCCCCGCAATGAATTCGACAATCGACAGGGATTTCGCAGGCTGAATTTTTCCTGAACAAAAAGAAAACCCCACGCTTGCGCGAGGGGTTGCTCAGCAGGAGCCGCGACGCTGACGCCGCGGCGGGCCTGGCTTTGCCTATCAGGCGAAGTTCTTGGCCGCGAATTCCCAGTTCACCAGCGCCCAGAAGTTTTCCAGGTACTTGGGACGGGCGTTGCGGTAGTCGATGTAGTAGGCGTGTTCCCACACATCACAGGTGAGCAGCGGCTTGTCGGCCGTGGTCAGCGGGGTGGCGGCGTTGCTGGTGTTGACGATGTCGACCGAGCCGTCGGCCTTCTTGACCAGCCAGGTCCAGCCCGAACCGAAGTTGCCGGCGGCCGACTTGTTGAAGGCTTCCTTGAAAGCGTCGAAGCTGCCCCACTTGGCGTTGATGGCGTCAGCCAGCTTGCCGGTCGGAGCGCCACCGGCCTTGGGAGCCAGGCTGTTCCAGTAGAACGTGTGGTTCCAGATCTGGGCGGCGTTGTTGAAAATGCCACCCGAGGACTTCTTGACGATGTCTTCCAGCGACAGCGTTTCGAATTCCGTACCCGGGATCAGGTTGTTCAGGTTCGTGACGTAGGTCTGGTGATGCTTGCCGTAGTGGAACTCCAGCGTTTCCTTGGAGATGTGCGGAGCCAGTGCGTCCAGTTCGTAAGGCAGGGGGGGAAGAGTATGTGCCATGTGAGGTTCCTTCTGTTGAGTGCACGATCAAGCCGTTCAATTGTATCGGCAACTACTGAGGATACCGCGTTAACCCCCCGCCCGCGCGGGGTTAAGGGACGCATCTGCTCATTACCTGAAGCATGTGCTCATGGCAGCGGCCTCAAGGGCGCGCGACCGCCCTCTTTCAGGAAGCCTCGCGCGTCTCGCGGCTGCGCGTGACCGCGACTTCGGCGCCGCCTTGCGCGAAGCTCAGGTCCAGCGCCTGCCCCGCCGTCAGCGCGGCCCCGTCCCGCACGATGCGGCCTTGTTCGTCGCGCGCGATGGCGTAGCCGCGGGCCAGCGTGTTGCCCGGATCCAGCGCGCGCAATTGCGCCGTGGCAGACGCCAGCCGGTTGCGCCGCTGCACCAGCAACCGCGCATGCGCCTGGCCAAGCTGGCGCGCCGCGCCCGCCAGGCGGTCGGCGGCGCGGCCGGTATCGGGCACGCGATGCGCCAGGCGCTGCGTCAGCAGGTTGACGCGCGCCGTGCGCCGCTCCTGGGGCCCGGACCAGGCGGTCGCCAAACGGAAGCGCAGGCTGTTCAGGCGCTCGCGCTGATGCTCCAGGCGCTGGGCCGGGGACACCAATTGCGCGGCGGCGCGGTCCAGCCGCTGCGCCGCGCGTTCCAGGCGGCGCTGCTGGCCGCGCGTCATGGCCTCTGCCGCCTGCATGACCCGGCCCAGCAGTTCCGAGCGCGGCACGCAGGCCAGTTCGGCGGCCGCGGTCGGTGTGGGCGCACGCACGTCGGCAACGAAATCGACGATGGTGAAATCCGTTTCGTGCCCCACCCCGCTGATGACGGGAATGGCGCTGGCCGCGACTTCGCGGGCCAAGGCTTCGTCGTTGAAACTCCAAAGATCCTCGATGCTGCCGCCGCCACGCACCAGCAGCAGCGTATCGACCTCGGCGCGCTGGTTGGCCATGCGCACCTGGGCGGCCAGCCGCCCGGCGGCGTCCGCCCCCTGGACCGGCGCCGGGTAGATGAACACGGGCACCTGGGGCGCGCGCCGCGCGAGCGCCGACAGCACGTCCCGCAGCGCCGCGGCATGCAGGGACGTCACCACGCCGATCGCCCGCGGCAGGCGCACGGGTTCGCGCTTGGCGGCCGGATCGAACAGGCCTTCGGAAGCCAGTTGCTCCTTCAGGCGCAAAAACGCCTCGTACAGATTGCCTAGTCCGGCCCGCCGCATGGCGTCAGCCTGCAGCTGATAGTCGCCGCGGGGCTCGTAAAGGGACACGCGGGCCCGGATTTCGACCTGGTCGCCGGCGCGCGGCGTGAAACCCACCGCACTGGCGCGGCTTCTGAACATGACTGCCCGCACCGAGGCCCGGCTGTCCTTGAGCGTGAAGTACCAATGCCCGGAAGCCGCCGCCGTGAAGTTGGAAATCTCTCCGCGCACCCACAGCGCCGGGATGCTGCGCTCCAACAACTGCCCCACAGCTTGATTCAGCTGGGCAACCGTCAGGATATCCCGCGCGAATACGTTGTTTGTGACTGTAGATTCAATTGTCATGGGGCTTTCCGATGCATACCTGTCCACAGGAGCCGCGTAGCGGGCCGCAATCATACCGCGTCCCAGCAGATTTCCCCCAACCGGCCCGAAAGCCAGCAAATTAGAACCAAGTCATTGTTTTTTATAAGAATTTATTGAAATCTAAGCTGCTCGAAATTGAAGCAAACAAGTGCAAGCCCTGTGCCCACAAGCAATTCCGGGAAGTTTTGCACAGAATTATCCACAAGATCTGTGGATAGATTGGGGGTCGTACCGACTTGCCACACCCCCGCCGCACCGTTACAGTTTCGGCTTGATCAGATGCCGGTCCGCGCCGCCTTGCGCACCGGTTCCCCCGGGAGTTGAACGCTTTGCTTTCCATACTGCGCGAGGCCGGCTGGCCGATCTGGCCCCTGCTGGCGACATCCGTCCTGGGCCTGGCGCTGATCTTCGAGCGCTTCCTCTCCCTGCGCCGCGGCCTGGTCATGCCGCGCGGCCTGAGCGACCAAGTGGCTGAAATGCTGCGCAACCGCCAGGACACGCCCGACGCGATCAACCGCCTCGAGCGCAACTCGCCGCTGGGCCGGATCCTGGCCGAAGTGATGCGTCACCGTCATCTGCCGCGCGAGGAACTGCGCAACGTGGTCGAGGACACCGGCCGCGCCGTGGCCCACGACCTCAGCCGCTACATCTCCGCCATCGGCACCATCGCCGTGGTCGCGCCCCTGATGGGTCTGTTCGGCACCGTGGTCGGCATGATCGAGATCTTCGGCTCCTACACCCCCGGCGGCGGCGATCCCGCGCAACTGGCGCGCGGCATTTCGATGGCGCTGTACAACACCGGCTTCGGCATCCTCATCGCCATTCCCGCCATGATCGCGCACCGCTATCTGCGCGGCCGCGTGGACGGCTACCTCAGCGCCATGGAGCAGACCGCGTCGCGCCTGGTGCGCGCGGTCGCCCCCGGCTCCGCCACGCGCGAGGGCCGTTCATGAATTTCCGCGGCCCCCGCGGCGAGCGCGATGAGCTGGACATCAACCTGATTCCGCTCATCGACGTGCTGCTGGTCATCCTGATCTTCCTGGCGGCAACCACTTCCTTCGCGCGCTTCACCCAGCTGAAGGTGACGCTGCCCCAGGCCTCGATGGAACAGGACACGCCTCCGGCGCTGGAAGTCGCCGTCAGCCAGGACGGGCGCTACGCGCTCAACGGCACGCTCATCGACGTCTCCACGCCCCCCGAGATCGCCGAGGTCCTGCGCCAGGCCGCGGCCGGCAAGACCGAACCGCTGGTCGTCATCAACGCCGACGCCCAGGCCACCCACCAGTCCGTGATCAACGTCATGGAAGCCGCCCGGCTGGCTGGCATCGGCCGCGTCAACTTCGCCGCGCAGACCACCCGGTGACCGCCAAGCGTGCCTCGACGCTGCTGGCGCGCCAATGGCAGCGCGGCGGCTGGCTCTCCAATCTGCTGCTGCCGCTGTCCAGGCTGACCGCCTGGGAAGTGGCGCGCAAGCGCCAGCGCTACCTGGACGGTACCCGCAGCTCGTACCGCGCCCCGGTTCCCGTCGTGGTGATCGGCAATGTCTACGTCGGCGGCACGGGCAAGACCCCCATGGTCATCGCCACCGTCGAAGCGTTGCGGGCCCGCGGCTACACCCCCGGGGTCGTCAGCCGCGGCTACGGCGTCAAGGTCGGCCCGCACGCCCGCGTAGGGCTGGGCGAGCTCGAAGCCGCCCGCTTTGGCGATGAGCCTGCGCTGATCGCCCGCGCCACCGGGGCGCCGGTTTCCGTGCACCCGAAGCGCGCCCTGGCCGCCCAGGCCCTGCTGCAGGCGCACCCCAAAGTGGATGTGATCGTCTCGGACGACGGCCTGCAGCATCTGGCGCTGGCACGCGATGTCGAAATCGTGGTGCAGGATGAGCGCGGCGTGGGCAATGGCCGCCTGCTGCCCGCGGGCCCCTTGCGCGAACCTGCCGAACGGTTGCGGGAGGTCGACGTGGTCGTGACGAACATCGGCACGCCCGACGGCCAGCCGCAAGCCGCTGGCAGCGGCCGGCCGCGGCAAGTCCGCATGTGGCTGGAGCCGGGCGATACGCGCCAGGTCTCGGGCCGCGGCACGCGCCCCCTGGCGGCCTTCGCCGGCCAGCCGCGCATCGCTGCGGCGGCGGGCATCGGCAATCCGGAACGCTTTTTCACCACGCTGCGCGGCGCCGGCATCCAGCTGGAAACCGCGCTCGCCCTGCCCGATCATCACGATTACGCCGAGTCGCCCTTCCAGGCGCTCACGGCCGAGGCCATCCTGGTCACGTCCAAGGACGCGATCAAATGCGCCGCCCTGGACGATCCGCGCCTGTGGGAAGTGCCCGTGCGCGCCGGCTTTTCCGACCCCCAGCTATTCGACTGGCTGGCGCAGGCGCTGCGCCAGCCAGCCCGGGCCTAGCAAACCGTCCGCCTGGTAGCGCCGCGCGGCCCGGCCCCCGGCAAACTGCTTTAGAATTCCGGTCATGGAATCCCGCCTACTCGACATCCTCGTCTGCCCGCTGTGCAAGGGCCGCCTCGAACACGACCGGCAGCAAGCCGAACTGGTTTGCCGTGCCGACCGCCTGGCCTTCCCTGTGCGCGACGGCATCCCCGTCATGCTGGAATCGGAAGCCCGCGCGCTGGACGACGCCCCCGCTGCCCACTGAACCGCCGCGCATGAGCTTCATCGCCCTGATCCCGGCGCGCACCGCCTCGACCCGGTTGCCCGACAAGCCGCTGGCCGACATCGCCGGCAAGCCCATGGTCGTGCGCACCGCCGAACGCGCGGCGCTGTCCGGCGCCTCCCGCGTCTATGTGGCCACCGACGACGTCCGCGTGCAACAGGCTGCGCAGGCGCACGGGCTGCAGGCGCTGATGACCCGCGCCGACCACCCGACCGGCACCGACCGCCTGGCCGAAGCCGTGGAGCAGCTGGGCCTGCCCGACGACGCCATCGTGGTCAATGTGCAGGGCGACGAACCCCTTATCGAACCCGAACTCATCGATGCCGTGGCGGCCAAGCTGCAAGCCAGCCCCGAGGCAGACATCGCGACCTGCGCCTGTCCCCTGGCCAACGCCGAAGCGCTGTTCAACCCCAACGTGGTGAAGCTGGTCTGCGCCGTGAACGACCGCGCGCTGTACTTTTCACGCGCCCCGATCCCCTGGGCCCGCGATGCGCTCGCCTCCGGCGAACGCGTGCTGGCGGAAGGCCTGCCGGCCTGGCACCACATCGGCCTGTACGCGTACCGGGTGTCGTTCCTGCGCCGCTATCCGGCCCTGCCGCTGGGCGCGCTGGAACGTTTCGAATCCCTGGAACAGCTGCGCGCCATGGAACACGGCCACGTCATCGTCGTCCATCGGGCGTCCCACCCTCCTGCCGCAGGCGTAGATACCCCGGCGGATCTGGAACGCGTCCGACAGGTCTACAGCAAGCAGATATAAGGGTTATTTCCTATGGCGCGGCTCCGCATCGGCTGCTGCATTGCGGCATAATTCCCCGGATCACAAAAAATACACCCCTTCAGGAGCACTCATGCGTCTCATCTTGCTCGGACCTCCCGGCGCCGGCAAAGGCACCCAGGCCGCGTTTCTCACCCAACACTTCGGCATCCCCCAGATTTCCACCGGCGACATGCTGCGCGCCGCGGTCAAAGCGGGCACGCCGTTGGGCATTGAAGCCAAAAAGGTCATGGATGCCGGCGGTCTGGTTTCCGACGAGATCATCATCGGCCTGGTGCAGGACCGTCTGAAGCAGCCCGACTGCGCCAACGGCTACCTGTTCGACGGCTTCCCCCGCACCATCCCGCAGGCGGACGCGCTCAAGAGCGCCGGCGTCAAGCTGGATTACGTGGTGGAAATCGAAGTCCCCGAAGAAGACATCATCGAACGCATGAGCGGCCGCCGCGTGCACCAGCCCAGCGGCCGCAGCTACCACGTGCGCTTCAACCCGCCCAAGGTCGAAGGCCGTGACGACGTCACCGGCGAAGAACTGATCCAGCGCGACGACGACCGCGAGGAAACCGTGCGCAACCGTCTGGCCGTGTACCGCGACCAGACCCGCCCCCTGGTCGACTACTACTCGTCCTGGGCGCAGCAGAATCCCGCCGACGCGCCGAAGTACCGCAAGATCTCCGGCGTCGGCGCGGTCGAGGAAATCAAGGCGCGCCTGTTCGCAGCCGTCCAAGGCTGATCGGCGCCTCGATGGCTCACAGGCCTTCGGCGCCGGCACCGGAACGCATCGCGTCCGGCCGGCCCCGAAGGCCTAGTCATATCCGGCGCCTGCCGCGCCGCTTTCATCCCTAGAACTCACTGGTGGTAGACACATGGAAATCGCGAACAAGGTATTCATCGTCACGGGCGGCGCGTCCGGACTGGGCGCCGGCACGGTGCGCATGCTGGTCGAAAATGGCGCCAAGGTCGTCATCGCCGACGTGCAGGACGAACCGGGCTCGGCCCTGGCCAAGGAACTGGGCCAGCGCTATGTCCACTGCGACGTGACCCAGGAAGCCGACGGCAAGAACGCCGTGGCCGCCGCGCTCGAACTGGGCTCGCTGTTCGGCCTGGTGAACTGCGCCGGCGTCGCGCCCGCCGCCAAGATCGTGGGCAAGAACGGCGCGCATCCGCTGGAACTGTTCCAGAAGGTCGTGTCGATCAACCTGATCGGCAGTTTCAACATGATGCGCCTGGCCGCCGAGGCCATGAGCGCCAACGCGCCCGAACCCACCGGCGAACGCGGCGTGCTGATCAACACCGCCTCCGTCGCGGCCTTCGACGGCCAGATCGGCCAGGCCGCCTACGCCGCCTCCAAGGCGGGCGTGGCCGGCATGACCCTGCCCATCGCGCGCGACCTGTCCAAGACCGGCATCCGCTGCATGACCATCGCCCCGGGCATCTTCGGCACGCCCATGATCTTCGGCATGCCGCAGGAAGTGCAGGACTCGCTGGCCGCCAGCATTCCCTTCCCCGCCCGCCTGGGCCGTCCGGAAGACTATGCCAAGCTGGTCCACAGCATCGTCACGAACGACATGCTCAACGGCGAAACCATCCGCCTGGATGGCGCCATCCGCATGCCGCCGAAATAATGCCCCCACGCTTCGCCCGCTGCGCGGGCTCTCTGCCCCCCAAGGGGGCCCTTTTCCCCTTGGGGCGGCCCAAGGGGAAAAGACGCTCCGGCGTAGAGAAAAAGCGTTGGGCGAAGCGTTGTCCCACTCAAGGGGCAATGTTGGTCATGGGGCCTATAGGCCCCTTTTTACGTAGTCATCCATGAGCCTGTTTCGTTCGGCGGCCACGGTCAGCAGCTTCACCCTGCTGTCCCGCATTTCCGGCCTGATCCGCGACATCCTGGTGGCCCGCGCTTTCGGCGCCGGCCCCATCACCGACGCCTTCTGGGTCGCTTTCCGCATTCCAAACCTGCTGCGCCGCCTGTTCGCCGAAGGGGCCTTCGCCCAGGCCTTCGTGCCCATCCTGGGCGCCGCGCGCAACAACCGGTCCGAAGCCGAAGTCCGCACCCTGCTGGACCGCGTGGCGCTGCTGCTGACCGCGGCGCTCATGCTCATCACGCTCATCGGCATCGTCGCCGCGCCCTGGGTGGTATCGGCCATGGCCAGCGGGCTGCGCGGCGCCGCCCGCGACACCGAATTCGGCGCGGCGGTCTGGATGACGCGGGTGATGTTCCCCTACATCTTCTGCATGTCGCTGATCGCCTTCGCCTCGGGCGTGCTCAATACCTGGCGGCGCTTTGCCGTGCCGGCCTTCACGCCGGTGCTGCTCAACCTGGCCATGATCGCCGCCTGCATCTGGCTTGCCCCGCGCATGGACGTGCCGGTCTATGCGCTGGCCATCGGCGTCATAATCGGCGGCGTGGCGCAACTGGCCGTGCAATGGATCGCCCTGGCCCGGCTCGGCCTGACGCCGCGCTTCACCCTGCGGTTCCGCGAGGCCTGGGGCGACCCCACGGTGCAGCGCATCCTCAAGCAGATGGCGCCCGCCACCCTGGGGGTCTCGGTCGCGCAGATCTCGCTCTTGATCAACACCAACATCGCCACCTGGCTCACGCCGGGCAGCGTCACCTGGCTGTCCTTCGCCGACCGCCTGATGGAATTCCCCACGGCGCTGCTGGGCGTGGCGCTGGGCACGGTGCTGCTGCCCAGCCTGTCCGCCGCCCATGCCCGCGACGACCACGGCGGTTACAGCGGGCTGCTGGACTGGGGCCTGCGCCTGGTGCTGCTGCTGGGCCTGCCGGCGGCGGTGGGCATGGCGCTGCTGTCCGATGGCCTGGTCGCTACCCTGTTCCACTACGGCGCCTTCGCCGCCCAGGACGTGAGCCAGACCCGCCTGGCGGTGATTTCCTACTCCGCCGGGCTGATCGGCCTGCTGGCCGTGAAGATCCTGGCGCCCGGCTTCTACGCCAAGCAGGACATCCGCACGCCGGTGAAAATCGCCATCGGCGTGCTGATCATGACGCAACTGATGAACCTGGTGCTGGTGCCACTGATGGCGCATGCCGGACTGGCCCTGGCGATCGGCCTGGGCGCCTGCCTGAACGCGCTGGCCCTGCTGATCGGACTGCGCCGCCGCGGCGTCTACCAGCCCGGTCCCGGCTGGACCGCGTTCGCGCTGCGCCTCCTGCCCGCCCTGGCGGCGCTGGCGGCCTTGCTTTGGTATGCGGACGGGCGCATCGACTGGATCGCCCTGCAGGCCCATTCCTGGCAGCGGGTGGCCTGGCTGGCCGGCGTGCTGGCAGCCAGCGGCGCGGTCTACTTCGGAATGTTGTTACTGTTTGGCTTCCGCCCTAGGGACTTTGGCCGACGTCCGGCGCGCTAAGTTCGGACAATCTGCCTATATACACGTCAAAAGCCGGTCTAGTACCGGCTTTTTTGCATTAGATTCGTCAAGAATTGACAATCAGCCGGTAATCTTTGGTAAAAAACCTTTATTATTTACAAATTGCCATCGAAAGGATCCCCCTTGAAGCACTGCGGGGACATGAAGTGAAGTACGCCCAAGGACAACCCATGGCGGACCAGGTAATCAATTGGCTGCTGTTATTGCGCTCCGGCAAGGCGACCGCCCAGGACTATAACGACTTCCTGGCGTGGCGCGCTGCCGACCCAGCCCACGAAAATGCCTGGCAGCAGCTGACCGGCTCGCTGGAAGGATCGACGTTCGGCCGGCTTGGCGACGCCTATCCCGCCGGTTACGCCACCGCTGGCCCCGCCATCCCGCCTCTCGCGGCCCCTCTCGGCCCCGCCATTGCGCCCCCTCGCCGCCGTTTCTTGGCCGGCGCGCTGGCGCTCGCCGGCACCGGAGCCTGCGCCGCCTACGTCGGCAATGCCTTCTATCCCCTGGGCAACGTGGCGGCGGATGCCGCCACCGCCACGGGCGAACGCCGCCGCTACGTGCTGTCCGACGGCAGCCAGCTGCTGCTGGACGCCCGCAGCCGCGTCAACCTGGACTTCACGCCTGCCTACCGCCAGGTCCGCCTGCTGGACGGCGCCGTGACGGTGTCCGTGGCGCCCGACGCGCGCCGCCCTTTCCTGGTCCAGACCGCGGAAGGCACGGTCCGCGCACTGGGCACCCGCTACATGGTGCGCCAGCAAGCCCAGCGCACCCTGGTGGTGGTGCATGAGCACGAGGTCGAGGTCGAAACCATGTCCGGCGCCCACGGCACCGTCCGCGCCGGCACCGGCGCCCGGTTCGACGCGGCCCGCATGGATACCCCGCGCGCCGAACTCATGGCCGAGGCCGCCTGGGAAGCCGGCTGGGTCGAAGCCCGCGGCCGCCCGCTGGCCGAAGTGATCGCCGCCCTGCGTCCCTACCGCAGCGGCACGCTGCGCGTGTCCATGGCCGCAGGCGGCCTGCCGGTATCCGGCCACTTCCCGCTGGATGACACCGATGCCGCGCTCGATACGCTGCGCGAAATCATGCCCATCCACGTCCGCCGCTTCACGCCCTGGTTCGTCTCCATCAGCGTCGCCACCTGACAACGCCGGCGTCCGCGCCGTGTCGCCAGAGCGGCTTCGTTGTATACTAAGCACGGTGTTTTTATCCAGTAGGCGCCACGGGTTTTCCTCAAACACATGAGGACCATCCGCAAGGGCTTTCCAGCCCAGGGAATTCCTCCCGCAGCGCCCCCGCCCGGTTGACGGGCGCTCCATCGGCTGATCAAACATTAAAAGCTTGCATTCCCGTAGGGACTTGCTACAATGTTCGACTTTGCCGAATTCAACTTATATAGCAACATGGCCAATACCGCCCAAGCCCGCAAGCGCGCTCGCCAATCCGTTGAGCGCAACAAGCACAATTCCAGCCTGCGCTCGATGCTGCGCACCGCCATCAAGCGCGTTCGCCAATCCATCGCCGCTGGCGACAAGGCTGCGGCTGGCGAAGTGTTCCAGAAGGCCTCCAGCGTGATCGATCGCGTGGCTGACAAGAACATCATCCACAAGAACAAGGCCGCTCGCCACAAGAGCCGCCTGGCTGCCGCCATCAAGGCGCTGGCCTAAGCCATTCTGCCGCCCTGTTTTCAGGGCGTCACGGATACGGCAAATGAAAAAGGATGCCCTTGGGCATCCTTTTTTGCATTTCCGCCCACCGCAAAGCCTCTGGTTTCCTGCGCCCGCATCCATTCTTTGGACGCCCGACTCCCGACGCAGCTACAGCCGCGCCGCGATCCGCTCGGCGAAGAAATCGATGAATGCGCGCACCCGGGCAACCTCTGCCGAACGGGGCGGCCACAGCAGCGAAACGCTGCCCCGGTTTTCCGTGTAGTCCTCGAGCACCGGCCGCAGCCGGCCCGCCGCCACGTCTTCCTTTACCAGGTAACTGGGCACCTGCACGATCCCCAACCCGCCGATCGCCGCGGACGCCAGGGCCTCGCCATCATTCAATATGCTGGACGGCTTGAACACCCTGCCCGACGGCTCTCCCTTGAAGGCCCAGGTTTCCGTCCTGCCCGTAGTTGGAAACCGATAGTGGATGCAGCAATGCTGACTGAGATCCGCGGGCGTGCGCGGCGTGCCGCGCTGGGCCAGATAAGCAGGCGAAGCGCAAGTCGTGAACGCATGCGGGCCGATGTTGCGGGCCTGCAGTCTTGAATCCTCCAGCTCGCCCAAGCGCAATACGAGGTCGTATCCGTCCTCGATCACGTCGACGATCAGGTCGTCCAGGTTGATGTCCACCATCACCTCGGGAAAGCGCAAGTGGAAGTCGCTGAGCGCCGGCAACACGATCCTGCGGCCCATCACCGTGGGAACGCTGACCTTGAGCCGGCCCCGCGGCGCGTTCTGCACCAGCTGCAATTCCCGCTCCGCCTCCTGGAGATCCTTCAGGATCTTGCTGACATAGCGGTACAGAACCTCGCCTTCGCCCGTCGGCCCCAAAGAGCGGGTACTGCGATGCAACAACCGCACGCCCAGCTTTAGCTCCAGCCTTTCCACCGCCTTGCCCGCCGCTGAGGCGGACAAACCCAGCTTGCGCCCGGCCGCGGCAAAACTGCCGGACTCCACCGTGGCCGCGAAGGCCACCATTCCACTGAACGATTCGATCGAAAAGGTTCCGGACATATGTTCGCGACTCTAAAGACCGACACCCGTCTTCTGCCGGCGGCGGTACCGATGAATGATGCACCCAAATGGAGGGCGAGCTGAACGCTGGCTCCAGCTGATCCGATCAGCCGTCGATGCGCTTGAACCTCCGATCCTGACACAAGCTCGGAATTCTTATGGGAGACCACGATGAATACAGGACTACGCCACCCTTTGGGGTCGGAAAATTCAGACTTCGAGCATGCTGCCTTCGACATCATCGTGGTGGGAGGCGGTTCGGCTGGAGCCGTGCTGGCCAGCCGCCTGAGCGAAGATCCGACCCGCCGAGTGCTGCTGATCGAGGCCGGCCGCGCCTATCCGCCCCACGCTTACCCCGACGCCGTCCGCGCCCAGAACATCATCGGCGGCGATGCCAAGCACGACTGGGGATATGCATCCCTGCCAGGCTGGGGCGGAAAATCCTTCCCGGTTCCGCGGGGCAAGGTGCTGGGCGGCTCCTCGGCCGTGAATGCCGGCGTCTGGATGCGGGCGCCCGCAGCCGACTTCGAGCGCTGGACCCGGGCAGGACTGCCGCATTGGTCCATCGCCGACGCGCTGCCGTTCTTCCGCGGCAGCGAATGGACCGCCTCGGGCGCGGACCAATGCCACGGCCGCTCCGGCCCGGAACCGGTGCACCAGCTGCACGACGACGAGATCTCCGACATGCAGCACGCGTTCGTGGTGTCGGCCCAGATGGCGGGTCACCCCCGCGTCCAGGATTTCAATGGCGACTCGCCTTTCGGCGTCGGCCCCTACCCGATGAACAACCGCATGGGCCAACGGCTGAACACGGGCATGACCTACCTGTCGGACCTGGTGCGCGCCCGGCCCAACCTGACGATCTACAGCGAAACGCTGGCTGACCGCGTCGATATCGGCGATGGCCGGGCGCAAGGCGTGATCCTGGCCGATGGCGAGCGGATCGAAGCCGGCGAAGTCGTGCTCGCGGCCGGAACGTATGGATCGGCAGCCATCCTGCTTCGCTCCGGCATCGGGCCGGCGGCGGACCTCAAGGCCCTGGACATCCCCGTTATCGCCGATCTGCCGGTCGGCCTGCGGCTGCAGGAGCACCCCTTCTACTACACCGTCTGGGCCGCGCATCCCGAACGGCTGGGGCTTCCCATCCCGCCGGTCGGCGCCATTCTGTGGACCCAGTCATCCGAAGCCGGCCCGGGCGACGGCGACCTGCACGTCAGCGCCGTGCACTACGGCGATCCCGCCGACTCGCCCACCGGCGCGATCTTCATGCTGGCCCTGGCGCTGACCCGTCCCAGCTCCACTGGCACCCTCAAGCTGCGGGACCGCGATCCCCGTACCGCGCCGCTCATCGACCTCAACATCCTCGGGACCGCGCGCGATCGGGAACTGATGGTCGAAGGCATCCAACTGATCCGCCGGATCGCGAGCCAGGGTCCGCTGTCCGAGATCATCGCCCAGGAACTCATACCCGGCCCGGCCGCTGCGGACGCCGCGGCGCTGGAAGCCGCCCTCCCTGCGGCGCTGGACATCTATCACCACCCGACCTCGACCGCCCCCATGGGCGGCGACAGCGATCCCGGCGCGGTAACGGACTATCAGGGGCGCGTGCGCGGCATCGCCGGCCTGCGGGTCGCGGACGCTTCCTGTTTCCCGGACATTCCCTCGGTCGCCACCAATCCCACCGTAGTCATGCTGGCCGAGCGCATCAGCAACTGGATCAAGAACACGGAGACCTGACCATGAACGATGCCGCAAACACCGCCTGGTCCCGCAAGGCCTGCAACTGGATCGGAGGCGTCCAGCTCTCCGAAGGCGCCTTGAGGGAATCGATCGACCCTGCCACCTACAACATCATCGGCCACTACCCCGACAATGGCCTGCAAGCGGCAAGTTCGGCCGTCGCGGCCGCCGTGCGCGCCTTCCGCACGACGCCGTGGGCGCATGACCACGAACTGCGCGCCCGCGTCCTGGAGCAACTGGCGCGCGCCTTCGAGCGCAACCGCGACCGGCTGCTGGATATCCTCTCGCTCGAAAACGGCAAGATCAAGGGCGAAGCCGGCTTCGAACTCGACATGATTCCAAGCAAGCTGCGCTACGCGGCCGCCGCCGCCCTGCTCGAAAGCGGCCGGGCGCTGACGCCCAGGCCTGGCAGCATCTCCATGGTCCTGCGCCAACCCATGGGCGTGGCGGCCGTGATCGCGCCCTGGAATTCGCCGGCGGTGCTGACGATACGGTCGCTGGCGCCGGCCCTGGCGGCGGGATGCACGGCGGTCGTCAAGCTGCCCGGCCAAGTGGCGCAGACGGCCAGCGTCATGGCCGAAATCATGGCCGAAGCGGAGGACCTCCCGGACGGCGTGGTCAATCTGTTCTTCGAAAGCGGACCCGAAGGCTCCGCCTATCTCGTGGACTCGCCCGAGGTTCCCGTCATCAGCTTCACCGGCTCCACCCGCACCGGCCGCGCGATCAGCGGCGCCGGCGCCAGGCACTTGAAGCGCTTCGGCATGGAACTCGGCGGCAAGACTCCCATGATCCTGTTCGATGACGCGGACGTGGACGCGGCGTTGCCCGTGCTTGAAAAGGCATTGACTGTCTTCAGCGGCCAGTTCTGCATGACCGGCTCCCGCTTGCTGGTTCAGGACGGCATCTACGCCGCGGTCCGCGACGGACTCGCCGGCCGGCTGCGCCAGGTCAAGGTCGGCCCGGCTGCCGATCCGGACAGCGATATGGGTCCGCTGATCGACCGCGCCAGCGTCGAACGCGTCGACCATGCGGTCGTCCTTGCGATCGCGGCGGGCGCCACGGCGGTCGAACGCGGCGGGCCGGTGAACAGCGGCCCGCTGGCCAGCGGCGCCTTCTACCGCCCCACCCTGCTGGAAGTGACCGACAACAGCCTGGCCATCGTCCAGCAAGAAACCTTCGGCCCGGTGCTGACGATCCAGCGCTTTGCCAATGAGGCCGAAGCCATACGCCTGGCCAACGACAGCGAGTACGGCCTGGCCGCCAGCGTCTGGACCCGCGACGTAGAGCGGTCGCTGCGCGTCGCGCAAGCCATCGACGCGGGTTCGGTATGGATCAACGACTGGGCCAAGGTCTACGACGGCACCGAGGAAGGCGGCTTCAAACAGTCCGGACTGGGACGCCTGAACGGCGTGGCCGCGCTGGAAGACTTCATCGAGTACAAGCACATCGCACTCAAATCCGGCCTCGGGTAATGCCGACGAACCGGAACATCCATTAGAAGAAAGGAGGCAACCATGCCGGATTCCACCGCCGCAAAGCTGATCAACGCGCTCCATGCGGGCGCGGAGGTCCAGCCAGGCTGCCGCGTCAATCACGCGCGCGGACTGCTTGTTGAAGGCAGATTCCTTGGCGTGCCCCGGGCAGCGCAATTCTGCGCTTCGCCCATGTTCAACGACGCGGAGCAGCCGCTCCTCGTCCGGTTCTCAGACTCCGGCCCCGACCCGCGGATCCGCCAGGACAGTCCGCAAGCCGAACCGCGCGGCCTGGCCGTGCGTATCGGGCAGGATTCCCAGTTGGTGCTGGTCGGCCACTCGATCGAAGGCTTCCCCGCGCAAGACCCGCAGACGTTTCTTGCATTCATACAGGCCTTGAACACGCAGCACGCGGCCCCTGAATCGCTGCAAGCCCACCTGGCGGCCAATGCGCGGGCGCAACGCTTCGGCCAACTGCAGCAAGACACCCTGCCCACGGGCTACGCCTCCCGCAGCTATCACATGCTTCATTCCTACCGCCTGACCGCCGCGGATGGCGGGACGCGAACTGGCAGGCTGACGATCCGGGGCAGGAACGCCGATGGCGCTCACAAGGCCCTGAACGGTCGGAACTGCATGGACGAGGCCTTGCGCCATGCAATGGAGGCGGGCCCGGTGGCGCTGGAACTGGCGTTCACCCCGGCGCCGGAAGGAGGCGCGACGAACGACCCGTCCGCTGGCTGGCCCGAACACGGCGGCTCGATGCTCCTGGGATACCTGATGCTGGAACGCCTTGCACCAGATCAGGACGCGCAACGCACCCTGGTGTTCGACCCATCCATCCTGCCTGCAGGCATCGAGTTCGTGGGCGACCCGCTGCTGAAGGCGCGCCTGCTGGCCTACCGGTTGGCGGCAGAGCGACGACTGCGCGGTATTTCCTGATCCAGGCCTGACGCCAGGCGGCTCCGGGCTGCCGCTGCCGCCTCGCGCAATGACGCCATCAGCCCGCCCACCAGCGGATTGCCTGGCCGATGCTCAGGAAACACCACGCTGACCCGGAACGGAAACGAGCGCGCCAAGGGACGGATATGCAGGCCCCGGCCGGCAAAGTCCAGCGCGGTCAGCGGATTCACGATGGCCAGGCCCAAGCCCTGCCGCACGAAGGTGCACACGGACACGGCGGTCGTCGTCTCGACGATGGACCGCCGCAGCACGCCGGCTTCGGCAAAAGCTTCGTCGATCTGGATGCGGTAGGGATCGCTGGAAGACAGGCTGACGAACGCCTGCCCTGCGAAATCCGCCAGTTCTATGCGCTGCCTGCCCAGGAGCGCATGAGCATCAGGCAGCACGCAGACCTCGTCCACTTCCAGCAACAGCTCCACGCGCGTGCCGGCCGGCGCCGCATCGTGTTCGGTCAGGCCCAGGTCGTAGCGCTGGGCGCTCAGCCATTCCTCCAGGAAGGGCGATTCCTGCGTTTCCAGCATCAGGCTCACCCCGGGATGGCGCTCGTGGAAGCGCCGGAATGCATCCGGCAGGATGGAATGGGAAAAGACCGGCAGCGCGATCACCGACAACTGCCCGCCCTGGTAGGCCCGCAGGCGGGCGGCAGCCGAGGCCACCCGCTCCAGGCCCGCGTAGGACTGACGGACCTCGTCGAACAGCGCCAGGCCCGGCATGGTGGGCCGCAGCCGCCCCGCCACGCGGTCGAACAGCGTGAAGCCTATGCCCTGCTCCAGGCGCGCCAGCTCGCGGCTGACGGTCGGCTGGGACGACCCCAGCAGTTCGGCCGCCTTGGTCACGCTGCCGGCGATCATGACCGCGCGGAAGACTTCGATTTGCCGGTGCGTCAGCATCGCCTACTCATATCAAAAATGAATCGATCAAGGAAATTTAAGCATTTTACTGGATGACCAAAGCCGGGCATCATGCCGCCTTGTTTTCACTCCACCAACAAGGTTTCGCCCGCCATGGCCTTCGATCCGCGCCAACTCACCCAACTCGCCGCCGAGCACGGCACGCCGCTTTGGGTGTACGACGCCGCCGTCATCCGTGAACGCATCGCGCAACTGCGCCGCTTCGACACCATCCGCTATGCGCAGAAGGCCTGCTCCAACCTGCACATCCTGCGCCTGATGCGCGCCGAGGGCGCCGTGGTGGACGCCGTCTCGCTGGGCGAGATCGAGCGCAGCCTGGCCGCCGGCTTCCAGCCCCAGGGGGAGCCGGAAGGCATCGTCTTCACCGCGGACCTGATCGACCACGCCACGCTGGCCGCCGTGCTCAAGCACGGCATCACCGTCAACGCCGGTTCCCTGGACATGCTGGCCCGCGTCGGCCAGGCCTCGCCCGGCCATCGCGTCTGGCTGCGCATCAACCCGGGCTTCGGTCACGGCCATAGCAACAAGACCAACACCGGCGGCCCGCAGAGCAAGCACGGCATCTGGATTGGCGACGTGGCCGCAGCCATGGCCATCGTGCGCCGCCACGGCCTGAAGCTGGTCGGCATCCACATGCATATCGGCTCGGGCGTGGACTACGCCCACCTGTCCAGCGTGTGCGACGCCATGGTCGACGTGGTCGCCTCGCTGGACCACGACATCGAAGCCATTTCCGCCGGCGGCGGCCTGTCCATCCCGTACCGCGAAGGCGATGCCCGCATCGACTGCGACCACTACTTTGAACAATGGGACGCGGCGCGCCGCCGCATCGCCGAGCGCCTGGGCCATGAGATCCGCCTGGAAATCGAGCCGGGCCGCTTCCTGGTCGCCGAGGCCGGCGCGCTGGTGTCGGAGGTGCATTCGATCAACCGCCGTCCGGAGCGCGATTTCGTGCTGGTCGACGCCGGCTTCAACGACCTGATGCGTCCGGCCATGTACGGCAGCTATCACCAGATTTCGGTGCACGCGCCCGACGGCAGCCGGCCGCAAGGCGCGGCCGAGACCCGCATCGCCGTGGCCGGCCCGCTGTGCGAATCGGGCGACGTGTTCACCCAGGACGCCGGCGGCGTGGTGTCGGACCAGTTGCTGCCGCAGCCGCGCATCGGCGATTTCCTGGTGTTCCACGACGCGGGCGCCTATGGCTCGTCGATGTCCTCGAACTACAACAGCCGCCCGCTGGCGCCGGAAGTGCTGCTGGACAACGGCGCGGCGCGGCTGATCCGCCGCCGCCAGACGATAGGCGAGCTGCTGGCGCTGGAAGAGGCCTGAGCCCCGTCAGGTCGGGAACGCCTCGCGCAAGGCGAAGGTCGCCTGCTTGAACACGCCCAGGTCGGTACCCACCGCCACGAAGTGCATGCCCATGTCCAGGTAGCGCCGTGCATCCGCATGCACCGGCGCCAGGATGCCCACGGCCTTGCCCTGGGCCGACACCCGCTGGTACAGATGGCGGATGGCCTCCTGGACTTCCGGATGGCCGGGATTGCCGATATGGCCCAGCGCCGCGGCCAGGTCGGACGGTCCGATGAACACGCCGTCCACGCCCTCCACGGAGGCAATCTCGTCCACGGCATCGATGCCCGGGCGGCTTTCTATCTGCAGCAGTACGCAGATGTTGTCGTTGATGGTGTGCAGGTAGTCCGGCACCGTGCCATAACGGTTGCTGCGCTGGGCGCCCGCCACGCCGCGCATGCCCTGCGGCGGATAGCGCGTGGCGGCCACGGCCCGGCGCGCGTCCTCTTCGGATTCGATGAACGGAATCAACAGGTTGTAGAAACCGATATCCAGCAGCCGCTTGATCTCCACCGGGTCGTTCCACGACGGCCGGCCCACGGCAGCGCTGGCGCTGCCCTGCAGGGCCTGCAGCTGCTGCAGGAACATCGGCACCTCGTTGGGCGAGTGCTCGCCGTCCAGCAGCAGCCAGTCGAAATTGGCCAGCCCCACGAGCTCGGCCGTGATGTGGCTGGACATGCACATCCAGAATCCGATGAGCCGTTCGCGCGCCAGGATGCGTTGCCGGAAACGGTTGGGTAAGGGTGAGTTCATTGCCGTCTTCACTTCATCAAAAAAACAGGTCAGGCCGGGCCCGCAAGCCCGGCCGCGCATTCAATCCACGCATTCAATCCATTTTTGCGCCCGAGGCCTTGGCCGCCTTGCCCCACTTCGCGATCTCGTTATCCACGAACGCCGAGAACGACTTCGGGTCGTCGGCCACCACCACGAACCCCACGCTCTCCAGCTTCTGCCGGATCTCGGGCGAAGACAGCGCCTTCACCGTCGCCTGGTTCAGGCGCTGGATCACGGCGGGCGGCGTCTTTGCCGGCGCCGACAAGCCAAACCAGGACTCGGCCGAAAAACCCGGATAGCCCGATTCCGCCACCGTCGGCGTATCGGGATAGGCGGGATTGCGCTTGGCGCTGGCCACGGCCAATGCGCGCAGCTTGCCCGAAGTGACCTGCGGCAGCAGCGTGTCCTGGTTCAGGAACATGACCTGCACGCGGCCCCCGATCATGTCGGTGATGGCGGCAGCGCCGCCCTTGTAAGGCACGTGCACCAGATCGATCTTGGCGTCCTGCTTCAGCATCTCCATGGCCAGATGGCCCGACGAGCCGCTGCCCGAACTCGCATGCGTGTACTTGCCCGGGTTCTCGCGCGCCAGCTTGATGAACTCGGCGAAGGTCTTGCCCGGAAAGTCGTTGTTGGCGACCAGCACATTGGGCCCAGTCGCCAGCAGCGAGATGTGCGCGAAGTCGCTGTCGCGGTAAGGCATGTTCTGGTAGACCGCATAGCTGATGGCGTTGGAGCCCACGCCCGACAGCAGCAGGGTGTAGCCGTCAGGCTCGGCCTTGGCCACCATGTCGGAGCCGATATTGCCATTGGCGCCGCCCTTGTTCTCCACCACCACGGTCTGGCCCAGTTCCTTGGACAGCTCGGCCGCCAGCAGGCGGCCCACCGAATCGGTGCTGCCGCCCGCCGGAAACGGCACCACCAGCTTGATTTGCTTGGCGGGCCAGTCCGCGCCCTGCGCCATCAGCATGCCTGGCAGCACGGCCAGCGCCCCCGCGGCCGCCAGGATGGCCAAGCGTGCGCGCGCCGCCGGTTTCTTCTGTTGCATGGTTGTCTCCTCTGTGGGTTTTTTAGTATGTGCGCCCGGTGTCCGGGTCAGTGGATTTCAGGCTCGCCCGCGGCCGGAGCGCGCGTTTCAGTCTGAAGAAAATCGAAATCGCAGCCCGTGTCGGCCTGGCCGATGTGCTTGAGGTACAGCACGCCGTAGCCGCGCTCGAAACGCGGCGGCGGCGCCTGCCAGGCGGCGCGGCGCGCGGCCAATTCCTCGTCGGACACCAGCAGTTCCAGGCGCCGCGCCGGCACGTCCAGCGTGATGCGGTCGCCGTCCCGTACCAGCGCCAGCGGGCCGCCCACATAGGCTTCGGGCGCCACGTGCAGCACACAGGCGCCGTAACTGGTGCCGCTCATGCGCGCGTCCGAGATGCGCACCATGTCGCGCACGCCCTGCTTCAGGAGCTTCTGCGGAATCGGCAGCTGGCCCCATTCCGGCATGCCGGGCGCGCCCTGCGGCCCCGCGTTCTGCAGCACGATGACGCTGTCGGCGTCCACGTCCAGATCGGGGTCGTCGATGCGCGCGGCCATGTCGTTGTAGTCTTTGAAGACCACCGCGCGGCCCGTGTGCACCTGCAGATGCGCCTCCATCGCGGGCGGCTTGATCACCGCGCCGTCGGGCGCCAGGTTGCCGCGCAGCACCGCCAGCCCGTCGCGCTCGATCAGCGCCTGCGCGCGCGGCCGGATCACGTCTTCATTGAAGATGCGCGCGCCCGCGATGTTCTCGCCCAGCGTGCGGCCGTCCACGGTGCGCTGGGTCGTGTCCAGCAGGTCGCCCAGCTGCACCAGCATGGCGCGCAGGCCGCCCGCGTAATAGAAGTCTTCCATCAGGTACTTGCCGGCCGGCCGCAGATTGGCCAGTACCGGCGTGGTGCGCGCCAGGTGATCGAAGCGGTCCAGGTCCAGTCCGAAGCCGCTGCGGCGCGCCATGGCGATCAGGTGCACCACCGAATTGGTCGAGCCGGACAGCGCCAGCACCGTGCGCACGGCGTTGTCGAAAGACGCGGCGGTCAGCAGGTCCGACGGCTTCAGGTCTTCCCACACCATCTCCACGATGCGCTTGCCGGTCAGGCTGGCCATCTGCGCGTGGCGCGAGTCCGGCGCCGGGATCGACGAGGCGCCCGACAGGCACAGGCCCAGCGCCTCGACCGCGCCCGTCATGGTGGACGCGGTGCCCATGGTCATGCAGTGGCCGGGCGAGCGGGCGATGCCGTCCTCCACGCCTTGCCAGTCTTCCTCGGTGATGTTGCCGGCGCGCAGCTCGGCCCAGTACTTCCAGGTGTCCGAGCCCGAGCCCAGGGTGTTGCCGTTCCAGTTGCCGCGCAGCATGGGGCCGGCCGGCATGAAGATGGTGGGCAGGTCCATGGACACCGCGCCCATCAGCAGCGCGGGCGTGGTCTTGTCGCAGCCGCCCATCAACACGCAGCCGTCCGCGGGGTAGGAGCGCAGCAGCTCTTCGGTCTCCATCGCCAGCAGGTTGCGGTAGAGCATGGTGGTCGGCTTCTGGAAGGGTTCCGACAGGCTCATGGCGGGCATTTCCACCGGGAAGCCGCCCGCCTGCCAGATGCCGCGCTTGACCTCTTCCACGCGCTGCTTGAAATGGCTGTGACAGGGGTTGATGTCGCTCCAGGTATTGATGATGGCGATCACCGGCTTGCCGGCGTAGTCCGAGCGGTGATAGCCCATCTGCGCGGTGCGCGAACGGTGGCCGAACGAGCGCAGGTCGCGCACGCCGTACCAGCGGTGGCTGCGCAGTTCTTCGGGTTTCTTGCGCTTGGTTGAATTGCTCATGTCTCTGTTCCTGTGCTCTTGGGCAAGGGTTTATAGGGAAAACGGGATCACGCCGCGTCCAGCAGATAGGGCGTGCCGGCGCGCTCGCAGATGGCGCGCAGGCGTTCGGCCAGCGCGACAGGGATGGGGATGCCCTCGCGCAGCCGGCGCGCGCGCTCGGCGGCCTCGGGCTCGCCCGCCACCAGCACCGGCTCGTCGGGATGGGCGGGCGGCGTATCGTGCATGGCGTCGATCATGTCGTCCATGTCGGACTCGAACGAGCCCGCCGCGCGAAAGGCGTCGGGGTTAAGGGCCAGGAAGAAATGGCCCACGTCGTCGGGTTCGCCGGGACGGCGGGTCGGGGCGCGGCGCGCGGCGAAGGCGCTGCCGCTGAGCGTGCCGCCCAGGATCTGCGCCATCATCGCCAGGCCGTAGCCCTTGTGGCTGCTCATGGCGGCAGTGCCGCCCAGCGGCGTCAGGCCGCCCTCGGGATGCTTGAAGATGAATTGCATGGCGGCCGCCGCATCGGTGACCGCGCCGCCCTGCCCGTCCACCGCCCAGCCCGGCGGCAGCGGTTGGTCAAGGAAGTCGTAGACCTTGACCTTGTTGGCGGCGACGGTGGTGGTCGCCATGTCCAGCAGAAAGGGTTCGTTGTAGGCCGCCGGCGCGCCGAAGGCGATGGGGTTGGTGCCCAGCATGGGCATGGCGCCGCGCGTGGGCACCATGATGACGCCGTTGGCGCTGCTGGTCACCAGTCCGACCACGCCGCGCTCGACCGCGATGCGCGCATAGACCCCGGCCGCGCCGAAGTGATGCGAATTGCAGACCGACACGGCGCCCACGCCGTGCTCCAAAGCCTTGTCCACCGCCAGGTTCATGGCCTGCGCCGCCACCGGATAGCCCAGGCCGCCCATGCCGTCGATCAGCGCGCTGGCGCCGCCGTCGCGCAGGATGCGCGGCCTGGCGTCCAGCCGCAGGGTGCCGGCGCGCAGCTTGTCCTCGTATGCCGGCAGCATGGAGATGCCGTGCGAATCGATGCCCAGCAGGTCGGTGCGCGCCATCAGGCCCGCAGTGACGTGCGCCAGGTCCTGCGCCATGCCCCAGGCCATCAGCACCTGCAGGATCTGCTCGCGGACCTGCTCCACCGGCGCTTGCACCGCGATATTCCCTTGCACTCTGGTCTCCTGTAGTTTTGATTCGATCGCAGCGGGCAGACGGGAGGGATCAATCGCGCTCGCGGTCCACCAGCCGGTGCCGCGCCTGGCCCAGATGGAACTGCATGGCGACGCGGGCGCGCTCGCTGTCCTGTTCGCGAATGGCGTCCAGGATCGCGGCATGCTCGTCCACCACGCGCTGCGCACGCTGGCGCGAACCGGTGCGGGTCAGGTTCAAGGTGAGCCGCATGAAGCCGCTGATGGATTCGTGGATGCTTTCCAGCACGCCCAGATAGAAGTCGTTGCCGCTGGCTTCGGCGATGCTGGCATGGAAGGCCAGGTCGGCCTCGGCCGACACCTGGCCGCGCGCCAGGCTGTCGGCGAAGGCCGCGTGCGCGTCCGCGATCTTCCTGAGCTGCTCATCGGTGCGGCGCAGCGCCGCCAGGCGCGCGGCGTCGCCCTCCAGCGCCACCCGGACCTCCTGGGCGCGCAGGTAGGCGCTGACGTTCTGCACGTCGTTGAAGGTCTTCAGGCGCGGCGCGGGCGCATGGCTGACAAAGGTGCCCAGCCCCTGGTGCGCGGTGATCAGGCCGTCGGCGCGCAGGCGCAGCAGCGCTTCGCGCACCACCGGACGCGAAACGCCGAAGCGTTCGGATATTTCGTTCTCGGATGGCAGCTTGTCGCCCACGTTCAGCCCGCCGGAGACGATCTGCTCGAAGATCTGGCCGTACAGCTGATCCGCCAGCCGCACCCGGTGCCCGCGTTCGAGCACCAGCGCGCCCGCGGCATCGTGTTCGGCGGGCGCCTGCGGCGCGGGCGCGGGTGTTGCTTTGGGTCGGGCCACGAAACCTCCTGGATGCTATGGCGCTGCCCGCGATGGCGGGACAGCGCTCATCGTACCGTCAATGCGCGGCGCCAGTGCGCTCACGCGGCGGCCGCCTCCCGGTCCCAGGCCGCCAGGGCGCGCGCCACCGGCGCCACGCGCTCGCGCTCGGCGGCGGAGATGCCGGTCAGCAGGGGCAGCATCGGCCCCATGTCCGCCACGCCCGACAGGGTCACGGCATCGTGCAGCACGCGGATGGGGCTGATGCTGTCGCGGCAGTCTTCCAGGCCCAGGTACTGCTGACGCACGGCCTCGGCTTCGTCATAGCGGCCGTCGCGCAGCAGATGCAACAGGCGCATCGAGCCGCGCGGCGCCACGCAGACCGAGCCGGAGGTGAAGCTCTTCAGGCCGAAATCGCGGTAGTGCACGATGGCCGGGCGTTCGCCGATGCCGCTGACGATCCAGCGCGCATCCACCGCCTGCAGCAGCGACGACAGATAGGCGTCCTGCGACGGATCGTCGCGCACGACGGCGTACTTGAACGCCACGATGCGGCCCTCTTCGATCAGGCGCGCGGCGCTTTCCGGCGCCAGGTAGCCGGACGACTTGATGTAGATCACCGCGGGCTTGCCCAGCGCGTCCGTGAAGCGGCGCACGCCTTCTGCCAGGCCCGCGTCCGTATAGGGAAAGGACATGGGCAGCAGCATGGCCGTGGGAAACGCGCGCGTACGCAGGATCGCCGCCTGGTCCATCATCTTGCCGTAGTCGGGCCCCACGGAAGGCAGGATCCACGTATCCGCGCCTGCCAGCCCGGCCAGCATATCGACGATGCGCGCGTATTCGCCCACGCCCACGTTGTAGAAGTTGGCGTTGCCGCCATACATCACGTTGCGCACGCCGCCCGCTTCCAGATGGCCGAGCAGGGCCTTGTTGGCCGCCTCGTTCAGGGAAAGATCGTCGTGGCGCGCCAGCGGCGGCACGGCGATGACCGAACGCTGCAAGTCCTGCGCGGTGACCGGGGAGGTTTTCATGGGCGGGGCTCCTGGCTGATCCTGCTATCGGTTGTGTGGGTTCGAAAAAGTATACTTGGTTGACAAGCACAAGCTCAATACATATATTTGTTTTACAAGTAGTCAGGCAGCAAAACGCAGGGCGCCGCGGGGCGCCATGCGGCTTCAAAGCCTCGGGCCATGCCAGGGGCGGAATACCCCCAGAAACGATGCGCGGCCACGCGCACACCGAGGAGACGAATTCCATGCATGCAGCCCCTGCGCGAGGCCGGTCCGCCTTGGCCGTTCTTTGCACCGCCGCCCTGGCGGCGGCCGCCTTCCTGTCGCCGGCCGCGCCGGCGCGGGCAGACTACCCCGAACGAGACGTCAAGATCATCGTGCCCTTCCCGGCCGGCGGCACCACCGACATCGCGGCCCGCATCGTCGCCGCCGAACTCGGCAAGACCTGGAACAAGGCCGTGGTGGTGGACAACAAGGCAGGCGCGGGCGGCAACGTCGGCACGGCCGAGGCCGCGCGGGCCGCGCCGGACGGCTACACGCTGCTGATGGGCACGGTCAGCACGCACGCGATCAACCAGTCGGTCTATGCCAAGCTGCCTTATGACCCGGTCAAGGACTTTGTGCCGGTGACGCTGGTGATCCCCGTGCCCAACATCCTGGAGCTCAACCCCGCGTTTGCCGACAAGCACGGCATCCGCACGGTGGCCGACCTGATCAAGTACCTGAAGGCCAACCCGGGCAGCGTCAACATGGCGTCCACCGGCAATGGCACTTCCACGCACCTGTCGGGAGAGCTGTTCCAGAACATGACGGGCACGCGCATGACCCACGTGCCCTACAAGGGCAGCAGCCCCGCGCTGACCGACGTGATGGCCGGTTCCGCCGACCTGATCTTCGACAACCTGCCGTCCTCCATGGGGTTCCTCAAGAGCGCCAAGCTGCGCCCGCTGGCCGTCACGACTGCCCAGCGCTCGCCCGCCCTGCCCGACGTCCCCACCATGGCGGAGGCCGGCGTGCAAGGCTATGAGGCGTCCAGCTGGTTCGGCCTGCTGGCGCCGGCCGGCACGCCGCAGGCTGTGGTCGACAAGATCCAGCGCGACGTGGCCGCCGCCCTCAAGCTGGAATCCGTGCGCGCGCAGCTGCAGGCGCAGGGCGCCACCCCATCCGGCAACACCCCGGCCCAGTTCAAACAGTTCATGGCGCAGGAATCCGTCAAGTGGGCGGAGGTCGTGAAGAAATCCGGCGCCAAGGTCGACTGACCTCAAGCCGATCCGGGCCCGTCCGCAACGCGTGGGCGGCGGGCTCTTCATCAGCACGCGAACCAGGAGACACCATGAACAAACTGATGAGCGCCGCGGCCGTCGCAGCCGCCGTCGCCGCAGGCGCCGTGCTGCCCGGGATGCCCGCGGCGCAGGCTGCCGGCTATCCCGACAAACCCGTGACGATGATCGTGCCCTTCGTGCCGGGCGGCTCCTCCGACATCACCGCGCGCTCGGTCACGCCGGGGCTGACGAAAATCCTGGGGCAGACCTTCGTGGTCGAGAACAAGCCGGGTGCCAACAGCGCCATCGGCGCGCAGGCGTTGGCCCGCTCCACGCCCGACGGCTACACCATGATGGTCGGCTCCATCGGCACCTTCGCCATCAACGAGGCGCTCTACAAGAACCTGTCGTACAACCCCAGCAAGGACTTCGAGTACCTGACGCAAGCCGTGCGCAATCCCAACGTGCTGGTGGCCGCGCCCGCGTTTCCGGCCAGCACCGTCGCCGAGCTGATCGAGTACGCGAAGAAAAATCCGGGCAAGGTGTCCTATGCCTCGTCGGGCACGGGTTCTTCGGACCATCTGTCCGCCGTGCTGTTCCGCCAGCGCACCCAGAGCACGGGCGTGGACGTGCCCTACCGCGGCGGCGGCGCGGCCATCGCCGACCTGATCGGCGGGCAGGTCAACGTATCGTTCCAGAACCTGGGCGCGGTCCAGACCCACATCAAGGCCGGCAAGCTCAAGGCGCTGGCCATCACCGGCGACGCGCGCGCCGCCGACCTGCCGGACGTCCCCACGCTGGCCGAAGCCGGCATCAAGGACATGGTGGTGTACTCCTGGCAAGGCTTTGCCGTGCCCAAGGGCACGCCCGCGCCCGTCGTCCAGCAACTGTCCAAGGCCTTGCAGACCGCGCTGCGCGATCCCCAGACCGAAAAGACCCTGCAGGGCCTGGGCTTCGAGGTCGTGGCCAACACGCCGCAGCAGTTCACGGCGTTCCAGCAGGCCGAGGTCAAGCGCTGGAAGGACGTCATCCAGAAAGCCAACATCCAGCTCGAGTAAGGCCGCGACCAGGACGCGGGATGCCCCCGTCGGGCATCCTGTCAGCCTGCATCAAGGCCGGATCAAGTAGCATCAACGTTTTGCCACCCACCTGTACGACAACATGACCACCAAGCATCGCATCATCCAGGTCGGCTCGCTGGCCGGTTCCCCCTACGCCAACAAGACGCTCGCCGACCGCTACGACGTCGTCGAACTATGGAAGTACCCGGACCGCAAGGCGGCGCTGGCCGAGCATGGCAAGGGCGTCACCGCCGTCGTCACCTCCGCCACCTATGGCGCCAACGCCGAACTCATCAACGCCCTGCCCGACCTGAAGGCCATCTGCAGCTGGGGCGTGGGCTACGAGACCATCGACGTGCAGGCCGCCAAGCAGCGCGGCGTGCAGGTCAGCAACACGCCTGACGTGCTGACCGATTGCGTCGCCGATCTGGCATGGGGCCTATTGATCGCCGGCGCGCGCCACATGGGCCAGGGCGAGCGCTTCGTGCGCGCAGGCCAGTGGGGTCAGGTGCACGGCGGCATTCCGCTAGGCCAGCGCGTCAGCGGCAAGAAGCTGGGCATCGTCGGCCTGGGCCGCATCGGCGAAGCCATCGCCCGCCGCGGCATGGGCTTCGACATGGATGTGCGCTATCACAACCGCCGCAAGCGCGATGACGTGGAATACGGCTACGAGGCCTCGCTCACCGACCTGGCCAAGTGGGCGGACTTCCTCATCGTGGCCACCGTCGGCGGACCCAGCACGCGCCATCTGGTCAACCGCGAAGTGCTGGAAGCGCTGGGCCCCACGGGCATCATCGTCAACATCGCGCGCGGCCCCGTCATCGACGAGACCGCGCTGGTCGCCGCACTGGAAGCCGGCAAGCTGGGCTGCGCCGCGCTCGACGTGTTCGAACACGAGCCCAAGGTACCCGAAGCGCTGCTCAAGACCGATCGCGCGGTGCTGCTGCCGCACATCGGCAGCGCCACGCTGGAAACCCGCTTGGCCATGGAGAACCTGATGCTGGAAAACCTGCAGGCGTTCTTCGAGACCGGCCGCGTAATCACCCCGGCGGAATAAGCCCGCTCTGCGCTGCGGCCCTGGCCGCGGCGCGCCCATGAAAAAGCCTCTCGGCGCCCATACCGAGAGGCTTTCGACTTTCCGGCCCCCGCGGGAATCGGAAGTCGTTTGCGCAAAGGAACTACCAGGCCGCAAGGCCCTCAGTGCTTACTTCGCTGGTGCCGCAGCGCCGGAATGATCCGTCTTCGCGGCCCCGCCCGATTTGGCCGCCGCCGGCTTGGCGGAGGTCTTGTCGGATTTGTGATGCTTATGCTGCGCCTGGGTCTTGGTTTCACCCGTCTTGGACGTGGCATCGGCGCCCGCCGCAAACGCCGAAGGCGCGGCAGCAAGACCGAGGCACAAGGCCGAGGTGGATAGGAACGCAGCAATACGGGAGTGAGTCGTCATTTCATGAACTCCTGAATGTAAAAGGACCGAGGTCCTTTATTCGACACGGGGCGGCAACATCGCCGCTTTACCCGTTCCCGTTTGAACCGGGCCCATCCAGAAGGTTCAGCGCGGAACCAGAAAATTTCGGTCGCTAACGCTTCGAAATATTGTGCGGGCGGTTCAGCTCTCGAATGCCAGCAAGGCCACGGTGGCGAACAGCATCAATGCGAAGCAGGCTCTCAGCTTGCGTTCAGGCAGACGGTACGCGAGCTTCACGCCCACCGGCACGAACAGCAGGCTGCCTATCGCCAGCGGCGCGCCAACCAGCCAATCGGCCTGTCCCGCCCAGGAGTAGGTGATCAACGCGATGAAAGAGCCCGGAATCACCATGCTCAGCGCCAGCGCCTGCGCGGTGGTCTGCGGCAACCTGAACACGGACGTGATGATGGGTACGGCCAGCACCGCGCCGCCCACGCCGAAGAAGCCGCCCAGCGTGCCGCACAGGATGCCCAGCACGCTGGCGCGGCGCGGCGTGAAGACGGGCGGCGCACCCTTGGCCGCCGGCTTGCGCGCCGCAGCGGGACGCGATGCGCGCCAGGTCTGCCACACGTAGAACAGCGCAATGAAGAAAAGGAAAACGGCGAAGCTGCGGCGCAGGATGCCGGAATCTATGCCTAGCGCCAGCTGCGCGCCGACCCAGGTGAACACCACGGCCCCGGCCGCGCCCGCCAGCGCCACGCGCTTGTCGATGCGGGTCTGCTGGTTGTACTTGCGCACCGCCATCATGATGGTGGGCAGGACCATGATGAGCGCCGTGCCCTGCGCCAACTGCTGCGACATGCCCATCAACAGCACCAGCGCGGGAATCGCGATCAGGCCGCCCCCGATGCCCAGCACGCCGCCCATGAAACCGATCAGGCCGCCCGCGGCCAGGCACGCGGCGATAACTAACAGACTCACTTCTTGCTCCAGCAGGCCCGGCCGGTTGCAGGCCGGGCAATCAGAATACCGATATGAAACCGCCGCCGACCGCCGCTGTGGGCGTCAGCGCAACTTGTCCAGCGCGGCGTCCAGCCGGTCCACCGCCCAGATCTCCAGCCCTTCGATGGGCTGGCGCGGCGCGTTGGCCTTGGGGATCAGCGCGATCGAAAAGCCCAGCTTGGCCGCTTCGCGCAAGCGTTCCTGTCCGCGCGGCGCGGGCCGGATCTCGCCCGCCAGGCCGACTTCGCCGAAAGCGATCAGGCCGCGCGGCAGCGGCTTGTCGCGCAGCGAGGACATGATGGCCAGCAGCACCGGCAGGTCGGCCGCGGGTTCCGTGATGCGCACGCCGCCCACCGCGTTGACGAACACGTCCTGGTCAAAGGTGGAAACGCCGGCATGCCGGTGCAGCACCGCCAACAGCATCGCCAGGCGGTTGCCTTCCAGGCCGACTGTGAGCCGGCGCGGGTTGGGCGCATGCGAACTATCCACCAGCGCCTGGATCTCCACCAATAGCGGACGCGTGCCTTCCTGCGTGGCCATCACGCAGGATCCCGCGACCTGCTGTTCATGCTGCGACAGGAACAGCGCGGAGGGATTGGCCACGCCGCGCAGCCCGCGGTCCGTCATGGCGAAGACGCCCAGTTCATTGACCGCGCCGAAACGGTTCTTGAAGGCGCGCACCAGGCGGAACGAGGAGTGCGTGTCGCCCTCGAAATACAGCACGGTGTCCACGATGTGCTCCAGCACCCGCGGCCCGGCCAGCGCGCCGTCCTTGGTGACGTGGCCGATCATGACGATGGCGATGCCCGTCTGCTTGGCCAGGCGCGTGAGCTGGGCCGCGCATTCGCGCACCTGCGACACCGACCCCGGCGCCGCGGTCAGTTCGCCGCTGTACAGGGTCTGGATCGAGTCGATCACCGCCACGGTGGGCTTCTGCTCCGACACCGCCGCCTGGATCGACTCCAGCCGGATCTCGGCCAGCAGATTGACGTTGCCCGTCTGCAGGCCCAGGCGGCGCGCGCGCAGGGCGACCTGTTCGGCGGATTCCTCGCCCGTCACGTACAGCACGTTGGTGACTTCGGACAGCGAAGCCAGCGCCTGCAGCAGCAAGGTGGACTTGCCTATGCCGGGGTCGCCGCCGATCAGCACCACGGCGCCGGCCACCAGGCCGCCGCCCAGCACGCGGTCGAACTCTTCCAGCCCGGTAGGCTGGCGCGGGGTTTCGCGGGCTTCGATTTCAGACAGGCTGCGCACCGGGCTGGCGGCCGCCAGCGGCGCATAACGGTGGGAGGCAGCGGCCGGCGCCGACGACTCCACGGTTTCTTCCAGCGTGTTCCAGGCGTTGCAATGCGGGCATTTGCCCTGCCACTTCGGGGTGGTGCCGCCGCAATCGGAGCACACGTATACGGTTCGGGATTTGGCCATGCGCGAAAGTGTACCGGCAAGCCAGGGGGGCATGCGCGCGCAAACGCGCGCTTTTGTCCTTGCGCGCCCCATGCTGGTGCTGCTATCTGTCATTCTGCTTTCAAAAACAGGGACGCGCTGAAGTTACATGATGCAAACTCAAGAAATTCTCTGGCGGATTTCTCCAAATCGCGCATAATCATCAGGTGCAGCGCATTGACGAACCGCCCGGCCCAGGGCGGCATACCTGCAGCCAGACGCCCCCAGGGGCGCGGCGGCGGGAATCGCGGCGCAATCACCCGCGGCTTTCCAGGAAGCCGCCTAAACCGGAACAGGACCCGAGCTACGACGAGACCGCCGGACCACCGGCGCGGCGTGCGCAGAGGTCAGACGCGGATGCGCCTTGCCACCAGGCGCATGCGCGAGGAGTACGCGCATGAGCATTACCTACCGCCCCCCTTTCGACGAAGACGATGAACGGGATCTGCGCGCCTTGTATCGCAGGCACGGTCCCGGCGCCAATCCCGAATTGGACGCGGCGGTGCGCCGCCGTTGGCATCCCGGCCATAGCTGGCACCCCGCCTGGGGCGCTGCTGCCTGCGCGGCCATGGTCTTCGGCCTGTTCGCCTGGACCGAGATGCGCGAAGCCCAGGACTTTGCCGAGCAGAACACGCCTGTCATCGCCCCCCACGAAATAGGGACAAGCTCGGAACGCGCGCCCGCGCTGCTGTCCACGCCGGCGCAAGCGCCCGCCGAACAGGCCGCGCCCGTCACCGAACGCGTGGCCGCGCCGCCGCAGGAAGCGGCGCCGCAAGCCGTTCCTGCCCAGGAAGCCGCCCCCGTCCAGGAAGCCGCGCCTGCGGAACAGCCGGCCGCCGAACCCGCCGCACCGGAAACGCCCGCCCTCAGCGACCAGGACATCGAAGCCCGCGTGACCCACATCCGGGCGCTGGTGCGCGAGGAACAACAGGAAGAGGCCGTGCAGGCGCTGCGCGAATTGCAGCAGGCCGCGCCCGACCTGACCCTGCCCGACGACCTGCAGGAACTGGCCCAGCAGAATCCCGCCTGACCGCCGCCTCCCATCGGCGCCGCGCCCGGCGCGGACCGATGGGCGTGCGCGTCCGATTTCGCTGCGGCGCGGCTCGGCTTCTTGCTAACATAGCCGCCATGAGTCCGAGCTTCCACCACCGCAATCTCCCCCATCTGCTGCTCTACGCGCGTGAAACGCTGATGGCGCACTTCCGCCCCATCCTGCACGCGGCGGGCGTCACCGAACAACAATGGCGGGTGCTGCGCACGCTGAGCGAAGTGGGCTCCATGGAACCCAACCAGATCGCCCGCACCTGCCAGATCCTCAGCCCCAGCCTCACGCGCATGCTGGCGGGCATGCAGGAACAGGGCCTGATCAAACGCACGCGCTCCAGCGCCGATCAGCGGCGCCAGGAAATTTCGCTGACGCCCAAGAGCAACAAGCTGATCGACCGCATGCGTCCGCAAGTGGACGCGAAGTACCAGGAAATCGAGGCCCGGATCGGCAAGGAATTGCTCGACCGCCTGTATCGCGACGTCGACACCATGGTCGACCTGATCAAGCGCGAGCCCGCCGACGCGCGCGCCTCCGAAGACGAATGATCAGGCCGGCACCGGGAAGATCGCGTTGATCTGTCCCGTGCCGGAACTGGCGAAGTAGTCGGTCACGATCTCCACCGGCTGGTCATAGCCGTCCCAGCCCAAGAGGCCCAGCAGCATCGCGGTATCGTGCATGCCGCCCTCGCCCACGCACAGGTCGGCGTATTCGGGCAGCATGGCGCAGAAGGTCTTCCAGTCGCCTTGGCGCCACAACTCCACCACGCGCAAGTCCACCTGCCGGAAAAACTCGCGGCTGATCTGGTGCATGGCGGCCTCGGGGCTGCCGTTGTCGTTGAAGCGGTGCGACAGCGAACCGCTGGCCAGCACCGCCACGCGGCTGTCGCTGGCCTCGATGGCCTGGCGCAGCGCCGCGCCGAAGCGGCGGCTCTCGTCCAGCGAATGCCAGGCGCACCAGGCGGCCACCGACACCACGTTGAAGCGCCCGTCGCCATTCATGTAGCGCATCGGCACCAAGGTGCCGTACTCCAGTTCCAGGCTGTCGATTTCATGCGCACGCGTGCCCACGCCCGCGGCATTGGCGCATTCGGCAATGCGCCGTCCCAGTTGCGGATTGCCGCGGTAGGCGTAGTCCATGTCCTTGATGAAATGCGGCAGCTCGTTGCTGGTATAGCGGCCCTTGAAGCCGCTGTTGCAGTTCACGTGATAGCCGCCATTGACCAGCCAGTGCACGTCCAGCACCACGATGCTGTCCACGCCCAGGTCGCGGCAACGCTGGCCGATGATGCGGTGTCCCTGGATCGCGGCCTCCCTGCAGCCCTGGTGCTTGCCAGGCAGTTCCGAAAGATACATGGACGGCACATGCGTTACCTTGGCCGCCAGCGCGAGCTTGCCCATGGTGCTAGTCTCCTCGTTCTTGTGGTCCGGGCCGGATTCAAACGCCCCATCTGGGGATGTGGTGGCTGCCCATGGACACGCACACGTTCTTGATCTCGGCAAAGACTTCGTAACTGTATTCGCCGCCTTCGCGTCCCGTGCCCGATTCCTTGGTGCCGCCGAAGGGCTGGCGCAGGTCGCGCACGTTCTGGCTGTTGATGAACACCATGCCGGCTTCGATGCCGCGGGCCAGGCGGTGCGCCCGGCCGATGTCGCGGGTCCAGATATAGGAGGCCAGGCCATACTTCACGTCGTTGGCCAGCGCCAGGCCCTCGGCCTCGTCCTTGAACGGCAGCAGGCAGGCGACCGGCCCGAAGATCTCTTCCTGCGCGCAGCGCATGCGGTTGTCGACGTCGGCCAGCACCGTGGGGCTGACGAAATTGCCGCCCGCCAGATGGGCCGGCAAGCCTGCGGGCCGGTCCGCGCCGCCCGCGAGTATGCGCGCGCCTTCCTGCTCGGCCAGGCGGATATAGCCCGTGACCTTTTCCCAGTGCTGGCGCGTGATCATCGCGCCCACATGGGTATGGTCATCGGTGGGGTCGCCCACGGCCAGGCGCTGCGTGCGTTCGGCAAACCTGCGCACGAAATCGTCGTAGATGGATTGCTGGATGAAGATGCGCGAACCCGCGGTGCAGCGTTCGCCATTGAGCGAAAAAATGGTGAACAACGCCGCGTCCAGCGCACGCTCCACGTCCGCGTCGTCGAAGATCAGCACCGGCGACTTGCCGCCCAGTTCCATCGAGTATTTCTTGACGCCGCCGGCGCTGGCCAGGATCTTCTTGCCCGTCACGGTACCGCCCGTGAAGGAAATCGCGCGCACGCCGGGGTGGCGCACCAGCGCGTCGCCGGCGGTGGCGCCATAGCCCTGCACCACGTTCAGCACGCCGGCCGGAATGCCGGCTTCCAGCGCCAGCATGCCCAGCTGGTCCGCCGTCAGCGGCGAAAGCTCGGACATCTTCAGCACCGCGGTGTTGCCCAGCGCCAGGCACGGCGCGGTCTTCCAGGTGGCGGTCATGAACGGCACGTTCCAGGGCGACACCAGCGCGCACACGCCCACCGGCTGGTACAGCGTGTAGTTCAGCATCTGGTCGTCCACCGGGTAGGTGTGGCCGTTCATGCGCGTGCAGACCTCGGCGAAGAAATTGAAGTTTTCCGAGGCGCGCGGGATCAGCTGCTTGCGGGTCTGCGAGATCGGCAGCCCGGTGTCGCGGGTTTCCAGTTCGGCCAGCTGAGGCACGTTCTGGTCTATCAGTTCGCCCAGCCGGCGCATCAGGCGGGCGCGTTCCTTGGCGGGCGTGTTGGCCCATTTGGGAAAGGCCTCGGCCGCGGCCGCAACCGCCGCGTCGACTTCGGCCTGCCCGCCCGCGGCGACCTCGGCGATGGCCTCGCCCGTGGCGGGGTTGCTGGTGATGAAGCGGTCGCTGCTGTCGACCTGCTTGCCATTGATCCAGTGCTTGATGCTCACGCGCGGCTCCTCGTCCCGTCTGCGCCTGATGGTGCGGCGCCAATTTAATTAACAGGTTAACGTTATGCTTGCCTGACCGGGCTGTCAACGTCGGGAAACCCCCAGGCGGAACGGATCCCGACAGCCCTCTGGCCGATTGTTGTCACCGCGGTTTTTCATTAAACTAGTTAACATGATAATTACATCATGCGGAGCAAGGCCATGCCCCATATCTGGATCGAATACTCAGGCAATCTGGCCCTGGACACGCAGGCGCTGATGCGGACCGTGCAGGATGCCGCCGTGGGCGACGGCAGCCTGTTCCCGCTGGCCGGCGCGCGCACCCGCGCGCTGCGCGTGGATGATTGCCTGATCGTCGACGGCCATCCCGACAATGCCTTCGTCCACGTGGTGCTGCGCATCGGCCACGGCCGCAATGCCGAACAGAAAGCCGCCCTGGGCGAACGGGTGTTCCAGGCGCTGACCGCCGCACTCGCGCCGCAGATGGCGGCGCGCCCGCTCGGCATCTCGATGCAGATCGAGGAAGCCGACCCGGTGCTGAACTACAAGCTCAACAACTACCGCGAGCACCTGGCCGCGCGCGCGGCCGCGGCCGCGGCGCCGTGGCCGCGGACCGTGGTGGGCGCGGCGCTGAATACGCGCCAGGCGCTGGCCGCGCTGGGCGACGCCGTGGACGCGCCCCCTTACAAAGCCGCGCCGAATGCGCCCGTGCTCTACATCAAGCCGGCCAATACCTACGCCCGCAACGGCGACGTCATCGCCCTGCCCGCCGACGTGGACGAGGTCGAAGTGGGCGCCTGCCTGGGCGTGGTGTTCGCCCGCCGCGCGACCCGCGTGAGCGAAGCCGAGGCGCTGGACTATGTGGCGGGGTACCGCGTGGTGGCGGACCTGTCCGTGCCGCACGCCAGCTACTTCCGCCCCGCGCTCAAGCAGAAATGCCGCGACGGCTTCTGTCCCATCGGCCAGGATCTCGCCCCCGTGGCGGCGGTCGGCGACCCGGACGCGCTGGACATCGAAGTACGCATCGACGGCCAGGTGGCGCAGCGCGCCAGCACCGCCGACCTGATCCGTCCCGTGGCGCGGCTGATCGCCGACGTGACCCAGTTCATGACGCTGGAAGCAGGCGACATCCTGCTGGCCGGCACGCCCCACGGCGCGCCGCGCGCACGCGCCGGGCAGCGTTACGACATCAGCATTTCCCGGGTCGGCACGCTGGGCAATGCGCTGGCCGCCGCCCGATAGGCACAGGAGCCCGCCATGAAACATGCCCGCATCTCCCTGGACGGCGTCATCCATGCCGCCACCGAAGCCGGCCCCGGCCAGGTCCGCCTGGCCGACGGACGCGTGTATGCCGAAGACGCGGTGCAATGGCTGCCGCCCTTCGAGCCGCGCACCACCTTCACGCTGGCCATCAACTACGCCGACCACGCCAAGGAACTGGCGTTCAAGGCGCCGGACGAGCCGCTGGGCTTTCTCAAGGCTGCCAACACCTTCGTGGGCCACCGCGCCCAGACTTTCCGCCCCGCCGACGTCGCCTTCATGCATTACGAATGCGAACTGGCGGTGGTGATAGGCAAGACCGCCAGCAAGGTCCGCCGCGCCCAGGCCTATGACTGCGTGGCCGGCTACACCGTGGCCAACGACTATGCGCTGCGCGACTACCTGGAAAACTGGTATCGCCCCAATCTGCGCGTCAAGAGCCGCGACACCTGCACGCCGCTCGGCCCCTGGCTGGTGGACCGCGACGACGTGCCCGACCCCATGAACCTGAACCTGCGCACCACCGTCAACGGCGTGGAGACGCAGCGCGGCAATACCCGCGACATGGTGTTCGACGTACCCGCGCTGATCGAGTACTTCAGCAGCTTCATGACGCTCTCGCCCGGCGACCTGATCCTGACCGGCACGCCCGACGGCATCGTCAACGTGCAGCCCGGCGACGAAGTCGTGACCGAGATCGAAGGCGTGGGACGGCTGGTCAACACGCTCGTCCCCTTCCCCCATTGACTCCACTCCAACCCAATTACACCTGGAACTCCGATGCTAGATAAAGATACCGTGCGCGCCATCGCCGCGCGCCTGCACGAAGCCGAACGCACCCGCCAGCAGATCCGCCAGATTTCGCTCGAGTACCCCGACATCACCATTGCCGACGCCTATGCCATCCAGCGCGCCTGGATGGACATCAAGCTGGCCGAAGGCCGCATCAAGCGCGGCCACAAGATCGGCCTGACTTCGCGCGCCATGCAGCAGGCCTCGCAGATCGACGAGCCCGACTTCGGCATGCTGCTGGACGACATGTTCTTCAATGACGGCGCGGACATACCCGCGGGCCGCTTCATCCTGCCGCGGCTGGAAGTCGAACTGGCCTTCGTGCTGGGCAAACGCCTGCAAGGCCCCAACGTCACGCTGTTCCAGGTCTATGACGCGGTCGACTACGTGATCCCGGCGCTGGAGATCATCGACGCGCGCTCGCACAGCATCGACCCCGACAGCAAGCGCCCGCGCAAGGTGTTCGACACCATCGCCGACAACGCCGCCAATGCCGGCGTGGTGATGGGCGGACGCCCGGTGAAGATCGGCGAGCTGGACCTGCGCTGGATCGGCGCCATCCTGTCGCGCAACGCCGTCATCGAAGAAACCGGCGTGGCCGCGGGCGTCTTGAACCATCCGGCCAATGGCGTAGTATGGCTGGCGAACAAGCTGGCCGCCCACGACGTGGCGCTGGAAGCGGGAGAGATCATCCTGTCGGGCTCCTTCACCCGGCCGGTGCTGGCCCGCCCTGGCGATACCTTCAACGTCGATTACGGCGTGCTGGGTTCCGTCAACTGCCACTTCATCTGACCACGCCACCATCCATGGACATACTGACCAACACCTTCAAGCAGGCCCTGCGCAGCGGCAAACCCCAGATCGGCCTGTGGGCGGGCCTGGCCAGCGCCTACTCCACCGAGATCATCGCTGGCGCCGGTTTCGACTGGCTGCTGATCGACGGCGAACACGCGCCCAACACCTTGCAGACCACGCTGCAGCAGCTGCAATCGATGGCCGCCTATCCGGTCGCCCCGGTGGTACGGCCGGCCTGGAACGACGCGGTGCAGATCAAGCAGATCCTGGACACCGGCGCGCAGACGCTGCTGGTACCCATGGTGCAATCCGCCGAAGAGGCTGCCGCCGCCGTGGCCGCGGTACGCTATCCGCCGCAAGGCGTGCGCGGCGTGGGCAGCGCGCTGGCCCGCTCGTCGCGCTGGAACCGCATCCCTGACTACCTGCGCCGCGCCAACGACGAGATGTGCGTGCTGGTGCAGATCGAAACCCCGCGCGGCGTGGACGCGCTGGAAGAGATTCTCGCGGTGGACGGCGTCGACGGCGCCTTCATCGGCCCGGCCGACCTGTCGGCCAGCATGGGCTACCTGGGCCAGCCGGAGCATCCGGAAGTGGTCAAGGCGATCGACGACGCGATCCTGCGCATCGTGCGCAGCGGCAAGGCGGCCGGCATCCTGCACAGCGGCGTGGACCGCGCCAAGCACTATCTGTCGCTGGGCGCCACCTTCGTGGCGGTGGGCGTGGACGCCACCTTGCTGGCGCGCGCGGCCGAACAGCTGGCGGGCCAATTCAAGAGCGCGGCCGCGCCCGTGGCGGCCAAGGGTCCCTACTGACCCGCAGGCCGGGACGCGCCGTCCCGGCCCGCCAGAAACTCACGCACGGCGGTGTTGAACAATCGCGGGCGCTCCAGGTGCGCGGCATGCCCGCAGTCCGGCAGCACGCACAGGCTGCCGTGCGTCAAGGCCGCGCGCAAGGCCAGCGCCGATGGCAGCGGATGGCTGCGTTCGTGTTCGCCCGATATGACCAGCACCGGCGCGCGCACCGCCGCCAGCGCCTGCGTGTAGTCCGCGCCCGCCACCGCCGCAATCATCGACGCCGCGCCGGCCGCGCTCATGGACATGCCGTCTTGCAGGCAGGCCGCGTAGGCCGGCGCCTGCTCCCCCTGCTGGAACCAGGCGCCCAGCACGCGCCTTGCGGTGGCCCGCGGGCCGTCCGCGCGCAGGCGCGCCAAGGTCTGGTCCATGGGCTCGAAGCGCGCGGCGGCATCGACCCTCAAGCCCGCGCCATACAGCACGGCACGGCCCACGCGCCCCGGAACCGCGCACAGCAACTGCTGCGCGACGAAGCCGCTGAAAGAATGGCCCAACACGTCGAAGCTGCCTATACCCAGCTCGTCCGCCAGCGCGACGACCGCGTCCGCATAGGCCGGCAATCCCTGCAAGGGAGCCGCTTGCGCGCCGCGCCCGAAGCCCGGCCAATCCACGGCGATCACGTCATGCTCATCGGCCAGCACACCCGCCAGGCCGTACCAGATCGCGGACGATGAACAAAAGCCATGCAGCAGGAACAGCGGGCGGCCTGAACCGCGGCGCGTGTACTCCATGTCCAGCTCCTCAGTTCTCCAGCACCACGCCGGATTCGCGCACCACCGCCTGCCATTGCGGCGCTTCTCTGCGCCACTCGGAGGCGAACGACGCAGGCGTGTCCTGCCCCGGCACGAAGCCCCCCGCCAGGAAGGCCTGGCGGACCTCCGGCAAGGCCAGCACCTCATGCAGGACGCCGGCAAAGCGCGCCACCCGCTCTGGCGGCGTGCCCTTGGGCGCGGCAAAGCCCCACCAGTTGCCCTGCACCACGTCCGGCATGCCAGCCTCGCCCGCGGTAGGCACGTCGGGCAGGCCGGCGAAGCGCTCGGATGCCGCCACCGCCAGGGCCCGCACCTTGCCTTGCGGCACGTAGGCCGCGGCAATGCTGTAGCCGCCGATGTACATCTGGATCTCGTTGGCCAGCAAGGCCTGCACTCCCGGCGAGGAACCGCGGTAGGCAATGTGCGTCATGCCCGCGCCCATCGCATGCGACAGGCGGTAGCCGGAAAGATGCGGCGTGGTGCCCATGCCCGGCGATCCGTAGTTCAGCTTGCCGGCCTGCGCGCGCGCATACTGCGCAAACTGCGCGTAGTCCTGCGCCGGCACTTGCGCGCTGACGTAGACGAAGGCCGGCACGTCCGCCAACTTGCCCACCGGCTCCAGGTCGGCCAGCGGATCGAAGCCCAGCTTGCGGTACAGGAACTGATTGATGACGAAGTTATTGGTGGCGCCCAGCACCAGCGTGTAGCCGTCGGGCTTGGCGCGCGCCACCTCCAGCGCGCCGATGTTGCCGCCGGCGCCAGTCTTGTAATCGACGATGAGAGGCTGGCCCAGACGCTTTTCCAGCAGGGGCTGGATCTGGCGCATGGCCACGTCGCCCGCCGCGCCCGGCGCGTACGGCAGGACGATACGGATGGGGTGATCGGGATACTGCGCCCGGGCGGCCAGCGGCGATGCCGCCAGGCCCAAGGCAAGCAAAACGGATACGGCGCAAGTCCGGTACGTCATGGTGTTCTCCCTGGCTGGCGGGCCACGCCCGCGCACGCGCCGGCCCGGCGGCCGGCAGGTATTCCCCGCGGATGCTACAGGTCGATGCGCATCAGGTCGTGCGCCAGCCGCAGCGGGCCCGAATAGTTCTTGCGGATGTCGGCCACGATCTCGTCCATCAGGTGCGGTCCCATCAGTTCCACCGGCAGATGCTTGGCCGCGGCGCGCTTGATCACCGGGCTGGTCGAATCGAAATGGCCGAAGTGCGTCGCCACCAGGCTCTTGACGCCGGCGCGGCTGGCGATGATGCCCAGGTCCGTGGGGCTGGTGTGCGCATAGGTGCCCACCCCTGTCTTGGCGCGATGCGCGATGAACGATTCGGGAAAGGTGCACTCATGAATCAGCAGGTCTGCGTCCTGCGCCAGGCGCACCATGGCTTCACAGGGCGCCGTGTCGCCGCTGAACGCGATGACCTTGCCTTCGGCCTCCACCCGCACGCCGAAGCATTCGCAGACGTCGCGCGGAATGTGCTCCACCCAGTCGACCGAAATGCGCACCGTGCCATCGTCGAACACCGGGCCAGGGCTGACTTCCCGCACCTCGGGGCGCATGGCTTCCAGATTGGCCTGGCGCACCGGATAGGCGCTGCGCGCCTGGTAGTCGGTGTGGTAGGCGCCGTTCTCGAACAGATGGTCGACGAAATGGCGCGTACCCTTCGGCCCCAGCACCAGCGGCGCGCCGGTCTTGTTCAGCATCCAGCTGGAAATGACGAAATAGGGATAGTCGCAGATGTGGTCATGGTGCAGGTGCGTCAGGAACACGAAGCCCACCTTCGCAGGATCCACGTTGGCGCGCACCATCTGCCGCGTGGCGCCCTCGCCGCAGTCAAACAGGTAATGGGTATCGTCATCCAGGGTCAGCAGGATGGCAGACTGGCCCCGGTCGGGATCGGGCAGCGCGGCTCCGGTTCCCAGCATCGTGATCTTCATGTTTTCCCCTTTTGCACAGGTCGTTGAACTGCGATCCAGTATAGGTATGGGGTGCATACAATCTAATCAATTATTAGAATGCTGTGATAACCAACAGGAATTCCACAAAATGCCAGCCACTCCCCGCATTCCAGAGCTGCACCACATCGGCGGACGCCTGCGCATGCGCCACCTGGACCTGCTGCGCGCGCTATACGCGCTGGGCAGCGTGCACAAGGCCGCGGCCGAGCTCGGCATGACGCAACCAGCGGCCAGCAAGCAGCTGCTGGAACTGGAAGACATGTTCGGCGTGCCGCTGTTCCAGCGCACGCGCCGCGGCATCGTGCCCACGGGATTTGGCCATGCGCTGGCGCGCAAGGCCGATGTGCTCTGGTCCGACCTGTCCGGCGCGCGCAACGAGATCGCGGCGCTGGCGGCCGGCGCCAGCGGCCGCATCCGCGTTGGCGTGCAGCAGGTGGCCCTGCCCGTGCTGGTGCCGCGCGCCTTGCAGCGCCTGCGCGCCGACCATGCCGGCGTCACCGTCATGCTGCAGGAAGGCGCGCACGACGCGCTGCTGGCCGGCCTGGCGCGCGGCGAACTCGATTGCGTGCTGGGCCGCCTGATGCTGGACGCCACGCAACCCGTGTTCCGTACCGAGGTCCTGTACGAAGAACCCATCTGCGTGGTGGCGCGCGTCGGCCATCCGCTGGCCAAGTCCACCCGCATCACCGCCGCCGCGCTGGCGCGGCAGGACTGGATCCTGCCGCCGCCCCAGGCGCCGCTGCGCCAGCGCATCGACTCCTACTTCGCCGAACAGGGACTGACGCTGCGCGCGCCCATGGCCGAATCGGTATCGCTGCTGGCCAACGAGGTGCTGTTGCGCAGCAGCGACCTGCTTTCGGCCATGCCGCGCGCGGTGGCGCAGCACTACGCCGCGCTGGGCGTGCTGGCCATCCTGAGATTCCGCCCCGACTGGAACCTGCCGCCGGTAGGCGTGGTGCAGCGGGCGCAGGTGGAAGCAGCGCCGGCGCTGCAGCGCTTTCTGGACGCGCTGCGGGTGGAAGCCGGCGCGCTGGGCGCGTAGCGCCCCCTTTCCGGTCTCAAGCGTATTGCGCGAGACCGTGTCCGAAAGACCAGTTCTCTTTCGCCACTTCCACCAGGTTCACGAACACGTCCTCGGGCCGCAGGCCTGGGTCATCGCCCAAGCGCTGCGCGATCCGCTGGAACAGTGCCTTCTTCTGTTCCAGGCTGCGCGTGTTGTTCGCCGTGATCTGGATGTACACGAGGTCGTCGCTGCGCGCCACATCCATGTAGGTCGGGCTGTAGCGGAAGTTCGACGCCTCATGCTCGGACATGGTCATGAATTGGTCGTCTTCGGGAACATTGAACGTTTCGCGCATCGCCAGATAAATATTGTCGAAGATGGCCTGGCGATAGGCTTGCGGCTTGCCAGCGCGCAATGAGACATGGACTAGCGGCATGGTGGTTCTCCGTGGTTGTGCCATGCCATGTTAGCCATTCTGATAAGCTATGGCTCTATATTTCAATGATAAGCATCTGAAATGATTGAACGCCCACTGGACGTCGCTGCCGTAAGGGCTTTTGTCCGCATTGCCGAGCTGGGCAGCTTCACGCGCGCCGCCGAAGTCCTGCAGACGACGCAGGCGGCCATCAGCCTGAAACTCAAGCGGCTCGAGGACCGGCTTGGTTTCCGCCTGATCGAACGCACGCCGCGGTACGTGGAGCTTTCGGCGCGAGGCGCCGCCTTTCTTGGACAGGCGCGCGAACTCCTGGCGGCGCACGACCGCGCGCTATCCGCGGCCGCCGAGGGCAGGCAGCGCCTTGCCGTCGGCATCAGCGAACACGTGGCGGGACCGGAACTGCCGGCGCTGATCGCACGCATGAACGCGGCGGATCCCCAGTTGCTGATCGAGATCCGGATTGCCTCGTCCGGCGACCTGCTCCAGAGCTACGACCGGCGCGAACTCGATACGGTGATCGTGCGCCTGCATGCGGGACGCGACGACGGCCAGGTCCTGACCAAGGAGAAATTCGGTTGGTTCGCGGCGCCCGACTGGCAGCACCGGGCGGGCGAACCGCTACCCCTGGCCACCATGGCGCAACCTTGCGGCGTGCGCGCCATCGCCGAACAACTGCTCGACGAATCCGGCATACCGTGGGCGGAAGTCTTTGTGGGCGGCGGCGTGATGGCGGTCGCGTCCGCCGTGATGGCGGGACTCGGCGTTGCGGCGTTGTCTCCGCGCATGCTGCCTTTCGGCGCGGTCGACGCGGGCCCCAGGCTGGGACTGCCTGCCCTGCCGCAACTACCAGTCCTATTGCACACCAGGGTCAGGGATGGCCGCGCGCGCGAGGCGCTGACGGCCCTGGGCGCGGCGTTCCGCAGCGCAGTGAAAGGCTGAAAACAAGGCTTGAAACTTCAGGAACGGCCACCCAGGCTGCCGCCGCCGTCCACCCCCAACACCTGCCCGGTAATGAAGCCGGCGTCGTCCGACAGCAGGAAGGCGATCGCGGCCGCCACTTCGGCGGGGGTGCCCAAACGCTTCATGGGCACCGAGGCCAGTGCGCGCTTTTCGGCGTCGCTGCCGGCCGGCCGCGTGGCGCGGAACATTTCGGTTTCGATCGGGCCGGGGGCCACCGCGTTGGCGGTGACGCCGTATTCGGCCAGTTCCAGCGCCCAGGTGCGCGTGCAGCCCACCAGCGCGCTCTTGGCGGCCGAATAGGCGGTGCGCTCCAGGCCGCCATGGATGGCGCGGCTGACCACGTTGACGATGCGCCCGGCGCGGCGCACCTTCATGGATTCGATGAAGGCCTGGGTGACTTGCACCGCCACGCGCACGTTCAGGTCGAGCACGTTGTACAGCGTGGCCAGGTCGATCTCGCCCAGCGGCTGGGGCGAGACGATGCCCACGTTGTTGACCACGGCATCGACCGGGAATTTCTCGCGGATCTCGCGCAGCACCTCTTCGGTGCGGCCGGCGTCCGCCAGGTCACAGGCATAGAGGTAGCCCGGGAAATCCACGTCGGTGGTGTTGCGCGCGATGCCCACCACATGACATCCCATGTCGGACAGCCGCTGAGTAAGCGCCCAGCCTATGCCTTTGGTGGCGCCCGTGACGAGCACGCATTTGTCCTTCATGGGTTGAAACCTCGCTTCTGTTTTCTTGGTAAAAAACGGGCGCTTGGGCGCCCGGTCTTCCAAGTAGACACCATCCGGCGTCACCTGTCTTGTAAATTGCGTAGCAATTCTTGCCTGCCGGACAGCCTGCCCGGCAGCCAGGAGCCGGCGCGTTTCAGACGTCCCGGGTGACCGGAACGCGTGGCGCCAGGGCGCACAGCAGCTCGTAGCCGATGGTGCCGGCGGCCAGGGCCACCTCGTCCACGGAGGGGCCTTCCTCGCCCCAGAGCGACACGGGCGAGCCGACGCCGGCGGCGGGGACAGGCCCCAGATCGACGATCAGCATGTCCATGGAAACACGGCCCACCAATTGGGTGCGGATGCCGGCCACCACCACCGGCGTGCCGGTGGTCGCGTGGCGCGGATAGCCGTCGGCATAACCGCAGGCCACGATGCCGATGCGCATGGAGCGTTCGGCGCGGAAGATGGCGCCATAGCCGACCGAATCGCCGGCCTTCAGATCCTGCACGGCAATGATTTCCGAGCGCAGCGACATGGCCGGTTTCAGACCGAAGGAAGAGGCTTCGGCGTCCGCGAACGGCGACGCGCCGTACAGGCAAATGCCCGGGCGCACCCAGTGCGCCTGGTTTTCCGAAGCGACCGCGATCTCGGCGAAGCGCAGCGTGGCAGCCGAATTGCAGACGCTGATGGCGCCCGGCATCTTATGCGTCACCGAATTGAACACCGCCAGTTGCTCGTTCACGCCCTGGGGGCCGTCGGCGCAGGCGAAATGGGTCATCTTGCCCACCGAGCCCAGCACGCCCTGCTGCTGCAACAGCATGGCGCGCTCATGCGCCGCGGCGTAGGCTGCGGGGCTGAAGCCCAGGCGGTTCATGCCGCTGTTCAGCTTGAGCATGATGTCGACGCGGCGCGAGAAGCGCGCGCGGGCCAGCATGTCCAGCTGCTCCCGGCTGTGCACCGTGGTGCTCAGGTGGTAGCGGTCGACGATGTCCAGGTCGGAGGGTTCGAAAAAGCCTTCCAGCAGCAGGATGGGGCCGCCCCAGCCCGCCTCGCGGCAGCGCACGGCTTCGTCCAGGTCCAGCATCGCCAAACCTTGCGCCTTGGAAAAGCCGGCCACGGCCTGCTCGATGCCGTGCCCATAGGCATTGGCCTTGATCACTGCCCAGATGGAAGGCGGCAGGCCGGAAGCGGCGGCCGCCGTCTGGTCCAGGTGGCGGCGCACGGCCGCAAGATTGTGCGCAAGCGCGGAAACGGAGACGGTGGCGGATATGGGACGCGGCATGGTGTGGGATCCTGTGGCGCTTAAGTCTAACTGATCCGCGTCCCGCACGGCGTCGCGCCATGCCACCTGGATGCGACTACTCTAAAATGGATCGGTCCAGGCCCCCGGGCCAGATCCGCAAGTCCAAATATGCCCATCGATCACTACGAGAACTTTCCCGTCGCCTCGCTGCTGCTGCCGCGCAGGCTGCGCGGCGCCGTGACCGATATCTACCGTTTCGCCCGCGCAGCGGACGATATCGCCGACGAAGGCAGCGCCACCGACGCGCAACGGCTGAGCCAGCTGGCCGCGTTCCGCGCCGAGCTGCACCGCATCGGCGCCGAGCCCGGCGCCACGCCCGCGCCCGGCTCGCCCGAACTGGCCGGCATCTTCGTGCCGCTCGCGGCCACCATCGCGCGCCACCAGTTGCCCATCACGCCGTTCTACGACCTGCTGTCCGCCTTCGAACAGGACATCAGCGTCAAGCGCTACGAAGACTACGCCACGCTGGCGGATTACTGCACCCGCTCCGCCAATCCCGTGGGCAGGCTGATGCTGCATCTGTTCGAAGCCACCAATCCGCACAACGTGACCGAGGCCGACGCCATCTGCACCGGCCTGCAGCTGGTGAATTTCTGGCAGGATGTGCGGGTGGACTGGCACAAGCAGCGCGTCTACCTGCCGCAGGAAGACCTGCGCCGCCACGGCGTGACGGACGAGGACCTGGCCGCCTGCCGGTTGACGCCCGCCTGGCGCGACCTGATGGCCTTCGAAGTCGAACGCGCCCGCGCACTGCTACACTTCGGCGCTCCGCTGGCGCGCCGCCTGCCGGGCCGCATGGGCCTGGAGCTGCGCCTGGTGGTGCAAGGCGGGCTGCGCGTGCTGGAGCGTATCGAGGCGGGCGGCTACGATGTATTCATGAATCGCCCCGAATTGGGCGCCAAAGATTGGGCCATCATGTTGTGGCGCGCAATTACCTGATATGACCCCTGACGAATATTGCCAGGAGAAAGCCGCCAAGAGCGGTTCCAGCTTCTACTACTCGTTCCTCTTCCTGCCGCCCGAGCGGCGGCGTGCCATCACGGCCCTGTACGCGTTCTGCCGCGAAGTGGACGACGTGGTGGACGAGTGCACCGACCCGTCGCTGGCCCGCGTCAAGCTGGCCTGGTGGCGCACGCAGGTCGACCAGATGTACAACGGCAATCCGGACCACCCGGTGACGCGCGCCCTGCAGCCGCACCTGCAAAGCTGTTCGATCACGCGCGAACGCCTGCTGGCCGTCATCGACGGCATGGAAATGGACCTGGACCAGACCCGCTACCTGGACTGGCCGGGCCTGCGCAAGTACTGCTGGCACGCCGCCGGCGTGGTGGGCGAACTGTCGGCCGGCGTCTTCGGCTATTCCGATCCCAAGACCCTGGTCTACGCGGAGAAGCTGGGCCTGGCGTTCCAGATGACCAACATCATCCGCGACGTGGGCGACGATGCCCGCCGCGGCCGCATCTACCTGCCCGTCAACGACATGCAGCAATTCGAGGTCAAGGCCTCGGACATCCTGAACGGCGAATACTCCGACCGCTTCAGCGCGCTGATGAAGTTCCAGGCCGAGCGCGCCCGCGGGCTGTACCGCGAGGCCATGAGCAACCTGCCCGAGGCCGACCGCCGCGCGCAGCGCCCGGGCCTGATGATGGCGGCCATCTACCACGCGCTGCTCGACGAGATCGAACGCGACAACTGGCAGGTGCTGCACCAGCGCATCTCGCTCACCCCTTTGCGCAAGCTGTGGCTCGCCTGGAAGACCTGGGTGGGCGGCGGACGCGGACTGGTCCGCCGGTTGGCGCGGTGAAGGCCGCGGTCATCGGCGCCGGCTGGGCTGGCCTGGCAGCCAGCGTCGCCCTGCGCGAAGCCGGCGCCAAAGTCACCGTCTTCGAAGCCGGCCATACGCCCGGCGGCCGCGCCCGGCGCGTCTTCCACACCGATTTCGACGCGCCGCTGGACAACGGCCAGCACCTGCTGTCGGGCGCCTACAAGCACACGCTGGCGCTGATGCGCCGCGTCGGCCGCAACCCCGACGCCTTGCTGATGCGCCGGCCGCTGCAGTTGGCCAGCCTGGACGGCCGCTTCCGCCTGGCCGCGCCGCGGCTGCCGGCGCCGTTGCACATGGCGGCGGCGATCCTGCGCGCGCGCGGCCTGGCCTGGAAGGACCGCCTGGCGACCCTGCGCCTGATGCGCGGCCTGAAAGCCATGGCCTGGACGCCGCCGCGCGAATGGACCGTCCTGCATCTGCTGCACTACCACGCGCAATCGGATGCGCTGATCCGTCAGGTCTGGGAACCGCTCTGCCTGGCCGCGCTGAACACGCCGACCGCCACGGCCAGCGCCGCGCTGTTTGCGCGCGTGCTGCGCGACAGCCTGACCGGCAGCCGCGAAAACAGCGACATGCTGCTGCCCTGCACCGACCTGTCCGCGCTCTGGCCCGACGCCGCCGCGCGCCAGGTGACCATGCGCTACGGCAGCACCGTGCGCCAGCTCCGCCCGTCGGCTGAAGGCATCGACATCAACCAGGAACGGTTCGATGCAGCCGTGCTGGCGGTGCCTCCCACCTTTGCCGCGCGGCTGCTCGACGCACCGTTGCGGGAAGCCGGCGCCACCGGGCTGCTGGATGCGCTCAAGGCGTTCGAATACATGCCCATCGCCACGCTGAACCTGCGGCTGCAGGATCCCTGGCGCCTGCCCGAACCCATGATGATGCTGCGCGAGGAATCCGCCCGCGACCACTACGGCCAATGGCTGTTCGACCGCGCGCAACTGGCCGGCGACACCAAGGCCGGCGAACTGGCGGTCGTGACCAGCGCGGCCACCGGCCTCGCGGAACGCAACCGCCGGCAGCTCATCGAGGCGCTGATCGACCAGGTGGCCGAACAGGCGGCGCGCCATCCCGCGCGCCTGCCGGCCATGCCGGAGGTGGCGGCCGCCGAACTGTTCATCGAAAAACGCGCGACCTTCGCGGCGGTGCCGGGCCTGACACGGCCGCTGAATACCACGCCCTGGCCCACCCTGGCGCTGGCCGGCGACTGGACCGACACGGGCTATCCGGGCGTGCTGGAAGGCGCGGTGCGCAGTGGCCTGCAGGCCGCTCGCGTGCTGAATCCGGCAGCGGCCTGAACGCCGCCCGCAGGCCTTAGCGCAACAGGCTGGCGGTGGCCAGGCCGGCCGCCGTCAGCAGCAGCGACCCGATCAGGCTGAACCCCGCATAGCCCAGCGCGCTGGCGTAGGCGCCGCGCTCCAGCATGGCCACCGTCTCGGCCGAAAAGGTCGAAAACGTGGTCAAGCCCCCCATGAAACCCGTGATTGCGCCCAGCCGCACCCAGGCCGGCCATTCCGGATGCCCGGCCACCAGCGCCAACGCCAGCCCAACCAGATAGCCGCCGGCCAGGTTCACCACGAAGGTGCCCCAGGGCCAGGACTCCACGTTGAGCCACATGCTGACCAGCCAGCGGGTCCAGGCGCCGAACATGGCGCCCAGGCCCACGGCCAGGAAATTCAGGGGAATCAGGGTTTGGTATGCGGACATCGGATTTCAGGACGCCTTGTGCTGTTTGAGGCGGAAGGAAAAGACCAGCAGCAGTATGCCGAAAAACACGGCGTAGGCGCCGATGACCCAGACCAGCGCCAGCGCGCCCGCGCCGGGCTGCATGATCAGCATGCCGCCGAACAGGATGGACACCAGGCCCGAGAGGCCCAGCAGCCACTCATTGCGGATGTCCTTGCGGAAACGGATCGCCGCCACGACCTGGAATATGCCGGACACCAGCGCCCAGATCGCAATGATATAGAGCAGGACCAGCGCGGTCAGGCCGGGATAGAGGAAGGTGACGATGCCGGCCGCGATCCCCAGCAGGCCCACGATGATGAGCGCCCACAGGGGTTTGCCGTTGTCGCGGATGCGCACGCCGGCGACCAGGGCCAGCACGCCGTCCACCAGCGCGAAAGCGCCCCACACCAGCACCAGCGCGGACAAGGTGATGGCGGGCATGAGCAAGGCCATGAGCCCGAACAGGATGGCGACCACGCCGCGCAACGCCACCCAACCCCAATGACGACCGATCTGATCCACGACTTGCTGTTCAAGCATGACGACCTCCGGTGTTTGTAACGGGTGGCCTATCTTATCGCCGCTGGCAGACAGGCGCCACGACGCCCCCGCCCTGCCGCGACGCGCGGCCCGAAATCGATTGAAATTTCCTCGGGCGGGCAGACGCAACATTTATAAGAGTCATTCTCATTAAATGTTAGAATCCGCGGGCTTTCACCCTATACCCCATGGACAGTCAACCCACTCCCCGCCGCCGTGCCTATTGGCTCAAGACACTGCACCAATGGCATTGGATCAGCTCGGCGCTGTGCCTGCTGGGCATGCTGTTGTTCGCGGTGACGGGCCTGACCCTGAACAACGCCTCGCACATCGAGGCCCGGGCGGTCGTGACCAGCCGCGAGGCCCGCATGCCGGACGCCGTGCTGCAGCAATTGTCCCCTCCTCCCGCGCAAAAAAAGGCGCCGTTGCCCGCGCCCGTGGCGCAATGGCTGGACCAGACGCTGGACGCCTCCGCCGCCGGCAAACCCGCCGAATGGTCGGCCGACGAGGTCTACCTGTCGCTGCCGCGCGCCGGCGGCGACGCCTGGCTGTCCATTGACCTGGCCAGCGGCGACGTGGAATACGAACGCACCGACCGCGGCTGGATCTCGTACCTGAACGACCTGCACAAGGGCCGCAACACCGGCCTGGCCTGGAGCTGGTTCCTGGACATCTTCGCCGTCGCCTGTCTGGTCTTTTCGCTGACCGGTCTGGTGCTGCTCAAGATGCACGCCGGCAACCGCAGCGCGACCTGGCCCATGGTCGGCCTGGGCGTGGTGATCCCGGTGGTGCTGGCCCTGCTTTTCATACATTGATTCCAACGATCCGCCCCTGGAGATTTCCATGCGCAAGCTGTTGTTGTCGGCCCTGCTGGCCGGCCTGATCGCCCGAACGGCCCAAGCGGCCGACATCGGCCTGTCCATCGAGATCCCGCGCCTGGACGTGGCGGAATACCACCGTCCCTACGTCGCGATCTGGATCGAAAACCCGGATCAGAGCGTCGCGACCGACCTGGCCGTCTGGTACGACGTGGCCAAGAAGAACAACGAAGGCACGGAATGGCTCAAGGACATGCGCCAATGGTGGCGCCGCAGCGGCCGCAATCAGCAGTTCCCGGTGGACGGCGTCAGCGGCGCGACCAAGCCCGTGGGCAAGCACGCGCTGAGCTTTGACGCGGCCAGCAAGCCGCTGTCGGGCCTGAAGCCTGGCCAGTACGCCGTGGTGGTCGAAGCCGCGCGAGAAGTCGGCGGCCGCGAGCTGCTGCGCATTCCCTTCCAATGGCCGCCGCAAAAGGCCGGGCAATTGACCGCGCGCGGCGAACACGAACTGGGCGCCATCGCGCTCGACCTGAAACCTTGAGACCTCCTAGGAGCGCAACGATGAAATCCGCCGCCAAACTGGCCGCCGCCCTGGCGCTGTGCCTGCCCTTCGCCTCCCAGGCGCATGACGTCTGGATGGTGCCGTCCTCGACGGTGCTGTCCGGCGTCGACAGCTGGGTCACCGTCGACGCCGCCGTCGGCAACGACAAGTTCTATTTCAACCACGCCCCGCTGCGCCTGGACGGCCTGGCCGTGACGGCTCCGGACGGCAGCGCCGCCGAAGCCGAAAACGTCAATAAGGGCAAGCTGCGCAGCACCTTCGACCTGCAACTGAAGCAGGCCGGCACGTACCGCGTGGCCGTGGTCAACGACGGCGTGTTCGCGCGCTGGAAGGAAGACGGCAAGAACAAGCGCTACTTCGGCAAGCCCGAAGGCCTGGCGCAGGCCGTGCCGGCCAAGGCCGATGAGCTGGAAGTCTCGCAAAGCCTGGGCCGCGTCGAAACCTTCGTGACCGCCGGCAAGCCCTCGGCCGTCAAGCCGGTCGGCCGCGGCCTGGAACTGGCGCCCGTGACCCACCCGAACGACCTGTTCACCGACGAGCCCGCCACCTTCCAGATGCTGCTGGACGGCAAGCCCGCCGCCGACCTGGAAGTCAACGTGGTGCCCGGCGGCAGCCGCTATCGCGACAAGGTCGGCGAAATCCAGCTGAAGACGGACAAGGACGGCAAGTTCTCCGTGAAGTGGCCGCAGCCCGGCCTGTACTGGATCGAGGCTGGCATGGAAGACGCCAAGGTCAGCGTGCCGCAAGCCAAGAAGCGCCGCCTGTCCTACGCAGGCACGGTCGAAGTGCTGCAGCCCTAACCCGCCGCAGGCGCATGGCCAACTCTCCTTCCTACGCCCAGCGCGGCGCGCCGGCTGCAGCCGTGCGCGTCGCCTATGGCGCCATGCCCGCAATGCCGGCAGCGCCCGCGGCGCTGGCCGGCGCCACCATGGGCACCACCTGGTCGGCGCGCATGGCGCTGCCGGCCGGGCGCACGGAAGCCGCGGCGCGCCATGCCATCCAGGCGGCACTGGACGAAGTGGTCGCCCAGATGAGCACCTGGGAAGCGGATTCCGACATCACGCGCTACAACCAGGCCGCCGCTGGCTGGCAGGAATTGCCGGCGGGATTCTTCCATGTGCTGAGCCACGCGCTGGCGCTGGCCGGGGACTCTGGCGGCGCTTATGACCCCACGGTAGGGCCGCTGGTGAACGCCTGGGGGTTCGGTCCGCACCAGCGCGCCTTCGAGCCGCCCGCGCCTGCCGCCATCGAGGCCGCGCGCGCCCGCTGCGGCTGGCGCCGCGTGCAACTGGACACTGACCGCCGCGCCGCGCTGCAGCCGGGCGGCGCCTATCTGGATCTTTCCTCCATCGCCAAGGGTTACGGCGTGGACCGCGCCGCGATGGCGCTCGATGCGCTGGGCATCACTCAATACCTGGTCGAAGTCGGCGGCGAATTGCGCGCGCGCGGCAAACGGCCCGACGGCCAGCCCTGGCGCGTGGCCATCGAAGTGCCGGACGCCAGCGACGACCATGCGCTGGCGCTGCCGCTGTCCGACCGCAGCATCGCCACCTCGGGCGATTACCGCCGCCACGCGGGCAGCGGCGACGAGCGCTACGCCCACACCATCGATCCGCGCACGGGTATGCCGGTGCGCAACAATCTGGCCTCGGTCACCGTGCTGCATCCCGGATGCATGCAGGCCGACGCGCTCGCCACCGCCCTGACCGTGCTGGGCGCAGACGAGGGCCTGGCCTATGCGCGCCGCCACGATCTGGCGGCCTTGTTCATCCTGCGCGAGCGCGACGCCTGGCGCGTCGTTGCCACGCCCGCATTCCAGGCGCTGGCCGCCATAGCCTGACGACATGCCAGCAACCCGGTTGATCGCGGCAGCATGCGTGGTGGGAGCCTGGTTGCTCCTGTGCCTCTGGGCCCGCCGCCGCGCCAAGCGCCATGAGGCGCAACAGGCGCTGGCACTGCAAGCCCTGCAAGCGCCCGTCCCCGAAGACACCTTGCTGGTCGCCTACGCCACGCAGACCGGCTACGCCGAATCGCTGGCGGCGCAGACCGCCGAATCCCTGCGCGCGGGCGGCCTCGCCGTGCGCGTGGCGGCGCTGGAACAGCTGGACGCCAAGCGTCTGGCGGCGTATCGCCGCATGCTGTTCGTGGTCAGCACCTATGGCGAAGGCGATCCGCCCGACGCCGCCGCGGCCTTCGCCGAGCAGATGCAGCTGGCGGCCCCGGCGCTGGCCGGCGCGCACTACGCGGTGCTGGCGCTGGGCGACAGCGAGTACGCGCAGTTCTGCGGCTTCGGCCGTCGCCTGGACGACTGGCTGCACGCCCAGGGCGCGACGCCATTGTTCGACCTGGTGGAAGTCGACAACGGCGACCCCGCCGCCCTGCGCCATTGGCAGCACCACCTGGGCCTGCTGGCAGGACGCAGCGACCTGCCCGATTGGCAGGCGCCCGTCTACGAATCGTGGCGCCTGGCCGCGCGCGAACAGCTCAATCCGCACAGCCAGGGCGGCCCCTGCTATCTGCTGACGCTGACGCCGCCAGCCGGTGGCGTGCGCGGCTGGCAGGCCGGCGACATCGCCGAGATCGGCCCGCGGCGCGAAGCCGGCGGCCCCTTGCTCGCGCACCGCGAATACTCGATCGCATCGCTGCCGGAAGACGGTTCGATCCAGTTGCTGGTGCGCCAGATGCGCGGGGTCGATGGCGCGCTGGGCCTGGGCAGCGGCTGGCTCACCCATGTCGCGCAGCCCGGCGACGCGATCGACCTGCGCGTGCGCGTCAACCGCAATTTCCACACGCCTGCCGACGACCGCCCGCTGCTGCTGGTGGGCAATGGCACCGGCCTGGCCGGCCTGCGCGCGCTGATCAAGGCGCGCCGCGCCGCGGGCCAGCGCCGCAACTGGCTGGTGTTCGGCGAACGCAACGCGGCGCACGACTGGTTCTGCCGGGAAGAGATCGACGCCTGGCGCAATGACGGCACGCTGGAACGCGTGGACGCGGTGTTCTCGCGTGACCAGGCCGAGCGCCGCTACGTGCAGCACCATCTGCGCGAACAAGCTGAAGCCGTGCGCGCCTGGGCCGACGCGGGCGCCGCCATCTACGTCTGCGGCAGCCTGCAAGGCATGGCCGGCGGCGTGGACGCCGCCCTGCAGGACATACTGGGCGCCGCGCGCCTGCAGGCCATACAGCGCGACGGCCGCTACCGCCGCGACGTGTATTGAACGCGTCCGCTGCGTTTACTGCAGCTTGATGTCGGCCTTCTCGATCACGGTCTTCCAGCGGTCGCGTTCGGCGCGGATCTGCTGGCCGAACTCGGCCGGGGTATTGCCCAGCGGAAATGCGCCCGTCTCTTCCATCTTGGCCGCTGTCGCCGGATCGCGCACGGCGCGGGCGAAGGCGTCGGCCAGCTTGTCGCGCACGTCGTCAGGCATGCCGGCAGGTCCCACCACGCCGTACCAGGCCGTCACGTCGTAGTCCTTGTAGCCCTGCTCCGCGAACGTCGGCACGTCCGGCAGACGCGGGTTGCGCTGGGCGCCGGTGATGGCCAGGGCGCGCAAGTGATTGCTCTTCAGGTAGGGCAGCGACGACGGGAAGTTATCGAAGATCACCGGCACCACCCCGCCCACCGTATCGGTCAGCGCGGGCGCCGAACCGCGATAGGAAATGCTGTTCATCTTGCCGCCGATGATCTGCAGGAACCAGATCATGCCCAGGTCGTTCACGCCGCCGGCGCCGGCGTTGGCATAGCCGTCCTTGTTGGGATTGGCGCGCACGTGCTCGACGAACTCGCCCAGCGTCTTGGCCGGGAACTGCGGATTCACGCTGAGGATGTTAGGGCTGGTGACCAGGTTGCTGACGGGCGTGAAATCCTTGACCGGATCGTAGGTCAGCTTCGGGAACAGGTGCGGCGCGGTGCCGTGCGTGCTGACGGTGGCCAGGCCCACGGTGTAGCCGTCCGGCTTGGCGCGCGCCGTGGCGGTCATGCCTATGGTGCCGGACGCGCCCGTGCGGTTCTCCACGACGATCTGCTGGCCCAGGATCTCGCCCGCCTTGGCGGCCGCGAGCCGGCCCACGATGTCGGTCGGGCCGCCCGCCGGGAACGGCACGATCAGCGTGATGGGATGGTCGGGAAAAGCCGCGTGGGCGGCGGGCAGCATGGCGGCCAGCGCCAGGGCTACGCAAGTCTTGCGCATCATGGGTATGTCTCCTGTAGGGATGGTTGGAATTCTTATGCGGCCGCGCCGGCGGCGGCTTGCGCCATTGCTTCACGGCGCAGGATCTTGCCAGGCCGTGCCATGCCGGCTTCAGCCGGGTAGACCTGCTGGCCGTTGACCAGCACGTGCTCCACGCCCGCGGAGGCCAGCGTCGGCGCCTCCCAGGTGGCGCGGTCCTCGACCGTGTCGGCGTCGAACACGACGATGTCGGCCCAGGCGCCCTCGCTCAACTGGCCGCGCCCGGCCAGGCCGAACACGCGGGCCGGCAGGGAAGTCATCTTGGCCACGGCGGTCTCCAGCGTCATCAGCTCGGCCTCACGCACGTAGCGGCCCAGCACGCGCGTGAAGCTGCCCCACAGCCGGGGATGCGGATGGGCGTCGTTGGGCAGGCCGTCCGAACCCACCATGCAGCACTCGTGCTGGAAGATGCGCTGTACCTCGGCCTCGTCCATGGCGAAGTAGATCGCGCCCGCCGGACACAGGCGCTGCGCCGCGGTGGTCTTGTCGCAGCCCCAGCGCGCCGCAATGTCGCTGAGGAATTGGCCGCCGCATTCGGGATGCGGTGTGGACCAGGTGATACGTATGTCCTCGATGGTTTCGGCGCGCTCCGGAATCAGGATGGTGGAGCTGCCGGGGTACGGGTAGATGTCCAGCGCCACCTCCACGCCCTCGCCGCGCGCGCGGTCGATGTTCGCCAGCGTGGCGCGGCTCTTGCCCCAGTTCTGCGGCATCATGCATTTGTGGTGCGACAGCACGGTGGCGCAACCCGTGTTGCGCCCCACCGAGAGCACCTCGTCGACGGCTGCCTCGACCTCGTCGCCCTCGTTGCGGATATGGCTGGTGTGCATGGCGCCACGCGCCGCCGCCACCCGCGCGAGCCCCTCCAGTTCGCCGGGACGCGCCGCGCCGCCAGGCTGGTAGGCCAGGCCGGTGCTGAAGCCCACCGCGCCCGCGGCCAGGGCTTCGTCCAGCATGCGCTGCATGCTTTCCTGCTCCTCGGCCGTAGGCTGCGCCGCCGGGTCGCGCATGGCGGCCAGGCGCAGGTTGGCGTGCCCCACCAGGGCCGCCACGTTGATCATGGGCTGCTGCGCGCGCAGCTCGCCGAAATAGGCCTGCATGTCGGCGAACAAGGGCGTTTCCCCCAGCAGGGCCAGCGCCGCGGCGGTATTGCCCGGCAAGGGCGCCGGCGCGCCGCTCACGCCGCAATTGCCCACCACCACCGACGTGATGCCTTGCGTGGTCTTCCATTCCAGGCCAGGCCGCTCCACGAACATCAGGTCGTCATGGCCGTGCACGTCGATGAAGCCGGGAGCCACGATCTTGCCGCGCGCATCCACCCGGCGCGCGGCCGCCTTGCCCGACAGGTCGCCGATGGCGGCGATGCGCTCGCCCGCCACGCCCACGTCGGCGCGCCGCCTAGGGCCGCCCAGGCCGTCGATGACCCATCCGCCTTCAATGATCAGATCCAGAGGTTCCTGCCGCATGGTGCTCCTGCCTTGAGGGTCTTGTCGGCGGATACGCCAGGCCAGCGGACGCCGAAAGGGTCTAGTATCGTCCGCCCGATCAATCTGGGAAAATTGTTTTTATTGATCCATCTATCGTGATTTGAAATGAATCGTCTGCCCAAGCACGTCACCCTGAAGCACCTGACCGCCTTCGTCGCCGTGGCCCAGGAATCCAGCTTCACGCACGCCGCCAAGCGCCTGTTCCAGACACAGTCGTCGGTGACCAGCCTGGTGCGGCAGCTGGAGGACGCGCTCGCCACGCAGCTCTTCGCGCGCACCAGCCGGCGCGTGCTGCTGACGGCGGCCGGCGAGGAATTCCTGCCGCGCGTCATGCGGCTGCTGGCGGATTTCGATGGCGTGATAGACGACGTGCAACGCTATGGCGCACTGGAGCGCGGGCGCGTGGGAGTGGCGGCGGCACCGTCTGCCATCACGCAGATCATCGCGCCCGCCGCCGCGGCCTTTTCCGCCCGCTACCCGGCCGTGCGCCTGTATCTCAGCGACGACAACTCCGGCCGCATCCAGCGCAAGGTCGCCGCGCGCGAAGTGGACTTCGGCCTGACCAGCCGCTGGGCCGACGCGCCCGGCCTGCAGTTCGACGCCCTGCTGGACGACCGTTTCGGCGTGTTGTACCGGGAAGACGACGCCAGCCTGCGCCCCGCGCGCGACGGCACGATGCGCTGGTCGGACCTGGCCGGCCGCAAACTGGTGGGGGTGGTGGACGAGACCGGCATCATGGCGCTGTTGCGCGCCCGCGCCGACTTGCCGATAGAAGCCGGCGCGCCGTTCTACGAAGCGTCCAGCACCACCTCGCAGGCGGCGCTGGTCCAGGCCGGCCTGGGCGTGGCGCTATTGCCGGCGCTGGCCGCGCAGCGGGTGATGGAGCCGGGCCTGGCCTACGCGCTGCTGGCCCGCCCCACGGTCATACGCACGGTCTGCATCATCCGGCACAAGGAATACCCCTTGAGCCCCGCCGCGCAGGCGCTGATCCGCGCGATCCACGACTACCTGCGCACCGCGCCGCTGCCGGCCGGCTGCAAGCGCATGCCGGCCAAGGGTTTGAAAGCCTGAAGGATACCCGGCGCGGTCAGGCCCCGCGCAGCTTCTCATCCAGCGCCGCCAGCCCCGCCGCGAACACATTGCGGCCCACGGCGTTGGCCACGTCGCTCAACTCCGCGCCCTCGACGCGGAAATCCGCCCACCACTCCACCAGCGTGTGGCCGCCTTCGGTGATGGCATGCAGCGCCACGCCGGCGACATAGTCGCGCATGGGCAGATCGGTTTCGATGATGGAATAGCGCAGCGCCGTGCCCGGATCGTCCAGCATCAGCAGTTGCTCGCGCACGAAGCCGGAAGGCTTGAGCGACAGATGCCGCACGCTGCCTACGGCGTCGTGGCGGCCGCCCTCTTCCAGGCGGCTTTCGGCGATGCCGGGATGCCAGGCGGCCAGGCCGTTGAAATCTCGGAAACTGGCCCAGACCTGCTGTAGCGGCGCGTGGATGATGGCGCTGACGTGTACGGTATGCGGCATGCGGACTCCTGCGGGCGCGCGGCCCAGGGATTGGGAAAACGTCGGAAACGACGGAATCAGAACGTCAGGCTCTTGAACTCGCGGGTCGCCGCGGTCAGCGCCTGTTCGGTGGGCAGCCGCTCCATCGAGCTTGCGCCATAGAAGCCATGGCAATGCTTGCACGCGCGCAGCACGTAGGCCGCGTCCTCGGGCGTGGCGATGGGGCCGCCGTGGCACAGCACGATGATATCCGGCCGCACCGCCAGCGCGGCCGCGGCGATGCGGTCGATAGCCGCCACGCAGCCGTCCAGCGTCTGCGCGGTCTCGGCTCCGATCGAACCGCCGGTCGTCAGGCCCATATGGGCCACGATGATGTCGGCGCCGGCCTTCGTCATGGCCACGGCGTCGTCCTCGTTGAACACGTAGGGCGTGGTCAGCATGCCCTTCTTGTGCGCCAGGCGGATCATGTCCACTTCCAGCGCGTAGCCCATGCCGGTCTCTTCCAGGTTGGCGCGGAAGGTGCCGTCGATGAGGCCCACGGTGGGGAAGTTCTGCACGCCGGCAAAGCCCTGGCGCTTGAGGTCGTCCAGGAACACGTCGAAATCGCAGAACGGGTCGGTGCCGTTGACGCCGGCCAGCACCGGCGTCTTCTTCACCACCGGCAGGACTTCGCGTCCCATGTCCACCACGATCTCGTTGGCGTTGCCATACGCCAGCAGCCCCGCCAGCGACCCACGGCCCGCCATGCGATAACGGCCCGAGTTGTAGATCACGATCAGATCGATGCCGCCCGCTTCCTCGCACTTGGCCGACAGGCCGGTGCCCGCGCCACCGCCGACGATAGGCGTGCGCGCGCGCACCATGGCGCGATACTTGTCCAGGAGTTCGTTGCGGTCAAAGCGCGGCATGGCGGCGGTCCTCAGTGTGTAGCGTTTTCAAGAAATTGGTCGACCGCGGTCTGGGCGAAGAGCGGGTCGTTGATGTGGCAAGGCACGCGCACCAGGCGGCGGTCGGCGGTCTGCACCAGGTTTTTCTCCAGCGCCGCGAACAGCGCCGCGTCGGCCTGCGGATCCCAGAACGCCTGCCCCGGCGCGTCCAGCGCGGAGACGCCGCCCTCCGGAATCAGGAAGCGCACCGGACCCTGGCATTGATTCAGCCTGGCGGCGATCCACTCGCCCTGGCGGGTGTTTTCTTCCACGGTGGTGCGCATCAGCGTCACCTGCGGATTGTGCGGATAGAACTTGCGGCCGCGGTAGCGTTCCGGAACAGTGTCCATGGCGCCGAAGTTCACCATGTCCAGCGCGCCGCAGGAGCCCACGTAGGGCAGGCCGGTGCGGGCCACGGCGCCGAAACGGTCCTCGGTGCAGGCCAGTACGCCGCCGAACAGGAAGTCGCAGACTTCGGTGGTGGTCAGGTCCAGCACGCCGCCCAGCAGATGGCTGTCCAGCAGCTTCTCCATCGATTGCCCGCCCGTGCCGGTGGCATGGAACACCAGGCAGTCGTAGCGCGACTCCAGCAGCGGCGTCACCTGCTGCACGCAGGCGGTAGTGACGCCGAACATGGTGATGCCCACGGCGGGCCGGCCGTCATCGGCCGCGGCGCTCGCCGCCTGCTTGAAGGCGCCGCCGATTGCGCCGGCGGCATTGGCCAGCACCCGGCGCGAAATGCGGTTCAGGCCCGCGACGTCGGTCACGGAATACATCATGGCGATGTCCGAGGGCCCGACATAGGGCGCGACATTGCCCGAGGCCATCGTCGACACCATCAGCTTGGGCGTGCCGATCGGCAGCGCGCGCATCGCGGGCGTGATCAAGGCGGTGCCGCCGGAGCCGCCCAGTCCCAGCAGCGCGCCGATCCCGGCGTTGCCGGCCGCATAGCGTTCGAACGCCAGCGCCATGGCCGCGATGGCCGTGCCGCGGTCGCCGGTGAAGACCGCGCCGGCGCCGTCCGGATGGCTGGCGGCCACTACGCTGGCCTGCACCTGCGCCGCGCTGGCGGCGCCGGAAGTGGACACGTCCACCGACACCGGATCCAGTCCGTCCCGGCGCAGCAGGTCCATCACGTATTCAGCCTCTTGGCCCTTGGTGTCGTAGGTGGCGGCCACGTAGACCCGCCGATTCGAATGCGTCATGACTCCTCCGCGGGCGGCTACACTCGGTGCGCGCCTCGATATGTGAGGCCGCGAGGCCTGTAGAATCTAGAAATGAGACGAAAGAATCATACTGAGACACCTGTCTCACGTCAAACTCCCGCCCCCTCCACGGCCGGCACGGCGCGCCTGATCGCGCCCGCCAGCCCGCAAGCCGCCGCCAGCGGCGAACCGCCGCACGGGCCGCGCGCGCGCATGCGCAAGATCCTGCTGGATGCGGCGCAGCGGCTGATGGCCCAGGGCATCACGCCGTCGGTGGCCGAACTGGCCGAGCACGCGCAGGTATCGCGCGCCACCGCCTACCGCTACTTCCCCAGCCAGAGCGCGCTGATCGCCGCGGTGGTGGACGAGAGCCTCGGGCCCATCCTGGCCTGGGACTCCGCCGCGCCCGACGCCGCCGACCGCGTCGACGAACTGCTGCGCTTCGCCTACCCACGGCTGGCCGCGCACGAAGCGCCGCTGCGCGCCGCCATCATGGTGTCGCTGCAGCAGCACGCCGAAGCCAGCGCCGGACGCGCCGCGACCGAGCCCCGGCTGGTGCGCGGCCATCGCGTCGACATCCTCAGGCGCGCCATCGCGCCGCTGGCACCCGAGCTGACGCCGGCCCAGCTGGACCGCGTGGCCCAGGCCCTGTCGCTGGTCTATGGAACGGAGGTGTTCCTGGTGTTGAAGGACATCTGGAAACTGGAGCTGCCCGAACTCACGGACGTGGCGCGCTGGACCGCCCAGGCCATCATCGCGCAGGCGCGGGCCGAGGCCCGATCCGAGAAAAAACAACCGGGAAAGCGCGTTCGGGAGTAAGCCCTAGGCTACTGGCCCGGCTTGCGGTGGCTGCGGAACAACAGATGCGTGGCAGCCAGGTGGAAGCGCATGGCGATCTGCGCGCATTCCGCATCGCGCGCGCGCAGCGCCGCGATGATCTGGCGATGATGCTCCACGCTGCGCAGCATGTCGTCCTTGGTGTAGAAGTAGAACGAGCCGATGATGATGGGCATGTCCAGCAGGTTTTCCACCATGGAACGCACCCGCGCGGACTGCGCCGCGTCGAGCAGCGCGTGGTGGAACTGGTTGTTGTAGTGCTGCACCTGCGCCACGCTGTCGGGCGCATCGGCGTTGATGGCATCGAGCATGCACTGATTGATGCGCTCGAGTTCGAGTATCTGCTCCGGGCTGGCCCGTTCGGCGGCCGCCTTGGCGGAATACGGTTCAAGCAGCATGCGCAGCTCGAAGGCTTCATCGATGTCCCGGTCTTGCCAGCCCAATACCACCGCTCCGCGCCGGCCTTCGTGCTTGACCAGGCCGTCCGTCACCAGGCGTTCGATCGCGCTGCGCACCGGCGTCCGGCTGACGGAAAGCTCGGCCGCGATGTGCTCTTCGCGCAGCCGTTCGCCGGGCATGAAAGAGCCTGCCATCAAGCGGCGGCGCAGCTCTGCATAGACGTAATCGCGGGCGCTCGACATGATGGCGCATGACTCCTGATCCGGGTTCCCGAACTATACCGGAAGGCTGTCCCGGCATTCGCGCCTGGCCGCGTCAACGCTGGCGTTGCGCGAGGCGCTCCAGGAACCTGGGCCAGATCTCTGGATTCAGCAGCCGGGCGGGACGGCGACCGGCCAGCATGTCGATGATCTGGCTGGCGGACCCTTGCGCGACCTTGCGCCGGCCCTCGTGCGTGACGCCTCCCGTGTGATAGGTTGCCACCACGTCGGAACGCAGCAGCAGACCATGCCCGGGCGAAGGGGGCTCCTGGCTCCAGACATCCAGTCCCGCTCCCGCCAGCCGTCCGTCCTGCAAGGCGGCAAGCAGCGCCTGCTCGTCATGGATGCCGCCGCGCGCGGTCGAGATGAACAGCGCGCCGGGACGCATCCTGGCGTACGCTTCGGTCCCGATCATGCCCCGCGTGTCGTCATTCAGCGGACAATGCAGGCTCACCACGTCGGCCTGTTCGAGCAACTGCGCGAGGCTCACGGGTTCGGCGCCGCGCGCCCGGATTTCCTCGGGAGGCAGCAGCGGGTCGCAGGCAATCGCCCGCATGCCAAAGCCAGCGGCAATGCGCGCGACTCTGCGGCCGATTTCACCGATGCCCACGATGCCCAGCACGCGTCCGTCGATCTCGCGCCCCATCAGGGCCTCGCGCGTAGCGGCGGATCCCGCTTGCAGCGCGGCCTGGGATTCGCGCAGGCGCTTGACCAGCGACAGCAGCAAGGCGAACGTCATTTCCGCCACCGACGCGGCATTGGCGCCTGCCTGGTTCACCACCGCAACCCCGGCCCGCGTGCAGGCGGCGACGTCCACGGTGTCGTAGCCCGCGCCGCCCGAGGACACGCAAAGCAATTCCGGACACTGCGCCAGCAGGCTTTCCGTTACCTGCCAGCGCGCGGGGACTTCGTCCTTGGCCGCGCTGACATGATACGCATCCGCGCCGGCCAGCCCCGCCGCCGTGATCGCGTCACCCTTCGCAGGCAACACTTCGATGCTCAGGGCCGGCTCGCGCCCGAGGCAGGCGTCGAACGCAGGATCGATCCAGAGGTCCAGCCGGACGACGCGCATCTTGTCCGCCAGCCGCGCCGTCAGGCTCACGGCCGCGCCTCCGCGCAGCCCAGTTGCTTGAGCCGGGCATCGACCCAGGACGTGTCCAGCGAACCCGCCGCGATATCCGCCAGCATCTTCGTTTCCAGTTCGTGCTTGGACTGAGCGGCCTGGTAAACCGCTTCCGTCTGCTCGAACGGAATCGACAGCAGGCCGTCCTCGTCGCCCAGGATCAGATCTCCCGGCGCAATCGTCATGCCATTCAAGGCAATGACGCAGTTGATCTCGCCAGGCCCGTCCTTGTAGGGTCCGCGGTGGGTCACGCCGGCCGCGTAGACGGGAAACGCGCCGCGGCGGATCGTGCCGCTATCGCGGATGGCGCCGTTGATCACGATGCCTGCGATGCCGCGCGTCTGCGCGTAGCTGGTCATGATTTCGCCGATGATGGCGTTGGTCAGGTCGCCGCCCGCGTCCACCACGATCACGTCGCCGGGCTGCGCCAGATCAAGCGCCTTGTGCACCAGCAGGTTGTCGCCAGGACGGGTGCGCACGGTCAGGGCCGGACCGGCCAGCGGGCTGCCGTCGTGCATGGGTTGCAAGGGAGCGCCGCCGGCCGTCATCCGCGACATGCAGTCGCTGATATTGGCAACCGGCACGCCTTTGAACTTGTCCACGGTTTGCTTGCTCACCGCGCGCTTGCGGGCATGGATCTCGAAACCGATCATTTTTGCTCCTGTCGGGAATTGCAATGCGTTGCCATTACTGCTTGGGAATGCCGGCGTCCTGCACCACCTTGCCGAAGATCTCGTGGTCCGCCCGATGCTGGCGGGCCAGATCCTCGGGCGTGCCCTTGAGCACGCTATAGCCGGCGTCCTCCAGTTTCTTCACCAGCTCGGGCTGGGACTGGACTTGCTGCAGAGCCTTGTTCAGCGCGGCAACCACGTCGTCCGGCGTCTTCGCGGGAGCCATCAGGCCCCACCAGATCGATTGGTCTATCGTCTTGAATCCGCTTTCCGCGAACGTCGGCACGTCGGGCAAGGCCGGCGCGCGCTCCTTGGCAACCACGGCCAGCGCGCGGACCTTGCCGCCGCGGATCTGCGGCAGCAGCGAAGCCACCGAGCCCACATACATGTCGATGCGGCCGCTGGCCAGGTCCGGGAACGCCTGGCCCCAGCCGCGGTACGGCACGTGCATCAATTCGATGTTCGCCGCCTTGCGCCAGAGATAGCCGGTCAGGTCGCCAGTGCCGCCGATGCCGGGAATCCCCAGCGACACCACGCCGGGGCGGGCCTGTGCCGCCTTGACCACATCGCCGACCGTCTTGAACGGCGATTCGGGCAGCACCACGAAAACGCTCGGCGACGTGGCCACCGGGCCGACCGGCTTGAAATCCTTGAACGTGTCGTAGCTGAGCTTGTTGTAGAGCCAGGGATTCAGCACGATGTTGTCGGTCTGGGCCATCACCAGCGTATGTCCATCCGGACGCGCGCGGGCGGTGGCGTCCAGCGCCAGGTTGCCGCCGGCGCCCGGCTTGTTCTCCACCACCATGTTCCAGCCCTGGTCCTGGCCGATCGCGCTGCCGATCATGCGCGTCAGCGTATCGGTGCCGCCTCCGGGCGGGAACGGGGAAATGAGCGTGATGGGCGCCGTGCCCATATCGGCCGCGTTCGCGGCGGCGCAGCCCAGCACGAGCGTGGCGGCCAGGAGTTTCTTCAGGACCTTCATTGTCTTCCTCACACAGTTGGTTTTTGTTGGATATGCCGTCCGCGGCATCGCGTTGCGGTACGACGTTCAGCGTTCGCGCGCCAGCGTCGTGAGCCAGGCCAGGCGGGCCTCGACGGAGTCCGGCAGCGTGAAATCGCCGTCCGCCCGCGCATCCTGGATACCTCTGCTGGTGCGGCCAAAAAGCCGTTCGACGCCGTCGAGAACCAGCGGCTCCAGTCCCGCCTCCAGCAGTTGCTCGCGGGCCTCCTGGACTTCCGCCTGGCGGCGCTGCGCATGCAGCACGTGGGATCGGACGAACGAATCCATGAAGGCCGTAAGCGGCGTCTGGTCGATATCCGCCAGCACCTCGTACAGCGAGGCTCTCAATCCCATGGACTCGGCTGCCACCAGGCATTCCACGGCCAGGCTTTCCATGCCCTTGGTCATGATGCTGCGCAGCAGCTTCAGGCGCACGGCATCGCCCGCCGCTCCTTGTATGGCGCGCGCCGGCGCCCCGCCGCTCTCGGCCAGCCGCAGCACGGTGTCCGTGCCGGTCCCGGCGCAGAGCAAGGGCGTGCGTTCCGCCAGCAGGGCAATCGCGCCCATGATCGCGACGTCGGTGAAGTCGATGTTCTGTGCGGCGGCGGCGGCCGAAGCGGCCTGCATGTCCGGCGCGCTGGCTGTCGTGAAGTCGGCGTAGACCGCGTCCTGGCGCATGTGCGGGAAGCTCTGCCGCGCCATCTCCAGCGCCGCATGGCCATACACCGCCGACACCACGATGTCCGCCTCGCCCAGCCATGCCCCCGGCTCGGCATGCAATCCGGCGCCATGACGCCGGGCGCGGCCCGCCATTTCCTGGTCCTGCCGCAGCTCGCAGATCCCGACCAGCGCATGCCCGGCGGCGCTCCAAGCCTGCGCATAGCAGGAACCAACCTCACCGCAGCCCATCAGAGCAATTTTCATCTCTATAAATACAATAAAAAAACAATGAAGCTTTATAGAATGAAAATATTGCCGATATTATTCGTATAAACCCTAGTATTTGTCTATTTTTGAGTACATCAAAAAAACAATCTATGAATCAAGCGGTGAGAACCAGACAGACGCGCAAGGGCCGCGCCACGCAGGATGGGCGCCGGATTGGCACGTGTGCCTACGATGGTTTGCGGTTGCTTGGAGAGGCGTGACGGGGCGCGATCCGCGCGACTGCCCTGGAGGCAAGGCGCGGCAGCGCCTTCCCGGCGCTTCAGGCGCGCCGGCTCATGCCGGCGGAGATGGCGCGCGCCGTGCGGCACAGCGGCTCCAGGCACTGCTCCACCATCTGCTCGGTCGAGCGCACGCCCTGGATCCACACGATGTTGACGCAGCCGTAGAGCCGCCCCGGCCCGGCCATGATGGGCAGGGCGATGGCCTCGAGCCTGTCGTTCTGGTCCTTGCGGGTCTTGTCGTAGTCGCCGCCAAAGCGCTGTTCGCGCAGGCCATAGCCCTGGCGGCGCGTCTGTTCCAGCATTTTCTCCACGGCGGCGCAATCGTGGGCCAGCGCGTCGCCCTCGCGGCGGCTGCGGCGCAGCGCGGCCAGGATCGAATCGCGCTCTTTCTCGGCGCAGAACGCCAGATAGGCGCGCCCCACCGCGGAGCGCAGCATGTTGATCTGGAAGCCGATGTTGTCGCGGCGGATGGTGAAGTACGACTGGCTGCGGTTGGTTTCGCGCACGATCATGGCATTGCCGCGGCGCACCGTCAGGTCCGACGGCCACAGCACCTGCGCCTGCAGGCGGTCCAGTTCCGGCGCCGCGCACTGGCCCAGCAGATCCAGCACGCGCGCGCGCCGGCTGGGCTCGTTGAGCGAGCTGGCGGGGCAGAAATAGTCGTCCGCGATCCGGCGCCAGATCAGGCCGCGCAATTGCAGCGTCGCCAGAATGCGCAGCAGCGTGGCCTTGGCGTAGCCGGTGCGCAGGTGGAGTTCCTGCAGGCTGGCGCCCTGCGTGGCGCGCACCTCGTCCAGCACGATCAGGCCGCGCTCCAGCGCGTCTATGGTCTTCACCTTCGGCGTCCAACGGCTCATTGCGCCCTCTCTTTCCGCATCGCCATAAATTTCACTGAGTGAAACTCTAGCAAAACCTGCTTGAGCCGCCCAGTCCCGGCGAAATATCGTGGCGTCTAACGCAAGCCGTGGTGGCTGGCGGAACGGGAAGAGAGGCGGGAATGAGCGGACAGGCTGTACGCAATGTGCTCTGGATCATGTGCGACCAACTGCGCTGGGACTACCTGTCCTGCTATGGACACCCGCGCCTGCACACCCCCAATATCGACCGCCTGGCCGCCGAAGGCCTGCGTTTCGACAATGCCTTCGTGCAGGGCCCGGTATGCGGGCCGTCGCGCATGTCCTATTACACCGGCCGCTATGTCACCAGCCACGGCGCGGTGTGGAACTTCGTCCCCATGCCTGTCAGCGAAATGACGCTGGGCGACTACCTGCGCCCCTTGGGCGTGCGCGTGGCGGTGGCGGGCAAGACCCACGTGGAGGCCGACAGGTCCGGCATGCGGCGCCTGGGCATAGACCCGGCAAGCGCGAGCGGCCTGCTGGCCGCGCAAGGCGGATTCGAACCCTACGACCGCGACGACGGCATCTGGCCGCCGGGCTTCAGCGACGAATCGCACCACTACACGCAATACCTGCGCAAGCAAGGCTACGACGGCGGCAATCCCTGGCACGACCACGCCAATTCGGCGCTGGGCGCCAACGGCGAGATCCTCTCCGGCTGGAACATGCGCTATGCCGGCCTGCCGGCGCGCGTCGCGGAAGCCGATTCCGAAACGCCCTACATGACACGGCGCGCGATCGAATTCATGGAACAAAGCGGCGAGCAGCCCTGGGTACTGCATCTGTCCTACATCAAGCCGCACTGGCCCTATGTCGCGCCGGCGCCCTATCACGCGATGTACTCGGTCGACGACGTGCCCGCCGCGAAGAGATCCGCTCGCGAACTGGACAACGCGCATCCCGTATTGCAGGGCTTTCGCCAGGCCGAGGTCAGCAGGAACTTCTCCTGCGACCAGGTGCGAGAGACCGTGATACCCACCTACATGGGCCTCATCAAGCAGGTCGACGACCAGTTGGGCGTGCTGTTCGACTACCTGCGGCGCAGCGGCCGCGACCAGGACACCATGGTCATCTTCTGCAGCGACCATGGCGACTACCTGGGCGATCACTACCTGGGCGAGAAAGAGCTGTTCCACGATTGCGTGGCCAAGGTGCCGCTGATCGTGCGCCTGCCCGGCGACGGCGCACGCCGCGGCGCGGTGGAATCGCGGCTGGTGGAAGCCATCGATCTGGTGCCCACCATCCTGGACGCCCTGGGCGCCGAGATCCCCGACCACATTCTCGAAGGCCGCTCCCTGCTGCCGCTGCTGCGCGGCGAGCAGCCCGCCGACTGGCGCCGCGCCGTGTTCTCGGAGAACAACTACGCGTTCCGCGACTTCGTTCGCGAACCGCTGGGCCGTCCCGCCGACGGCTGCCACACCATCATGGTGCGCGACCACGACTGGAAGTACGTCCATTTCGAAGGCCTGCGTCCGCAGCTGTTCGATTTGCGCGCCGACCCGGACGAGTACGACGACCTGGGCGCGGATCCCGCGCACGCGTCCGTGCGGGAACGCTACCAGGCCATGCTGTTCGACTGGCTGCGCAACCGCAGGATCCACCCCACCGTCAGCCACGCCGCCATGACGGGATGGACACGCAAGGAGGACTCGGTCGGCATCCATATCGGCAGGTGGTAGCGCAGCGCGCCCGGACCAGGGCGCCTGAAAAATAAACTCAGGAGACAGCATGAAACCGCAATTACTTGCGCTGACAGCCTGTATGGCCGCCAGCACGGCGTCGCACGTCCAGGCGCAGGAGGAGTGGCCCGCGCGCGCCATCCGCATCGTGGTCGCCTTCCCCGCGGGATCGCCGGGCGACACCGCCGCGCGCATCGTGGCCGACGCCGTGGGGCAGTCGCTCAATCAGCCCGTCATCATCGAGAACCGCCCCGGCGCGGGCGGCAACATCGGCGCCGAAGCGGTGGCCCGTGCTCCCGCCGACGGCTACACCTTCCTCGAAGCGCCCGACACCGTCGTCACCATCAATCCCGCCATCTACCGCAAGCTGAATTTCAAGGCCGACGACCTGACGCCGGTGGTCGCGCTGGCGAACTTCAACCAGATGCTGGTGTGCTCGGCCGCTTCGGGCCTGCGCACGCTGGCGCAGCTGGACGCGCAGGCCAAGAAAACGCCCGGTGCCCTCAGCTATGCCTCCGGCGGCCAGGGCGTGCCTGGCCATCTGGCAATGGAGCTCTATTTGTCGGGCGCCGGCCTGGACATCCTGCACGTCCCTTACAAGGGGCCGTCGCCCGCCACGCAGGACGTGCTGGCCGGCCAGGTGCCCTGCGGCTATCTGGCCTCGCCGGTGGTAGCGCCCTACGTCGCGGCCGGCAAGCTCCACGGGCTGGCAGTGTCGGGCAGCGCGCGCTCGGTCCAGGCGCCGGACGTGCCGACCATGCAGCAGGCCGGCGTGGCTGGCTACGACGCCACCTTCCGCGAAATGCTGTTCGCGCCCAAAGGCACGCCGGCCGCCATCGTGCAACGCATGAATACCGAGGTGGCGCGCGCCCTGGCGCTTCCGGAAGTGAAGCAGAAGCTGCAGGGCAACGACCTCGATCCGCAGCCAGAATCGCCCGACGCCACGGCGCAGCGCTTGCGCGACGACGCCGCCAAATGGACCGGCGTCATCCGCAAGATCAATCTCAAGGTGGACTGACACGCCCACCCCGCTCCCCACGTCCGCGCCACCCCGCCGCGCGGCCAGCAGTACCCGACACAGGAGGCTCCATGAACACCGCAACACCGACCACCGTCTTCGGCTCGCTGAAGGACTACCGCAAGGGCTCCATCGAGATCACGCAAGGCTCGCCGCGCCACTACGTCTTTTCCAACATCTTCGAGGTGGCCGCGAACTCGGCGCCCTACGAAAAGGTCGTCGTCGGCAAGAACCTGGAATACGTCATCGAAACGCTGCGCGCCGAAGGCGTGTCGCCCTGGTACGCCTGCAGCCACGACGAGTTCGCGATCCTGATGGACGGCCAGGTCGAGGTCGAGTTCCTGGCGCTGGACCAGCCCCCCGCAGCCGCGGACGGCACGGTGCTGGCGGGCGCGGCGCCCGCCGGCAAGGCCATGGGCCGCGTGCTGCTGGGCCGCGGACACCAATGCCTCTTGCCCGCCGGCTGCGCCTACCGCTTTACCGCGCCGTATCCGGGCGTGCTGCTGGTCCAGACCCGCGCCGGCGAATTGTCCGTCGAGAAGTGGGCGGACATCTGCCTGCAGTAAGCCGCTACCCCCTCATCCCCTTTCAGGAGTACCGATATGGCCATGCTGGACACCCCCGCTCCCGCCGCTTCCTTTGCCGCCGGCAAAGTCGCGGCCAGCTCCGCCGACGCCGCCACCGGCTACAAGCGTTTCGATCTCGGCGCGTTCACCTTCACCCGCGACGAGTACTTCGTCAAGGTGCACTGGCCTTCCAAGGGCCAGACACGCACCCACGCGATCGCGGCCGATGCGTTCCTGCGCGCATTGATGCGCGACGTGGCCTGGGGCTTCTTCTACGGCTGGGTCAACTTCGACCACGTGTTCGGCACGCGCAACCACTACGGCAAGGTGGACGTCTACGCCGGCTCGTTCAACGGCGTCATGAAGGCCGCGGGCGTGGACTACACGGAAACTTTCGAAACGCCGCTCATCATGGCCACCTTCAAGGCCATGCTGCACGACTGGACCAACGAAGGCTTCGACCCCTTCGCCGCGCCCGAGGAAACCGGCTCCGCCTTCGGCCGCAAGCACGGCGACAACATCGCCGCCATCGAGCGGTCGCGCATCGCCACCCGCCGCATGCCAGGCCTGCCGGAAGACTCGCCGCTGCGCGACGACCTGCCCGTCAACCGGGCCTTCGCCGACGTAACCCAGGATGAGCCGCAGATCCAGGCCGAACCCGGCTACGAAGGCGCGCTGCATGCGTTCAGCCTGTTCAAGTACCTGTCGCGCTCCGACGTCACCTGGAATCCCTCCGTCACTTCCGTCTGCGGCGCCAGCCTGTTCTGCCCCACCACCGAGGAATTCATCCTGCCGGTGTTCCATGGCAACGACCGCGTCGAATGGTTTCTGCAATTGTCCGACGAGATCGTCTGGGACATCGGCGACAAGGACACCGGCGCGCCGCGCGCCCGCATCACCATGCGCGCCGGCGACATCTGCGCCATGCCCGCCGATATCCGCCATCAGGGCTATTCGACCAAGCGCTCGATGCTGCTGGTCTGGGAGAACGCCACCCCCGACCTGCCCCAGCGCTACGAAAGCGGCGAACTCGCGCCCTACCCCGTCGAGTTCTGACTCCCCCTTCCCTCTCAACACGTATCCAGAGCCATGCAGAACAAACTCTTTATCGACGGCCGCTTCGTGGACGCGGCCGCAGGCGGCACCATCGACGTGATCAACCCGCACGACGCGACCCTCATCACCGCCATCGCCGCCGCCGAAGCCGAAGACGTGGACCGCGCCGTAGCGGCCGCGCACCGCGCCTTTCCCGCCTGGTCGCGCATGGCGGCGGCCGAACGCGGACGCCTGCTGCTCAAGCTGGCCGACCTGATCGAAGCCAACGCGGAAGAACTGGCGCAGCTGGAAACGCTGGACACCGGCCATCCGATACGCGACACGCGCGGCCTGGACGTGCCGCGCACCGCCGGCTGCTTCCGTTACTTCGGCGGCATGGCCGACAAGCTGCAGGGCAGCGTCATCCCGGTGGAAGCGGGCTTTCTCAACTACGTGCAGCGCGCCCCCATCGGCGTGGTCGGGCAGATCGTGCCGTGGAACTTCCCGCTGATGTTCACCAGCTGGAAGCTGGGCCCGGCGCTGGCCGCTGGCAATACGGTGGTGCTCAAGCCGTCCGAACTCACCCCGCTGTCGACCCTGCGCATCGCCGAACTGATGGCCCAGGCGGGCTTTCCGGAAGGCGTGGTCAATATGGTCCCCGGCTACGGCCACACCGCTGGCCAACGCCTGGCCGAGCATCCCGGCGTGGGCAAGATCGCCTTCACGGGGTCGACTGCCACCGGCCGCCGCATCGTGCAAGCGTCCCAGGGCAACCTCAAGCGCGTACAGCTGGAACTCGGCGGCAAGGGCGCCAACATCGTATTCGATGACGCCAACCTCGACGCCGCCGTCAATGGCGCGGCCTGGGCCATCTTCCACAACCAGGGCCAGGCCTGCATCGCGGGCTCGCGCCTGATGCTGCATGAGAAGATCGCCGATGCCTTTCTGGAGCGCTTCACGACGCTGGCGAACTCCATCCGGCTGGGCGACCCGCGTTCGCCCGACACCGAAATGGGGCCGTTGACCTCGGCGCAGCATCGCGACAAGGTCCTGTCCTACGTGGGCATCGCCGCCGAACAGGGCGCGCGCCTGCTGGCTGGCGGCAAGGCGCCCGGCGGCGAGCTGGCCCGCGGCTACTACGTCGCGCCCACCATCGTCGAGGCCCGGCCGCAGGACCGCGTCGCGCAGGAAGAAGTCTTCGGCCCCTTCGTCACGGTGCTGCGCTTTGGCAGCGACGAGGACGCGCTCTCCATCGCCAACGCCACCGACTACGGCCTGGGCAGCGGCTTGTGGACGCGCGACCTGGCGCGCGCCCACAAGCTGGCGGGCGCCATCCATGCCGGCATGTGCTGGATCAATTGCTACAAGCGGGTCAATCCCGGCAGTCCGTTCGGCGGCGTGGGCCAGTCCGGCTATGGACGCGAAATGGGCTTCGAAGCCATGCATGACTACACTGAGGCCAGGTCCGTGTGGGTCAATGTGGACGCCGCCGTGCCGCCGCACTACAAGCGCTGAGGAGCCGCCATGAACCCTGCCATGCCGAACGCCGAAACCGCCTTGACCGACACGGTCGCCGCCGCCTTTGCCCAAACCCCGGATCCCAGGCTGCGCCAGCTGATGCAATCCCTGGTGCGGCATCTGCACGCCTTCGTTGCCGACGTCGAGCCCACCGAGGCCGAATGGATGGCGGCGATCCGGTTCCTGACCGAGACCGGCCAGATCTGTGACGGCGCGGTGCGGCAGGAGTTCATCCTGCTGTCCGACACGCTGGGCGTGTCGATGCTGGTGGACGCGATCAACCACCGCAAGCCGGGCCAGGCCACCGAGAGCACGGTGTTCGGCCCCTTCTACATGGCCGGCATGCCCGAGCGCGCGGCGGGCGAGGACATGGCGCAAACGCCGGGCGAACCCGCGCTGGTGCACGGGACCGTGCGCGACACCGAGGGCCGGCCGCTGGCCGGCGCGGTTCTCGACGTGTGGCAGACGGCCGCCAACGGCATGTACTCGGGCCAGGACCTGAACCAGCCGCACGGCAATCTGCGCGGCCGCTACCGCAGCGGCGAGGACGGCAGTTTCGCGATCCGCAGCATCCTGCCAGTGTCCTATCCGATCCCGGGCGACGGTCCGGTCGGCCGCATGATGGCGGCGACCGGCCGGCACATCTTCCGGCCCGCGCACCTGCATTTCATGATCGACGCGCCGGGGCACCAGCGGCTGGTCACCCACCTGTTCAATGCCGGCGATCCCTATCTCGCGTCGGACGCGGTGTTCGGCGTGAAGCCGTCGCTGGTGCTGCAATACAGTCGGCAGGCCGCCGATTCGGCGATGGGCAAGCACTATGGCTTCGAGTCGGACTTCCACGAGGGACGCTATGACTTCGTGCTGCCCCGCGCCTGAAGCAGCCGCCGGAGCGGCGCTGTGCCGGATCGAGGACATACCGGATGGGGGATCCCTGACGGCGGCAATCGGCGCGCGGCCGGTGATCCTGCTGCGCCGCGGCCAGGCGGTATGGGCTTACTTGAACCGCTGTCCGCACTTCTCGGTCACGTTGGACGCGGCACATGGCGCCGTCCTCACCTATGACGCTCAGGTGCTGATGTGCGCGCATCACTCGGCCCTGTTCCGCTTCGAGGACGGGCTCTGCATCGAAGGCCCTTGCCAGGGCGCGGCGCTGGATCCGCAGCCGCTGCGCGTGGACGCGGGCCGCGTCTACGCGGCCGATTCGAGCCAGTAACCAGCCCGACCCCAAGCCCACGCGGCAATGGGATATTGATTGAAAGGTTGACGCCGCCGACAACAGTTGTTACACACACAGACGCACTGCACTTGCCCTCAGGATCTCTCCACAAGAGGTGGTTTATGAACAAGCGTATTGTTGTCGTAGGCGGCGGCGTAGGCGGCACCATGCTCGCCAATCAGCTCGCCGGAAAGCTCTACCCCGAAATCAGCCGCGGTGAAGTCTCCATCACGCTGCTCTCGGACACGCCGGATCACTACTACAAACCGGCATTCATGTACGTGGCCTTCAACCTCTTCTTCCAAGAGGAATTGAAACGGCCGGAACGTTCCCTGCTGCGCCCCGAAATCGAGTTCCGCGTCGACAAGGTCACGCGGTTCCACTTCGACCGCCAGGAAGTCGCCACGCAGAGCGGCAAGCGTTACGGCTATGACTACCTGGTCATCGCCACCGGCTGCGTGCCCTCGCCCGAGCGCATCGAAGGCCTGAAGGAAGCCGGAGACCACTTCTACCAGTACGCGCCCGCCAGGCAGCTGGCCGACCGCCTGTCGCGCATCGAGCGCGGGCGGGTGTTCATCAGCGTCACCTTCCCCAAGACGCCCAACGTCCCGCACCAGTGCGGCATCGCGCCGATCGAAACCACGCTGATGCTGGACGACTACCTGCGGCGGCGCGGCGTGCGCGACAAGGTGGAGATCATCTACACCTACCCGACTACCTCGCAGCTGCTGCGCAACTGCCTGTTCCTGCAACGGCCGACCTGCGAAGTGCTGCCCGCCATCTTCGAGCAGAAGGGCATCCAGTTTCAACGCGGCTTCACCTTGTCGCGGGTCGATCCCGACCGGCGCATCGCCTACTCGGAGGAAGGCGGCGAGCAACCCTTCGACATCCTCATGGCCACGCCGCCGATCCGCGCGGTGGACGTGGTGCTGGAGTCCGGCGTGTCGCAAGCCGAGAACAACGAAGGCTGGCTGCCGACCGACCACGAGACGCTGCAGGTCTACGGGCTGCAGAACGTCTACGTCATCGGCGACACCGTCGACCTGCCGGTCAGCAAGGCGGGCGGCTCCTGCCATAACCAGGCGCCAGTCATCGCCAACAACATCGCCGGCGAGATACGGCTGGGCCGTCCGTGCAGCGCCTATGACGGCCGGGTGCAGGCGGTGGCCCAGATGGGGCTGAACGCCGGCATGCCGCTCTGGTACGACTACACCCATGACGTGCTGCCCACGCCGCCCACCAAGCTCGGCGGCCTGCTGCGCCACGGGTTCAACCGCGGCCTGTACTGGGCCGTCGCAAGGGGAATGCTATGAACGCGCCGCACGAAGCAAGCGCCACGCAGGCCGCCGACGCGGCCGCTCCGTTCCTGGGCGGCGGCCCGGGCGCGCGCGCCCTGGCCGACAGGCTGGGCCTGCTGGCCGAAGCGGGACGGCTGGACAACATCGCCGACCTGCTGTCGCTGGCGTCCGACCTGGTGGACCTGCTGGACCAGTCCATGGTGGAAAAGCTGGCGCTGCTGTCGGAACAGGCCAGCAGCGCGGCCTGGACCGCCGCCAACACGCTGCGCGATGCCCACGCGCGCACATTGCAGGAGGCGCGTCCTCCGAGCCTGACAGGCCTCATCGGCCTGCTGCGCGATGAGGACACCCGCCGCGGCATGGCCGTGGTGCTGCGGGCGCTGCAAACGCTGGGCCGTCAGATGGCGGCGCAGCGCAAGGACTACGCCGACGCGACCTGAAGGCCCACGTAAAAACCCCCGGAAACTGGATGTCAGTCCAGCTTCCGGGGGTTGTTTTCATGCGCGGCTTGGATCTCGCCGCGCCGGGTCCGTTTACTGCAGGGTCCGCGTAAAGACGAACTGCCCGTCCTGCCAGTCCACCGGCACCACGTCGCGCGGGCCGAAGCGGCCTTCCAGGATCAGGCGCGCCACCGGGTTCTCGATCTGCTGCTGGATCGCGCGCTTCAAGGGGCGCGCGCCGAACACCGGATCGAAGCCGGAGCGGGCCAGTTCCGCCAACGCGGGTTCGCTCACTTCGAGACGCATCTCCTGCTTTTCCAGGCGCTCGCCCAGGCGGCGCAGCTGGATGCGGGCGATGGACTCGATGTGCTGCGCTTCCAGGCCATGGAACACGACGACTTCGTCGATACGGTTCAGGAACTCGGGGCGCAGGGTCTGCTTGAGCTCGTCCCACACCACTTCCTTGACCACTTCGTACGGCTTGCCGGCCAGGCTCTGGATATGGTGCGAACCCAGGTTGGACGTCATCACGATCACCGTGTTGCGGAAGTCCACCGTACGGCCCTGGCCATCGGTCAGGCGGCCATCGTCCAGCACCTGCAGCAGCACGTTGAAGACGTCCGGATGGGCCTTTTCGACTTCATCCAGCAACACCACGCTGTACGGCTTGCGGCGCACGGCCTCGGTCAGGTAGCCGCCTTCTTCGTAGCCCACGTATCCCGGCGGCGCGCCGATCAGGCGGGCCACCGAATGCTTCTCCATGAATTCGCTCATGTCGATGCGGATCATGTGCTCTTCGGAATCGAACAGGAACTCGGCCAGCGCGCGCGTCAGCTCGGTCTTGCCCACGCCCGTGGGGCCCAGGAACAGGAAGGAGCCATAGGGGCGCGACGGGTCCGCCAGCCCGGCGCGCGAACGCCGGATAGCATCGGACACCAGGCGCACGGCCTCGTCCTGGCCCACCACGCGCTTGTGCAGGTATTCCTCCATGTGCAGCAGCTTCTCGCGTTCGCCCTGCATCATCTTGGACACCGGAATGCCGGTGGCGCGCGACACGACCTCGGCGATTTCCTCGGCGCCGACGCGGGTGCGCAACAGGCGCGGACGCCCTTCGCCGCCCTCGGCTTCCTCGGCCGCTTCCGCGGCGCCCACTTCGGCCGCCTTCAGGCGCGCTTCCAGGTCAGGCAGCTTGCCGTACTGCAGCTCGGCCAGCTTGTCGAACTGGCCCTTGCGCTGCAGTTCCGCCATTTCGGCGCGCACGCTGTCGATTTCTTCCTTGATGGCCTGCGTGCCTTGCACCGCGGCTTTCTCGGCCTTCCAGATTTCCTCGAAGTCGTTGTACTCGCGTTGCAGCTTTTCGAGTTCGTCCTCGATCACGCCCAGGCGGCGCTTGGAAGCGTCGTCGGATTCCTTCTTGACGGCTTCGCGTTCGATCTTGAGCTGGATGATGCGGCGGTCGAGCTTGTCCATCACTTCCGGCTTGGAATCGATTTCCATGCGGATGCGCGCGCCGGCCTCGTCGATCAGGTCGATGGCCTTGTCGGGCAGGAAGCGGTCGGTGATGTAGCGGTGCGAGAGTTCGGCCGCGGCCACGATGGCCGGGTCGGTGATCTCGACGCCGTGGTGGATTTCATAGCGTTCCTGCAGACCGCGCAGGATGGCGATGGTGGATTCCACGTCGGGTTCGTCGACCAGCACCTTCTGGAAGCGCCGCTCCAGCGCCGCGTCCTTCTCGATGTACTTGCGGTATTCGTCCAGCGTGGTGGCGCCGATGCAGTGCAGCTCGCCGCGCGCCAGCGCGGGCTTGAGCATGTTGCCCGCGTCCATCGCGCCTTCGGCCTTGCCCGCGCCCACCATGGTGTGGAGTTCGTCGATGAAGACGATGTTGCTGCCGTCGTCCAGCGACAGCTCCTTCAGCACGGCCTTCAGGCGTTCTTCGAATTCGCCGCGGAACTTGGCGCCGGCCAGCAGCGCGGCCAGGTCCAGCGACAGCACGCGCTTGCCGCGCAGGGTTTCGGGCACTTCGTCGTTGACGATGCGCTGCGCCAGGCCTTCGACGATGGCGGTCTTGCCGACGCCGGGTTCGCCGATCAGCACGGGGTTGTTCTTGGTGCGGCGCTGCAGGATCTGGATGGTGCGGCGGATTTCGTCGTCGCGGCCGATCACCGGGTCGAGCTTGCCCTGGCGGGCGCGCTCGGTCAGGTCCATGGTGTACTTGGACAGGGCTTCGCGGTTGGATTCGCCTTCCGCGCCGGAGACGTTCTCGCCGCCGCGCACGGCGTCGATCGCGGCCTCCAGGGCCTTTTTCTGCAGGCCCGCGTCGCGCAGGATGCGGCCGGCGTCGCCCTTGTCGTCCGCCAGCGCCAGCAGGAACAATTCACTGGCAATATAGGTGTCGCCACGGCGCGCGGCTTCCTTGTCGGTGCGGGTCAGCACCGCCTGCAGATCGCGGCCGACCTGGACGTTGTCGTCGCCCTGCACCTGCGGCAGGGACTTCAGGGCGCTGTCGATGGCCGACTGCACCCGGTTGACGGCCACGCCGGCGCGCGCCAGCAGGCTGCCCGCGCCGCTGTCGGAATCCGACAGCAAGGCGGAGAGCACGTGGATGGGCTCGATGTAGGGATGGTCGTTGCGGGCGGCCAGACTTTGAGCGTCGGCCAGGGCTTGCTGGAACTTGGTAGTCAGTTTGTCGAATCGCATAATGGTCGTTTGGCTTGTTGGGGAGCCTGACCGATACGTGCCGGCTGGCTCGATATCCTGAATATGCGGCCGGATGCGAGAATTTCAACACCCTGCCCGCGCCATGGTTTTTTCGACGTGCAGCAACAACCTGACTTATGAGCATATACGTTTTTGTCTACGGCACCCTACGCGCGGGCGAAATCAATGATCTGGCTCAAGCCGCCGCCCGACGCGGCCTGCCCGCGGCCCGCCATGTCGGTCCGGCCAGCGTGCCGGGCCGGCTGGTGGATTTCGGCGACTGGCCCGGCCTGATCCCGGCGGACGACGGCCGGCGCGTGCGCGGCGATGTTTTCCAGGTGGAACCGGCCCTGGTGGCGCTGATGGACGAAATCGAAGAGTACGAGCCCGGCAAGCCCTGCTGCTTCGTGCGGCGCGAGGTCGTGGCGCGCCTGGAACCGCCCGCGCAAGCGTCGGAACTGCGCTGCCAGTACTACCCGATAGACCCCGCCCTGCGCGGCGCGGCGGTCGATATTGCCTCCGACGACTGGGTCGCGTACCGCCTTGCCCGCCCTCTCTCGGACGACCCGTAAGACGCCCGTAGTAACAACGGACTACAATACAGCTTGTCTTAAGCTTTATACCCATTCCGGCAACCGTCCGCGCAATGGGCACTATAGAGGTCATCGTATGCAAAAACGGGTCCCCGTTGCCCCTGATGCCGCCCATTGCTCCACATGCATGCTGGGGCATGTGTGCGTGCCCGTGGGCATGGCAGCCGCCGAAGTGGAAAAGCTGGACGAACTGGTCAGGGAACGCGTGCGCCTTGAAAAAGGCAAGCCGCTCTATTCGTTGAACCACCCGCTCGACGCGGTCTACAGCGTGCGCTTCGGCAGCCTCAAGACGCAGTTGGAAGACGCGACCGGCCAGATCCAGGTCACCGGCTTTCATCTGCCCGGCGAAATCGTCGGCATGGACGGCATGCTGGACGGCAAGCACGTCTCGACCGCCGTGGCGCTGGAAGATTCCGAGGTCTGCGTCATCCGCCTGGCCGATATCGACCGGGTCGCGGCCCACCTGCCCTCGCTGCAGCAGCAATTCCGCCGCCTGATGAGCCGCGAAATCAACCGCTCGCACCAGATGCTGGCATCGCTGGGCTCCATGCGCTCCGAGCAGCGCCTGGCCGCGTTCCTGCTGAACCTGTCGCAGCGCTACGCATCGCTGGGCTATTCCTCCACCGAATTCGTGCTGCGCATGAGCCGCGAGGAAATCGGCAACTATCTCGGCCTGACCCTGGAAACGGTCAGCCGGCTGTTCTCGCGCTTTGCTCGCGACGGCCTCATCAAGATCAACCAGCGCGAGGTCCGCATCCTGGACCTGCCCGCGCTCAAGCAGTTGCTGGGCCAAGAGAGCTGCTGAATCTCCGCCGCGCCATGCGCCGCGCCCTCATCCTCCCCTTGCTTCAAGCGCGGCCGGACCGCATGTGCGGCCTGGCTGCGTTATTCGCCCTGGCGGCGCTCGCGCCGCTGGCCGCGCGCGCCCAGACGCCCCTGCCCGACCCTTACGACTACAGCGAGACCGCACCCGCGCCCAAGCGCGCGGCGCCCTTGCGCTGGCAGTCCGTGGAACTGGGCAAGCCCGGCCACCGCTACAAGATGCCGGTCTACGCCAACCGCGACCTGGCCAAGGACGACCTGCGCAACATCAAGCAGGTCGTGGTCGTGATCCACGGCGTCAAGCGCGATGCCGACCGCTATTACGAATCGGTCGCCGCGCTGCTGGCGCACAACCCGGAGCGGGCGCGCGACACCCTGATCCTGGCGCCGCGCTTCTCGGGTTCGATCGATTCGGGTTTCGGCGGCATGGCGGCCTGGCGCAAGGCCAGCTGGGAAGAAGGAGAAGACAGCGTGCAGGCCGCGGGACGCCCCGCGCCCGTCAGCTCGTTCCAGGTGCTCGACGACCTGCTGCGCAGCCTGGATGACCGCAAGCGCCTGGCCTCGCTGGCCGGCATCGTGCTGGCTGGCCACTCGGCCGGCGGGCAATTGGTGCAGCGCTACGCGGTGCTGAACAATATCGACGGCACGCTGCGGCGCGACGGGCTGGCGCTGCGCTACGTGGTCGCCAATCCCTCGTCCTACCTGTACCTGAGCAACGAGCGCCCGCGCGCCGACGGCAAGGGCTACGCGCCCTACGAGCGCGGCATCTGCCCCACCTACAACCAGTACAAGTACGGCCCGGACAAGCTGCCCGCGTACTCGCGCGAGACCGACGAATCCAAGCTCTTCGTGCGCTACGCGGCGCGCGACGTCACCTATCTGCTGGGCGGCGCCGACAACAATCCCGAAGACCGCCTGCTGGACAAGACCTGCGGCGCGGAAGCCCAGGGCGCGACCCGGCTGGCCCGCGGCACGGGCTACGCGCAATACGAACACGTGCTGGCCGCCCGCGGCGCCAAACCCGTGGCGCTGCACCGGCGCGCCTTCGAAGTGGCCGGCATCGGCCACAACAGCAAGGGCATGTTCGGTTCGGCCTGCGGCGCGCAGGCGCTGCTGGGCGACGAGGCCAAGGCGGCCGACGGCGCCGCGCCCTGCGAAGTCATCAAGCCGCGCGGCAAGTGAGCCGGCGCGGCCCGGCCTGACAAAAAGCTGAACAAGAAGCGCTATTGATACGCGTGCATTTCCGCGCGCACAGGCGCAACATAACGCAATGCATGTTCCATTCGCGGCCCGCCCGCGATCGCGTGTCCGGCGTCCCCCGACAAACGCACCCGAAGGATGGATATGACACAAGCGCATCTCGACATCCCCGACGCCAAGCGCCGCATCAAGGCGATTTTCATCGGCTCCATGGGCAATCTGGTGGAGTGGTATGACTTCTACGCCTATACCGCTTTCGCGCTGTACTTCGCCCCCGCCTTCTTCCCGTCGCACGACCCGGTGGTCCAGCAACTGAACGCGGCCACGCTGTTCGCGGCCGGCTTCATCGTGCGCCCGCTGGGCGGCTGGCTGTTCGGCCATCTGGCCGACCGCCATGGACGGCGCCTGTCGCTGATGGTGTCGGTGGGGATGATGTGCGTGGGCTCGCTGATCATCGCGGTCACGCCCACCTACGCCACCATCGGCCTGGCCGCGCCCGCGCTGCTGGCCCTGGCGCGCGTGGTCGAAGGCCTGAGCCTGGGCGGCGAGTATGGCGCCAGCGCCACCTACCTGACCGAGATCGCGGACCCCGAGCATCGCGGCTTCTATTCCAGCTTCCAGTACGTCACGCTGATCGGCGGCCAGCTCTGCGCCATCCTGGTGCTGCTGCTGTTGCAGAACGTGTTCCTGACCCACGAGCAGCTGGTGGCATGGGGCTGGCGCATCCCCTTCGTGATCGGCGCCATGCTGGCCATCATCACTGCCCTGATGCGGCGCGACATGCCCGAGACGGACTCCTACAAGGAAGCCCAGAAGGCGCCCAAGCCGCAGACCAGTTCGCTGCGCGGCCTGCTGAAGTATCCGCGCGAAGTCGCGATCGTGGTGGGCCTGACCGCGGGCGGCACGGCGGCGTTCTATACCTTCACCACCTACATGCAGACCTTCGTGCGGCAGACCTCGGGCTTCTCCGACATCGTCACGACCTACATCATCGCCGGGTCGCTGATCTTCGCGCTGATCCTGCAGCCGGTCTATGGCGCGCTGTCCGACAAGATCGGGCGCAAGCCGTTGCTGGTGTTCTTCGGCGTGGCAGGCGCGGCGCTCACGGTGCCCATCCTGATGACGCTGTCGCATACGCGTTCGCCCTTCATGGCCTTCCTGCTGATCTGCGGCGCCTGGGTGTTCACGGCCGGCTATACCTCCATCAACGCGGTAGTGAAGGCGGAGCTCTTCCCCACCAACATCCGCGCCACCGGCGTGGCCGTGCCCTACGCCGTAACGGTGTCGATCTTCGGCGGCACGGCGCCGGCCATCGCCCTGTTCTTCAAACAGCAGGGGCATGAGGAGTGGTTCTACTACTACCTCGCCGGCATCATCTTCCTGTCGCTGCTGGTGTACGCCACCATGCGCGACACCAAGCACCAGTCGGCCATGCACCAGCACGCCTGATTCCTTTCGCGCCAACTTTGTTGCTTGACAGTCCGGCGGCTTCGGCTTAATACTTAACCCTATGGTTAAGTTTAAAGACGATACGCTGGACAGCATCTTTTCAGCGCTGGCTGACGGCACGCGGCGCCGGGTGCTGGCCGACCTGGAACAAGGCGCGGCCTCGGTCAGCGAGCTGGCCCGGCCGCACGCCATGTCCCTGCCCGCTTTCATGAAGCATCTGCGCGTGCTGGAAGACGCCGGCCTGATCGCCCGCGCCAAGGACGGCCGGGTCGTGAACTGCACGCTATCGCCCGAACCCATGCGGGCGGCATCCGACTGGCTGGCCCGCTACGAGAAGTTCTGGAACGGTCAGTTGGATTCGCTGGCGCGGTACCTGTACCACGAGGAAGAGGTCCACCCATGGAAAAACGAAGCACCCGACACGAAGCAGCTCCCATCGAACTCCGCCTCAAACGCCGCTTCGACGCCCCCATCGAACGCGTCTGGCGCGCCTGGACGGACCCGCAAGCGCTGATGCGCTGGTTCGGTCCCGCCGAAACCCGCAAGGTGCTGCGGGCGGAAACCGACGTGCGCGTGGGCGGGGCCTACCAGGTGGGCTTCGCCACCGAGGACGGGCTGGAGCACCACGCCAGCGGCCACTACCGCGAAGTCGAGCCGCAGCGCCGGCTGGTGTTCACCTGGGCCTGGCGCGACACGCCCGCGGAAATCTCGCTGATCACGCTTGAGTTCAGCCCCGCGGACGGCGGCACGGAGCTCGCCTTCCTGCAAACCCCGTTCGTCGACCAGGCCACCCGCGACAGCCACCAGCATGGCTGGCTGGGCGCGCTGGAGCGGCTGGCGGCCCATCTGGCGAAGCCGGCCTGAATCCCTGCCGTTCGCCCTATCCGGGCCTGCCGGCCCGATCCAAGGAGACACACGATGCAGACCGATCACCCCGTCGTATCCCGAGCGCAATGGGACATCGCGCGCGAGGCGCTGTTGCGGCGCGAAAAAGAACTGACGCGGGCCCAGGACGCCCTGGCCCGCGAGCGCATGGCCCTGCCCTGGGTCAAGGTGGACAAGCCCTACCGCTTCCAGGGCGCCGCCGGCTCCGTGGATCTGGCCGGACTGTTCCAGGGCAGGAGCCAGCTTATCGTCTACCACTTCATGTTCGGCCCGGACTGGGAGGAAGGCTGCGTGGGCTGCTCGTTCCTGGCCGACCACATGGACAGCGCGATCATGCACCTGCGCCAGCATGACGTGACGGTGGTCGCCGTGTCGCGAGCCCCCTACGCCAAGCTGGAGGCATTCAAGCGACGCATGGGCTGGCAGTTTCCCTGGTACTCGTCCGAGGGCAGCGACTTCAATTTCGACCTGCAGGCTTCCGTGCCCAAGGCCGACGGCAGCATGGAGGAAAACTCCGGCGCCAGCGCTTTCTTCCGCGACCCGGACGGCGAGATCTTCCACACCTATTCAAGCTTCTCGCGCGGCGTGGAAAGGCTGGCCGGAGCCTACAACTACCTGGAATTGGCGCCCCTGGGCCGCAACGAGAACGGCCCGCACTTCAACCTGGGCGACTGGGTACGCCACCATGACCGCTACGACGACGCCCGGGCGCACGCCTGCCACGCCTGCGGCTAGGCGCAAGCCCGGCCGCGCCGTCAGCATGGCCTCCGACGCGGCCTTCCTGTGGCTGGCCTGCACCGCGGCCATGGCCGCGGGGTTGTGGGCGGACACGCTGCGCACGCCGGCGGCGCTGCTGGCCAGCCTGTGCGGAGCGTCCGGCGGGCTGCTGGAACAAGCGTGGCGCCATGCGGCCCTGATGCCCGCCAGCAGCGCAGCCATGCTGATTGCCGCGCTATTGCCGCTGCCGGGCGCGCCCCGCATGGCCGCGCGGCTGGCCTGCGCGCTGGCGATGGGACTGGGCATGCTGGCGGGGGCTCAATGGGGCATGGCGGCGGCGCTGGCCGCGGGCGCCGCGCCGTTCGGCGGCATGGCTGCCGGCATGGCGCTGGGAATGGGCCTCGCCACGGCCGCCGCGGCGCTGATTGCAGGCGCTAGCGCCGCGCCCCGGTGAGCGGGCGCGGCTGTGCCTGAGGCGCGGCCTCGATCGGCGCGGCCAGCGGCGCCTGGATTTCCAGGGCCGATTCCGCCCGCGCCACGCAGGGCAGGATCCAGCCCTCTTCCTTTTCGTCGCGCGACAGCCCCGGCCACTCGATGCGGTACGAGATCTCGCCTTCCAGCAACAGGCACATGCAGGCGCGGCAAGTGCCGTTGCGGCACGAGCTGGGCAGCTTGATGCCGGCCGCCTGCGCCGCCAGCAACACGGAGGTATCGGCCGGCGCGTCGAAGCGCAGGCCGGCTGGCAGCACCAGAACGGGAAAAGCGGACATGGCTGGACAGATCCCGCGCGGGCCTCAGCCCGCGTTGTCCTGCCAGTCCAGCTGCCAGGCGCCGGACAGCACGTTCTGCATCCACAGCACGCAGGTCAGCGTCTTGGCGTCGGTGACCTCGCCCTTGGCGCAGGCGGCGATCAGTTCGGCGGGGTCCGCGCTGATCACATCCAGGAATTCGTCCTGGTCCAGTTGGCGCGGCCCGGCGCGCAGGCCGCGGGCGAAGTAGATGTGGATGATCTCGGTGGAATAGGCGATGGCCAGGTGCAGCGCCCCCGCATGCGCCCACTGATCCGCGGCATAGCCGGTTTCCTCCAGCAGCTCGCGCTTGCCGCAGGCCAGCGGATCCTCGCCCGGATCCAGCTTTCCGGCCGGGAACTCGGTCATCACGCGTCCGATGGGATAGCGGAACTGCCGCTCCAGCAGGACCCGGCCATCGTCCAGCAGGGGGATCACCACCACCGCGCCCGGATGCACCACGTACTCGCGCGTGGCCGTGTTGCCGTTGGGCAGGCTGACCGTGTCGCGGCGGATCTTCAGGAAGGCGCCGTTGTATGGCGCCTCGCTGGCGACGAGTTTTTCTTCGAGATGGGAGTCGGGCTTGCGGGTCATGGCGGGTCGGATACCTCAAGGGACGCGCGGATGATGGCCAGTCCGCGCGGGCAGCCCGAGCTTACCATCGCCGCCCGCCTCCCCCGATGACGCCTACTCCGCGACCCGGATGACGAGCTTCCCGAAATGCCGGCCCGACGCCAGGTGCTCGAACGCCTCGCGTGCCTCGGCAAAGGGGTAGACGCGGTCGATGACGGGCGCGATGCGCGACACGTCGACGAAACGCGCCACGTCCTCGAGCATCTTGCGGCTGCCGACGAAGATGCCTTCCAGCCGCTTGACGCCCGCGATCAGGGCCAGGGGCGCAACCGGCACGGCTGCGAAGCCGCTGACGCCGCCTATGACCGCAATGGTGCCGCCCATGCGCGCAGCCGCCACGGAACGTTCGAGCGTGCCTTCGCCGCCCACTTCCACCACCACGTGCGCGCCCTCGCCGCCGGTCAGGCGCAGCACTTCGTCCTGCCATTGCGGCGTTTCGCGGTAGTTGATCGTCAGGTCCGCGCCCAGTTCGCGCGCGCGGGCCAGCTTGTCGGCGCTGGACGAGGTGATGATGGCGCGCATGCCGGCCGCCTTGGCCAGTTGCAGGCCCCAGATGGAAACGCCCCCGGTGCCCAGGAACAGCGCCGTCTGGCCCGCCTTGGCGCGTCCGGCGACGAACAGCGCGTTCCATGCCGTGACGGCGGCGCAAGGCAGGGTCGAGGCCTGCTCGTCGCTCAAGGAGGCCGGGGTGGCGACCAGGGCATGCTCGGCAAAAATGCTCTCGGTGGACAGCAGGCCGTCGGTGGCGGCGCCGGGCGCCAGCGCCACCGTGGCGGGAGTGGGCTCGCCGTCGATCCAATCCGGCATGAACGCGCCCATGACGCGGTCGCCGACCTTGAAGCGGGTCACGCCCGTCCCTACCTCGATCACCTCGCCGGCAGCATCCGAGGCGGGAATGACCGGCTCGCCCGCAGCCTTCAGATAATTGCCGCGCGCCACCATCAGGTCGCGATAGTTCAGCGACACGGCCTTGATGCGCACGCGCAGCTCCAAGGGACCCAGGCTGCGCGGCTGGCGCGTAACGCGCTCCAGCGAAGCGATGTCCTTGCCGCTGGTGACGGTGTATGCCTGCATGTTGTTTCTCCTGTATCGATTCAAGAATGGCCGCCCCGCTGCGCCTTCGGCTTGCAGCCCCTCGGGGCTTTCTTGCCTTGAGACGGCTACCCGTGGCGGCCAAGTACCGATAAGATATATGGGAATCAATTTCCCTAGTGGCGAATATTTTTCATTTCATCGGATCGCCATAGGAACCAATAACAAACAGGGAGTCCATGATGGCGACCGCGATCACGTATGACCGCCTGAGCGGCATCGAAGTCTTCGTGCAGGCCGTGGAAGCCGGCAGCTTCGCGCTAGCGGCGGAACGCCTGAACCTCACGCGCTCCGCGGTGGGCAAGTCCATCGCGCGGCTGGAGGCGCGGCTGGGCGCCAGGCTGTTCCACCGCACCACCCGCCAGCAAAGCCTGACCGATGATGGCCAGGCCTACTACGACCGTTGCGTGCGCGCGCTGGCCGAACTGCAAACCGCCGAGGCCGAGCTGGACAGCGGCCGCCGCGAGCCCCAGGGGCGTCTGCGGGTCAGCGCGCCGCTGGTGTTCGGCCGGCATTGCGTCGCACCCGTGCTGCGCGAACTGGCGCTTGCGCATCCGCAGCTGCAGGTCGAGATTTCATTCAACGACAGGGTCGTCGATCTGATCGAGGAAGGCTACGATCTGGGCATCCGCGTGGGCGAACTGCCCGATAGCGCCAGCCTGGCCGCGCGCAGGCTGGGCATGCAGACCATGGGCATAGGGGCCGCGCCCGCCTACATCCACGCGCATGGCCGTCCAACCACCGTGGACGAGCTGCGGCAGCATGCCGCCATCGTCTACACGCGCAACGGCGTGGACAAGGCCTGGGCGCTGAATGGGCCGGACGGCCAGGAGCTGGAGCTGCGCCCGCGCCCCAGCCTGCGCGTGGACGACCTGCAAGCCATTGCGGATGCCGCCATCGCTGGCGCAGGACTCGCCTGGCTGCCCTGCTGGATGCTGACGCACTATGTGCGCACCGGCGAGCTGGACGTGCTGATGCACGGCGATCGCCTGGCCGCGCAAGAGGTGCACGCCGTCTGGCCGCAAGCGCGCTATCTGCCGTCCAAGACGCGCGCCGCCATCGACGCGCTGGCGGCGCGCGTACCCTCGATGCTGGCCGCCTGAGCGGCTCAGCCGAACTTGCGGCGGGCGTCCAGCGCCAGGCCGGCGCCGATGCTGCCGAACAGATCGCCTTCGACGCTGCGCGCGCCCGGCACCAGGGCCGAGACGGATTCGCGCAGACGCGGCACGCGGCTGGAACCGCCGGTGAAGAACACCGTGTCCACATCCGCGGTCGATACGCCGGCGTCGCGCAACAGCGCGCCCACCGTGGTCTCGACCTTTTCGATCAGGCGGCCCACGCAGGCATCGAACGAGGGGCGCGTCACGTCCACGCCCAGCTCCGGCGCGATGCGCGACAGGTCGATGCGCGCGGCGGGCGTCTCGGACAGCGCGATCTTGGCCTCTTCGACCTGCACCGCCACCCAGTGGCCGGCGCGCTGTTTGACCAGGTTCAGCAGCAGATCGATCTTCTCGCGGTCGCCGGCTTCGGCGCGGATGTAGGCGAAGTGTTCGGCGGCCTTGCGGGTATAGGCCTGGTTGATGGTGTGCCAGCAGGCCAGGTTGCCGTATTGCGTGGACGGCACGTCCTTGCCGCTGCGCAGCTGGCTGCCCAGCCCCAGCATGGGCATCACGTGCGCCAGGCTGAGCTGCTTATCGAAGTCCACCCCGCCGATGTGCACGCCGCCGTAGGCCAGGATGTCCTCGCGGCGGTCGGCCTTGTTGGCGCGGCCGGGCCCCAGGCGGATCAGCGAAAAGTCGGAGGTACCGCCGCCGATGTCGATGACCAGCACCAGCTCTTCGCGGTCGATCTGCGATTCGTAGTCGAATGCGGCGGCCAGCGGCTCGAACTGGAATTCGATATCGGTGAAGCCGACGCTGCGCGCGATCTCGCCCAGCGTGTCCTGGGCGGTCTGGTCGGCGGCCGGATTGTCGTCCACGAAGAACACCGGCCGGCCCAGCACCGCGCGCGTGAAGCCGCGCCCCGCCGCCGTTTCGGCGCGGCGCTTGAGTTCGGCGATGAAGCGCGTGAGCAGGACGCGGAACGGAATCGAACGGCCCTGCACTTCCGTCGAACCGTCGATCAGCGAGCTGCCCAGCAGGCTCTTCATCGAGCGCATCAGGCGCCCGTCGTAGCCCGCGAGATAGTCGGAGATGGCGGCGCGGCCATAGCTGACTTCGGCGTCTTCGTCATGGAAGAAAATGGCAGAGGGCAAGGTGGTCTTGCCGTCTTCCAGGGCGAGGAGCGCGCGCTGATCGGGGCGGCTCCAGCCGACGGTGGAATTGGACGTGCCGAAGTCGACGCCGCATGCGGTGGAAATCATGGGGAATTCTGGTGCTGAAAGCAAAACGGCGCACAAGTGTAGCCGCAACCGCCAGAATCGCCATATCAGCCCGTGCGCGCCAGCGCCCTGGCCGTGAACGCCAGCGTCGCGGCCGCCACCAGCAGGCCGCTGGCAAAGCCCCCGACGTAGCCGACCTGGGCCGCCAGCCCGGTCATGAGGGACGAGGTCAGGATCTCGCCCAGGTCGCGCGCGCTTTGCACCGCGGTCATGTCGGTGCCGGCCTGCTCGCCGCGGCTGGCAAAGCGCATGGCCAGCGTCATCAGGGCCACGGACGCGGCGCCCGCGCCGAACGCCCCCAGCGCCTGCGCGCCCAGGGCCGTGCCCGTCTGCGCCGGCATCCAGCCCTGGGCCTGCACCATCCAGGCCAGCGCAGCCGCGCCCGAGGCGGCCAGACCCAGCGCCAGCACCGCGCGCGCGCCCAGCCGGCCGATCAGCCAGGCGCCGCCGCCGCAGCCCAGCAGCACGGTCACCACGCCGCCCGCCATGCCGACGCGCCCCACCGCCTCGACCGCCCAGCCCGCATCCACCAGGAATAGTTTGGACAGGCCATAGCCCGCCACCGCCGTCATAGCCGACAGGAACGCGGCTGCGGCCAGAGCCCAGGCGCCGGGGCGGCGCACGAAGGCGCCCAGCGTGGCGCGCCGCCTGGCCGCGGACATGGCCAGTTCGGTTTCACGCCAGGCGGCCGCCAGCAGCAGGCTGAACGCCACCACGGCCGCCAAGGTCAGCAGCGCGCCGGTCTGTCCGATATGGCCCGCCAGCATCAGGCAACCCGGTCCGCCGAAGAAGAAGCCCACCATGGTGCCGCCCACCTGCACGGCATTGGCGCGCGCCAGATCCTGCCCCTGGAAGCGCTCGGCCGTCAGGCCGTCGGTGGCGATGTCCTGCGTCGCGCTGGCCAACGACGCCAGCGCCATCAGGGCGACCACCCAGGCCGCCGCCGCGGCATCGATGCCCAGCCAAGACAGCGCCAGCAGGCAGGCCAGGACCACGGCCTGCATCGGCAGGATCCAGCTGCGCCGCCGGCCCAGGGCGCGGGTCCAGCGGTTGTCGACCACGGGCGCCCACAGAAACTTCAGCACCCACGGCAGGCCGACCAGCGGCAGCCAGGCCAGCGCGTGCAGGTCCGCGCCGTCGCGGCGCAGCAGCGTGGGCAAAGCCTCCATGGCCACGCCCAGCGGTATGCCTTGGGAAAAATACAAGGCGCCTATCATCACGAACATGCGTGCGTCTGCAATACGGTTCACTTCAGATTTCCTTCGACGAGGGGCTGCGGGATTGCGGCGGCATCCGCGCGGCGGTGTTCGCTGCCCTGCCCCGGCGTCACGAACAGGATCTTGCCGGGACAGGCGACGTGCAGGCGGTGCCACACGCCGCGCGGCACGATGGCGCTGCGCCGGGTATCCAGCAGCATGTCGGTCTGGGCGCCGTCTTCCGCCATCAGTGTGACCACCACGCGCCCTTCCAACACGCAGAGCATTTCATCGCCCGCCGGGTGGCGCTCCCACACATCGCCATGCACGTCGGCGTCGCTGGCCACGGCCTTGATGCCGACCAGCCATTCGTCCTGCGGCGCGAGCCGGCGCAAACGGCCCACATCGCGCATGGCGCCCTCGCGCCCCAGCGCCACGAAGTGGTCCAGCCAGTCGAACACCGGTCCGGTATCGGGTGCACTCATCGATCTCTCCTTCTGGTTGCCGGCGGGCGCGCGCGGACGGCGCCCGCCGCGGGTCATCAGTATTCGGCGCGCAGGGTCAGCATGACGTTGCGGGGCTCGCCATAGCGGTTGTTCCAGGCCGTACCCGACAGGCTCTGGTAATAGCCGCGGTCGAACAGGTTGTTGACGTTGAGCGCCGCGGTCACGTGCTTGCCCACCCGGTACGCCATGCGCAGGTCCACCAGCGCATAGCCGCCCTGGCGCAGCGTGACGGGACCGGACACCGTGGAGTAGCCCGACTGCACTTGCAGCCCGCCGCCTACGCTCAGCCGCCGCTCCAGGCCGGGCAAGGCATAGTTGGTCCATACGCGGAAGATGTGCTTGGGCGTGAAGCGCGCGAACGGCTGTCCGCCGGATTCCGAATCCGTCAGGTACTTGCTGGTGTTGAAGGTGTAGCCCGCGGCCACTGTCCAATAGGGCGTAATGCTGCCGGAGGCTTCGGCCTCGACGCCGCGGCTGCGCACTTCCCCGCCCGAGATGTAGTAGCAGTTGCGGCCCACGCACGGCCAGGCGGGGTCCTCCTGCGCGCGGTTCTTCTGCTGGATCTGAAACACGGCCAGCGACACGTTCAAGGCGCCGTCCGCCAGCTCGCCTTTGACGCCGGCCTCGTAGTTGGTGCCGGTAATGGGATCCAGCGGCTTGCCGTCGCGCGTCAGCTCGCCCTGCGGCTGGAAGACCTGCGCATAGCTGCCATATAGCGACCACTGACGGTCGAGGTCCACGATCAATCCGCCATACGGCGTGAACTCCGGATCAATGCGCTGGCGCGCGCGAGGCGCGCTCTGGTTCCACCAGCTCATGCGTCCGCCCAGCACCAACGTCACCGGATCGGCCAGCGAAAAGCGGCCCATGCCGTAAACGCCCTGCTGCTTGAGCCGCGTTTCGCCGGGCGAGGTGTATGGCCCCACGCCAGGCTCGGGCACGCTGTGCGGATCCCAGTCGAAGACGTTGACCGGCACGTTCGGATAGGGCGTCAGGTCCGCGCTGTATTGCTCGGACGTAGTGCGCTGGGCATTGCCGCCCAGCAATAGTTCATGGCGCCGGCCGAACAGTTGCACCGGGCCGCCGACATAGGCGTCCACGCTGGCCTGCGTGTTGTCGAACTTGTAGGCCGCGCCCATCAAGGAGGAACCCAGCCCGGTCTGGCGGTCTATCGCGCCATAGGCGCCGGCGTACTTCAGGTTGCTGTCCGCAGTCAGATAATTGGCGCTGATCTTGGCGCTCCAGCCTTGGCCGAAGCGATGCTCCAGGTCCGCGAACACGCGCGTCGTATCCCAGTTGAAGCGGTCCCAGGCCACGTCCAGGTAGGTCGAACGCTTCAGGCCGATATCGCCGCCGTCCTTGTAGCGCGGCACGCCGGCCATGTTGGTGGTAGAGCGGATGCGTTGGGTCTGCAGGCCGGCGGACAGCACCGTGTCCGGCCCCAGGTCCACCTCGCCTATGGCGTAAAGCAGGGCCGACTGCTGATCCGCGACGTCATAGAAATAGCCGCGGTCCTCCATGGCGCCGACGATGCGGCCGCGCACGCTGCCGCTATCGTTCAACGGACCGCCCAGGTCGGCCTCCGCGCGGTAGCGGTCCCAGCTTCCAGCGCTGAGGGAACCGCTGAACGAGAACTCGCGTTGCGGCCGCTTGCGCACCAGGTTCACCGTGGCGGCGGGATTGCCTGCGCCATGCATCAGGCCGTTGGCGCCGCGCAGGATCTCCACGCGTTCGTACACCGCCATGTCCTGAGGCGATGCCGCCATGTTGCCCATCAGCACCGGCACGCCGTCCTGCTCGAACGAATCCACCTTGAAGCCGCGCGCGTAGTACGCGGTGGTCAGCAGCTGATAGGGCTGCACCGTGATGCCGGTGGCGTGCTGCATCACCTCGTCCAGGCTTTGCAGGTTCTGCTCGCGCATCCGCTCCTGCCCGATCACCGTCACCGACTGCGGAATCTCGCGCAGCGTCAGCGGCAGCTTGCCGAGGGTCGCCGTGTCCTGCGCCACGCCCTCGCCGCTGACCGTCACCGCCGGCAGCGACGCGGCCTCCTGCGCCTGCGCTGGCGCCACCGCCACCGCCACCGCCAGCCACAGCGGCCAATGCTGCGCCCGCGCCGCGTTCCTGCGCGGCGCCCCCGTTTTCACCTGTTTTCGCACTGCCTGTCCTCTTAGAACTTTATTGAGAATAATTCTCAAGTAATTCTAGGAATGACGGCAGCCGTGCGCTGGCGATTGCGGAAGTCTTGCTGGCGATTGCGGAAGTTTCGACGCCTCAGCGGCCCGGCCCGACGCTGCTGGGCAGCACGCCGTAGCGGCGCAGGAACGCCTTGGTGAAGTGCGAATCGGTATAGCCGCAGGCGTAGGCCGCCTCGGATACGGTATAGGCGCCTTCGGCCAGCAGGACCTGGGCTTGCTCCATGCGTCGTTCACGCACGTAGGCGTAGACGCTCTGGCCAAACAGCTTGCGAAAGCCGGTGGTGAGCTTGTTGACGTTCACGCCCGCGCGCCGCGCCAGTTCGGGCAGGGACGGCGGATCCTGCAGGTTCGCCGCCACCAGGTCGCGCGCGTATTGCAGGCGTTCCACGTCCGCGCGCGTCAGGCCGCGAATGGGCGCGACCTGCTCCGCCGGCTGCAGCGCGCCCAGGGCCAGCGCGGCCAGTTCCAGCGCCTTGGCCGAGAGGTACATGCGCTTGAGCGCACCCTGCACCGGGCAGGCCAGCATCTGGTGGCCCAGGGCCTCCAGCTTGCGGTCCGCCCGCATATTGGCCTCGGCGTAGGCGCCTACGGCCCGCGGCGCGCGCAGCAGGCCCGCCAAGTGGGCCGGATCCACGGAAAAGGCCTCGCGCAGATGGTCCAGGCCCGTGCGCAAGGACACGAAGCGCAAGGACTGATGCGCGCCGAACTCATGCTCCATGCCCATGGCGTCCTGGCACACGCTCAGGTGCAGCGCGGGCCCTCTTACGCGGGTAGGCGCGGCGCCGCGCACGCTGTAGCGCAGGTCCCCGTCCAGCACGAGCACCAGCTTCAGGCCCGGCTCCAGGCGCTCCTGCACGCGCTCGTCGCGACCGAAGCGCAGCGTGCCGCCCGCCAGCGACATGGCGGGCGTGGCGGCCGATACGGTCCAATCAGGTTCGGGATGGGCGGCGGTCAAGATGGCGGCTCCGTCGCGGCGGGCAGCGCTGTTGATGAGATTGAATATTATTACCGTTTGACCAGAACGGAAAGCCGCCCGTTGGGCGGCCCGTGCACTTCTTACTGCTGGCGGCGCTGCTCCAGCTCTTTCAGGCACTGCGCCACGCCGGCCTGCATCTGCGCGTTCGACACGGCGGCGCGGTCCGATACCTCGCGGCAACGCACGTACTGGGCCTGGCTTTCCGGCGTGTCGCGGATAACCGCGGGCGCGGAGCCGGATTCGGGCGTGACCGTCATGCGCAGCGTGGAAGGCGGCGACAAGCTGCCATCCTTAGAGCGTACGCTGGGGTACTGGTATTCCTGCGTGACGGGCGCCGCATTCTGCGCCTGCACGGCGCCGGCCGCGCACAGGGCGGCAAGCAGGAAGGCGGAAATGTGGAGTTTCTTCATGACGACCTCTTTTCAATGAACTGACATCCAGGACGCGGACCGCAGCCCTGGACACGCCGCCCTATCGTATCCCCGGCCGCCAGCGTGCGGCGTGCCAAGACGCTACACAATCCGCCACAGTTGTTTCCCGCGGTTTCCCCGCCAGGCCGCCCTACGCGGGCCGCCCTACTTCTTCGGCGCGGATTGGCGCAGCGGCGCCAGCAATGACGAAAGCCCGTTGTGGTCCAGCTCGTGCATCAGGGCCAGCAGGCGCCCCAGCTCGCCCGGCGGAAAGCCCTTGCGCGCGAACCAGGCCAGATATGGTCCGGGCAGGTCGGCGATCAGGCGCCCCTGGTACTTGCCGAAAGGCATGGTGCGCGTGACCAGCAGCGACAGCAGCTCGGGATCCATGGAGCTCACCGCGCCGTCGCGGCGCCGAAGACGATGTCCGCCGCGGGCACGGCGGCGATCTTCACGCCGAAACTGGAGATGGACGACAAGGTCGCGTTGTGATGCGCGCGGATCTGCGCGCCCGGCGCATGCGGCTTGTCCTGAGTGGTGTGGGCGTCGGCGGCCAGCGTGACGGGGTAGCCCAGCGCCGCCGCGCGGCGCACGGTCGTGTCCACGCAGAACTCGCTGGCGTAGCCGCACACAACCAGTTGCGTGGCGCCGGCCTGAGTCAGCGCATCGCCAAGACCGGTGCGCAGGAAAGAGTCCGGCGTAGTCTTGCGCACGCGGACGTCGCCATCCGCTGGCTGCAGCCGCAAGTCCAGCTGCCAGCCCGGCAGGCCGTGGTCCATGGCGCTGCCAGGGCTTTCGTGCTGCACGTAGATGACGGGCGCGCCTGCTTCGCGGGCGCGTTCGGCCAGCGCATTGATGCGCGCCAACACGGCCTCGGCATCGGCGGGCGCGGGAATCGTCTCGAACAGCGCGCGCTGCACGTCTATCACGATCAAAGCGGTTGTCATGGGTTCCTCAAAATGATTGGGCTTCAGCCCTGCGCGGCGTTGACGCGCGCGTACATCCAGAAATCGCGAGGTTCGCCGCGCACCAGGCGGTAGCGCCGCAGCAGCCCTTCGCGTTGAAAACCGCAGCGCTCCAGCACGCCGGCCGACGCCACGTTCGTATCCAGCACGGTGGCCTGGATGCGCGCAAAGCCCAGCTCGCGCAAGGCCCACTCGGTCAATGTCACGCAGGCGCGCGTGGCGATGCCACGCCGCCAGTAAAGCGGCGCGACGTCATAGGCGATTTCCGCGCGCCGCGCGGACGCAGCGATCTCGTTCAAGCCTATGGTGCCTGCCAAAGCGCCGCCCCCCGTGACGATGGCCAGGCGCAGGCTGTGCGATGCCGCCGGCTGACCATAACCGCGGATCAGGCGGACCAGCGTATCCGGCCCGTCCAACTGCCAGCTGGTATGGCGCGTGACCGCCTCGTCGCGCAGATACGCATGCCAATCGTCGGCGTCCGCTTCCCGCAATGGGCGCAGCCGCAAGCCATCCAATCCGAGTTCGGGCAGGTCCTGCGGGTAGTCAGTGAGGTGCGGAATCATCCTGGGGCGCGGCCGGCTGCGGCGACAGCGCCGCGACATGGCGCAGCTTATCAGGGTTGCGCACGATATAGATGGCGGCGATCCTGCCGTCGCGCACCTCCAGCGTGGTGGACCGCGGCAGGCCGTCCAGTTCGGTCGCCAGCACGCCCGGCATGCCGTTCAATTGGGTCACCACGGCGTCCAGGAACTGGCCGCTGGGTTTTTTCGCCAGGCCGGCGAAAAAGCGCGCGATCTTGTCGCTGCCCAGGATGGGTCTGAATACGGCCAGCTTCTTGCCGCCGCCGTCGGCATGCAGCACGGCGTCCTGCGCCAGCAGGCTGCGCAGAGCATCCACGTCACCCGCGCGCGACGCCTGCCAGAATGCATCGGCGATGCGCGCGCCTTCCCGTTCCGTCACCGCGAACCGCGGGCGCGCATCGCGCACGCGGCTGCGCGCCCGCGCAGCCAACTGGCGGCAGGCCGCCTCGTTGCGGCCCAGCGTCGCCGCAATCTCCGCGAACGGTATGTCGAACACATCGTGCAGCAGGAAAGCGGCCCGTTCCAGTGCGGACAGGCGCTCCAGCGCCAGCATCAGCGCCACCGACAGATCGTGCGCAATCTCCCCCGCCCCCGGCGCGTCATAACTGCCCGCATCAGGCAAGGGTTCCGGCAGCCATGGCCCCACGTACTCCTCGCGCCGCACGCGCGCCGACTTCAGCTGGTCCAGGCACAGCCGCGTGACGGTGCGCGAGAGGAAGGCGCGCGGCGTCTCGACTTGAGCGCGGTCCGCGTCGCGCCAGCGCAGCCAGGCGTCCTGCACGATGTCCTCGGCCTCTGCCCATGACCCCAGCATGCGGTAAGCCAGGCCCTGCAGGTGCTTGCGATGGGGCTCGAAATCGGCCACGGCACCGGGAATGGCGGACGCGCTCATACAGCCGGGCCTCACTGCTTGGGATGCTGCGAGCGGAACCCGACGGCGATGCGGTTCCAGCTGTTGATCATGTTGATGGCGACCGTCAGGTTGACCTGCTCTTCCTCGCTGAAATGCCTGGCCATTTCGGCATAGTCGGCGTCCGGCGCGCGGGTGTCGGCAAGCCGGGTCAACGCCTCCGTCCACGCCAGCGCGGCGCGCTCGCGTTCGCTGTACAGCGAGGATTCGCGCCAGGCATCCAGCAGGTACAGGCGCATTTCGCTCTCGCCCTGCTTGCGGGCATCGGTGGAATGCATGTGCAGGCAGTAGGCGCAGCCGTTGATCTGCGAAGCGCGCATCTTCACCAGTTCAAGCAGGCTGTGTTCCAGGCCGCAGCCCTCGACAAAGTCGTTCAGGGCGATCATGGCCTTCATGGCCTTGGGCGAGGCGGTGTAGGCGTTCAGGCGGGCGGTGCTCATGGCGTGTCTCCGGCAAGGCAGGCATGCGCCGCGGGATGCGGCGCCATTACCCCTAGGACGAGACAGCCTGCCACGATGTGACATCGCCCGCCGGAAAATTTGTAAATCCGGCCTAGAAAGCCAGCCGCCCGCGCAATTCCCCGAACGGCACCATCACATGTTCGCGATAGGCGGGACGGGCCTGCAGGCGCTCGTACCAGGCCTGCAGATGGGGCATGGACGGATGCGGAATGTCCACTTCGAAGTAGCGGTAGAGCGTGGTGCCGGCGGGAATGTCGGCCAGGCCCAGGGTTTCGCCGCCCAGATACGGGCGGTCCGCCAGCGCGCGGTCCAGTTGCCGCAGGCAGGCATGCGTGGCGGCGATGGCGCGCTCGATGGCCGCCGTGTCGCGCTGCGCCTCGGGGGTGCGGTAATAGCCCCAGAACACGCCGGTCAGAAAGGCAGGCTGCAAGGCGGTCTGGGCCCAGTCCATCCAGCCGTCGGCGCCGGCCCGCTGCGCGGGGTCGTCCGCCCAGAAGCGGCCGGCGCCGTCGCGCGCGGCCAGATAGCGCAGGATGGCATGGGACTCCCAGACCGTGGTCGCGCCATCGCGCAGCAGCGGCACCTTGCCGTGCGGATTCATGGCGCGGAACTCGGCCGTGTCCAGCAGCCCGTGCTGGCCGCCGGCCAGCACATGCTCGTACTCCAGGCCCAGCTCTCCCGCCAGCCACAACACCTTCTGCACATTGAACGAGCTACGACGCCCCCAAATGGTCAGCATGACGATAGTCCTCAGGCAGCGTGCACGATGCGCGGCTCGCAACGCACCGGGAAGTTGACCGAATTGGCGATGAAGCAGAAATGATGCGCGCGCTCGTGCAGTTCGGCCGCCAGCGCCGCGTCGTCGCCAGCGCGGATGGTCACTTCGGGACGCAGGGTGACGGCGCTGAAGGCGCCGCCGCGCTCGCGGTCCTCGACCATGACGCCTTCGGCCTCGTCGCGGTAGGCCTCCACCGTCACCCCTTCGACCGCGCAGAAGTGCAGATACCAGAGCTTGTGGCACGCGGACAGCGACGCCACCAGCAAGTCCTCGGGATTCCAGCGCGCGGGATCGCCGCGAAAGGCCGGGTCGGACGATCCCGGCACATCGGGCTTGCCCGCCGCTCGGATCAGGTGGTCGCGGGAATAGGCCGCGTAGCTGGACGTGCCCGAGCCGGTGTTGCCGGTCCAGTCGACGGTGACGTTGTAACGGTGTTCGCCTTTCATCGGAATCGTCCTGTTCAAGAGGGAGGCCCGGGCGGGTGCGCCTGGAAAGTAAGGTAGCGTAGCGCATGCGCGGCCGCGACCGGCCCTTGCGCTTTACATCCCGTTTCAGCACAGCCCCGTTACTGTCCGTATCGTGACCGGTTTGCCAAACAGGAGCTCGCCATGATGAAAACCACCCTGACCTGCGCCCTGACGCTAGCCCTGCTCGCCGGCTGCGCGCCCACCCAGCCCGGCGCCGGCGGTTCCGCCCCCGTCGACAGCCACACCGCCCGCGATTCGCTGGACTGGGCCGGCAGCTACGAGGGCACCCTGCCCTGCGCCGACTGCCCGGGCATCCGTACCCGCCTGACGCTCGAACAGGACGGCCGCTACCAAAGACAGACCCAGTATTTGGACCGCCAGCCGCAACCCGAGGTCGTCACGGGTTCATTCAGCTGGGAGTCCGACGGCAGCACCATCCGTCTGGATGCGTCCGGCGACAGCCAGCGCTACTTCGTCGGCGAAAACCAGGTGACCATGCTGTACCGCGACGGCACCCGCCCGACCGGCCCGCTGGCCCCCCACTACGTGCTGCGCCGCGCGCAATAAGGCATCGCGCAACGCGCGCGCTTGCGGCTATGCTTGCCGCAACATCCGCGCCCACGCGCGGGGCCCTCTCCGCCCAAGGAAACCATGAAGACCGACCACGAGCTGCTTTCCGCCTTCGCCCCCACCGGCGCGCTGCGCGCGTCCATCAACCTGGGCAATCCCATCCTGGCGCACGCCGACCCCGTCACCGGCCAGGCCGGCGGCGTCTCGGTCGACCTGGCCACGGAACTGGCGCGGCGCCTGGACGTCCAGCTGGAGCTGGTGGTGTTCAAGTCGGCCGGTGAATCCGTCAACGCCGTGGCTGCCGAAGAGGCCGACGTAGGCTTCTTCGCCATCGATCCGCTGCGCGGCGCGCAGATCGCCTTCACCGCGCCCTACGTGGTGATCGAAGGCGCCTACCTGGTGCGCCAGGATTCGCCCATCGCGAGCATGGACGAGGTCGACCGCAAGGGCCAGCGCGTGGTGGTCGGCAAGGGCAGCGCCTACGACCTGTACCTTACGCGGGAACTCAAGCAAGCGGAGATCTTCCGCGCGCCCACCTCGCCCGCCGTCGTCGACACCTTCATGCAGGAAAACATGGAAGTCGCCGCAGGCGTGAAGCAGCAGCTTGAAGCCGACGCGCAGCGCCTGGGCGGTCTGCGCCTGCTGGACGGCCACTTCATGCTGATCCGGCAGGCCATGGGCGTGCCCAAGAGCCGCGGCGACAAGGCCAGCGCCTACCTGGCCGCCTTCGTCGAGGCCATGAAGAAATCGGGCTTCGTCGCCGAAGCCCTGGCCCGCCACAAGATCCAGGGCGCCGCGGTGGCGCCGCTGCAAGCCTGAGCCCGCTGCTCCCGCCCCGCAAAAACAAGGCCCCGCGCAAGCGGGGCCTTTGCACGCCGGCGGCGCGTCCTCAGTGGCTGATCATCCAGGGCCTTGCGCCCGCGAACGATTTCGCCCCATCCGGCGTGGTGCGCGTCTTGCCGGCCGCCTTGCCGCCGGAACAGCATCCGCAGTTCATGCCATGGCCGGAGCGCGAGCTGCGCGGTTCGTGGGCGCTGCGCTCGTTGACCGCGCGCGCCCGGTTCACGGCGGACGACAGCGCCGAGATCGCCGGCGCTCCCCCCAGGATGCGGCCGCACATCACGCCGCATTGCGGGCAGGCGGCGGGATCGCGCCACCTGGCCAGGGGCACCAGCGCCGCAAACTCGCCGCAATCGCCGCAGGCATAGTCATACATGGGCATGGGATGGCTCCTAGCGGTCGCGCGACAGCGGCATGTCCACGCCGCCCTGGATGTGCTTGACGGGGCCGGACGCCGACGGCTGGATGTCGAAGTCGAAGATCTCCGTCGGCAGCCACAACGTGGCGCAGGAGTTGGGGATGTCCACCACCCCGCTGATATGCCCCTGTACCGGCGCGCAGCCCAGCAGCGAATACGCCTGGGCGCCCGAATAGCCGAACTTCTTCAGGTACTCGATGGCGTTAAGGCAGGCTTGCCGGTACGCGACGTTGACGTCCAGGTAGTGCTGCTTGCCGGACTCGTCCACCGAAATACCTTCGAAGATCAGGAAGTCCTTGTAGGCCGGCGTGATCGGGCTGGGCTTGAAGATCGGGTTCTTGATCGCGTACTTCTCCATGCCGCCCTTGATCAGCGACACGCGCATGTGCACCCAACCCGCCATTTCAATGGCGCCGCAGAACGTGATCTCGCCGTCGCCCTGAGAGAAATGCAGGTCGCCCACCGACAGGCCGCCGCCCTTCACGTAGACCGGGAAGAACACCCGCGCGCCGCGCGACAGGTCCTTGATGTCGCAGTTGCCGCCATGCTCGCGCGGCGGCACCGTGCGCGCCCCTTCGCCCGCCGCCTTGTCGCGCGCCGCGCCCTGCATGGCACCCATGTGCGCCGTCTTCGGCGCGGGCGGATTGGCCAGCGGCGGCACGCGGTTGGGATTGGTGTCGATCAGCGCCTGTTCGCGCCGGTTCCAGGTGTCCAGCAGCTTCTTGTCCGGCAGGCAGCCGATCAGCCCGGGATGGATCAGCCCGGCGAAGTTGACGCCGGGAATATGGCGCGACGAGGTGAACATGCCATGGAAATCCCAGATGGATTTCTGCGCATGCGGAAAATGCTCGGTCAGGAAGCCGCCGCCGTTGTTGCGGCTGAAGAAGCCATTGAAACCCCACAGGCTGTCCGGCTTGGCGCCGATGTCCAGCAGGTCCACCACCAAGAGGTCGCCGGGCTCGGCCCCTTCCACGCCCACCGGCCCCGAAAGAAAGTGCACCGTGGACAGGTCCACGTCGCGGACGTCGTCGGCGCTGTCATCGTTCTTGATCGCGCCGCCGGTCCAGTCATAGGTTTCCAGCACGAAGTCATCCCCGGGCTTGACCCACACGGCCATCGGAATATCCGGATGCCAGCGATTGTGGATCTGCGCGTTCTCGTAGGGGGATTGGGCCAGGTCGACCTTGATGAGGGTATCGGTCATTCTCTTTCATCTCCAACGTAACTTGTTGATAAAACAGAAATTTCTATCTCCGACCGTGTAATTCGATGGCGCCGTGCAGCGCTTGTAAGTCGTTGATATGTAAAGCACAGTAGGCGAGTTTTAGATAACCGTAAACTGGGTATCCGACCAGTAGCCTTGGCGTCGGACGCAGGCGGCATGGGGCGCTTCCCACACTCACCGCAACCCATGTACCATCACTTCGTCCGGGCGCCATCGCGCATAACTTTTTCGAACATTTAATACAAAACACTACGCGACCAATAAACATACCTCCACCAGACTAATAGATTCGAAGTTCGATATCTTTTTTGAAAATGCAGTGAGCGTATTTTTATTGGATGCCATGCCTGCCGCCTCTTCCGTCTCCCGTAGTACAGCGCGAAATTGTGCGATTTATATTTCCGGCGGCATCGGCGACGGAGTGCTCAGCATGGTTTTTGTCCGAGCGCTGGCCGAACAAGCCGGAGGGACCGTTTCATTGCTGATGACTCAAAATGAGTCAGCACAGGAACTGTTCCGCGCTCAGCCGTACGTGAAGGAAGTCATCTCTCTGCGTTCGGAGAACCGTTTGCGAGGTTGGGAGCGCATCACGCGGGTGAAACAGATACTGGCGGACCGCGCCTACGACAGTCTGTTTCTCTTTACCTTCCGTACTCACATTGCGTTGGCGGCCCGCCTGGCGGGAATTCCGCAACGTATCGGTTTCGTACGCATGCACCAGCCGCATCTTGCAGCGCTGCTCACGCATCGCATTTGGGTACGCCGCAAAGGGACCCCGCACCCTGACATCTATACATGGCTGCCGTTGCTGTATGCGAAGGCAGGCTATCAGTTTGAACCGCGCTATCCCTCGCTGTTCTGTACGGATTCGGCGAGCAGCAAGGCCATGCAGTTCTGCCATGCGCAATCCCGCACGATTGGATTCGGCTTGAATGGTTCGATACCCTGTAAACGCTATAGCGGCAGGGCTTTTGCGCAAGTGGCGCGCATCTTGCATGCGCGGGATGGCGGACTGCGTTTTGTATTGGTGGGCGGCAGCGATGTCCAGGACATTGCACAAGAAATTCGCAGCTTGCTACCCGAATCCATAACTTTGTTGGATGCGACGCAACAGGCCAAGGACATATGCGATAGCCAGGCACTGATCGCGAGCTGTTCGGTGTTTGTCTCCAACGACAGCATGGGCATGCACATTGCAGCGGCCCACGGAATCCCGACGATAGGACTGTTCGGCGCCACTCCCGCATTGCGGTACGTACCCTGGTTGTACCCGGTAGAGGCCACAGTAAAAGGCGACATGGCCACCATCGCGCCGCAGACAGTGGCCGAGGCGATCTGGAAGCATCTGGCGACAACGGATTCGCACGGAGCTGCCGCTCCGGCGGGCCGATGCTCCCCCCAGTTATGATGCTGCCCATTCAGTCGCATTCCCAAGGTATCCCCGCATGGCCGTTCTTGACCGCCGCTCCCTCGCCATCCTGCTCCTCTGCGCCGCCAGCGCCCCCGCCGTCGCGCAAGACTGCGTTGCGCAGGTCCAGGCGGAGCAGGCGCGCATCGACCGCGCGCAGGACGTGCAGCGCACGCGCGAAGCATCCAACGATCTGCAATTGAATCGCGAGCTGTGCCAAGGCCGCCTGGACCTGCTGGATGCCAGGTACGCCCTGGTCGACGACTTCGAGGCCTGCCGCCGCAAAGGCGTGGAGTTCCCGGCAAAGATGGCGCGCGCGCTAAGCGACGCGTCCGAGGAATTGGCCGACAAAAAGGCCGCATGGATCAGAACCTGCGGCCTGCACATGAAAGACTGAGCGGCCCGCCAGGCGGCGGGCGCATGGCTCAGGCGGCCTGCTTTTCGGCGCTGTGCGGGAAGAAAATCGCACGGCTCGGATCGAAACCGTAGCGATGCTCGAACTCGGTCGCGTCCGCGGCCAGCGCCAGCACCGAATCCAGGATGAAATCGGCCTTCTCGTCCGGCAGCAGCACGCTGAAGTTCAGGCGGATGAAGCCTGGCTTTTCCATTTCCCGGCCATCCAGGATGGCCTGGCGCATCTGCTGCGACTCATCCGCGCCGATATCCAGCAGGCGATGCACATAGGGTCCCGCGCAGGCGCAGCCGCCGCGCGCCTGGATGCCGAAGCGGTCGCTCAGCATGCGCGTCACCAGTTGCTGGTGCACGAAACCGCCGCGGCCGTTGCGCACCCGGAACGAGAAGATCGGCAGGCGTGCCGCCGTCAGCGAACCCAGCAGCTCCAGCTGCTCGGCGCCCTGCCACCTGGCCAGCGCGCGCTCTACGAAGTGTTGATTGCGCTGGCGCATGAACTCGGCGCCCAGGGCTTCCTTCACCAGCAGCACCAGCGCCGCGCGGATATCGCCCACCACGTTGGGCGTGCCCGCTTCCTCGCGCGCTTCCAGGCTGCCGCTGTAGTCGTGGCCCGCGGGCGAAACGAAGCGCACCGTGCCGCCGCCGGGCCAGGTGGGCTTGGTGTCCAGCACCGCGTCGCGGCGCACGATCAGCACGCCCGACGCGCCCGGACCGCCGATGAACTTGTGGGGCGAGAAAACAATCGCGTCGATCGCCGCGTCGGCAGCAGGCGTCATCCGGATCGTCAGATAGGGCGCGCCGCCTGCGTAGTCCCACAGCATCTTCGCGCCCGCGGCCTTGACGCGCCGGGTCACTTCCGCCACGTCCGCCACGATGCCCGTCACGTTCGAAGCCGCCGACAGCGCGCAGATGACCAGCGCGCCCTCCCCGGCTTGCAGCGCCGCGTCCAGCTGCGCCAGGTCGGGGCCGCCTGCCGGGCTTTCCGCCAGCTCGACGATTTCCGCGCCGCATTCGCGCCACGGCAGGATATTGGAATGGTGTTCGTAGGGGCCGATGATGACGCGCACCTGGCGGCCCGCGGCGATGGCCTCGCGCACGCCGAACAGGTGCACCAGCCGGTTGATGCCCGCCGTCGCGCCCGACCCCGCAAAAATCACGGCGTGCTCATCGCTCGCGCCGCAGCACCGCGCAATCGCCGCGCGCGCCTCGCGGCGCAACCGGGTAATGAAGCCGCCGCAGTAGGAAGCCTCGGTATGCGAGTTGGCGTAGTACGGCAGCACCTGCTCAAGAATGAAACGCTCGACCTGCATCAACGCCCGGCCGGACGCCACGTAATCGGCGTACACCAGCGGCTTGACGCCATAGGGGCCATCGACCACCGCATCCTTGCCGATCAGCCCTTCGGCCAGCGCCGCGGCGACGTCGGCCGTCTTCAGGCTTTCTAGGAATTGCTGCAACGGCGTGATCTTGGCGGGGGTCGTTTTGGTAGGCGTATTCATGTCGGGGATGTTCCTGGGCACACCGAAATATCATACGATGGAAAGAAATTTGAAACCTCACCTAAATTTTGCCGAAAACCTCATAAATTGGGTCATTTGATCTTTTAAATGGAAAAAATAGATAAATTTGATCTGAATATCATCTCCTGCCTGCAAAAGGATGGCGCGCTGTCGCAGCGCGAGCTGGCCGATCGCGTCGGGCTGTCGCAAAACGCCTGCTGGCGCAGGCTGCAGCGCCTGAACGCCTGCGGCATCATTCGCGGCACCCGCGCCGAGGTCAATCTGGTCGAACTGGGGCTGGACCTGACGGTATTCGTAATGATCCGCACCAGCCACCACGCCAAGGCCTGGGCCGACGGATTTCGCCAGCACGTGGAACGCCTGCCCGAAGTGACAGAGTTCTATCGCATCGGCGGAGACTGGGACTACCTGATCAAGGTGGTCTGCCGCGGCATGGCCGGGTACGACCGCTTCTACCAGAAGCTGATCACGGATTTCGAGCTTTCCACGGTGACGGGGTTCTTCAGCATGGAGGCCATCATCGAGAACCGGCCGCCGGATCTGGGGGGATTGGAGGGATAAGGCAGGCGAGCATGGCGCACGGGACGCCCGACCCATGCGGACATGACAGAACCGTGACGGCGGGACGATCGGATTTGTAATTCCAATGACCGCGGATTGTCGGGCGACGGCCTGCACACTGGCCCCGCCAATCCGCCAGAAGACATGGTTCCCGTGGCTTCCGGTCGGTAGACGCATATCGATCTTCCCCGCTCACGGAGTCCCCCATGAAAAAGCTATATGCCGCGGCGGTCGCCACGGCACTGTCCGGCGCCGCCTATGCGCAGCCCTCTTCCGTCACGCTCTATGGCCTTATCGACACCGGCATCGGCTATGCCAACGTCGATGGCGCCTACACCGATCCCGCCACCGGCAACCGCACCCGCGTCGACAGCAGCCGTATCGGATCCACCACCGGCACCACCGCCGGTTCGCGCTGGGGCCTGCGCGGCAAGGAAGACCTGGGCGACGGCCTGTACGTGCTCTTCCAGCTGGAGTCCGGCTACGACAGCCGCAACGGCAACTCGTTGCAAAGCGGCCGCCTGTTCGGCCGCGAAGCCACTGTGGCCCTGGGCAGCGCCGACTGGGGCGGGGTACGCCTGGGTCGGCAATACAACATTGCCTCGCGCTACTTCACCGGCATGTTCGGCTCGTCGTTCGGCGGCGGCTTCAATCAGTTGAACACCGGCGCAGGCCTGGGCTTCAGCTCGGCCAACTTCGTGCGCTACGACAACCTGGTCGTCTATGAAACCCCGTCGATGGGCGGCTTCACGGGCGCCATCGGCTACGCCTTCAACGCCGACGACCGCCGCCTCGCCCAGACCGGTTTCGCCACGGCCGACAACACCCGCGCCATCTCGGCCGGCCTGCGCTATGACAACGGCCCCATCATGGGTTTTGCCACCTACGACCAGCTCAATGCCTCGAACAAGCTGAGCCCAAGCCAGACCGACGCCACGCCGCGCTCCTACATCGTCGGCGGCTCCTACGACTTCGAAGTCGTCAAGGTGGCCCTGGCCTACAACCGCATGAGCGATGGCTGGTTCGCAGGCAAAGGTTTCCCCAATGGCGGCAGCATCGGCGGCTTTACCGGCACACCTTCCTACGCCTTCGTGAAAGGCTTCCGCTCGAATGCCTACATGCTGGCTCTGGCCGTTCCCGTCGGCAGATCCGGCGGCGCATTCGCGTCATGGCAGCGCGCCGACGCCAACAGCAAGCAGCTCACGGGCGGTGACGCCGCCAGCAACACCTATAGCCTCGGCTACAACTACAACCTGTCCAAACGGACCGATCTCTATGCCGTGGCGTCCTACACCACCAACTGGGCGTTCCAGGACAACGTCAAGGCGACTGAAGTGAACATGGGCATTCGCCACCGGTTCTAACGCAAGGTTTCATAAGACGCTGTATGCAGGGAATCCCTTGATTGAGCCCCCTCCGCGAAGGGAAGGCCAGATGATCGCCGCGCGCCCTTCCGGCGCGCGCTTTTTCTGATGCCGCGCGGTTGCCGGGCTCGCATGCGTGCGCTGATCACAAGGGCCGCGCCGCCAGCATGTAGCTGCCGCCCCGCATCGTGTGCAGCAGCTTGGGCCCCGGCCCTGCGTCGACCTTCCTGCGCAACCTGCGCATCGCGACCGCAACCGCATGCGACTTGAAATTGCGTTTGTCTTGGATATGCAGCTTCATTTTCCAGACCTGCTCGGCCAGCTCCCATTCCACGCACACGACCCCGGGCCGCTGCATCAGAAAAGCCAGCAAACCGAATTCCTTGGGCGTGAGCTGCAGGAACTGCCGGCCACGGTAGGCGCGGCAGCGCAATAAGTCCAGCTCCAGGTCGGCAAGCTGCAACCTGGGGTTGGACTCGGGGGGATTGATCACGGAGGATTCAGCCACGCCGGGCTCGCCTGCCGCGCCGGCGGCTATCGCCCCGACGCGTTCTGGCGTTGTACTTCAGCCTGGTACTCCGGCCCCGAACGCAGGCGGAAATACTCCGTAAATGCGGCCTTGTACTGCGGGCTGTAAATATCCGGCGTCTCTTCGCCGCGCCAGAACCGGTCCACGCCCGCGCGCTTCCAAAGCGCCAGGTCGGCCAGCACTTCGGCGCGCGTCAACGAGGGCCCATAAGGATTGGCCAACCCAGCGGGCGGCGGCGCGGACTGCGCCAGCGCCGTGCCGGTAGCGGCGGCCGACAGCGCCAGGATCAATGCGGCTTTGCGGATAATCTGCATGTTTGCTTCCTATGTATCGTGGAGGGGACTGCACGATCAAATTCTAGGAAAGCGATGCGGACAGAAAGCGGATAGCGGGATTACGTTTTTGAAATGGCGGGCCGGCCTGACGCAGCCCCGCGCTTTCCGCCCCTACCAGGCCAGCCCCTGCTGCGCCAGTCCAAGGCGCCGCGGTCTCAAGAACACATAACAATGCTGGAACCCGTCCGCCACGACGTGGCGCGCGCCCGTCATCCCCGTTATGCCGGGCTCGAATGTCTTGAAGACCTGAAAGCCCTTGGCCTGCTCGACCTTGAAGCTCAGGCGATCGGGCTTGTCGTTATAGCCGAGCACCAACATCCCATCGTCGGCCAGCACGTGATGGCATTCAAACATCAACTGATTGAATGCGTCTTCCGTATCCAGGCCGAAGCCGATCAGTCCGTTAGCGAACACCACATCAAAGCCATGCGGCGGATAGTACGAAGACAGTTCAGTCGCCGAACCCACCACGTGCCTGTTGGGCGGGCCGTAGGCGGCGTTGCGCGGATTCAGGTCTATCGAATAGAAGTCCAGATCCAGCAACCGGTCATAGTGCCAGTTGTGCTTGTCCAGACCGATGAAAAGGCACCTGGCCGCCGGCGCCGCCGCGCCGCGCCGGAAATGTTCATTGACGTAGTCGAAGACTTCTTGCTCCATGAACATCCGGCTAGGCACCCTCAGCCGGAAATCGACGCCTAGCGTCTTGGCAAGAGCCGGAGAAGCCCGGAAAGCCGCCCGCTTCAGGGCATATGATATTTTTCTGATGAACTTCATGATCCCCAAAACCCCGAATAACGCCAATATCCGAGTGGCCTTCCAGCAGGCCATCAGCCTCATTTTTTTGAATTCTAGGTTGGGGCTTTTTCTTCTATCCTGAGTTTTTCTGGACTCGTATTAACCTATTCTTGTAGCGGCATCAGATCGCAGGTCCGGACCTGCAAGGCAAGGCTCAAGGCGTCCATGAGTCCTGGCGTCCGGCATTCACGTGTTGCGTACTGACTTGGCGTCGCCGGTCGTGAATTGGCCGTCCCAGGGTCGATGAGACCGATACTGTCAATCTCCTTTTTTCATCGCAATCTGAACTGCACGTCAGTACCGGATTCAGGGAGCGGCGATCTCATAGCTGAACACAAGCACCGCCTGGCTCGGTACGGCGTTGCCATCCTGGATTGCGGGCATCATTCGCACCCCGCTCGAGGCTACGACGGCGGCCTGATCCAAAGTGCTGTTCCCTGAGGGGAAAATCAGCGCGCTACGCAGCACCTTCCCCTGAACATCCAGCATCACACGTACCCAGACTGTGCCCTTGGCCCCAGCCGACTTGGCCTGCGGCGGATAGGAGAGCGCGGGAGCTCCGGTAATGAACAGCGCCTTTGGCATGGCCATCGGCCATGGCTCAGGCGAGGCCTGACCCGTCTGCGCCGCGGGACATCCCAGCGGTGGCGAAAGCGGAGATCGCACCTGGCACGGCTGAACTTCGGGCGCCGCGCGTTGCGCATGCACGGTCACCAGGCCATTTGCCAATTGCTCCCGGGTCGGCCCTGGCTTCTCGTAGGTCGTGCCGTCGCGCGCGTCCCGGTACATCAAAACCAATCCCATGACGCAAATCGCCGCAAGCACCATCTTCAGCTTGTTGGCCGCCAACCACCGCAACGCGTTCCGGCCGCGGTCAAAGCGCGCCGAAGCCGTGCGCCATGCCTCGATGCGCGCCCACCCCAGATCCAGCACCGACAAATGAGGCGCAATGCTCAGCAATTGCGCGAAATCCCGTCCATGCAAGTACGCCTGCACAAGATTCGGCTCAGCCCATCTGTGCGCCAACCTAAGGACTGCATCCAGGCGCACACGCAGGGGCGGCGGCAGCTGGCTGTACTGTTCCATCTGGTCCAACAGCATGTCGACCCAATCGGAGAGGTCCTGGTCCTGCGGAAATGGCGCGCTCAGGCCGTTCCAGTCGAACGCCCGGCGCGCGCCATTGAAGAGCGCCAGGCGGCCGTCCGGCTGCAGGCGCATCGCCCGGGCCAGGCTCCAGGCCAGAGCGTCCCTGGCCTCCAGATGGTCTAGCCGGCGGTCAGCCAGGGCGCTAGCGAGCATCTGCGCAACCTCGTCATCGGGCGCCTGCATCAGACGGCGGGTCCAGTGCTCGATACCTGCTTCCAGTTCCTCTCGGGATGGCGGAAACCATTCTGCTTGAACCGCTGGCCCTGGCTCCTGCGCATGCGCTGGCGGTGCTTGCCTCGGGACCGCTTCCATCCCGGACTCGGGCGCGAACTCGGGCGTGTCCCCCGGCGCTGCGTCAGGTCCCGCTTGCGGCGCGTCGGACAAAGGCAACGCACTGCAAGCGGCGGATTCCCCTTCCTCGATCTGTATGTCGGCCCAGGATCGCGCATGCTCGTATGCGCCGCGCAGGATGGCAAAGCCTTCCGGGTCAGCGGCCTGGTCGATCCGCTTGAGCGCCGCCGCATAGGCGCGGCGGATGGCCTTCTGGTCGCTGGTGGGCTCAATGCCCAATCTGGTAAAGCTCGCTGCTGCCACGGTACTAGTCCTGTTGCGTGGGATCAAAGCCTGGAGCAAACACGGCGGCCCGTTCAAGCACGTCGACCACGCGACGCAGCCGCTCTGCGGCACGCACGGCAAGCCGCTCCTCCTGGGTTTCCAGCGCCTGTTCAAACAGCACTATTTCGTGGGCGAGCAGTTCGCGGTCATCGCCACGCAGCACCTGGTAGACGCGCTCGGCCCGCGCCACCAAGGCGCGGTTGACCGCCAGTTCCCGAGGATGGATCTTCAACTCGGCCAGTTCGCCCAAGCGGCGCTGGATATCGGCGTCGCTCATCTGCGCGCCGCCGCCCTGGATCACCAGACGTTGTGCCGCGCCGCCTCGCGCCAGCGCAGCCTCGACCTCCAGCAAGCCATTCACGTCATAGGTAAAACGCACGTTGATGGCGCTTTCCAGACGCGACAAGCGCGGCAACGACATGTTCAGAGTGCCTAGCAGGATGTTGTCGCGGACAAGGCGGGACTCCCCCTGGTAGATGTGCAGCTCGACCTCGCCCTGGCCGTCTTCCATCGGCATGTATGTTTCCTGGCGGCTGACGGGCACGATGGCGTTGCGTTCGATGATGGGTGCAAACTGGCCTGGCAGACGCTGTCCGGACGAGGTGGTGCGCGTGGTACTGATGCCCAGCGTGTAGGGGCATACGTCGGTCATCACGACCTCTTCCAGCGCCTGGTCCTTCATCTTCAGTCCCGCCATCACCGCAGCGCCAGCCGCCACCACTTGATCGGGATCCATCTCGGCATTCGGAAAGCGGCCGAACATGCGCGTGACCAGCTGGCGCACCAGCGGCATGCGCGTGGCGCCGCCCGCCAGCACCACGGTGGCAATGTCCTGGCTCTTGATGTTGGCGTCGCGCAATGAGCGCTCAACCGGCATGCGCAAACGCGTCAGCAGCGGCGCGCACAACTGCCCAAGCAGTTCCTGGCTCAATTCGAGCGCATATTCTTCGCCGCGCCAGTCCAACGCAATGCGGGCGGCAGGTTGGGTCGACAACTGGCGCTTGGCGCTTTCAGCCTGCGCCAGCAGCCGTTGCATGAAGCGCCGGTCCTCGCGCGCGGCCGCGGCCCGCGCATGGGTATCGAAGAACTTCTGAACGATCTCATTGACGAAATCCTCGCCGCCAAGGAAGTTGTCGCCCGCCGTGGCGCGCACCTCCATCACGCCTTCGAAGAGTTCCAGCACCGACACATCGAAAGTGCCGCCACCAAGGTCAAAAACCAGGAACTGGGTCTCGTCCTCGCTCTGGTGCAGGCCATAGGCCAGCGCGGCCGCGGTGGGTTCGTTGACCAGACGTTCGACGGTCAGGCCCGCCAACTTCCCCGCGTTGCGCGTTGCCTTACGCTGCGAGTCGGAAAAGTAGGCCGGCACGCTGATCACGGCCTCGGTAACCGGGTGGCCCAGCACGGCTTCGGCGTCAGCCTTCAGCGCGCGCAGCACCAGCGACGATAGTTCTTCTGCGCGGAATTCCTTGTCGCCCAACTGGAACAGCTTGTCGCTGCCCATGTGCCGCTTGAACAACGCGGCGGTGCGCTCGGGATGCGTTTGAAGGCGCTCATGGGCGGCCTGCCCCACCAACACGCGGCCATCTTCATCCAGGCTTATGCAGGAGGGTGTCAGAAAGCTCCCCAACGGATTGGGTACCAGGCTCGCCCGGCCGTCCTGCCACAGGGCCGCCAAACTATTTGTCGTACCCAGGTCGATACCGATGATCATGAGAAAAGCCTGTTCCGGTTCCAATAATACGGGCGCTCCGCGCAAGCGCGAAACGCCCCATGGACCTACGATTAACGGCCAGGAAGGAGAGAAATGTAGCGGGCGCGGCCAGGTCAGGCCGCAGCAACCAGATCCATCTGGCCCGCAGCATGACCCAAGCGCCGCGGCCGCAGAAACACATAGCAATGCCGGAACCCGTCCTCCACGATGTGACGCGCGCCAGTCATTCCTGTTATGCCAGGCTCAAAAGTCTTGAAAACCTCAAAGCCTGCGGCCTGTTCAACCTTGAAGCTCAGGCGGTCGGGCTTGTCGTTGTAGCCAAGCACCAGCATCCCGTCGCTGGCCAAGACGTGATGGCATTCGAACATCAATTGATTGAACGCTTCCTCGGTATCCAGGCCGAAACCGATCAGCCCATTCGCAAAAACCACGTCGAAGCTGTTCGGCGGATAGTGCGAAGACAATTCGGTCGCCGAACCTACCACGTGCCTGCCGGGCGGGCCGTAGGCCGCATTGCGCGGATTCAAGTCTATTGAATAAAAGTCGAGGTCCAGCAACCGGTCGTAATGCCAATTGTGCTTGTCCAGGCCGATGAACAAGCACCTCGCCGCCGGAGCGGTCGTTGCGCGCCGGAACTGCTGATTGACATACTTGAAGACCTCTTGCTCCATGAACATCCGGCTGGGCACCCGCAAGCGGAAATCAAGGCCTAGGGTTCTGGCAAGAGCCGGAGACGCGCGAAAAACGGCGCGCTTCAGCGCGTAAGGTATTTTTTTGACGAACTTCATGATCCTCCAGAACTTCAAAAACAAACCCGTATGGCACCAAGTACCAAAGCAGCCCCCGCGGGCCGCCAGCCTCACTTGTTTTTTGTGAGGTCCATTCTTTATTCGAATTCTTCCTTGACCTTGCCGACAGCCGACGAATCGTAGCTATCTCAGCCGGGATATTATTTATTCGAAGATTTTTCAGTCCGATACCGCTATGCCAGCCGCAAGCCGCGCCGCGCCCGTCCAGAGCCTTGGACATGAACGCATTGCGTGGAGAGGATCCTGGCTGGGCCGCCGGATGGATGGCTTTTTATGGGTTCACCTATCCAGCGTTTCCCCAATGCATCGCCCCGCAGCGCTGCATTGAGACAGGATCTTTGCGTCCTACCGTTCCAGATGGAAGCCAGACGCTGCGCCCCATCTACTTATTTCTAACGGCTAGGTACGACCATTCTTAATGGCGCTCTTGTTTTTTTATTTTTGGTCGAATGGCGCCAAAAAATAAACACCGTTTTACTAATTTTCATGCATACAACATCATGCCGACTAACGGACATTGACAAGACAGTCGCGCCACTCCGACTACCTTGCCGCTCCTTCAGGCAACGCAAGAAGGTCATTCAACTCCAGGCCGCCGCCTTGGTTGGTGCTACCTGCCGAGGTCTATACATGCCTCCCAGCAACCTCTAAAGGGAGCATCAGGAGCGACCAATCGCCACAGTTCACGCGAGGCAACACACTGAAACCACCGTTCTTCCAGACCGAAAATCTGGTACCGGCTTTGCACGGCAACCTCGACTGCCAAACCTGCGTCTACCTGTACCACAATCCACTTCAGAAATCTCTCGTACTCGTTTAGAGAGAAAAATCCATCAATCTTCTCCCATGGGCAATCGGTCATCGCGCTATCCATGGCGAATCACCTGAAAATCAATCCGCACCACACGCTGCGAGCGAGGAATTCGCGCGTTCTTCCGAGGGCGTCAAAGCCAGCGTCCGATAGCTGACGGACATCGAAGTCACGGAAACCAAAGTAAAGGCGAATGTGGAAATGGCGGTGTACAGATAAAACGCCACGCCTGGCGCCCGCGGCATCTGTAGCAGAAAGATCCGGACAGCCTCTAGCAAGAGCAATAGCGGCACCGGCAACATGGCCACCGCCAGCAGGCGTAACCGGTTGCCCTTCACCAGCCCCGCAATCCGCGACAAGTCCAACCTGCCGGTCAAGGCTGCGTGCGGTAATGCCAGAAAGAAATATCCCAGGAAAAAGCACGGCGACAATATCAACAACAGCACCAGCACCATGCCAAGCCAATGCGGGCCGGCTGGCCCCTCGGAGAACAGCATCACGATGTAGGCCAGAAGCGCAACCACGAACGCTAACGCGGCACTCACCAACAGTACGATGAAATACATGCGTTCGGGCTTGCCTGCCACGGGGCGAGGCGCAGGAGTTTCATTTAGAAGGATGCACCGATGCCAAGCCACCGCCGCCAGGACTGGGGCGGCGGTACTCACCATCCATCCGGCCAGCTCCAGCAGTTTGCTCTGCTCGACATATGCGATGTCGTTCAGATACATGCCCAAGACCACGCCACCTAGCAGAATCAGGATCAATAGCGGCGATGCGCCGATCAACCGTCCGCCATGGTCGCCTAGATAATCCAAGGTCTGGCGGATGACCCGCAGTATGGGGAGTTTCTTCCGCATTTCTTGCTCCATGATGTGCGTTAGCCGTCGCTGCTTCGCAAGGGCTGCTTTATGGCAGACCAAGCGTGGCCTGTTCAGGATCTTTGCAGCCCAATCGGTCAGGAACTTGGCTGTGGTTCCTCTGATTAATAACGGCGGGTCATGGAGTTTCTTAATTCTAAATGTAGTCTGACACCTTATTTTCGTGTCCTGTCATGTGCGCTCGCACTGGGTTAAGTTCAATATATCTACAACACGCCAGCGGAATAAAGGTGTCAGACTACAATTTTCGCTGGCCGCCCGCGCCGTCGGGTAACCACCTGTCGATGCAGGCCGTTTTCCAAACCCACACAATACGCTTCCGACCCAAGCGGGTTTCCTGACTGAGTCGATTGTCGAATGCACTCCATTTCTTCAGTGGACACCGCTGATTCCACGTAGCTGCGATAAACAGTTCAACACTCGTCCTCCGAACAACCAAGCGCCAGATACAAGGGATGCAGTTCCAGCATCGCATCTTCGGCCATCCCCATGCGACCTCTGTAGCTCGACCAAGGGTAGTCTGCCGCGTGTCCTGTCATGTGCGCTCGCACTGGGTTAAGTTCGATGTATCTACAACACGCCAGCAGGTAGGCTTCTGTCTGCACGACGCTCGACTTATACCGACTCTCCCATAACGTCCCTGAGCGCCCCCAGCGTTGATTCCATCCGCGTCGCGCGCGGGCCTATCTCCTGCATTAATTTCGCTAGCGTCATCGGTTCATCCGTCGGCATCAGGAGCAGATGCACATGATTGGTCATCAGACAATATGCATATACTCGGACGCCAAGTTCTGTACTTTTCTCTTTGAGGTCGCACAGATACGCTTGATAGTCTTCTGGCGCAGTGAAGATTGCTTAAATCAAAAAGGTGTCAGACTACATTTTCAGCGGTGGAAAATGCAGTCTGACACCTTTTTTCTTTAGTCTGACACCTTTTTTTCAAATAGGTACTGCCATTTTAATTTACACAGCTAAATTTTCAAAAAAACACTCACCGCAGCGGCGCATATTGGAGATACGAGAAGTACAAATTTAGCCATAAAGAAAAACCTTTCCATAGTTGGGAATTGGTACCCAACATCAGACGCGATCATAACCAGAGCAGGAATCAACAAAAACTCAAAAACCACCCCACCAATAGAAAAAATAATAGAAAAAAACAAAACAAAGAAAAAATATTTCTTAAGAAATCTAAAAATTATTCTTTTCATTTTCCCTTTCTTGCTACAGCTGTTCAAAACAGCACTTACCGCTGCGTTCGTAGATTCTGACCCCAAGACTCCCAGACCTGCCCCCGCCACCCACGCAAAAAACACTAAAAAAAGGTGTCAGACTACATTTTCAGCGATGGAAAATTTAGTCTGACACCTTATATCCAGTCTGACACCTTATTTTTCCGACACCGCCGAATCCATAGCAGGGCACAAATGAGTGCGTGGGGAAGCCTCATAGGCTAGCACCATTTTTATTATGGATATATGCCCTTCTCCTCCAGCTCTGAGAAAATGTACATTACCCCCTCTTTAATGCATTCCACATCCTTTCTCAAAATAACCCCCACCGCAGAAACATTCAATACCACCGTATAGATATTTCCGCTCCGCTCCCCGTCAACTTTCAGCAAAAAGAACCCTTTATTTTTTTTGATATCAACGTCAAGATTTGAAAAAAATCTTCCAAAGAAATAGCTTCCACGCTAGAAAATCCAAATCGTTCCGCATATTTTCCAGCCATGATAAAAGTAGAAATTAATCCAATCCTCTCAATGCTCTTGCAATATTTTTGACGTCAATCAGCTCACCATTAGCCACTTTGTCCACCACATTCCATATGACTTGTTTTGCCGGACCATGGTCGAATAAAGGTGTCAGACTACAATTTTCGCTGGCCGCCCACGCCGTCGGGTAACCACCTGTCGATGCAGGCCGTTTTCCAAACCAACACAATACGCTTCCGACCCAAGCGGGTTTCCTGATTGAGTCGATTGTCGAATACACTCAATTTCTTCAGCGGACACCGCTGATTCCACGTAGCTGCGATAAACAGCTCGGCGCTCATCCTCCGAACAACCAAGCGCCAGATACAAGGGATGCAGTTCCAGCATCCCATCTTCGGCCATCCCCATGCGACCTCTGTAGCTCGACCAAGGGTAGTCTGCCGCGTGTCCTGTCATGTGCGCGCGCACTGGGTTAAGTTCAATATATCTACAACACGCCAGCAGGTAGGCTTCTGTCTGCACAACGCTCGATTTATACCGACTCTCCCATAACGTCCCTGAGCGCCTCCAGCGTTGATTCCATCTCCGCGTCGCGCGCCGGCCTATCTCCTGCATTAATTTCGCTAGCGTCATCGTTTCGTCCGTCGGCATCAGGAGCAGATGCACATGATTGGTCATCAGACAATATGCATATACTCGGACGCCAAGTTCTGTACTTTTCTCTTTGAGGTCGCACAGATACGCTTGATAGTCTTCTGGCGCAGTGAAGATTGCTTGGCGGCTATGACCGCGTTGCACAACATGATGAGGTGTATGCGCGATCACTACGCGCGGCAGGCGTGGGGCCATTGGTGCTCCTAACTCGATGTTTGATCGAATCCACGCTAGCATTTTTCCCCGAGCCATTGAAGCATTGCGGGACAAAGCGCTCACTCAACCGGAAGTCCCACATCGGGAGTCCATCTTCGCCTCACACATCATTCAAAATAGGTTCCAGATAAAAATTCCAGCTATCGAAAATGTAGTCTGACACCTTTTCTCAAGTCGAGAAATACCAATCCCCCTCCGATAATCGAAAAAGCGACGCAATATATGGATCGAAGATAACCATCTCGCACGAGTATCAGCCCGATAGACCGCATTAATTTATGTAAGAATTTACTGTGCATACTTTGATTTTACATATTCACCAATTTCATTGAAAAGTACCGCTCCCGAGGGGAGGACGTTACTTGCTGCCCGCGCACCAAGATCTACTACAGCCCCCTTAGCATAGGCATCCAAATTGGGGCGCATAACCTGTTCCAGCCCCCCCCTAGCAACCAACTGCTAACATCAGCCCCCGCTGATGCTATCTTGCAAATCAAAAAGGTGTCGGACTACATTTTCAGCGGTGGAAAATGTAGTCTGACACCTTTTTCCGGGCGGCCTCCCACCTGTGCACTTCATGCCTCGGTTAACCCTCGCTCCGACCGTCTATCAGACAGTACCTACTTGACAGGGGTGCTTACGTTTACACACTTACTCGTCATCAGCTGATTGACGCCTCTGTGTCAGACTAAACTTAGATAGTCAGAAAATCTAGCCTGATATCTTTTTTAGACACCTTATTTATGTAGTCTGACGCCTTATTTATAATTGTTGGCTCCAGAAATTGCGCCCATCTTACTGTTTCGCACACCTACCTGAGTATTATGTCCAAGGAAGTCAAAAAAGGTGTCAGCCTACATTTTCAGCTGTGGAAAATGTAGGCTGACACATTTTTTAATTTGAGAACCCTCTACCCACACTTCCCTCCTGGATACGCCATAATTATCTGAAATATTCCAGACCCATTAAGCCCAGGTGGTATTAAATCGTATTGTTCCCGGCCTTTGCAGTAGAGAATAGTCTTTTCATCCTCAATTTTCGAAGCCCCTACACTCTGGAAAAGCCTTTCGTTCATCTCTTTAACTCCTTCACTCCAACCAGAAGAAGAGAATTCCATCATAATGAGACCAGCCCCCGATTTTAACGATCTATCGTCCATCAGGGCATTGCCATTTATTTTATAAACATCAGGAATCAGGTCTATCATTTTTTTGTAGACCACAGCCACATCCCCCGGCGATCTGATGATCACAAAAATCATCAAAACCATCCATATCGGAATAATTAATAAAGCCCACCTTCCCACGCTCAATTTCATCCTTTTTTCCTCGATTCTTCATACCTATTTAAAAAAAGGAATTTGATAGCCTGTATATCCACCAAAACCTACCCCTGCGCTACCCCCAGGGGTTCCAACTCCGAGTTCCCATGCACTCTCCCCCCCTATTGACTTATTAATACCCGAACAAAGCCAGCCACAATACCCAGCCTGTATCCCAGCCCCCAGCAGGAATTCGTTGGTTTTTGCAGCGCGCTGCTCCATATTGCGCTTTACATTTTCAGACAGAGAACCGAAATTTAGACTTGCACCTGGAACAACAGGGACTGATCCTCCCCCCCCGACATAGACACGACCGTCATGAAGGTTAATAGTTACCACTCCACCAACCCCTAATCCAGCAATCTGAAATGTTACATAATCGGGACGGCTATATTCATTTCCGGCTCGACCATACGCCACACCTGCCTGGCAATCCCCATTTCCGATAGAACACGGTCGAATTGCATCTCCTCCTACAAAACTCCCTTGCCATGTCAGTTTGCCATACGGCGAAGACAAACCCGATAGGGCTTTAACCGAGTCGGAAAAACTGGCAAATCCGGAATACGTGAAATCACCCATAGCCTGCATGGACTTAACCCATGCATGTTCCTGTTGGTAATCGCGGATCTCGGAATCACTCACGAATTTTTGGTTATACAGCGGGCTTCCTTCGGGAAACTCCGCCCAACATTTAACTTCGTAGCAAGCCGCTTTGGTCAAACGCTCCTGCTTGGCAGAGTCGCCATTTGCTTCTAGTTTAATTCTCTCCAATTCCGATATATGGAGTTGGCGATTGAATTGATCAGCTACAGCTGCGCCTCCCGCCCCGCCCACATCACCTATGGCGCCGCCCGCTGCACTTGCAATGACGTTAAGAATAACGTTCCTGACTTGATCTCGCGTCTCCCCGGACAAACCCGCCACAGCCAGATCCACCTGCTCTCGTACCAAGTTGGTTGCAAGATCTCCAGCAACCGTGCCCGCAATTGCCCCAGCTACATTTCCCCCGCCCAACGCCGCCGCTATTCCCGCCACCGCCGCGTGCAGCCCGATCGCGCCCGGCTTACCTTCCCCCCAAAGATCCGGATCCTTCTCCTTTAGGGTCTTCAGCGCATCCCCCGCAAGCTGCATCCCCAACTGCCCGAACGCCTGCTGGAACTCCAACTGCTCGCGGACCTTGTCCTTGTCGAAGATCTGCCCGATGCTGCCGTTCGCGCCGGCAGTATCCCGGCTAAGTCCCGCCGTGCTATCCCGGCCGCTGTCCTTGTCCGAGCGCACCTCAATCGTGCCCGGAGCAATCGCAGCGTAGGTCGTGCCGGAATCGCTGCCGCTGGTTTGGCCGAAGCTGAACCCTGACGGACCGGCCTTGTTTGCGCCGCCCTTGTTGGCAACGTCGAATGCGCCTGACATGCCCAGGTTCACGCCCACGGTGGTGGACTTGTAGTCGGCCTTGTTCTTCAGATCGGTAAAGCCCAACGTTTCCGTCGACAGCCTGTTCTTCGCGGCATCGGCGTCGCTGGCGATCACCGCGCCGTTGAGCTGGGTATGTTTGCCCACGGAGACGTCGAAGCCGCCCGACCCCGCATACAGTCCGGACTGCTCAATCACGCTGTCGTAGTTCGACTTGGTCTTGCCCGTGCTGGCGCCGATGTAGGCGCTGCCGGTCATGGAACCGAAGCTGAAGCTGCCACCCGCGTTGGCCTGCTTCTGCTTGGCGTTGTAGCGGTCGGTGTCTTGCTGACTGGCGATGGTCAGATTCCTGCCGATGTCTGCACGGATGCTGTCGGCGCGCGCCTGCGCGCCTTCCAGCAACGTGTCGCGGCCCGAAGCCAGCGTCAGGTTGTCGCGTGCGCTGATCTGGGTTTCGCGGTACGTCGTGCCGTTGCCCTTGGCGTTGCCGCTGCCCATGTAGCCGCTGGCGAAGATATTGATGCCTCGAATAAAGGTGTCAGACTACATTTTCAGCGATGGAAAATGTAGTCTGACACCTTATATCCACCTGACTCATTCACCACCTTCACAGAGATATTATTGATACCTAAATAATCAGACACCTTCTGAGCCCTGATTGCTTGCGCTTAGCTAGGAACCTCCCAAAGAAAAAAGGTGTCAGACGACACCTTCATCTTCGGAAAATGTAGTCTGACACCTTATTTTTTTGAGCCGGTTCGAATGTAGGCAGGGGATCGAATCCCGGAGCAGTTTCTGCAATACTCCGACTGCGTGCATGGTCTGTCTTCCTTCAAACGGTTTGGTCGCCTTATGAAGGGTATAAGACTGGCGCCATGCACGCACTGATCACCTACGAGCAAGTCTTCGGACTTCGCCTCGCATCTCAAGCCTCTGAATTGAAATGGATTTCCCTGGAAATTCGTAGGGAAACCTCAGTGTCTGACACCTTTATTTATTGAGGTCTTCTATAACCGCCAGCGAATCCACCAGGGGCTAGGTTATCGAATCCCTGCTCAGGTCGAGGCCTCCGCACCTCAACCAAACTGTCCGAGAAATCCGGGGCAGCTCAGACTACATTTTTAGATTTGAAAAATTTAGTCTAATCCCTTTTTTCAATTATTTATTCACGTACAACGGCTAAGAGCCAAACGCAGGGCGGAGCCCACGTGATCGGGAGAGCTATCTGCTGAGATGACGACATTGTCAGACTCGGTAAATCCATCACCGCTCCAAGCTTCCAGTTTCTCATGATGACTTGGCGTCATTTCCAAGACTCCGAGTTTACCTTCCACATTGCAACTCCTCATATCTTTAAATAGAGCTTTCTTGGTCTTATATCCGTATATATCCACCAACCTCGCAACCCAATCTTTATAGCGCTTCGTCATGGAATCTAAATCATAAAAATCCCTATCGAATGTAGCCTCGGGATGAATCCACACATCCTTCCTTGGCTCCGGCAAAACAAAGCGGCTTTTCGACAGGGCATCCAGCAATGCTTCACCGACTTCTCGGTCAGCAGCGTCGACGGGCAGCAAATGCATGGAGCCTTTGTGGTCAGCGCGGCTGCTTCCATACCCCGAATAGGTTTGAATGCAAAGAAATTCCTTATTCAGCTTCACATTTGCCCAAGTTCTAGGCACCACTTCGTTTTTCATTCGATCACCGTAACTTTCAGTTTTACGCCTTGACTTTCGGCGTATTGAGATGCCCTGACAATTTCCGCCCACTGCGCCGAAGTGGTAGCCTTGGGAACCGCCACTTGAACTTCTCGACTGACAATGTCAGCCGCCTTGAGGTTTACGGATTGGAGATTATAGTTAGTGAAGCTAGCCGCCGAATCGATATTCCCCTTCAACGACGAATAAATCTGGCTAGGATTGGCGATCTTGGCAGCTGTAGTGGTATCCAACGTCTTGGCACTGATCGCTGTTCTGGTTGCTTCGTCGTAAAAATCAAACGTCTTGAAGTTCGCTGGCAACCTCGAACTAGCAGGCATCTGAGAAGCTAAGTAGTTCTCCCAAGGCATGCCTTGACCTTGGATACCCTTACCCCACTCAATCCCAGTGGTAGCACGATCTACCACCCCGCCAGTTGCTTTTGCACCAACAGCAATTTCTGCCACGCCAGGCTTAAAAAAGCCACGAATTGCGGATCCCACCCCGCTCAGCGCCCCGCCACCGCTGTCGATCGCCAGCCCTTCAGCAACACCGGCAGCGATAGTGTAATGCCACGAACCGTCCCGAGGATCGGGCGTAGCTTGAATCATAGGGGAATCAGCCGGCACAGCAAACGGTACGCCACGCTGATCGAAGAACACGACATTGCCGCTCGCAGTTGCTAGTTGGATTGCAGCACGGCACAGGGAATATTCACCATTTGCGCAAGCGCTTGCCAACTCTTTGTCGCGTTGTGCTGACATGCCGCTCAGTTCTCGCGCCCGATTGCAGCTATCTGGATTTTCCGAACTGCAAGAAGCGATCGCTGCGTCGAATTGGCGTTGTTCGGACGCCCTGAACCCCTCAGTTTTTTGTCCGAGATAGTTGTTCTCGGTCTCGATCTGGGCGGCTATAGTCGCAACCGCACTGTCTCCACCCAAGGCGGCTGCAAGGCCCCCGACGAGGCTGGCGACCAAGTTAACTCTTGCTTCCTTTTGCTCAGCCGTCAGCTCCTTAGCCCCGGGGCCAGAGAGACCCTGGATAATGTTGTTGAGTACGACACTCGCAGCAGCCCCAGCTGCGGCAGTACCACAACTGCTTCCTTGACCAACGGCCCCAGCGCAACCCACCAACCCTTGTAATGCCGTCCGGGCCGTCTCGCTGTCCAACGCATCCGCAATCTGCTTCACTTTGCCTGCGCCCAATGCTTGCAGATAGTTCGCCGCAACAGACTGCACCACCTCGCTAGCTGCCCCAGTCACATTGCCACTCACGGCACCCATGATCGCGGTCAGCCAACGACGATTTTCGCCGCCAGGCAGCCACTCCTTGGCATCCGCATAGGCTTGCTCAAGCTGTTTCCGGCGCGGACCTTCGGGCTCGCTATCCAGCGCATCTTTCAGCGCCTTCGCTTCCTTCGCCCGATTCTCCAAAAACTGCCCCACCTGCCGCTGGGCTTCGGACACAATCTCAAATCCCGCCTCGATCTTCTCCTTGTCGAAAATTGGCGTCAGCGCATTCAGCGTGTCGGATGTATCCCGATTCAATGACGCGATTGTCTCCGCGGCCGACTTTCCGGTGAGGGCGAGTTGGCCAGCGTTGTCGCGAATGATCACGCTACCCTTGCCAATCGCACTCTGTGTCGTCGAATTGGCATTCCCTGAGGCGCCCGCGACAGCCGGCATCCCGACGGAAGTACCATTACCATTGGTTGGCAGACTGCTGCCCGGCACCTTGTCTGCCCCACCCGCTGCTTGACCCTTGGGATTCGTGCCTACATCACCCTTCTTGGCCTCTCCGCCGCCGATACCTCCCCAGCTATATCCCCCGCTGAGCGCAATCTGATCTCCCTTGTACCGGGCCGTGTTCTTCACATGCTGAACGACCAACGTGCCGGTGCCGAGGCGATTTAGCCCTTCGAGCTCCGCACCATCGTTGCTGGATATCACACCTCCGATCAACGTCGTATTCCGTTCGACCTCCACCTGGAACCCGCCGTCACCGGCAGTCAAGCCGGCCTGTTCCCTAGCAGACTTGAAATTGCTATCAATTCGGCCTTGAGCGACATTGCCCGAAACTGAACTCTTGCAATAGCCGTAGATGCAGATGTTCGCCTGAACACCAACACTCTGCTGCTTGGAATCGTAGGTGGCGACATCCTGCAAGGTTTCTATGCGCAGGTCCTTGCCTATCGATGCAATGATCTGGTCTGCTCGTCCAGCTGCGCCAATCAAGGAGGTATCGCCGCCAGATTTCAAGGCAAGCACATTGCCAGCGACCACGTTGGTGTAGGTCCAACCCGTATCCTTGCCATCGGCACGGCCGCGGGCGCCGCCTGCTCCAATGTTGAGCATGATGCCGACCCCGTTCTCGCTGTCGGCCGACACGCCGATACCGATACTTGCGTTAGAACTCTTGTTCTTTGTGTTCTGCTCATATGTGTTTTGCGCTGCCTGCAGCAGGATGTCTCCATCCGCCTTGAACACGGCGTTGTTGCCGGCCGACAAGCGCGATCCTGTGACCGTAATGTCTGAATCGGCCCCCGCCCCTTTGGCGATGATCGTAAGATCCTTGCCCGCCGCCACCGTGGATCCGACCGCCGATGAAGAGGCGCGATCCGTTGTACTCTGGCTCTTGCTGGTGCCGAAATTGATACTCAGGCTCACGCCGCCAGCACTCTTGGGATCCGCCATCACGGAGTCGTAGGCGTTTAGTGCGGCAATACCTGTCGTTGCTAACGCCAACCCCTGCATGACCTTGTTATCGGTCTTGCCGGCTGCGTCTCCCATTCTTCCTGCGGTCTGCATCGCATCAACCAAGGGCGTCCTGGCATTGATGCTGAGGCCCGTTTGCTTGATCTCATGAAATTCCTTCTCGCGCGCAGTATCGAGTGCCGCACCGATGCTCACCTCCTTGCCGATCAGCGTTATGTCGCCCTGGCGCGCCAGGACGTTGCTGCCAACTATGTTCAACGCATTACCGGCGTTGATTAGGACATCGCCCTCGACGCTACCAACTGTGCTGGCGGTATTGAAGTTCTTCTTGCCGTCGATCCAGTCAGTCTGCTTGCTGCTTCCATAGCTAAAGCCTCCCATTGCGCCCAAGCCGGACTTCTTGACCATCTTGTAGTCGTAACTGTCCTCGGCGTTCTGGCCGGGCAGGATGTTCACGTCGCGTTCGGCGGACATGACCAGATCTTTCTGCGCGGCGGCATTCGACCCCACCACATTCAAATCCCGCCCAGCCATCAACACCGCCGTATCGCCGGTAAAGGTCGACCCCTTGGCCTGTTCCCAGTCGCTGGAGGTGATGGTGTGCGTGGTCTTGGACGACAGGAAGCTCTTGGTCTTGTAGCGGACCTCGTCGTAGGCCGAGCCGGTTTCCACGCCGGCGACCAGGTTGATGTCGCGTCCGGCGCCCACCGCCAGCTGCTTGCCAGCGGTCACTTCGGCCGCACGCGCATTGACGTCCTGCCCCGCGACCAGCGTAAGGTTGCCGCCCGCCGCGATGGTCGAACCGACTTCGGAGCTGGTGCTCAGGTCGTGGCGGTTGTTCTTCTTCAAGACCAGCGATTCGCCGTGGCTCTCCGTAAGCGTTTCCAGCGCGATATCGCGCCCGGCCTGCAGACGTGCGTCGTCCTTGACCGAGACTTGCGCCGCGGTCAACGTGATATCGCGTCCGGCCTGCATGTTGAGGCTGCCGGCATCGACACGGGCCACGCCGCTGACGTGCGTACCCCAGGTGCTGCCGAAGTTCTCGGACGCCGCGGTGGACGTCAGGGCGATGTCGTTCCCCGCCTTCAGGGCGACGTTGTCGCCCTTGATCAGCGATACCAGGTTGGTCAGGTCCTCGCGCGCGGCGAGGTCGACGGTGGAACCCTGGATCAGCCCGCCGCCCTGGTTGACGATGTTGCCGGCGGTCATGACGGTGGCTTCGCGTGCGCCGATGGTGCCGCTGTTGACGATGTCGCCTTCGGCCTCCAGCTTGACGTTGCGGCCGGCCATGAGGGTGCCGTCGCCCTTCAGGTCGCCTTCGCGCACCAGCAGGTAGACCTGCGGGACCAGCACGGTCTCGGTGGTGCCGTCGGGCAGCGTGACGGTCTGTTCGACCAGCCAGACCAGGTCGGTGGTGAGCTGGCGCTGTTGCGCCTCGGTCAGCGCGACGCCGAGCTGGATGCCGTTGTCGCGAGCGAATTGCGCGCCGGCTGCGAGCAGGGCCTTGTACTGGCCGTCGTTGTCGCTGTACTTGTCGAGGAAGCGCTGGCCGGTGGTGGCAAGGATCTGGTCGGACACGAGCTTCTGTTCATAGAAGCCGTCTCCCAGGCGCTTGGGTTGGCCCGAAGGCGTCAGGAACTTGGCGCCTGCGGGCACCAGGGAATCCCAGCTGCCCAGGCGCGCGCCGGACAGGTTCTGGCCGTCGACCGCGGCGGTGGCGCCGCTGGCGGAGAGCGAACCGCCCGCGCCGAACGCGGCGCCGGCGGGGCCGGATACGCCTTGCGCGTCCAGGCGCTGGCCGTCCAGGCCGCCGCTGGAGCCGACCGTGGCGCCGGCCTGGCCCGCGTTCGAGACCGAACCCGCACCGACGCCCGCATTGACCGTGCCGGCCGCGCCGGGCTGGTCGTTGCGTTGGCCTGCCAGGCCGCCGCCCGAGCCGGCGCCGTTGCCGATGGTGGTGCCGGGCAGCGCGCCCGGCTGGCTCAGCAGGTCCAGCAGGTAGTCGCTGGAGACGGTTGGACGCTGGCCGACGAAACGCGGATCGGTGGCGACGACGTAAGGCGCATCCGGCCTGCCGTTGACGGTGTAGAGCTGGCTGTCCGGAATACCGGCAGGATTGGAGACGGTGCGCACCACCGTGCCGCCGGGCAGGCCGACGCTGGCGACCAGCACCGGTCCGGGCGTGGCGCCGCCATTGCTGGCGCCGGGCTTGGAGCCGTTGAGTTGGACGGCGACATTGCCGCCGGACGTGCCGACCGGCAGTTCGATGGGCTGGCCGGCCAGGGTTGCGTTGTAAGCGCTGGAATATTCCTTGCGATCACGCGAACGCGCCTGGGTGACGGTCATGGTCCCTGTGCGCGTGATGGTGCGCTCGCCGCCCGCGCCGATGTTGTTGATGGCGGGACCGTTTACCGAGAGCGTGCCGCCTGCGGCGATCTGGCTCTTGTCGTTGGTGACGGCGCCGGTGAGCGTCATGGCCCCGCCCGACAGGATCTTGCCTGGATCGGAGGACAGGGTGCGGGTTTCGGTGACCGTCTCTTGCACCCGGTAGTAGGTGAAGGTGCCCACCAGGCGGTTGTTGAAGTCGGCGTTGAACTCGCGGATGCGCGCTTCCAACTCCATGTGCGGCGCCTTGTACGCGGCGTAGGCGTCTTCGTAGGCCTTGCGGCGCGCGTTCTCGGCAGCGCAGCCATCGATGATCGCGCAGTTGTCGTAGAGCGGCGGCACCCAGACCGGCATCGGGCCGGACGGTGGCGTGACACCGAAGACAGCCCAGATACGCTCTCCGGAACCGTAGAGGAACTTCTCCGGCGTGTCCCAGCAAAGATCGGCCGCGTCGCCGCCGCTGCAGCCGACGTCACGCGGGGTATAGGTCGGCGTGATAGGCGACGTCTCGCCACCCCTGCCCTTCTTGCTAGGCGCGTAATCAAACGGCGGCCCATACCGCGACGCCGGATACTTGGTGGACGGCAGCAGGAACATGCGTTCGGGATCGTCGTCCAGCCAGGCCGGATCCTTGCTGCACATCGGCGTCACTTCGTCGCACAGCCAATTGGTCTCGGCGTCGTACATGTCGGTGGTGCCGGCCGGGGTGAAGTACACCTTGGACGTGCTGGACACCTGCACCGTTTCGCTGGTGTAGCGGTCGTTCTGATTGCGGATGGACGCGGCCGAGATGTCGGCATTGCCTGCCGCTTCAATGGTGGCGGAGGCGTTCAGCAGCGAACCGGCCTGGCCGATGGCGCGGCCGGCGGCATCCAGCGCGCCGCCGATGCGCAGGTCGGCGCCCGAGTAGATCAACGCGTGGTCGCGGTTGATGAGCGATCCCACGCCCAGGTCCATGTTCGCGCGCGATGCGATGACGGCGCCGCCGCCCGCGCCCGCGCCGTTGACCAGGGCGCCTGCCTGGATCGACACGGCATCGCCGTAGATGCGGCCGGTGTTGTCGACGCGGCCCGCGGTGATGCGGGTGGAACCTCCGTCGATGAGGCCGGCGTTGGTCAGGCCCTGCGTCACCGTGATGCGGTTCTGGCCGCCGGCCAGCAATTGCCCGGAGGCCTGGTTGTTCAGCGAGTCCGCCGAGATGCTCAGGTCGCGGCCGGCGCTGATCTTGGCGCGGTTGTCCATCGCGCCGCCGACCGACAGGTTGAGGTCGCGGCCGCTGGAGATGTCGCCCTCCTGGTTCAGCGGGCCCGCATACGTGAACGACAGGTCGCCCGCGGATTGCAGCACGCCCAGCCCTTGCAGCGCCTGCGCGATGACGGTCAGGCTCTTGCCCGCCTGCAGCGTGCCTTGGGTGTTCTTGAGCATGTCCGCGACAATGCGCGCGTTGCCTTGGGAAGCGACTGTACCGCCCGTGTTGTCCAGTTCCTTGGTGGTAAGGGTCAGGTCCTCGATCGCCTCGATGGAGCCGCCCTGGTTGTTGACGCGGTCGGCCATGATGGAGACGACCTTGCCCAGCACGCCCTTGGGCGGTGTGCCGGCCGCGGTCAGCGTGCCGCTGTTGTCGAGGCTGGCGGCGTTCAACGTCAGCACGTTGTCGGCCTGGATCAGGCCGCCGCGGTTGTCCACCGCGCCCGTGGCCGTGACGGTCAGGTCGCGAGCTGCCAGCGTGCCGTCGCGGTTGACGATGCTTGCGGCTTCGATGCGCGCATCGCCGGCGGCGGCGACCACCCCGCCGGTGTTGTTCAACGCGCCGCTCAGCTTGATCGCGGCATCGCCCGTGGACGTCAGTTTGCCGCCCTGGTTGTGAAGATTGGCGGCGGCGATATCCAGGGCGCCGCCCTGCACGACCGCGTTGCGGCTGTCGATATCACCCGGCGTGGCCAGCGCGACCTTGCCGATGGCGGACAGCTTGCCGCCCGCCAGGTTCAAACTGCCTGCCGACAGGCTCAGATCGCGGCCGGCGAGACTGGTGCCGCCATGAACGATGGAACCCCCGGTCAATCTGATGCTGCCCGGCTGGCTGAGCGCGCCGTCGGCGCCCACGCCCGCCACGAAGCGGCCAGCATTGGAAAGTTGGCCCAAGGCGGTGGCGATGAGATCGCCGCCAGCCAGCACCGAGCCGGTGTTGTCCAGCGTGGATCCCGCCCACAGCTTGGCATTCGTACCCGCGGACGCGATGCCCGCGTTGAGCAGCGCGCCGCCCGCGCTAAGGTCCAGCGCCGCGCCGGACTGCAAGCGGCCGTCCGCCGTGACGGTGAGTTTGCCGCCGGCGCTAGCGACCAGGTCGCCTGCCTGCGTGGCGGCGATGCCGCCCAGCGTCGCGTCCGTGCCGGCCCGCAAGGTCATGCCTTGTTCCGCGGCGGCCGAGCCGAGCGCGGTAAGCGCGCCCCCCGCCTGCGCGGTCAGCGCGCCCCCTGCCTGCAGGCGCGACGCCGCGCCCAGCGCGATATCGCCGCGCTGCGCGGTAAGCGCCAAGTTGCCTTGCAAGGCGGCCACCGTGCCGTCGACCGTGATCTTGTCGCCCGCCGTCAAGGTTTGCGAGCCGCCGGCCAGCATGCGCCCCGCCGCCTGCAGCACGCCTTGCGCGGTGGCGGTCAACGTGCGGCCGGCCTGCGCCAGCCCGGCCGCGCCGACGGTCACGTCGCGGCCCGTCAGCGTCAGATCGGCATCGGTGGCGGCAGTGCCGTCCACTCGCGCGTCGCGCGCGGCGGCCAGCAGCATGTCGCCCACCGAACTCAGCGCGCCCGTTGCGTACAGGTCGCGATCCGCGCGGGCAGTCAGCGTGCCTGCGGCTTGCAGTTGGCCGTTCTGTTTGACGATGAGATCGCGTCCCGCCGTGATCGAGGCATTGCCCGCCGCGCGTTCGCCCAGGGCGGCAGCAAGGCCGCCCAACAGGACGTCTCCACTTGCGGCGAGCGTCAGGCCGCCGCCCGCGGCAATGACGCCGTCTGATCCCAGGTTGCCGCCTGCGCGGGCGTTCAGCCCGTCGAAGGCCTGCATCCTGCCGCCTGCGCCGACGAGCAGGTTTCCGCCCGCGTCGGCCGTCAGGCCGCCTTCCAGCGCGGTGGCGATGCCGTCGATGCGGATGTCGCGCTGCGCGCCCAGGACGATGGGCGAACCGGCGGTCACCGTGCCCGTGATGAACAGGTCGCGGCCCGCCTGCGCCTGCAAGCTGCCGCCCGCGGCGCCGGCGCCCGTGGCGGTGCCCGCCGTGCCAGCAATGCGCAAGTCCTGGCCCGCGCCCAGCAGCAACTTGCTGCTGCCCTGGGCCAGGCCGGCCTGGCCGATGCTCAGGTCCCCGGCCGCGTCTGCGCGCAGCGTGCCGTTGGCGACAGTCTTGCCGTTCAGTTCGGCGTCCGTGCCCGCCTTCAGCGTAATGTCCTGCTCGCCCGAAATCGTGCCGTTGGCCAGCAGCTTGCCGCCCGTCTGCGCTTGCAGCAGTCCGCCCGCTTGCAGCGCGCTGGCGCCGCCCAGTGTCATGGCGCCGCCGCTCTCCACCGTGAGCGCGCCCGCGTCGGCCAGGACCGTGCCGTCTATCGCCAGATCCTTGTCGATCCGCAGCGTCGCGGCTTGCCCGGCCACCAGCGTGCCCGCCAAGGTAGCGCTGTCGGCCTGCACATCGACCGAGCCATCGGCCTGCAGGCGCGCGTTCGCGCCGGTGGCCAAAGCGCCGCCCGCCTGAAGGGTCAGGTTGCCGGCGGCCAGGTTCTGGCCGTCGAGGCTGATGTTGGCGACCGCGTCCAGGATCAGATCGGCCAGCGAGGAAATCGTGCCAGCCGCCGTCAGCGAACCGCCCGCGTTCGCCTGCAGCGCGCCGCCAGACAGCGCGCGGCTGCCGGCCGCCAGAGCCAGGTCTTCACCCGCTTTCAGGTCCAGGGCGCCGTTGGCGGATGCCGCCGTGCCGGACATATCCAGGCGACCTCCGGCATCCAGGCTTGCGCCCTTGTCGCCGCGCACGACGCCGGCCATCTCCAGGTTGCCCGCAGCCGCAATGCGCGCCTGGTCCGCGGCGTCCAGTTGCGCCGCCGCGCCGATGCGCAGATTGCCCCCGGCGCCAAGATCCAGCGCGCCGTCGGCGCCCAGCTTGCCGTCCACGCGCGCATCGCGCACCGCCTGGAGTTCCGCGCCGGCGGTGGACACCAGAACGCCGCCCAGCGCCAGGTCGCGCCCGGCGTCAGCCTGCACGCCCTTGCCTTGCAGCTGGCTGCCCGCGCCCAGCAGCAGGTCATTGCCGCTCTTGAGCTGCAGCGCTCCGCCATAGGCGAGTGCATTGCCGTCCACGCGCAGGTCGCGCGATGCGTCCAGCGACATGCCGCCTTCGGCCAGCGCCGTGCCGGCGAGGTGCAGATCCTGCCCGGCCGCAAGCGTCATCGAGGCGTCGGATTGCAGGTGCGAGCCGCCTGCCGCCGTCAGCGTCTGGCCTGCCTTCAGGTCCAGGCCGCGCGCCGCGTAGACCTGCCCCGCCACGGCCGCGTTGCGCGCGGCCTGTAGCGTCAGGGCGTCCAGCGAACTGAGCGCGCCCGCCACGCGGAGATCGCCCAGCGTCGTGACGTTGACCGCGCCCTTGGCCGCGACCCGCGCCATTTCGCCCATCGACAGGTCGCCGCCGGCGTTCAAGCTCAGGCCGCCAGCACTGGCGGCAAGCGTGCCGTCCACGGACAGCTTGCCCGCGGCGTCGATGTTCATGTCGCCGTTGCCGCGCCAGGCGCCGGCCAGCGTCATGCCCTGGCCGGCCTGGGCGCGCGACGCGCCTTCGACGTCCCATTGCGCCGTCTTGCCCATGACAAGGTCACGCGCGGCAATCAGCGAGGTGTTGCCGGTGGCAGCGGCCTTGCTGTCAATGCGCGCGTCGCGTCCCGCGCTCAGGAGAATGTCGCCACGCGCGGCCATGGCGCCGCCCGCCAGCAGATCGCCCATGGCGCGCGCCTCCACGCCCACGCCCTGCGTGCGGCTGGCGTCGCCCAAGCGCAGGTCCTTGCCCGCGTTCATGGCCAATTGGCCGCCGTAGGCCAGCGCCGCGCCATCCACCTGCAGGTCGCGCCCGGCATCCAGCGTCACGCCCTTGTTGGCTTCCGCCTCGCCGGCCAGGACCAGGTCCTGCCCCGCGCGCAGGGCCACTGCGTCTTCGGATTGCAGACGCGCATCCGCGCCGGCCTGCAACTGTCCTATCGCCTCCAGCAGCAGCGGGCCGCCGGCCAGCAGCTTGCCTGTGACCGTTGCATCGGTTCCCGCTTGCGCCGTCAAGCCGGCTAGCGAGGACACTGTGCCCGCCACGTTCAGCGCGCCCTTCGCGACCATGGACAAGGGGCCGCCGGATTGGGCGCTGCCGCCCACCGTCATGTCGCCGTCCGAGGCCAGGGTCAATGGGCCCGAAGCCGCGCCGGCCGTGCCGCTGAGGTCCAGCGCGCCTCCCGCCCGCAGTTCCGTGCCTTGGTTGCTGAGCAGGCTGCCCGACAGCGCCACGTCGCCGCCGGCTTGCAGGCTGGCCGCGCCCGTCGCTTGCAGTTCGCCCGTGACCTTCGCCGATTCCTGCGCGCGCAGCGTCAGGTCGCCGTCGGCGCCGAGCTTGGCGCCGAACACCGCGTCGCGGCCCGCCGTGAGGCCGGCTGATCCCGCCGCCACCATTTCACCGGCGGTGATGAGGTCGCGCCCGGCTTGGGCCGTGACGCCCTTGCCCTGCATCTTGCTGGCCGCGCCCAGCAGCAGATCGCTGCCGGCGTTCATGGACAAGCCGCCGCCGTAGGCCAGCGCGCTGCCGTCCACGCGCAGCTCGCGTGTGGCGTCGATCGCGATGCCGCCATCGCTCAGGGCAGCGCCCGCGAGGCTGACGTCCTGGCCCGCGCTCAACGTCATGTTCTTGGACGATTGCAGCTGCGCCGTCTGTCCCGTGCGCAGGTCCTTGCCTGCCCGCAACGACAAGGCGTCGCCGGACAGCAGCTTGCCGTCCACCATTGCGCCGCCCACCGATACGAAGGTCAACGCGCCCTGGCCGGCCAGTTCGCCATCCACGCGCAACGCGCCGCCGCTTGCGCCGCTGAGCGCCCCGCCCGCGTATGCCTTGCCCTGCGCGCCCACGGACAGGTCGCCGCCTGCGAGCAAATCGATGGCGCCCGCGACAGACGAAGTTTCTCCGTCCAGCCGCAGCTTGCCGGCGGCGTCGATGCGTATGCCCTGATTGGTGCGCACAGCGCCGGCCAGCGTGGCGTCCTGCCCCGCCTGGATCTGCGCGGAACGTTCCGCTTCCAGCTGCGCGCCCTGCGCAATGGCCAGATTGCGTCCGCCCTTCAGCGTCAGGTCGTTGGTGGCGACCGTCTTGCCGCCGAGCTGCGCATCGCGCCCCGCGGTCAACGCGATATCGCCGCGCGCGGCCATCGCGCCGTCCGCCTGCAGGTCACCGCCCGCGCGCGCCGACACGCCCTCGCCCTGCGTGCGGCTGGCATTGGTCAAACGCAGATCCTGGCCCGCATCCATCGACAAGACGCCGCCATAAGCCAGCGCCGCGCCGTCCATGCGCAGGTCGCGGCCCGCGCCCAGCGTCAGGCCGGCATTGGTTTCCGCCACGCCGGCCAGAAGCATGCTCTGGCCGGCGCGCAGCTGCATGGCGCCGTCCGATTGCAGACGCGAGTCCGCGCCCGCCGCCACCTGGCCTATCGCTTCCAGCAACAGCGGACCGCCGGCCAGCAGTTTGCCGTCGACCGCGGCATCGCGCGCGGCCTGGGCCGTCAATCCGGCCAGCGAGGAGACCGTACCCGCCACGTTCAGCGCGCCCTGCGTGCTCAACCTGACCGGACCGCCTGCCTGCGCGCTGCCGCTGACCGACAGATCGCCGCCGGAAGCCAGCGCCAGTTCACCCGCTGCCGCGCCCACCGCGCCGCTGATGGCGAGCGGACCCGCCGCGCGCATGTCCACGCCCTGATTACCGCTCAGGCTACCCGCAAGCGAAATGCCTGCTCCGGACTGCAGCCGCGCGCGGCCCAGCGTTTCCACCTGTCCGGTGACAGCCGTGGCGCCTTGCACGCTCAGGGCCAGATCGCCGCGCGCCAGCACGCGGGCGTCCACCGCAGCCTCGCGTCCGGCCTTCAGTTCAGCGGCCGTCTCCGACACCAGTTCGCCATCGGCCCGCAGATCGCGCGCCGCATCGATTCCAACACGCTTGCCCTGCGCCTTGCTGGCCGCGCCCATGCGCAGATCGCCGCCGCTCTTCAGGTCCAGCGCGCCGCCATAAGCCAGCGCGCTGCCGTCCAGGCGCAGGTCGCGCGTGGATTCGACCAACATCGCGCCATCGGTCAAGGCCGCGCCGGCCAGCGTAACGCCTGAACCCGCGCGTAACGCCATGCCGCCTGCCGACTGCAACTGTGCGCCGGCCTCCGACACCGCGTCCGCGCCCGCCTGCGCCTGCAACACGCCGGACGCATACACCTGGCGCGACAACAGCATGTCGCGTCCCGCCTGCAACGTGACGCCTTCCTTCGCGGACACCACGCCGCCCGCCGTGGAAACGCCGCCACTCGGTTCGCCCGGCGCGGCCGGGTCGGGAGTCTTGCCGGGTTCGCCGCCGGTGGCCGATCCAGATCCAGTCCCCGACCCGGAGCTGGAGCCCGAACCATTGCCGGTTCCCGCACCGGCGCCGGTCCCGCCACCCGTGCTCCCGCCTTGCCCCGGCTGCGGTGCGACCGTCCGGCCCGCCACCTTCAGGTTGCGTCCGGCTTGCGCACGCACGTCCTGGTCCGAAGTCAGCAGGTCTCCCGACAAGGAGATATCCTTGCCCGCCGCCACGCGCAGGGCGCCTTGCGTGCGCAGGCTGCCCTGCGCGCCGACAGCCACGTCGCCGCCAGCATCGAGCGTCAAGGCGCCACCGGCGCCGGCCGCGCCCTGCACGGAAACGTCGCGCGCAGCCACAAGCGCCGCACTGCCGCCGGCCTGTGCCGCGCCTTGGACGGCCAGATCGCGGCCGCTGTCCACACGCAGATTGCCCGCTGCCTGCGCGGTGCCGCGCGGCGCAATGCGGACGTCGCCCGCGGCCGTAACCTGCAGGTCGCCGGTCAGCGCCACCAGGTTGCCGCCGATGTTCACGCCCACGCCAGCCTCGGTGCCGATCAGGCGCACGCTGTTGGCATACATGCCGCCCAGCGCCGCGGTATCCAGCGCCACCTCGGGCGCCGCGCCTTCGCCCGCCTGGGCGGACACGGCTCCCGTGGCGTAGTCGACGCGCGCCGCGCCTGCGGTCACGTTGAGCTTGTCGGCCCATACGTCCGCGTTGATCTCCAGCGTGCGCGCCAGCAGGTCCACCTGGCTGAGGTTGGAGCCGTTCAAGCCGGCGCCTTCGACGCGGATCTTGCCCGAGGCAATATCGAAGCCGATGCTGCCGTCCGGTCCGACCTGGGGCTTGCCCGTGGTCAAGGTGGCGCGGTCCGCGTTCAAGAAGCCGCAGCCGTTGCAGGTGATGCCCGCCGGGTTGGCGACGATCACGTTGGCGCGGTTGCCGGCCACCTCCATCGTGCCCAGCAATTGCGACGGGTTGGGCGCGGTGACCTGGTTGAGAATGGTGCTGGCGCGCTGATTGCCCAGCATGGGGTTGCCGCCGACCTGCCCCGCCAGTTGGGTCTGGCTGGCGCCGCCGCTGTTGTTGAGCACCGCGCCGGACGGGCCGACGTTGAATTGCGTGTAGCGGTTGTTGGACACGCCGCCCGCCGACGGCGGCGCGATGTTGATGACCGGCACGCCGTTGCTGACGCCGACGGAGGGCTTCGCTCCCGCCACGCTCTTGTCCACCGAGATCGGCAAGGTCTGCGCCAATACTGGCGACCAGACCTGGGTGAAGACGACGGACCAGACTATGAGGGAGCGAAGCTTGGACATCATGCGTATCCGGTGGGACTAAGGATGGACTGCGGTTTCGCGGCGCAAGGCCGCCGGATCAGAACTCGAACATCAGCACCGCCGCGAACACGGTCGAGGCGGTTTTCAGGGACTCGGGCTTTTTCAGCGGCCAACCGGCAGACAGGTCATAGCTGGCGTTGACATAGGGCATGGCGAGCCGGCCGCGCAGCCCGGCCACGGCGCCGACCAATGTGCGGCCGGACAGCGACGCCGCCGACGGGCCTCCCACCCGGCCCACGTCCAGGCCCGTGTACAACTGGTGGCCAGGCACGCGCAGCAGCTTGTCCAGGCCCAGCGACAAGTCGTTGCGCAAGGTCCAGCCGTCCTCGGCGGCCAGCGTCATCTGGCCGTCGAAACCCCGCACCGCATAGCGGTTGCCGATGGTGAAGTAGTCGGACGGCACGATGGGGGTCTTGGCGTGCTGGATCTGCCAATTCAGCTGGTAAGCCCAAGGCTGCTCCGCCAATTCGAACGGCAGATACAGGCCCGCATTGGCCGACACTATGGTGCTGCGCCCGTTCCAATCCGGATCGCCATAGACGTAGCCCGGCCGGTCGGACAGCCCGGTCAGCGTGCCGCGCACGCCCCCGCCGACGTCCAGCGCGGCGCGGCCCAGATAGTGGCGATGCCCCAGGTTGAACTCGTAGCCGGTGACGTCGCGCCGCTGCACCTCGATGTCCACGTCGTTGAGCGTGCTGGTGGTGCGCTTGCGCAGCAGGGTCAGCGATGCCGTGCCCTTGTAGGTGGCGCTGCGATACGGCACCACCGAGACGCCTGCCTGCACCTGCTTGGTGGTGCCGCCGTAGATGATGGGTTCATCGAAGCCGGCCACGGTCTGGCGGTAGGTGGATTTGCTGGCGCCGGCGAAGAAGGTCCAGTAGCCGAAAGGAATGCTGTAGTTCAGGGAGGCGGCGCGCGTGTTCGACTCGGCGTCGCGCCAGCGCGCATTGCTGTTCCACGACACCGACAGCTGGTCGTACAGGAACAGGGGCGAGTCCAGGGTCAGGCCGGCGTTGACCTGGTACTTGCCGATGGCGTCCATGCCGGCGTTGTCGCCGCCGATGTACCCATGCCAGCGCTTGCCGGTGCCGGGACGGATGAGGATGTCGGAATCGCCCAGCTCCGGCCCGGGCGCGACGTCGATGGACGCGTCGGCCTGGCTGCCCAGCCTGCGGATGTTTTCCAGCGCCTGGTCCAGGTCGCGCTGGTTCACCTCACCGCCCGGTCCCGTGGGCAAGGCCGCGCGCCACCAGCCGATGGCGCCCTCGCCCTTGACGGCGGATATGCGGCCCGGCAGGTAGCGCAGCGTCAGCGTGCCCGCGGCCAGGGATTGTTCCGGCACGACCACTCGCGCGGTGACGAGTCCGCGATCGATCAGCAGGCCGATCAGATGTTCCTGCAAGGCCCGCAACCCCAGGCCGCCCACGCAATGGCCAACGACGGCGTCGGCTGCCCGCGCCAGCGATTCGGCAGGCTGCGCTCCGTCCCAAACCACTTCCTTCAGGGCAAAGCAAGGCGTTTCGACCGGCAGGACCAGGCCGCCGGCTACCGGCGCGGCGGGCGACAGCACGTCCGGCCGTTCGGCCGCTCGGGCGCGCTGCGCCCCAAGTTCCTGCTCTTGGCGACGTTCGATTTCGGTGGCGCGCACTGCTGCCTCGGGCAGAGATTGCGCGCCGGATCCAGCCGGGAAAAAGCCAGCCGCCAACATGCCCGCGGCCATGCGCAGGCGCCAATAGTGATTCATGCCGGTATGGCGCCTGCGGACGTGCGCGGCGCTCCTTGTTATCGCTTTGTGAAACCAAATGTTTTCCGAGTTTGCCTTAAAGCACAATTAATAACAATAAATATCTGAATGTATAAGCTCATAAATTAACGGAATTGGTGGAACTTAGAGCATAAAGAAGCGCAAATTGATGCGTGAATGCCATAGTTCCGCAGCCCGGAACTATCACGATCGCAGCAGGAGCGGTTTGATGTGAAACAAATCGCAAGCAGCTCGAAGCCCGCGAGCCGGCAGTGTTTTTTACGCGGACACGCGTCGCGGGCAAATAGGAGAAGTCCGAAATCTGGCGGCAAAACCTAGGACCGGCCGCTTGCACACGGGTTATCCCCGATACGAACATATCAACAAATCGTCAATAATTCGCCAACGTTTTATCGCCGATCCGTCCCCTTCCCCCTGCCAGCCCATGCCTGTATCCGTCCGGGACGCCATTGTTTCCTCCTCCCATCTGGCCTCTTCAGCCCCCGAGCTTTCCGAAGTCGAATTCGGCCTGATCATCGCCTCGCACGCGTTCAACCGCTGGATGGTGCGCTGCATGGCCTGCGCCGGACTGCCCGAGCTGACCTCGCTGGACATCCTGGTGCTCAACCACGTGTTCCACCGCGGCCGGGGCAAGAAATTGGCGGACATCTGCTTCACGCTCAACGTCGAAGACACCCACCTGGTGAATTACTCGTTGAAGAAGCTGGAGCGCCTGGGCGTGGTTCAAAGCGCCAAGACGGGCAAGGAAGTGATCTACACGGCGACCGACGCTGGCGCGGCCGCCATCCAGCGCTACGCTGAAGTGCGCGAGCAATGCCTCGTCAAACCCTTCATCGACTCCCCCACGGCGGACGACGCCAGCCATCAGCTGGCCAACACCCTGCGCGCCCTCTCGGGCCTGTACGACCAGGCCGCCCGCGCCGCCACCTCCCTGTGAGAATCCACGTTGTCTAGCACCACCGCATCTTCTTCCGCTCCGCTGCTGTCCGTGCGCGGCGTGTCGGTCGACTTCAATACCGAAAATGGCGTGTTCCGCGCCGTCGACAACCTGGATTTCGAGGTGCGCCCCGGCAGGACGCTGGCCATCGTCGGCGAGTCGGGCTCGGGCAAGTCGGTCACGTCCATGGCCATCATGCGCCTGACCGACTACACCAGCGGCCGCATCGCCACGGGACAGATCCTGTTCCGCGACGACTCCGACCGCGAGATCGACCTGACCGCGGCTTCCGATGAGGACATGCGCGCCATCCGCGGCAACGACATCGCGATGATCTTCCAGGAACCGATGACCTCGCTGAACCCGGTGTTCACCGTCGGCGACCAGATCGTCGAGGCCATCATGCTGCACCAGCAGCTGTCGCGCTCGGCCGCGCGCCTGGCGGCGCGCAAACTGCTGGAGAAGGTGCGCCTGCCGGACGCCGAACAGATGCTGGACCGCTACCCGCACCAGCTGTCGGGCGGCATGCGCCAGCGCGTGATGATCGCGATGGCGCTGTCGTGCCAGCCGCGCCTGCTGATCGCCGACGAGCCGACCACCGCGCTGGACGTCACCATCCAGGCGCAGATCCTGAACACCATCCGCGAACTGCAGCGCGACCTGGGCACCGCGGTGATCTTCATCACGCACGACATGGGCGTGGTGGCGGAAATGGCCGACGACGTGGTCGTGATGCTGCGCGGCAAGAAGGTCGAGCAAGGCACCGTGGACGAGATCTTCAACGCGCCCAAGCATCCCTATACCCGCGCGCTGCTGGCGGCGGTGCCGCGCCTGGGCAGCCTGACCGGCCGCGACCTGCCGCTGCGCACGCCGCAGACCGTGCTGGAAGGCGACACGCTGCGCGAAGTGGGCGAGACGCGCGAGCAGGACACCGCGCGCTACGACGAGCCCGTGCTGCGCGTGGAAAAACTGACCACCCGCTTCGACGTGGGCCACAACTTCTTCGGCCGGGTCACGCACCGCGTGCACGCCGTCGAGGAAGTGAGCTTCGACGTCTATCCCGGCGAAACGCTGGCGCTGGTGGGCGAGTCCGGCAGCGGCAAGTCCACCATCGGCAAAACCTTGCAGCAGCTGGTGGCGCCGACCTCGGGCGCCGTGCGCTACAACGGCCAGGACATTTTCTCGATGGACAGCGCCGGCCGCCAGCGCCTGCGCCAGGAGATCCAGTACATATTCCAGGATCCCTACGCCTCGCTGGATCCGCGCAAGACGGTGGCGTTCAGCATCGCCGAGCCGATCCGCACGCACGGCCTGTTGACCAGCGAAGACGCCATCGCCCGCCGCATCGGCGAACTGCTGGAGCAGGTCGGCCTGAAGCCCGAACACGCCAAGCGCTACCCGCATGAATTCTCGGGCGGGCAGCGCCAGCGCGTTTGCATTGCGCGCGCACTGGCCAGCAATCCCAAACTGATCATCGCGGACGAATCCGTGTCGGCGCTGGACGTGTCGATCCAGGCGCAGATCCTGAACCTGCTGATGGATCTGCAGAAGGACCGCGGCCTGTCCTATCTGTTCATCACGCACGACATGGCGGTGGTGGAGAAAGTCAGCCACCGCGTCGCGGTCCTGTACCTGGGCCAGATCGTCGAACTCGGCACCCGCCGCCAGATTTTCGAATCGCCGCAACACGCGTACACGAAGAAGCTGCTGGCCGCCGTGCCGGTGGCCGAACCCGGCCGCCACATCGACACCTCGCTGATCGAAGGCGAGATCCCCAGCCCGGTGCGGCGCGTCGGCGACGAGCCCGCCATCATTCCCCTGGTTGAATTCGCGCCCGGCCACCAGGTGGCCCGCGCGGCTTGAGCCGCAACCCCTTTTTCACGTCGGCCCGCCCGGCTTCCCGTTCCTGGAGTTGAACATGCTCTCCCTACGCAAAACCTACACCGCCACCGCCCTGGCCCTGGCGCTGGGCGGCGCGCTGCCCGCCGTCTTCGTGACCGCTCACGCCGCCGGCACGCTCAATGTCGCCATCAACCAGGACCCGGGCAGCTGGGACCCGATCGACACCTTCGTGACCTTCTGGGGTTCGGTGGGCAGCAACCTGTATGACGGCCTGACCATGCGCGGCGCCGACCTGAAGCTGCAGCCGGGCCTGGCCACCAGCTGGGAATACCTGGACGACAACAAGCGCCTGCGCTTCAAGCTGCGCGAAGGCGTCAAGTTCCACAACGGCGAACCCTTCAACGCCGAAGCCGTGAAGTTCACCTTCGAGCGCCTCCTGGGCGCGGAAGGCGCCAAGGGCCCGCAGAAGTCCAACTACGACTCGATCGGCGAGATCAAGGTGGTGGACGAATACACCGTGGACTTCATCCTGAAGCAGCCCGATCCCGTCCTGCTGACCAAGCTGGCCGGCTATGGCGCCATGATCGTGCCGCCCAAATACATCAAGGAAAAGGGCGAAGACAACTTCAACACCAACCCGGTCGGCACCGGCCCGTTCAAGTTCGAAAGCTACCAGCCCAAGGTCAACGTGACGCTGGCGCGCAACGACGACTACTGGGGCGGCAAGCCCAAGCTGGACAAGGTGGTCTACCGCTTCATCGGTGAGCCGGGCACGCAAGTCGCCGAACTGCAGGCCGGCCGCATCGACGTCGCCACCCTGATTCCGCTGGGCCTGATCGAAACCGTGAAGAAGTCCGGCAACGCCGACGTCATCTCCACCGGCGGCCCGGTCGCTTTCGCGCTGCGCTACAACACCAAGAGCGGCATCACGCAGAACCGCGACGTGCGCCGCGCGCTGATCATGGCCGTGGACCGCGACGCCATCGTCAAGCAGCTGCTGCTGGGCCAGGCCAAGACCATCGCCAGCTTCCAGGGTCCGCAGTCCTTCGGCTACAACCCCGAGCAGAAGCCCCTGCCCTTCAACCCCGCCGAAGCCAAGAAGCTGCTGGCCGCCGCCGGCGTGAAGCCGGGCGCCACCGTGCAGATCGACGTGCGCGGCAGCGATTCGAACTTCCGCGAAGTGGCCCAGGCCGTCTCGGGCTACCTGCAAGGCGTGGGCGTGCGCGCCACGATCAAGCCGTATGAAACCGGCGTGCTGCTCAACGACATCATCCCCGGCGGCAAGACCGGCGAAATGTGGCAGAACCAGTGGGGCGGCTGGACCTACGACTACGACAACACGGCCTACCTGATGTACCACACGGGCCAGAAGTGGAACCCGTACGACAACGACGCCAAGCTCAACGGCATGCTGGAAGCGCAGCGCACGGTCTACGACGTGAAGAAGCGCGAAGCCATGCTGCAGGAGATCGCCGGCTACGTGGCCGACCAGGCGCTGGAAATGCCGCTGTACAGCCTGAACACGATCGTCGGGGTGAACAAGCGCGTGAAGGATCTGGAAGTGCCGGGCGACATCCGCTTCCGTTTCCTGAACGCTTCTGTGGACTGACGCCCCCCCCGAAGCGCTGCGCGCTTCCCCCCAGGGGGCATGCCTGCGGACCGGCAGAGCCCGGATCCGCGGCATCCCGCTGGGGGAGGACTGGTTGCTCATGGTGCGATGGCGCTATGAACAACCGGCACTTTTTTTGGAATGCTTTTGGCGCTGCCGTGAGGCATTAACCTTACCGACCCGTCCCGGCGCAAGCCGGGGCGGCGACTTATGACCGGATTTCTCATCAAACGCGTGTTGCAGGCCGTCTTCGTGATCGTGGCCGTGACGCTGCTCGTCTCCTATGCCGTGCGCCTGACCGGCGACCCCGCGCTGATGCTCAGCCAGGGTTCGGGCAGCGTCACAGAGCAGGACCTGGCCAATATCCGCCAGGCGCTGGGCCTGAACCGCCCGTTCTACGAGCAGTACCTGTCCTATATGCAGGGGCTGCTGCATGGCGATTTCGGCCGCAGCTTCATGGGCGGCACGTCGGTCGCCAAGCTTATCGGCGATGCGCTGCCCGCCACGCTGATGCTGGCCTTCACCTCGCTGCTGGCGTCGATCCTGATCTCGCTGCCGCTGGGCATCCAGGCCGCGATCAAGCGTGGCAAGACCACGGACCAGGCGATCCGCATCCTGTCGCTGGTGGGACTGTCCTTTCCCAATTTCTGGCTGGCGCTGATGCTGGTGCTGCTGCTGTCGATCACCTTCCCGCTGCTGCCGCCGTCCGGCTGGAGCGGGCCGGCCAGCCTGGTGCTGCCGTCGCTGACGATGGCCATCATCCTCAGCGCCACCAACATCCGCCTGGTGCGCACCACCATGCTGGAAACGCTGTCGGCGCAATACATCATGGTGGCGCGCAGCAAAGGCCTGAAGGAACGCGTGGTGCTGTACAAGCACGCGCTGCGCAACTGCGCGATTCCGCTCATCACCTACCTGGGCCTGCAATTCGGCGGCCTGATCGGCGGCATCGTGGTCATCGAAATGGTCTTCAACTGGCCCGGCCTGGGTACGCTGGCGTTCGACGCCATCTCCGGCCGCGACTACCCGGTGCTGCAGGGCACGGTCACCGTGCTGGCCTCCGTCATCGTCCTGGTCAACCTGATCGTCGACATCGCCTACGGCATCGTCGACCCCCGCATCCGCACGCGCTGAGCCTTATGCAGACTACTACCCCCACCGCCGCCGCCCCCAAGGCGGCCAAGCCCCGCAGCCGCTACCGCTCGCTGGAATTCGTGCTGGGCGCGCTGCTGACCGGCACCATGATCGTGCTGGTGCTGACCTCCGGCTGGCTGTTCCCCGACGGCGGCGAAGCCATGGACCTGGCCGCCCGCCTGATGGCGCCCTTCACCTCGGCGGCCCACCCCTTCGGCACCGACCCGCTGGGCCGCGACGTGCTGGCCCGCGTCATCGTCGGCGGCAAGATCTCGCTGACGGTGGGCTTCGCCTCGGTCGTCGGCGGCGCGCTGCTGGGCATCATCATGGGCCTGATCGCCGGCTACTACCGCGGCTTCTGGGACATGATCGTCATGCGCTTTGCCGATGTGCAGCTGGCGCTGCCGTTCATCCTGGTGGCCATCACCTTCATCGCCATCCTGGGCGGCGGGCTGTTCAACGTCATCTTCTTCATGATCGTGTCGCAGTGGGTGCAGTATGCGCGCCTGGTGCGCGCCCAGGTCCTGGCCCTGCGCGAGCGCGAGTTCGTGCTGGCCGCCCGCGCCTTCGGCGTGCGCGACCTGGCCATGATCCGCCACCACATCGTGCCCAACCTGCTGGGGCCGCTGGTCATCCTGATGACGCTGAACGTCGCCAACAACATCCTGCTGGAAAGCAGCCTGACCTTCCTGGGCCTGGGCGTGGATCCCATGATCCCGAGCTGGGGCGGTATGCTTGCCGACGGCCGCACGTATATGCAGACGGCCTGGTGGGTCAGCGTCTTTCCGGGCCTGGCCATCATGCTGACGGTGCTGGGCCTGAACCTGCTGGGCGACTGGCTGCGCGACCGCCTGGACCCGACCGGCAAGGTCTGAAGCCGCCCCGGTCCGTCTGAAAGGAATATCGAGTATGTCTTTGCTGGAAAAAACATTCGACCGCACGCTGGACGCCTGGACCCATGCCTACATGGCGCCGGCCTGGCGCGGCGCGGTCGTGGAAGGCTGGCTGTTCGAAGGCGTGGAGGCGCGCCGCGCGGCCCAGGAGCGCCTGGCGCAAGCCGGCGTCACCGCGCGCTTTCGCAGCGCCTACAAGCCGCTGCTGCACTACTTCCTGGAAGAGGTCGAGCGCGAAGGGCTGGCGTCCGTCGTGGTGCGCTATCCGCTGCACGAACACGCCCAGGCCAAGCGCTTCACGCTGGAAGCCTATCCGCTCATCGCGCTGCTGCAAGGCGTGGACGTCGCCATGCAGCCCGGCGCCGACGATCTGCACTACGACGTCAGCCTGCGCTACGCCGATGGCCGCAAGCTCGATACCCGCGTCTATGCGCCCAACCAGGTCGGCTACGCCCAGGATGGCACGCCCGAGCTGTCGCCCACCGGCTGGCTGCGCGTGCGCGACGCCGAAGGCGCGCTGCAGACCGATGCCGCCCAGGCCACCGAATACCAGCAGGCGTTCCGCGCCATCGTGGACACGGTGCGCAGCCATGCCTGGGGCGCGCACGAGCCCTATTTCGAGCGCCTGGAAATCCGCGTGGATTTGCCGGGCATCGATTTCGCCCTGCCGGTGGACGAGGAAATCGTCAGCACCTTCGAAGCGCTGCACGAAGACATCTATTTTTCGCTGCTGGAACACTTCCAGAAGCACTCGGGCCGCCCGTCCGGCGACCGCGGCCTGCAACCCGGCCAGATCATTCCCGACATCCGCCGCCACGACGGCGCAGCGCGCGTGCTGATATCGCTGGAGCATTTCGACGCCTTGGCACCCGTTGCGCCCGCGCCGCTCGATGCGCCGCTGGCCCAGGTCCGCGAACCGCTGTCGGCCGGCCAGATCGCCAGCTGCATGGCGGCGTTCGGCGGCGATACCTTCCAGGCCGTATCGCGCCAGGGCCGTCCGGTGCTGGGTACGTACCTGCGCGGACCCGGCCCCGCAGTGTTCATCTCGGGCGCGCAGCACGCCAATGAAACTTCCGGCGTGGTGGGCGCCCTGCGCGCCGCGCAGACGCTGGCCGAGCGCGGCGACGCGCATTTCGCCCTGATCGCCGCCGAAAATCCGGACGGCTACGCGCTGTTCAACCGCCTGCGCGCGCACCATCCGCGCCACATGCTGCATGCCTCGCGCTACAGCGCGCTGGGCGACGACATCGCCTACCGCGAACGCGCCCCGTTCTTCGAACGCGAAGGCCGCCACCAGGCGCACGCCATCAGCGGCGCGCAGTTGCACATCAACCTGCACGGCTATCCCGCCCATGAATGGACCCGGCCGCTATCCGGCTACCTGCCTCGCCATTTCGAGCTGTGGACCATCCCCAAGGGCTTCTTCCTGGTGCTGCGCCATCACCCGGGCTGGGGCGACCGCGCCCGCCGCCTGATCGAGGGCGTTACCGCCAGGCTGGCCCGCAACGTTCCCGGCCTGGTCGAGTTCAACGCGCGGCAACTTGAACTATTCCAGGCGCACGCGCTCGAAACCGGATTCGACGTACTGAACGGCATCCCGGTGCAGATCAGCGAAAGCGACCGCGAAGACTTGCCCATGGCGTTGATTTCCGAGTTTCCGGATGAAACCGTCTACGGCGACCGCTTCGTTTTCGCGCATACTGTACAGATGGAAACCGTCCTGGCGGCGACCGAGCTCTACCGCGCAGGGCTCTAGCGGCAAAAAGACCGGCGTAGCCAAGGACCGCGCCGGCACCCGACCTGTAAAACCATTAGAAAAATGAATATCCGAGAACGCAACCACGGCGATGACCTGGCCCTGGTGGACATCTGGCTCCGTTCGGTACGCGCCACCCACACGTTCCTGACGGAAAAGGAAATCCAGGCCATGTACCCGCAGGTGCTGAACACCGACCTGCCTTCGGTGCGGGTCTGGGTCTGTGAGGACGATGCCGGCGACGTTGCCGGCTTCATGGGCCTGAACGGCAACAAGGTCCAGATGCTGTTCGTGGATGCCAACAAGCGCGGCAAGGGAGCGGGCCGGCGCCTGCTGAACTTCGCGCGTTCGCTGCACGGCACCCTGCTGGTGGACGTGAACGAACAGAATCCCCAGGCCCACGGCTTCTACAAGCACTACGGTTTCGAGGACGTGGGCCGCTCGGAACAGGACGACGCGGGTCGCCCTCGTCCCATCATCCACATGAAGCTGGCGGGCTGACGGGCGCCTAGCCCTTGGACTGTTCCGGATGCCTGGCCCGCCAGGCTTTCAGCGCTTCCCGGTAATCGTCCATGGCTTCGTTATAGGTGTCATAGACACAGGGGATGCAGCCGCTGTTGCAACACTCTTCGGGTTCGGGCGCGACGGGCGGAACGGGCTGCGGGTCGTCGTCGGGGATCTGCTTGGTGCTCATATCCCAATCTTAGCGCCGATGGCCGGCGCCGGCCGCCGCGCCCGCGTCCGGCAGCAGCCATTCGGCGCGGCGGATTTCGTAGAGACGCTTGCCCGCGCCGCCTGCTCCCGCACCGCCAATCTGGCGCATGCCGCATTTTTCCAGCACCCGGCAGGACGCGGCATTCTCTTCCAGCGCCACGGCCGACAGCGCCTCGACCGGCAAGCGGCCGAATCCCAGCGCCAGCAGCGCATGGGCGATTTCGGTGGCGTATCCCATGCCCCAGTTCGCGGGCAGGAAGGCATACGCGACCTCGACCTCGTCGCGGCCCCGAGATTGGGTGCGCTTCAAGCCCGCCCGGCCCGCCAGCGCGCCGCTGGCGCGGTCGGCCAGCACATACATGCCGTAGCCCAGCTCGGTCCAATGCTCGACGTTCTGCAGCAGATAACGGCGGCTGGCCGCGTCTGTCCGGGTGCCGCCCATGGTGGCCATGAGGCGCTCGTCCGCATGCATCGCGGCAATGAAGGAATAATCGGTTTCGTCCATGCGCCGGGCTTGCAGCCGGGCGGTCTGGAAAGTGTCGGGGAGCAGAGCGGCGGACATGGAAGGCTGAAGAAATGGCGTGGCGGACATGATACCGGCGGACGGCCCGCCGGCCCATCGTCCAACGGACGAATCCCCCAGGCCGAGTCCGGCCTCGGGGCATGGCTTTCAGGTGCGGCGCAGGCCCAGGAAACTCCAGCGCACGTCGGCGCGGTCCAGCATGTCTTCGCGCGAACTGAGATGGTGCGAGGACAGGCCGTGGGCGGCCGCCAGCGTGATCGTTTCCTGCGCGGACACGTCGAACATGCGGCGGCCAGGAGGCACCGGGCCGTGCCGCAGCGACATCAGGATCTGGCCCTGCGGCGCCAAGAGCGCGGCCAGCGCCTGCATGCCCTGGCGGCGTTCGTCGGCGTCCAGGTGCATCCACACGGCCGTCAGCATGATCACGTCGAACGCCCGGTCTTGACCGCGCAGCACGGCCAGTTCCGGCAAGGCGTCGTCGATCCATTCCAGGTTGGGCAGCGCATGGCGGCGCTGACCCTCCTGGCGCAGCCCGGGCGTGGGCTCGGCCGCCACCACCGAATGCCCCATCCGCGCCAGCGCGGCGGCGTCGCGCCCCGATCCCGCGCCGATGTCGGCGATGCGCGACGGCGCCGCGGGGATCAGGTGCGCCACGTCGCGGTGCACGTCCGCGAACGCGATGCTCTCGTACTGGTCTGCCAGGGCCGCGGCGTTTTCACCGTAGCCCTGCGTGCCGGAAGCCCCTGTCATTGCTGGGCTGTCGGCCGAACCTGGATCGCCGCGGGCGGCCAGGTGGCCTTGATGGCGTCGTAGATGCGCTTGCCCACGCGGCCGTCTTCCGGCAGCTTGCGCTTGACCTGCTCTTCGCGCACGGCGTCGCGGGTCTTGCTGCCCGGAATGCCGTCGGCCACGCCCACGTCGTAGCCCAGGCCGTAGAGCATCTCCTGCAGCTCCTTGATCTGCGCGCGCGACAAGCCGGGGTCGTCCGTGGGCCAGGCCGCGACGAGATCCGGCCCGCCCTGCAGGCGATTGAGCAGCATCGATACCGCCAGGCCATAACGGCGCGACTGGTTGTAATGCAGGATGGCGTCGAAATTCACCGTCGCCAGGAACACCGGGCCGGCGGACCCCGTGGGCGCGAACAGATAGGCCTGCTCGTCGTTGCCCGACGCCAGCTTCAAGGCCGAACCGTTGCCCTGCTTCACGCCGGCCTGGGCCCACTGGGCGATCGTGCGGCGATCCTGCGAACCCACGTATTCGGCTTCGGGCGAGGCCGGAATGGCGGCGGCCAGCTCGGCCGGCACGCGCACTTCGATCACGGCGGGCAGGCTGTGCGTCCACTTGGCACGGCGCTTGCGCAGGTGATTGGCAGTCGACGCCAACGCGTCGGGCAGCGAGTTGTAGAGATCGATCTTGCCGTTGCCGTCGCCATCGGCGGCCAGTTCATAGAACGAGGTCGGGATGAACTGCGTCATGCCGAAAGCGCCGCTCCAGGAGCCGACGAAGCTGTCCGCCGGCACCACGCCGTCACGCAGCAGGCGCACCGAGGCGTAGGCGTTCTTTTCCCACAGCGGCTTGTTCTCGGTGCAGGCGCGCGTCAGCCAGGCGTCCAGCACATTGGTCTTGCCGACCTGCCGGCCGTAGTTGGTCTCGATGCCGAAGATCGCGACCAGCGTGGCCGGATCCACCTGGTATTGCTGGCTGATGGCCGACAGCTGCGGACCATATTTGGCGAGCACGCCCAGGCCGTCGCGCACGCGCTCCTCGTCCACGGTCTTGGCGATGTAATCCCACCAGGCCTCGCGCCCCTCGGGCTGGCCCTTGGCGGATGCGACCGTGGTGGGCAGCAGCTTGGCGTTGGCGGTGTACTTGTCCCAATCGGCCACGGTCAGGCCGTTGGCCGTGGCGCCCTTGCGCAGCTTGGCGATGCAGGCCTTGGTGTCGAGTTCGGTCGGGATGATGACCGTGGGAGCGGGGGTGGCGGTGGCGGCGGGCGCAGCGGTGGCGGCGGGCGCAGCAGGCGCTGCGGTCGCTGCCGGGGCTGCCGTGGCCGCAGCGGGTGCGGGCAAGGCGGCGGGCGCAGGCAGGGTTGCCGGCGCGGGCGCCGCCGACCTGGGAGGCAGCGCCTGCCCGGCGCGGTCATCGACCGGAGCCGCCGGCGTGTTGGCGGCAGGCGCGGGAGTGTCGTCAAAGCTGCGCTTGGGCGTCAGGGCCGGCAGGGTCTGCACCGGCACCGCGGGCTGGGCGCGCGATCCGGTGGCGGAAGCTGGTCCCTGCGCCTGCGCGGCGCCGGCAGCGGCGGCGGTGACGGCCGCGGCCAGCAGCACGCGGGAGAAGGTGTCGATTCGAAGGCGTACGGAACGCTGACGCATGGCAATCCTGAAAAATCGAAGTCAGCCGGGATCGTACCGCGACCGGGCGTCAAAATCGAACGGCCCGCAGGGCGGGTCCGCCAGCACTGCCACTCAAACGCCCTGCAGGCTGGAAGCGGCTTCGCAGCGCCCTAGGCTGCCTGCCGCGCTTGCACCGCCACGCTCGCGGGCGGCGCACGCAGCACGCGTCGGCACAGCAACATGGCGATCAGGCTGAACAGGGCAAAGCCCGCGGTCTGCCCCGCCAGCACGCCTTCCGGGCCGCCGTAATGCGCGCCCAGCCAGACAAAGGGCAAGGTGCCCACGGTGGCGCGCAGCCAGCCGATCGCGGTGGAGTACGCGGCATAGCCCAGATTGTTGAACACCGCGATGGCGACGAAATACAGGCTGTTGAGCGCCCACGCGAAACTGCCGTAGCGGCAGAAGAAAACGATCAGGTCGCGCCCCGGCCCGCTCACCTGGAACAGATCCGGCATCCAGGGCGCCAGCACGGCCAGCACGACCGCCACGCCGAAGCCGTACATCAAGGACCAGCGCGCGGTCAGGCGCGCCGTCTCCTGCACGCGGTCCCACTGCCCCGCGCCCAGGTTCTGCCCAAGAATGGGCCCGATGGCGCCCGGCAGCACGAAGAACAGCGCATAGGCCAGTTGCAGCACCCGGTCCACCACGGTGGCGCCCGCCATCACGCTGGAGCCAAAGCCGGCGTAGGTGGACAGGGTGAAGATGACCGCCGCGGGCGTAGCCAGCGTGGTCAGCGCGGCAGGCAAGGCGATCCGCCCGATTGCAGCCAGGTGCGCGCGCAGCGCCGCGCCGGCCGGCCAGGCCACCAGGCGATGCTTGCCGAACACCAGCCAGGCGCCCAGCGCCACGGTGACCAGACGGCCCACGCCGCCGGCCCAGGCCACGCCCTCCATGCCGCCGTCCAGCACGAAAATGACCAGCGGGTCCAGCGCCGCGACCGTCGCCGTCCCCGCCAGCAGCACCCACATGGACTGGCGGCCACGGCCCGCGGCGCGCAGCAGGTTGGACAACATCATGCCCACGCCCATCACGACCGCGAACGGGGTCGTGATGAGCACGTAGGACAGCAGATGCGCGCGCACGTCCTCTGCCAGGTCGATGGCCGCCGTGTAGGGGCCGATCACGGCCAGGAACAAGGCGCCGGACACGAGCGCGGCGGCGGCCATCAGGACCAGCGAAGCGCCCGCCAACGCGCGGGCGCGCGGCGCATCGCCCGCCCCCAGCGCGCGCGACACCAGGGCCGTGCCGCCCACGGTCACGCCTATGCAGACCGAGATGATGGTGAACTGCGTCATCGATCCGAAGCCCACCGCGCCCAGCACCGCCTCATCCTTGAGCGCGCCCAGGTACAGCAGCGACAGGAACTCCACCGCGAACACGGCCAGCATGCTGGCCCAGCCGGTCAGGACCATTTCCAGCACATGCGGGCCCATCGGCCCCGAGACGAAGCGGGCGCGCGGATCGGAAGCGGCGGAGGACGAGTTTTCAGACGTCATGAGGCTGTTGGATGGAACGCGGCCAAGGCCGCGCGAAAGTTGCCGGGTCCGCGCTCAGCGGCCCGCGGGCGCGAACCAATACTGGTACACGCTGCCGTCATTCGAATACCAAGGCAGCAGGCCGATGGTGTCGGATTCACGCTGCACGGTCACCAGCAGGCCTCCTGCCTGGGGCCGCAGCAGCGCCACGTGGCGCCGCACTCCCATGGACTCGTACTGGCGCCAGTCGTGCCGCACGCTGATCCACAGCCGGCCCTGCGTGCAACCGCCTAGGCGCCGGATGCCGTCCGGCCTGGAGGGCCGGGCCGCGCCAGGCAGGGCGGCAGGATCCTGCATACCGTTCAACTGCGGCAGGCGGCCGGAAGCGCGCGCGCCCTGTCCGTCCAGCGCCAATATCTCCCATCCGTCCGCGGCCGCCGTGAAAGCCACGGTGGCCTCGGGCCCGGAGCGCCATTCCGGCAACGGGTTGTCGCCCATGCCCGGTAGGTCCAGGGGATATTGCAGGAAATTGCGCAGGTCCATGGATGCGCCGGCCTCGCGGTCGCCAGACACGAACTCGCCTTGCGCCCGATAGACGCCGGCCAGATCCGGGCATTGGGCCGGATCCGTTGGCAACGCCGCAAGCGTCCCGTCTCGAAAGGGAGGCCAGGCAACGGACACGCCATCGACCCGGGATGCGCCGCAGCCGCTCAAGGCCAGCGCAGCCAGCGCCGCCGCCGCAAGCCTGCCCACTCTCCACGCGCCACGCACCGCTGTCTTCATGCCTGCCCTCTGCTCTTGCCGGCCGTCGCGCTGGCCCAGGCGGCGCCTCCGACTATCGGTCTGGCGCGAACTATATCCGAAACCCGGCCGGCCGAAACCTGCGCGGCCCTAACCCGCCCCGCGTTGCCAAGCACGCGCCGGGAGAGAATAATCGGCATCTCCCTTCCGACCCGCGCCATGACACCGTTCCGAGGCAAGCTCCGCATCCGGCATCTGGAAATCGTGCTGACCGTCGCCGAATTGGGCAACCTGTCCAAGGCAGCCGCGCAATTGCACAGCACGCAGTCGGGTCTGTCGCGCGCCATCGCCGAGATCGAAGAACTGGTGGGCGCGCGGCTGTTCGAACGCACTGCCAAGGGCACCACCTGCACGCCGCTGGGCGAGACCATGTGCCGCCATGCCCGCCTGCTGCTCACCGACTTCCGCAAGGCCGAGATCGATCTCGCCGCGGTCTCGCGCGGCGACGAAGGCAGCCTGACCGTAGGCTGTTTTTCGATGTTCGCGGGCTGGCCGGTGGCCGAGGCCGCGCGCGCCTACCGCCAAGCCTATCCGCGCATCACGCTCACCATCGAGATCGGCACGCATGAACGGCTGATCGAGGACCTGGACGCCGGCGCGCTGGACGTGCTGATCAGCCGCTTCTCGTCCACCGTCAATCCGCAGATCTATCGCTCCACCACGCTGCTGGAGGATCCCGTGGTGCTGGCCTGCGCCACGCATCATCCGCTGGCCGGCCAGCCTGGCGCCACGCTGGCCGACTACGTGGCCTATCCCTGGATCACCGCCCTGCCCGGCAGCCGCATCCGCGGCGAACTGGAAATGTCGCTGCGCCAGGCCGGCCTGGCGATTCCGGATATGATCGGCGCCCTGTCGCTGGAATTCGGCCGCGAAATGCTGCTGGACGGCCTGTACCTGTGGATGCTGCCCGGCAGCGTGGCCGCTATCCGGCAGGCGCGCGGCGAGCTTGTAGTCCTGGCCGACAGGCCGGTCCTGCGCAAATCGCCGCTGGCCGCCATCTGGCGCCGCGACCGTCCCAGCACACGGCAGGCGCGCGCCTTCGCCGCCCAGCTCCAGCTCGCCATCCAGGCCGACGCGGTCGCATTGGCGGCCTGAGCCCGCCGGCGCGTTGCGCGTTATTCTGGACAGGCAACACTTTTTGATCGGAGCACCCATGTACGACTGGCTCAACGCACTGCCCAAGGCGGAATTGCACCTGCACCTGGAAGGTTCGCTCGAACCCGAGCTGCTGTTCCGGCTGGCGCAGCGCAACGGCGTGGCGCTGCCGTGGCCGGACATCGAGTCCCTGCGCGCCGCCTACGACTACGGCAATCTCCAGGAATTCCTGGACCTCTACTACCGCGGCGCGGACGTGCTGCGCACCGAGCAGGATTTCTACGACCTGACCTGGGCCTATCTGCTCAAGTGCCGCGAGCAGAACGTGGTGCATACCGAGCCGTTCTTCGACCCGCAGACCCATACCGACCGCGGCGTGCCCTTCGAGGCTGTGCTGGCCGGCATCAGCCAGGCGCTCGAAGATGGCCGCAAGCAGCTGGGCGTGAACAGCGGACTGATCCTGAGCTTTCTGCGCCATCTGCCCGAAGAGCAGGCCATGCGCACGCTGGAAGCCGCCCTGCCCCACCGCGACGCCTTCATCGCCGTGGGCCTGGACAGCAGCGAAATGGGTTTTCCGCCGCGCCTCTTCCAGCGCGTGTTCGATCGAGCCCGCGCCGAAGGATTGCCAGGCGTCGCGCACGCCGGCGAGGAAGGCCCGCCGGAATACATCTGGGAAGCGCTGGACCTGTTGAAGGTGCTGCGCATCGACCACGGCGTGCGCGCCGCCGAAGACCCCAAGCTGATCGGACGCCTGATCGACGAGCAGATCCCGCTGACGGTCTGTCCGCTGTCCAACACCCGGCTGCGCGTGTTCCAGCACATGCGCGACCACAACATCCTGTCGCTGCTGGACGCGGGCGTGAAGGTCACCGTGAACTCCGACGATCCCGCGTATTTCGGCGGCTACGTCAACGAGAACTTCCACGCGCTGTACGAGCATCTGGGCATGTCGCGGGCGCAGGCCCAGGCCCTGGCGGACAACAGCCTGGACGCGCGCATCCTCAAGTAGCCGGCGCGCCCCGCCGCCAGCCATGCGGATTGCGCATGGCAATGTTCAAAACCTGCATGCCTGGCGCGGCCCATTCCTCCCTACCATAGTCCGACCGCCGCGGCGCCTGCCGCGGCCGGGCCACAGACCAGAAACAGGGGGCAGGATATGAGTCAGTTCGTGGAAGCGTCGCTGCAGGCAGGCACGCTGACCGGCGTGCTGGAAGGCGGCGTGTGCCGCTACAGCGCCATTCCCTATGCGCAGGCGCCGATCGGCGCGCTGCGTTTCGCACCGCCGCAGCCGGCCGCTTGGCGCGGCAGGCTGGACGCCACCCGGCCGGGACCGGTCGCGCCGCAACTGCCCTCGCGCCTGCGCGGCGCCATGGGCGACTTCGGCGCCGAACAATCCGAGGACTGCCTGCACCTGACCGTGTGGACGCCCGCCGCCGACGGCAAGCGGCGGCCGGTGGTCGTGTGGCTGCACGGCGGCGCCTGGCAAAGCGGCGGCGGCGCGCTGGACTGGTATGACGGCGCCAACCTCGCGCAGCGCGGCGACGTGGTGGTGGTCGCGGTCAACTACCGGCTGGCCGCGCTGGGCTGGCTGTACGTACCCGGCCAGACGGCCAATTCGGGCCTGCTGGACCAGGAGGCCGCCATCGATTGGGTGCTGGCCAACATCCAGGACCTGGGCGGCGATCCCGGACAAGTCACCGTCATGGGCCAGTCGGCGGGCGCGTCCTCGATCTGCGCCATGCTGGCGCGCCAGCCGCGCTTCTCCCGTGCCATCCTGCAAAGCGCGGCGCTGGGCCGGGGGTTTCGCAGCGCAAAGCAGGCCGATGCGCTGGGACAGGCCTTCCTGCGCGCCGCGGGAGCCGATTCCCTGGAAGCCGCGCGCGAGCTGCCCGTGGCGGCCTTGCTGGCGGCGCAGCAGGCGCCCGCCGTCGCCGAAACGCTGCGCGCCGAGGGCAGCAGCCGCAGTCAGTTCGCGCCGGTGCTCGACGGCCAGGTGCTGCCACATGACATCGCGCCCGCGCTCAAGCGGGCGTCGTCCCGCGCCGACGTGCTGGTCTGCTACACGCGCGACGAAATGGCCGCCTTTCCGGGCAATGGCCGCAGCGCCGCCGACCAGGACCTGGGCGACGAGGTATTCGGCGCGCCCTCGCGCCAGTGGGCCGCCGACGCCGCGGCCCAAGGCCGCCAAGCCTGGCTGGCGCGGTTCGACGTGGCGCCCACGGCGAACTTCGGCGCCTGCCATTGCATCGAACTGCCCTTCGTCTTCGACACGTTGCCGGCGTACGCCAGCGCGCCCATGCTCGCCGGCCTGCCCGCGGAACAGGCGCGCCAGCTTGCACGCGCCACGCAGCAGGCATGGATCGCGTTCATCCGCGGCGACGCGCCAGGCTGGCCGGCGGCGCCGCACATGCAGATCCTGGCCTAGGCCGGGACGGCACGTGCGGGGCCGCGGGCGGATGCCGCCCGCGCATCAAACACACCAAAACAAGGGGAATTCCATGTTCAAGCAAACCGCGCTCGCGCTGGCGCTGCTGGCGCCGCTGGCGGCCACCGCCGCCTATCCCGACAAGCCCGTCAAGATCATCGTGTCCAACCCGCCCGGCGGCCCCGTGGACGTCATGCTGCGCGTGCTGGCCAGCAAACTGGGCGCCGCCTGGGGCCAGCCCGTGGTGGTGGAGAACAAGCCCGGCGCGTCCGGCATCATCAGCACCGGCGCGCTGGTCAAGTCCGTGCCCGACGGCTACACGCTGGGCATGGTGGTGGCCTCGTCCGTCACCATCGTGCCCTTCGCCGTGGACAGCCTGCCGTTCGACACGCAAAAGGACCTCAAGCCGATCTCGCTGGTGGCGCGCACGCCATTCATCTTCATCGTACCCAAGGACAGCCCGCTCAAGACCTGGGAAGACTTCGTGCGCGAAAGCAAGGCGCGCAATCTCAGCGTAGGTTCGTTCTCCATCGGCACGGCGTTCCATCTGGTCTGGGAACAGACGGCGCGCCGCGCCGGCATCAAGGCCTTGTACGTGCCCTCGTCCTCGTCGGGCAAGACGCAGAACGACTTGATCGGCGGCCAGCTCGACGTGGGCCTGGACGCGCCGTCGAGTTCCAAGGGCCTGATCGACAGCGGCCGGCTGCGCGCGCTCGCGATCACCAGTCCGGAACGCTTCGGCGGCCTGCCCGATACGCCCACGCTGAAGGAGTCCGGCTTGAAGGACTACGCGCCGCAGCCCTGGATCGGGCTGATGGCGCCGGCGGGCATTCCGGACGACCGCGTGGCGCTGATCCAGAAATCGGTGGCGGACATCCTGAAGGAACCCGCGATGCGCGCGCAAATGGAAACCCTGGGCATGATTCCCATCGGCAGCACGCCAGAGGAACTGGCCGCGACCATCGAGGCCGACCGCGCCGACATGGGACCGCTGATCAAGGAGCTGGGCATCAAGCTGCAATAGCGGCGCTTGCAGCGGCGCGAGTTTACAGCCGCGCCCTTCAGGCCACCTGCCTCAGCCCGCGCCCAGCGTGCGCAGGAACATCGCCGACAAGGGGCCGGACAGCGCTTGCGCGTCCCGCCGGCCCTGCGCGATGGCAGCGTCCACCGCGCCATGCATGCCGTGGTACAGGACGATGGCGGCCAGCGCCGCGTCGTCCAGCTTCCAGCAGCCTGCGCGCGCGCCGGCCTCGAGTATCGCTTCCAGCTGTTCCAGCACGGCGCTCTTTTCGGCCACGCCGCGGTCGGGATGCTGGGCATCGTGGAACACCACGTCATGCAGTTCGTAGCCGTCGAAGTAGGCCTCGACGCCAGCGCGGGTCCAGGCGCGCAGCCGCGCCACGCCGTCGTCCGGCGCACAGGCCCGCACCTCGCGGTCGATATGGTCCAGGAACCCCTGCGAGAACTTGGCCCGCAGCGCCGCCAGCATGTCGTTCTTGGACGTGAAGTAGTGATAGAAGGTGCCCTTGGCCACGCCGGCGCGCTCGACGATCTCGCTGATGGTGGTGGCCTCGACGCCCTTCTGGATGAAGAGCGCTTGCGCGGCCTCCATCAACTCATCCAGCCGCACGGCGGCCGGCTTGGTGCGGGGCTTGGAAGCGGCGTCCGGGCCAGGCGGGGAAAGCGGGTCGGCGGGAACAGCGGGCATATCGTCCAGGGTCAGTTCAGCAGCAAGGCGCCAGTGTAGAGGAGGCGCAGGGCTGGGGCCAAAAGCTGAGAATCGTTCTTCTTTTCATTGACCGACGGTCGGTCGATGCATAGAATACCCCTTCCCCCACTCTGCGTCCCGCCATGCATCCCGCACGCCGCCGCGCCCTGGTCCTTGCCGTCAACCTGGGCAGTTTCATCACCATCCTGGACATCAGCATCGTCAACGTGGCGCTGCCCACCATGCAGGCGGCCCTGCGCATCGACATGGCCGGACTGCAATGGGTGGTGGACGCCTACGCCCTGTTCCTGTCGGCCTTCATGCTGTCCGCCGGGCCTTTGGGCGACCGTTATGGACGCAAGCGCTCCTGGCTGGCGGGCGTGCTGCTGTTCACCGCGGGCTCCGCGCTGTGCGGCCTGGCGGACAACTTGACGGCGCTGCTGATCGGCCGCGCCGTGCAGGGCGTGGCCGGCGCCCTGCTGGTGCCGGGCGCGCTGTCGCTCCTGACCCAGGCCTTTCCCGATCCCAAGGAACGCGCCCAGGCCATCGGCATATGGGCCTCGTGCAACGCGATTTCGCTCATCGTGGGACCCATGCTGGGCGGCGTGCTCGTCGCTCACTTCAACTGGCAGAGCATCTTCCTCATCAACCTGCCGGTAGGCGCGCTGGCCATCGCGCTGGGTGCCTGGAGCATCACGGAAAGCGCCCATCCCGAACACGCGGCCTTCGACCCCGCCGGCCAGGCGCTCAGCGTGCTGTGGCTGGGCGCGCTGACCTATGGTCTGATCGCCGCCGGCGAACATGGCTGGGCTGCGCCAGAAGCCACGGTCGCGCTCGCCATTGCCGCCGCCGGGCTGCTCGCCTTTCTGTGGGTCGAGCACCGCGCCGCGCGGCCCATCCTGCCGCTGGGGCTGTTCCGCGACGCGGGCTTCGCCATCACCAACTTCGCGTCCTTCGTGCTGGGCTTTTCCGCCTACAGCAGCCTGTTCTTCTTTTCGCTCTACCTGCAACACGTGCAGGGACTGTCGCCGCTGGCCACCGGCTGGCAACTGGCGCCGCAGTTCGCGGCGGCCGGGCTGGTGTCGCTGGTCTTCGGCCGGCTCAACCTGCGCTTCGGCCTGCCGCGCCTGATGATCGCGGGCTTCGCCTTCATCGGCCTGGCCATGCTGGGCATGACGCGCTTCGAAGCGCACACGCCTTATCTCGTGTCAGGTTCGCTGTTGGTGCTGCTGGGCCTGGGCACCGGCCTGGCCGTGCCTTCGACCAGCATGGCTGTGATGGCCACGGTGCCGCGCGAGCGTTCCGGCATGGCCTCGGCCACCATGAACGCGCTGCGCCAGACCGGCATGACGATAGGCATCGCGCTCTTGGGCGCGCTGATGAGCGGACGCGCCATCGAGGCACTGACGGGCTCGCTGTCGCGGCTGGGCGCGCCCGATGCGCAAGCCCTGGCGCGCGCCGCCATCACCCTGCATGAACTGCCCGCGCAGCCCGCCAATGCGGCCGAGCTGGCCGCCGCGGCGCTGGCCGGCGGCTTCCATGCCGCCATGCTTTTCGCAGGCGCCGCATCGCTGCTGGCGGCACTGTTGCTGCTGTTCCTGGCACGCGGCGCAAAGAACGTCCTGCACGCCGCATGACCTCCGGATTCCGGCGCGCGGAATTCCATCGGCCGGAATCAAAACAGCCTGTTTTTAAGCGTTGGTAACAAACGCTCGCGCCGTCTTGCGCTTCGGTAAGATCCTCGTCCAATAACAGGTTAACAACCACGAGGAGAGCAAAGCATGCCTTACCGCAAACCCCTGTTCCGCCTGGCCCCGCTGGCGCTCGCCGCCCACCTGCTGATGGCGGGTCCGGCCGCCGCGCAAAGCGCGCCCGGCACGCAAGGCCCGCTGGTCCCCGCGCCCAATCCGGCATTGGCCGCGCAGATCGATCAACGCGCCAAGGCCATCGAAGACAAGCTCATCGCCTGGCGCCGCGATATCCACGAACACCCCGAACTGGGCAACCAGGAAAACCGCACCGCCAAGCTGGTCGCCGACCATCTGCGCGCGCTGGGCATGGAAGTGAAAACCGGCGTCGCCGGCACCGGCGTGGTCGCCGTGCTCAAGGGCGGCAAGCCCGGTCCGGTGGTGGCGCTGCGCGCCGACATGGACGCGCTGCCCGTCAAGGAACAGGTAGACCTGCCCTTTGCGTCCAAGGCAAAGGGCACCTACCTGGGCAAGGAAGTGGACGTGATGCATGCCTGCGGCCACGACACCCACACCGCCATCCTGATGGCCACGGCCGAAGTGCTGGCCGGCATGAAAGACGAGCTTCCCGGCAGCGTGAAATTCATCTTCCAGCCCGCGGAGGAAAGCCCCGCCGACTTCGAGCCCGACGGCAAGAAGATCTGGGGCGCCAAGATGATGGTGCAGGAAGGCGTGCTGGAGAATCCCAAGGTGGACGCCATCTTCGGCCTGCACGTGTCCAGCGCCTATCCCGCCGGCAAGCTCAGCTGGCGCAGCGGCCCCGCCATGGCCGCCGCCGACCAGTTCTGGATCGACGTCACCGGCAAGCAGACGCACGGCGCGCGGCCCTGGTCCGGCATCGATCCCATCGTGGTCAGTTCGCAGATCATCCTGGGCCTGCAGACCATCCCCAGCCGCCAGATCAACAGCATGCTGGAGCCGGCCGTCATCACCGTGGGCGCCATCCACGGCGGCAACCGCATGAACATCGTGCCGGACAACGTGGCCATGACCGGCACCATCCGCACCTATGACGAAGGCATGAAGAAGGATATCCATCAACGCATCGCGCGTACCGCCGACATGATCGCGCAGAGCGCGGGCGCCAAGGCGGACGTGCGCGTAGTGGAGCTGTACAACGCCACCGTCAACAATCCCGCGCTGACCGAGCAGATGGGCCCGACGCTGCGGCGCGTGGCTGGCGAAGGCAACTACGGGCTGCAGCCCAAGTCGACCGCGTCGGAGGACTTCTCGTTCTATCAGGAGAAGGTGCCGGGCATGTTCTTCTACCTGGGCGTAACGCCCAAGGGCACCGATGTCGAGAAGGCTGCACCGAACCATTCGCCGCGCTTCTACGTCGATGAGTCCGGCCTCATCAACGGCGTGCGCGCGTTGTCGAACCTGACCGTGGACTACATGGCGCAGGCGCAGAAAGGCAGCTGATCCGCGCTCCCCACGCGCGTTTGAAAAATGCCCGCCGCGCGATGCGGCGGGCATAAGCAAACGGCTACAAATTCTTTGTCAGGCCCGGCCTGGCTTTCTACAGTACGCCCCTTTGCCGCCCCGCGGCAGCCATGTAGAAGCCACGCCATGCCGATCTCCCGTCGAACCTTCATGCTTGCCGGCGCACTGACGCTGCCATTGGCGCGGCCGCGCATCGCGCGCGCAGCCGCCTGGCCCGAGCGTCCGATTCGGCTCGTCGTCACCTTCCCGCCCGGCGGCGCCAGCGACATCGCCGCGCGCCTCATCGCGCCCGCGCTGGCCGAACGGCTGGGCCAGCCCATCGTCATCGAAAACAGGCCCGGCGCGGGCTCGACCATAGGCGCGAGCCTGGTCGCGCAAGCGCCCAACGACGGCTACACGCTGCTGATGTCGAACTCGGCGCCGCTGTCCATTTCGCCTGCCCTGATGCCGCAAGGCGGGTACGACGCGCTCGCCAGCTTCGACCACATCGCCTACCTGGGCGCGGTGCCCGCCGTGTTCGTGGTCCACCCTTCCGTGCCGGTGTCCAGCTTCGCGGAGCTGACCGCCTGGATCCGCGCGCAGGACCAGCCGGTGCAGTACGGCAGTGGCGGACTGGCATCGGTGGGCCAGATCGTGGGTGAGCTGTATTCGCGGCAAACCGGCGCGCGCCTGCAGCACATTCCGTACAAGGGCTCGGGCGCGATGCGCAACGATCTGCTGGGCGGTCAGATCCGCTTCGCGGTGGATGCGCTGCCGCAGAACCTGCCGTTCCTGCGGTCCGGCCAACTGCGCCTGCTGGCGGTCACCACCGGCAAGCCGGTGCCGCAGGCGCCCGACATCCCGGCGGTGGGCGAGCTGGGCTATCCGGGCCTGATCGCCGAAAACTTCGTCGGACTGTCCGGACCCGCCGGCCTGCCCGCGGCGGTCTCGCAGCGCTTGAACGACGCCATCGCGCAGACGCTGGCCAGCGCCGACATCCGCGCCAGGCTGGAAGGACAGGGCTTCGTCCTGTCGCAAAAATCCCCCGCCGAGTTCACCGATTTCGTCCGTCGTCAGGCCGAAGCCTGGGGACCGGTGGTGCGTTCCACGGGAGCCAGCCTATGAGCGCCCGCCGCATGCTTGTGCTGTTCGGCCATCCGGGCCGCGGCGGCTTCAACGAAGCGGCCGTCCGTGGCGCGGAGCGCGCCGCGCAAGCGGGCCAGCCCTTGCAGCTGGAATGGATCTCCGACCACGACTCCGTCGCGCGCGCCGGGCGCATCGCGCAACTATGCGACGCCGGCCCGGAGCTGGTCATCGTGCATGGCGGCCAGGGCGATGCCCCCGTGGCCGAGGTGGCGCCGCGCTACCCGCGCACGCAATTCGCCATCACCCAGGGGCACCACACCGCGGCCAACGTCGCGTCATACGAGATCCAGCAGGAGCACTCGGCTTTTCTGGCCGGCGTGTTGGCGGGCCTGCGCGCGGCCAACGGGCGGGCCGCCCATCTGTCCGGCGAAAAAGTGCGGCCCGGTCTGAAAGGCCGCGCCGCCTATGCCGATGGCGTGCGGCGCGTCACGGGCCGGGATCCGCTGACCGCCTTCTGCGGCAACCAGCACGATCCGGCGCTGGGCGCGGCCTGGGCCCGCGCGCTGTCCGCCCGCGACGCGCGCGTGCTGTTCGCCATGATGGACGGCGGCCGCGACGGCGTGACGCGCGTGTGCCGCGAAACGGGCGTCTGGCAGATCGGCAATGTGCTGGACTGGGTGGCGCGCGACCCGCAGGTCTATCTGGCATCGGCGCTGGCCGATTCGGGACTGTGCGTGCAGCGCGCCGCCGCGGACCATGCCGCGGGCGCGCTGGCGGTGGGTCGCGTGACCCGTTACGGCCTGGAGGAAGCCGCGTCGCTGCGGCTGGTGCTGGGCGCGAAGGTCGGCGCGGAAGAACGCCGCGTCCTGGATGAATGGGCGGGGCGGCTCGCAGCGGGAACGCTGGACATCGCCTCTGACTACAGCGGGCCGGAATTCACGCTGCCCGCGCCGCCTCCTGCCCGCTACGCGGTCGCTTCGAACGCCTTGTGATAGGCCACGTCTCCTTGCGCCGGGCGCGTGTAGGCCTGCGCCATGAAGTACTCGGGCGGCACCCCGGGATAGGTCAGCGCGGGCGTCTGCGCAAAACCGAATCGCGTGTAGTACGCCGGATCGCCCATCACCACGCAGCCCGCCGCGCCCAGCGCCTCAAGGCGCGCCAGGCCGTCCCGGATCAAGGCCGCGCCTATGCCCCGGCCTTGCAGTTCCGGCAGCACCGCGACCGGCCCCAGACCGTACCAGTCCGCCGAGCCGTCGCTGATCGCCACCGGAGAAAACGCGATGTGGCCCGCGACGCGCCCGTCCACCCGCGCCACCAGCGACAGCGTCAGCGCGCCGGCCTCGCGCAGCGCGTTCGTGATGTAGCCTTCGGTCTGCTGGCTGTGGGGATTGTCCTTGAACGCAGCCTGCGTCAGCGCGAAGATCGCCTCGCGGTCGTTTGGTGTTTCGGGAAGGATATGCATGCCTCGACTCCTGTAGGCTCAGGCGCAAAGTGTAGCCGGGCATGGTCGCCATTCCGCATTGACGCCTGCCGGCACGGTGGCTACAGTGGCCGGCAGTCCGGCGCCGCGTCATCGCGGCGGCGTGCAGCCCCTTTCCGAACCGCCCGCGGCGCGCCGCGGCCCTACTCTGGACCCTTATGAACAGCTACCGTGTCGGCATCGCCGGCTTCGGCGCCATCGGCCAGGCCGTGGCGCAATCCCTGGACGCCGGCCTGCCCGGCCTGACGCTCGCGGCCATCGCGGTGCGCGATCCCAAGGCCCCGCCGGCCTTCGCCTGGACCCAGGCCGCGCCCGCCTACACCACCATCGATGCGCTGCACGAACACTGCGACGTGGTCGTGGAATGCGCCCCCGCCGCAGTGTTCCGCGACATCGCCGAGCCCGTGCTGCGCGCCGGCAAGAAGATGGTGGTGCTGAGCTCGGGCGCGCTGCTGCGCCATGACGACCTGATCGAACTCGCCCGCCAACACCATGGCCAGATCCTGGTGCCTTCGGGCGCCATCCTGGGCCTGGATGCCATCACGGCGGCTGCCGAGGGCGTCATCCATTCCGTCACCATGATCACCCGCAAGCCGGTGCGCGGCCTGCTGGGCGCGCCCTACCTGACCGACAACAACATCGATATCGCGGACATCACCGAACCGCGCCTGATCTTCCGCGGCTCGCCGCGGGAAGCGGCGGTGGGCTTTCCGGCCAATCTGAACGTGGCGGTCAGCGTGTCGCTGGCCGGCATCGGCCCGGACAAGACCACGCTGGAAATCTGGGCCGATCCCTCGCTCGAGCGCAATCTGCACCGCGTCGAGGTCGTGTCCGACTCGGCCTCGTTCTCGATGGAAATCCAGAACATCCCCTCGGCCAATCCCAAGACCGGCCGCATCACCGCGCAAAGCGTGGTCGCCGCGCTGCGCAAGCTGACCGGTCCGCTGCGCGTGGGTACCTGAATCGCGGCGGGCGCGGCGCTAGGCCGCCGCCCGCTGCGGCCCGTCCGCCGGGCGCCGGCGCTCACCTGCAGCGCCCGCCCGCTCCATCGGTCCCACCCGCCACTTCCCCGCGCCATCCAGGTCCAGCCTGTGCGTATGGAACACGTCCAGCGTGCTGCGATGCCCCACGCTGACCAGCATGCATGACGGCAGCGCCTCGCGCAGCAGGCTGTACAGCGCATGCTCCAGCCCTTCGTCGGTAGCGGACGTGGCCTCGTCCAGGAACACGATGGCGGGCCGGTTGTAAAGCACGCGCGCGAACGCCACGCGCTGCTGTTCGCCGATGGAAAGCATGCGCGACCAATCCGCGACTTCATCCAGGCGCCCGGTCAGATGCCCCAGATTGACCCGCCGCAAGGCGTCGGCCAGGCGCGCATCGTCCTCGGGCTGAGCCAGCCCCGGATACGCGACCGCGCCGCGCAAATCGCCCAGGGGCAGATAGGGCCGCTGCGACAGGAACAGGGCAGAGGCGCCCTGCGGCCGGCGCACCGAGCCCTGCGCATAGGGCCACAAGCCCGCCAGCGCGCGCAGCAAGGTGGTCTTGCCGCTGCCCGAAGGCCCTTTGATCAGTAGCGCCTGGCCCGGCCGCAAGCTCAGGTTCAGGTCGCGCAGCAGCACCGTGCCGTCCGGGCGCGCCACCTGCACCGATTCGATATCCAGGCCGTCCGGCAGGCTCTCCGTCTGCACCGCAGGCAGCGCGCGCGCGGCCTCGTTGGCGTCCAGAAAGCCATTCAGCCGGTCCAGCGTGGCGCGGTACTGCGCGAAGGTGTCGTAGGAGGTGCGGAAGAACGACAAGGAATCCTGCACCTGCCCGAAGGCCTGCGACGTCTGGATCACGTCGCCCAGCTTGATCGCGCCGCTGAAAAAACGCGGCGCCTGCAGGATGAACGGAAACACCACGGCCACCTGGCTCACCGACAGGTTGAAGCCGTCGAATTTCAGCCCCCGGTACACGCGCGCCCACAGGTTGGCGATGTAGGCCGAGAAACGCGTCCACAAGGTGGCGCGCTCGACGTTCTCGCCCTGATAGAACGCCACGTTCTCGGCGTTCTCGCGCAGGCGGACCAGCGCGTAACGGAAGTTCGCCGTCAGGCGCTCGGACAGGAAATTCAGCTTGATCAGCGGGCGCCCGATCTTGAACGCGAACAGCGTTGCCACGATGACGTACAGGTACACCATGAACACCATGGCGCGCGGAATCTCCACCCCCGCCACCGTCAAGGCGCCGGACAGTCCCCAGAGGATGGACGTGAACGCCACCAGCGAGACGACCGCGCTCAGCGCGCCGATCGCCAGCGTGCGCGAACCCGTCACGAACATGGCGATGTCCTGTTCGATGCGCTGGTCGGGGTTGTCGACCGGGGCATCGACGAAATGGCCGCGGTAGTAGGCGCCCGCGCCCAGCCAGTCGCGGGTCAGCCTGTCGTTGAGCCACACGCGCCAGCGGATGTCGAAGGCCTGCCCGGCATAACTGTCGGCCAGGGTACGCACCACGTGCACACAGGCCAGCACCGAAAAGATGCCCAAAAAGCGCCAGAATGCGCTCTGGTCCAGCGCCTGCAACGCGCTGTAGAAGCCGTTGTACCAGAACGAAAACAGCACCGTCATGCGCACGGCGAACATCGCCAGGAACAACAGCAGCGCCAGCGTCAACAGGGGCTGCCAGCTGCGCCTGGGATCGAGATACGGCCGCGCCAGCCGCCAGAACTTGCGTCCCCAATCCGTGTAACGCGCAAGCAGGCCCCCGACCAGCATCAGCGCGATGGCCGAAATGCCGAACGCACGCGCCAGCCAGAGCCCGCTTTCCGCTAGTTGCTGCTGCCAGTTCAGGTCCATGAGTCGATTGCCCTCCGATACGCGTTTCTGGTTAGACGGGACGCGCGCATCGAGTTCCGGCGCGGGGACCGTTTTAAGCCAGGCTTAAGCGTTGCAGCTGGGTGATCGAAAGCCATCTGACAGCCAGCGCGCCGCGGCAAGGCGGCGTACGGCGGCTATCATGGACGCCTGAGCAGCAATACCGGCAGGTAAGGAACCATGGACAAGATCCGGCTAGACAAGTGGCTATGGGCCGCGCGCTTCTACAAGACGCGCAGCCTGGCCGTGCAGGAAATCGGCAAGGGCCGGGTATTGGTGAACGACCAGCCCGCCAAGCCCGCGCGCGAAGTCGCGCCAGGCGATCTGGTCACGGTGCGCAAGGAAGACCCGGCGCTGCATGTGCGGGTGATGGCGATCAGCGGCGTGCGCGGCCCCGCCCCCGTCGCGCGCCAGCTATACGAGGAAACGCCTGAAAGCGCGGCAGCGCGCGAGCGCGCAGCGGAAATGCGCCGCCTGGCGCCCGAGCCCGCGCTGGGCATAGAAGCCGGACGCCCGACCAAGCGCGACCGGCGGTTGATAGACCAGATGCGGGGCAAGTAGAGCCTCCGGGGCCGCCGGGGCGCTTACGCATGTCCCGGCCGCATTCCATAACGCTCAAGCGCCATCGTCCGCCAACACCGCCACCGTCTGCACGCTGGTGTATTCCAGCAGCCCTTCCAACCCGTTCTCCACGCCCAGGCCCGACTGCTTGCGGCCGCCGAACGGCACGTCCGGCGACATGGCGTGGATATGGTTGATCCATACCGTGCCGGTTTCCAGGCGCCGCGCGATGGACCGCGCCAGCGTCAGGTCCTTGGACCACACCGACCCGCCCAGCCCGTAGTCGGAGTCATTGGCGCGTTGGACAACGTCGTCGATGTCCCGGTATTTCAGCAAGGGCAGCACCGGTCCGAACGCCTCTTCCACCACGCTGCGCGCGTCGTCCGGCGGATTGTCCAGGATGGCGACCGGCACGAAATAGCCCTTGCCCTGCGGCACATCGCCGCCCGCCAGAAAGCGCACGCCGTTGCGATGCGCGTCGGCGATGAGATCCTTGACCCGCTCGTACTGCGGACGGTTCTGGATCGGCCCCAGACCGGTCCCCGGCTGCGCGCCATCGCCCATGACGACGCCCCTGGCGTGTTCCACCAACGCCGCGGCGAACTCGTCATAGATGGATTCGTGCACATACAGCCGCTTGGTGGCCAGGCAGAACTGCGAGGAATTGCGGAATGCTCCCCAGAACAGCTTGGCGGCCGTGTCGCGCACGTCCACATCCGGCAGCACGATGGCCGCATCGTTGCCGCCCAGCTCCAGCGTGATGCGTTTGAGCCTGCCGGATGCGCTCTGCATGACGCGCCTGCCCGTCGCGGTCGAGCCGGTAAAGGCGATCTTGTCGATGCCCGGATGCTCGGTCAGCCAAGGTCCCAGCCGGTCCCCGCCGCACACCACGTTCAGCGCGCCTGGCGGCAGCAGGTCGCGAAACAGCTCGCCCATCTTCAATGAAGTCAGCGGCGTGAACGGCGACGGCTTCAACACGACGGTGTTGCCCGCCAGCAAGGCCGGGGCGATCTTCCAGATGGCCAGCGTCATCGGAAAATTCCAAGGTGCGATCGCCGCCACCACGCCGATAGGCACATGGCGCGTCTCGAACACGCGGCCCGCGCCGTCGTCCAGCCGCGCCGCAGGCAGATCGCGTGCCGCGGTCGCGCGCAGCCAGGCGACGCAACGGCCGACCTCGGCGCGCGCGTCGGCGTGGGGCTTGCCCTGCTCGCGCGTCAGCAGGCGCATGAAGCCTTCGGTGTACTCCTCCAGCCTGTCTGCCATGGCAAGAAGCGCGGCCTGGCGCCGTGCCAGGGACGTCTCGCTCCATGGCGCAAAGGCGCGCCTCGCGGCCGCGACTGCTTCGTTCAACTGCGCCAGCGACGCGTCCGGCACGGTGGCGATGCGTTCCTCCGTGGCGGGGTTGAGCACATCGAAGGTTTGCACCGACGTTTCCGCGCGGCCATCCACCGTCATGGAATAGCCGGAATCCAGATTCAGCTGCATGGTTCTATGCCTGTTTCGCGTTGGGTTGATCGGGACAGAGGACCTGGCGCCCCACCACGCGGCCCGCCGCCAGATCGAGAAGCGCTGCCTGAGCCTCCTGCAGGCAGCGGCAGGAAATCGGAATGGCGCGCGGCCCACGCTCCCGCACCAAGGCCATGAGTTGCTGCAGTTCGGCCAGCGTGCCGATGTAGGATCCTTCGATGCTGATGGCGCGCATGGGCACCAAGGCCGTCGACAGCGGCAACTCTCCGCCGAACAGCCCGATCAGGATCAATTGCCCGCCCTTGGCCAGCAGATCCATGCCCTGCTTCACCGTGCTGGCCGCGCCCACGCAATCGATCACCGCCCAGACCTCGCCCGCGGCGCGCCGAACCTCGTCCAGCGCGCTGGCGGCGTGCGCGTCCACGGCCAGGCTGGCGCCGGCGGCCAGCGCGGCGCCCCGGCGCGCGCCATCGGGTTCCAGCACGATCACCCGCGGGCATCCCAAGGCGCGCAGCAAGCTCACGCACATGAGGCCCAGGCCGCCTGCGCCGACCACCACGACCGCCTCCGCCTGCAGCACCTCCGGCGCAATCTTGCGGATGGCGCTATAGGACGTCAGGCCCGAACATGCGTAAGGCGCGGCCTGCTCGGGCCGCAGGTCGCCGATTTCGATCAGGTAGCGGGCGTCCGGCACCAGGATGTGGTCGCTATAGCCGCCCGGCCGGAAGATCCCCAGGAAGCGCGGCGCGGCGCACAGGTTTTCGCGCCCGCGCCGGCAGACCTTGCAGTCGCCGCAACCGATCCACGGATACACCAGATAGCGCTGTCCCGTGGTCACCCCATTCGCGTCTGGCCCGGCGGCGACCACCACGCCTGCCGTCTCATGGCCCAGGGTCAACGGCAGCGTGACGCCGCGCTGCTCCACGCGCAGGCGCTTGTCGCCGCCCAGGTCGTAGTAGCCCTCCCACGTATGCACGTCGGTGTGGCACACGCCCGCGGCAAGCACCCTCAGCAATACCTGCGCTCCCTGCGGTTCGGGCGCCGGGCGCTCGATCGGGACCAGCGGCTGGCCAAAGTCGGTTACGTCGTAGCTGATCATCGCATCACCTGCTTGATCAAGGGGCAGCCGCCGCGGTCCTCTGGCCGGAATGCGACGTCGCCCGGGATGACCGCAACCTGCTTATACAGATCCCACTCGCTGCGGGATTCCTCCGGTTTCTTCACTTCGAACAGGTACATGTCGCGCACCACCCGCCCGTCCGCGCGCAACCGTCCGTTGCGCGTCATGAAGTCGTTGATGGGCGTCTCCCGCATCTTGGCCATGACGGCGTCGGCGTCCTTGGTGCCGGCCGCCTTGACCGCGTTCAAGTAATGCAGCACCGCGCCGTAGGTGCCGGCCTGGGTCATGGTCGGCTTGCGTCCGACCTTGTCCTGGAAGCGTTGCGACCAGGCCCGCGTGGCGTCGTTCTGGTCCCAGTAGAACGCCTCGGTCAACAGCAGCCCCTGGCCCAAGGGCAGCCCGATGGACTTCACGTCCGACAGGAACGCCAGCAGCGCCACCAGCTTCTGCTGACCGCCCGGTCGGCCTATGCCGAAGTCCGCCGCCTGCTTGATCGCGCTGATGACGTCGTTGCCGCCCAGCGCCAGGCCGATGATGCCCGCTTTGGAAGCCTGCGCCTGCAACAGATAGGAACTGAAGTCCGGCGTATTCAGGGGCGACCGCACCGCCCCCAGCACCTTGCCGCCGTTCTTCTCGATGACCGCGGAGGCATCGGCCTGCAGCGCGTAGCCGAACGAGTAATCCGCTGTCATGAAATACCATTTCTTGCCGCCCTGCGCGGACACCGCCGCGCCCGTGCCGTTGGCCAGCGCGTAGGTATCGTAGGTCCAGTGGACGGTATAGGGCGAGCACGCCTTGGCGGTCAGCTCCGACGTCGACGCGCTCGTCACCATGACGATCCTTTTCTTCTCGCGGCCGAGTTCGCTGATGGCCAGCGCCAGCGCCGACGTGGGCAGATCGGTGACCATGTCCACGCCATCCTGGTCGAACCAGCGCCGCGCCGCCGCGCTGGCGACGTCGACCTTGTTCTGGCCATCGGTGTACACCAGTTCGACCGGCTGGCCCAACACGCTGCCGCCGAAATCCTGCACGGCCATGCGCGCGGCCTCCACCAGCCCCTTGCCGCCGATGTCGGAGTACGCCGAGCTCATGTCCGCCATGACGCCGATCTTCACTGGGCCGCCGGCAGGCTGCGCTTGCACGCCTGCCGCAACGAGTGCGGCGCCCGCCAACGCGTACACCGTTTTCACGATTGCCATCGATATGTCTCCGTTATGAGTAAACGCCATTTGCGCAGCAACTGGCCTATTGCCCCGGCACGAGTCCTTTTGTATCGTAGGCACGCATTTTTTAGCTTCGTCCAAAGCGACGATTTTCGTGTTGCTTGCGGGTTTCCCCGAGCCGGCGGCGCGCAATCGTTCCTCACCCAACAGGCAGATCATGCGCCCTATGTTTTCGCCCGGACATGCGCTGGCCAGCGGCAAGCTCGGCGTCCCCGCTGCCCACCCCGACCATATCCCGCGTGTATCGCTGTGCGCGCAAATCTGCGCGCCCGGCAGCCCCAGGGTCGTCCTCGCGCGCGGCCCCGCCGGCTACGGCAAGACCACGCTGCTGGCTCAGTGCCAGACCCGGTTGAGCGCGCAATCCGTGCACGGCGCCTGGCTGACGCTGGACCGCGGCGATAACGATCTGCCGCGCTTTCTGCGATGCCTGACCGCCGCGCTGGAGCCCCTGGCCGCGCCGCCCGGGACGCTGGCCGACCTGGAGGCCGACGACGCGCTGGCGCTCGCCCTCATCGAAGCCATCGCCACGCAGACCGCTCCCTTTGCGCTGGTGCTGGACGAGTTCGAGGCCATCGTCGCGCCAGGCGTGCTGGACTTCGTGCAGAACCTGATCAACCGCCTGCCGCCGCAGGGCCGGCTGCTGATCGGCTCGCGCCATGCCACCGGCCTGGAACTGGGACGCTTGCGGGCCGACGGCCGGTTGCTCGAAATCGACGCTGCCCAGCTCTGCTTTTCGCTGGAAGAGACCACCCTGTTCTTTGCCCGGCGCAACCCTGTGGTCACACGCGCCGAAATCGGCCAGCTTCACCACAAGACCGAAGGCTGGATCGCCGCGCTCTGGCTGGCCTGCGCCTCGCTGGCGCGGCAGGACTCCGCCGCGGCGTTCATCGAACGCTTTTCGGGCAGCGACCAGTCCGTCTCCGACTATCTGGCCCAGGATGTTCTTGCCGGACAGACGCCCGAGTTGCGGCGCTTTCTGCTGCGCACCAGCATCCTGAAGCAACTGAACGCGGCGCTATGCCAAGCGTTGCTGCCGGACCTGGACTGCGGTCGCATCCTGCGCGAACTCGAGGACGGGCAGGTCCTGCTGTCGCGCTCCTCCGCGGACGCGGCTCAATACCGCTACCACGGCCTGTTCGCGAGCCATCTGCAATCCACACTGCGGCAGCAGGATCCAGCGGACATCCCCGCGCTGCATCTGGCGGCGTCCCGCTGGTACGCCGAGCAAGGCCGTCCCGTTCCTGCCATCGATCACGCCATCGAAGGCGGCGACTTCGAGCACGCCCTCGCCTTGCTGGGTACAAACGCGGAAGCGTTGCTGGCCGAGGGGCGCATGCGGCTGCTCTCCCGCTGGTTCGCGCAGTTGCCAGCGGCCGTCCTGGCCCGCCGCCCGGCCCTGCAGGCGGTGCAGGTATGGGCAACCTGTTTTACCCGGGGCGCCAGCGAGGCATCGTTGCAGCTGGACGAGTTGAGACTGGCCCGCAGCCCCGATCCCGACGTCCGTGCGCACGTGCAGGCGCTGCGGCCCTTGCTGCTCTCCATGACCGACCGCCACGAAGAGGCCTACGCGCTAGGCATGCCTGGCATCGCCGCGGCGGCGAACGCGTCCACCTTCGCGGCAACCGCCCTGGCCAACGCCATGGCCAACGTCGCCGCCGTGCTTGGCCGCTACCAGGAAGCGCAACGGCTGCTGGACGCCGCCCGCCGCGCGCAGAGCCGGGCCGCCAGCGCTTTCAATCAGATGTACTCCGAAGCGGTGGAAGGCATCATCGATCTGCAGGAGGGGCGCATGCGCCAGGCTGGCGCGCATTTCCGCATGGCCGTCCACGCCACCCGCAAGGGCGCGTACGGCCAGGCCAACGGCAACGCCTGGGCCGGCGTGCTGTACGCGGCCGGGGTTTACGAAGCCGGCGATCTGGAGCAGGCCGCCCGGCTGTTGCGCGTCTACGTGCCTCTTGGGCGGGACACGGGACACCCGGACCACTTGATACTCGGCTATGTGATGCTGGCGCGCATCGCATTTCTGTCGGGCGACATCGTGCAGACCTTCTATCTACTGGGCGAACTGGAATACCTCGGCCATCAGCGCCGCCTGCCCCGGATCGCCGGCAGCGCGCGCGTGGAGCGCGCGCGCGTGCTGCTGCTGCAAGGACATCCGCAGGCCGCGCAGGACGAGCTCAAACGCGCGGAAGACAACGATCTGTGGGCTCGCATCGAAACGCTGCGCCTGCCCTCCAACGACTTGCTGTACCCGCGGCTGGGAATGCTGCGCGTGCAGTCCTACACGGGCAAGCCCGAGGATGCGTTGCGCCAGCTGGATGCCGACATTGCGTGCGCCGTATCGTCCCGCCGCATCCGGCGCGCCTACAAATTGCAAATGTTCCGCGCCGTCGCCCTGGCGCGCGCAGGTGAAGAGGCGCAGGCCCACCAGCAGTTGGCAACCTTGCTGGACACCGCGCAGGCCGAGGGGCTATGCCGTGTGCTGGCTGACGAAGGCAGCGCCTTTCTCTCGCTGCTGCCGCGCTTCTTTTCGTCGACAGACGGCTGCGCATGGTTGAATGGCTGCGCGTCGGCCCAAGCCTGGCTCAACCGCTTCCAACGCCATGCCGGGATGCCCGCGGACTCCAGCCCGGCCAAGCCAGCCGCCGAGCGCGCGCCGGCCGAGGCTTTGACAGCCAAGGAACTGAACGTGCTGCGCCTGGTTGCGGACGGCCATTCCAACAACGCCATCGCCCAGCGCCTGTTCGTATCCGAAAGCACCGTGCGCACCCATCTGCGCAACCTGAACGTAAAACTGTGCGCCGACAGCCGCACCCGCGCCGTAGCCCTGGCGCGCGAAGCCGGTCTGCTGTAAGGCCGGGACTGGCTGGCCTGCCGGCGATTAAGATAGGGACTTTTGCGCGTGTCCATCATGAAAAGCAGTTCTACAGGCGGCCTGGTCTACTCCACCGACGGCGGCCGCATGTGCCCCGAATGCCGCAAGCCGCTGGCGCAGTGCCTGTGCAAGCAGACCGCCCGTGCGGCCCCCGCCGGCGACGGCGTGGCCCGCGTGTCGCGCGAAACCAAGGGCCGTGGCGGCAAGAGCGTCACCGTGGTCAAGGGCGTGGCGCTGGACGGCGCGGCGCTGAACGCGCTGGGCAAGCAGCTGCGCAACGCCTGCGGCTCCGGCGGAACGGTAAAGGACGGCGTGATCGAGATCCAGGGCGACCACTGCGAACGCGTCATGGAAACCCTGCAAAAACAAGGCATCCGCGCCAAGCGCGCGGGCGGCTGACACCGACGGAGCAACAGCAATGACCGAATCCCAAACCAGCGCCGTCGCCAGTTGGCACGCCCATGTGTATTTCGACGCCGCCAGCCGCGACGCCGCGCACGCCCTGCGCGAACGGATCGCCGCGCGCTTTGCCGGCCAGATGGAGCTGGGGCGCTTCCATGAGCGCCCCGTCGGCCCGCATCCCCAGTGGAGCTACCAGATTGCCTTCACGCCCGAGCGCTTCGCGGAGATCGCCACCTGGCTGACGCTGCACCACGGAGCGCTGGATGTCTTCATGCATCCCAACACCGGCGACTCCCTGCGCGACCACCGCGACTGCGCCGTGTGGATCGGCCGCAGCCACACCCTGAACCTGCAGGCGCTGGGCGCCTGAACCGCTACAGCGCGCGGCCCACGATCAGCGAATCCAGCGCCATCATGGGATCGCTGCTCTTGCCTTCGTATGGCAGGCGGCTGAGCACGTAGCGCATCGCATTGATCCGCGCGCGCTTCTTGCAGTCGGACTTGACCACCACCCAGGGCGCGTCGGCCGTGTCGGTATGCGCGAACATGGCTTCCTTGGCGCGGGTGTAGTCGTCCCACTTGTCCAGCGAGGCCAGGTCCACCGGGCTGAGCTTCCACTGCTTGAGCGGATGCACCTTGCGCTGCAGGAAGCGGCGGCGCTGTTCTTCCTGGCTGACCGAGAACCAGAACTTGATCAGGTGGATGCCGCTGCTGACCAGATGGCGCTCGAAATCCGGCACCTGGCGCAGGAAGTCCAGGTATTCGTTCTGGGTGCAAAAGCCCATCACGCGCTCGACGCCGGCGCGGTTGTACCAGGAGCGGTCGAACATGACGATCTCGCCCGCGGTCGGCAAATGCTGCACGTAGCGCTGGAAGTACCACTGGCCCTTTTCCGTGTCGGAAGGCTTTTCCAGCGCGACCACGCGCGCGCCGCGCGGGTTCAGGTGTTCCATCATGCGCTTGATGGTGCCGCCCTTGCCGGCGGCGTCGCGGCCTTCGAACAGGATCACGACGCGCTGGCCGGTGGCCTTGACCCAGGCCTGCAGCTTCAGCAGTTCGACCTGCAGGCTGTACTTCTGCTTTTCGTAGTTACGGCGCAGCATGCGGTGGCGATAGGGATAGATGCCTTCGCGCCAGTCCGCGGCCAGCTCGTCGTCGGGATTGCGGCGTGTGCGCGGTGCTGCCGAATTGGCTTCCAGCAACGCGCGGTGCACGGCCTGCGCATCGTCCGGCGACAGTTCCTCGATGACCGAGCGCAGCGCCTCGCGCGCCTGGGTCGGCGCGCTGACGTTGTAGCGGCGCGCGATGTCGGCCAGCACGGCGACGGTTTCCTGACGCGCGGCGTCCTGACGGGCGACGACGCGTTTGCGCACATCGAGAGCCGGCTCGGCGGCGGCCGCGGCCGATACGGGGTCAACCGGCGCGGGAGCGCCCGCCGCGAGATCGCCCGCCGCGGGAGCGCCCGCCGCGGGATCCACCGCGGCAGGCGCCTTGGCCGCGCGCGGCCTGCGGCTGGTGGTTACCGGCGTGACGACCGTCTTGACCGCCGGCCTCTTGGAGGCGCTGGCGGTCCGCTTGGCCGCGCGCCTGCGCGGCGTGTCGGCTACGGCTTGTTCGGTGGCTGGGGGGGTCTTGTCTGTCATCGATCCTGTCCTCGCTGCGCTGATCGTCCTGTCCGCGCCGGCCAGGCTTGCGCCTGCGGCCTCAGTCGGGAAAAGCGCAAACGCTACTCCGAGCCCTGCCCCGCGGATTTGACTTTGATCAAACGTTGTAACATTTTTGCAGCAACGAAGGCCGCTACACTGGCCTCCCTACACCCGCCCCTGCGCCATGTGGTCATTCATCAAACGGCTGCTAGCCGGCCCGACGCCGCCCGAAGATCCCCTGCGCGAAACCGTGAGCTTCGATGAAGCCGGTTTCACGCGCAGCAGCGAACTGGCGCGCGCCCTGGGCCAGCAGGAATTCTGGCCCTGGAGCGACATCCATGAATTCGGCTTCCGCTACACGCAGGCCGTCTTTCCCGATCCCTGGTCGGGCGACTACATGGAAGGCCTGTGGTTCCTGCGCGTACCCAGCGACGGCGGCGGGCTGATGGCCATGGAATTCGACGAGGCCACGCTCGACGCCGAACGACTGCCTGCCGCCCTGCTGCGGAACATGCCGGGCCTGGACATGGGCGCGCTGCGCGCGGGGCTAGCCGCGGCCGCGCGCGGGCCGCGCAACTTCGAGGACCATGGGGAATGGGTGGCGTGGCGGCGCGTGGCCACTACGCCCGATCCAGGCCCTGCTTGAGGTCGGCCAGGATGTCCTCGGGCGTCTCCAGGCCCACCGACAGCCGCAGCAAGCCCTCGGACAGTCCATAGCGCTCACGGTCCTCGGCAGAGTAGCTGGCATGCGTCATGGACGCGGGATGCTGGATCAGGGTTTCCGGATCGCCCAGGCTGACCGCGATGCGCGCCAGCTTCAGGCTGTTGAGCAGGCGGCGCCCCGCCGCCAGTCCACCCTTGAGTTCGAACGCGACCAGGCCGCCGCCGGCCGATTGCTGGCGGCGCGCGATCTCCGCGCCCGCCGTATCCGCCAGGCCCGGGTAGAACACGTCTGCCACCGCGGGATGCTCGCGCAGCAGCTTGGCCACCTTCAGCGCGGATTCACTGTGGCGCGCCACGCGCAGCTCCAGCGTCTTGATGCCGCGCAACACCAGGAAGGCGGTGAAGGGCGACAAGGTCGCGCCGGTGAAGTAGCGCAGCCCTTGCAGCCGGATCGCATCGATGTGTTCCTTGCGCCCCAGCACCGCCCCCGCCAGCAGGTCGCCGTGGCCGCCCAGGTACTTGGTGGCCGAATGCAGCACGACGTCGGCGCCATGCTCCAGCGGACGCTGCAGCACCGGCGTGGCGAAAGTGTTGTCGACGATGGTCAGCAGACCCTTGCCGCGGGCAATGGCGGACACCGCCGCGATATCCACCAGGCGCAGGTTGGGATTGGCCGGCGTCTCGAAGTAGACCGCGCGCGTCTTGGGGCCGATGGCCGCCGCCACGGTCTCGGGGCGGGTGAAATCGGCAAACACCGCGCGCACGCCAAAGCGCGCCAGGCCTTGCGTGAACAGGGTGAAGGCGGTGCCATACACGATCTGGTCCACGACGATTTCATCGCCGCTCTGCAGCAGCGAGAACAGGGTCGCCGAAATCGCCGCCATGCCGGAGGCGGTCACCACGCCGGCCTCGGCGCCTTCCAGCGAGGCCAGGCGCTCTTCCAGCAGCGCCTGCGTCGGATTGCGCGTGCGGCCGTAGACGTAACCCTGCTTTTCGCCCAGGCGGATCTGGTCGAAGGATTCGATGCTGTCCTGGGTGTAGGTGGAGGTCAGATAGAGCGGCGGAGCCAAGGCGCCCTGCTCGTCCAGCGGGTCATAGCCCAGGTGGATGGCGCGCGTGGCAAAACCGTGTTGCGAGGAGTCGGACATTTCAGCGTTCCTGTGTTTTCGGGTAAGGCCGGGGCGCGCAGCCCCGGCGTGGAGTCAGCGTTTGTGGTCGGCGCGGCGCGACAGCCATTCGCCGGTGAATTGCACAATGGAGACCAGCGCGATCAGGATCACGATCACCTCGAACATCACGCGGGTCTCGTAGCGTTCGTAGCCGTAGCGGATGGCCAGATCGCCCAGGCCGCCCGCGCCTACGGCGCCCGCCATGGCCGAAGCGTTGATCATCGCGATGACGCTGACGGTCATGCCGCCGATGATGCCCGGCAAGGCTTCCGGCAACAGCACGTGGCGCACGATGTGCCAACGGCGGCAACCCATGGCCCTGGCCGCCTCCACCAGCCCGTGATCCACGTCGTTCAGGCTGACCTGGGCGATGCGCGCGAAGAACGGCACCAGATTGGCCGATAGCGGCACGATGGCGGCCCAGGTGCCCAGTGTGGTGCCCACCAGAAAGCGCGTGAACGGCAGCATCGCCACCAGCAGGATGATGAAGGGGATGGCGCGGAAGGTATTGACCGTCACCGACAGGACCTTGTTGAAGCGCGGCCGGGGATACAGATTCCCCGGCGCGGTGACGGTCAGCACCACGGCCAGCGCCAGGCCGAGAACGATGGCGATGACGGCGGACACGCTCACCATCGCCAGGGTCTGCAGGAAAGCCTGCAGGTATTTATCAAGCATTGGCAGCGACATAACCCAGCACCTTGATTTGATCGGCCACCAGCGCGGCGCGCGCGGCCTCTTCCTGTAATGCGCCCGCGGGCACGGACACCAGCAGGCTGCCCAGCGCATGGCCGCGCAGGCGGTCCAGTCCGCCGTGCAGCAGCGTCGCGCCGGGGCCGAGCGCGGCCAGCGCCTGCAAGGACACGCCGTCCGGACGCCCCTGCCCCGTAAAGCGCAGCCGCAGCACGGCTACGCCCGCGCGGCCCTGCAGGTCGGGCACCAGCCTGCTGGCGAGATCGGGCGGCAAGTCGTGCTGCAAGGGCCGCAGCAAGGCGCGCGTGGCGTCGGCCTGGGGATTGCCGAACACGCGCCAGACCTCGCCTTCCTCGACCTTGCGGCCGCCGTCCAGCACCAGCACCCTGTGGCAGACCTCGCGGATCACCGCCATGTCGTGCGTGATCAACACCACCGTCAGGCCCAGCTTGCGGTTGATGTCCAGCAACAAGGCCAGGATCGACTGCGTGGTTTCCGGGTCCAGCGCCGACGTGGCTTCGTCGCACAGCAGGATCTCCGGTTCATGCACCAGCGCGCGGGCGATCCCCACCCGCTGCTTCTGGCCGCCGGACAGTTTTGCCGGATAAACGTCGGCCTTGTCGCGCAGCCCCACCAGCTCCAGCAGTTCCTCTACCCGCGCCCGCGCCGCGGCGGGCTTGATGCCAGCCACGCGCAAGGGCAAGGCCACGTTCTCGGCCACCGTCTTGGCCGACAGCAGATTGAAGTGCTGGAAGATCATGCCGATGCGGCGGCGCAGGCCCACCAGCGCGTTTTCGTCCAGGCCGCCCGCGTCCACGCCGTCCACCAGCACGCGGCCGGCGCTGGGCCGCTCCAGCATGTTGATGGAACGCAGCAGCGTGGACTTGCCCGCGCCGCTGCGGCCGATGATGCCGTAGACCTCGCCGCGGGCGATGGCGAACGACACGTCGGACAGCGCGGCCACCGGCCCCTGCGCCCCCTCGTAGCGCTTCTGCAGCCCTTCGAACACGATGTGCGCATCTGCGGCCTGGGTTCGCGGCGCGGCATCGGCCAGCGTGGCCATGGAGAATTCGTGTTGCATCATTGCCCGGCTCCGATCTCAGAAAACCGGAATCACCGAGCCTTCGTACTTGCTCAGGATGAACTGGCGCACTTCCTCGGAGTGATAGGCCTTGACCAGTTCAGGCACCCAGGGCGCGTTCTTGTCCTGTTCGCGCACCGCGATGATGTTTACGTAAGGATTGTTTTCCTTCTTCTCCACCGCGATGCCGTCGCGCGTGGCGATCAGCCCGGCCTGATAGGCGAAGCTGTTGACGATGGCCGCGGTGTCCACGTCCGGCAGCGAACGCGCCAGCACCACGGAAGCGCTTTCCACGAAGTTGAGCTTCTTGGGGTTGGAGGTCACGTCCGCCAAGGTCGCCGTGCCGGTGGCCGGATCGAACCCGTCCTTCAGCGTGATCAGGCCCTGGTCGCGCAGGATGACCAGCGCGCGCGTCTGGTTGCTGGGGTCGTTGGGAATGCCGACGCGGGCGCCTTCGGGCAGCTCATTGAGCGACTTGTACTTCCTGGAGTAGAACGCGATGGGCGAGATCAGCGTGTTGGCCACGGACACGAGCTTGTAGCCGCGCTGCTTGATCTGGTCGTTCAGGAAGGGAATGTGCTGGAAGGCATTGGCGTTCAGGTCGCCGTTGTTGAGCGCCTCGTTCGGGCTGGCGGTGCCGGTGATCACCACGGGCTCGACCGCCAGGCCGTTCTTCTTGGCGACCTGGGCCACCACCTCCCAGATCTGCTCGTCGACGCCGCCGCGCACGCCCACCTTCAGCGGCTTGGGATCGGCCGAAAAAGCCGGGCCATGGAACATTGCCGCCGAAGCCAGCACCGCGCCCAGCAGGCGCTTGAAGAAACGGGAAGTCATGTTGGAATCGCCTCTCAGGCTATGCGGTTATGAGAGAAACGATTCTAGGGAGGGGGACGGACCCGGCGAACGAATAGTTCGTTGAGTCCTTATTACAGGGGCGTTTGGTTATGGCGGCTGGGCATATGGTCCCGGCACATGCCCCGCCGCGCGGGTCAGAAGGGCTTGACGACCACCAGCGTCACGATGGCCGCGGACGCGATGACGGTGAAGGGCGCGTACAGATCCACCAGCGGCGGACGCTGGGCGCTGCCATTGGCCATGCGCCGCAATGCCGCGCTCTGGATGCCGAGCAAGGCCGACAGCGCCAGCGCGAAGCCCACCTTGACCCAGATCCAGGTCATGGCGAACCAGCCGAAGGTCATGGCCAGGTGCAGGCCGACCAGCCACGTGAGCACCATGGCCGGCGTGGTCACGTAGAGCGTCCAGCGGCGCAAGGCGCCCAGCATCTTGCGTTCCTTGGGCGCTTCTTCACTGTCCTGCGGCTGCGAGGACAGCAGGAACAGGGACACGAACAGCGATCCGCCCAGCCAGGCGACCACGGCCGCCACGTGTAGCATTTTCAGGAGTTGATAGGTCATGATGACCGCGATTATCGCCGGATGCGGACCGCGCCGTGTATCGGCGCGGCGCATCCGTTTGCGCTACGGCAAGCGGCGCCCGGCAACGCAGCCTTACTTGGCCGCCTCGGGGCTGGCCGGGGCGGCGGGCGCGGGAGTCGATGCGGGCGCGCTGGATGCGGGGGCAGCAGATGCAGGGGCAGCAGATGCGGGCGCGGGAACTGCGGGTGCAGGCACCGTCGGCGCGGGAGCCGCAGCGGCGGGCGCGGCCGGCGAACCGGAACCTCCCGCGGCAGGTGTTTTCGGCGTTTCGCTGCCGCCGTTGGCCGCGGCCGGATTCAAGGTATCGGCGGGCTTGTCCGGAGATTCCGCCGGCTCGGCCGGCGCGGCCTTGGGTTGCGCCTTGGCCCGCCCGCCTGCGGGCGCATGCGGCGCGGCGGCGGCCTGCGCGTCCGGCAGGAAACGCTGTAGCAGCTGGAAGAAGCCTTCATAGAACTTGGGCCGCGCAACCGTCTGGCTGCCCGTCTTCACCAGCGAATCGTCGCTGGACCCGAACGGCATGGACACCTGGCCCAGCACGCTCACGCCCACGCTGGCCGAGCTATTGGTGCGCTTGATCGAATAGCGGTCCTGCACGGCGTTGGCAAACACCGTGGCGCGCTCATTCGCGCTGCCATCGGAGGCGCATTCGATGTTGAAGGCAATCTGCGTATGCTGGCCGTTTTCGTCCTGGAAATTCTTGTGCCCCGTGACCCGCGAACCCTCGAACTTGTCGATGTTGTAGCCCTGGCTCAGCAAGGCGCGGCGGCCCGCGTCGCAGGCGGCGACGTTACTCGCATCGACGGTGCGCGAGTAAGTGTTGTTCTGGGTGAAGTCTTCTTTTTCGAACTCTGGCTTGGGGGATGAGCATCCCGCCAGAACGCCCATCAGGGCAACGGACAGGGCCAGCGACGGACTGCGGGGAAAACGGGGCATGAATTGGGGGAACAGTAATGCGTCAAGCGTTCGTTATAGCGCATCCCCGGCACCATTTCTTTTACGAGGAATGTGCAGTTCAACGGAGAGGTAACAGAGTTAAAAAAAGGGCCGCATCGCGGCCCGGGCAGCCCTGGCTGCCGCGTTCAGGGCGACACGCGCGCAGGCGCGAGCGGCGGCGCCTCCTGCGCCTCCAGGTTCAGGCTGCGCCGGTAATGCTTGCAGCCCGCGGCCAGCAGGCCGATGCACAACACCGTGGCCACGCCAACCAGGACCGACATGGACTGCCCTACCGCTGCCGGGTTCTTGAACAGCCGGTCCGTCAGCATGGCCACGGCGGTGGTGCCCAGGCCCAATCCGATCAGGTTCGAGATCAGCAGGAACAGCGCCGATACCTGGGCGCGCAGCTGATTGGGCGGCAGTATCTGCATCGCGGCGGTCGAGGTCGGCATCGGAAACGAGGCGAAGAACATGGCTGGCAGCAGCAAGCCCACCGACCACCACAGCGAATCGACCTGGGTGAAGACCACCGCAGGCAGGGCCATGCCGGCCGCGCCAATCACGCCAGCGCGCAACGGCGCATCGCTGTAGCCCCGCTTGGCCAGCCAATCCATCAGCCAGCCCCCGCAGAACACCCCGGCGGTATTGGCGACCAGCACCACCACGCCCAGCATGTAGCCGGCTTCCGAGGGCGACATGCCGAACTTGCGCATGTAGAACGCCGGCGTCCAGCCCAGCAGTGCGAACAGCACCATCGCATAGAACGAGAAGCCCAGGTAGTGGCAGAAGAAGGTGCTGCGATGGCGACCCAGGAAGCGGAAGGTATCTTCCATGGCGGGCTTCTGCACCTGCCCCGAGGCATTGCGACGCAAGCCCAGCCGCTGCGGATCGCGCACCGTCAGCAGGATCAGCAGCGCAATCAGCAGGCCAGGCAATCCCACAATGAAGAAGGTCACCTGCCACGGTCGCATTGCGCCTATCCACGGCAAGGCAACAGTATCCACGCTCTTGAGCAGGTTGATGACGTAGCCGCCGATCAGGAACGCCATGCCGCCGCCGATGAACGAGCCGATCGAATAGATCCCGACGGCGCGCCCCAGCTTCTCGCGCGGAAACATGTCGCTGAGCATGGAGTACGTGGCGGGCGAGAGCGCCGCCTCGCCCACGCCCACGCCGATCCGCGCGAGAAACATCTGCGCGAAATTGCGCGAAAGGCCACAGGCCGCCGTGGCCAGGCTCCAGAACGCCACGCCGATCGCGATGATCCGGGGCCGCGAATAGCGATCCGCCAGCAAGGCTATCGGTATGCCCATGAAGGCGTAGAACAAGGAAAACGCCAGCCCGTGCAGCAAGCTGAATTGCGTGTCGGACAGCTGCAGGTCGTGCTTGATGGGTTCGATCATCAGCGCCAGGATCTGCCTGTCGACGAAGGAAAATATGTACGCTAGCATGCATATCACCACGACGTACCACTCGTAGGCGTAGCTAGGTTTTGATCCGTGCCGCGGGCTGCCGTCAGTCATGGTTTGTTTCCCTTGTATGGTGGTGAGATCTGCCCATGCCCAAGGGCCGGGTTGTGTCTCACTTGCTTGCAGGCCCATCTTTTGTAGGTCTTTGCGCAGCCAGCCTCTATACGCCTGACGCAAGGACTGTTCCCGCTGCGCAGGAAAGCATGTTCAACGACACCAATCCGCTGGACCGCCATTGCTTGCTGGACTCGGGCAACATCGCCGAGATCAAGGACCAGGTCAGCCAGCACCTATGGTCGCACCGCATGTGCGTTCCCCCGGGAAAACCCCTGCAATCGCGCCTGTACGGCGTCTTCTTCGGCAACGCAGCCTTGTTCGACCTGCACTATGGCGCGGAAGTCGAGATCGACGCCGGCGACATCGCCAGCTACTACCTGATCCGCATCACGCTGCAAGGCTCCGGGTTGATCACGCTGGGCAAGCGCAGCGCGTCGATGAACGCGGGCAGCCTGACCATTTCCTCGCCGTCCGAGCGCAGCGTGATCCGCATCGGCCGCGACTGCCGCAACCTGATCCTGCGCATCGAGCGCGAGGCGCTGGAACGCCAGCTGCAGCGGCTGCTCGAGCGCCCCGCCAAACAGGCGCTGGTGTTCGACCTGCAAATGGATGCCGACGCGCCCGGACCGGTGGCGGTGCGCGAAACGCTGGACTATCTGTGCCGGCTGTACCGCCATCCCGCCATCGAAGGCGTCACGCAAACGCTGGCCGCCGGCTTTTCAGACTACCTGCTGACGCTGCTGCTGACCCAGCTGCCGCACAACTACTCCGAGGCCTTGCAGGCAGACCGCCGCCAACCGCTGCCCCTGCATGTGCGGCGCGCGCGCGATTACATAGAAAGCCATCTGGACCAGCCGCTATCGCTGACGGACCTGGCGGCCCACTGCGGCGTCTCCGTGCGCACGCTGCAAAACGGCTTCTCGCAGTTCCTGAAGCAAAGTCCCAGCGACTACGTGCGCAACCAGCGGCTGGCCCAGGTGCACGCGGCGCTTGCGCAAGCCGGCGAAGGCGACAGCGTCACCGACATCCTGCTGCGGCACGGCATTTCCAGCTTCGGGCATTTCGCCACCCACTATCGCAAGCGCTACGGCTGCCTGCCGTCGGACACCCTGCGCCAAAGCAGGCATTAGGCATTAGGCGTTGCACGGCAGCGCCAGGATTCGCTTGCCGGATCGGAACGCCGCTTGCGCGTTCGGCGCAGCCCCGCCAGCGCGCCGCCGCTAGGATCAAGGCTCCATCAGACGGAGCTTGACCATGAGAATCAGCGTCATAGGCGGCGGCCACGGCTGCTACGCGGCAGCGGCCGAGCTGTTCGAGAAAGGCCATCACGTGCGCTGGTGGCGCCGGGACTGGACGGCCTTCCAGGACTTGCGGGATGCGGGCGCGCTGACGGTCACCGACTATCGCGGCAGCCGCCAGATTCCGCTGGGCGACGGCCCCCGCCAGTTGCAGCTGGTGCGCGACCTGGCCACTGCCGTGGAGAATGCGGAGCTGCTGGTCATTCCCCTGCCTTCCACCACCCACGAAGCGCTGGCCCGGGAATTGGCGCCGCTGCTGCGCGACGGCCAGGTCGTGTTCCTGCCGCCGGGCACCTTCGGCTGCTACGTCTTCGCCCGCGCCATGAAAGACGCAGGAAACGCCGCGAACACGGCCTTCGCCGAAACCGGCACCTTGCCCTACCTGGCCCGCAAACATGGCGAAAAAGTCGTGATCAGCGGCTACGCCACCCGCCTGCCCACCGGCGTCTTTCCGCGGCGGCTGTCGGAGCAGGCGCTGGCCGTGGTCCATCGCGCCTACCCCAGCATCGAACCGATAGAGGACGGGCTTTCGGGCGCGCTGATGAACGCCGGCCCCATCATCCATCCGCCGCTCATCATGATGAATGCAGGGCCGCTGGAACACTTCGACAAATGGGACATCCACAACGAAGGCACCCAGGCCTCCATACGGCGCGTGACCGACGCGCTGGACGCGGAGCGCATCGCCATCCGCGTGGCCCTGGGCTATGCCGCGCCGCACTTCCCGTTGGCCGACCACTATGCAGCCGAAGGCGATGAATGGATGTACGGCCGCGGCGCCCATGGCAGGCTCACCGACAGCGGCGACTGGCGCGAGGACATAGACCTGCACACGCACCGCTACATGCTGGAGGACACGCGGCTTGGCCTGTCATTCCTGGTGTCCGCCGGCCGCTGGGCGGGCGTGCCGACGCCGGTCGCGCAAGGCCTGCTGAGCCTGGCCAGCGCGGTCACGGGACGCGACCTCTACGCCGAAGGACGCACGTTCGAACGCCTGGGCCTGGACCGCCTGTCGCGCGCGGACATGCGCCAGCTTCTGGCCGAAGGCTGCTGACACGGAGATGCAAGCCATGAACGAAAGACTCTGCGTAATCGGCGCCGGCCGCATGGGCGTGGGCATCACGCTGTCATACATCCATGCCGGACTGGACGTCACGCTGATAGACATCAAGCCGCGCCCGCCCGCCGAGCAGGCCGATTACTTCGCACGCGTGCGGGACGATCTGCGCCGCGAGCTCGGCATCCTGTGCAGTCTGGGCTTGCTCGACGCCGCGCAGGCAGAGGTAGCGCTGGCGCGCATCCGCCTATGCACGCGCGAGAATGCCGAAGCAGATCTGCGGCAGGCGCGCGTGGTGTTCGAAGCCGTGCCTGAACGCCTGGACGCCAAGCGCGATGCCTTTCTGTGGTTGGGAGCGGCCTGCGCGCCGGACAGCATCATCGCGTCCACCACGTCCACCTTTCTGGTCACCGAGCTGGCGGAGCTGGTGCAAGGTCCGCAGCGCTTCCTGAACGCTCACTGGCTCAACCCCGCCTACCTGATACCGCTGGTGGAAGTGAGCCGCGGCCCCCAGACCAGCGAGGCCGCGACGCAAGGGCTGCTGGCAGCGCTGCGCCTGGCGGGCAAGAAGCCCGTGCAGTGCGCCCCCGCCGCGGGCTACATCGTGCCCCGCATCCAGGCCCTGGCCATGAACGAAGCGGCCCGCATGGTGGAGGAAGGCGTGGCCAGCGCCGAAGACATCGACACGGCCGTGCGCCTGGGCTTCGGCCTGCGGTTTTCGGTTCTGGGGCTGCTGGAGTTCATCGACTGGGGCGGCGGCGACATCCTCTACTACGCCTCGCGCTACCTCGCCGATGCCATCGATCCGCGCTTCGCCTCGCCTGCCGTCATCGCCAGCAACATGGAACAAGGGCGCAACGGGCTGCGCGACGGCCAGGGCTTCTATGACTACGCCGGCATGGACGTAAATGCCTACAAGATGGAGCGGCTGGCGCAATTGTGCAAGCGTCTGGAAGTGATGGACCTGTTGCCCCGCCACAACGCGGCAAGGCAGCCGCCCGCGCGATAGCGCGCCGGCCTGCGCGCCTACTTCTCAAATTCGCCCAGGATCCGGTACGCCAGCCGGACCCTGGCCTCGTTCGGATAGTTGCGGTTGGCCAGTATCACGATGCCCAGCTTCTTCGACGGCACGAATGCCACATAGCCGCCGAAGCCGTTGGTCGAACCCGTCTTGTTGATCCACACGGCCTCCTGCGGCGGCAGCGGCGGGTTCAATGCGGTCACGGGCTGGCTCTGGCTGTTGTAGTTGCCGGCATTGGCCGTCAGCAACGCGTCCAGCGTCGCCGGATAGCGCAATTGCTCCCAGGCCAGGTCCTGGGTCATGTCGCCCAGCTGGTAATAGCCGACGTGCGTCTGCGCGATTGCGCCGCGCAGTTCGGCATCCGCGAGGTTCAAGCCCATGTTCGCGTCGACGAAACGGAGCAGGTCGCGTGCGCTGGTCTTCACGCCGTAGGCCTCGTCGGCCAGCACGCCCGGATTCACGCGCACGGGCACATCCTGCTTGTTGTAGCCCTGCGCGTAGTCCGCCACCCTGGCGGCCGGCACGTCGATGTAGGTGCTGGTCAGGCCCAGCTTGGGAAACAGGTCCCGCTCCATGGCCGCCTTGAACGGCCGGTTCAGGCTCTTGGCCGCAACCACGCCCAGCATGCCGATGCTGGGGTTGGCGTAGGTGCGATACGTGCCAGCGGCATGCTCGGGCTTCCAGGCCTTGAGGTAAGCCATCATCTGCGCCTGGTTCGTGACCGCGTCGGGCACCTGCAAGGGAAAGCCGCCGGTCGTGTGCGTCCCCAGGTTGATCAGGCTCAGTTTGGCGAAGTCGCTGCCGGCGAGCTCGGGCAGATACTTGGCCGGGCTGTCGCTCAGCGCCAGGCGGCCGCGCGCCTGTGCGTAGGCTGCCAGGGTTGCCGTGTAGGTCTTGCTGATGGAGCCGATCTCGTACAGCGTGTCGCTGTCGGCCCGCCTGCCGGTTTGCCTGGATGCCACGCCATAGTTGTAGAAATGCTGCGTCCCGTTGCGGGTCACGGCGATCGACATTCCCGCAATGCCATGTTCGCGCATGACGGCCTGGACCGCCTCGTCGACCTTGCTGTCGGTCTCCGCCTGTCCCGCCTGCGCCAGCCCGCAGCCTGCGGCCATCAGCGTAAACAATCCCGTGCGCAGCATGCTGTTCAAGCGCATTCTCGTCATTCCCTGTCGTGTCGGATCGGTGGCGCCGCGACGGCGGCGCGCAAGCATCGTAACGCGGCCCGGCGCCTTATTGGTACTAACCCTTGGTCTCATTCTGGGGGATTTTGGCTATCCTCGCCTCGTCGATCCAAAACCCCGCAGAAGAGACCTGCCCCCGCGGCAGGCGCCGACGGAGCAACCGCCCCGGAAACTCTCAGGCAAACAGGACTGCGCGGTCTAGACAATCTGGAGAGAGGCGCGGATTGCGCCCACCGAAGGGGAACCCGCCGCCGCCTGCGCCGCGGGTGAAGCTCTCAGGTACAGAGACAGATGGGGTGCTGCGGCCGGGTGGCCGCGGCCACTCAATCTGGAGCCATCATGCCCCGCATCGCCATCATTGGCGCCGGTATCACCGGCGTCACGTCCGCCTATGCCCTGAGCAAACTGGGATACCACGTCACCGTCTACGACCGCCAGCGCTATCCGGCCATGGAGACTTCCTACGCCAACGGCGGCCAGCTATCGGCCAGCAACGCCGAGGTCTGGAACAGCACCGCCACCATCATGAAAGGCCTGCGCTGGCTCGGCCGCCACAACGCGCCGCTGCTGCTCAATCCCCGCTTCAGCTGGCACAAGTACTCCTGGCTGGCGCAGTTCATCGGACAGATCCGCAACTACCGCCGCAACACCATCGAGACCACGCGGCTTGCCATTGCCGCGCGCCAGCACCTGTACGCCATGGCGGAAGAAGAAGGCATAGATTTCGACCTGGAGCGCCGCGGCATTCTGCATATCTACCACGACGCCGCCAGCTTCGAGACCGCGCGCCGCGCCAATGCGCTGCTGCAGGAAGGCGGGCTGGAGCGCTACGCAGTGTCGCCCGAGGAAGCGCGCAGCATCGAACCCACGCTGCAAACCCCTTGCCATGGCGGCTTCTACACGCCCTCGGACGCCACCGGCGACATCCACAAGTTCACCAGCGGCCTGGCCCGCGCCTGCGAGCGCCGCGGCGTGCGCTTCGCGCAGGACGCCGACATCCGCAACATCAGCGTGGACGGCGCGCCCTACGTGCTAGACGTCGCGCGCGAGGGCGGCGCGCGCCGCGAGCAGCACGAGGCCGACGCCATCGTCGTCTGCGCCGGCGCCGTCAGCCGGCAGTTCGCCAGGCAGCTGGGCGACACGCTCAACATCTACCCGGTCAAGGGCTATTCCATCAGCGTGCACCTGGACGACGCCGCCAGCCAGGCGGCCGCACCGCACGTCAGCCTGCTGGACGAAGCCGCCAAGATCGTCACCAGCCGCCTCGGCGACCGCTTCCGCGTGGCCGGCACGGCCGAGTTCAACGGCTTCAACATGGACATCCGCGCCGAACGCGTGCAGCCGCTGGTGGACTGGACCCGCAAGCACTTCCCCGGCATCCGAACTTCGCGCGTGGTGCCGTGGTGCGGGCTGCGCCCCATGACGCCGAACATGATGCCCCGCGTCGGCCCGGGCAGGCGGCCCGGCGTGTTCTACAACACGGGGCATGGGCACCTGGGCTGGACCTTGTCGGCGGCGACGGCGCAGATGCTGGCGGCTAGCGTGAGGGAGGGGGTGGGAGAGGCTTGAGTTGAGGCGAGCAAACCCAGCATTGATGCAACCAGGTTTGCTCGTACCGCTTCGCCTACTTTCTGTCCGAATAATGGGATAAAAGCCGGCGGATAAGTGAACTCCAGTCTACAGTTGCACCTGTCGGTACTTGCACTGGAGGCTCATGCCGTGAAACGCTCGCATCAAGACCAGGCGATTCCATACTGCAATCGCAGCGGGGATAAGGCGGAAGCCTATGCCCCGCTCAAGCTAATCGATCGAGGCCGGCGCGAAATATCGCAGGGAAACGTCATTCCTGCGGGCCACGTCTTTGCCCAATTTGAAGCAATGGACAAAGATGCCGAGGAATGACACTCCCGATTGCATTTCTTCCGCCCGTGGTGAATCTGTTCGCGGAAATTGATCTGCAAGCTCAATAATGCAAGCTCGCTACGAATGCTCAGGTCCCGACGCTGCGCGCTCCAACTCCTTGTGTGTGTAACGCCGCGTCGGTCAATGTACTAAGGCCGCATCCCTGTCTTCGGCAGTCAGCAGTTCCGCGTCCGCATCGTGCCGGAGACTGTCCTTGCACACCTCCCCATCCTTCACAACCAGCAAGATCCTCTCCGGATCCACCAGCAGCGACAGATCCTTCAGCGGATCCCCGTCGACCATGACCACGTCCGCCAGATAGCCGGGACGCAGCATGCCCAATTCGTGCGGGCGTTGCATGATCTCGCCGCCCAGCCGAGTGGCGGACACCAGCGCTTCGGTCGGGGTCATGCCGATGTAGTCCACGAAGTATTGCAGGTCGCGGGCGTTGGTACCATGCGGCATCCAGGCAAAGCCGTAGTCGCCGCCGGGCAGGATGCGGATGCCCCGCTTGTGCATCTTGCGCAGCGACTCCGAGGCGATTTCCAGTTCGCGCTTGTAGCCCATCTGCTCGGCGATGGCGGGCGTGATGCCGTACTCGGACGCGTTGAAGGCCGTCCTGATCAGCCAGCCTATGCCCGGCGCGACGAAGTGGCTGTCTTTCCTGGCTTCCAGCATGTCGAGCGCCTCTTCATCGGCAAAGCTGGCGTGGTAGATCATCTCGATGCCGTGGCGCACGCATTGCTTGACCGACTCGCTGGAGCGCGCGTGCGCCGCGACACGCTTGCCATAGCGCTTGGCCTCGTTCGCCAGCATGGCGATCTCGTCTTCTGCGAACGGCGACATCTCGGCCGGCAGCCCGGCGATGTACTCGCCGGACAGATTTATCTTCAGGTGATCGACACCGTATTTGATGAAGGTGCGCGCCGAGCGCCGGATCTCTTCAGGGCCACAGCACACGCTGCCGAAGCTAAGCTCGTCGAACGGCATGTGCGGCAGCGAGTTGTCGCCCAGCGCGCCTATGGTGGTGATCTCCTGGCTGCCCGCCAGGTAACGCGGCCCCGGGCATTCGCCGGCGTTGATGGCGTTACGCAGCACCACGTCCAGGCGCGGCTTGGCCGCGGCCGCGCCGATGGCCGAGGTCCAGCCCATTTCCAGATAGCGTTTGGCCACGCGCACGCACCAGAGAATGTGCTCTTCCGGCGGCATGAACTGGATCGCCGCCAGCGTGGGCTGGTCGTTCCAGGAGAAATGCGTGTGCGCTTCCGTCATGCCGGGCATCAGGAAGCGGCCGCGCCCGTCGATGAGGCGCGCGCCCTCCCGGCTCACCTGCTCAGGCGCACGCGCGACCTGCGAAATGCGCGCGCCGTCGATCAACACTTCGCCTTGAAAAGGTTCCATGCCGCTGCCATCGAAGATGGCGACATTGGTAATGGCAATTCTGGACATGACAGGTCTCCTCCGGCCCGCGTCGAGGGGCCGATTTCTTATGTTGAAACGCCAGGAAAACGTGGCCTAGCGCAGCGCCGCGTGGAACTCCCGCAGGGCCTGCATGCAGGCTTGGGGCTTTTCGTAGGTGGTCCAGTGGCCGCATCCGTCCAGCACGATGCGGCGGCTGCCCGCGATGCGCGCGGCCAGGGCGTCAACGTTGGCGGGCGGCGCCACGCCGTCCTGGTCGCCGGTAATCAGGACAGTCGGTACGCCTATCGTTTCCGCGGCGGCCGGCTGTGCATCCGCCAGCGCCTCGCAGCTTTGCGCGTAGCCTTCGGGCGGCTGGCGCATCACGCTTTCGCGCACCAGCGCCAGCACGGCGGGCTGATCCTGCCTGGTCTGGGCGCTGGTCGCGGCCTTGACGATGGCGTCGGCGATCTCCTGCATGGCCGCATCGCCGCCGCGGGCCAGCGCCGCCCGCGCGCGGATGCCGGGCCGGCCCGCGTCGGGCGGCGCGGCCAGCGGGCCGAACAGGGCCAGCGACTTGACCCGGCCCGGATGCGCCACGGCAAGATGCTGGGCCACGATGGTTCCGAGCGAATGGGCGGCGACATGCGCCGCATCGACGTCCAATGCGTCCAGCAGTCCGGCCAGCGCGTCCACATAGACAGCGATGGACAGGCGCTTTTCGCCCAACGCCGAGCGCGCGCTGCCCGGCAGGTCGGGACGGATCACGCGGAAGCCGTCGAAGGCGCCCATGACGGGCGTCCAGGTATTCGAGGAACCGCCCAGGCCGTGTATGCACAACAGTGCCGGCCCCTCGCCGTCGATCTCCACGGCCATGCCGTTGACGTGTTGCGTGCTCATGCCGCCGTCTCCCTTTATGTGAACAGTCGCTGTCTGCATCGGCATTGCGCCGACGATTTTTCAGGACTGTATCGGCGCAGGCGGCGGCGCGCTTATCGTCGGGTGCGCGGACTTATCGCAGAGTCAGATTTTGTGCCTAGTGAATACACCTAGCGTGGAGAAGCGCGCAAACGCCCATAAAATTCCCGGAGCGCCGCACCCGCCCGCACGCAAGCCCAGGCTTGCGCGGCGAGGCGATAAGAAAAACGGGAGACAGAGATGCAGGAGACCTACGCCTTGCACGAAGGCGCGTTCGGCCGCGCCGTCGTGCTGGAACTGCGCGACGACCTGATCGCGCACGCGCATGCGGAAGTGCAGCTGGCCCTGTGGCTGGGCGGCGCGCGCGTGCAGGGCCATGTCGGCCAGACTCCGGTCCCCTACAGCGAACATCTGGCGCTAGGCACCAATACGTACGAATCGCACGACGCCAGGCTGCTTGAACGGTCGGGCCCGGCCATTTTCCTGGTGCTCTACATCGCCAAGCCCTGGCTGGACGAACGGCGCGCCGCCACGGGCCGCCCCTTCCACTTCGCGGCGCCGGGCGTGCCCATCGACGCGGCGGTGCGCCAGGGCTGTTGGCGCTTGCTGCACAAGATCGTCGCGCCGCAGGACCACCCCGGCGCGGACCTGGATGCCGAGGTCGAGGCCCTGCTGCAAGCGGCGATCGAATCGTCCATCGAGCCGGATCGCCCGCGCAACCAGATGCCCGCGGCGCCGGCGCTGGACCGCCGGCTGCGCGCGGCGATCGCCTACATGCGCGAGCACGCCCATGAACCGATCACGGCGGAAGAGGTCGCCAGCCGCGTGGGACTGTCGCGCGGCCATTTCTTCGCGCTGTTCCGAGATCAGCTCAATACCACGCCGCAAGTCTTCTGGAGCGCCGTGCGCGTCGAAGAAGCCGTGCGCCTGCTGGTACACCAGGAGCAGCCCCTGACCTCCGTGGCGCTGGACCTGGGCTTCTCCACGCCCGGCAATTTCTCCCGCTTCTTCCGCGAGCACATGGGCGTATCGCCGTCGCGTTTCAGGCGCGCGGCGACGGGCGCCGCGCAGCATCTGCTGACCGGGGTTTCCTGAGCCGCCGGCCGGCCGGAAACTGCCCTGCCCGCGCCTACGCGGTTGCGGCAGACGCGCGCGGCCGCAAATCCACGGCGTCCGAGCCAGGCCGATCCCGGTTGAAATGCGCCCCCCTGCTCTCACCGCGCGCACTCGCCGCCCGCACGATGAGATCAGCCGCCAGGGCGAGGTTGCGCAGCTCCAGCAATTCCAGGCTCAAGCCCTCGCGCAGCAACCGCGCGTCCGTCTCTGCTCGCAGCGGACCGATGAATGCGGCCGCGCGCGCCAGCGAGGCATCACTGCGCAGCACGCCCACGTCCCGGCTCATCAACTGGCGCAGGTCGCGCCGCAGCCGCGCCAGATCAGGCGACGCCGGCACGGCGGTTGCGTCGGCCGCCGGAGTTCGATGGGGAACATCGGCCGGCACCTGGCCCAGGATGTCTTGCGCGGCAGCCCGTCCCGTCACCACGCACTCCAGCAGCGAATTGCTGGCCAGGCGGTTGGCGCCGTGCAGTCCGGTGCAGGCGGCTTCGCCCACCGCGTACAAACCGGACAGATTGCTGCGTCCGGCCTGGTCGGCAACGATGCCGCCGCAGGTGTAATGCGCGGAGGGCGCAACCGGGATGGGAGTCGTCGTAATGTCGATGCCCAGCGCCAGGCAGCGCGCCTGGATGGTAGGAAAATGTTCCTGCAGGAATCCCGGCGATTGGTGGCTGATATCCAGGTACACGCACTCCAGTCCATGGCGTTCCATTTCGCCCTGGATCGCACGGGCGACGATATCGCGCGGCGCCAACTCGGCGCGGGCATCGTAGGCCGGCATGAAGCGCGCGCCATCGGGCAGGCGCAGTATGCCGCCCTCGCCGCGCACCGCCTCGGAAATGAGGAATCCTCCCGCTTGCGCATGGTGCAGGCCGGTAGGATGGAATTGCGTGAACTCCATGTTGGCGATCCGGCAGCCCGCGCGCCAGGCCATGGCGATGCCGTCGCCGGTCGCGGCCGGCGGCGCGGTAGTCGTCTGGTATGCCTGCCCCGCGCCGCCCGTGGCCAGCACGACATGGCTGGCGGACGCATCGAAAATCCGTCCGCTGCGCAGGTCCAGCAGGCGCACGCCGCGGCAACGCGCCGCAGCCGTACCTGCGGCGCCGTCCAGGATCAGGTCCACGGCGCAATGCGCCGGCAGCAACGTGATGCCGGCTTGCCGCCGCACGCGGTCCTCCAGGGCCGCGACGATGGCGCTGCCGGTCGCGTCCGCCGCGTGCGCGATACGGCGCAGGCCGTGCCCGCCTTCACGCGTCAGATGCAATCCGCCGAGCTCCGGCGTGAACGCGACGCCCTGCTCCTGCAGCCAGGCTATCGCGCCGCACGCCCGGGAAATGATGTTCCGCGTGGCCGGCAGATCGCACAGGCCGGCGCCCGCGACCAGGGTATCGTTGACGTGCGCCTCGACGCTGTCGTCGGCGCCCAGCGGCGCGGCAATGCCCCCCTGGGCGCGGTTGCTGGCGCTGTCGCGCAGTTCGCCCTTGGACACGAGGGCGACCCGTTTGCGCGGGGCCAGTTCCAGCGCCGCGGCCATGCCGGCCAGGCCGCTGCCGATGATGATGACGTCGAATTCCATGAGCGGACCTCCGCTAGTCCCTAGGCCGGCCCGACGCTGGCATACAGCGCCGTGTCGCGCGCGAAGTCGCCGCTGGCCTGCACGCGGCGCTTGCGCCGTTCCGCGAAGTCCAGCATGCGGTCGATCGGCGCCTTGGCGCGCAGGCCCAGCGCGGGGTCCAGTGTGATTTCGTTGCGACCATGCTCCAGCGTCTCGGCCAGGTTGCTCAAGGCATTCATGGCCATCCAGGGGCAATGCGCGCAGCTCTTGCAACTGGCGCTGTTGCCCGCGGTGGGCGCGGCCAGGAAGGTCTTGCCGGGCGCTGCGGCGCGCATCTTGTGCAGGATGCCCTGGTCGGTCGCGACGATCAGCAGCTCCGCGTCGAACTTGCGCGCGGCATCGATCAGCTGCGTGGTCGAGCCCACCACGTCGGCCTGCGCCAGCACGGCGGCGGGCGATTCCGGATGCGCCAGCACCTTGGCTTGCGGGTGCTCGGCGCGAAGCAGTTCCAGTTCGGTGCCCTTGAACTCGTCATGCACCAGGCAGGACCCCTGCCACAGCAGCATGTCGGCGCCGGTCTGGCGTTGCACGTAGTCGCCCAGATGGCGGTCCGGCGCCCACAGGATTTTCTCGCCGCGCGCATGCAGGTCGGCGATCACGTCCAGCGCGATCGACGAGGTCACGACCCAGTCCGCGCGCGCCTTCACTTCGGCGCTGGTATTGGCGTAGACCACCACCGTCCGATCCGGATGGGCATCGCACCAGGCGGCGAAATCGGCGGCCGGACAGCCCAGGTCCAGCGAGCAGGTGGCGTCCAGGTCCGGCATCAGGATGCGCTTGTCCGGGCTCAGGATCTTGGCGGTCTCGCCCATGAAGCGCACGCCGGCCACCACCAGCGTGCGGGCCTCATGGTCGCGGCCGAAGCGCGCCATCTCCAGCGAGTCGCCGACGCAGCCGCCGGTCTGTTCGGCCAGTTCCTGCAACTCCGCATCGACGTAATAGTGCGCGACCAGCACTGCGCGCTCCCGCGCCAGCAGTTCGCGTATGCGCGCCACGCAGGCGGCGCGTTCGCTGGCTGGCAAGGGTTCGGGCACGCGGGCCCAGGCCTGGCCGACGGCGCTGGGGCAGCTCGGTGTGGCAGGCAGATCGAATTCGACGTACCGGCGATTGGGGGTGTCCATGGACGCGTCTCCTCGCGAGATTTTATGCTCATATTGAGCATTTATTGGGCAAAAAAAGAGCACGGTTTATGCTAGTGTTGAGCATAAACCGTGTCAACGTCTCTTTTGTTACGCCGCCGCGAGCCGGGGCTGCGCCCCGCCCGGCCTCAGATGAAGATCGTGCCGCGCAGGTACAACGCCGCCTGGCCGCTGATGATCACCCGGCCGTTATCCAGCACCTCGCATTGCAACTGCCCCTTGCGCGCCCCGCCCTGCTGCGCGCTCAGGCTGCGCTTGCCCAGGCGTTGGGCCCAGTACGGCGCCAACGAGGTGTGCGCCGAGCCGGTCACCGGATCCTCGTTCACGCCCACCCGCGGCCCGAACCAGCGTGTCACGAAATCGAATTGCGCCGACGGTGCCGTCACCGCCACGCCGCGCGTCTCGAAAGCCGCCAGCGCGGCGAAGTCCGGCTTCAGGGCATCGATGCGCGATTCATCGTCGATCACCACCAGATAGTCGTCCGTCTTGTAGAACGCCTGCGCGCCCGGCAGGCCCAGCGCCTGCAGCAGGCCCGGCGGGATCGGCTGCGCTTCGGGCCGCTTGGCCGGAAAATCCATCGCCAGCCGGTCGCCCGCGCGACGCACCTGCAGTTCGCCGCTGCGCGTGGCAAAGCGCAGCACGTCTTCCGTTGCGCCCAGCTGTTCGAACAGCACCCAGGCCGATGCCAGCGTGGCATGGCCGCACAGGTCCACCTCCACCGCGGGGGTGAACCAGCGCAGCTCGTGGACATCGCCCTTGCGCACGAAGTAGGCGGTTTCGGACAGGTTGTTTTCTTCTGCGATGCGTTGCAGCGTTTCGTCCGGCAGCCAGGCCTGCAGCGGCACGACCGCCGCGGGGTTGCCGCCGAAGGGCGCGGCAGTGAAGGCGTCTACCTGATAGATGTCGAGTTGCGGCATGGCGGGTCCTGGTTGATGGCTGAAGTTGCGCGTCGGAACGCGAGCCGGCATTTTCCTACGAAAACGCCGGCTTCGATCGTGGCGGCCTGCCCGCTAGACCGTGCGCACGAACAGCGCCCTCAGCTTGTTCCAGAAATCCCCACCCAGCACGAAGAAGCTGGCAATCAGCATGAGGTCTCCGGCCAGCTGGGCCTGCCACAGATTGGGCCGCAGGCCCGGCCACATTTCGTCTATGTAGGGTTCCAGCGCCGAGGTCAGGATGGGCAGCAGGAACATGACCAGGCCGATGGCATGGCGCACGGGGCCAACCTTCTGCACGGGAGCGAGTTTCTTGGCCTGGCCGAACACGATGGACTTCAGCCGCTGGAAGCCCTCCTTGCCCATGACTGCGATGCAGCTCAGCAGCAAGACCTTGTTGGCGATGAAGATGGTGCCGGTCAACGCGGCGATGCGCGGACCCGGCACGTCCATATAGCCCGCCACCGGAAGGAGGAACCACAGGGCGAAGGCGATGATGAACAATCCGATCCCGCATTTGAAGCGCCACCCCGCCGAGTGCGAGGGTGGGGCCGGTTCGTCTGGCAATGACATGGCTGCCTCCTGATTCAAGCGTCTGAGGGGACTGCGGTTGAAGGATTCCGACGGGGTTCCCGGCTGTCCGGCGCCCGGGGTTCGAGCAGGCGCAGCATCAGGCAGGCATAGAGCGTGACGCCGATGAACAAGCCCATGCGCACCGCGAACGCGGTGTAGACGTCCTTGCCGGCGGCGCTGTCCTGCACTGACTGGCCCAGCAGGATGACGAGCGTCACCATCGTGTTCAACCAGAAGCTGGGCGGATGGCGGGTCGGAACCAGCCGGTAGAGCTTGCGCGCGGCCATGAGGCCGAACAGCAGCATCCAGAGAAAGAACATCCACAGGTTCACAAACAGGCTCAGGGCGCACCAGAAGGCGACCGCCAGCGCGCCGCCCAGCAGGGTCGAGCCCAGCAGTTCGCGGGCCGCGCCCTGCGCGGCGGTAACGCAGCTCTGGCGCCCCAGGCTGACCGATTTCAGGATGATGGGCATGTAGCCCAGCGGGTCGGTCAGCGCCAGCAGGAACGCCGGCATCACCACGAGCGCGGCCCGCAGGGCCAGCCGGCTGGCCGCGTCCGGCGGCAGGACCGGCGCCGCGGGCGGCGCGGGCGCGGCCGCTGGCTCCGGGAACAGCAGATGGCAGCCGCCCAGCGCCAGGACCGCGACCAGCAGCCCTTTGCCCAGCGCTTCGATCACCAGGGCGGCCAGCGCGAAGTCGACGGTGCCGGCGGCGGAAATCATGGTCAACCCGATGATGAGAAAGGTCGACAGCAGGTTGTTGCCGCCGCGCAGGCCGTGACGGAAGGCGAAGTAAAGGCACAGTGCGATGAGCAGCACCCCGCTCAAAGGGTAGTAGCGCAGCAAGGGACTCAGCAGCAGGCCGATCGCGGTGGCAAGCAGCGCCATCAGCAGCAGGCCCAGCCCGCTCTTGAACGACAGGGGCCGGTTCATCGATGCCAACAGCATGACGCCCAGCACCGGCGCGACCATGGGGATGGGCAGGGCCAGGCCGTAGCTGATGGCCGTGCAGAAGGCGGTGCCCGCGCCCACGCGCAGGGCGCGTCGCCCGCGAGGATCGGGATCAGTATGCATAGGAAAGCCAGCTCATCAGCCGCATGTATGCGCGGCCCAGCAGGTTGAGCGGATTGCCGGAACTGGGAAACGCCATGACCTCGGCCTGGCCGCCCACGCGCACGCCGCTCAACGCCGGCAAGTCGCCGGGATCGAATTCCACAATGACTGGAAAGCGCTGCGCGGGCCGCAGCCAGTCGCGGCTGTTCTGCACCGTGGGCAGGCTGCCGGGCGGCGTGCCGGGCCCCACGTTGACGCCATACCCGACGCTGCGCACGCGGCCCTTGAAGATCTGCCCGGGCAGCGCGTCCAGGATGATGGCCACCGGCGTGCCGGGCTCCATGTGGCCGAGGTTGTTCTCGGTCATTTCAGCGCTGATCCAGACGTCGTGGATCGCGATCAGCGTCATGACGGGATTGCCGGCGGCGGCGAATTGCCCGGCGTCGGTGCGCAGGTCGGTGATCAGGCCTGCGGAACGCGCCCGCACCTGCGTATTGGCCAGGTCCAGCTCGGCTTTCTCCAGGGCGGCGGCGGCGCTGCGCAGCTTGGCGTTGTCTTCCTCGCTGCCACCTTCCTGTTCGCGCGCGCGCTGCACCTCGGCGCGCGCGGCCGCGACCTGGCTGATGGCCTGCGTCAGATTCGCCCGCGCGATTTCCAGCCGCCGCAGCGATACGGTGCCCTGATCCTGGCGGTATAACCCTTCGAGCCGGGTGCTGTCCTGGCGGGCTTTCAGCTCGTTGGCCTGCGCCGCGCGCAAAGAGGCCTGCGCCGAATCGATGCCCGCGGTGCCGGCGCCGATCTGCCTGCGCGTGGATTCCAGGTCCGCGCGGGCGCGGTCGACGGCAATGCGGTAATGCTCCGGGTCGACGTCGAACAGCGCCGCGCCAGCTTCGACGTCCTGGTTGTTGCGCACATACACCCGGGTCACGCGCCCCGAAACCTCGGAGGCCACCGGCACGACAAAGGCCTGCACCCGCGCCTGCTGCGTGTACGGCGTATAGCGGTCGGCCAGCAGATACCAGGCCAGGCTCAGCACGATGAACAGGACCGTCCAAAGGACGCCCTTTTTTGCGGGATCCGGCGCGGGGGCCGCGGCGGGCGGGGACGGCGAGTCACTCATCGGATCGCACCTTTTGAGCGGACACGGCGGCGGCGGAGGCAGGCGCCGGTTCGGATAGCAGATCGCCCCAATCGGTGCGCTGCCGCATCTGTTCGCGGGTCGCCGGGTCGAGCACCGGCTCCGCGCTATACCAGCCGCCGCCCAGGGCCTTGTAGAGGGCGATGAGGTCGCTCACGGCGCCGCCCCGGTTCACGACGTACGCATCCTGCTGGACGGCCAGCGCCTGCTGCGCGTCCAGTACCCGCTGGAAATCGGTATAGCCTTCGCGGTAGAGCGCGTTGGCCAGCGTGAGCGAACGCCCCGCGGCCTGCGCCGACTGCTGCAGGATGCCGTCGCGTTCCAGCGCCTTGATCAGGCCGCTGGCCGCGTCGTCGGCTTCGCGCGCCGCCTGCCGGACGTCGTCCTGGTAGGCCACGATCAGCTGCTGCAGCCGGGCGTCCTGCACCCGCACATTGTTTTGCAGGCGGCCGTGGTCGAACACGTTCCAGCTGAGGACGGGGCCGGCCAGCAGCGCGGCGCCGCCCGCCGTGCCCGCCAACGAGGTGGCGGACCAGGCGATGCTGCCCAGCAAGGTCAGCGAGGGATAGAGGTCCGCCGCGGCCACGCCCACCTGCGCCGACTGCGCGGCGATGCGCAGTTCGGCTGCGCGGACGTCGGGACGGCGCAGCAGCAGATTGGCGGGCACGTCCTGCAGCACGGCGCGGTCGACCAGCGGCACCTCCGCCGTCTTGTCGTCCAGTTCCGGCATGGGACCGGGCGGCCGGCCCGCCAGGACCGCCAGGGCGTTGCGGGTCCGCATGATCTGGCTTTCGAATTCGGGAATGGTGCCGAGCGTGCTCAGGTACTGCGTGCGGGCCTGCTGCAGGTCCAGTTCGTCGGTCTCGCCGCTGCGGAACAGCTTTTGCGTGATTTCGTAGCTGCGCTTCTGGATGGCGGCATTGTCGCGGGCGATCCGCAGCCGCGCCTCGGCGGTGCGCAGCGCGTAGTAGCTCTCGGCCACCTGCGCGTGCAGCAGCACCAGCACGTCGTCGCGATTGGCCTGGGCCTCGAAGTACAGGGCGTCGGCCGACTCGATGGCGCGGCTGAACCGGCCCCAGAAGTCCAGCTCCCAGCCTATGTCGAAGCCGGCGCTGTATTGCCAGAAGCTGCTGGGGCGCGGGTTGCCTTCGGCCGAACGCGAGGACCGGTGCTGGTAAAGGGCGTTGGCCCCGACCACCTGGGATTGCGGGTAGCGCCCGCTCTGGGCGATGCCCAGCTGCGCGCGCGCTTCCATGATGCGCAGGCCGGCGATGCGCAGGCCCGCGTTATTGGCGTCGGCCTGGGCAATCAGGGCCTCCAGGATGGGATCGCCGAAGATCTGCCACCACTGCCGGGCGTCCGGCTGCAATTGCTGGCGGCTGGCCTGCTGCAGCGCGGGTGTGCTCCAGTCCGCGGCCCAGCTGGTGCGCTGGGGCTCGAAGTCCGGCCCCACACGCATGCAGCCGCCCAGGCAGAGCATGCCGATCAGCAACAGCCGATTCGAACAGGTCAGCGGCGACATCGGGTATCGGGTCCGTGTAGAGCCTAACCGCCAAGGTCCACGACGCAGCTCCAGCCTTGCCGAAGCGCGGCGTGCGAATTGATTCTATTGACCTTTTCCGCTTACCGCCAGCGGATCGTTTTGACGCAGGCACTAGATAAAAAGTACTGCTGCGGCGAGCTTGTGTACAAGCGCCAACGGTCGGCGCTACAGTGAAAAATTCGAACCCTCCCACCCTTACCGCGCAGCATATTCTGGAGTCCGTCATGAACGCTCAGAAGAAAGCAGCAACAGAGGACAAACCGCTGGCGCAAGCCAAGCTCTCGGGCAAGAAATACGCCGAGGAACTGGCCCGGCTGCACGTGGAACTGGTCAGGCTCCAGGAATGGGTCAGCCAGACGGGCGCCAAGGTCTGCATCCTTTTCGAAGGACGCGACGGCGCCGGCAAGGGCGGGACGATCAAGGCAATCACCGAGCGCGTCAGCCCGCGCGTGTTCCGGGTGATCGCCCTGCCCGCCCCCTCGGACCGCGAGAAAACCCAGATGTACGTGCAGCGCTACCTGCCCCACCTGCCGGCGGCGGGCGAGATCGTGATCTTCGACCGCAGCTGGTACAACCGGGCCGGCGTCGAGCGGGTGATGGGATTCTGCTCCAAGGACGACGTCAAGATCTTCCTGAAAGGCGTGCCGCTGGTTGAACGGGCCATCATCGGCTCGGGCATCATCCTGCTGAAGTACTGGCTGGAAGTCAGCGAGGAAGAACAGACCCGCAGGCTGCAAGCCCGCATCACGGACGAGCGCAAGGTCTGGAAGCTGACCAAGATGGACCTGGATTCCTACAGCCGCTGGTACGACTACTCGCGCGCCCGCGACGACATGTTCGCGGCCACCGACACCAGCGTATCGCCCTGGTTCGTGGCGCAGTCGGACGACAAGAAAAAGGCGCGCCTGAACATCATCAGCCACCTGCTCTCCCAGATTCCGTACAAGCGCATGCCGCGGGCCAAGGTCAAGCTGCCCAAGCGGCAGAAGGCGGGCGGCTACCGCGATCCGGGGCATCCGTTGCGCATGGTCCCCGCCAAATTCTGAGCGGCGCTCGCCTCCGACGCCCGCGGAGTCCCCAAGGAGAACGATCATGGCTGCCCTGCTGATCAACCAAGTGGAAGAAAGCACCTCGGACGAGGACATCCGGAGTTTTCTCATGAAGTACGGCTTTCCGTCCTTCGACCGCATCCAGCGCGTGCCGAGCGAGGGGGAGCGCCCAGCCGTCCTGGTGACGTTTGACGGCACGGGTCCCGAGGAGTTGCGTGCGCTCGCGCCCCGCATCCATCAGGTGTTCTGGAAAAACCACACCATCGCGGTGCTGGTGATGCGCGAGCCCATCGAATAAGGGGCCGCATTGCACCCGTCCAAATCGTGACCAGATGTGCTTTTTAAGGGTTTGTCCCAGGATTCCGGCTGTCGATTTCCGGTCAACTCGTACGTCGTGTCAGTACGCACAACTTTCCTGAAAGGCGGACTCACCATGACTACCGGAACCGTAACCCTCCACCGCGTAATGCGCGCGCCGGCCGAACGCATCTATCGGGCCTTCCTGGAGCCCGACGCGATCGCGCGCTGGCTTCCCCCTTACGGCTACACCTGCCAGGTCCATCAACTGGACGCCAGGGTCGGCGGCATGCACAAGATGTCGTTCCGCAATTTCGGCACGGGCCATAGCCACGACTTCGGCGGCGAATACCTGGAACTGGCGCCGGGCCAGAAGATCCGTTATTCAGACCAGTTCGACGATCCGAACCTGCCCGGCCGCATGCAGACCACCGTTACGCTGCGGCAGGTCGCCTGCGGCACGGAGGTGAGCATCGTGCAGGAAGGCATACCGGCGGCGATACCGCCGGAGATGTGCTATCTGGGCTGGCAGGAGTCGCTGGCGCAACTGATGCGGCTGGTGGAACCGGAGATTCCCGAGTGAGGGGCGGGCCTGCCGCCCGCCTTCACTTCTTTCTGGCGATGAACTGCACCACGCATGCCGGTCCCGTGTGGAATATGCCCTCGATGACGTCGCGTTCTATTTCCCGCGCAAGCAGCACCTGGCAATCCGGAAACTCCTGCTCCAGGTCCGCGCGCGCCATCAGCATGTCCGCATCCGGGGGGCCGCCAGTGCCACGGCCGAACTGCGCCTTCCGGTATGCCTCCAGCAAGATGATGCCGCCTGGCCGCAAGGACCGTTCTGCCAGGCGGTGCAGTCTCTTGCGCACATGGCTGGGCGTGTGGGCGAAGATCGACACGACGGCGCCAAAGGAGTCAAGCGGCGGCTCGTACTCGGCCAAGTCCGCCTTTTCGGTGCGGATCGATACGCCCTGCGCCCCCGCCAGCCTGCGCGCCTTGGCCAGTCCGACCGCGGAGCCGTCCACGCCAAGCACGTCCAGACCCAACGAGGCCAAGAAAACGGCATTGCGTCCCTCTCCTTCGGCCAGGCTTAGCACCGGCCCGCAGAGCAGGCCGGCGTTTTCCGCCAGGAAGGCGTTCGGCTCGGTTCCATACACGTATTCTTCAACGGCGTAGCGTTCATCCCACATCTGCTTGAACTCCCAGGTTGCTGGTCAGTGGCCGCGGCAAGAAAACACTTCCAGTCCGCCGCGTGCCGGAATGCAGATAGTCTTTCACTTCAAGTCGACTTGAGGTCAAGCAAAAGGAGCCCGTGCATGGCAGAAAAGTCCCCCGCAAAATCAGTGAAAACCAGCAGGCAGGCAGATTCAGATTCGCAACCCGTCCTGCTGTCCGGCGGCAATCCCCAGATCGCCAAAGGCGCGGGCGACGCGCCGGTGCAGGCCTACATCGCGGCCATGCCGGGCTGGAAAAGCGATCTCGGACGCCGCCTGGACGCGTTGATCGAACGCGCCGCGCCCGGCGTGCAGAAGGCGGTCAAGTGGAACTCGCCGCTGTATGGCCTGGACGGCCAGGCCTGGTTCCTGAGCATCCATTGCTTTACCAAGTACGTGAAGGTAGCGTTCTTTCGCGGCGCGCAGCTGCGGCCCGTGCCGCCGGGGCCATCCAAGAGCCAAGACACGCGTTATCTCGACATCCGCGAGGACGACGAGCTGGACGAAGCGCAGTTCATGGACTGGGTGCAGCAGGCCAGCGCGCTGCCCGGCGAACGGATGTAGGCGCGGATCCAGGCATTCAGCCGCCCTCGGGCCGGGATGCTAGCGCCGTGCCCGGCGCTTCTTCCCGGCGGCGGCCTGCGGCCCGGCCGCGCCGGACAGCAGGTCCTGCACCAGCTCGATGACCCGCTCGGCGGTCGGGGACAGCGTGCGGCGCGCGCGGTGGATGACGCTGTAGGTCAGCGGGCCGGCGGCGGGATAGGAGAGCGGCAAGGGCTCCAGCACGCCCTGCGCCAGCTCGGCCGCGATGGCCTCGCGCGTGCAGAACAGCACCACGTCGCTACCCAGCGCCACCTCGCGCAGCGTGGCGACGCTGTCGCATTCGAAGGCGATGGGCAGGTCTTCCGGGCGCGCCACCTGGTACAGCCGGGCCAGGTACTCGCGCGCCCGCAGCGGCAGGTCGGTGGCGGCCAGCCGGTACTGCGCCAGCGCGGCGCGCAGTCGCGGCTTGCCCAGGCCCTGCAGCGGATGGCCGGCGCGCGTGAACAGGCCGCCGTGCTGCGGCGGCAAGGGCCGCACCGAAAAGTCATCGGGCGGCGGCAGGCTGTGCGTCACGGCCACCGCGAAATCCAGCTTGTCCTGCTGCAGCTTGTCCAGCAGGCGCTGCCAGCTTTCGATCTCGACGTGCACGCTCAAGCCCGGATGTTCGCGCGCGATGCGCACCAGCAGCGGCGACAGGAATCCGGCCGCCGGAAACGCCCCCACGCCCAGATTCACGCGGCCCGTGTCGTGGCCGCGGATCAATTCGGCTTCGCGCCGCAGGTCGCGGGTTTCTGCCAGGATGCGCTGCGCGCGCTCCAGCACCATGCGCCCGGCCTGCGTGGGCGTGACGCCCGTGGACGCCCGGTCCACCAGCACCAGGCCCAGCGAGTCCTCCAGCGACTGGATGCTGCGGGTCAACGCGGACTGCGTCAGATGCAGCCGCTGCGCCGCGCGGGAGTAGTGCTTTTCCTCGACGAGCACGGCGTAGTGCTGGAGCGACCGTATTGTGAGGCTCATGTATTTTTCTCATCAATATTGCGCCAAATATGCATTTGATTGAGCGCAAAGGCAAGACTACAAAAGACTTGCCGCGACGGAAAATTGCAGCGCCGGCGCCCTGTGGTGAACCTCATTCCAGAGCAATGCCTGACATTGCCTACCCCCAGGAGGAGACAATATGAACCGCAAGTCGTTCTTGAAGCTGTTGGGTAGCGGCGGGGCTGTCATGCTGGGCGCCCTGGCCTGTCTTTCGGCGGCGGCCGCGCCGGTGACGCAGGCCCCGCCCTGGCCGGGCGGCGGCAAGCCCATCCGCCTGGTGGTGCCGTTTCCGGCCGGGTCCGGGTCGGACGCGCTGGCGCGCATGCTGGCGATGAAGGTCACGCAACGCACCGGGGCGCCAGTCATCGTCGACAACAAGCCCGGCGCCGGCACCATGATAGGCGCGCAGGAAGTGGCCCGCGCCAGCCCCGATGGCTACACCCTGCTCTACACCATTGTCGTCACGCACACGCAGAATCCGCATCTGTACAAGAAGCTGCCCTACGACCCGGTGAAGGATTTCACCCCGGTCATCCAGGTGGTGCGCTCGGCCACCGTGCTGGTCGCCAACAAGGACGCGCCCTTTTCGACCACGGCGCAGATGATCGACTACGCGCGGGCCAATCCTGGCAAGCTGAACTTCGCTTCCTACAGCCCAGGGTCCACCTCGCATCTGAACGGCGAGATACTCAAGCAGCAGACCGGCATCGACATCGTGCACGTGCCCTACAAGGGCACCGCCGACGCCAGCCGCGCGCTGTTGGCGGGCGACGTCCAGGTCTATTTCGACGGCACGGCCACCGCCGTGGAGAACGCGCGCGCCGGCAAGGTCAAGCTGCTGGGTCCGGCCACCGACCGCCGCCTGAGCGTGCTGCCGGACCTGCCCACCCTGAAGGAGCAAGGCATACCCGGGCTGGACATCGTCGGCTGGCAGGGCATTTTCGGCCCCGGCGACATGCCGCCGGCGCTGGCGGAGCGCGTGGCCCAGGTGTTCCGCGAGGCGCTGGAAACACCCGAAGTGACGCAGAGCATCGTGTCGCAGGGCAATGAGGTCAGCGGCGCGGGACCGAAGGAATTCTCGCAGATCGTCCAGCGGGACAGCGAACGCTGGGGCGCGGTGATCAAGCGCATCGGCCTGGTCCTCCAATAAACCCGGCGCGTATCGAAAGGAGAGCGCAATGCATGATCTGGTCATCCGCGGCGGCACGATAGTCGATGGGTCGGGCCGGCCCCGCTACCAGGCGGACCTGGCGATCGAAGATGGACGCGTGGTCCAGGCCGAAGGCCGGGCCGGCGCCGCCCGCCGCGAGATCCGCGCAGACGGCTGCCTGGTCGCCCCGGGCTGGGTGGACATCCACACCCACTACGACGGCCAGGCCACCTGGGACCCGTACCTCAGCCCTTCCACCTGGCACGGCGTCACCACGGCCATCATGGGCAACTGCGGCGTGGGCTTCGCTCCCGTCAAGCCCGAGCGGCGCGAATGGCTGATCAAGGTCATGGAGGGCGTCGAGGACATCCCCGGCTCGGTGCTGTCCGAAGGCATCCAGTGGGACTGGGAGACCTTTCCCGAATACCTGGATGCGCTGGACCGCCGCCCCAAGGCCCTGGACGTGGGCGCGCAGATCCCGCACAGCGCGGTGCGCGCCTATGTGATGGGCGAACGCGCCATCCACCACGACGAGGCCTCGCCCGCCGACCTGATCGCCATGCGCGAAGTGGTGCGCGCAGCACTGGAGGCCGGCGCGGTGGGCTTTTCCACCTCGCGCACCTTCCTGCACAAGTACGACGAGCGCAAGTATCCGCCCGGCACCTTCGCCACCGGCGAGGAGATCACCGCCCTGGGCTCGGTCATGGGCGAGGTCGGACATGGCGTGTTCCAGATGACCGCCAACCATCCCGCCATGGAAGGCGAAATGCCCTGGCTGGAGCAACTGGCGCGCCACAACCGCCAGCCCGTGCTGTTCAACCTGCAGCAGACCGACGCCGCGCCGGATGTGTGGAAGCAGATCGCCAGCAGCCTGGACCGGGCGCACCGCGAAGGCGTGCCGCTGCTGGCAGGCATCAGCGGACGTCCGCTGGGCATCCTGTTTTCGTGGCAAAGCACGCTGCATCCGTTCATCGCGCATCCCAGCTACCAGGCGCTGCATGCCCTGCCGCTGGCGGAAAAGCTGGCCCGCCTGCGCGCCCCCGCCACGCGCAGCCGCATCATGAACGAACAGCGCGGCCTGCTGGACCGCCGCGCCGAAACGCTGTTCAGCAGCTTCCACAAGATCTACCGGCTGGGCAGCGATCCCGACTACGAGCCGCTACCCGAGGAAAGCGTGGCCGCCATGGCGCAGCGCAGCGGCCGCGCGCCGTTGGAAATCGTCTACGACCTGATGCTGGAGAACGAAGGCCAGGCCATCCTGTACTACCCGTCGTTCAACTATTCGTACGAGAACCTGGACCATCTGCACCAGCTGATGCAGCAGCCCTACACGGTCAACAGCCTGTCCGATGGCGGCGCGCATTGCGGCTACATCTGCGACGTGAGCATGCCCACCTTCATGCTCAGCCACTGGGCCCGCGACCGCCGCCGCGGCCCGCTGCTGGACCTGGAGCACGTGGTCAAGCGCCAGACGCGCGACACCGCCAGCGTGTACGGGCTGCTGGACCGGGGCCTGCTCCAGCCTGGCTACAAGGCCGACGTCAACATCATCGATCCCGATGCGGTACGCGTGCATTGCCCGGAGATGGTGTTCGACCTGCCCGGCGGGGGCCGCCGCCTGATCCAGCGCGCCGACGGCTACGTGGCCACGCTGGTCAACGGCCTGCCGATTTTCGAAGGCGGCGCGGCCACCGGCGAACTGCCGGGCAAGCTGCTGCGCGGCGCACGCAGCCAGCAGCTTTGAACAAGGCAAGGCCGGTCCGGGTCGCGCGCGAGGCTCAGGCGCGCGGCGGCTCGGGCGTGTACTGCCCCAACAGCCCGGCGACCCAATCGATGAACACGCGCAGCTTGGCGCTCACGTGCCGGTTGGGCGGAAACGCCACGTACATCGGCATGGAATCCAGGCGCCAGTCCTGGAACAGCGGCACCAGCTCGCCACTGTCGACGTGAGCGCGTGACATATAGTCGGGCAGCCAGAGCACTCCCAGCCCGGCCAGACCGGCCGCCAGATAGGCGTTGCCGTCGTCGACCGCCAGCACATGGCGGCCATGCACCTTGATGCTCTCGCCGTCGCGGCGCATGGCGTAGGGCAGCGCCTTGCCGTTGCGCGCCCATAGAAAGCCCACGATGCGGTGGTGCGTGTCCTCCAGCTCGCGCGGATGCGCGGGCGTGCCGGCGCGCTCCAGGTACTCCGGCGCCGCGTACACGCCCAGCCGCAGATCGCCCACGCGGCGCGCCATCAGCGACTGGTCGGCGAGTTCGCCGCCGCGCACCACGCAGTCGACGTTCTCGCCGATCAGATCGACGATCCGGTCGCTCACGCCCATGTCCAGCTGGATGTCGGGGTACTGCGCGTGGAACGCCGGCAATGCCGGCACCAGCACCAGGCGCGCCAGCGGGCTGGGCACGTCCACGCGCAAACGCCCCCGCGGCGCCGCCGAGGCCCCGGACAGGCTGGTCTCGGCATCGTCCATATCGGCCAGCAGCCGCAGCACGCGTTCATAGTAGGCCGCGCCGTCGGCCGTCACGTTGACCTTGCGGGTGGTGCGGTTCAGCAGCTTGACGCGCAAGCGCGCCTCCAATTGCTGCACCAGTTGCGTCACGCTGGTCTTGCTCATGTGCAGGGTCTCGGCCGCCTTGGTGAAGCTGCCGGTTTCCACCACGCGGGCAAAGGCCTGCATCGCGTCGAAACGGTCCATCTCTGCTCCCGCTCTTCCAGATTATTTGGATTCTACAAACAGTGATGGCTGGACTTGCCCGTTTATCGCGGCGACGCGGCCGTCTACAGTCCCTGCATCGTTAACGCCGGGCCGCAAGCGGCCCACAGATGGAGATAAGCATGACCCAACGCGACGTCGTTTTTCCGCCCGGCCGCCAGGCCCTGTATGAACGCAACCGCTATTCCCCCGCGATCCGCTCCAACGGCTTTCTGTTCGTTTCGGGACAGGTCGGCAGCCGCGACGACGGCACGCCGGAGCCGGACCTGCAGGCGCAAGTCCGGCTTGCGTTCCGCAACTTGCAGGCCGTGCTGGCGGCGGCCGGCTGCAGCTTCGACGACGTGGTCGACGTGACGGTATTCATGGTCGATCCGGCGGCCAAGTTCGAGAAAATCTGGCAGGTGGTGCCGGAGTACTGGGGCGAGGCGCCGCATCCGACGCTGACCGCGGTGGGCGTGACCTGGCTATACGGCTTCGACTTCGAGATCAAGGTGATCGCGAAACTGCCGCAGGCTGCCGAAAACTGAACCCCCGCCCCGCCACGCTCACACCACGCCGACCCGGATCACGCCGGCGATGGTCTGCGCCGCCTGCTGCAAGGCGGGCACCATGTCGGCTTCCAGCCGGTTCCCTTCCACTTCCGGGGCGGCCACCGAAATCCCCACCGACAACAGGCGCGAGCCGGCCTGCGGCACGGGCACGGCCACCGACACCTGGTTGCTGTCCGGATAGTCGAACCGGGTCCACTCCCCCGGCGCCAGGCGCAAGCCGCCGGCCAGCGCGCTGGCCGGCGGCAGCACGCTGCCCACGCGCAGGTTCATCACCACCAGGCGGCGGCGTTCGGCCGGCGCCATGGCGCGGCCGATGATGATCACGCCTTCGGGGTTGGCCTCGCCCAGGTTGGACGTGCCGGAATAGGCGTCGGCCAGGTTCTGCAGGATCTCCTGCACGGCGTCCGTCACGCCCAGGCTTTCCATGGCGGCAAAACCCAGTTCGAACACCAGCGGTGTAAGGCGCCAGCGGCTGTCTTCGCGCGCCGCGTAGCCCTCTTCTTCCAGCGTCTGCAGAAACCGCAGCACGGTCGCGTGCGGCAGGTCCACGGCGCGGGCCAGTTCGGCCAGCGTTGGCCGGCCGTTGCCGCGGAAGGCCCGCATGATGGATAGACACCGTTGAATCGATCTATTATTCTTCAATCGTTCACCTAATAAACATATTGATCACTAGGTGAACAATATACATAAACGACGCTCCCGGCAAGACCGGCGAGCCCGGGAAGGAGACATAGCTATGAAACGCATCGCACTCGCCTTGGCGGCGGGTCTCGTGTTCTGTACGGGATCCGCCGCGGCGCAAGCAACCTGGCCCGCGCAGCCAGTCAAATGGATCGTGCCCTACCCGCCGGGCGGATCGACCGACATGCTGGCCCGCTTGGTCAGCCACAAGCTCGGCGAACGGTTGGGCCAGCCCGTCATCGTCGAGAACAAGGCCGGGGCCGGCGGCAACATCGGCACCGATTTCGCGGTCAAGCAGCCGGCCGACGGCTACACCATCGTGATGGGCAATATCGGCCCCATCTCCATCAACCCCGCCCTCTATCCGGACCTGCCCTACAAGCCGCAGCGCGACCTGGCGCCCGTCACGATGCTGATGAGCGTGCCCAACCTGCTGGTGGTCAATCCCGCGCTGCCGGTGCGCTCGGTGCAGGAACTGATCGCCTACGCGAAGAAGTCGAAAGCGCCGCTGGACTACGCCACCCCCGGCGCCGGCACCTCGCTGCACCTGGCGGGCGAACTGTTCGCCTCGTCCGCAGGCGTGCGCCTGACCCACGTGCCTTACCGCGGCAGCGCGCCGGGCTTGAACGACACCGTGGCGGGCCACGTGCCGATGATGTTCGACAACATGCCGTCGGCGCTGCAACTGGTGAAGGCCGGCAAGCTGCGCGCGCTGGCGATCACCAGCACGGCGCGCTCGCCGCAGCTGCCCGACGTGCCGACGATGGCGGAGGCCGGCCTGCCGGGCTACGAGATCGCCGGATGGTTCGGCGTGCTGGCGCCGGCGGCCACGCCCAAGCCCATCATCGAGCGCCTGAACAAGGAACTGCTGGCCGTGCTGGCCATGCCCGACGTGCGCGAACAGATCGGCGCCATGGGCGGCATCATTTCGGCCGAAGGGCCAGCGGACTTCAGTCGCTACATCGCGGCGGAAACCGACAAGTGGGGCGCGCTGGTGAGCAAGGCGCAGATCAAGCTTCAATAGGCAAGGAGACAAGCATGACCACGTATCGCCATCTGGAAACCCAACCGATAGCCGGCGCGCTGGGCGCCGAAATCCGCGGCATCGACCTGTCACGGCCGCTGTCGGACGACCAGTTCGACGAGGTGCGCAACGCGCTGCACGAACACCTGGTGGTGTTCTTCCGCGACCAGCAGCTGACGCCGCAGCAGCATATCGATTTCAGCTCGCGCTTCGGCGAGCTGCTGGAAGTGCCCTTCGTGCGGGCGCTGGAAGGACACCCCACCATTCTGCCCGTCATGAAGGGCCGCGCCGAAACCACCCGGCGCCTGTTCGGCGGACTGTGGCACACGGACATGAGCTACGCCGAAGAACCGCCGCTGGGCTCGGCGCTGTACGGCCGCGTCATTCCGCCCTACGGCGGCGACACCATGTGGGCGAACATGTACCGCGCCTACGACGCGCTGTCGGACCGGCTGAAGCAGATCCTGGACGGGCTGGGCGCGGTGCACAGCGCGGTGCGCTCCTATGGCGCGGGCGGCGCGGTGGTGAACAATGGCGACCCCGCCCACAAGATGGACGTGCGCACCGACGACCGCGCCACGAGCGAGGTGATCCACCCCGTGGTGCGCGTACACCCGGCCACGGGCAGGAAGGCGCTGTACGTGAACAGCACCTACACCTTGCGCTTTGACGGCATGACCCAGGAAGAAAGCGAGCCCCTGCTGCAATTCCTGTACCGCCACGCGGCGCGGCCGGAGTTCACCTGCCGCTTCCGCTGGGCGCCGGGCTCGCTGGCGCTGTGGGACAACCGCTGCACCCAGCACCTGGCCATGAACGACTACGACGGCTTCGACCGCGAGATGCACCGCACCACGATCTCGGGCGACCGGCCGATCGCGGTCGGGCGCTAAGCGGTCGGGCCGGTCAGGCGCGATGACTCAACGCGGCGGCTTCAGCGGCAAGAGCCGCCGGTAGCCGGCCGGCAGCGGCTGGGCGGCGTGCGCCGCGACCGTGCGCGCCAGCCGCTGCGCCAGCTCCGGCGGAAACGGCTTGGCGCGCCGCGTTTCCAGGTCCACGTGCAGCGACAGCTGCTCCATCGTGGCCGCGACGTAGCCGTCGCGGGTCTGCATCAGCTCCATCAGGCACAGCAGGCGCTTGTCGTCCGCTTCCAGCAGGCGGATGCGCAGCGCCAGCGGATCGCCCGCCAGCACTTCACGCAAATAGGCCACGTGCACGTTCATCGTGTAGATGCCGCAGCGCGTGGCCTCGGTGTAATCCAGCCCCACCCCCACCTCGCGCAACAACTGGAAGCCGACGCGGTCGAAGATGCCCACGTAATGGGCGGCGTTCATGTGGCCGTACTCGTCGATCCAGGCTGGATCCACGCTCAGGGTCGTGGACGGAAGGACTGATGTCATGGTTTCCTCGGGGGCAGGGTTGGGCGAAGCCCTTGACCATAGCCGACGCCCGCTGATGGAGCAACGCCTGCGACTACGCGGCGGGAAGTCCGCCAAAGGCGGTACGCCCTGCGGACCGCAAGCCGTGCCGGCCATCGCCCATCGAACTCATCCTTTGCGCCAGCCGGCGCCGGCCAGACGGCCGATGCGTCGCCGCGCCGCCGGAACAATCGTCCATATGCGCACGGCCACCTTGCCGATGGTCGAACTGCGCCATATCCCGCACCCTGGCGGACAGGCGTAAATGGACAAGTTCGCGTCTTGATTCTCAAGGCGACGCTGACAACGCGCAGGGGCGCGCGCTCGAGGTCGGGGAACCAAGATGAATATCCTGCTGGCGTTCGCGCCGTTCATCGTGTTTGTCATCATTGAAAGAACCGTCGGCGTGCTGGAAGGGCTTGCCGCCGGCACTTTCGTATCCGCCGGACTGGTGCTGCGCGACTGGCTCAGCCCCGAGCGGCGCATCAAGATCCTGGAAACCGGCACGCTGCTGCTGTTCATGGGGATGACCCTGTATGCCCCGATGGCGGACGGGGATTCCTGGACCATCGCCCAGGCGCGCCTGCGGGTCGATGCCGGCATGCTGCTTCTGGTGTTGCTGACCCTAGCGCTGCGCCGGCCGTTCGCACTGGAATACGCACGCGAAAAGGAACCGGAATACGTCTGGAAGAACCGTCGCTACGCGCGCATGAACTATGCCGTGACCACAGCCTGGGCGCTGGCGTTTGCGAGCATGGTGGCGGCCGACGCGTTGCTGCTGTACAAGCCGCAGTTGCCGCAGGCGGTCGCCATCGCAGTGACGGTGGCGGCGCTGGCCGGCGCGATGAAATTCACCGCTTGGTATCCGGACAGAGTGTCGGCTACAACACTCAGGTAGCCCACCCGGGAGAGCATGATGCCCCCTCCAGGAAATGAAGTCGAAGTCGTGCTCGCCACCCAGGCCAGCGCTGCGCTGGTCGCGGCATTCGCCCGTCTCATGCCGCAACTGTCCAGAACCGCGGCGCCGCCGACGCGCGAGGCGCTGGACGAGATCATCCGATCCCCGTGCACCCACCTGTTCATCGCCACCATGGGCAGCGACAAACGCATCGTCGGCACGCTGACGCTGGTGCACTTCCGCATTCCCACCGGCGTGCGGGCGTGGATCGAAGACGTGGTGGTGGACGAACAGGCCCGCGGCCTGAAGGTCGGCATGGCGCTGACGCATGCCGCCATCGTCAAAAGCCGCGAATTCGGGGCCAAGACGCTGGACCTGACCTCCAACCCGAGCCGGCTGTCCGCGCACCACCTGTACGAGTCCGCGGGCTTTGTGATGCGCGATACGCGGGTGTACCGGCACCAGGGCTGAAGCCGCTACTGAAAGTGGTAGCGCTCGCGGTAGCCCACCGGCGACATGCCGCAATACTTGCTGAAGATGTCGCGGAAGGCCTTGGTGTCGTTGTAGCCGACTTCGTACATGACTTCGGCCACGCTCTTGCGCGAGGTCTCCAGGCGCTTCTTGGCGGCTTCCACCCGCACCCGCTGCACGTACTCGACGATGCTGTTGCCGGTGGCCTGGCGAAAGCGGCGCTCCAGCGTGCGGCGTCCCATGGCATGACGGTCCGCCAATTCCTCGACGGTGATCTTTTCCGTGTAGCGGCCTTCGATGTAATCCTGCACCGCGCGCACGACCTCGTCGGCGTGCGACTTCTGCCCCACGAACACCGAGAACGGCAACTGGCTCTGGCGGCTCCAGTCCAGCTGGAAGTACTTGGCGCACCAGATGGCGGTGTCGCGGTCGGTGTACTTTTCGATCAGGTGCAGCACCAGGTGCGCCGCGGAGAACGCGCCGCCGCTGGTGTAGATGCCGTTGTCCGCCATGACGACGCGGTCGCTGACCCATTGCACGCTGGGAAACAGGCTGGCGTAGAGGTTCTGGGCCACCCAGTGGACCACCGCCTGCTGGCCGTCCAGGACGCCGCCCGCCGCCAGCAGCGCGGCGCCCATGCACAGGCTGGCGACTTCGCCGCCCTCGCGGTGATGGCGCGACAGCCATTCGATCAGTTCGCGGTTGGACAGCACCGCGTCGGACACCGAACCCAGCAGCGGCGGCGCGATGCAGATGTCGATGTCGTGGGCATCGGCCAGGACCATGTCGGCCTGCACCGTGATGCGGCCCTGGTCCAGCCGGACTTCGCGGGTCAGGGCCAGCGTGCGCACCGTGAACCTGGGTTCGCGCCCGTGCGCGGCCAGGTATTCATTGGCGACCAGGAAGCCATGCCGGGCGGTTTCCAGCGAGGCGATGTTCGCCCCCAGGGGCAGTAGGAAGGCGACGTTTTTCATCCTGCAAAGCATACGCCTGCCAACTGTCGCAATCCACCCTCAAGATTGTCGCAATCGCCTATCTGAAATCGCCGGCGATCCCGATACAGTGACACTTACCGGAATGAGATCCGGGGTAGCGCCAAGGGCGGCTTGCGGGGCGTCCTGGCGCGGAACAGAACAACGTGGATCAAGGAGTTACTGATGGAAAAGTATGTAGACGGCTTCCTGCTGCCCGTACCCAAGGCCAACCTCGAAGCCTACCGGAAGATGGCGCAGCAAGCGCAGACGGTCTGGCTGGAACACGGCGCGCTGGATTACCGCGAATGCGTGGCGGAAGAAATAGACAAGGAAGGCGCCGGCTCGTTCAGCGCCGCCGCGGGCGCGCGCGAGGGGGAAACGGTGGTGTTCGCCTGGATCACCTACCCCAGCAAGGCGGATCGCGACCGGATCAACGCCAAGGTCATGGCGGACCCGCGCCTGGCGGAGCACTGCTGCGACGACGTGTTCGATATCAAGCGCATGTGCTGGGGCGGCTTCACCACTCTGGTAGGCGACTGAGGCGGCGGGATCCGTTCCCGCCCGTTCAAACGGAACAATCTGGAGATACCTCATGGCAAACCCTGCAAGCAAACCCATCCCCGACGGCATGCACACGCTCACCCCGCACATTGTGTGCGAAGGCGCGGCGCAGGCCATCGACTTCTACAAGAAAGCCTTCAACGCCGAGGAACTGGCCCGGCTGCCCGGCCCCAACGGCAAGATCATGCATGCCGCCATACGCATCGGCGATTCCGTGATGATGCTGATGGACGACTTCCCCGAATGGGGCAGCCTGGGCCCGAAGGCGCTCAAAGGCACGCCCGTGACCCTGCATCTCTACGTCAACGACGTGGACGCCGCCATGAAGCAGGCGGTGGCGGCCGGCGCCCAGGTGACCATGCCCGTGGCGGACATGTTCTGGGGCGACCGCTACGGCCAGGTGGTGGACCCTTGCGGGCACCGCTGGTCCATCGCCACGCACAAGTTCGACCTGACGCCGCAGGAAGTGCAGGAGAACATGGCGAAGATGGGTCCGATGGAAGGCTGCGGCGACGCGTCAAAGAAGCAAGGCTAGGCAGCCGGCTGCGGATACGGCCCCAGGAAATCGAGCTTGCCGATCTTCACGCCCGCGTGGCGCAGGATGGCGTAGGCCGTCGTGACATGGAAGTAGAAGTTCGGCAGCGCGAACGTCAGCAGGTAGTCGTCGCCGCGGAACTCCTGCTTGAAGTCGCCGAACGCCAGCGAAACCTTGCGGCCTTCGGCTCCATCCAGCCGGTCCGCGGGCACGTCCCGCAGATACGCAAGGGTGGCGGCGATGCGCTGCTGCAACTGTTCGAACGTGGTTTCCTCATCCGGAAACTTGGGCGCTTCCACCCGCGACAGGCGCTGCACCGCGAACTTGGACGCGTCGCTGGCGCGCTGGATCTGGCCGCTCAACGGGTACATGTCCGGCGCCAGCCGGGCATTGATCAGTTCGGCCGGGTCCATGCCGGCCGCCGCCGCGTGGTCGGCGGCCTTTTGCAGCAGCGCGGCCAGCACGTTCAGGCCGCGGACGAAGGCAGGCACGCTGGCCTGATACATGGAAAGTGACATGGCTGGACTCCGGACAGGGACGGGGCGGCTGGCGCGGAACGCGCCGGGAATACGCTGATCTTACTGCCGTGGCCGGGACGGGACTGCCGCCCGCTGCGCGGACCGACCCCGGCTTATTCCGCCTGTCCGCGCGCCGCGCGACGGTGCGTCTGGAAGAAGCGCCAGATCAGCGCCGAGGCATCCGGTCCGTTGCGCGCGTGATAGCGCACCGAGGCGTCGCCGCCGCTCCAGGCGTGCTCCACCAGCGTGATTTCGCATAGCCGCAGCAGCGTGCGGCTGCCGCGCAGCATATCGACGCGACGGTAGGATTTCTCCGTGCCCAGTCCCAGCACGCGCTCGACCGGCACGCTTTCGGGCGGCAGATCGTTGACGGCGCGGAACTGTTCGAACAATTGCCTGGCGTTTCGCGGCGCCACCGTCGGATCCAGCTGCCCCTGCAGAATCATGGCGGGCATGCCCAGGCGGAATACCGCCGGGTCCGCGACTTTTTCCAGCAAGGGCAGCAGCGGCTTGAGCGCGCCGCGCCGCATGGTGCCGATACCGCCCGCAGCGCTGTGGGCATCGCCCGCAACCGGCCCGGAATGCATGGCCACGGCGGCAATCAGGCGCGGATGCCGCAAGGCCACCAGCGCGGCCATGCCGGCCCCGGCTGACAATCCCGCGATGTAGACGCGTTCGGGGTCCAGCGCATGCCGGGCACACTCCGCGCGGATCAGGGCGGCGATCAGGTCCGCTTCCGCCCCGCCGTGCGCGTCGTCGGGCTGGAACCAGCGCCAGCAGCGCTGCACCTGACGGGTCATCGATTGCTGCGGATACAGCACCATGAAGCCGCCCGCGTCGGCCCATTGATTCATGCGCGAACCGCGGGCGAACGACAGCGCCGTCTGCCTGCAGCCATGCAGCATCACCACCAGCGGCATGCCGGCGCGCGGCGCCGCGGCGGGCGTGTAGCGCGCGAAAGTGAGACGGCGGCCCTGGGCATCGGAAAATTGCCGGGAGGCTTCCCAGCGGCCGGTCCCCAACGAAGGCGCGGCAGCGCTGCGGGAAGCGGAGGCCGCAGCGGGCTTGGCGGCCCGGCGCTTGGGCGCGCTGCGCTTCTTGGCAGCCTTGGGCGTGGCCATGCGCAAGGCCGCGCGCTGCAGCTTGCCGATCTTCTTTGCGGCCTTGAAAAACAAGTTGGTGAAACTGCGCGCCATTGCTGGGCCTCGGCCAGTAAACCTGCGTTTGCTTGCGCGCTGAATGTATCACAGAGTAACTTCCAGGCAGCGCTTTCGGGACGCCGGCACGCAGGTCGATTTGCAGTAGATCAAACGGAGACCGCCTCGGCCGCGACCGGCTGGCTCGCCGCCTTGAGCCGCCGCCCCAAAGCGCCTAAGGTGTAGGCCTGAACCAACCTAGACGCATTCATGTTTCCCAACGACAGACCCCAGACCCTGGGCGAGGAAATCGCCAACGCCATCAGCCACGGCGTCGGCGCCGCGGGCGCCGTGGCCTCCGCTCCCATCCTGATCCTGGCCGCCGTGCGCCAAGGCGATGCCGCCTTCATCGCGGGCGCCGCGGTCTTCGCCGCGACGATGTGCCTGCTGTACCTGGCGTCCACCATCTATCACGCGCTGCCCAAGAGCCGCGCCAAGCAGCTCTTCAACGTGCTGGACCATTCCGCCATCTATCTGCTGATCGCGGGCACCTACACGCCTTTCGCCCTGGGCGCCCTGCGCGGCCCCTGGGGCTGGACCCTGTTCGGCCTGGTCTGGGGCATGGCCCTGCTGGGCGTCGGGCTGAAAGCCAGCAAGCGGCTCAACCGCCCGGCCATCTCCACGGGCCTGTATCTGGCGATGGGCTGGCTGGTGATCATCGCGGTCAATCCCCTGATCGAGCGCGTGCCCACGGGCGGCCTGTGGTGGCTGGTGGCGGGCGGACTGGCCTATACCGGCGGCGTGGTGTTCTTCGTGCTCGACAACCGCTGGCGCTACAGCCATTTCATCTGGCATCTGTTCGTGCTCGCCGGCACTGCGTGCCACTTCTTCGCCGTGCTCTGGTACGCGGCCTGAGGGCCGCCGCGCGGCGGATCAGCCGCGGCCCTGCTCCCCCGGCTGCGGCATGGCGAGCAGGCCGCGCTTCATCAGCGACTTCATCCCGGGCACGAGCAGCCCGCCACCGAACAGCAGGTCGCGCCACAACCCCGGCCCCGAAGCCTGGAAACATGGCGTCAGCGCCCGGCTGAGGCTCTGGTACAGGCGCGAAGGCAATAACCGGCTGCGGGCGTAGCGCGCCGGTCCCGCTCCGGCGCCATGCTGCCCCAGGGCCCGCGCCAGCGCCATCGCATCCAGCACCGCCAGCGTCGTTCCCAATCCCAGCTGAGGACTCATCGCGTGGCCCGCGTCGCCCACCGCGCAATACGGGCCGGCAGCCAAGCCGCGCGGCCAGGTATGCCGGTATGTGGCCACCGCCAGGTCCTCGTGCCGCGAAATCTGATCCACCACGGGCGCGGCCTCGGGCCACAGGGACAGCATGCGGTCCTTCCAGGCGCCGATGGGCGCGGCGCGCCAGGCCGGCAAGGCGTCGTGCCGGATGCTCCAGAACAGCGACAGCCGCACGCCCTGGGGGCCGATCTCGGTGGGCAGCAGGCCCATCATTTCGCGGGTGCCGCGAAAGCGCTGCAGCAGCTGCGTCGCGCCGCTCCAGCCGGGCGTCCAGAACTGGCCCCACAACGCGCCCCAGGCGTAGGCGCGCGAACTCGCCGCCAGGCCGACCTGCTCGCGCAGCGCGGACGCGGCGCCATCGGCCACCACGAACACATCGAAACTGGACTCGGCGCGGGCTTCCCCCGCGCCGTGCGTCACGTGGGCCCTGCCCTCGCGGGTCGCCAGCGTCTCGACCGGGCAGCCGAACGAGAACTCGGCGCCCGCGCGCCGCGCGGCCTCGAACAGCACTCCGCCCAAGGCTGCCCGCGTCACGGCCCGCGCGCCGTCACCCACGTAATCGATGTCCACGACTCGCCAGCCGCGATGCGACAGGCCCAGCAGGCGGTCGATCGGCGCGCCTACGTTCAGCGCCGCGACGTCGACGCCCAGGGATTTGAGCGCGCGCACCCCGGGCGGCTGCAGCAGCAGCCCGGCGCCCAGCGTGGTGAACCCCTGGTGTTTTTCAAAGACGCGCACCTGATGGCCGGCTTGCGCCAGCGCCAGCGCGGCGGCCAGTCCGGCGCTGCCCGCGCCGGCGATGCCTATGGATAACGGCGTATGCGTAGTGGTCATGGAATGGCGTGGCCCGGCGGCCCGAAGGGGCCGCCACGGGAGCCGGCATAGTACCAACTGCCTTCAGCTCTCGCGCAGATACTCGGTGGGCGGGCGGCCCAGCACCCGCCGGAACATCGTGGAGAAGGCCGCCGGGCTCTGGTAGCCGAAATCCAGCGCAATGGCGGTCACCGACTCGCCCGAGGCCAACCGGGCCAAGGCCAGCACCACGCAGGCGCGCTGCCGCCATTCCGAAAACGCCATGCCCGTCTGCTGTCGGAAATGGCGGCTGAAGGTGCGCGGGCTCATGTGCAGGCGCTCGGCCCAGGCCCGCGGCGCGGCGCGCGCGTCAGGCGCCGCGATGAAGGCCTTGCACAAGGGCGCCAGGCGCCTGTCGCGTGGCAGCGGGATATGCAGCGGCAGCACCGGCGCGCGCTCGACCTCATGCAGCAGCAGGGCCGCCAGCGCGCCGTCACGCCCCGCCAGATCGTAGGCGGGAGGCATGTCGACCGCGTCCAGCAATAGCTGCCTCAGCAACGGCGACACCTCGATCACTTCGCAGGCCTCGCGGTCCGCGCGCGCCGAACCCGGCTCGATGTAGGCGCTGCGCGTGCTGACGTCCAGCATTCGGACCTGATGCGTCACGCCGGCCGGGATCCATACCGCGCGCTGCGGCGGCACCACCCAGTTGCCATCGCGCGTGACCACGTGCATGACGCCGGTTGCGCCATACAGCAGTTGCGCGCGGCGATGCGCGTGGGCCGGCAGCAGCCGGCCAGGCGGATAGTCGTTGCCGATGGCGACGACGGCGCGGTCCAGATGGTCGTAGCGGTCGATGTGGGTATTGCGCATAGTCTGGGACGCATAGCCTGTCTGAGGCGCATGGCCTGGGACTCATGGCCTGTTGATGCCGCCTGCCCGGCGGCAGGTCGATTGGCCGAAACTCGAACATTATTGTCTCATCCTCGAAAGCGGGCCACCTTCGGCCGCCGTATCGTGGCGTTTTCCCCCTGGAAGGACGCAGCAATGCTTTATCTGGTTCTGGCCCTGTTCGGCTGCTTGAGCGGCGTGACGACCGTGCTGTTCGGCTTTGGCGGAGGCTTTGTGGTGGTGCCCGTGCTGTATGCGGTGTTGACGGCGGCGCACGGCGCGCACGACGCCATCGGCCTGGCGGCCATGCACATCGCGGTGGCCACGTCCACCTGCGTCATGATCGTGAATTCGGTGGCGGCCACGCGCAAGCACCAGCGCGCCGGCAACATCCTGCGGGCCTATGTCTGGCCGCTGGCCGGCTTCATCGCCGCAGGCGCGGCGCTGGGCGCGCTCACCGCCACGCGCGCCAGCGGCGACTTCGTGCGCTACGCCTTCATCGCCTATCTGGGCGTGACCATCCTGGATTGCCTGCTGCGCCAGGGTTTCATGGCCCAGGAGGACGCGCATCCCCGGCCTCTGGACCGCGGCGTCCTGGTCGGCGGCGGCGTGATCATCGGCGCGGTGGCGGCCTTCCTGGGCGTGGGCGGCAGCGTCATGACGGTGCCGCTGCTGCGCCGCCGCGGCCTGCCCATGGCCAAGGCGGCGGCCATGGCCAATCCGCTGACGCTGCCGGTGGCGGTGGTGGGAACACTGGCCTACATGGCTGCGGCCGGCGGCCTGGCCGACCCGCTGGCGCCCTGGATCGTGGGCTATGTGGACCTGCTGGCCTTCGCCGTGCTGGCGCTGGGGTCGCTGGCCGGCATCCGGCTGGCCGCGCCGCTGATCCCGCGCATCCCGGACCGCCTGCACGCCCGCGTCTACGTGCTGCTGCTGGCGCTGGTGCTGCTGAGCATGCTGCTCGTATAGACCCGTCCCGCATAAATTTAAGGAAACATCGCGGCCAGCAGCGACTACGAAACCGCGCAAAACGTTTCGGCCGCGCCCCGGGGGGCTCCCTCCCGGGGCGCGCGCGCATCCCGTGGCCTGCCGAAACAGGAAAACACATCGCGAAACTTGCCCCCGCACCGTCCGGGTCGTCATCATGGCCCGACATTCAACCGGAACAAGGAGGTTTCATGCAGCGTTCCACTTATGCATTCCTGTCCGCCGCCCTGCTGGCGACGGCGCTGTCCGGTGCTCCCGCCCTTGCGCAGCAAGCCAGCCAGGCGCAAGGCCAGGCCCAGGCTCAACCGCGCATGGCGCCCCCGCCCGCGATCCAGCCGACCGACCAGCAATTGCAGCGTTTCGCTTCGGCATCGCAGAAGATTTCCGGCGTCGTCGACGAGTACCGCCCCAAGGTCGACGCCGCCAAGACGGATGCCGCCAAGCAGAAGGTCGTCGAGGAAGCCGACGCCAAGATGGTGAAACTGGTGCAGGCCGACGGTCTGAGCGTCGACGAATTCAACGGCATAGGCCAGGCCATACAGCAGGACCCCCAGCTCAAGCAACGCCTGATGAGCATGAGCAAGGGCGCCCCCGCCGCGAAGTAAGGCTCTCCGAGAGCCAGCCCTGGCGCCATCCGCCCATTACGGGTGGATGGCGTTTTTTTGCTTGCCGGCCGCCGCCCTGTTCTGCTTCAACCGTCCCGCGGCGGCCTTCAACAGCCGCTGGAAAGTCGGGCATTGCGCATGGTTGGCGGCGGGACATACCGCGGCATGGCGCAGGCCCTGGCTCATCGCCCGCAGGCGCTTGATGGCCGCATCGATGCTGTCGGCCTTGTCCAGCAACAACTGCCTGTCCACCCGCAACGCGCCGTCGGGCGAGAGCATGGCCTGGATCTCGTCCAGCGACAGGCCACCGGCCTGCCCCAGCGCGATCAGCGCCAATTGATCCAGCACGCCAGGCGCGAAACGCCGGCGTTCGCCGGCGGCGCTGACCGCCTTGATCAAGCCCTTGTTTTCATAGAAGCGCAGCGTGGAGGCCGGCAGGCCCGTGCGCCGGGCGACTTCCGAAATATCCATGGCGCCCTCCTTGACTTAAAGTTGACTTCAACTTCTATCATGCCTGCAAACAATGCGGTCAGCAATGCAAGGAACAAGACATGGAATCGATGGAAGTGGCGGCAAAAGTGGTTTTGATCGGTATCGGCGCGACGATCGTGATGGACGTGTGGGGCATGCTCCAGAAGGCCTTGGGCATGCCCACACTGGGCTATGCGCTGGTCGGCCGGTGGGCCGGCCACCTGTGCCGGGGTACGCTTGCCCACGCCAATATCGGCCGGGCCGAGCCCGTCGCGGGCGAATCGGCGCTGGGATGGACGATCCACTACGCCGTGGGTCTCGTCTTCGCCGCGCTGCTGGTCGGCATCGAGGGCGCGGCATGGCTGCGCGATCCCACATGGCTGCCCGCCCTGGCCGTGGGCGTCGCGACCGTCGTGATGCCGTTTTTCGTCATGCAGCCCGCCATGGGCGCGGGGATCGCCGCGTCCCGCACGCCCACGCCCTGGAAGAACCGCCTGCGCAGCCTGGCGACGCATGCGGTGTTCGGCTGCGGCCTGTATCTGTCGGCGGCGGCGCTCAGGCAGGTGTGGAGCTGACCGCGGCGCAAGGCGCCCGCCCGCCGTCTGTCCTGCGCAACCGGTTATCCTGTTCCGGTTTCCCTCACCGACACGTAGAAGGAGCGCAGTATCTTGACCCCGGATCTCACTCTCTATGACCTGGCTGGCGCCGATGCGTCGCTGCGCTTCAGCCCGCATTGCTGGAAGACCCGCATGGCCCTGGCCCACAAGGGCCTGACCGCGACGACCGTGCCGTGGCGCTTCACGGAAAAGGAAGCCATAGACTTTTCCGGCCAGAAACTGGTGCCGGTGCTGGTGCATGGCGAACATGTCGTCAGCGATTCCTGGCAGATCGCCTGCTACCTGGAAGACACCTTCCCCGAGCGGCCCTCGTTGTTCGGCGGCGCCAGCGGCCGCGCGCTGAGCCTGTTCGTGAATTCATGGTCGGACACGACCCTGGTGCCGACGCTGGCGCGGTTGCTGCTGCCCAGCATCCACGGCCTGATCCACGAAAAGGACCGGGACTATTTCCGCGCCACGCGGGAGAAGCGCTTCGGCAGGCTGGAAGACCTGCCGGCGGGCTATGAAGACCAGATCGCCGCGCTGCGCGCGGCGCTGCTGCCCTTGCGGCAGATGCTGGGCAAGCAGCCCTATCTGGCAGGCGCTCAGCCGGCCTATGCCGACTATGCGGTGTTCGGCATGTTCATGTGGGCGCGCTGCACCAGCACGCTGGAACTGCTGGCCCAGGACGATCCGGTCCACGCCTGGGGCGAGCGCCTGCTCGACGCCCATGACGGCCTGGCCCGCCGCGCGCCGGCGGCGCAAGCCTGAGCCGCCGCGCCCGGTCTGTCTGCGCTAGGTCTTCAGCCGGTAACCGGTCTTGAAGATCCAGCGCACCCCAATCAGGCAGGCCAGCAGGAACACCAGCGTCATGCCCACGCTGACGCCGACGCTGACGTCCGCGACGCCATAGAAGGCCCAGCGAAAGCCGCTGACCAGATACACCACCGGGTTGAACAGCGTGGCGGTCTGCCAGAACGGCGGCAGCATCTTGATGGAATAGAAAGTGCCGCCCAGGAAGGTCAGCGGCGTGATGATCATCAGCGGGATGATCTGCAGCTTTTCGAAGCCGTCGGCCCAGATGCCGATGATGAAGCCGAACAGGCTGAAGGTCACGGCCGTCAGCACCAGGAAGCCCAGCATCCAGAACGGATGCGCGACCTCGAACGACACGAACAGCCGCGCCGTGGCCAACATGATGAGCCCCAGGATGATGGACTTGCTGGCTGCGGCGCCCACATAGCCCATGACGATCTCCACATAGGAGATGGGCGCCGAGTGGATTTCGTAGATGGTGCCCGAGAAGCGCGGCATGTAGATGCCGAAGGACGCGTTGGCGATGCTTTGCGTCAGCAGCGCCAGCATGATCATGCCAGGCACGATGAAGGCGCCGTAGCTCACGCCGTCGATCTCGACCATGTGCGAACCAATGGCTGAACCGAACACCACGAAATACAGCGAGGTGGAGATCACGGGTGACAGCACGCTCTGCATCAGCGTGCGCCACGCGCGGGCCATTTCAAACAGGTAGATAGCGCGGATGGCGTAGAAGTTCATGATTGACCGTGCACCAGGCTGACAAAGATATCCTCGAGAGAGCTTTCCGACGAATTCAGGTCGGTGAATTCGATCTCCAGGCGCGACAGTTCATGCAGCAGCCGGGAGATTTCCCCGCCGCCCTGGTTGTCGTAGGTGTAGACCAGCTTGTGCCCGTTGTCGGACAGGTCCAGCTGGAAGGCGTCCAGCGCCGTCGGGATGCCCGGCAGCGGCGCCTTCAGGGTCAGCGCCAGCTGGCGCTTGCCCAGCTTGGCCATCAGCGCGTGCTTCTCTTCGACCAGGATGATCTCGCCCTTGCGGATAACGCCGATGCGGTCGGCCATTTCCTGGGCTTCCTCGATGTAGTGCGTGGTGAGGATGATGGTGACGCCGCTTTCGCGCAGCCGCCGCACCATTTCCCACATGCCGCGCCGCAGCTCCACGTCCACGCCGGCGGTGGGCTCGTCCAGGAACAGGATCGCGGGCTCATGCGACAACGCCTTGGCGATCATGACGCGCCGCTTCATGCCGCCCGACAGCGCCATGATGCGGCTGTCCTTCTTGTCCCACAGGGACAGGTCGCGCAGCACCTTCTCGACGTAGGCGTGGTCGGTGGGCTTGCCGAACAGGCCGCGGCTGAAGTTGACGGTGTTCCAGACGCTTTCGAACGCGTCGGTGGAAATTTCCTGCGGCACCAGGCCGATCTTGGCGCGGGCCGCGCGGAACTCCGTGACGATGTCGTGGCCATCGGCCAGCACGCGGCCGGCGGTGGGATTGACGATGCCGCAGATGATGCTGATCAGCGTGGTCTTGCCCGCGCCGTTGGGCCCGAGCAGGGCGAAGATCTCGCCGCGCCGGATGTCCAGGTTCACGCTCTTGAGCGCCTGGAATCCGGATGCGTACCGTTTGGATAGATCCTGAACTGAAATGACCGGCTGCACACGCGCCCCCGACTGGATGGATAGCCAGGGATTTTAACCGTCACGCGCGACAGGCTTGTTCGCCGTGACGGAACAGTGTGTTTGGCGGGCTGATCAATCCCTGCTCAACGCCCCCAGCGCAGGACCAGCGGATCCAGGCGGCTCGCGGTCTCCAGCAGGCCCTGCCGGACCTCCGCGCGCATGGCCGGCCACGGGTGCCGCGGCGCATCGCAGGCGATCACGCCGCCGGCCTTCATCAAGGCCTTGGCCGTGAGGATGCCGCCCTGCCGGTTCTCGTAATTGATCAGGGGCAGCCAGCGCTCGTACAGGCGGTAGGCCTCGTCGCGCTTGCCCGCGCGGTGGGCCTCGATGATGGGCCGCAGGCCATCGGCGAAACCGCCGCCGGTCATGGAGCCGGTGGCGCCGGCATCCAGGTCGGGCAGCAGCGTGATGGCTTCCTCGCCGTCCCAGGGGCCTTCCACGGCGTCCCCGCCCAGCGCGATCAGGTCGCGCAGCTTGGAGGCCGCGCCCGCGGTCTCGATCTTGAAGTAGGCGACGTGCTCGATCTCGCGCGCCATCCGCGCCAGCGCCGCGGCCGACAACGGCGTGCCGGCGACCGGCGCGTCCTGGATCATGATGGGGATGTCCACCGCGTCCGACACGCGCTGGAAGAATCCCGTCACCTGTTCCTCGGACACGCGGATCGTCGCGCCATGGTAAGGCGGCATGATCATCAGCATCGCGGCGCCCTGCTCCTGCGCGCGACGGCTGCGCGCGGCGCAGACCTGGGTGCTGAAGTGCGTGGTGGTCACGATCACCGGCACGCGGCCGGCGACGTGCTCCAGGATGGTCCGCGTCAGGACTTCGCGCTCGTCGTCAGACAGCACGAACTGCTCGGAAAAATTGGCCAGGATGCAAAGCCCGTCGACGCCCGAGTCGATCATGAAATCCACGGCCCGCTTCTGGCTGGGAAGGTCCAGCTCGCCGGATTCGGTGAAGGTGGTGGGCACGACCGGGAAGATGCCGCGATAGCGCGGGTTCTGGTAGGTAGCCATGGTTATTCGATGATGTTGAAGTCTTTGAGGTATTCGGTCTTCAGCGTCAGGCCCAGCCCCGGCTTGTCGTCGTCCAGGTCGATGAAGCCTTCCTTGGCCACCGGCTCGCCATCGAAGATGTAATAGAACAGTTCGTTGCCGACCTCCACGTCGAACATGGGGAAGTACTCGCTCATGGGCGAGGCCAGCGTGCTCATGGTCAGGTGGTAGTTGTGCATCTGGCCGGCATGCGGCACCACCGGCACGCTGTAGGCCTCGCACAGCGCGTTGATCTTGTGCGCCGCCGTGATGCCGCCGACGCGGTTGGTGTCGTACTGCACCACCGACACCGCCTTGCGGTCCAGCAGCTGCTTGAAGCCGTAGAGCGAGAATTCGTGTTCGCCGCCGGAGATCGGGATCGAGGTGAGCTGGTTCAGTTCCGCATAGCCGTCGATGTCGTCGGCGATGACGGGTTCCTCCAGCCAGCGCGGCTCGAACTTCTCCAGCTTGGGCAGGATGCGCTTGGCGTACTCAAGATTCCAGCCCATGTAGCACTCCAGCATCAGGTCGGTGTCGTAGCCGATCACCTCGCGCACCGCCTCCACCGACTTCAGGTTCTCCGACACGCCTTTCTGCAGGTGCGCCGGGCCATAGCCGAAGCGCATCTTGAAAGCGGTGAAGCCCTGGTCCAGATAGGTCTGGGCCTCTTCCTGCATGGCCTTCAGGTCGGTGCGATAGAGCTTGGAGTAATAGACCGGGATCTTTTCCTTGGTGCGGCCGCCCAGCAGCTTGAAGACCGGCTTGTTCACCGACTTGCCCAGGATGTCCCAGATGGCCAGGTCCACCGCCGAGATCGCCGCCATGGTCACGCCCTTGCGGCCCCAGGCATGGGTGGACCGATACATGCGCTGCCACAGGTATTCGTAGTCCCAGGGATCCTGCCCGATCACCAGCGGGGCCAGGTACTGGTCGATGATGGCCTTGGCCACGCGCGGCGCCAGCGCCACGTTGCCCAGGCCCACGATGCCGTCGTCCGTCTCCACCTCGACCACGGTCCAGCCATGGAAGCGGAAGGTGCTCATGGTTTCCTGCTTGGAATACAGCAGGTCCATGGCGTTGGAGCAGAAATTGCCCTGCGGCGGCACGGTCTTGCCGGTCCACTCGTAGACGCGGGCGCGGACGGATTTGATCTTCATGAGGAGTTCCTGCTTGGAATAAGGGTATGGAATGAAAGCGGCGGATCAGCCGGCCTGCGTCCGCGCGGCGCGGTGCGACAGGCCCATGCGGCAGGCGATGAGAAAGGCCTGCCAGGTGGCGTCCAGGTTGGCGCGGCCGAGGCCTGCGATGTCGTACGCCGTGCCGTGGGCCGGCGTGGTGATGGGGATGGGCAGGCCGCCCTGCACCGTCACGCCGCGCGAGAAGCCCAGCAGCTTGATCGCGATCTGGCCCTGGTCGTGGTACATGGTGACGATGGCCTGGAACTCGCCGGCCTGGGCCTTCAGGAAGATGGTGTCGGCGGGGAACGGCCCCTGCACCGGCAGCCCCTCTTCATTCAGTTGCCGCACGGCCGGCGCGATGATGTCCACCTCTTCGCGGCCGCAGGTGCCGCCGTCGCCGCCATGCGGGTTGAAGGCCGCCACCGCCACGCGCGGCTCGGCAATGCCGTTGGCCTGCAGCGAACGGTAGATCAGTCGGGTGGCGTCCTTGATGCCGTCGATGCTGAGCGCCGCCGCCGCGTCCTTCAGCGGGATATGCGAGGACACGCGCGAGGTCCACAGGTCGCCCAGGGTGTTGAACTCGCAGAAGTAGCCGGTCACGCCCAGGTACTGCGCAAAATGGTGCAACTCGTCGTCATGCCCCAGGCCGCCCAGCTTCATGGCGTACTTGTTCAAGGGCGCGAAACAGATGGCGTCGACGTGGCCGTCGCGCGCCGCGTCCATGCAGGCGTTGAGCACCCGCAGCACCGACGCGCCGCCCGCGGCCTCGGCCTGACCCACATGCACCTGGCCGGGGTTGATGGTGTCCACCCCCAGCCAGGCGGGCGCGCCGGTGTCCGGCCGGCCGCGCACCGCCTCGATGCTGTCCACGGGCTGGGTGGCGACCTGCACACCCGCCACCCGCTGGCCTTCGCGCCACAGCCACTCGTCGCCCACCAGCACGACGTTCGCCTGCTGCGTGGCTTCTGGCCTGGCCAGCAGGCGGGCGATCAGTTCGGCGCCGATGCCGGCGGGGTCGCCCAGGGTCAGGGCGATGACGGGTTTCTGCTGCGTGCTCATGTCTGGGTCATTCCACGGAAATGTTGTTCTTCTTGATGACGCCGGCGTAGCGCTGGTTCTCGCTCTTGTGGAACTGCGCGAACTGCTCCTGGCTCATCGGGTTGATATCGGCGCCGATCGCCTGCAGGCGGGTCTGCGTGTCGGGCAGGGCCAGGATGCCGTTGACGGCGTCATGGATGCGCTTCTGATTGGCGGCGGGCGTGGCGCTGGGCATGTAGATGCCGTACCAGGCGCTCATTTCCACGCCCGGCACGCCGGCCTCGGCCATGGTCGGCACGTCGGGCAGCTGGGCGTTGCGCTTGGCGCTCAGCACGGCCAACGCGCGCACCTTGCCGCTCTTGATATGGGGGATCACGGAAGACGCGGTCTCGAACGCGATCTGCACCTGCCCGCCCATCAGGTCCACCAGCGCCGGGCCGCTGCCGCGGTACGGGATGTGGATCATCTGCACGCCGGTGGCGTCCTTGAACAGCTCGGCGGCGATGTGCTGGGTGCTGCCGGAACCGCTGCTGGCGAAGTTGTAGGTGCCGGGCTTGCTCTTGAGCAGCGCGATCAATTCCTGCACCGACTTGGCCGGCACGTCGTTGTTGACCACCAGGATGTTGGGCACGGCGCCCACGAACACCACCGGCGTCAGGTCGCGGTCGTTGTCATAGCCCAGCTTCAGCAGGTGCGGCGCGATGGCATGGGCGGTCGACACCCCCATCACCATGGTGTGGCCGTCCGTGGACTTGGCCGCCAGGTCGGCCGCCAGCGTGTTCGACGCGCCCGGCTTGTTCTCGACCACCACGGTCTGCTTGAGCAAGGGCCCCAGCTTGTCCGCCACGGCGCGCGCCATGGCGTCGGTGCCGCCGCCCGGCGCGGATCCCACCAGCAGGCGCAGGGGCTTGTTGGGCCAGTCGGCGGTCTGCGCCTGGACGGGCGCCAGGGCCGACAGGCACAGGGCGCCAGCCGCCATCGCGGCCAATAGCCGAGTCTTCATGGTTGTCTCCTTGGTTGATGTTTTTTTGCCCTTGCGGGGGCAATCTTTTGTGGGTCCATCTTAGAAAGAAGTGCTGTTTCCGTAAAATGAAACTTTTGCACCAATCGTTCACCTGAGGCGATCAATCATGGAACGCGCGATCCACGTCCCTGCCCTGCTGGCCCGGCTGCGCATGCGGCAGATCGTCCTGCTACTGGCGATCGAGGAGCGCGGCACGCTGCGCGCCGCCGCCAACCAGCTCAACATGACCCAGTCCGCGGCCAGCAAGATGCTGCATGAACTGGAACTGGCCATCGGCCAGCCGCTGTACGGACGGGTCGGCCGGGGCCTTGCGCTGACCGCGGCGGGCGAATGCGTGATGGGGTACTTCCGGGGCATGCGCGGCACGGTCTCGTCGCTGGCGCGTGAACTGGAGGAGCTGCGCCTGGGCAGCGCGGGCAAGCTGTTCATCGGCAGCATCATGGCAGCTTCGCCCGGCCACCTGACCGACGCCCTGCTGCGCCTGAAAGAGACTTACCCGCTGCTCGCGGTGGAGATTTCCACCGGCACCAGCGACCTGCTGATGGGCCGCATGAACGAAGGCAAGCTGGACGTGGTGATCGGCCGCATGCTGACGCCGTCGGACAGCCAGTACGTGTTCCGCCCCATCGGCGATGAAGCGCTGTCCGTGATCGCGGCGGTGGACCATCCGCTGGCTGGCCGCAAGCGCGTGAGCTTCGAGGCCATGCTGGCCTATCCCTGGGTGTTGCAGCCGCATGGCAGTCCGATGCGCGACGTCATCGAACAGGAGTTCCGCTCGCACGATGCCGCCACGCCCAAGGGCCTGATCGAATCGGCCTCCATCCTGACCACGACCAACCTGGCGATGAAGTCCACGATGCTGGGCGTGATTCCGGAATCGGTGGCCAGCCGCTATGCGGCGCATGGTCTCCTGGCGATACTGCCCTACCAGATCCGGCAGAGCCTGACGGCCTTCGGCAGCATCGTGCCGCGCGACCGGCCGCTGAGCGCCGCGGCTAGGCATTTCGTGGGCTTGCTGCACGGCGACGCAGCGGCTTGAGAGCGCGCAATGCAAAGGGGGAAAACGCCCGCGGCGCAGGAGAAAACAGCATGCGGCGCAGTACAATCGCGTGTTGCGCATCGCGCGTTTTTTACACTGAGGTCCACACGTGAGCGCACTGCCCGCCTGTCCCAAATGCCAGTCCGAATACACCTATGAAGACGGCGCCCTGTACGTCTGCCCGGAATGCGCGCATGAATGGCCGGCGCAGGCCGCGGAATCTGCCGATGAAGCCGCCCGCGTCTACCGCGATTCGGCCGGCAATGTGCTGCAGGACGGCGACACCGTCACCGTCATCAAGGACCTGAAACTCAAGGGTTCCGGCGGCGTGGTCAAGATGGGCACCAAGGTCAAGGGCATCCGCCTGGTCGATGGCGACCACGACATCGATTGCAAGATCGACGGCTTCGGGGCGATGAGCCTGAAGTCGGAGTTTGTGAAGAAGGTATAAGCCGCCACTTGCGACGGCTCCGGGGCTGCGGCAGCGCCGCGCCCTGGCTACAGGTCCTCGGGCTCCTCGGCCTTGGGCATCAGGTACGCGGTCAGCGTGCTGGACAGCCCCGCCATCACCCACAGCACGAAGAAAGCCACCGTGTAGAAGCCGGTGCGCCCGGTGGGCACATGCCCGAAGATCGCCACGTCCAGGGGATCGATCAGGGCGAAGATCAGCGCGCTCCCCGCCGCGGCCGCCATGAAGGACGGCCACAGGATCCACATCAACGATCGCAAGCCCATCTGTGTTCTCCCCGGTTACGGATTGGCGCTGGGCGCCGCCTGCTCGATGACCAGGCCGCGCTTGACCACGCCCTCCTGGATCGGCTGGTTGCTGAAATTGGTGAAAGCGAAATAGATCGTGACGAAGCAGCCTATCATGGCCGCGAACGGGCCGGCCATCAGGATCCAGGGCCAGGGCTCGCGGTACCAGGGCTTGGCGGTCTTGGCGGGTTGGGCGGCGGTCATGGGCTTGTCCTTTTCAGTATTCAGTCGGGTACGTAGAAGCTGGCGGGCTCGTCGGTCTCGACCGCACGGCTCTCGCCATCCTGGCCGCGCGCGCGCAGCGTGATGGCATGGGCGCCGGGCTCGGCGCCGGCCGGCGCGCGGATGACCATGGGCACCAGCTTGTTGGCCGCGGCCTCGACGTCGACGGTGTCCGAGCCTTGTCGTCCGGTCATCACCTTCAGGCCGGGCATGCCGTCGGCCGAGAGTTGCAGGCGCATCGGCTGGTCGGAGGTATTGATGATCTGCAGGCGGTACACGTTTTCGATCATGCCGCCGGCCACTTCGCGCCCCAGCGCGCCGCGGTCGCGGATCACGTCCACCCGCAGGGGGTTGCGCATGGCCAGCGATGCGACGAAGGCGATGGCCAGCGCCAGAATCAGCGTGCCGTAGATCAGCACGCGCGGGCGCAGCAGATGGGAGCGCGCGCTCTTGGCGGACAAGCCGTCCAGCATGGCGCGTTCCGAGGTATAGCGGATCAGGCCGGGCTCGTACTGCATCTTGTCCATGACCTGTTCGCAGGCATCGATACAGGCGCCGCAGCCTATGCACATGTACTGCAGGCCGTCGCGGATATCGATGCCGGTCGGACAGACCTGCACGCACAGGCTGCAATCGACGCAATCGCCCAGCCCGGCGGCCTTGTGGTCCACCTTGCGCGAGCGGCCGCCGCGCGGATCGCCGCGGCGCTTGTCGTAGGTGACCACGAAGGTGTCGGGGTCCACCATCACGCTCTGGAAGCGCGCGTAGGGGCACATGTACTTGCACACGGATTCGCGCATGAAGCCGGCGTTGCCCCAGGTGGCGAAGCCGTAGAACAGCATCCAGAACCACTGCCAGGGGCCGAGTTGCAGCGCGAACAGCTCATGGCCCAGTTCGCGGATGGGCGCGAAGTAGCCAATGAAGGTGGAACCCGTCCACCAGGCCAGCGCGATCCACAGGAAATGCTTGGTGATCTTCAGGCGCGCCTTGCGCCAGGTCCAGGGCGATTCGTCCAGGCGGATGCGCGCGACGCGGTCGCCTTCGACCTTGCGCTCGATCCACATGAAGATTTCGGTATAGACGGTCTGCGGACAGGCGTAGCCGCAGAACAGCCGCCCCGCCACCGCGGTGAACAGGAACAGCGCCAGCGCCGAAATCACCAGCAGCACCGCCAGATAGACCACGTCCTGCGGCCACAGCACCAGGCCGAAGAGATAGAACTTGCGCGCGCCCAGGTCGAACAGCACGGCCTGGCGGCCGTTCCATTGCAGCCAGGGCAGGCCATAGAAAATCAGCTGGGTGAGAAAGACGAATGCGATGCGCCAGCGGGCGAAGATGCCGCTGACGGACCGGGGGTAGATCTTGCTGCGCACGCCCGCCAGCGTCTGCTCCAGGGTTTCCGTCCCGGGGCGCGGCGGCTTTACGTGCGGCCGCCAAGGCGGCGGGTCACCGTCAGGCGAATTGCCGGTCCTTGCGGCTGACCCATCTTCCATTTCCTGCTCCCTGCTGTATGTCCGGTGATATGGGGGCCACGCCAGGCGCGGCCCCCAAAAACGCGCTGTAAAGCCTTTACTTCGTTACCGTGCCCGGCGCGGCGCCGGCCGTCGCTTCGGGCTTGTTCGACAAGCCCCAGACCCAGGCCGTCAGGATCTTGATCTGCTCCGGCGTCAGGATGTCGCCATGCGCCGGCATGCGGTTGTCGCGGCCATCCAGGATGGTCTTGACGATGGTGGCTTCCGAGCTGCCGTAGAGCCAGACATCGTCCGTCAGGTTGGGCGCGCCCAGCGCCTGGTTGCCCTTGCCGTCGACGCCGTGACAGGCCACGCAGTAGTTGGCGAACTCGCGCTTGCCGCGGAACACGCGCACCGGATCTGCCGTGAGGCCCGACAGCGAACGCACGTACTGGGCGATGTCGGCCGCCGTCTTGGCGTCGATCGCGGCCTTCCAGGGCGGCATCACGCCCACGCGGCCCTGCGTGATGGTCTGCGTGATGGCTTCAGGCGAGCCGCCGTGCAGCCAGTCGCCGTCGGCCAGGTTGGGAAAGCTGGGGCCGCCCTTGGCGTCCGAGCCATGGCATTGCGCGCAGGTATTCAGGAACAGGCGCTGGCCGATTTCGCGGGCGCCCGGATCCTGGGCGATCTGCGGAATGTCCATGGTTTCGAAGCGCGCGTAGATCGGACGCACGGCTTCGGCCATCTTGGCCTGCTGCCTGGCCACTTCCTCGGTGCTGCTGTAGCCCAGTTGGCCCTTGTACTCACCCAGGCCCGGCATGAAGAACAGGTAGCCCAGCGCGAAGGCGCAGGCCAGCAGGTACATCCAGGTCCACCAGCCCGGCACCGGGTTGTTCAGCTCGGTCAGGTCGCCGTCCCAGACGTGGCCCGTGTCCTCGACCTTGCCGTTGGCCGGCTTGGTGCTGAGCCAGCGGCGCTGCGTGTACAGCAGCCACACGCACCAGACCACGCCGCCCACCGCGACGATCGAGATGAAATATCCCCAGAAGCCATTAACGAAATCGCTCATGACCGATTCGCTCCATCTTGTTGTCCCTGCCCGAACTCATCGGGCAGTGCGAACGGCAGCATGGCCGATTCGCGGTTGGCGCTCTGGCGGCCGCGCGAGCAGGCCCACCAGACAATGCCGAAGAAAGTTGCCATCGAAATGGCGGTGACGACTGCGCTCAGGTAGCCCAGCATGGTCAGCCTCCCGCGGCCGCGGGCGCGGCGGCTTGGGTCGCGGGCTGTGCCGCGGGTTGCGCGGCGGCCTTCTTGGCCTCTTCCGCCTTCCTGGCCTGCTCGGCCTTGCGCACGCCCACGCCCAACCCTTGCAGGTAGGCGACCAGCGCGTCTTCCTCGGTCTTGCCTTCGATGGCCTTGGGCGCCGCGGCGATTTCCTCGTCGGTGTAGGGCACGCCCAGCGTGCGCAGGGCGCGCATGCGGTCGCTCACGTTCTCGCCGGTGATGACCGTCTTTTCCAGCCAGGGATAGGCGGGCATGTTGGATTCCGGCACCACCTTGCGCGGGTCGCGCAGGTGGATGCGGTGCCAGTCATCCGAATAGCGTTCGCCCACGCGCGCCAGATCGGGACCGGTGCGCTTGGAGCCCCACAGGAAGGGATGGTCGAAGACCGATTCCGAGGCCACCGAGTACGGGCCGTAGCGCTGCACTTCGGCCGCCAGCACCCGCACCTGCTGCGAATGGCAGCCGACGCAGCCTTCGCGGATGTAGACGTCGCGGCCCATCAGGCGCAGCGGGCTGTAGGGTTCCACGCCCGCGATGGGCTGGGTCGTGCTGTGCTGGAAGAACAGCGGCACGATCTGGACCAGGCCCGCGAAGGACACCACCAGGATGCTGGCGATGATCATCCAGCCGATGTTCTTCTCGAGCGTCTGGTGGGAAAAGAAACCAGATTTATGGTTGGCCATGATGTCCTCGTCAAACGGTGGCCGGCGCGGCGGTCACGGGGACCGGCTGGCGAGCGGCATGGGGATCGTCTTGCGGAATCGCGGGATTGACCGGCTGCGCGCCGCGCACCGTCATCCACACGTTCCAGGCCATGACGAACACACCCGACAGGAACAAGGTGCCGCCCAGCAAACGGATCAGGTAGTACGGGACGCGCGTCTTCAGTTCCTCGACGAAGCTGTAGACCAGGGTGCCGTCGCTGGCGGTGTCGCGCCACATCAGGCCCTGCTGCACGCCGGCGATCCACATGGCGGCGATGTACAGCACCACGCCGATGGTCGCGATCCAGAAGTGCAGTTCGATGGCCTTGACGCTGTACATCTTCTCGCGGCCGTAGAGACGCGGGATCAGGTAGTAGAGCGAACCGAAGGAGATCATGGCGACCCAGCCCAGCGCGCCGGAGTGCACGTGGCCGATGGTCCAGTCCGTGTAGTGCGACAGCGCGTTGACCGTGCGGATCGACATCATCGAGCCTTCGAAGGTCGACATGCCGTAGAACGACAGGGCCGTCACCATGAACTTCAGGATCGGATCGGTGCGCAGCTTGTACCAGGCGCCCTGCAGCGTCATGATGCCGTTGATCATGCCGCCCCAGGACGGCGCCAGCAGGATCAGCGAGAAGGTCATGCCCAGCGACTGGGTCCAGTCGGGCAACGAGGTGTACAGCAGGTGGTGCGGGCCCGCCCACATGTAGGTGAAGGCCAGCGCCCAGAAGTGGACGATGGACAGGCGGTAGGAATAGATGGGACGGCCGGCCTGCTTGGGCACGAAGTAATACATCATGCCCAGGAAGCTGGTGGTCAGGAAGAAGCCCACGGCGTTATGGCCGTACCACCACTGCACCATGGCGTCCTGCACGCCCGAGTAGGCGGAGTAGGACTTCCACATCGACACCGGCATTTCGATGTTATTGAAGATGTGCAGGATGGCGATGGTCAGGATGTACGAGCCGAAGAACCAGTTGGCCACGTAGATGTGCTTGGAACGGCGCTTGACGATGGTGCCGAAGAACACGATGGCGTAAGCCACCCAGACCAGGGTGATCAGGATGTCGATGGGCCATTCGAGTTCGGCGTATTCCTTGCTGCTGGTGAAACCCATGGGCAAGGTGATGGCGGCGGCGACGATGACGATCTGCCAGCCCCAGAACGTGAACGCGGCCAGCGGGCCGCAGAACAGGCGCGCCTGACAGGTGCGCTGGACCACGTAGTACGACGTCGTAAACAACGCGCTGCCGCCGAACGCGAAGATCACCGCGTTGGTGTGCAGCGGGCGCAGGCGGCCATAGCTCAGCCATGCGGTGTCAAAGTTCAGCTGCGGCCAGATAAGCTGCGCAGCGAGAAAAACGCCCACAGCCATGCCGACGATGCCCCACACTACCGTCATGAGCGCGAATTGCCTCACGATCTTGTAGTTGAAGGTGTCGGCCTTGCTTGCGATTGCGGCGCAATCGTTCATCGCCCTTCCCCTAAAGTTACAGATAGCTCCAGGCTGCAATGATGGGACTAGTCAAACAAGGCAGCGTTGATCTGGATCAAGCATCTGGTTACACGGTGGGGAACGCGGCGCCGGCGCAACGGGTCCAGGCGCGAAATCAAACGCGCCGCTCAGCCGCGGCTGGCGGGTCCGCTGTCGTCGTCGAGCAGGATGGCGCGGCCGGCATCATCGGTGTCGTCGTACTGGCCGTTGAAAACGGCCCACCACAGCGACACCCCGATGGCCAGCACGAACAGCAGGGACAGGGGCAGAAGCAGATAGAGGATGGTCATTGCGCCGTTTCCAGCGCGGCGGCGGGCGCCGGCGCGCCAGCCCAGTCGCGGCGGCACAAGCGCCACGAGTTGTAGGCGACCGCCAGCGAGGACACCAGCATGGTGATCGCGGCCAGCCACGGCGTCACCCAGCCGACCAGCGCCAGCGGGGTCATCAGCAGGTGCCAGACCACCGATCCGTACAGGTTCTGGCGAGCGCGGCGCCGCGCCTCGCCCAGCAGCTCGTCCAGCGCCGCGTCGGACATATTGGGATGGGCGGCCAGCGCCGAATGGGCGGAGGCCATGGCGGTGGGCACCGCCATCGACATGGCGCAGGGACAGCTCATCACCAGCAACGCCACCATCACCGGAACGCTGTGCGCCGCATCGATGTAGGCCCAGGCGGCCGCGGCGGCCAGCGCCAACGCGACCTGGACCATGACGAAGCGCGAGGCCAGCCGATCGGCGCGCGCGCCCAGCTCCAGGCGCTGCGCCTCCACGCGCTCGTGGCGCAAGCCGCCTGCCGCGCCGCCGAAGGACTGGCGGGCGCACAGCTCCAGATAGCGCGCGGTCAGCAGGAAGGCCACGAACATCGTGACCGAATCGAAGTAGACCTCGCCGCGCCCCGTGTAGGTGGCGTGGACGCTGGGAATGAAGGCGGCGACGATGCCCAGGGCCACCGGCACGTCCATGCCGGCGCGGCCATGGCGCAGGTTGTCGCCCGCGTGGCGCCAGATCGGCCAGGCCGAATAGACCACCACGGGCACGGTCAGCGCGAAGCTGGCCCAGTTCATCAGCACGATGGCCCAGTCCAGCGTTTCCAGCGCATCGGCCGGCATGCTTTCATGCCGCAGGTAGCCGGGCCAGGCGAACATCATCACCTGCATCATGGCCAGCCACGCCAGCGACAGGCGCACCAGCGCATGGCGGCGCTGCTGGCGGTCGGCGTCGGACAGGGCGGCCGGGACGGCGAAGATCGATTTTGCTCGCATGCGCCGATGTTACCCAGCGCGTTACAAAGCCGCCTTGATCTGGATCAAGGCGGGTCCGGCGGGTTTGCCCCGGCCACGCGGGCCGGGCGCCATCCGGCTCAGGGGCGCTGGCGGCGCAGCACCTCGACCACCGCCCGCATCAGGCTGGCGAGATCGTCCTCGGCGATGGTCAGCGCCGGCGTCAGGTAGACCACATTGCCGAACGGCCGCACCCACACGCCGGCGTCGACCAGGCGCCGCTTCAGGCCCTCGCGGTCGGCGATGCCGTCCAGCTCGACCACGCCGATCGCGCCCAGCACGCGCACGTCGCGCACCCAGGGCAGCTCGCGGCACGGTTCCAGGCCCGCGGCCAGGCTCGCGGAGATCGATTGCGCCTGCGCCAGCCGCGGTTCGGTCTCGAAGAGATCCAGCGAGGCGTTGGCCGCGGCGCAGGCCAACGCGTTGCCCATGAAGGTGGGGCCGTGCATCAGCGCGTGCGAAGGGTCATCGGACCAGAACGCCTCGAACACCCGGCTGCTGGCCACCGTGGCGGCCAGCGGCAAGGTGCCGCCGGTCAGAGCCTTGGACAAGGTCACGATGTCCGGGCGGATGCCGGCCTGCTCGAAGGCGAACATCGTGCCGGTGCGGCCGAAGCCGGTGAAGATCTCGTCGAAGATCAGCAGCAGGCCGTGGCGGTCGGCCACGCGGCGCAGACGGCGCAGCACTTCCGGGTCGTGCAGCAGCATGCCGCCCGCGCCCTGCACCAGCGGCTCGACCAGGATGCCCGCCAGCCGGGAGGCATGGACTTCCAGGTGCGCCTCCAGCGCGGCCAGTTCGGCCTCGCTGCACGGCAGGTCGACGATGTCGTGTTCGGCCAGCATGCCGCGGTACAGGCTGTGCATGCCCTCGTCCGGATCGCACACCGCCATGGTGCCGAAGGTGTCGCCGTGATAGCCGCCGCGGAACGCCAGGAAACGGCTGCGGCCGCGTTCTCCCTGGTTCAGCCAGAACTGCAGCGCCATCTTCATGGCGACTTCCACCGCCACCGAGCCGGAATCGGTGTAGAAGACGCGGTCCAGTCCCGGCCCCAGCATGGCGGCCAGCCGGCGCGCCAGGGTCAGCGCCGGCTCATGGGTCAGCCCGCCGAACATGACGTGCGGCATGGCGTCCAGCTGCGCGCGCACGGCCTGGGCGATGTGCGGGTGGTTGTACCCATGGCAGGCCGTCCACCAGGACGCGACGCCATCGATCAGGCTGCGGCCGTCGGCCAGTTCAAGCCGGCTGCCATGGCTGCGCACCACGGGCAGCGGCGGCGTGGCCGTCTTCATTTGGGCATAGGGTAGCCAGATATGGGGCTGGCCCTGGGCCACCCAGTCGGGCATGTGCATGATTCACCTCTCGATACCGGCGGCGCGCCCCGGGGTCCGCCCGGCGCATCCGGCCGGAACGGGGGCCACGCCCGCCTCCACTACAATGGCCCGCATTCTACGGCCTGGCGCGGCCTCCCCCCTGCCCGGCCGCTGCAGGAAATATAGATGTCCAAGCTGGATCCGCTTTTCTCCTCCGAACTGGCGCGCGCGCAAGCGCGCCGCGTGCGCCGCCGCCTGCGCACGGCCTCCGCCGCCGCTCCGGGACGCCTCGTCCTCGAGGGCGAGCCGGTCCTGAACTTCTCCAGCAACGATTACCTCGGCCTGTCGCGGCATCCGCTGCTGGTCGAGCGCTCGCGCGAATGGGCGGCCCGCCACGGCGCGGGCGCCCAGGCGTCGCGCCTGGTGACCGGCAATCTGGACCTGCACGAACAGGTGGAAGCCAAGCTGGCCCGGCTGAAAGGCACCGAGGCCGCGCTGCTGCTGGCCTCGGGCTGGCAGGCCAACGCCGCCGTACTGCCCGCCCTGCTGCGCGCGGCCGCCAGCCAGGGCGAGGTCGAGCTGTATGCCGACAAGCTCAACCACGCCAGCCTGCACCATGGTTGCCAGGCGGCGGGCGTGAAGCAGATCCGCTTCCGGCACAACGACCTGGCTCATCTGGAAAGCCTGCTGGCCGCCAAGGCGGAGAGCGCGGCCGGCCAGCCCGTGTCGCGATTCATCGTCACCGAAAGCGTGTTCAGCATGGACGGCGACCGGACCGACGTGGAACGGCTGGCAACCCTGGCCGACCGTTACCGCGCCTTCGTCTACCTGGACGAAGCGCACGCCACCGGCGTGCTGGGTCCGCGCGGCATGGGGCTGGCAGGGCTGGCGCCCGGCCGCATCGACCTGGCCATGGGCACGTTCAGCAAGGCGCTGGGCGGATTCGGCGCCTACGTCGCCGGTTCGCGCGCGCTGTGCGACTACCTGATCAACGCCTGCTCGGGCTTCATCTACACCACGGCGCTGCCGCCCGCGGTGCTGGGCGCCATGGACGCGGCGCTGGACCTGGTACCCACGCTGGACGCCGAACGCGCCCGCCTGGCGGCTGCGGGCGACAATCTGCGCGCCGCGCTGCGCGGCATGGGGCTGGACACGGGGGCTTCGTCCACCCAGATCGTGCCGGCCATCGTGGGCGACGAAGCCCGCGCCCTGGAACTGGCCTCGGGGCTGGAGCAGCGCGGCCTGCTGGCCGTGGCGATCCGCCCGCCCACCGTCCCCGCCGGCACCAGCCGCCTGCGCGTCACCCTGAGCGCGGCGCACCGCGATGTGGACGTGGCGCGCCTGATCGACGGTTTCGCCGCCGCGCTGGCGTGATGACCGCCGTCTCCATGCAAGCCGGCATGCCCCGCCCCACCCTGCTGTTCGTACACGGCTGGGCCTTCGACGCTTCGGTCTGGGCGCCGCTGCGCGCTGAACTCGAAGACTGGCCGCAAGCCGTCTTCGACGCGGGCTATTTCGGGCCGGCGCAGGAGCCGGTCTTGGCCGGCCCGGTGATCGCCATTGGCCATTCGCTGGGCCTGCTGCGCCTCTTGCGCGGACAGCCGCAAGACTGCCTCGGCCTGGTGTCGATCAACGGCTTCGCCCGCTTCGCGGCCGGCCCCGGCTTCGAGGCCGGCGTGGCGCCGCGTGTGCTGGAACGCATGTCCCGGCGCCTGTCCGCTGACCCTGCGGCGGTGCTGCGCGACTTCCGCCAGCGCTGCGGCGACGCGACCGATTTCGGCGACCCGCAACTTGCGCCGCTGACGCGCGACCTGGAAGTCCTGCGCGACGAAGACCGGCGCGAGGCCCTGGCGGCGCTGCCCGTGCCGCTGCTGGTCCTGGCTGGCGCCGACGACCCCATCGTGCCTCAGGCCATGACGCAGGCGGTCTTTGCCGGCGGGGCCGACGCGGAGATCCATATGCGGACACGCGGCGGCCACCTGCTGCCAGTGTCGGACGCGCCCTGGTGCGCGGAGCGCATCCGCGCCTTCATTGACGGCCTGGCGCGCGCCGCATGACGCAAGCCCCCCGCAACGCCGGCATCGGCGCGCGCTTTGGCGCCGCCGCACCCGCCTATGAAGACCACGCGTCCGTCCAGCGGCTGGCTGCCGAGCGGCTGGCCGGCGATATCGCCCTGCTGCCCCTGCCGCGCCGCCCCCGCATCCTGGAAATCGGTTGCGGCACCGGCCTGCTGACCCAGGCGCTGGCGCGCCGCATCGGTCCCGCCGACTGGACCGTCACCGACATCGCCCCCGGCATGCTCGCGGCCGCGCAGCGCGGCCCCTCACTGCCTGGCCGGGCTCGCTACCAATTGCTGGACGGCGAGCATCCCGCCGGACTCGAAGGCGGCTACGACCTGATCTGCTCCAGCCTGGCGGTGCAATGGTTCTCCGACCTGAACGCCGGGCTGGGCCGGCTGGCCGCGCTGCTCGCGCCGGGCGGCTGCCTGGCGGTGGCGACGCTGGCGGACGGCACCTTCCACGAATGGCAGGCCGCGCATGCCGCGGCGGGGCTTGCCCCCGCCACGCCGCGCTATCCGGCCGCCGCCGCCATCCATCCGGACAGGGGCAATCTGGCGGGTGGCGTGCGCAGCGAACGGCTGATACAAAATCATCCTGACGGGCTGCATTTCCTGCGCGCCCTGAAAGGCATAGGCGCCACCACGCCCGCCCCCGGACGCGCGCCACTGGGCGCAGCGCAACTGCGGCGGGTGCTGGCGGCGTTTGACGAACAAGGAGCCGGGGTGACCTATCACCTGGCCTACGGTATGTGGAAAAAATCAAACCAGTCCCCCGCCGGCGTCTTCGTGACCGGCACTGACACCGGCATCGGCAAGACCCTGGTGTCCGCGATCCTGGCGCGCGCCTGGAACGCCGACTATTGGAAGCCCGTGCAGACGGGCGTGGCCGAAGAACCCGGCGACACCGAAACCGTGGCGCAACTGGCCGGGCTGCCGCCCGAACGCCTGCACCTGCCGGCCTACGTGCTGCAGGCGCCGCTGTCGCCCTGGGCCGCGGCCACGCTGGAAGACGCCATCGTCGACGCCACCAGCATCGTCCCGCCGGCCACGCAGGCGCCGCTGGTGGTGGAAGGCGCGGGCGGTCTCTACGTGCCGATCGACGACACCCACATGATGATCGACTTGATTGCGCGGCTGGACATGCCGGTGGTGCTGGCCGCCCGCAGCGGACTGGGCACCATCAACCACACCCTGCTCAGCCTTGAGGCCCTCAAGCGCCGCGGCATTCCGGTGCTGGGCGTGATCATGAGCGGGCCGCTCTCGGCGGGCAACAAGGAAGCCATCGAACGCTTTGGCGATGTGCGCGTGCTGGCCGAGATTCCACCCTTGGCCAAGGTCGACGCGCAAACCGTCCAGGCGCTGGCCAGCGCCATTCCTCCGCTGGCGGAATGCCTGGAGGCGCTGGGCGGCGCGCCCGCGGTCGCCAGTTGAGATCCCGGCCCGGCCGCGGATGGCGTGATTTCCGGGGCCGTAGCCGTTACGCATTCGTACAAAATAAATTCCGCTGACGGCCACCCGTCCCCCATGCGGATAGGCACCGCCTTACCCCTTCCCGAGTCTGAAGATGGCGGCAAAAGTCTCATGCAAAGCATGAGCTTCCCCAGCGAAGGCTTGCCTCTTCTACATCTTTCGGCCACATCCGGATTCTCAAACCGGCGCTGTCGCGGCAGCCGCTGCCGTAGGCCCGTGCGTTGTTGACTACTAACGCAACACAACGATAATTTTCGCCACATTGGCAGTTCGATTCGCAGGTAGCTGGACGTGCAGGATTTCGTTCCTGGGTTTCCTTATTTGCAGGAGAACTGGCATGGTGACCAGAAGGCTGAACATTCCTGTTTTGGCCCCCAATCCCAACCGCAATTTCTTCGACGGCACCCGCCCCGGCCATGCCGTGCTGCGCCCGGCCGATCTGCTGGCCTTGCGGCTGGAGCTGCGCAACCTGACGGTCACGCCGGGCCAGCCGCCCCGCCTGAAGAAAGCTGGCGACGGCGCCGCCACGCTCATCGTCCACTTCCCGCCGCAGTCGATCAGCGAAGAGACGTTCTTCGAACGTCCGCCTCCCGACGTCTTCAAGCAGCCGCCGCCCCGTCCCACGCCGGACAAGCCGGAACCCGCAGGCGGCGTGGAAGATCCCACCGGTCCACCGGTGCGCGCGCGCATCGCGGGCGAGTCGCGGCTGGCCTTTGCCGTTCCCGACGGCTTCGACGTGCCCTACACGCTGGAAGGCGTGCTGGCCGCGATGGAGTCGCTGCCGTTGACCGTGGCCGCCAATGCGCGCCCGCCCGGGCCCAGCGCGCCGCGCCTGAACCTGCGCGATCTGTTCGACACCCGCATCGACAAACTTTCGCCGGTGCAACGCGCGGCGCTGTCGAGCTTCGCGCTGCGCAGCGCGCGCATCGCCACGCAGCAGAACGCGCCCGGGGCGCTGCTGCTGCGGCAGGCAGGCGGCGCGCCAGGCCTGCGCGCATTGCGCCTGGGCGGCGGCGCGCCGGTCCGTGAGGTTCAGCGCACCAGCGCCCTGATCGAAATCCTCAGGCGCGGCCCCAAGCCCGCGCTGCCCGCCGCGCAGCAGACGGCGATAGAACTGCCGTGGCGGCTGATCCTCAGCCCGCATGCGGACGAACGCTGGCGCCACGCCAAGGCGCCGGCGACTTCCGCCGCCACGCAGCACACCGAGCTCTGGCATACCCAGTTGCTGGCCGCGCAGCCGGAGAACAGCGCAACGGCACCGCAGGCGGACGATCCCAAGCCCACCGTGCGCGCCGTCTGGGCGCTGGCTGGCGAAGGCACCACCAAGCCGATGCAGGCGGCGTTCCCGGTGCCGGCGACGACCTATCTGCCGCAGCCGAATACCTCGCCCTTCCGCATGCCGATGGACGATTTCGACCGCTTCCAGATCGCGCACCTGTCTTCCAACTTTTCCGTCGCCAACTACACGCCGCAGCCGGTGGACGCCAAGCTGCTGATGCTGTCCGCGCTGGGCGCCTGGCTGGACTCACGCGGCAACTGGGACGCGCCCGGGCTGTCGCTGGAAGAATGGACGCATCGCGGCGCCATGGGCCGCGATCATTACGTCCGCGTGGTCTACAAGGGCCTGCTGTTTCCCTTCGGCCATCGCGCCTCGCTGGTGAAGGTCAGCGAACGCAAGTTCCATACAGGCGCCCCGGCCGGCAACACCGCCTACCTGCGCCAGCGCATGTTCCTCATCGTGCGCCAGCGCGAACGCCAGTACGCCGACCCGCTGCTGCAGGCGCGCGACGACTCGGGGAACATGATCTTCCTGCACCGCCAGATGCCGTTCTCCAGCGTGCGCATCCTGACCACCGTCACGCCCAGCCTGGATGCGCCCACCTCCCCGGACAGCGACATCGACGGCCTGGGGCAGGTGCTGTTCTGGCCGTGCATAGACAAAATCCCCTTCCGCTTCGCCTGTTCGGCCACCGACATCGACGGCCGCATCGTGCAGTTCGACCTGCCCATGATCTTCATGGACGGCGGCCATGCCTGCCCGCGCAAGATCAGCGGCCAATGGCTGACGCCCGACTACGTGAATGCCGAGCTTTTCGCGAAGCAAACGCGCAAGGCCTGGCGCGACGCCGAATCTGGCCGCCGCACGGCGCAGTTCAAGCAGCAACGCGTCACGTTCGCCTCCCCGCTCAAGCCGGGCGATACCGCGGCGCAAGCGGAGACGATCGAGTTCGACGGCCTGGTCGATCCTGGCAACACCCAGCTGCGCGCCTATAGCGACTCGCTGAACGGCCCCTTGTTCTATCCCGGCGTCAAGCGCGCCGAGATCCGCATCGCCGCGCTGGCTGAACTGACCGGCAGCGACAGCAACAACGTGCTGAGCTGGAACGACCACTACCTGCGGTTCGGATTCGACTCCGGCAACGTCGGCCAGGTCTTCGGCAACATAGACGCCGAGCCCGGCTACCGCGGCGACGCGGTGCTGAACTTTTCCGCGCAAGGCGACCGCGCGGGCGGCTTCGTCCAGCCGAATCTGCGCCCCACGGCGCTGTCGCGCATGGCAGGTCCGGTCAGCGGCAAGGTGGCGGACTTCGTCGCCGGCAAGATGAACGGCCCGGACATCTTCCCCAAGGTCATGTCCCCGGACCTGCCCTTCCCGCTGCTGTTCGGCTGCATACCGCTGGGCGACGTGATTGAAGCGGTGTCCAACGCCGCCGGCACGCCGGAGCAGGTGCCGCGCTTCGTATCGGAAGCCTGTTCCCAGTTGGAAAGCCTGGTCAACGAGGTGGGCCGGCTCTATGGCCTGGTGGCGGACCTGGCGCAACAGCCGGGCCGCATCGCCGAGGCCGCGTTGCAGGTGCTGAACGACACGCTGGAGGATCTGCTCAGCCAGGCGCAGGCCTACGCGCAGAACCTGGTGCAGGACGCAAAGGCCCGCGTCAACGATCTGATCGCCGCGCTGGCAGCCGTGCGCGCGCAGGTCGCGCTGCTGGCCGGACTGTCCTTCGACGCCGCGCCCGCGCTGCCGGGACTGCCCGCCGTGCTCACCGCCGCGCGCGATGCCGCCCGGGCGTTGAGCACGGCGGCGGACGCGCAAGTGAACGGCGCGCACTTGCCGGATGGCCTGCGGCAATCGCTGCGCCAGACAGCCAACACCGCCCAGACGCTGCTGGATAGCGTCGGCGTCGTGCCGGCGCTGCTGGTGCAGGGCAAGGCGCTGTACGACGCGCTCGATGCGGTGGTGGGCCACCCCGACCAGCTGGACGAACTGTTTGCCGACGCCGCGACGCTCAGGACGCGCCTGCAGGCCATCACAAACTCGGTCGATCCTCTGTCCGCCACCATAGGCGGCGCGCGCCTGCTGGAAGGCGCGCCGCGCCAGATCGCGCAGACTGCGCTGCAGGCGGTCAAGCTGGCGGTGGACGCCGTGCTGGCCAGCGCGGAACTGCTGGAGCTGTTGACCGGCGATGAACTCACCATCCGCTTCGACTGGAACCCGGTGATCAAGAGCTGGTCGATCAAGCCGGGCGATCCGCCGCTGTTCCGTGTCAACGATGCGCGCGGCTTTCGCGTGGCGGTGGAGGCGCGCGTGCGCAAGAACGGGCAGAGCGCGCCCAAGATGTCGGTGGTCTGCTCTCTGAAGGACTTCGACCTGGTCCTGATCGCGCCTGCCAGCTTCATGGAGCTGAACTTCGAGAAGATCGAGTTCCGCATCGACACGGCCGCGAAGATGGACGTGGACGTGCTGCTGACCGACATCAAGTTCGTGGGTCCCTTGTCCTTCGTCGAAACGCTGCGCGACCTGATCCCGCTGGATGGATTCTCCGACCCGCCTTACCTGGATATCTCGGCCAAGGGCGTGGACGCAGGTTTCGACCTGGCGCTGCCAGCCGTCGCCATCGGCGTCTTCAACCTGTCCAACCTCAGCCTGGGCGCGGGCTTCACCGTGCCCTTCATCGGCCAACCGCTGGCCGTGCGCTTCAACTTCTGCACGCGCGAACAGCCCTTCAATCTGTCGGTGTGCATGTTCGGCGGCGGCGGCTTTTTCGGCATCACGCTGGATCCCAGCGGCATCCAGCTGATGGAAGCCGCCTTCGAGTTCGGCGCCAGCGTGTCGGTGAACCTGGGCGTGGCCTCCGGCGGCGTGCACGTCATGGCGGGCATTTATTTCCGCATGGAAAAGAACGCCTGCTCGCTGGCCGGCTACTTCCGCATGGGCGGCTGCGTCAGCGTGCTGGGCATCGTCAGCATTTCCATCGAGATCTACCTGGAACTGCGCTACGAGTTCGAAAGCGGCAAGTGCGCGGGGCGCGCCACCATCACCGTCGAGATCGAAGTCTTCATGTTCTCGATGAGCGTGTCGCTGTCGTGCGAACGCAAGTTCGCCGGGTCCAATGGCGACCCGGGTTTCCGCGACCTGATGGGGCCGCATCCCGACCTGCCGCTGGCGCAGGAGCTGGCGCAGATCGACGACGGCACCGAGTACGCCTGGCGCGAATACGCCGAAGCCTTTGCCTGAGGAACGTCCATGGCCAAGCAAACGATAGTCTGGACCGCGATCCCCAACGGCCGCGTACCCGCCGGCCCCGACGCCGGCCGGCTGCGCGTCTCCATCGTGGCCTCGCCGCGCCTGACGCCGCAGGCCGTGAACGAGCAGCAGCTGCACGCGTTCGCCGACTGGGTCAACTGGCCGCGCACGCTGGAGCGGGTGCGCTTCGCGCTGAACACCGGCGCGGCGGAGATCGAGCTGGAGCCGCAGGCGCAAGCCGACGCGGCGCTGTGGGAACGGCTGCTGCCCAAGACCACGCCGGTCGCCGGTTTCGTGTTCCGCGACATGAGCAAAGTCAACCTGTTCTCGTACTCGGTGGCGGGCGTGCTGGGCCTGGCGCGCAAGCACTACGGCAGGCTGGCGGTGCAGGCCACCGGCACGCCGCCCACGCTGCTGCCCTGGCGCGACGCGCATCCGGGCCTGAAGGACATGCTGAGCGACTGCGGCACGCGCACGGCCTTCATCTCGCTGGGCGACCGGCGCGTCGAAATGCCGCTGCCCGGCTTCGACCGCTTCTTCGACGACGGCGGCGACGGCGCCGAGCGCGTGCTGCGCTCCCAGGTCTACGGCCCGCATAGCGTCTACGAAGGCCATGCCGCGGCGCCGGGCGTGAACGCCGAGGGCAATCCCCAGCCCGGGGCGAGCTTCCCGCTGCGCGCCCTGCCCACCCGCTGGAACGATGGCGGCCTCGCCGGCCCCGACCAGAACCTGATGAAGCTGTGGAACTCGCAGGCCGAGTACACCCTGTTCCAGGCCAACCGTTTCTACCGCCGCAACCCGCCCACGGCGCAACAACGCAGCATCCGCCGGCCTGACGGCGCAAACGTGCCCGCGCCGCCTGCGCAGCCGGAAATGGACTTCCACGCCATCGTGGCGTCCTACGGCGATTACCCGGCGCTGCTGCGCCAGCTCGGACTGGTCATCGACTGCCTGGTCCCGGCGGGTTCGGTCTTGGAACAGCAGTTGGCGGCGGCGCCCGCCGCGCAGGGCTATTTCTTCCTGACCCTGCGCTGGGAGGACGGCCACGACGCCGGTGATGACGCCTGCCCCGCCACCGCCTGGACGGGCGACGCGGAACGCTTCACCACGCGTCCCCGCAATCCCGCCGACCATGAACGCGGCATGCTGAAGCTGCGCCGCGCGGACGACAGCTGGAACCTGTACGAACCACGCACGCCATTCGACGTCTACCAGGTCGACGCCGACGGCGCCGCGCTAAAAACCGTGGACTTCGTGCTCAGCGCCCAGAACCTGATCGCCAAGAGCCTGGCGCTGGGCGCCGACGGCGCGGTGACCTACACCACCGGCGACAAACAAGGCGTGGCTGCGCTGCGCTCGGGCGGCCTGGGCGTGGCGCGGCGCGGCCGCGCCTGGGAGGTCGCGCAGAACGCCGCGGCCGCGGCCCTGAAGAACGCGGCGCTGTCGGGCGCGCCGGGCAGCATCGTGCTCTATGCCGAGGATCTGCTGCGCGGCTATCGCGTGGATGCGCAGCCGCAGGCGCCTGGCGATCCTCCGAAATGGCGCTCGTTGTGCCAGCGCGCCGGCACCTACCGCTGCACGGACGGCGGCGCGCCGTTGCAACTGCCTGACGACGAAGGCTATGTAAAAGGCGCCTCCACCAGCGGCGGCGAGGACCCGGACGACCAATACCTGCATGAATCGCTGTTCCGCTGGACCGGCTGGAGCCTGGTGGCGCCGCGGCCCGGGCGCACGCTGCGTGACCGCGTCGATCCGGACAGCGGTGTGCAAGGCGAGGCGCCGGAAGACGTGCAGGACACGGCCGCGGAAAAGGGCAACGGCCTGGCGGTCAGCTTCGCGGCGGCCAAGGGCAGCCTGCCGCGCCTGCGCTTCGGCATGCCGTACCGCTTCCGCGCGCGCCTGGTGGACCTGGCCGGCAACAGCCTGGCGCATGACGATCCCTCGCTGGAGCGCGACGACAACGCCACCCAGCCCGTCGTCTACTGGCGCTTCGAGCCGGTGGACCCGCCGGCGCTGGTGCAACGCGCCCGCCTGAGTGAAGGCGAGTCGCTGGAGCGCTTGGTGATTCGAAGCAATACCGGCATGGACCCGGCCACCTACCTCGACAGCCCCGATTTCAAGGCTGCCCGCCTGGAGGACGCCTCCAAGGACTACACATATACCGCCACCAATGAACGCCACGTGGTGCCGCCCAAGGCTTCGCAGCTGCAATGCGAAACGCACGGCCTGTTCGACGCCATGATGGGCAGCCCCGCCGGCATCAAGCAGGCCTACGAGATCGCAGCCCGCGACGCCGGTACGCTCTACGACGAGGGGCCGGGCACGGACATAGAACTGGTGACGCCGCAGGTGCTGAAAGCGGTCGCCACCACCGAACAGGTGCCGCCGAAAGAACCCTCGGCCGAGCATCCCACCGGCGAGCGCCTGGCCGCCGGGCAATATGTCATCCACCGCGAAGCCCAGGTGCTCACGCCTTATCTGCCGGACCCGGCCGCGGGCGGCATCGCGCTGCGCGCCCAGCCCGGCCATGCCCTGCCCGGCGTCACGGGACCGAAGGTGCTGGGACCCAGCGCGGTAATCGCGCTGACGCCCGCGCAAGAGCTTGTGCTGCTGGTGGCGCATGCATCCAAGTGGCCGGACACGCTGGGCTTGCGCATCGTGCTTGAAGAGCGTCGCGCCACCCTGACCGACCCGCCCTGCTCGGAGGACTTCCTGGACGACGGCCTCCCCAGCTGGGACGAAGCCAAGCGGGTCCTGACCTTCTACCTGCCCAAAGGGCGCATCGCCCGGCTGCGCTATTCCAGCTTCGTGAATCCCGGCCTGGCCAACACCTTCGGCATCCCCGCCTGGGCGAACAGCGAGGGCGAGCGCGGCACGCTGCGCCTGTCTTCCGTACTGGGCGGCTGCTGGATGGTCACGCCGTACCGCTCGCTGGTGCTGGTCCATGCGACGCAGCAACCAATCTGCGAGCCGCTGCTGCTGATGGCAGAGGAACCGCAACGCGGACCTGGCGATGCCCACGCGGACCTGTACGCCCGCGTACGGCTGCACGGCCCCACCACCGGCAAGGTCGAGATCGAGGCCGATTGGCACGAATGGGTGGACGACCTGCAGAAGCCGCGCCCGGAACGCCAGGCCGGCCATGGCGTGCTGGCCGAGGTTCCCTTGTCGGAAAACTACGCGAACCTCTTCACCCTGAGCAACGCGGTGAAGGAACAACTGAACGCGGACGGCAAGCTGCGCGCGCGCGGCGACCGCCATGAATTCGGCGACACCCGTTTCCGCCTCATCCGCTACCGTCTGCGCGCCGCCACGCGGTTCCGCGAATACCTGCCGCCCTCGCTGTACGCGCAGGCGGACAAGGTCACGCGGCTGGGGCCCGTTGCCGACGGCCCGCTGGTGGAAACGGGCGCGGACGATGACCCTGGCGCCCCGGTGCTCAGGCGCGACGGTACGGCGCAGAACACCATCGTGCGCGCCAGCGCGCCGCCGGACGCCCCCGTCCTGACCTACGTGGTGCCGACCTTCCGTTGGGAGGAAACGGCGGGCGACGGCAAGCTGGACGTGACGCGGCTGGGCAACGGCCTGCGGGTCTGGCTGGAGCGGCCCTGGTTCTCCTCCGGCGACGGCGAGCTGCTGGGCGTGGTGATCGCGGGCGACGGCCAGAACTTCACCGACATCACCAACCCGCTGACGCCGCTGGTGACGCAATGGGGCCTGGATCCGCTGTGGGAAACGGCCCCGCCCAAGCACAAGGCGCGCGTGTCGGACTTCTCGGCGCGCGTCACCGACGAGCAGGTCTATCTGCAGGAAATCCCGGCCAAGCTGGTGCATGTGGTCGGACACCGCGTGCGCTGGAGCGAGGAACGCGCGCGCTGGTATTGCGACATCGAGCTCGACCCCGGCCGGACCTACATGCCCTTCGTGCGCCTGGCGCTGGCCCGCTATCAACCCAACGCCATCGGTTCGGCCAAGCTGTCGCGGGTGGTGCAGGCCGAGTTCTCCCAGGTGCTGCCGCGCCGCCGCGCCGTGTTCGAGCAGAAACGCGGCCGGCTGACGTTCAGCCTGCGCGGCGTGGTGCCCAAGCACGGGCCGATGAAGTTCCCGCTGGACTCCGAGTACCTGAACATCTCCTTCATTCCCGGCATAGGCCAGACGGCCGAAAGCGGCCGCAACCGCGTCGAGCTGGTGCTGCAGACGCGCGACCCGGCACTGGACAGCGACCTGGCCTGGAGCGATGCCGCCGTACTGGCCTCGGGCCTGCTGGATCCGTCAGGACCGGCGCCCCAGCCGCCAGGCCCGATACCTGGCCCCATACTCATAGACCGCATGCGCGAACTGCCCATCCTGGAAACCGCCACGCCCACGACGCTCGCCGATCTCTCGCGCCTGGGCAACGTGGTCGTCGGCCCGGTGGTGCGTTTTCCGCCAGTGCTGGAAGGCCCGCTGCTGGGCGAGTTGCTGGATCCGGTCATCTGGTCCGCCAGCGTCACGCTGCCCGACCGCGGCGGCAAGCCTGCGCGCATCGCGGTGCGCGAATACGAACGCTACTACACCGACAACGCCGTGCCCGAACGGCGCGCCGGCGCCACGCAGCAGCGCCGCGTGGTGGAGGAAAGGCTGGTGTACTCGGCGTTCTTCGGGCTCTGACGCCAAGCGCCGCGCAGAATTGCCGGGTATCCCTTATCGGGACCGGTTGGCGTGGCCGGCCCCGGCCAGCCACGCCGACAGCGCGCAGGCGATCAACAGCAGCAACGTGGGATACAGCATGCTGAGATTGCGCATTTCACCAGGCGAACAGAACAGGAAGAACAGGGGCAGATTGATCGCCGCGGCTGTCGCGCCATGGTTGCACAAGGCGGCAGGCAAGCTGCGCCATGCCTTGGCCAGCAGGCCGGCAAAGACAAGCATGAACACGATGCTGAACCCGCGCGGCAACAGAATGCCGTACGTGTTCTCAGTGCGGAACCAGTTGCCGGGATCCGCGTAGAACAGCAGGTTGTCCCATAGCTGGAAATCCACGGTCGTACCGGGATTTCCGGCATAGCGCAGCCGCATCGCCAGGTAGACGCAGCCGCCGACCAACATCAACGCGGAAACCAGGCCAGCCGCGCGCACGCGGTCCAAGTGCCCGCGCAGGAGCGGATAGAGCGCCGGCGTAAACCAGAAGAACGCCTCCTTGTTCCACGTCGCCAGCCCCGCCAGCGCCAGCAGGAGCGGCACCCGCCATGAACGCAGCGTTGTCATGCCCAGCGCAAGCGTCACGGCGCTCATGATGAAGAGCGCCTCGGTGAAGTCGTAGAAGTAGCCGCCCTCGGTCAGCATGAACGGCAAGAGCAAGGCCATGACCGCCGGCGCGGCGATCGCGGCCGGCGCCGTCGCCCCGACCCGCAGGCAGAGTGCGCGCATGACGTAAAGGCTGGCGACCAAGGCGAAGAAGGTCAGGTAATAGACGATGTAATAGCGCAAGGCGACTGCCGGCTTCAGGGCCTCTGATTCGGGATACTTCATCGCCAGGCTGGAGCGGCTGTTCACTTTCCGCGGGTCCGACAGGCTCTTGGAAATCCGCTCCACGCTTGCCGGCGGCAGCCAGGCCTGGACCTGATTGGCAATGGCGGGAAGCAGCTGGCGATAGACGTAGGGTCGAGCGGCGGTCCCTTCAACCATGTACGACAAGCCCAGCGACGGATGGCCGTCGTTCAGGCGCCACTTCGTATAGAAGCCATTGAACGAGGCCGCCGCCACCATCAGGAAAAAGAACAGCAACAGGAAACCGCTGTAGAAGCGGCTGCCGAAGAATCTCGTCATCATCGGATCGGCTTTTATTGAGAGAGTAGGAAGATGCCGAGGGCGATGAGCGCGGCGCCCGCCAGGCGATACGCGCCGAGTTCCTCGGCGCCTGAAAATGCCCCATACGCGAAGATGCCAAGTATGGATATGGCGACCATCAGCGGATACGCCAGCGTAAGGTCCAAGCGGCGCAGCGACAGCGCGTAAAAGCCAAAGCCCGCGCCGTATGAGGCGATGGCCAGGACATAAGTCGCGCCGCCCGGCACGCCGAACAAGGGCATGCCGCGGGACGTTCCCGCGATTTTCAAGGCAATGCTCGCAGCGACGCTGCATGCGCTGGCCAGGAATAGGAATAGGTATGCCATGGTTATCTGACCAGAAGGAAAACCGCGAGAGCCCAGGCGATCACCGCCAGGCGGATCGGCGCATCGGACAGCAAATCCCGGCCGGTGTCTTCGCCCGCCCCTTCCCGGTAGATCAGGTACAAGTATCGGAAAAGGCCGAAGGTCACGATGGGCAGGGTGATGATCAGATTGTCAGTGCCATGCATGGCTGCGGTCGTGGCATCCACGGTGTAGAGCCCGTAGGTCACCAGCGTCATGCTCACGGTTACCGCCATGAGCACGTCCAGCATCTGAGGCGAATAATGTCGCAGCACCTGACGCGTGGCCCCGTGCCCGGCGGCGTCCCCGGACAAGGCCGGGCCGAACTCCGCACGACGCTTCGCAAATCCCAGGAACAAAGTGAGCATGAACGAGCAAAGCAGCATCCAGCGCGACGGCGTGATGCCCACGGCGTAGGTTCCGCAGACCAGGCGGATCATGAATCCCGCCACGATGCAGAACACATCCACCAGGACCACATGCTTGAGCTTGAAGGTATACGCGATATTGAGGGCGAGATAGGCAGCCACGGCAGCCATCACCCCCCACAGGCCGAACCACGCGGGCAGCGACAGCGCCCCCGCAACCAATGCCGCCACCAGCATTCGGGCGCTGCGCAGGCTTACGCTTCCGCTCGCGATGGGGCGCATCTTCTTCCTGGGGTGACGCGCGTCGGCCTCGCGGTCGTGGTAGTCGTTGAACACGTAGACGGCGCTGGACGCCATGCAAAATGCCACGAATCCGATCGCGACGGCCATGACCAGGCCGAGATCGTTCCAGTAATGCCCGAACAGCAGCCCGACCAGCACGAATCCGTTCTTGAGCCACTGATGGGGCCGCAGCAGGGTCCATGCCGGCATCATCGAACCACCCTCTTCCCGTTGAGCCAGGCGCAATCCGCGGCCTTCAGCATCCAGGCATCGCCGCTGCTGTCTCCGTAAGCGTGCAGCGCGTAGTCGCCGATAGGCCCGAAACGCGCTTCCAGGCGCGCCACCTTCTCCGGCCCCCAGCAATTTGGCGTGCTGAAACGTCCGGTCAGGCGGCCTCCCTCCGTTTCCAACCCGGTGCAAATGAGCTCAGCCCCCAGGCCCCGGGCCACTTCCTCGAGATAGAGGTCGGGGGAAGCGCTGACGATCACCACCTGGTGCCCGGACTCCTGATGTGCCCGCAATCGAGCGAGCATGTCGGGCCGCAGCGCGATGCCAGGAATCCAACGGGCAGCCAGCGCCTTCAGGTCGGACTGCCTGCGGCCGCGCAACACGACGCTGCACAGGCGCTGTTTCGCGCGTTCCCTTCTGGCCATGCCATGGTCGCTGCCCCCCTGTCCGCACATGAGCAGCGCCAGGGCCGGAGACACCATGGCCAGGCCTAGCGCCAGCTTGGGCCACGACACTCGCGCCAGAAATGGGAGCAGCGTGTCCCGATAGGTCAGCGTTCCGTCGAAGTCGAAGGCCGCGACCACGGGCATGGCAGCTGAGGATGGAGGTTCTTGAGGCATTCTGAAAGCAAGAAAAAAGCCGATCCAGAAGTGGGACGGCTGCGCGAATCGCTCGAATTCACAAAGCTTCTTATTGTAACGGAGTGTGTGGATCCAAAGGATGTCGAACGACGCCAAGCGCCACGTAAAAAAAAGGGTGCCCGAAGGCACCCGAATCCACCCTACAACAGCAACTACAACTGCATAACTCTCCTGCGATGCTTACGCGGCCTTCTGTTCCTTGCCGTGCTCGAACTGGGCTTCTTCCGTCGAACCGGTCAGCGCGGTGGTCGAAGACTGGCCGCCTTCGATGGTCTGCGTCACGGCGTCGAAGTAGCCGGTGCCGACTTCGCGCTGGTGCTTCACGGCGGTGAAGCCCATTTCAGCGGCGGCGAACTCCTTCTGCTGCAGTTCGACGAAGGCGCTCATCTGGCGGCGGGCGTAGCCGTGGGCCAGTTCGAACATGCCGTAGTTCAGCGCGTGGAAGCCGGCCAGCGTGATGAACTGGAACTTGTAGCCCATGGCGCCCAGCTCGCGCTGGAACTTGGCGATGGTGCCGTCGTCCAGGTTCTTCTTCCAGTTGAACGAGGGCGAGCAGTTGTAGGCCAGCAGCTTGCCCGGGAACTGGCGATGGATGGCCTCGGCGAACTTGCGGGCGTACTCCAGGTTGGGCGTGGACGTTTCGCACCAGATCAGGTCGGCGTACGGCGCATAGGCCAAGCCGCGCGAGATGGCCTGGTCGATGCCGGCCTTGGTGCGGAAGAAGCCTTCGACGGTGCGCTCGCCGGTGATGAAGGGACGGTCGTTCTCGTCGACGTCGCTGGTCACCAGGTCGGCCGCGTCGGCGTCGGTGCGGGCCAGCAGCACGGTGGGCGTGCCCATCGTGTCGGCCGCCAGGCGCGCCGACACCAGCTTGGCGACGGCTTCGCGGGTCGGAACCAGCACCTTGCCGCCCATATGGCCGCACTTCTTGACCGAAGCCAGCTGGTCTTCGAAGTGCACGCCCGAGGCGCCGGCCTCGATCATGGCCTTCATCAATTCGAATGCGTTCAGCACGCCGCCGAAACCGGCTTCGGCGTCCGCGACGATCGGGGCGAAGAAATCGATGTAGCCTTCGTCGCCCGGGTTCTTGCCTTCCATCCACTGGATCTGGTCGCAGCGGGTCAGCGAATTGTTGATACGGCGGACCACTTGCGGCACCGAATTGGCGGGGTACAGCGACTGGTCGGGGTACATCTCGCCGGCCAGGTTGGCGTCGCCGGCAACCTGCCAGCCCGACAGGTAGATCGCCTTCAGGCCGGCCTTGACCTGCTGCATGGCCTGGTTGCCGGTCAGGGCGCCCAGCGAATTCACGAAAGGCTCGCTATGCAGCAGTTCCCACAGGCGGGTGGCGCCGCGGCGCGCCAGCGTGTGTTCCACGCCGATCGAGCCGCGCAGGCGGATGACGTCCTCGGCGCTGTAGTCGCGCTTGATGCCTTGCCAGCGGGCATTTTCGGCCCAGTCCTTCTGCAGATTGCGGATTTCGGTTTCGCGGTTGCTCATGTTGATGCTCCTGGTCAGTGATGGGAAGACTTCAAAAGATTCGCGTCCTGCGTTGCGTGAATCGTTGGACAAAGTCTATGCCTCTGCTGCGGAGCAATGTGGACTGATGTCTTATACAAGACGAAAAATATTATTCTTATAAATCAATGAATTACAAACTTGATTTCGTATTACGGAACGCAATTATCATCTGTGAAATGGGTTCCCGCTGCTGCGCAGCAGCGGCTTTCACATGACGAAGGTTACATTTCACAGTGTGGAAAATCGGGCTTTTTTCCTACCGCCTACAATGCGCTCATTCTTCAAGTTTCCGATGACTCCGCTATGACGCTGTCCCACGGCCCGCTGGGCCAGAGCGTGGCCTACGCCTCGCAATACGACCCCTCGCTGCTCTTCCCCATCGCGCGCTCGCACAATCGCGCGGCGCTGAACCTGGAAGCCGGCAAGCTGCCCTTCACCGGGGTGGACCTGTGGAATGCCTATGAGTTGTCCTGGCTGGACGCCAAGGGCAAGCCGCGCGTAGCCATGGCCACCTTCTCGGTGCCGGCCGACAGCCCCAACATCATCGAGTCCAAATCCTTCAAGCTGTACCTGAACTCGTTCAACCAGACCCGCCTGGTCAATTCGGCCGCCCTGCGCGGCCGCCTGGAACGCGACCTGAGCGCCGCCGCCGGCGCGCCGGTGGGGCTGGATTTCTTCCTGCCGCAGCGCTTCTCCGAATTGCAGATGGGCGAGATGGACGGCATCTATATAGACAAGCTGGACATCGAGATCGACACCTACGAGCCCGCGCCCGAAGTGCTGCGCACCCGCCCGGGCGACGTGGTCGAGGAAACGCTGGCCTCGCGCCTCCTGAAATCGAACTGCCCCGTCACCGGCCAGCCCGACTGGGCCAGCGTGCAGATCCGCTACCGGGGCGCGCCGATAGACCGCGAATCGCTGCTGCGCTACGTCGTCTCGTTCCGCCAACATGCGGAATTCCACGAGCATTGCGTGGAGCGCATCTTCAGCGACATCATGCAGGCCTGCCAGCCGGAGCAGCTGACGGTCTACGCGCGCTATACGCGCCGCGGCGGGCTGGACATCAACCCCTGGCGCAGCAACTTCGAAGCCGGGCCGCCGGCGGACGTGCGCACCGTCCGCCAGTAGGCGCCGGAAACCGCGTTACTTCACAAAGGGCTCGGGCCGCGGCGTGTCGTCGGCCGACGGCGGCAGCACCGGGTATTGGATCACCGGCTGATCGCCCGTCAGGGTTTTCAGGAACGCCACGATCTGCGCGTTCTCGTCCGGCGTGAAAGTCCGGCCCAGCTGCAACCGGCCCATCACGTCCACCGCCTGCGTCAAGGTGGCCGCCTCGCCGTCATGGAAGTACGGATAGGTCAGCGCCACGTTGCGCAGCGTCGGCACCTTGAAGTTGAAGCGGTCGGCGTCCTTGCCCGTCACCGCCGCGCGGCCCTCGGCCTTGTTCTCGGTCACGTAGGGCGTGACCAGACCCATCTTCTGGAACGAATTGCCGCCCACCGCCACGCCGTTGTGGCAGGCCACGCAGCCGCTGTTCTTGAAGAGTTGATAGCCCGCCAGCTCGCGCACCGTCAGCGCCTTCTGGTCGCCGCGCAGCCACTGGTCGAAGCGCGAATTGGGCGTCACCAGCGTTTCCTCGAACGCGGCCAGGGCGCCGGTAACCTCGTCGATGGTGATGTCGTCCTTGCCGAAGACCTGCTTGAATTCCGCCCGATAGCCGGGGATGGAGTTCAGCACCTGCACCGCCAGTTCGTGGGTGGAGGCCATCTCCATGGGATTGGCGATGGGGCCGCCCGCCTGCTCGCGCAAGTCCTTGGCGCGGCCGTCCCAGAACTGGGCGATGTTCAGGCTGGAGTTGAGCACTGTCGGCGAATTGATCGAGCCCTGCTGCCACTTGTGGCCAATCGAGGCCTTGAGATTGTCCGCGCCGCCCATGCCCAGGTTGTGGCAGGAATTACAGGAAATCGCGCCGGAGCGGGACAGGCGCGGGTCAAAGAAGAGCTTCTTGCCCAGCTCGACCTTGGCCGGCTCCTTGATGACCGCTGGCTCCACCGGCTGTATCGGCTCTTGCGAGGCCGCGTGGGCCAGACCGATCCAACCGCCCAAGGCGACTCCCGCCGCCAGCAACGCGCTTGCCCTTCTCATTTCGCTTCTCCTGTGAATAACCTTTTTCAAATAAGGGTTATTACATCAGAGGGAAACGGGTCGAACCTTGCGGCGGGTCAAACAGCCGGCCCCCGTGCAGGGGCCCGCCAGAATCAGGAGCGCGCAGCCGCCGAAGCCGCGGCCGCGGGTTCCGCGCGCCGGGCCTGCACCGCGATCCATTGCGCCAGGAAGGCGGCGGCAGCGAATGCCACGCCCGCGCCCACCCAGGGGCCCTGGCGCAATCCCGCGTCCAGCAGCAGGCCAAATGCCAGCGGGCCCAGCGCCGAACCCACGTCCATGCCGGAATACACCAGCCCGTAGACGGATCCGGTCGATCCCTTGGGCGTGACGCGGCGGATCAGCATGTCGCGTGACGGCGCCGCAACGCCCGAGCAGAATCCCGCCAGCGCCACCACAGGCGCGGCCAGGACCGCGGGCACCAGGCCCAGCGCCAGCACCACCAGCGTCAGGCCCGCCAGGATCAGGGCCACCATCACGGTGCGTTCGGTGCGCGGATTGGCCGACACCAGAAAGCCACCCGCGGCCATGCCCACGGCCGAAGCCACCATATAGCCGGACAGCGCCGAGCTGGCCGCGACCTTCGACAGGTCGTACAGCTGGCCCAGCAAGGGAATGGTGTAGTTCTGCACCGAGGACAGCGCGATGGAGGTGCACGCAAAGAACAGGAACGCGCCCCACAGCGCAGGCTTGGACAAAAGCGTGGCCAGCGTGGTCAGCACGCTTTCCTGTGGTTTCGCCGCGGGCTTGGCGGCAGCCTTGCCGGCTTCCGCGTCCGCATGGTGCTCCAGAGGCGAAGGCCCGCCGATCAGGTCGCGGCCCAGCACCGTCAGCAACAAGACCAGCGCCACCAGGCCGGCCGCGCTGTAGGCCGCCACGCGCCAGTCCGCCAGCAAGGTGATGCTGGTCATGAACACCGGCGTCAGCGCCCAGCCCAGATTGCCCGTCAGCCCGTGCGTGGAGAAAGCGTGTCCCAGGCGCGGCGCGGAAATGCGATGGTTGATGATGGAATAGTCGGCGGGATGGAACACGGAGTTGCCGATGCCGCCCACGACTGCCGCCGCGATCAGCATGGCATAGCCGTTGGCCGACCCGATCAGCACGCCCGACAGCACGAAGCACGTCAGCCCGAACCACAGCACCGGCCGCGCGCCGATGCGGTCCACGACGAAGCCCGACGAGGCCTGGCCGATGCCGGACACCACGTAGAACGTTGACACCAGCAGCCCCAGGCGGGCGAAGTCCAGGCCGAACTCATTGCCCAGCGAGACATAAAGCGAGGGCAGGACCAGCTGGAAAAAGTGCGAGGAAGCGTGGGCCACCCCGATCAGCAGGATGATCTTCCAGTCGCGCCGGCGGGCGGCGGCGTCCAGGGCCAGGGTATTCGCAGCGGTGTTCATTGCGGGCGGCCGCGGTCAGCGGCAGGTAGCGCGGCGCCGGATGGGGCGGTGCGCGGGTTGTCTCCGGCAACGTCCGGATGCTCCGGGCGTTGGACTCTGAGGCGCCGTGCCGGACACGCCGGTGGATCGCTCTTGGTATTCAACGGCGGCCGCCTTGCGCGAGCCGAGCCGCCGTTCTGTCAAACAATAAATACGGACTCTGGACTACATGGCCTTTTCGCGGATGGCGGGCCAGGCGCGCTGCAGGTAATACAGCATCGACCACACCGTCAGCACCGCCGCCACGATGATCAGCACATCGCCCAGCAGGCGGGCGCTGATGCCGTAGATCGGCTGGTTGTACAGCAGGCACGGAATCGCCACCATCTGCGCGGCGGTCTTGAACTTGCCCAGCCGGTGCACCGCCACGCTGGCGCTGGCGCCGATCTTGGCCATCCATTCGCGCAGCGCGGAAATCGTGATTTCACGGCCGATGATGATCAGGGAAATAAAGGCGTCGACGCGGCTGAGGTCCAGCAGGACGATCAGGGCCGCGCAGACCATCAGCTTGTCGGCGACAGGATCCAGGAAGGCTCCGAACGCCGAGGTCTGGTTCCAGCGGCGGGCCAGCCAGCCGTCGAACCAGTCGGTCAACGCCGCAATAATGAAAGCCCAGGCGGCGAAAGTGTCGCGTACAGGGACCGACATCCAGCTTTCGGGCAGGTAGAACAGCCCGACCACCAGCGGAATCATGGCGATGCGCAGCCATGTCAGGATAATGGGTACATTAATTGGCATAGTGTCCGTATGCTACATCAAGAGCCCCCCCCCCGAAGCGCCGGAGGCGCTTCCCCCCCAGGGGGGCGCCGCTGCGGACCGGCGGAGCCGGATCCGCGCGGCCCGGCTGGCGCTACGCCGGTTGCGGCGTCTGCGTCCGACGCTTTGAGGAAACAGGTGGTTGGGACTGGGGGCCTTTTTGCAGCCGGCGTTTTTGCACACCGGCATTTTTACAGCTGGCGGTGATGTGCGGCGGCATTACCGCAGCGCTTCATAGATGCGGATCGCCAGGTCTTGGGAGATGCCGTCGACCGAGGCCAGGTCTTCGATGCTGGCCGAGGCCACGCCGGAGAAGCCGCCGAAGCGGGCCAGCAGGCGTTGGCGGCGGCGGGCGCCGATGCCTTCTATTTCTTCCAGGCGAGAGACGTTGCGGGCCTTGGCGCGGCGGGCGCGCATGCCGGTGATGGCGAAGCGGTGGGCTTCGTCGCGCACCTGCGCGATCAGCATCAGCGCGGCGGATTCGCCGCCCAGCGCCACCGGCGGGCGGGCATCGGCGAACACCAGGGTTTCCAGGCCGACCTTGCGCCCTTCCCCCTTGGCTACGCCTACCAATGTCTGGATATCCAGGCCCAGTTCCACGAACACCTGGCGGGCGACTTCCACCTGGCCCTTGCCGCCGTCGATCAGCACCAGGCCTGGCATGGGCGCCTCGCCGTCCGCCACCTTGGCGAAGCGGCGGCTCAGCACCTGGCGCATCGCGGCGTAATCGTCGCCCGGCGTGATGCCGGCGATGTTGTAGCGGCGGTAAAGCGACGGCTGCATGTCGTGGTGTTCGAACACCACGCAGGACGCCTGGGTTGCTTCGCCGGCCGTGTGGCTGATGTCGAAGCATTCGATGCGCAACGCGTCGAGCGCCGCTTCGTCCGTGTCCAGGTCCAGCGCTTCGGCCAGCGCCAAGGTGCGGGCGGCGCGGGCGCCGGATTCGGTCAAGGCGCGAGCCAGGGCCATCTCGGCGTTTTTGCCCGCCTGCTCCAGCCAGGCGCGGCGCGCGCCTTGCGGGCGCGTCAACACGCGCGAAGGCCGGCCGCCAGCCTGCTCGACCAGCAGGCCGATCAGGTCGGGATCCGGCAAGGCGTGCGAACAGACCAGCACCGGCGGCATGGCATTGTCGGTGTAGTGCTGGGCGACGAAAGCCTCCAGCACCTGCGGCGCGGCTTCGCCTTCGGCGTGCGTGGGAAAGAACGGCTTGTCGCCCAGATGGCGGCCGCCCCGCACCATCGCCAGATTGACGCAGACCTTGCCGCCCGCGATCGCCACCGCGATGATGTCGGTGTCCTCGCCGCTGACGTTCTCCATGGTCTGCTGGTGCAGCACGCGCGCCAGCGACCCCATCTGATCGCGCAGCGCCGCCGCTTCCTCGAAGCGCAGTTCGCCGGCGGCCTGCTGCATCCGGCTTTCGATTTCACCCATCACGTCCTTGGCTTCCCCGTTGAGGAAGCGCACGGCGCGCTGCACGTCGCGCTCGTAGTCGGCGGCCTCGATCGCGCCGACGCAGGGCGCCGAACAGCGCCCGATCTGATGCAGCAGACAGGGCCGCGAACGGTTGGCGAAAACCGAGTCCTCACAGGTCCGCAGGCGGAATACCTTCTGCAGGATCTGGATGGTCTCGCGCACGGCCCAGGCGTTGGGGAACGGCCCGAAGTACTGCCCGCGCTTGTTGGTGGCGCCGCGGTAATAGGCGATGCGCGGCCAGTCATGGCCGGTGATCAGCAGGTAGGGATAAGACTTGTCGTCGCGGAACAGGATGTTGTAGCGCGGCTTCAGCGTCTTGATGAGGTTGTTTTCGAGGATCAGCGCTTCCGCTTCGGAGCGCGTCACCGTCACCTCCAGCCGCGCCACCTTCGCCACCATCTGGGCGATGCGGGGACTGGCCAGGTTCTTCTGGAAATACGACGAGACGCGCTTTTTCAGATCGCGCGCCTTGCCGACATACATGACCTCGCCGGCCGCATCCAGATGCCGGTAAACGCCCGGCAGATGCGGCAGGTCAGCCAGGAACGATTTGAGATTGAAGTCGTCGGGCATTCTGATAACGGCTTTCGGCCTGCAAGGTATCCCAGTCCGGCGCGTCAAAGCGCGGCATCAGGCGGCGGATGCGCTCGACGGATTCGGGCGCGTGCTCGAACTTCAGGCGTTCGAGCAATTCGTCCGCCAGGTCCGGCCGGTTGCACACCAGCACCATGTCGCAGCCGGCGCCCAGAGCCGCGTTGGCACGGTCCAGGATGTCGCCCGCGACCGAGGCGCCTTCCATGGTCAGGTCGTCCGAGAACACCACTCCATCGTAGCCCAGGCGGGTGCGCAGGATATCCTGCACCCAGCGCTTGGAGAAGCCAGCCGGGTGCTTGTCGACCTTGGGATAGATCACGTGCGCGGGCATCACCGACGGCAGCACCGCGTCGCCCAGCCACGCGTACGGCGCGGCGTCGTCCTTCAGGATCTTGTCCAAGGGACGCGGGTCCACCGGGATCTCGTGGTGCGAATCCGCTTCCACGAAACCATGGCCGGGGAAATGCTTGCCGCAAGCCGACATGCCCGCCAGCTGCAGGCCCTGGATCAGCGCGCGCGACAGCATCGTGACCACGCGCGGGTCCTGGTGGAAGGCGCGGGTGCCGATCACCTTGCTGACGCCATAGTCCAGGTCCAGCACCGGGGTGAAGCTCATGTCCACGCCGCAGGCGCGCAACTCGGCGGCCAGCACGTAGCCGGCTTCGGTCGCGAGGCGCATGGCCTGCAGCGGATCGCGGTCCCACAGCACGCCCAGGTCGCGCATGGCGGGCAGCGCCGTGAAGCCGTCTTCGCGGAAACGCTGCACGCGGCCGCCCTCATGGTCCACCAGGATCAGCAGGGGTTCCTTGCGGGCCTTGTGGATCTGGCGCGTCAGTTCGGTCAGTTGCTTGCGGCTTTCGAAGTTGCGCGCAAACAGAATCACGCCGCCCACCAGCGGGTGGCGCAGACGCTTCTTCTCCGCTTTCGTCAGCGAGCATCCCGCCACATCGACCATCACGGGGCCGGGCGGCAGGACCGCCCTGGATTTCTTCTTGGCCATGTCAGGCTGTCCTTCTGTCTAAGTCTGGCAAGCCGGCGGCGGACACGGGTCCGCGGGTCAGGGCTTGCGTTCGACCACCACGTAAGCGGCGGCCATGTCGGATTCGTCGGTAATGGAAACGTGGGCCGCGCCGAAACGCTGCTCATACCATGACAGCAGTTCGGGCGCGATCACCAGCACGGGACGCCCGCCGGGCGCATTCAGCGTCTGCACGCGCCGCCACGTCATGGGCATGCGCATGCCCAGGCCGATGGCCTTGGAAAACGCCTCCTTGGCCGCAAACCGCGTGGCCAGGAAACGCAGGCCGCGCACCGGGTCGCGGGCGCGGCGCGCGTGGAACTTCTGCAATTCTTCGACGCCCAGGATCTTTTCCGCGAAACGGTCGCCGTGGCGCGCCAGCGCGCGCTCGATGCGGTCGATGCGCAGCAGGTCCATGCCGATGCCGGCAATGGCGCCCGCGGGCGCGGCGGGGCGGGAGGCGTCAGACATGGTTGTGAGCGCGCGTCCGGCGGCAGGCAGGACGCATCGGGTCCGCGGTCACAGCCCGCGCAGCGCTTGCAGGCGGGCCTGCACCATCAGCGCCTTCATGTCGCGCACCGCCTTTTCCCAACCGTCGAACACCGCCTGCGCCACGATGGCGTGGCCGATGTTGAGTTCGGAAATGCCTTCCAGCGCGGCCACCGGCTTGACGTTGCCGTAGTGCAGGCCATGGCCTGCGTTCACGCGCAAGCCGTGGCGCAGCCCTTCGGTCACGGCCAGGCGCAGGCGCTGCAGTTCGGCCTCGGCGGCCTCGCCTTCAGCTTCGGCGTAGGCGCCGGTATGCAATTCGATCACCGGCGCGCCGGCCTTGGCCGCGGCCGCGATCTGCACCGGATCCGGATCGATGAAAAGCGACACGCGGATGCCAGCCTCGGCCAGCAGGCCCACCGCATCCGATACGGGGCCCATGGCGCCAGCGACTTCCAGGCCGCCTTCGGTCGTGAGTTCGGTGCGCTTTTCAGGCACCAGGCAGACGTCATTCGGCTTGACCGCGCAGGCAATCTCCAGCATTTCCGCCGTCACCGCGCATTCCAGGTTCATGCGCGTGCGCAGTTGCGGACGCATGGCATAGACGTCCTTGTCCTGGATATGGCGCCGGTCTTCGCGCAGATGCAGCGTGATCAGGTCGGCGCCGGCGTCCTCCGCGCGCAACGCGGCGAGCACCGGGTCCGGATAGGTCGTGTGGCGTTGTTGCCGCAGCGTGGCAACGTGATCGATGTTTACACCAAGTTCTATCATTGCACTTTCGTTGTTTCTTCCCAGCCGCCGCCCAGGGCCTTGTAGAGCTCCACGCGGTTGATCAGCGCAGCCAGTCCAGTCTGGACCAGCGCGAGCTGGGCATTGAAAAAGTCCACCTGCGCGGTCTGCACCTGCAGGTAGCTGTCGATACCATTCGTATAGCGCAGATTCGACAATTCCAGCGTGCGGCCGGACGCATCCTGCAAGGCGCGCTGGGCATCCAGTTGCGCCCCGTAGGTGGCTTCGCCCGCCAGCGCGTCCGACACTTCGCGGAACGCCTGCTGGATGGACTGTTCGTACTGCGCCACGGCGATATTGTCGCGCGCCTTGGCCAGGTTCAGCCCTTCGCGGATACTGCCGCCGGCGAACAGCGGCGTGGTGATTGACGGCGAGAAGCTCCAATAGCCCTGGCCGCCCTTGAACAGGTCGCCCAACGAGGGGCTGGCCACGCCCAGCAGGCCGGTCAGCGAGATGGTCGGGAAGAACGCCGCGCGCGCCGCGCCGATATTGGCGTTGGCGGACAGCAGCTGGTTCTCCGCGGCCATGATGTCCGGACGGCGCTCCAGCAGATCGGACGGCAGGCCTGCGGGCACCGTCGCCAGCAGCTGGTCGCGGCCGAACACGGCCGGCGCGGGCAGGTCCGGCGGCAAGGGCGCGCCGACCAGCAGCACCAGGGCGTTCATGGCCTGGGCCTGGGCGCGGGCCAGTTGCGCCAGGTCGGACGAGGCCGTATCCAGCAGCGTCTTGGCCTGGTTCAGATCCAGCTCCGAAGCCACGCCGCCGTCGAAACGGCGCTTGACCAGGTCGTAGGATTCCTGGCGCGAGGCCAGGGTGCGCTTGGTCAGGTCCAGCTGGACCTCGGCCGCGCGCAGGTTGAAATACGACTGCGCAACCGAACCCACCAGCGTGATGTGCACGCTCTTCTGCGCCTGCTCCGTCGACAGGTACTGCTGGTACGCCGCTTCGGACAGATTGCGCAGGCGGCCGAACAGGTCGATCTCGAAGGTGGTCAGGCCGATGCCCGCCTGGTAGGAACTGCTGATGGAGCCAGCACCTTGCGCCCGCATGTTCTGCGGCAAATGCTGGCGCTGGCCCTGGATGCCGGCGCCGATGCTGGGCCATTGCGCGCCGCGCTGGACGCCGTACTGGGCGCGGGCCTCTTCCACCCGCTGCACCGCCACGCGCAGGTCGCGGTTGTTAACCAGCGCCAGCTCGATCAGGCTTTGCAGGCGCGGATCACGGAAGAACTCGCGCCAGCCCAGATTGGCCGCCGGCGTGCCGTCCTGCGGCATGACAGCGGTGGACGGCTGGGTGCCCAGCGAGGTGGGCTTGGCGTAGCCGCCGTATTGCACCTTGGGCTGGTCGGGCCACGTGCCGGAAACCGGCGCATCGGGGCGCTTGTAATCAGGCGCCAGCGAGCAGCCGGCCAACGCCACCGCCACGAAAGCGGACAAGGCGGTCTGTTTGAACTTCAGGGCTTTCATTCCTTGCCCTCCTGGCCACCGTTGGGTTGTGCGGGATGTTGCGCGGGCGCGTCCGGCGCAGCCTGCCCGGCGGCAGCCTTCTTGGCCGCCTGCTCTTCTTCGAAGGCGCGCAGTTCGGCGCCCAGCAGGCGCGGACGGGTCTTGAACAGGCCCAGCACCACCACGAAGAACGTCGGCACGAAAATCACCGCGAACGGCGTGGCGGCCAACATGCCGCCCAGCACGCCCAGACCCACGGCGCGCTGGCTGGCGGCGCCAGCGCCGGTCGCCATGGCCAGCGGCACCACGCCCAGGATGAAGGCCAGCGAGGTCATCAGGATGGGACGGAACCGCAACCTCGCAGCTTCCACCGCGGACTCGTACAGCCCCATGCCGCGGGCGTACTGGTCCTTGGCGAATTCCACGATAAGAATGGCGTTCTTGGCCGCCAAGCCGATCACGGTCACCATGCCCACCTGGAAGTACACGTCGTTGGACATGCCCAGCGCGCTGATCAGCGCCACCGCGCCCAGCATGCCCAGCGGCACCACCAGCATCACCGAAATCGGGATGGCCCAGCTTTCATACAGGGCGGCCAGCACCAGGAACACCACCAGCAGCGACAGGCCCATCAGGATCGGAGCCTGGTTGCCAGCCTGGCGTTCCTGGTAGGAAAGGCCGTTCCACTCGTAGCCGAAGCCCTGTGGCAACTGGCCCACCAGGCGTTCCATCTCGGCCATCGCCTCGCCCGTGGTGTAGCCAGGGGCGGCGTTGCCGCTGATGCGCATGGACTCGTAACTGTTGTAGCGCACCACCTGCACCGGGCCCTGCTTCCATTCGGCCCTGACGAAGGTGGACAGCGGCACCATGCCACCCTGGCTGTTGCGCGCATTCAGCTGCAGCACGTCATTGAGCTGCATGCGGTACGGCGCGTCGGCCTGCACCCAGATGTTCTGCATCCGGCCCAGGTTGGGGAACTTGCTCAGGTAGGCGGAGCCGACCGCGGTGGAAATCAGCGAGGCGGCCTCGTTGAAGTCCACGCCCAGCGCGGCCGCCTTGTCGCGGTCGATGGTCAGGCTGAGCTGCGCGCCCGGTCCGAGGCCGGTGATGCGCACCTGCGAAAGCACGGGGCTCTTCATGACCAGGCCCATGAGTTCGCCGGTGGCCGAGGCCAGGGCGGCCGAACCCGCCGCGCCGCGATCCTGCAGGCGGAAGTCGAAGCCGGTGGCGTTGCCCAGGGACGAAATGGCGGGCGGCACCAAGGTGAACACCTGCGCGTCATGGATGCCCATCAACTGCTTTTCGAAGGCATGGAAGGCAATGGCGCCCGCCGAGTCCTGGCGCGACTTGCGCTCGCTGAAGTCTTTCAGCGTGACGAAGGCGATAGCGGCGTTCAGGCCGTTGCCGTTGAAGCTGTAGCCCTGCACCGCGATGATGTTCTCGACCGCGGGCACGTCCGAGAAGTACTTCTCGACCTGCTCGATGACCTCGACCGTGCGGTTGGCCGTGGCGCCGGTGGGCAGCTCGATGTTGCTGACCACGTAGCCCTGGTCTTCCTCGGGCAGGAAGGACGAAGGCAGGCGCAGGTACAGCCAGCCCAGCAGCACGACCAGCAGCAGGAACGCCAGCATCATGCGGCCGCCCTTGTGCAGGATGCGCGACACCCAGTTCTGGTAGTTGTGGGTGGTGGCGTCGAACTTGCGGTTGAACCAGCCGAAGAAGCCCTTCTTGTCCTCGTGGTGGCCCTTGGGCACCGGCTTGAGGATGGTGGCGCACAGCGCCGGCGTGAAGGTCAGGGCCAGCAGCGCCGAGAAGAAGATCGACACGGCCATCGCGATCGAGAACTGGCGATAGATCACGCCCACCGAACCGCTCATGAAGGCCAGCGGCAGGAACACCGTCACCAGCACCAGCGTAATGCCGATGATGGCGCCGCTGATCTGCGGCATGGCTTTCTTGGTGGCTTCTTTCGGTGGCAAGCCCTCTGTGGACATGATCCGCTCGACGTTCTCCACCACCACGATGGCATCGTCCACCAGAATCCCGATGGCCAGTACCATGGCGAACATGGTCAGCACGTTGATGGAGAAGCCCAGCGCCAGCATCACCGCGAACGCCCCCAGCATGGCCACCGGCACCACCAGGGCCGGTATCAGGGTATAGCGGACGTTCTGCAGGAACAGGTACATCACCAGGAACACCAGCACCATGGCTTCCGCCAGGGTGTGGACCACCTGCTCGATGGACACCTTCACGTAGGGCGCGGTGTCGTACGGAATGGAATAGGTGATGTTGCCCGGGAAGTACTTGGACAGTTCCTGCATCTGCTGGCGCACACCCTGGGCGGTGGCCAGCGCGTTGGCGTTGGGCGACAGCACGATGGCGAATGCGGCCGTCGGCTTGCCGTTCAGGCGGGCGCCGAACTGGTAGTTGTCCGCGCCGACTTCGATGCGGGCGACGTCGCGCAGCAGCACCTGGGAGCCGTCGGTATTGGCGCGCAGGACGATCTTGCCGAAGCCCTCCACCGTACTCAGCTGGCCGTTGGCCGTGACCGTGGCGGTGATGCGCTGCGAATCCGGGTTGGGCGGCGCGCCGATGCTGCCGCCGGAAATCACCACGTTCTGCTGGGCGATGGCCTGGTTGACCTGCGACATGCTCAGGTTGAAGCCGACCAGCTTGGCGGGATCGACCCACACGCGCATGGCGCGCGGCGCCGCGAACAGCTGGAACTGGCCCACGCCGGGCACGCGGGAAACCGGGTTCTTGATGTTGCGGGTGATGTAGTCGGCCAGCGCCGTCTGGTCCAGGGAACCGTCGGTGGAGGACACCGCCGCCACCATCAGGAAGCCGGTACTGGTCTGCTCATACTGCAGGCCCTGCTGCTGCACGGCGGTGGGCAGCTGCGCGACCACGTTGGACACGCGGTTCTGCACGTCCACCTGCGCAAGGTCCGGATTGGTGCCCGGAGCGAAGGACGCGGTGATGGTCGAAGTGCCGTAGGAATCGCTGACCGACTCGTAGTAGATCAGGCCCTTGGCGCCGTTGAGCTGGTCTTCGATGATACTGGTGACCTGCTCGGCCACTTCGTTGGCCGAAGCGCCGGGATAGGTAGCCGTGATCGTGATCGCGGGCGGCGCCACGTCCGGGTACTGCGAAATCGGCATGTTCGGGATCGCCAGCACCCCGGCCAGCAGGATGAACAGGGCGACTACCCAAGCGAAAATCGGTCTATCAATAAAAAATTGCGGCATGTGGGCTGACTCTGAAAGCGATGCTCACCAAAGAGGAACGCGGCGCCTGCGCCGCGTGCCGCTTAAGATTTCTGGCCTGCGGCCTTGTCCTGCTGCGCAGGCTCGGCCGGTTTTGCGCCAGGCTGCGGGGCGGATTCCGCGGGCTTGGCGCCCGGTTGCGCGGGAGCCTGGCCGCCCGGGGCGGGCGTGCCGTTCTTCCATTCGCTGGCCTGCACCGGAGCGCCCGGGCGAACCTTCTGGAATCCTTCCACCACGACCACGTCGCCAGCCTTCAGGCCGCTGGTGACGATCCAGTTGCTGTTGAGGGCGCCGCCGGTGGTGACCGGGATCTGCTCGATCTTGTTGTCCTTGACCAGCAACAGGCTCTGCAGGCCGTCCGCGGTACGCTGCAGCGCCTGCTGCGGCACCATCAGGGCCTTGTCATCCACGCCCTGCTCCAGGCGCACGCGCACGTACATGCCGGGCAACAGGATGCCGTCGGGGTTGGGGACTTCGGCGCGCAGGTTCACCTGGCCCGTGGTCGGATCCACGGTGATGCCGGTGAACAGCAGCTTGCCCGGCTGGCTGTATTCAGAGCCGTCTTCCAGCACGATGGTGGCGCGCGCCGTATCCTTGCCGACCTGCTGCAGCTGGCCGCTGGCAAAGGCGCGGCGCAGGGACGCGAGCTGCGCGGTGGACTGGGTGAAGTCGACGTAGATCGGATCCAGCTGCTGCACCGTGGCCATCTGCGTGGCCGAGGTGGTCTCGACCAGCGCGCCTTCGGTGACCAGCGGCTTGCCGATGCGGCCGGTGATCGGCGAGGTCACGTCGGTGTAGCCGAGGTTGATCGCGGCGTTGTCCTGCGCCGCCTTGGCGGCGGCGACAGCGGCGTCTGCCTGGCGGTACGAAGCCACGGCGTTGTCGTATTCCTGCTTGCTGACGGCGTTGGCCTTGACCAGCGGCGCGTAGCGGTCGGCCAGCAGCTTGGCGCTGAACAGGTTGGCCTGCGCCTGCTTGAGCTGCGCCGTCGCCTGATCGTAGGCCGCCTTGTAGGGCGCCGGATCGATCTTGAAGAGCAGCTGGTTTTCCTTGACGTCCCCGCCTTGTTCGAAGGCGATCTTCTGGACGATGCCGGTCACCCGGGCACGGATCTGCGCATCCCGGACGGCATCGACGCGGCCAGGCAGCTCAGACACGATGGGCGCGCGCTGCGGCTGGATCGTGATGACGCTGACCTGGGGCATGCCAGGATTCATTTGCGGCTTTTCGCCGCACCCAGCCAATATCAGTGCGAGGAGCCCACCGGAAAAAGCCAGGCCGGAAACACGTTTAGGCGAAAACCGCATTGAAACCCCCGCGTAGCGTAATAAACCGTAATCGCAGCATTTAACCGCGACTTACACCGCGGTCACAACAAAAAGCATGCGTCATCACGGCGCGTAATCAGCCCAATAATGTAACTCAGTTGTTGGGGAAATCACTGATTTTTAATGCTTCAAATGCCACACCCACGGGGATTCCATACAACAGATCAGCTCTCGGAAAGCTCTCGCAGCTTGCCCAGGAACACATAGCCCATGCCGTGCACCGTATGCAGCGGCAGCCGGGCGCCGGCCAGCAGGACCTTGCCGCGCAAGCGGCAGATCGCCACATTCAGCGTGCGCATGGTGGTGCGTTTACGCAGGGCCATGAACGCATCGCGCCGCAACTCCCTGGCGGGATTGCCCGCCAGGCAAAGCAGGCAGGTGCGTTCCAGGGCCGTCAGGCCGATGCGGGCGCCATGGGGCGTAAGCAGTGTCCAGCCCTGGTAGGCCAGCGACCACCAACCATCCGTGGCGTAGGGAGTATCGGCCGCGCGGGCGGGCGCGACCTGTGCAAGGCGAGCGGGGGCATTCACGACGGATCTCCACCAGGACGGCCCGCGCCGCACGGGGTGGCGGCCGGTTCCCGGAACAAGGTTGCAATTTGCCCCGAAAGACTACCGCTGGAACCCGCGGGCGTTGTGGCTGCAAGACATCTATCAGACCAATCCGCTGAGAAATCTGCCCGAAATCCGTCCAGATGCCACGCCCCCCCTGCCCGGCAGTTCAGGTGCGCGTGCCGTTGCGATGGATATCGTGAGTGACGAAACAACTGTCCTCGGTCGGACGGGCCAGGATGCCAGGCTTGGCGAGCGTGGCGCGGATGTCCGCCAGGCCCGACTCCCAGTGCTCGCGCATGGCCTCGGTGCCAAACTCGTAGTCCTTGGAGTAACGCTCCCGGTGCTTGGACTCGTAGATGAGGTTGATGATGTTGGTGGCCGGCGTATGGGACAGCTTGCGGATGTCGGCGAACTCCGCCGCGTTGCGCTCGGCGGCCGGCAGCTTCGCCAGCAGACGCTGCAAGCCATGGCGCAGCTTGAGCACGCGCCTCAACTGGTCCGTGACCAGGCGGGTGCGGCTGGAGTACTGGATGTCCTTCTGGCGTTCGGCCACTTCCTCCAGGTTGGTCGGCAGGCCGCCGCGCGCGGGCCACAGGTCGACCTGGAACGCCAGCGTGTCCCGCATGCTGTCCGTCGTCAGCACCTGGGCCAACGGCGTGTTGGACACGACGCCGCCGTCCCAATAGTGTTCACCGTCGATCTCGACAGAAGGGAAGCCCGGCGGTAAGGCGCCCGAGGCCATGATGTGCTCGGGCCGCAGCGTGTCCTTCAGGCTGTCGAAATAGGCGAAGTTGCCGGTCCGCACGTTGACCACGCCGAAACTGGCGCGCACGGACCCGCTGTTAAGCAGATCGAAATCCACGAACTCCCGCAAGGTCGCGGCCAGCGGCGTGGTGTCATAGAAACTGGTGGACGCCGCGCCCCTGCCGTGCACCAGGTAAGGCGGCGGAAAACGCGGCTTGAAGAAGCCCGGCTGGCCCGAGAACAAGGCCTGAAAGGCGGACACATGCCCGTTCATGACGGGCGAACCGAAGCCGAACGGCAAGCCTTCGAACATGGGGCCGAGCGTCTCGCCCCAGGGAACCGAGGCGAAGCCAGCCGGCCGACAGATGGTTTCCCAGAAACCGCGCAGACGCTCCACACGCTCATCCTCGGGAGAGCCCGCGATGATCGCCGCGTTGATCGACCCGATGGAAATGCCGGAAATCCAGTTGGGCCGTATACCCGCTTCGTGCAGCCCCTGGTACACCCCGGCCTGGTAGGCCCCCAGCGCCCCGCCGCCTTGCAGCACCAGGGCCACGACTTCATAGGGCGGCGTATCGCCGGTGTCTTGCTTCGGAGCCTTGCGGCGAGTACTCATACGGCTTCCTCTAGGCAGGGCCGGCGGACCGCCCTACTTGCTTTTGTCCGGCAACTGCGGCGCAGCCACGCCCGCGCGGAACGGATACTTGGAGAAAATCTGCGCAACCACCTTGTCCGTGTTCTCGGGCGACGCGCTGGCATCGGGCTGGACCTCGCCCACCGCCACGCCTTCCCACACCAACTGCCTGCGACGCGCGTCGACGAGGTCGATGTTCAAGGTGCCCTCAGTATATTGGTAGACGTCATCGCCCCAGCCGTAGCCGGGCCAACCGCCGTAGAAGCCGGTGCGATAGCCGTAGTACGGACCCATGGGCGGCGGGGCCGGAGTGACCTGCACCTTCTGCTGCAGCTTGGCGCTGAAGTTGAGCAGCAGGTCGGGGTTGGCGGCGCTATAGGTGTAGCCGCGCATTTCCATCTGGCCGCGCGTGGCGTTTTTCAGACGCTCGGTCAGCAGGGTGCTGTAGCCGGCCTTGTCGGTGCCCAGCGGCGTCATGTACCCGAAGGTTCGGTACTGCGCGAAATTCGCCTGATGATCGTAATCGCTCTTGACGTCAGGGCCTGTGGCGCAAGCCGCCAACAACGCCGTCATGGAACCCGCAGCCAGCAATTTGAACGCTTTCATGTCGTTTTCTCCGTGAGCCCGATGCCTGAACATAGTGCCGCCAAGCCTGCAAAATTTCAACAGAATCTCATTCTCATCGCGTTCGTCTCGCCCCGCCAGGGCTGCGGCCGTCCATTACACTTTCAGCTGTCCCATACCCTGACCACGGCACGATAACGATGTTGGAACTCGACGGCTCGATTTGGTTTCGCTCCGGCGCCCAGACCTGGGGCGGAAAAAACCGCATAGACCTGCTGGCGCAGATCGACGCCACCGGCTCGATCACGGCCGCCGCGCGCGCCGTGGGCATGAGCTACAAGGGCGCATGGGACGCCATCGACGCCATGAACAACCTGGCGGGCGAGCCTTTGGTGATCAGGGCCGCCGGCGGCAAGGGCGGCGGCGGCACGCGCCTGACGGACCGCGCGCGCGGCCTGATCGGCACCTTCCGCGCCCTGGAAGCCGAACACCGCAAGTTCATGGAAAACCTGACCCGCGCCGGCGTGAACGCCGGCGGCGACATCGACCTCATGAGGCGATTCATGCTCAAGACCAGCGCGCGCAACAAACTGCTAGGCACCGTCATCCAGATCCGCGCCGGCGCCGTCAACGATGAAATCGTGCTGCGCATCGCGGGCGGCCTGACCATCACGGCCACCATCACCCGCGAAAGCACACAGGAATTGGGACTGGCCGCGGGCAAGGAAGCGATCGCGCTGGTCAAGGCGTCGTCCGTCATCGTGGGCGCGCCCGGCCCCGGCCTGCGCCTGTCGGCGCGCAATCAACTGCCGGGCAAGATCACGGCGCTGCGCCCGGGCGCCGTCAACAGCGAGATCCTGATCGGACTGGACGGCGGCGTGACGCTGGCAGCCATCGTCACCAATGAAAGCGCGCAGGACCTGGGCCTGGACGTAGGCGCCGACGCGGTCGCGATCTTCAAGGCTTCCAGCGTGATCCTGGGCGTGCTGGACTGAGCCGCTCAGACGCCCACGTCCTCGTCGTGGCGCCGCACCCTGCCCTCGCGCACTTCGAACACTTCGTCGGCCAGCGCGTCCACATCCGCCGGGTCGTGCGTGATCAGCAGCATCGGCACGTCCAGCTGGCGTTGCAAGGCGTTGAGTTCCAGCCGCATCTTGCCGCGCAGCTGCGAATCCAGCGCTGAAAAAGGCTCGTCCAGCAGCAGGATGTCGGGCCGCAGCATGAGAGCTCGCGCCAGCGCCACCCGCTGCTTCTGGCCGCCGGAGATCTCGCTGGGATAGCTGCCCACGATGGAACCCAGCTCGAACGCGTCCACCCAGCGCTGCGCCTCGGGTCCGACCTCGCGCCGGGGCGGGTTGCGCCAGCCGCGGCGCAGCCCGAAAGCGATGTTCTGCGCCACGGTCAGGTGGGGAAACAGGGCATAGTCCTGGAACAGATAGGCGACGCGGCGCGATTGCGCAGGCAGGTTGATGCCAGCGTCGGTGTCGAACAGCACGCGGCCGTTGATCTCGATGCGGCCCGAGTCGGGACGCAACAGGCCCGCCACCGCGCGCAGGGTCAGGCTTTTGCCCGCGCCCGAGGGACCGAACAGCGCGATGCGCTTGGCTGACGAATCGAATGCGACGTCCAGCGCGAAGCGCCGCTCGCCGGACACCATCTGCTTGCGCACCTGGATGCTGACGCTCATAGCGCGCTCCCATTGCGCCGGCCGCTGCTGACGGGCACCAGCTTGCCGGCCAGCAGCAGGACCACCACGCAAGTCACCGAGGTGACCAGCACCAGCATATTGGCCGTGGCGTCGTCGCCCGCCTGTACCGCCTCGTAGATGGCAACCGACAGGGTCTGCGTGCGTCCCGGCAGGTTGCCGGCAATCATCAGCGTGGCGCCGAATTCGCCCAGCGCCCGCGCGAAGGCCAGCAGCACGCCGGCGGCGATGCCGCGCGCGGCCAGCGGCAAGGTGACGCGGAAGAAGATCCCCGCCTCGCACACGCCCAGCACGCGCGCCGCGCTTTCCAGCTGGCTGTCGACGTTCTCGAAGGCGGCGCGGGCGGACTTGAACACCAGCGGAAAGGCCACCACGGAAGCGGCGATCACCGCGCCCTGCCAGGTGAAGACCAGTTCGATGCCCCAGCCCGCCAGCGTCTCGCCGATGACGCCGCGGCGCCCCAGCAGCACCAGCAGGTAGTAGCCCAGCACCGTGGGCGGCAACACCAGCGGCAAGGTCAGCAGCGCGTCCAGCAGGTCGCGCCCCGGCCAGCGCCAGCGCGACAGGCCATAAGCCGCGGCCGTGCCCGCCACGGTCGCCAACAGCGTTGCCCAGCCCGCCACTTTCAGGGAAAGCAGCAGCGGCACCCAAACCGGATCACTCATCAATGCCTACGATTCAACAGGTATCAGGGCTTCTGGAAGCCGTAGCGCGACAGTATCGCCTGGCCTGCGGGAGACAGCACATAGGCAACAAAGCTTTCAGCTTCCTTGGCGGCGGTTTCACGCGTGGTGACGGCGATGGGATAGGTCACCGGCGTCTGCGAAGGCACGCGCACCGCGACCTTGACCTTGTCCGCCATGATGGCCGCGTCGGTCGCGAACACGAAGCCCGCGTCGACCTCGCCGCGCGCCACGTAGTCCAGGCTCTGGCGCACGTTCTGGGCCAGCACGCTCTTGGCCTGCACTTCCTTCCAGAGGCCGGCCGCTTCCAGCGCGCCCTGGGTGTAGCGGCCCACCGGCACCGATGCCGGGTTGCCGTAGGCGATGCGCTTGACGTCGTCGCGGGTCAGGTCCTTGAGCGCGGTGATGTTGGCCTTGCTGTCGGCCGGCACGATCAGCACCACCTGGTTGGCGGCGAAGTCCACGCGCGAGGCCGGCTTGACGGCCTTCTCCTCGACCGCCTTGTCCATGGCCTTCTGGTCCGCCGAGGCGAACACGTCGGCCGGGGCGCCCTTGACGATCTGCTGCAGCAGCACGTCGGACGCGCCGAAGTTCAGGATGACCTTGGTGCCGGCATGCTCTTTTTCGTAGCCTTGCGCGACTTCCTTGAAGGCGTTGGTCAGGCTGGCGGCGGCCGAAACCACCAGGTCGCCGGCGGTGGCGTTGGCGCTCCATGCGGCGGCCAGCGCCAAGGACAGCGCCACGATCGGACGGTTGCGGAACATGTTCTTCTCCCAGGGGAATTCGCTAAGTCGGTAACGAAATATATATAGGTATATAACGCCCGTCAATTTGGCCGCCCGAGGGAGGGTTGAGCAAAATCAAGGAGTGGCGGCCGCCGGCTTCATCCGCGCGCCACCGTGGTCGCGTGCACCGCCTCGGGCGCCAGCCGCGCCCGCAGGTGCTCCAACGCCAGCTCGGGCCGGGCCGCGCCGCACATGAAGATGTCCAGCGCCGCGAACGCGTGTTCGGGCCAGGTATGGATGCTGATGTGGGATTCGCTCAGCAGGACCACGCCGGTCACGCCCGCGCCTGCGCCGAAATGATGGAAGTGCGCGCTCAGCACGCGCGCGCCCGCCGCCTGCGCCGCGGCGATCAGGTCGCGTTCCAGCGCTTGCGCGTCGGTCAGGCGATCCGCCGGCACGCCGCGGAAATCGGCCAGCACGTGGCGCCCGGGTGTGGCATGCGGGGTCACTTGTGGGATCCGCCCGAGGACCAGCCCGAGCCGCCCGAGGAACTGGTGCCCCAGCTGCTGCTGGAGCCGCCGCCGCTGGACATGCGCGCGCCCGGGGTGTTGAACCCGGTGGCGAAGATCACCACCACGATGGCGTAGACGGTGTATAGAAGCTTGCCCATTCTGTCATTCGTCCTTGCCGGCCAGTTTGTCCGCCAGCGCCGCCGGGATCCAGAGAAACGCCGCGCCGATCAGCAGCGGGATGATGCCCCCGCTGAAAATGGTGTCGATATTCAGGAAGGCCAGCACGATCATGGCCGTCCAGGCGAACTTGCGATAGCCCCCGGGCTTGCCGCTGAGCGGCATGGCCTTCTGCTTGGCAAGTTCAGGATCGCCAAACCATTCCGCCAACTGCGCCGGCGCCACCGGCCCCGAGGCCGACCAGCCCAGCTCGGATTCGCTCAGCTCGCGGGTCAGCTTCAGGTTGCCGGCCTTGTAATCCGTGATCTTGGTGCTGTCGCCGACCTTGACGCGCCAGTTGAACGCGCCCAACGCCAGCTCCACGCGCGAGGTGTAGTCGTACAGCTTCTGATAGAGCTTGGAGCGCCAGCGCACGCTGCTGGCGTTGTTGTGGCTGGGCCAGGTATCGCATACCTGCACCCGCTCCCAGCCCTCTTCGGTTTCCACCAGCCAGATGAATCCCTTCGCGGGATTGAACAGCAGGTACTCGATCCAGTCGGACGGCTCCTCGGGGTCCGGATCGGCGCACTTCATCAGGCCGATGAGCGTGTAGGACGCGCCGTCGATCTTGGCCACCGCGCCCAGCGGCAACGTGGTCTTGATGGCTTTGACCTTGCGGGCCTTTTCGATGACTTCGGCCGTGGGTCCCGAGCAATCAACGGTGGCCGCGCACGAGGGGCAGACCACTTGCGTGGCCATGGCGGCCACGAAGCTTATGGGCCCGCCGCAGTTGGGGCAGTCCAGCGCCTTGATCTGACCGCGGAAACGGCCGGCGGTTTCCTCGACCTGCTCGTTGGTCCGCAGCGACGCCGCCTGCATGGCGGACAGGTCGAACGCCTTGCCGATGTACAGCTCGGGCTCGGGTCCGTCGGAAAAGTCCAGCGTCAGGAACGCGTCCAGGCTGCGGTAATCGGCCACCTTGGCCAACCAGCCGTCGCCCGGCACGAAGGGCAGCTCGCCTTGCGTGCCGCCCGCCTGGCAGGCGCGCACGTCGGCGGCGGTGAAGCGCTGGCCGTCCAGCTTCAGTTCGTCGCCGGGCGCGATATCGTCGAACGCCGGCATGCCCTGCGTGGACTTGACCTTGCGCCGCCGGGTCACGGCGTACTGGCCCGAGGCGTCCGACAGCCAGCCGTCCGAGCCGTCCTCGAACCACAGATACCACTCGTTCCAGAAGCCGTCTTCGTAGCGCAGCTGGATGCGGCCGATCAGGTCGAAGCGCTTGCCTTCATGAGTGCCGGCCGCCCCCAGGCACAAGGGCGAGTAGTCCTCCAGGACCTCGGCGGCCTCGCCGATGCGCTTGACCGACTCGGCGTCCTTCAGCAAGGTGCTGCGGCAGGCGCCGCAGATCGCCATGACCGATGCCGCGGACGTGAACTTGACTGGGGCGCCGCACTGCGGACACAGAACCTGCTGCATGGAGCCTTAGCTGGTGAGTTTCTTCAGCACTTCGGCCTTGGCCGAATCGTAGTCCGCGGCCGTGATCAGGCCTTTGTCCAGCAGATCCTTGAGCTGCTGCAACCGCTGCGCCGGATCCGCGCCCGCGGCGGCGGGCGCCTGCTGGGCAGGTTGCTGCGCGGCCTGCTGCGGCTGCCCCTGGGCGCCGGCCAATCCTGCCGTCATGGTCTGGCCCAGCGCCGCGCCGGCCGCCAGGCCCGCGCCGATGCCGGCGATGCCGCCTTCGTTCTGCGCGGCCATCGGTATGGCCGTGGCGGTCTGGTACTGGGTGAACTTGCCCAGGTCGCCGGCCATGCCCATGGAAATCCGCGTGTCCAGCGCCTTCTGCAGTTCTTCCGGCAGCGAGACGTTCTCGACCGTGAAGTTGTCGAGCTTGACGCCGTAGCGGTCGAACACCGGCGCCAGCTGTTCAGCGATGCTTTGCGACATCAGCCCCTGGTTGCCGGCCATGTCCAGGAACGGCACCTTGGAGCCGCCCAGCGCCGTCGTCATCGCCGCGACCACCATGTTGCGCAGTTGCGCTTCCAGGTCGTCGACGGTGTACTCGTCGCGCGTGCCGCTGATCTCGCGGTAGAACTTGGCGGGATCGGAAATCTGATAGGAATACACGCCGAAGGCGCGCAGCCGCACCATGCCGAATTCGCTGTCGCGCAAGGTCACCGGCTGCGCCGTGCCCCAGCGCCGGCCCAGCTGCAGGCGCGTGCTGAAGAAGATCACGTCCGACTTGAAGGGTGACTCGAACAGCTTGTCCCAGTTCTTCAGGTAGGTCAGGATCGGCAGCGTCTGCGTGGTCAGCTTGTACATGCCGGGACCGAACACGTCGGCGACCTTGCCTTCGTTGACGAACACCGCCATCTGCGATTCGCGCACGGTCAGGCTGGCGCCATACTGGATTTCGAAATCCTGCATGGGATGACGCCAGGCGAGCACGCCGTCGCGGTCCTCGTTCCATTGCAGGATGTCGATGAACTGCTTGCGGATGAATGAACCGAGACTCATGAGTCTTTCTCCTGTCAGATCAGGTGCGGCGCGAGCCCGCGTCAGGTCAGGCTGGCGGCGTTGACGATGCCGGCGGCGATGGAAATCGAGCCGATCAGCCCGCCCATGGCGATGTTGTTTTCTTCGATGGCCTCGTTCATGCCGCGCACCGTCTGGGACACGCCCACGTACACGACCAGCTGCACCAGCATGGCCACCAGGCCCCACAGCAGGAACATGGCATAGCTGGCATGGATCGCGATGCTGGAGCACAAGGTGAAGCTGAAGCCCACCAGCGCGCCGCCATACGACAGCGCGGCGGCGATATTGCCTTCGCGGATCAGCTCGAATTCCTTATAGCGCGTGACGGCCGTGTAGACCAAGGTGAAGACACCCAGCATGGCAAGCGCGGACGCCATATAGATAAGATAGGTCACCACCGGATGCATTGCTTCTCCCATTGCCACCCTCCTAATTGCGCGCAGTATATACGGCGCGTTCGATATACTGCGAACGCATTTTTCGTGTCGGACACCTCATGCGCGACCGCGTTCTCATCCTTTCGGTATTGATCGTCGCCTCCTGCGGTTTGGGCTATGAGCTCATCAGCAGCGCGCTGGCCAGCTATTTGCTGGGGGATTCGATACTGCAGTTCTCTTCCGTCATCGGCTGTTATCTGTTCGCCATGGGCATAGGCTCGTGGTTGTCAAAATATGTAAGAGACGAAGACGTTTTGAATCGCTTCATCGATGTGGAGCTGCTGGTCGCGCTGTTGGGCGGCGTCTCCGCCGCGGTGCTGTTCCTGGTCTTCTCATGGATGCCCGCCCCCTTTCGCGCGGCTCTGTATGTGGGCGTGTTCCTCATTGGCCTGATGGTCGGCATGGAAATCCCGCTGGTGATGCGGGTGTTCAACCAGCGCAAGACCGAATTCCGCGAAATCGTCAGCCGCGTGCTGACCTTCGATTACCTGGGCGCGCTGGCTGTGTCGCTGGTGTTTCCCCTGTTGCTCGCGCCCAAGCTCGGGTTGCTGCGCACCAGCTTCCTGTTCGGCATCCTGAACGCCAGCGTGGCGCTGTGGACCACCTGGCTGTTCCGCGCCGAGATCCCCCGCCCCAGCGAAAAGGCCATCCGCGCCAGCGTGGTGATCGGGTTCCTGGGCCTGGGCTTCATCTATTCCGGCAGCATGACGGCCTGGGCCGAGAAAGGCCTGTACGGCGACGACGTGGTGCACGCGGAAACCACGCAGTATCAGCGCCTGGTGGTCACGCGCTGGCACGACGACCTGCGCCTGTACATCAACGGCAACCTGCAGTTTTCGTCGCGCGACGAGCACCGCTACCACGAAGCGCTGGTGCATCCCGGCCTGCAAGCCCTGCCCTGGGCGCGCAACGTGCTGGTGCTGGGCGGCGGCGATGGCCTGGCGGTGCGCGAAATCCTCAAATACAAGAATATCGAACACGTGACGCTGGTGGATCTGGATCCGGCCATGACAGGCCTGTTTTCCCGCTCCGAGCCGCTGGTCAAGCTGAACCAGGGGTCGTTGAAGGATCCGCGGGTCACGGTCATCAACGACGACGCCGGCCGCTGGCTGGAAACCCATGCCGAGGTCTATGACTACATCGTGGTGGATTTTCCGGATCCGTCCAACTTCGGCCTGGGCCGGCTGTACTCGGTGCCGGTCTATCACCTGATGGCGCGCCACCTGGCCGAGAACGGCTACATGGTGGTGCAGTCCACCTCGCCCTACTTCGCGCCGCGCTCGTTCTGGAGCGTGGACGCCACCTTGAAGGAAGCCGGCCTGAACACCTGGCCGTACCACACCTACGTGCCGTCCTTCGGCGACTGGGGCTTCATTCTGGCCAGCAAGCGCCGCGACTACGAGCCGCCCGCCGCGATCACCGTGCCCACGCGCTACCTGGACCCGGTCACGACGCGCGAACTGTTCCACTTCCCTGCCGACATGCCCGCGCTGGCGATGCCTCCGAACCGTCTGAACGAGCAATCGCTGGTGCGCTACTTCGACGAGGACTGGCGCAAGGTCATCCGCTGATGCGGCGGCGCAGCTTCCTGTTGGGCGCGGCCACGGCCGCGGTCGCCGGCACCGCCGGGTACTACCGTTCGCGCATCGTCGAGACCACGCCGGAAATCCATTACCCGGGCATGCAGGCTGGCCACGCCTTGCGCGACGGGGCGGCCTGGCCGCAGCCCTCGGCCAGCCACAAGCGCGACGTCGTGATACTGGGTTCGGGCGTGGCGGGCCTGTCCTGCGCCTGGAAGCTGGCGCGCGAAGGGCACACGGATTTCCTGGTGCTGCAGGGTCCCGAACTCGACGGCAATGCGGCCGCCGGCCAGCGCGAGGGCCTGGACTACCCCTTGGGCGCGCACTACCTGCCCCTGCCCTCGATGGCCTCCACGCACATACGCGAAATGCTGGCCGACTTCGGCATCATCGAGCGCGGCGCAAGTACCCTCCGTCCCTACTACGACGAGACCGCGCTGGTGCACTCGCCCCAGGAGCGTCTGCTGCGCGGCGGCCATTGGGAAGAAAACTTGCTGCCCATGAACGGGCTGCCGGAAGCGGACCTGGCGCAGCACCGCAAATTCCTCGCGCTGATCAATCGCCTGCACACGCAGACCGGCAGCGACGGCCGCAAGGTCTTCAGCATCCCGCTCACGCTGTCGTCGCGGGATCCGGCCTGGCGCGCGCTGGACGCGATCACGTTCAAGCAATGGCTGGACCGCGAAGGCTACACCTCGCCCGCGCTGCACTGGTACCTGAACTACTGCTGCCGCGACGACTACGGCGCGCAATACGACGCGGTCTCGGCCTGGGCCGGCCTGCACTACTTCGCCAGCCGCGACGGCCATGCCGAAAATGCGGGCGAAGGCGCCGTGCTGACCTGGCCAGGCGGCCTGTCGACGCTGATGCAGCGCATGCGCGACGCCATCACCAAGAAGCTCGGCCATGCCGATTGGCTGGCCGCCGGCACGGCGGTCCGGGTACAGGAGACGCCCGCCGGCGCGCTGGTCACCTGCCTGGCCTCGTCCTCCGACGCCTACACGGTGCAGGCGCGCCGAGCCGTGTGCGCGATGCCGTTGTTCGTGGCCCAGCGCATCCTGCCCGACATCCGCGCCTATGGCTACGATCCGGCGGTGCACGCGCCGCCGCACGCGCCCTGGATGGTGTCGAACTTCGTCATGGAAGGCTACCCGGCCGAAGCCCCGGGCGAACCGCTGTCCTGGGACAACGTGGTCTACCAGGGCAAGGCGCTGGGCTACGTCGTCTCCACGCACCAGTTGCTGCGCGTGGCCCGCACGCCGCGCTGCGTCTTCACGGCGTATCACGCGCTCGGCGGACAGACGCCCCAGGCCGCGCGCGAATGGCTGACCCGGGCCACCCCGGAAGAGCTGCGGGCCGAGGCCGCATCCGACCTGGTCGCGGCCTACGGCAAGGAATTCTGGCGCCATGCGCGCCAGCTGGAAATCACGGTGCGCGGCCATGCCATGGCCTCGCCGCTGTGCGGCTACCTGTCCAATCCGGGACTGGCCGCGCTGCGCGACGTGGACGGTCCGATACTGTTCGCGCACTCGGACCTATCGGGCTATTCCGTGTTCGAGGAAGCCTCGTGGTGGGGCGTGGCCGCCGCGGGGCGCATCATGGGCCAAAAGCCGCCGCAGGCCTGAAGTTCGCGCGCCGCGTTTTCTCCGGCCGCCTGCAATACAATTCCGCGAGCTTGCCGGGCATCACGGCACCTCCTGACCGGACTCAGATAAAAAGACATGGGAAAACACGTCGTTGTCCTAGGCGCGGGTATCGTGGGCGTCTGCTGCGCCCTGGAACTGCAGCGCCGCGGCCTGTCCGTCACGCTGGTGGACCGGCAGGAGCCAGGCCTGGAAACCTCGCTGGGCAACGCCGGCGTGATTGCGCGCAGTTCGCTGATGCCATTCAACCACCCCGGCTTGTGGGCGCAGTTGCCGCGGCTACTGAAAAACGACACCGTGCAGTTCCGCTACAAGCTGAGCTATCTGGCGCAGAACCTGGGCTGGGCCGCCCGCTTCCTGCTCAACGCCCGGCCGGCGGTGTTCAGGCAGACCGTGGAGGCGCTGGACGGCCTGATCCGGCTTTCGGCGCCCGAGCATCTGCGGCTGCTGAACGAGTCGGGCGCGGCGCACCGGCTGCGCGATACCGGCTGGATTTTCCTGTACCGCTCGGAACAGGGCTGGAACAGCGGCGAACTGTCGCGCAAGACCTTTGCCCAGTACCAGGTGCCGACCCAGGTCCTGCAACCCGCGGAACTCGCGGAGATCGAACCCGCGCTTGCGCCCATCTTCCGCCGCGCCCTGTGGATCCAGGGCTCGTATTCCGTCAATGATCCGCACGAAGTGGTCGCGGCCTATGCCGGCCTGTTCCGCCGCTCGGGCGGCGCGTTCCAGCGCCTGGCCGCCAGCGCCATCCGCCGCGAAGGCCAGGGCTGGGTCGTGCAAGGCGCGCAGGGGTCGGAATCGATAGCGGCGGATCGATTGGTGGTCGCGCTGGGTCCCTGGTCGAAGGGACTCTTGAAGACGGCGGACATAGATCTGCCCATGGCGTTCGAGCGCGGCTACCACATGCATTACAGCGGCGCAGAAGGCGCCGGCCTGACGCGCCCGGTCTACGACACCGGCGGGGGCTACGTGCTGTCGCCCATGGCGCGCGGCCTGCGCCTGACCACGGGCGTGGAACTGGACGCCTGCGAGGCACCCGCCCGGCCGATGCAGCTGGACCTGGCGGAAGCGCGGGCCCGCGAGGCGTTTCCGCTGGACCGGCGGCTGGATGCCGAGGCGTGGCTGGGGCGGCGCCCGACGCTGCCCGACAGCCGGCCGATGATAGGCGAAGCGCCGCGCCATCCCGGCCTGTGGTTGGCGCTGGGCCACCAGCACATCGGCTTCAGCACCGCGCCCGGCACGGCGAAGATACTGGGCGAATTGATGTGCGGCGACGGCGCGGTCTCGCGCCATGAGGCATTCCGGCCCGGCCGGTTCATCTAGAACGGCGGGAAGCCGCCGGCTGCGGTTCACGCGGCCGGCGCCTGGCGCTTATCCCAGCAACAGGGCGTCGTCCGAGATCTTCTCTCCGCGCACGCGCTCGAACATGGCCAGCAGATCCGGCACGTCCATGCCGCGGCGCTCGTCGCCCGATACGTCCAGCACCACTTGCCCCTGATGCAGCATGACGGTGCGGTCGCCCACGTCCAGCGCCTGGCGCATGCTGTGGGTCACCATCATCGTGGTGAGCTGGCTTTCGGCGACGATGCGGGCGGTCAGCTGCAGCACGAAGTCCGCGGTGCGCGGGTCCAGCGCCGCGGTGTGCTCGTCCAGCAGCAGGATGCGCGAAGGCTGCAAGGCCGCCATCAGCAGGCTGACCGCCTGGCGCTGGCCGCCCGACAGCAGGCCGATGCGGTCGGTCAGGCGGTTTTCCAGCCCCAGGCCCAGCGTGGCCAGGCGCTCGCGGAAGCCTTCCTTCATGGAGGCCTTGACCGCACGGCTGTAGCCGCGGCGCGCGCCGCGCATCTGCGCCAGCGCCATGTTCTCTTCGATGGTCAGGTCTTCGCAGGTGCCGGCCATGGGGTCCTGGAACACGCGGGCCACGCGGCCCGCGCGCGCCCACACAGGCTGGCGCGTGACGTCGACGCCGTTGATGTCGATGCGGCCGGAGTCGACCGGCAGGTCGCCCGAGACTGCATTCAGAAAGGTGGACTTGCCGGCGCCGTTGGAGCCGATGACGGTCACGAACTGGCCCGACGGGATCTCCAGCGACAGGCCGCGCAAGGCGCGCGTCTCGATGGGCGTGCCGGCGTTGAACGTGATCTTGAGGTCTTTTGCGGACAACATATTCAGCTCCCCTTCTTGCCGAGGAGGCGGCGCTTGAGCATGGGAATGACCAGGGCGAACGTGACCAGCACCGCGGTGACGAGGTTCAGGTCTTGCGCCTTCAGGCCGATGAAATCGCTGTTCAGCGCCAGCGCGATGAAGAAGCGGTAGACGATGGCGCCGATGATGACGGCCAGCGTGGCCAGCACCAGCTTGCGCGACGGCAGGATGCTTTCGCCCACGATTACGGCGGCCAGGCCGATCACGATGGTGCCGATGCCCATCGAAATGTCCGAACCGCCCTGGGTCTGGGCGAACAGCGCGCCCGCCAGCGCGACCAGCGCGTTGGACAGCGCCATGCCGCCCAGGATCATGCGGCCGGTGTTGACGCCCTGGGCGCGGGCCATGCGGCCGTTGGAGCCGGTGGCGCGCACCGCCAGGCCGGTCTGCGTGGCGAAGAACCAGTCCAGCGCCAGCTTGGCCAGGATCACGATGACGATCAGGATCAACGGACGGGCGACGTAGTCCGACAGCCATTCAGGCTGCAGGATGGTGAAGACGGTGGGTTCGGTGATCAGCGGAACGTTGGGCTTGCCCATGATGCGCAGGTTGACCGAGTACAGCGCGATCATCATCAGGATGCTGGCCAGCAGATCCATGATCTTGAGCTTGACGTTGAGCCAGCCGGTGACCAGCCCGGCCGCGGCGCCAGCGATCGTCGCGATGACGGTGGCCAGGAACGGGTCGGTGCCCGAGGCGATCAGCGTCGCACAGACCGCGCCGCCCAACGGGAAGCTGCCGTCAACGGTCAGGTCCGGGAAGCGCAACAGGCGGAACGAGATATACACGCCCAGAGCCACCAGGCTGAAGATCAGGCCGATCTCCAACGCACCTAACAACGAGAACAATGACATGGGTCAAATCCAATCAGTGAGAAGCGGGCATATTAAGAACTTGCACGAAGGCAAGAAACGAGCATATTAAAGAGTTGCCGCGTCGGATATCTTGCGTTTCGGGGTCAGTTTTACCCCAGCTTTCGCAAGAAACGTTTCCCCGCAGGGGATTTTCTCCGGTTTCCTGCCAAAGCCCTCCCGTGCCGGACGGCCAGGCCGCCAGCATGAGTCTGCAGGACCATTCAGGGAGCAAAAACGCCGGGCGGGCACAACGCCGTAAGGCGGGCCGCCGGCCATTCAAGACCAGCACATTGCGCCGGGCCGCGAGCATCTTGTGAATGCTGCCGCCCTGAAGACCATGGGGTAAGGCAAGACACCAGAACATAAAACAAGCCCCGCTCATGCCGGATAGGCATGGCGGGGCGGGTACGGCTGACTATTACTTCACGACCACCGCGGCCGACTTGATGATCGCATCGGACAGGGTCACGCCCTGCTTGGCGGCGGCGCCCGGGTTCACGTAGAGCTCGAGCTTGGAGATGGTTTCCGAGGGAATGGCGCCAGGCTTCTCGCCCTTCAGGATGCGCACCACCACCTTGCCCGTCTGCACGCCCAGGTCGCGGTAGTTGATGCCCAGGGCGGCGATGCCGCCGCGCTTGACGCTGTCGGTGTCGGACGCGATCAGCGGGATCTTGGCGTCGTTGCCGACCTTGACCAGCGACTCGTAGGCCGACACGACGTTGTTGTCGGTATTGGTGTAGATGACGTCGACCTTGCCGATCAGGCTGCGGGCCGCGGATGCCACGTCCACCGAGCGCGGCGCGGCCGCTTCAACCAGGCTCATGCCCGACTTCGGCAGGATTTCCTGCAGCTTCTTCACGACCACGACCGAGTTGGCCTCGCCCGGGTTGTAGACGATGCCCACGCGCTTGGCGTTGGGGACGATTTTCTTGATCAGTTCGACCTGCTTGTCCAGGGCCAGCAGATCCGACACGCCGGTCACGTTGGTGCCCGAGGCGTCCATGCTGGAGACCAGCTGGGCGGCGACGGGATCGGTCACGGCGGAATACACCACCGGCACGTCCTTGGTGGCGGCGACGACGGCCTGGGCCGACGGCGTGGCGATCGCGACGATGGCGTCAGGCTTGTCGCCGACGAACTTGCGCGCGATCTGGGCGGCGGTGCCGTTGTTGCCTTGGGCGCTCTGGTATTGCCACTTCAGGTTCTTGCCCGGTTCATAGCCGGCTTGCTTGAGGGCGTCCTGCACACCGTCGCGCACGGCGTCCAGCGCCGGATGCTCGACGATGGCGGTGACCGCCACGGATTTCTGCTGCGCGGACACAGGCGCGGCGATAGCCATCGCCAGCGCCATGGCGCCAACCGTCAGAAAATGTTTTTTTCCGATCAGCATAGATAAGCTCCTTGAACCCTTGTTTTTGCTCATTATTACGGCGCCGCTGGCGGCTCCCCGCCGGCCGGACTAGCCATAAAGCCGTATAGTCTAACTTGCCGCCCACCCAAAGCGTTTCGGGGGAATCCCTGAAATGGTGCATGCCGCAATCGCATGCCCCGTAACTGGGCGCAGCGGCGTCAATATACTGAAAAGCCCGGAATCGCATCGGCCGGAACAGCAAAAACCGGACGTCTTCCGCGCCGCCAACCGCAGCATCCAGAGGCCTCACCATGATCAAACGCGCATTGGGCCGTTCCGGCCTGCAGATTCCTCCCCTCACCTTCGGCGGCAACGTCTTCGGCTGGACCGTGGACGAAGCCGGCACGTACTCGCTGCTGGACGCGCTGGTGGACGCCGGCCTGAACTTCATCGACACGGCGGATGTGTATTCGCGCTGGGTTCCGGGCAATCAGGGCGGCGAATCCGAGACCCTGATCGGCAAATGGCTAAAGCGCTCGGGCAAGCGCGACCGCGTGCTGATCGCCACCAAGGTCGGCATGGAAATGGGGCCCGACGCCAAGGGCCTGGCACCGGCCTACATCCGCCGCTCGCTGGAAGCCTCGCTGGCCCGGCTGCAGACAGACCACATCGACCTCTACCAGTCGCACCAGGACGATCCCGACACGCCGCTGACCGACACCCTGGCCGAATACGCGAAGCACATCGAGTCCGGCAAGGTGCGCGCCATCGGCGCCTCCAACTACACCGCGGTGCGGCTGTCCGAAGCGCTGATCGCGAGCGAACGGCACAGCCTGCCGCGCTACGAGAGCATCCAGCCGGAATACAACCTGTACCGCCGCGAACCCTTCGAGTCCGGGCTGCAGAGCCTGGTGAAGACGCAGCAGATGGGCACCATCAACTATTACGCCCTGGCCAGCGGATTCCTCAGCGGCAAGTACCGCAGTCCCGCGGACGCGGGCAAGAGCCCGCGCGGACGCAAGATCGTCGACACTTATCTCAACGACCGCGGCTACCGCATCCTGAAAGCGCTGGACGAAGTGTCCGAGGACGCCGGCTGCACGCCCGCCCAGGCCGCGCTGGCCTGGCAGATCGCGCAGCCCGGCATCACCTCGCCCATCGTCAGCGCGACCTCGCTCGAACAACTGGACGAACTGGTCAAGGCGGCCAGCCTGACGCTGACGCATGATCAGCTGGCCAAGCTGAGCCAGGCGAGTGAATGGCGGTGAGGGAAGGCGCGCGCCACGTGGCGCACGCCTGACTCGCGGCCATCAATCCAGCTTCACCCCCGAATCCTTCACCACCTTGGCCCAACGCCCAACCTCGCTATCGACGAACTTGCCGAACTCAGGCCCGGTCAGCGTAGGCACCGCCGAACCGTTGCCCGCCCAGGTTTCCTTGATCTTCGGCGCATTCAGGGCCTTGGTGATCTCGGCGCTCATCTTGTCCACCGCTTCCTTGGGCGTGCCCGCGGGCGCCCAGATCGCGTACCAGGTCGACACCACGTAGTTCGGCACGCCAGCCTCGGCAGCAGTGGGCACGTCGGGCAGCGATTGCGAGCGTTCGGTGGCGGCCACGGCCAAAGGCTTGATCGTGCCGGAACGGATATGGCCGGCGGACGAACCGAGGCCGTCGAACGCCAGGTCCACCTGTCCGCCGATCAGGGCCGACAGCATGGGTCCCGCGCCCTGATAGGGCACGTCCACCAGCTTGATGCCCGTCTGCATGGCGAACAGCTCGCCGGCCAGGTGGTGCGTGCTGCCCTTGCCCGCGGTGCCGAAGTTGATTTCCCCCGGGCGCTTCTTGGCGTAGTCGATCAGTTCCTGGACCGTCTTCACCGGCAGCTTGGCCGGATTGATGACGATGACCTGCGGCGGCTGCGCAACCAGCGCGACCGGCACGAAGTCCTTCTGGATGTCGTAATTCAGGTTCTTGTACAGCGAGGGGGCCAGCGCATGGTGCGCGCCGCCCATGAAGAAGGTGTAGCCGTCGGGCCTGGCCTTGGCCGCGACGCCCGCGCCCACGGTTCCGCCCGCCCCGCCCTTGTTGTCGATGACCACGGGCTGGCCCAGCTGCGTGGTCAGTTGCTGGGCCAGCGGACGGGCAAAGGTGTCCGTGCCGCCGCCGGCGGGGAACGGGACGATCAGCGTGATCGGGCGTTCGGGCCATTGCGCGGCGGCGACGCCGCCGAAACCCAGGGCGGCCACGGCGAATACGGCCGCGGCGGTGGTGCGATATTTCATATTGTCTCCTCTTGCTGCAGCATGGGGACGGCGCGGTTATGTGCGTCTCGTCTCTTGAAGTTCTTGTAGGGAATGGGCTGCTGGGACCTGCATGTTTTTGGGGGGATAGTCTCCTGAATGGGGGCCGGCGCGGCGCGCCCGGCCGGAAAGACCGCTTCCCGACGGGAAGCGGTCCTGGCGAATGTCAGAGCGCCTTGTAGGTTTCGCGCAGCACGTTCTTCTGCACCTTGCCCATCGTGTTGCGCGGCAGTTCGCCGATGATGTGCACGCGCTTGGGCACCTTGAAATTGGCGATGCGCGATTTCAGTTCCGCCTGCATCGCATCCGCGTCCAGCGCCGCGCCGTCCTTGGGCACCACCACCGCCACCACGGCCTCGCCGAAGTCGGCATGCGGCACGCCGATGACCGCCGATTCGGCCACGCCGGGCATGTCGTCGATCAGCGTTTCGATTTCCTTGGGGTACACGTTGAAGCCGCCGGAAATGATCAGGTCCTTGCTGCGGCCCACGATGGACAGGTAGTCGGCGGGTACGTCGCGCCCGGCGGACTCGCCGCCCCAGCGGCCCACGTCGCCGGTCTTGAACCAGCCGTCGGCGGTGAATTCCTCGGCGGTCTTTTCCGGCATGCGCCAGTAGCCCGAGAACACGTTCGGCCCGCGCACCTGCACGTTGCCGATCTCGCCGGGCGCGAGCGCGATGCCGGCATCGTCGACCACGCGTACCTGCACTTGCGGCAGGGCGCGGCCCACGGTGCCCGCGAGGCGTTCGCCCAGCTTGGCGTCATAGGGGTTGGAGGTAAGCATGACCGTCTCGCTCATGCCGTAGCGTTCCAGGATGGCGTGGCCGCTGCGCTTCTGGAAGTCCGAGAAGGTTTCGGCCAGCAAAGGCGCCGAGCCCGAGATGAAGAGACGCATGTTGGCGCAGACGCTACGGTCAAAGCGCGGGTCGGCCAGCAGACGCACGTAGTACGTCGGCACGCCCATCATTACGGTGCTCTGCGGCAGGTAGCGCAGGGCCTGGTCGACGTCGAGCTTGGGCAGCCAGATCATCCTGGCCCCAGCCAGCAAGGCGCCGTGCGAGGCCACGAACAGGCCATGCACGTGGAAGATCGGCAGCATGTGCAACAGCACGTCGTCCGAGCGCCAGCCCCAGTAGTCGTGCAGCACGCGGGCGTTGGCGGCGAGGTTGCCATGCGACAGCATTGCGCCCTTGCTGCGCCCGGTGGTGCCGGAGGTGTACAAGATGGCGGCCAGGTCGTCGGGCTTGCGCGCCACGGTCTTGAAGGTCTGAGACAGGCCGCCGGCGGCATCCAGCAGCGTGCCGCTACGGTCCTCGTCCAGCGTGTACACATGCGCGGTGCCAGCCTTGTCTGCCGCGCGCTGCACCCAGTCCAGGTTCTTGCTGGCGCAAACCACCACGGCCGGCTCCGCGTTGCCCAGGAAGTACTCGATTTCCGATTCGCGGTAGGCGGTATTCAGCGGCAGGTAGACCAGGCCGGCGCGCAAGGTGGCCAGGTACAGCAGCAGCGCTTCGGGCGACTTTTCGACCTGCACCGCCACGCGCGAACCCGCCGGCAGCCGCAACGAGGTCAGCAGGTTGGCCAGGCACGCGGTGGCGCGATCGATGTCGTCCCAGGTGTATTGCAGGTCGGGCGTTTCCAGCGCGACTTTGCTGCGGTCTTTGGGAAAGCCGCCTTGCAGGACAGCATATAGATTAGCGTTGCTCACCTTGTCTAGTCTCCGGAAAAGGAAGGGTCCACGCCGGCCAGGAAAGCGCGCACGCCCTCCTTGTGGTCCCGGCTGTCGGCGTACGAGAAATAATCCTGGTATTCGTCTTCGGTCAAGGCGCCGCCCGCGGCGAGCCTGCGCGACAGGCGCTTGTTGATGCGGGCCGCCAGCGGCGCGCCCGCCGCGATGCGCTCGGCGCTGCGTTTGGCCGCGTCGGCCACCTGATCGTCGGCAACGATGCGCGTCAACAAGCCCAGTTCGCGAGCCTCGGCGGCGCCGAACACGCGGCCTTCGAGCAGTATCGCCAGGGTGGCGGCGCGTCCGACCAAGGCCAGCAGGCCGCTCATTTCGTCAGGCGCCATGGGAAATCCCAGGCGGTTGATCGGCACGCCGAAACGCGCGGATTCTCCAGCGATCCGCAGATCGCACTGGCTGGCTATTTCCAGGCCGCCGCCCACGCACACGCCTTCGATCTGCGCCACCACGGGCTGCGGGCACAAGGCCACCGCCTGCAAGGCAGGCGCCAGTACCTCGCGGTGGTAGCGCTGCACGCCGGCCATGTCGCCGCGCTGCGCGGGGAATTCGCGGATGTCGGCGCCGGCGGCGAAATTGCCGCCCTCGCCGCGCACGATCACGCAGCGCACCGCGTCGTCCTGCGCGATGCGGCCGAACACGTCCCGCAGTTCATGCCACATGCCCACGGTGATCGCATTCAGGCGCCCCGGGTGCGATAGCGTCACCCGGGCCAGATCGCCCTCGCGTTCCAGCAGCACGCGGCCGGCCACGTTGTCCGTCATGTCTCCTGCCCTCTTTCTTATGTTGTTGCGCCGCGCGCGGCGTTTATCCCACGCGTCCCACGCCGCGGCTGACCTGGGGCTTGCCCTCGCCCAGCAGGGCCAGGTTGTCGTCCAGCTCGTCAAGGTCGTAAAGGTAGTTCACCATCAGGCCGCAGGACTGCTTGAGCCCCTTGGGCGAGGTATCGGCGGCCCAGTTGAGCCGCTCGATGCGCGCGCCGTTGCCCAGATGGAAGCGCGCCACCGCGTCCACCGGCATGCCGTTCTTCATGGACTGCAGGTAATTGGCCGTCAGGCGGAAACCCGCGCGCTTGACCACGTCCGCGGCCTTGCCCTGGGCCGCCTTGGCCAGGCGCGCAACCCAGCGCCGGCCGTCGGGCACGCCCTCGCGCTTGCGCGACTTGGCGCGCACCTTGTCCTCGCGCACGATGGCCTCTACCGCCTCGGCGTCCAGCTTGGCCAGCCAGTCGGCGAAGCCCGGGATGGGCGACAGCGTGGCGAAGGACTTCAGCTTGGGCAGCTCATGCAGCAGCTGCTCCACCACGCGCTTGAGCAGGAAGTTGCCGAAGCTGATGCCCTTCAGGCCGGGCTGCGTGTTGGAGATGGAATAGAAGATGGCCCAGCGCGCCTTGTCCAGATCCTGCGGCGGCAAGGTGCTGTCCAGCAGCACCTGCACGTTGTCGGCCATCTGGCTGGCGAAGGCCACTTCCACGAAGATGAGCGGCACGCCCGGCATCTGCGGATGGAAATAGGCGTAGCAGCGGCGGTCCGGCGAAACGCGGCGGCGCAAGTCGTCCCAGGAGGTGATCTCGTGCACGGCTTCGTAGAGAATCAGCTTCTCCAGCAGCGACGCCGGCGAATCCCAGGTCAGCGGCCGCAGCTCCAAGAGGCCCACGTCGAACCAGGCGGACAGCAGGCCTTCCAGGTCCTTGTCCAGCATCTGGATGCCCGCCACCTGCTTGCGCCAGCGCAGCATGTCCGCGCGCAGCTCGACCAGGAAGCGCAGGCCCTGGGGCTGCGCATTGAAACGCTTGAAGAGGCGCACGCCCTCGCCGCCTTCGCCAGCGTAGCTGCCGCGCGCCTGCGCCAGCGCGGTCAACATCAGCCGGCGGTCCTTGCCGTCCGCGGCGCTGTACTGCTCGCACCAGCGGCGGGCCAGCTTGTTGGCGGCCACGTCGGTCAGGCGCGCCTCGAACAGCCGCCGTATTTCGGATTCGCTGGGCAGTCGGCCGCGTTCCCACAGCTTGCCCAGGCGGGACATCAGACCCGCGCTTTCAGCAACGGCCGCCGCATCGACGGTATCGGCCTCGGGCTCAGGCGTGCGTGCGCCGCGCGCGGGCGCGAGATTGGCGGGTGCGGACATGGGCGGGCTCCTCGATGACGATGGGATCGGACGGCGCCGCGTCGGCGGCATCCGCATGGCTCAATGCGCGCAGCGCTTCCAGCTGCCGCATCAGGTGGTTGTGCGCGAGCGCCTGCGCGGCCTCGCTGTCGTGCGCCTTGAGCGCGTCGAATATGGCCAGGTGCTCGGCGCAGGACTGCTGGATGCGGCCGGGGTGCGACAGGCTGCGGTGGCGCGACAGGCTCAGCACCTTGCGCAGATTGCCCACCATGTCCGACAGCCATTGGTTGCCGGCCAGAGCCTGCACTGCTTCGTGGATCAGGTAGTTGGTCTTGTAATAGGCGTCGATGCGGCCGGCCTGGGCATGGCCCGCCAGCGCCGCGTGCAGGGGTTCCAGCTCGGCGAGTTGGGCATCGCTGGCCTTGCGCGCGGCCTCGAAGGCGCAGCGCCCTTCCAGCATGGCCATCAGCGGAAAGATGTCTTCCAGGTCTTGCGCCGAGAGCTCATTGACGAAACAGCCGCGGCGCGGCTCCAACCGCACCAGCCCTTCGGTGGCCAGCACCTTGAGCGCCTCGCGCAAGGGGGTGCGGGAGATGCCCAGCTCGCCCGCCAGGCGCAATTCGTCGATCCATTCGCCGTTGCGCAGGGAACGCGCGTGGATCATGCCGCGCAGGCGGTCCGCGACTTCCAGGTAGAGGGCTTGCCGGACGATGGGTAGGGTCATGGTTCAGCGGCCGGGACTGCACCGTAATTCATAATTATGAATAAGGCCATGATAGAGCCGGATGCGGGAAAAAGGAAACCCCTTGCGCGTCGGTGGCTACCCTAAGAGAAAAAAGGCCCCCGCCGTGCGGAGGCCCTGCGATCTGTCCCCGGAGAAATTGAGAGGGACGTCAGAAGTGCAGCACCCCGTCGACCGCGTGGCGGGTCAGCGAACGGGCCCAGCGGCGCGCCGGCAAGCCGTATTTGGCCTCCACCACCTCGGCCCGCGCCAGCAACTCGGCGGGAGTGACTTCCAGGCGCGGGCCGGAGAACGCCAGCACGATCTGGTTGCCCGCCTCGACCTCGGGCAGCAGCACGATGCGGTCGTCGAAGGCCTTGGACAGGTTGTCGATGTTCTTGCCGAAGCTCTCGTGGCGGCCGAACAGGTTCACGGCCAGCACGCCGACCTCGCCCAGCACGCGGCGGCAGTCGCGGTAAAACTTGACGCTGTCGCGCACCGGCCCCTCGGCCATGGCGTCGTACAAGTCCACCATCAACACCGGGCAGCGCCCCGCGTTGAGCGGATCGGCCACCCAGGCGCCGGCGTCGGCGTGTTCGACTTCGAGGCGGTTCGCGCCGGGCAGGCGGAAGAACATATGGCAGGCCGCCGTCACGCGCGGATTCCATTCCACCGCCAGCAAGGGGCTGCGCGTGTGCTTCACGCAATAACGCGCCAGCGAGCCGGCGCCCAGCCCGAGCATGCCGATGGCTTCGTCCTTGGGCGGCTCCAGGAACAGCAGCCAGGCCATCATCTGGGCGGTGTATTCAAGCACCAGCTCCGACGGGTTCTTGATGCGCATGGCGCCCTGGACCCAGACGGTGTTGAAGTGCAGATAGCGGACGCCGTCCACCTCGGACAGGGTCGGCTGGTCCAGCTCGGAAGGAAAGTTCGATTTGTGCATGGCGGCGATTGTAGGTCGGACGCCGCCTCTGCGTCAGGCGGCCAGCCGGCCGTCCCCGCTCTCCCAGATGCGTTCCAGCAGTTCCGCCCGGGACGTTTCGGCTTGCAGGCTGGCCGCCAGACGCAGCACCCGCTTCAGGTAGAGGTGCGCGTCGCACTCCCAGGTGACGCCCAACGCGCCATGGACCTGGATGGCGTTCTGCGCCGCGCGCCTGCCCGCCTCCACCGCAAGCAATGGCGCGAACAGGCTGTCGCGTTCCGCCGAGGCCGCGCCCGCGTCATGCGCCGCAACCGCCGCCACTCCCGCCAGCCTGGCGTCGTCCAGGGCCATCCAGTCTTCCGCCAGCCGATGCTTGATCGCCTGGTTGACACCGATGGCACGGTCGAATTGGCGGCGTTCGCGCGCATGGGCCGCCGCCATGTCCAGCGCGGCCGAGGCCGCGCCCAGCAGTTCGGCCGAACGCAACAGGCGCAGGCGGGTGCGCAGCCGCTCCCAGGTTCCCGCCTCGACCTCCAGATCGACGCTGTCCAGCACTTGCGGGCGGGCCACGCGCGCCACCGGCATGGTGGGATCCAGCCGCGCCTCGCCGGACGCGGGCGCCAGCGCCTCCAGGCGCAGGGCGGTGGCGTTCAAGCGCCGCACGGCCAGGGCGCGCACGCCCTCACCCGCGCCTTCGATGAAGACCGATCCGTCGGGGCGGACGGCGGCGTCGGCAAAGTAGGTATCGCCCGTCATCACGGGGAAGGCCCATTGCGCGGCCGGCCCCGCCGCGCACAGGGTCGGCAGTACCGCCATGTTGGCCGCCAGCGGCAGGCTCAACAGGTGCCGCCCGGCGGCTTCGGCCACGATCCAGGCTTCGCGCATGCCCAGCCCCAGCCCGTCCTGCCCGGCCGGCGCCAACAGCGCCGGCCAGCCCTGGGCGGCGATCTCGCGCCATTGCGCCAGACGCGCTTCATAGGGTTTGCCGGCCGCGGCGCGGGCCGCGGCCGGCGGATGGCGGTCGGCCAGAAAACGCCGGGCCGCGTCATCCAGCATGCGCTGGTCTTCGGTCGGATGCAGATCCATGAGGTTCAAGCCTTGGGCAGGCCGAGCATCTGCTCGGCAATGATATTGCGCTGGATTTCGGAGGTGCCGGCCAATATGGTTTCGGCGCGCGACCACAGGTAGGCGTGCGTCAGTTCGGCGGCATGCGCGTCGCTCGCGTCGTCCGCCAGGCAGGCATCCTCGCCCAGCAGTTGCAGCGACAGTTCCAGCAGCCGCTGATGCGCCTCGCTCCAATGGATCTTGGTGGACGACCCCTCCGGCCCCGGCGGATCGCCGCGCATCGCGCCCGCCAGCGCGCGCTGCGACTTCAACGCCAGCACGTGGCTGTCGGCCGCAAGCCGCGCCCACTGATGGCGCACCGCGGCCGAAGACGCCGGCACGTGGCCGTAGGCATCGGCGCGCAACGCCAGTTCGCGCACCTGGCGCAGTTCCTGCGCGAAGCGCACCAGCCGCGGGATGAAGTAGGTGCCGCGCTCGAAGCTGGCCGCGGCCATGGCGATCTTCCAGCCCTGGTTCGGCGCGCCCAAGAGGCAGTCTTCAGGCACGAACACATCCTCGAAGAACACCTCGCAGAATTCGGCCTCGCCCGTGATCTGCCGGATGGGCTCGACCCGCACGCCCGCGCTGCGCATGTCGACCAGCAGGAAGCTCAGCCCCTTGTGCTTGGGCGCCTGCGCATCGGTGCGCGCCAGCACGAAGCACCACTGCGCACGGTCGGCGAACGAGGTCCAGATCTTGTGGCCGTTCAAGCGATAGCCGCCCGGCGCAGCCTCCGCCCGCGTGCGCACCGCCGCCAGGTCGGAACCTGCGCCCGGTTCCGAATAACCCTGGCACCAGACCTCGCGGTTCGACAGGATGCCGGGCAGAAAGCGGCGCTTCTGCGCCTCGGTGCCGAAATGCAGCAGGGTCGGCGCCAGGATGCCGTGCCCGATCAGGTTCACGCCCAGCGGCGCGCCGCAGCGCGCGTGCTCTTCGTGGAACACCGCCTGCCGCGACAGCGGCAGGGCGCGCCCCCCGTGCTCCTTGGGCCAGCCCAAACCGGACCAGCCGTTGGCGCACAGGGTGTCTTCCCATGCCCGCCGGAAATCGAGGCTGCGCGGCTCGGCCCCGCCCGGCCAGTCCTTGACGAAACCGGCGTAGGCCGCTGCCAGCCAGCCGCGCAGGTCCAGGCGGAACGCCTCGTCTTCCCGCGCGGCGTTTTCCAACTGCGTCATGCCATTACTCCAGGCGGATGTTCGAATCGCGCGCGACCTTGGCCCAGGTGGTCACGTCCTGGCGGATGAAAGCGGCGAAGGTCTTGGGGTCGCTGCCGATGATGTCCAGCCCCAGGCCCGTGAACTGCGCCTTGACGTCGGGCTGTTGCAGGATCTGCGCCAGGTTGCTGTAGATCTTGTCCACCACCGGCTGCGGCGTGCGCGCCGGCGCCACCAGGCCCAGCCAGGGCATGGCCGAATAGCCCGGCAGGCCCGAAGCCGCGACGGTCGGCAGGTCCGGCACCGAGGCCGAGGGCTGGGCGGTGGTCACGGCCAGCACGCGCAGCTTGCCGTCCTTGACGAAGGGGCCGGACGAGGCCCAGGCGTCGAACATGACCTGCAGGCGGCCCGCCACCAGATCGTTGAGCGCCGGCGCGCTGCCCTTGTACGGGATATGCGTCATCTGCACGCCCGCCATGCTGTTGAAGAGTTCGGCCTCCAGGTGGGTCGAACTGCCCGTTCCGACCGAGCCGTAGCTGACCTTGCCCGGATTCGCCTTCAGGTAGGCGATCAGCTCGCCCACGTTCTTGGCCGGCACCGAGGGATGGACTTCCAGCACGTGCACCACCGAGGCCACCTGGCTGATGGGCGCGAAGTCCTTGATCGGGTCGTAGTTCACCTTGGCGTAGATGCTGGGCGCGATGCCCAGCGACGACGCCGCCATCAGCAAGGTATAGCCGTCGGGCTCGGCGCGCGAGACGTAGTCGGACGCGATCATGGTGCCGCCGCCCGGCTTGTTTTCCACGATTACCGGCTGGCCCAGCTTGCCGCTGAGCTTTTCCGCCAGCAGGCGGCTCATGATGTCGGTCGCGCCGCCTGGCGAGAACGGCACCACGATGCGTATCGGGCGGTTGGGATAGCTGTCCTGGGCCATGGCCGGACCCGTGACGCCGATGCAAGCCAGCGCGACGCCGGCCAATAGTCTCTTCATCATGCTTGTCTCCTCCTGGGATGGATTGCGCACTAGGCGCTACGGGTTGCGGGCAGGATCAGCGCGTCCAGTACCGCCACGCCCTGTCCCGCCTCTTTGATCAGCAATGGATTGACTTCGATTTCCGCCACATGCGCGGGCGCGGCAAGCAAGGCATTGCCCACGGCCACGATGCTGCGGCACGCGGCCGCCACATCGGCCCGGGGCTTGCCGCGATAACCGTCCAACAACGCGTAGGCCTTGAGCTCCTGCAGCATTTGCAGCGCAATGTCCTCGTCCACCGGCAGCAGGCGATGGCTGGTGTCCTGGTACAGCTCGGTCAGCACGCCGCCCAGCCCCACGGTCAGCACCGGGCCGAAGACAGGATCGCGCGTGGCGCCGACGATGATCTCGGCCACGCCGCGTTCCATCTTCTGCACCATCACGCCATCGATGCGCGCCCCCGGCTGCGCCGCGGCCGCCGCCCGCGTCACCTCGCCGTACGCGCGACGCACCGCGTCGTCGTCGGCCAGGTTCAGCGCCACGCCACCCGCCTCGGTCTTGTGCGCGATGTCGGCGCTCAGTACCTTCAAGGCCACCGGATATCCGGCCGCCCGCGCCTGCGCCACGGCTTCATCCGCGTTCGCGGCCACGTTGACCCGCGCTTGCAGCAGTCCGAAAGCAGCCACGTATCCGCGCGCATCCGCTTCATTGCAGGGCAAGGCCGGCACCGCTGGCGCGTCCAGTTGGGGCGCCGCCGCGATGCGCTTGACGCCGCGCGCCTCGCACCACAGCAGGTAAGGCGCCAGGGCCGCGACGGCGAGACCCAAGTCCTCGAACACGGCCACCTCGGCATCGCGCAAGGCTGCGCGGCTCTGGGCCAGGCCGGTGTCGATGGCGACAAACAGGCGCTGGTGCCGGCGCGACACGTCCGTCAGCGCGTCGGCCATGCGGTCCAGCATGTAGCCGGGCGCATAGACGACGACGGCGTCGATCGCATCGGTGGTGGCCAGCGCTTCCAGCACGGTGTGCACGAACGCGGGATCGTTGACCACGTTGCCGGTCACGTCCACCGGATTGCCGACCATGCCGTAGTCGGGAATCCCGCCGCGCAGCACCGCCTGCAGTTCCGGCGGCAGATCGGGCAGGTCCAGCCCCGCGCCGATGAACTTGTCCGCCAGGATCGCGCCCAGCGCGCCCGACATGGTCAGCACCGCGACGCGCTTGCCCGCCGTGCGGTGGCGCAGCGTGGCCAGGCTGGCCAGATGCGCCATCTGCGCGAAATCGGTGGCCTCGATCACATTCAATTGGCGGAAGGCCGCCCCGTACACGCGCCGGTCCCCGGCCAGCGCCGAGGTATGCGACTGCACCGCCTGCGCGCCCTTGTCCGTGGTGCCGGCCTTCAGCGCAATCAGCAGCTTGCCCTGGCGCTCCAGCTCGCGGCAGGCGCGCTTGAAGCGGTCGCCGTCGCGCAGCTGCTCGATGTAGCCCAGCACGATTTCCGTCTGCGGATCCGCCGCCAGGTATTCCAGGTACTGCGAGAAATCCAGGCAGGCTTCGTTGCCGGTATTGATGAAATGCGAGAACGGCAGGTCCAGCCGGCGCGCGATCGCGTACACCGCCGCGCACACGTTGCCGCTCTGCGTCAGCAGGCTGACCTTGCCCGGCCCCGTCTGCGCCGGCGCGGTCTTGAAGACCGAGGCGAACGCCGTGTAGGCCTGCGTGTTCAGATTGGCGAAGCCCATGCAGTTCGGACCGGCCACGGCCATGCCGCTTTCCGCCACGAATGCCTCCAGCTCGTCCTGCAGGCGCGCGCCCTCGCCGCCCGCTTCGGCAAATCCCGCCGCATAGACGATGGCGGCGCGTACGCCCTTTGCGTGGCAACGGCGCAGCATGGGCGTGACGTCCGCGGCCGCGATGGCCAGCACCGCCAGGTCCACGGGCTCGGGCAGGGACTCGATGTCCGGCCAGCAGCGGCGGCCGAACACTTCCTGGTACTTGGGATTCACGGGATAGATGCCGCCCGCGTAGCCGAAGCGCGTCAGCAGGTCCAGCGGCATGCCGCCGATGCGTCCGGCGTCGGCGCTGGCGCCGATCATCGCGATGGAGCGCGGGTTGAGCAAAGGGTCCAGAGAGAGGGTCATGCGGCTTCACCCTTCTTGTTGCGCTGGATGGCCTGGGCCAAGCCGCGGTCGCGCACGGCCTGGAACTCTTCGCTCATGTGCGACAGCTGGTGCGTATCGAAATGCGCCGACAGGGCGGTGCGGAAACCCTGCGCGTCCGCGGTACGGTTCAACGAGCGCTTGATAAGGCGCAGGCCGAAAGGCGGCGCCTGGGCGATGCGCTGCGCCAGCGCCAGGGTCGCGGCGTCCAGCTCGGACTCGGGCACCACGCGGTTCACCATGCCGATGCGCAGCGCTTCCTGCGCATCCACCTTTTCGCCGGTGTAGAGCATTTCCTTCGCCTTGCGCAGCCCCATGACCCAGGGATGGATCAAGACCTCGGTGGCGGCGGCCGCCAACGTGTGACCGACGGGATCGGAAAAGTACGCCGTGTCGGAACACACCACCAGATCGCACATGTTCGCAATCATGAAACCGCCCGCCACGCAGGCGCCCTGCACTTGCGCCACCGTCGGCTTGGGAAAGTCCCAGATGCGCATGCAATAACCGTAGTAGCGGCGCGACTCGTAATCCCAGCGCTCCTCCACCGTGAAATCGGCGCGCTTGGCCTGGGCTTCCTTCAGGTCATGGCCCGCGGAAAAGTGCGCGCCGCGGCCGGCCAGCACCACGACCCGCACCGAGTCGTCCTGTTCGGCGCGCGTCAACGCGTCATCCAGCTCGTCCAGCATTTGCTGGCTTTGGGCATTGCGCGCGGATTCGCGCGCCAGGCTGATGCGGCATACCGAGTCGTGCCGCTCGACGGCCAGGGTGGCGTATTCCATGGTCTCCTCATCCTTGTTCTGCCGCGCCTTAGAGGCGGCGCAGTCGACTGGATTGAATTAACGCACCTTGAATCCTAAAATACAAAATATTCGATCATTATTTCCCATATTATGAACAACAGCGGTTCTACAGGCGGTACCCAGAGCATGCGGCGCGCCCTGGGCCTGCTGCGCGTACTGGCGCAGCACCAGGAAGACGGCATAGACCTGCAGGGCGTCATGGCCGAGGCCGGGCTGGAACGCTCCACCGCGCACCGCCTGCTCAGCTGCCTGCTGGAAGAACAATTCGCCGAGCGCGACGTCAAGACCCGGCGCTACCGCCTGGGCGTGGATTCCATGCAATTGGGATTCGCGGCGCTGCGGCGCACGCCGCTCCTGGACGCGTTGCGTCCGTTCGCGCAAAAGCTCGCGCGCCTGTCGGGCGACACGGTATTCCTGGTGATACGCCAGGGCGACTACGCCCTGTGCCTGCTGCGCGAGGCTGGCTCATTCCCCGTCAAGGTATTCACCATCGACCAGGGGGAGCGGCGTCTTTTGGGCGTGGGCGCGGGCGGCCTGGCGCTGATGGCCGCCCTGTCCGACGAGGAAATCGCCGCGCTGTACGCGCGGCACTCCGCCGCCTACGCGCAGATCGGCGCATCCAGCGCCGGCTTGATGAAATCGGTCAGGCAGGCGCGCGCAGCGGGCTATTCGGAAATCGTGGACACCATCACGCCCGGCGTGTCGGGCGTGGGCGTGGCATTCCGGGTGTCGGAACTGACCTGGGTGGCATTCAGCTTCGGCGCGATCAGCAGCCGGCTGGACGCGCCGCGGCGGGCGCAGATGGGCGCGCTGCTGCGCGCCGAGTGCCAGGCGTGGGCCCAGGATTACCTGGAAAAATAAAGCCCCCTCGCGCAGCGAGGGGGCTGACTAGCGACTGGGCGCCCCAAGGCGCCCCCTGCCGCTTCAGATCCGTTCGAAGATGGCGGCAATGCCCTGGCCGCCGCCGATGCACATGGTGACCAGCGCATAGCGCCCGCCCACGCGCTGCAGTTCGTGCAGCGCCTTGACGGTGATGATCGCGCCGGTGGCGCCGATGGGGTGGCCCAGGCCGATGCCGCTGCCGTTGGGGTTCACCTTGGCCGGATCCAGCTTCAGCTCGCGCGACACGGCGCAGGCTTGCGCCGCGAACGCTTCGTTGGCTTCGATCACGTCCAGCTGGTCCACCGTCAGGCCGGCGCGCTTGAGCGCGGCCTGCGTGGCCGGCACCGGACCGATGCCCATGATGTTGGGGTCCACGCCCGCGTGGGCGTAGGCCACCAGGCGCGCCAGCGGCTTGACGCCGCGCTTGGCCGCGACCGAGGCGTTCATCAGCACCACGGCGCCCGCGCCGTCGTTCAGGCCCGAGGCGTTGCCCGCCGTGACCGTGCCGTTTTCCTTCTGGAACACCGGCTTCAAGCCCGCGAGGTTTTCTGCCGTGACGTCGCGGCGCACGTGTTCGTCAGTGTCGAACACCACTTCGCCCTTGCGCGACTTCATCACCACCGGCACGATCTGGTCGCGGAAGTAGCCCGCGTCGATGGCGGCCGCGGCGCGGCGATGCGATTCCGCCGCCACGGCGTCCTGGTCCTGGCGGCTGATGCCGAACTTGGCCGCCACGTTCTCGGCGGTGACGCCCATGTGCATGCGGCCGAACGGATCCGACAGCGCGCCGGTCATCATGTCCAGCATGACGCTGTCGCCCATGCGCGCGCCCCAGCGCTGCGCCGGCGCGATGTAGGGTGCGCGGCTCATGCTTTCAGCGCCTGCGCCGATGGCGATTTCGGCGTCACCCAGCATGATGGTCTGCGCGGCGGACACGATGGCCTGCAGGCCCGAACCGCAAAGGCGGTTGACGTTGAAAGCGGGGGTTTCCTTGGCGATGCCGGCGTTCATGGCCGCCACGCGCGACAGGTACATGTCGCGCGGCTCGGTGTTGATGACGTGGCCCACGGCGACGTGGCCGACCTCGTCGCCCTTGACGGCGGCGCGTTCCAGCGCGGCCTTGATGACGGTGGCGCCCAGGTCGCAGGGCGGCACGTCTTTCAGCGCGCCCCCGAAATCGCCGATGGCGGTACGGACTGCGGAAGCGACGATGACTTCATTCATGGTGTTTCCTCCTTGTAATGCGTTCCATCATACCGCCGCCGTCTTGTGCCCGGGGCATGCGCGGCCAGAACGCCCGATACCGAAGGGATAGCACCAATACCCCCATTGATACGAACTTCATATCATCCATGCCCAACGCCATCCGGAGCGCCCCCATGGATTTCCGTCATCTGCAGCAGTTCCTGGTCCTGGCCGAAACGCTGAATTTCCACCGCGCGGCCGAAAAACTGCACATGTCGCAGCCGCCCCTGTCCGTCTCGATACGCAAGCTCGAAGAGATGGTGGGCGTGCCGCTGTTCCTGCGCGGCCGCCAGGGCGTGAAACTCACCGAGGCGGGCCTGGCCGCGCTGGACGAGGCGCGCCGCGCCCTGTTCCACGCCGAGCAGTTCCGGCAGGCGGCGCGCGCCGGCGCCGCGGGCGAAGGCGGCACCGTGCGCATCGGTTTCGTGGGGTCGGCCACGCACGGCGTGCTGCCGCGCATTCTGCCGCAGTACCGGCAACGCTATCCCGGCGTCACCGTGGTGCTGCGCGAAGCCACTTCCATACGCATCATGCAGGAACTCGAAGAAGACACGCTGGAGATCGGCATCGTGCGCGTGCCGGTGGCGATGGGATCGAACGTGCGGCTCGCGCCGCTGACGACCGAGAACTTCGCGCTGGCCGTGCCCAAGACGCATCCGCTGGCGCGGCGCGGCCGCATCCGCCTGGCGGACCTGGCCGACGAAGCCTTCATCATGTACACCGCCACCGAGGCTGCCGGCCTGCGCATGGCCGCCATCAACGCCTGCCAGCTGCGCGGCTTCACGCCCCGCATCACGCAGGAAGCGGTGCAGGTACAGACGCTGCTCAGCCTGGTGGAAAGCGGCCTGGGCGTGGCCCTGGTGCCCGCGGGCGGGCGGCGCCTGCCCGGCACCAACGTCGTCTACAAGACGCTGGCCGATTTTCCCGCGGATGCAACGATCGGCATTTCGATGGCATGGAACCCCGCGACCGAACGCAGCGCCACGCGCAACCTGCGCGAAATGGCCAGCCAGGCGTTCCGGGACAAGAACGCGAAATAAGCGCGCCGCTTGCGGCAACACGGCCGCCAGGCTTAGGATGGAGCATGGGTTTTATCCTCACCAGCGATCCGGGAGCGCATCGTGAAGACAGTTGCTGAGATACTCAGGGAAAAAGCCAATCATTCCGTCGTGACGGTTTCGCCCGACGCGTCGGTTTTCGAAGCCGTCAAAATCATGGCGGAACGCAGCATCGGCGCCGTGGTGGTGGTCCAGGGCGACGCGGTGCTGGGCATGCTGACCGAGCGCGACTACGCCCGCAAGATCGTGCTGCAGGACCGCTCCTCGCGCACCACGAAAGTGCGCGACATCATGACCGATTCCGTCTATTACGTCAGCCGCGCGGACACGCGCGAACACTGCATGGCAATGATGACGGAGCGCCACTTCCGTCATCTGCCTGTCATCGAGGACGGCAAGCTGGTCGGCCTGCTTTCCATCGGCGACCTGGTCAAGGACGTGATGAGCGAACAGAAGTTCATCATCCACGAGCTCGAACGCTACATCACCGGCGAACGCGGCTGACGCCGCGCGGTCCATGCGACGGACTCGCGGCTAGCCCGCCGCGAGCGCCTTGAAGGCCGGCACGATCAAGCCCATGCCGGCCGCCAGCAACAGCACGAACACCATGCGCTTGACGGTCTTCATCGAGCCGGCCGTGCTGTAGCGGCGCGCCACCCAGGTGACGCCGATCACAATCGGCAAGGCCAGCAGGCTCAACCAGAACGACGAGGCCATGAAGGCCCCCTGCCCGGTCACGAGCGCCAGGCGCACGATCGCATTGAGCGAAAACAGAATCAGCAGGCTGTTGCGGATGGCGGCCAGCGGCAGGGGCTGGCGGTACAGGTGATAGACCATGGGCGGCCCCGCGCTGGAAAACAGTCCGCCGAGCACGCCCGAAATCGCGCCGAAGAACACGAACGAACCGCGCGAGGACACATGCGACAGCGGCTGCGCGCGGGCGATCAGCAGCACCGCGCAGCCCAGGATGGTGCAGCCCAACAGCAATTGCAGCAGCACGCCCATGGAGCCGCTGATCCAGGCCAGCGCGGCCACCCCCGCCCCCACGCCGACCAGGCTGCTGGCCATCGCGGGCCGCATCAGCGACCAGTTCACCTGCGGCTTGGCGCGCGCCAGCGTCACGGCCGCGTTCACCAGCGACAGCACGCTGACCACGTTGGCCACTTCGGACACGGAAGCCAGCTGGAACACGCCCGACAGGCCCAACAGCACCAGCCCGAAGGCGAAGCCCGTCATGGTCTGCGCATAGGTGGCGAGCGCCACGCAGGCGAGAAACAGCAAATATTGGGAAATGCTCATGCTAATGGGAGAGCCTGACCTGCCTCGGCTCTGCCCGGGGCGGCGCGTTGCGCGGCGCGGGAGCGGATCGACGGGGAACAGCGTTAGGGGTTTCGGATCGGTTTTTTCCGCCGGCGATCATAGCACCGGGACGCTCGGCCACACACTTTGTCACAACTGGATGCGCTCGTGCACCATGCCCGGCGCGCCCTGCCGCTATCCTTGCCGCCCTGTAAATCCCTTGCGCCTTGCTCCCGCCGCGCCATCCGCCGCGCCGTCTGGATACGGCGCGCTCGGCTGCGAGAATGACGCCCAAACAGACCACGATCAACACGGTGACGCTGACCTGCTCGACCTGCGGCAGCGCCCAATTCACCAAGCTGGACACCAACGAATACCGCTGCAGCCATTGCCACGCGGTCACGCTGGTCGAAGACAACGTCGCCCAGCGGCTGGAGAAGATCCTGCGCGGGATGCAGCAGCCGGCTCCCAAGCCGCAGCTCGGTCCGCGCGCCATCGCGGCGATCGCGGTCGCCGTCGCCGCCGTGTTCGTGGTCCCGCTGGTCGCCTCCATGCTCGGTTCCAAGCCGACCATCACGCGGCAACCGCCGGCGCCGCCTCCCATCGACGCGTCGCTGGTCAAGCTGACGGACGTGCAGGAGATCCGGGTCCGCGACCGCACGCAGCTGGTCATGATCATGCGCAACGAGACCGGCAAGAAGATCGACGTGCCGCGCGTCACGGCCTCATTCTTCCAGGGCGACCTGTCGCTGCCGTCGAACTCCGGCTCGGCGCCGGCGCGTTCGCTGCAGCCGGGCGAGTACACGCCCGTCATCATCTCCACCCCCAGCCAGGCCTATAGCCGCTATACGCTGCAGGTCTCGCAGCCGACGCTGGCGCGGGACAAGAACAACGACGTGGCCGCCAGCAAGATACAGCTGGTGCGCAACGACGGCACATATCGCCTGGTCGGTCTCTTGAAGAACAACGGCGCCACCGCCGCCAACAGCAGCCAGATCACGGTGATGCTGTACGGCGAGGATGGCAAGCTGATCGGCACCGGCAATGGCTACGGCGCCGCCAGCCCGCTGGCACCAAACGCGCTGACCTCCTTCGACGTGCGCTGCGAGATGCTGGCCGAGGGCCGGGTCGCCTCCTACGATTACATGGTGCAAAGCGAAAGCCACGCCACCTCGCCAGGCGCGTCCAAGGAGGAAGCGCTCCCCAGCCGCATCGTGCGCGTCAGCCCGGCCGACGCTCGAATCATCGAACACGTGCGCCTGACCACCGAGGAGCTGCTGGATCCGGACTTCGCCCTGTTCGACGCCAGCGCGCTCAAGCTGTCCGCGCCGCGCCGCCTGCTCGACGAGATCGAGCGTCCGGTCCTGTATGCCGAACTGGTCAACACCAGCGACCAGTTCGTCGCCCTGTCGCCCAAGGCCAACATCGCGGTGTTCGATGGTTCCAACCGGCTGGACCTGCGCCAGGCCTGGAGCCTGCCGGCGCGCCTGTACCCCGGCGAACGCGTGCCGGTGGCACTGACCGGCCGCGTCGACCGCTACACCGAGGTCAAGACCGACTGGCTGCCCGCCAAGCGCGCCGCGCTGCCCGGCCCCCGCCCCAAGCTGGCGATCACGGTCGAGAACACCGAGGCCCAGGTCGGCACCGGCACCCTGAACTTCAGCTACCGCTTCCGCTACAAGTACGTGACCGTGCACGGCCGCGTGCGCAACGACAGCCAGGCCGAGGTCGAGAACGTCAAGGTCTGGATCAGCCTGTACGACGCCCAGGACAAGCTGACCGGCGCGGTTTTCCAGGAATTGCGGCTGCCCAGGCTCAAGCCGGAGGAAAGCGCGCCGTTCCAGGTCGACGTCAAGCAGTACGGCGGCAATTTCGCGCGGGTGGGCGTGGTGTACGACGCCGGGCCGCGCTAGGCCGCTCTGACGGAACGCTCCCGGCCGGCGCCGCCCGCCGGCCTTCCCGGCGCCGCCCCGGGCGCACCGGCCCGTCGCCCTTAAGCAACAGCTATGGACCCAAGTCTTATATAAGATATAAGACATTTGCTTGCGTCCCCCTGTTCCCTCTACAATTCGGCGAACAACCCTTCTTCCAACCCGACTTTGAGCAGGCCTCACATGCTGGATAATTACCGCCAACACGTTGCCGAACGCGCGGCTCTGGGGATCCCCCCGCTGCCCCTTACGGCCAAACAAACCGCTGAACTGATCGAACTGCTCAAGAACCCGCCCGCTGGCGAAGAGCAGAACCTGGTCGACCTGCTGACCCACCGCGTGCCGGCCGGCGTGGACGACGCCGCCAAGGTCAAGGCTTCGTACCTGGCCGCCGTGGCCCTGGGCAAGGAAGCTTGTGCGCTGATCAGCCGCGCCAAGGCGACTGAACTGCTCGGCACGATGCTGGGCGGCTACAACATTGGCCCGCTGGTCGACCTGCTGGACGACGCTGAAATCGGCACCATCGCCGCCGATGCTCTGAAGAAGACCCTGCTGATGTTCGACGCCTTCCACGACGTGAAGGAAAAGGCGGACAAGGGCAACGCCAACGCCAAGTCCGTGATGCAGAGCTGGGCCGACGCCGAATGGTTCACCAGCCGTCCGGAACTGCCGCAAAGCCTGACCATCACCGTCTTCAAGGTGCCCGGCGAAACCAACACCGACGACCTGTCGCCGGCTCCCGACGCCACCACCCGCCCCGACATCCCGATGCACGCCCTGGCGATGCTGAAGAACAAGCGCGACGGCGCCGCGTTCGAACCGGAAGAAGACGGCAAGCGCGGCCCGGTCAAGTTCATCGAATCCCTGAAGGAAAAGGGCCACCTGGTCGCCTACGTCGGCGACGTGGTCGGCACGGGTTCGTCGCGCAAGTCGGCCACCAACTCGGTGCTGTGGTTCACCGGCGAAGACATCCCCTTCGTGCCGAACAAGCGTTTCGGCGGCGTGTGCCTGGGCAACAAGATCGCCCCGATCTTCTACAACACCATGGAAGACGCCGGCGCCCTGCCGATCGAACTCGACGTTTCCAAGATGGAAATGGGCGATGTGGTCGAACTGCGCCCCTATGAAGGCAAGGCATTGAAGAACGGCGAAGTCATCGCCGAATTCGAAGTGAAGTCCGACGTGCTGTTCGACGAAGTGCGCGCCGGCGGCCGCATTCCGCTGATCATCGGCCGCGGCCTGACCGCCAAGGCGCGCGAAGCGCTGGGCCTGCCGGCCTCGACGCTGTTCCGCCTGCCCAAGGACCCGGCCGACACCGGCAAGGGTTACACGCTGGCCCAGAAGATGGTCGGCCGCGCCTGCGGCCTGGCCGAAGGCAAGGGCATCCGCCCGGGCACCTACTGCGAACCGAAGATGACCTCGGTCGGCAGCCAGGACACCACCGGCCCCATGACCCGCGACGAGCTGAAGGACCTGGCCTGCCTGGGCTTCTCGGCCGACCTGGTGATGCAGTCGTTCTGCCACACCGCCGCCTACCCGAAGCCCGTGGACGTCAAGACGCACCACACGCTGCCTGAATTCATCAGCACCCGCGGCGGCGTGTCGCTGCGTCCGGGCGACGGCGTGATCCACTCCTGGCTGAACCGCATGCTGCTGCCCGACACCGTCGGCACCGGCGGCGACTCGCACACCCGCTTCCCCATCGGCATCTCGTTCCCGGCCGGCTCGGGCCTGGTCGCCTTTGCCGCCGCCACCGGCGTGATGCCGCTGGACATGCCGGAATCGGTGCTGGTCCGCTTCAAGGGCAAGCTGCAACCCGGCGTGACCCTGCGCGACCTGGTCAACGCGATCCCGCTGTACGCCATCAAGCAAGGCCTGCTGACGGTGGCCAAGCAAGGCAAGAAGAACATCTTCTCCGGCCGCATCCTGGAAATCGAAGGCCTGCCCGACCTGAAGGTCGAACAAGCCTTTGAACTGTCGGACGCTTCCGCCGAACGTTCGGCCGCCGGCTGCTCGGTGCGCCTGAACAAGGAACCGATCATCGAGTACATCAACAGCAACATCGTGATGCTGAAGTGGATGATCGCCAACGGCTACGAAGACGAGCGCACGCTGGGCCGCCGCATCAAGGCCATGGAAGCCTGGCTGGCCGACCCCAAGCTGCTGGAGCCGGACGCCGACGCCGAATACGCCGCCGTGATCGAGATCGACCTGGCCGACGTGCACGAACCCATCGTGGCCTGCCCGAACGACCCCGACGACGTGAAGACGCTGTCGGAAGTCGCCGGCGCCAAGATCGACGAAGTGTTCATCGGCAGCTGCATGACCAACATCGGCCACTTCCGCGCAGCCTCCAAGCTGCTGGAAGGCAAGCGCGACATCCCGGTCAAGCTGTGGGTCGCTCCCCCGACCAAGATGGACGCCACCCAGCTGACCGAGGAAGGCCACTACGGCGTGTTCGGCACCGCCGGCGCCCGTACGGAAATGCCGGGCTGCTCGCTGTGCATGGGCAACCAGGCGCAGGTGCGCGAAGGCGCGACCGTCATGTCGACCAGCACCCGCAACTTCCCCAACCGCCTGGGCAAGAACACCAACGTGTACCTGGGTTCGGCCGAACTGGCCGCCATCTGCTCGAAGCTGGGCCGCATCCCGACCAAGGACGAGTACATGGCCGACATGGGCGTCATCAACAAGAGCGGCGACCAGATCTACCAGTACCTGAACTTCGACAAGATCGCGGACTACAAGGACGTGGCTGACGTCATCGAAGTCTAAGCATCGGGCGCAGCAGCCTGGCTGCATCGCCTGCAAGACGGCCCCGGAGCAATCCGGGGCCGTTTTTCTTTGCCTGGCGCATGCGGCACAGGTCTGAAAATTTCAGGGACGGAACTTTTTCTGCGATACGTTTTCATACAATCGCGGTAACTTGTGACATCCGCCCCCCACCCCTGCCCCGATCTCCGGAGGAAGACCGCCAATGACCCGGCTTTTGCTGCCGCCGCTGCTATTGCTGGCGCTCGCCGGCTGCGCCACCGCGCCGCCCTCGAATCCCGAGAACATCTGCGCCATCTTTCGCGAAAAGCCGGACTGGCACGATGCCGCCTTGAAGGTGCAGAAGAAATGGGGCGCGCCCGTGCCGGTGCCCATGGCCATGATGTACCAGGAATCGTCCTTCAAGCATGACGCGGTGCCGCCGCGCTACTACTTCCTGGGCTTCATCCCCTGGGGCCGCGTCAGTTCCGCCTACGGCTACGCCCAGGTCAAGGACGAGACCTGGGACGATTACAAGAAAGATGCGGGAGGCTGGGGTTCCAGCCGCGACGACTTCGCCGACGCGCTGGATTTCATGGGCTGGTACATGAACAAGACCCAGCGCATCAATGGCGTGTCCAAGTCCGACGCCTATGGCCAATACCTGAACTACCACGAGGGCTGGACCGGCTACCGCAACCGCAGCTATGACCGCAAGGCCTGGCTCAAGACCGTATCGCAGAAGGTGCAGGCGCGGGCCCAGAAGTTCGCCGCGCAGTACAAGAGCTGCGAGAGCGATCTCACGCGCGGCGGCTGGTTCTGGTGAACGCCGCCGCCTGAACTCAGAAGTCCATGCTCGCGCTGAGCGAGAAGGTACGCGGTCCGCCCAGCACCAGATAGCCGTTGCCGGGATATCCGCCCACCGACGACCAGTAGTTGCGGTTGGCGATGTTGTCCACGCGGGCGCGCAGCGTCACGACGTGGCCGTCCACGTCCATCATGTAGCGCAGGCCCGCATCGAAGCGGGTCCAGCCCGGCACCTTGAGCGTGTTGGCGTCGTCCGCGTAGGACGCGCCGGTATAGACCACGCGGCCGTCCACCGCCAGGCCCGGCACGCCGGGAATGTCCCATTCCACGCCCATGTTGGCCTGGAAGCGCGGCACGCCGATCACGCGGTTGCCGTCGATGGACGGGTTGCCGGTGGAGCGCTGCGTGGCATCCAGCCAGGTCAGGCCGCCCAAGAGGCGCACGCTCTTGATGGGTTCGCCGTACATCGTGAGTTCGACGCCCTGGTGGCGGTCCTTGCCCGAGGTCGTCAGCTCGTTGCTGGCGTTATACATGGCGCGCGGCTTGTCGGTGGAGAACAAGGCCAATCCTGCCCCCATGCCATCTCCCTCGTACTTCGCGCCGATTTCCTTCTGCTTGGAAACAAACGGCGGCAGGCTCTGGCCGGCGTTGGGCACCGGCTTGCCGCCGGCATTGGCCGGAGCGGTCGGCCCCGCGACCAGCGCCTCGATGTAGTTCGCGTACAGCGAAACGCTGGGCGCGACCTTGACGACCAGACCCGCGGCGGGCGAGTTGTGGCTGGCGTCGTACGCGCCGCTTTCCTTGCCGGTGTTGTACGCGTAGTCGCGTTGCGACAGCCGCTGATGGCGGATGCCGGCCGTGAGCAGCACCTTGTCGTCCAGGAACGACAACGTGTCGCCGATGGCGTAGCTGCTCAGGCGGGTGCGGCCTTGCAGCGCCGGATCGTCCAGGTCATTGCCGCGCAGCGCGGTGGCGCTGAATGGCGGCTTGTCATACGAAATCGGGTTGTAGATGTTGGTGGGATACGTGTTCTGCCAGTCCATCACATAGGCATTTTTCTTCTTCAGGTCGAAGAAGGATGCCGACACGACGAACTCGTGGTCCACCGGCCCCGTGCGCAGTTTGCCGCGCAGACCCAGTTCGCCCGTGTTCACGCTGTCTTCGCGGGTATTGTCAAAGCGGTAGAAGGTGCCCGCCCCCGTGCTGCCGTTGGTCAGCGTGACGTTGCCCAGCGAATTTGCTTCATCGCTGCGGCGCATGCCAAAGGCCGCATAGGCGGTCAGCTTGTCGCTGAAATCATGTTCGCCGCGCACGGTACCGAAAACATCGCGCTCGTTCGAGTACGACCAGGGCTGCGCATAGTTGGAGCTGGCGTCGGGCGCGTCCGGCACCTTGGTGACGCCAGCGCCCAGCGTCACGTTGGGCCGCGCGCGCTTGAGCTTGTTCTCCTGCCAGCCGATGTCGGCAGACAAGCGCGTATCGGCCGAACGCCAATCCAGGCCCAGCGATACCAGGCTGGTGCGCGAATGTTCATCGTCGATGCCGGTGTCGCCGCTGCGCTGCGCGGCGTTCAAGCGGATGCCGGTGCTATCGCCAGGGCCAAAGCGGCGGGCGATGTCGGTGGACAACTGGAACTGCCCGCCGCTGGACACCCCGGTGGTGACGCGGGTCAACGGTTCGTTCGGCGCGCGCTTGGGTACCAGGTTGATCACCCCGCCGATGCCGCCGCCGCCGGGAGCCGCGCCCGTCAGGAAGGTGGAGGCTCCACGCAGGACTTCCACGCGCTCGAACAGTTCGGTAGCGATGTACTGGCGCGGCAGCAGGCTGTAGAGGCCGTTATAGGCCACGTCGTCCGAACCCAGGATGAAGCCGCGGATGAAGTACGACTCCTGGAAGTTGCCGAAACCGCGCGCCACGCGCACGCCTGGGTCGTTCTGCAGCACGTCGCCCACGCTGCGGGCCTGACGGTCCTGGATCAGTTCATTGGTATAGCTGGTGATGCTGAACGGCGTGTCCATGATGTCTTGGGTGCCGAACAGGCCGATGCGGCCGCCGCGCGCAACCTGTCCGCCGGCGAAGGGCTCGGCCAGGCCGCCGGCCGAGGCATCGGCGCTGGCCTCGACCTTGATGGCGTCCATGGAAACGACGGAGCCGGCCTGATCGGACGCGGATTGGGCTTGGACAACGGGGAGATAGCACGGCAGCGCGGCGGCCATGCAGGCAAGAGTTCGGATTTTCATGTCGGGAAGTTCGCAGGCAGAGATCAAAATCCCGATGGGGTCACGCGCGCACTAAGAATTACGGATGCGTCTGGAATGTGCCGGAAGGCCGGGGCCTTGCCGGGCCGGCTGCACCAAAGGGGACTGGAATTACTGAGCGCCCCATTCTACGACAAACGGAATCATTCTCATTTATGTTACTTTTTGTTTGAGAGTGTCCGTTGCCCGGGCGCCACAGCTGCAGCGTGCGGCGCCCTCCTCTTTCCGGCGGGTTTATCGGCCGCCCGCGCGAGGATCGTAGTCCGCCGCCGCCATGGGTTCCAGCGGATACAGCGGCCGCGCGCGCCTGCGGAATTCGAACAGCGACCAGTCTGAGCTGGTCACGCCAGGGCTGTCGCATTCGACCAGCGCCTGGGAGATCGGCACGAACACCGGGCGGCAGTACATGCGCGACTTCACCAGCACGTAACGGGCGCGGGACGGATCCAGTCCCAGGCTCTGGAACACGCCCAGATCCCAGGGTTCGTGGGTCTGTTCGGTCAGCACCAGTTGCGCAGCGCCTATGTCCAGCACCGCGCTGCGGCCCATGCAGGCCAGTTGCCCGGTATAGGTGGGACCGGTGATCACGTACTCGCCATTGCTGAGCGCGCGCACGGTGCCGCGCAGCGTGACGGGCTGCGCCGCCCGGCCGATCTCGCCGATGGCGCGCTTGTTGCCCACCGGCAGCTCGACGGTGGCGCCGACGCCGGCGCGGGTCAGCTCGGCCACGGCTTCGGGGTCGCAAAACAGCCCGGCCTGAATCCCTTCCAATCCGGCATCCAGCGCAGCCATCAGCACGTCCAGGGTGTCGCAGGTACCGCCGCTCATGCAGTTGTCGCCATGGTCCAGCAGCAGCACCGGCTTGCTTGCACCTTCGGCCAGGACCTTGGCGCGCGCCAGCGACTCGGCCAGCGGCTCGCTGTCGTAGAAGAAGCCGTCGCGCTGTTCCCAGATCAGGGCGGCGATCTCGCCCGCCACGCGCTCCGCCTCGGCGCGGTCGCCGTCGGCCACCACGACCACGCTGACGCAGGGATGCGGGATGTCGGCCAAACCGAAGCCCGCCAGCACCGATACGCCCAGCGTCCCCGCGGCCTCGGCCTGGCACGCCGCTGCGACGGCTGCGCGCATGGCGCCTTCGGCCGTGTTGCTGCGCAGGGAATGCGACACCAGCGGCAGACGCCGCCATGCCATGACCGGCTTGCACCCGCCGTCCATGCCCGCAAACAGCAGCCTGCCGGCGTGCTCGCCGGTTTCGTACATGTCGATGTGGGGATAGGTCTTGAAGCTGACGATGACGTCGGCGTTGTCCATCATCTTCTGCGTAACGTTGCCGTGCAGGTCCAGCGCCACGGCTACCGGCACGTCCGGCGCGGCGGCGCGCAGCCGTTCGAGCAGGTCGCCCTCGCCGTCGTCGGTGGTCTCCACCGCCATGGCGCCATGCAGGTCCAGCAGGATGACGTCGCAGCCCCGGGCGGCGGCCACGATGCGGTCGCATAGCTCGGCATAGGCTTGGCCGTCGACGCGGCCGCTGGGATAGGCGGTGGCCGACACGGGCGTGACCAGCTCGGCGCCGCGCGCTTCGGCCAGGTCGATGAACGCCGACATCGCGGTGCGCTTGCCCTTGTTCTCCTCATAGGCCGCCGCATCGTAGGCGGGGCCGCCGTTGCCGAAGGCGGATAGCGGCGTCGGCACCGGCGAGAAGGTGTTGGTCTCGTGATTCAGCCTCGCGATCAGCGCCTTCATTGCGCACCCCCATCAGAAAACTGGATACGCCCGCAACAGCGCAACATGGCGTGCAGCAGCACATTGCAGCCTGCCTCCAGATGCTCGGGCTGCGCGTCCTCGATCTCGTTGTGGCTGATGCCGTCCTTGCACGGCACGAAGATCATGGCGGTGGGCGCCACCCGCGCCATGTAGACGGCGTCATGGCCCGCGCCGCTGATCACGTCCAGCGCATCCAGGCCCAGCGTGCGCGCGCCGTCGCGGATGGCTTGCACCAGCCGGGGCTCGAAGGGCTGCGGCGGGAAGTACACGACCTCCTTGCTGTCGACCTGGAAGCGGCCCGGCTCGGCCAGTTCCTCGCAGGCGCGCGCAAATGCCGCGGCCATGCTGTCCAGCGTGGCATCGTCGGCGGCGCGCAGGTCCACGGTAAGCGCCACGCGGCCCGGGATCACGTTGCGCGAGTTCGGGAAGCTGTCGATGCAGCCCACCGTGCCGCGGCCATGCGGCGCATGCTCCAGTGCAATCCGGTTGACCTCCAGCACCAGCCTGGACGCGGTCAGCAAGGCGTCGCGGCGCAGTTCCATCGGCGTGGGCCCGGCATGCGCCTCCTGGCCGGTGATGGCGACGTCGTACCAGCGCTGCCCCAGGGCGCCCTGCACCGAACCGATGGTGATGCCGCGGTCTTCCAGGATGGGGCCCTGCTCGATGTGCGCCTCGAAGTAGGCGCTGACATCGCCGGGCCGCGCCGGCTCCGGCCCGGCGTAGCCGATGGCGCGCAGCGCTTCATCCACGCTGACGCCGTCGCGGTCGCGCGCGGCCAGCGCGTGCTCCAGCGTGAACGCGCCGGCGTACACGCCGGAACCCATCATCACGGGCACGAAGCGCGAGCCTTCCTCATTGGTCCACACCACCACTTCCAGCGGCGCTTCGGTGGCGATGCCGCGCTCGTGCAGCGTGCGCAGGACCTCGATGCCTGCAAGCACCCCATAATTGCCGTCGAATTTTCCGCCGGTGGGCTGGGTGTCGATATGGCTGCCGGTCATCACGGCGGGCAAGTCATCGCGCAGGCCGGGGCGGCGCATGAAGATGTTGCCGATGGCGTCCACGCGCACGCTGCAGCCCAGCTCCCGGGCCCAGGCGCAGACCAGGTCGCGGCCCTGCCGGTCCAGTTCGCTCAGCGCCAGCCGGCACACCCCGCCCTTGTCGGTGGCGCCGATGCGGGCCAGCTCCATCAGCGAATTCCAGAGGCGGCTGCCGTCGATGCGGATGCCGCTGACGGCCTCCAGTGCGTTCATTTCCATGGTGTTTCCCTTGCTTCGGTTGCGCGGCGCGGGCGGTCCCTAGACGCCCACGCCCAGGTATCGGTCCTTCACGTTTTCGTCCGCCATGAAGTCCGCGTTGCTGCCTTCGTAGACGATGGATCCCTGCTCGATGATGAAATGGCGGTCGGCCAGCTGGGTGCAGACTTCCAGGTTCTGCTCCACCAGCAGGATGGTGACGCCGGCCTGCTTGATGGACTTGATCTGCGCCACGATCTCCTCGACGATCACCGGCGCCAGGCCTTCGACCGGCTCGTCCAGCATCAGCACGCGCGGATGGTTCATGAGCGCGCGCCCGATGGCCAGCATCTGCTGTTCGCCGCCGGACAACTGGCCGCCGCCGTTCTTGCGGCGCTCCTTCAGGCGGGGAAAGATGCGGTAGATGTCTTCCAGCTGCCAGGGCGAATCGCGGCGCATGCCCAGCTTGAGATTTTCCTCGACCGTCAGCAGCTTGAAGATGCCGCGGTGCTCGGGCACCAGGCAGACCCCCATGGACGCGATCCTGTGCGCCGGCAGCCCGGCGATGTCGCGCCCGCCGTAGCGCACCGCGCCCCCCTTGGGCGCGATCACGCCGGCGATGGTCTTGAGCGTGGTCGACTTGCCGGCGCCGTTGCGCCCCAGCAGCGTCACCACCTGGCCCTGCGGCAATTCGAGCGACACGCCTTGCAGGATATGGCTCTTGCCGTAATAGCTGTGTACGGCGTCGACATGCAGCATCATGCCCGGCCTCCCGTGATCATGTTGCCCAGGTACGCGGCGCGCACCCGCTCGTCGCTGCGGATCGCGGCAGGCGTGCCCTCGACCAGCACGCGGCCCTGTTGCATCACCGTGATCGTGTCGGAGATATCCATCACGATGTTCATGTTGTGCTCGATCAGCACCACCGTGTGGTCGTCGCGCAGGCTGCGGATCAGGCGTTTCATCTCATCCAGGTCGTCCACCCCCATGCCGGAGGTGGGTTCGTCCAGGAAGATGGCACGCGGCCTGGCGGCCAGCGCCATGCCCACTTCCAGGCGCCGCTGCTGGCCGTGCGACAGCGCGCCCGCCGCCACCTGGGCCAGCCGCGACAGGCCCAGGCGCTCCAGCGCCGCGTCGACAACCTCACGCTGCGCCCGCGGGCCCGTGGGCGGATGCCAGCAGTCGAAGGCGCCGGCGCGATGCGCGCCCTGAGCCGCCAGCCGCAGGTTTTCCCGCACCGACAGGTTGGCGAACAGGCTGGTGACCTGGAAGGAGCGCGCGATGCCGCGCTGCACCCGTTGATAATCGGCTTCCTGCGTCACGTCATGGCCGTCGAACACGATGCTGCCCTCGCTGGTGCGCAAGGTGCCTGTCAGCGTATGGAACAGCGTGGTCTTGCCGGCGCCGTTCGGGCCGATGACGGAATGCACCGTGCGCGGCTGCACCTGCAGATCCACCCCATGCAGGGCCACGAACTTGCCGAAGCGCTTGACGATGCCCCTGGCCTGCAGCAACGGCGCGGAATGTTGCGGATTCATGCGCGTCCCTCCTTGGCGGCCGGCTCGCCGCCGGCAGGCTTGCGCCGCAGCGCCAGCCAGATGCGTTCTCCCAGCCCCCACAGGCCCTTCTGCATGAACAGGCTGACCGCGATCAGCAGAAAGCCCAGCAGCATCAGCCAGCGCGGCCACAAGGTGGAAAGCCAGTCCGCGAACAGCACGTAGAAGGCCGCCCCCAGCACGGAAGCGAACAGGTTGCCGGTGCCGCCGATGACCGTCATGACCAGGATCATCTCGCTACTGTGGTATTCGATGCTGGACAGCGGCGCGATGCCGGTCATCATCGCCAGGAAGGCGCCCGCCAACGCGGTCACGGCGCCCGAGATCGCGAAGGCCGACAACTTGAAGAGGCGCACGTTGTAGCCCACCGCCATGGCGCGCGCCTCGTTGTCGCGGATCGCCAGCAGCGTGCGGCCGAACACCGAGTTGGTCACGCGCAGCAGCAGCCAGAATATCGCCAGGAAGCACACCGCCACGAAGGCGTAGAACTGCCAGGGCGTCGCCAGCGGCATGAGCTGCAGGCCCGCCACCGACAGCGCCGGACGCGGCACGTCCAGCAGGCCATTGTCGCCCCCGGTCAGGTCAGGCAGGCTGTACGCCAGGAAATAGAACATCTGCGCGAAGGCCAGCGTCAGCATCACGAAGTAGGTGCCGCGCTGGCGTATCGCGAACCAGCCCACCAGCGTCGCGCCCAGCGCGCCCACCGCCATCGCCGCCAGCAACGCCAGCGGCATCGGCAGGCCGGTGCGCGTCAACAGGATGCCGACGGCATAGCTGCCCAGGCCGAAGAAGATGCCCTGGCCGAACGACAGCAGCCCGGTGAAGCCCAGCAGCAGATTGCAGCCCAGCACCGCCAACGCGTAGATCAGCACTTCCGTGGCCAGCGAGCCCGACTGCATGCACAGCGGCAACAGCAGCACCACCGCCAGCGCCAACAGCAATTGGGCATGAGATTTCAAGCGCGTCATCATCCTCTCCCCATCAGGCCGTGGGGACGCAGCAGCAACACCGCCGCCATCGCCACATAGATCATCAGCCGCGCGCCTTCCGGCCACAGCGTGCTCATCACGCTCTGCACCACGCCGATCAAGAGGCCGCCGACCAGCGCGCCGAAGAAGCTGCCCATGCCGCCCACCACCACGATGACGAAGGCGATACCCAGAGCCTCGATGCCCATGAACGGCTCGACGCCGCGGATCGGCGCGGCCAGCACCCCGGCCAGCGCGGCGGTCGCCGCGCCCAGCGCGAACACCAGGCTGAACATGCGGAACACGTTGATGCCCAGCATGGACACCATCTCGGTGGATTCGCTGCCGGCCCGCACCGCGCTGCCCAGCCGCGTGCCTTCCAGCACGTACCAGAGCAGCAGCGAGAAGACGGCGGTGAAACCGATCACGAACAAGCGGTACTTGGGATAGATGAAGCTGCCCCACATGACCACGCCCTGCAGGGCCGAAGGCGCGGCGACGTTGTCGCCTATCGGCCCCCAGATCACGATGACCAGTTCCTGCAGGACCAGCGCCAGCCCGACGGTGATCAGGATATGGAATTCATGCGCCTGCGCGTAGACGTGGCGCAACAGCGCCTTCTCCAGGACCCAGGCGCCGGCGCCCACCAGCAGCGGCACGATGGCCAGCGCGAGCCAGAAATTCAGGCCCCACTGGATGGCCTGGAAACAGAAGTAGGCGCCCAGCAGATAGAACGCCCCGTGGGCGAAGTTCACGAAGCGCAACAGACCGAAGACGATGGACAGGCCGACTGCCAGAAGGAAGTACAGCATGCCTACCCCGATCCCATTGATGATCTGGAGGAGATAGACGTTCATGGGTATGCCCGATGGAGGTAACGGAAGGCCGCGGGGCGCGCGGCGGCCGCGGACGCAACGCGCCCACGACCGCCCGTCTCAGGGGGGGCTACAGCTTGCAGCCGGTTTCCGCGGGCGGCAGGAAGGAGCGGCCGCTATGCACGATCTCGGCGTAATCGTCCTTGTCCTTCATGTCCTTCTTGGCGCGGCCTTTGAGCAGGTAGTAATTCTTCAGGACCTGGTGGTCTTCCTTGCGGATTTCCTCCTTGCCCGTCAGGCCTTCGTAGGCCATGCCCTCCATGACGGCAATCACCTTGGCCGGGTCGGCGCTGCCGGCCTTGACAATGGCGTCCAGCATGATGCGGGTGCAGATGTAGGAGCCTGCCAGGCTGTAGTTGGGATTGGCGCGCGTCTTGTCGCGGGACAGCTGCACCAGTTCCTTGTTGAGCGGCGAGTCGATGCCGTGCCAGTACTGCGCGCCGAAGTACACGCCTTCGCACAGGTCGGCGCCCAGGCCCTCGAATTGCTCCAGGCCCGAGGCCCAGGCCACCAGGATGGTGCAGTTCTGCTTCATGCCGAAGCTGACGGCCTGGCGCAGCGTGTCCGAGGACTGCGAGCCGAAGTTCAGGATCAGCAGCACGTCCGGCTTGGCGGCCATGGCGTTGGTGAGATAGCCGCTGAACTCCTTCTCGGTCAGCGAGTGATAGCTGTTGCCCACATGCTCGATGCCCTTTTCCTTGAAGATCGCCTTGGCCGCGCTGAGCAGGCCGTCGCCGAATACGTATTGCGGCGTGATGGTGTACCAGCGCTTGGCGTTGGGCAGCTTTTCAAGCAGGGGACGCACGGTCTGCTCGATGGCGCCGAAAGTGGGCACGGACCAGCGGAAGGTGGCCCGGTTGCAGTCCTTGCCCGTGATTTCGTCCGCGCCCGCCGTGGTGATGAAGACGCCGCCGGCGCGTTCCACTTCCTTGCCCATGGCCAGCGCTTCGGACGACAGGATGCCGCCGGCGAAGAATTTGACGCCCTTCTGTTGCGAGACTTCCTGGACCTTGCGCACCGCCGTGGCCGGCTTGCCCTCGGTGTCCAGCACGGTATAGGCCAGCGGCCGGTCGAGCGCGCGGCCATACTGCTCCAGCGCCAGTTTCATGCCCAGGTCGGCGTATTTGCCATTGGCGGCAAAGGCGCCCGACATGGGCACCGGACACCCGAACTGAATGGCGTCGGCTTGCGCCAGCGCGGACCGGGCGGTCCAGAGTGATCCAGGCACGGCGCCAAGCGCGGCCAATTTCAGCAGGTTGCGGCGATTCAAGATGGTTCTCCCTGGCTGCCGCTGGCGGTGCCGCGGCATATTGACGATGTCGAGCGCGCACCATGCGCGTCCCCATTCCGACTCTGTCTGCTCCAAGCTCCCGTGCCAGGGCTGCCGCCGCGTGGGCGTACTCGCAAGTCCTGGCCTCATGCCTATACTGCGACTACCATCCTATTTATCATGATAAATAGGATTATTATCATGATCAGTTTGGCGAGCCGGATCTGTCAATAGAAGGCGCATCAGGTATAACCCGGGGTCCGCGCAGAACCCGCCCGGGGCATGCCCCGCGCACACCACGCAGCAACGGAGGAACGCAATGGCGTTCAACAGTCACGACCTACAAGCCGCGGGCGCGTCGAGTCCGCCCAAGCGCAGCGACCTGGTCGCCGAAGAGATCAAGCGGTTGATCACGGCCAAGAACCTGTTGCCCGGCGACAAGCTGCCGCGCGAGAGCGAGCTGCAAAGCATGTTCTCGGTCAGCAAGAGCACCATGCGCGAAGCGCTCAAGTCGCTGGAGGTGCAGGGCTTGGTCAAGGTCAGCACCGGGCCGGGCGGCGGCGGCACCGTGGTCGAGGTGCCGCTGGACCGCACTTTCCAGCTGATGCAGAACTACCTGTTCTTCAAGGAAGTGCGGATCGAGGACATCTACCAGGTGCGCAAGCTGCTGGAGCCTGAGCTCGCCGCCAGCGCCGTGCCGTTCCTGACGGAGGCGCATTTCGCCGCGCTGGAGGAAAACATCGCCTGCTGCGACCCGTCGGCCGAGCACGTCGATGACCCGCTGGCCCAGCGCCAGGAAGAAATCAATTTCCACGACATCTTCGCGGCGGCCTGCCCCAATCCGTTCCTGCGCTTCAGCTGCGAGATGACCAATGAAATGATCCGGCAGCTGACCGTGTTCGACAACGAGATGCCGCTGTCCGAGCAGCAGCGTTTCGGCAGCGCCAACACGGGCTTTCACCGCAAGATCCTGGCCGCGGCGCGCGAGCGCGACGTCGAAAAGGTGCGCGACTTGATGAGCGAACACATGCAGGACGCGATGCGTTCGGTCAAGCGCATGCACGGCAAGCTCGAAGGCCGGCTGATCCTGGATTCAGAGATGTCGCGGCGCAACGTCACGCGCAAGGCGCGCCGCGGCGGCAAGAAGGCCTGACGGCGCCGGCGGCCAGGCGGCGTGGGCCAGCCGGCCGTTGCCGCCTCAGTCCAGCTTGATGTGATTGGCCTCGATCACCGCGCTCCAGCGCTGGCGGTCTTCCTGCACGTAGGCATCGATTTCTGCCTGGCTGCGGGGCGCCTGGATCACCAGACCCAGCGGCTCGAAGCGGCCGCGAAACGCCGGATCCTTCAGCACCTTGTCCAGCGCCGCCTGCAAGCGCTGCGTCTCGGCCCGCGGCACGGCGCGCGGCACGGCCAGGCCGAACCAGGTGGCGGCGCGGAATCCCGGAAAGCCGCTTTCCGCCACGGTCGGCACCTCCGGCAGCACGGCCAGGCGCTCGCCGGTCGTGACGGCCAGCGCCTTGATCTTGCGTTCCCGCACCAGCGGCAGCGAGGTGCTGATCACGTCCACCATGAGCTGCGTGTCATTGCCCATCAGCGAGGTCAGGGCCGGCGCGCTGCCGTTGTACGGAATATGCGCCACGTCCATGCCAGTGCGCGATTTCAGCAGTTCGGTCGCCAACTGCAGCGGATTGCCTATGCCCACGGAGGCGTAGTTCAGTTTGCCGGGCCGAGCCTTGGCATAGGCGACGAACTCGGCCAGCGTGCCCGCTGAAACCTCGTTGTTCGCCACCACCACCAGCGGCAACTCGGCGGCGATGCCGAACACGCTGAAGTCGCGCGCGGCGTCATAGGCGATGCGCTGGTAGAGCATGGGATTGAGCACCATGCTGGCATTGCTGGCGAGGAAAACCGTGTATCCGTCCGGCGCCGACCTGGCCACCTGAGTCGCCGCGACCATGGTATTGGCGCCGGGTTTGTTCTCCACCACCACGGTTTGCCCGAGGTCGCGCGACATGCCTTCGGCCAGCACCCGCGACAACTGGTCCGCGGAGCCGCCCGGCGTGTAGGGCACGACCAATTTGATCGGTTTGTCCGGAAATGCCGCCAGCGCGGCGGCCGGAGCCGCGAGCGCGACGATCGCCGCGGTCGCGATGCGACGCAGCCTGAGGTTCAGCCTGATTGCCATGCCTGTCTCCCTTGTGGGTTTTGTTATGGCGGCGATACGCCGCCCTGCTATACCTGGCGCTGCCTGCCCGCCCAGAATTCGGCGCGCAGTCGGCGCTTGGCGATCTTGCCGTTGTCGTCGCGCGGCAGCTCCGACCGCAGTTGCAATTCGCGCGGCACCTTGTAGCGCGCGATCCGTTCCCCCAGCCATTGCGTCAGCGTCTCGGGATCGGGCGAGGCGCCCGCCGCGGGCTGCACCAGCGCCATCAACCTCTCTCCGTACTCGTCGTCAGGCACGCCGAACACCGCGCAATCCGCCACGCCCGGATACTGCATCAGCTGATGCTCGACCTCGGCCGGATAGATGTTCACGCCGCCCGAGATCACCAGGTCCGATTCGCGGTCGCACACGTAGAGATAGCCGTCCGCGTCCAGATAGCCCAGGTCGCCCAGGCCGATGAGTCCGTCCTTCTCCACGTCGGCGCGGGCCTGCGGGTTGTTGCGATAGGTGAAGTCCGCGTAGGCCGGCTGGCGCACGTGGATACGGCCGACCTGGCCCGCCGCGCAGGGCGAGCCGTCTTCGGCATAGATCCTGACCTGCGCGCCGCCGATGGGCCGGCCGGCGCTGCCGGGGCGGGCGAGCGCTTCGTGCGAATCGATGACCGTGACCATGCCCGCCTCGCTCGACGCATAGGTTTCATGGATGACGGGACCCAGCCATTCGATCATGGCGCGCTTGATTTCCGGCGCGCAGGGCGCGCCGGTCGAGGCCACGAAGCGCAGCGACGACAGGTCATGCGCGGCGCGGGTGGCGGCGTCCAGCCTCAAGAGGCGCACGTACATGATGGGCACCAGATACACCGTATCGATGCGATGCGCCTCGATCAGGCGCAGGACTTCCACCGGATCGAACCTGTCCGTCAGCACGAAGGTCTCGCAGACCCGCAAGGCGACCTGCGCGAATACGCTGGGCGCGCTGTGGTAGATCGGCGCGGGCAGCAGCGCGCGCGATCCTGGACGCAGGCCGTAGGCCGCCTCCACCACCGCTTCGACCTGTTCCAGGTGGCGCGCCAGATGTTCCAGCGGGAACGGCGCACGCACCACGCCTTTGGGCCGGCCGGTGGTGCCCGAGGTATAGGCCATGTGGCCGCGCGGCGCCACGCGCGGGCCGTCGTAGGGCTGCTGGCGGTCGCGCCAGGCGTCGTAGTCCGCAGGGCCAGACTGCGACGCGCCGGGACCGGCCAGCAGCACCGGCAGACTGGCGGGCAACGCATCGCGCAGCGGCAACCACAGATCAGCATGGGCGATCAGCAGGCGGGCGCCGCTGTCTTCGATGAGGAATGCCGCTTCCGCCGCGGTGAAGTGCCAGTTGATCGGGCAGTAGTAGCACCCCAGCCGCTTGCAGGCCTGGATGATCTCCAGATAAGGCAGGCCGTTGCGCAGCAGCACGGCGATCACATCGCCTTCGCGCACGCCCATTGCCGCCAGGCCGGCGGCAACCTGTACGCCGCGCGCGGCCAGCGCCGCGCCCGACAAGTGTTGGCCGCCCGCGTGGATCGTGCTGTCCGTCATGCGCCCCCCGTGCTGCGCTGCGCCTTGTCCTGCGCGGTGCGCGCTTCGATGGCCTGGCGCGCGGCGGCCCAGTCCGCGTCGCTCCATTCGGCGTATTGCTTGAAGTAGGCGCCGTTGGCCAGATAGTCGCCGCCGTCCAGCGCAATGGTCTGGCCGTTGATCCAGTCATAGCCCGGACTCAGCAGAAACGCCGCCAGCTCGCCGATGTCATGCCCCGTGCCCAGGCGCCGCATCGGATTCTGTTGCGTCTGCGCATCCGCGCCCGAATCCTTGGGCCGCAGCCGCGCGCTGGCCCCTTCGGTCGGAATCACGCCCGGCGCGATGGCGTTCAGCCGGATGCCGTGGCGGCCCCATTCGATGGCCAGCGACTTGGTCATGGCGTCTATGCCGGCCTTGGACATGGCCGAGGGCACCACGAAGGGCGAACCGGTCCAGACCCAGGTCACCACGATGGACAGCACGGCTCCGCCCGTGCCTTGGGCGATCCAGCGCTTGCCGACGGCCTGGGTCGTGTAGAAGGTGCCGCGGAACACCGTGTCGGCGATGGCGTTGAAGCCACGCGGCGACAGTTTCTCGGTGGGACTGATGAAATTGCCCGCGGCGTTGTTGATGAGGCCGGTCAGCGGACCATGCCCGGTCCAGATGGCGTCGACCGCGGCGTCCACGGCCTCGGCATCCCGGATATCCACCGCCTGGACGTGGACCTCGGCGCCGTAACGTGCGCGCAGCCCGGCGGCGGCTTCTTCCAGCACCGCGGCGCGGCGTCCCCACAGGTGCAGCGCAGCGCCCAGCGACGCCAGGCGCTCGGCCATGGCATAGCCCAGGCCGGTGCCGCCCCCGGTGACGAGGATGCGCTCGCCGCGGAACAGATCGGCGCGGAACATGGTTTGCGGGACGGTCCCGCCGGGCTGGTTTTGGGGCATGGCCTGGTCTCCTTGGTGATGGAGGCCAGAATATCAACCGCCGCCACGCCGCGACAATCCCGCAGCTTGCGTAAACTATGTTTCCTCACAGTCAACAATAGGACCGCGCATGCCCGCCCTGCCCGCGCTGGACCTCAATCTGATACAGCTGTTCGTGACCATCGTCGATGCCGGCACGCTGAGCGAGGCGGCGGTGCGCCACGGCGTGACCCGGTCGCATGTAAGCCGCAACCTGCAGAAACTGGAACGCGCCTTCGGCGCCCAGCTCATCCGCCGCAGCACCCGGCGGCTGGAGCTGACGCAGCAAGGCTCGGTGCTGTACGAGCACGGTGCGCGCATGGCGCGCGAGGTCGAGTCCGCCCGCCATGCGCTGCAAAAGCTCGGCACCGAGCCTGCGGGCCACGTCCGGCTGAGCATTCCCACCGGCCTGGGAGAGCTGGACCAATTGCGCCCGCTGCTGGTGAGCTTCGCCCTGCGCCATCCTGCGCTGACGCTGCGCGTGCTGTTCTCGAACCGGGTGAGCGACCTGATTTCGTCGGAAATCGACGTGGCGCTGCGGGTGATGACGACGCCGCCGCAGGATTACGTGGCGCGCGCGCTGGGCGACGTGAAATGGGTGCTGTGCGCGGCGCCTTCCTATCTGCAGCAGTTCGGCCCGCCCGCCCATCCGCGCGACCTCGGCCGCCTGCACTTCCTGGGTCCGCCCGACCCCAGGCCCCAGGTCACGCTGCGGCTGCGCCGCAAGGACCAGCTGCATGAGGCCAAGCTCGCGCCGCGGCTGCAATCGGAGTATTTCCCGTTCCTGGCGCAAGCCGCCCGCGCCGGCGCGGGCGTGGCGCTGCTGCCGGCCTACGTGGTGCACGAGGATCTTGCCGCGGGACGACTGACGCCGGTGCTGCCGGCCTACCAGGCCATGGGGCCAGGCGACAAGCTGTTCATCCTGACCACGCCCAACCCCTACCCCTCGACCGCACAGCGCGCGGTGGTCGATTTCCTGCGTACCGAACTGACCGTGCTGCTGCGCGATTTTCTTGCGTAGACCCGCGTCGCCTCGCTGGGCCGCAACATGCGCGTAGGACTTTCTTGATAAAAGAGGCTTGCGACCCGCGCACGCCTCGGCCAGAGTATCGGTTTGGGCCAACGACCGCCCGCCCCTGATTGCAGTAGGGGAACTTTGGCGGTTCGCTCAAGTCTTATATAAGATATAAGACATACGGCCGCGCAGGCATCAGTCTCACATAGAATGACAAATGCGCAAAAACGCCAGAAAATGCCGGCTTCAACCGGGCAAAACCACGGAGTCCATCATGCCGCACAACACCCTAGACACCCTCAAGAATTTCAAGATCGGCAATAAATCCTGTCAGTACTATTCGCTGCCGGCGCTGGGCAAGTCCCTCGGCATCGACGTGCAGCGGCTCCCGGTTTCGATCCGCATCGTGCTGGAATCCGTGCTGCGCAACTGCGACGGCAAGAAGGTCACCGAAGAGCACGTCAAGCAGTTGGCCAACTGGCAGGCCAATGCCCGCCGCGAAGACGAAATTCCGTTCGTGGTGGCCCGCGTGGTGCTGCAGGACTTCACCGGCGTGCCGCTGCTGGCCGACATCGCGGCCATGCGTTCCGTGGCCGACAAGATGGGCAAGAGCCCCAAGAGCATCGAGCCGCTGGTGCCGGTGGACCTGGTGGTGGACCACTCGGTCATGATCGACTACTTCGGCACCAAGAATGCGCTGGACCTGAACATGAAGCTGGAATTCAAGCGCAATCAAGAGCGCTACCAGTTCATGAAGTGGGGCATGCAGGCGTTCGACACCTTTGGCGTCGTGCCTCCGGGCTTCGGCATCGTCCACCAGGTCAACCTGGAATACCTGGCGCGCGGCGTGCACCTGGACAAGAAGAACAACGTCTACTACCCGGATTCCCTGGTGGGCACCGACAGCCACACCACCATGATCAACGGCATCGGCGTGGTGGGCTGGGGCGTGGGCGGCATCGAAGCCGAGGCCGGCATGCTGGGCCAGCCCGTGTACTTCCTGACCCCCGACGTGGTCGGCGTGGAACTCAAGGGCAAGCTGCGCGGCGGCGTCACGGCCACCGACCTGGTGCTGACCATCACTGAAATGCTGCGCCGCGAGAAGGTGGTGGGCAAGTTCGTCGAATTCTGCGGCGAAGGCACCGCCAGCCTGTCCGTGGCCGAACGCGCCACCATCGGCAACATGGCGCCGGAGTACGGCGCCACCATGGGCTTCTTCCCGGTCGACGAGCGCACCATCGACTACTTCCGCGGCACCGGCCGCACGGAAGACGAAATCGCCGCCTTCGAGGCCTACTTCAAGGCCCAGAAGATGTTCGGCGTGCCCAAGGCGAAGGACATCAATTTCACCAAGCTGCTGACGCTGGACCTGTCCACCGTCGCGCCGTCGCTGGCAGGTCCGAAGCGCCCGCAAGACCGCATCGAGATCGGCAACGTCAAGAACACCTTCATCGACCTGTACTCCAAGCCGGTCGCTGAAAACGGCTTCAATCAGCCGGCCGAAAAGCTGGAGCAGACCTTCACCACCAGCGCCGGCACCAAGGTCAAGAACGGCGACGTCCTGATCGCCGCCATCACGTCCTGCACCAACACCTCCAACCCCAGCGTGCTGCTGGCGGCCGGCCTGCTGGCCAAGAAGGCGGTGGAAGCCGGCATGACCGTGCCCAAGCACATCAAGACTTCGCTGGCCCCGGGATCGCGCGTGGTCACCGAATACCTGACCAAGACGGGCCTCTTGCCCTACCTGGAAAAGCTGGGCTTCGACGTGGCCGCCTACGGCTGCACGACCTGCATCGGCAACGCCGGCGACCTGACCCCGGACCTGAACGAGGCCATCACCGGCAACGACCTGATCTGCTCGGCCGTGCTCTCGGGCAACCGCAACTTCGAGGCCCGCATCCACCCGAACATCAAGGCCAACTTCCTGGCCTCGCCCCCGCTGGTCGTGGCCTACGCCCTGGCCGGCACGGTCACGCGCGACCTGATGACCGAGCCCGTGGGCCGCGGCAAGAACGGCGACGTGTGGCTGGGCGACATCTGGCCGACCACCGAGGAAATCGAATCGCTGCTGAAGTACGCCCTGGATCCCAAGGCGTTCGAGGCCAACTACGGCCAGGTCAAGAGCAACCCGGGCAAGCTCTGGGAGAACATCAAGGGCGTTACCGGCGACACCTACAACTGGCCTGATTCCACCTACATCGCCGAACCGCCCTTCTTTGACGGCTTCGGCATGACGCCGGGCGCGATGCCGACGGTCAAGAACGCCCGTGCGTTGGGCGTGTTCGGCGACTCGGTCACGACCGACCACATCTCGCCGGCCGGCTCCATCAAGGAAACCTCGCCCGCGGGCAAGTGGCTGAAGGAAAACGGCGTCATGAAGGCCGACTTCAACAGCTATGGCTCGCGCCGCGGCAACCACGAGATCATGATGCGCGGCACCTTCGCCAACGTGCGCATCAAGAACCTCATGATTCCGGCGCTGCCGGACGGCAGCCGCTTCGAGGGCGGCGACACCCTGTTCCAGCCCACCGGCGAACAGATGTCCATCTATGACGCGGCCATGAAGTACGTCGGCGCGGGCACCCCCACCGTGGTGTTCGGCGGCGAAGAGTACGGCACCGGCTCGTCACGCGACTGGGCGGCCAAGGGCACCCAGCTGCTGGGCGTGAAGGCCGTGATCACCCGCAGCTTCGAACGCATCCACCGCAGCAACCTGGTCGGCATGGGCGTGCTGCCCCTGCAGTTCAAGGGCTCGGACAGCGTGCAGTCGCTGGGCATCACCGGCGAGGAAACCTACGACATTTCCGGCCTGGAAAACGGCATCAAGCCGATGCAGGACGTGACGCTGACGATCACCCGCAAGGACGGTTCGAAGCAGGACGTGACGGTGCTGCTGCGCATCGACACCCCGATCGAGGTGGACTACTACCAGCACGGCGGCATCCTGCCTTTCGTGCTGCGCCAGCTGCTGGCTGCCTGATCGCCTGACCGGCAAGGCAATGGCCCGGGAACCGCGAGGTTCCCGGGCCATTTTTATTGCGGCCGCGCTTCGAATCAGTCCGCGAACTCGTAGGCGTCCATTGCCAGCGCGCCGTACGAGATTTCATCGGTCAGGCGCTGAAAACCGGTTCCGCCCGCCCCCAGCGCCACATACAGGGGCATCAGGTGGTCGTCGTGCGGATGAGCCTGCGACGCGCCTGGCGCCTGAGCTTGCCAATCCAGCAGCGCCGGCAAGTCATGGCCGCCCAGCTTGTCCGCGTACCACTGCTGGAAGGCCGGCACGTAGGGCAGCGCGGGAGCGTCCTGCGGCATGCGCACGTGGCGCAGGTTGTGCGTCAGCGAACCCGAGCCGATGACCAGGATGTCCTCGTCCCGCAGCCGGGCCAGCGCGCGGCCCAACTCCAGCTGGCCAGCCGCATCCCGCCCCATGTCCAGCGACAGCTGCACCACTGGCACGTCCGCTTCCGGATAGAGGTAGCGCAGCGGCACCCAGGCGCCATGGTCCAGCGGGCGACGCGGATCCAGGTCGGCCGCGATGCCCGATTCGGCCAGCAGGGTTTGCACCCGCGCCGCCAGTTCCGGCGAGCCGGGAGCCGCGTACTGCAATTGATAGAGTTCCGGCGGAAAACCGCCGAAATCGTGCCAGGCCACCTGGCGGTCGCGGGTGGACAGCGCCAGACCCTCGCCCATCCAGTGCGGCGACACGACCAGGATGCCCTTGGGCTTGCGGCCCTGCGCGGCGCTCCAGGCGGCAAGCGCCGGGCCGGTCTGTCCAGGCTCGACGGCGAGCATGGGGGATCCATGGGATACGAAAAGCGTAGGCCAACGCATGGCGGCGCCTCCTGATATTGAGTAGATGAGGGTATTTTCCGCCGTTTCTTCTCAGCAATAAACCACCTTGATTGGCATTATCTGTTGCTGATTTGGCATCAATACATTTGTACCGCCATGGCTGGCGCGCCTCACGGGGGGCTGCGCGCCGCCGTCCGCGCCGGGCGTTAAACTACACAGTTGCACACTTACTGGACGCTCCCCGAAGTTATGGCCCGATCCCGCAGCCAATCCGCTCCCCGCCTCACCCGTGACGCCGCCAAACTGGTCGCGCTTGCCCAGGCGCTCAACCGCTCGGGCAGCCGCCTCGAAGACGTGTTCTGGGAGAACCAGCTTGGCGTAGCGATTCCGAAGCTGCTCAAGGCGGGGCAGGACGCCCCCCTGGAAGCGGCCCTGGACCACCTCGCCCAGAACGATGTGGGCGCATACGAGATCCTGATCGAACAGGCCGAAACCCTGTCCGAATCGATGAAGATCGAGAAAAATGGCGTCCACTACGACATTTTGCTGGTCGTGGCCCCCATCGTCGCCTGGACCCGCTACGCCATTCCGACCGGCCCGATCGCCGCCGGCGCGCAACAGGCCCTGCTGGCGCAGCTGCATGGGCATGTCCTGTCCAGCAAGGCCCGCAGCTCGCTGATGCCGGTGCTGGTCAGCGTGGACCAGATGCCCCGCACCTTCTCCGAAACCTGGCAATGGCTGCAGCGCCTGGGCACCCAGGCGCTGGGCGCCGAAACCGCCAAGCCCGCCTTGAACACCGAGACCGAGACGGCCAACATGCTGGCCGATACGCGCTATATCGTGGCGGCCGTCGCGGTACCCGAAGGCGAGCCGATCTTCCGCTGGCAGGAACAGCTGGGCGAAGCCGACGCCAGCCGCGACGCCTGCCAGGAACAATGGGCGGCGCAGGCCCAACCGACCCTGGCCAACCTGCTGCCGGGCTGCGGTTTCGAAGCCCTGCTGCCCGACGCCTACTATGTCAGCAACCGTGAAGCCGACCGGCGGGTGCGCCCCTTGTCCCTGCGCGCGGCGGTCAGCTGGCTCGAAGGCGCGGTCAGCCTGGAGGCCTCCCAGTTGCGGGCGGTGGTGGCCGGCTGCGGCGAAAGCCGCATCGACGAGTACCGCATCGGCTTCACCGCGCGCAGCAGCAACGACGTGTACTACGGCTGCGTCTGGCCGCTGTACGGGCGCGAGGAAGACCTGCCGTCCGACGAAGGCCAGCCCGACGTGGTGGACGAGATCGCCGCGCTGCTCAAGGAATACGGCGTCACCGAAGTACGCCGCATCCCTGGCGTGCTGCCTCCCGAGTACTGTGAAGACTGCGGCGCGCCCTACTTCCCGAATCCGCTGGGCGAATTGGTGCATGCCGAACTGCCCGAGGACGCGGAGGCCTCGCCGGCCAAGTTCCACTAGGCCACCATGCAAGCGGACATCTTCTGCCGGGTCGTCGACAACTATGGCGACATTGGCGTTTGCTGGCGCCTGGCGCGCCGGCTGGCGCACGGCCGCGGCTGGGATGTGCGCCTGTGGGTCGACGACCTGGCCAGCTTCGCCCGCATCCAGCCCGGGATTGCCACGGACAGCCCGCGCCAGCAACTGGCGGGCGTCGACATCGTGCGTTGGTCCGAATCGCCGGATCCGGCGCTGGCCGCGCGGGACGTGGTGATCGAGGCATTCGCTTGCGACCCACCCGAGGCATTCCTGGAAAGCATGCGGCGCGTGCATCCGGCCTGGATCAACCTGGAATACCTGAGCGCCGAATCCTGGGTGGAAAGCTGCCATGGCCTGCCCTCGCAGCGGCCGGATGGACTGATCAAGCACTTTTTCTTTCCCGGCTTCACCCAGGCCACCGGCGGGCTGTTGCGCGAGCCGGGCCTGTCGGCCGAGCGCGACGCCCTGCAGGCATCGCCGCAAGACCAGGAAACCTTCCTGCGGTCGCTGGGCGTGCCGCAGGATCTGCTGTTGCGCCGCCGCGACGGTGCGCGCACCGTGTCCCTGTTTTGCTATCCGACTGCGCCGATCACGGCGCTGGCCGGGGCCCTGGCGGCCGACCCGCGCCCCAGTCTGCTGCTTGCCCCCGAAGGCGTAGCCCCCGGACTGGAAGCCGCCTGCGCGGCGCCGGGCGCGCCGTCGGTGGCCCGCCTGCCCTTCGTGGCGCAGCCCGATTTCGACCGGCTGCTGTGGTGCTGCGACCTGAATTTCGTGCGGGGCGAGGACTCCTTCGTCCGCGCCGCCTGGGCCGCGCGCCCCCTGGTCTGGCAGATCTACCCCCAGGACGAAAACGTGCACCTGGAGAAACTGGAAGCCTGGCTGGCACGCTATCCGGCCCCCGAAACCGCCCAGGCGCTGATCCGGGCCTGGAACCACCCGGAAACGGGCGCAACCCCTGCGGCGCTGTCCGCCGCCCTGGCGCCGGCCGCCTGGGCGGACTGGGCCGCCGCCGCGCGGGCCTGGGACGCCAGCCAGGCCGCACTACCGGATCTTGCCGAAAATCTGGCTGATTTTTGCGCAGACTTGGCCAAGAAACGTTAGAATAGAGAGTTTTCCGAGCGCCCTGTATTTGTCGGGCCTCAACTATGACGCCTCCCGGGGTGTGCATGAAGCCGCTGTCTGCGGCGGCTTTTTGCAAGCACGGCGAGTGCACCCATCACCCCCGGAGTTTTATCGATGAAAACCGCTCAGGAATTGCGAGTCGGCAACGTGGTCATGGTCGGCAAGGATCCCCTCGTGGTCCAGAAGGCCGAATACAACAAGTCCGGCCGTAACGCCGCTGTTGTGAAGCTGAAGTTCAAGAACCTGTTGACCGCCTCGGCCAGCGAATCGGTCTACAAGGCCGACGAAAAGTTCGAAGTCGTCCAGCTCGACCGCAAGGAGTGCACCTACTCCTACTTCGGCGACCCGATGTACGTCTTCATGGACGAAGAGTACAACCAGTACGAAATCGAAGCCGAAAGCATGGGCGATGCCCTGAACTACCTGGAAGAAGCGATGCCCGTGGAAGTGGTCTTCTACGACGGCCGCGCCATTTCGGTTGAACTGCCCACGACCCTCGTGCGCGAAATCACCTACACCGAACCCGCCGTGCGTGGCGATACCTCGGGCAAGGTGACCAAGCCCGCCAAGATCAACACCGGCTACGAATTGAACGTGCCGCTGTTCTGCGCCATCGGCGACAAGATCGAAATCGACACCCGCACGAACGAATACCGCAGCCGCGTCAACAACTGATCCGGCAAGCAGGCAAGAAAAAGCCAGACCTTCGGGTCTGGCTTTTTTTATTGCCGCGGCGCGCTGGCGTTACTGCAGGCGCTCGTCGTCCAGAAAATCCGGCACCGCCATGACGTCGATGCCATCCTCGGCCAGCGATTCGCGTTCTTCCGGCGTGGCCGTGCCGCGGATCGGGCGGTCGTCGGCATCGCCTTCGTGGATGCGGCGCGCCTCTTCGGCGAAGCGCGGTCCGACGTTTTCGGTGTTGCGCAGCAAGGCGCGCACCTGGCGCATGACGACCGCCTGCAATGCGGCCATTTTTTCCGCGTCGGAGGCATTGGCCGGCAGCTGGGGCTGGGCGGCGGGCGCGTGCAGATGGGCGACGTTCAGGCGCGGCGCGGACAGCCGCTTGGTGATGCTGGCCGAACCGCAAACCGGGCACGTGACGAGGCCACGCGCCTGTTGCGCGTCATAGTCTTCGTGCGAACCGAACCAGCCCTCGAAAATGTGGCTGTGTTCGCACTGGAGGTCGAAAACTTTAAGTGCCATGGCGTCTATATGGGGTGCAACTCCCAGAATACAAGAAAGCGCCGGCGACAGGCGCTTAGCCCCTGCGAGCGCAACACCTATTCCCGGCCGGCCAGCACAAAGCGGGCCCGCAGGCCCGCTTCTGCGCATGCCCGAAGGCTACTTGCCGCGGTTCTGGGCCGCCGGGTTCCCTACTTGCGCCTGCTGCGCCTGCAAGGCGTCGATCTGGCGTTGCAGATCGCGCAGCTGCTGGCGCACGTCCTTCTGCTGGTCGGCCAGCGCCGTGGCTTCCTGGCGCGACTGCTCCTGGCGGGCCGCGACCTGCTCTTCCTGCTGCAGGCGCACCGCGCGATCGGCCTGCAGGGTGCTCAGTTCGGCGCTGCGGCTGGCCAGCAGCTTCTCGGCGTGCGCGTACTCGGCCTGCATCTTGATGCGCTTGATGTCCACCTCGGCCAGTTCGGCGGATTGGGCGACGAAGGCGCGGTAGGTGGCTTCGGCCTGCTTGTCCGACTTGGTCTTCACCACGCGCCAGAAGTCCTTTTGCTGGAACAAGGCGACGTAATAGGTCAGGTCGTCCGGCTTGAACAGCAGGCTGGCGCCGTAGGTGCCGTTGTAGGCCGTGCGCAGCTCCGACACCTGGCGGCTTTGGATCAGGCTTTGCAGCTCCGACAGCGTGGATGCGGGACGCGCGGCAGGCGGCGGCGCGGGGGGAGTCACGGGCGTGGAAGCCGCCTGCGTGTCCTCGACCTGTTTAACCGTGGCCCGGGGCGCTTCGGATTGTGCGCTGGCGCAAGCGGCCAGGCCGGACAGGGCCGTGCCCAGCAGCGCCATGCGGACGGCGCCACGGATAATCTGGACGTTCATGCCTTCCCCAAAAAAATCGTTGCGGAACTATAGCAATTTATTTCGGCCGGGACAGATACGCTTACATGCGCCGGCCGCGCGACTGTCGCCCCCTACGGGGCATTCCCTATTGCGTGTTCACATCGCCGTCTCGGCAATGCCATCGGCAGGCTCGCCCTGACCTGCTCCCAGCTGCAGCTTGCGCATTTTTTCCCACAACACCTTGCGGCTGATGCCCAGCGTGTGGGCGGTATCCTGGCGGCGCCAGCCATTGGCGTCCAGCGCCGCCAGCACGCGTTCGCGTTCAGCGCGCTCGGCGTCGGTGAAAGCGGCGGGCTCGGCCCGCGCGGCGGCCGAAGCGGCGGCCGAAGCGACGGCCGAGCGCAGCGGCTCGGCCAATTGGTCGAAGATGCGTTCGATGCGCGCCTGGTCCCAGACCTGGCGCTGGCGCCGCACAATCGCGACGCGCTCAGCCACGTTGGACAGTTCACGCACATTGCCCTCGTAGCGCGTGCGCGAGACGCGTTCCAGCAGCCACGGCGGCGGTTCGTCCTCCACGCCCAGGCGTTGCAGCAAGGCGCGGAAGATCGCCGCCTTTTCCTGCGGGCCGCGCTGTTCCAGGTTGGGAATGCGCAGTTCGATCACCGCCAGCCGGTAGTACAGGTCCGCGCGGAACTCGTCTTGCCCCACCAGCACGCGCAAATCCTTGTTGGTCGCGGCGACCAGGCGGAAGTCCACCGGCACTTCCACGGTCGAGCCCAGCCGCGTCACCGTGTTCTGCTCCAGGACCCGCAAGAGCTTGACCTGCTGGTACAGCGGCAGGTCGCCGATTTCGTCCAGGAACAGCGTGCCGCCGTTGGCCTGCTCGAAATACCCCTTGTGCGCGCCGATCGCGCCGGTGAACGCGCCCTTGGCATGGCCGAAGAAATGCGCCTCGAACAGGCCCTCGGGGATGGCGCCGCAGTTGACTGCAACAAAGGGGCCGTCGAACCAGGCGGCCTGCTCATGCAACAGGCGTGCGATGCGTTCCTTGCCCACGCCGGTTTCACCATGGATCAGCACGTTGCTGCGGCAGTCGGCGTACATGTCGGCTTCCGCCAGCAAGTCCTGCATGGTCGCGGAAACGGCGATCAGCGGCTGCTCGCGCCGGGGCGCGGCGCGGTTGAGCTGGTTCAGCGTGCCCAGCAGCTCATACAGCAGCTTGCGCAGGTCCGCGGTGGTGAAGGTCAGCGGCAGCGTGTAGGAGTATTCCGGCGGGTAGTAGCGCGGATCGCGTCCGCGCGCCTCTGCGGCCACCCAGATGACCGGCAGACCTTGCGCCGCCAGCCAGTCGTAGCCGCTGAAGCGCTTGTCGCCCATCACCGACACCGACACCAGGGCCACGGCCGGCCGCGCCAGGTCACGCGGCGGCGGAAACGCGGTGCCGGCGTCCGCGCGCAGCAGCGACACGTCCATGCCCGCCAGGCAACGTTCGGCCCGGCTGGCAATGTCGGAGGTGCCTTCCCAGACGTACACGTCGAATTCTTCGCGCGCGAAATTCTGGCTCATCGCTTGGACCATGCGGGAATGGAAGAGATAGGGGTCACGGGCTTCATCGTCAATACACCAGGCGGGGTTTGCCGCAATCCACGGAAATCAGCGATACGTCGGTCTGCCCCACGCTCAGGCCCAGCGCATTGAGCAGCTGCTGCAGCACCACGGACAACGAACTCAGCAAGGGATCCAGCAGCACCATGACGACCGACAGCACGCCACCTACCTGCCCGCTGCCGTTCAAGGCCAGCGTGCCGACCGCGTTGACACGGCACTGCCGGATCGCGTCGGGCACCAGCGCCAGGGCGCAGGTCACATCGCTGAGCGGGGCCAGCAAGAGCGAATTCAGGATGCCGCCGACCAGTTGCAGCGTACCGCCCAATACACCCGTCAAGCCGCCCGTCGTCAGGCGCGTGCCGAGCTGGTCCATCGCCGTCTTGGACCACTGCATGTCATTGACGACCTTGGAGATGGTCTTGCCGGCGTTGTTCTTGTCTCCGCCCACCAACTGCGTCGCCAGATCGGTGCGCTGCTTTTCTGTCAGCGGCGTGCCGTTGTTGAACAAGTCCCCCAGGATGCCTCCGATCAGCGCGTCCGTCAGGTTGCCGGCCAGTTTGGAGAGGTCCAGGTTGGTGGCATTGACGGTGGCGGTGGCGTTGGGCGATGGCGGCGCGGTCAGCGTCACCGACACGGGCGCGGAGGAACTGAACACCGGCAACGTGACCCGGGCGCTGAGCGGCAGTATGCCCAGCACGTTCAGTACCTGATAGCGGTCGACGGAGCCGAATGCGCTGGGCTCGCAGCGGTTCGTGAGCGATTGGAAGTTTTTGGATTTGATGTCGGTATTGGACTCCATGCCCGGAAAGCGTCCCAGGCAGACGCTGGCCGCGGCCGACGTCACGTCGATCACCGCCTGGTTTTCGGCCAAGGGGGCCTCGCACAGTTTGCGCAGCGTACCCGTGGATTGCGCCACGTCGATGATGATGGGCAGATCGACCTTGGTGTTCAGGGTGTTGGCCAGCAAGGGCCCGACCAGCGGGATGTTGCTGGTGTTGATGCGCAGATACACGCGGATGCCGGCGCTGACGGCCTGCACGCCCACACCGCCGACAGCCACTGCAGGCGGCTCGACGATGCGCACCCCCGCATCCAGGCCCAGCAGCGGCACGCTCAGCCCCAGATTGATCAGATTGCTGCCATTGGCGATGACCAGGCCGGTCTCCAGGATGTTGAGCGCATTGACCTGGGCCTGCAAAGCGGCGCTGGGGTCGCCGCCCACCACGTCCAGATTCAGCACGCCGCCGTCTCCGAACAGCTTCACAGGCAGGTTCAGCGGCATCAGGTCCAACACCGTATTGATGGCTGCGCTCAGCAGCCCGACATCGGCGTTGGCGGTTCTCTGCTTGTCGATGAGGCTCAGCGTGGCGTGCAGGAGCTGACCCAGGGTCAGGTTGCTCAGCGCCGTCAATTGCTCGGGCGTACCCACGCCCGCCGCCACCGACAGCGGCAGGCCCAGCGCTTCCAGCAGGCCGGCCGGGGTGATGCCGACATTGGCCAGGCCGGCGGCGTCCAGCACGTCCAGCTGCGTGGGCGAGGCCCCAGCCGTGGCCAGCAGCTGCGACAGCAGGCCGCCGCGTTCCAGACGCAATAGCCGCGATCCCACCGAGAAGGCTGCCACAGGCTGCGTGTTGGTCGCCACCGCCGCGACCGACGCCGTGACGCCGCCCACGCCGGGGATGAGATTGGCCAGCTGCTTGCGCGCCGCCACCCGCACGGCGTTATAGGCCTGCCCGCCGGCCGCATCGAAGACGTGCATGCCGGAGGGGTCGGAACGCGTCGGATCCCATACCTTGCATTCCACCGTGAAATCGGCGGCCGTGAACGCGTCCAGGATGTTCGGCACATTGGCCAGCGCGGAAGCCCGGCCGGCGGCCGCGGCCCGGGTGCAATCCGCACTGGAGCCCAGGCTCAGCACCTGGACTGCCGACAGCGCCGCCAGGTCCGCCGCCTTCTGCATTTCGCGCTTCATGTAGAAGCCGTAGCCGAGCTGCAGCACGCCGAGCAGCACCACCCCCACCATCACCGCGAAGACGACGGCGACGGTCATGCTGCCGCGTTGCCGCGACGGCGGGGAAGGATGTGGACGGCCGGCTGACATGCTCTTGCGACTCCATACCCGCACGCGGCGGGGAACAGCAACGCTCCGAACCTATTGGACGTTGGGGATTTCCACATTCCGGTCGAACCACACGGGAATGGGATGCTTGAAGCTCTCCAGGTAGCGGTTCCAGGCCGCCGTGGACACCGGCCCCAGCACGGGCAAGGCGTTGCCAGCGCGCCGCCCGTCGGCCTGCGCCGCCAGCAGGCCGCGCGTCACGTCGCCAAAGCCCTCTTGCGCCGCCGGCGCGGCGGCAGGTGCTTGCGGCAGCGGCGTCTGCACCTGCTGCACCACGGCCCGCTCCGGCATGGAGGCCGCGGACGCGGGTTCCGGCGCCGACGCGGCGGCGGGCGCCTGGGCGGGCGGCGCGCTGCTCGCGGCGCCCGACATGCTGCCCGTCAGCGGCGCATTGGATTGCGCCAGCGCGGCCGCGGGCGCCTGCGCCGCAAGCGCGCAGGCCAGGATGAACAAGGCGTGATGGGTCGATGGGGACATGGCAGTCTTCCTTAAAACGGAGTTAGCGCACGATGGGCCCGTTGCCCAGGCCGTCCATCAAGGGGCTCATCAACGGCATGACGGCCTGTTCGCCGCTGGACACCCGGGTGGCAGGCGCAAGGGAAGCGCCCGGCGCCGGGGCCAACTGGCCGCGGATCTCGGCGGCCAGGCGCAGAACCTGTCCGCGCGCCTCTTCGCCCAGCTGCGCCCGCTCCATCAGGCGCTGGGCCTTGAGCGGATCCCCCTCCACCAGCAGCAGCACCGCCAGGTTCGCCAGCACCTTGCCGCTTTCCGGCGTCAATTCGGCCGCCTGCCCCAAGGGCACGCGCGCGCCCGCCGGATCGCCCGCGCGCAGACGCGCATAGCCCAGGTCGCCCAGGATGCGCGCGTCCATGGGCGCCAGCTTGGCCGCCCGCGAGAAGTAATCGGCCGCCTGATCGAACTGCCCGCGCGAACCGGCGATCAGGCCCAGGCCATGCCAGCCCTCGGCCGCCTGGTCGGTGGCGGTCAGCGCGCGATAGGCCTGTTCGCTCAGCGCCGCCTGCCCGGTCTGGCGCAGCGCCTCGGCGCGCAGCACGGCCACGCGCGCATCATTGCCGTACTTCTGCTGGTAGCCGTCGATGTAGGCGAGCGACGCGAAATAGCGTTCCTGGCGTTGCGACTCGACGATCATGGACAGCATCATCTCGGGTTCCTTGGGCCGGCTCTTGCTCTGGGCCTCGTCTTCTTTCTGCCGCAGCAGCGCCTGTTCCTGCTGCTGTTGCTGGATCAGTTGCCAGGCGGATTCCGCGTTGTTGGTCTTGCATCCGCTCAAACCCGCGCCCGCCGCCAGCACCGTGGCGACGAGCGCCCAACGCCATGCGCGCGAGCTGTTTTCCGTTGCGCCGTTCATTACATCCCCCCCATGCGCGACAAGCCGCGCAACACCGCGATAAAACCGGCCCCGCCCGTCACGATCAACAGCGCGGGCAATAGCGTCACGATCATGACCCCGGTCATCTTGACCGTGGTCTTGCCCACCTTCTCCTTCAGCTCCAGGCGCCGCTTGTCGCGCAGGCGTTCGCCGAAGCGGTTCAAGGGCTCCTGCACCGCGCCGCCGTGCTGGTCCACCTGCGCGATCAGGCGGCAAATGGCGGACAGGTCGTCGTTGTCGAAACCCGTGGCCATCCTGGCCAGCGATTGTTCGCGCGTGCGGCCACGCACATAGAGCTCGGACGCCAGCCGCAATTCGAATGACAGCACCGGCAGCACCTGGCCGAACTCCTTGACCAGCACCTGCAGGCTCTGGTCGATCGACAGGCCCACGCCCTGCAACAGGCGCAGCAGGTCGATCAGCAAGGGCAGCTCATCGGCCGCCTGCCGGCGGCGGCGCGCCAGGCGCCGCTGCACGATCCATTTGGGCAGCATGTAGCCGACCGCGAAAGCCACGAAGGCCGCGACCAAGGCGCCCAGCGGCATATCCGGCAGATGCTTGTGCCAGTCCAGCACGACCGCCGCCACGGGCAGCAGAATCGCCAGGCCGAACCGGATCAGGACGAAGCGCGAGCGCGCGGTGCCGGGGTCGGCATAGCCAGCCATGTCCACCAGCTTGCGGTCCTCGGCGGCCAACAGGGCGTCGGCCAGCCGGCCCTCGCTCAGGCGCTTGCCGAACGTGTCGGCCGCCCGCGCGGCCGCCGCCAGCCTGCCCTGCCCGCCTTCGTTGCGCGCGGCCGCCGGCGCCTTCGCGCCGTCGCGCGCGGCCAGCGCCTGATCCACCACCTGACGGCTGCGGCCCTGGCTGCGCAGGCGCCGCGCCATGCCCAGGCCCAGCACCACCAGGCCGGCCGCCACCAGCATCAGCGCCATCGCCAGCACGGTGGAAGCGTTCCAGGATTGCAGGATGTGCATGCGCCCCCCCCGGTCAGATGGCCTTGGCCATGCGATAGAGCCAATAGCAGCCGCCGATCTGCAGGCAGACCGCGGTCAGCAGCATCCTGAAGCCTTGCGGGTCTTGCCACAGCCCCATGAACAGGTTGTTGTTGGCGACGATGATGAAGCCCGCGATGCCCACGGGCAGCAAGGCCAGAATCCAGGCCGACAAGCGGACCTCGGCCGAGCTGGCGGTCAGTTCATTGCGCGCCTGCGCCACGTCGCGCATGAAGGCCGCCATGCGTTCCAGCACCTGGTCGCTGCGGCCGCCAAACCGCAGGGCCAGCGACACCACCGCCGCCACCATGTACAGCTCCTTCAACCCATACAGGCGCGACACGTGCGCCAAGGCCGCATCCAGCTCCTTGGAGCGGCTCAGGCTGGCCGCCGTCTCCACCACTTCGCGCAAGGGCTCGTCGGCTGCTGCGGCGGCGGTCTGGAAGGCGGCGCCCATGCTGTTGCCGATGGTAAGCAGGCGCACGATGTTGTCCAGGAACGCAGGCAGCTGCGAGATCATGCGCCGCTGGCGCTTGTCGGCCCGCAGCCACAGCAGGAAGTAGGCGAACACGGCCAGCAGCAGGAAGCTCACTGCGCCGGAAAGCGCCCCCAGGAAGATCCACGCCAACGCCGCACCGACCACGACGGGAAGCGCGATGCGCACATACAAGCCCGCGCTTTGCCGCAGGCCGGCCAGGCGCAGCAAGCGGTCCCAGCCGGAAAACCCGCTGCGGAACTGACGCGAGCTCTCGGCGAACGGCGCGTCGGCGGCGGCCGCGTCGCGGCCCCGCTGCAACTGGCTTTCCAGAAAGGCGGAGCTGGCCGCCCGGCGGGCGCTGCGGTCGGCGTGGCGCCACAGCAGCGCCGCCGCGATGGCCAGCACCGCGGCCAGGCTTGCAAGGACCAGGGCTTCGGGCATCAGCGCCTCCTGCTCCAGAATCCGCCGCTCCCGCCATCGCGGTCGTCCGGCGGGTTGTCGTTGGCGCGCGCCTCGTTGCGCAGCTTGGCCAGCTTGGGCGTGTGAGGATGGATGCCGAGCCAGTTCCAGCGATCCTTCTCCTCGCCGTCCGGCGTCGCATAGGATTCGTGGCGATAGAGTTCCTGCGTGGAGATCACGTTGTCGCCCATGCCTGTGATCTCGGTCACCGACAGCACACGGCGCTTGCCGTTGGACAGGCGGCCGATCTGTACGATGAAGTCCAGCGCGCTGGCGATCTGCCTGCGCAAGCTGTCCTCGCTGCCCTGGAAGCCGGCGAATCCGGCCAGCATCTCGATCCGGTACAGGCATTCGCGCGGGGAGTTCGCGTGGATGGTCGCCATGGAACCCTCGTGCCCGGTGTTCATGGCCTGCAGCATGTCCATGACCTCGGCGCCGCGCACTTCGCCCACCACCACGCGGTCTGGCCGCATGCGCAGGCTGTTGCGGATCAGCTCGCGGATGCTGACCGCGCCGCTGCCGTCAAAACCGCCCTGGCGCGACTCCAGCCGCACCACGTGAGGATGGTTGAGCGACAGTTCGGCGGTGTCCTCGACCGTTACCACACGCTCCGTTTCCGGGATGAAGAACGCCAGCGCGTTCAGCAGCGAGGTCTTGCCCGAGCTGGTGCCGCCGGACACCAGGATATTGCAGCGGTTCTTCACCGCCTCGTTCAGCAGCCGGTAGATCTCTTCGTCGAAGCTGCCCAGGGTCAGCAGGTCCGCGGGTTTGAGCGGATCCTGGCGGAACTTGCGGATCGACACCATGGGGCCGTCCACCGCCAACGGTTCGATCACGACGTTCAGGCGGCCGCCGTCGGGCAGGCGCGCGTCCACCATGGGGCTGGACTCGTCGAGCCGCCGGCCGATCGGGGCCAGGATGCGGCGCACGATGCGCAGCACGTGCTGGTTGTCGGTGAAGCGCAGCGTCTCGCGGGCCAGCACGCCGCGCCGCGAAACGAAGACATTGTCATAGCCGTTGATCAGGATATCCTCCACGGCCGGGTCCGCCAGCAGATCCTCCAGGGGACCCAGGCCGGCCAGTTCCTTGGTCAGCGCTTCGGCAATGGCGCGCATTTCCCCTTCGTTGATCGGCACCCGGCGCAGGCGCACGAAGCTCGCGACCTCGATGTCCACGAACTCCTGGATCGCCGACCTGGCCCAGCGGCCGAACTCCGCGCCCAGTTCTTCGATGCGGGACAGCAGGTGCTCGTAGGCCGCCGTCTTCACTTCCTGGTAGCGGTCCGACGCCGAAAAGCCTTTGTCGCCATCGCCGCCGAACTCTATCGTCGCTGTCATGATCATGTCGGATCCCGTAGCCGTCCGTCTGTCTGTCCGTCAACCGACCACCATGCGGCGGTGCACGCCTGGCAGCCAGGTGGCCAGCCAGCCTGCCCGCCCGCCAGGCGCGTTCTCTTCGGCGCACAGGCGTTCCGCCAGCGCCTGCACCGCCCGCACGTAGACATCGCGTTCGGCCTCTTCGTGCAGCAGATGGCCACGGTTCGTGCACACCATCAGCGGCAGCGTGCGGTCCGGTAGCGTGCCCACCAGTTCCAGCTGGAAGCGTTCGGCGATCTGCTGCGCCGTCATGCCGTAGCGTTCGTCATAGCGGTTGACGATCAGGCCCAGGCTGCGCCGGTCCACGTGCTGTTGTTCCAGCTCCTGCAGCACGCCGGCCAGCGACACCAGCGCGCCGACGCTCTGGTCGGTCACGATCCAATTCAGCTGCGAGGCGCGCGCCAACCCCGACACGAATTCAGGATTGCTGAAACCGCCCGCATCGGCCACCACGACCGAGAAGTGCTGGCGCATGCGCTCGAACACCAGCAGCGAATCCGACTGCGACACGTCGCGCATCTGGCCCAGATCGCGCGGCAGCGACAGCACGCTCAAGCCGTTGGCCGTATGCGCCATGGCCGACCCCAGCAGCGTCGAGTCGAGGCGGCGCAGGTTGCGGGCCGCCTCGGCGAAATCGAAGTCGCCGCCGATGTTCAGGTAGAGCTGGCAATCGCCTATGGGCCAGCCCAGGTCCATCAACGCGACGCGGCTGGACAGGGGTAGCGGTTCGCCGGCGGGCTTGGGCGTCTTGGCGCCGCTCGTGGCTGCGCGCTGGCCGTGCGCGAACTTCAAGCGGTCCTGCACCATCCCCGCCATATGCACGGCCAAGGTGCTGGTCCCCACGCCGGGCCGCGCGCCCAGCAGCACGACGCTGCGGCGCGTGCCGTCCATGCGGCCGTCGGATGGCCGGTCGAGCAGGCGCAGCACCACCTCCTTGATCTCCTGCGGCGCCACCGAGGGATCGACGAAATCGCTGACGCCTGCCCGCAAGGCGGCGATCGCCCCCTCCGGCTGGCTCAGGAAGCCGACCGCCACGCGCGGCAAGGTCGGCGCGATGCGGGCCAGCAAGCGCGCCAGTTCGGCGGACTTGAACAGTTTGCCGGGTTCGTCGTCGCTCAGTGTGAAGTCCAGGAACACCACCTGCGGCGCGATCTCCGTCAGGCGCCGCGCCAATTCCTCGATGCGCGGCGCTTCCTGGGTCAGCATCCCCAGGTCGCCCAAGGCCTGTCCCAACTGTGCGGCAACCGCGTTGCCCTGGGAGCAGAACAGGAACCGCGTGCCATTTTGCAGGCCCACCCATTCGCTGGCATGTGTCTTCATATTGCTCACCGTGAAAAGCCCGGCATCTGCTGGCCGCCCACCGGGCCGGTCAGGTAATAGCCCCAAGCATTGAACGCCGTATCCGTTTGCTCCTGCTTGGCTCCCGGCAGCGGCAGGGCCACGCCGCGCGCGATGGGGCGCACCAGGCGCGGCGTCACGACGATGACCAGCTCGGTGTCCTCTTGGGAATAGTCGACGCTGCGAAAAAAGGAGCCGATGATGGGCAGGTCGCCCAGCATGGGCACCTTGTTGACCATGGCCTTGGTCTGGCGCGATACCAGGCCGCTGATCACGAAGCTTTCGCCATCGCCCAGTTCCACCGTGGTGTCGGCGCGGCGCGTGCGCAGGGCGGGAATGATGGTGCTGGTATCCGCGCTGGTATTGATGGCGATGCCGTTGGTGTAGTCGAGTTCGCTGGCCTCGGGCGCGACCTTCAGTGAGATGCGGTCGCGCGACAGCACCGTGGGCGTGACGGTCAGGCCGATGCCAAAGGGCTTGAAGGTCACGTTGACCGTACCCAGGCCGCCGGCCTGCGGAATCGGCAATTCGCCGCCAGCCAGGAAGCTGGCGCTCTGCCCCGTCAAGGCCACCAGGGTCGGCTCGGCCAGGACACGGGCCATGCCGTTGGTTTGCAGCAGCCGCAGCCGCGCCGAAAAATTGTTGGAGTCGTAAAACAGCGAAAAGCCGGATGCCAGCGCGCCGCCCAGGCTGGCCGGCATGGTGGAGCTGCCGCCGCTCCAGGGGCCGTTGCTGGCCGTGAAGCTGATGCCGGCCGCCTTCATCACCGAACGCGACACTTCCACGACCTTCACTTCCACCTGCACCACCCCGCCGCTGCCGGCGGTGGACATGTCCACCACGTTTTTTTCCCCGCCGACGGCGGATGCCGCCATGGTGGCCGACGCGATCTGCCCCAGCTGCGATTCGGCGTGTCCCGACACCACGGCATGGCCGTCGGCGATGTCCACGTTGGCGCCGCCGCCCAGGCCGCGGCTCGCCAAGGCGCCCTGCACGCTGCCGCCGACGCGGACGTTCCATATCTGCGGAGTCGCATTGTTGCCGATCCATACCTGCAGTTGCGTGGTGCCGGCTTTCTTGCCATAGAGCAGCACCGAGCCCGCGCGCTTGCCGGAGGCGGGCAATACCTTCACGTCCGCCACATCCGGGTCGCCGATGGCGATGCGCGTGGGCGCGCCGCCATCCAGCATGAGAGTCTGCTGCCCCTTCACCGCCATCGAGATGTCGCGGACCGGCGCGCTCGCTCCGGCCGCGGGCGCCGCGATCTGAGCCAGGCTGAGACCTGCGTGCGCCATCGCCGCCGCAGCCGACAGCAGGCAGATCATGGTGGTGCGCTGATGTTTCTTCATAGTGCTGGACCCGATGATGGAATAAGTCCGGCTGCGGTCAGCGCCTGGTCCGCCCGCAGCCCCGTTCAATAGCGCACGCGCTCGGATTTCTCTCCTCGGATGATTTCCACTGTCCGGCCGCCGCCGGAACCCTGGGGCCGGCTGGCGGCGCGGGTGGCGGGCGCCAACGCCGCGGCCGTCGTGCCGTCCAGTTGCACCAGGCTCTCGCCGGCGTAGGCGCGGTTCGGTCCCGTCAGCAGCGACTCGCGCTGCGCGGGGGTCAGGTCGGTGCGCACCGGCAGCACCGTGCCGCGCTGGGCGAACAACTGCGCATCGGGCATGCTGTCGTCGCCCACCGGGCGCAAGGCCAACTGCAGGCGGCCGGCGCGGCTGGCCAGCATCAGCTCATTGACGCGTTCGACCGGCACGGCCAGCACCGCGGTGCGCGCCGGCTGACCAGGACCGCCTTGCTGCAGCGCCGACTTTTCATCCGGGCCTTCCACCGTAGCCCTGCCATACGCCAGCACGCGCACCTGCGACTGCAGCAGGCGGGCCTGGCCGACGGTAACTTCAGCGCTTTTTTCGATCATGAAGAACACGTCCACCATGTCGCCAGGGACGATACGATTGCCGCCGCCGATCACTTCGTCCACCGCGATGGCGACGGCGCGCTCGCCCGGCTTGAGCTGGCGCGCCAGGCCTTGCGTCAGCAGGCTGGGCAAAATCGGATCGCCTGCGGCGATGTCGACCTTCGTCACCGCGCCCTCCAGCGGCGCGACGTCGGCAAACCCTCCGGACAGCGCGACCTGCCACTGCGCCACCGTCAGCATTCTTGCGCCGTCGATGCGCGAACCGGCCGGGATCGGCTCTCGGGCCACCACCACCGGATGGAGTTTTGGCGGTTCCGCGGGCGCCGCCGCGACAGGCGCAGGCGTCACGCTGGGCGGAGGACTCGCGGGCGCCGAGGCCAGCCGCCAGGCCACGAAGGCCAGCACCAGGCCCGCCACCAGCAACATGCCCGCGATGATCTTGCTCAGACTGCTCATGGTGTCCCCTGCGATATCTGCACGACAGCCTGCGAATGCAATCTGTTGGGTATCCAGTTCCGGTTCGCGCCCGGCAATGCCGTGATCAGCCCCCGCACGGTCTCCAATAGCGGCCAGGACTGCGTGTTGTAGGTCATGGCGACAGTGGCGCAATCGGCCGGCCTGCCGCCTGCCCCCGTCCAGGCACAGGGCGCGCGCGTGGCGCTGCACAGCACCGCGGAGCCGGCCGAAAACGTACCCATCGCCGCCAGACAGGCCGCCGCAGGCACATCGGCCTGACCACTGAAGCGGGCATAGACGGCCGCGCGCGCGCCATCGGCCGCGGCGGCGGCCAACTGCTGCTGCATCCAGAACAGCGCGCCGAACCCGACCACGCCGCAAATAAAGAGCAGCAGCAGGGTGAGCGTCAACGAAAACTCCAACGCCGCGATGCCGCGCTGGCGCTTGCGTGGCGCCTGGCTCCCAGGGCGTTGCGCATGGGCTCGCATCTCAGCCTCCCCCGCCCAAGGCATTGCCCAGATGCACCGTGGCGCGCGCGCTCAGCACGCTGGAGGCCGGCATCAGCGCGGCCTGCAGGAGCGGCACCGAAGGGATGAGCGGATGGGCGCCATATGCGTAGGACACGTAGACTTCGATCTGATCCTGCGCCAGGGGCATGCCGCTGCAGGCGCCGCCGGCCGCGCTGCTGAGCGCGCCCGCGCTGCCGCAGACCGCCACCTGGACCGGCGCGGCGGACATCGTGCTGATCCACTCCGCCTGGTACAGCGCCGAATCGCGGCCGGCGTTGGCCCGCGCCGTCAGCGACGCGGAACCCGCCTGCCACTGCAGGACCTTGCGGGCGCCATCCTGTGCGGCCAAGGTCACGGAATGCTGCGCGGCGACCACCAGGGAATACGTCAGGATCCCGTAAAACACCAGGAAGAACACCACGAATACCAAGGCGAACTCCACGGAATAAGAACCGCGATGCCGGCGGCGAGCCCCAGATACGCGGCATAGGGAATCTGGCGCGCCCGGTTGCTCAACGCCCAGACCCGGGACACCGCCAGATACAGCAGGCCATGCAAGCCGGCCAGCACGCTGGCCAGCGCCAGCGTCGCCATCAGCGGCGCGAAGCCCAGCAGCAGTCCGAGCACGGCAATGGCCTTGATATCCCCCGCCCCCATGAGACGCCTGCGCCACAGCGGCAGGAACGGCGCCGCGGCCAAAAAACCGGCCAGCGCCATCAACCATCCCGACCATCGCGGCGGATAGGCCCAGCCGGGCGCCAGCAAGGCTGCCAGCAGCCATAGCAATTGGCCCGCAAGTCCCGCGATGATCAGCCGGTTGGGGACGCGGCGATAGCGCAGATCGGCGTGGATCAGCGCCAGAATCCAGCATGCGAACAACAGCCACCACAGCACTACCCCTGGATACAAGGCTGGACCTTCTGAAAAAACGGATACGACGATGGGCGCGCCCGATAGGCGCGGACTCCTTCAATCAAGTGATGCCATGTTGCGGGTACGCGCCGCGGCGGCCGGGAACACGCCGCCGCCACGGCGCGGACGGGTTGCGGCTCAGGTCGGAGGCGGGGTAGTGGTACCGGTCTTGGCGTTGTCCAGCTTGGTGCCAAGTTCCTCGAACATGCCCTTCAAGGACCCGGTAAACGCCCCCACCGCGACAATGAGGGCTACCGCCACCATTCCCGCGATCAGCCCGTACTCCAGGGCGGTGATGCCGTCTTCGTCATTCCAGAACTGCGCAAGTGTCGCTTTCATGTCGAGCTCCATGGGTCTCGATTGATGACTGGGGCCGCTCTTCAATGTTCTTCAAGAAGCAGAGCCCCCTAAAGCCTGGAACCGCCCGCGCGCCGCTGTGATTCCCGCGGCGCGCGTCCAGGGTCCAGCTAACCCGGCCCCGGCGTGGCTCCGGGCAATCTGTCCGTAGCCGCACCAGGGGCCGATTCAATGATCGAGTCGATGCGCTGCGCCGTGCGCGCGCGAAAGCGTTCGGAAGCGCGCTGCAAGTGCCAGCGCATGAGGAACAAGGTGACGATCGAGAGCGCGAAAGCGATGTAAGGCAGCTTGGCGCCGCCGATATGCAGGCCGACGGCGTCGTTCTGTGTTGTGCAGATGACCGCGCCGGCTGCGGCGCCGGTGTAATGCATGCCGCAAACCGCGATGGCCATCAACACCGCCGCGCCGATGCGCTGGCGTTCATTCTGGGTATTGAAGGCAAGCCACAGGGCCGCGGTAGCCGCGATGACGGCGATCAGCACCGACAAAACAACCAGCGGCAGGTTCCAGAGCAATACCGCCGGCATGCGCGCCGCGCTCATGCCGACATAATGCATGGAGGCCACGCCAAACCCCGCGGCGCAGCCACCGACCAGGCATCGGAGAAAGGTAAAGCGTTCACGGCCGACATACCAGAACGCCCAGCCGGAAAACCCTGAGGCAACCACGAAACTGAGTATCGTCAGGCCGACCTGGTAACCCACTTCGAATGGCAGGTTCTGCGCCAGCATGCCGATGAAATGCATGCTCCAGATACCCACGCCGCCCATCGCGACCGCGCCGATGACGATATAGCCGATGCGGATTTCGCCGTCCTGGGTTTCTGCCCGGATACCGGCCGCAGCCAGCAGGGCCACATACGAACCCAACGCGGCAATCAGGAACGAAAGCGCGACCAGACCGCCGTTGAAGGAAAGCGGAACGACATCGCCCGGGCTCATGGATGCCCCGCTTGTGGCGAGCCATGGCGGCAATACGCGGCCGCCAGGCAGTTGCAGCAATTCTTGCGGTAATCCCCAGCCATCTTCACCTCCGGGCGGGCCCACACATTTTGCGTATTTTTGATACGTATCTTTAGTTTATATATTGCCAAATCATACACATCAGGGTTTTCACTGAATTTCGCTATATTGCGACATAAGATGTGTAACGAACACTCCTAAGTTTTCGAAAACATTATTAAAACCTGCTGAACGGCGGTTATCTTGGCCTGAAAATAGTTTCCGCAACCCAAGAATATTTCGAAATAATATCAATGCGATGAGTCCGGGGAGGCGGAATTTGAAATTATTTGTCATTCTGCCGGTAATGCTGGCACCATATGCGCACCGGCAAATGCAACTTTTTCCTAACACTGTTGCAGGCCTTTTCCATCCGATACTCAACCGGGATCGGCTATCCGTTCAGAAACGCCAGCGGAAATGAGAGACGAAAAAGGCAAGAGACGCATGTTTCCGGCGAGTCCGCTTTGCCTCGCCCTCTTGTGCATGATGGCGGCCGGCTCTCAGGCCAGGGCGGAAGGCCCGCTACGCGGCAATCCGGTGGACGCCATGCCGCGGCTGGAGCGTCCGCCCTCGGCGACGCAACCCCCGCCCTACGTCCAGACGGCAACGCCGGAACAACTGGCCTTGCAGGCCCGGCTGGCTCAACGCATCGTGCCGCGCAATTTCGACGTCAGCGGCGTGCGCGCCATTCCATTCGAGGAAGTATCCGGACTGCTCAGCCCGCTCGCGGGCAAGGAAATCAGCCTGGGCGAACTGGTCCAGGAAGTCGACAAGATCACGCAGCTCTACCGCGACAAGGGCTTCCCGCTTTCCTTCGCGCTGCTGCAGAACCAGACCTTCGCCAACGGCCTGGTGGTGGTGACGGTGGTCGAGGGCTACATCGCCAACGTGCGGATCGAAGGCGACATCGGCAATGCGCAGGACCGGCTTGAAGCGCTGGCCGCGCCGATGCAGGAAGAACGGCCGCTCAAGCAGGCCACGCTGGAACGTCAGTTGAACCTGATGCGCACCGTGCCCGGCGTCAAATTCACGCCCAGCCTGGATTTGCCCCGCCGCGCGGACGGCGCGACCGAACTGGTGCTGGCGGCCAGCCGCCAGCCCGTCAGTCTGACGGGCGGCATCGCGGATCTGGGCACCGGCATGCAGCCCATCGTGAACCTGGCGACCAACAGCCTGACGCCCCTGGGCGAGCAAGTGAAGCTGACTGCCTCGGTGCCCTTCAATACCGATGACGTGAAGTACGTATCGGGCGAAATCCGGGTGCCGATTGGTGCGGACGGCCTGGCGATCAAGATCGACGGTTATCACTACGATGCCCGGCCCCAGGACGACGCAATCGAAATGCTGGGCTTCGAACGCCGCGTGAAGAACGACCGCATCGGCGTCGGCGTGAGCTATCCGTTCCTGTTGAACAACACCCGATCGCTGACTGGAACCCTGGGCGTATACGCGGCCAATTCGAAGGACCGTTACGAGGCCCGCAGTACCGACCGCTGGCTGCAGCAGGATGCGCAGGTGCGCGCGGCGACCGCCGAAATGCGCTACATCCAGGTGTCCGAGACCAAGGCCACCGACGTCACGCTGAGCGTGGCCAAGGGTTTTGACGCCGCCGGCGCGAAAAAGGATATATCGACCAACTACGGTTATTCCGCCACCCCGCTGCTGGACCTGGATTTCACCCGCTACAACCTGAACGCCAGGCAAACCTTCGTGCTGCCCGCCCAGATCGGCCTGGTTTTCTCGGGCGCGGCGCAATACTCCAGCAACATCCTGCCCTCTTCCGAACAGATCTCGTACGGCAGTTGGCGCTACGCCATGGGCTATCCGCAGGGCGAGCAAAGCGGCGACAAGGGCGTCGGCGTATCGGCGGAAATCAATCGCCGCTTCGGCGTGGGCTGGGAATACCTGTCCAGCGTGCAGCCCTATGCCTTGGTCGACTACGCGCGCACTTGGTACAACAACAAGGACCTGCAGACCCTGAACCAGCGGCACCTGTCTTCCGTGGCCCTGGGCTTGCGCTTTACCGACGACAAATACTATCTGTTCGATTTCAACGTGGCCAAGCCAGTGGGATCGGCCACCGTGAACGACAACCGCAACGTGCGCTTCAACGCCAACTATTCGCTGTTCTACGACGCGTTCTAGGCGCCCTGGACGACGCGCCCGGCAAGCAGATGAACGCCCGCTACGACGGGCGTTTTTTCTTGGGCGACGCCGCCGGCGTTACGTAACGTCCGACGTAACGTTACGTCGGATGGACGGCTTTCCGTAACATTCGCAGGCTCCTGGCGATCGTAAAAATGCGGATTTTCCAGATTTAAGGAAAACCCTTAATTTCCTGGATACCCTATTGATAACAAAGCGATTTAATTCATCAAAAATTACCGGAACTGGCGTTTTGAAGCGGGTCTGAAAAATCTTGGCATGGTTTGTGCATGAGGAAGCGTATCGGGTTGTTTCGACGCCTGACTCTTCCAACCAAAGGAGCTCGCCATGCATACCCATTCCGACACGCGCCGCCTGCAACGCGCCCTGACCGCCACCGTCCTGGCCACCGCACTGGTGAGTGCCCTGGCCGCCTGCGGCGGCGGCGGCGGAAAGAAAACCGCGGGTCTGCCCGGAACGGACATTCCGACCAATCCTGGCGGTGGCGGCCTTGATCCCGGCGGCGGCCTCAATCCTGGCGGCGGCACCAACCCCGGTGGCGGCACCAACCCTGGCGGCGGCACCAACCCCGGCGGTGGCACCAATCCTGGCGGCGGCACCAACCCCGGCGGCGGCACCGATCCTGGCGGCGGCACCAACCCGCCGCGCGTGAGCGGCCTGCTCGAAACCACGCTGGGCAATACCGGCGCAGCGCTCGACAACACCCTGCCCCTCAATCTGGACACAACCTTGAGCGGCGTGGGCAAGGCGCTGGATCCCACGATCAAACCGGTAGCCGACACCGTCGTCGGCCTGACCCAGCAGATTGGCGCGACTACCGGTCTGGGGCAGCCGGCTGACGGCGTCGTCCGGCAGGTGGGAGGCCTGGTCAGCGACCTGGGCACCAACGTCAAGGGATCGGGACTGCCCGGCGGTTTGGGCGCCGGCGTGGGCGGCCTGGTGGACGGCCTGGGCAAGACCGTCGCCAGCACCGGCGGCCTGCTGAACGCGAACCCCAACAATCCGAATCCGCTGACGACCGTGCTGGGCAATGCCACCGGCGCGGTGGGCGCCTTGACCGGGGCGCTGTCGGGCCAGGGCGGCCTGCTGCAGCCCATCACCCAGGTGGTGGGCGGCGTGACCGGCGGCGTGCTTGGCGGCCCCACCACTCCGCTGCTCGAGCCTGCGCTCGGCAATGTCGGCAAGACGGTCGACAACGTGTTGCCACTGGGCCTGCAGCCCGTGCTGGCGGGCGTGGGCGGCGCGCTCGATCCCACCGCCAGCCCCTTGGCCGGCAAGGTCACGGGACTGACGCAGCAAGTGGGCGATGCGACCAAACTCGGTGCGCCGGTGGCCGGCCTGTTGACCAGCCTGGGCGGCACGGTCACCAATCTGGGCGGCGCGTTGCCGGGCGGCACGCCGGGCTTGAACGGCGTGCTGCAAGGACTGGGCGGCGCGGTCGCCAGCGCGAGCGGCCTGCTGCATGCCACGCCGGGCAACGCCAATCCGCTGGGTTCGACGCTGGCCAACGCCACGGGCGCGGTCGCCTCGCTCACCGGCGGTCTGGGCCTGGGCGGGGTGACGGGCGGCTTGACCGGCGGCGCAAACGGCACGGGCGGCCTGCTGGCGCCCGTGACGGGTCTGCTGGGCGGCGTGACCGGGGCCGTAGGCGGCGCGACTGGCGGCGCCAACGGCGGTCTGCTGGCTCCGGTGACGGGCCTGCTGGGCGGCGTGACGGGCGCCGTCGGCGGCACGGCGGGAGGCGCTGCTGGCGGCGGCTTGCTGGGCGGACTGGTCGGTGGATTGACGGGGGCCGGCGGCGCCGCTGCCGGAGCCGGCGCCTCTGCCGGCACGAACGGCGGCGGCCTGCTGGGCGGTCTGGTGGGTGGCGTGAATGTTGCGGCCGGCGCTGGCGCCGGGGCGAGCGCAGGCGCCCCTGCCGGCGCGCCCGCCGCTACGGGAGGATCGGGCGGCACGAGCGGCGGCGCCGCCAACGGCGGACTGCTCGGTGGCCTGCTGGGCGGGGTGACAGGCAGCCTGACGGGCGGCACGGCGGCGGGCGGATCTTCCGGCGGGACCGCCAACGGCGGCCTGCTGGGCGGACTGCTCGGCGGCCTGGCCGGCAAGAAGTGATCCATCGCAACCGCCAGGAACCCACATCATGCTGCAACAACAGACCTACTTTCACCACGAGCATGTGACCGGCATGGCTGAATCAGCAGGAAGCAACCGGCGGTCCGGCATGCTGGACGAAATCGTCCTGCTGCTGGGGCGGCAGTTCGCCGCCTACAACGCGGCATGCCAGTCGGCCCTGGCGGAAAAGCTGGGCATTCCCCTGGCGGACCTGAAGGCGCTGGAGCTGGTCATGGAGTTCGATGCCCTTCCAACCGGCCATCTGGCCCAGTTGATGGGTATCAGCTCCGGCGGCGCGACGGCCTTGATCAACCGGCTGGAAGCGGCCGGTTATGTCCAGCGCGGCCGCCACCCGCTGGACCGCCGGATGATCGTGATCCGGCCGGTCGAGGAGTCGTGCCAGGCGCTGGCGCAGGAACGGCAGTGGATCGCCGAAGCCATCGCGACCACGGCACGCGGTTATGACACCGCGGAACTGGAAGCGGTGCACGCCTTCCTGACGCGTTGCGGCCGCAGCCTGAAGCGCGACACGCTGGCGTGGCTGGAAAGAGGCAGCGCACACCAACCCGTGTAACCAGGCGGCGGGGGCCCCGCCCCCGCCGCATGAGCCGCATCAGGCCGCTTCGGGCGGCCCGAAGTGCAGGCGCGGCACCGCAGCCAGCAGCCTGCGCGTCATGTCCTGGCGCGGTTCGTGCAGTACCGCATCGGCCTGGCCCAATTCGATGATGCGTCCGCCGTCCATGACGGCGATGCGGTCCGCCAGATACTCGACCACGCCGAAGTTGTGCGTGATGAACAGATAGGCGATGCCCAGCTCAAGCTGCAATTCACGCAGCAGGTCCAGGATCTGGGCTTGCACGGAGACATCCAGCGCCGACGTGGGCTCATCGCAGATCAGCACTTTGGGTTCGACCGCCAGCGCCCGCGCAATGGCGATCCGCTGGCGCTGGCCGCCCGAGAATTCGTGCGGATAGCGCGCCAGGGTATTGGACGGCAGGCCCACGCGTTCGATCAGCCTTGCGGCATGCGCGCGGCGCGATTCCTTGTCCATGCCGGCACGCAGGGACGCCAGCCCCTCATCCAGGATGTCGCCTACCCGCATGCGCGGATCGAGCGAGGCATACGGGTCCTGGAAGACGATCTGGATGTCCTGCCTCAGCCGCTGCAGCGTGCGCCGGTCCGCCGACAGCACGTCCTGCCCCTGCAGCATGGCCCGGCCCGATACGCGCGCGCCGTCGATCAATCGCAGCAGCGCCTTGCCCGTGGTGGTCTTGCCGCAGCCGGACTCGCCCAGCAGGGCCAGCGTTTCGCCGGCCTTCAGCGTGAAGGTCACGCCGTCCACGGCCTTGACCCAGGACGCGACGCGGCGCAGCGGCCCCTTGCGCACGGGGTAATGGACCTTCAGGTCCTGCACGTCCAGCACCACGCCGGCATCGCGCGCCTGGGCGTCGGCGGCCACCCGGGCCGCGTCTCGCGCCATGGCCTCGCGGCCGCTTTCCGTGAGCGGCGTACCGCGCTTTTCGAACGTGGGGATCGCTTCGAACAGCTGCCGCGCATAGGGGTGCTTCGGCGCGCGGAAGAACTCCCCGGCGTCGGCGCTTTCGACGATCTCGCCGCCGCGCATCAGCGCAACATGGTGGGCGACGTTCTTCACCACCGCCAGGTCGTGGGTGATCAGCAGCACCGCCATGCCCATTTCCCGCTGGATGTCGGCCAGCAGATCCAGCACCTGCGCCTGCACCGTGACGTCCAGCGCCGTGGTGGGCTCGTCCGCGATGAGCAGCAAGGGCTCGGCCGCCAGCGCGATGGCGATCATGACGCGCTGCTTCTGCCCGCCCGAGAACTGGAACGGATAGTCGTCGATGCGCCGCTCGGGCTCGGGAATGCCCACCCGCCGCAGCCAATCCACGGCGCGGGCGCGCGCCGCCGCGCCGCGCAAAGGCGTATGGGCGATCAGCGTTTCGATGATCTGGTCGCCCACCCGCATGACCGGGTTCAGGCTGGTGGACGGTTCCTGGAAGATGATGCCGATGCGCCCGCCGCGCACGCCGCGCATGGCGCTTTCCGGCAGGCGGTTGAGGTCTTCTCCGTCCAGGTCGATCTGTCCGCCCACGATGCGGCCGGCGTCGGGCAGCAGGCGCAGCAGCGCCAGCGCCGTCATGCTCTTGCCGCAACCCGATTCGCCGACCAGCGCGAAAGTCTGCCGTCTGGAGATCGCCAGCTGCAGCCGCTTGACCGCATGCGTCATGCCGCTTTCGCCGGCGATATCGACGTCCAGGCCATGCACTTCAAGCAAGGGAGCCTGGCTCATGGCGCATCTCCCGGGCGCGACTGGCGCGTATCGGTCGCCAGGGCCGTGCGCGGCGCGCGGCCGAACAGGCCGAGGCGCGCCATGCGGCCGGGCTTGTAGCGGCGCGTGCGCGGATCAAAGGCGTCGCGCACCGCGTCGGCGAACAGGTTGGCGGCCAGCACCAGCGCCAGCATGAACAGGAATGCGGTCAAGAGGTTCCACCAGATCATCGGGTCACGGGACATTTCCAGCCGGGCGCCATCGATCATGGAGCCGAAGGAGTTCATGCTGGGATCCACGCCTATGCCCAGATAGGACAGCACCGCCTCGTACAGCACCAGGCCGGAAAATTCCAGCACCACGGTGATCAGGACCAGGTGCGCCACGTTGGGCAGCAGATGGCGGGTCATGATGCGCCAGTGGGAAACGCCGAAGGCCCGCGCCGCCTGCACGTATTCCAGCTCGCGCAGCTTGAGGGTTTCGGCGCGCAGCAGGCGGCACAGCCCGGCCCAGCCGGTAAAGCCCAGGATCATGCAGAGCAGGAACAGCCGCAGGTCGGCGCGCGCGGCTGATGTGTCGAACAGGTCGGCATGGTTGTCGATGTACACCTGCATCATCAACGCGCAGGCGGCCACCAGCAGCACGCCCGGAATCGAGGTGATGGTGGTGTAGAGGTACTGGATGCCGTCGTCTACCTTGCCTTTGAAATAGCCGGCGGCGATGCCGAAGACGATGGCCGGCGGCAGCATGGCGATGGTGGTGAGGCTGCCGATGACCAGCGCGGTGCGGATGCTCTTCAGGGCCTGCCACAGCACGTCGTTGCCGATGCGGTCGGTGCCCAGCGCGTGATAGCCGCTGGACAGGCCGGCCAGGGCGCCCGCCGTCAGGCACAGCAGCGTGAAGGTGACGGCCATGGCGCGCCAGGGCACGTCCGAAGCCGCCTCGTCGGCGACCCTTGCGGCGCGCCGCCGGGCCAGGCCTGCGTACATCAGCCCGATCACGGCGGCGGCCACCGCCAGCCCTGCGGCCAAGCCCAGCCCGAGCCGCTTGGCGACATCGCCCAGGTGGTCGCGGTCGGCGTCTTCCAGATGCACGCCCGCTCCCCGCAGCCGGGGAAAGTCGCGCACCGGCTTGTCGTCGACGAGCATGGTTTCCTTGGTGAACTGCCGTATCGCCAAAGGCTCGGAATAGGTCTTTTCCGGCGTGGTCAGCACGGAACCCGTGAGCAGTCCGTCCAGCGCCGAGCGCACCGCGGGCGCATAGGCCGGCGGCGCGTCGGCCGCGGCGCCGGGGGCCGGCGGCAGCAGCGGACGGTAATGCACCGAGTCCAGCAGGCCCACCACCACGAACGCGGCCAGAATCACCGCCGAGCACATGGCCGGCGTGTCGCGCGCCACGCGCGCCCAGGTCGCGCGCAGGTTCGGGCTGCGGCGCACATGCCATACATAGGCCAGCGCGCCCAGCGCCATGAGCCACAGCGCGATATCGGTCCAAAGGAAGACGAACTTGGGCATGGCGGCTACTCGAATCGGACGCGGGGGTCGGCCAGCGTGTAGGAAATGTCGGCCAGGATCAGCCCCACGATGTAGAGGGCGGCGCCCAGGAACACCATGGCGCGCACGATGGAGAAGTCCTGCGCGTTGATGGCGTCGATGGTGTAGCTGCCCAGGCCGGGAATGCCGAAGAAGGACTCCGCGATCAGGCTGCCCATGAACAGCAGCGGCAACGCGGCCACCGTGCTGGTCAGGATGGGCAACATGGCGTTGCGCAGCACGTGCCGGAACAGCACGACGCGTTCAGCCAGGCCCTTGGAACGCGCGGTGCGCACATAGTCCTTGCCGATCTCCTCCAGGAACAGGGTGCGGTAGAAGCGCGCCTCCGGCCCCAGCCGCGACACGATCGCGACCAGCACCGGCAGCGCCAGGAACTTGACCACGTCCAGCCCGCCCGAAAAGCCCGAGAACGGCACCAGCCGCAACAGCTTCGCAAAGACCCATTGGCCGGCGATGATGTAGAACAGGCTGGAGATGGACAGCAGCAGCACGCAGACCACCACGCCCCAGAAGTCGAGCCGCGTGGCGCGGAAATACACCAGCGTCAGGGAAAAGACGATGCTGACGAAGAGCCCCAGGAAGAAGGTGGGCACCGCCAGCGCCAGGCTGGGCCCCATGCGCGTCTTGATCTCGCGGCCGATGTCGCGCCCGCCGTCGGACGCGCCGAAGTCCATGACCAGCAAGGGCACCGAACGCTGGTAGAACACCGTGTCGGTCAGTTGCGCCGCGCCTTGAGCCTTGGCATTGAAGAACAGCGGCTTGTCGTAGCCGCGCTCGACCTTCCATTTCTCCACGGCTTCCTGGTTGGCGCGCTGCCCGCCGATGGCCAGCCGCGCCATGTCGTCGGGCGTGTTCACGGCGAAGAACAGGATGAAAGTGAAGAGATTCACGCCGATCAGGATCAGCACGCCGTACAGCAACCGGCGGATCACGTAGCCGATCATGATTGATGCTCCTTGCCCAGGCCCGGCGCAAATGCCGTCTGGCGTTCACGCCGCTTCAGCGCCACATACGACGGCCATATCGCCAGCGCCAGCAATAGCGCGAACAGGCCTATCGGCCACCACCTCGGATAATTCCACTCGTCGATCTTCTGCTGCCGCAGGACCGGGTCTATCTTCATGTACTGCAGCGTATTGCGCACCATCTGGGTCGGCTTGGCATTGCCGACCCACTGCTGGTAGGCGCCGCCCGACATCGGGAAGTAGCCGAACATCCAGGGCGCGTCGCGCTGCACGATGGCGGTCATCTTGGCGATGAGCTGTTCCTTTTCCGGGCCATCGTCCAGGAACTTCATCTGTTCGAAGAGGCGGTCATATTCGGGACTGGCGTAGTTGGCCGCGTTCTCGCCGCCGCCCTTGGCCTTGGCGTTGGGACCGTAAAGCAGGAACAGGAAGTTCTCGGCGTCGGGGTAGTCGGCGTTCCAGCCCCACAGGAAGATCTGCGCGGACCCGCGCATCATCTTGTCCTGGAAGCGGTTGTAGTCGGTGGCGCGCACGTCCAGCTGCACGCCGATCTTGGCCATCTGTCGCCGCATCCAGTCGAACTGCGGATTGGAGCCGCCGCCCTGCATCGAGTCGTAATAGAGCACCAGCGGCGCGCCGGTCTGGGCGTTGCGGCCGTCTGGGTAGCCGGCCTCGGCCAGCAGGCGGCGGGCAACGTCCACGGACTTGCGCACGGGCTTGCCGTCGACCAGGTTGTAGACCACCGGGTTCACGCCTTCGGGCGGCTCGCGGTAGCCGAGCACGCCCGGCGGCACCGGGCCGTAGGCCACCGATGCCTGGCTGTTTTCGAACACCGCGACGTACTCTTCCCAGTCGAAGGCGATGCTGATGGCCTGGCGCAGCTTGCGGTTCCTTTCTTCCTGTTCCGGCGTGTCGCCCTTGCCCACCACCGGGTCCAGCCAGTTGAAGCCCATGTACCAGTTGGCGGTCTCGACGGTCGTGGGCAGCTTGATGCCGTGTTCGTTGTACAGGCGCGCCTTGTCCTGGCTGTCGCCCGCCGCGACCAGCATGGCCACGCCGTACTCGCCGCGCTCGATCTGCGGCACGTCGTAATAGCCCTGCAGGAACTTGCCGGTCAGGGGGATGGCTTCCTTTTCGACGCTGAATTCCGCGCGGTCGATGAAGGGCGTGGGCTTGCCGCAGTCGGCCAGCAACCCCGCGGCCGCGTCGCCGGGCTCGCCTTCGCAGGGATAGGGTTCGCCGTGGAAGTTGGGGTTGCGGCCCAGCACGTGGCGGCGGTTCTGCAGCGACTCCACCAGCATGTAGGGGCCGGTGCCGACCGGCCACGTATTGAACGACAGGTCGTGCGCCGCCATGCCGGGCTGGCTGTAGAAGCGATCGGCCTCCCAGGGGATGGGCGCGGTGAAGGTCATGGCCAGCCAGTACTTGAACTGCGGGTACTTGCCGTTGACGCGGATGCGCAGCGTATGCGGATCCAGCGCCTGCACGCCCGTAAAGCCGTCGGCCTCGCGCAGATCCAGCCAGGGCGGCGCGCCGGCGCCGCCCGGCATGTCTTGCCGCAGCGCCTGGTCGCGCTGGCGCAGCCGGTCGGCATACTCCTTCAGGCCCGTCACGTGCTCGGTCATGAGGCTGGAGATCGGCGACACCACGCGCGGGCTGACCAGGCGCCGGAACGCGTAGACGTAATCGTCGGCCGTCAGTTCGCGCGTGCCCGTGCGCGGGAAATCGGGAATGTAGAACTTGTCGTCCAGTTCGCCTGGCGCCAGCGGAAAGTAGTCGTAGCTGCCGTCGGTCTTGCGGGCGAATGCCGGATGCGGCGCAAAGCGCGCCCCCGGCCGGATCTTGATGTCGTAGATGCTTTGCGCGATCTGCTCGCCGGGCGTGTCGGCGGGCAGCGTGTTGCCCTGCGCGTCCAGGTAGACGGGCGGGTCGATCGACGCCGCCGCGCGCGGCACCAGTTCGTAGGGCCGCTTCAGGTAGTGGTAGCCGTACAGCGTCTCATAGATGTTGTACGTATAAGGGGTCTCGTCGCCGGAATAAGAGCTGGCCGGATCCAGGTACTTCGGAGAGCGTTTGACGAAGGCGGAAAACAGCGTGTTCTGGCTTTCGGCGCCGGACGGATAGGGGCTGTTGATGGGGCTTTCTTGCGAGCAGCCCGCCAACGCCAGCGACAGCAGCATGGCCGCCGCCCAGAGCCGCTTCAATGCACGCATGGAAACCTTCCCTTCGAATCGTTGCGACAGAGGATAGCAAACACGGGCCGGGGACCATACCCAGGCATCCCCCAGGGCTGGCGGCGCTTGGGCGCGGCGTTCCGGGCCGGCCCGCGCGGGTTCAGCCGCACTGGCGCTGCCGCCAGCAGTCGTAGCGCCACTTCCAGGGTTGCATGGCGCCGGGCTGCGCCCACAGGCCGCGCCCGGCTGCCTTGGCCTGGCGCTGCAGGTCCGGCATGGCCTTGTCGCGCAGGTAGTCCCCCTGGCGCGCCGTATAGGCCCAGGCGTAACCGGCCTCCACTTGCAGGCGGTTGGCCGAGCGGCCGTCATCCAGGATCAGGGCGCAGACTTCCCGGCCGTACTGATCCTTCTCGTAGCATTGCGCGGTGAGCGTCTTGCCTGCGACCAGGCCAGCCAGGTTCTTGCGCGAGGCCTCGGCATAAGGCTGTCCGGGTTGATCGGACCCGTGGCCCTCTTCGGGAGCATCGATGCTGTCCATGCGGATGCGGTGCTGGCCGTCGGGCGCGCGCAGGGTCACGGTATCGCCGTCGGCCACGTTCACGATCGTGCCGGTGAGCGTGTAGCTACCCTGCGGTACGCCGCCAGCCAGCGTCGCGCCGGGCCGGCCCTGTGTGGAAGGGGCCGGACGTTCGGTGCGCGCATCTCTTTCCGAAGGCTGCAGCCAGTTGACGATGGCGCCCGCCGCCGCGAGGATCACGGCGACGATCAGGGCGGTCAGCTTGCTGCCGCCGCGTAAGGGAGATTTGCCGCGCACCAGCCGGGCTCCAGGTAGGAAAACGCAGGCAGTTTGCCATAAAGGCGGGACGTGGAGTCGCGCCCGGCCGGCGGGTTACGCGCGCCGGCCGCCGGCGGCCCTGCGCGCTGCCCCCCCTCCTACAGCCAGCCGGACTTGCGGAAGCGCCAATACAGGACCGAACAGATCGACACGATCACGCCCAGCGTGATCGGATAGCCCCAGGGCGATTTCAGTTCGGGCATGAACTCGAAGTTCATGCCGTAGATGCCGGCAATGGCCGTGGGCACTGCCAGGATGGCGGCCCAGGACGCCAGCTTGCGCGTGGTGTCGTTCTGCGCGGCCTGGCCTATCATCAGGCTGGCTTCAAAGGCGAAGGCCAGGGATTCGCGCAGCGAGTTGAAAAGCTCATCCACGCGCAGCACGCGGTCGGCGACCTCGCCGAAATACGGACGGGCATGCTCGTCCACCGCCGACATCTCGACCCGCGCCAGGCGGCGGCAGATCTCGGCCAGCGGCGACACCACGGTATGGATGCGCAGCAAGTCGCGGCGCTGCCGGTACAGCCTGCGGATGTCGGAGTCCTTGGCGCCGCGGATCAGCAGCTTCTGTTCGGCGCCCTCGACCACGGACTCGATCTTGCCGGCGGCCGCCACATAACGGTCCACCAGCCAGTCCAGCAGCTCGGAAGCCACATAGTCGCTGCCGCGCTTGAGCAGGTCGGGCGAGGCTTCCAGACGTTCGCGCAAGGGGCTATGGCCGGCGGTGGCGCCGCGCCGCACCGTGACCAGGAAGCCGTCGCCGATCAGGAACTGGGTCTCGCCGAAGATGGGGCGCTCGGCCTCGACCTCGACCGTGATGGCGACGATGAGGATCATGTTGCCGTAGTCGATGATCTTCGGCCGCCGGTGGGCTTCCAGCATTTCTTCCTGGTTCTTGTCGCAGGCGCCGAGTTCGCTGGCGACCTTGGCCAGCACTTCCGGGCGCGGATTGCGCAGGCCGATCCACAGCATGCCGTGGTCCTGGCTGACGTACTGGGCGACCTGGTCGATGGGAACCTCGCGCTCCCGCCGTCCGTTCACGTAGGCGATCGATGCGACGACCTCTCGTTTCGAGTCGTCGGCGGCCTGTTCTTCAGTAGACATAAACACCCTTGGTCAATGCGATCCCGACCGGACAGCTTGTGTATCGGCCGATGATAGCCCAGCCTACGAGAACAGGTTGCGCACCCGCTTGGCCACATCCACGCTGGGCGCCTGCGGCTCCTTGGGCGCTGCGCGCCCGGCGGGCAGATCCGGCAGCTTGGGCAAGTGATCGAACAGCGGCAGCATCGCATTGGTGATGTAGCGCGTGCGCGAACCGTAGACGTGCCGGTCGCCCATGCCGGTCTGCTGGTGCACGTAGAAGCGCTGCGGCACGATGAGCTGCAGCCGTTCCTTGGCGCGCGTCATCGCCACATACAGCAGGCGGCGCTCTTCCTCGATTTCCTCGGCCGTGCCGGTGCTCATGTCCGACGGGATGCAGCCGTCCACCACGTTCAGGACGTAGACCGCCTTCCATTCCTGGCCCTTGGCGGAATGGATGGTGGACAGGATCATGTAGTCCTCGTCGCGATGCGGCGCGCCGGACTCGTCGCTGGTGGCGTCCGGCGGATCCAGCGTCAGCTCGGTAAGAAAGCGTTCGCGCGTGCCGTAGCCCGCGGCGATGCGCACCAGCTGGTCCAGGTCCGCGCGGCGCACGCGCGCATCGTCGTACAGCCGTTCCAGTTGCGCGCCATACCAGCGCAGGGCCAGGTCCACGTCGGCGGGCCATTTCAGCGCGGGATCGCACAAGGCCGCATAGGTATCGGCGAAAGCGCCCCACTCTTCCTGCGCCGCCGCGCCCGGCTTGAATTCACGCAACGCGCGCAGCGGTTCGGCGGAGGCGGACATGGCGTCCATCAGCTTGCCGGCCGTGGCGGGTCCGATGCCCGGCAGCAACTGCGCCACGCGAAAGCCCGCCATGCGGCCGCGCGGATTCTCCGCCCAGCGCAATATCGACAACAGGTCCTTCACGTGCGCGGCCTCCAGGAAGCGCAGGCCGCCGAACTTCACGAAGGGAATGTTGCGCCGGGTCAGCTCCAGTTCCAGCGCGGCGCTGTGGCTGGCGGTGCGGAACAGCGCCGCCTGCGACTTGAGCGTGGCCCCGCCCTCGCGCTGCGCCAGCACCTGGTCGGCCACCCAGCGCGCCTGGCCGGCTTCGTCGCTGACCGTCACCAGTTCAGGCAACTGGGACGACTGGCGGTCGGTCCACAGGTCCTTGGCGTAGCGCTCCGTGGCCAGGCCGATCACGGCATTGGAGGCGTTCAGGATGGGTTGGGTCGAACGGTAGTTGCGGTCCAGCGTGATGACCCGGGCCGGATTGGGAAACTGGTTCGGAAAATCCAGGATGTTGCGCACCGTGGCCGCGCGGAACGAATAGATGGATTGGGCATCGTCGCCCACCACCGTCAAACCGCGGCCGTCGGGTTTCATCGCCAGCAGGATGGCGGACTGCAGACGGTTGGTGTCCTGGTATTCGTCCACCAGCACGTGGTCGAAGCGCGCCCCCACGTCGGCCGCGATGCCGGGATCGCCCATCATCTCGGCCCAGTACAGCAGCAGGTCGTCGTAGTCCAGCACCTGCTGGTCCTGCTTGGCCGCGACGTAGGCGCGGAACAGGTTCTTGAGTTCGTCTTCCCATTGGGCGCACCAGGGGAAGGAGGTCTTCAGCACGTCGGCCACCGGCGTCTGGCTGTTGACCACGCGCGAATAGATGGCCAGGCAGGTGCCCTTGAGCGGAAAGCGCGACTTGGTGGACGACAGGCCCAGCTCGTGGCGCACCATGCCCATCAGGTCCTCGGCGTCGCCGCGGTCATGGATGGTGAAGGCTTCGGACAGGCCGATGCGTTGCGCGCAATCGCGCAGCAGGCGCGCGCCGATGGCGTGGAAGGTGCCGGCCCAGGGCAGCGACGGCGCCTGCTGCGTGGCGCGCAGCCGCATCACCCGCTGCAGCACCGAGCCCACGCGCCGCTCCATTTCCAGCGCCGCGCGGCGCGAGAAGGTCAACAGCAGCATGCGCTGGGGATCGGCGCCGTTCAGGATCAGGTGCGCGACCCGGTGGGCCAGCGTATTGGTCTTGCCCGAGCCGGCCCCGGCGATCACCAGCAGGGGACCGTCGTCCCCCGGCGCGCCGGCCACGCCGAACTCGGCGGCCTCGCGTTGGGCGGGATTGAGATCGGCCAGGGGATCGGGACGTTCGGCGGACGGGTTGGACGTATCGGTTTGGTCGGACATGGGACGGGGCCGCAGCATGGCGGCCGCTGAAAACGGCGAGCCCGGACATTGCCGGGCTACGGATGAACACTGTATATTTATACAGAATTTTTTCGATAAAGTCTGATTTGCCTGTGGCCATGCGCCTCTTGAGCGGCACCGCCTCCTGGACCGACCCCACCCTGCTGGCCTGCGGCCGCTTCTACCCGCCCGAGGTCCGCAGCGCCGAAGCGCGGCTGCGCTTCTATGCTTCGCGCTTTCCCATGGCGGAGGTCGATTCCAGCTATTACGCCATGCCCACGGCCGAAAACGCCTACTTGTGGGCGCAGCGCACGCCGGACGATTTCGTCTTCAACATCAAGGCCTTCCGGCTGTTCACCGGCCATCAGACGCCGCTGTCCGCATTGCCCGCGGACATCCGGCGCGAACTCCCTGACTGGCCGGAACCCGTCATCTACCACGACCGCATGCCCGCCGACCTGCGCGACGAACTCTGGCGCCGCTACCAGCTTGCGCTGGAGCCCTTGCGCATGGCCGGCAAGCTGGGCGCGGTGCATTTCCAGTTTCCGCCCTGGATCCGGCGCGATGCGCGCGGCCGGGCGCGGGTGGCCGACTGCGCGCGGCGCATGGAAGAACACCTGGTGTCGGCGGAATTCCGCCACCGCAGCTGGTTCGATTCGCCCGCCGCCACCGCGGACACCCTGGCCTTCGAACGCGATCTCGGGGTGGTCCATACGGTGGTCGACAGTCCGCAAGGGTTCGACAACACCGTACCCGCGGTCTGGGAATGCACCCATCCGGAACTGACGCTGCTGCGCCTGCATGGGCGCAACACGGCCACCTGGAACGTGTCCGGCGCAGCGTCCTCGGGCCGCTTCCAATACGAATACTCGGAACAGGAACTGGCCGAGCTGGCCGAGCGCTTCTCACGCCTGGCGGCGCAAAGCGCCCAGGCGCACGCGGTGTTCAACACCAACTTCGAAGACCAGGGCATGCGCAATGCCGCGGCCTTCGCGGCAGCGCTAGCGCCCGCCTGACGCGGCCACGGGCTGCGCCGCGGCGGACGCGCGCGCCACTTCGTTCAGACTGTCCAGCAGCACCTCGAACTTGCGCGCGATGTCATGCTCGGGCACGCAGGCGTAGCCCAGCAGCAGGCCAGGCCGGCGGCCTTCGTCGTTGACGTAGTAGCGCGACAGCGCGCGCGTCAGCACGCCCTTGCTGCGCGCCACATCCACCACGCGCAGGTCGTCCATGTCCTGCGGCAGCGTCAGCACCAGGTGCAGCCCCGCCATGCTGGCGTCGCGATGCAGCCAATCCGGCCCCAGCCGGCGTTCGATCAGATTGACCAGCATGGCGCGGCGCCGTCCATACAGCATGCGCATGCGGCGGATGTGGGCGGCGTAGTGGCCTTCCGAGATGAACGTGGCCAGGGCCGCGTGCGTCATCAGGTGGCCTTCGCGGTAGAGCTCCGCGTGCGCCGCCTGGAACGCGGCGGTCAAGGTCTTGGGCAGCACCAGATAGCCCACGCGCAGGCCCGGATACAAGGTCTTGCTGAAGGTGCCCATATAGATCACGGGCGCGTCCGGTTCCAGCCCCAGCAGCGAAGCGATGGGCCGGCCGGAGAAGCGGAATTCGCTGTCGTAGTCGTCTTCGATGATCCAGCTGCCGCTTTGCCGCGCCACCGCCAGCAGCTGGCGCCGGCGCGTCAGCGACATGACCGGCCCCAGCGGATACTGGTGCGAGGGCGTGACGAAGATGAAGCGCGGCGGCGTGCCAACGGTTTCCGGCAGGCGCATGCCTTCCTCGTCCACCGGCAGATGCACGGTGTGCAGGCCGTTGGCCTGCAGGATGGTGCGCGCCCCCCAGTAGCCCGGATCCTCGACCCAGGCGGTCTCGCCGGCCTCGCCCAGGATGCGGGTGGTCAGGTCGATGGCCTGATGCGAACCTTCGGTGATGATGATCTGCTCGGGATCGCAATCGATCGAGCGGGTCAGCGCCAGATGCTGGGCCAGCGCCTCGCGCAGGGCCGGCAGCCCGCCGCCGTAGGCGTAGGTCAGCAGGTCGGGCGAGGGATTGCGCCACAAGGCGCTGAAGATGCGGCCGAACTTCTTGTGCGGGAATTCGGTCAGGTCGGGCACGCCGGGCATGAAGGCGCCCCACTGGTAGGGCGAGGCCGAGACGCCATCGACGATGGCGGCGCCACGCGGCGACAGCGCCGGGCGCGGCTGCGCGGGCGGCGGCTGGCGCTTGCGCCGGCCGCTGGCCAGGTAGGAATCCGGCACCGAGGCGTTGACGAAGGTGCCGTTGCCCTGGCGGCTGCGGGTGTAGCCTTCAGCCAGCAGCTGGCTGTAGACGTGAACCACCGTGTTGCGGGCGATGCCGAGCTCGGCCGCCAGGTCGCGCGACGCGGGCAGGCGCGAGTCCGCGGCAATGGCTCCATCCAGGATGGCTTCACGGATGCCGCGGTACAGCCGCTTGTTCATGGGCTCGCTGGAGCCGTCCGCCAGCCGCAGCTGCAGCAAGTCACCGACTATGGACCGCAATTGGTTCTACCCGATTTATAAAAGTGGTTCCCACAAATGGGGCCATCGTAGCATTAAATAAGGTTTTCCCGCCCATCATGCTCTCCGAGGCTGAGATGAAGAATCAGGACCTGAATACCCGCCGTTCCCTGGCCACGCCGCGTGGCGTCGGCGTCATGTGCGACTTCTACGCGGTGCGCGCCGAAAACGCCACCCTGTGGGACGCCAATGGCAAGGAATACATCGATTTCGCAGGCGGCATCGCCGTCCTGAACACGGGCCACCTGCACCCGAAGATCAAGGCCGCGGTCGCCGCGCAGCTGGACAACTTCACGCACACGGCCTACCAGATCGTGCCGTACGAAGGCTATGTCTCGCTGGCCGAGCGCATCAACCGCCTCGCCCCCATCGACGGCCTGAAGAAGAGCGCCTTCTTCACCACCGGCGTCGAAGCCGTCGAAAACGCCGTCAAGATCGCGCGCTCGGCCACCGGCCGCTCGGGCGTCATCGCCTTCTCGGGCTCGTTCCATGGCCGCACCATGCTGGGCATGGCGCTGACCGGCAAGGTCGCCCCGTACAAGCTGTCGTTCGGCCCGATGCCGGGCGACATTTATCACGTGCCCTTCCCCAACGCCACCCAGTCCATCACCGTGGCGGACTCGCTCAAGGGGCTGGACCTGCTGTTCAAGTGCGACATCGATCCCAAGCGCGTCGCGGCCATCATCCTCGAACCTGTCCAGGGCGAAGGCGGCTTCAACATCACCCCGCCTGAACTGATGACGGCGCTGCGCAAGGTCTGCGACGAACACGGCATCCTGCTGATCGCCGACGAAGTCCAGACCGGCTTCGGCCGCACCGGCAAGCTGTTCGCCATGGAACACCACTCGGTCCAGGCCGACCTGATCACCATGGCCAAGAGCCTGGGCGGCGGCTTCCCGATCTCGGGCGTGGTCGGCCGCGCCGACGTCATGGACGCGCCCGCCGCCGGCGGCCTGGGCGGCACCTATGCCGGCAACCCGCTGGCGGTCGCCGCGGCGCATGCCGTGCTGGACGTGATCGCCGAGGAAAAGCTGTGCGAACGCGCCGTCGCCCTGGGCGACAAGCTGCGCGCGCATCTGGAAGGCCTGCGCGCCAAGGTGCCGGGCATCGCCGACGTGCGCGGCCTGGGCTCCATGGTCGCCCTGGAACTGAACGATCCCGCCACCGGCAAGCCGGACGCCGAAGCGGTCAAGCGCGTGCAAGCCCGCGCCATCGAAAAGGGTCTGATTTTGCTAAGCTGCGGTGTGTACGGCAACGTCCTGCGCTTCCTGTACCCCTTGACCATCCCCGACGCCCAGTTCGATCGCGCACTGGCCATCCTGTCCGAGGCGCTCGCCGCCTGACGCACAGGACCTGAACTACCGGTATTCCGGCGGGCAGGCACAAGTTTTGCGGGCGTAGCGGATCAGCCGCCACGCCCGCAAGCCGTTTCCTGGCCCACCGCATCCCTTCAAGGAGACTCCAATAATGACCGCACTGACCCATCCCCTGGCGCGCCCCGATCTGCTGCGCGACGCCTGCTACATCGACGGCAAGTGGGTAGCCGCCGGCAACGGCCCGTCCATCCCCGTGGACAATCCCTCCACCGGCAAGACCATCGTGTCGGTGCCCAAGCTGGGCCGCAAGGAAGCCGAACAGGCCATCGCCAGCGCCGAGGCCGCCCTGCCCGCCTGGAGCGCCAAGACCGGCAAGGAACGCGCCGCCATCCTGCTGAAGTGGGCCCAGCTCATGATGCAGAACCAGCAGGACCTGGCCGCCATCATGACGTCCGAGCAGGGCAAGCCCGTGACCGAAGCCGCCGGCGAAATCGCCTACGCCGCCTCGTTCCTGGAGTGGTTCGGCGAAGAAGCCAAGCGCATCGACGGCGACATCCTGCAAAGCCCCAAGGCCGGCCAGCGCCTGATGGCGCTCAAGCAGCCCATCGGCGTCACCGCCGCGATCACGCCGTGGAACTTCCCCGCCGCCATGATCACCCGCAAGGTCGGCCCGGCCCTGGCCGCCGGCTGCACCATGGTGGTCAAGCCCGCCCAGCAGACCCCGCTGACCGCGCTGGCGCTGGCCGTGCTGGCTGAAGAAGCCGGCGTGCCCGCAGGCGTGTTCCACGTCATCACCGGCAGCTCGCGCGAAATCGGCGCGGCCCTGTGCGAAAGCGACGTGGTGCGCAAGCTGAGCTTCACCGGCTCCACCGAAGTCGGCCGCACGCTGATGGAGCAATGCGCGCCCACCATCAAGAAGCTGTCGCTGGAACTGGGCGGCAATGCGCCCTTCATCGTGTTCGACGACGCTGACCTGGACCGCGCGGTCGACGGCATCCTGGCTTCCAAGTACCGCAATGCGGGCCAGACCTGCGTCTGCGCCAACCGCATTTACGTGCAGGCCGGCGTGTACGAAGAAATCGCCAAGCGCCTGGTCGCCAAGGTCGAGGCCATGAAGGTCGGCGACGGCTTCGCCGACGGCGTGACCCAGGGTCCGCTGATCGACAGCAGCGCCGTGGAAAAGGTGCAGGAGCACATCGCCGACGCCACCGCGCACGGCGCCAAGGTGATCGCCGGCGGCAAGCCCCACGCGCTGGGCGGCACCTTCTTCGAACCGACCGTGGTGCGCGACGTGACCCAGTCCATGCGCTTCGCGACCGAGGAAACCTTCGGCCCGGTGGCCCCGCTGTTCCGCTTCGAAACCGAAGCGGAAGTCATCGGCATGGCCAACGACACCATCTTCGGCCTGGCCGCCTACTTCTTCACCCGCGACTACGCCCGCATCTGGCGCGTGTCCGAGGCGCTGGAGTACGGCATCGTCGGCATCAACACCGGCATCATCTCCAATGAAGTCGGTCCGTTCGGCGGCGTCAAGCAATCCGGCCTGGGCCGCGAAGGCTCGAAGTACGGCATCGAAGAGTACCTGGAGATCAAGTACCTCTGCGTGGACCTGGGCGCCTGACGGCCCCTGGCGCACTGCGGCCCCCGCCGGTTTCTGCCGGCGGGGGCCGCTTGCATTTGCCCGGCGTGCTGGCGAGAGTCCGATATGTTGCATCGCGGCCTGCGCCGGGCATGGTAGATTTGCGCGTTCCCTGACCGAACGAGTCCGTATGAGCAGAACCTTCACCCGCGAGGACACCCGCCGGCTTGCCGCTATCCTGGCCGAAACCGCGCAGACGGAAGTCATGCCGCGCTTTCGCAATCTGCCGGAAGGCGCGGTGCGCGGCAAAAGCTCCGCCCGCGACCTCGTGACCGACGCGGACGAAGCCGCCGAGCGCCTGATCGCCGCGCGCCTGGCCAAGCTGCATCCGGGCGCCGTGCTGATCGGCGAAGAAGCCTCGGCCCGCAATCCCGCACTGCTGAACATGCTGGTCGACGCCGACCTGGCCTTCCTGATCGACCCCATCGACGGCACCCGCAACTACGTCGCGGGCCTGCCTCTCTTCGGCATGATGATCGCCGCCTGCCATCGCGGCGACGTGATCGCGGGCGTCATCTACGACCCGGTCAGCCGCGACAGCGCGCTCGCCGTGCGCGGCGAAGGCGCCTGGATGGAATATGAAAACGGCAAGCAGGCCCAGCTCGCGGTGGCCAGCCCCGCGCCGCCCGAAGACATGGACGGCCTGATCTCGACCGGCGCCCTGCCCGAGCCGATGCGCACCACCGTCAACAGCAACCTGTCGCGCCTGGGCAGCACCGCCTCGCTGCGTTGCGCCGCGCATGAGTACCGCATGCTGGCCGCCGGGCACTGCCACATCGCGTTCTACAACCAGTTGACGGCCTGGGACCACGCAGCCGGCTGGCTGCTGCACCGCGAAGCCGGCGGCTACGCGGCCCACTTCGACGGTTCGCCCTACAAGCCCACGCATCGCACCGGCGGCCTGCTGTATGCGCCGGACGCCGGCAGCTGGCACGCGGCCCGCAAGGCGCTAATGGGGGACATGGCGGACGCCGCCGAGACTTGACAAACGCTGCCCGAAAAAGGTCGAAAACTCGGGGTTATCCCTAGGAGTTATCCCCAGTTCCTGTGGACAACCCTATGGAAAGGTCTGTAACAGCGGAAAAAAACCTTTGCAGGGCAAGCACTTGCTTAGACCGGTCAAAAACCGGCCGGCCCTAGGGCGTGTTACAGCGCGTCCAGCGCCACGGCGCAGGGCAGTTCCACTTTCAGGGTAAGCATGCTGTCGGCGCGGGTGCGCCCCAGGTTGATGGCAGCTATCGGCATGCCGTTGCGCGACGCGGCGCTGACGAAGCGGTAGCCGGAATACACCATCAACGATGACCCCACCACCAGCACCGCGTCCGCGTTCATGAGGCCGGCGTTGGCGTGGTCCACGCGCTCGCGCGGCACGGTTTCACCAAAAAAAACCACGTCCGGTTTGACGATGCCGCGACAGCGCGGACAGGGCGGGACCTGAAATTGCGCAAAGTCCTCGCCTTCCAGGTCGGCGTCGCCGTCAGGCGCGTCCGAGGCTTCCAGCAGCGTCCATTCCGGATTGCCGTCCTGCAGCGCCTCTTGCCAGGCCTGGCGGCCGCCGCGCCAATCGCAGGCCATGCAACGCACCTCGTCCAGCCGGCCGTGCAGGTCCACGACGTCGCGGCTGCCGGCGGCCTCGTGCAGGCCATCGACGTTCTGCGTCACCAGCACCGAAACGCGGCCGCGCGATTCCAGCCGCGCCAGCGCCCGGTGCGAGGCATTGGGCTGCACCTGGCCGAAACGGCGCCAGCCCACCATGCTGCGCGCCCAATAGCGCGCCCGCGCCAGTTCGCCGCCCATGAAGGTTTGCAGCGTCATGGGCGGCTTGCGCTTCCATTCGCCTTCGGTGTCACGGTAGTCGGGGATGCCGGAGTCGGTGCTGACGCCCGCTCCCGTCAGCACGAACAGCCGCGGGTGGCGGTCGACAAAGCCGCGCAGCGCGGCCAGATCAGAGACTCGAGTGTCCATCCAGGCTCCTCAGGGCCGGCCGCTGCGCAAGGAGGGCAGCGGCCTCAAGCTGCTCAGCCGCCCAGGCCGCAGTCGGGCATGTCGCTGACCAGGCTGGCCTGGGTCACGTTGCTGCCCGGCGGCACGCTGCGGGTCAGCCAGACGTTGCCGCCGATGGTCGAACCCTTGCCGATGGTGACGCGGCCGAGAATCGTCGCGCCAGCGTAGATCACCACGTCGTCCTCGATCAAGGGGTGGCGCGCCAGGCCCTTCTTGAGTTCGCCGTTTTCGCCGGGCGGGAAGCGCTTGGCGCCCAGCGTGACCATTTGATAGAGGCGCACGCGGTCGCCGATGATGGCGGTCTCGCCGATCACGACGCCGGTGCCGTGGTCGATGAAGAAGCTGCGGCCGATGGTGGCGCCCGGGTGGATGTCGATGCCCGTATCCGCATGCGCGATTTCCGCCACGATGCGCGCCAGCATCGGCGCACCCAGGCGATACAGCACATTGGCCAGACGGTGGTGGATCATCGCCGCCACGCCCGGATAGCACAGCAGGACCTCGTCCACGTTGTGCGCGGCCGGGTCGCCCTGATAGGCCGCGGTCACGTCCAGGTCCAGCGCGGCGCGCACGCGCGGCAGCTCGGCGCCGAACTGGCGCACGATCTCGATGGCGCGCTGGCGCGCATCCGCGGGCCCGGTCTGTTCGGGCCGGCCCACGTACTGCAGTTCCAGACAGACCTGGTGCAGCAGCGCGTCGAGCGCCGCGCCGATGGTGTGGCCGACGTAAAAGTCCTCGACCTCCTCGCGCAGGTCGATCGGACCCAGGCGCATCGGGAACAAGGCGCCACAGAGGTCCTTGACGATCTGGCGCAGGCTTTCCTGCGACGGGAATTCGCGCAGGCCGGCGTCTTCGCGCAGGCGGCCGCGGGGACCGCGCCAGGCCACGCGCGCTTCGCGCAGGCCCGAGACGATGCTGTCCAGGTTCCAGTGGGCCGGCGCGCTGTAGGTCGGCCCGCTCATGACTGCGGCTCCTGCAGGAAGCCGGTAGAGGGATTGAATTCAAACATGGGTGCGCCTCGTTGACGGTGCACGGCCGCGGCGGCCAGGCCGCCGGGCAATGCTGCTTCGCAATATTTCCGTCAACTGTAACCGCTCGCGCCGGTTTCGCGGAATCCATCCGATACGGCGCAGGGGTTATGTCCCTGTGTCCTGTTCGTAGCCCTGTGGGTTGCCCTGCTGCCAGCGCCAGCCGTCCGCACACATCGCGTCCACGTCATGCGTGCTGCGCCAGCCGAACAAAGATGCCGCCAGCGCAGGATCGGTCCACATTTTCTCGACGTCGCCGGGACGCCTGGCTTGCGAGCGCACGGGAATCCGGCAGCCGTTGACCCGCTCGAACGCATGCACCAGCTCCAGCACGCTGGTGCCCTGCCCCGTGCCCAGATTGATCGCCACGAACCCGGGATGGCGCTCCGAATAGGCCAGCGCCTGCACATGCCCCTGCGCCAGGTCCATCACGTGCAGGTAGTCGCGCACGCCCGTGCCGTCGGCCGTCTCGTAATCGTCGCCGAACACCCGCAGGAACGGCTGGCGCCCCACCGCCACCTGGGTGATGTAGGGGAACAGATTGTTCGGAATGTCGCGCGGACTTTCCCCGATCTGGCCGCTCGGATGCGCCCCGATGGGATTGAAGTAGCGCAACGTCACCGCGCTGAACGCGGGATCGGCCGCGCAAACGTCACGCAGCGCTTCCTCCACCATCAGCTTGGTGCGGCCGTAGGGGTTGGTCGGCGCCAGCGGATGCGCCTCGGTGAGCGGCAGGAAGTGGGGCTCGCCGTAGACAGTGGCCGAAGAACTGAACACCATGCGCGCCACGCCCGCCTCGCGCATGGCGCGCAATAGCGTCACGGAGCCACCGACGTTGTTGTCGTAGTACTTGAGCGGATCGGCCACCGACTCGCCCACCGCCTTGCTGCCGGCCAGATGCAGCACCGCCTGCACCGGCGCGCCGCGCGCCGCCGATTCGGCCAGCACAGATTCGACCAGGCCGGGGCTGCGGATGTCCCCTTCCACCAGCGGGATCTCCACGCCGCACAGGCGCTCGACGCGGCGCACGGCCTCGCGGCTGCCGTTGCTGAAGTTATCCAGCACCAGCGGCCGCTGGCCCGCCGCCAGCATCGCCACCAGCGTGTGCGTGCCGATGTAGCCCGCGCCGCCCGTCACCAATACATGCAGGTCCTGCATGGTCTCCCTCACAGATGCGCCGCCACGCCCGGCACCCAGGCATGGCGCGGCCGCGGCGCCTGCGCATGGCTGCGGTAGCGGTCGATCCAGTACGAGGTGGACGCGTCATGGCCCCAGTCCACCACGCCGGCCGACACCGGCACCGCCAGCTCCCGCTCGATGCCGGTGGCCAGGCGCTTGCCCAGCTCCACGCCCCACTGGTCGAAGGGATTGATGCCCCAGACCACGCTCTGCACGAATACCTTGTGCTCGTACAGCGCCAGCAGCGCGCCCAGGCCGCGCGGATCCAGCTGGCGCAGCACGATCAGGGTCGAAGGCCGCCCGCCCGGATGCACCATGTGCTGCGCCAGGCTCAGCGCGCGCTCCTGGTCGTCGATGTGCGCCACATCCATCAGCGCCTGCTCCAGGCACTTGCCGCGCAGCAGCGCCTGGCGCTGCGCCAGGCAGTTGGCCAACAGCATGCGGTGCGCATCCGGACTGTCCGCGTGGCCTTGCAGGCTGGCGATGAAGTCCACCGGCGCGCCCTCTTCGCTCTGATGCAGCCATTGGAAGAAGGTGTGCTGCCCGTCGGTGCCAGGCATGCCCCAGATGATGGGAGCCGTCGGCACCCCGACCGCCGCGCCATCGCCCGCGACCCGTTTGCCCAGCGATTCCATTTCCAGCTGCTGCAGATAGGTGACCAGGTGCAGCAGCCGCGCGCTATAGGCCGCGATGTTCAGCGAGTTCTGGCCCAGCACGCTGCAGTTGACCAGGCCCGCCAACGCGAGCTGGATGGGTGCGTTCGACGCGAACGGCGCCTGCTGGAAATGCTGGTCCATGGCTTCGGCGCCCGCCCGCATGCCGATCAGCACGTCAGCGCCCACCGTCAGCGCGATCGACAGGCCGGCCACCGACCAGACCGAATAGCGCCCGCCGACCCAGTCGCACATCTTGAATATCTGGCTGGACGGCACGCCCAGCGCGCGCGCCGCCGACACGTTGGCGGTGACAGCGGCCAGGTGCTCGGACACGTCGGCCACGCCGCCCTGCTTGAGCCAGGCAATGGCCGCGCGCGCGTTGTGCAGCGTCTCGGCGGTGGTGAAGGACTTGGAAGACACCACCACCAGGCAGCGGCGCGGATCCAGCCCGGCCACCGCATCATGGAACGCGTGTCCGTCGATGTTGGACACGAAGCGGATCTGCCGGCGCTGCTGCGCCCCGCCAAACGCCTGGACCGCCAGGCGCGGCCCCCAATCGCTGCCGCCGATGCCGATATGCAGCACCGTGTTGAAGTCGGCCGTCTGGTCCACCCGGCGCACGAAGTCCGTCATGCGCGAATGCTCGCAGACGGAGTCCGCATCCTGGCCGTCGGGCTGTTCCCGCGTGCGCCCGGCGCGCAGCGCCGTATGCCATGCCGGCTTGCCTTCGGTCCAGTTGACCGGTTCGCCCGCGAACAAAGCCTGGCGCGCATCCGCCACGCCACGCGCCTGCAGCAGCGACATGGCCGCGGCTTCCAGCGCCGGCGACTGCCGCTGCATGCTCAGGTCCACGCACAGACCCGCCGCCTCGATGACCTTCAGCGCCGCGCCGTCCAATTCCGCGCCGTGCGCGGCCTGCGCGAACGCCTGCCACTCCGGGCTGTCCGCCAGGCCCGAATTCGCCCTTAGCGCCTCAACCGCATACTTGGCCTTTCCCATCGCGTGATGCTCCTTAAAACGGTAAACGAACATGAGGGGCAATGCGTCGGAACGCGTTGCGGAAATCCTCCTCGATACGGGCCAATGCGGCCACCGTGTCCCCTTCGAAACGCAATACCACCGTCGGCGTGGTGTTGGACGGACGCGCCAGGCCGAAGCCGTCGGCGTAGTCCACCCGGATGCCGTCCAGGTCGTTGATGGACTGCGCGCCGGGAAACTGTCCCTGCGCGCGCAGCGCTTCCACCAGGTCGAACTGCTCGCCTTCGGCGGTTTCCAGCTTGATTTCGGGTGTGGCGCAGGACTGCGGCAGGCTTTCCAGCAGGGCCGAGGGGTCCGGCGCGCCGGACAGAATCTCCAGCAGCCGGGCGGCGGCGTAGATGCCGTCGTCAAAGCCGTACCAGCGCTCCTTGAAAAAAATGTGGCCGCTCATCTCGCCAGCCAGCAACGCGCCGGTTTCGCGCATCTTGGCCTTGATCAGCGAGTGCCCCGTCTTCCACATGGTGGCCTTGCCGCCCGCCTCGGTAATGGCGCGCGCCACGTGGCGGCTGCACTTGACGTCATAGAGGATCTCGGCGCCCGGATTGCGCGACAGCACGTCGCGCGCGAACAGGATCAGCTGGCGATCGGGCCAGATGATCTGCCCCGTCTTGGTCACCACGCCGAGCCGGTCGCCGTCGCCGTCGAACGCCAGGCCGACCTCGCAGTCGGAGTAGCGCAGGCAATAGATCAGGTCCTGCAGGTTCTGCGGATCGGCCGGATCCGGGTGATGGCCCGGGAACGAACCGTCGACCTCGCAGAACAGCTCGACCACTTCGCAGCCCAGGGCGCGGAACAGCGCCGGCGCCGCGGCGCCGGCCACGCCATTGCCGCAATCGATCGCAATCTTCATCGGACGCGCCATGCGGATGTCGCCCATCAGGCGCGCGGTGTAGCACGGCATGATCTGCATTTGCGTGCGCCCGCCCGATGCGCTGGCCGACTCTATCGGCAAGCGCATCGCATCGCGCAGCGCGGTGATGCCCTCGCCATACAGCGAAGCGCCGTCCAGCACGATCTTGAAGCCGTTGTGCGCGGGCGGGTTGTGGCTGCCCGTGACCGCGATGCCCGCGCCCGTGTCCATCAGGCGCGTCGCAAAGTACACCATCGGCGTGGTCGCCATGCCGATGTCGATGACGTGCATGCCCGCCGAGCGCAGGCCCGCCTGCAAGGCGGCCGCCAGCTCGACGCTGCTCAGCCTGCCATCCCTCCCCACCACGATGGACCGCGCCCCCTGTTCGCGGGCCTGGGTTCCCGCCGCCATCCCCAGGCTGTGCGCGAACCTCGCATCGATTTCATCCGGCACCGTGCCGCGTATGTCGTAAGCCTTGAAAACCGCATCCAGAATTTGCGGCGTGTCCCAGCCAAAAGTTCCGTGCATGCCAGTTTCTCCGGGTGGCGTTATTTAGGGCCGTTCTGTTTGAAATCGCCGTAATACGCCGCACGGGAGTAGCGGTAACTGCCGTACTTGGACCGGAAGCCGAAGCGTTCCGGCATGAGCTTGAGACCGTTGAAGAGCACGCCGTCCACCGGTGCGCCCGCCTGGATCAGGCGCTTGGCCGTCTCGCGGATTTCGCCCACGGTGTTCATGCCCGAGCGCACCACCACCATCACTGCGGCCGCATGCGTGCCGACCACGGCGGCGTCCGGAGACGACAGCACGGGCGCCGTGTCCAGGATCACCATGTCGTACTGCGAGGCCAGTTCACGCAGGGTTTCGCCGAACACCGGCGACGCCAGCAGCTCCGACGGGTCGAAGGTCACCGCGCCGGTAGCGATGAAGTCCACGCCCTCGGACACGCTGTGCTTGCGGACCTGGGTCAGCGGTATCGTGCCCGACAGCACTTCGAACAGGCCGTCTTCCTTGGGCACGCCGAAATAGCGGTTGAGCTGGCCCTTGCGGAAGTCAGCGTCGATCAGCAGTACGCGCTTGCCCACGCCGCCCTGGATGAAAGCGAAGTTGGCCGACAGGAACGACTTCCCCACGCCTGCCACCGGCCCGGTGAACATGACCATGTTGTTGGCCGACTGGCGCAGCGACGCCTGCAACACGTTGCGGAACGACCTCAGGCTTTCGATGGGCGGCGCGTTGCCCTGGCTCTGGGCCAGCAGCGCCGGCACGCTGGCGTTCTTGCGCCGGCTGCGCCGCCACAGCTTGTCCTGCATGTCGCTGTACGGAATGGCGGCCAACACGGGCAGGCCGGTATGGCGTTCGACGTCGTCGGGTTCGGACAGGCCGCCGAACAGCGCATTGCGCACGAACGCGCACAGCATGCCGAAGATCAGGCCGAAGGCGGTCGCCACGCCGATGATGATGGCAGCCTTGGGACGCACCGGCTTGTCCGGCTGCACCGCCGAATCCAGGATGCGCACGTTGCCCACCTTGCCGGCGCGGATCAGGCGCAGCTGCTGGGCGTTGTTGAGCAATGCCGTGTAGAGCTCGGTGTTGACGCGCACGTCGCGCACCAGGCGCACCACGTCCTGCTCCAGGTCGGGCAGTTGGCGGATGTTGTTGCCGATGCGGTTCACGTCCCCGGTCAGCCCGGCGATCTGGCGGTCCAGCGCCACGATGCTGGGGTGGGTCGGCGCGAAGCGGGTAATCATTTCCTGGCGCTTGGAGCGCAGTTCCATCACCTTGGTCTGCGCGTCCACCGATTGCGCCAGGATCAGCTTGGCTTCTTCGCTCAGGTCGATGGTGCCGCGCTTGTTGCGCAGCGAGTTGTACTTGGTCTCGGCGGCGTCCAGCTCGCCCTTGAGCACCGGCAGCTGCTGTTCAAGGAATACCAGCGACTTCTCGGCCTGCGCCGACTTGCGGTTCACGTTCTGCTGCACGTATTCCTGGCCGATCTGGTTGAGCACGGCAGTCGTCAGCGCCGGATCATTGCCTTCCAGCGTGACGCCGATCACCCCCGACGTGCGGCCGCGCTCGAAAATGCCCAGGCGCGCCTGCACGTCCTCGATGGCCGCCAGGCGCGAACTGCGCGACACCGTGAACTCGGTGCCGGGGCGTCCCGTCAGCGCGTCGATATGCACGTCCATCGCGCCGCCCCCAGGCAGCCGGAAATGCTCGGGCTTGCCCACGGTGCCGTTGAAGGTGGCGCCCGTGAACTTGTCGCTCAACGTATAGCGCCCTTCGCCCAGCGTGGTCACGCGAAAGGGCTTGCCCAGCCATTCGTTGGGCACGTCCAGCTGCGAGATCGCGATGGCTTCGCCGCCCCATGCATAGCCGCCGCGCGGCAGGCTCGACGGGTACGGCAGGCTTTCGTAGCGCTGCGCCAGCCACTCGCCGATCACGGGGAAATAGCGCGGCTTGGCCTGGATGTACAGCAGGAACTTGTCGACGGCGGGTCCGACCACCATGCGCGAGCGCAGCACTTCCATTTCGCCCGAGGTCTCCGCCTTGGTATCGAACATGGAAGATACGTCGCCGAGCAGGCTGCGGCTCTGCCCCTGCGGCATTTCCTCTTCCACCTGCACGATGATGTCGGCCGAGTACACCTTGGGCGTGATCATCACATAGGTAAGCGCCCCCAGTAATGCAAGCAGAGTGATCGCGATGATCATCCACCGGTTGGAAAAGATGGCGTCCACATGGGACGACAACGGAGTTTCCTGCTGACGAGCCGGCACGGACGGCTCGAACGATTCGATGGGCAACGACATGCAGCTCTCCAAGAGAAGACGCCGCCGCGGTCGCGGCGTCCCCAGGCGTGGTTTAAGGCGGACTAATCTATGGACTTCACGGTCTGTACGGTCTGGGCGCTCGGGAACAGGTTGCTGATGAAGCGGTTCCACCGCACCAGGGCCGCCGTATCCACGAACACCACGTCTTTGGGTTGCAACTCGAACTTCTCCGCCACCGCAAGAGTCTGCGGCGAGCCGGCGTTCAGGTGGAACACCAGCGGCGTCGCTTGCTCAGTGCTGCGCACAACGAATATTTGCGACGGATTCGAGGTCAGCTGGTTCGGTCCTCCGGCCAAGCCCAGCGCTTCGGTCAACGACATGCGTCCGTCACGCATCACTGCCGCGGTGGGCAAGGTCACCTCGCCCATCACGAACACCTTGCTGTCGTCGCGCGGCGTGACCCTGACGATGTCGCCCGACTTCAGCAGCACCTGATTCAGGTCTTGGCCACGCTCGATCAGCGCAGGCACGTTCACGCGAGTACGGCGTCCGTCACGGATCACGTAGACCGCGCTGCGATCGCCCGTGGGCAGAATGCCTCCGGCCCTGTTGACGGCTTCCAACAGGGTCATCGGGATATCGTTGATCGCGATTGCGCCCGGCGTCTTCACTTCGCCATCCACGTAAACACGCTTGCTGCGATATCCCAGAACGCGTACGGTGATCTGCGGATCCTGGATGTACTTGCTTGAACTATTCACTATGAGATTGCGCGCCTGAAGTTCCGTCAACCCGGCCACTTTCAGCAATCCCGCATAGGGAAATTGGATATATCCAGTGGATGAAACCGTATAGCCCGGAATGCCCGAGGCGGTGTCTCCAATGGCTAGTTCCGTTACCCCTGTCCCGATGGCGTAGGTTTGCGTCGGAAGAACGAGTTCGGGGTGATCCCACACCACGATCGAGAGGATGTCTCCGGGCCCGATCAGGTACGGCCCGGACTTGCCATAGAGCTTGTCGACCCCTTCGTTGTCGAGCAATGCCTGGCGCGCGCGCTGGTCTTCAAGCACCAGCGAGGGCGTGATTTCCTTGATTACCGCCTTGGAGTTCGGATCCAACGGATCCGCAAGCTGATTGGCGTCAAAGGTCATACCGGGAGACAAGGCGCAAGCGCCCAGCGAGGACACGAGCGCGATAGCTGCTATGCCTCGGCTCAACGTTCCGAAAAATGTCGTCATGGCAAATCCACTTGTGAATGACTTCGTTGCTTGGAGTGAGCCCGATGCGTAACGGGTTGCGACATTCCACTCTCTTTTCCTAGGCCCGCACATTCGACGGATGTCCTAAGCCTTCTCCTACATCGTTTGGAGGTTTCGGGTGCGTTGCGCACTCAATAAGATTTTGTCGGTAGCCACAAGCTTTGCGGCGGTGCACAGTTTTTGCCTTCCGCACGGCGGCTCCCCACGAACAGGAGTGCGCGATGGACCCGTCCCAAACGGACACGTCGTCTAGATTCAGCGGAGCAAGCTATCTCTATCGCTTGCTCGATGCCGCGATCGTGATCACCTGCGGCCTGACTGCCACCGGCTTGAAATTCTCGGACGATGCCTTGGCGGATCCTCCGCAGATCCATCTGTTCCTTGTGTACCTGTGCGGCCTGGGCGTGGTGGCCATCTTCCCGGCCTTCCGCCTCTATGTATCGTGGCGCGGCCGCCTGCTGACCGACCTGGTCGTGCGCAGCCTGGCGGCCTGGGCGCTGGTGTTCGCGCTGGGCATCTGCATCAGTTTTCTCATGCACCAGACCGCGGCGATATCCCGCGTATGGGCGGCTACGTGGTTCGGCATGTCGGCGCTGACGCTGGCCGGCCTACGGATTGCGGTCTACGCGGTGCTGGGCGCGGCGCGTGACCGCGGGATGGACCGCAAGCGCGTGCTGCTGGTGGGCTTCGGCGCGCTGGGCCACGACCTGTGGCGCCGCGTCGAGCAATACCGCGGCGCGGGCTACGAAGTGGCCGGCATCTACGCCGAGCCCCATGAGAACCTGCCGCCGCAAGTCCGCCGCCTGCATGAGCTGGACGGACTGCATGGCTTCGTGCATGAGCACAACGTCCGCGAGATCTGGATCGTGCTGCCGATGGAAGCGGGCCAGGAACTGCGCGAAGTCCTCTATCACCTGCGCAATGACCTGGTGGATATCCGCTGGATTCCCGATGTCATGTCGATCCAGCTGCTGGGACACCGCATCGGCGAATTCCTGGGCCTGCCCGCCATACAGCTCAACAGCTTGCCCGCTGCCGGCGTGCGCGGCTGGGCCAAGGAAATCTTCGACCGCAGCTTCGCCTTCTGCGCGCTGATCGGGCTGTCGCCCGTGATGCTGACGGTGGCGATCCTGGTGAAGGCGACTTCGCGCGGCCCCGTGTTCTTCACCCAGCCGCGGCTGGGCGTGGACGGCAAGGTCTTCCATGTCTACAAGTTCCGCACCATGACGGTGCATCAGGAGCATGGCGTGGTCACCCAGGCCACGCGCAACGATGCCCGCGTCACGCGCATCGGCGGCTTCCTCAGGCGCACCAGCCTGGACGAACTGCCGCAGTTCCTGAATGTGCTGATGGGCGACATGTCAGTGGTGGGACCGCGTCCGCACGCCCTGGAGCACAACGAAATGTACAAGGACCTGGTGCAACGCTACATGATGCGCCACCGCGTCAAGCCGGGCATCACGGGCTGGGCGCAGGTCAACGGCCTGCGCGGACAGACGGACACGCTGCGCAAGATGAGCGATCGCGTCGAGTACGACATCTACTACATCCAGCACTGGACGTTCAGGATGGACCTGCAGATCATCGCCCGCACGGCGTTGTCGGGATGGACGGGCCGCAATGTCTACTAAACCTTTGGGATGGCCCGAGCAACGCAAGGCCGCAGTCCGCGACGGCGTGCTGGCGCAGGCGGAGTTCCGCCAGGCGGTCGAGATGTTGCCGCTGGTTTCCATCGACCTGCTGCTGCGCGACGCCGCGGGCCGCTACCTGACCGGCCTGCGGGCCAATCCCCCGGCCCAGGGCGCCTGGTTCGTGCCGGGCGGGCGGATCCGCAAGAACGAAACCCTGCACGCGGCGCTGCGCCGCATCGCCCGCGACGAGCTGGGCATCCCGGTCAGCGAGCTGGCCTGGACCCCGCGCGGCGTGTACGAGCACTTTTACGGCACCAATTTTGCGGGTGAAGCCGGACGCTCCACCCATTACGTCGTCCTCGCCTATGAGGCCGAGCTTTCTTTGGACATTTCCAGCCTGCCCCAGGCCCAGCACCGCAGCTACCGCTGGCTGCCCGCCCGTGCCCTCGCCGCCGATCCCGGCGTGCACCCCTACACCCAGGCCTACTTCAAGGAGTGAGCGCCATGACCAATCCCCCTCCCCCGTACCGGGCAGTCATACTTTGCGGCGGTTCAGGCTCGCGCCTGTGGCCGCTGTCGCGCGAACTGCTGCCCAAGCAGTTCATCCGTTTGACCGATGACCGCAGCCTGTTGCAGAACACCCTGCTGCGGCTGGGGTCGGCTGGCGCCGAGGCCCGGCCCATCCTGGTCTGCAACGACGCGCACCGCTATATCGCGGCGGAGCAGGCGCTGGAACTGGGCATCAAGGACGTGGAAGTGATCCTGGAGCCCTTCGCGCGCAACACGGCGCCGGCCATCGCCGCGGCCACCCTGCGCGCCATGCGCGACGGCGAGGACCCGGTCATGCTGATCATGCCGTCGGACCACGTGCTGGAAGACGGCGAGGTGCTGCAGGCCGCCTTCGCCGCGGCCTATCAGGCCGCCCTGCAGGGTGCGCTGGTGACGTTCGGCATCAATCCCACCGCGCCGCTCAGCGGCTACGGCTACATCCAGGCGGACGAGCCCGGCGTGATGGCGCCCGCGCGCCGCGTGCGCCGCTTCGTTGAAAAACCCTCTCCCGAGGTCGCGCAGCGTTTCATCGAAGATGGCGGCTATTACTGGAACAGCGGCATGTTCGCCTTCCAAGCCTCGGTGTTCCTGTCGGAAATGGCGCGCCTGGCGCCCAAGATGCTGGAGCAGGTGCAGGCGGCCGTGGCCATCGGGCATGGCGAGAACTCGCTGTTCCACCTGGACGGCCCGTCCTTCGAAGCGTGCCCCAGCGATTCCATGGACTACGCCATCATGGAACGCACGGACAGCGCCGTGGTCATCCCGCTGGCCGCCTCGTGGAGCGATGTGGGCGCCTGGGACGCGGTCTGGGGCATCGCCCAGAAGACGGTGGAAGGCAACTCCACCACCGGCGACGTCATGGTGGAGGATTCGCGCAACTGCCTGATCCACTCCACCAGCCGGCTGGTGGCCTCGGTGGGCCTGGACGACATCGTCGTGATCGAAACCGCCGACGCCGTGCTGGTGGCGCACAAGTCGCGCTCGCAGGACGTCAAGCGGCTGGTCGAGATCTTCAAGACGCAGCACCGCTCGGAACTGAACCATCACCGCGAAGTGCAGCGGCCCTGGGGATCCTACGACTCGGTAGGCCAGGGTCCGCGCTACCAGGTCAAGCGCATCACGGTGAAGCCCGGCGCGCGCCTGTCCTCGCAGATGCACCATCACCGCGCGGAGCACTGGATCGTGGTTTCGGGCACGGCGCGCATCTACAACGGCGACAAGCAGTACCTGCTGACCGAGAACCAGTCGACCTACATCCCGCTGGGCGAGATCCACAGCCTGGAGAACCCGGGAAAGATCCCGCTGGAGATCATCGAGGTGCAATCGGGCGCTTACCTGGGTGAAGACGACATCGTCAGATTCCAGGACATGTATGGCCGGGTATGAAAAGAAGGAGCCCCCACGCCGCACGCGCTCCGCACGCTTGCTGCCACCCGAGGGGGCGCCCTTTTTCAGGCCAGGCATGGCGCGGCTCTGCCTGCCATTGGCGGGGCTGTTCTTCGCCGTGCTGGTAACCGTGGGCAACCTGCCGGGCCTGGCCGCCGAGATGTCGGACGCGTTTGGCGACAAGCGTCTGCATCTTGCGGCTTACGCCTTCCTGACCACGTTGATCTATTTCTCGGTCAACCGTCGCCCGGCGCTGACGGCCCTGGTGGCGATCGCAATGCTGGGTGCGCTGGATGAAGCAATCCAGTCCCTTTTTCCCTATCGACAGGCTGAACTATTAGACCTTTTGGCCGATATCTCCGCGGCTGGTGCAACAGTAATCTCATTGCACATTGGTACCGCAGCCTTCGGCTCCTTTCGTGCAGTCATTAAGTCTTAAGGATACAACCATGCCAAAACGGGCACTGATTACCGGCGTTACTGGCCAAGACGGGGCCTATCTGGCGGAGTTTCTGCTGGCCAAGGGCTATGAGGTCCACGGCATCAAGCGGCGTGCTTCGCTGTTCAATACCGCGCGGATCGACCATCTGTACCAGGATCCGCATGACCAGCCCCGCAATTTCGTGCTGCATCACGGCGATATGACCGACTCTTGCAGCCTGATCCGCATCGTGCAGTCGGTGCAGCCCGACGAGATCTACAACCTGGCCGCCCAGAGCCATGTCGGCGTCTCGTTCGAGGAGCCCGAGTACACGGCCAACGCCGACGGCCTGGGCACCCTGCGCCTCCTGGAAGCCATTCGCATCCTGAAGCTGGAGAACAAGGCCCGCTTCTACCAGGCGTCCACCTCCGAGCTGTATGGCCTGGTGCAGGAGACGCCGCAAAAGGAAACCACGCCGTTCTATCCGCGCAGCCCGTATGCGGCGGCCAAGCTGTACGCCTACTGGATCAGCGTGAACTACCGCGAAGCCTATGGCATGTATGCCTGCAACGGCATCCTGTTCAACCACGAATCGCCCAAGCGCGGCGAGACCTTCGTCACGCGCAAGATCACCCGCGGCCTGGCCCGCATCGTGCTCGGCCTGCAGGAATGCCTGTACCTGGGCAATCTGTCCGCCCTGCGCGACTGGGGCCATGCCCGCGACTACGTCGAAATGCAGTGGCTGATGCTGCAGCAGGACACGCCCGAGGACTACGTCATCGCCACCGGCATGCAATACAGCGTGCGCGAGTTCATCAATACCGCCGCGCGCGAGCTGGGCATCCTGCTGGCCTGGGAAGGCGAAGGGCTGGAAGAGACCGCCACCGTGCTGTTCTCCCCGGTCCATGACATCAAGCCGGGCCAGGTGATCGTCCGGGTGGACCCGCGCTATTTCCGCCCGACCGAAGTGGAAACCCTGCTGGGCGATCCGACCAAGGCGCGCGAAAAGCTGGGATGGTCGCCACGCACCTCCTTCGCGCAACTGGTCAAGGAAATGGTCGAGAGCGATCTGCGCGACGCGCGGCGCGATGCGCTGGTGGAGCAGAACGGCTACGAAATCTACGCCTACAAGGAGTAGCACGACATGACGAACCTGGAGCAACGCGTCTTCGTCGCCGGCCACCGCGGCATGGTAGGCGCCGCGATCACCCGCGAGCTGCAGCGCCGCGGGTACCGCAACGTGCTGACCCGCGGCCGGGAGGAGCTGGATCTGGAAAACCAGAATCAGGTCAACCGCTTCTTCTCGACCACGCCGGTCGACGTGGTGTACCTGGCCGCCGCCAAGGTCGGCGGCATCCTGGCCAACCAGACGCATCCGGTGGAGTTCCTGTACAAGAACCTGATGATCCAGTGCAACGTGATCCGCGCCGCGTATGCCGCCGGGGTGCGCAAGCTGCTGTTTCTGGGTTCGTCATGCATCTATCCGCGCGAAGCCCCCCAGCCCATCCGCGAGGACGCCTTGCTGACGGGGCCGCTGGAGGCGACCAACGAGCCCTACGCCATCGCCAAGATCGCGGGCCTGAAGCTGTGCGAGGCCTATCAGCGCGAGTTCGGCGCGCGTTTCATCTGCGCCATGCCGACCAATCTGTATGGCCAGCATGACAACTACGACCTGCAAAGCAGCCACGTGCTGCCCGCGCTGATCCGCAAATTCCACGAAGGCCGGGAATCCGGGCAGGAAAGCGTGAGCATCTGGGGCACCGGCGCGCCGCTGCGCGAATTCCTGTATGTGGACGACCTGGCCCAGGCCTGCGTCATGCTGATGGAGCATCCGCAGGCGGAAGGCATCTACAACATCGGCGCCGGGCAGGACATCTCGATCGCCGACCTGGCCAGGCTGGTGGCCCGCGTGGTCGGCTACGAGGGCAACATCGTTTACGACAGCAGCAAGCCCGACGGCACGCCGCGCAAGCTGATGGACTCGGCCCGCATGCAGGCGCTGGGCTGGAAACCGGAGATCTCGCTGACGCATGGCATCACGCTGGCCTATGGCCACTTCCTGCGTGAACGCACCCAGCATGCGCTGCCCGTGGCCTGACGGCCTCGCCAGAACCCATATGCCCACAGGCCCCAGCCATGCTCGGATTCCTCAGGAAACATATCGCCGGCAATGCCTCCTTCTGGGGGCTGGTGGAGTATGGCATCGGGCCGGTCGCGGCGCTGGTGGCCCTGCCCATCCTGTTCCGGCAGCTGGGGACCGTGGGCTTCGGCCAGTACTCCATGATCATCGCCCTGGCCGGCTTCGGCAATGCCGCCAACCTGGGCGCGGCGGTGACGGCGACCAAGCTGGTGTCCGAGCGCATGCACGAGCCCGGCGGCGCCTATCGCGCAGCCGGCGTAAGCATGTCGCTGATCGGCTGCGCGCTCGGGGTCGTGACCCTGGCCGCAGTATTGCTGTGGGCAGTGGTGGGCCTGGGCTGGCCGGCGGCGACCTTCGGCGGCGTGGCGGTGACGATGCTGGCCATGCCCGCGCTGGCCATCTACCTGACGCAGCAATATGACCAGCTGTTCTCCGGCTGCCTGAAGGGGCGCGAAGACTTCCGCGCCACGGCGCTGTGCGAAGTCTTCAGCCGCACCGGCACGATGGGACTGGCTTGCGCCACGGCCTGGCTGACGGCGTCGCCCACCTGGACCGGCCTGGCGCAGGCGCTGGGACTCCTGATCGCGGGCAGCGTGAAGATGCGCGTGTTCGCGCGCACCTATGGCCGCATCCTGGTGCGCCCGGTGCGCGACCGCAGCGCCATGATGGACGCCTTCCGGTTCTCCCGCTGGTCCTGGCTGAACAGCCTGAGCGCCCTCGCCTTCGGCTCGGTGGACCGGGTGCTGGTCGGCAGCCTCATGGGTCCGGCCGCGCTGGCCATCTATACGGTCGGCGTGCAGGTCGGCCAGATCATCCATACCGCGTCGGTCGCCATCTTCCAGAAGGCCATGCCGCGCGTCACCCGCCTGTCGGTTTCGCCCCCCTATCCCGGCGCCGTCGAACGCGAGATCCGCCGCATGATGCTGTGGAACCTGGCGCTGTCGGCCAGCGCCACGCTGGCGGTGCTGGCGGTCAGCCATCCGCTTCTGAACCTGCTGTTGGGAGACAACGTCGCCAGCGGCCATCTGGGCACCTTCCAATTGCTGATCGTGGCCTCGGGACTGCTGTCCTTGAACGCCGCGGCGCACTTTTCCCTGCTGGGCCTGGGCAATTCGCGTGCCGTCGCCATCCTGAACGGCCTGGGCGGCCTGGCGATGCTGTGCGTCATGGCAGGACTGGTACACGCGGCGGGCGAACACGCCGCGGCATGGGGCCGCATGGCCTACGCGGCGATCACGCTGGCCGGCGTGGCTCTCGCCATCCGTCAATCCCGCCCAGATTTTCCGGGCGCCTTGCCTGCGGCCACCCGTTAACTCATATGCTGAGGTCCTACATGCGCAAGCGTCATAACGAGTACTCACGTCAGCTCATCGACTTCGTCCGCGAGTTGCGGCCGCCGGCGCCCATCGCCGGCAGCCTGTTGCCGAAAGTGACCATCGTGACCCCCTCGTTCAACCAGGCCCGCTTCCTGGAACGCACCATCCTGTCCGTGCTGAACCAGGGCTATCCGCGGCTGGAGTACATCATCATCGACGGCGGCTCCACCGACGGCAGCGTGGACATCATCCGCAAGTATGAGCGCTACCTGACGTACTGGGAAAGCACGCCGGACCGCGGCCAGTCGCATGCCATCAACAAGGGCTTCGAACGCGCCACCGGCGACTATGTGGGCTGGCAGAATTCCGACGACCTGTACTTCCCCGGCGCCTTGCGCAAGCTGGGCGCGGCCGCCTCCAAGGGGCGCGCGCCCATCGTCAGCGGCAACCTGTTCGTGGCCGACGCCGACAACCGGATCTTCCGCAAGATCCATTACACGCCGGTCAACCGCGGCACGCTGACGGTGGTTAAGGCGTCCATCCCGAACCAGTCGGCGATCTTCCGCCGCGACCTGTTGCAGAAGTACGGGCTCTTGCAGGAGAGCATGCGCTACTGCATGGACCTGGAGCTGTGGAGCCGGCTGCTGCGCGAAGGCAAGAACCTGATCGTGCCTGACGCCATGGGCGTTTACACCGCCCACGACGAAACCAAGACCGCGCTGATGCAGGACGTGCTGCTCGAGGAACGCGAACAGATCGTCACGCGCATCCGCCGCACGGAGCCGGGCCTGGGCAAGCTGTTCGAACTGTCGTGCCGCGCGTCCAAGGTGGCCGCCCACGCACGCCAGGGAGACCTGTCCTATCTGTTCGAAAAACTGACCACCAAGATTTTCGGACGCGACGACTGGGCTTCGCACTAGCGTCTTTCCACACAGAGAAGAGCCGCAATGACCACGCACCGCCGCCTATCCACCCTGCATCTGCTGGGCATGTTCGCCTTCACGGCGCTGGCCTTGAACGACGACCACTTCGTCCTGGGCGTCGGCAGCTTCAAGCTGTCGCCCTTCGATTTCCTGTTCGTCGCCATGCTGGTGGTCAAGATGTTGAGGCTCGCGGATCCCGCGGCCTATGCGCTGCCCCGCGGCATGCTGGGCATGCTGCTGGGTATCCAGACCGTGTCGGTGATCTATCTGATCCTGGTGTCGCTGCATCATCCGGGCATCGAGACCGGCGACGTGGCGCGGGACCTGCGCATCGTGTTCTATTTCTTGTGCACGCCCTTTCTTTGCTACAAGGATATCGACAGCCCGGCCGCCTACGCGGTGCTGCAGAAGTACATCGTGGCGGCCTGCCTGGCCGTGGCCACGCTGATGCTGGCCGAACAGCTGCAAGGCTTCAGCGTGGCGAATCCGCTGCGCAACGTGCGGCTGGGCGTATGGGCCATCCCGTTCGGCGTGGTGTCGCTGCTGTACTTCCGGCGCACGCTCAACGTTTCCGGACCCAAGGCCTACGCGCTGACGGTCTATATGCTGCTGGCCCTCGTGTTTTCGCTGAACCGCAGCCAATACCTGCAGCTGGCGATCTCGGTGTTCATCGCCGTGCTATTGGGCGCGGGCCCCGAGATCCGGCGCCGCGCCGTGCTGGTCTTTGCGCCGGCGGCAGTCGCCGGGGTGCTGGTCTTCGCCGCGATCGGCTACCTGGACGTGCTCACCAATCGCATCTTCAGCGTCGAGCGCCTGGACGAGGACTCCAGCTATGGCGCACGCGTCCAGGAGATGCAGGGACAAATGGACTTCTTCGCGGAGAGTCCGGTGTTCGGCAAGGGCGCGGGCTTTCGCAGCTGGGTCATGGGCGAGAACGGCTTCGAGCTGAGCACCTTCGCCCACAATTCCTGGGCCTTCTACCTGATGAAGTTCGGCGTGGTCGGCACCTTCATGATCATGCTGCCGCCCGTGCTCATTCTGCTGCTCACGCTGTTCCGACGATATGCGCATCCGGGCCTGGAGCTGCACCGGCGCTACCTGCTGGCCACCGCGCCTATCTATATCTTCATCGACTCGCTTTCCGGCGGCCTGGCGTACGCGCCCAAGACCGCCTTCACCGGGTTCCTGCTGTGCTATTGCCTGTCGCTCATGCGCAATGCCCAGATCATGCCCGTGCCAGAACAAAGAACGACATCCGCCCCCAGCCACCGCCCGGACGTTGCGCGCCGGACGCCAACTAGAGTGATCCCACATGCCTGATGTCTTGTTTGTCGCGCCAGACCTGCACGGCGGCGTAGGAAGATGTGTCGCCTTCATCGTGGATGCCTTGCCGGAACAAGGGGTGGATTCCGCCTTGTTCCTGCTGCGCTCGCGTATCCGCGAGTATCCCGTATCCAATCCGAAGGTAACCCGGGCGCTCCCCGTCAACGAATCTCCGACCGCGCTGCGGCTGATGCTGCCCGTGGCCTTTTTCAAACTGCTCATGCAGATCCGGCGCGACAAGCCCGCCATCGTCTGCTCGCACGGCCTCTTGTGCAACATGCTGGTGGTGGCGGCCAAGAAGCTGCTGCGCGGCAAGTTCGCCACCGTCGCCTTCGAACACAGCAGCCCGGCCATCCATTACGGAGCCTCGCGCATGCGGCGCCTGAAATGCTGGCTGGTCAGCCAGACCTACCGGCGTCACGATGCGGTGGTGGGCGTATCGCGCGGCGTCAAGGAAGACCTGGTCAGCATGTTCCCGCCGCTGCGCGGCAAGGTCCACACCATCTACAACGGCGTGCCGCTGGAAAATGTACGCGCGCAGGGCAGCCGCGGCGGCGACGAATCCGCGCAAACCGAGCCTTACCATGTCGTGGCCGTGGGCCGGCTCGAAGCGGTGAAGGACTATGCGACGCTGATCGACGCGGCCGCTCTGCTGGACGACCCCGGCATCCGCTTCACCATCCTGGGCGAAGGATCCGAGCACGCAGCCCTGCAAAAGCGCATCGATGAGCGCGGCTCGCGCAGCCCGGTCACCTTGGCCGGCCATATCGACAACCCGTTCCCGGTGATTGCGGGCGCCGGCGCATTCGCCCTGACCTCCCTGCGCGAGAGCTTCGGCAATGTGCTGGTGGAGGCGCTGTGCCTGGGGGTGCCGGTGATATCCACCGACTGTCCCCATGGCCCGGCTGAAATCCTGGATTCCGGCCGCTACGGCCTGCTGGTTCCTGTGGGCGACGCCGCGGCCCTGGCCGAGGCGGTGCGCCGCCTGGCCTATGACGCGGAGACGCGTGAACGGTTTGCCGAGCAAGGCCCGGAACGCGCCGACGCCTTTTCCCTGGAACGGCACTGCCGCAACGTCATCGCCCTCTTCCGCCCGCTGATGCAGCGCGGCACGCCCTGAACAGGACAGCATCATGCAGAAGATACCGGTATCGGTCGTCGTCATGACGAAGAACGAGGAACGCAACATCAACAAGTGCCTGAAGGCGCTGGTCGAATTCGACGAAGTATTCGTGGTGGACTCCAACAGCACCGACGCGACCTGCGCCATGGCGACGGCGCTGGGCGCCAAGGTCTCCAACTTCCAGTGGAACGGCAAGTATCCCAAGAAGAAGCAGTGGTGCCTGGAACAGCTGCCGTTCTCGCATCCGGTGGTGCTGTACGTGGACGCGGACGAGGAGATGACGCCCGCTCTGGCCGCCGAGATACGCGAAGCCCTGCCGCGCTTCGCGGCGGGCGCGGGCGGCGCCTTCGTGCCGTTCGATTACGTGTTCTGCGGCAAGAAGCTGGAACACGGGCACCGCGTCTACAAGCTGGCCCTGTTGGCGCGCGACCGCTCGCGCTTCCTGGACTATGACGACCTGGACGTGGCGCACATGTGGGAGGTCGAAGGCCACTACCAGCCGCAAGTCGAAGGCGAAACCTTCGCCCTGCGCCAACGCATGGTGCACAACGACCATGATTCGCTGTTCCATTACTTCGACAAGCACAACCGCTATTCCGACTGGGAAGCGAACCTGCGCACCAAAGGCCTGATGAACGATCCGCGCGAGGCCAACGTGGGCGCGCGCGCCCTGCTCAAGCGCATCTTCCAGGCCATGCCGTTCAAGGCGCCCATCTCGTTCCTGCATTCCTATGTGTTCCGCCTGGGCTTCCTTGACGGCAAGGCGGGCTACGACTACGCGGTGGCGCGCGCCATGTACTACTGGCAGATCCGCATCAAGACCGAGGAAATCCAGAAGGCGCGGCAGGCCAGCGCCGCCGCCGCGCGCGAAGACGCCGTGGCGGGAGCCGCCAAATGAGCGCCCTGCAACAGCTCGACCGTTTTGCGCTGGCGCCCGGCCAGCGCGGCCGCTCCGCCCTGACGGTGCAGCTCTGGTGGACGGTGCAGGCGACGCTGTTCCGCTGGTCGCCGCAGGTCGCCTATGGCTTTCGCCGCTGGCTGCTGCGCTGCTTCGGCGCGCGGGTCGGCCGCAAGGTCCTGATCCGGCCCACCGCCACCGTGACCTATCCCTGGAAGGTCGAAATCGGCGACTACGCCTGGATCGGCGACGACGCGGTCATCTACAGCCTGGGACCCATCCATATCGGCGCCCACGCCGTGGTGTCGCAACGCAGCTACCTGTGCGCCGCCGACCACGATGCGGGGCAACCCGATTTCCCCTTGCGCGAACGCGCCGTGCGCATCGAGGACGGCGCGTGGGTGGCGACCGACGTGTTCATCGGCCCCGGCGTGACCGTCGGACGCGAAGCCGTGATCGGCGCGCGCAGCTCGGTATTCCGCAACATGCCGCCCGCCATGGTGTGCCACGGCAACCCATGCCGCCCGGTACGCCCGCGCCAGGCTGGCCCGGCATGAAAATCCTCATCTACGGCATCAACTACGCGCCTGAACTCACAGGTATCGGCAAATACAGCGCCGAACTGGCCGAATGGCTGGCTGCGCGCGGCCACGACGTCAGCGTGGTGACGGCCCCGCCCTACTATCCCCAGTGGCAGGTGCACGATGGTTATCGCGCCGGCCGCTACCGCAAGGAAGTCTTGCGCGGCGTCACCGTACGCCGCGCGCCGCTCTGGGTTCCCGAACGGCCGGGCGGCCTCAAGCGCCTGATCCACCTGGCCAGCTTCGCCCTGTCCAGCCTGCCCTCGCTGTTGCGCGCGGCCGCGGGACGGCCGGACATCATCCTGGTGGTGGAACCCGCGCTATTCTGCGCACCCGCCGCCTGGCTGGCGGCGCGGCTTTGCGGCGCCCGCGCCTGGCTGCACATCCAGGACTATGAAGTGGACGCCGCGTTCGAGCTGGGGCTGCTCAAGGGCGCCGGCCTGCGCGCCATGGTGCTCAGGGCCGAACGCTGGCTGATGCGCCGCTTCGACCGCGTGTCCACCATTTCCAACCGCATGCTGGACCTGGCGCGGGCCAAGGGCGTGGACCCGGGCCGCGCCGTGCTGCTGCCCAACTGGATTGACGTCGATGCGATCGCGCCGCGCGCCGGCGGCGGCGACTACCGCGCCGAGCTGGGCATTCCGCACGACGCCATCGTTGCGCTTTATTCAGGCAACATGGGCGGCAAGCAGGGCTTGCAGACGCTGGCCGACGTGGCCCGCAGACTCAGCCGCGAGACGCGCCTGTGGTTCGTCTTCTGCGGCCAGGGACCCGAACGCGCGCCGCTGCAGCAGCAATGCGAGGGCCTGGCCCGCGTCGTCTTCCTGGACCTACAGCCGGCCGAACGCCTGGGCGAACTGCTCAACACCGCCGACATCCATCTGCTGCCGCAACGCGCCGGCGCCGCCGACCTGGTGATGCCGTCCAAGCTGACCGGCATGCTGGCCAGCGGCCGGCCCGTGGTGTGCGGCGCCGCGCCCGGCACCGAGCTGGCCGGCGTGGTCGCGCGCTGCGGCCTGCTGACGCCGCCGGAAGACGGCGCCGCCATGGCCGAGGCGGTGCGCAAGCTCAGCTACAACGCGCAGATCCGCGAAACCCTGGGCGCCGCGGCGCGCCAGTACGCGCAGACGCATCTGCACGTCGACAGCGTGCTGGCTGCGGCGGAACAGGAATTCGAAGCGCTGGTTGCGGCCAAGGGCAAGCATGCGGCCCGCGGCGCGGGCGTTTGAACGGCCGAACGACCGCACAAGCCTTCCGCATCTGCCGCGTGCAAGCCGTCAACGCTGCGACGCGTTCAATTTGCCTTGGGCGGTTGGCGATGGGTTACGCGCGCTCGAGACCGACGCTCTTGCATCGGATCTCTCGCGCCTAACCCATCCTACGCATCGGGATCATGCTTGGCGGCCGTTGCGCCGTTGCCGCTTCTGACCAGTCCCATCTGCACGGCGATATAGGCCGCCTCGGCCTGGTTGCGCGCGTTCAGTTTCCAGTACAGCGTGCGCGCATGGCTCTTCACCGTGGCCACCGATATGCCGACCTGCTGGCCGATCTCGCGCATGGTCTTGCCCTGCACCAGCAACTGCAGGATCTCTTCCTGCCGTTGGGTCAGTTCCCTCAGCTCCTGGGTTGGCGGATGCGAGGCGCCCTGAGGTCGGGCCGCGGGCTGCGGATAGCACTCGCCGCCCGCCATGACGAGGCTGACCGCGGCCGCCAGCGCATCGGGGCTGGAGGCCTTGGGCATGTAGCCCGCGACGCCCGCCCGCGCGCACGCCGCCATGACGCCCGGGTCCAGTACCGAATAAAGCACCAGCACCAGCCGCGGCATGAAGAACGCCATCGATTGGGACAGGAGCCCGACGTCCTGCTCGGCCAGGCCGCTGCAACCCATCACCAGCAGCTCCACTGGGCGATTGATCGAACTGGACATGGTGAGCAATTGGGCTGGCGAGATGGCCAGAATATCGTCGGTGTTCCGCGCACGCTCCAGCACATGCTGGATCGCGACACGGAGCAGAGCGTAGTCTTCGATCAGTACGGTTGTCATCCCGGGGGGAACCTTGTGACGCATGGCCCATACACGGTTCCCATGACGCTGGCGCATCATTGCTGCAACGGCAGGCTGCTGGCGTCACCGACCTCACGGGAATCTCGTCCGCGGCACGGAATCGCGATGGCGAGGCGGAGTGGTTCGCCCTCTCGATCCAGTCTTGCGGACACAACCCATGCTATCAGCGGCTACGTTCGCTGAATCTCGTTCAGGAGGATGATTGGTGGAGGAATGCAGCAGCACTGCGACCGCGGATACTGCTGTGTAAGAATTAGCCATGATGGCTATGCGCATACCCGGCAGCAATGGAACGCTTGCGTTCCAGGCTGCCGGGCAGGCAGCGCAACCACGGCCGCGCTACCCGAGCTTGCGCCCATAGAGCTGCCCGGCGTCCACATCCCTGCCATTGGGCTCATGCCATTCCAAGGTCGCGCCACGCTGCAGCGCTGCGTACACGGCTTCGCCCTTGTTCTTGACATGCAAGCGCTGGTAAAGCGTGCATGCATGCGTCTTGGCCGTTGCCACCGAAATGTTCAACATCCTGCTGACGGTCTTGATCGGATAGCCTCGCGCCAGCAACACCAGCACCTCGTATTGTCGCGGCGTGATCTGCAGCAGCTGCGCGCCGGCGCTGACGGGCATGGAACCCTTGCTGGCGGCGGCATCGTCGGCTTCCCGGGCCGGCAAGGCGCAGACCGTTTGCGCGGGAGCCTGCAACGCCTGTTCGCTGGGGAAGCACTGCCCGCCCGCCATGACCAGGCGGATGGCCGCTTCAAGGATCTCCACCGAGGCCGTCTTCATCAGGCAGCCGTAGACGCTTGCCCCGGGCAGGCCCTGCACCGGCATGGGCAGGGGCATGACGTCCGTCAGAAGCAGGATCCGCTTGGGCGTGAGCACGCGCTGGATTTCATGCAGCGCGCTCCATGCTTCGTCGGTATCCACCGGCAATCCGTAGATCAACAGGTCGGCGCCCGCGTGCACGCCGTCCGCCTTGGAGATGTCAGCCAAACCCATCCCCTCGATTTCCCACACATCATCCAACTTGCTCAGAATCTGCCACAACCCCAACCGCAGGAGCGGATGGGCTTCAATCAGGACCATCTTGGCCATGGTGTCCTCCCGGTTTTTCGACGGGCCTAGAAGGGATCTTCGCTGTGCTGAAGACTATTTTTTTTCCAACCCCGCGGTGCGAGTCCGCAATATTCCGGAATATCTAATGAAGCTGAACCGGAGCATTTGGGCTGGGAGACTTTGGTAGCCAACATAACGGATGGCATGGACCCATCTTATGGTTCGAAATTGTCAAAATCAAGACGTTTCGGCTCGATATAATCCGACAAAAACAGAAATCATTCGTTAGCCTTAATCATCATCGTAAATCCGGACGAGACGCGCATCTCATCCATTCCGGCGCTAGGGTTTTCACCAGGAATTCCCCATGAGGAGCTTGCGCTTTCCCTATGGAAGATGCAGGACGGACGTGGCTTCCAGGCTAAGTCAGGCCGATGTTACAGCCGTAAAAAAGCCGCGCCGCGGCATCCGCCGGGCGCGGCCTGGAAGTTCCGGAACCAGGACAATAACTGTCTATATGTTTCCGCGGACACATCAAGCCCGTGCGTCTTTCTCGTAATCGAAATATAGGTAACATTTTTATTTTTGCGTTTCCGGAACGATTTACTCCATATAGGCGAAGTCAAATACCGTATGCCCGCCCTGATGATGCCAATGGTGCATCGAAGCATGGCGTTTTCTCAGGAAACTTGCGTAGTGGATTTCGCCGTCCGTTTCCACGTAGGTGGATGGCGTTAGTTCCTCGATCCGGTTCAGCGACACGCCCTTGCCGTAGTGGCAGAAGCCCTGGTACTGAGCACAGCGGATCACCTCTCCGCCAGGCGACACAACGATTCCGGCGTTGCGCGCCCGCATCGGGTTGCGCACGATGGGGTTGCAGGCATGCGGCGTCCACTCGGTCGAGCGCGGCGAATCCGAAAAGAAAGCGAATAATTCGTCGCAATGGCTTTGACCGTCGGTCCGGTCAATATTAGTTAATAACCACCAGTATTCGCCGTGCTTGAAAATAATGGTATCGACGGCGGATATATTCGTCATCAAATTTACATCAAGCTCCCACTTGAGCGGAAAATCGGTGCATTTCCAGAGTTCAATACTGCGATTTCCGCAAGTCTCCGGCACCATGTAGGTGACGCCTTCGTGCTCGAATATATAAGGAAACGACAGATGGTAGGGCAGGTTCAAGGCCGTCCCCAACAGGCGGAAAGCCCCGTCGGAGTAGGTCGCGACCGAGATCGTGCCCTTGCGGGAAGTAAAATCGTAATCCTCGAAAAATATATACGGTTTTTTATCCTGGGTATATACGAACGGATCCGCAAAAAATCTGCCCTTGGGTGGCTGCAACACCATGGCCTCGGATACCACCGCCTGCTGCCGCGCAGAGGGAAACATGCCGATCCGCCAGCGCACATTGCGTTTCATGACGCGGCGCACAATCAAATCCGACATTAACCAGGCCTGACGCGCAATATATGCGGCGCTATCCCATTCCACCGGATCATCGCGCCGCAAGCCGCTCATGATCTGCATGCTCGGCGGCGCAACCCCTTGCTTGACGCGCGCCAGCGTCTGCAGCGCGTCGTACACCATGAAATTCCCCAGGCTGAACGCGCGCGCCTGATTCTTCAACCAGAACACTTCGGTGTTGAAACTGCGCTGGTCCAGCAGTTCGTCCTGGTCCTCTCGCGGTCCGACGCGCCAGAGTTTCACCGTGGTGTGATCTTCGCGCTGATAGACCTCCCAGAAGCCGGCATAGCGGCTGGTCGCCACCGCAATATCCGAATAGCTCAGCTGCCATACCCCCAGCCGCGTCCAGCCCGCCATTTGTTCACGCGTGGCCGGCGATGCGCCCAGCGTGATGACCAGGTCCAGGCCCAGCGCCGCGACCTGGCCCTGCATCTCGTCCGCGGACATGCCAGGCGCCAGCGACAGGACGGCGGCCGTATCCTGCGGCACGCTTTCCCGCATGTCGCGGCACGCAAGCGCCTGCCGCTGCTTTGCCGGCAACAGCCGCGCTTCCAGACGCGACAGGGCGCCAAATAGGGCGCGCACGCCCAGGCGGGGCGCTTTCTCGCCGCCCTCCTCGCTTATCACCAGCAAAGCAGCGACTTCAAAATCCTGGCTATGCCTGAGCCAATCCACCATCTCATGCATCCAACCGGGTTGCTCGTACCCGTCAACCAGCAGTCCCACTCTGTAGGTTTTCATTTCTCCTGCTCCTGTGCCAGGGCTGATCGGCCTTCCGTCCGGTAGGGCGAACGGGCTAGCCATTGCGTATTCAGGGGCGCGACAGAATCAACTCCTCGCGCTGATACTGCGGGGTTTTGCGCCTCCGTTCCAGACCACATTCATCCTAGGTCGGCAGTCCGAGGACGAATGGCTCAGGATCATGCGCAAACACTAGGAAATCGTTACTCCCTCCGCATGAGATTTGTCATCCCTCTGGCGGAGGCTGGCGAAAATCCGGTCGGTCCTGAACGCTGGAATCGCGCGCCGGTAGTGGTAAACCCTATTGGGGATAGCCGAGGCTCGCGTCTCAACCATCTCTCACGCATAATTGTTTTTAAACAAACGTTTGAATTCAACCTTATGCAAGAAATCAGACCATCCCTCACCCGTGAATCCATCCTGGACACCGCCGAGGCCTTGTTTGCCCAGCAGGGACACGATGGCACCTCGATGCGCCAGATCACCGCGGCCGCCGGCGTCAATCTGGCGTCGGTGAACTACCACTTCGGCTCCAAGGAATCACTCGTGCAGGCGGTGCTCAAACGCCGCCTGGAAGTGCTGAACCGCGAGCGCTTGCGACTTTTGGATGAACTGGAGACGCAAGCCGAAGGCAGGCCCCTGAAGCCGTCGCAGATCGTGGATGCCTTTTTCGGCACGTTGCTGCGCCTGGCGGCGGATCCCGCGCAGGCGGGCAGCACCTTCCTGCCGCTGCTAGAACGCACCATGACCGACCCCTCCGATTTCATCCGCGCGCTGTTCGCGGAGGAGTACGCGGACGTGCTGGAGCGCTACCGCAACGCGCTGTTCGCGGCCCTGCCCGACGTACCCCGCGCGGAAATCATGTGGCGCTTCCAGTTCATGCTGGGCGCCACCTCGTACGCCATCATCGGCACCGACCTGTTGCGCTCGGTCACGGGCTGGACCATAGACGACGCCGAGCAACCGGATAACCCCAACCTGCTGCTGCCGCGCCTGATGAGCTTTCTGCTCGGCGGCCTGCGCTCGCCCCTGCCGCACGTGCCCTGAGCGCCACGCGCCCGCAGACGGAACAGAACCTCCACGGAGACAAGAAAATGCACGCAGTCATCTACGCTCTGGTCATCGTCGCGCTCCTGGCGGCGGTCTTGCTGGGCGTGCGTCCGATCCGCCGCGCCCTGTTGTCGGCGCCGATCTTCAATCTGTACCGCAAGGTGCTGCCGCAGATGTCGGACACCGAGCGCGATGCGCTGGAGGCGGGTACGGTGTGGTGGGAAGGCGAGCTGTTCCGCGGCCGGCCCGACTGGAGCCGCCTGCTGGCCTATCCCCGCCCGCGCCTGAGCGATGACGAGCAGCGTTTCCTCGACGTCCAGGCCGAAGAGGCCTGCCGCATGGTCAATGACTGGCATGTCACCCAGGAAAGCCACGACCTGCCGGCAGAGGTCTGGAGCTACCTGAAGACCCAGGGTTTCCTGGGCATGATCATTCCCAAGCAATATGGGGGCCTGGGGTTCTCGGCCTATGCCCATTCCGAAATCGTGACCAAGCTGTCCACGCGCTCGTCGGCGCTGGCGGTCTCGGTCATGGTGCCCAACTCGCTCGGCCCGGCCGAGCTGCTGCTGCATTACGGCACCGACGAGCAGAAGAACCACTACCTGCCGCGCCTGGCGCGCGGCGAGGAAGTACCCGCCTTCGCGCTGACCAGCCCCTGGGCCGGTTCCGATGCCGCGGCCATCCCCGACAGCGGCATCGTCTGCAAGGGCGAATGGCAAGGCCGCGAAGTGATAGGCATGAGGGTCACCTGGGACAAGCGCTACATCACCCTGGCGCCTGTGTGCACCCTGCTGGGCCTGGCGTTCCGCCTGTACGATCCCGACGGCCTGCTGGGCGGCGCGAAAGACCTGGGCATCACCTGCGCGCTGGTGCCGCACGACCATCCGGGCGTGGACACCGGCCGCCGCCATTTCCCGCTGAACGCCATGTTCATGAATGGCCCCACGCGCGGCGCGGACGTCTTCATGCCGCTGGATTTCATCATCGGCGGCCCGGCCATGGCAGGCCAGGGCTGGCGCATGCTGATGGAATGCCTGGCGGCGGGACGCTCGATCTCGCTGCCCTCTTCCAACACCGGCATGTCCAAGCTGACGACGCGGGCGGTGGGCGGCTATGCGCGCGTGCGCAGCCAGTTCCGCACGCCCGTCGGCAAGTTCGAAGGCGTGGAGGAAGCGCTGGCGCGCATCGGCGGCAACACCTACATGATGGACGCCGCGCGCAGCATGACGGCGGGCGCCGTGGACCTGGGCGAGAAACCCTCGGTCGTGTCCGCCATCGTCAAGTACCACGTGACCGAACGGGCGCGCCAGGTCGTCAACGACGGCATGGACGTCATCGGCGGCAAGGGCATCTGCCTGGGGCCGTCCAACTTCCTGGGCCGCGCCTACCAGCAGATTCCGATCGGCATCACGGTGGAAGGGGCCAACATCCTCACGCGCAGCCTGATCATCTTCGGCCAGGGCGCGATCCGCTGCCATCCCTACGTGCTGGCTGAAATGCAGGCCGCGCAATCGCCCGACCGCAAGCGCGGCCTGGATGATTTCGACCGCGCCTTCTGGGGCCACGTGGGCTTCGTCGCAAAGAACAAGCTGCGCGCCCTGGGCACCGCCCTCACCGGCGCGCGTTTCGTCGGCGTCAACGCCGACGTCGCGCCGGAAATGAAGCGCTACTACCAATTGCTCAGCCGCTACAGCGCCGCCTTCGCGCTGCTGGCCGACACCTCGATGCTGGTGCTGGGCGGCAGCCTCAAGCGCCGCGAGCGCCTGTCGGCGCGCCTGGGCGACGTGCTGTCGCAGATGTACCTGATCAGCGCCACGCTCAAGCGCTTCGAAGACGAAGGCCGCCAGGCGGCCGACGCGCCGCTGGCGCACTGGTCCATCCAGGATGCGTTGTACAAGCTGCAGGAAGCCATCGAAGGCGTGCTGGAAAACTACCCCAACCGTTTCGTCGCCTGGAGCCTGCGCCGCCTGGTCTTGCCTTGGGGCCGCACGCAAGCCCTGCCCTCGGACCAGCTGGGCCAGGACGTTGCGCGGCTGCTGATCAACCCAAGCGCGACGCGCGACCGCCTGACCGCCGGCTGCCACCTGCCCGCGACCGAGGCCGAACCGGTGGGCGCAATCGAGCTGGCGCTGGCCGCCACGCTGGACGCCGAGCCCATCGAAGCCAAGATCCGCGAACTTGAAAAGCGCGGCGCGCTTGACGGCAATCCGCAGGCCAACGTGCGCGACATCGCCGATGCCGCCTTCGCCATCGGCGGCATCACCGCCGAAGAATACGCAGTGGTGAAACGCCGCAACCGCTTGCGCGACACGGTGGTGAAAGTGGATGATTTCGCCTTTGACTTGCGCGCCGCGGACCAGGGCAGCCCCGCAGCCGAACGCAGGGCCGCCTGAACGCAGGGCCGCCTGAAAGGAGAAATCGGATGGCATTCAAACCGGTTTACGTCGTCGACGGCACCCGCACGCCTTTCCTGAAGGCGCGCACCGGCCCGGGTCCCTTCTCCGCCGGCGATCTGGCCGTGCAGGCGGGCCGCGCGCTGCTGCTGCGCCAGCCTTATGCGCCCACCGACCTGGACGAGGTCATCGTGGGCTGCGCCGCGCCTTCGCCTGACGAAGTGAACATCGGCCGAGTGATCGCGCTGCGCCTGGGCTGCGGCAACAAGGTGCCGGGCTGGACCGTCATGCGCAATTGCGCCTCGGGCATGCAGGCGCTGGATTCCGCAGTGGCCAACATCCAGTCCGGCCGTTCGGAACTGGTGCTGGCCGGCGGCACGGACGCGCTGTCGCGCGCGCCGGTGCTGTATTCGGACGAGATGGTGCGTTGGCTGGCCAGCTGGTATGCCGCGCGCGGCGCAGGCGCCAAGCTCGCGGCGCTGGGCCGCTTCCGGCTGCGCAACCTCGCCCCCGTCATCGGTCTGCTCAAGGGCCTGACCGATCCAGTGGTCGGCCTGTCCATGGGGCAGACCGCCGAGAACGTCGCCACCCGCTTCGGCATCGACCGCGCCGCCATGGACGCCTATGCGGCGCAAAGCCACGCGCGCGCGCTGGCGGCCCGCGCGGTCGGCGCGCTGGGCGAGATCTCGCCGCTGATCGACACGCAGGGCAAGCTGTACCCCGACGACGACGGCGTGCGCGATGATTCCACGCCCGAGAAGCTCGCCAAGCTCAAGCCCGTTTTCGACAAGCCCTGGGGCAACATCACCGCGGGCAACAGCTCGCAAGTGACCGACGGCGCCGCCATGCTGGTCCTCGCTTCCGAGGAAGCGGTGCGCAAATGGAACCTGCGGCCGCTGGGCCGCATCGTCGACAGCCAATGGGCCGGCCTCGATCCCGCGCAGATGGGCCTGGGGCCGGTGCACGCGGCCACGCCGATCATGCAGCGCCACGGCCTGGGCCTCAATGACCTGGACTTGTGGGAAATCAACGAGGCCTTCGCCGCCCAGGTGTTAGGCTGCCTGGCGGCCTGGCGCGACGATGCCTATTGCCAGGAGCACTTCGGCACGCCGGCCTGGGGCGACCTCGACCCGGCCCGGCTCAACGTCGACGGCGGCGCGATCGCCATCGGCCATCCCGTGGGCGCTTCCGGCGCCCGCATCGTGCTGCACCTGCTGGCGGCCCTGAAGCGCCGCGGCGCCAGGCGCGGCATGGCGGCCATCTGCATCGGCGGCGGCCAAGGCGGCGCGATGCTGGTCGAAACCCTGGACGAGGACCGCTCATGACGACTATCGACACGCTGGCGCACTGGCGCCTGGAGCGCGATGCCGACGGCCTGGCCTGGCTGACCTTCGACCGCGCCGGCAGCGCGGTCAACGCCTTGTCCGCCGACGCCATGAGCGAACTTGCGGTGGTGCTGGACGCGCTGGACGCGGCCCCGCCCACGGGCCTGGTCATCCGCTCCGGCAAGGCCACGGGCTTCGTCGTGGGCGCCGACGTCAACGAGTTCGCCAGCCTGGACACGCCCGAACAGGCGCGCGCGCTGGTGGCGCGCGGCTGGGACCTGTTCAACCGCCTGGCCGCGGTGCGCTACCCCACGCTGGCCCTGATCCAGGGCCACTGCCTGGGTGGCGGCCTCGAACTGGCGCTGGCCTGCCGCTACCGCCTGGTGGCGGACCAACCGGGGACTTCACTGGCCTTGCCCGAGGTCATGCTCGGCATCTTTCCCGGCTGGGGCGGCATGCTGCGCCTGCCGCGGCTGATCGGCGCGCCTGCCGCGCTGGACATGATGCTGACCGGCCGCGGCGCCGACGCGCGCCGCGCCGCCGCGCTGGGCCTGGCGGACGCGCGCGTGCCGCCTCGCCTGCTGCTGGCGGCCGCGCGCCAGACCGTGCTGTCGCGCAAGGCGCCCCGGCGCGCGCGCGGCTTCGGGGCCTGGGCCAACCGCTGGCCGCTCAAGGCCATCGTCGCCAACCGCGCCCGTAAGCAGATCGCGGCCAAGGATCCCCTGGGCCACTATCCGGCCGCGCCCGCCATCGTCGAGATCTGGGAAAAGCACGGCGGCAACGCCTTGCAGGCGCCCGCGCTGATCGAGCGCATCATTTCCTCCGACACCGCCCGCAATCTGCTGCGGGTGTTCCGCCTGCAGGAACGGCTGAAGGCCAACGGCAAGCAGGCCGGCATTGCGCCCGCGCGCCACGTGCACGTGGTCGGCGCCGGCGTGATGGGCGGCGACATCGCGGCTTGGTGTGCGCTCAAGGGCATGACGGTCACCTTGCAGGACCAGGACATGGCGCGCATCGCGCCCGCCATCAAGCGCGCTGCCCAGCTGTTCTCGCGCCGCCTGAAGGATCCGCGGCTCGCGCGCGCGGCGTTCGACCGCCTGGTGCCGGATCCCGCAGGCGGCGGCGTGCCGCTGGCCGACATCGTCATCGAAGCCATCAGCGAACAGCCCGAAGCCAAACGCGCGCTCTACCGCTCGCTGGAGCCGCGCATGAAGGCCGATGCGCTGCTCGCCACCAACACCTCCAGCCTGTCGCTGGAAACCTTGCGCGCGGACCTGGCGCAGCCCCAACGGCTGGTCGGCATCCACTTCTTCAATCCCGTGGCCAAGATGCCGCTGGTGGAGGTCGTGCACGCCGACGGCGACGCGGGCGAGACGCAGGCCCGAGCCTGCGCCTTCGTCGGCCAGATCGACAAGCTGGCGCTGCCGGTCAAGAGCGCACCGGGCTTCCTGGTCAACGCCGTGCTGGCGCCCTACATGCTGCAGGCCATGCGCGGCGTGGACGAAGGCCTGGCGCCCGAAGCCGTGGACGCGGCCATGGTGGCATTCGGCATGCCGATGGGGCCGTTGGAGCTGGCCGATACCGTGGGGCTGGACATCGCTCGCGCGGCAGGCGCGGAACTTGCTGGCGGCGCCGAGCCGCCGCGCTGCCTGGCCGAGCGCCTGGCGCGCGGCGACCTGGGCAAGAAGAGCGGCCGCGGCTTCTACGTCTGGCGCGACGGCAAGCCGGTCAAGGGCGCCAGCCAGTCCGGCGCGCCCGCCGGCCTGGCGCAGCGCCTGATACAACCGCTGATCGACGCCACGCGCCAGCGCGTGGACGCAGGCATCGTCGCCGACGCCGACCTGGCCGACGCGGGCGTGATTTTCGGAACGGGGTTCGCGCCATTCACGGGCGGCCCCTTGCATTACCAAAGCAGTAACGCGTTGCAAAGTATAAGACCGGCTGAGGCCGATTAGGACCTGTACACCCTAAACCGGAACGACAAGACCGGCAGTGCCATAGAGACATCTATCCATCACGAGGAGGCAGTACCATGAGCAGACGTTCATTGTCCCTGAGCACCTTGTCGGCCCTCGTGGTCGGCCTGGGCGCATCCACGGCAACGCACTCGGCCGGCTTTCAGCTCCTGGAGCAGAACGCCAGCGGCCTGGGCAACGCCTATGCAGGCTCTGCGGCGAATCCGGAGAACGCCAGCATCATCTATTACAACCCGGCCGGCATGACCTACCTGCCCGGCTTCAATGTGTCCGGCGGCGTCAACCTGATCAAGCCGTCGTTCAAGTTTTCCGACAACGGCGACAGCCGCAATCCCAGCATTCCCGGCCTGCCGGGCACCGGCCTGGGCGGATCGCGTCCGACCGGCGGCAACGGCGGCGACGCCGGCAACCTGGGCGTGGTGCCCAACATGTACGCCTCCTGGCAGTTGAACGAGCAGTGGTTCATCGGCCTGGGCGTAGGCGCCCCGTTCGGCCTCATGACCGAATACGACGACGGCTGGGTGGGCCAGTACCACTCCAACAAATTCGAGATCAAGACGATCAACGTCAACCCCTCGATCGCCTACAAGGTCAACGAAAAGTTCTCCATGGGCTTTGGCGTGAACTGGCAGCACATCGACGCCAACTACAAGAAGAAGGCCGTACTGCCGGTTCCCGGCATGCCGCTGGGCACCACCGGCGACGCCGACCTGAACCTCAAGGGCGACGCCTGGGGCTGGAACGTGGGCTTCATGCTGCAACCCACGGACGACACCCGCATCGGCCTGTCCTACCGTTCGCAGATCAAGCACACGGCCAAGGGCGACACCGACATCACCAGCATCTATCCGCGCGGCAACTCGGTGTCGTTCGACGCCAAGGCGTCCGTGACCCTGCCCGACACCCTGATCCTGAGCGCGGCACACCAGCTGAACGAACGCTGGGAGCTGCTGGGCGACATCTCGTGGACGGGCTGGAGCAGCATTCCCGATCTGAAGATCCGCAACTCGGGCGTCGGTGCACGCGACGACGACCTGCCGCTGAACTTCCGCGACAGCTGGCGCGTCGCCCTGGGCGCCAACTACAAGTTCGCGCCCAACTGGAAGTGGAAAGTCGGCGTCGCCTTCGACCAATCGCCCGTGTACAAGGAAGCCGACCGTCCGACCTCGCTGCCGGACAATGACCGCTACTGGCTCTCGACCGGTATTCAGTGGCAGGCCACCAAGGACACCACGCTGGACGTAGGCTATACCTATCTCTACCTGCGCAAGACGGACATCGACACCACGTCCGGCAACCAGCTGACCAAGGGCCGCGTGGCGGGCACCTATGACAGCAATGCCCACATCCTGGGCGTACAGCTATCGTCCCGCTTCTAACCCGCACCGGATGGCGGCCCGGCCCGGTCCGGCCGGCCCCGTCATCCGCTTTTTTCAGGAGACTGCCTTGAGCAAGTTCGTCGTCAAACACGTCGCCGTCCTGGGGGCCGGCGTCATGGGCGCGCAGATCGCCGCCCATCTGGCCAATGCCGGCGTGCCCGTCACGCTGTTCGACCTGGCCGCCGCCGAAGGCGACCGCAACGGCACGGTCAAGAAGGCGATCGCCGGCCTGAAGAAGCTGGAGCCCGCGCCCCTGGCCGGCGCCGCGCGCCTGGCGTACATCACGCCCGCCAACTACGACGACGACCTGGAACAGCTGCGCGGCTGCGACCTGGTCATCGAGGCCATCGCCGAACGCATGGACTGGAAGACCGCGCTGTACGAGCGCATCGCGCCGCACGTGGCCCCTGGCGCCATCATCGCCTCCAATACCTCGGGCCTGTCGATCGACGCGCTGGCCAATGCCCTGCCGGCGGGCCTGCGCGACCGTTTCTGCGGCATCCACTTTTTCAATCCGCCCCGCTACATGCGGCTGGTGGAGATCATCGCCACCTCGCACACCCAGCCCGTCGTGCTGGACCAGCTTGAAACCTGGCTGACCTCGACCCTGGGCAAGGGCGTGATCCGCGCGCTGGACACGCCCAACTTCGTGGCCAACCGCATCGGCGTGTTCTCGATCCTGGCGGCCATGCACCACACGGCCCGCCTAGGCCTGGCATTCGATGAGGTCGACGCCCTGACCGGCCCGAAGATCGGCCGTCCCAAGAGCGCCACCTACCGCACCGCCGACGTGGTCGGCCTGGACACGCTGGCCCACGTGGTCGGCACCATGGACAAGAATCTGCCGGACGATCCCTGGCACCGCTACTTCAAGCTGCCCGAGTGGCTCTCCGCCCTGATCGCCAAGGGCGCATTGGGGCAGAAGACCGGCGCCGGCGTCTACCGCAAGCAAGGCCGCGAAATCCTGGTGCTGGACCTGAAAGCGCAGGACTACGTGCCCAGCGCGGGCAAGCTGGCCGACGAAGTCGCCGCCCTGCTCAAGGAGCGCGACCCGGGCAAGCGCTTCGCCGCGCTGCGCGCAAGCAGCCATCCCCAGGCCCAGTTCCTCTGGAGCCTGTTCCGCGACATCTTCCACTACAGCGCCGTGCAGCTCGAACACGTGGCCGACAACGCGCGCGACCTGGACCTGGCCATGCGCTGGGGCTTCGGCTGGGCCCAAGGCCCGTTCGAAACCTGGCAGGCCGCCGGCTGGCAGGCCATCGCCGCCGCGGTGGCCGAGGACATCGCCGCCGGCCAGGCCATGAGCGACACGCCGCTGCCGGCATGGGCGCTGGAGCCCGGCCGCAACGGCGTGCATGCGCCCGAAGGCTCCTACTCCGCGCGCACCGGCCAGCTGCGCGCGCGCTCGACGCTGCCGGTGTACCGCCGCCAGCTGTTCCCCGAGCGCGTATTCGGCGAAGGCGCCAGCGCGCGCGGCGTCACGATCTGGGAAAACGAAGGCGTACGCCTGTGGAACCTGCCGCAGATCGACGCCGGCGTGGCCATCCTGTCCGTCACCTCGAAGAACCACACCCTGGGCGCGGAAGTGCTCGACGGCATCCTGCAGGCGGTGGCGCGCGCCGAGCGCGAATACGACGGCCTGGTCATCTGGCACGACGCACCCTTCGCCGTGGGCGCCAATCTGCAGCAAGTTTCCGAGGCCTGCGCCGCGGGACTATGGGACATGCTGGAAGCCACGGTTGAAAAATTCCAGCGCACCTCGCAGTCGTTCAAGTACGCGCAGATTCCCACCGTGGCGGCCGTGCAGGGCATGGCGCTGGGCGGCGGCTGCGAATTCCTGATGCACGCCTCGCACCGGGTGCTGGCGCTGGAAAGCTATGTCGGGCTGGTCGAGGCCGGCGTCGGGCTGATTCCGGCTGGTGGCGGCAGCAAGGAATTCGCCGGCCGCGCCGCCGCGCTGGCCGCCAGGACCGCCACGCCGGGCGAGGTCTTCCCCTATCTGCAGCCGGTGTTCCAGACCATTGCCACGGCACAGGTCGCCAAGAGCGCGCTGGAAGCCATCGCCACGGGTTTCGCCCGCGAGCACGACATCGTCGTGTTCCATCCGGACGAGCTGCTGTACGTCGCCATCGGCCAGGCGCGCGCCGCGGCCGAGGCCGGCTACACGCCGCCTCCCCGCCTGCGCGACATTCCGGTCGCGGGCCGCAACGGCATTGCCAACTTCGAAATGGTGCTGGTCAACATGCGCGAAGGCGGCATGATCAGCGCGCACGACTACCGCGTGGCGCGCAGCGCCGCCGTGGCCCTGTGCGGCGGCGAGGTCGACACCGGCGCCAAGGTGGACGAGGAATGGCTGCTGGCCGTGGAGCGCAAGGAGTTCGTGGCGCTGCTGCGCACGCCCGAGACGCAAGCCCGCATCCGCCACACCCTCGACACCGGCAAGCCCCTGAGGAACTAGGCCCACCCCCGCAGCGCCTACGGCGCTTCCCCCTTCAAGGGGGCGCCGACTGCGGACCGGCGAAGCCGGATCCGCGCGGCCCCGACAGGGCAAGCCAGCGGACAGCAACGGCCAGCGCCATGGACACACAAGGAATCACTATGAGCAAGCAGATTCAAGACGCCTACATCGTCGCCGCCACGCGCCTGCCGGTAGGCAAGCGCAACGGCGCCTACATCACCACCCGCCCCGACGACATGCTGGCCGCCGCGCTCAATGGCGCGCTGGCGCAGGTCCCGGGCCTGGACGCCGCGCGCATCGACGACGTCATCGCCGGCTGCGCCATGCCGGAAGCCGAGCAAGGCATGAACGTGGCCCGCATCGGCCTGTTGCTCGCCGGTCTGCCGCAAAGCGTGGCTGGCGTCACCGTGAACCGCTTCTGCGCATCCGGCCTGCAGGCAGTGGCCGATGCCGCGGCCCGCATCCGCACCGGCGAGGCCGACATCATGATCGGCGCCGGCACCGAATCCATGAGCGCCATGCCGCAGATCATGGGCAACAAGGTGTCGATGAACCCGGCCATCTTCGAGCACCAGGAAAACATCGGCATGGCCTTCGGCATGGGCCTGACCGGCGAGAAGGTCGCCGAACGCTGGAAGGTCTCGCGCGAGGACCAGGACGCCTTCGCCCTGGCCTCGCACCAGAAGGCTTGCGCGGCCATCGCCGCCGGCCACTTCCGCGCCGAGATCACGCCCTATGAAACGGTGTCGCGCCAGCCCGGCGACGCCAGCGGCACGGTGCGCACCGCGCGCCGCCTGGTCGAGACGGACGAAGGCCCCCGGCCGGACAGCAGCGCCGAGGCGCTGGCCCGCCTGAAGCCCGTATTCGCCGTGCGCGGCAGCGTCACGGCCGGCAACAGTTCGCAGATGTCCGATGGCGCCGCCGCCGTGATCCTGGTGTCCGACCGCATCCTGCGCGAATTCAATCTGAGTCCGCTGGCGCGCTTTGCCGGCTTCGCCGTGGCCGGCGTGCCGCCCGAAGTCATGGGCATCGGCCCGGTCGCAGCCATCCCCAAGGTGCTGCAACGCGCCGGCATCGGTCAGGACGCGCTGGACTGGATCGAACTGAACGAGGCGTTCGCCGCCCAATCGCTGGCGGTGATCCGCGAACTGAAGCTGGATCCCTCCAAGGTGAATCCGCTGGGCGGCGCGATCGCGCTGGGCCACCCGCTGGGCGCCACCGGCGCGATCCGCACGGCCACCCTCACCCACGGCCTGCGCCGCACCGGCGGCAAGTACGGCCTGGTGACCATGTGCATCGGCACCGGCATGGGCGCGGCCGGCCTGTTCGAGGCGATGTAGGCGGAGCGGCGCGGGACATGAAGCCCTATTGGTTCAAGAACTTGTCGCCGACATGGCGGGCGCGCCTGATGCGGGTGGGCTTCAATCTGCATCCGGCGTTCCGCGCCACCGGCGGCAAAGTGGTGCATGTGTCCGCGGACTTCCACCATATCCGCATCAAGCTGCCGCTGCTGCGGCGCACGCGCAATATCGTCGGTTCGATGTACGGCGGCTCGCTGTTCGCGGTGACCGACGGCGCCCACCCCACGATGCTGATGTCCGCGCTGGGTGCGGACCACATCGTGTGGGACAAGGCGGCCACCATACGCTACCGCAAGCCGGCGTACGCCACGCTGTATGTGGACTTCCGGCTCCCGCCCGACGAGATCGCGGAAATCCGCGCGATCCTCGCGCGCGACCATGAAACCACCCGGACTTATACGGTGGAACTCAAGGACCGCGACGGCGTGGTCTACGCCGTCGTGGAACGCACGATCTATATCGCAGACAAGAAGTTCTACAAGCAGAAGAACACTGGAGGAGAATCATGCGTCGCATCCCCGGAGGGCGAATCGCCGCCCTGAGCCTCATGCTTGCCGCCTGCCTGGCCGGCGCCCCCGCGCAGTCCGCCGACATCGAAGTAGCCGGCGTGCGCGTGCCGGACAGCCTGTCGGAAGGCGGCCGCGCCCTGGTACTCAACGGCGCCGGCGTGCGCACCAAGTTCGTGGTCAAGGTCTACGTGGCCGCGTTGTACACCGCCGCGCAAAGCGGCGACGCGGCCGCGCTGGTCAATAGCGACGAACCGCGCCGCATGCGCCTCTTGCTGCTGCGCAACGTCGACAGCAAAAGCCTGGACGAAGCCCTGCAGGACGGATTGCGCGACAATACGTCCGCGCAGGAGCTGGCCGAGTTGAAGGCGCCGGCCGCCCGCCTGTCCGCCCTGATGGCGGAAATCGGCGCGGTGCGCGAAGGCGACGTGGTCGACCTGGATTTCGACGCCCGCGGCGTCGCGGTCACCGATAACGGCAAACTGCGCGGACGCATCGACAGCCCCGCGTTTGCGCGCGCCCTGCTGCGGGTCTGGCTGGGCGACAAACCCGCGCAAGCCTCCCTGAAAAAAGCCCTGCTGGGCGGCTAGGGCCCAAGGCTCTCTTGCTGTACAGGCCCCACACGGAAATCCGGCACATGGAACGAATCTGGCAGAAAAGCTATCCCGCGGGCGTACCCGCGGACATAGAGATGGACGGCGTGACCACGCTGGTATCGGTGGTGCGCGAGAGTTGCGAGCGCTACGCCGGCAAGACCTCGTACATCAGCATGGGCAAGTCGCTCAGCTATGCCGAGCTCGACCGCTTGACGCGCGACTTCGCGGCCTGGCTGCACGCCAACGGCCTGGGCCCCGGCGACCGCGTCGCGCTCATGATGCCCAACCTGCTGCAGTACCCCGTATGCCTGTTCGGCGCCTTGCGCGCCGGCTGCGTGGTGGTCAACTGCAACCCGCTCTATACCCCGCATGAACTCCAGCACCAGCTGGCCGATTCAGGCGCGCGCGTCATCGTGGTCGCCGACAACTTCGCCGCCACCGTGCAAAAGGCCCTGGAAGGCACCGCGATAGAACGGGTGGTGGTGACGTCCATCGGCGAGCTGCTGGGGCCGTTCAAGGGCCGCCTGGTGGATTTCGTGGTCCGCCGCGTCAAGCGCATGGTGCCCCCGTGGTCCCTGCCCGGCGCCTTGCGGCTGGGCGCTGCGCTGCGCGCCGGAAGCAGCGCGCCCTTTGACGAAGTGAAGCTGGACCAGCGCGACCTGGCCTGCCTGCAATACACCGGCGGCACCACCGGCGTGGCCAAGGCCGCCATGCTCACCCACGGCAACCTGGTCGCCAACCTGAGCCAGGCCTATGCCTGGGTCCGGCCGCTGGTGACCGAAGGCGAGGAATGCATCGTGACGGCGCTGCCGCTGTATCACATCTTCGCGCTGACGGCGAACTGCCTGACCTTCATGAAGATGGGCGCCAGCAACCTGCTCATCATCAACCCGCGCGACATTCCCGGGCTGGTCAAGGAAATGCGCAAGGTACCGTTCTCGGCCTTCACGGGCGTAAATACGCTGTTCAACGCCTTGCTCAACAACCCGGATTTCGCGCGCCTGGATTTCTCGCGGCTGCGCCTGACCATGGGCGGCGGCATGGCGGTGCAGCGCTCGGTGGCCGACCGCTGGCGCGCCGTCACCGGCCGCTCGCTGGCGCAGGCCTATGGCCTGACCGAGACCTCGCCCGCGGTCACGATCAATCCGCTGGATGTGCAGGAGTTCACCGGCTCCATCGGCCTGCCCGTGCCATCCACCGACATTTCCATCCGCGACGACGCGGGCCGGGAACTGGGCGTGGGCGAGACCGGCGAGATCTGCGTACGCGGCCCCCAGGTCACGCAGGGCTACTGGCAGCGGCCCGACGAAACCGCGCTGGTGCTGTATGCGGACGGATTCCTGCGTACCGGAGACGTGGGCTACGTGGACGAAAAGGGCTACGTGTTCCTGGTGGACCGCAAGAAGGACATGATCCTGGTGTCCGGCTTCAACGTCTATCCCAACGAGGTCGAGGACGTGGCCGCCCTGCATCCCGGCGTGCGCGAAGTGGCGGCGGTGGGCGTGCCCGACGAGCGCTCGGGCGAGGCCGTGAAGCTGTATGTGATCCGCAAGGACCCGGCGCTGGACGCCGAGACCCTGATCGCGCATTGCCGCAAGCAGCTGACGGGCTACAAGGTGCCGCGCTACATCGAGTTCCGCGACGACCTGCCGCGCACCAACGTCGGCAAGATCCTGCGCCGCGAGCTGAAACCGGCGGCGCAGGAAGCCGCACAGGCGCAAGCCCGGCAGCCGGGTTAGGCCTGAAGACCCGCCGGCCCGCAACGGACGCGGGCCGGCGGCTGTCTCCGGGTCCGGCTACCACTGCCCGAAATACACTCCTGCCCGCTTGTGAGCGTTGGTCCCCTTCTCCACGGCCTCGTCGCTGATGGTGGTGCGGCGCTTGCCGCGCAGCATCCATTCCAGCAGCCGCTGGCGCAGCGCCTGGCGCGTTTGCGCATGCGCGCTGCTTGCGCCCAGGTCCTGGAACTCCTCGGGATCGGCGTGCAGGTCGAAGAGCTGCTCGCGCTCGTCCAGCCAGTACACGTAGCGCCAGCGGTCCGTGCGCACCGACCACGCGCGCGCGTTCTGCGGCGTCTTGCCGCACAACAGGCGAGCCTGGCGGAAGCTGTAGTCCAGCTCCGAGTACACGCAATCACGCCAGGGCGTGGCGGCATCGCGGCCGTGCAGCAAGGCCTGCAATTCGCGGCCCTCCAGCCGATGGCCGGGACCGGACTTGCCCAGCGCGCGCAGCACCGTGGGCGCCAGGTCCACGCTTTCCACCATGTCGTCCAGCGCGCGGCCGCGCGTGGCGTCGGCCGCGGCCGACGGGTCCATGACGATGAAGGGTACGCGCTGCACAGTGTCGTAGAACAGTTCCTTTTCGCCCAGCCAATGGTCGCCAAGGAAATCGCCGTGGTCCGCGGTGAACACGATGAGCGTGTTCTTCATCAGGCCCGCGCCTTCCATGTAGTCGAACAGCCGGCCCAGATGATCGTCCAGTTGCCGGATCAGGCCCTGGTAGGCCGGGCGCACCACGCGCACGCACTCGTCCGAGGAAAAGCTGACGCTCTCTTCGTGCTGCCGGTAGGCCGCCACCACCGGATGCGCGTTCTCCAGTTCTTCCCGGTTGCGCCGCACCGGCAGGCATTGGTCCGGGGTGTAGCGCTTGTGGTAGGGATCCGGCGCCATGTAGGGCCAATGCGGCTTCACATAGCTCAGGTGCAGCACCCAGGGCTGGCTGCCGCGCCGCTTCATGAAATCCAGCGCCTGGTCCGTCATATAGGCGGTCTCGGAATGCGGCTCGGCCACGCGCGCGGGCAAGTGCGCATTGCGCATGTTCCAGCCGCTGACCGCCTGGCCCGCTGCGTCCACCGCGGCGATCACGTAATCGGTCCAGGGGTCTGCGCTGTCGTAGCCGTGGCGCCGAAGAAAGGCGGGATAGCCGCTTTCGTCGCCCGGCGTGTGGTGGCCGTCGTAGCGGTCCAGTTCGGTGAAGCCGCCGCGTCCTAGCAGCGCGCCCAGCTCCGAGGAACCATCGATCGACAGCCGCTCCATGCCGGCCTTGTCGGGGATGATGTGGGTCTTGCCGGCCAGCGCCAGTTCGCGGCCCTGCCCCGCCAGGTATTCGCCCAGCGTGATTTCGTTGACCGACAGCGGCACGCGGTTCCAGGTGGCGCCATGGCTGGAGGGATAGCGGCCGGTGTAGTAGCTCATGCGCGAAGGTCCGCACACGCCCGAGTTCACGAAGGCGCGGTCAAAGCGCACGCCGCGCGCCGCCAGCGCATCCAGGCTGGGCGTCTGCAGGTAGGGATGGCCATAACAGCTCAGGTGGTCCGCCCGCAGCTGGTCGGCCATGATGAACAGCACGTTCTGTACATCGCTCATCGCCGCCCTCCTATTGCGTGGCCGTGAAGCCGGATGCGCGCACCACGGGCTCCCACTGCTTGCGGTAGGCGGCCAGGGCGTCGGCCGTGCCGCGCGCGTCCAGCGACACCGGCTCCAGGTACGCGGCACGCACGGCCTCCTGCATGGCGGGCTCGCGCAACACCGCCGCGATTTCCGCGCCCAGTCTGTCGGCCTTGGACTGCGGCATCGCTGCCGGCGCGAAGAAGGCGTTCCAGCCGTCGGCCGCGAGGTTCACCCCGCCTTCCTTGAAGGTGGGCACGTCCTTGAGTTCGGTATCGCGCGCCTCGCCAGACACGGCGAGGATGCGGATCTTGCCGGCGCGGTGCTGCGGCAGCAGCGTATCCAGCGTGTCTATGCCTTGCGGCAGGATGCCGCCTATCAGCTCGGAGATCAGCGGACTCGATCCGCGGTAGCCCACGACTTCGGGCTCCAGGCCAATTTCGCGCCCCAGCATCAGCGCGAAGAAGTGCGGCAGGCTGCCGGTGGCCGGCACGCCCACGGCGAACTGCTTCGGGTTCGCCTTCAGCCACTGCCGCAGGCCGGCCAGGTCCTGGATCGGCGAATTCGCCGCCACCGCCATCGCGAACTTGTAGCTGCTGACCAGCGACACGGGCTTGAAGTCGCGCTGCGCGTCATAGCCGGGTTGGGCATAGACCAGCGGCGCCACCACCATCACGGCCGGGTTCGCCAGCATCAGCACGTTCTGGCCGGCCGGCGCCGCATGCAGGGCTTGCGCCGCGATGCGGCCGCCCGCTCCGGTCCTGTTTTCGACCACCACGGGTACGCCCACCCGGTCCTTGAGCCGGTCCGCGACCAGCCGCGCAATGCGGTCCGAACTACCGCCTGGCGGATAGCCCACCACCACCGTCAAGGTCCCGTCCAGCGGGGCCTGCTGCGCACCGGCCAGCGGCGCGGCCCCCGCAAGTATTGCCGCCGCGGCAGCGCCCGATATCCATTTACGCATGGTCAACTCCTGGAGACAGCGGCCCGCTGTCGATGATGGTTGTCACTGCCTGGCCGATACCCAAATAGGGAAATTGAATTTAGCAACGCGCATGTTTGTTGATCTAATCCAGGACTTCCCATAACGATATGCAGCGCGAACTGCAACGCCACCAGGAGGAAAAGCCATGCCGACCGATCCCGCGTCCGGACAACGCCAGCTTTCGGACATGCTGATGTACCGGCTGTACCAGGCATGGTCGCAATCGAATCCGGTATTCCTGCGCCTGTGCGAAGGACGCTTCGGCATCACGCGGCGCGAATGGCGAGTGCTGGCCTGTGCCATCGAGGGCGGCATCATGAGTTCGGCTGAACTGGCGGCCGCTGCAAAACTGGATCTGGCGCGTACCTCGCGCACCCTGGGCGCGCTATGCGAAAAAGGCTGGCTGCGCCGCCTGCACGACAGCGCCGACCGCCGCGTGGTGCGTGTGGAAGCCACGGTAGAAGGCTGCACCCTGTACGACGCCTTGCTGCCCGAAGTCTCGCACCTGAACGACCTGCTGGTGCAGGACCTGAGCGCCGACGAGGTCGCCTTGCTGCGCGACCTTCTGGGCCGCATCGAACAACGCGGCCGCCGCATGGCCGAGGGCAACATCGTCTCGGAAAAGGCCAGCCGACGCGACGGCGGCACCCGCAGGCCGCGCCACGCCTGAGCCGTTCTGTAGCGCCTCGCCAACAGGTGCGCGGCTCCCGCGCCCCTGCCCCAAACGTCGCCAAGCCACTGATAGGACGGCGCTTTTCGTCGTCGGCCTTACCGCCCGGCAAGCTTTGCACGGCTTTTTTACATCTGCGGGCCGCGGATTTCCTGACATTCTCGATGCAGTAAATTAATAATAGTTATCGTTGTCATTTGCATCCAGAATCGGCCGAATTCAGGCCGAGGGGGAAATCCGTTGAAACACCACCCTGATCCCGCCGCCCGGCGCGCGCGGCCGCTGGTCCTGTTGCCTGTCGCCGCCGCGCTTGCCGCCTGCATGGGCGGCGCAGCGCAGGCCCAGCCCGCCGCATCCGGCGAGCCGGCCACCATCCTGCCCGCCGTGCAGGTCACCGGCACCGGCGAAACCGCGACCGGCCCGGTAGAAGGCTATGTCGCCACGCGCAGCGCCACCGCGACCAAGACCGACACGCCCTTGTCCGAAACGCCGCAGGCCATCACCGTGATCCCGCGTGAACAGATCGTGGACCAGGGCGCGCAGAACATCCAGGACACCATGAACTACGCGGCAGGCGTGCGCCCCAACGCCTATGGCGTGGACAACCGCGCCGACTACGTGCGCATCCGCGGCGTGGAGCCGGTGCAGTACCTGGACGGCCTGCGCCAGTATTTCAGTTTCAACAACCCGCGCACCGAGGTCTATGCGATGGAGCGCGTGGAAGTGCTGCGCGGCCCCTCCTCCATGCTGTACGGACAGGGCAGCACGGGCGGCATCGTCAACCTGGTCAGCAAGCGCCCGCTGGAGGAAACGCAACGCGAAATCGGCGTGGTGCTGGGCAACCACAACCGGCGCGAGATCCAGGCCGACCTCACGGGCCCGGCCAGCGAGGACGGCCAATGGCTGTACCGCGTCATCGCCGTGGGACGCGACAGCGATACCCAAGTTCAATACGCGCCGGACGACCGACTGATGCTGGCGCCGTCCCTCACCTGGCGCCCCAGCGCGGCCACCTCGCTGACGCTGCAGGCCACCTGGCAGAAGGACCGCGCGGGCACCACGCAGTCCTTCCTGCCGTGGAGCGGCTCGGTGCTGGAAAATCCCAACGGCCGCATCCCCACCCGGCGCTTCGCCAGCGAGCCCGGTTTCGACGCCTACGACACCGAGCAGTTCAGCGTGGGCTGGCTGTTCGAGCATCAATTCAACGACACCTGGAAAGTGCGCCAGAACTTCCGCAATACGGTCAGCAGCGTCGACTACAAGACGCTCTATCCCAACGTCTACGGTGCACGCCGCGGCGATTCCTACATCGATCCGGAACAGACCACCGTCGACCGGATTTTCTATGTCAACAAGCCGCGCATGCGCACGCTGCTGGCGGACCAGAACCTGGAAGGCAAGCTGAACTGGGGCCGCACGGAACACACGGTGATCTTCGGCATGGACTATTCGCGCTACCGCGAGACCAGCCAGACGGCCAGCGGCGCGGGTTCGCCGTTGAACCTGTACCACCCCGTATACGGCAACTCGCCCGAGTACGAACTGTCGGACACCCCCAAGATCAATCAGCAGCAGATCGGCTTCTACGCGCAGGACCAGATCAAGTTCGACAAGAACTGGATCTTCCTCGCCGGCATCCGCCGCGACCGCGCCGACAGCACCACCGAAGGCCAGGACCGGGAAACCGACATGGCCACCACCAAGCGCTTCGGCCTGATGTATGCCGCGGACAACGGCTGGTCGCCCTATCTCAGCTACAGCGAGTCGTTCACGCCCATCGCCGGCGCCGACTTCTACAACCAGCGCTGGAAACCCATGCGCGGCAAGCAGGTGGAGGCCGGCATCAAGTACATGCCGAAGGACGCCGACATCGAATTCACCGCGGCCGCCTACGACCTGCGCGAGAAGAACCGCCAGACCAACGACCCGGAAAATCCGAACAACCAGATCCAGGCCGGCAAGACCCGCACGCGCGGCGTGGAGCTGGAGCTGCGCGGCCGCGTCACCAAGGAACTGGACGTCATCGCCAACTACATCTACACCGACCTGGACCCGCAACTTGAGGCCCAGCCCAAGCACATGGCCTCCATGTGGGGCAAGTACCGCTTCGCGCTGGCCGGCCAGCCCGGCTTCGCGGTGGGCGCGGGCGTGCGCTACCTGTCGGCCTTCCGCGACGGCGGCGCTCCGGAAACGCCGGCGGTCACGCTGTTCGACGCCATGCTCAGCTACGACAACGGTCCCTGGCGCTATGCGCTGAACGTGAACAACATCGCGGACCGCACTTATGAGGTGGTCTGCCTGGATCGCGGCGACTGCTTCTATGGCGCACGCCGCACCGTCATGCTGAGCGGCGCCTACCGCTTCTAAAATCGGAACTGCCTCCGGGTCCGGCAACCTGTACGTACATGCTGTACGTACAGGTGTACACTACGGTTTTTCATCCCTGATCAACCGTGTGACAGACGCGCGCTCGAACGTCTGCAACCCATAAAAACCGTCTTGGAGACTCCGATAGTGTCGACCGAAACCTCCCGCTCGCCCTTTTTTGGCACGATGCAGAAAATCCCCGGTGGATTGATGCTGGTGCCGCTGATCCTGGGTTCCTTGATCGGCACCTTCGCTCCCGACGCGTTGGCGATCGGCGGCTTCACCACGGCGCTGTTCAAGAACAGCGCCCTGCCCCTGATCGCGCTGCTGATTTTCGCCACCGGCACGCAGGTCAATGCGCGCACCGGTGGCCCGATCCTGGCCACCGCCGGCACCATCCTGTTGATGAAGACCCTGGTGCCCGCCACCCTCATCATCATTCTGGGCAGCTACGTCGGCCTGGACGGCGTGCTGGGCGTGTCCATCCTGGCGCTGCTGGCCGCCTTCGACAACAGCAACGGCGGCCTGTGGCTGGCCTATACCGGCCAGTACGGCGATGCCCGCGACCGCGGCGCCTATGTGGCCAGCGCGGTCAATGACGGCCCCTTCTTCAGCCTGCTGTTCCTGGGCGCCTCGGGCCTGGCCGACATCCCCATGATCGCCCTGGTGGCGGCGCTGGTGCCGTTCCTGCTCGGCGTGGTGGTCGGCAACCTGGACCCCAAGTGGCGCGACGTGCTCAAGCCCGTGCCCAACATCGTCATCCCGTTCTTCGCCTTCGCCCTGGGCACCGGCATCAACCTGGGCGCCGTGGTTTCCGGCGGCGTCAGCGGCCTGATCCTGGGCCTGATCATCAGCCCCATCACCGGCGGCCTGGTCTATCTGGGCTATCGCTACATCCTGCGCCGCGGCGGCAAGAGCGGCCTGGGCTTCGCCGCTGGCACCACCGCCGGCAACGCCATTGCCACCCCTGCAGTGGTAGCGGCCGCCGATCCCAACTTCCAGCAATACGTGTCGACCGCCACCGCCCAGGTCGCCGCCTGCGTGCTGATCAGCTCGATCCTGGCGCCCATGCTGGCCTCGTATTTCCTCAAGCGCGCGGGCGAACTCAAGTCCGAGGACGCCGACCCCACGGTCGCCCCCGCCCTGCGTGAAGCGCGCGGAGAGGCGCTTTGAATCCCGCCATCGCCATCGTCGCCGATGACCTGACCGGTTCGGGCGACACGGCGGTGCAGTTCGTGCGCGCCGGCTGGAACACCCATCTGTCCATCGGCGGCGCCGACGAGGCGCTGTCGGGTTCCGGCGCCGTCGGCGTGGAAGTGCTGGCGGTCACGACCAACAGCCGTCCCCTGTCGGCCGCCGACGCGGCCGAGGCCGTCTGGCAGAACGTGCGCCGCCTGCGTGCGGCCGGCGTCACGCGCCTGTACAAGAAGGTGGACTCCACCTTGCGCGGCGCCTTCAAGGCCGAGATCGACGCGGCGCGCGAGGCTTGGGGGCCGGACACCATTGCGGTGATCTGTCCGGCCTTCCCGGCCACCGGCCGCACCGTCGAACAAGGCGTGCTCTACGTCAACGGCAAGCCGGTCACCGAGACCTCGGCGGCCACAGATCCGGTCACGCCCGTGACCGAAAGCCATATCCCCACCCTGCTGGGTTGCGCCCATGTGGCGGCGCAGCAAGGCGACACGCCGCAAGCGCTGGCGGCCCGCATCCGCGCGGCCGGCAGCACCGTGGTGGTCGACGCGGCTACCGAAGCCGACCTGGAGCGCCTGGCGCGCGCCATCGGCTTGTTGGGTGTGCACGCCCTGCCCGTGGGCGCGGGCGGCCTGGCCGTGCCGCTGGCTCGGGTTTGGGCCGGCGCCGACCAGACCGCGCCGGTCGTGGTGGTGGTGACCTCGCAGCACAGCGCGGCGCGCGCGCAAGCCGCCGCCCTGCAAGCCTCGGGCGCCGACACCTGGACACCCTCGCTGGCTCAATTGGCCGACGACGCCGCATGGCAGGCCTGGAGCCAGCCGCTGCTGCAAGCGCATGGCCAATCGCCGGCGCAAGCCGGCACGGTGCTGCTGCTGGCGCCCGAAGGCCAGCTGGACGGCCTGGATTCCGAGACCGTCGCGGAACGCCTGGGCGGCCTGGCCGCGCAATTGATCGCCAGCGCGAACGCGGCCGGCGTGGTCGCCACGGGCGGTGACGGCGCGCGCAGCGTGCTGGTGGCGCTGGGCGCCCGCGGCATTGCGCTGGTGGATGAAGTGATGGGCGGCGTGCCCCTGGGCACGCTGACCGGAGGCACGGCCGCCGGCCTGCCCGTGGTGACCAAGGCCGGCGGCTTTGGCACCGAAGATGTACTGGTTCGCGCGGTGCGCGCGATCCGCGATAGGAGATTCAAGCGATGACACAACCCCAACCGGGCAAGCTGCCCCTGCTGGCCGTAACCCTGGGCGACGTGGCGGGCATCGGGCCGGAAATCACGGCCAAGATGCTGATGGGCCATGACGAACTGCGCCAGAAGGCCCGCCTGCTGGTGGTCGGCGACGTGGACGTGATGGCCAACGCCGTGCGCAGCCTGGGCGGCGACCCCGCCATCGTGCGCAAGCTGGACCGCGCCGCCGACTGCGCCAACACGCCCGGCACCATCGAAGTGCTGCAGGCAGGCCCGTCGCTGGCCCACGTGAAGCTGGGCGAGATCAGCGCGGACGCGGGTGACGGCTCGGTGCGCTTTGTCACCACGGCCTGCGCCCTGGCGCGCGCCGGCGAGGTTGACGGCATCGTCACCGCCCCGCTGAACAAGGCCGCCATGCACGCGGCCGGCCACAAGTGGCCCGGGCATACCGAACTGCTGGCGCACGAGTTCGGCGTCAAGACCTTCTCGCTGGTGCTGTCGGCCGGCGACCTCTACATTTTCCACGCCACCACCCACGTGTCGCTGCGCCAGGCCATCGAAGACCTGACCCCGGCGCGCATGCGCGCGGTGCTGCGCCTGGCCGGTTCCTTCGCCAAGGCGCTGGGCCGCGGCGACCAGCCGGTGGCGGTGTCGGGCCTGAATCCGCATGCCGGCGAAAACGGCATCTTCGGCACCGAAGACGCCGACATCCTGGCGCCCGCGGTGGCCGAAGCCAATGCCGCCGGCATCCTGGCCGCGGGCCCGATTCCGGCCGACGCGCTGTTCCCGCAAGCCGTGCGCGGCAAGTGGAAGTTCGTGATCGCCTGTTACCACGACCAGGGCCACGCGCCCTTCAAGGCGGTCTACGGCGACGACGGCGTCAACATCACCGTGGGCCTGCCGGTCGTGCGCGTGTCCGTGGACCACGGCACCGCCTTCGACATCGCCGGCCGCGGCATCGCCCGCGAAGACAGCCTGATCCTGGCCGCCGAGCGCGCCGCGCATCTGGCCCCGGGCTGGACGCATGTGTGGGAAACTGCGCGGGCACAAACCGGAGGTTGATTCCCATGGCGCCCGCCACGCACGACGCATTGCCCGTACTTGATCGCTCCGGCGATATCCCGCTGCACGCCCAGGTGGCGACCCTGCTGCGCGGATACATCCGCACGAACAAGCTCGCGGCCGGCGCCGTGCTGCCCAGCGAGGCCGCGCTGTGCGAACGCTTCGGCGTGGCGCGCAGCGTGGTGCGCCAGGCGCTGGCGGCCCTGGCCACCGAAGGCCTGATCCAGCGCGAAACCGGGCGTCCTGCCACCGTGGCGGCGCCCCAGGAACACCGCCGGCTGGTGCAGCGATCCACCGGCCTGTACGAGCAGTTCGCGCAGTCCGGCGTGGCCTTGCAAACCCGCGTGCTGGCGTTCGCGCGCGCCGAGCCGCCCGCCGATGTGGCGACCTTCTTCGGCACCACGCAATTGCTGATGCTGGAACGCCTGCGCCATGTGGCCGATGCGCCGCTGGCCTATGTGCGCACATGGCTGCCCGCCGGCGCGGTACCCGGCCTGCGCGCCGAAGATCTCGCCGACGCATCCCTGCACGGCGTGCTGACACGGCGCTTCGGCCTGCGCCCCGGCGCCGGGCGCAACCAGATCCGGGCGGTGGCGGCCGACAAGACGCTGGCGGAACTGCTGGACACGCAAGCCGGCACGCCGTTGCTCATGCTGCAAGGCCAAGGCATGGACCAGCATGGCCGCCCCCTGGAGTGGTTCACCACCTGGCACCGCGCCGAACAACTGGTGTTCGATGTGGACGTCAGCATGGGCCATGAAAGCGTGCAGCCACGGCTGCAGACGCCCGACGCGCCCGCAGAGCCCTCGCCCGAGGGCCGCGACCCGCTGGCGCGCGCCCAAGCCCTGGTGGCCGAGCTTGCCGCCGAACTGGCCAGACTGCGCGCGCAGCCCTGAGGCGGGCTTCCCGCGGCGGCCGATCTTGCACCGGTCAAGCCCTGGCCGCGCCGCAGCCTGCGGACGCGGCAGCCCCTAGCCCAGCAGGTTGTCCCTCACGTGCAGCAGATGCCGCCGCACGGCCTCCATGGCCCGTTCCGCGTCCCGGTCATGCAGCGCATCAACGATCTCGCGATGCTCCACCTGATAGGCCTGGCGCCGCTCGGGCGTCAGGCTCCTGCGCTTCAAGGCGCCCCAGGTCGCTTGCGAGCGCGCCGCCGTCATCAGCGCGAACACTTTTTCGATGAAGAGATTGTGCGTGGCCGTCGCCATCAATTCGTGCAATTTGGCGTCCCAGATCTCGAACGCTTCGAAGCTGTCGGCGGCCTCTGCGCGCGCGCAGGCGTCCTGCATCGCGGCGAAATCGGCAGGGCTGCCATGCTGCACCACCAGGGCCGCGATGGCCGGCTCCAGCACCAGCCGCGCCGCCATCAGTTCGGCCGGGCTGGTGGACAGCACTTCGGTGCGCAGCAGCCCTTCCGTTTGCGCCAGCGCCGAGGATGGATTGGCGTAGGTGCCGCTGCCCACGCGCTGCGAAATCAGGCCTTCGTTCTTCAAGTCGGCCAGGGTGCGGCGCACCGTTGAACGGCTGATGCCGAATTGTTCGCTCAGGGCGCGTTCCGTGGGCAGGCGATGGCCAGCAGGCCAGGCGCCGGATTGCAGATTCTCGATGATGACCGCGCGCAAGGCGGAAGCTTTGTCCATGGACCGTCCCAGAATAGCTAGCGGCCAGATGATACCAAAACAGACCAATAAACCAAGAAAAACCTGGAGATTCCGTTAGGAAAGTTGGTTTATTTGGTATATCCTCTCCCGAAATTGGGCCTTGATATTCGCCCAATTGGTATTTTTTGGTATTAAACAAGAGCGGCCGGACCGCTCAGGGAGCAAGCATGAAGATTGCAGTATTCCGGATCCAGGGCGAGCGCCGCATCGGCGTGGTGTCCGACGACGGTGGCAGCGTGACCGCCCTGGACTTCCCGCGCGAACTCGCGGCCGCGGGCGCGCTGACCGCCGTGGAATGGCTGGCCGAGGGCCGCGCCCTGCCGGCCAAGGTCGGCTCGTCCTACCGCTGGGACCAGGTCGAGCATGAGGCGCCCCTGCCAGCGCAGCGGCGCAACCTGTTCTGCGTGGGCCGCAACTACCACGCCCATGCCAAGGAACTGCGCGACTCCGTCTTCAAGGACAACGACGCCAATCCCGAATCCTGGCCCATCGTGTTCACCAAGGTGCCGCAGACCGTGGTCGGCCCCTGGGCCGACGTGCATCTGCCCGTGGGCGTCTCCGACAAGATCGACTACGAAGCCGAGCTGGCGGTGGTGATCGGCAAGGGCGGCCGCAACATTTCCCGCGCCGAGGCCATGAGCCACGTGATCGGCTATACGGTGGTCAACGACGTTACCGCGCGCGACGTGCAGATGCGCCATCAGCAGTGGGACCTGGGCAAGTCCTTCGACACCTTCTGCCCCATGGGCCCCTGGCTGGTGACGGCCGACGAGCTGGACGGCCAGAAGACGCGCGTGCGCTGCTGGGTCAACGGCGAGCTGCGCCAGGACGGCAACACCGAAGACCTGATCTTCGACATCCCCACGCTGATCGAAACCTGCTCGCGCGGCATCACGCTGTATCCGGGCGACGTCATCGCCACCGGCACGCCGGCCGGCGTCGGCCAGGGCCTGAACCCGCCGCAATTCCTCAAGCACGGCGACGTGGTGCGGGTGGAGATCGACGGCATCGGCCACATAGAAAACCGCTTCGTCTGAGGACAAGCCCCGGAATGAACACGGGGCGGCTCGGCAATAAGAAGCACAAGGAGTGAGACATGAATCTGCGTTGCTACCGGGCGGCCGCGGCTGCCTTGCTATGGCTGGGAGCCGCGAATGCGCTGGCCGCCGGCTACCCTGAACGCCCCGTGACCATGGTGGTGCCCTTCCCGCCTGGCGGCGTCGCCGACACGATCGCGCGGCCGCTGGCCCAGGCCATGGGCGACAAGCTGGGCCAGGCCGTCGTCATCGAAAACAAGGGCGGCGCGGGCGGCGCCATCGGCATCGGCCAGGCCGGCCGCGCCAAGCCCGACGGCTATACGCTGCTGATGAGCCTGTCGTCGATTTCCATCCTGCCCGCAGCCGACCGCCTGCTGGAACGCAAGCCGGCCTATCAGCTGGACCAGTTCGTGCCGATCGCGCGCATCACCGCCGATCCGACCGTGCTGGTGGTGCGCGCCGACGCGCCGTACAAGACGCTGCAGGAATTCGTCGACGCGGCGAAGAAGCAGTCCGGCAAGTTCAGCTACGGCTCTTCCGGCATCTACGGCACTATGCACGTGCCGATGGAAATGCTGCAGAACGCGGCTGGCATCAAGATGATGCACGTGCCCTTCACCGGCGCCGGCCCCGCGGTGCAGGCGCTGGTGGGCGGCCAGGTCGATGCCCTTGCCACCGGGCCGTCCAGCGTCATGCAGCTGATCCAGGCGGGGCGCGTCAAGGCGCTGGCGCATTGGGGCGACGGCAAGCTCGACAGCCTGCCGGACGTGCCGTCCTTCAAATCGCAAGGCTATGACATCAGCTTCGTGCAGTGGTCGGGCGTATTCGCCCTGGCCGGCACGCCGCCGGCCGTCGTGGAGAAGCTGCGCCAGGCAGTCAAGGACGTCGCCACCAACCCCGAGGTCCAGGCCCGCATCGCCGGCACCGGCAGTCCGGTGCAATACCTGGACGCGCCAGCCTTCGACGAGTACTGGAAGAAGGACTCGGCCTCGCTGGAGGTCGCGGTCAACCGGATCGGCAAGGTCGAATAGCCCAACGGGACGCCCGGAATTCCGGGGCGTCCCCCCGGTTCATGAACGCAGGCTGGCGGGCGCTAGCTGCCGCGCCAGCGCCTTGCGGTCGACCTTGCCCACCGCGTTCTCGGGCAGGCGCTCGATCCACAACACCTCGCGCGGCACGTAGATGCGGCCCAGGCGCGCCAGCACCTCCGCCTGTATGCCGGACGCATCCGGCGCGGCCGCGCCCGCGCGCTGCACGAAGATCACCGGCACTTCGCCCAGGTCCTCGTCGGGCGCGCCCACCACGCAGCAGGCGGCCACGCCCGGCAGGCCCGTCACCACCCCCTCGATCAGCGCTGGCGAGATGTTCTCGCCGCCGCGGATGATCACGTCCTTGATGCGGCCGGTGATGCTCAGATAGCCCTGCTCGTCGAAACGCCCCAGGTCCCCAGTGCGCAACAGCTGCGGCGCGCCGGTGTCGGCGCTGTCCACGCCCACATAGCCCAGCATCAGGCTGTCGCCCGCGATGCAGATCTCGCCTTCGCCGCCCGGCGCGGCCTCGCTGCCGTCCGGCAGGCGCAAGGTCACGCTCTGGCCGGCCAGCACGGTACCCACAGACCCCACGCGGCGCGCGGCAGGCGGGTTCATGGTCGAGGTGCAAGTGGCTTCCGACAGGCCATAGGACACCACCAGCGGGCAGCCCAGGAAGGCTTCGATGCGCCGGTGCAGCGCTTCGGTGATCGGCGCCGAGCCGCAGCGCGCAAAGCGCAACGCAGCCAGGCTGGCCGGATCGAACTCCAGTTCCAGCATGCGCGCGTACATGGTCGGCACGCCCGTGATCAGGCTGGGCCGGAACTCACGCAGCAAGCCCGGCATGTCTTCGGCCCGGAAGCGCCCCGCCAGCGCCACGCAGGCCCCCGCCAGCAGCGGCGCGAAAATCTGGTTGTTGAGCGCATTGGTGTGATGCAGCGGCATCACGTGCAAGAGCCGGTCTGCCGGCGTCAAGCCGGTGTGCGCCAGCACCCCGCGCGCGTTGTTCGCCAGCCCGCGGTGGCTCAACAGCACGCCCTTGGGATTGCCGGTGCTGCCGGAGGTGAACAGCAGCAGGCCCGCGTCGCCGGGCGCGGCCTCGCCGCTGCCCGTCCAGTCCAGCGGGCCTTGGGCCACGGCAGCGGCGTCCAGCAGGCATTGCGGCGCCAAGCCGCTGGCACGGGCCGTCGCCGCGTTCGCCGCATCGTGCAGTATCCAGCCCAGCCCCACCGCCGCCACGCGCCTGGCAGTCTCGGCATCCGACAGGCGCGGCTCCAACGGACATGGGCAGGCGCCCGCCGCCATCACGCCCAGGATCGCCAGCACCTGGGCCTGCGACCGCTCCATCGCGATGGCCACATGACTGCCGCGCCGCACCCCGGCGGCGCGCAGGCCGCCCGCGATGCGCCCGACCTCCTGGCGCAGGCCGGCATACGTCAGCATGCCGTCCGCGGTCAGGATAGCCGGCCGTTCGGCCCATTGCGGCAGGGCCCACAGGCGCGCGAAGGCAGCCACCAAGGTGGCGTCGACAAGCGTCATGGCAAGCTCCTAGCGCAGCGCGACGGCAGCGTCGCGTTCAAACTGCCCATCGGGATCCAGCTCGCGCAAGGCGCGCATCTCGGCCGCCGTCGGCAGCGCGGACGGCTCGGCGCCGCTGGCGTCGAATTCGAAACCCGTGCGCTCGCGCACTTCAGACAGGCTGGATTCCGGGTGCCATGACTGCAAAGCCAGCCGTCCGTCGCGCTTGACGAACACGGCGATCGGCGTGACCACGCCATGAAATCCGCCCCAGGACGTCATGAAGTCCAGCTTGGGCACGAAGGTGCGCCGCGAGTGCTCGGTGCGCCAGGTGCAGGCGCGCCTGGCGGTGGGCAGCATCACCGCGCCGCCCCCGCCGCCCGGCAAACGCACCTTGGGCTCGTGCCAGTCGCCGATGCAGGAATTGTTGGCGCAGCCTTCGCCGTCGATCTGCGCCGCGCCCAGGAAGGTCAGGTCCATGCGGCCGCGCGTGCACAGATCGTAGAAGTCTTCGTTGGAGAAGATCGACGCGGTGCGCTCGGCCAGCACCGGATCGGAACTGGAGATCGGCACATGCGAGGGCAGCGGGTTCACGCCGCCGGCGACGTTGATGTAGACGAAGTCCCAATCGTAGGCGCGCTTGGCCAGCAGGCAGGCCAGCATCGGCAGGGTGGAATTCACGCCACTGAAAGTGATCTCGTCCGGCCGGATGAAGCGCGCCAGATTGGTGACGATGTACGAAAAGCCCGACCATTGCTCAGCCATGCTGCACCTCCCGCGCTTCGGGCGCCGCAGCCAGGTGCGCCTGCAGATCGCTGTGTTTGTCCATGTACGCTTCCACCGCCGGATAATCGATGGCGTAGTCCGGCCAGCAGGATCCCGGCCATGCGCCCTGCGGCGCGACGGCATAGGCCTGCACCATGAAGAACGGCACCAGCGTGGATTCCGGATTGGCCTCGAACACCGCGCTGTCGACCACCTTCTCGGCCACCACCAGCACGCTGCCCGCGGCGCGCGACATGATGCGGTCCCAATGCGCCGTGCCGTGCACGCGCACATTGCCCAGCGCGTCCACCTCCGAAGCATGAATCACGGCGAAGTCCGGCCGGATCGCCGGCACCACCCAGGTCTTCTGCCCGCTGCCATACGGATCGTCCAGGCACTTCCAGCCGTTCAGCTCCGGCAGGCCGCTACCATGCAGGCCGCCGCAAGGCTGGAACGGCACGCCAAACGCCGCCGCCCGCAGGCCGGCCGTGAGGCTGGCGCAGGCGTGTTCTTCCAGCTCGATCTCGCGCCGCTCGACCGCCTTGCGGTACCAGGGCGCCAGGCCGAAGTTCCCTTCCATGGCGACGATGCCCGCGCGCACGCGGCGCAGCGCGCCCGCGCGGCACAGGATGTCCACGTCGTAGCCCGGCGACTGCTTGACCAGTTCCAGGTCGCGCCGGCCCTGCCGGATCAGTTCGCGCACGAAGGCGAACGGTCCGCGGTGCAGGAAGCTGCCGCCCAATGCGATCGACGCGCCGTTGGGCACCAGCGCCGCCAGCTCCGCCAGCGAGCACTGCTTGTTCTTCTGATTGAAACCCGATGCCATGATGTCTCCTTCCCTGCGTGTTCTTCTTCGATCAACGCGCCTGCAGATAGGCCGCTACCCGATCCTTCAGGCCCGGCAGTGCGGCAGAGCGCACCAGGCGGGCAAGATCGGTATCCGGCGCCTCTGACGACAGCGCCGCATATAGCTGGACGCGGCTCGCGCCGCTGAGCGCCGACGCGGCGTCCAGCGCCTCGCGCTCGATGGCCGGCCAGTCCTGCGCGTCGGCAAGGCGGCTCGCAAAGCCGTCGCGCAAGGCCTCTTGCGCGCTGAACGTGGCCGCCTGCTCCAATACCGCGCGCGCCCGCTCCGCGCCCACCAGGGCTGCGTAACGGCGCGTGCCCAGCACCAGGCCGAACTTCAGACCGGGCATGCGGAACGTGGCGTCAGGCGCGCTGACGCGCCACTTGCAGGCGCCGAACAGGTCCACGCCCGCGCCGAAGTTACGGCCATGCGCCAGCCCCAGCGTGAGGCACGGCGAGGCCGCCAGCCGCTGCAGCAGCATCTCGATGCGCACGAAGCGCAGCAGCAGATCGCCTTCGCTCTGCTCCTGCCAGCCGCCGAAGTCGAAGCCCGCGCTGAAGTTCCTGCCCTCGCCCTTCAAGACGATGAGCTGGGCGCCGCCAGCCTCGGCCGCATCCAATGCGGCAATCAGCGCCTCCACCAGCGGCGCCGACAGCGCATTCATCTTGTCGGGCCGCGCCAGCGTCAACACGTGCGCCGCGCCCTGTTTGTCGATGCGCAGGACCTCGCTCATGCCGCCGTCCCCTTCCTGGCGGCGCGCAGCGCGCCCAGTACTTCATCGTTGTGTTCGCCCAGGGCGGGCGGACGGCGGCGCAAGGCCGTGGTCTGGCCGTCGAAGCGCACCGGCAGGCCGAACGTGCGCGTGCGCACGCCGTTGGGCAGGTCCACGGGCTGCACCCAGCCCATGTGCTCAACCTGCGGGTCGGCCAGCACCTCTGAATAGGTGTTGATGGGCGCGCACGGCACGCCGGCCGCACGGAAACGCGCCAGCCAGGTCTGCGCGTCCTCGGCTTCGAAGATCGCTTCCAGGATCTCGCGCAGCGCTGTCTGGTTGCGGGCGCGGGCGCTGGTGTCGGTGAAGCGCGGGTCGGCCAACAGATCCTCGCGGCCTACCGTTGCGCATACGCCCTTCCACAAGGCCTGGTTGCCCGCCGCCATGCCGAAGTAGCCGCCCTTGCAGCGGAACGCCTGGTAGGGCGCATTGCGCGGATGGGCCGATCCCAGCTTGACGGGATCCTTGCCGCTGCCGAAGAACTCCGAAGTCTGCAGAGCCGCGATGCCCAGGGTGGCGCCCAGCATGGGTACGTCGATATGCGTACCCTGCCCGCTGGCCTGGGCCGCGCGCAAGGCCGACGCAATGGCGAAGGCGCCGTACAGGCCGGCCGAAAAGTCCGCCACCGGCACGCCGCACTTCACGGGTTCGCCGCCCGCTTCGCCGGTCACGCTCATGATGCCGCTCATGGCCTGGATGGTCAGGTCGAAGCCGCCTTCCTGCGAACGGGGCCCCGACTGGCCGTAGGCCGAGATCGAGCAATAGACCAGTCTGGGATTGGCCTCGCGCAGCTGCGCATAGCCCAGGCCCAGGCGGTCCATCACGCCCGGCCGGTTGTTCTCGATCAGCACGTCGGCGGACAGCGCGAGTTCGCGCGCCAGAGCCAGGTCGCCGGGGTCCTTCAGGTTCAACGTCACCGAACGCTTGTTGCGGTTGAGGGACGCGAAGTTCTCGCTGTAGCCGTCGGAAATGGGCGGCCAGCTGCGCAGCGTATCGCCGCCTTCGGGGTTCTCGATCTTGATTACGTCGGCGCCCATGTCCGCCAACAGCATGCCGCAAAAAGGCCCCGCCGCAACATTGCAAATCTCCAGCACCGTGATGCCGGCCAGCGCCGAACTGGGTGTCATGTCTGACCTCTCGTTATGAAAATTCAATATTTGGGACAAAGAAAACATTATAAGAGTTGGCCTTCAAGACTGGCATCATCCAGCCCATCTCTAGCGTGTGTTTGCGATTTTTAGCGCAAATCCTAGTGCATTCCCTAAGTAGCGTGCTTAATTGTTGACCAGCATAGCACCGTGTGGAATTCTAAGTAAACCATTTATTGAAACTCGAATCCTATATTGTAGGATTTTTATAAAGGGCCGCGACGCGGCATATGACGGCCCGCACCGACACCAAGGAGACTTCCATGAAGAAAATGTGGCGCATTGCCCTGACAGGCATGGTGCTGGCTTTGGCAGGCGGCGCGGCCGCGGCCGACAACTGGCCGGCGAAACCCGTGCGCATGGTGGTCCCCTTCCCGCCCGGCGGCGCGACGGACGCGGCCGCGCGCATCTACGCGCAGCACCTGGGCGACTACCTGGGGCAGAGCGTGGTGGTGGAAAACAAGGCGGGTGCGGGCGGCGAAATCGGCGCGGAGTATGTGGCCAAGTCGGCCGCCGACGGCTACACCCTGCTGATGGGCGCCGTGGGCAGCCACGCGATCCACGCGGCCATGCCGGACAAGCCCGGCTACGACTTCGGCACCGCCTTCGTCGGCGTGTCCATGGCGACCAGCATGCCCATGGCCGTGGCGGTGAACAGCAGCAAGATTCCCGCGAAGAACGTGCAGGAGCTGATCGCCCTGGCCAAGAGCAAGCCCGGCACCATCACCTTCGGCTCGGCCGGCCCCGGCACGTCCCAACACATGGCGGGCGAACTCTTCCAGGTCGTGACCGGCACGCGGCTCATGCATGTGCCGTACCGTGGCAGCGGGCCCGCCATCACCGATCTGCTGGGTGGCCAGATCGACATGGTGATCGAAACGCTGCCGGCGCTGCTGCCGCAGGTCGCAACCGGCAAGATCCGTCTGCTCGGCGTCACCACCGCCACGCGCGCCACGGCGCTGCCGGACCTCCCCACGCTCGCCGAGCAGGGCGTAAAGGACTACTCGGTCGCGACCACCTACGCGCTGCTGGCTCCCGCGGGCACGCCGCCCGCCGTGGTGGACAAGCTCTCGGCCGGCATGCAGAAGGCGGCTGCCATGGCTTCCGTGCAGCAAGCCGCGCAGAAGCTGGGCGCCGACGCCGTGGCCACCACTCCTGCCGACACCAGCCGCGTGCTCAAACAGGAAGTCGCCCGCTGGGCCGACGTCGTGCGTTTGTCGGCGGCCAAATGACGGCGCCCGGCACGACACCGCCCGCGGCGGACCTGGCCATCGTCGGCGGCGGCTCGGTGGCCGTCAGCTTCCTGTATCAATTCCTGCTGTCCCTGGAACCGGGCGGCGGCCGGGCGCTGACGATCGCGCTGTTCGAGCCGCAGGCCGAGCCGGGCGCGGGCGAGGCCTACCAGGAAGATCTGCCCAGCAACCTGCTCAATATCCCCGCCGGCAACATGTCGGCGCGGGCCGACCACAGGATGGATTTCGTGGACTGGCTGCGCGCCCAGGATCCCGCCTGGCTGCGCGCGCAAGGCGCGGACTCGATAGCGCCGGCGGACTTCCTGCCGCGGCCATTGTTCGGCGCCTACATGCGCGCAGTCTATGCGCGAGCTTGCGAGCTCGCGCGCGCACAGGGCGTCACGCTCACACACGTGCGCAGCCGTGTCCGACGCGTGGCGCCGCTGCCTGGCTGCGGCGCGCGGGTCGAACCGGAATCGGGTCAGCCCTGCCTGGCGCGTTACGCCGTGCTGTGCAACGGCAACCTGCCCTCGCAGGCCTTTCCGGAATTGCGCGATGCGCCCGGCTACTTCAACAGCCCTTACCCGGTCCAGGCGCTGACGCGCGGTATCGCCGCCGACGCCCCGGTCTGCATCATCGGCACCAGCCTGAGCGCCGTGGACGCCATCGCAGCCTTGCGGCAAGCGGCGCATCGCGGCCCCATCCTGTGCGTGTCGCGCAATGGCCGGCTGCCTTCGGTGCGCAGTCCGCACAATCGCGCTCCGGACGCACTGCGCCGCTTGAATCCGGAGGGCGTTGCGCGCCTGGCCGCCACGCACGGCGGGGCCCTCTCGCTCGAGGTCATTGCCGCGGCGCTGCGGGAAGAAGTGCAGGCGCTGGACGGCAGTCTGGCAGCCGCAGACGTGTTCGGGCTGGACGGCGAGGCCCGCGCCGCGCTGGACGACGAGATACGGCGGTCCGACCAAGCCGCGCGCCCCTGGCAGGCGGTGGCGGCCGCAACCAATGCCGCCGTGGACCTGATCTGGCATCTCATGCCGGACGCCGAACGCGGCCGCTTCCAGTCGCAATGGCGTTCGCTATGGATGGCGCGGCGCGCCACCTTTCCGATGCGCAACGCGCTGAAGCTGCAAGCCCTGCTCCAGAACGGCCAGCTGCAGGTCAGCGGCGGTTATCTGGACAGCCGCCACGACAGCGCCAGCGGCCTGTTCCACACGCGCTTGCGCGACGCGGCGGGCGCCGTGTCCACCCACACCAGCCGCTATCTGATCAATGCCACCAGCTTCTCGGTGGACACCGCAAGCACGCAAGATCCGCTGGTGTCCGCGCTATTGCGCGAGGGCCATGCGCAGCCCGATCCCCATGGCGGCCTGGCGCTGGACTATGCCACGGGATGCCTCAAGAACGCCGCAGGCGGAATCGAGCCGGATATCTCGGTGCTGGGCAGCTTGGCGGGCGGCACGTATTTCTGGACCACGTCCATGGACGTGAATGCGCGGCTGGCTCGCGGCCAGGCGCAGCGCATCGGCGCGGCGCTGGCGCGGTCCGCTACTGATCCAGATAGCCCCGGCGATAGCCCATCCCTTGCGAGATGGACTGGGCACAGGCAGCCACGTCCGGCGCCAGCTGCTTCATCCTAGCGGCGCTCAGGCGGTCCAGCGGGCCGGAGATGCCTATCGCGGCCACGGGCTGGTCCAGGCTGTTGAACAAGGTCACGGCCAGCCCGCCCACGCCTTCGCGCCATTCGCCCCGGTTGACCGCGTAGCCGGTGCGGGCGATCTTGCGCAGTTCGTCCTTCAAAAGCGGCATGGACACGATGGTCGAGGACGTGTGGCGCACGAGCTTGTCGGCATAGCGCTCGACATAGCCTTCCGCCTGGTAGGCGAGCAAGGCCTTGCCGGTGGCGACGGCATAGGCCGGCGCCCGTCCGCCCACCATGGAATAGGCGCGTATGGGCTGGGGGCTGTCGATCTTGTCCACGTAGACCACGTCGAAGCCGTCGAGCACCGACAGGTGCACGGTTTCGCCGGTCTGGTCGGCCAGCGTGCGCATGTGGGGCGCGGCCAGCTTGCGCACGTCCAGCTGGGCCAGCTGACGCGCCGCCAGCTCGAACAGCCGTACCGCGCCGCGATAGCCGCCGCCGTCATCGTCCTTGGTCACGTAGCCCGCATGGATCAGCGTCTGCAAGGTGCGGTGCGTGTTGCTGCGGGTCAGCCCGACGCGGGCGGCGAGCGCGTCGATGGTGCGCGGCGGATTATCCACGTCGGTCACCGCCTCCAGCACCATCAGACCTTTGAGCAGCGTCTTGTCCATTGTTTATTTTCCTAATATTTAGGACAAGAAAATAGCATGGGACGCCGCGCGCGAATAGACCCTAGCGTGCGCCCCCGGCAATGGCCGCGCGCACGGCTTCCGAGCGGTCCCACAGGTTGGGCAGGCTGGGCGATGAATATCCGGACACGAAAGGCTTGGCCTGCCCCGTCGCCGGGTCATATACGTGGCGCGACACGGCGCCGATGTTGCCGCCGTAGAGATGCACGCTGATCGATACGCGGTCGGGGTGGGCGTTGGACACGCGGTGGATGTCGCCTTCGGCCGGCGACAGGCGCTCCACGTCGCCCGGCTGCAAGGTGGTCGCGGCGCCCGCCGGCGTAACGCTGCCGTCTTCGCCGCGAACATAGCGCTGGTTGACCTCCGCCCCGCGCAGCATGCCCACATAACCCCAGACCTCGTGATCATGCACCGGCGTGAACTGGCCCGGCCCCCACACGAAACTCACCAGCGAAAAGCGCTCCAGCGGATCGCAGTGCAGCAGATATTGCTGGTAGTACTGAGGATGGGGCGCGGTACAGGCCTCGGGCAGCCAATCGTCATGGCGCACCAGGTCTGTGAATGCGGCCTGCAGCTCCGGCGTCTGCGCCAGGCCCGTGGGCGTGGCCAGCCGGGTCGCGGCGGCGATGAAGCGGCGCAGCCTGTCCAGGCCGCCTTGAGATTCGGGCATTGCGTCTCTCCGTGAACTCTGGAAATCCCAGATTGAAAAAACAGTATCCACGATTCAGGATGGACACGCATCCTTGCCCCTGCTTCCGCCCGGGTAATCGCGCCTGGCTTTTCTTGACAGGCCCAGGCCCGCGCGTGCAGCGTATCGGACTGGCTTCAAGATTGAAAATGAAAAACACGCATCACGATATTCCCCCCGCGCTGGCGCAGACGCTGCGCCAGGCGCGGCGCGTCGTCGTCTTCACGGGCGCCGGCGTCTCCGCCGAAAGCGGCATCGCCACCTTCCGAGATGCGCTGACAGGCCTGTGGTCGCGCTTCGACGCACAGGCTCTCGCCACGCCCGAAGCGTTCCGCTCCCACCCCGACCTCGTTTGGGGCTGGTACGAATGGCGCCGCGCGCAGGCCCTGCGCGCCGCGCCGAACGCCGCGCATCGCGCCATCGCGGAACTGGCGCGGCACGTGCCCGAGCTGCTCGTGGTCACGCAGAACGTCGACGATCTGCATGAACGCGCCGGCAGCCTCCATGTCGCGCACCTGCACGGCAGCCTGCACGCGCCGCGCTGCTCGGCCTGCGGCGCCGCCCACGCCTTTGCGCAGGCGTTCCCCGACGAACCCGGGCAAGGAAGGCGCATCGATCCGCCAGCGTGCACGCATTGCGGCGCGCCGGTACGGCCCGGCGTCGTGTGGTTCGGAGAAAGCCTGCCGCATGATGAGTGGGACAAAGCCATGCGGGCCGTCGAGCAATGCGACCTGCTGCTGAGCATAGGCACATCGGCGCTGGTCTACCCCGCGGCAGAACTGCCGCAACGCGCGCTGCGCCACGGCGCAACCGTGGCGCAGATCAATCCGGCCGCCACGCCGCTGGACGCGCACGCACACCACAACGTGCGCGGCGCGGCCGCAGCGATCATGCCCAGGTTGCTTGCGGACGCGGGCTTCGGCCCCACCGATTACAGCCCTGCGCGCAGTGAAGATTCGTGAAGATGTCGGGGTCTGATGTGGCGCACAATCATCGACTCAAGTCAGGCGAGGGGAAACCCCAAATCCCACCACCCGCACCCCGGGATACATTGGCGGGATAGGTTTGGCCGTGGAGATTATCATTCCGTTTTCCTGGAGACTTCCCGACGTCTTTGTGCGCTCGCCGGACGGTGTCTTGCACCGTGTGGTGCGCCACGCCACGACCGCGGAAACCATCGCCCAACTCGAGAGCATGCCCAGCAACTATCACCTGGACTGCGAGTGCATGCTCGACAACGGCGAAGCCCTGCACTGGATCGGCGACAACCAATATCGCCAATTGAATGGCGGCGCCATTTTCACCGCCGAAGCCGCCACCACCACGCCTCGGGCCGATTCCCGCAAGAGCGCTGCCGCCAAGAGCAGCCTGCACGACCCCCGCAGAAAATCCGCCCCGCGCAGAACACCCGCGCAGGGGCAGAGTCATTTACCATTAGCTGTCGTCAATCTAAAAACCGGCAACGACTGGAGCCTGATACGCGCCTGGCGCGAGCATCTCAATATCAGCACCGCTGATATGGCTGCACGGCTAGGAGTGGACCACTCCATCTATATCGAACTGGAACGGCCGCGCCCGCGGCCCAGGCAGGTTATCCTGGACCGCGTATCCGAAGCCCTGGGCGTCACTCCCGACCAGCTCGACGATTCATTGTTTGGAGGGCACCTTCACTAGCCTGACGCGGGAACATCAAGCTTCCCGCCCTGGCATACTGAAATGCCCGAACGACTTTGGCGCCGTATATCCAATGGCCCGCGCATGGAGGTATCGCATATGCTCGGCACCGCAAGACGATTGACCGACGTCCTCGCCACCGCGCCGGACGGCACGCTCTACCGCATTGAACGCTTCGTCTCGGACCCGGACGCGTATTCCGCGCTGGGTACCTCGCGCTTCGATCCGAAGACGCATTGCGTATGCCGCACCAGCACAGGCGAAAAAGTCGCGTGGCTGGGCGGACAGACCTACCAGCTGCTCAAGAGCGGCACCTCCTTGACGGCGGTGGACCGACGACGCCACTAGGCGCACGGGGCTGCCGCGCCTGGCCGGGCGGCGCTCTCTCCTCCCGCATTCCTCAAAGCCGCGGCCCGACGCGCGACACTGCGCGCGTCGGGCCGCGGGCGTGGCGCTTGCGCCAGATCAAGGAATTCCGCGCGCGCCCGGCAGTACGCTGGACACATATCTGAAAAGAATGGCGCTGCCGTCGCGGCGCCCTCCGTCAGCAGGCATCCAGCATGGCCAAGAAGTTTCCCTTGCACCCGAAGCACCCCGAACGCATATGCTGGGGCTGCGACCGCTATTGCGCCACCGACTCGATGGCCTGCGGCAACGGCTCCGGCCGCACCATGCACCCCGCAGAGACGCTGGGAGACGATTGGTACACGGTCGGAGACTGGGGATTCGACGACGAAGATGACAAGACCCCGGACCAGGTCCGAACCGCGGAGCCAGCCCCGACGCACTGAAGCGCGACGCACCGGCGCAATCCGCGCCGCTAAACAAAAAGGCCTTCGATCGAAGATCAAAGGCCTTTCCGTTTTCTTTCGATTTCATCCAAGCAAGAAGCTTGGCGCGCCCGGCAGGATTCGAACCTACGACCCCCTGGTTCGTAGCCAGGTACTCTATCCAGCTGAGCTACGGGCGCTCCGAAAGAGGCGTGTTTATACCATGAAAAATAAAGGGTGCGCAAATCAGGCAGCCCGAAGCTCGCACCCGCGCTGCGCCCGAATCGCGATCCCGGGACACGTGCCCCACCTCGGTCACGCGATTCCTTCCACAAAACGCGCACAAAGGGAATAGTTCAGAAAACCCGGTTCACTCGTCCGCGTTGCGAAATTTCACGCTTGGAAAAATAATTGGTTTCCTGTGCATATAGGTCAAAAAATGCGCCCACGAGCGGAAAGCAGCTCTTGCACGGGACCTCTCGCCGACGCCTGCAGTCGGGGCTCTCCTGCCCCCTGTCTGTCAGAAGGAACTTGCATGGACATCAAGAATTCCTCGGGCGCGCTTGTTCTGAGCCTCGCTGCCGCGATCCTGGCCACAGGCTGTTCCACCGCTCCCAAAACGACAGAGTCCGGCTTTCTGCCGGATTACTCGATGCTGCACCAGGCCCCCGCCCCCGATGGCGGGACCCGCCTGGTCTACCTGAATCCCGACTTCAACCCATCGCGCTATGCGGCAGTCTGGCTCGATCCCATCGAGTATTACCCGGAACCTCGGCCAACCGCGGACGTTTCCATGGAAACCCTCACGGAGATACGCGTAGCGGTCGACGAAACGCTGCGGCGCAAGGTCGGCGAACAGGTGAGGCTGGTCGATCGCGCCGGGCCTGGCGTCGCCCATATACGCATCGCCATCACCGCGGTGGGAACCTCGGAGCAGGCGCTGCGGGCCTATCAATACATCCCCGTCGCGTTGGTCATGACCGAAGCCCGCGCCGCCCTGGAAGGAGGCATGGCGCGCAACGCCAGCGTCGCCATCGAGTCCCGGGTCACGGACAGCATGTCGGACGAATTGCTATATGCGTCCGTGCGGGGCGGCACGGGCGAGAAAGTCGCCAACGCCACCCAAGGCGCGGGCGGCGTTCGCCTGTCCAAGCTGCAACCCCTGATCGATGAATGGACCGCCGGCGCGGCCCGGGAAATCGGCAAGTACGTCCGACCACGCTAGAGCAAGGCATCACGCGGCACAGCCTGGCCTGTGCCGCGGCACTTCGTGCTTTTCAACCCATGAGTCCGTTGGAGTGATCCCATGAAGCTAACACGCCGCACATTGAACGCAAGTGGCCTTGCTCTGCTCGCCACCAGCGCCCTGGGCGCAGTCGCCCGGGCCGCCGATGGTCTGATCGCCGATCTGCCCGAAGGCGACGAGCAGTTCGGCTTGGCAACCGATGTCTACATCTACGCCTACCCCCTGGTGACCATGGAGATGACCAGAAGAGTCATCACCAACGTCGCGGAACCCAAGGGCACGCGGGCGCCAATGGGGAATCTCATCAAGCTGCGCCAGTACCCCGACGCCAAGTTCCGCGACGTGACCGCGCCTAACGCCGACACGCTCTACACCACTTCTTTCTTTGATGTCGGCGACGAGCCCTGGGTCGTCAGCCTGCCCGACATGAACGGACGCTATGCCCTGTTTCCGATGCTGGACGGCTGGACGACGGTGTTCGACGTGCCCGGCAAGCGCACCACCGGCACGGGAGCGCAAACCTTCATGGTCAGCGGCCCCGGATGGGAGGGCTCGATTCCGCAAGGCATGGTCCAGTACAAATCCCCCACCAGCATCGTCTGGCTGCTGGGCCGCATCTACTGCACCGGCACGCCGGAAGACTATGCGCAAGTGCACAAGCTGCAGGACGAAGTGAAGCTCTGTCCCTTGAGCGCTTGGGGCAAGGACTGGACCCCGCCCGCGGGCAAGGTCGACCCCGCCATAGACATGAAGACCGCGGTACGCGAGCAGGTCAACAACATGGACGCGGTCGAGTACTTCACCTTGTTCGCGCAGTTGCTCAAGCGCAATCCGCCCAACGCCGCCGACGCAGCCATCGTCGCGAAGATGGCCGCGATAGGCATCGTGCCGGGACAGGACTTCGACAAGAGCCAGCTCGACCCCGACATCGCGAAGCGGGTCCCGCAGGTGGGCTTCGGACGCATCATGACGCACTTCAAGTCCAGCGGCGGCGACATCCAGGACGTCGATGGCTGGGGCTACACGACCAAGACGGGCATCTACGGCACCAACTACGTCCAGCGCGCCCTGATCACCGCGATCGGCCTGGGCGCCAACCGCCCGCAGGACGCCATTTATCCCACTTCCCTGAAGTCAGACACCGGCGCCGTCAGACGCACCTACAACGGCTCGGAGAAGTACGTGCTGACCTTCAAGAAAGGGCTTACGCCGCCAGTCTCCGGCTTCTGGTCGCTGACGATGTATGACGCGCGCTACTTCTTCGTCGACAACCCGCTGAACCGCTACTCGATCAGCGCGCGCCAGCCCCTGAAGGCCAAGCCCGACGGCTCGATCGACCTGCTCATACAGCATGAATCGCCCGGCGCCGACATGGAGTCGAACTGGCTGCCTGCGCCCAAGGGCCCATTCATCCTGATGATGCGTCTTTACTGGCCCAACGAAAGCAACCCGTCCATCATCGACGGCTCCTGGACCATCCCTCCGGTAAGGCGGGTCACCTGACACCTGGGTTGCGTCGCACCGGCCCCTGGCCGGCTTTGCGCTCACCGCAGGCGTGATGGATGCGCTTCGTCACGCCTGCAGTTTGGGGAGGGTTTGCAATGAAAAAGAGAATCACGGGCTGCCTGGTCTGCGGGCTGCTGCAAGCCGGGACCGCGCTGGGCGCCGAAGCGGAGCCTGCTCCCGCAGCGGGGACCCTGCCTTCGAACGAATGGCAATTCTCGGTCACGCCCTACTTCTGGGCTGCCGGCCTGTCCGGCAAGACATCCCAATCACGGTCGCCCGTCATCGATATCCACGCGGGCTTCGACAAATTGTTCGACAACCTCGACTTCGGCGCCATGCTCATCGGCGATGCGCGCAAAGGACGCTACAGCGTGTTCGGCGACCTGATCTACACCAAGATCGGCACGCAGGGGGATACGCCGCGCGGCATCCTGGCCTCCAGCGCGGACGTGAAAGCCTCCACGTTCGCGGGACTGCTCGGGGTCGGTTATTCCTTGCTGGAAAACTCACCGCATCAACTCGACGTTGTCGCAGGCCTGCGCGTCTGGTCGGTCGACACCGACATCACGCTCAAGGGCGCGCACCTGGATGGCAGAACGCGCAGCGACGGCGCCACGTGGGTCGACGGCCTGGTGGGCGTGCGCGGAAACTACATGCTGAGTTCGAAGTACTACATCACCGGCTGGGGCCTGATCGGCGCGGGTGGCGCCGAAGCGGATTGGGATGTGGGCCTGGGCCTCGGCTACAACTTCAGCAAGAATGTCTCGGCGGCGATAGGCTATCGCGCACTGGGCGTGGACTACAGCAGCGGCGGCTTCAAGTTCGACGCGGTGCTGCAAGGACCCATGGCGGGCCTGACGATCCGCTTCTAGATGGCGGCGCAAAACAAAAAGGCCTTCGATCGAAGATCAAAGGCCTTTCCATTTTCTTTGCTGTATTGGCCAAGTGAACTTGGCGCGCCCGGCAGGATTCGAACCTACGACCCCCTGGTTCGTAGCCAGGTACTCTATCCAGCTGAGCTACGGGCGCTCCGGCAAAGAGGCAAAATTATATCAGAAAAATCTTGCCGTTTTTACTACTCTTGCTGCTTTTGCAATTCAGACGGGACATTCAGTCTCGTTGTTCAACTCAACACCGGTTGATTAAAACCAATGCGGAATCAAACTTGGCGCGCCCGGCAGGATTCGAACCTACGACCCCCTGGTTCGTAGCCAGGTACTCTATCCAGCTGAGCTACGGGCGCATTTGCGTTTAAAAGCAAGCCTTGAATAATAGCGTTATTTCGCGAAGCGTGCAAGTGAAGCACTGATTCATGCGATCACAGCATTCACGATGAAGAATGCTCAGGCCGCGCCATCGCTCGCACCCAGCCTCGCCAGCAACACCCTCGCCTGCTCCACCACGTCGCCGTCATTGGGCCTGAATTCCAAGCGCAGCGCATGCGGCAGTTGCGTGAAGTGCGCGTGGCAGCTGCGCGCGTAGGCCGGATCGTAGTGCCGGTCTATGAGCTCCTGCGCCAGCTCGGCGCGCGCGCCGCTGTCGACCAAGGCCAGCCAGCCGTTCACGCGCTCGCGGCTGTGCAGGCCTATCATGCGCTGCAGCTGCGCCTTGAGCGATTCGGGATCGTCGAACAGATGTGCGTAGTCCTGCTGCAGAAAGGCAGCGCGATCCTCGCGGCTGGAGCGGACCTCGACACACGGACTGGCGTGCACAGCAGCCAATAACGCGGCGGGCAAGGCGACCGCGCCGATCTTGCGGCTCTCCGCCTCAACGAACACAGGCCGCGACGCGTCGAACGCGCGCAGGCGCTGCGCCAGCCGCGTGTCGAAGCCCTTTTGCGAGGGCTGCGCGACACCGGCCCAGGCGCCCAGCAATGACCCGCGATGCGCGGCCAGTCGCTCCAGGTCCAGCGTCTGCGCGCCGGCCTGGTCCAACGCGTTCAACAAGCGCGTCTTGCCGCTGCCGGTGGGCCCGGCCAGCACGATGTAGCGCAAGCCCGCCGGCAGGCTATCCAGCGCGTCCAGCGTGGCCTGGCGATAGGTCTTGTAGCCGCCGTCCAGTTGCCGCGCGCGCCACCCTATCATGTTGAACATCGTCGTCATGGAGCCGGAGCGCGTGCCGCCGCGCCAGCAATAGATCAACGGCCGCCAACCCTGGCGCCGGTCGGCGAAGGTCGTGTCCAGATGCGCTGCGATGTTGCGCGCCACCAGCGCCGCGCCGACGCGCGAAGCCTCGAAGGGCGAGACCTGCTTGTACAGCGTGCCCACCACCACGCGCTCTTCATTGCTCAGCACAGGCGCGTTGATCGCGCCGGGAATGTGGTCATCGGCGAATTCGAGCGGCGTGCGCACGTCGATGACTTCATCGAAGTCGTGCAGCCGGTCAAGGGGAGCAAGCAGGTGCTTCAAGGGATCTGCGCCACAAAGGGAATCGGGAATTTTCTCATGCGACGCAGGCTCGCTCACGAGCGCGCTTGGCGCCCATGAAAAAACCCGCAATCACTTGCGTGATTGCGGGTTTTTTATCTCCGATGCTGACCGAAGCCAGATCGGAGAGAATCTGGCGGAGATGGTGGGATTCGAACCCACGATGCAGTTTTTAGCCACATACTCCCTTAGCAGGGGAGCCCCTTCAGCCTCTCGGGCACATCTCCGAAGAGAACGAGATTCTAGCACGACTTTTTTCACTCTTGCCCGTTATCGGGCACTTATTGAAAAAAAATCGTGCCGGAGTCTTGAATCAGGCCTTTTCGGCAGGCGCCTGGTCCAGGCCGAAGGCCTTGTGCAGCGCGCGCACGCCCAGTTCCATGTACTTGTCGTCGATGATCACCGAGGTCTTGATCTCGCTGGTGCTGATCATCTGGATGTTGATGCCTTCTTGCGAAAGCGTCTGGAACATCAGGCTGGCCACGCCCACGTGCGAGCGCATGCCGATGCCGACGATGGAGACCTTGGCGACCTTCTCGTCGGTGGACAGTTCACGCGCGCCCACGGCGGGGATGACTTCCCGCTTGAGCAGATCGACGGCGCGGGCGAACTCGTTGCGGTTGACCGTGAACGAGAAGTCGGTCGTGCCAGCCACGGACTGGTTCTGCACGATCATGTCGACGTCGATATTGGCGGCGGCGACCGGACCCAGGATGGAGAAGGCGATGCCGGGCTTGTCCGGAACGGCCAGCAAGGTGATTTTGGCTTCGTCGCGGCTGAAGGCGATGCCGGAGACAACGGCGGCTTCCATTTTTTCGTCTTCCTCAAAAGTAATCAGCGTGCCCGAGACCATTTCTTCTGCGAGCGGGATAAGCGGGTCGGTCAGCGAGGACAGGACCCGGACCGGCACACGGTATTTGCCGGCGAATTCAACCGAACGGATCTGCAGGACCTTGGAGCCCAGCGATGCCATTTCCAGCATTTCCTCGAAGGAAACGACGGCCATGCGGCGCGCTTCGGGCACCACGCGCGGATCGGTCGTATAGACGCCGTCCACGTCGGTGTAGATCAGGCACTCGTCGGCCTTGATGGCGGCCGCCACGGCCACGGCCGAGGTATCGGAACCGCCGCGGCCCAGCGTGGTGATGTGGCCTTCCGGGTCGACGCCCTGGAAGCCCGTAACGATGACCACGCGGCCGGCGTCCAGATCGCCGCGGATGCGCTCGTCGTCGATCGACGTGATGCGCGCCTTGGTGAACGACGAATCGGTGCGCACGGGCACTTGCCAACCGGCATAGCTGCGCGCCGGCACGCCTTCGGCCTGCAGCGCGATGGCCAGCAGGCCGCTGCTGGCCTGTTCGCCGGTGGCGGCGATCATGTCGAGCTCGCGGCTGTCGGGCTGCGGCGTAATCTCGCGCGCCAAGCCGAGCAGGCGATTGGTCTCGCCCGCCATCGCCGAAGGAACAACGACAACCTGGTGGCCGGCAGCGTGCCACTTCGCGACGCGACGCGCCACGTTCTTGATGCGCTCGACCGAGCCCATCGAAGTACCGCCATATTTGTGAACGATCAGGGACATCTCGTACTCTGGCTGGGAACCCGCCGCAAAAGGTTGACGGGCAAAGCCGTATATTCTAGCGCGGCGGTAAAAATTTGCGCAGCTTGTGCAAAATTCTGTCCACGCCGCGATTTTTTGGGGACATCGGCGGCGCTGATCCGCCTATTCCCGGGGTTCGACCCAGACCCTGCCCCGGTGGCAGCGGATGACGTGGCCGGCCTGCTCCACCCGCAACTGGCGGTCATGGCCCAGGCTATGCAGCCCGCGCAGCTGCCGCAGCAGATCGCGCATCCTGGCATCCGTCGGCATGCGGGCGCCATTGCGTTCCAGCCAATGGCGCAGCACGTGCGCCTGGCGCGCCTCGGACAGCCCGCGCCACGCCTGCAGCGAAAAGCTGGCGCCGTCCGCGGAAGGATCGAGCGCGGCGAAGTCGTCGCGCGCCACCTCGTCCAGGATCTCGGCCGCCTCGCCCATGTGCCGCGCATGGCGCGCGACGATGGCGCGCCACCCGGGCCAGCGGGCATCGAGCGCCGGCGCCAGCAATTCGCGCAGGGCGGCGCGGGTGTAGTGGGGATCGGTGTTGGTGGGGTCCTGCACTGGACGCCAGCCGCTGGCTCGCGCCACCGCGTCCGCCGCATGCAGGATCGCCTCGCGGCCGATTTCCAGCCAGGGTCGCAGGTAGACCAGTCCATCGCGCCGGGACAGCGGCGCCATGGCAGCCATGCCAACCAGCCCGGTGCCGCGCAGCAGACGCAGCAGGACCGTTTCCGCCTGGTCGTTGCGATGATGGGCCAACAGGATATGCGTCACGCCCTGCTCTTGCGCCAATTGCGCCAGCGCCGCGTAGCGGGCGTCGCGCGCGGCCGCCTCGATGCCCTTGCCCGCCGCCTGCGCCACCTGCACGCGCGCGACCGACAGCGGCAGCGCGAGCATGTCCGCCAGCGCACGCGCATGCTGCGTCCATGCGTCGGCCGCGTCCTGCAAGCCGTGGTGCACATGGAACAGCGCCAGATCCATGCCCAGCTCGCGCGCCACGGCGGCCGCGTGCACGGCCAGCATGGCCGAATCGGCGCCGCCGCTCAACGCCACGGCGATGCGCGCCGGACGTTCGGGCAAGGCCAGCAAGGCGCGGCGCAAGCCCGCGGCCAGCTCGGCCGACACGGGAAGGGAATGAACTACGCCCGCCACGGCCCGATGCGGAGTATCGGACGCTGGGCGGGCGTTCATGGCGGGATGGCGCGTGGCGCTAGGCCGCGGCGCCGGCAGGCACGCCGGCGCCCTGCCTGCTTCAGGCGCGCACTTCCTGGTAGGCGCCGTAGGACAGCAGGCGCTGGACGCGCTGTTCCACGAGCTGCTCGGGCGTCATGCCCTGGAGCTGGCGCAGGGCGTCGCCCAGCGCGCGGCGCAGCAGCCGGGCCATGACGCGCGGATCGCGATGGGCGCCGCCCACGGGTTCGTTGACCACGCGGTCCACCAGGCCCAGGTCCTTCAGGCGCGGCGCGATGATGGCCAGGGCTTCGGCGGCTTCAGGCGCCTTGTCGGCGCTGCGCCACAGGATCGAGGCGCAGCCTTCCGGGGAAATCACGGCGTAGGTCGCGTATTGCAGCATCAGCACGGCATTGCCCACGGCGATGGCCAGGGCGCCGCCCGAGCCGCCTTCGCCGATGATGGTGCAGATCACGGGGACCTTGAGCTCGGCCATGGCATAGAGGTTGTGGCCGATGGCTTCGGACTGGCCGCGCTCTTCGGCGCCGATGCCGGGATAGGCGCCCGGAGTGTCCACGAACGTGAACACGGGAATGCCGAACTTCTCGGCCAGGCGCATCAGGCGCAGGGCCTTGCGATAGCCTTCCGGACGCGGCATGCCGAAATTGCGGGCGGCGCGTTCCTTGGTGTCGCGTCCCTTCTGGTGGCCGATGACCATGCAGGGCGTGCCGTTGAAGCGCGCCAGGCCACCGATGATGGACTGGTCATCGGCGTACATGCGGTCGCCGTGCAGCTCATGGAAGTCGGTGAACATTTCGCGCACGTAGTCCAGCGTGTAGGGACGCTGGGGATGGCGGGCGACCAGGGCCGTCTGCCAGGGCGTGAGCTTGGCGTAGATTTCCTTGGCCAAGGTCTGGCTCTTCTGCTGCAGACGTCCGATCTCGTCGGAGATGTCTACCGCCGAATCGGCCTGCACGTAGCGCAGCTGCTCGATCTTGTTCTCAAGCTCGGCGAGCGGTTGTTCGAATTCCAGAAATGTATTGCGCATGTAGTGTGGTTCCGTAGATGGGCTGCCTGGCTTGCGTCAGTATTGGACCGGAGTCGGATCCAGACTGCGCCACAGATACCAGGTGGCCACGGTACGCCAGGGTTGCCACGCCAACGAGACTTCGCGAGCCTCGAAGCGAGAGACAGGCTCGCCGCTGAAATAGTGTAGCGAGATTGCCTTGAGCAACCCAGGATCATCCAGCGGCAGAACATCAGGCCGCTGCAGATTGAAAATCAAAAACATCTCCGCCGTCCAGCGGCCTATGCCCCGGATGGCGGTCAATTCGGAAATGACGGCTTCGTCGTCCATTGCCGCCCATTTCTCGGGATGGACCCGGCGCTCGCCGAAATGCACGGCCAGGTCCAGCACGTACTCGGCCTTGCGCTGCGACAGCCCGGCCGCGCGCAAGCCTTCCAGGCCGACGCGCAGCACGGCGACGGGCGTGGGGCGCTTGCCCACGGCCTCGATGAACTGGGTCCAGACGGTGTCGGCCGCCTTGCTGGACACCTGCTGCCCGATGATCGCCCGCGCCAGCGTCACGAATGGCGTGCCGCGCGAAGTCAGCCAGACTTCGGGATGCTGGGGGATGACCTTCTTCAGGATGCGGTCGCGCCGCATCAGATGGGCTACGGCGGCTTCCCAATACTCGGGCTTGGGAATGTCGAGGTCGGCGGTGGACATGGCGGGCGGGTCCTGCGGGTTCAAGCGCGACGCCATTGCGTCACGCCGCCCGGCTTGTCGTCGAGCTCGATGCCGGCTTCGCGCAGCTCCACGCGGATGCGGTCGGCTTCGGCGAAGTTGCGGGCGGCCTTGGCGGCCGCACGCGCGTCGATCAGGGACTGGATCGCCTCGGCGTCCAGCGCGCGGCGCTCGCCCTGCTCCATGGCTGCCGCCGAATAACGGGTGGGCGATTGGAAATAGGCTGCGGGATCCTGCTGCAGCAGGCCCAACAGGGACGCCAGCGCCTTCAACTGGCCGGCGCTGCGCGTGCTCTTGTTGCGGTTGGCGTCGGAGGCCAGCTCGAACAAGGCCGCGACCGCGCCCGAGCTGTTGAAGTCGTCATCCATGGCCGCCTTGAAGGCCTGGGCCTGCGGCTCGTTCCAATCGATGCCCTGGGTGTCGGCAGGCACGTTCTGCAGCGCCTGGTACAGGCGGTCGAGCGCGTTCTGCGCGTCGATCAGATTGTCCGGCGTGTAGTTCTGCGGGCTGCGGTAATGGTTGCGCACAATGAAGAAACGCACCATTTCCGCTTCGCGCGGGTTGACGTCATAGACGGCCTGGTCGGCGGTCGGCTCTTGCCGGGCGATGGTCTGGCGGATGGTGCGGAAATTGCCCAGGGACTTGGACATCTTGTCCGAGTCGACCATGAGCGGGCCGCAATGCATCCAGATGTTGGCCAGCACGCCGCCGAAAGCACCCTCGGTCTGGGCGATCTCGTTTTCATGGTGCGGGAACTTCAGGTCCGGACCGCCGCCGTGGATATCCAGCGGCAGGCCCAGCAGCGACTTGCTCATGGCCGAGCACTCGATGTGCCAGCCCGGACGGCCCAGGCCATACGGCGATTCCCACTTGGTGTCGGCCGGCTCGTCCGCCTTGGCGGACTTCCACAGCACGAAATCCAGCGGATCGCGCTTGGCCGAACCCACCGCCACGCGCTCGCCGGCGCGCAGGTCGTCCAGCGTCTTGCCGGACAGCTTGCCGTAGCCGGGAAAGCCGCGCACGGCGTAGTTCACGTCGCCATCGTCGGCCTGGTAGGCCAGGCCGTTCTGCTCGAGCTTGCCGATGATGTCCAGCATCTCGCCGACGTACTCGGTCGCGCGCGGTTCGCGGTCCGGCGTCTGGACGCCCAGCGCGCGCTCGTCGGCGTGCATGGCGTCGATGTAGAACTCGGTGACTTCGCCGATGCGGCGGCCGGTCTCGACGGCGCGGCGGATGATCTTGTCGTCGATGTCCGTGATATTGCGCACATAATCGACCGCCAGGCCGCTGGCGCGCAGCCAGCGCTGCACGATGTCGAACGACACCAGCATGCGGGCGTGGCCCAGATGGCAGAAGTCATAGACGGTCATGCCACACACGTACATGCGCACCTGACCAGCCTGGGCCGGCTTGAACGGTTCTTTGGTACGCGACAACGTGTTGTAGATTTGCAGCATGGCGCTTATAGGCTTTATCTAAGTTTTCCGTGGCGGTTGCGGAAAGTTGCTGCCGAAGGAAAATACCTTCGGCGCGTGCCGCCGGGTCGGATGTCGATCCCGCCGATTTCGATCCTGCGATTTCGATCCCGCGGTTTCGATCCCGATCTCGGCTTCGGGCCATAATCTCACTGGCGCCGGCCGTTCCGAACCCGCATTTCGAGCCCGCATTCCATCAACGATATCCTGGGGCTTCGTCCCCGATGTCGAGCCAAAACTCAACCGGGGCTAAAATGGCGGTCGTCAAGTATAGCAAGCGGCCCGGTCGCGCGCGTAAGCGTCGGCCTGCCAAGACTTTTAACGGATGCCCAAGTGACTATCAAGCCGCGCTTTCGCGTCGCCCTGCTCGCCCTGGCCCTTGCGGGCGCGCCGGTTGGAGCCTCTCTGGCCCAGTCGATGGCCGGCGGCGGTGGAACCAACCCCAACGCCAACCGCACCACCCTGGATCCCATCCCGCCCGAGGGCGGCTGGGATAGCCTGGCCAAGCTGCTGGAAGCCGCCAAGCCCAGCGTCGACACCCGCCTGACGCCCTCGGCCTCGCAGATCACGACGCACATCGAGCGCCTGCTGAACCACGGCGACAACGCGGAAGCGCTTGCCATGATCGAAAAGCGCCAGGAGCAGATCAAGGACCAGCGCGGCACCGACGTGCAGCTGATGTTCCAGCACGCCCGCGCGCTGGCGGCCCTGAACCGCACCAGCGAAGCCATCGACGTCTACACCGAGATGACCAACCGCTTTCCGGAGCTGCCGGAACCTTGGAACAACCTGGGCGCTCTATATGCAGGGCGCGGCGAACTCGACCGCGCACAGGACGCCCTGTCGATGGCCCTGCGCGCCGACCCCAACTATGCCGCCGCCCGCGCCAATATGGGCGATCTGCAGCTTCTGCAGGCCTTGAACACCTACAAGAAGGCCGCCGCCGACGGCGTGCCCGGCATGCAGGAAAAGGTCCGAGAAGTCGAAACCATGCTGAAGGATAAACACGGCAAATGATGTCCCGCTACTCCCCCCTACACCTGCTGCGCCTGACGGCGTGCTCGTTCGCGCTGGCTGCATTCGCCCCAGCGCTCGTCAGCGCCGCCCCTGCGGCCAATTCCTCCACCTCCACCTCTGAAGGCACAAAAGCCATGAGCACCAACCCCCGCGTCAAGCTTCAAACGAACCAAGGCGACATGGTCATCACCCTGGATGCCGCCAAGGCTCCCAAGACCGTCGAAAACTTCCTGACCTACGTCAAGGAAGGTTTCTACAACGGCACGGTGTTCCATCGCGTGATCGATGGCTTCATGATCCAGGGCGGCGGCTTTGAGCCCGGCATGAAGCAGAAGCAGACCCATGCCCCCATCGAAAACGAGGCCAACAACGGCCTGAAGAACGACAAGTACACCCTGGCCATGGCCCGCACCAGCGATCCGCACTCGGCCACGGCGCAGTTCTTCATCAACGTGTCCAACAACGACTTCCTGAACTTCACCGCGCCCACGCCCAACGGCTGGGGCTATGCCGTGTTCGGCACCGTGACCGAAGGCACGGACGTGGTCGACAAGATCAAGGGCGTGAAGACCGGCAACAAGGGCTTCCACCAGAACGTGCCGAACGACGACGTGATCATCGAGAAGGCCGAAGTTCTTGAATAAGATCACGCTGTCCGGCCCCATCTGGCTGGCGTCCGACCTGCATCTGGGACCGGCCACGCCGGCCACCTCGGAGGCCTTCCTGGCCTTCCTGGAGGCCGCGCGGGAGGAAGCCGGCGCCCTGCTGCTGCCGGGCGACATCTTCGATGCCTGGATCGGCGACGATGTGATCCGCGCCGCGCCGCCGTGGCTGGCCACGGCGCTGACGGCGCTGCGCGACACCGCCAGCCGGATTCCGGTCTGGCTGGGCCGCGGCAACCGTGACTTCCTCATCGGGGAAGAACTGGCCCAGGCCCTGGGCGCCAAGCTGCTGCCCGAACCGGCGCTGCTGGAAACGGACTATGGGCAAATCCTGCTGACCCATGGCGACGAGTTCTGTACGGACGATGCCGCCTACCAGCAGTTCCGCAAGATGGTCCGCGATCCGCGCTGGCAGGCCGAATTCCTGGCCAAGACGATCCCCGAACGCCTGGCGATGGCGCAGCAGGCCCGCGGCGAAAGCCAGGCTGCCAACCAGATGAAGTCCATGGAGATCATGGACGTCAACGCCGCCGCCATTGAATCCGTCTTCCGCGAAACCGGCGTGCGCGTGCTGGTGCATGGCCATACCCATCGCCCCGCCCGCCACGTGCTGGAAGTGGACGGCAAGAAGCGCGAGCGCTGGGTCCTGCCCGACTGGGACTGCGACCATGTCTCGCCCGCCCGCGGCGGCTGGCTGGTCATCGACCAGGACGGCCTGCAGTTCTACGACCTGGAAACGGAAGCGTAGCCCTCGGGCGCGCCGCCACGGAAAACAGCAAGGGCCGCGCAAGCGGCCCTTGTCATTGCTGCAGCCGGCGCCATGCCGGCCGTGCCATCAGCGCGTGAAGATCCAGGCCGCGACGACGCCGCCGAAGATGATCCGGTACCAGGCGAACACGCGGTAGGTATGGTTGGCGACGAAGCGCAGCACGGCGCGCACCACCACCATCGCGCTCAGGAACGCGGCCACGAAGCCCACGGCAATGCCCGCCAGATCGTGCTGCGTGAGCAGATCCATGTTCTTGTACATGTCGTAGACCGCCGCGCCCAACATCGTGGGCATCGCCAGGAAGAACGAGAACTCGGTGGCCGTCTTGCGCTGGATCCCGGCGATCATGCCGCCGATGATGGTGGCGCCCGAACGCGAGGTGCCCGGGATCATCGCCAGGCATTGCGCCACGCCCACGCCCAGCGCCTGCTTCCAGGAGATCTGCTCCAGCGTGCGGGCCGTGGCGCGCTCATCCGAGGCGGTATCGTCGGCCGCGCCCGGCATGTCGCCCGGCGTATGGTGCGTCTTGCGCTCCACGTACAGCATGATCAGGCCGCCCAGCACCAGGGTCACGACCACCACGGCCGGGTGGTAGAAGACGCTCTTGATGGCCTTGATGAAGATCGCCCCGATGACGGCGGCCGGCAGGAAGGCGATGATCAGGTTGCGGGTGAAGGCCACCTCGCTGGGCACGCCGGTCAGGGTGCCGCGGATCAGCGTCAGGAGGCGGGCGCGGAACACCCACATCACCGCCAGGATGGAACCCAGCTGGATCACCACCTCGAACACCTTGCCCTGGCTGGATTCGAAATTGATCCAGTCGCCCACCAGGATGAGGTGGCCGGTGCTGGACACGGGAATGAATTCCGTCAGGCCCTCGATGATGCCCAGGACGAAAGCTTTGATCAGGTATAGGGTGTTTTCGGTCACGATGGCAGGTCGGTCCAGTTAGTCGTTGGCTAGGGATTCGTCGTCCGCAAGCATTTCCTGCGGCCGCTTTTCGACGCGCACCAGCGCGATGCGGCGGCCGTCCATTTCCAGGACTTCAAAGCGGAAATGCTCGTGGTGGATTTCGTACTCGCAGACGTCGCCCGGCTTGGGCAGGTGCCCGAAGCGCGACAGCAGGTACCCCGCCAGGGTTGAAAAATCCTGGGCGTCATCGACCAGGCCCTCGGTTTCCAGCACTTGCTCGACATGGTGCAGGTCGGCCGCGCCGTCGATTTTCCAGGTGTTCTCGCCGTCGGCGACGATGTCGGGCAGTTCGTCCTCGTCGGGGAACTCGCCGGCGATCGCCTCGAAGACGTCGATCGGCGTCACCAGGCCCTCGATGGCGCCGAACTCGTCGGCCACCAGCACCAGTTGGCCGCGCGAACGCTTGAGCGTGTCCATCAGGCGCAGGATGCCGATGGACTCGTGCACGATGATGGGGTCGCGCAGACGGTTGCGGCGTACCCTGCCCTCGGTGATCAGGTCGGCCACCAGGTCCTTGGCGCGGCCGATGCCCAGCACCTCGTCCAGGGAACCCCGGCAAACGGGGAAAAAGCTGTGCGGCGCCTCGGTCAGCTGGCGGCGGATGGTTTCCGGGTCGTCGTCGATATTGATCCACGACACATCCGTGCGCGGCGTCATGATCGAACGGATCGACCGCTCGGCCAGCGTCAGCACGCCGCTGACCATATTGCGCTCCTCGACCCCGAAAGCCGGGATGGCCGGACCGTTCGCGCTGGGCAGGTCGGGTTCGTCGGCGGGCGGGCGCTTGCCCAACATGCGCAGCACGGCGGAAGCGGTACGCTCGCGCATCGGCCGGCGCGCATCCAGCTTGAGCAGGTTGCGGCGCGCCACCTGGTTGAGCGCCTCGATGGCGACCGAGAAGCCGATGGCCGCGTACAGGTAGCCCTTGGGCACCTTGAAGCCGAAGGCTTCGGCCAGCAGCGAAAAGCCGATCATGAGCAGAAAGCCCAGGCACAGCACCACCACCGTGGGGTGGGCGTTGACGAAGCGCGTCAGCGGCTTGGACGCCAGCAGCATGATGCCGATGGCGATGACCACGGCGATCATCATGATGGCCAGATGGTCCACCATGCCGACGGCGGTGATGACCGAGTCCAGCGAGAACACCGCGTCCAGCACCACGATCTGCGTGACGATCACCCAGAAGCTGGCGTACACGCGCGGCCCCGATGAGCCGCCGTGCTGGGAACCCTCCAGGCGCTCGTGCAGTTCCATGGTGCCTTTGAACAGCAGGAACAGGCCGCCGATCATCAGGATCAGGTCGCGGCCCGAGAACGACAGCGGGCCGATGGAAAACAGAGGGGCGGTCAGCGTGACCAGCCATGACATGACCGACAAAAGGCCAAGACGCATGATGAGCGCCAGGCTCAGGCCCATGATGCGCGCGCGGTCGCGTTGCGCAGGGGGCAGCTTGTCCGCCAGGATGGCGATGAAAATCAGGTTATCGATCCCCAGGACGATCTCAAGGATGACCAGGGTAAGCAAGCCGACCCACGCAGTAGGGTCCAGCAGCCACTCCATCAGGAGCTCCAGAAGTTACACGACCGGTAATCGTACATGGAAAATCCGTGACACGCCGGTGACGAACCCCGTCCTTATGCCTGAGACGCAGGCGGTTTAGGCCTGTAGAACCAGGACATCCGAGGTCTGGCGCCGCAGTCGGAGCGGACGAAAAAAAACCGGCTCCCAGCCGGTTTTCGCATCCGGGACAGCCGATCAGTCGCTGAGCTTGAGCGTGCCCTTCATCATGGCCCAGTGACCCGGGAAAGAGCAGAAGTAGGCATAAGCCTCGCCCGGGGTGAGCTTGGAGACGTCAAACGTAACCGAATCCGACTCGCCGCCGCCGATGACCTTGGTGTGGGCGATGACGCGGGTGTCGCCCGCCTTGACGTAGTCCTGCGGCAGGCCGGCGTTCATGCCGTCGGTGGCCACGGCCGTCTTGTCGGCCTCCTTGGTCAGCACCCAATTGTGGCCCATGGCGACCTTGGGCATTTTGCCGACGTGCTTGAGGTGAACGGTGAATTGCTTGCAGCTTTTGTCGACGACCATTTCCTTCAGGTTGTACTGCATGGCGTCGTTGCTTTCTATGGTTGCTTCGCACTGAGCGGCCAACGCGGGCAGGCTGGCTGCGGACAGAGCGATGGCGAGGGTGGCTTTTGCCAGCATGGAGATTCTCCGTAAACGTTGGCGGCTCTTCCGACACGCGTGAGGCACATGCCTCGCGTCGCTGCCGCCACGCACAAGTCTATGGCGCAGCGCAAAGCGCGCTATTGACCGGCATCAATAGCGCCTCGTTCAACCCCTCCAAAACGGGGATATCCCCTACGCCGCATGCGGGTATTGCCCGCCAGCGGTCCGCGCGCGAACGCCGATTGACAAACCGCAATACGACCGATGCCGAGCATTCTTAGGATGCCTGCAAACAAACACAATCAGCAGAGTACGAAAATGCGAGGCAGTAAAGCGGCGGGGCGCGGGTTCAGTCGGTACCAGTGGTTCGTGCATGCAGTCTTTCTAGTCTTGCTGCTGTGCGCGCAGGTCTTCAGCGCCGCCCAGGCCCAGCGCCTGCCGGACTTCCTGGGCGGCATCCCCATCGGACAGATCTTCCCCGGCGCCGACCGCGCCGATCCTCCCGCCGGCAAGCCCATGGTTGCCAAGGTCTATGCGGGCACGCGCCAACTGGGCGTGGTCTATCTGACTTCCGACGTCGTCAACACCCGCGGCTACTCCAGCAAGCCCATCGACGTGCTGGTCGGCCTGGCGAACGATGGACGCATCGTCGGCGCCCGGCTGGTGGAACACCACGAGCCCATCGTGCTCATCGGCATTCCGCAATCCAAGGTCGACCATTTCATCAGCGGCTATGTGGGGCTGAACTTCGTCGACTCCCCTCCCCGCCATGGCGCCCCGCCGCCGGTGGACATCATCAGCGGCGCGACCGTCACCCTGATGGTGATCGGCGACAGCATCACGCGCTCGGCCATCGCCGTGGCCCGCGCCCACGGCATCGACAAGACCGCCGCAGCGGCGCCGCAGGCCGCGCCCGTTGCCGCCCGCGTCGTGGACGATGCGCGCGATGCCGTCCAGTCCTGGCAGGATCTGCTGGATGCAGGCGCGGTGCGCAACCTGCGGCTGAGCCCGGAGGACGTGAACCAGGCATTCCGCGCATCGGGAAGGAACGACGCCGCGGCCAATACGGAAGGCAGCGCCGACGCAGACGGCTTCATCGACCTGTACGCCGCGCTGGTCAGCGTGCCTGCCATCGGCCGCAGCCTGCTGGGCGACACGGAATGGCAGCGCCTGAAGGAAAGGCTCAAGCCCGGCCAGCAGGCCGTGCTGGTGGCCGGCAACGGCGCCTACTCGTTCAAGGGTTCGGGCTACGTGCGCGGCGGCATCTTCGACCGCATCGAGATCATCCAGGACGAAAGCAGCTTCCGCTTCCGCGACCGCAACCACCAGCGCCTGGCCGACGTGGCCGCGCAGGGCGCGCCCGCGTTCCGCGAGGTAGCCCTGTTCGTCGTGCCCGAGGACGCCACGCTGGATCCGGTCGCGCCCTGGCGCCTGCAGCTGATGGTACAGCGCGTGCTCAGCGTCAGCGACAAGGCCTTCGTGACCTTCGATCTGAGCTATGAACTGCCGGCGGCCTATACCCGGCCGGTGCCAAGCGCGCAGGCATCCGCCGCGCCCTCGCCGGCTGCCGCTCAAGCCGCCCCGGCCCAGGCCGCTCAGGAAGAAGACGCCGCGCCCGCGCTATGGAAACAGATCTGGCGCGGCAAGGCCGGCCAGGTCGCCGTGCTGACGGTGGCGCTGCTGGTGCTGGTCGGCGTCTTCTTCTTCCAGGACCAGCTTGCCAGCCGTCCGCTGCTGCATGACCGCCTGCGGTTGGCGTTCCTGGCGTTCGCGCTGTTCTGGATCGGCTGGTACGGCCAGGCCCAGCTTTCCGTGGTCAACGTGCTGACCTTCTTTTCGGCAATGCGCAGCGACTTCCGCTGGGAGTACTTCCTGATGGACCCGCTGGTGTTCATCCTGTGGTGCGCCACGGCCATCTCCATGGTGTTCTGGAACCGGGGCGCCTTCTGCGGCTGGCTATGCCCCTTCGGCGCGCTGCAGGAACTCAGCAACCGCATCGCCCGCCGCCTGGGTGTGCGCCAGCTCAAGATCAGCCATGGCGTGAACCAGCGCCTGTCGACCCTGAAGTACGTGATCTTCCTGCTGCTATTCGGATTTTCGCTGTACGACCTGGCGCTGGCCGAGCAGCTGTCCGAGGTCGAACCCTTCAAGACCGCGATCATCCTGCGCTTCATGCGCTACTGGCCCTTCGTCGCGTTCGCCGTGGCGCTGCTGGCGGCCGGCCTGTTCGTGGAGCGCTTCTTCTGCCGCTATCTCTGTCCGCTGGGGGCCGCGCTGGCGATCCCTGCGCGGTTGCGCATCTTCAACTGGCTGCGCCGCTACCGCGACTGCGGCAATCCCTGTCAACGCTGCAACCTTGAATGTCCGGTGCAGGCGATCGACCCCACCGGCGAGATCAATCCGAACGAGTGCATCCAGTGCCTGCACTGCCAGATGCTCTACCACCACGAGCAGAAATGTCCGCACCTGATCCAGAAGAAGGCCAAGCGGGAGCGCCGCCGCACGCCCGCGGCCGAACCCGCCGAGCAGGTCATCGTCATGCACCGCGCGCCGAATCCGAATAACGAACCTGGCGCCTGATCCCGCTTTCCGCACCGCGGCGCCCGGGGCGCCGTTCCTACCAAGGAGTTATCCATGTCAGACAAGAATCCCGACAAGGCCGGCCTCACCCGCCGCAGCTTCCTCGGCACCGCAGCCATCACGGGCGCCGCCGGCCTGGTGGCGGGCGCACAGATCACCACCGCCCACGGCAAGGATGCGAAGGGCGGCGCCAATGGCGTGCTGGGCCACGTCGCGCCCGGCGAGCTGGACGAATACTATGCCTTCAACTCCAGCGGCCAGTCGGGCGAGGTGCGCGTGCTGGGGCTGCCCTCCATGCGCGAACTGGTGCGCATCCCCGTCTTCAACCATTGCAGCGCCACCGGCTGGGGCCGCACCAACGAAAGCCGCAAGATCCTGACCGAGGGCCTCACGCCCGAAACCCGCGAGTACCTGAAGGACAAGGGCGGCGTCTTCATCAACGGCGATGCGCATCACCCCCATCTGTCATTCACCGACCGCACCTACGACGGCCGCTACCTGTACATCAACGACAAGGCCAACAACCGCGTCGCCCGCATCCGTCTGGATGTGATGAAGACCGACAAGATCACCGAACTGCCCAACGTCTCCGGCGTGCACGGCCTGCGGCCGCAGCGCTACCCGCGCACGGGCTACGTCTTCGCCAATGGCGAGCACATCATCCCGCTGCCCAACGACGGCAAGGTGACGGACGATCCCAAGAAGAACTTCTTCGCCATCTACACCGCCCTGGACGGCGACACCATGAAGGTCGCCTGGCAGGTGCTGGTCGACGGCAACCTGGACAACGGTGACGCCGACTACCAGGGCAAGTACTCGTTCTCCACCTGCTACAACTCGGAGAAAGGCGTCACCGTGGAGGAAGCCTCGGCCAACGAGCAGGACTGGGTCGTGGTGTTCAACATCAAGCGCATCGAGGAAGCCGTCAAGAATGGCGACTTCAAGATGATGGGCGGCGTGCCTGTGGTCGACGGACGCCATGGTTCCAAGTACACCCGCTACATCCCGGTGCCGAACTCGCCGCACGGCTGCAACGCCGCGCCCGACGGCATCCACCTGGTGCTCAACGGCAAACTGTCGCCCACCGTCACGGTGCTGGACGTGCGCACGCTGGACGATCTGTTCGACGACAAGATCAAGCCGCGCGACTGCGTGGTGGCCGAACCCCAGCTGGGCCTGGGACCGCTGCACACGGCGTTCGACGGCCGCGGCAACGCCTACACCACGCTGTTCATCGACAGCCAGATGGTCAAGTGGAACATCGATAAGGCCAAGCGCGCCTACAAGGGCGAAAAGGTCGATCCCATCATCCAGAAGCTGGACGTGCACTACCAGCCCGGCCACAACCACTCGACCATGGGCGAGACCCGCGAAGCCGACGGCAAATGGCTGGTGTCGCTGAACAAGTTCTCGAAGGACCGCTTCCTGAACGTCGGCCCGCTCAAGCCCGAGAACGACCAGTTGATCGACATCTCCGGCGATGAGATGAAGCTGGTGCATGACGGCCCCAGCTTCGCCGAACCGCACGACATGTGCCTGGTGCACCGCTCCAAGGTCCATCCCGTGAGCGTCTGGAAGCGCGACGACCCGATGTGGGAAGACGCCCGCCAGATGGCCAAGAAGGACGGCGTTTCGCTGGACGACGCGGCCAAGGTCGTGCGCGACGGCAACAAGGTGCGCGTGTACATGATGGCGGTCGCGCCCATGTTCAGCCTCAAGAAGTTCGAGGTCAACCAGGGCGACGAGGTCACGGTGGTTGTCACGAACATGGAAGTGATCGAAGACCTGACGCACGGCTTCACGCTCGAAGGCCACGGCATCGCCATGGAGATCGGGCCGCAGGCCACCTCCTCGGTCACCTTCACGGCGGACCGGCCGGGCGTGTACTGGTACTACTGCCAGTGGTTCTGCCACGCGCTGCACATGGAGATGTCCGGCCAGATGGTCGTCCATCCCAAGAAGACCGCGTAGCGCATATGAAGCTCGCCGCAATCCTTGGGATGAGCGCAAGCAGGGCCGTCGGCGCCGCGCTGCTGGCGGCCGCCGGGCTGGCGCTGCCGGGCGCGGCGCCCGCGGCGACCCTGGAGATCGCCGCGGGCGCCGACCTGGCGGCGGCGATCGCTTCCGCCGCGGCCGGCGACCTGCTGCGGCTGGCGCCCGGCTCCTACGCCGGCGGCATCGTCATCGACAAGCCGCTGACGCTGGAGGGTCCGCCCGACCGCTCTGCCATCATCGCCGGCACGCGCCAGGGGCGCACCGTCTGGGTCACGGCCGCGGACGTGTCGCTGCGCAACCTGACTGTCACGCGTTCCGGCCTGAGCCTGTCCGACATGGACGCCGGCATCTTCCTGGACCGCGAGGCGCACCGCGCACTGGTGGAGCGCAACGACGTCCTGGACAACCTCGTGGGCGTGCACGTCTGGGGGCCGGCCGACGCCACCGTCCGCGGCAACCGCATCGTGGGCAACAAGGAGCTGCGCGTGGCCGAGAGAGGCAACGGCGTGACGCTTTGGAACACCCCCGGCACACGCGTGCTGGACAACGACATATCCGCCGGCCGCGACGGCATCTTCGTCAACACCAGCAAGCTCAACACGTTCAGCGGCAACCGCTTCCACGACCTGCGCTATGCGGTGCACTACATGTACACCAACGACAGCGAGATCAGCGGCAACGTTTCGACCGGCACCGACATCGCCTACGCCATCATGTATTCGCACCGGCTGGTGGTGCGCGACAACGTCGCGCTGGACAGCCATGAGCAGGGCCTGATGCTGAACTACGCCAACCATTCCACCATCGCCAACAACACGGTGGACCGCGCCGGGAAATGCGTGTTCATCTACAACGCCAACCGCAATACCTTCCTGGACAACCGTTTCTCCAACTGCGACATCGGCGTGCATTTCACCGCCGGGTCCGAAGGCAACCGGATCTCGGGCAACGCCTTCATCAACAACCGCAATCAGGTGAAGTACGTGGGCACCCGGACGCTGGACTGGTCGGTGGACGGACGCGGCAATTACTGGAGCGACAACACCGCCTTCGACCTGGACGGCGACGGCATCGCCGACACCGCCTACCGGCCCAACGACGTGGTCGACCAGCTGCTGTGGCGCGCGCCGGCGGCCCGCATCCTGCTCAACAGCCCGTCGATTTCCATCGTGCGCTGGGCGCAATCGCAGTTTCCCGCCATCCTGCCCGGCGGCGTGATCGACAGCGCCCCGTTGATGCAGCCCCCGGCCACCGCAAGCACAAAGGAATCCCCATGAGCACCGACCTGGTGGCGCTTACCGGCGTCAGCAAGCACTATGGCTCGCAGCGGGCCATCGACGGCCTGGACCTGCAGCTGCGCGAAGGCGAATGCGTCGCGCTTGCCGGACACAATGGCGCCGGCAAGAGCACGATGATCAAGCTCATCCTGGGCCTGATACGTCCCACCCGCGGCCGCGTCGCGATCTTCGGCCAGGACGCCCACAGCCCCGCCGCGGCGCGCCTGCGCGGCCGGATCGGCTACCTGCCGGAGACCGTGGCGCTGCATCCGTCGATGACCGGCGAGGAAACCCTGGCGTTCTACGCCAGGCTCAAGCGCCAGCCGCTGTCGGGCAACGCCGCGCTGCTGGAGAAGGTCGGCATCGCCGGGGCCGCGCGCCGCCGCGTGGGCGGCTATTCCAAGGGCATGCGGCAGCGCCTGGCGCTGGCCCAGGCGCTGCTGGGCCAACCCCGCGTGCTGCTGTTCGACGAGCCCACCACGGGCCTGGACCCCGCCTCGCGCCTGATGTTCTACGACATCGTCCACGAACTGCGCGCGGCCGGCGCCACGATACTGCTGAGCACGCACGCCCTGTCCGAGCTGGCCGGACATGCCGACCGCATCGTCGTGATGAAGGCCGGAAAAAAGATCGCCGACGGCGCCATGTCGGCGCTGCGGCGCTCCACCGGGCTGCCCATCCGCATCCGCCTGACCTTTGCCGATGCCAGCGCGCCGCCTCCCGGCGGCGATTGGCGCCGCCTTGATGCCGGACGCTTTGAACTCGCCTGCCCCGAGAGCGGCAAGGTCGAAGCGATCCGCGGCATCGGCGCGCTGTCGCCGGCCATCGCCGACCTCGACATCCAGGTCCCGGGCCTGGACGACATCTATGCACATCTGCTTGAACGGGAAGACGTATGAACGCGGTATGCACCATCATCGGCAAGGAAATCCGCGATGGCCTGCGCAATCGCTGGGTGCTGGCGACCGCCCTGCTGCTGGCCGCGCTGGCGCTGGCGCTGGGTCTTTTGGGCAGCTCGCCCACGGGCACGGTCAAGGCCGAACCGCTGACCGTCACGGTAGTCAGCCTGTCCAGCCTGTCCATCTTCCTGGTGCCGCTCATCGCCATGCTGCTGGCCTATGACGCCGTGGTCGGCGAAGTCGACCGTGGCACGATGGCGCTGCTGCTGAGCTATCCGGTGTCGCGCGGGCAGGTGCTGATCGGCAAATTCATCGGCCACCTGGCCATCCTGGCGCTGGCCACGGGCGCGGGCTACGGTTCGGCAGGCCTGGCACTGCAATGGGCCTACGGCGGCCTGGACGCCAGCGCATGGCAGCCGTTCGCCCTATTGATTGGCGCCAGCGTGCTGCTGGGCGCGAGCTTTCTCGCCATGGGCTATCTGATCAGCTCCCTGGTGCGCGAACGCGCCACCGCGGCCGGCATCGCCGTCGGCGTCTGGCTGTTCTTCGTGGTGATCTACGACATGGCGCTGCTGGGCGTGCTGGCGGCCGACCAGGGCCGCCACGTCAGCCCCGGCCTGCTCAACGCGCTGCTGCTGCTCAACCCGTCCGACGTATACCGCCTGCTCAACCTGACGGGCTTCGAGAATATTTCGCTGTATGCCGGCATGGCGGGCGTGAGCGACCAGGCCAGCCTGCCGCTCGCCGCGCTGGTCGCCGCGCTGCTGCTGTGGATCGCCGTGCCGTTCCTGCTGGCAACCGCGGCCTTCAGGAACAAACCGCTATGAAACGCCTGCGACTCCTCCTGGCTGTCTCCACCTTGCTGCTGACCGCGGCCTGCGGCAGCGGCGCCACGCCAGAAGCCGCGCCCCCGCCGCAGGCCGTGACGACGGAGTCCGTCGGCCATTACTGCGGCATGGCGCTCAACGAGCACAACGGCCCCAAGGGACAGATATTCGTCAAGGGACAGGCCGCGCCGGTCTGGTTCTCTTCGATCAAGCAGGTCTTCGCCTACACCCTGCTGCCCGAAGAACCCAAGGGCATCAGCGCCATCTACGTCAACGACATGTCCACCGCGGGCGCGGGCGGCGCGCCGGACCCGTCCGCCTGGATCGACGCGCGGCAGGCTTACTACGTCATCGAAGGCCGCTATATCGGCGGCATGGGCGCCGAAGACGCCATCCCCTTCTCCCGGCGCGATCATGCCCAGGCTTTCGCCGATACCCACGGCGGCCGCGTCGTCACCTTTGCCGACGTGCCGGAAAGCTATGTCTTCGCCCAATAGTCCGCGCCTCTACAGGCCTATCGCCATGAACCCTACCCGCCGCCGTTTCATCGGCATCGCCGCCGCAGCCAGCGCGCTGGCGCTGACGCCCGTCGCCGCGCGCCGCGCCGCCGCCTCGATCGCACCCGCCACCTGGCAAGGCACGGCGCTGGGCGCCGACGCCGAGCTGCGCCTCTACCATCCCGACACCGGCACGGCCCAGCGCCTGATCGCCCAGTCCTTGCAGGAACTGCGGCGACTGGAAGCCATCTTCAGCCTGTATCGCGACGACAGCGCCCTCTCTGTCTTGAACCGCCAGGGCTTCCTGGACAGTCCGCCGGCCGACCTGCTGCGGCTCCTGAGCGAAAGCCGGCGCTACAGCGAACTGACCTCAGGCATGTTCGATCCCACCGTGCAGCCCTTGTGGCAGCTATATGCCGGACACTTCTCGCAGCCGGACGCTGCTGCTGACGGTCCCCCGCCCCAGGCCATCGCGCAGGCGCTGTCGCGCGTGTCCCATGCCGACGTGATGCTGGATGGCAACCGCATCGAACTGCTGCGGCCCGGCATGGGCATCACGCTCAACGGCATTGCCCAGGGCTACATCACCGACCGCGTCACCGACCTGCTCAGGCGCGGCGGGCTGGAGCGGGCGCTGGTGGACATGGGCGAAATACAGGGGCTGGACAGCCGCGCTAGCCCGCAAGCGTGGAAGGTCGGCATCGCCGATCCGCGCGACCCGGCGCGCCTGCTGGCAAGCGCAAGCATGACGAACCAGGCCCTGGCGACTTCCGGCGGCTATGGCACCGCCATCGACCCGGCGGGCCGGTACACGCATCTGTTCGATCCCCGCACCGGCCGCGCGCGCCCGCGCTACCAGAGCGTGTCCGTCATGGCGCCTTCCGCCACCATGGCCGATGCCCTGTCGACGGCTTTCTCGCACATGCCGCAGGAAGCGACGCAGGCGGTGGTGCGGGAACTGGGGCTGCGCGCGTGGTTTGTGATGGAGGATGGGCGGTTGGTATTGCAGGGGCAGGCTGGCTGAGCCTACGCCCGCACATGAAAAAACCGGCCAATGGCCGGTTTTTTCATTCTGGCGGCAGCGTTCCGCTTCAAGCCGCCGAAGGCGGATTCAGCGAGGACAGCATCTGCGTGAAGATCTTGGGGCTGGCGGCCAGCACGTTGCCGCTGTCCATCCAGCCTTGTTCGCCGTCGAAGTCGGCGACCAGGCCGCCGGCTTCCAGCACCATCAGGCTGCCTGCAGCCAGGTCCCAGGCCTTCAGGCCCACGCCGCAGAAGCCGTCCAGGCGGCCGCAGGCGACGTAGGCCAGGTCCAGCACGGTGGAACCCAGGCGGCGCACGCCGGTGCTGCCTTCGGCCATCTGGCGGAAACGCGCGGAGCCTTGTTCCGGATCGCCGGAGTTGGGCCAGTGCGCGCCCAGCAGGGCTTCGTGGTAGCGGGTACGGCCCGAGACGCGCACGCGGCGGTCGTTCAGGAAGGTGCCGCTGCCACGGCTGGCCGTGAACAGTTCGTTGCGGCTCGGGTCATAGATGACCGCCTGCGTGACCTGGCCGCGTTGCGTCAGGGCGATGGACACGGCGTAGTTGGGCAGGCCGTGGATGAAGTTCGTGGTACCGTCCAGGGGATCGATGATCCACTGGAATTCGGCCTGGTCGGGGCCTTGCAGGCCGAATTCCTCGCCCAGCACGGCGTGGTCCGGGTAAGCCGCGCGCAGCGTCTCGACGATGGACTCCTCGGCGGCGCGATCGACTTCCGTGACATAATCCCGCGGCCCCTTGCGAGCCACGCTGAGTCGTTCCAAATCCATGCTGGCACGGTTGATAATGGTGCCGGCACGCCGGGCCGCCTTGATGGCGATGTTGAGCATCGGGTGCATAAAATTCCGTACGAATGCGATGAGTTGGCTTGATGATAGGCCGCTTGCCGCCCCCCGGTCCGCCGTTCCCCGACAGGGGGAAATCGACCCAAAAAACCAGGAAGGCACTAAGCCAAACGTGCCATTTTAAATGACTCAAGCATTTTCACGTGTTCGCTTCGTTATGGTGAACCCCAGCCACCCCGGAAACGTGGGTTCGGCGGCCCGCGCCATCAAGACCATGGGCTTCTCCGAACTGGTCCTGGTCGAGCCTAAATTTCCAGATGTAACAAGCCAGCCGGAGGCCGTGGCGCTTGCCAGCGGCGCGCTGGACGTGCTGGAAAATGCCCGCATTTACGCATCCCTGGAAGAAGCGCTGGCGCCGGTCACCATGGCTTTCGCGCTGACCGCCAGGGTGCGCGACCTGGGCCCCCCGCCCTGCGACATCCGCCAGGCGGCCGAACTGGCCCGCGCCCACCTGGGCGAGACGGCCGAGGGCGTCGCGGCCGTGGTGCTGGGCACCGAACGCGCGGGGCTCACCAACGCCCAGATCGCCCTGTGCCAGCGCATCTGCCATATCCCCGCCAACCCCGAGTACAGCTCGCTGAACGTGGCCCAGGCCCTGCAGTTGGCCGCCTGGGAGCTGCGCTACGCGCTGCTGGTGGACCAGGGCGCGGCGCTGCTGCCGGCCTCCACCGCGCAAGAGGCGCCCCGCGGCGCGGCGCCGGCTTCCAGCGAGGCGGTGCAGGCCTTCCTGGCGCACTGGGAAGAAGCGCTGGTCGGCGTGCAGTTCCTGGACCCGGCCCACCCCAAGAAGCTGATGCCGCGCATGCGGCACCTGTACTCCCGCCTTGCGCTGAGCCGCGACGAGGTGGACATGATGCGCGGCGTATGCACCGCCATGCTGGCCACGGCGCGCCGCAACGGCGGGGCAAAAAAATAGGGGCGCAGGCTTACGCCTGTCCCCCAGCAAGGTTTGCCGGGCGGCTTGCCGCCCGGAAATCGAAAATCAGTCCACCTTGGCGCCCGAGGCCTTGACCACCGGGGCCCAGCCTTCCACTTCCGACTTGATGAACTGGCCGAATTCGGCCGGCGTCGTCTTCACGCCCACGGCGCCCAGCTTCTCGAAGCTGAGCTGCACTTCGGGCTTGTCCAGCGCCTTGACCATGGCCGCGTTGAGCTTGTTCACGACTTCCGGCGGCGTGCCGGCGGGCGCGATCAGGCCGAACCACGACGACACGTCGAAGTTGGCGAAACCGGATTCCTTCATGGTCGGCACGTCAGGCGCGCTCTTGGAGCGTTCCGTGGTGGTCACGGCCAGGGCGCGCAGCTTGCCCGATTGCACGTGGGGCCAGGCCGACGGCATGTTGTCGAACATGAACTGCACCTGGCCGCCGATGAGGTCGGTCACGGCAGGCGCGCTGCCCTTGTACGGCACGTGCAGCACGTCGATGCCGGTCTGCATCTTGAAAAGCTCGCCCGCCATGTGGATGGACGTGCCGCTACCGGACGAAGCGAACGCCAGCTTGCCGGGATTCTTCTTGGCGTAGTCCACCAGCTCCTGCACCGACTTCACGGGCACTTGCGGGTTCACCACCAGGATGTTCGGCACCTTGGCGCCCAGCGCCACCGGCGTGAAATCCTTGGTCAGGTCGAAATTGACGTTCTTGTACAGCGTCTGGTTGATGGCGCTGGTCACGGCCACGAACAGCAGCGTGTAGCCGTCGGGGTCTGCGCGCTTTACCTGGTCGGTAGCGATGTTGCTGCCGGCGCCGGGCTTGTTCTCGACCACGAAGGACTGGCCGAGGCTTTCGGTCAGTTCCTTGGCCATGATGCGGGCGATCACGTCAGTAGTGCCGCCGGCGGAAAAACCGACCACGATGCGGACGGGCTTGTCAGGGTAGGCGGCATGGGCCGAGCCCATTGCGAATGCGCTTGCGGCGGTAGCCAGAAGGGTGGCGGCGATACGCCGCAGTCCAGGCTTTTGACCTGTAGTCATAGAGTCTCCGTGCAGGTACTGTCCATCAAGTGGACGATTTGAATTGTTCGATGCAGCATTCTGAGCTATACACATGCACTGCATCAAGGTAGAGTCCACAGCACGGACAGTGGTTTTCCCTTGAATATTCCGTAATAACCCGAGTTTTCAGAGATTTTCATGCAAGATAGCGACGCCGCGGCCGCGGGTCCACGCACATTGCGGCGCGGGCTGGCCGTCCTGGCCGCCCTGCGCGACCAGGGTCCCGATGGCCTGAGCGTGACCGATATCGCCCGCCTCACGGGCATACAGCGCCCCACCATCTACCGTCTGCTGGCCGCCTTGCTGGACGCCGGACTGGTGCTGGCCGTGACCGGCACCAAGAAATACCGCGCCCAGCTGGCGGTGGACCCGGACACGCGCTCGCGCGATCCGCGCGTGCGCCAGTTGCTGCCCGTGCTGCGGCGCCTGGCCGACCGCACTGGCGACGCGGTCTTCCTGGTCGTGCGCGAAGATGACGATTCCATCAGCCTGCATCGCGAGATCGGCAGCTATCCGGTGCAGATCCTGGCCACCTACGCCGGCAAGCGCCAGCCGCTGGGCGTGGGGTCGGGCGGCATGGCCCTGCTGGCCGCCCTGCCCGACGACGTTGCGCGCGGCATCGTCGAGCGCAACTCGGGCCGGCTGGACGAATATGGCGGCATGACACCGCAAGAGATGTACCGCCTGATCGAAAACACCCGCGCCCGCGGCTATTCCGTGGTGGGCAACCACGCGGTGCGCGGCGCGCTGGGCGTAGGCTGCGCGCTGCTGGATGCCCAGGGCGCGCCGATCCTGGCGGTCAGCGTCACGGCCATCATCGACCGCATGCCTGCGCAACGCCAGCGCGAAATCGCCGGCTGGATCAAGAACGAACTCGCGCGCCTGTCGATGCAGGCCTGAGGTCTGCTGCCGCCAGCAAAAAAATGGGCGCCCATCGGGCGCCCATTGTCATTCCAGTGCAGACCGGCCTGCTTCAGGCCGCGGCGCCCGGCTTGGCGTTCTGGATCTCGCGCATGGGGATCGGCGGCTGGAAGCCCGCATCTTCCAGCGACTTGCGGATGTCCTGGTACAGGCCCCAGCGCAGGTCCCAGTACTTGGCAGACTCGGTCCATACCCGCACGTTCACGACGACGCCGTTTTCCTTGTAGTCGACCACCTTCACCAGCGGTTCAGGATCCTTCAGCGTTTCCGGACGCGCATCGACGATCGCGCGCAGCTTGGCCACCACGACTTCCAGGTTGTCGCCATAGCGCACCGGCACCGGGATATCCAGGCGACGCGTCTTGTTGCGGCTGTAGTTGGTGATGGTGGCGTTCCACACCGTGCTGTTGGGCAGGGTCAGATGAATGCCGTCGACCTGGATCAGGCGCGTCAGGAAGAGACCGACCTCTTCCACCGTGCCGTCCACGCCGGTGCTCAGCGCCACGTATTCGCCCGCGCGTATCGGGCGCAGGATCAGCAGCATGATGCCGGCGGCGATATTCTGCAGCGTGCCTTGCAAGGCCAGACCCACGGCCAGGCCGGCGGCGCCCAGCACCGCGATCAGGCTGGCCGTCTGCACCCCGAAACGCGCCAGCACCGCAATCACGGTGAAGATGCGCACCGTCCAGACCACCGTGCTGTAGAACATGGGCACGATGGTGGGATCGATCTTCTTGGAACGCGTCGCGGCGCGGCGCACCCAGCTGCCCAGCAGGGACGACACCCACCAGCCGATGATGAGGATCAGCAGCGCAACCGCCAGATTGAGGCCCAGGTCGACCAGCTTGGGAGCCCAGGCGTTAAATTCTTTCAAGGCTTCTTCCATGGATACTCCTGCGGAAAAGTTGAGGCCGCGCAGCGTCCCGGCAACGGGCGCCTGGCGGCCTGAAAAAAGCAGCCGAAAACTTTATCAGATGGCGCTTGCGATAAGGGCCGCATCGCGGCCCCGTTGTGTCAAGCTTTGTAAGCAAACGGGATCAGACCCGCGCCGGGATCTTGCGGAAATGATTGTCCCAGGACACCTCGCGCGACGGCGCCAGCACGGGCTGCTCCTTGCCGGACGCGTCGATGCGCAGCATCGCTCCCAGGCCGCTGCTCAGCAGGAAGCCGTCTCCGGCGGCCGGCGCCACGCCGCAGCCGTCGGCCAGTTCGGTCGTGCCCAGGCAACGGCCGCTGGCCGCGTCCCAGTAGATCACCTGTCCGCCTACCGGGCTGGACGTGGCGACCACGCCGCCCGCGGTATCCACGGCCACCGAGCCGACGTAGTTGCGCATCTGGCGCAAGGCTGGCGCCGGCCCTTCGAACAGTTCCAGCTGCGCGCCGCGCCTGTGCCGACCCACCAGCGCCGGCCGGTCCGCGGCCGGACCCATGTACTGGCAGCCGAACCAGACGCAGCCGTCGGCAGTCAGCGCGAGGTGGCGGATGGACAGGCGATGCAAAGCGGGCTCCAGCTCCACTCTCTCCAGCAGCTCGCCGCTGGCCGCGTCGATATAGGCCAGCGAGGGCCGCATCGTGTCCAGGTTGAGTTCCAGCTTGCCGTAGTCGGGATGCGTGAGGATGCCGCCATTGGCGACGCATAGCGTCTTGCCGTCGGGCATCAGCACGACCTCGTGCGGACCGATGCCGCCGCTGTCGAATTCGCCGATGCGGCGGTACGCGCCGCCGGGCGAGGCGTCGTACAGCCCCAGCACGCCCCGGCCCGCTACAAAATCGTTCTCGGTGGCGGCCAGCAGCCGGCCGCCGTCCACGTAGGCGCCATGGCCGAAGAAGTGGCGCTCTTCGTGCATGGGCAAGGCCTGGGGCTCGCCCCCGCGCAGCGAAAACGCCAGCGCGAAGAAGCCCGGCTGGCGGCCGAAGACGACCGCGCGTTCCCCCGCGGCATCGATGGCGAAGCTGTGGCCGCGCGCGGGCATCGGCACCACCAGCCGATCGTGTCCCGCTTCATCCAGCAGCGCGGTTTCGTCGCGCCCGCCGCGCTTGCGCGCGCTCAGGTACAGGACGTCGCCGTCCTTGGGCGCAGCCGCCAACGCAGCCGCCGGGGCCAGGCCCAGCGCGGCCGCGAGCGACAGGAAGCGGCGCCGGTCAATCACCATCGAGTGCATTGAAGCCGATCGTGACGCCCAGGGCCGGCGCCAGATTCTCGTCAACGATGGCCTTGGCGTTCTTGAGGGTCAACGCCGCCAAAGTCAGTTGTTGGCGCCCTTCTTCCTGCGCCAGCGCCTGCTCCAGCGGCTGCGGCACGTCCAGCAGCACGCGCGCCGCGCTCGCCAGTTCACCGCGCACGGACTCGGCCATCCAGGCGTCGCCCTTGGGCAGCGCATAGGCCCCCGCCTGATAGAAAGCCTGCAGCCCGTCCAGATTGGCCGCCAGCAGGCGCGTGGACAACTGGCTGCGCCAGAATGCAGCGCGCTTGGGCCGCGCCGCTTCCGGCGTATCGCCCAGCACGGGCAGGATCTTCACGTCGCGCGCAAACTGCAGCCCGGTGGATAGGGACTTCATGGCCTCGGCCGCGATTTCCTGTTGATCGCGGTACAGGTCGTTGCCCGCCTTGGGTTGCGCAAACTGCCGGCCGAAATCGCCCTCGGCGCTCCAGGCCTGGGCTACATCGCGCGTGATCTGCCTGACGTTGGTGGCCACCGCCCGGGCGTAATCGCAGGCGTAGGCGTCGACCTGCCCGCCATCCTGCCGCAGCAAGGCCGGCTCGCCGTACAGCACGTATTCCAACGCGGGCAGGCCCTGCACGGCCACGCTGCGTCCCGCCAGGGCGCCGGGCACGAGCAAGGCGCCGTCCTGCGCGGCGATCAGCGCCTGCACCTGCTTCGGCATCACGCCGCGCGTATCGGGCCAGAAGGCCAGGCGTTCGTAGCGGTTGGCCTGCACCAGAGGGCCAAAGCGCAGGAACTCGACGCCCGACCAGGCCAGCGCCAGGTCCTCGAACGCCTGCTTGACGCGCGCCGCGCTGGCCGCGCCGGGCTGCGCGCACCATCCGCCCAAGGCGCCGTCCAGCGCCGAGGCCGCGTCCGCCATTTTCGCTACCGCCGGCCGCGCGTAATCGCGCGCCAGACGCTCGCCAAGATCCGCGGGCGGCGCGGCCTGCGCGGCCCAGGACGTGATGCCGCCCAGCGCCGCAGCCGCGGCCAGTTTCAATACACGCGGGGCTATTGCAGCCATCACAGCGACTCCAGGAAACGGATGAGATCGGCGCGTTCTTCCGGCGTCATTGCCACCACGCGGTCGCGCGCGGGCTTGGCCTCGCCGCCATGCCACAGCACGGCCTCCAGCAAGGTGCGCGCGCGTCCGTCATGCAGCCAGGTGGCATTGGGGTTCACGGTCTTGGTCAGGCCTATGCCCCACAGCGGCGGCGTGCGCCATTCGCGGCCGTTGGCCAGGCCGTCCGACACGCCGTCGGCCAGATCGTCGCCCATGTCGTGCACCAGCATGTCGGTGTAGGGCCAGATCAGCTGGAAGCGGTGCTCGGGCTGCTTGGCGTTGCGGCTGGTGACGTACTTGGGCACGTGGCAGGCGACGCAATTGGCTTCGTAAAACAGCTTCTTGCCGGCCAACACCCGCGCATCGTCGGCGTCTCGGCGCTGCGGCACGGCAAGGTTGGTGGAATAGATGGTGACGAAGTCCATCAGCTTTGCCGGCACTTCCTCGGGGCCGAAGCGCGGCTGCGCGCCGTGCGGCATGTCGAGGCACTGCTTCTGCGAGGGCGTGCAGTCGCCGGAATGCTGGGGAAACAAGGGCGTGGACAGCCCCATGTCGTTGGAAAACGCCGCGGCGCTCTGCTGCTCGACCGTGGGTTGGCCGGCCTTCAGGTTGAAGCGCCCCAGCACACGCGCGCCGGTGCGCACGTCGGTGACCCAGTTGGCCTTGCCGACGATGCCGTCGCGCTTGTCCGCGCCCACGTTGGCCAGGATGTCGGCTTGGTGGATGGATTCCAGCAGACCCAGGCCGATCATGGGTGGCGCGAGGCGCGGCGAGATCTGCGTGTCCGCGCGCATCGGGCCATAGCCGAGATTCTCGATGCGGTAGGCGGGCTTCATCAGCGTGACGGTTTCACCGCCGTTAAGCGCGACCGGGACCGGCTGGTACTCGATCTCCATGCGGCCTTCGGCGGGCAGGCCCGCGACCGCGAAGTTCTGCAGCTGCACGCCGTAAACGGGTTCGGGCAAGGCCGCGATCTCGCCCGGCGCGAGCTTGGGGTGACCGCGATCGGCGCCCTGCGGCACCGCCAGGCGCAGCAACAGCGCCACCGCGTCGGTACGTTCCAAAGGATCGAAGCCCGGCACCGTGCCGCGTCCGTCCTTGGTATGACAGGCCTGGCAGGAACGCGCATTGAACAGCGGCCCCAGGCCGTCCGAGGCTTGCGTGGAAGCCGGCGCCGAGACCCAGTCCTTGCGGAACAGGCCGTTGCCGACCTGGAATTCCTGGCGCCCCTCGAAGCTCATGTTGGCCGACGGCTGCGAAAAAATGTCGGCGTTGATGAGCTTGTTGGTGGTGGCGGCGCCCGCCTGCATGGTCTCGAAGGTCTCGACCTTCGAGAAATCGCGCGTGGGCGCGGTGATGGAGGTCACGCGCTTCAGGTCTTCGGGCGTGAGGTCGTCACGCCCGGTCGGAGCGGCGGCGGCGCCGGCATGGGCCGACGCCGCCAGTACGGCGGCTAAAACGAGTTTCACTTGAATACGGCGTCAGGTTTGTCCAGGCTGTCGGAACCTTCGATGGCGACCTTGCCCAGGTCCAGCAAGGCGATCACGCGCTCCAGGCTGCGGGTCTGGTCGACCAGGCGGTCGATGGTGGCCTGCACCACGGCATTGCCTTCCTTGTTGCCGTCCGAAATCATCTGGTCGTAGGTTTCGACCGTTTCGGCGCGCGTCTTCATCGCCTGCATGGCGGCCACGGTGGCGTCCAGCTTGGCGCGCACTTCGGCGTCCAGCTTGGGATCGCGGGCCTTCACCAGTTCCGACAGGCTGGCGCCCGAGACGGTCTTGCCGTCGATACGGGTGTAGCTGCCCAGGTAGACGTTGCGGATGCCGATCTGGTCGTAATAGTGCGAGTTGTGCGTGTTGTCCGAGAAGCAGTCATGCTCTTCTTCGGGATCATGCAGCATCAGGCCCAGCTTCATGCGTTCGCCGGCCAGCTCGCCGTAGGACAGGCTGCCCAGCCCGGTCAGCATGGCGATCAGGCCCGCCTTGGGATCTTCTTCGACGGCCTTGCGCGCGGCGCCGTCCTTCTTCCAGTTGCCGACCATCTCTTCCAGGTCCGTCACCAGCAGGTCGGTCACGGCCTTCAGGAACTGCACGCGGCGCTCGCAATGGCCGCCCGTGCACTGCTTGGGATCGAAATCGGTGTGCGGACGGTTGCCGGCGTGGCGTTCCTGCGGCGTGCCCTTGCGGTCGGCGGGCGCGGGGCCGGTGCCGTTCAGGTCCTGGCCCCACAGCAGGAATTCGATGGCGTGGTAGCCCGTGGCCACGTTGGCTTCGTTGCCGTCGGCTTCGTGCAGCACTTCAGACAGCAGCTGGGGCGTGATCTTGCTGACGTCGACGGTCTTGCCGCCCACCGAGATCTTGGAATTGGCGATGACGTTGACCGCGTAGTAGGCGTTCTCGTCGTTTTCCGTGCCATAGGACGCGTCGACGTAGTCGATTAGGCCTTCGTCCAGCGGCCAGGCGTTCACGCGGCCTTCCCAGTCGTCGACGATGGGGTTGCCGAAGCGGTAGGCCTCGGTCTGCTGGTAAGGCACGCGCGCCGCCAGCCAGGCCTCGCGCGCGGCCTTCAGCGTGTCGGCGCTGGGCTTGGCGATCAGGGCGTCGATGGCGGTGCGCAGGGCCCGGGCAGAAGTCAGCGAGTCTTCGTAGCCAGCCAGCGCCAGATCCGAATACGTGGCGACCACGGCCTTGGGCTCGGCCGCAGCCTGGGCCGTCCCCCCGAACACCGCAGCGGCCAAAACCGCTCCCAACAGCAACTTGCGCATCGACTTTCTCCCGTAACTCGAACGGCACCCGCCCCCACGGCGGTCCGCTCAACCTCGAATTTTGAGGATGAGAGTGTAAACAATTTTCGTTTGTCATTCAGAATAAAGTCAGATACCTGACATTTCTTTGAACCGCCAGCCCCGTTTTCCCGGAGGCGGCAAGGCCGCATGCGCACGCCGCTGCGACTACTATCCCCTACTCCCCTCCCGTCATGCGCCATGGAACTCCGCCAACTCCGCTACTTCGTCCGCGTCGCTGAACTGGGCAGCATCGGCCGCGCCGCGCGCGAGCTGGAAGTGGTCGCCTCGGCGCTCAGCCAGCAGATCAGCCGTCTGGAAAGCGAGCTGGCCACGCGGCTGCTGGTGCGCACGCCCACTGGCGTGGTGCCGACGCCGGCGGGCACGGCATTCCTGCGGCAGGCGCAACTGACCTTGCGGCACGCGGAAAACGCAGTGACGGCCGCGCGCGAGGCGCGGCTGGCCGGCATGGTCAGCGTCGGCTTCGCACCGACCACCGCATCGGTGCTGGCCAGGCCCTTCTACGCGGCCATGGCCGAACGCTATCCGAACGTGCGGCTGCATCTGGTCGAGGGCTTGTCGGGCAACCTGGGCGAACTGCTGACGGGGCGGCGCCTCGACCTGGCCGTGCTGTTCCAGAACGACAGCAGCCAGGGCCGCAGCGCCATCCCGGTGCTGGACGAACGGCTGTTCCTGCTGGCGCGCCGCGGCATGGTCGCCCTGCCCGACGGCGAGCCCATCACCATGGCGCAACTGGGCAGCCTGCCGCAAGCCGTGACCAGCAAGGCCCACGGTCTGCGGGCCTGGGTCGAGGCCGCCTTCGAACGGGCCGGCGTCGAACCCTGGATCGGCGTCGAGGTCGACGGCCTGACCACGCTGATGGATCTGGTGCAGGCCAACGCGCTGGCCACCATCCAGCCCGGCGCGGCGGTGGCCCGGGTGGAGTCCGGACTGCTGAGCATGCACCCCATCGACGATCCCTTCCTGTTCCGCCGCAACCTGGTGTATTGCATCAACGACGAGGAACTTTCGCCGGCGGCACTGGCCGCGCGGGTGGTGCTGCTGGACGTGATGCGCGCCCTGGTGCGCAACGGCGGCTGGCCGGGGGCAACCCTTCTCGATTCGTGATGCCCCCATGCCTGGGCCGGGGCTAGGCCCGCCCCCATCCCGCCGATAAATTGCCAGGCATGGATGCCGCGGCATGGTGCGGCGGCAATGGAGCTTCACGAATTCCGATGACCACTGACACTCACGCCGGGGGACGCCTGCGCATTGCCTCGATGCGTCCGCATTGCACCGAGGCGGAATGGAAGGCGCGCGTCGACCTGGCGGCCTGCTACCGCCTGGTCGAGATCTACGGCATGGCCGACATGATGGCCAACCACATCTCGGCGCGCGTGCCGGGCGAAGACAACGCCTTCCTGATCAACCCCTACGGCATGATGTACGAGGAGATCACGGCGTCCAGCCTGATCAAGGTGGACCTGGACGGCACCATCCTGGCCCGGCCCGACTTCGGCGAATTGGACTACGGCATCAACAAGGCCGGCTATGTCATCCACAGCGCGGTCCACGCCCATCGCCACGAAGTGGACTGCGTGATCCACACCCACAGCTGGGCCTCGATGGCCGTGTCCTCGCTGGAATGCGGGCTGCTGCCGCTGACCCAGACCGCCATGCGTTTCCTGAAGATCGGCTATCACGACTACCAGGGCGTTGTGCTGGGCGTCGAGGAACAGGCCTCGCTGCTGGCCGACCTGGGCCAGGGCGAAGCGCTCATCCTGCGCAACCACGGCGCCCTTACCGTGGGACGCAGCGTGGGCGAAGCCTTCAACTGGATGCACCGCCTGGAACTGGCCTGCCGTTCGCAGTTGGCGGCCATGGCGACGGGATCGCCGCTGCAGGCCGTGGCCGCGCCGGTTTTGCAGGAAACCTGGAACAACTACCAGCCCGGCACGCGCCGGCCCTATGGAGTGATGGAGTGGCCCGCCTTGCTGCGCAAGCTGGACCGGCAGGACCCGAGCTACCGCGACTGAGTTTTTCGGTTCAACAGGCGCCGGCCGGCGTGGCGGCACGGCGCCATCGAAAACACCACTACGCCCACGCGAGGAGACATCATGAACACTGCACGAGCCCTGCTCGCTTCCGCAGCGCTGGCTGGCGCCTGTACGCTGGCGCCGCCCGCGGCCGCGGACTATCCCGACCGGCCGGTGAAGGTCATCGTGGCGTTCTCGCCCGGCGGCACCACCGACACCCTCACCCGCAGCGTCACCAATACCCTGACCCAAAAGCTGGGCCAGCCTTTCGTGGTCGAGAACAAACCGGGCGCGGGCGGCAACATCGGCACGGAATACGTCGTGCGCGCGGCGGCCGACGGCCACACGCTCATCGTCAACTCCGTGGGGCCCATCGCCGTCAACCCCTCGCTGAACAAGCTGCCCTATAGCCCGCTGACCGATCTGGTGCCCATGGTGCAGATCGCCACGGTGCCCAACGTGCTGGTGGTGCCGCCGGCTTCGCCCGCCAAGGACATCCAGGGATTCCTGACGTACGTCAAGGCCGCGCGCCAGCTCAACTACAGCTCCACTGGAGTCGGCACGTCCTCCCACCTGTCCAGCTACATGCTGATGGACGAGCTGGGCGTCAACGCCACGCACGTGCCGTACAAGGGCGCGGACGCGGTCAACGACCTGCTGGCCGGGCGCATCGACTTCATGTTCGCCACCATCCCTTCCGTGATCGGGCACATCCGTTCCGGCAAGCTGCGCGCGCTGGCGGTCAGCACGTCGCAGCGTTCCGCCACCCTGCCCGAGCTGCCCACCATCGCCGAATCCGGCTACCCCGGGTTTGACGCGGGTTCCTGGTTCGGCTTCTTCGCGCCCAAGGGCACGCCGCAGCAGGTGGTGGACGTCGTCAACCGCGAGGTCAACGCGGCACTGCCGGGGCTCAATGAACAGATGCTGCGCGAAGGCGCCGAACCGGTAGGCGGCACGCCCGCGCAATTCGGCGCCTTCATCAAGCGCGAACATGACAAGTGGGCGCTGCTGGTGCGCAAGTTCGCCCCCGAAGCCCATTGAACCCGCCGCCATGACGCAAGGCTCCGACATCCGCATCCTGTGCTCGCCCGCCGAAGCCGCGCCGCTGCGCCTGGCGCTGGACCGCAGCCCGGCAGCGGGCCGCTATGCGCTGGTCCACCCCGTTGCGGGCCAGCCCATGATGGCCGAGACTGCGTTCGTCTCGCGCGACATCACGGGGCATTCGACCAAGTTCGAGATCCAGCCATCGACCGCGCTGTACTACGAAGCCATGCGGAACGCGCCGGCGCTGCGCTGGGTGCATGTGCACTCGGCCGGCGCCGACCGCGAGATCTACCAGCGCCTGCACGAGCGTGGCGTCGCGGTCACGACCTCGCAAGGCGCCAGCGACCCGGTGGTGGCACAGAGCGCCGTCGCCGGCGTGCTGGCGCTGGCGCGCCGCCTGCCGCTGCTGGCCGCCGATCAGCGCGACCGCGCCTGGCGGCCGCTGCTGGACGAGCGCACGCCCAGGGACCTGGCCGGCCAGCATGCCGTGGTGGTGGGATGGGGCGGGATAGGACAGCGTATTGGCGCGCTGCTGGCCGCGCTCGGCCTGAAGATATCGGTCGCGCGCCATAGCGGCGCGCCCGTGCCGCAGGCCCGTCACACCGTGGGTTACGGCGAACTGCCGTCCCTGCTGCCTGCGGCCGACTGGCTGGTATTGGCCTGCCCGCTCACGTCCGCCACGCGCAACCTGATCGGCCGCGCTGCGCTCGCCGCGCTGCCCGCGCATGCGATGGTGGTCAACGTGGCCCGCGGCCACGTGATCGATGAGCCCGAACTGATCGCGGCGCTGCGTGCCGGCCGCCTGGGCGGCGCCTTCCTGGACGTGTTCCAGCACGAGCCGCTACCGCCGGATTCCGCGCTGTGGGACCTGCCCAACGTCATCGTCACGCCGCACAGCGCCGGGTTCTCGGACGGCAATGCCGCGCGCGTGCGGGCCCTGTTCGTCGACAACCTCAACCGCTGGCTGGCCGGCGAGCCGCTGGCCAATCGCAGCATCGCCTGAATGGCCTGTCGCCGCCCGGCCGCGAGGCCGGACGGCGACAGGCATGCGCCGCGCCTCAGCGCTGCAACGGAGACTTGGCCGTTTCCCTGGCGGCCAGCACCGCCACCGCCGTCACGACCAGCGCCGCCGCCACGTACAGCGATATGGCGAAGGTCGAATTCCAGGACTTGAACAGGCTGGCGATGATCAGCGGCGCGAAGCCGCCGCCGACGATGCCGGCCAGCGTGTAGGCCAGCGAGGAACCCGCATAGCGCACGCGGCCCGGGAACTGCTCGGTGATGAAGGCGGCCTGCGGGCCGTACATCAGCGCGTGGATCAGCAGGCCCACCACGACGGCCGCGCAGATGGCGATGGGATGCGCGGTGTCCATCAGCACGAAGAAAACGAAGGCCCAGATCATGCCCAGCACCGCGCCCGCCAGGTACACCGGACGGCGGCCGATCTTGTCCGACAGATGCCCGCACAACGGCACCGCGATCGCATTCAGCGCGGCGCCCAGCATGGTTGCGGTGAGCGCCATGGGCCGCGACAGGTGCAGCACCGTGGTGACGTAGGTCAGCGTGAACACGACCACCAGCGCATAGAGCACGTCGGAGCCGATGCGCGAGCCGCCCGCGACCAGCAACTGCCGCCAGTACTGGCCCAGCACTTCCTTGATGGGCGTGGCGGCGGTTTCACGCTTCTGTTCCATTTCCAGGAACACGGGCGTCTCCTCCACGCCGCGGCGCAGCCACAGGCCGAACAGCACCAGCGCCACGCTGGAGACGAAGGGCACGCGCCAGCCCCAGGCCTGGAAGTCCTCGGGGCTCAGAAAGGCCGAGACCACGGCGATGAAGCCCGTGCCTATCAGCGTGCCGCAGGACGGACCGATCTGCGTGAACGAGGCGTTGCGCCCGCGCTGGTCGGGCTTGCCGTGCTCCATCGACAGCAGCACCGCGCCGGCCCATTCGCCGCCCAGGGCCACGCCCTGCACGAAGCGCAAGGCCACCAGCGCCACGGGCGCCCATACACCCCAGGACGCGTAGGTCGGCAACAGCCCCATCAGGCCGGTGGACACGCCCATGATGACCAGGGTGGCGACCAGGACGAACTTGCGCCCCAGCCGGTCGCCCAGATGGCCGAAGACGAAGCCGCCCAGCGGCCGCGACACATAGCCCACGGCATAGGTGGAGAAGGCCAGGATGGTGCCCGTCAGCGGGTCGAAGGACGGAAAGAAGATGGAATTGAAGACCAACGCCGCCATCAGGTTGTAGATGGTGAAGTCGTACCACTCCAGCGTGGTGCCGACCGAGCTGGCCAGGGCCAGCCTGCGCATCTTGTTGGGCGCGGCCGCGGTCTTCACCGTCGCGGCGCCATATAGCGTTTCTTCAGCCATGGGATTCCCCTTGAATTGGATGTTTGGTGACTGGCCGCGATGGGCTCAGCGCAGGTCGGCTGCCGTCAGTTTCCAGCCCAGTTCCAGCAGCCAGGCCTGTGACGGATCGGTATCGAATGCGCTGCAAGCCCGATCGCGCAGGACGCGCGCGGCGGCCGCGGAACTCGCTTCCACCACGAACAACGGCGCCAGCACGCGGTTGTCGGCGGACTCGCGCGGCAGCGGCGTGCTGAGCCCCGCGTCCGGCACCAGCAGATAGGACTGCACGAAGCCGTCCGCCTGCGCCAGTTCAGCGCCCAGCGCCTGCGCCCGGGCCACCAGCGCTTCGCTGTCATTCGTCGCCGGCAGAGGCAGGACCGCGATCTCGCTGCCGGAGCCAAAGCCCGTCACGGCCCGCACGGCGCACACGCGGCGCATCGGGTCGCGCATGCGGTCCAGGTTGGTCACCGACCATACGGTCTGGCGCTCGAACGCCTTGCGATAGTCCGCCGTGGTGAAGGCGGCCAGCGATTCGGTGCGGTACAGGCCCAGATACTTGCGGCCGCCTTCCCGCGACAGGTAGCGCGCGCCCGACAGGAAGCCGGGAATGCGCACGCGCTCTTCCACGTGCTCGCGGTCGTACCAGCGGTTGAAATCGGCTTCGTGGGCGGGGTCGGCGTCAGTGGCGACGAACAGCAGGCCGTGCGGCGGGAGGGAGGATTCGGTGTGCGTGCTCATGGGCGGAAGACAGGAAATTCCTTCGATTACGGAAGGCTCCATCTTCAGCCGGCCGGTTGCCCCGGGACAAACGAGTAATTCTTCTGCGCGGCAATAAAATTACTGAAAGACGCCCTAGGGATAACACTATTGCGCCGAACCCAATCGCGGCGCAGCGACCGAGGACGTGAACTGGTCCGACGCGCGGCTGGCAAGTTCGGCCACCAGCCGGATCGCGTCCGAGCCGGCGCTTTCCAGATAGCTCACCACCAGCAGCTGGGGCGGCACCGGAATGTCGCAGCGGATGATCTGTACCTCGCCGCGCGCCACGTATTCGTAGATGGGCGGCAGCGGCACCAGCGCCCGGCCGAAGCCGCTGCGCACCAGCCGCGCCAGCGCGGAGATCGAGCTGACGCAGTGCACCTTGCCTTGCGGCATGCCGACTTCGCGGTACAGCGCCTTGAGCGCTTCGTGAGGCTGCGATCCCGGACTCATGGTCAGCACCGGTTCGCTCAGCAGTTGCTGCGCGCTCAGCGCCTCCTCGTCGCCGGCCGGCCCGACCCAGCCCATCTCCATGGGCAGGCAGGCGTTGCTGATGATGCCGCTGTCGTTCAGCAGGTCCGTCTGCAGCGCGATGTCCAGCGCGCCTTCGCGCAGGCCGCGGTGCAGCGCGCGCGTGGTCTCGGAGGTGAGCTGGACCTCGATGCCCGGGTAGGTGGAGCGCAGATTGGTCAGGAAGCCGATCAGCCAGGTGTGCACCACGGTTTCGATGGCGCCGATACGCACCAGGCCGAAGACCTCGTCGCCGCCCTTGCCCAGCGACAGGATCTGCTGGCGGATCTCCAGCAGCCGTTCGCCATAGTCCAGCAGCCGGGTGCCGGTGGCCGTCAGCCTGAGCTCCTTGGCGTCGCGCTCGAACAGGCGCGCGCCTATGTCCTCTTCCAGCGAGGCGATGCGATTGGCCACGGCGGCCTGGGTGATGTGCAGGCGGTCGCTCGCCGCCCGGAAACTGCCCAGGCGCGCCGACCACAGAAAGGCTTCGACAAAACGCGTATTCATCTCGGTATGACGCGGCCAGGCGTCGCGCAAGGGTTCACAAGCCCGGAGCGGCACGCTCCGATCCGCCCACATGCTACCGCCATCGCGCGCAGCGCGACACGGGGGCCGGTTACGTCCCCTTCATTGGTGCGCCGTGCACCAATGTGGTTCAGGCGAGGCACCAGCGCGAAGCCGGCCCGCCAGGCGCACTGGGCGCATGCCGCCCCGGAAGAAGTTGGCACGGCTCTTGCTTGATGCCTGGTATGCCAGCTTGTCTACAAGCGCCACTTTCCTTGCACACCAGGAGTTCCTCCATGATCTACCGCAACGCGCCCCATGCCTTCAACGCCACCCGCCGCCGGCTGATCCAGGGCGCCGCGCTGGGCGCCGCGACGCTGGCCGCGCCGGCGCTGGTTCGGGCGCAAGCGGGACCCGTGATCCGCATCGGCTTCTGGCCCGTGGCGGCCGGCCTGCCGTTCTACGCGGCGCTGGAAAAAGGCTATTTCAAGGAGGCCGGGCTGAACGTCGAGCCGCTGAAATTCGCGGGCGCGCAGCAGGTCATGGAAGCCATGCTGGCCGGCCGCGCGGACGGCAGCGCCAACGGCACCGGCTCGGCCAATCTGGCCATCGGCGAGATCGCTTCGCCCGGCCTGTTCAAAATTTTTGCGTCCAATCCCAGCAACGCCAAGCACGTGCTGGACGAGTTCATCGTCGCGAAAAACAGTCCCATCAAATCCATCGCAGACCTCAAGGGGAAAAAGGTCGGATCTGGACCCGGCATCCAGAACGCCACGCTGGCCAAAGCAGTGCTGGAGCGCGCCGGCGCAACCGGGGCGACCGTGGTCGAGCTGGCGATAAGCCAGCACGTCGCCGCGGTCGCCGCCGGCCAGTTGGACGCCTGCTACACGCTGGAGCCCACGGGCACGGTAGGCAGGCTGAATGGCACCACCCGCGTGCTGGAGTCCGGCGTCATCTCCAAGTACGTGCTGGGCGATCCGATGGCGCCGTGGTTCGGCGGGTCGGCATCGCTGACCACCGCCTTCCTGAAGAAGCATCCCGAGGAAAGCAGGAAATTCATCGCCGCCTATGCGCGCGGCATCGAACTGATCCGCAGCAAGCCGGAAGAGGCGCGTCCCTACCTGAAGGGCTACACCGCCATCGAAGGTCCGATGACCGAGGAAGTGCCGCTGGCCGCCTACACCCTCTACAACGAGTTCACGCCCGGCGATATCCAGCACTTCCAGAAGTTCTTCGACCTGTTCGCCGACAAGGGCGTCTTCGCCCAGAAGGTCGACGTCTCGACCATGCTCTACAAGGGCTGAGCCATGACCGCAACCACTGCAACAACCACGGCCGGCCCGGCCGCGACAGCGCGGCCCCCACGCAAATTCGACACAAGCCGCCTGCTGCCGCTGATCGGCCCGCTGGCGCTCTTCGTGGTGTGGGACCTGGTGGTGCGCCTGCAACTGGTCAGCCCCGTGCTGCTGCCCACGCCCAGCGCGGCGCTTGCGGCGCTGGTCAAGGGCATGGCGGGCGGCCCGCTGCTGGCGGACTTCCTGGCGTCGCTGAACCGCACACTGCAGGCCTTCCTCATCGCGGGCGTGATCGGCGTGCCGCTGGGCGTGCTGCTGGGCAGCAACGAAAAGGCGTATCGCAGCGTGGAGTTTCTGATCGACTTCTTCCGCTCCACGCCCTCTTCCGCGCTGATCCCGCTGTTCCTGATGATCTTCGGCGTTACCGACATGAACAAGATCGCCATTGCTGCCTTCGCGGCGGTGCTGGTGATCCTGTTCAACAGCGCCTATGGCGTCATCAACGCCCGCAAGCAGCGGGTCATGGCGGCGCGCGTGATGGGCGCGTCGCGCTGGCGCATCTTCAAGGACGTGCTGATCTGGGAAAGCCTGCAGCCCACCTTCGTAGGCCTGCGCAGCGGCGTGTCGATGGCGCTGGTCATCGTGATCGTGGCCGAGATGTTCATCGGTTCGGACAGCGGCCTGGGCAATCGCATCATCAACGCGCAGCAGGTGCTGAACGTGCGCGACATGTACGCGGCCATTCTTGCCGCCGGCGCGCTCGGCTATGTGTTGAACATACTTTTTCTCGTGCTGGAAAAGCGCGTGGTCCACTGGAGCGGCCGCTGATGTCCACCGTCCTCAATCCCATCATCGCCCCCAGCCCCGCCGCCGCCCCGTTCGAGCCCGGTCCGCTGGGCACCCACATCACCATACGCGGGCTGACCAAGTACTTCGCCGGCTGGCCGTTGTACCAGGACTTCAACCTGGACATTCCCAAGGGCAAGATCGTCTCGGTCTTCGGCCCCAACGGCTGCGGCAAGTCCACGCTGATCAACATGATTGCGGGCCTGATTCCCATCGACTCGGGCGAGATCCTGTTCGACGGCAAGTCGCTGGCGCAGACCAAGATCGGCTACGTCTTCCAGAACTACCGCGAAGCCATGTTCCCGTGGCTGCGCACCATCGACAACATCGCCTATCCGCTGCGCCTGGAAGGCCGCAGCAAGGCCGAGGTGGATGCGCGAGTCGCAGAGCTGGTGGCCTCGTTCGACGTCAAGTTCGACCTGAACCGCTACCCCTACGAACTGTCCGGCGGCCAGCAGCAGACCGCATCGATCATGCGCGCGCTGGCGCCTGGCCCCGAGGTGCTGTTCCTGGACGAACCCTTCTCCGCCCTGGACTTCGAGATGACGCTGTTCATCCGCGAAAAGCTGCAGGAGGTCTTCATGCAGACCGGCACCACCATGCTGCTGGTGTCGCACGACCTGGAGGAAGCCGTGTACCTGGCCGACCAGGTGCTGCTGCTGACCAAGCGGCCCACCCGGGTCGCCGAGATCCTGGATTACCGCGACGCGCGTCCGCGCACGGTGGCGACGCTATCGGAGCCCAGCTTCATCGAAATGAAGAAACTCAGCCTGGAAATCTTCCAGCGCGAAGTGCGCAAGTAAATCACCCGTACCGGAGAGTCCGCCATGACCCAGGAAACCATCGACCAATACGTACGCAGCGCCCTGGCGCTGGCCGGCTATGCCTTGCGCGAGCAGACGGTGGCCGACGTCGCGCAGCAATTCGCGCGCATCCAGGACATCGCGGCCGGCTTCGTCGACGAGCCGCTGGCTGTGGAGCTGGAATCGGCCGCGGTGTTCCGTCCGTGAGCGGCCCCGCGCAGGATATCGCGCGCCAGGTCCGCGCCGGCGAACGCAGCGCCATGGCCGTGCTGGACGCCACGCTGGCGCGCGTGCGCGAACGCGACGCGCGCTACAACTGCTTTACCGCCGTCACCGAAAGCCGGGCGCGGCAGGAAGCGGCGGCCATCGACGCGCGCCGCGCCCGCGGCGAGCCGCTGCCGCCGCTGGCGGGCGTGCCGTATGCGGTCAAGAACCTGTTCGACATCGCCGACGAAGTCACCCTGGCCGGCGCGCGGGTCAACGCCTCCAACCCGCCCGCGCGGCGCGACGCCAGGCTGGTCGAGCGCATGCGCGAGGCCGGCGCGGTGCTGGTCGGCGCACTGAACATGGACGAACACGCCTACGGCTTCACCACGGAAAACAGCCACTACGGCGCCTGCCGCAACCCGCACGACACCACCCGCATCGCGGGCGGCTCCTCCGGCGGCAGCGCCGCCGCGGTCGCGGGCGGCCTGGTGCCGCTGACGCTGGGCTCGGACACCAACGGTTCGATCCGCGTGCCGGCATCGCTGTGCGGCGTGTTCGGCCTGAAACCTACCTTCGGCCGCTTGTCGCGCGCCGGCTCATTTCCGTTCGTCGGCAGCCTCGACCACCTGGGACCGTTCGCGGCCAGCGCCAGCGACCTTGCCGCCGCCTACGACGCGCTGCAGGGCGCGGACGCCGAGGACGTGGCCTGCGCCGGGCGTCCCGCCGAAGCCGCGTTGCCGGCGCTGAACGCGGGCATGCGCGGACTGCGGGTGGCGGTGCTGGGCGGCTACTTTTCGGAATGGGCCGGACCGCAGGCCCGCCGCGCTGTCGAGATCGCGGCGCGTGCGCTGGACGCCACGGCCGTGGTCGAACTGACGGGAGCCGCCCAAGCTCGCGCCGCGGCCTTCGTCATCACGGCGGCGGAAGGCGGCGCCCTGCATCGCCGCAGACTCGTCACGCACTACGACTACTACGAACCGCTGTCGCGCGACCGGCTGGTCGCAGGCAGCCTCGTGCCCGCGGCGTGGGCGCAGCAGGCGCAGCGCATCCGCCACCGCGTCTATCGCGAAGCGCTGACGCTGTTCGAACACTACGACGTGCTGATCGCCCCTGCCACGCCAGTGCCGGCCACGCCCATCGGTTCGGACTGGCTGACGTTGGCCGGCCAGCGGCTGCCGGCGCGCGCCAGCATGGGGCTCTTGACGCAGCCGGTGTCATGCATCGGCCTGCCCGTCTGCGCCGCGCCGGTCTGGCCCGAAACCGGACAGGACGATCACCTGCCGTTGGGCGTGCAGTTGATCGGCGCGCCATGGCGCGAAGCCGATTGCCTGCGCGCCGCACACGCGCTGCAGCAGGCCGGCATTGCCCGCCTGCGCCCCCTTTGAACCACCGCTCCGAGGCCACCACATGGAAACCGCCTTCGCCGTCATCGACATACCGCGCACGCTCGCCGACACCGCCTACGGCACGCTGAAGCGCGACATCCTGGACTTCCGGCTGGCGCCGGGCGACCGCTTCACCGAAACCGAGATCGCCGACCGCCTGCAGGTCAGCCGCACGCCCGTGCGCGAGGCCCTGTTCCGCCTGGAGCGGGAAGGCTATCTGGAGGTGCGGCAACGCAATGGCTGGCTGGTCAAGCCGCTGGACTTCAACACGCTGGACCACTTCTACGAACTGCGCAGCGTGCTGGAAGCAGCCGCGGTGCAATCGCTGTGCGCATCGGCCAGCGCCGCCGAGCGGCAGCGCGCGCTGCGCCCGCTGGCCGATATCTGGCTGGTGGACCCAAGCGAACGTTCGGGCGACTGCGAGCGGCTGGCGAATCTGGACGAGCGCTTTCACATCGATCTGGTGACCGCCGCTGGCAATCCGGAGATCGCCCGCGTGCACCGCGCAGCCACCGAACGCATCCGCATCGTGCGGCGGCTGGACTTTACCCTGCCCGAGCGCATCGGCAAGACCTACGAAGAGCACGCGGCCATACTCGAAGCCGCGCTGGCCGGCGATGCGGCGCGCTCGGTGGCGCTGCTGCACGCGCATATCCAGGGCAGCCAGGCCGCGGTGCGCAAGATCACGCTGCACCGGCTGTATTCCTCCCGCGGCGCGCGCGCGGCCTGAACCGGCCGCGCCTGCCTGCTTCAGCCCGCCCGCAGCCAGCGATGCAGCATGCGCGCCACCAGGGGCATGCAGATGAACACCATCACCGGCGTGAGCGCTACGCTGGTGATCAGCACACGCCAGAAAACCGGCAAGAGGCTCAGCGGTTCGCTAGCCAACACGGAGAAAGCGAGCAGCACCGGAAAGTAGGCCAGCCAGATGCTGACGGCCTGCTTCCAGCGCGGCGGCGCGCTGGTCCTGGGCGCGAACCAGTCGTCCGTGCCGCTGACGCGGCGCTCGTGGCTGGCGCGCACCAGCGACGCGCCGCGTTCCAGCCACATGCGCCGCGGCAGGGAGTTTTCCCAGCGGGCGAGGCTGGCCGCGTCGGCAAAACGCAGGACGATCTGGTACTGGTCGCCGCCTTCCGCGGGTTGCAGCACGCCAGACCCGAGAAAGCCCGGGAAACCTGCCGCGAGGATTTCCCCCTGGCGCATCCAGGACAGGAAATCGCCATAGCGTTCGGGGGTGATATGCCGGGTGACCAACATGGTGACCGGGGCGGAAACGGCGGAACTGGACATGGCGGAACTCCTGGGACGGCGCGCAGCTTGTTATGCAGCATCTATGCAGTATTTACCCTAGCAAGCGGCATGCCAGGATCGGCACGCCGCGCTCCTCCCGACGAGGTCGAGAAACCGCCGCTCACGGGACGGAGCCGCCGCACCGCAGGACACACCATATTGGTGATTACCCCTACATTTCGCACCACAACGGTGCCAACTGGAGCAGCACGCATGGATATCAATCTGCCCGACGTCGTGGCGGAAGTCACCGCCGCCCTGGACCGCTACGAAACCGCCCTGGAGAACAACCAGGTGGAGGTTCTGGATGCGCTGTTCTGGAACAGCCCTCACACGCTGCGCTATGGCGCGGGCGAAAATCTCTACGGCTACGATGCCATCCGCGCCTTCCGCGCGGCGCGTTCACCGCAAGGCCTGGCCCGACGCGTGTTGCGCGCGGTCGTCACCACCTATGGCCAGGATTTCGCAACGGCCAATCTGGAATTCCAGCGCGACGGCAGCGACCGCATCGGCCGGCAAAGCCAAACCTGGATGCGCACGCCTGAAGGATGGCGCGTGGTCGCTGCCCATGTCAGCCTGATGAGCTGACGCGCCAACCCGCGCGCCGCCGACATCAGCGCGTCATGATCATGAATAAACATATCCGCGATCGTGATTGAGCGGGCTTGCGTACAGGTCTACACTGACAATCCCGTCCACCCCTTGGAGCCTGCGCCCCATGAGCACCTACAAGATTGCCGTTTTCGTCGGAAGCCTGCGCGCTGCCTCGTTCAACCTGCGGCTGGCCCGCGCGCTGGAAAAGCTGGTGCCCGCGGACTTCAAGTTCGAATACGTGAGCCTGGGCGACGTGCCGCTCTACAACCAGGACAACGAGAACAACCTGCCCGCCCCCGCCGCCAAGCTCAAGCAGCAGATCGCCGACGCCCAGGGCATCCTGTTCGTGTCGCCCGAGCACAACCGCTCCGTGCCCGCCGCCATCAAGAACGCCATCGACTGGGGTTCGCGTCCCTGGGGCCAGAACTCCTGGACCGGCAAGGCCGTCGGCATCGTCGGCACTTCGCCCAGCGCCGCCGGCACCGCGTTGATGCAGCAGCACCTGCGCAACATCCTGGCCGCCGAGGGCGCCAACGCCCTGACCACGCCGGAAGTCTTCCTGCAATACACCGAAGGCCTGGTCGACGACCAGTACAACATCACCAACGAAGGCACCCGCAAGTTCCTGCAAGGCTGGGTGGACCGCTACGTGGACTGGATCAAGAAGTTCAACCCCTGATCGCCGCCGCTGCCGGCGCGGGCTCCTCCCGGCCGGCAGAGATCGCCCGTCTACCTCCGGGCGATCCAGCCCCCCGATACGTCGGGGGGCTTTTTTTTGCGTACGACCTCCCATGAATCCCGCATCCTTCCTCGACCGGAGAATGCGGCGGCCATTGTGCGCAGCCAGCGCAGCTCGAGCGCCGGCCCGCCGCCGGGCCGCCCCAAGGCCGGCCTGCCCCCTCGGGGGCTGGCAAGCACGCGCAGCGTGCGCGGCGTGGGGGCATTCACTTATCCCCGCCAACTGTGGAGAAGGTTGAGGACAGCCTTGGGGCATAGTGAAATTCCCCTGTCCCGCCAAGCACTTGCGAGGGCCGGTCAAAAATTGCGCAATCATCCTTTTGGATGATTTTTGACGCACTTATCCACTGAAACCAGGATGACCGCGCGGACTTGCGCGGCGGCTGCGCCGAAATGTGGGATTTGTCCCCGCGTTCTGTGGAGAAGCATGAGGACAGTATGAGGGCAGGTCGAAAATTCCCTTGCATATCAATCGCCTGCAAGGGGTGGTCAAGAATGGCTCAAACGCCGTATCGAAGCGCCCAGGTTGTCCCCGTCAAATGTGGATAAGCCTGAGGACAGTATGAGGGCAGCATGCAAAAAGCCTTATGCACCAAGCACTTGAAGCAGCCGCTCAAGAAACGCTCAATGCCGGCGGGTTCACGATGCCACCGCGGATCGCGATGACGGCAGGCGCAAGGCAAGCAAGCTTGTCCCCACCGAATGTGGACAAGCCTCTGAACAGTCGGATAACAAGCGGGAAAAATCCTTATCCGACAATCACTTGGAAGGGGTGCTCAATAAAGAAGCAGCAAGCGGACTCACTCGTTCCCTTCCAGCCGCATGCCTATCTTCAAGCCGACCTGCCAGTACGCCACCTTGCCGTCCTTGATGTGGCCGCGCACTTCGGTCACTTCGAACCAATCGAGGTTGCGCAGCGTCTCGGAAGCGCGCGCGATGGCCTGGCTGATGGCGTCGTCGGTGGACTTGGTGGATGAACCCACCAGTTCGATTTGCTTGTAGACATGATTCGACATAGCTCGTCTCCGCTAAGGGGTGAGTCGTGCATCGTCGGTCTGGCGGCGGTGTTCCGGCGCTTACGACCGGCAATCCATTCGAACACACAGCATACGCCCACGGCGCTAGAGTGGTGTTACGAGTTCCGTCGCACCGGCCTCGGCGCGGCGGAGCGCGTTTTCGCAACGCAAGCAAGGAGGTGTCGTCATGCCTGAACGAAAAACCCTGGAACGAGCGGCGCGCGACAAACGGCAAGGAAAATCCGCATCCACGCAGGCCGGAGAATTCGTGCGCGAGGAAATCGAACACGTACGCGAAGGCAAGCATGGCGTGCGATCCACCAAGCAGGCCATCGCGATCGGACTGTCCAAGGCGCGCCGCGCCGGCGTGGCCCTGCCCGCGCCGAAGAAGGCCAGCGCGGCGACCAAGCGCCGCGCAAAGCAGGACAGCGACGCAGCCCATGATGGGCATGCCAAGTCCGCCACACGCGCCAAGGCCACCACCACCGCCCTGAAGAAGGAAAGCGCCAAGCCCGCTACACGCACCGCGTTGTCGCGGCAGGCCAGCGCATCGGCCTCCAAGCGCAGCGCCGCCGCCCGCTCGGCCGCGGCCAAGAAGGCTGCCGCCACCAAGGGCGCCGCAGGCCGTTCCGCAGCCGCGAAGAAAGCCGCCCGCACGCGCGCGGCAAACCAACGGGCCAGCCACGCGCATTGAAGCGCACAAAGGCCGGCTAGCCCGCCTCGAACGCCTTGAAGCGTTCGTGCAGGAACTCGCGCAGCCGCTTTACCGCCGGCGACAGCAGCATGCGGTGCACGCACAGCAGGTATAGCGGCGACGGTTCGCTGGTGTAGTCGGCCAGGACTTCGATGAGCCTGCCCGCCCGCAGGTCGGCCAGGACGTCAAAGCGCGACTTGTAGGCCAGGCCATGGCCAGCCAGGGCCCAACGGCGCACGAGTTCGCCGTCATCGCCGACGCGGTCGCCCTTGACCGGTATGGTGAGCGCGGCGCCTTCGTGCCGGAAGGCCCAGCGGTCGTGCAGGGTTTCGCCCAGCACGAAGGACAGGCAGTTGTGGCGGCGCAGGTCATCGGGCACCTGCGGCACGCCATGGCGCGCAAGGTATGCGGGCGAGGCGCACACCACGCGGCGGTTGTGCTCGGATAGCGGCAGGGCCACCAGTCCAGAGTCGTTCGGAGTGCCATAACGCACCGCAAGATCCACCGGCTGCCGGTACAGGTCGGCCAGGCGGTCGCTGATGCGCACCTGGAAGTTGACGCGTGGATGCCGTTCCTGGAACTCATCCAGCCATGGCAGCAACACGTGCCGGCCCAGGTCGGACGGGATCGACAAGGACAGCGTGCCGGAGATTTCCGTCTTGTTGCGCGCCACGGCGTTCCTGCCCGCGTCCAGCGCCGACAGCGCCGCGCGGGCATGCTCCAGATAGCGTGCGCCGTCGCTCGTCAGCCTGAGGCTGCGCGTCGTGCGCACGAAGAGACGCGCGTCCAGAACCTGCTCGAGTCGCTTGAGCGCGGCGCTGGCGACCGCTGGCGTCAGGTCCAGCTCGCGCGCGGCGGCGGAAAAGCTGCCTTGGTCCGCCGCCGCCATGAATATCCTCAGATCCTCGAACCGCACCATGCCGGCCTCATTTTCAAAAAATTATTGAAACTGACTGCGATGCTAGCCGCTTTTTCGCTGGTTTGGACTAGGTAATCATGGCTCCATTCCCCGACACGCAAGGAGTCCCCCATGAAAATCGAACTGAACGGCAAGAAGGCCCTGGTCACCGGATCGTCCGGCGGCATCGGCCTGGCCATAGCCGCGGGCCTGGCCGAGGCCGGCGCCGAAGTCGTGCTGCACGGCCGCAACGCCGACAAGCTGGCGCAGGCGGCCGCGTCGCTTGCCCAGCAGTTTCCCGCCGCGCGCGTGAGCACCGTGCAGGCCGATCTCGCCACCGCCGACGGCGCGGCCTCGATCTCGGCCGCCCATCCCGACGTCGACATCCTGATCAACAACGCCGGCTACTTCGCCCCCAAGTCCTTCACTGAAATCACGGACGACGACTGGCAGTACATGCTGGACATCAACGTCATGAGCGGCGTGCGCCTGTCGCGCTACTACCTGCCGCGCATGCTGGCCGCCGGCTGGGGCCGCATCGTGTTCATATCCAGCGAATCCGGGGTCCAGATCCCCGCGGAGATGATCCACTACGGCGTCAGCAAGACGGCCCTGCTGGGCGTGTCGCGCGGACTGGCCGAGCTGACCGCCGGCACCGGCGTCACCGTCAACGCGGTGCTGCCCGGCCCCACGCGCTCGGAAGGCGTGTCGGACTTCTTTGCCGAAATGGCCAAGGAACAAGGCGTCACGCAGGACCAGATGGAGCGCGACTTCATCGCCCAGCACCGTCCCACTTCGCTGCTGCGCCGCCTGGCCACCGTGGAAGAAGTGGCCAACATGGTCGTCTACGCGAGCTCGACGCAAGCCGCCGCCACCAACGGCGCGGCGCTGCGCGTGGACGGCGGCGTGGTGCGTTCCATCATCTGATCCCGGCAAGCAACCATGAAAGCCATCGCCTATTTCAAGAACCTGCCCGCCGATCACCCGGAGGCGCTGCAGGACATCGACATCGCCGACCCGGTGCCCGGCGACCACGACCTGCTGGTCGAGGTCCGCGCCATTTCGGTCAACCCGGTGGATGTGAAGATCCGCGCCAATCGCAAGCCCAAGGACGGCCAGCCCGAAGTCATAGGCTGGGACGCCGCCGGCGTGGTGCGCGCAGTGGGTGCAAAGACCAGCCTGTTCAAGCCGGGCGACCGCGTCTGGTATGCGGGCGCGCTGAACCGCCCCGGCGCCAACAGCGAGCTGCACGTGGTGGACGAGCGCATCGTCGGCCGCATGCCGGCCAGCCTGGACTACGCCCAGGCCGCGGCGCTGCCGCTGACCACCATCACCGCCTGGGAGCTGCTGTTCGACCGCCTGCGCGTGCTGGACAACGCCGCCCCCAGCCAAGGCAGCCTGCTGGTCATCGGCGCCGCGGGCGGCGTGGGATCCATTCTGGTGCAGTTGGCGCGCCAGTTGACCGGACTCACGGTGATCGGCACCGCCTCGCGCCCGCAAACCCAGGCCTGGGTGCGGGAACTGGGCGCGCATCACGTGATCGACCACAGCCAGCCGCTGGCCGCCGAACTCAAGCGCATCGGCTTCGGACACGTCAGCCACATCGCCGGCCTGACACAGACCGACCAGCATTTCGCGCAGATGGCCGAAGCGATTGCGCCGCAAGGCAAGATCGCCCTGATCGACGATCCCGCAGCCATCGACGTGCGCCTGCTCAAGTCCAAGTCGGCCTCGCTGCATTGGGAGTTCATGTTCGCGCGTCCGCTGCACGGCACGCCCGACATGATCGCGCAGCATGAACTGCTGAACCAGGCCGCCCGCCTGATCGACGAAGGCACGCTGCGCACCACCCTGGGCGCGCACTACGGCAAGATCAACGCCGAAAACCTGCGCCGGGCGCACGCCTTCATTGAAAGCGGCAAGGCGCAGGGCAAGATCGTGCTGGAAGGGTTCTAAGGCGCGTAGGCCATGCCTCGCCGCTCGCGGCGGCGGGGCGTCTCGCAATTGCAGGCAGAAAGCAGTACAAACTCGACTGCGCGCAAACACATGCGCGACACCATCGGGAGTCTCTTCTGCTCGACCACATTCTCAATCAGGCGCTTGAACCCGTGCTCTGGGGGATGGTGGCCTTCACCCTGCTGATGCTGCGGCTGGCTCCCTTGCAAGGATGGAAGGCCGCCATCGTCGCCGGCATCACGGCCGGACTGGTCTTCGACACCGTGCAGTTCCGCGTGGGTCCGCCGCGCCTATGGGACTTGCAGGTACTGGGTTCGGTGCTGGCCGCCCTGCTGGCGGCCGCCGTCTTGGAAGCGCTATTCCTTCTGGTGCGCCGCTCGCGAGCCGAGCGGGCCTGAGGCGTGGGGCCGGCATCCGGTCCGAACTGCGACACATGATGCGCCGGCAATGCGCCCGTTCTAGGCGCGCCCTTCCCGCTTGGCGCGGGCGTGGGGATCATTGATCTCGGCTTCCAGCTCGGCGATCAGCCATTCCAGCCAGCCGTTTTCGCTGCGCGCGTAGACCACCGCGGCGGGCGTCTTGCCCGTGCGCCAGCCAGGCTGGTGCGCATCCATCCACGCGCCCAGGCTTTTGTGCGGCGCCAGCAGGCCTGACAGCCACGACCACAGATAGTCGGGCACGTTGCGGCGGAATCCTTGCGCGCAGGCATAGAGGGTGGGCTCAAGCGGCAAGTTGCCGGCGCGCGCCAGCCTCGCCTGCACGCGGCGCAGCGTCTCGGCCGCGGCCTGCAATTGTTCGGTGCTGAGCTTTTTCATCGAAGGACTCCTGGACTTGGTTTGCCCGGATTATCGCCGCAGGCGGCGGCGCTTTCAAAGCGCCGCTTGCAGGCATCAGGAACGCGCCGTTCGGGGCGGCTCCAGGCCGAACAACGCGGTCGCGGCAAAGCGCGCGCCGGGCTCGAGCGCCCGCATGCCGGTACGGGCTTCGCCGGCCGCCGCAAGGTTAAACGCATCGGCTACGTTGGTGACCGGCTCGACGCACAGAAAATCCGAACCGCCCGCCGTGTAGACCACCAGATGCGCAAACGCCGGGTCGGCGTGCAGCGACAGCTGATGCCCATCGGGCCAATGCAGGGTGGCTCGCCCTTCCCACTGCGACAGATAGGTATCGCAGCCGCTGGCCGAACGCCGCAGTTCGCGCACATGAACGGCCTTGCTGCCGGTGGGCAGGCCGTCGGCGTCCGCCGCCCACTCGCGGCGCGCATGCAGCGTGACCCGCTCGGCCGTGAAATAGGGATGCAGGCCCAGGCCGCAAGGCATGGGCGTGTCGCCGAGATTGACGATGGCAAGCGCCACGCTCAGGCCGCGCGCGTCCAGCTGATAGCGCTGCACGCATTCGAAGGGCCAGGGCCAGCCCAGCACGCCGGCGGGCTGCTCCAGCACCAGGTCGACGCTGTCCGGACTGTGGCTGCGCACGCGCCACGGCTGATACAGTCCTGCGCCATGGATCGCATGGGGCCGGCCGGGTGCGGACTGCAATGCGTGCCTGGCGCCGTTGAAGGTGAACACGCCGTCGCGGATGCGGTTGGAGTAAGGCGCCAGCGGATAGGAGCCCGCCCGCGGCCAGCGTCCGGCGGGCCACTGCGTGTCGGTCAGGGGCACGATCCAGTCATGCGCGCCGGTGGACAACCGGGTCAGGCGGCCGCCGCCGCCCGGCGCGAATTCGGCCTGGTGCGGACCGCTGGTGATGGTGATGCGCTCGCTGGCGTCCAGCGTGGCCGGGACGGATAGAACCTGCATGGATAAGAGACTCCGGCGGCGGAAACAGGGCCGCGCGCTGCGATTGTGCCGTTTGCGGCCGGCCAGGAGCAAGCGCGGACAGGCCCCCTACCCCGCCACGCCCCCGACGCCGCACAACGCCAACAGACGCCCTAACGCCGGATTCTGGTTGGTCTCCAGCCAAGCAATGCCGTGCTGCAGCTTAGGGGCGTCCGCCGGCAACGGGCGGAACATCACGCCCTCCATGTTGAAGGATTCGATGTCGCGCGGAATGATGGCCACGCCGGTGCCAGCCGCGACCAGGCACAGCAGGGTTTGGGACGCCTCCGTTTCACGCAGCACGCGCGGCAGGAAACCCGCCTCCAGGCAGATCGCATCCATGGCGTCGCGCAAGTGGAAGCCCTTGCCCGAGGGATAGGCGATGAACGGTTCTTGCGCCAGATCCGCGACACGCAATTCGGCCTTGGCGGCCAATGGATGCGCGTCTGCCAGCGCAATGGAAAACTCGCTGAGCATGAACTCGTGCGACGCGATGTGCTTGCCCTCCAGGGGCAGAAAACACAGCGCCGCATCCAGCGTGCCGTCCAGCAGCTTCAGGCGCAACTCGCCCGTGGGCAGCGGCCCCTGGATGTCCAGCGCGATATCGCTGTAATGGCGCCGGCAATCGCGCACCAGCCCCGGCAGGCGCACATGGCTGGCGCGTCCGGTATAGCCCAGCCGCAGGCTGCCGGTCTCGCCCCGGCCAGCCTTGCGGCAAGCCTCCACGGCGCCGTCGAGCTGCCGGAACATGGGTTGGATGCTGTCCAGGAACACGCGGCCCGCCACCGTCAGCGTCACCTTGCGCGTGCTGCGGTCGAACAGCTTCACGCCCAGCTCGTCTTCGAGTTCGCGGATGCGCTGGCTCAAGGGCGGTTGGGCGATGTGCAGGCGCAAGGCGGCCCGCGTGAAGTTCAGCTCCGTGGCGAGGACCATGAAGCTCTGCAGATGGCGCAATTCCATGAGCGGTTCTGAGGGTGCCGGCTATTAATATTCTACGAATATAAATCATGCATCGATAATAAATTGGACGACTCAATCCCCACGCCCTAACCTGCCACGCATTCCATAACGACACAGCGTGGAGACAAGCATGGCTGATCTTTCGGGGCGGGTGGCCCTGGTAACCGGTTCGACCAGCGGCATCGGCCTGGCGGTAGCGCGGCGCCTGGCGCGCTCCGGCGCGACCCTGGTGCTCAACGGCCTGGCCGACGCTTCGGCGGCCGACGCGCTCTGCGCCGAATTCCGCGATACCTATGGCGTGCCGGTCCGTTTCCAACCCTGCGACCTGCGCAAGCCGGCCGAGATCGAGGCCATGATGGCCGAGTTGAACCAGGCCTACGGCGCGCTGGACATCCTGGTCAACAACGCCGGCATCCAGCACGTCAGCCAGATCGAAGCCTTTCCGGTCGACAAGTGGGACGACATGATCGCGGTCAACCTGTCCGCCAGCTTCCACACCATACGCACCGCACTGCCTGCCATGCGCGCACGCAACTGGGGCCGCATCGTCAACATGGCATCCATCAGCGGCTTGCGCGGCCGCGCCGGCAAGACCGGCTACAACGCCACCAAGCACGGCTTGATCGGCCTCACCAAATCGGTGGCGCTGGAAACCGCGCAGACCGCCATCACCTGCAACGCCATCTGCCCCGGCTGGGTACACACGCCGCTGGTGCAGAAGCAGATCGACGCACTGGCCGAACGTGACGGCCTGGACAATGCCGCAGCCACCAACAAACTGTTGGGCCTGCGCCAGCCCTCGGGCAAGTTCGTCACCCTGGAGCAAATCGCCGGGCTGTGCGAGTTCTTCTGTTCGCCCGACGCCGACGAAGTCCGCGGCGTGGCCTGGGCCATGGACGGCGGCACGACCGCGGCCTGAAGCGGCGACGAGGACCTCACGAACATGCGCGCAGGCCGGGCAGCGGCGCGCAGCCATACCGACAATGCCCGCGAGGAGTACACGATGCTGGACCACACCCACGCGCCCACCGCCCAGAGCTGGGTCGACGGCGCCGACGGCCATCCGGATTTCCCGGTGCAGAACCTGCCGATGGGCGTGTTCCGCCACGATGGCGGCGCACCACGAATCGGCGTCGCCATCGGCGAACAGGTGCTGGATGTCCAGGCCGCCGTGGAACTGGGCCTGCTGGACGGACTGGACCCGGTCGCACGCCAAGCGCTGTCGGCGCGCAGGCTCAACGACTGGATGGCTTTGCCCGGCCCCACCCGCAAGGCTGTGCGGCACGCGCTGTTCGCCCTGCTGGACGCCGCACACCCTGGCCGCGCGCGGCATGAGGCCCATGCCGCGCGCCTGCTGCACCCGCAAGCGCAGTGCGAACTGCTGCTGCCCGCGGACGTGGGCGACTACACCGATTTCTATGCGGGCATCCATCACGCAAGCCACGTGGGCAAGCTGTTCCGCCCCAACAACCCGCTGATGCCGAACTACAAGCACGTGCCCATTGCCTACCATGGCCGCGCGTCCTCCATCTGCGCGTCCGACACGCCCGTGCGGCGGCCCCGCGGCCAGGTCAGGATCGCGGCCGGCGTCGATACGCCGGCCTTCCGGCCCTCGGCGCAATTGGACTTCGAACTGGAACTGGCCATCTGGATCGGCCCCGGCAATGCCCTCGGGGAGCCGGTGCCGCTGGAGCTCGCCGCCGGCCACATCGCCGGCTACGGCCTGCTGAACGACTGGTCCGCGCGCGACATCCAGGCCTGGGAATACCAACCGCTGGGGCCCTTCCAGGGCAAGAACTTCGCGTCCACGGTTTCGCCCTGGATCGTGACCAGCGAGGCGCTGGCCCCGTTCCGCCGCGCCGCGATGGCGCGCGGCGACGCCGATCCCGAACTGCTGCCCTACCTGCGCGACGCCAGGGATGCCGCCAGCGGCGGACTGGAGATCGCGTTGCAGGCGTGGCTATCCACGCCGCTCATGCGCGAACGCGCGCAGGCGCCGCGCCAGCTGTCGGCATCCGACGCGCGCCACCTGTACTGGACGCCCGCGCAGATGGTGGCGCAGCACACGCTGGGCGGCTGCAACCTGCGCCCCGGCGACCTGCTGGGCTCGGGCACCATCTCCACGCCCGACGACAGCGGCCACGGCAGCCTGCTCGAACTGACGCACGGCGGCACGCAACCCATTACCCTGCCCTCGGGCGAAACCCGGCTGTTCCTGGAGGCCGGAGACGAAGTCACCCTGACGGCCCATTGCAGCCGCGAGGGTTTCCAGCGCATCGGCTTCGGCGCAAGCCGCGCGCGCATCATCGATTGACGTTCAATACCAGGCATCCCGCTAGACCTGGAGACGGCCGGCAAGCCGGCGGCACACAAAGGAGGAATGACATGAAGAAGATCCTGGCAGCAAGCATGATGGTCCTGGCAAGTGCAGGCAGCGCCCCCGCGCTGGCGCAGGACTTTCCCAATCATCCGATCCGCCTGATCATCCCGTACTCCGCCGGCGGCGTCACCGACGTGGTCGGCCGCGCCCTGGCCGAGCAGTCCGGCAAGCGCCTCGGCCAGACCGTGGTGGTCGAGAACAAGACTGGCGCCAACGGCACGCTGGGCGCGACCCAGATGCTCAACACCGCGCCCGACGGCTATACCGTCACCATGGTGCCCATCGGCATCTTCCGCATGCCGCACATCACCGGCACGCGCTACGACCCGGTCAAGGACCTGACCTACATCTCGATGATCGCCGGCTACAACTACTACGTCGCCGTCGCCTCGGACTCGCCCTGGAAGACGCTGGACGACCTGGTCGCCTACGCCAAGTCCAAGCCCGACACGATTTCCTACGGCACGCCGGGCGCCTACAGCAGCCAGCACATCGCCATGGTGCAGCTGGGCGAAGCCGCCCAGGCCAAATGGACCCACGTGCCCTACAAGGGCGACGCCGACGCGCTGACCGCCATGCTGGGCGGCCACATCCAGGTGCTGGTCGGCGCCAGCACCATCCTGCCCTACGTCGCCTCGGGCAAGGTCCGCATCCTCGCGTCGCTGGGCGACAAGCGTTCCCCCGACCTGCCGGACGTCCCCACCCTGAAGGAAGCCGGCTATCCCGTGGTGCACACCTCGCCCTTCGGCATCGCCGGTCCCAAGGGCATGGACCCGGCCGTGATCGCCAAGCTCGACGGCGCCTTCCGCGACACGCTCAACGACGAAGCCTTCCTGGCCCTGCTGCGCCAGTCCGGCGTATCGCCGCAGTACATGGATACGGCGAGCTACACCAAGGCCGCCCACGCCAGCGCGGAAACCGAGCGTGAGGTGATCAAGAAGTTGGGGAATATCATGAACAAGTGAGGTCCGGACAAAACCAGCATCCGTCCCTCCCCGCAGCGGTTCACGCGCCTGACGGGCATGAATTCCGCGCCGCAAGCCACCCACGCCCACGCGGGATGATGCAGCAATACCTTCGCCTCAAGGCAGAGGCGGATCCCTTATTGCTGTTCTCCCGCTTTGGCGGGACTTCTATGGACTGGTTCTACGACGACACGGAGCGCGGCGCGCATCTGCTGGCGCATATCAGGATCCACACGCTGACGAGCTTAAACATCGAAGACATGCCCGCCGGTATCTGCGCCGCAGGCGCCCTGCCACGCTACGGCGCCCGTCCCCAGTCGCTAACCCGATGTGCCTTCCCTGCGCAGGAGGCGCCGCGAGAACAAAACTGCCGCCCGCTAGGTTGTCTGCGTATCCAGATAGTAGAGCGAAGAAATCGTATTGTTGTCGCCGGCGACTACAGGTACCCCGTTAACGGACGAATCGGCAAACACAAACCCGCGAAAGGTTCCCACTTGGTCAATCACCTGCAGCCCGGAATATGTATGCCCGACGTCGTCTGCTATGTGCCCGTTATTGTTGTAGTCGTGGCTGATTTGGTAGCAGACGCGTCCCGTTGTGAGCGCCGCGTTTCCGAGGGGCTGCCCCAAATAGCTGAACACCTGGTGTTGCGCGCCAGGGGTATCGTCCCAAAGCACATAGCGCAATACTCCGGTCGTCGTCACCAGAAACACGCTACCCAAACTCATCGAGTCGATGCCCACAGGTTCGTCCACTCCGAGCCACGAGTTATGCCGAATGACGCGCCCATACGGCAGGTCCTTTTTCATGCCGTTGATGTCGGCACCGGAGGTAAAGCCGACATTTATCCCCCCAAAACCCCAACCAGCGTTTACTGCCGAAACGTCATACGCTCCACTTGGTAGTGAGTAAATCGAGCCTGCCACATAGTTAGCCTGCTGGAGTTCTATCTTCACCAATGTCGCATCTGCCCAGGTCACTCCCCATACTTCCACGCTGCTGCCGAAATCAATACGCACAGCATCGCTTCCCTGAAGCTGCCAGGTACCGAAAATAGTCGTTGCGACAGCGCCTGCATCGCTAAACTTCCTCGAACCTTGCACGTACTGGTCCTGGTCAAAGTTGTACGGATAGGATGGCTGATTGGCATAGCCGACTTTTCGGCCAACAGAGCCATAGTCCCCGGGAGAGTTCGGGCTCCACACCGGAGCGTCGCCTTGCCAGTACCAAAAATCGGAGCGCATGGTGCCCCCAGGTTGGAAGCTATACATGCAAAGACGCGTGAAATGTACGCCGCTAGGCAGTACCCCTTTCAACGTCACGGCATATCCACCCGGAAACGGATCATTCATTTTCATCATCACGCTAGACATGACTTTAGCCTCTCTTTGTAGTTGGATCAGTTAAACGCTCATCATTGTTGAGAAATACTCAGCAAGGCCGAAGATGAGCAGACGGCCGCAACTCTCGGAAGCCGCGCCAGTTCCGTGCAAGAAGCGCGGATGTACCATGCGCCACTCCCTAGCACCACAACCTCTGCGTTCTGGATCGAATCGCAAAGGTCATTAGTCCGCTAAGCGGGCCTGCACTCCCGCAAAGACTTGCAACCACAGCTAGTTGCTAGCAATAGCCAAGAGCAGGGATGACGACGCGGGAGACAAGACAAATTGTTCCCCCCTCGCGCCTCCCACGTCCCAGCCCGATACAATCACGGGCATGAATTCCGCAACGCAAAACACCGCCGCCGACGCCCACCCGGGCCACACCCCCATGATGCAGCAATACCTCCGCCTGAAAGCGGAGGCCGGTCCCTTGCTGCTGTTCTACCGCATGGGGGACTTCTATGAAATGTTCTACGAAGACGCGGAGCGCGGCGCGCGTCTGCTGAACCTCACGCTGACCAAGCGCGGCTCGTCCAACGGCACGCCGATCCCGATGGCCGGGCTGCCGGTGCATGCCATGGAGCAATACCTGGCGCGGCTGGTCGCCATGGGCGAGTCCATCGCCATCTGCGAGCAGATCGGCGACCCGGCGACGTCCAAGGGTCCGGTCGAGCGCCGCATCGTGCGCATCGTCACACCCGGCACGCTGACGGACGATGCGCTGCTGCCGGCCAAGGCGGACCGCGCGCTGGCCGCCGTGTTCGTGGGCGGCACCGCGCGCGCGCCGCGCGCGGGGCTGGCCTGGCTGAACCTGGCCAGCGGCGAATTCCGCGTGACCGAATGTGCGCCGGCGCAGCTGGAATCCGAGCTGCACCGCATCGCGCCGGCCGAGATCGTCTGCGCCGACAGCGCCGAATTCGATTTCCCGTTCGAAGGCGCGCGGGCCCGCGTGCCCGATTGGCACTTCGAAGCGGACAGCGCGCGCGCGCACCTGCTGGCGCATTTCAAGACAGATACGCTGGCGGGCTTCGACATCGAAGACATGCCGGCCGGCATCTGCGCCGCGGGCGCGCTGCTGCGCTACGCCGCCCGCACCCAGTCGCAGGCCCTGGCCCACGTGCAGAGCCTGTCGGCGGAACGCCCCGGCCAGTACGTGCTGCTGGACCCGGTCACGCGCCGCAACCTGGAGCTGACGCAGACGCTGTCGGGCGAAGATTCGCCGACGCTGTTCTCGTTGCTGGACGGCTGCCGCACGCCCATGGGCAGCCGGCTGCTGCGCCGCTGGCTGCACCATCCGCTGCGCGAGAACGAACAGGCGCTGGCGCGCCAGCAAGCCATCTCGGCGCTGCTGGCGGGCCGCATGGACATGGAGCAAACCTTTGGCGCGGCCGGCTTTGGTTCGGCCGGCCTGCTGGAGTCCTTGCGCAGCGCATTGAACGCCTTCCCGGACATCGAGCGCATCGCCGCCCGCCTGGCGCTGCGTTCGGTGCGCCCGCGCGAGCTGGCCAGCCTGCGCGACGCGCTGCAAGCGCTGCCGGCGCTGCGCGACCAGGTCGAGCCGATGGCGGATTCGCCGCGGCTGGGCGAACTGGTCTCGCACCTGTCGGTGGACCCGGCCCTGGCCGCCCTGCTGGTGCGCGCCATTGCCGCCGAACCTGCTGTCGCCATCCGCGACGGCGGCGTGCTGGCGGCGGGCTTCGACGCCGAACTGGACGAGCTGCGCGGCCTCGCGGCCGACGGCGGCGACTTCCTGGTGCAGCTGGAAGCCCGCGAGCGCGAACGCACCGGCATCAGCAACCTGCGCGTGGAGTTCAACCGCGTGCATGGCTTCTACATCGAAGTCACCAAGGGCCAGACCGCCAAGGTGCCGGAGGACTACCGCCGCCGCCAGACGCTGAAGAACGCCGAACGCTACATCACCCCCGAACTCAAGACCTGGGAAGACAAAGTGCTGTCCGCCCAGGACCGTTCGCTGGCCCGCGAGAAATGGCTGTTCGAGCAATTGCTGGACGTGCTGGCCGAGCACGTACGGCCGCTGTCGGATTGCGCGGCCGCCTTGGCCGAACTGGACGCGCTGGCCGCCCTGGCCGATCACGCGCGCCGCCACGACTGGATCGCGCCCGAACTGTCCGAACAGGCCGACATCGACATCGATGCCGGCCGCCACCCGGTGGTGGAACACGCCATCGAGCGCTTCACCCCCAACGGCTGCCGTCTGGAGCCGGCGCGCCGCATGCTGCTGATCACCGGCCCGAACATGGGCGGTAAATCGACCTACATGCGGCAGGTGGCGCTGATCGTGCTGCTGGCGCGCATCGGCAGCTTCGTGCCCGCGTCGCGCGCCCGCATCGGCAAGATCGACCGCATCTTCACCCGCATCGGCGCGGCCGACGACCTGGCGGGCGGCCGCTCGACCTTCATGATGGAAATGACCGAGGCGGCCGCCATTCTGTCGGCCAGCACGCCCAACAGCCTGGTGCTGATGGACGAAATCGGCCGCGGCACGTCCACCTACGACGGCCTGGCGCTGGCCTGGGCCATCGCCTGCCGCCTGCTGGCCCACAACCGTGCGCTGACGCTGTTCGCCACCCACTATTTCGAGCTGACCCGCCTGCCGGCGGAACAGCCGGCCTCGGCCAACGTGCACCTGGCCGCGGCCGAATCGGCCGGCGGCATCGTGTTCCTGCACGAAGTGCGCGAAGGCCCGGCCAGCCGCAGCTACGGGATCCAGGTGGCGCAGCGCGCGGGCGTGCCCGCCGCCGTGATCCGCCAGGCCTCGCGCGAGCTGGAACGCCTGGAGGCCCAAGGTGCGCCCACGCCGCAGCTTGGCCTGTTCGCGGCCGCGGCTGACGCCGACGCCCAGGCCTATGCCGAAGCCGACCGTTCCGACGACCTCGACGCCCTGGACGCCCTGCGCGAGGAACTCGCCGCCATCGACCCCGACAGCCTGACCCCGCGCGAAGCGCTGGACGCCCTCTACCGCCTGAAGAAGCACCTGCAATGAACCTCGACCATCCCTTGGCCCTGCTGGGCAACCAGAGCCCCAACGACTTCATGCGCCGCTACTGGCAGCGCAAGCCCCTCTTGATCCGCCAGGCCATCCCCGGCTTCAAGCCGCCAGTCACGATCGCCGCCATCAAGAAACTGGCGCGCCGCGACGACGTGGAGTCGCGCCTGATCTGGCGCGAGAACGGCGAATGGCAAATGGAGAACGGCCCGTTCGCGCGCCTGCCCAAGGACAACGAAGGCGATTGGACCTTGCTGGTGCAAAGCGTGGACCTGCACAGCGACGCCGCATCCGAACTGATGCAGCTGTTCCGCTTCATTCCCGACGCGCGCCTGGACGACGTGATGATCAGCATCGCCAGCCATGGCGGCGGCGTGGGTCCGCACTTCGACAGCTACGACGTGTTCCTGCTGCAGGCCGCCGGCGAGCGCGAATGGCGCTATGGCCGCCAGAAGGACCTGTCGCTGGAGCCGGGCCTGCCGCTGAAGATCCTGAGCCGTTTCGAGCCCGAAGAAACGGCCGTGCTGGCGCCCGGCGACATGCTCTACCTGCCGCCGCAGGCGGCCCACGACGGCGTCGCGAGGGGCGACGGCTGCATGACCATCTCCATCGGTTTTCGCGCGCCCACGCAGGCAACGCTGGCGCGCGGGCTGCTCGAAGCGGCCGCGGACCAGGTCATGGCGCGCGTCGGCCTCCTGGGCGGCCCCTATGGCGAGCCCGCCCTGCCCGGTCCGAAACTGTCAGCCGTCTATCGCGACCCCGGCCAGCCCGCGGTCGACACGCCCGCCGCGCTGCCGGACGCGCTGGTGGCCGCCACGCTGGAAACCGTGGAAAAGCTGCGCTTCGACGACGCGCTCGCCTCGCGCTTCCTGGGCTGCTGGCTGACCGAGCCCAGCAATCTCAGCGTGTTCGACGCTCCCGAAGGCATGGACGTGGACCTGGAAGAAGACTGGCCTGCCGCGGGCCGGCTGGTGCTGGACCGGCGCAGCCGCATGCTCTATCGCGGCAAGCAGCTCTTCATCAATGGCGAGACTGCCATGGTGCCCGCGGACGCCGCCCTGCGCACGCTGGCGGACGCGCGCAGCCTGGATTGTTCGGATCCGTCCTGCGCCCGCCTGACCGACGAAGCACGCTCCTGCCTGGCGGATTGGCTGGATTCCGGCTGGATCCGCTACGTCGCGGCGTAGCATCCCGACACGGCCCCGTATCAGTCCTGTACAGAAGGAAATCAGGTCTGATACGCGGGACACATCAAGAAAGAGATAACACGAAGCTGAAAGGTTTGTTGCCGTTGGGATGCGACCTTTTTAAATTTCATACGCGTTGCGCCCGCGTGTTCCTGTAGCCTGACTTCTGGTTTCCCCTAATGGGGTTTCAAGAGTCGTCATCTACAGGAGTCTAAAAATGATGAGCAAAACCTTGATTATTGCCTCGGTGCTGGCCGTCGCGCTGAGCGCCTGCAACAAGAAGGAAGATGCCCCGGCGCCCGCGACCAACCCCGCTCCGGGCGCAAGCACGCCCGCCCCCTCCACGACGCCCCCGGCCACCTCGCCGGCTCCGGCGCCCACGCCCAACACCACGCCGGGTGGCGGTTCGACCACCCCGGGCGGCTCGACCACGCCCGCGTCCTAATAAAAACTCAGCGACGAACCCCCGCTCTGAGGACGCAAGAAAATCTATGGTCAGCCCGTTTTTTGCAAGCGAGTTGGTGTTGGCGTAGATTGGGCTTTGCTCAAATCTATTCGGAGTCAGTTGGGGACAGGTCCCCGCTCCATGATGAGAGTCGCGCCCGGCAAACCAAAAAAACCCCTCAGCATGGAAAGCTGCTGTTTTTCATGGCAGGTTTTTTTGCCAGGCCGTTGAGCCATTTATGTCTTCACGTACTCGCGCCGCAGAACCAGGAAGTGACTGCGTAAAACGGTGATGAATGTCAGGTTGCGCTAACGGCCTGCCCACTTCGATAGTTCGTTCCATTGGCGAGGATGGCCCAGGCTATCCTCGCCAATTTATTGGCCAGCGCGCAGGCCACCACGTTCGAGTGACACCTTGCCAGCAGTTCGCGCCCCCAGATGCCCAGCCGAGGCGGCAGCTCCTGCTCGGCCAGCACTGCCGGCAGGCGCCGGATGATTGCCTGGCCGCGCGGCGGACTGATGCCGAACTCCAGTAAAAGGGCGTGGACCTGGTTGATCACGCCGGTGCGCTCGCGCACCAGCGACTCTCGCACGCGGCGCAGCGCCGAGACGGTCTGCTGAGCCCCGTTGCGGGCGCTCACGAGCCGCATGCTTGGGCGCGAAGCGGCCTCGCAGATCGCCTGCGCATCGGCGAAGTCGTTCTTGTTGCCCTGCACGAAGGGGCGCACGAACTGGGGCGAGATCAGCTTGGCTTGGTGGTCCAGCGCCAGAATGCGGCGTGCCATTCAATGAGCTCCCGCACAAGCCTCCATTACCACCGTGCTGCACGGCATATTGCCCAGTAGCGTAAACAGTTGCTGGCGCGAACACTTCTTGCGAAACACCATCCTGCCGCTCGCGTCCTGTCCGTGCAGATGGAAGCTATGCTTGCCCAGATCGATGCCAATCAGCGTCACGATGCTCATGAGAGGTCGCCCAGAAAGAACAATCCCCACTCAGCGTACCGCTTCGTGGGGATCGGGCTGACCATCTCATTAAGCCCCGGCTGTCACGGCCGGGGCTTTTTCGTGTCCAGGTGACGCGCTATTGATAGCTCATCGTGAATGTCGCAAGACCGTTGGCCGAGCCTGGGGTCACGGTCTGCCCGGTCTGGACATAGCGGGCATTCAGCGGGATGGAGAATGAGCCGTTCCCGGTCACCCCTGCCACCCATTGATTCTGCGCGCCCCAGGCGGACGAGCTCGGCCCGTATTGGACGACAGTCGTTCCGTTCAATACCTGGATCCCCACGCCTTTGGCGGTTGAGGTTGGCGTCAACGATAGCGTGTCGGACAGGTTTGCAAGATTGGTCTGATCGGTCAACGTGACCGCGACGTTGACCGTCGCGGGAGGAACGCCGCCAGAACAGGTCAGGCCTATGCTGAAGGGCTTCTCCGGGGAAAATGATCCGATTCCGGTAAATACCTTGCTCGGGACGGGTGGAAACTTGACCACCACGGAAGGCGTCGCAACGGAGCAGGTCGGCTTCTTCGGTGAAACTTCGATTCCCCCCGAGATGCGAATGGAGGCGAACTGGAAATTTCCCGCGTTCTGGACGATACCTTTGGCAATTTCGCCTGTCAGCGTACCCGACTGGGTAATCGGCCCGGTCTTGACCAGCTCGAATCTCAAGGACCCTTCCCCGAACGTGGCGTAGGGATTGGTGTTCTGAAAACCGACCGGAAAGTAAACTGCAAAAGCGGTCCATCGCAGCCGCACGCCTATGCCGGGAATGGCGGTCTGGTATACGTTATTGGCGAGCAGCGGACCGGTGGTGCCTTCGTAGTAGTTGCTCAGGTACGCCCCCGCGCCGGGGCAAGTAACCGTGAAATTCGTACCCCAGTTCATTTTGAGATCTCTAGTCACGAGAGGCGTCCAGTCCGCGACGTTCGGGTCGATACTGGGCAACGTGACCGGCTCAAGCATGAACACGCCTACCGAGCCTGTATTGGTCGTGCAAGCGTCGGCCGCCCAGGCTCCCGGCGCCGCGGCAATGGCGGCGACCAGCGTGGCGCAGCGGATCAGTTTTCTCATGGGCATGATTCGGGAAGTACCTAGCAAATTGCGTAAGCCACAACTATATGGATAACGGCATAGGACACGAATCAGCCCCATCCGAAAAATGTTCGGACAACAATAGGACTTGTCCCACCACCTCGATTGCACTCCTTGCCGAAGCGCCTGACTCGCTGCGGCCGTCCCGCGTGAAGGTGCCCAAGCGCGTGATGTTGTCCCCAAAAAAAGAGGCCCCGACAGTGAACTGCCTCGAAAGTTGGACATAGTCCAACCTTCGGGGACAGTTCACCGCAGGGGCCTCTCTTGTGCGGGCCTGCGCGTGAGCGCAGAACCGTCTGGTCTTACATCTTGTCCTTCAGCACGCTCAGCAGACGCTGGGCGGTGGCGCTATTGTCGCGCGCGCCATTGGCATCCAGCACGGTCACCACGGTCTGGTCGCCGCTGGCGGCCAGGTGGATACGGTACTGAGGCGCCTCGGCCTTCTTGTCGCCCGAGAACATGCGGCTGAAGAAGCCCGGCTGCTCCATCTTTTCGCCCGTGTCGGTGTCGACATAGCGGACGAAGTAGTCGCCAGCCGAGCGGTCCCGGTCGTCCACGGCGAAGCCGCCGCCATCCAGCGCCACGCCGACACGGCGCCAGGCGCGGTCGTACGATTCGGCAACGAGCAGCGAGGCGCCCTGGGCGCGGACGTCCTGCTGCACGGCGGGTTTCTGCGGCGCGGCCTCGGCCTGCTGCACCAGCTTGCGGGCGTTGTCGACGTCGGAGCCCAGATAGACCATCATGCGCGCCAGCATGGCGGCGTTCAGGCCCGGGTCTTCCTTGCCGTTCTGCCATTGCACCTGCATGCCGTCGGCGCCGACGCGCTTCTCAAGCATCTGGCGATGGCTGACGTAGACCTCGGTGTGGCCGTTCACGCGTTCGACGCGCGTACGGAATTTCTCGCGCTCGCCGCTGTCCCAGGCCGACTCCAGCACCGCGCCCAACGCTTGGCGCAGCCAGCTTTCCGGGATCTTGGCGCGGTTTTCCGCCCAGTCGGTTTCGATCAGGCCTGCGCTCGGGTTGTTGCTTGCCACGGTGAAACCGCTTTCGGTCCAGAAGTCCACCAGACGCGGGAACACGTCTTCGGGAGCACGGTCCACGACCAGCCAGCGCAGGTCGCCGTCACGCTCGACACGCATGTCCTGGCGGCCGGGGAGCACGTTGCTGGTCTTGGGCTGGGAAGCTTGCGCCTGGCCCTGTTGCTGGAACTGCGAATAAGTGGTGGAGCCCGAAGCCGGCGCGCGATAGCGCGGATCGCTGTTGGCCTGGGTCAGGTCGGGGGGAATGCTGAGCGGCTCCCCACGCTGGGTGACGGCGCTCTTGTAGTTGACGGACTCTTCATTGCCCAGGAATTGATTGACCTCACTGCAACCGGCCAACAACACCAGAGACATCAATGCCGACAAACCGGCATGACGCTTGTTCATACGTATCCTCACGATATTTAGAGCAGGCCCGTTTCCTGGAGCGCGGCGCGCACGGTCGCGTGGTGCTGCGCCCCCAGTTCAACCAGCGGCAGCCGGTAGCCCAGTGCGCTGCGGCCCATTTCGGCCAACGCCCACTTGACGGGGATGGGGTTGGCTTCCACGAACAAAGCCTTGTTCAGACGCGCCAGGTACGCGTTAAGTTCACGCACCTTCGGCACATTGCCGGCCAGGGCGGCGGCACAGAGCTCACGCATGAGCTTGGGCGCCACGTTGGCCGTAACGGAAATATTGCCGCGCGCGCCCAGCAGGATCAGGGCGGCGGCGGTGGGGTCATCGCCGCTGAAGACCTGGAAGCTGACCGGCGCTTCGCGCAGCAGCAGGCCGCCGCGGGCGATATCGCCCGTGGCGTCCTTGATGCCGATGATGCCCGGCACCTGCGCCAGGCGCAGGACCGTTTCGTTGCTCATGTCGGCAACGGTACGGCCCGGCACGTTGTACAGGATGGTGGGCAGATCGACGGCTTCCGCGATGGTGCGGAAGTGACGGTACAAACCTTCTTGCGAGGGCTTGTTGTAATAGGGAACGACCGACAGGCCAGCCTGCGCGCCCACGGCCTTGGCGTGGCGCGTCAGGTGGATGGCTTCGTCGGTGGAGTTGGCGCCCACGCCGGCGATGACCGGAATGCGGCCCGCAGCGTGTTCGACCGCAACGCGGATCAGCTCCGCATGTTCTTCCATGGAGACCGTGGGCGACTCCCCGGTGGTGCCGACCACCACCAGTGCGTCGGTTCCTTCCTGGATATGCCAGTCAATCAGCGACCGGTAGGCCGCGTAGTCCAGACTGCCGTCGGGCTGCATGGGAGTGACCAGAGCCACCATGCTGCCTTGGAAATTAACGCCTGCGGCGGTTGCAGGGGATGCCATAAATGTAGGGCTCCAAAACCCCGTGGCGGGATGCCCCAGGGCCAGAATCAAAGAAACCGTTAAGTTTAACGGATATTGGCTGAAATCCTACAGAAACCACTGGACGATGGTCGTCCCCAGGGAGAGTACCGGCCGCATCAATAGCCAGAGCACATCCGTCACCAGCAAGATGACGACGATCACCAGGCCATACGGCTCTATTTTCGAGTATTGCCAGGCCAGGCGGTTGGGCAGCAGGCTGAAGAGGATGCGTCCCCCGTCCAACGGCAGGATGGGCAGCAGGTTCAAGGCCATCAGCACCAGGTTGACGTTCACGCCGGCCACGGCCATTTCGAACCAGAACGATTCCTGCAGGCCGGACTCCAGGAAGATGCGCAACGAAAACGCCCACAGGACGGCCATGAACAGGTTGGCGGCGGGTCCCGCCAGCGCCACCCACAGCATGTCCTGCTTGGGCCGGCGCAAGCGGCCGAAATCCACCGGCACGGGCTTGGCCCAGCCGAACAGCATGCCCGGACTGCCCAAAAGCTTGGAGGCCAGCAGGATCGCCACCGGCACCAGCAGCGTGCCGACCGGATCGATGTGCCGCGCGGGATTCAGGCTGACGCGTCCAGCCTGATAGGCCGTGGGGTCGCCGAACATCCGCGCAACGTAGCCGTGCGCGGCTTCGTGCAAGGTGATGGCGAAGATGACCGGTATCGCGTAGACCGCAATGGTTTGGATGATGTCATTCATGGCGAACCGGATTGTAGATGAGCCGCGCGCCGGCGCATGCCGGCGTGCAGGTCGGCGCGGCGGGCGCGCTCAGGCAAGACCGAGGGTGGCAGGATCGCCGCGTCCGACGCGCACAACCACCGGGTCGTCGCCGGTGAGGTCGATCACGGTGGTGGGCGATTGCGGGCAAGCGCCCGCGTCGATGATGGCCGCCAGGGAGTGCTCATAGCGTTCGCGGATTTCTTCCGCGTCGTTCAACGCTTCGGTCTCGTCCTTGGGGATGAGCGTGGTGGACAGCAAGGGCGCCCCCACCTGCTCCAGCAGGCCCAGCATGACGGGATGGTCCGGCACCCGGATGCCGATGGTCTTGCGCGACGGATGCGAAACGCGGCGCGGCACTTCCTTGGTGGCTTCCAGGATGAAGGTCCAGGGTCCCGGCGTCGCGGCTTTCAGCAGGCGGTACTGGCGGTTGTCGACGCGCGCGAAGTGGCCGATTTCGGCCAGGTCGCGGCACAGCAGCGTGAGATGATGGCGTTCGTCCAGACCACGCAACCGCCGCAGTCCGTCAGCGGCGTTCTTGTCGTCCAGCCGCGCGACCACGGCATAGCTCGAATCGGTAGGCACCGCGACCAGCCCGCCATCGGCCAGCCATTGGGCCGCCTGCTTCAGCAGGCGCGGTTGCGGATTCGCGGGATGAATATCGAAATACAAGGCCATGGGTTTATCCTAACACTCTTGAAGGCCGCTCAGTACAGAGCGGCGATGCAAAATGGCGGGAACGCCGACCCGCCCGGAGAAACAGTATGCGCCTTGATGACTCGCGCGAAAGCGACAATGTGGAAGACCGCCGCGCAGGCGGCCCACGCATCGGCGGCCGCGGCACCATCGGCATAGGCACGATCGTGCTGGCCCTGGTCGCCATGTATTTCGGCGTGGATCCCAGCGTGGTCCTGCAAATGGCCGAAGGCCCGCCCGTGCAGCAACAGCAGGGCCCCGCCACCCGTCCGCCCGCCAACGACAAACAGGCAGTGTTCGTCTCGAAGGTGCTGGGCGAAACCGAAGACACCTGGAGCGCCATTTTCCAGAAGGACCTGAACCGCCAATATGTAGCGCCCAAGCTGGTGCTGTTCCGCGGCGCCACGCCCACGGCCTGCGGCACCGGACAGTCGGCCATGGGGCCGTTCTACTGCCCGGGCGACAGCAAGGTGTACATCGACCTGGCGTTCTTCGACGAATTGCAGAACCGCTTCAAGGCGCCGGGCGATTTCGCCCAGGCCTATGTCATCGCGCATGAGGTCGGCCATCACGTCCAGCATCTGCTGGGCATCTCGGACCAGGTGGACAATCTGCGCCGCCGCAATCCTGCGCAGGCCAATGCCCTGTCGGTGCGCATGGAACTGCAGGCCGACTGCTTCGCCGGCCTGTGGGCGCAGCGCGCCAACGCGGCGCGCAGCATCCTGGAAAGCGGCGACGTGGAAGAAGCCCTGACCGCCGCCACCGCGATCGGCGACGACCGCCTGCAAAAGCAGAGCCAGGGCTATGTGGTGCCCGACTCCTTCACCCACGGCTCGTCGGCCCAGCGCGTGCGCTGGTTCAAGCGCGGGCTGGAGAGCGGCAGCATCAAGCAGTGCGACACGTTCGGCGCCAGCTCGCTATAGCCGCGTGAACAAGCCCCGATGCGCCGCCCGTTGCGCTGTACATCCATACAGCACAACGGGCGGCGCAGTCTTCATCTTGTAAGATTACGCCCCCTCGCAGTGTTGCGCGTGCGCCCGCCGCCGCGCGGCGTTTGCCAGGCGCGCTGCCCGGCGCGCGCATTTCCAAGACCCTAGATCAGTTCCATGGCCAACAAGTTCGAACCGTTAATCACCGTTGATGAGGTGCAAGAGATTCTTGCCGAACCCAAGGAAACCGTAAAACCGATCGCCTGGGTCCCCAAGCCCGCCGCCAGCAATCTCCAATGGATGGAATTCGCCTGTGCCTGCCGGGTCAAGGGTGAAGTGCGCGAAGACGTGATCTTCCGCGCCACCTATCGCGGCGCGCGCACGGCAGTGCATGGCCAGGCCACCATTTTCCTGGCCGAGGCGTTCTGCGCCAGCCTCTTCGTGGGTCCGCACCGCGTGTTCGGCGTGGACACCGACGACTCCTTCCATACCAGCCTGGTGGGCGAAGGCCGGCCGCAGTACCGCAAGCCGCTTGCGGACCGCAGCCATGAACACATCTGGGTGGACGATGGCGAAGGCTACGCCGAGCCCATCGTGCCTGCCCTGCAGAATATCGGCGCGCTGATGCAATACTTCCTGCCGCGGGCGAACCTGACGCTCACCGGCGGATTCGCGCATCCCCTCAAAGGCCGCCAAATCGAACTGATCCTATGAGCACTTTCCTGGAAGCCTCCGGCTGGACCGTCCTGCCGGCGGGCGAGCACGCCATCCGCGCCATATCGCCCATGACCCTGGGCCTGGACGGGCAGCATGCGGCCTTCTTCATCGCGCATCCCGACGAGTCCACGTTCCACCTCACCGACGCCTGTGAGACCGCGATGCACGCGTCCAGCTATGGCATCGACCTGGCGGCCAAGCGCATCGACATCCTGAATGAAACGCCGGGCGTCAGCCTGGCGCACTTCGACCGCGACGGCGCCATCGTCGCCAGCGGCCCCAACGAACAGCTGCAGGAAGCGCTGTGGGACGCGGTCAAGCTGGCGATGGCCCTGTCGTTCCAGTGCGCCAAGTGGATGCCGAAGTTCAGCCAGCTGCGCTTCCGCGCGCAGGTCGGACGGGCATTGACGGCGGGCGTGGGCGTGAACCGCATGGTCAAGGGCGCGCGCGCCAAAGGCAGCAGCGGCCACACGGCCGATTTCGCCTTCGCCGTGCGCGCCGCCAGCAGCACCGCGCTGACGTACATCGAACCGATCGCCCTGAAGGCCGGCAAGAAAATGGACTGGACGCAGGTCTACCAGACCCACGGCAAGATGTCGGACGTGAAGATGGCGGACGCGCGCAACTCGCGCATGGTCATCCTGGAGGACGGCGCCTCGGCCGAGGAATTCAAGAAAGCCGTGACCATCCTGGAACAGTCCGCAACCGTGCAGACGCTGGCCAAGACGCGCGATTGGCGGGAAGTCTTTTCCGGCTAGGACGGCGTCAGGCTGGCAGGTTGGTCAGGCCGTCGACGATTTCGCGGCCGTGCAGGATCGCTGCATGCACCGCTTCGCGCGGACTGTAGACAAAGCCGCCCTCGGCAAAACGCGGAACCGGATATTCGTCGCCGCCTTCGAGCACGGCGCCAGCCTGGACCACCATCACCGACGCTATGAATACGGGGCCGCTGGATTGCGCCTGAACCTCGGCGTCTGCGCCCCGGGACACTTTGGCCGTCAGCCGGTATCCCTTGTAGATCAAGTTGTTCTGATGCACTTCGGATGCCCTCTTTCTGCGACCCAGCATACCCCGCTTGTCCATGACAGTTCGGATATGTTTTGTAACGTGGGCAGAAAATAGAAACACTGTTGCAGCGCAAGAATTGTGTCCCCGTTTTTTCACGCCGCTGCGCGCGAAGCACCTGCGCACCGCATGGCCAGGGTTGGCGCGGCTTGCGGCGCGACGCGGGATGCTGTCGCGACCCGCCGCCGCACAGGTTCACGGGGATTTCCCTAGATCTGTTGCATATGCACACCTTGTTGCGGCTTCAAGCCGCAACATGGCGGTCCTGCTGCGCAGTCGCTGCGGCCGGCTGCTCACCGGCCGGTCCAAAGAAAGCGGGAAACTGCTTTTCGCCCTTTTTCGTGACGCTCAGCGCACGTGAATCCAGATCCTTGCTGATCCACCCCCGGCGCGTCAGCGCCTCCAACAGCGCCGCGCCCAAGGCGCCGCCCAGATGCGAGCGGCGCTCGCTCCAGTCCAGGCAGGAACAGGCGAAGCGCCGCCGGCGTTGGCGCGCCTGCGACACGTCCACGCCTATCTGCGCCAGCGCCGCCTCGCCCAACGGCGTCAGCAGGTAATCGCGCCCGTCCGCCGTAAGCCATTGGCGCGACAGCATGGCGTCATGGATGCGCACGGCCAGCGTGCCCGCCATGTGGTCATAACAGGTGCGCGCCTCCCGCAGCGCCGACGGCGTGCTGGGTTTGAACGGCACGCGTTCCGCGCCAGCCACCACCAGCAAGGCCTCCAACGCGTGTCCGACCTCGCTGTTGGCCAGGCGGTAGTAGCGGTGCTTGCCCTGCACGGCCATTTCCACCAGCCCTTGTTCCCGCAGGCGCAGGAAATGGCTGCTGGCGGTGGAGGCGCCGATGTCGGCGGCAGCCGCCAGTTCGGTCGCGGTGCGCGCGCGGCCGTCCAGCAGCACGCACAGCATGCGGGCGCGGGCCGGATCGGCGATGGCGCCAGCCACGGCGGAAAGATTGATGTCGGCGAACTCGGATTCCATGATTCGTCACAGACCAAAGTGTTGTGTGCAGAGTCAAGCATACTGCGACTCAACACAACAAGGCAGCAGCCGGCCTGCCCGGACACCCATGCCCGCATCCCGGAAATTCTTCGGCTGGACAGTGCTTTACGCCACCTTCGTGCTGGCGATCTTCGGCTGGGGCGTCGGCTTCTACGGCCCGCCCGTCTTCCTGCATGCCGTGGCGCAGCGTACCGGCTGGGGCGTGGCCCTGGTATCCGGCGCCGTCACGCTGCACTTTCTTTGCGGCACCGTGGTGGTCGCCAACCTGCCGCGTCTGTACCGGCGCTGCGGCGTGCCGGCAGTCACGCTGGGCGGCGCCGTGCTGCTGGCGTTCGGCGTGGGCGGATGGGCCACGGCCGCGCAGCCCTGGCAGCTCTACGCAGCTGCGCTGTTCTCGGGCATGGGCTGGGTGACGTTGGGAGCCGCCGCCGTCAATGCGTTGATCTCACCCTGGTTCGTGCGCCGCCGCCCCGCCGCGCTGGGCATGGCCTACAACGGCGCCAGCGTCGGCGGCATCATCTTTTCGCCCTTGTGGGTTTACCTGATCGGCCAGGCGGGATTTGACCAGGCGGCCTTGTGGGTGGGCGCGGCGATGGTGGCGGTGATCGCCGTGCTGTCGCGCCAGGTGTTTGCCCTGACACCGCAACAGCTCGGCCAAGAGCCGGATGGCGCTTGCGCTGCGACTCAGGCGCCGGCGGCTGCGGCAGGCATCGCCCCGCCCGCGCCGGTGGCGGACCTGTGGCGCAACCGCGCCTTTCTCACCTTGGCTGCCGGCATGGCGCTGGGCCTGTTCGCCCAGATCGGTCTGATCGCGCATCTGCTGTCCCTGCTGGCGCCGCTGCTGGGTGCGCAGACTGCCGGCCTGGCAATGGGCCTGGCCACGGCCGCGGCCATAGGCGGGCGCACGCTCGTCGGTTGGCTGATGCCTGCCGGCACGGACCGGCGCAAAGTCGCCTGCCTGGCCTACGCCATCCAGATCGCCGGTTCGTTGATTCTGATGTTGGCCGCCGAGCACGCCTGGGCCATCTGGCTGGGCGTTCTGCTGTTCGGCTCAGGCATAGGGAACGCGACCTCGCTGCCGCCGTTGATCGCGCAGACAGAGTTCGCCCGCGAAGACGCGCAACGTGTGGTCCCGCTGATCGTCGCCATGTCGCAAGGCGCCTACGCCTTCGCGCCCGCGTCGTTCGGCATACTGCGGGCATGGTCCGAACAGGCCGGACAGCCGCTGCTCTGGTTCCTGGCGGCGGCGGCCTGCCTGCAGGCTGCCGCCATCGCCAGTTTCGCGTGGGGGCGGATTACTCCAGCCCGCCGCGGCGGGCAACCAGCCCGGCCATGACCGCATCGCCGTTTTCCGCCGCCAGGCCTTCGGCCACGCCGCGCCTGTCGGCAAGCGTGCGGTTTTGACTGACCTTCCATTTGCCTTCGATGCGCGCAATGGGGATCTCCACGCCGACGATGGCACGCATCTGGGCGGCGATGAAATCCGCAGGCGCGTCGGCCACGCGCCAAGGCTGCGCGCGCGCCCTTTCCTGGCTGTCGGTCAGCGCATCCAGCTGGGCCCGCAGCCAGGCCGGATCATCCTGGATCACCGGCACGCCCCAGGCGTGCACGGCAACGAAGTTCCAGGTGGGCACGACCTTGTGCGTCTCGGCCTTGGTCGGATACCAGGACGGCGTGACGTAAGCCTGCGGCCCATGGAAGACGACCAGGCATTCGCGGCCTGCAGCCAGGTCGGCAAGCTGCGGATTGGCGCGAGCCACGTGCAGACGCAATACGCCATGCGGCCCCTCGGGATAGAGCAAACAGGGAATGTGGTTCGCCATCAGCCCCCCATCCCCGCTGGTCGTGAGCACGCCCAGGGGGTGGGCGCGGATGAATTCGTGCTGGACTTCGGGCGAGTCTTCGCGAAAGGCGGACGGCAGATACATGGCGGGTTCGGCGGTAGCGGCTGAAAACCACAACATACCGCCATCATGGCTCCATTTCCAGGACCAGCCAAGGCTATTTTCATGGAGCCAGAAGCATCAGACCGGCAAGGGCTTTTCCAGCAGGACGGTAGTGAAGCCGCTGTCCCATTCCTCGTCAGGATAGGTATCGATCTCGGCGTAGCCGTGCTTGCCATAGAACTGGCGGCTGCGCATGTTGAAAGAATCCGTCTCCAGCCGCGCGCGTGCGAATCCCGCGCCCTGGATCGCCGCTTCCATCCATGCCAGCAAGGCGCCGCCAACGCCCTGCCCTTGCCTTGCGGGATGCACGTGCAAGGCCCAGATGAAGTCGTTCTCCCAATCCGCCATGCCTGCCAGCACGCCGTCGATTTCGCACACCATGAAAAGACTGCCCCTGGCGCTCACATACTGGGCCGTCTTGCCGCTGGCGCGGAACTGCTGGTCCCTTTCCGCCGTCATTTCCGGCATCCATGTGCTTTCGTAGGTGCGCATCAGCAGGTCTTCGAGCATGACTGCGTCCTCAGGCCGGGCCGGCCTGATCATGAATTTCTGTTGTTGGTCCGTCATGCGCGGCAGTGTAGCAATGCCCGCCGCGGCCGCCGGGCAAAGATGCGCGCGCTTATCGTCGCACGCGCTCGTATGCCTGGTTCATGCGATCCCGCGCCCCGGTTTCGTTGGCGTAGGCGCGATCATAGTTGTCCAGGCAATCCTGGGTGGGATTCGGCCACTTGATCGCGGCGATCGCGGCGGTGAGCTCGTCGCGGGCCCGTTGCCAGTCCTTGACGGCGGCATACCATTGCTTGGCAGTGTCCATAGTTGTCTCCCTATGTTCACTCGTCCATCGTAGTCCCGCGGCGGCTTTCCGCGGCAGCTATTACGGCTTACCCGCTATGGAGCCTTCGACGCCCCCCGATCCTTTGCTTCAGTTTTCCCAAAATGGAATTCTGCTTTGCAGCGAAACGGGGTGTCCATCCCAGCCAAAGCGGGAAATCCGGCGCGAAACGGGGCAATAATTGGGCCGCCCGCGGCGCGCGCACGGTCTTTCCATCTGCAGCCCGGGCGCCATTTTCAGGAAGAGAAGAATATGAAGATCCGTCTCGCTCTGGCCGCCTGCTGTGCAGTGATCGGCCTTGCCGGCTGCACCAACCTGCCCAAGCCGCAGAACTACTCCACGTCCCTGGGTGAAAACCAAAGCCGGCTGAAACAGGATCCCGACTGGAGCGCCGGCATGGTCTGGGTTCGCCCCGGCCCGCCCATCGGCAGCCAGTACCCGAAAAAAATCATCCTGGAGCCGGTGCAATACATCCAGGGCGACCGGCCGGACGAGCTGGACCTGAAGGCCGACAGCGCCATGCGCGAGCGTGTGCTGGCCTACCTGAATGAAGCGATACGGCGCGAGTTCGAGCAAGCCGGCTATCAATTGCTGACCCGGCCTGCGCCGCACGCGCTGCGCCTGAGCGCGGCCATCACCGGCACCTTCCGCAACGAGCGCGACCCCAGGATTACCGAGTACATCCCCATCGGTTTCGTGATCGGCCAGACCGTCAAGGCGGCCGGTTACCGCGATCAGTCCGCGCGCCTGCTGCTCGAAGCCGCGCTGCGCGACGCCAACACCAACGAACTTCTGATCACCTCGCTGGGCACCGTCACGGGCGGCAATCTGCCCGCCGACCGCAAGCCCACCGTGGACGACGTGCGCAGCGCCATCGACGATTGGGCGCACCACGCGCGCGAACAGTTCGACCGCATCTGGCTTGAGGACAGGCCCGAAGCTGGCTAGACCGCGCATCAGCACAGGAAGGAGTGTCCTATCAGCTATCAGTGTTGATGGGCCCCGATCCATCAGGGCGGAACAGAACGGGCTAAAGCGGGTCGAATCCATCGCATTTTTCACCTGAAAATCACGATGTGATGAATATTGACGTCAACCCTCACTTACCCAGTGCCACGGCTAATGCTACTGTTCCGCCTGTGCAAGGAGTACATGCAATGGATCAGAAAACCAAGCCCTGGGCTTTTCCCAAGCCGCATCCGGAAAATACCCCGCGGGGCGAACGCAACAAACAGGAGTTCGACGCTCCTGCCCAAGACCCGAAACCCGCGCCCAAGCCACGCGCGAAGAAGGAGACGCCGGCCGCCAGCCGGGCTCGCACATGAGCCCGGCCGGGCGCCCCGACCCGCTCCTCGAATAAGCTTATCCCGCCTGCCCATGGCCCTGCGCCCGCATTCGCGATCGACGGCGCTCGTATCGCGGAATCCAGCATGGCCATGATCGCCGATACGCCGCTGCGAGGCAGCGGCAAGATTACCGGAGTGTTCTTCGACCCAGCAGGGGAAATCGCGGCCGTGGCCTCCGAGTTTCCCCTGCTCGCGCACCCTCGCGCCCGCGCGGCCTATGGCGGCCAAACGCTGCGCTATCGCGTGGCGCTGTACCGCCGCGGCAGCCCCATCCCGTTCGCGGCGTTCGACGAGCTGCGCCATCCCGTCAACCACGTCGCGTTCCATCCCGACCAATCGGTGGTCGCGATCGGCACCGGCCGTTATGACGGCGGCTATCTGTTCGAAGGCGACCTGCAGGTCTGGGACTGGTGCAGCGGACTCTCCCGCCGGTTCTTCCACAACATCCCCGAAGTTGCGCATTGCGCCTTCGACCCCGCGGGCGACGGGATCGAGGCGTGGGTGCGGCCCTGGGACGAGGAATGGGAAGGCCTGCCCGAGGATCCGCCCGACGCCGCGTTCAGCACGCTGTATGTCGTGCGCGCGCCCTACGGCGAAGCAACCTGGTCCGATGCCGGACCGCGCGAACTGGAACTGTCGAGCGACGCCATCGCGCCGGCAGCAGATTGCCCCGCGCCTGCACCTGAATCCCGCCTCGCGCAATGGCTTGGGCTGCCGCAACTGGCGAGCCACAACGCCATCCACGATCTTGCGTGGCTGGACGCCAAGCGCATCGCGGTGGCGCATGGCGGCTGCCTGCTGGAAATCCACGGCGTCGAAGACGGCTTGATCGCCGCATACTTCGACGCCGGCCATGGCGCCGAGATCATCCGGGCGGCAGGCATCCATGTACACGTCGTGGAGCCCTCGACGCGGCCCGACATGAAGTGGCGCCAGGATTCCCGGCTGTATACGTTGACGGACAAAGGACTGGACCTCGTCGGCGAATACGACGGCGAATACACGTTCTCGGCCTCGTCACAAGGCGTAATGCTGGGCCGCAGAAACCGCATCCCCGCTACCAGAGGCGCACGCGACCTGCTGCGCGACCTGGGCTCGGGCGCCGAACTGCGCGTGGACCTGGGCCATTACGACTGCTTCAATCACTACATCCGCATCAGCGGCGCGCCGTCGCCGTTCTGTGTGCAGGGCACGCCTGCAAGCTCCCATGAGGCCAAACGCCTGTGCATGGTCATGCCCGACGGCCAGATCAAACCGCTCTGGCCGGTGCTCAAGGCCAATGGCAAGCCCGACAGCCACGCCATGGAGCTTAGCGGCTGCTATGTCGAAGACGCGCAAGGCGCGGGCCTGGTCATCAGCGGGCGGCACTACTCTCCCGCCGTCAGCGCCGCCTGCGCCGGCTTCATCTATCGCAAGCCGCTGGACCGTGACCGCGAACGCTGGCGGCATCCCACCACCGCCTCGGCCAGCGCGGTCGTCTTCATGCCCGGCCCCGGGCTGGTCGCCGCCGCGTTCCTGGACGGCGGGCTGCTATTGCTGGATGCCGCTTCGGGTGAAATCCAATTGCGCGCCCGGATGCGGCTGGAAGGCCTGCCTACGCTGGTCTTCGCCCTCGATGCCCACGAGGAAAAGCTGGCTCTGGGAACGGCCGATGGCCGGATCGCCGTCATCACGGTCAGCGAACTGCTGGCGCGCGGCGCGGCGCAGAAATGGGTGGAAATCGGCTAAGCGTAATCCCCTAGGCCGGCGGCGCTAGACTGCCGCTATCCTCGCGGACGTGTATCTCCGCGACTCCCCATGACCCCTCGTCTGGATCTGTATACCCTGCAGGTGTTCCTGGCCGTGCTGGAAGAAGGCAGCATCGCCGCCGCCGCCGCGCGCGAACATATCGCGCCATCGGCGCTATCGAAGCGCCTGTCCGAACTCGAACGCGTGCTGGACGTGCCGCTGTTCCAGCGCCATGCGCGCGGCGTGGAACCGACCAGCGCCGCACGCGCATTGGCGCGGCGCGCACGCGCGCTACTGCATCAAACCCAGGACCTGGCCGCCGAAATCCGCGACTACTCCGCCGGCCTGCGCGGCCGGGTGCGCGTCGCGGCCAACCTGTCTTCGATCGCGCAGTTCCTGCCGATGGAACTGCGCCGCTTCCTGACCCAGCACCCCAACGTGCAGATCGACCTGGAAGAATCCGTCAGCGCCGGCGTCACCCGCGCGGTGATCGACAACGCCGCCGACATCGGCGTCTATACCCAATCCGACGACGAAAACGGACTGGACATATTTCCCTACCACCGCGACGTCATGGCGCTGGTGGCGCCATCGGGGCACCCCTTGTCGCGACGCCGGCGGGTCTCTTTCGCCGATACGCTGGATTACGACCACGTCGGAATGCACCGGGGCAGCGCCGCGAACTATCTGTTCACGCGCGAAGCCGCTTCCATGAACCGTTCCCTGCGGCTGCGCTTCCAGGTCACCTCCTACGACGCGCTGGTGTCCATGGTGCGCGCGGACCTGGGAGTCGGCATCGTGCCCACCGAGGCCCTGTCCGCCTATGTGTGCGACGAGCTCTGCATCATTCCGCTTACCGACGCCTGGGCGCAGCGCCAACTGAAGTTGTGCGTGCGCAGCAATGAATCGCTATCGGGTGCCGCCAGGCTGCTGCTGGATCATCTGATCGCCGAAGCCGCAAAGCAGCAATAGGACGCGCGGGCCGACCCGGGCGCGACGCCTGGATCCCGAGCCATCGCGTTTCGCGATCCCCCGCCGAAGATTCACGATTTGTCCTGCCTGGGTCCATCGCAGAAGATGGAGGCCGACCACCCATATCCCGGACATCGCCGCGCAAAGCCCTCGCGGGCGCAGGATCCGGATGCCAGGAGACGACCAGCCATGAGCCTTCCAGACCGAGTCGAAATCGTGGAAGTGGGCATGCGCGACGGATTGCAGATCGAATCCGAGTTCGTGCCCACCGACACCAAAATCCAGATCCTGAACGCGCTGATCGACGCAGGCGTGCGGCACTTCGAAGCCACCTCCTTCGTTTCGCCCCGCGCCGTGCCGCAGATGCGCGACGCGCAGGAAGTCCTGCAGGGCGTGCGCAAACGTCCGGGCGTGGTGCTGGGCGCGCTGGCGCCCAACCGCAAGGGCGTCGAACGCGCGCTGCAGTCGCAGGCCGACGAGATCGTCGTGTTCCTGTCCGCCACGGAAAGCCACAACACCAAGAACCTGAACCGCCCTGTCGAACAGTCGCTGCGCGACATCGAGGACATCGCGCAGCTGCTGAAAGAACACCCCATCAAGCGCAAGGGCGCCATTGCCGTCGCTTTCGGCTGCCCCTTCGAAGGCGACGTGGACCTGGGCCGCATCCGGACCATCTTCGACCACTTCGCGCGCCAGGGCTTCGATGCCGTGACCTTGGGCGACACCACCGGCATGGCCACGCCCCGGCTGGTGCGTCACACGGTCGAGATGCTGCGGGCCGATCATCCCGGCATCAAGATCTCGCTGCACTTCCACAACACGCGCGGCATCGGCCTGGTGAATGTGGTGGAAGGTCTGCGCGCCGGCGTGACGTCCTACGAATCCTCGCTGGCGGGGTTGGGCGGCTGCCCGTTCGCGCCGGGCGCCACCGGCAACATCTGCACCGAAGACCTGGTCTACCTGCTGGACGAGATGGGCGTGGACAGCGGCATCGACCTGGGCGCGCTGATCCAGGTGGCCCAACGGCTGGAAGGCATCGTCGGCCGCGGCCTGCCCGGCCAGTTGATGAAGGCGGGGCCGCGCCTGCGCCTGCACGACTACGCCGTGGCCGCCGGCGCGATCGGCTGAGCCAAAACGGAATCTTCGGAATAGCCAGAACGATAACCACGCACCAATACGCCATGCCACTTACCGGAATCCGCATCCTGGACCTGACACGTATCATCTCCGGGCCGTACTGCACATCCATACTGGCCGACATGGGCGCCGAAGTGATCAAGATCGAGGCGCCCGGCGAGGGCGACCCGATCCGCCGCCAAGGCGTGATCCGGGACGGCCTGAGCTGGTATTTCGCCAACTACAACCGCAACAAGCGGTCGGTGACGCTGGACCTGTACAGCGCCGAAGGCAAGGACATCCTGCGCCAGCTGATACCCCACTGCGACGTCGTGATCGAGAACTACCGGCCCGGCATCATGGACAAGATGGGCTTCGGCGACGAGGCGCTGAAAGCGTTGCGGCCGGACATCATCCATTGCAGCATCAACGGCTTCGGCGCGTCCGGCCCCTATCGCGACCGCCCCGCGTTCGACTTCATCGCCCAGGCCATGAGCGGCTTCATGAGCCTGAACGGCGGCGAAGACGATCCGCCCATGCGCGCGGGGCCGCCCATCAGCGACCTGGCCGCAGGCCTGAACGGCGCGCTCGGCGTGGTGGCTGCGCTGCTGCGCCGCGAACGCACCGGCCGCGGCGACTCCATCAGCGTCAGCCTGCTGTCCAGCATGATCGGGCTGCTGAGCTTCCAGGCGTCGAACTACTTCGCCAGCGGCGAGCTGCCTCCCCGCACCGGCAACGACCACGGCATCGTCGCGCCCTATGGGCTGTTCGAGACCGCCGACGGCCAGGTCGCGATCGCGCCGTCCAACGATGCCATGTACGAAAAGCTCCTGGACGCGCTGGAGCTGCCCGAACTGCGCGCGCATCCGGAATTCCAGGCCAACGCCGACCGCATGCTGAACCGCGCATCCATCAAGTCCGCCATCGAAGCCCGCACCCGCCAGAAGGACAGCCACTACTGGATCGAACGCCTGAACCGGTACGGTGTGCCCTGCGGACAGGTGCTGAACCTGCAGGACGTGTTCGACGACCCCCAGGTCGCGGACCAGCAGATGGCCATGGACGTTGCGCATCCCGATGGCCAGCAGGTGCGCATGCTGGGCTTTCCGATCAAGTTCTCCGAGGCGCCCTGCCAGATCCGCAGCCCTGCGCCCGAGCTGGGCGCGGACACCGAATCGGTCCTGGAGGAACTGGGCCTGTCGCACGACCGGATCCGGGAACTCCGCGCGAAAGGAACCGTCTAGCCAACCAGGGGCCTGAACCCGCCCGCCGCAACCGAACCCGCAGTACGCGTCAGCAGCATCCGCAGCAACCGACGTCTGGCGATCACGACTGGACGCGCCCACCAAGGAATGGAGACCACAATCATGCTACGTGCCCTAATGTTCTCGGCCTGCGCGCTCGCCGCCTGCGCCCCCGCCGCCGCGCAGCAGTACCCGAACCAGCCCATCCGGGTCATCGTGCCGTTCACGCCCGGCGGCGGAACCGACTTCCTGTCGCGCACCGTCGCCGCCAAGCTGTCCGATTCGGTCAAGTGGAACGTCGTCGCCGAGAACCGGCCGGGCGCCGGCGGCACCATAGGCATCACCACCGCCGCGCGCGCCAAGCCCGATGGCTACGAGATCGTCATGGGCCAGGTCGACAACCTGGCCGTGGCGCCTTCGCTCTACACGAAGCTGGCCTATGACCCGGTCAAGGACTTCGAACCCATCGGCATCGTCGGCGAAGCGCCGCTGGTGGTCGTCGCCAACAAGAACGGCCCGTACAAGTCCCTCAAGGACCTGATCGCCGCCGCCAAGAAGGCGCCCGGCACGATCAACTACGGCTCGCCGGGAGCCGGCACCATCACGCACCTGGCCGCCGAACTGCTGCAGCTGCAGGCGGGCATCAAACTCGTGCACGTGCCCTACAAGGGATCGGGTCCGGCCATGGCCGACCTGCTGGGCGGGCAGGTCCCGGTCATCTTCACGTCCATCCCCTCGGCCGCGCCGCAGATCAAGGCCGGCAGCGCCGTGCCGCTGGCCGTGACCTCGCTCAAGCGCAGCCCGGCCATGCCGGACGTGCCCACCATCGCGGAATCCGGCTATCCCGACTTCGACGTGCGCGTCTGGTATGGGCTGCTTGCTCCCGCCAACACGCCCAAGCCCATCATCCAGACGCTGAACACGGAACTGAACAAGATCCTCGCGCTGAAAGACGTCCAGGATGCGCTGGCCGCGCAAGGCGCGACCGCCATGCCGACCACCCCTGCCCAGTTCTCGCAGACCATCGCAGCGGACTACAAGAAGTGGCGGTCGGTCATCCAGTCCGCCAACGTGAAGCTCGAATAGCATCCGATCCAGGCCTTGCGGCTGCCATAAGTACCACTGACCGCCGCTGAATTTCAACGCACGCGCGGCTTTGAGAACAGCCTAGACCAAACGCATGCATCGTCTCATGCGTATGCACGACACTCCCCTCGGAAGCGTCGCGCATACGCTTGGATGATGGACCGCAGCAGCATTGACAGGGAAAGAGCCAGTCGAGACGATGACCTCAGCGCCACAGGTTTCACCATGGCGCAAGTGAAGGAGGCTCATCATGTCAATCTCATGCAGACGACTGGAGGATGTGATTGCGGTCTCGGCAGCAGGAGACCAGTACCGGATCGAGCGACATATCATTCAAGAACCCGCGACGGACGACAGTCCCGATCCGCACATAGTGCTGCAATGCCGCCTGTCCACCGGCGGCGCCGTGATCTGGGAGGGGAAAGACGTGTACAGGCTGAAGTCAGGCGAAATCCTCAGGCCAGTAAATCGGCGGAAGAAGAAGAGTCCATTTGAAGGGTAGCGAAGAAAAGCCCGCGGCTTGCGCCTGCGGGCTTTTGTTTGGGCTATGCCGCCAATGCGGCTTCCGTTTCAGCTTCGAAGATGTTGGTCCAAAAATCGTCCCACGCGGCCTTGCTTCTTTCATAACCTATCCGGATTTCCTGCTCGCATTCCGGCGATTTTCTGATTTCCCCGTCTATGGCTGCGCGCAAGCGCAATCGATGCTGGATATCGACTTCACCGATGAGCATCTCCCAAAAACGCCAGTTGCCGAGAGGATTTACGAGCCGCACGCTCAGCATGACTGAAGCCGGCAAGGGCGCCGCCGCGCCGACAGCGCTGAAATCCACTTGGTCATCAACACATTTCTACCTGGGTCAAGTAAAAAAAATGGTCTGCCCTTTTAGAATGAACGGGCCCTGAAAAATGGTCGAGGCGCGCTAGGTTTTCTCCCATGCCTGCACCACAGCGCGCTGCCTTGCCGCGCACTCCCCATATAGCGCCACCAGGAAGATATAGCTGCGCGCAAGATCGTCCCAGCTATCGCTCGTCACCTCGGGCACTTGCGGACACTGCTGCGCCAGGTTGGCCGGCAGAATTGGCCAGGCGACCGGCTTCGTTGATGTGCCGCAGCCGCTCAGCGTCAACGCGGCAGCCAGCAGGCAAAGGGCTCTGGACTTCGACACGGGTGTACCTCTCGATGATCTTGGGGCTGGCGTCGCGCAGCGCGACAAGCGCGCCCTCCAGGGATTCGGAGATCCCGCCCAGGCGCGTCGTCTGACGCTGGAACTCGGTGAGCTCGGCCAGCGTGTAGTCGGCATTGGCCTGGTCTATTCCGGCGCGGTACTGAACGGCGCCATACCAGCGCACGCACAGGAACGCGGCGGCCACCAGGACGGTGCCGATCAGATACGGCGCCAACGCGCGCAGCGATGCGTTCATGCGCGTCCCTTCCAGCTGCGCGGGATCTGGAAGTGCGGGCCGTCTTTGAGCGTCTTCCAGTCGCCGCCCCATTCCACCGGAACGCCGAGCTCGGCCGCGCAGGCCTTGACCACCTGCGCCAGGCCGGCGAAGGCCTGCCAGTTGCTCCAGGGAATCACCCCATCAATCAGCGGCGCCAGGTCAACGGCATGGCTCAGGCCGTCCGCCTGCGGCAAGTGGTAGCTGGCCATCGTCTGGCTGGCGCCACGGGCGACGTACTCGCGTTGCCGCTCAAGGGTACGAACGCCTTCCACCACAGTGAAGTCGACCGTCGTGCGTTGAATCGCCAGTTGGACGATCTCGGCCAGGTCGGGATGCACCCCGACCAGGCGGTCCAGGCTGCGTTGGGATAGTTGGAAAGTACTCACGGATGAAGTCTCCGCATGAATGAAACGATGCGCCTCATGCCCCTCTGCCGCGCACTCGGTCGATCACGGCCTGCCACAACGCGCCGATGGGAACTGTCTGGACGACCTCCCATCCTCGGGAGACGATGGCCATGCCGAACATGCCGGTCAGAAAACCGGCGAGGCCTTCTGGAATCTCCAGCAGCAGCGACAGATAGGGAGCCGCGTAGTACGCCACCAACGAGCCGCTGGCAGCCATGCTCAGCCGGGCTGGCCATGATCCTTGCAGATAGCGCATGGAAACCGCTGCGCCCAGAACGCCGGCGAGCTTTGCGGCAAGGGCGTCGAAATCTTGGATGTTCAATTCCGCCCCTCGTCGAAAAAAAAGACCCGCTGCGGCGGGTCTGTGGATTTGCGAGATGTCAGTTCGTCAACCCGCACAATCAGGTACCAGGCGCAGGTGTTGACCTAGCCGGGCTGCTCCGGCCACTCGACCAGCAACGGATACCCTTCCTTACCCTCAAGGCGGTTCAACACTACACGATAGGCCTTCCAGGCGTGCAACCGCTCCGCTTCCTCGGCCGTGGCCAGGCCGAGGTCGACCGCGTCCTGCAGAGGCGCGATCTGCTCGGTCGCCAAGCGCAAGAGTGCGCTCCTCTCTCCCTGGTTGCGCGCGGCAATAACAGCGTCGGGCAACGGTGGTTCGTCCACCCAGCATGGCGCGCCCGCCTCGCTTACGCGTCGAGTCTTCCCTGCCGGCGGCAACTCGAGCGCGAACTCCTGGAAGATCATTTGACCCACCGGCGTCAAATCTGATGGCAAAGTACCCGCCGCCTGGAAAAGGCGCTGCTCATCGGACAGGAAAAATGCATTCTGCGAGGCTGAGAAAAAGTAGGTGCGCGCCGGCGCCGTCGATGCGGAGGAAGACAGCGTCGATCCGGTTTCCCCGGAAACGTGGATTTTTTGATTGTTGTTCATGATGCTCCTCAATAGCCAATTGCGAGATAGCGCATTGACGCGGCGTTCGGGTAAGTCCCCGTCTTGTTCCGCAGCTCGGGGTGGAACTTGAATCGATCCAGGCCTCGATACTGGAACATGACAAAGTCTAGGCTTTCCGCACCAAACACGGCGGACTCAGTCCCAAAGACTGCAAACGCAACGTTTGGAAAAGGCGTGGGGAAATTGATGGTTCCGGAAGCGCCGTTGAAAGCCCCAGCCTTGAGAATCAGCCCTCCAGGCAGCTGCTGGTTCAATCCAACGAAGGACAGCACCTGACCGGGAGTGAAAGCATCGACCAATTTCTTCGGCGTCAGCAGCACTGAATCATCACTCATAGCCTGCGCCTGAGCAGTGGTCGCGATACCCGCGCCCGTTGCTACCCACCCGGCTCCACCGATATCCGGGTTGGAAGTGTTGTTATCCAGAAGGCTCAACCAATAGCCATTACCGGACGCTTGCCTAAGCCTGGCGCCCCTTGGGTATCCACCGATGGCAGTAGAGAATGCGGAATCGTACGCATACCCTCCTCCAGATTGCGTCCAACGCACAGCAGCGCTAAGAAAGTTGAAGATTCCATTGAAATCCGCACCGTGAGGCGGAACGCCGCCGGCGGCCAGAGGAGTCATCGTCAACGGAGGAAATCCGTCCGCGAAGGACGCCGCCCCCGGCGTCACGCCGATCTGCGACGCAACTGGAATAGTGTTCTTCGTCCCGCTTTCCGCAAACGGGACGGCCGATTTGATAGGTGCATTGCTAGCTTGCATTGATAAGCCCCGAAGAAGTGAAAAGTACGCCCGAGCCGAACGGCTGCATCAGCGCTTCGTTGAATCCGAACGTGGTAGAAAGATCGACCTGCAGGATGTTCGCCAGAACCGCGGCCGGTTTGGGTATCGCGCCTGATTGAGTCAGGATGGCGATTTCATGCGGCGCCAGCGCGAACTCGAACACGTAGCGGAATTCCATCCTCCCTGTGTCCGACACGTAGCAACGCCCGCGCCCCGCGAAGAGGTTCGACAGCAGCCGGTTCAAACTGGGCGAAGTGCAATCCGAGATGTTGGCCAGCGCCTTGACCAGGATGAGCGTGCGATACGCGTCGTCGGCGAGCCGATACGTCTGCGTGGCCTGCTCGCCTGTGTAGAACGGCGCCTGGTTGAAGGGCTGCCAGTTCAGCGCCTCGTCAAATCCCAGATAGGTGACGTCTCCCGGCACCGTCAGCATCCGGCCGACGTCGACGATCCTGCCCCAGATGTCCAGCCCGAAACCCTGCGCGGTCTCGACGTTCCAGACGAAGTCATGGAAAGCGTCGAAATCGGCGTCGGGGTTGATGTAGTCGTCCATGTTGTTGATCAACTGGACGAGCGTGGGGCTGTTGGCGTACTGGCTGATGAGGGTCCGGGCCGCCAGCCCCGGCTTAGGCACGACGCTCATATCAATGTCACCGCAATATCGCTGGCCGTGATCGTGGGCCGGCGGTTGATCGGTACGGCCAGGCTGGCGCCCGACGGCGTGTCGGAGCCCAGCAGCAAGGACAGGATGGAGACCACCGGGCTCAGCACCGAAATGGGTGCGTAGAAGCGGCTGGCATAAATGGTCGATCCGATCCGCGCGCGCTGCCCGCCATCTCCGCCGTTGAAGGCGTCCATGATCGCCTGCTTGGTCAAAGCCACAATGTCCGACGGCAGCGCGGGGTTGTCCGCGAGCTGCACCGCGAAGCGTACGGGCAGCGCTGCCGGGGTTTCCCAGGTCACGACATACGACGGGTAGGGATAGGCATATCCCTCCTTGTCCTCCACGGTATAGGAGGTGTTGCCGTTGTAGTCGGAGCCATTGCTCTTCTTGCGCCAGATGGCATCTGCGATGTCCGCCGCCTCGCCGCCCGTCACCGCGACCCAAATGGAGTGCGGACGCAGGACGACGCCGCCGACCGTCTTCGGTACGGAGAGATCGTTCTCCGTCACGTAGGCGTCGATGACGCCCTCCACGTTCGCCACGTTGGCGTAGATCGCCGGGATCGAGCCGCGGGCGTTCAGCGCCACCGACTGCCGCCGGCGCTCCTCGAACTCGGCCCGGCTTTCCACATGGCTGCCCACCGTTGCGGCATCGGCGTTCGATACCGAGTCCCAACCGGGAATGGCCTGATAGATCTGGTTCAGTGCGCCTGGCGCGCAATCCACCGGCCCATCGACCGAGCAAGCGAATGGCAGGTCGACGCTTCCGCTGGCCGGTATCGTTCCCGCCAGGGTGCACAGATACAGATTGCCATCCACCGCCTGGGCGCGCGCGCCCACGGGTATCGTCACGCCCGCCAGGCCCGTGCAGGTTGCGATGACAGCGGTAGGCGTACCCGGCTTGCGGTCCAGGAAGTAGATCCGCCCGATGGCGTCCTGCATCCGCCCTTGCGCATAGGCCGGGTCGACCTGGTTCACGTAGGTCGCGAACTCGTTGTTCTTGTCGCCGATGATGGCGGAGGTGCTGGAGGCCAGCTGGCCCTGGGGCGTTTCCAGCGCGGGATTCAGCCCGCCACCGAAGGCCGCGTCCATGTCGGACAGGACGCCGGCGAGAATGGCGGATTCGTTGGGCAGCACCAGCCCTTCCGGCGTGAACTGCACGCGCGGCACTTTCGAGTTGTTCGGCATGGTTTCCTCAGAAGCTGACGGTTTGCGTCGTTCCGTCTTGCAAGGTGATTGCGACGTAGCCCGCCAGGGCGCGGTCGGTATAGGAGGTCAGCGTGCAGACCGCGTCGGCCACGTCCGGGACTGTCAGCGCGGCTCGCCGGACGTGCTCCCGCACCAGCGCCAGCGGCGGTTGATGGCCCAGGAATTCTTCCCAGTACGGAACGCCTGGGGCGGTGTTGTAGAACAGCTCCCCCTTGAACAGCTTGATGGCGCTGGCGACGTCTTGCGCCACGGCGTAGGGCTTGGTCGCCAGCGCGATGTTTCCCGCGGCATCGAGCACCAGGTCCCAAGCCGTCCGGTCTAGCAGCAACGTGTTCAATTGGGCGCTCCTGTGTTTGCCGGCCCGCTCTGCACGCCGGAATGCGTGTGGGTGCTGCCCACGTCCTTGCCGTTGTTGCGCAGCGTACCCAGCGTGCGCATGTCGCCCTGCCAGGTAGACGTGCCACCGAAGGATCCGCCGCCTTGCTGCACCGTCCCGTTCAGCACGATCCGGGGAGAATTCAATGCGCACTGCGCGCCGGCGTTAAGTTCGATGTTGGGCGCGGCCACCGTCACCTTGGAGGGCGACACGACGTTGATGCCGCCCGCCGTGAACTGCACGTACTGCACCGGGGTTCCATTCAACAGACCGCCGAAATACAGCCCGTCCGCCATGTCGTGGGAACGCCAGGAACCGGGGTTGTTCTGCGCCTTCGAGGTCTTCACCAGCGAGATGTCCCGATTCGCGAAAGCCGCCATCCCGATATCCCCGACCTTCGGGTCCAGGATGACGGCGTCCGCTCCGCCCTGAAGGCGAAAGTAGGGAAGACGATGCAGAACCCCATGCGGCACCGCATTGCCGGCGCCATCGAGCTGGTTGACGAGCGGCTGCACATCGACGAAACCCACCGGAGACAGTCCGCCTGCATTCGTCACCGACACCACCTTGACCAGCGTCGCCGTACTGACTCGATTCAGGGCCTGGCTGATCAGGAACTGCAAGGCCCCGAACTCGCTGTCGCCCTGGCCGGCTTGCGCCAGCCCTGCGTATCCGTATTGCTTAGCCATTGAGATTCCTTTTGCATACGGCCATCGACTGCCAGACGCCGCCAGGCACCTCTGCCTCCAGCTTGTGGGACAGACTCACAATGATCCACTCGCCATGCGCGGGTTCGACGGTGCTGATGACCTGCACTCTTTTTCCCAAGCCGAGGTGCGGGTTGTAGAGCGTCGTCAGTTGCAGTCCCTTGCTCGTAAACGCCGGATATCCGATCAACCCCGTTTCCGGCGCCACGAGAATCGGATCGCCCTTTCGGTATCCGCCCTCCGGCCAGACTGACAGGATGCCGCGGTCTATCGTGAAATTGACCCGGGCGGCCTTCGCGCAACTGCGTAGTTGGTCCATGTCGGTTCCGGAAAAATAGGGGTCGGCCAACACATAGTCCTCCCCACTTTTTTCGCCCTTGTATCCCATTGATTTGGCGATATCGCACATGATTTCCTGCGCCTTTTTCGCGCCGGGAAACGACCTGGCGGATGCGGGCTTTACCTGCTTGGCCCCAGCCACCTCGGTCTTGACTGTGAATACGCCCCCCGCGGCCGCTTTGCCCTCTGCCCCCATTCCGTAACCACCCCAGGCCTCGACGATGTCTCCTTCGTAGACCACGCAGGGAACACCCGAGTCTCCCGCTGCGTCGATCCGGACAAGATTCTTTCCCCGGCGCTCCGTCATGACGGGTCCTATCGTCGTCAGTTTGTTCATCAGGTCTTGATTCAGTCCGTGGATCTGCAGGGTCATTGGACTGTTTTCGAATACGGTATGGAGAGGAATATCCACCGTCATCCTGTAGCCGCTGAGCGTCACATCCGGCCCCTGCTCATCGCCGAACTCCCCCCTGCCCAGGCTGATGGTCACGTTCAGCCGGCGTTTGATGAAGCTCATGGTTCCAAAGGCTCCAGGTATGCCAGGACGAAACGCGAACCGAGATGCTGATGCTGCGGGTCGACGTGGCCCTGAGTGTCCACAAAAGCCAGATCGCCGACGAAGCCCAGGTAAGCTGACCGCACCAGCCGTACCCGGTCATGGCAAAGCACCGTGGTCACGATGGGCGTATTGTCGAGTTCAAGATCCAGATAAAGCCCGGTCGACTTCTGGTAGACGGCGATCTGGCAGTTCTGCCCGGACAGCACGACGCTGAGCGTTTGCGCCGGCACGGGTCTTAGGGGAATTCTCTTCATTGGATGGGCTCCAGATCCGCCACCTTGTTCTGGTCGCGCCGGGGATAGGCGTCAATCTCGAACGCCTGCACCTGGCCATTGCTCACTTCATACGCGCCGCTGGGGTCCTGCGTGGCCGGCGATAGTTGGACGGCCGTCTGCCGGACTTCCTGCAGCGTCAGATCGACGATCAGGAGGCTGGAGCCGTTCTTGTCTGCGCGGGTGTACGAGTACTTCACCAGGTTGGCCGACGGATAGACGATCTCGGGCGTCACCACTGAGTACAGTTCCGTGCTGCCGACAATGCGCTCCAGCACGGACAACATGATGTTGCGCGACGCCGGATCACCGCCATGCGCCAGCTTGATGGTCGCCTCGAATGGCGCATCGACCTTGTTGAAGGACGAGAATCCGCCCTGCTCCGAGGGATAGCTGGATATCTGGCTGCCTTGATTGAAAGCAATGCTGAGGAACGTCTCGAAGACCAGCATCTGCCGCCCATCGACGCCATACAGCCCCCAGCGAGGAGGACCGAAGATCCTATCGGTCAGCGCCGCAAGTTCGAAGCTTGCCGGTTCGAAGACCGAAGGAAGCGTCGCCGCGCGGAAGACCGCGGGGACGCCCGGACCGCTCGGGACATCGGGAAAAGGAATAAACGGCATCAGAACATCCCCGTATTGCCTTGTTGGACGAGATTCTGGGAGCGCCCCACACGTCCCAAATCGCGGGCGACTCCCTCGCCATCCGTCGCTTGCGTCATAACCGTAATGGGGCCGTGGATATGAGTTTCGGACGTATTGCTGGTGGTTGCCGTGCTGCTCGGGATGGCGGCAGCGCTGGCTTGGGCTGCCGCGACCGTCGTAGCCGCAGCCGCGGCGCCTCGTTCCTGATCTTCGAGGAAAAGCGTCCCATAGATTGCCCCGGCAGCGGCGGCAAGCTTGCGCTCTTCGCTTGAGCTGGCCCCTTCGGACTTGTTCAATCCAAAGTGGCGGTACACGGCCACGCTGGCCTGGGCCGGGGTGGTGGCAGCGGCCAGATGTACTCCCGCCCTACGCCTGGTGGTCTCCAACTCGCTGGCGACGAAATCCAGCTGTTGTTCAACCGTGGACTCGCGCAGGTCCATGCCATATATGCGCTTGAACTCGGCCTGGCGTCGCGGATTCCATAGTCCGATGCCGGCGGAAGCGCCATCAGCGCCCACGGCCCTGGGGTCCAGGTTGCTTTGGGCCTGCAGGTTGGCCACCAGCCCCACGGCCGCCTCCCGGGTGTAGCCCTTGGACTCGAAGTACCTGACCGCATCGAGAACCTCCTTGCGCTTCAGCGCGGGGTTTCTCATCGCGGCCAGGTCTTCTTGCTCGCCCCCATTCAGATCTTTGCTAAACAAGAACAGCGCAGCGCCAGCCGCCGCACGCCCAGCCAACTTCAACGCCGCAGGACCCAAACCTCTCAACGCACCCAGTCCACGCGCCGCACCGGCGCCACCAAGTGTTCCGAGAGCCGTAGCCACGGCCCCCAAGGCAGATGCCAGGCTCAGCAGCGAATTCGCCCAGGACAGAATCTTGAGCGTCCCCAACGCCAGCAGGACGTTTTGCCATCCTCCCACCGCCTGCGCCGCCGAATCGACTGCATCGACGAACTTCACGATGGCCTGCGCCGCTGCGTCGACCCACTCGACGATCTCGTCGCGGTTCTCAAGCAGATAATCGCCCCAGCCCTGGGCGAGCGAGATAATCCGCTCGAACGCCGGCATGAGCGCCAGCAGCACCTTGACGCTCACCGATTCAAAGGTATCGCGCAGGTCCAGGTAGCGGTCACGCAGCAGCGCGGCCGCTTGCGCATCGTTGCCGGAGATGGCTGCGCGTTTCTCCTGGACCTGAAGCATCCGCTCGAGTTCGTCGGGCCCGCGCTTGAACAGATTGAACAGGCCCTCGCTGATGCCCATGTCCTGGGCGGCCAGCGCGGCCTGAGCCCTGTCCTTCTGGTAAAGATCGGCAATGATCCTCGACCTGGCCAGCAGGTAGGTGTTCCCATCCTTGAGGTCGCCGACATTGCCGCCGTTGCGGAAGAACGCGGGTAGCGAGTCCGCGGCGGATCCGCGGTTGAATCTGGCTACCTCGCCCGAGGATTCCCTCAATTGGGCGGAAATGGCTTCCACGGTTCCGCCAGCCCGCTCGGCCGCCATCTGCCAGGCAGACAGCCGCTCCGTGCTCATGCCCAGGTTCTCGGCCATTTGCCCCAGGCCGGCCGCGCCGGTGATGGTATCCGCCGCGAAACGCTTCGGATCGAAACCCGCAGTCACGAGCAAGGCATCGGTGATGGTGGCCATGCAATTACCTCGGTTCAGCTAGGACGCGCCTGTTGTGTGCGTCCACCGCAATCACCTCAAGCAGGTTGTACAGGTCTTCGGCGCCGTAGGCCGTCTGCAGGTCGTGCAGCAGGCCCGGGTGCCGGGAAATCACCAAGCCAATACTCCGGGGAATATTGGCGTAGCGAATCAGGCGCGTGCCGCCGTTGTGGACTTGGAGCCCGAAGTCGATGGGACGGCGGCCGTAAAAAAATCCAGGTGCAAGCCCAGGACTTTCTTGCGCAGCGCGAACAGGGTCGCCACCTCCTCGACATCGCCAGACATGAGCTCGCGCGTCACACTTGGGCTGGGCTGGATCTGCACGCAATCCATCATCTTGTCCAGCAAGGGCTTGGCGCTGTCGAAAGGCAGCTTGGCGAGAGCCTTCATGCCCATGGCGGCCACGCCGGCCAGCCCTGCCTCGGCGATGTTGTCCGGGATTTCCACCCCGGCGTTCATCAACGAAAACAGCGCCCGGCCGGCCCATTCCTCGGCGTCGTAGGCAGAAAGCTCCGTCAGGATGAACACCTTGCCCTTGTCGCGCCCTTCCGCGCCGATGGTCAGGGTTATCTGCTTTCTGGCCATGTCACACCAGCGCCGGAGAGACGTTCTGCCAGGTGATCTGGAACGCCATGGGTTGGAGCATCGCCTTGGCATCCGGCGCCGGCGGAATCTGCGTCAGCACGCCGCGGGTCAGCGTGTACTTGCGGTCGATCGACGGGATGTTGAGGGTGCCGTTTGCATAGAACACTTCCCGGGCCGTTTCGCTGGCCGCCATCCAGATCTCGAAGATGCGCATGGACGGGGAGTCTGGCTGGATCGTGATGGTCTGCACGCAGGGGACCGGCACGTAGCCGGCCGACATGCGGCCGTCCACGCCCATGGTTACCTGCGCAGGCTTGGCAGCGTCGAAGGTGAAGGCGCTGTCGGAAGCGTAGCCCTCGATTTTCTGCGGCACCGGAAAAACGCCGCCCACCGTAAGCATCAGAACCGAGTTGGCACTGGTCAAAGTCGCCATGTTGAATCCTTAAAGAATGGCCAGCGAGGCCAGGGTGATCTGCTGGACGGAACCGCCGTCCAGGTACCAGAACGTCATGGGCGGGGTGCCGCGAGCCTCTCGCACCTGCGGCGTCGCGTCCTTGATCTGCAGATACCAGCCGCGGGTCTGGAGCGTGTCGGAGATATCCACGCCGGCCTGGCTGTTGATCTGCGCCTTCTGCTGGCTCGACAGCGTCACGCCGGCGCGGATGGCGCCGAAGTTGACCGCGGCGTTGATCGGGTCCAGGCAGGCAGCATCGATCAGCGTGTAGCCGTCGATGTTGTAGGGAATGGCGTTCACCTGGGTCAGCAAGCTCATCAGCGCCTGCTGGAACGCCGCGTTCAGCCAGATCTGGTTGACGTAGGTGTCGACCCATTTCCAGTTGCCGCTGATCTGGCCCGGGTAGAGGAAGCGGAAGCGGTCGTTGCTGGTGGCGTAGTCGCCATAGAAGTTGTAGCCGTTGTCGATCAGCGTCTGAGCGGTCGTGGCGTCGGTCACCGAGAACGCCAGGCCCGACTGGCCTTTGAACGCCAGCGTGGCGCGGCCGTTGGTGCGTTCGAAGTCCAGCGACGCCACCGCGCCCAGGACAAAGGCTGCATGCAGGCTGTCCTTGTAGACAGGCACGGAACCCGAGTACTCGTTGGCGCTTACGACAGCAGCCCAGTTGGACGTATTGCCCTGCTGCGTGGCGGTGACATCGGTGTCCCAGCCGACGTAGGCGTAGCGGTCGCCCTGGGCATTGGTCCACGCCGAAAACGCCACCTTGCCGGCCGTATCGGGCTCGAAGGTCGTCATGAACGCCGCCCAGTTCTGGGTCAGGTCGGTAATCCGGCCCATGTCCACCGCCGGGACGCCGGCCGCGGCCCCATGCGACACCAGGGCGCCTGCGGCCTGCGTCAGCTTCAAGCCCGATGCGAGGGTGCCGCTGCCATAGGAGACCGTGCTGGCGGCGCCGTCGGTGGCCGAGGTGATCACGAAAGCGGCGCGCTGCGCGTCATAAGCGCAGGTCGCGCCCATGGCGGTGAACGCCGCTTCGATGATCGAGGCGGCGTTCGAGAAGCTCGTTGCCGTCGACAGGTCGATGCTGGAGGACGTCTTGGCCACGCCATCCACGCTGACCGTCAGGATGCCGGACAGCGCCTGCAGCTGGGCCAGCGTCACGGCGGCCATCGAGCCGCCACGCAAATAGGCGGAAACCGCTGCCGCCGGATATTGGGCATACAGCAGATTGCCCGGCTTGCGGGTCGAGTTGTCGAAGCCGTTGAAGTAGACGTCGGCCAGGGCGGCTTCGGTCGAGGTGGGACCGAAGAAGCGCTGGACGTCGCGCGCAGTCGCGAAGCTCTGGACGGTGCCGATGGGGACGGCAGTATCGTGGGTCAGGATCAGGCCGTTCAAATCGAGCGCCGATCCGCCGGCGGCGATCACGCCAGGCACGACCTGGACGATTTCACTGGCGGGAATGGACATAGGATTAAGCTCCCGTAGGGTAGGTGGTGTCGGCCTCGATGAGGCCCACGTGAAGGTGGTCCGCAAACTGCTGCGGCACGCTGATGGAAGGGTTGAACTGCAGGACGGCGTCGAACGACCACCGCTCGAAGGTCTGGCTTTCTCCGCTCTCGAAGGGCAATTGCTTGAGCTCGCCCGCGTATAGCGGTTGAGTTCTTCCCAGCTTTCCCAGGAACTCGCACCCGTACTGGCTGCGCAAGGCAATCGACAACGTGAGCGCCAGGTCCAGGGCCCGCGCCCCGTAGCCATCCACCCGGGCAGACCAGTGCGTGGCCTGGGTCATGATTCGTTTCCCCGCCGCAGGCGACGGATCGGCATAGGTCATCACCGGCACGGAAAGGCCCTGCGCCGCCAGCGGAGTAATGGCGACGCACTCGCGCGGTGGCGCGGGAACCCAGCCAGGCAAACCGCGGACAACGTCGCAGTCGACCAAGGTCTTGAAGAATGCGGCGAGGTCCTCTACCAGCTGGTTTTCAGTGATGCTGATCTGAACGCTCATGGAGTTGGATTCCTGCTGAAGAAGACAGGCGCCGAAACATCGCGCCCAAATGCAAAAGCCCCGGCACGTGGCCGGGGCTGTATTTCGGGGTTGCATTTGTCAGGGGCGCAATGCCCCGGACCAATTGTGATCGATTGCGTGACCGATGGGGCGAGGTCTTGTGACGGAATCGTCACACGCTGTGCAAAGAAGTTCGCCCCCTGCCCCGCCCATAAAAACCGAAGCCATGCGCCGAAAACAAAAAGCCCCGGCACGTGGCCAGGGCTGCATTTGCTTGGGGCGCAATGCCCCGGACAAATTGTGACCGATTGCGTGACCTATGGGGCGGGGTCTTGTGACGGAACCGTCACACGCCATGCATAGGTACGTCCGTGCCCGCCTTGCTGGGGCTCTTGAATCAGCACGCTGCCGGTATCCTGCAGCGCATCCATGGCGCGCTGGATGCCTCTTTGCAGGCGTGTCTTTTCAGGAACAGAAAGACACCGGCCGCGTGACACATGACGGACCAGCTCCATCAAACGGAATGAGCGGCCGGGATAGCAGGCCATCAGATCCATCACCTCGTGCGCGTACTTCACGCCAGCCTCCTTTCCACCAGGCCGCGAAAAAGGCCCAGGTACAACTTGTATTCGGTTTCGGTCAGGGCCACGCCGGTCGTATCGGCAATCCAGTCCAGCGCCTTCGCGCGGCGCGCCCTGCCGTCCAGCTGGCCGAACATCACGTTCTTCTGGGGATATTCGGCAATGATGATCATGCGCTCGTGCCAAGGCAGCGCGGCGTGCATCGCCTCGACCTCCATGGCGTGGTGATGGTTGATGGGCCGGTAGTCCTCCTCTTCGGAGAGATACACCTCCATGTTTCCCACCGTAGCGCCGGACCAGGTCCATCGGGCCCAGTTCCAGATCAGATCGTCACCCGTCAATTTACTCATCAGCCACCTCGCATTGTTTACCTGTCTTGCCGTTGGAACCGTTCTTCAGACGTCCCTCCGTATCCTGGCTTTCGCCCTTGGCGCGCTTGAGCATGTCGGCGATGCCCTTGCTCGGGTGGTCGCCGCGCGCGATGCGCGCCTCCCACTTTTCGATCCAGCTCCGGGGCGGACATCCACGGTCCCTCAGAACCTTCTGCGCGCCCATTTTCTTGAGCGCCGCCTCGGCCTCGGCGCGCGTGGCCAGCGTCTGGCCGGGCGCGGGCAGCGCTGGGCGAGGCAGCGGGATATCCGCCCACACGTCCTTCGCCAGTTCCTCGTTCAGCGTCTTCTCCCAGCGCGCCTTGATGGTCCCGTAGGTGCAGCCCAGCAGATCCACCGTGCTCACGCCCACCGCAGCCCAATACACCGCCGGATGCGACCAGGCGCCGCGCTCGCCGCGCCTGCGCGCGGACAGGCCGCGCACGGCCTCGTGATACGCCACTTCAGGGACCATCCACGGGCAACATAATTTGATGAACTGCGGCAGCGTCGGCGGCCATTCCTGAGTCAGGCAGGCGACCAGGCCGCGGCGCACCTGCACCTCGTCCAGGCCCGCCAGCTTCTGGTTCCATGAATCCTTCAACTCGCGGGCGGTCAGGCCCTGCCATTGCTGCGCGAACTTGGCGCCATACATCAGCAGCATTTCGTTCACCACCAACGCGCCCATGGTGGCGGAAGGGATGTCAGCGGGTTGCATCGATCGTCCCCATGAACCGCTCGCGCGGCCTGCCATCGTCGGCCAGTACTTCTCGCAGCTCCTCGGTCCAGTCAGCCAGGCGTTGCGCCCTGCCTGCCGGTTGTTGGCCGGCTGTAGCGGATGTCCGCGGCGGGAAGAGGCCCTGATACCCGCCCGCGATGCTGTTTGCGATCACGGCGCCTGGCCGATGCCCTGCGGCCAGATAGGCGGCAAGCTGTTGCAGCTGGCGCCTGGCGCCCTCCTGCGTCACCGGCTTTTTACGGGCCTTGCGGTCGGCGATCCAGCTGACCCAGTCCTCGCGGTCCAGCCAATCCGGCAGTTCGATCACGGAAGCATCGAATCCGCTTCCCCGCTTGCGGGAGGCGTGTTCTGTTGGTTCCTGGTTCTTGGTTCCTGGTTCTTGGTTAGCTTCCGATCCGCCTTCTGCCGGGCCATGGCCGGGTTGCTCGTCGAAACCCATGGGAAACCCACTGGGTTGTTCCGGATTGCGCCCGCCCTGCCTGGGCCGGCCGCCTCGCCTGCCGTTGGCCTTGGCGGTCTCGGCCTTGACGTGATACGCGGCAATCTCCACGTCCGCCCGCTTGTTGTGCCAATGGCCATCGCGCAGGACGAAGAACTCGGCCAGCACCTGCGCGGCCGCCTCTCTTTCTTCTTCGCTACGGGCGCCCACCCACCGGAATACCTGCTGCAGGTTGTCCACGATGGGCTGCTCTTCGGCGTAGTACCGACGCAGCAGGCGGCTGTAGATGGCATCCTCGAGCAGGCTCAGATGCGCCGTAGCCTGTGCGTAGTCACCGATGTTGTGGCTGTAGTAGTTCATGCGTGTTTTTGCATCCCCGCCAGTCTTACCTCGCTATCATTCTTAAATCTTAGAATGCTAAGATTCTAAATGCAAGCCAACTAAGATTGTTTTTGTTTAGCATCCTAAGATGACCTTTCAGAAGCGAATCACACAGGCGTTCAACGAGGAAGCGGCCCGTCGGGCGGACGCGGCCGAGCCACGCCTTACCAAGACAGACCTATGGAAGGCCGCCGGCGCCTCTTCCGGCGCCGCGACGCATTGGTTCAATGGGTCCAACGGCATGGACATGGCGACCTGCCTCAAGGTCGCCCCGCTGCTGCGCGTGAACGCGCAATGGCTGTATGACGGCACCGCCCCGAAACTGCCTGCGCGCGATGGATCCCTGGCCGCAGCGGTGCTGGCGCCCCCTCCGTGGCCCTTCCCGGGCATCCCGGAAGAACAGGTGCGGGCATTGCCCCCGGATCAGCTGAACAAATTGCAAGGCGCGCTTGCGCTGGCGATCGCGCAATTGAAGCTGGGGATTGACGTATCCCCTGGGACTGCCGCGCCGCAAATGCCGACGGTCCTGCGCAGCGACTCGCTGGTGGACACCTATTTGTCCCGCGACGAGTTCCCCATGCGCATCGACGACCTGCCCGCGGCGCCCTGGGAAGGCGGCAAGACCACGCGCCAGACAGAGCGCGAAGGCCGGGTCCGGATCAGCACCCAGACAGGCGTGGTCGCCAACGTAGGCGTGGGCGAACCGCCCGCGGCCAACGACAGGTTCGAGAAGGTCCCGGAACTGGCCGACGTGCGGCTGGCGGCGGGCGACCCCATCGAGAACCACGCCGAAGAGCAGACCGGCATGATCCAGTTCCGCAAGTCATTCCTCAGATCGGTAGGCGCGGACAACGGCCGGGGCCGAGTCGTCTACGCGAAGGGCGACAGCATGGAACCCGTCATCCGTGACGGCGCTGCCTTGCTGGTGGTCCCCAACGAAAGCCTGACGCTGCAGGACATCGCCGCCGGCGGCGTCTATGCCATCAACTACGACGGCAAGATGATCGTCAAGACGGTGGCCAGGGAACGGCTTACCGGACAATGGGTGGCGCGCTCGTTCAATTCCTTGCACGATGACATACCGCTGGAGAACGGGGCATCGGTGCGGGTGTTGGGGCGGGTTGTGTGGGCCGGTGCAAGGTTGCGGGATGATGAGGCGGGGCGGTGGCGGGTTGAGTGATGGCCCCTCGGAGCCTCGCTCAGCACATCGCGATGTAGCCCGCCCAAACCATCACGCCGGGGTGAGGGCAAGCGGCGCGCAATACCGCACGCGGTAGCGGTCGACGCGAGACGCTATCGCAACGCCCTCGCAGCGGTACGAAGGAGCGACGACCTCGTCATGCCAGGCTTCGCGAACCGCACGCACGCCGCAGTGATGCGCAACCGCAATGCCGCGACTTCCCGCGGCGACTGCCAGGGAAAGCGCGGCGTCGAAATGCTGCACCGAGCGCGCCACCACCTGCGTCGTGCGCTCGTCGTCAGCCACATCCAGCGCGAGCGCGCCATGGCAGCCTACCGTGGACAGCTTCAGGCCCTGGCGCGCAGCTATGGTGGCGAAGGCAGTCAGCCGGAACAGCAACGCTTCCCGCAGCAGCACATCCGCCGGCGCCGCGCCTGACCGGCGCGGATCCAAGCCGTCCGGATAATCCAGGCTAATGCCCAGCATGGCCTGCACGCCACGCATCGCTCGCATGCAGGCTTCGAGGACCGCGGGGTCGGTGTCGACGAGATAGATGACATCGAAACTCGGAAATACCTTCGCCAACCCGGCGGTCGCGTCACCGGCCGTATCCCCGGCAGCGAGAATGGCCGGGTCGATATGGCAGGCGGCTTGCGCCTCGCGTGTCATCAAGACGCACCGCCGGCATTTTCCTGATTCGCGGGTGTCATGCCATACGAAGGCACGTAGTCATCCGGCGCGCCCGGCGGTATGGGCGCGTGCGTCTTGAGCGAGTCCTGGAAGGCATTGATCATGCGGCGGATGGGTCCGCGCACCCAGCCTTGCGTGCTGTTGACGTCGGTCTCTTCCTTCGGATCCTGCACCAGGTTGAACACGTAGGGCGTCTCCAGGTGATTGGGGCTGGCGTTGGGTTCGACCTCCCAAACAAAGTGCATCTTCCAGTCGCGCCATTTGGCGGCGCGCAGCTCGGTCTTGATGTAGTAGACGAAGCCCTCGCGCGCCGATTTTTCCTGCTTGCCCAGCAGAAAGCCGGATTGGTCAACGCCGTCGATGGGTCGGTCCGAGGGGACTTCCAGGCCGGCGATGCGGGCCAGGGTGGGAAACAGGTCCACGACGTGCACAATCTCATTGGTCTGGCGGCCGGCTGGCACCTGGCCGGGCCAGCGCACGATCAGTGGCACGCGCAGCGAGCCCTCCATCGAGGTATGGTACGTGCCTGTCCACATGCCGGCGCTTCCGCGCCAAGGGCGCCGGTACTCCGGGCCGTTGTCGCTAGCGAAGATGAACACGGTGTCATCCTCTATGCCGCCATCCCGCACGGCGTCGAGAATCTGCCCGACGCGGGCGTCCATCTCCACCAGCGAATCGGCGAAATCGCCCTTCCCGGTACGGCCTTCGAAGCCGCGGTGAGGAATGGTCGGGAAGTGCAGCTGGGTCAGCGGCACGTAAAGGAAGAAGGGGGTATTGCCGGCGTGGCGGCCGATGAACTCGCAGCTGCGTCGAGTCAGTTCCTCGTCGATGCGGCGGCGCATTTCCAAGTCGTATAGTTCGCGCTTTTCGGCGCGCTGGCCCTTGCGCCCTTCCATGACGTACGGCACTTCGACCTCTTCAGGATCAAAGCCCACGGCGTCTAGAAACATGCTTTCGTTGGTCGTGCGGGGAATGCCGTACCACTCGTCGAAGCCCTTGTCCTTGGGATAGCGTCCCTCCTTGTCGCCAAGATGCCACTTGCCATACATGGCAGTGGCGTATCCTTGCGCCGAGAAGGCCTCCGCCAGCGTGCGTTCCCAGGGAATGAGGCCTTGGGGAAGCCCCGCGGGCACCGACTGCATGGCGCCCGTGCGCACCGGATGGCGACCGGTCATCAAAGCCGAGCGCGTGGGCACGCAGTCGCTTTCAACGTTGAAGTTGAGCAGTTGGGTGCCTTGCGCGGCCAGGGCGTCTATGCGCGGCGTCGGCGCGCCGCGGATGGCGCCGCCGCCGTAGCAGCCCAACTCTCCCCAGCCGAGATTGTCGGCCAGAATCAGGACCACATTGGGCTGTTGTTTCGCTTGCGGCATGTACTGTCTCCGGATCAGTCGAGCTTGATATGCAGTTGGGTGACCAGACTTCCATAGTCGGCCACTTCTTTGTGGATGAAGCCATCGAACGTGGCGCCGTCCATGGGGTTGGGAGTGACGCCAATCTCCATCAGCTTGGCCTGGATGGCCGGCTGGCGAACGATGTCGCCGATTGCGTCAGAGAGGCGCTTCACGATGGCGGGCGGCGTGCCGCGCGGCGTCACTACGCCCACCCACTGGGAACGGGTGATATCGGAGTAGCCAAGCTCCTTGAGCGTCGGCACCTCGGGCGTGGCGGGATTGCGCTCTGCGGTGGTGATCGCGACGATGCGCACGGCGTGGTTGCGCGCCTGCGCCAGCAGCGGCGCGAATCCCAGCACGGCGGCGGGCGTGTTGCCCGCCACCAGGTCAGTGACGGCCTGGCCGCCCCCCTTGTAGGGCACGTGGATCATCTGCACGCCGGCCAGGTGCGCCAGCCATTCGCCGATGATGTGCTGCGAGGTACCCAGGCCAGATGTACCGAAGGCGACGGTGTCGGGCTTGTCCTTGGCGGCCGAGATCAACTGCGCCAGGCTGCGGTATTCGGACCGGGCGGAGACGGCCACGGCCATGGGCTGTTCACCGACCAGGGCCACGCCCATCATGTCGCGGTCCAGCCGCCAACCCATCTTGCGCGTGGCACTGAGGACGGCCGCCGTGTCGGAAGCAATCGCCAGGGTGTAGCCATTGGCCGGCGAGCGCGCCGCGGCTTGCATGCCGATGGCGCCGGACGCGCCGGGCTGGTTTTCCACCACCACGCTTTGACCCAGGGCCTTACCGAGTTCGACGCCGATCAGCCGGGCGACGGTGTCGTTGGTGCCGCCGGCAGCCTGAGGCACGATGACCTTGATGGCCTGATCCTCGGGCCACGCCGCGTGGACGGCGCCGGCGCCAACCAATCCCGTGCCGAGCAGGATGGCGGCGAGCAGAGTGCGCCTGGCGGCGCGCGAGCGTGAATTCATGACGTTCCCCGTGTGTTGGTCGGTTTCTTGAACCTGTGGGGAAAAGTGTAGTGAGCTGCGTTAAAAGTTAAAATTCAATAATTCCTCTTATGTGATAGGTATTGGTTTTCACATGGGACGGCTTGGGGCCCTTGCTTCGGCCTCCTCCACGCTTCCATGGCGCACTCCTGATGACCCAACGCTCGCGCGCAGCCCTCTCGCACTTGAAATTCCGCCACCTCGCCCTGATCGAGTATCTGCTGCAGGACGGTACCCTGCGCAAGGCGGCGCGGCGCCTGAGCATCAGCCAGCCGGCTGCCACCGCCATGCTTACCGACGTCGAGACCTTGTTGGGAGTGAAGTTGTTCACGCGTGACCGCCAGGGCGTGGCGCCGACGCCGCAGACCCTGGCGCTGGCCCCGCGTTTGCGCGTCCTGCTGAACGACTTTGACGAGCTGGGCGCGATGCTGGACCGGCTCGACACCGGCGAGAACGAGGTGCTGCGGGTGGGAGTCGTGCCGCAGGCGTTCACGGTGCTTCTGCCCCCTGCCGTCGAGCGTTTCCGCCAGGCGGGCGGCTGCTATCTGCGTACCAGCGAGGGCAGCGCGCAGGACCTGCTGGAGCGCCTGCTCGCGGGGGATCTGGACTGCGTGTTGGGCCGTCTGCCGCCGGACATGGCCGCGCAGGGGCGCGACGCGGCGTCGCTATCCTTCATCAACCTCTACGAGGACGACGTGTGCGTAGTCTGCGGGCCGGATCATCCGGCGACCCGCTTGAAGAAACCCGGGTATGCCAGCCTGGCGCAGTGCGACTGGGTATTGCAGCGCCCCAGTTCAAGCGTTCGGCGCGCGCTTACCGAGGCGTTCCTGCGCCAGGGCCTGGTATTGCCGCATCCCGTGGTGGAGACGCCCACCTATATCCAGGCCCTGGACATCGTGGCATCGGCGAAGCTGCTGACGGCCGCGCCCAGGCGAACCGCTATGGCGTATGCGGACACGGGCCGCGCGCGGGTGCTGGATCTGGCGCTGCGCGTTGCGCCGATGCAGGTCTGCCTAATCGTGCGCAAGAGCGCGGAACAGCACCCCCAGATCGTGCGCTTCCGCGCGGCCTTCGAAGAGGCGGCCACGCGAACGACAAAGGAGGAGGTGGATCGGACATGAACAGGACTTTTGCCATGACGGCAATCGCACCGGCCGATATCAGGTACCCGCAGCGCGGGCTTACCGTGGTCGGTCACGACGATAGGCTCGCACCTGGCTTCGACCTGCCGAAACAGTTCAAGCGCCCGCGCTTTGAACTCGGATTTCGACACTTGCTGGGGGTGCATAACGCCCTGCTGCGCCTGCACCAGGTGCCTTGAAAATAAAGGTGTCAGACTACAACTCGCTCGCTAGATTGTAGTCAGACACCGTTTTTCTCTAATTTAGATCGGTACTAAAAAACTGGGTTAGGGTCACGTTCTGACCAAGGCGGACGGACTGGACACAGAGTGCGATATGGGTAACAGAGCATGCAATTGCAGCAATAAGCACTACCTCGTCGCATGCTCTCGACGCATGCTAGCCATTGATTGCGGAGGCCAGCTGAACACGATTCCGCCCATTGGCCTTCGCCTCGTACAAGGCTACATCTGCACTTTTGTAAGCTCGATCCATCCCGGCATCTGGGGCCAGTACTAACACTGCGCCAATGCTAGCCGTGACAGATACCTGCCCACTGAGATGGTTGACAACAGATTTGCCTAAGGCAATACGAAATCGTTCAAGCGCACTTCGCATTCCCGCCTCGTCAACATCCTGCATCAAAATACAAAATTCCTCGCCCCCGAACCTGGCGACAAAGTCGTCTCCACGGAAAAAGTCTTTCATCATTTTTCCGACGAATGCCAGAACGACATCTCCCGCATCATGGCCGTGTGAATCGTTGATCTGCTTAAAATGATCGATATCGACCACGGCGAATCCAAATCCGAATCCGGGCCCAACAGCACGACGGCGCCCTTTTACCCGGCTGGCTTGAAAGTGCTCAGTGAATGCCCTCCGATTCATGATCTGCGTGAGAGGGTCGGTTTGGGAAAGATAGGTCAGCTCTTCCACTTGCAGATGCACTCGGACTAACGCCGCAATCCAAATCGCCAAGGCTTCGAGCTTGCGACGATCGGCATGAGTAAACGCATTCCGACCTATACGGCCGACGTTGATCGTTCCATAGCAGTGCGGACCACAACGCAATGGAGCGTCAAGGCAAGAGCCTAGGCCCTTAGACGCAAGGATTAGACAATCCAAATCGGCTGACGCAGCAAGGTCATCGCAAATTTCCGCTTGTGCTCGACTGAAGACGCGGCCGACCATAGTTCCGCCAATCGGAACAGTCATATCTAAGTCGATAGCTCGATTGCCATCGAGCGCCACCACGCGAAGCTGAGAATTGTCTTTCGGCAAAGTGATAGATGCACGATCCGCCTCGAACATCTCTTTGAACCACTTTGCCACGACAACAAGGATCTCTTGAAGAGATTCTGTTTTGCCTAGATCATCAATAAACTCGACTGGCAATTGAAGTGACAAGTGCTTTTTCTTAGGTGCCATCAAATTTCCCGCCACTTCATGTTCCCAGTCGCTTCCATTTCTTGGAACTCCGAAGTTCAATGCGCGGGGGAAGACTCGCCTCATTGCTCACCCCCCTTTTTTCCGAGTCAAGATTACCCTTGCACGATCTATGCACAAAGAAAAATCTACTCAGTGTGGCGAAACTAACGCAATGCTTCCCTCCTCATCTAACACATCGTGTGTCCGCTAGCATGCCGACTCTTCCCTGTGCGTGTCTCAAGCCCACTACATCTGAAGCTATCTTGACCATGCATCAACCGTAGCGCGATGCCTGGCGGCACACTCGGCATATTGCAGGGTCAGTGCCGTATAGCTGCGCGCAAGCTCGTCCCAGCTATCGCTCGTCACCTGGTAATCCCCCCGCAAAAGCGATGAGGTCAGAAGCAGAATTTTCTCGTTGAGGAGTTCTACCGCATGAAGAAATCGGGATTTACGGATAGCCGGATCATTGAAGCCATCAAGCGCGTGGAGGCTGGTCTTGCCGTTCCTGAGCTGTGCCGAGAGCAGGGCATCAGCTCGGCTACGGTCTACAAGTGGCGTTCCAAGCATGTCGGCATGGATGTATCGCTGATGGCGCGCATGACGGAGCTGGAGGCCGAGAACGCCCGGCTGTGCAAGATGTACGTCGAGGAGAAGCTCAAGGCCGAGGTCGTGACGGAGGCGCTAGAAAAAAAGTGCCGAGGCCCTCTCGCCGCCGCGAGATGGCCCTACGCGCCGTGCAGAATCGCGGCGCATCTATCCGGATGGCCTGCGAGGCGTTCAGGGTCAGCCAGACTTGTTATCGGTACGTCGCCAAGGCGGACGCTGAGAACGAGGAGATCTCCAACTGGCTGCTGCGTCTGACCGACAACCACCGCAACTGGGGCTTTGGTCTGTGCTTCCTGTATCTGCGCAATGTACGAGGCTTTGGCTGGAACCATAAGTCCGAGCGCGTGATCCGCACGCTCAAGCAGATCATCGGCTGGCAGGGAACGCCCTTGGCCATTCGGTGCGATAACGGCCCCGAATACCTGAGCGGCAATTGTCGATTAGGCCGGGGCATGGGTCGAGCCCTCCGGGGCCAGCCAGCCTACTAGGCCACCCTCCCCCATTAGCCCGCCTCGAGCGGGCGCACTCTCAATGCGACGCTAGCGAGGTCTGGGCGCGGCAATCTGCAGCCCTTCATATTGATCGCACAAGGACTCATAACGCTTCTCAACGTCCGCGACGGTTGCTCTCGATGCATAGATGCTTCTGACAGCCTGCTCCCACTGTTGGATCACATCGGAACTCGGTACAAAAGCAACAACAGCCCGCCCAACATTGGTCCATGCTTGCGCCACCGGCACCCCATTGTCTCTCCATAAGGGAACTGACGACATGTACCCACGTACTACTCGGCATTGACCAACTGCAAGATTCGTAGGACTTACGCTCACTTCCTTCGACGATCGAGACTCAACAGGTTCTGATCGTTCCCTTCCCTTTTCCAGGGCAGGCAGCCGAGCATTACTGACGAACGCGCGATACCTCGGGGTCACATTCCCGTACCACTCTTCTACGCATGCTACGTCGGCGCAGTTGTCGGCGCGCCACTTCAAATCGGACGCGGCCAGCTTCATGAACTTATCGCGGTCCTCGGCGCTATCCCGAGCTGCTCTGTATGCCTTGGCGTACTTGGTGTCTAGGTCCAGCAGAGACTGATTGCCACACACAATCTGATCAATCTTCGTCGCGGGCTGCTGGCAATCGACGCCGTTCGCCTGCACTGCCGCCCAAGGCGCTCCCGCTAAGAGCATGCCTAGCATCCACCGTAATGTGACTTCGGCCACATCTCTCCCCACGTAACAAAAGATTCCATGATGGTAGCCGATGCCCACAGGCTGCGCATTCGCCCCGCCTCGAGCGGGCTTTTTACTTCAGGGGTTTCCAGCGCTGGTCGGCCCCGCCTTTCATACACGCCTCGTAAACTGCTCTGTAGACCATCATGGATGCAGCGATGTAGCTCGCCCCGCCGAAGTACACGTTGTTGACGATGCCCTTCAACTCAGCCTCTGAAAATGAAAGGACCCTGCGAGTAGCTTCAACTGATCATGACTACACATGTACTAGGTAAAAGGTGAGCGCGCAGGACACCCTGTTCAAAGAGCGCCGATTCTAGATGGGCGGCTGCCACAGCGCGCCCGTCAGCCTTGCGGCTCGCGCCGCGCTGCTTGTCGCGTGCGACGTGGCCACGGACTTCATGGCCGTCCGCGCAACACTGATCCCGGATCAATTCGTCCGCCAGCTGGCGGCGCGCCGGATGGCAATCGTGCACCCGCACTTTGGCAATGTCCCGATCAAGGTCTACGCCATCAACGTGCGCACCGACAACAAGGAGCAGTAATGGACTCTCCCTACCTCACGCCTGACGAGGTCAAGGAACTGACAGGCTACGTCACGCGCGCGGCGGCAGGCCGCCGGCTGGATCGGAATGGCTGGCCCTACGCCCCCACCGCCGGCGGCGGCTGGCCGCGCGTACTGCGGAGTACCATGATGCGCGCCTGTCCAGCGAAGAAAAGGCGCCTGCCGAAACGAGGCGCTGAACCGAATTGGAGCTGTGCGGCATGATCACCAAGCGTACGAAGCACTTGAAGCTGCGCCTGCTGCCCCGCATGGAAGCGCGGCCGCGCGCGAAAGGCGGATGGACGTTCCGCTATTACGCCTACGATCGGAAGTGCATCAACCTGGGCCACGACCGAGCCGAGGCCATCAAGCGCGTGCTGGAGATAGAGCAGCGCGCACCAGACACCGGCACGGTGGCCAAGCTTCTGCGCGAGTACATGGCCAGCGGCAGCTTCAAGAACGAAGTGGCGCCGCGCACCCAAGACGACTACATCGCGTCCAGCAAGGAACTGCTGAACGCCTAAGGCATGCCACCAATCCGAATTCTTGCCACCAATTAGGCAATGGCAGGAAAGAAGAAAGCCGCTCTAAGCGGCTGATTTCCAAAAATTTTTTGGGGTGGCTGATGGGGCTCGAACCCACGACAACCGGAATCACAATCCGGGACTCTACCAACTGAGCTACAGCCACCTCTGATACTGCTTTTCTTCCTTGCCGTGCAGCTTTCGAAAGCTGCTCAACAACGAAGAGGCCGAATTCTAGCACGTTTTTTTAATCCGTGTGAAACCAGCCCCGCCGCCCCTCTTGCCAGCGCGGGCCACCTTGCTATCCTTCGCCATTGATCATCTACGGAGGCCGCGCTTACGCCATCGCCATGGACCGCATACACGCAATCTTGATCGATTATTGGCCCCATCTGGTATTTGCCATCAGCATCGTGGCCGGGACGGGCGCGGCGGTGCATGCCGCGATGACCAAACAGGACGTGCGGGCGGCCATAGGCTGGGTGGGGGTGGCGCTGTTTTCGCCGCTGTTCGGCGCGCTGTTCTATTTTGTGGCGGGCATCAACCGGATCCGCAAGACGCGGCTGTCGCAGCAACGCGACGAGGCGATGGTGGTGGATGCGGAGCAGGTCGAGACCGCGCCGGTGGATGTGGCGCCGATCTCGGGCCAGCAGTTCGCGTCGCTGAAGGTGCTGGGCGACCGCGTCAGCCGTTTCCGCCTGCTGGGCGGCAACGCGGTGCGGCCGCTGGCGGGTGGCGACGAGGCCTATCCGGCGATGCTGCAGGCGATCCGCGAAGCGCGCCACGCGGTGGCGATGCAGAGTTATATCTTCGACAACGACGCGATCGGGCGGGAGATGGCGCAGGCGCTGATCGAGGCGCGCGAGCGCGGGGTCGAGGTGCGGGTGCTGATCGACGCCATCGGCTCCAAGTACTCGCGCCCGCCCATCGTGCGCATGCTGTCGCGCGGCGGGGTGCCGGTGGCGCGCTTCATGACCAATCCGCTGGGCGTGCTGCGCATGCCCTATGCCAATCTGCGCAGCCACCGCAAGGTGCTGGTGGTGGATGGACGCCTGGGCTTTACCGGCGGCATGAACGTGCGGGCGGCCTTCGTCAGCGCGCTGGCGGGCGACGACACCAACCGCGATACGCACTTCCGGGTGGAAGGACCGATCGTGACGCAGCTGATGTCGGTGTTTGCGCACGACTGGAACTTCACGACGCACGAATCGCTGCCGGCCAGGCCCTGGTTCGATCCCGAGGCCTTGCCCCCCACGGGCGACGTGCCGATGCGCTGCGTGCCGTCCGGCCCGGACCGCGCGCTGGGCAGTACGCACAATATGCTGCTGGGCGCGCTGGCGGTGGCGCAGCGCCATGTGCGCATCCAGTCGCCCTACTTCCTGCCCGACCAGACGCTGATCGGCGCGCTGGCCACGGCCGCGCGGCGCGGCGTGGTGGTGGACATCGTGATTCCGGGCAAGAACAACCTGCGGCTGGTGGACTACGCGATGACGGCCCAGCTGGACCAGGTGGTGCGCACGGGCTGCCGGGTCTGGCGTTCGCATGGCGCGTTCGACCACTCCAAGCTGATGACGGTGGACGACGCCTGGGCCTATGTGGGCTCGTCCAACCTGGACCCGCGCAGCCTGCGGCTGAACTTCGAGCTGGACACCGAGATCTACGATCCCGGCGTGGCGCGCTGGATCGGCGCGCGGGTCGACGGCCTGATCGCGCAGGGCCAGCGCGAGACGCTGGAGAACCTGCTGCGCGCGCCGTTCGCCAAGCGCCTGCGCAACAAGGTGATCTGGCTGGCTACGCCTTACTTGTAGCCCCCCAAGAAGCTCAACCGTCGGAAGCCGGCGCGGGTGCGGCGCGCACCGCGAAGACCGCGTTGGCCTTGAGCATGACGCGGCCTTCGACCTGCAGCAGGCAGGTGGCGTAGATCAGCCGGCGGCCCTGCTTGTCGATGCGGACATGGGCTTCGAGCCAATCCCCGGGCTTGACCGGGTTCAAATATTCCACCGACATCTGCACCGTGACCACCGAGGCCTGCGCCTGCTCGGCGATGGTGTGGCCCAGCGCGCTGTCGGCCAGCGTGGCCAGCAGGCCGCCATGGGCGATGGCGTGCATGTTGGTGTGCGCCTGCCCTACGCGCAGCGCCAGGACGCAATCGGCGTCGCGCTTGTAGAGCGCGCCGAGCTCCGCCAAGTGCTCCATGAAGGGGCTGCTGGGGCGCCATGGCGCGAAACCGGAAGGAATGGAGTCTGTCATGCTCAAGCCTGGTTTTTTCACGCGGAATACCTCAAGTATCGCAAAGAAGACCGCGGCCGGCACCGCTACCCGCAAACCTGTGATCGCGGCGCGGACGATCCGCAAGTCAGAGTAAGATTTACGCCATAACAAACCCCTACATGGCAGGAGCAGTGGAAGATGGCGAAAGTCGGCATGGTTGGTATCGGCCTCATGGGCCATGGCATTGCAAGCAATCTGGTCAAGCATGGTCATGCGCTGACCGTGCTGGAACATCCGGGCAACCAGCCCCTGGACGCGTTGAAGGCAGCGGGCGCGACCAGCGTGACCGATGGCGCCACGCTGGCGGCCCAGTCTGACGTGATCATCCTCTGCGTTACCGGCAGCCCGCAGGTCGAAGCCGTGTTGCTGTCCGAAGGCGGCGTGCTGGCGGGCCTGCGTCCGGGCACGGTCATCATCGATTGCTCGACGGCGATTCCCTCTTCCACCGTCAAGGTGGCGCAGGCCGTGACGGAATCCGGCGGCCGCTTCCTCGATGCGCCGATGACGCGCACCCCCAAGGAAGCCGCCGAAGGCCGGCTCAACCTGCTGGTGGGCGGCGACGCCGCGCTGTTCGAGGAATGCAAGCCGCTGCTGGCCTGCTTCGCCGAAAACATCACGCACGCCGGCCCCATCGGCGCCGGCCATCGCATGAAGCTGCTGCACAACTACGTGTCGCTGGGCGTGGTCGCGCTGTTGTCGGAAGCCGCGGCCTGCGCGCTGCGCGCGGATATTGACCCGGCGGTGTTTGCCGAAGTGTTGGCCAAGGGCGGCGGCGGCGGCGTGGCGCTGGAACGCATCAAGCCCTACCTGCTGGAGCAGGACCCGTCCTCGCTGCGGTTCTTCATGTCGAATGCGCAGAAGGATTTGTCCTACTACAACACCATGGCCGCGGAAACGGGCGCGGTGCGGGAAATCGGCGCGGCCGTGCAGCACACGTTCGATCAGGCCGTCACGCAAGGCGGCGGCGACCGCTACGTGCCGGAACTGGTGTCCTTGCTGAAGGACCGCTAGGACGGCCTCAGAGGCCATCGCGTCCGGCGTCACGGACGCGATGGCAGACGCTGCGGGCAGCATCGGCCTGCAGTCCGCGGGGCTCAACGCCCCGCCACCGCCACCCCGCGCGGCAAGCCCCGCGCCGGCAGGCGCAGGGAAATCAAGGCGGCCGCCAGCAGCAGCGTCCCCGACGAGCCAAAGGCCACCCAATGCGTGCCGAAGGTTTCGTAGGCCCAGCCGCCCAGCCATGAGCTGATCATGCCGCCGACCTGATGGCCCAGGTAGACCAGCCCGTAGAGCACGCCCACCAGCCGCACGCCGTAGACGTCCGCAAGAATGGCCGACGACAAGGCGATGCTGCCGGCCCACGCGATGCCGCCCAGGGTAGCCGCGGCGTACAGCTCCCAATGCGCCCCCACCATGACCAGCGCGAAGAAACCCAGCCCGCGCACCAGGTAGATCGCGGCCAGGATGGCGCGCCGTTCGACCTGGTCGGACATGCGCCCCAGGACCAGGGTGCTGAAGATGGCGACCAGGCCGATCAGGCCTATGCCCAGCGAACTGGTGGTGGCGTCAAAGCCATGGTCCATCAGCATGGGCACGCCATGCGTGCCCAGAAGGTTCATGCTGAAACCACAGGCGAACAGGCCCAGCGCCACCTGCCAGAACGGCAGCGAGTTCAGCGCCGCGCGCACATTGGGCGCCGGCTGCTTCGCCGCGGTTTTGGCCGGCCCGGCCTTGTCGATGATCTGGTGCGGTAGCAGATCGGTGTGCTCGGGCGCTTCATCGCGCATGACGAAGAGCGCCATCGGCACGGTCAGCAGCGCGAACAGCGCGGCGAAGCCCAGCAGGGTTTCCCGCCAGCCCACGGCGGAGATCGCAAAGGTCAGTGTCGGCGTCATCAGAGCGATGCCGGCCATGGAACCGGTGGACAGGAAGAACAGCGCCATGCCGCGCTGGCGCGTGAACCAGCGGCTGATCACCGGCGTCAACGCCACCGGGCTGGTGAAGCCCAGGCCGATGGACAGCGCCACGCCGAAGGACAGCAGGAACTCGATGGGCCCGCGCGCGTAGACCGTCCAGATGATCGACAACACGACGATGGCGGTGCCGGTAAGCAGCACGAAGCGGGTGCCGCGCGTTCCGACCAGATACCCCGCCAGCGGCATGGCCAGCCCGTAGCAGAGCATGCCGAGCGCGACGATGCTGGAGAGCGTGCTGCGCGTAAAGCCCAGGGTGTCCGCGATGGGCAGGAAGAACGGCCCAACCCCCATGCGCAGGCCGACCGTCAACAGGGTGAGTACCGTGGCGGCGCCTACGATGTTCCAGCCGAAATACCAGCCGCCCGACTCTTGCTTCTCCACTTGCGCTTCTCCTCGATATCTTCTTGTGGCCGCTATGCGCGCCCAGGTTCGCCGTCGCCGCCCAAAAGGCGCGGCGGGAGCGAGAAGAACGAGGCGTGTACCGGCTTGTCGTTACCAGCGGCCTGACGACGCCGGACGCGTCATATTACTCCTGGCTATATGCCTGCTCCGCCCGGAATCCCGGAATCTGTTCGGTGAGCGGTCACCGAAGCGCTGTATAGTGCTCGCCATTTCGTAGCGCCCGAAGCAGACCGTGAAGTCCAAGACCTCGATGTTCGCCCTGTCCCGCCAGGAAATCGCGCTGGTGCTGGTCACCATGCTGTGGGGCAGCACCTTCCTCATCATCCACATTGCCATGCAGCACAGCGGACCGCTGTTCTTCGTGGGCGTGCGTTTCACGATCGCCGGCCTGATGGCGCTCCTGATGTTCCGCAAGCACATGGCGGCGATCACCCGCCAGGAGGTAGGCGCCGGCATCGCCATCGGCTGCGCCCTGTTCCTGGGCTATTTCCTGCAGACCTACGGCTTGCAGACCATTACCAGTAGCCAGTCCGCCTTCATCACGGCGATGTACGTACCCATCGTGCCGCTGCTGCAATGGGCCGTGCTGAAGAAGCCGCCGGGCCTGATGAGCTGGGTGGGCGTGGCGCTGGCCTTCGCGGGCCTGATCCTGCTGGCGGGTCCGCAAGCGGGCGCGCTGAATTTCAGCGTGGGCGAAGCGGCGACGCTGGCCGGGGCCGCGGCGATTGCCGCGGAGATCATCCTGATCGGCCACTATGCCAAGAAGGTCGACAGCCGCCGCGTCACTTTCGTGCAGCTCTTGACGGCCGGCCTGGTGTCGTTCGCACTGATGCCGGCGATGGGCGAAGCGGTGCCGGAATTCTCGTGGCTGTGGGCGGGTGCGGCGATCGGCCTGGGGCTGGCCAGCGCCATCATCCAGCTGACCATGAACTGGGCGCAAAAATCCGTATCGCCCACCCGGGCCACCGTGATCTATGCGGGCGAGCCCGTGTGGGGCGGCATAGTCGGACGCCTGGCCGGCGACCGGCTGCCGGCGCTGGCGCTGGTGGGCGCCGGCCTGATCGTGGCGGGCGTGCTGGCGAGCGAGGCCAAGTTCACCCGCAGGAAAAAGCCGCAAGTGCAGGGTGCCGATTAGCGGGCCAGGCGCGCGATCAGGCCTGCCTGCGCGGGGTGCAGCCGTTGCAGTTCGGCGGCGTCGGCCAGCTCGAACTCGCTGAACTCGAAGCCCGGCGCCACCGTGCAGCCGGCCAGCGCATAGCTGGCCTGGTCGGCGAGTTCTGCCGCGAACCAACTGCCAGCCGGCACGACCGCCTGGAATGCGGCATCAGGATCCTTCAGCGCGTCGCCCAGCCGCAAGCAGCGGTAGGCGCCATCCGGCGTCAGCACATGGACAAGCAGCGCGTCGCCCGCATGGAAATGCCAGAGTTCGTCGGATCGGATGCGATGCCAGGTCGACCAGGCGCCGTCGCACAACAGGTAGTAAATGGCGGTGCTGGCCGAGCGGCGCGCGCCGTCGCCGCGCGTCACGGCATCGGCGGCGCGATAGGTTTCGCGGTAGTAGCCGCCTTCGGGGTGCGGCAACAGGTCCAGGCGGCGGATGAGGTCGGCAGATGCGGTCATGGCGGGACGGGCGCGTGGAGGATGGCGCCAGTCTAGAGCAAAGCCGCGCGTCCTAGGCCGCCTGTTCCAGAAACGCCTGCAGGGCCGGCACGGTATTCAGCACGTGCTGGCGCATGGCCGCTTCGCAGCGCGCCGGGTCGCGCGTCTGCAGCGCGGCGATCAGTTCCTGGTGCGATTCGCGCACGCGCAGGACGCGGCCGGGCTGGGCTACCCACAGGCGCATGTAGGGTTCGACGACGGAATGCAGCTCCGAGATCTGGCGCAGCAGGCGCGGCTGCTGGCAGAAGCTGCACAGGTATTCGTGGAATTCGCGGTGCGCGGTGATCCAGTCCAGATGTTCGCCCGGCCCCTGCTCCAACTGTTCCAGCAGCAGCGACAGACGGCGGATGTGTTCGGCGCCCATGTGCTGCACCGCGTTGCGCATGGCCAGGCCTTCCAGCACGGAACGCATTTCGAACACTTCCAGCATTTCCTGCTGGTTCAAGCCGCGCACCACCGCGCCGCGGTTGGCGCGGATCTCGACCAACCCCTCGGAAGCCAGCCGGCGCAGCGCGCCGCGTACCGGCATGCGGCTGGTACCGATTTCGGCCGCGACCACCTCGGGCACCAGGCGCTGGCCGGGCGCATAGCGGCCCAGGCGGATTTCGCGCTGCAGATGCAGGTAGGCCTCGTCTTCGGCGCTGATGGCTGTCTTCTGGAATTGCAGCATTGGAGTCCCGGGGGGCTAGGGCCGATGGATAGGCCCACGAAAGCCGCCATGATAGATAACCGCAAAAATAACACAAATTGGATCCAATGATCCATGGATGCAAATCCTAATAGTCCTGCACCGCCCGCTTGCGTCTAATCCCTGCACGCACTCCATAACGCGATCAAGGGGAATTCATGAAGTTTCGTTTCATCCGGGCGCTGGCAGGCGCCGCCGCCGTGGCCTTTGCCGCCCAAGCGGGCGCCCAGGCAACCGACTGGCCGCAGCATCCGGTGCGCATCGTCGTGCCGTTCCAGGCCGGTTCCGCCACCGATCTGATTTCGCGCCAGCTGGGCGCCGCGCTGTCGACGGAACTGGGCCAGCCCTTTGTCGTCGAGGCCCGTCCGGGCGCCGCCGCGGCCATCGGCAGCGCCTCGGTGGCACGCTCGGCCCCCGACGGCTACACGCTGCTGATGGGCGGCCCTGCCGCTATCGTCACCAACCGCTTTCTGCAAAAACGCCTGGCCTACGACCCCGACGCCTTCGCGCTGGTGTCGATGGTGGCGTACACCCCCAACATCCTCCTGGCCAACCCGTCGCAGCCGTTCAAGACCCTGCCGGAAATGGTGGCCTACGCCCGCGCCAACCCGGGCAAGCTGACCTACGCCTCGTTCGGCACCGGCACGACCTCCCACATGGCGGGCGAAATGCTCAAGTCCGTGGCCGGCATCGACATCCTGCACGTGCCGTACAAGGGCGCGGGCGAGGCCATCCCCGCCCTGCTCAGCGGCCAGGTCTCGATGTACTTCGACACCATCATGACGGGCCTGCCCCAGGCCAAGAGCGGCGCGCTGCTGGCGCTGGGCATGTCCAATGCCAAGCGCTCGGCGCTGGCGCCCGAGATCCCCACGATTGCGGAACAGGGCTACGCCGGCTACGACATCGCGCCGTGGTACGGTCTGGTCGCCCCCGAAGGCACGCCCGCCCCGGTGCTCGACAAGCTCAACCGCGCCGTCAACAAAGTACTTGCCGATCCGGCGCTGCGCAGTAAGCTCGCGGAAGCCGGCGCAGAGCCCCGCGGCGGCAGCCGCGAGGAATTCGCCGCCTTCATCAAGGCCGAAATCCCGCGCACCAAGCAGCTGATCGATCAGGCCGGCATCACGCCGCAGTAATTTTCACTACGAGTTTCCCGTTTCCATGTCCTTACCCTTCGATTGGTCTTTCCCCTACGCCTCCCGGAAGATGCCGGTCCTGGCCGCCAACGCGGTCGCCACCAGCCAGCCGCTGGCGGCCCAAGCCGGGCTGCGCATGCTGCTGGCCGGCGGCAACGCCGTGGACAGCGCCATCGCCACCGCCATCGCGCTGACGGTGGTGGAACCCGTCATGAACGGCATCGGCGGCGACATGTTCGCGCTGGTCTGGCATGACGGCCAGCTGCACGGCCTGAACTCCAGCGGCTGCGCGCCCGCCGCGTGGACGCCGGAGTACTTCGCCGGCCGCGACGCCATGCCCGGCACCGGCTGGGGCACGGTGACCGTGCCGGGCCAGGTCGCGGGCTGGAAGGCGCTGTCGGAACGGTTCGGCAAGCTGCCCTTCGCGCAGCTGTTCGAACCCGCCATCGCCTATGCCGAGGAAGGGTTCGCGGTATCGCCCACCATCGCCCGCCAATGGGCCACTCAGGCGCCCAAGCTGGCACAGGAGCCGGGCTTTGCCGCCGCCTTCCTGCCAGAGGGCCGTGCACCCCAGGCCGGCGAATGGTGGCGCTTTCCCGCGCAAGGCAAGACGCTGCGCGCCATCGCCGAAAGCGGCGGCGATAGCTTCTACCGTGGCGAGCTCGCCCGCAAGATCGCCGACTTCGCCCGTCAGACCGGCGGCGCGCTCAGCGCCGAGGATCTTGCCGAGCACCGCCCCGAATGGGTCACGCCGATCTCGCAATCGTTCCGCGGCTACGAACTGCACGAGATCCCGCCCAGCGGCCAGGGCATCTCGGCGCTGATGGCGCTGGGCATGCTGGAACAGTTCGACCTGGAAAGCATGGGCCGCGACAGCGCGGACTACTACCACGTCAGCATCGAAGCGATGAAGCTGGCGTTCGCGGACCTGCACCACCACGTCGCCGATCCGCGCCACATGCGCACCAGCGCCGCCGCCCTGCTGGACCGCAGCTACCTGGCCGAGCGCGCGCGCCAGATTTCCATGGACCGCGCCAGCGTGCCGGTCGCGGGCACGCCCGCCACCGGCGGCACCGTTTACCTGACGGCGGCCGACGCCAGCGGCACCATGGTGTCCTTCATCCAGTCCAACTACCACGGCTTCGGTTCCGGCGTGGTGGTGCCCGACACCGGCATCAGCCTGCACAACCGCGGCCTGAACTTCGTGTTGACGCCCGGCCACGCCAATCAGGTCGCGCCGCGCAAGAAGCCGATGCACACCATCATTCCGGCATTCGTCACGCGCGGCGGCCAGCCGCTGATGTCCTTCGGCGTGATGGGCGGATCGATGCAGGCCCAGGGCCATCTGCAGATGGTCACGCGCCTGGCGGCGTTCGGCCAGAACCCGCAGGCCATGAGCGACGCGCCGCGCTTCCGCGTGGAAAAAGGCCCGGTGGTCAACGTGGAATCGCACCTGCCGGCGGACGTGGTCGACGCGCTGCGCGCGCGCGGCCACAACGTCGCGGTGGCGCCTGCCGACAGCCTGGAATTTGGTTCGGCGCAACTGATCTGCCGCCTGCCGCAAGGCGGCTACGTGGCCGCGTCGGATTCGCGCCGCGACGGCCAGGCCGTGGGCTTCTGACCCGCTCCGGCCAGGCGCCACGCCTGGCCGGGTTCGACGCTTCAAGCATCGCCGCCGCTTCGGGCGGCGATGCGCTTTTGGCCGCCAGGAACACGTCGGACGACGCCATGTTCAGGCCCGCTACGCGCGTTGCGGCAGCATCAACGCATACTGCCCTACGGCGGAACAAGCGCAGCCGCTGCTGCAAATCGCACCTGACGCACCAACGCGGCTTCTTCAGCCATGATCCAGCACTGTGCCGAAAACGCCAGCGTGATCGCCGAGGCTTGCACGCCCTAGGCCTTTCGAGAAAATTCTCATTCTTTTGCACCTCCCCACCAACCAAGATTGCGGGATCCACAGCAACGCGCCAGCCTCCTCGGCAAACGCCGGTACAACGCCAAGCCCGCGAAGGCGGCATGTATCGGACGCCTCGGCTGCAAGCACGCGAGATCCCCATGAAATTCCGCGTTACCCCACTCGTGGCAAGCCTGCTCGCCGCTACGCTGCCCGCCCTCCCCGGAATCAGCCGGGCCGCGGAGCACAGCCAGATCAGGCTGCATGATCCGGACGGCAAGGGCCATATCATTCTGGCGCCCGGCAGTCTCATCCCCCATACCGGCAACGATCCCGCCATCGATGTCTCCGGCGCGGGCAACATCGTCGAAGGCGACCAGGTCACGATCAGCGCCGAGCCGGCCTCACAATCCGCCAGCGTGCGGGCCAGCGCGGGCGGTCGCGTGACGCTCACAAACAGCACGGTCACGGCCAGGAACAACCCACAGGGGCAAGGCTCCCACGCACTGCATGCCCAGGGAACGGGCAGCATCATCGATGCCAGCGACACCAACCTGTCCTTGAACGCCAGCTACTCTCATGGCGCCTACGCGCAGGATGGCGGCAAGATCGTGCTGAGGGTCGGGGCCGTTTCGACCGGGGGCGGCAACGCCTCTGCCCTGCATGCCAACGGGCCGGGCAGCACGATCGAGGCAGGCGGGCTGACAATCGCCACCAGCGGCGATCTCGCTTCCGGAGCCGTGGCGGAACGAGGCGGCTCCATCACGCTGGTGAACACCCAGATCAAGGCCACGGGGGATACCGCCCACGGTGTGCAAACGCGGGAACGCGACGGGTTTGTTTCGGTGCGCGACACCGACATCAGTGCGGCGAACGGCTCGGGCGCCTATCTCGAAGGAGGAAGACTCGAGATGCACGGCGGCACGCTGACCTCGGCCAAGCAGGCCGTTCGACTGACGTCGACATACCAGGGACAGGCAGCGACCGCCAGCATCCGCAACGCCAGGCTGACTACCACGGGCGACTTTCAATATGCAATCGACCTCAGAGCCCCCGGCACCGCGATAGATCTCGAAGACACGACTGTCTTGGCTACCGGTTCGGAGGGCCGCGGCATACAGCTCGTCGGTAAGAACACGGCCTTGTCCGCCAATCGCTTTGCCATCGCCGCCAGCCACGTCGGCATTGACAGCCGGGCCGGCAAAGTCACGCTGAACCAAGGAACGGTCGCAACCCGCATAGCCCACGGCCATGCCTTGTATGTCTCGCGCGAACTCGGCGACTCCGCCACCCTGGAGGCAAACGCAGTCCGGATCGAAACATCGGGCGCCGGGGCCATAGGCGCGCTGGCCCAACGGGCCGGCGCGCAAATCCATTTGCAAGATTCATCGGTAATCACCCATGGCGCAGGCGCCCAGGGCTTGGCCGCCATGGAAGGCGGCGGCAGGCTGTCCGCGCGGAACTCCACGATAACCACCACGGGCGCCAGCGCCGACGGACTGCTTCTGCGCAACGGAGGCGATGCCCTGCTGGACAACACGCAGTTCGACATCACGGGACTCGGAGCATCTGGTATGCGGAGCACGGGCTCCGATCCCGGCATGACCAACAGCGTGATTCTGAAGAACGGCTCACGCATCACCACACGGAACGGCGCCGCCCTGCGGATAGCCGGCGGCAATCATGTGTTGACGCTGGAGAACGCCACGGTCACTGCAAGCGCGGGCGGTCAGGAAAACACGGGAATCCTGCTGCATTCAAGTGCGCTCCCCGTCATCGACCTGGGCGGAGGGAGCCCGACAATGGTGGAAGCCCGACAGATTCGGCTCTCCGCAGCCCGCTCGGTGCTGACGGGCGACATCATGATCAATAGCGGCGCCGCAGACGTCTCCCTGCGAGACGGGTCCGTCCTGACCGGCGCGGTCATCCAGCGCGACAAAGGCCGCGTCAACAGCCTGACGCTGGACAAATCCAGCGCCTGGCATGTGCGCAACGACTCCATGCTGCGCGAACTGAACAACGACGGGACAGTGCTGTTCGCAACGCCAGCGCAGAGCGGAGAATTCAAGACCCTGACGGTCAACAACTACTCGGGCGGCGGAACGTTGGTGCTCAAGACCCGGCTGGGCGACGACGCTTCTCCGACCGACCGTCTCGTGATCGACGGCGGCGCCGCATCGGGCGGCACGGCGCTGCGTATCCTCAACGCGGGCGGCGCGGGCGGCCAGACGCAACGGGGCATACGCGTCGTGGCGACCATCAATGGCGCCGTCACGACCCAGGACGCCTTCCGCCTGGATGCCGGCTCCAGCGGCTATCGCGCCAGCTCGGCCACCCTTGCGCTGAACGGCTATGACTACAGCCTGGTCCGTGGCGGTAACGGCGGCGCGGCCTCCGACTGGTACTTGAAGTCGGACGGCGGGCCCCAGCCGCCCGTGATTCCGCCTGTGATTCCGCCCGTGGTCCCACCAGTGATTCCGCCCGTGGTCCCGCCTGATCCTCCTCCCAAGCCGCCGGTCACGCCGCCCGAGGTCGTGTTGCCGCCTCCCCCGCCCGAGGTCGTATTGCCGCCTCCCCCGCCCGACGCCAGGAACGTGTCGCCGGAAAGCGGCGCCTATGCCGGAAATCTGCTCGCCAGCATGCGATTGTTCGTCCACAGCCTGCACGACCGGGCTTCCGACGAAGCCGGCGAACAGCAGGACATGGGGGAGCGCCGATTGTGGACCCGGATCAGCGGCCGCCACGACAGCGGCCTGCGCATGGCTGAAGGCCGAGTCGACATCAACACCGACGCCGCGGTCCTGCAACTTGGAGCAGACCTGCTGCGCATGCCGGCGGGCCAGGCCGCAGCCATGTACGCTGGGCTGATGGGCGGCTATGGCGACGCGCGCATCCGCTCCACCTCGTCGCTGAGACTGCCTGGCGCTCTCTCATCGATGCAGGTACGGGCCCGCGGCAAGGTTTCCGGCCATGCTGCCGGCGCATACCTCACCTACTACTCGAACGATGCCACACGCCTGGGAGCCTACGCCGACGTCTGGATGCAATATGGACGCTATTCCAACCAGATCAGCAGCGAACTCGGCACGGCACGGTATCGCTCGGACCTGTGGTCGGCCTCCCTGGAGTCGGGTTACGCGCTGATGCCCTTCCCTGCCGGCTCGCCGCTGCGCGGGCTGGTGGTGGAGCCGGCCGCGCAGCTGGTCTATGGCCGTTATCAGGCCCGCGACGCCACGCTGCAAGGCACTCTGATGCAAAACGACAAAGACAAGACCTGGAACAGCCGCGTGGGCGTGCGCCTGTATCCGCGCGCCGCGGCCGGCGCGGCAACAGCGGCGTTGCACCCGTTTCTCGAAGCAAACTGGCGGCGCGATGGCGGCAGAGCATCCGTGCGCATGGGAGACAGCACGCTGAATGCGGCATCCGCGCGCAATGCGTTCGAATTGAAGCTGGGCGCGGAGGGCCGGCTCGGCAATGCCTTGCGGCTGTCCGGGCACATCTTTGGCAAGCTCGGCAGCGGCGATCAGCGCGGCTACGGCGGCACGCTGAGGGCGGACTATCGCTGGTAGCCTCCTGCCCTACCAGCCTCACCCTGCGCCGATCCAGCCTGGGGCTGAGCGGCGGAGCCGGCCATCAACAAGGTGTAGCGCCGGCTCGAATAGACGGGCGCCAGCGCTGCCCCCGTCTGCTCGCGCAGCCGCCGCACGTCCGATTTCTCCACCGCCAGCAACACTCTGCCGCCGCGCGGCGGCAGCAACGCGGTTACGCCGTCCAGAGACACTCGCCCAGCCGCGCCCCGCGAGTAAAAGCGCGCCGAGAACGGCAGGCTGTCGACGAAATAGAGCGTTTCGCCGGCAGTCATCAGCGCATCGGCCCGGGCAATCAGGGTTTTTTCCGTTTTCAGCCGTTCCGGATTGGCCAGCTGTAAGCCACAGAAGACGATCACCGCAATCGGCCCCAACGCCATGCAGGCCGTCGCAACGCGGGCTGGCGCCGCGGTGCGGGCGCGGCTCAGGCACGCGCCTATCGCCAAGGCCAGCGGCGGCAAGGCCGGCAGCGCGTAGGTCCACAAGATATTGCCCGACAGGGTGAAGAAGAGCGGCGTAGCCGCGCCCCAGGCCAACAGGTAGGTCCAGCGCGGCCTGCGCAGCCATCTCCCTGCCCGCCGCGCCGGCCCGCGCCAGCGCCGCGCAAGCAGCCAGACGCCGAACACGCCCCAGGGCAGCGATGCCACGATGCCGTCCAGCCAGATGGCGCCGTAGCGCCTGCTGTGCGCCGAGCCGTAGAGGTCTCCGCTCCAGCCCGGATCCACGAAGCGCAAGAAATGCTCGCCAACGATGAAGTACTGGATGAAGCCCGGCGTCTTGAGCTCCGCCGCCACGTACCAAGGCAGCACCAGCGCCGCCAACATCACGCTTCCCGCCGCCCATGGCAGGCGCCACAGGCTGGTCCGGACGTTCCGGTGCCACAGCATCCAGGGCACGATGGCGCCCGCCACCAGCACTACGGCCAGTGGTCCTTTGGACAACAGGCCGATCGCCAGCCCCAAAAAGAAGCCGTAGCGCCATCGCCCCGCCCCTGCCCCGCGCGACAGGATGAATGACGCCATGCTCAGCGTGACGCCCAGGGCCAGGAAAGGATCGGTCAGCACCGCCCCGGCCGCGACCAGGGGCAAGAACATGGAAGCATAGGCCAGCACGGCCCAGCGGGCCGCCTGCACCGAGTACAGTCGGCGGCCCAGCGCATAAAGAATGGCGAGCGTCGCCGCCGTGGCCAGCAGCGACGGGAATCTGATGCTGAATTCGCTCAGCCCCAGCAGCCGGATCGACAGCGCCTCGGCCCAGAATCCCAGCGGGGGCTTGCCCCAGAACGGCACGCCCGGCGCGAACCAGGGCGTGATCCAGTCGCCCGTTTCCGCCATCAGCCTGGCGATCTCCGCATAGCGCGGCTCGGACGTGTCGGCGAATGGCACCAGGACCATCGCCAAGAGGCGCACGCCCAGTATCGCCGCCAGGGCGGCGGCCATGGTCCGGGCGCTCAGTTGCACGCGGCGCCCCCCCCATGGCCGCATGCCGCGCTATCCGCGGGTCCGCTGTGCTGCACGTCGCGCACCAGATAGACCGGCCGCTGCTTGCTTTCCATATAGGTCTTGCCCACGTATTCACCCAACAGGCCGATGGTGATGAGCTGCACGCCGCCCATGAAGGTCATCATCGCCATCAGCGAGGGATAGCCTGCGACGTCATCGCCGAACATCAAGGTCTTGAAGATGATGGCGGCGCCGAACACTGCGCCGCCCAAGGCGGCGACCGCGCCGAGTCCCGTCGCCCAGCGCAGGGGCGCGGTGGAAAATGAGGTGATGCCTTCCATGGCCAGGCGGAACAGCGCCAGGTAGCTCCATTTGGTGGTGCCGGCGGCGCGGGGCTCGCGGTCGTAGTCGATGATGCGCGTCGGCATGCCCACCCAGGCGTACAGGCCCTTCATGTAGCGGCAACGTTCGGGCAGCTGCATCAGCGCCGTCACCGCGCGCCGGCTCATCAGCCGGAAGTCGCCGGTATCGGGCGGGATCGCGGCCTTGCTCAGCCGGCTCAACAAGCGGTAATAGGCGTAGGCGGAAAGCCGCTTCAGCACGCTTTCCCCCGCGCGGCTGCGGCGCCGCATGCTGACGACGTCGGCGCCCTCTTTCCAGGCGCGGACCATGGCGGGGATGGCCTCGGGCGGATCCTGCAGATCCGCGTCCAGCAGGATGACGGCGGCCCCGGACGCATGTTCGATCCCCGCCGTCATCGCGGCCTCCTTGCCGAAGTTCCGGCTCAGCCTGACCAGTTTGATGCCGCGTTCCTCGCGCAGCAGCGTCTGCAGGTATTCGGCGCTGCCGTCGCTGCTGCCGTCATCCACGAACACGATCTCGTAGGACAGCCCCAGCGTATTCAATACCCGCCGCAGGCGCTCGTGGCAGGCGGGCAGCACCTCCCTCTCGTTGAGGAACGGAATGATGACGGACAACTGCATCGGGCTGACCGCGTCCAACACAGCGATATCGATATCGGGTCTGGCATTCATCGGATCGCCTCTCTATCAGGCCTGCTCCCGCGCAAGCGACGGCTTCGATAGCTCGAGTTCGTCGGCGTCGTCGTTCCTGTGCGCCAGGCGGTAAAGGGCCGGCAGCACCAGCAGCGTGAGGATGGTGGAAGAAATGATGCCGCCGATCACCACGGTGGCCAGCGGGCGCTGGACCTCGGCGCCCGTGCCGGTGGCGATCGCCATCGGCACGAAGCCCAGCGAGGCCACCAGCGCCGTCATCAGCACTGGACGCAGCCGCGTCAGCGCCCCGATGCGCACGGCCTCGGCCACGGACTTGCCCTCTACGCGCAGGCCGCTGATGAACGACAGCATCACCAGGCCGTTCAGCACCGCCACCCCGCACAGCGCGATGAAGCCCACCGCCGCGGTGATGGACAGCGGAATGCCGCGCATCCACAAGGCGATCACGCCGCCGGTCAGCGCAAAGGGAATGCCGGTGAACACCAGCAGCCCGTCCTTGACGTTGCCGAACATCGCGAACAACAGCGCGAACACCAGCACCAGCGCCGCCGGCACCACGATCTGCAGGCGCTTGGCAGCGGATTGCAGCTGCTCGAAGGTGCCGCCCCAGGAGGTCCAGTAGCCCGCGGGCACCTGCACCTTTTGCCCGATGGCGGCAGTGGCCTCCGACACGAACGAGCCCAGGTCGCGGCCGCGCACGTTGGCGCTGACCACGATGCGGCGCTTGCCGTCCTCGCGCGAGATCTGGTTGGGGCCCGGCGCCAGGTCGAAGGTGGCGACCTCGCTCAGAGGGATGTAGGCGGCCTGCGCCTGCCCGTCCTGTTTGGGCAGGGCTATGGGCAGCTTCTTCAATGCGGACAGATTCTCGCGCACGGCCTCGGGCAGGCGCACCACGATGTCGAAGCGCCGGTCGCCCTGGAAGAAGGTTCCCGCCTCGCGGCCGCCCACGGCGATGGCCAGGGTGTCCTGGACATCCGCCATGCTCAGCCCGTAGCGCGCGGCCCGGGCGCGGTCGATGTTGACGGTCAACATCGGCAGCCCAGTGGTCTGCTCGACCTTCACTTCCGAGGCGCCCGGTATCGTCTGCAAGACCTCGGCGATCTCCGCCGCCGTACGGTTCAGCACGTCGTTGTCATCGCCGAACACCTTGACCGCTACGTCGCTGCGCACGCCCGAGATCAGCTCATTGAAGCGTAGCTGGATGGGCTGGGAGAACTCGTAGTTGTTGCCGGGAACCTGGTCGGCTTCCTTCTGGATTGCCGCCAACAGCTCGGCGCGGGTCTTCCTGGGGCTGGGCCACTGGTCCGTCGGCTTGAGCATGATGTAGCCATCGGAAATGCTGGGCGGCATGGCATCGGACGCGATCTCGGCTGTGCCGGTGCGGGCGAACACGCGCTCGATCTCCGGGAACTTCTGCTTCAACCGGGTCTCCAGCTGCTTCTGCATCTCGACGGACTGCGTCAGGCTGGTGCCGGGGATCCGCAATGCCTGGATCGCCATGTCGCCTTCGTTCAGGTTGGGAATGAACTCGCTGCCCATGCGCGCCGCCAGCACCCCGCTCAACACTACGAAGACGGTTGCTCCCACCAGGATCAGCGGCGTACGGCGCAGCGCCACGTCGAGCAGGGGCTCGTAGCGGCGCTTGGCCCAGGCCATCAGGCGATTCTCCTTTTCGGAGACGTTGTTCCCCATGAACAGCGCCACGGCGGCGGGCACGAAGGTCACGGACAGGATCATCGCCCCCAGCAGCGCCAGCACCACGGTCAGCGCCATGGGATGGAACATGCGCCCCTCCACCCCGGTCAGGGCGAAGATCGGCAGATACACGACCATGATGATCAACTGGCCGAACAGCAACGGCCTGCGGGCCTCGCGTGCGGCCGCGAACACCTCGTGGAAGCGTTCGCTGCGCGTGAGCGGCCTGCCATGGTGCGCCCGCGCGTGGCTCAGGCGCCGCACGCAGTTCTCCACGATGACCACTGCGCCGTCGACGATGATGCCGAAGTCCAGCGCGCCCAGGCTCATCAGATTGGCGCTGACCTTGTAGGTCACCATGCCGGTAAACGTGAACAGCATGGACAGCGGGATGATCATCGCCGTGATCAACGCCGCGCGGATGTTCCCCAGGAACACGAACAGGATGACAATGACCAGCGCCGCGCCTTCCAGCAGGTTCTTCTTGACGGTGGCGATGGCCTTGTCGATCAGGGTGGTGCGGTCGTAGACCGTCACTGCCTGCACGCCGGCCGGCAACGACTTGTTGATGGCCTCCAGCTTGACGGACACCGCTTGGGACACCGAGCGGCTGTTCTCGCCCAACAGCATGAACACGGTGCCCAGCACCACTTCCTCGCCGTTGCTGGTGGCAGCCCCCGTGCGCAGCTCGCGCCCGATGGACACCTCGGCCACGTCGCGTATCCGGATCGCCTGGCCCTCCACGGATGCCAGCACCACGTCGCGGATGTCGTCCATGGACCGGACCTGCCCGGGCGCCCGGATCAGGTACTGCTCACCCTTGCGTTCGATGTAGCCTGCGCCGATGTTGGCGTTGTTCCTGTCCAGCGCGGCCATGATGTCGGTCAGCGCCAGTCCGTAGGAGGCCAGCTTCTCGGTGCTGGGCGCCACCTGGTATTCCTTGGCGTAGCCGCCGATGGCATTGATCTCCGTGACGCCTGGAATGTTGCGCAGCTGCGGCTTGATGATCCAGTCCTGGATCTCGCGCAGGTCCGTGGGGGTGTAGGGCGAGCCATCCGGCTTCCTCGCGTCGTCCTGCGCCTCCACCGTCCACAGGTAGATCTCGCCCAGGCCCGAGGATATCGGCCCCATCATGGGCGTCACGCCCTCGGGCAGGTTCTCCTTCGCTTCCTGCAGGCGCTGGTTCACCAGTTGGCGGGCGAAATAGATGTCGGTGCCGTCCTTGAAGATGACCGTCACCTGCGACAGGCCGTAGCGCGACACCGAACGCGTCTGCTGCAGCCCCGGCAGGCCGGCCATCACCGTCTCTATCGGATAGGTGACGCGCTGTTCGGTTTCCAGCGGCGAATACCCCGGCGCGCCGGCATTGATCTGGACCTGGACGTTGGTGATGTCCGGCACCGCATCGATGGCGAGCCGGGAATAGTTGTAGACGCCGATGGCGGCCATGCCCAGGGTGACGAACAGCACCAGCCAGCGCTGCTCGATGGCGAAACGGATCAAACGTTCAAACATGTTCCGCTCCGCCTCAGTGCGCGTGCTCGGCGCCGGCCTTGCCCAGCTCCGACTTGAGGACGAAGGTGTTCTCGACCGCATAACGCGTGCCGGGGGCAAGCCCCGACAGCACCTCGACCCGGTCGTTCGAAGCCTTGCCCAGCTTCACCGGCTGCACCACAAAGCCGCCAGGCACCTCCACGAACACGGCAGGCTCGTTGTCGATGGTCTGGACCGCGTCGGATGCCACCGTCACCGCGGCGTCCGACATCCGCGTGACCACGTCGACGGAAACGAAAAGCCCTGGACGCCAGGCCATGTCCGGATTCTCCAACGTGACGCGCGCGGTGGCCGTACGCGTCTGCTGCCCCAGCAGCGAGCCGATGTATGACACCGTGCCCTCGGCCTTGCCGGCGAAGGCGGCGGAGCTCACGCTGGCCGCTTCGCCTACGCGTACATCCTGCAGATCCTTGGGCGCGATCACGAATTCGGCCCAGACGGTGCGCAGGTCCGACAAGGTGAAGATGCTGGCGTTGTCGGGCAAGGCCTCGCCCAGCGCGATGTGCTTCTCCACCACCACGCCGTCAAAGGGCGCGCGGATCTCCAGGCTGCCCAGGTCCTTGGAGCGCGGCTCGGCGCCCACGGTGCGCAGCTTCTGCTCCGCGTTCTGCACGGCGATTTCCGCCTCCTGCAGCGCGGTGCGCGCCGCCTGGTAGTCCTGTTCGGCGGACACCTTTTCCTGCCACAGGCGCAGTTCGCGCCTGTGGGTCTGGGCGGCCAGGTCGCGCCGCTTGGCCGCCGCCAGCCATTCGCTGCGCAGCTCGGACAGCGCGGAGCTGGACAGGACGGCGAGCAGCTCGCCCTTCTTGACCTGCTGGCCCAGGTCCGCCGATACGCTTTGCACCACGCCGGCCATGCGCGGCACCACGTGCGCGGTCCGGTCCGCATTGAACTTGATCTCGCCGGGGAACTGCACCGATGTCGCCAGCGCGGCAGGCGCGGCAACCTCGGACTTGATGCCGGCCACCGCGACCTGCTCGGGCGTGAGCGCGATTTTTTCCTGTTCCTGCGGCGCCTCCGCGCCTTGTTCCGTCTCGACATGACCGTGGTCGGCCTCGCCCGCCGCCTGCGCCGGATACAGGGGCGCCAACAGCAGCGCCGCGCACAGGCCGGCCGCGGTCCACATCTTGGGGGGTTGCTTGTTCTTGTGCTTTGCCATTTCTTATGCTCGTTTCAACGTCCAAGAATGCGGTCGATATCCGCGGAAGCCTGGTACACGGATGCCAGCACCGTCAGGTAGGCAATGTTTCCGTCGGAGAGGGTGCGCTGCGCGTCCAGCACTTCCAGAAAGCCGAACTTCCCGGCTTCGAAACCCTTGCGCGCGGCGTCATAGGCTTGGGTGGCGCCAGGCAGCACCGCAGTCCGGTACTCGCGCGCCGAACCCACCGCCAGATCGAAGCGGGTCACTGCCTGCAGCAGCTCTCCCATCAAACCGGACTCCAGCTCGCGGTACTGGTCCTGCGCCTTGTAGGCCTGCATGGTGGCGGCGTAGACATTGCCCTGGTTGCGGTCGAAGATCGGCAGCGGAATGGACACGCCGAGCTGGGCCTTGTCGCGGCCCGCTTCGTTGTCACGGGCCACGCCAGCGCTCAGCGTAATGTCGGGATAGCGCTTGCTCTTCTCGACCTCCAGCTGCGCCTGCCCCAGGTCGACGGCAAGCTTGCCGCCCTGCATCCTGGGCGATGCGGCCAGGCCTGCCCGCAGCTCGTCTATCGACGCCCGTTCCGGCAGTGCGTTCAGATCCGCGCCCACGCTGGCAAAGGCCGGCTCCGGTTCGCCCCAGAGCAGGCCGAGCTTGCGGCGCGCGCCCAGCAGCGCAGCCTCGGCCGCGCGCGCCTCGATGCGCGCATTGGCCAGGGCGACCTGGGCCTTGCTGCCCTCCAGCGGCGGCGCCTTGCCGGCGGCCACGCGCCTCTCCGCCAGCCGCAAGGCGCCGCTGGCGATATCCACGGTGCCGCGCGTCACGCGCACGGACTCCTGCGCCACCGCCACGTCGAAGTAGGCCGCAATGACCGCCGCCCGCAGGCCGGCCCGCGTGTCCGCCACGCCCTGGCGCGCCAGGTCCCTGGACAGCCCCGCCGCCTTGACCCGCGCGGCGCGCTTACCGCCGGTTTCCAGCGGGACGTTCAACATGGCGGTAGTGGTGCGCGTGGCCGATTGCGTGTCGTCCACACTCACGTCGATGGAAGGGTTGGGCAGCACGCCCGCCTGCTTGAGCAGGCCCTCGCTCGCCGCGGCCTCATTCTTCGCCGCGGAAAATCCGGGATTACGCTCGAGCGCCGCGGCCAGGGCGCGCTCCAGCGTCAGCACGCCGCCATTCTGGCTCTGCTGCGCCGGCGCAGGCATTGGGGCCGCGGCCGCGTCCTGGGCGGACGCAGAAGCAGACGCGGCAATCATCAGGGCCGCCAGGGTCAGCGGCAGGACGGATACATGCATGGTTCAACCAAGAAAAGGGCGAGCCGGCAATGTATCCAGGCGGGTTCGTCAATCGAGCGACAGAAAAATGACATTTCCGTAAGGTTCGCGGCCTTACGAAAACGTAATCAGGGCGTCGGCGAATTGACGGGCATGGGTCCGTAGAGTGTCACCGTCGCTACACAAACAGCGTGTATGCGCCTGACGCAACACCGCGACCGGCGCCGCGCTCAACCTGGGAGATATCCATGAAGATCAAAACCGTTTCCGCTGTCCTCGCCCTGGGTTCCGCCCTGGCCCTTCCCTTTGCCGCCAGCGCATCCAGCACCTGGCACCAGACCAACACCGAGATCGGCTACGCCATCGCGCCGGATCACGCCGCAAGCGGCAAGACGCGCGACGAAGTAAAGACCGAACTGGCCGTGGCCAAGTCCGACCCTAAGCAGTGGTTCCTGACCAATCTGAACGCCGCCAAGCCGGGCTGGGCCAAGCAAGGCACCTCCCGCACCCGCGCCGATGCCATGGCGGAGCTGGAAGCCATGACGCCGGCCGAACGCGCCCGCCTGGACGAGATCTACACCCCGGGCTGAGCGCCGGGCCCGTGGCGCACGCGCTCCGCGTGCCCGCCAGCGCTGCGCAGGGCGGCTGGGCCGCCCTGTTTGCGTTTATTCCCGCAGAACGATTCCGCCTAGAATAGACGCAGCATCCGAGGACTTCCGCGCACTCTTTTTATTTCCGCTGACATGAAAGTACTCGTAATCGAAGACGAAAAAAAACTCGCCGAGTACTTGCGGCGAGCGCTGACCGAACACAACTACGTGGTCGATGTGGCCCAGGACGGCGTCACCGGACTGCATCTGGTGCGTGAAAGCCAGTACGACCTGGTCCTGCTAGACGTGATGCTGCCCGCCATGGACGGCTTTTCGGTGCTGGCCGAGATCCGCAAGACCAGCCGCGTCCCGGTCCTGATGCTGACCGCGCGCGATAAGCTCGAAGACCGGGTCAAGGGCCTGCGCGACGGCGCCGACGACTACCTGGCCAAGCCTTTCGCCCTGTCGGAACTGCTGGCTCGCGTGCTGGCGCTGGGCCGACGCAGCGGCCACGGCCAGACCGAGACCATTGCCCAGAACGTGCTGCGCATCGACGGGCTGGAACTGGACCTGCTGCGCCGGCGCGCCAGCCGCGACGGGGTGCGGCTGGACCTGACCGCCAAGGAATTCACCCTGCTGGCCCTGCTGATGCGCAAGCAGGGCGAAGTCCTGTCGCGACTGGAACTGGCCGAACAGGTGTGGGACATCAACTTCAACAGCAACACCAACGTGGTCGAAGTCGCGATCCGCCGCCTGCGCGGAAAGGTCGACGAACCCTTCGACAAGAAACTGCTGCACACCGTGCGCGGCATGGGCTACGTGCTCGAACCGCGGAGCGACTGATGCCCGGGCAGCGCCCCAAATCGCTGCATCGCTGGCTGTCGCGCTGGCTGGCGATCCAGACCTTCATTGCGCTCGGCCTGGTATGCGTGGCGGTCTATTACGCGACCAACCTCAACCTGGCCAGCCGCCAGGAAGCGCTGCTGCAGCAGAAGGTCGAAGTCGTACGGCACCTGGTCGAGGAAAACGCCGCCAGCCAGGACTCCACCCGCCTGCGCCACAAGCTCAGCGACTTCTTCTATGGCCGCCCCGACTTCTCGCTGGTGCTGGAGATCGACGGCGAAAAAGTCTATTACGGCAGCCCCATCGCCGGCGACAACGACTTCACGCATGAGCGGCGCATCGCCTTCACGCTGCCCTTCCCCGGCGGGCCCGGCGACGCCATGAACGCCGAGCTGGTGCTGGACATCTCCAGCGATATCCTCCTGCGCAAGGCGCTGGCCTGGACCCTGTTCGCCTGCGCCCTGGCCGGCGCCATCGTCGTGGCGGCGGTCGGAACCCTGCTGGTGCGCAGAGGGCTGGCGCCACTGGATGCGCTGGGCAAGCAGGCCGCGCAACTGTCTCCTGACCGCATCGGCGAACGGCTGGACGAAAGCGGCCAACCCTGCGAGATCCGGCCCCTGGTGCGCCAGTTCAACGCGGTGCTGCAGCGGCTGGAGCGCGCCTACGTGCAGATGGAGGGATTCAACGCCGACGTGGCCCACGAGATGCGCACGCCGCTGGCAACGCTGATCGGCGAGACCGAGCTGGCGCTGAGCACGCGCCCGTCGCCGCAGGCCTTGCGCGAAACATTGGGTTCCAACCTGGAAGAACTGCAGCGCCTCTCCAGCATCGTCAACGACATGCTGTTCCTGTCGCAGGCCGACCGCGGCGCGCAGGCGCGAGGCAGCTGGCAAGCCAGCCTGGCCGCCATCGTCCAGGAGGTGACGCAGTACCACGAGGCCGAGGCCCTGGACGCGGGGGTCGATATCGCGGTGGTAGGCGATGCGTCGGCGCAGGTCGATCGCCCCCTGTTTCAGCGCGCCGTGTCGAACCTGGTCTCGAACGCCGTACGCTATGCCGCTCCGGACAGCGTGATCGAGGTCGAGATCAAGCCCGGCAGCGCTGGCGAAATCCTGATCTCGGTGCGCAACGCGGGCGAACCGATACCGGAAGAACATCTGCCGCGGCTTTTCTACCGCTTCTACCGCAGCGACAGCGCGCGCGAGTTCGATGCCAACCATCATGGGCTGGGATTGGCGATCGTCGCTGCCATCGCGCGCATGCACGGCGGCCGCAGCTACGCCAGGTCGGCCAACCGGACCACCACCATAGGCTTCAGCATCGCGGCGGCCGACATTACAGAAACCTAATCCGCCTGCCCGGATTCTGTCGGCGCCCCTTGCCTAGAATTTCTCCACGCCCCTCGAAGCATGGAGAAAATATGAACCGTCTGACCCTGTTGATCCTCGCCGTTTCCGTCGCCGTCGCAGCCCCGGCCGTCCAGGCCGAGCCGATGACCCGCGAACAGGTCAGGCTCGAGTTGGCGCAGGCAAAGAACGCCGGCCTCGTCACCTATGGCGACCTGGATTACCCGCCGTCCCCGCCCGCCGCCGCGTCCAAGACCCGCGCGCAAGTGCGCGCCGATCTGGCGCTGTGGAAGCGCTCGGGCATGGCAGATCTCTACCGCGGGTCGCAGAAACCCGATGTCTTCAGCCTCAAGTACCGCCAGCGCCACGCCGAATATGTGAGGATGCGCACGGGCGCGGAATACCTGCGGCAGCTGGAGATCGAGAACGGCAGGCAATAGGCCCTGCGAACGCGCGGCACAATGCCGCGCGTCCGGAGGTCACATCGGCTTGAGATCGACCTCTTTGGCGATCTTGCCGAAGGTTTCCAAATCGCTCTTTACGCGCGCCGTGGTTTCAGCCGGCGTCGACACGCGCGGGATCATCGCCAGGTCCAGCAGGCGTTGCTTCATTTCCGGCTTGGCGAACTCGCGCGCCAGGGCCTGCTGGATCTTGTCGACAATCTCGTCCGGCGTGCCCTTGGGCGCGGCCAGGCCGAACCAGGCGACCGCGGAGAACCCGGGCAAGCCGGCTTCTGGCGCGGTGGGCACATCGGGCAAGGCCGCCACGCGTTCCGGATTGGTGACGAACAAGGGCCGCACCTTGCCGGCCTTGATGAAGGGCGTTTGTACACCCGTGTTGTCCAGCACGGCATCGATATGGCCGCCCAGCAAATCGTTCATGGCCGGGCTGCTGCCCTTGTAGGGCACGATGTTGACCTGCATGCCGGCGGCACGCGCGAACATGAGCTGGGTCAGGTGCTGCTGGGTGCCCAGGCCGGCATTGCCGAAGGTGATCTTGTTCGGGTTCTTGCGGCCGTAGTCGATGAATTCCTTGAGATTCTTGGCGGGGAATTCATTGTTCGTGACCACCACGAAAGGCAGGTCGACCAGCACCGTGATCTGCTTGAAGTCTTCCAGCGGCTTGTAGCGCAGCTTGTAGACGTAGGGATTGACGGCCATGGTGCCGCTGGCGGTCAGCGCCAGCGTGTAGCCGTCCGGCTCGGCGCGCGAGACGAACTCGGTACCCAGCACGCCGCCCGCGCCCGGCTTGGCCTCGACGATGGCGGGCTTGCCCAGCTCGGTCTGCAGGGCTTGCGCGGCGAAGCGCGCCAGCATGTCGGCCGACCCGCCCGTTGCGTAGGGCAGGACGATCGTGATCGGCTTGCTGGGATAGGCGTCCGCGGCCATCGCGGGCGCGGCGATCCCGGCCGCCAGACAGGCAGCGGCCAGAGTTTTCAGATGCTTGACCATCAATGATTTCCCCTCGTGGTGTATCGACTGCGCTTGCACCGGGGGAAGATTAAGCGGTCCCGCGTTATATGGCTAATCAACAATTAAAATAGATCTCTATCACCAATGTTGATAATCACCTGAGACTGCGATGCTGACCTCGATGGACTTGAACCTGCTACGCATCTTTGATGCGGTCATGACCGAACGCAACGTCACGCGTGCGGCCTCTGCGCTGCACATGACGCAGCCCGCAGTCAGCAATGCCATCAACCGGCTGCGCCTGACTTTGAAGGACCCGCTGTTCGTGAAGATACAGGGCGGCGTGCTGCCCACGCAGCGCGCCGAACTCCTGTGGCCCCCGATCCGCGACGCGCTGGCCCGCATCGCCGACACACTGGAACGCAACGATTTCGATCCGGCGCGCTCCGAGGCCGTGTTCCGCATGGCCATGTCCGACTACGTGGCGGATCAGGTCATCCGGCCGCTGTTCGTGGAGCAGCAGACGGTGGCGCCCAATGTCCGCATCCATCTGCATCCCTACTCGCTGGACAACGCCGGCGTGTTGCTGGAAAAAGGCGAAGTCGACATGGCGGCGGGCGTGTATTCGAACTTCGGCTCGTCCCTGCGCACCCTGCCGCTGGAAACGCTGACCTACGTCTGCGCCATGCGCAAAGGGCATCCGCTGCTGGCGCAGCCGCGCTTCACGCTGGACAGCTTCCTGCGCGCGCGGCACCTGATGGTCAGCCTGCTGGGCACGCCGACCCTGATCGACCATGAGCTCGCGCCCCACGGCTACAAGCGCAATGTGGTGCTCACCATCAACCAGTTCGCGCTGGCGCCGCGCTTGCTGGCCGAAACCGACCTGATCTGCGTGGTGCCCCTGAACACCGTGCGCAACAGTCCCTACAGCCATCTACTGGAAGCCGTCGAGGCGCCCTTTCCCTTCGCGCAGCGAACCGTCAACCTGATCTGGCACGAACGCTCGGACAATATTCCGGCGCATCGCTGGCTGCGCGAGGAAATCCTGAAGGTTTGCCAGGCGCAGGGGATGGTGTTCGACCAGGCGCAGCCGGCGGAGTCCCATCCGTACTGACAAATCATTCACACCAGTGATAATCACTGATACCAATCTTTGATTGGACCGAATGATGGTGCATCAATAGCATTCTGGTCATCCCACTCCCGGCGCCTTGTGCGCCAGCATCCTGGAGACCAGCGTGACCCAGACCGCATCCGCCCCGGGCGCCCGCCGTTTTCGCGTCGGCTTCGACGTAGGCGGCACGTTCACCGATTTCACCCTGCTTGCCGAGCACTCCGGTGAACTGCACTATTTCAAGGTGCCCTCCACGCCGCACGATCCGGCCGAGGCCATCCAGACGGGCCTGGCCCATCTGATCCGCGAACACGAGATCGCCGGCTCCGAGCTCGCGCACGTGGGCCACGGCACCACGGTGGCCACCAACATGGTCATCGAGCGCAGGGGTTCGCGCTGCGCGCTGGTCACCACGCGCGGCTTTCGCGACGTGCTGGAGATCGGCCGGCAGACACGCCCCCATCTCTACGACTACAACGTCACCAAGCCGCAGCCGCTGGCGCCGCGCGAGTGGCGCTTCGAAGTGACTGAACGCGTCGGCGCGGACGGTTCGGTGCTGCAGGCGCTGGACGAAGACGAGGTGGTGGCAGTGGCGCGCGAGCTGGCCGCAGCCCGCGTCGAATCGGTCGCCATCTGCTTCATGCACAGCTACCGCAACGATGCGCACGAACGCCGCACCCGCGACATCCTGGCCGAGCACCTGCCGGGCGTCTACCTGAGCGTTTCCAGCGAAATTCTGCCGGAGTTCCGCGAGTACGAGCGCATGTCCACCACTGCGCTCAACGCCTATGTCGGCCCGCGCATGGCCGGCTACATGCGCAGCCTGGTCAGTTCGGTACGCGCCATGGGCGTGGCGGCCGAGCCGACCACGGTACATTCCAACGGCGGCCTGATGTCCGTGGAATCGGTGCTGACGGCGCCGGTGCGCACCTGCGTGTCGGGTCCGGCCGCTGGCGTGATCGGCGCCACCGAACTCGGCCGCGTGGCGGGCCTGCCCAACCTGATCACCTTCGACGTGGGCGGCACCAGCACCGACGTGTCGCTGGTGGCCGAGCTGCGGCCGCTGTTCACCTCCAGCCGCCTGGTGGCCGACTATCCGGTCAAGACCCAGATGGTGGACGTGCACGTCATCGGCGCGGGCGGAGGCAGCATCGCGCGCATCGACGACGCGGGCGCGCTGAAGGTCGGCCCGCAGAGCGCGGGCGCGGTCCCTGGTCCCATCGCCTACAACCGCGGCGGCCAGGTCGTGACCATCACCGATGCCCACGTCGTGCTGGGCCGACTGAACCCGGTCGCGCTGTTGGAAGGCCGCATGGCCGTGCATGCGCGCCAGGCGCGCGAGGCGCTGGAGGCGCAGATCGCCCGTCCGCTGGGACTGAGCGTGGAGGAAGCCGCCTACGGCATTCTGCGCATCGCCAACTCCAACATGGCGCGCGCGGTGCGCGCGGTCTCCACCGAACGGGGTCACGACATCCGCAAGTTTGCCCTCTGCGCCTTTGGCGGCGCGGGCGGCCTGCATGCCGCCGAACTGGCGCGCGATTGCGGCATCGGCACCCTGCTGATCCCGCAAGAACCCGGCACCATGTGCGCGCGCGGCATCCTGCTGTCCGACATTTCCATGGACTTCGTGCAGACGCTGATGGCGCACGCCACCGCGAACGGCTGGACCGCCGTACGGCAGGCGCTGGAAGCCCTGGCCGGCAAGGCGCGCGCCTGGCTGTCCAGCGAAGGCGTGGGCGACTCGGAGCAGCGCCTGTCCGCCGTGATCGACGCACGCTACCAGGGCCAGAACTTCGAGATCGCCGTGCCGCTGGACGGCATGCAACTGATGCCACTGGATGCGTTCGTGGCGGCATTCAGCGCGGCGCACGTGCGCGAGTATGGCTATGACGCCGCCGGCCGTCCGGTGGAGATCGTCAATTGCCGCGTGCGCGCCACCGGCCTGGTGCCGCGCGCGCCCCTGGCCCGCGTGCAAGGCGGCGAAAGCGTGGCCGGCGCCTTGAAGGAACGCCGCAACGTGTACTTCGAAGGGGAGGGATGGGTGGACACGCCCATCCTGCGCCGCGCCCTCCTGCCGGTGGGCGTGCCCCTGGACGGGCCGGCCGTGATCGAGGAAATGAGCTCGACCACCGTCGTGCTGCCGGGCCAGCAGGCGCGCGCCGACGAATACGGCAACCTCGTCGTCAACCTCAACAGCTAAGGCGTACGCCATGACCAATCGATCGACTTCCGCCGTCGGCACGGACACCTTCGACCCCATCGAAATGGAGGTCTTCAGCAACCGCCTGCTGTCCATCACCGAGGAAATGGGCAATACGCTGATCCGCTCGTCCTTTTCCACCAACATCAAGGAACGCAAGGACTGCTCCGTGGCGCTATTCGACGCCGCCGGCCGCCTGGTGGCGCAGGCGGCCCACGTGCCGGTGCATCTGGGATCGCTGTCCGGCGGCATAGACGCCGTGCTGCGGCGCTACGGCGCGGCCGGCGTGCGCCCGGGCGATGCGTTCCTGTGCAACGACGCCTATCTGGCGGGCGGTACGCATGCGCCCGACATCACCGTCATCACCCCCATCTTCCACGAGGGCGTGCTGCGCTTCTTCGCGGCCAACATCGGCCACCACACCGACGTCGGCGGCGCCGTTCCCGGCTCGACCTCGCACCACCTGAAGACGGTGTGGGAGGAAGGCATCCGCCTGCCGGCCATGCGCATCGTGCGCGAGGGCGAGCTGGACATGGACCTGCTGGAGATGATCGCGCACAACACGCGCGAACCGGACAACCGGATGCACGATATCCGCGCCCAGATCGCCACCAACGACAAGGGCGCCAGGCTGATGCTGGAACTGGTGCAGCAGTCCGGTCTGGAGATCCTGCTGTCCGCCATCGACAGCATCATGCTGTATACCGAGAGACGCCTGCGCAACCGCATCGCGCAACTGCCGGCTGGCACCTATACCTTCACCGAGCGCATGGACGACGACGGCATGGGCGGCGATCCCGTCACCATCCAGGCCAACGTCGAGGCGCGCGACGGCCAGCTCCATGTCGATTTCACCGGAACCAGCAAGCAGGCGCGCGGCGCCTTCAACCTGCCCGCCAGCGCCCTGAACGCCAGCGTCTACTTCGCGGTGAAGGCCATGCTCGATCCCGAGCTCATGCCCAACAACGGCCTGTTCCAGCCCATCACCATCACCGCCCCCGAGGGCACCATTACCAACCCGCGCTTTCCGGCGGCGGTGGGCGCGCGCGTCACCACCGCGCAGCGCGTGGCCGGCACGGTGATCGGCGCACTGGGCCAGCTGTTGCCGCCAGACCGCGCCATGGCCTCGTGCAACGACGTCATGCCTTCCATGCTGTTCTCCGTGCCCATGCAGGACGGCAAGGGCACCTTCGTCTACCTGGAAACACTGGGCGGCGGCGCGGGTGGACGCGCGCAGGGCGACGGCATGGACGGCATCCAGGTACACGTGACCAATACCTCCAACCTGCCCGCCGAGGCGCTGGAGATCGAGTACCCGCTGCTGGTCGAGGAGTACGCGCTGGTCAACGACAGCGGCGGCGCGGGCCGCCATCGCGGCGGCATGGGCATCGCGCGCCAGATCCGTTCGCTGCATGACCAGCTGGTCTGCACCATCCGCTGCGACGCCGCGTTGTTCGGCGCGGCCGGCCTGAACGGCGGCCTGACGGGAGGCACCTCGCGCGTGATCCAGAACCCCGGCCGCGCCGACGAGCAGCGCCTGCCCAACAAGATCGCCGGCCACGGCTTGGCCAGCGGCCAGTCCGTGCGCCTGGAAACGCCCGGCGGCGGCGGCTACGGCGCGCCCGCTGACCGTAGCGCGGCCGCCATCCGCAACGACGTGCTGGGCGGCAAGGTCAGCCGGACCGCGGCCGAACGCGACTATGGCGCGGAGCGCGTGGCGCTGGCGCTGCAAGGAGACGCGGCATGAGCGCGCCGGCCCCGGCCTCCCGCAGCGGCGGCGAACTGCTGGTCGCGCAGCTGCAGGCCTATGGCGTGGAGCGCGTGTTCATGGTGCCGGGCGAGAGCTTCCTGCCTTGCATCGACGCGCTCTATGCCCGGCGCGACGCAATCGAAGCGGTGGTCTGCCGCCAGGAAGGCGGCGCCGCCTACATGGCCGAAGCGCATGGCAAGCTGACCGGCCAGCCGGGCATCTGCTTCGTCTCGCGCGGCCCGGGCGCCACCAATGCGGCGATCGGCGTGCACACGGCAAGGGAAGACTCCACGCCCATGATCCTGTTCATCGGCCAGGTCGGCGGCGACACCGCCGACCGCCAGTGCTTCCAGGAGGTGGACTACCGCGCCATGTACGCGCCGCTGGCGAAATGGGTCGCGCAGATCGAGCGGGCCGACCGCATTCCCGAATACCTGGCGCGCGCCTGGGCGATCGCCACGGGCGGACGCCCAGGACCGGTGGTCCTCTCCCTGCCCGAAGACATGCTGTCCGGCGTCGCCGACGTGGCCCTGGCCGCCGCGCCACAGCCACCCTGCGCCCGTCCGGCCGACGCCGACATGTTGCGCCTGCGTGAATTGCTGGAAGCGGCAGAGCGGCCCTTGCTGCTGCTGGGCGGCTCGCGCTGGCCGCAAGCCGCGCGCGAGGCCATGCGCGACTTCGCCCTGCGCTTCGACCTGCCAGTAGCCACCGCCTGGCGCCGCCTGGAGCTATTCGACAACGACCATCCAAATTTCGTCGGCCAGGTCAGCGCCAGCATGCCCGCGCACCAGAAGCGCGCCGTCATGGACAGCGACCTCGTCATCGCGCTGGGCACCCGCCTGTGCGAGCCGACAACCATCAACTATGAGTGGCTGGCTTCGCCCACGCCGCGCCAGACGTTGATCCATATCCACCCGGACGCCAACGAGATCGGGCGGCTGTGCACGCCGGCGCTGGGCATGGTCGCCAGTGTGGACGGTTTCGCCCGGGCCGCCGCGGGACTGGAGCCGACGCCGGGCTGGCAGCCGCGCCGCCGCGGCGCTGTAGCGGCCGCCGCGGCGCCTGCGCTGCCGCCCACGCCCGGCCCGCTGGACCTGAACGCGGCGGCGCGCCACGTCGCGGCCACGCTGCCGCGGCATTCCTGCGTCACAGTGGGCGCGGGCAACTACGCGCTCTACGCGCACCGGCACATCGCCTTCAAGGGACCGGGCAGCCAACTTGCACCCGCCGTCGGCGCGATGGGCTACGGCCTGCCTGCGGCCATCGCGGCCAAGCTGCGCGACCGCAACGCAGCCGTGGTCTGCTTCGCCGGCGACGGCTGTTTCCAGATGACCATGCAGGAGCTGGCCACCGCGGCCCAGTATCGGTTGGGCATTGTGGTGCTGGTCTTCAACAACGGCCTGTTCGGTACCATCCGCCTGCATCAGGAACGCGCCTATCCCGGACGCGCCCTGGCAACGGAACTGGTCAACCCCGATTTCGCGCGGCTGGCGCAAAGTTATGGCGGTTACGGCGCCGCGGTCGAGCGCACGGAGGATTTCGCGCCGGCCTATGACGCCGCGCTGGCATATGCCCGGGAGCATCGCATGCCGGCCATCGTGGAGCTGCGCTACGACGCAGACATCATCCTGCCAGACCGCACTCTGTCCCAGCTGCGCCGCGCGGAGACCGCCGCATGAAACCGCTGCTGCGCCGCGTCTCGGTACCTGCCTCGGCGCCGTTGCGCCTGACCTGGAACGGCTTGGCGCTGCAAGCCCATGAGGGCGACACCGTGCTGACGGCGTTGCTGCTTGCCGCGCAGCAATTGCGCGTCACCTTGGGCGAAGGCGCGCCGCGCGCCGGCTTCTGCCTGATGGGCGCCTGCCAGGATTGCTGGGTGCAGACGACGGACGGAGCACGCATGCGCGCCTGCTCCACCGCGGTCGCAGACGGCATGGAACTGGTCAGCGCCCAGCCCGGAGAACTCGCATGCAAGTGAACCCTCCCGGCGCCGATGGCGCGCCGCGCATGGTGGTGGTGGGCGCCGGTCCTGCGGGCGTGCGCGCCGCGCAGACGCTGCTGCGCCACGGCGTGCGCCCGGTGATCGTGGACGAAGCCGCCTTGCCTGGCGGCCAGATCTATCGCCAAGGCGCGGCTCCTCGCGGCTCCGCGCGCCAGCGCTATGGCTTCGAATGGAAGCGCGCGCAAGCCATCCACGCGGCGGGCGCGGACCTAGCTGCCCGAGCAGACTACCGCGCCGCCACCGCGGTGTGGAATGCCGCCCCGGGCAGCCTGGACCTGGTCCGCCACGGCGAACTGGAAACCCTGCCCTACTCACGGCTGCTGCTTGCCACCGGCGCCACCGACCGCGTCCTGCCCTTCCCGGGCTGGACACTGCCCGGCGTCTATACGCTGGGCGGCGCGCAGATCGCGCTGAAGAGCCAGGGCTGTACGTTTGGGCCACGCATCGTGTTCGCCGGCACCGGCCCCCTGCTCTACCTGGTCGCCTACCAATATGCGCGCGCCGGCGCCCAGGTGCAGGCGGTGCTGGACTGCGCGCCGCCAGGCAGCCAGGTCCGCGCCGCGCCGGCACTGCTGAGCCAGCCCGGCATGCTGGCCAAGGGCATGTACTACCTGGGCTGGCTGCGCGCCCGCGGCGTGCCGGTGCACCACGGCGCAAGGCTGGATGCGGCCGAGGGCGCAGGCCGCGTCGAGCGCACGCTCGCGACCCTGGGCGGCAAGCAGCGCGCCATTGCTTGCGACGCGCTGGCAATCGGCCACGGACTGCGCGCGGAAACGCAGCTTGCCGACCTGCTGGACTGCGCCTTTGAATTCGACACGGCCCAGCGCGCCTGGCTGCCGCGCCGCGATCCCGAAGGCCGCAGCTCGGAGGCCGGCGTCTACTTGGCCGGCGACGGCGCAGGCATAGGCGGCGCCATCCTGGCCGAGCTTGCGGGCGAACGCGCCGCGCTGGCCATGCTGGCAGACAGCGGCATCGACGTCAGCGCCGCCAGGGTGCAGTGGCTGGCCCGCCGCCAGGCGCGCTGGGCGCAATTCCGGCGCGGCCTGGATCGGGCCTTTCCCCTGCCCGGCGCGGAAGGCGCCTGCGACGACTCCGTCATGGTCTGCCGCTGCGAGGAAGTGCGCGCCGGCACGTTGCGCGCCGCGGCCGCGCAATACGCCATCGACGACCTCAACCGCTTGAAGGCGCTGACGCGCATCGGCATGGGCCTGTGCCAGGGGCGCATGTGCCAGTCGGGGGCGGCCGAACTGCTGGCCAACTGCCGTGGACTGGCCTTGGCGGACATAGGCCGCTTGCGCGGCCAGGCGCCGGTCAAGCCGCTGAACCTGTCCATGCTCGGCAAGGTGGAACCATGAACCCGCTGCATACGGAAGTCGCCATCATCGGCGCCGGCCTGGTGGGCGCCAGCGCCGCCCTGGCGCTGCGCCGCATGGGGGTCGCCACGGCGCTGATCGACGGCGGCGCAAGCGGCGCGCGCGCCAGCGGCGTCAACTTCGGCGGCGTGCGCCGGCAGGGACGTTCGATCGAACAGCTGTATCTGGCGCAGCGCGCGCACGGCATCTGGTCGCGCCTGCCGGACCTCATCGGCACCGATGCGGAATACGTGCGCAGCGGCCACCTGAAGCTGGCACGCTCCGAGTCCGATCTGGACAAGCTCTGCGCCTACCGCGACAAGGTCCGCGACTTCGACCTGGGCCTGGAGATCATCGACGCCGCCGAGCTGCGCCGCCGCTTTCCCGCGCTGGGTCCGGGCATTGCCGGTGGCTCGCTATGTCCGGAAGACGGCCAGGCCAATCCGCGCCTGGTCGCGCCCGCCTTCGCCCATGCCGCCGCGCGCGCCGGCGCCAGCTTGCTCGAACATTGCGCCATCACGCAGGCGGACACCCAGGGTAGCGGCTTCCTGCTGACTGCCGCCGACGGCCGGCGCGTACGCGCCGACACCGTCATCAATGCGGCTGGCGCCTGGGGCGCGGCGGTAGCCCGTTGGTTCGGCGACGACCTGCCCCTGCAGGTCAAGTATCCGACCATGCTGGTCACCGAGCCGCTCACACCCCAGATCGGCGTGTCGTTGGGCGTGGAAGGCGGCGGCTTCTACGCCCGCCAGGTCGCGCGCGGCAATGTGGTCATGGGCGGCGGCTACGGCAGCGCGCTGCCGGGAGACCGCAGCCGGCCGGGTCGCGCCGCGCTCGCCGAACTCGGCCGTACGGCTCCATCCGTCTTGCCCGCGCTGGCCTGCGCCAGCGTGATCCGCTGCTGGTCCGGCATCGAAGGCTATTTCAGCGACAAGAACCCGGTCATCGGCTTCAGCCCCAGGGTGCCGCGGCTGCTGCATGCTTTCGGCTTCTCGGGCGGGGGCTTTCAGATCGCGCCCGCGGTGGGCGAAGTCATCGCCGAAATGGCAATGGGGTACGGCAGTTTGATGATGGCGGAGAAGTTCTCGGCCAGCCGCTGGGAGGCTGCGCAGGCGTGATCGCCACCGCCGCGCAGGCGGGAGGCGTTGCTGAAGACGCCCGACTGCGGTCCAACACCATACAGGCTGAAACCTGCCTGGGCGTGATCCAGCACAGCGGCTTTGCCGACAACTACGGGCGTCACCGACGCGGTCGACGATGAGATTCCCGCCGGCACGCAGTGCTATGCCTGGGTCTTCAAGACTGGCCAGGCCGACGCCACGCCGGCGACCTACGCCGAACTGACGGGCAAGCCCAAGCCCCTTTGAAGCCGCCGACGGGCGGGAACAGCGATTGCTGCTCGATGCTGGCTTCCCACTCAAATGGCGCCCTGCGCCCCTATCTGGAGGTTTCCATGAAAATCCGCTATCTGACCGCCACGGTCCTCGCCTCGCTGACATGGGCTGCGGCCCCTGCAGCGCAGGCGCAGACGGCGCCCGCCGCGCGCCCCTCGGCCGCGGAAGCGAAATTGGACAGCGCCGACCGCGACTTCCTGGAGAACGCAGCCCAGGCCGGCAATCTCGAAGTCGCCGGCAGCAAGCTCGCCCTGGAGAAAGCCCGCGACCCCGACGTGAAGGCATTTGCCCAGAAAATGATCGATGACCACGGCAAGGCCGGCCAACAGCTGGCCACGCTCGCGCAAGGCAAGGGCTACCAGGCGCCGACCGAGCCATCGCTGGTCCAGCAGGCCAAACTGAAGGCGCTGGGCTTGCGCGACGACAGCTTCGACAAGGCCTATGTGGACGAGATCGGCGTATCCGCGCACCAGGACGCGGTGAAGCTCTTCGAGAAAGCCTCGAACGATGTGAAGGATCCCGACGTCAAGCAATTCGCAATCGAGACCCTGCCGGTGCTACAGCAACACCTGGAAATGGCGACAAGCATGCAGCAACGCATGGACGCCGCCAAGAAGTAGGAGCCAATCCCCGGGTTTTCGATACCCGCGTAGGAACAGATGCGCATACCTGCAGGTGCATCTGCAACCAGTACGCTTGCTGCGGAATACGCTTATGGATCGCGAGGAACTATTGGCACAAATGATCGCCACGCCAGCGGTCGACCGGGACTTCCATGAATGGCCGGAAGTATTGGCCAACTATGCCGAATGCCTGATCGCGCTGCAGCCCATGTTGCGACCGGAGGAACTGGAAAGGCTGATACGGGTCGGCGCGGATTTTTACCGCACGCTGGCGCGCGCCGAACAGTATCGGCACACGTCAGTCTGGGACGACCCGCAGCCGTAACGCTCAACCATAGGCGCCGTATGAGCGCCTGTGGTACGCCTGCCTGACGTAGCGCTGGAGTTCCGCCTCAACTGAAGAGACGGCGGCGGCAGGTTCCGCCTGCGGGTCCAGCAAGCGCCGCGCAGCTTCGAGCGTGCGCCGCGCCCTCTGTTCACCTTCACTCAAGATCTCGGCGGGTGCCGCCGTCGTATCGCGGTCGAACTTGTCCATGACGCTGCTCCTGAAGGCGGACGGAATGCCGCCACATCGCCATCAGCAAACCACGTGCCCGCATGCGTGCGGCACGGCAATTGCTGCGTTGCGGCTTTCCTCTGAATCGGCGCCCCACTGTCCTGCAGCGTAAGCAACGCCCAGCATCTTGAGTTCGTGCTGCCGACGCTTCAGCTGGTCCTGCGGCTCGACCGGGCAGTCGAGGTCGGCCTCGATCATGCCCTGGCCGCGCCCGCCCGACAGGACGGCGACGAGCAAGGCGGCTAGCTGACGACCATTGAGACCAACGCGCGGACCAGCAGCGCAGCAAGGCGGGAGAGTCCTGCCTCCACCGGCCCCGCGATGTGTACGCGCAAGCACGGCCGGCCCCGCGAGGCCAACTCCTCCATGTCGCCCAAGGCCTGCGCGCGCTGCATGGCGGCGAAGCCCAGGGCGTGGCCGGGCGCTTGCAGCTCCTCCCCGGCGTCCGCGGTAATGAACAGGAATCGTCCGCCCGCGGGGCCGCCTTTGTGCAACTGGCCTATGGAATGCAGGTAGCGCGGACCGAATCCGACCATGGTTGCAACCCCGGTCGCCTGGCGCAGCCGGCAGCGCATCGCGGCGAGGCGCGCCTCGTGGACCGGATTCCGTGCGACATAGGCCAGCAGCGACACGTAGTCGCCCTGGTCCATTCCCGACAAGTACGACGCCAGCAGCTCGATCGCGGTCGCCCCCTGGGCCTCGCCATGGAAGGCCAGCGCGCCTTCGACTAGCCGGGGCATGGGATCGGCTCCCCCGATGCCGGCTTCGTGACGCGCCGCCAGGGCCTGCGTGCGCGCCTTGCTGGCTTCGACGTCCGGCTGATCGAACGGGTTGACGCGCAGCACGGCGGCGGCCACGGCGGTGGCCATTTCCCAACGAAAGAACTCCTGGCCCAGCGACTGGGCTGACGGCAGCTCGCAACGCACCACCGGGAATCCCACAGCGGCCAGCCGCCGCATACGCGTGTCCAGGTCCGCGCCAGGCGTATCGCTGTGCGCAAGGTGGACGAACATGCGGTCGCGGCCATAATCGCACGCATCCCCGGCCGGCTCGTGGGCGACGGGAATGATGCCCCGCCCATTCTTGCCGGTGGATTCGGCCAGCAATTGCTCGAGCCAACACCCCACGTACTCCATCCCGGGCGCGGCCAGGATAGTGAGCTTGTTGCGGCCGTCCAATGCGGCCTCACCCAGCAGCGCACCCAGAAGCAACCCCGGATTGACGCGCACTTGGGCCTGCGCCGCGCATGCCCGCACCATGGGGCGGGCGCTGCGCAGGAATGCCGCGGGATCGTGCCCCAGCAGCGCCAGCGCGACCAGTCCGAAGGGCGACAGCACGGAGTAGCGCCCGCCCACGGACGGCTCGCCCTCGAAGACGGCGGCATAACCGTCCGCCCGTGCGCGGTCCAGCATCGGAGACCCAGGATCGGTAATGGCGACAAAGCGTTGCCCCGCTTCCTGCCGTCCAAGCCGCCGCGCCACCTGTTCATGGAAGTAGGCAGCGAGCATGCGCGATTCCAGGGTCGATCCGGACTTGCTGCAGACGATGAACAGGCAACGCGTGAGATCCACCGTGGACTGCACCGCGCGCACCTGGGCTACGTCGGTCGAGTCCAGCACGTGCAGGCGCAAGCCTCCACTGGCCACGCCCAGCGTGCGGGCCAGCGCCTCGGCGCCGAGGCTGGCGCCCCCCATGCCCAGCAACACCGCATCCGAGAACCCGGCCACGCACAACCTGCGGCAGATTGCCGTCATGCGGCCGAGCGCCCGGGGCGCCATGCCCGGCTGCAGCCAGCCCAGCCAGCGATCCTCATCGGTCCCCGTCCACAGCGTGGCGTCGCATTGCCACAGGCGCGCCATCCAGTTTTCGCTTTCCGCCTGGTCGATACGATGCCGGACCCGCGCTACCAACTCGGCCGGCGCCTGGAAGCTGAATCCGTTGAGCCCCGCCGCCTCGCGGCGCAGGGCAACGGGAGTCCGCCGGCCTGCGTGTTTTCCCGAAAACTTGACCGAGCGTAGCGCCAGGCCGGCATCGTGGCTAAGAGGGGTGTGCATAGGAAAAGCCGGCCGACCGGCATGGAAAGAACGGGATGACTGAAAAAGGGCGGCTCGGGGCCGCCCTTCAAAGCTGCGCGTTACCAGTACGGATCCTGGTTGTAGTACTTGTGCACGCTGAGCGCCCAGCTTTCGTCCGCCATCCTGGGCCAGTCGTCCTTGTCGAACCCCGGCGCGTTCTTCAACACCTCCTTGTCCACGTTCAGGATGAAGCACTTGCGGTCCGTGTCCAGGGTCAATGCCGCCCAGGGAATGGCAAAGAGCTTGTCGCCCATCCCCAGGATGCCGCCGCGCGACAGCACCGCGTACGCGACTCGCCCGCGCGGCACGTCGATCATGATGTCCTTGATGGATCCCAGCCCTTCTCCCGCGGCGTTGACGACGTCGTTGCCCTCCAGGGTGTCCGCGGCCATGACTTCAGGGCCCGGGCCCGTCGCCGAACTTTTGGGTCCGCCAACAATATTGGTTTGATGCTCCATGCGTTTCTCCTGTGCGGGGCCTATCCCCACGTTGAACTCCGGCAACGGCGGCGTCTCGTGCGCCGATCCGGACTGCCCCATCCAGCAAGCGTCGTGCCCACCGCCCCCTGAACATCTGGCGCGAAGCCAACTGCAGCGCTTGCGCGCAGATATTCCACCGATCGGCATTTTTTTCCGGCTCTTGTGACGCTCTTCCCGGCGGCTCAGCCCGGGCATGGCGCTTGCGGATCGCATCCCGCTATCTCACATAGGAGCGTACTCATGAAATTCCGAGCCTTCACCTACGCACTGGCCTTGTCCGCCGGACTGGCTTCGGCCGGTGCGCTGGCGCAGTCCGCCATGCCCACCTCGCCGTCCAACACGCCGAACGACGGCACCGCCGTGCCCCCCAACCAGCCCGTGCCGCCCGGACAGAAGCCGCCCGCGCCGAATGCGACGCCGAACACGCCGACCACCCCGCCCAACCTGAACAAGGGCGACCACGCCCGGTCCGACATGCACAAGACCGACAAGCAGGGCCGCCACCGCGAGGCCAATGACAACGTGCCCAGCACCAAGGGCGGCGGCGCTACGCCGCCTCCGGGCTATCCGAACTCCGGCGGCTCCAAGTAGCCGCGCAACGACGACGTGAACCGAAACCGCAGAAGGATGTAGTTGTTTAGTTGTGTTAACCACGTCCGGCAGCTTCTTCACATTCCTTAAAAGACCTCGGAAAGATTCATTCGACAGGATCGATACATTGCGCGGCAGCAGTCTGCGGACTCCAAGAAAACTGCCGTGCAAACGAGGTTGCCCATGTCGGAAGTCGTCGTATATGTCAGAAGCCAGCCCCAGCTGGGCGACCAGATCGTCGCCCTGCCGGCGCTCTATCAACTGAAAACCTGGTGGGCCTCGAGGCGGATCCGGGTGGTCGCCCGCGACGACCTCGCCGGCTTCTACCGGGGCGTGCCCTGGGTCGACGAGTTTGTCCGGGCCGCCACGTTCGGCGACTATCTGCGCACGCTCAAGAAGCACACCCCCGTTTGCGTCAGCCTGCACCACAGCAGCGAACGCTTCGGCCTGATCAACCTGCTGCGCCGGCCCGCCTTGCGGTTCGGCTTTCACAACGCGCGAATGAGCGACCTGGCCTGGACGCACTCCCATCGCAAGAGCCTTGCCGAGTACATCGGCTTGGCGAATCTCCGGCTGCTGGCGTCGTACCGGCAGTTCGACGCCGAGGCCGCGGCGCGCCGTTGCTTCCAGACGCTAGCCCACCCGCATCGGCACGAGGGACCAGGGGCCGACGTGGTCCTGATCCCTGGCGGCGGCTCCGGCGCGTTCAAACGCTGGAGCCTGCTGAACTATCTGCGCCTGGCCGAAAGGCTAAAGCTGCTGCTGGGCCAGGACACCCGCTTCCTGTTCGTGCTGGGAGAACAGGAGGTCATCGAACGCGACCAGCTCGAAGCCATGCGGCGTCCTGAGTTTTCCATCGCCTACTGCCGCTCGGTGCCGGAGCTCAGCGCCCTCATGCTGCGTGCGCGCCTGATCGTGGCCAACGATTGCGGTCCGTCGCATATCGCCCAGGGCGCCTGCGTGCCCTACGTGGGCGTCTTCAACGAGTCCAATCCGGAATGGTTCTGGGACCGCCCCTACTCCGCCGCGGTCGTGCCCCGCCATCCCCGCGACGGCATCAATTCCGTCACGCCCGACGACGTGCTGGGCGCCTGCCGCAAAGTCCTGGAGCATCATGCGCATCCTGCATACGCTAGCTGAGCGCAGCCTGGGCGGGCTGGAATTCCGCGTCCTCGAGCAATCGGCATGGCTGCAGCGCCATGGCTACGAAGTGGCGATCGCCGCTCCGGCGGACAGCGAAATCGGGCGCGAAGCGCGGCAGCGCGGCCTGCGCGCGGTGGACATGGACTTCGACGCCGCCTACTCGCCGGCCACGGTCCTGAAGCTGCGGCGCGCGGTCAAGACGCTGCGCATCGACCTGATCGACAGCCACAGTCGCGCTGACGGCAAGACCGCTGCGCTGTGCCGCGACCTGTGCGCCGTCGTCAGGACGCGCCACTTCGCCAAGCCCATGCCCTCCTCTGCGCGGCGGCGGCTGGAATGGAAAATCGGCTGCGACCACGTCATCGCGACCAGCCTGCTGGGCAAGCAGGAAATCGTCGCGGCGCGCCTGGCCCCCGCGCAGCGGATCAGCGTGGTGGGAGAATGGGCCGCCGACGAATTCTTCCAATCCGCCGACACGCCGCAGTCACGCCTGCGCACCCGGCAGGCCTTGGGCATCCGAGCCCCCGACAACGCCTGGGTCATCGCCACCATAGGCATGCTGCGTCCCGAGAAAGGCCAGGCCGACCTGTTGCGCGTGGTGCAGCGGCTGCGCGGCCTGGGCCTGCCCGCCATCGCGCTGGTGGTCGGCATGCCCACGGCCAGCACCAAGCCCTATGCCTATGCGCTGCACCAATTGACCGTCGACCTGGGCATCTCCGAGCATGTGGTGTTCGCCGGCCATCGCAACAATGTTGCGGAGATGATCCGCGCCGCCGACGTGGTGCTGGTGCCTTCGGCCACCGAAGCCTGGTCGCGCGTCGTGCCCGAGTCGTTTGCCGCGCGCCGCCCGGTGGTCGCCAGCGACGTCGGCGGATTGCCGGAAATCGTCGCGCCGGGCCAGACCGGTTGGCTGGCCGCGCCGGGCGACGTCGCCGGCTACACAGACCGCATCATGCAGATCCGCGGCGATCCCGCGCAAACCGCAGCCGTGATCGACAACGCCCGGACCTACGCCGACGCCAATTTCCGGCTCGCGGGCAAGATGTTCAGCACCTTGGAAGCGTACAAGCGGGCGCTGCGGCCCGCTTGACGCAGGAGCGCCGCGGCGGAAGGGGTATCATGGTGCCCCCGATTTGTTTACCCGATTCAGTACCGTGACCAAGCCCGCCCTATTGCTCGTTCTGGCAATCGCCTTGACGGGTTGCTCCAAGCAGGAAGAAACACCCTGGGAACGGCTTCAAGCCGCCACGCCGCAACTGCAGCTGGCCGCCAACACCCCGGAAGCGGCGGTGAAATCCTGGTGGCAGGTGCGCGACGCGCATGGCCGCTACACCGCCACCGCCTGCAAGGAACTGGTCGAGCTGTACCGCCCGTTCAACGCCGCCGAAGACTCCCTGAGCACCGCGCCGTTGCAAACCTGGCAGAACGCCGACCAGAAATGCAGCGTCGACACCTACGAGCGCAGCGTCGTCAACGTCGACGTCCAATCCGACACGCGCGCCTTCGTAGTCGCCCAGATCCGCAACACCACGCCCTCCACGCCCGGCTTTCCGGTGGACAACGACGAGCGCGACCGCAAGGAACGAGGCGTGCGCATGCAGTACCTGCTGGAACGCGCCGACAAGACCCAGGACTGGAAGATCGCCCAGGTGTACGGCCGCAACCGCTATTGCGAAGTGACCCCGGTCAATGGCTGGTGCCCGCTGTACAACCGCGCGGCGGGGTCGGCGAATAGTTATGTGTTTGAGTTCAGCCAGTAGGTAAGGCGCGGGCGCGGCGGATTTTGACGACTGATTCCGCTCAGACGCCCGAACCGCGCATAGCGTGGCCGAAACCTAGCTGTTTAGAGCTGGTTTCAGTTCGGCAAGAAAAGAGGCGACATATACACCCCACAGTTGGGGGTCGAAATATCTCCAACGTCGCGCGAAGGCTGCCTCAGCATCATGGTGATAGATCTGGTGCTGCAGGAGAGGCCCGCCGCCCGACCTCACGCCTGGAAGGCCCAGGTGAGATAGCCCTAAGGCCGTCGCGCCCGCTCTCATTTTATGGTTAGTGCGCTATTTGGTGCCGTCGTACTCGAACCAGAGACTACCGCCGTTCGAAGGGGAGCGCCCATGCATGAAAGTTCGCTCCAGAAGTTCCCTATCAACATGCTCGTGATACTTCGCGCCAAACTTCACCGTCGCCTTGGGATTATCCAGCAGGAATGCCAGCAACAAGTATTGCTCGGTCCAATAGATGTGCAGATCGCGCGCCCAGTCTGCCGGCATGCCGAAAGGCAGGAAGATGTCATGCACATGCACCCAGATCCTGCGCTTGATCTTGGGCAAGAGGCGCAGATACAGATGCAAGCAATCGCTACCGATCTTCACCGTATGGGTGGAGTCGATGAACAGCACGTCGCCATCTTCCAGAAGATCGTTCAGATCCCCGAACTTCTGGGCCTTCTGCTGAACAAGGTTGATCTCGCCCTTCTTCGCACGATCTTCCAGGAAGCGCCTAGGAAACGGTTCAATGCAGGTAAGCTTGCCGGAGCCATTCAGCCGAAGCGCTTCGATGGCCACCAAGGAAGAAAAGCCGCTGCCGATTTCAACCACATTCCGCGGCTTGAGTTTGCGCAGAACGGCATGGTATGCCATTCCGTCAATGAATGGGAACTGGTCATTGCCCCAGAAGAAAGCCCTGGGATTCTCGACGTCACCATCCTTGGGCGGGTCGAAGTCGACGGAGTGATCAGCCAGACTGATCAACTCATCTCGCAAGCTCAGAGAGTTAAAAATCCCCGAATCCAAATAAGGAGGGGCGCTCTCGTCTCCGTATTCGAACGATTCGGAAATCTCTTCCAAAGACGGAATATTCGAATAGAAGTTGGCCGGAATCACGGCGACTTGATTCTTCTGTAGTTGCTCCCGGACTTCTCTGGACGCCCATACGGCCTGCTGTGCGTCCGAGATGAACTGCGAAAGTTGTTGGCCGTCCACTTGAAATCCCCGATCTAATGGTACCGTTGGCTGCACCCTGTAGGAGAACCGTCATGCGGCACCTCGCACCAGCAATCCTAGTAGATGCCCTGTCTATCTTGCGGGATTATATAGGCCGTCGTGTCGGCATCTGTCACTAGTGGGCCTCGATAAGGCCTAATTCTGTGAGAGAGCGTGTCTGGTCACCCCACCCATACTTCGTGCAAGCCACAAGCTGCGGTGTACGATCCATGGCCGTCACGCTAAGCGCAGCCAAGCAGTCGAGGCTCTCCTCGAACGGGCTGCCGCCCGCCCTCTCGATGGACACGGCAACCCTCCCCGACCTATTCCGCCTCGATCTTTGCGTCCTTCACCAACTTGCTCCAGTTTTGATAGCTGGCGCGCACCACCGCAGTGAATTCTTCGGGCGTGCTGCTCCAGATCTCGACATACTGGTCTTTCAGCTGCTTCTGCACGTCCGGCGACGCCAGCGCCTCCCGCAACGCGGCGTTCAAGCGATCCATGACCGGCGGGGGTATGCCCGCCGGCCCCACCACTCCCCACCATAGCTCGCCGCCCGCTGCCGAATAGCCGCCGACGCCGGCCTCGTCCATGGTCGGCACGTCAGGCAGAAACGGCGAGCGCTTCGGACTGGTGACGGCCAACGGACGCAGATTTCCGGCCTGGATACGCGACATCGCGGTGTTGAAGGTGTCGAACATGAAAGTGGTGTTGCCCGCCAGCAGGTCCGTCAAGGCAGGCGCGCTGCCGCGATAGGGGATGTGCGTCATGGCCGCGCCAGTCAGCGCGCGCAACAGTTCGCCGGAAAGATGGTTGGACGAGCCGTAGCCGGCCGAACCGAAGGTGACATTGGCGCCGGGCTGCCGCGCCTGCGTGACCAGATCGGCCACCGAGGCAACCGGCGCCTGGGCGCTGACCAGCAGCACATTGGTGTAGCGCCCCAGCAAGCCGATGTTGGAAAAGGAATCAACGGGGTCGTACTTGGCCGACTTGGCGACGTTCGGCACGATGGTCTGGGTGCCTACGCTGCCAATCCCGATGACGTAGCCGTCAGGCCTGGCGCGCGCGATGTAGTCCGCCCCCAAGGCTCCCCCCGCGCCCGTGCGGTTCTCGACGACGACAGGCTGCCCCAGGATATCGCCCATTTTCTTGGCGACGGGCCGGGAAACGATGTCCATCGGACCGCCTGCGGAGAAAGGCACGATCCAGGTGAGCGGCCGTTCCGGCCATTGCGCGCGCGCCGCGCCCGCCGCGCCGAACAACATGAGCGGCAGCAGCATCATTAGTTTTTTCTTGTGCATGATTACCCCCTCTATATGAATTTTTCGCGCGCCAAGCGCGCTTCGGCGCTCTGCCCGCATACCAGCGCCTGGTCCACGTCCATATAGGTGCTGACGAAGTTCAGGGCATGGGCGTGGGCATTAACGCTTTCCTTGCTCATCTTGATCACGTGCGACGGCGACTTCGCCACCTGGCGAGCCAGCGCGGTGGCGCGTTCCAGCGTCGTGCCCGCTGGCGCCAGCCAATCCGCCAAGCCCCATTCCAGCGCCGTGGCAGCGGGCATGCGCTCACCCAGCATCATGATCTGCTTGGCGCGCGACGCGCCCACCATGTTTACAAGCCGCGGCACGGTATGCCATACCAGCGGAATGCCGATCTGGACTTCCGGCACAAAGAGAAAGGCGTTGTCCGCCATGACGCGCCAATCGCACGCCAGGGTCAGCGCAATGCCGCCGCCCACATTGAAGCCTTCGATAGCAGCAATGGTGAGCTGCGGCAGGCTCTCCCACGCCTTGCACATGCGGGCGCCGGTCGCGGCCAGGTAGCGGCGCTCGTCCAGCGACTTCTCCTCGATCGCCCAACGCTGCGGGTCCTTCAGATCCACGCCCGCCGAAAATCCCTGCGCGCTTCCCGCCAGCACAATGGCCGTTATGTCGACGCGCGACTGGTAGCGATGCGCCACGTCGATGAGCGCATCCATGGCCTGCAGCGACAGCGCATTGCGGCGCTCGCCGCGGTCGTAGGTGACCACCGCCAGGCGGTCCGATTCTTCTATCTTGATCATTGTGGTTCCCCGGGTTGTAGTGCTTGTGCCTGACGCACCGCGCCGGCCGCTTGCGCGGCGCGGATCTGCGCATCGCTGAAGCCGAAGCGCTGCATGATTTCCTCGCTGTGTTCGCCGATACCTGGCGGCGGCAGGCGCAATGCGCCAGGCGTTCGTTCCAGCTTGATCGGGATGCCCGTGACGCGGTACTTACCCAGGGCAGCGGACATCTGCCGGGTGGCGGTATGCTCCAACGCCAGCGCCTGCTCCACGCTCAACATGGGCGCGCAAGGCACGCCCAGGTCCATCAATTGATGGAATAGCTCCTGGCTGTCGAAACCGGCCAGCCGCTCGGACAAGGCATCGCGCAACGCGTCCCGGTTGATCACGCGGTCGCTGTTGCGGCGAAAGCGCTCGTCGGCCGCCAGCTCCGGTCTGCCTATCACTTCGCACAAGCGTGCAAACTGCCGGTCGTTGCCGACGGCCACGAACAGTTTTCCCCCGCGCGTCGGATACAGGTCATAGGGCACGATATTGGGATGTCCATTTCCTGTGCGCGCCGACCTGCCGCCGTTGAGCGCATTGGAGGTATGCGGATGCAACATGCCGAGCGCGGTGTCGAACAGCGTCACCTCCATCGACTGCCCCAGCCCGGATTTTTCCCGCTCGTACAGGGCCAGCAACACCCCGATGACCGCATTCATGCCGGTGGAGGTATCTACCAGCGGGATGCCGATACGCACGGGATCCAGGGCCGGATCGCCATTGATCGACATCAGGCCCGACATAGCCTGCACCGCGGCGTCGTAGCCCGGCAGGCCGCCCAGCTCTCCCGCTTCCCCAAATCCGGATATCCGGCAATGAATCAACCTGGGAAAACGGCGCGCCAGGGACGCCGGATCGTCTATGCCCCACTTGCGCCAGGTGCTGAGCTTGAAGTTCTCCACCAACACATCCACCTGCTCCAGCAACTTGAACAGGACGTCGCGGCCGGCCGGGCTGGACAGATCCACGGCCAGGTCCTGCTTGTTGCGGTTCAGGCCCACATAGTAAGGCGCGTCGCCATCGACGAACGGCGGTCCATAGCCCCGCGTGTCATCGCCGTCGTACGACTCCAGCTTGATGACGTCGGCGCCATGATCGCCCAGCATCTGCGCGGCAAAGGGGCCGGCCAGCACGCGCGACACATCCAGGACCACGACCCCGTCCAGGGCCGACTTGCCGATTGTGCAAGACATATTGTTCTGAACCTCGCGCTTCATTCGTTGCTCGCGCCGGAAGCCTTGACGATGGGCGCCCAGCGCTCGACTTCCGCTTTCATGAACGTGCCAAACGATCCGGGCGTGCCCGGCTGGAGGATGACGCCCAGACCTTTCATGCGCTCCTGGAAGTCCGCCCGGGCCAACACCTTCTGCAACGCCTGGTCCAGCACGCGTATGACTTCCGGCGGCGTATGCGCAGGGGCAATCAATCCGTACCAGGACGACACGTCGAAGTCCGGAAAGCCGGATTCGGCCATGGTGGGCAACTGGGGAGCCGAGGCGATGCGCTCCTTGGTCGTCACCGCCAACGCACGCATGCGGTCCGTCGAGACGAAGGGCCACACGGTCGGCACGTTGTCGAACATGTAGGAAACCTGCCCGGCCATGACTGCCACGCCCGCCGGGGCGCTGCCGCGGTACGGCACATGGGTGACTTCGATACCGGCGGCGCGCTTGAACATCTCGCCCGCGATATGGATCGAAGTGCCGTTGCCCGAGGAGCCGAACGTCAGCGTATCGGGATGGGCTTTCGCGTAAGCCACCAGCTCCTGCACGCTGTGCACCGGCAGCTTCGGATTCACCACCAGCACGCTCGGGATTTTTCCTACCAGCCCCACTGGCTCGAAATCCGTTACGAGATTGAAGCCGGGCTTGTCGTAAAGCGTCTGGTTGATGGCGCTGGTGACGGCCACCATCAGCAGCGTATAGCCGTCCGGCTTGGCGCGGGCGACCTGCGCGGCGGCGATATTGCTGCCGGCCCCCGGCTTGTTCTCCACCACAACCGTCTGCTTCAGCTCCGCGCCGATCTCCGACGCAATCGTCCGCGCCATGGCATCGGTGGGGCCGCCCGCGGCGAAACCCACTTGCAGCGTGATCGCGCGATCCGGATAGGCCGCCCGGGCCTGGCTCATGAATCCGCACACACCCAATGCCATGGCCAGACTGCTGACCACCACCGGCCGCCGCAGCAAACGGCTCCAGGACTTCTGCATCGTTGTCTCCTTGGTTTGATTTGGTGGAATCGGATAGTACGTAAAATGCACAACTTCTATATAGAATGTGTACACATACAGCACACATAGACGTAGCCAGAAATATGCAAACAGACTCCACCACCTCCGGCCCCCGTAGCTTGCTCAAGGGTTTGAACGTGCTCAGCCTGTTGCGGACCGTCGCGCCCGCCGGGCTCGGGGCGACCGAAGTCGCGACCCGCACGGGCCTGGACCGGGTCAATGTGCAACGTCTGTTTCTGGCGCTGGAGGCCAGCGGCTGGGTGCGTCGGAACAAAGCCGGCAAACGCTTCTTCGCGGGCGAGGATGCCGACCGGCTCCAGGCAAGACAGTGGACTCCGCCCGACGTCAGCCAGGACCTCATCGTTGCGGCTGTCGAAGGAATGCGCAGGCTGGCCCGCCAGCTGGGCGATGCGGTATTCCTTATCGGCCGGGATGGCACCGACTCCGTCGGCATACACCGCGAGATAGGCGACTACCCGATGCAGATCCTCGCCAGCCATGCCGGCAAGCGGCACCCACTGGGTGTCGGGTCAGCGGGGATGGCGTTGCTGGCCGCTCTGCCGGATGCCGAAGCCCGCAGGGTGGTGAAGGCCAATTCGTCACGGCTCGAGGAATACGGCGGCATAAGCGCCGAAATGATCGACCGCCTGCGCATCAATACGCGCCAGCGCGGCTACTCGGTCATGCAGAATTACGCGGTCAGCGGCGCCCTGGGGGTGGGCTGCGCGCTGACCCGCGCCGACGGCGCGCCGGTACTGGCCATGAGCGTAAGCGCCATCACGGATCGCATGCCCATCGCGCGCCAGGCCGAAACTGCGCGTCTGCTGCGGCGCGAACTCGACAGCCTGAAGGGCTTTCTGGACGGAAATTGAGGCGTAGCTGGCCCCGCTACTGCACTGGCGACAGGTTCGCCTCCTTGGCGGCCGCGGCATACATCGGAATCTCCCTGGCCATGGTGTCGGCCAGGACTTGCGGCGCGCTGCCTACGGGATCGATGCCCAGCTCCAGCAAGCGGTCGGCCACGGCGGGCTCTCTCACGGCGGCAGATACGGTGTTCTGCAACTTGTCGATGACGGCCTGCGGCGTACCCGCCGGCGCGTACAGGGACGACCAGAACGACATTGCGAAATCCGGTGCGCCGGACTCCGCGACGGTGGGCACGTCGGGCAACAAGGTAAAACGCTTCGCCCCCGTGACGGCCAGCGCTTTCAGCCGGCCGCTGCGGATCTGGGGCAGCACGGCTGCGGTGTCGATCAGCGCAAAGTCGATCTCATTGGCCAACAAGGCCGCAACCACGGCGGAATTCCCTTTGTAGTTGACCACCTCCGCTTCCAGGCCGACGCGCTTGGCGAAGAGTCCGGTGGCGAGCTGGAAGGAGTTGGCGCCCGAGCCTGCGAACAGCGGCTTGCCGCTATTCTTGCCCTGAGCAACCAGATCGGCCACCGAGCGCGCCGAGCTTTCAGCCTTGACGGTCAGGATCATGGGAATGTCCCCGACAAGGGAGATCGGCGCAAAATCGGCGACCGGGTCGTAGTCCAGGTTGTTGTAGATGGCCGGATTGACGGTCATGCCGCTGCTTGGCCCCACCAGCAAGGTGTAGCCGTCGGCCTCGGCCCGCTTGACGGCGCCGATGGCAATGGCGCCGCTGGCGCCCGGCCGGTTCTCCACGATGAAGGGCTGGCCCAGCCGGCGCTGCAACTGCTCGGCCATCAGGCGGGCCAGGATATCGTTGCCGCCGCCAGGCGCGAAGCCGACGATCATGCGCACGGGCCGCGCCGGATACTCTTGCGCCGCGACACTGAAAGCCGACAACGCGAGCACTGCACCTGCCCACAAAGATAGAAACCGTTTCATGCCACGCTCCATACGTTGAACTCAGTGCGCCGTTACTGGGGAATGCACGGATGGCCCATTCTCCCCTGCCTCGCTACATTGGGCACGACCCAACGTGCCAGCCGATGCCGCTGGCAGCGACAGCACGCAACGGACCCCGGAGCCGAAATGGCGCCTGAATGGCACAACTGGAGCACCCACGATCACGGCCAGCACGCCCTGGCGTTCTGGCAGGATGCGGTCTGCGCCGGTGTGCTCGACTCCGAATTCCGCGCCGAACCCGACGCCGGATTCGCAGGCACCATGTCCAGCCAGAACCGCGCGGGAGTCCGGCTCGTGAGCTTCGCGAGTTCCCCGCACATGATCCGGCGTTCCCAGCGGCAAGTCAGCCGTCTCAATGGCGATCACATCATGCTCAGCCTGCAATTGCAGGGCAGCGCCTTGATGTCCCAGGGCGACGAGCAGTTGTGCCTGCGGCCCGGAGAATTCGGGCTGCTCGACACCGGATCCGCGTTCGACATCACGTTCCCGGAAACGACCTCGCGCCGGCTGGTCCTGCTGCCGCGCCACGCCTTGAGCGCGCGCGCCCCGGGCATGCGGCGGCTGCGCGCGCCGGCCAGCCTGCCGGCCGACATGCCATTCGCGCCCGTGCTCACCGAAGCCATGCGCCTGCTGACCGATACGACGGTCAAACTGCAGGACCGCACCGTCGACACGCTGCTGGATGCCGTCATCGAGATCGTCTCGTTGCATTGCGCATCCCTGGCGGACGCCGCGGCGCCCCCGTCCACCGAACTGAGCTTCGTCGGCGTGAAGCGCCACATCGATACGGCGATCGCCAACCCGGACCTGTCGCCCGCGATGGTGGCCGCAGCCTGCCGCATATCGGTCCGCACCTTGCACCGCCTGTTCGCGCGGCATGCCGCCTTGTCGTTCGAAGCCTACGTGGTGCAGGCCCGCCTGACGCTCGCTCATGAGCTGCTGGCGGCTGGCAAGACCCGCACGGTCAGCGAGGCGGCCTTCGCCTGCGGCTTCAATAATCTCTCCCACTTCACGCGGCGCTTCTCCGAGCGATACGGCGAGTTGCCCGTAAATCTGCTCAAGCAAGGGCAGACCCGCGGCTGACTGACGCCGTGGGCGGCGTCCGCTGACGCGCTGGGCACAGCCCCGCGCAGCGCCTGGCGGCAGAATGAGCTTCATCCCGGCCCTGGCCGGCAAGCTTACGTCGCACCATGCCCAAGACCATCACCATTCACCGCCCCGATGCGGTCCGCGCCGCCGCCGAGAGCTGCGTGCATTTCGGCTTCTGCACCGCGGTCTGTCCTACCTATGTGCTCGATGGCGAAGAGCTTGATTCACCGCGCGGCCGGATCGCCCTGGGGCGCGAGATGCTGGACAGCGGCGCTGCGCCCAGCCCGGCCGCCGTGCGCCACCTGGACCGCTGCCTGTCGTGCCTCTCGTGCGAAACCACCTGCGCGGCCGGCGTCTCGTATCACGCCATCATCGACGGCGCGCGCGAGCATATCGAGAAGAGCAAGGTCCGCCCGCTGACGCAGCGCCTGCTGCGCTCGGCGCTGGCCCGGGTACTGACGACCCCCACGCTGCTGCGCCCCGCCGCAGCCGCAGGCCGGTTGCTGCGCGGCGCCGCCGGCCGCCTGGGCGGGCCGTTGGGCGCGTTGGCCTCCCTATCCAGCGCCCCCGCACTCGCGGCGTTTGCGCCGCGCGCCGAAGCCGCTCCACAGCCGCCCGCCAACCCCACGCGCCGCGTGGCGCTGCTGGACGGCTGCGCCCAGTCGGTGCTCGGCGCCGAGATCAACGCCTCGGCCAAGCGCCTGCTCATACGCGCCGGCATCGCCGTCGTCGACGTGCCCGGCGTGCAATGCTGTGGCGCGCTCGAACTGCACATGGGACGGCGCGAGGCCGCCACCCGGCACATGGAACAGGCCGTCCGCAGCTGGTCGGCCGCGCTGCAGGCCGGGCATATCGACGCCATCATCAGCACCACCTCGGGCTGCGGTTCCGTTATCAAACGCTATGAGGAACTGCTTTCCGACCGCCCCGAACTGTCGGCGCAGGCGCGCCTCGTGGTCGAGGCCACCCAGGACATCGCGCAGATCACCGCCGGCCTGCCGTTGACATCCACCGGCTCGGCGTCAGGCCTGGCCGTTTCCTATCACGACTCCTGTTCACTCAAGCATGGCCTGAAGATCGAACGGCCGCCGCGCCGCGCGCTGGGCAAGCTGGACATGGAGGTGCGCGATATCGCTGAATCGCATCTGTGCTGCGGCTCGGCCGGGACCTACAACATCCTCGAGCCGGCCATCTCGGACCGCCTGGGACAACGCAAGGCGGCCCACGCCTCGGCCGGCCGGCCTGACGTGATCGCCGCCGGCAACATGGGATGCCTGGTGCAGATCTCGCGCTTCACGCCCGTGCCAGTGGCGCACACGGTGCAGTTGCTGGACTGGGCCACCGGCGGCCCGCCCCCCCGCGGTCTCGAAAACTACCGGCCCAAGCCGCCGCAGGCGGCGGCCGACGCTCCAACGCCGGCGGCCACGCCGGTTCCGACAACCGCCGGCAGCGGCGATCTTCTGTGGTGAAAGACGTATGCCTTCCAATGACCCTATCGTAGATTTCGCCCATGCGGCGGCAGCCGAGCTTGGCGCGGACGCCATCGCGCTGGGTGACGACGTCCTCGGACGCTACGGCGAACATACCCTGCCCTGCGCCGATGTGCGCCCCGGCGCGGTCGCCTATCCGGACTCGACCGAGGCAGTGCAGACGCTGGTGCGCCTGGCCAACCGCTTCCGCGTCCAGCTCTATCCCATCAGCAATGGCCAGAACATCGGCCTGGGCACCCGCTCGCCCATCCGCCCTGGCCAGGTGGTGGTGGACCTGGGGCGGCGCATGAACCGCATCCTGGAGGTCAACGAGACGCTGGGCTATTGCGTGCTCGAGCCCGGCGTGAGCTTTCGCGCCATGCACGACGAGCTGCAGCGCCGGGAAAGCAAGCTGATGATCTCGCCGACCGCGGGCCCGTCGCAGGGCAGCATCCTCGCGAACGCGCTGGACAAGGGCGGCGGCAGCGGCGCCTACGCCGATCATTTCGGCATGAGTTGCGGCATGGAGGTCGTGCTCGGCAATGGCGACGTGATCCGCACCGGCGACGGCAGCCTGGCCGGCTCCACGCATCCCAATTGGCACGTCTCCAAATACAGCTTCGGCCCTACGCTGGACGGCCTGTTCTCCCAATCCAACTTCGGCATCGTCACCCGCGTAGGCATGTGGCTCATGCCCCGGCCGCCGCATATCGAACCCTTCTTTTTCACCTTCCCCGACGACGAAGATCTGGGGGAGATCGTCGAACGCATCCGTCCGCTGAAGCTCAGCAATTTCGTGCCGACGCTGATCCGCGCCACCAATGACCTGTATCTGCTGTCCTCGGCCGCCACCAACCCGGAATACGCGGCCAGCGGCGGCAAACGCTCGATGTCCGACGAGGGACGCGCCGCGCTGCGCAGGCTGTATGACCTGGGATCCTGGACGGTATCAGGCGCCGTGTACGGCGCCAGCCGTGCCGCCGTGCAACCCCAGATCGACCGCATCGCCCAGCACTTCCTGGCCTCGGGCAAGGGACGCCAGATTCCCATGGAGGAAGCCGAGGACATCGGCCCCCTGCACATCGCCATCAACTCCAACACCGGCGTGCCGACCGACAGCGAATTGAAGATGCTGGGCTGGCGCCCGGGTGGCGGCGCGATCTGGCTGTCGGCGGGCTCCCCCGTCGCCGGCGACATCGTCAACGCCCTGCAAACACAGGCGCGCCGCATTTGCCACGAGCATGGGCTGGAATACCTGCTGTCGAACGTTTGCGGCGCCCGATTCGCCCGCGCCATCCACGCGATCATCTACAACCGGGAAGACGCCGACGAAACCGCGCGCGCCGACGCCTGCTACCGGGCGCTGGCCAGGCTGTTCGCCGATCGCGGCATTTTCGTGGGACGCGCGCCGACCATGTATCACGAGTTCCACCAGGCCCAGCGCATGCCTGAGTTGGTGCGTGCTTGCGCATCGATCAAGGCCGCCTTGGACCCGAATGGCGTGATCGCGCCAGGGAAGTACGGGATCGAATGAGGAGGGGCGTGTCCGGGGAGGCTGCGCTCCGGACGCCCGTGAGCCGCCGGCCGCGCGGGCTTGGGCGGCGGCTATCTGTAAGACGTTGAATTTTCGTGGAATGTTGGCGCGGCAGGAGGGGCTCGAACCCCCGACCCTGGGGACACAGATCCGGACCAGGAGTACGCACTTCATACCCTTCCGAGACGACTCACTCAACAATACTCAAAACTTCACAGAACTTTATATTTCTTATTTGAACGATCTATACAGTGAAAGGGTAATTGGGCAGTACCACTTGAAAATCGGAATTGAGGGCGACTTTCACGCCGCTTCTAGGGCATTCGTTCCGACGGACAAACTCTGCTCCTCCTCACCCTCCCCATCTCAGCGCATGAACACCAACAGCAAAAAAACCATTAAGGCACAGTTTCACCTGCAACGGCTCTTGCCGGCGGTGCTCAGTCTAATACTCGCAGGCATGGCCGACTCAGCACTGGCAGATACCAGTGGAACTCAGAGCGGTATTAGTGTTCACTACGGCGTAGGAAAGCAATACAAGCGCTACACACTGAACTATGAAGCAGCGTCGGTCTGGACTACCGAGTTCAGTGGGAACTGGGGGCGCCTGGATTTAACGCCCGAAATCGGCGTTTCCTACTGGACAGCCGATGGCTCTCGCTCGCCCAGTCAAGCCTGGCAATTTAGCGCGATCCCCATGTTCCGCTGGTGGACTACCGAACGCTTCTACATCGAAGCGGGCATTGGGGTCACAGCGCTTACTCGCACTCGGTTTGCAGACAAGAACATCGGATCTGCCTTCCAGTTTGGTGATCATATCGGTGCGGGTTTTCTACTCACGCGCCACGACCGTATTGGCCTGCGCCTTTCACACTTTTCCAATGCTGGCATCAAGCGACCGAACCCTGGTCTGGACACCTTGCAATTGACATATACGTATCAGTTTTGATCACAACGAAGATCCAAAACCGTGACCACGATGCGTATGATTTCGCCGCGCATACGAACCCGGCGACGACGCACAAACACTACGACAGACGGGTGGTGAAGAAGGCCATCGCGCCAGAGTAAAGTTCCAACGCAGGCATTTTTATTCTGATAATTGCCTTATTAACGGCTTTTGGCATTACACAATAGCTTGATTTACTTAGCTATTCTGGCGCGGCAGGAGGGGCTCGAACCCCCGACCTCAGGCTTAGAAGGCCCGTGGAAAATCGACCTAACGCGTTGATTTTTCGTGGGTCTCTAATATTTGCGTTAGAACAGCTCTCTTTTTTCTGCTACGGTTTTATGCGGTTCATAGACCGTCTGTTCTAACGCAAAGGTCCATCAAGGTGCAGCCACCACACCGCGCTCAAGAAGCTGGAACAGATGGAATAGTGCTTCCGGGCCCGAGGCATCCCATTGCCGCCCTAGACAGATTGGGGCCCGGATACCCGGGGCCGCTCATCCTTCGGCCTCCAGAGCATGATGCCTGAAACGACGCGGTGCTGGCCAGGCGACAATGCCAAGCACACCGCCCCGTCGAGTGGCTTTCGAGCCCGAGAGCCCTAGGTGCAGCCACGGCCGTCAATCGCGCGGTAGCTGGCACGTTCATTAAGAATCCTTGTTTCCTCTGAGGAACACTGCAACCCTTGCTTTTAGCAGCGAGGCATCATAGGTAGAATTGCTGAGAGCACTCTGTAGTACCTTTCTCCGGACTTCAGTCGGCATTTCACGCCAGACGCTCAAGATCGCTGCCCCAAGGCAGGCAATGACTCGCCGCTCGCCTTCGTCAAGCACGCCAGTGTCTAACATTTCAACTGACGTGGGCAATCGTACGCCACCTTCATTTAGCCAGCGCTCAATGTCCGAGTCATCATGATCGTGAATCATGTTTGCTGCCCCGAAAAAGCCCCTTCAGCGATGCGCGCAATCCTCGCCTTGAGTGCAGACCTGTCGAATGCTGCTTGAGCGATCTCGCTATTCAATACCCGCCGACGCGCATCAAGCGGGAGCTCATCCCAGAGGCTCAACACCGACGCCCCGAGAAAAGCGAGAATTCGACGTTCAGACACCGCGAATTCCTCAATAGTGAACGCCTGAGCCAGAGAAGCAAGTTGCGAGCCCCCCTCATCGTCCCATCGCTCTAGCGCTTTAGTACGGGTTGTCTGTGACATGCTGACGCCTCCCAGAGGATTGCATACAACCAGTGTATGGCAGGCACTGCTCGACGACTTACGCCTGTTTCAATTTAGTCTTAGGCCAGACCCACCACAGGGCGTACTGTGGGGATGTGGTACCCGCCACAACAACCAAAAAGGTAAACATCATGACATTTCCTACCCGCTTCAGCGCCGCAGGTCCTCCCACCCAGCCTGGTCAATCGGACGTGCCTAACAAGCAGCAAGAACAGCAAAGCCAGGAACAAAAAGAAGAGGCAGCTCGTAAGCAAGCACAGAGCGACCCTCTGAAACAGCGTACCCCTCAGTAGCGAATCGCACACTTTCGGCCCATTCCTGTCACGGAAAACGCAGCAGCTCGGCTGACGACCGGATGACTGAAAGCTTGTGATCAGACGCTGACTCATTGCGTGATTGCGAGGGCCAGCGTCGTCGTGTATCCATCCCGGTACGATACCTCTGCAGTGGTTCAAAGGCCACGATAGAGCCCAATCGGTCCAGAAAACAAAAACTCAGTCTGATCGGCTGATTCGCTATTTCGCGGATACGCCGTGCTGCGATTCATTTAGGCCGCTACCCATCATGAAGCTTTTTAGCAAGTCATTTGCACGCCTCATCACTGCCTGCCGAAAATCCCTCCCTGCAACAACATCGCTCAATCACGACGGTGGCCACCGAGAACATCAGTCCTCCCCCCAGGCGGCGACCTTGTCGCCTTGGCGTGTGTACAGAATCTATGCTCGCCCTGGGCGCCTGTTTCTCCGGAATGAGCAAGGCAGAATCTTTGACTTCGGCATTATGAAAGGAGCTGAGCCCACGTTAGCCTATCGGCTATTCGTGAGAGGTCTCACAGGCCGGGGGTTCGCTTCGCGCACGCTGCTGCTCGATGACATCACTAAGCGAATTGAGGCCGGTGAAATTACGAACGAACTGCTTGACCTTCCCGAGTGTACGGCGGGGCCAGGAGTCGATCTGGATCGCGGTACGCACGTCGATGTTTCCATGAAATTAGCTTGATCAGTCCAAATCAGTCCAGCCATTTACCCCTTGATCCAAGTCGCCGCTGCCGGTCCCGAGTTCCGAGCAAATCGCAAGCCGTTTTTCCTAGTCCAGCAGATGCATGCCCGGCGTAGCCCTGTAAAGAATTTGCCAAACTGTGTCGTTACGTCCTCCTCAGTCGCACTTGAACTAGTTCATGATTTGAGTCGTCGCGCAAGCGGCACGAGGGGATGGCGCCGCGCTAGGGTTCCTAGTACCGACACACTATTGCATTCGCCCCCCAACTCGTTCCATACTTTCTGCACGACCATCTACTTTTGGAGGGTTCAGAAATGTATGACGACATCCGAAAGCAGGGGGAACTGGCCGCCCGCCAAGGATTGTCCCTTTGGGACTGCCCCTACCTCAAGGCCCAAGCGATGCCCGGCCACACGGGAGAATCGCCCGCCACGTGGCAAGCCAAGCTAGACACTTGGGAGGCAGGATGGGCGCAGGGAAAAGAAGTGACAAGACCGCCCCCGAGCCACATTCAATTTGCAAGCCCACATGCGGTGTGGGTCTCAAGTATGCGCCCCATGACGGGGCGCCTTCGCTAGATCGCCACGAGCTTCACTCCGCGGAAAGATGACGCGTAAACGTGCGGCGATAGTCTTCAGCGCGCGCCAGAGTTCGATAGAACTGGCCGCCCACACCAACCAGTTCGTGAGTCTCCTCCACGGTCAACCGCTCTTCTATCCGCTCCAACACTGCGGCGTAAGCGTAGAGCACCTCCGTCCAGTCTCCGAATCCCAAATTCTCAGGGCCGGCGGTCACGATCATCTTAGAAACAAACTCGTCCGTATTCACATCGATCCCCAAGAGTTCTTGCTGAGCGCAGCAAGATTCATACCCAGGGTACCACTGGGCATACAATCGAGCTAAGGGCCGGGTGTCACCATCCGCTACGTCTGACATGGGCCAAGACTTGGACTCGCCGCGCAAGCTGCGCAAGGGGATGGCGCCGCGCTAGGGGTTGCTACGGCTGATTTCGCCGAGCCTCGCATCCCGCACCCGCTTAAAGAGCTCAGTGATGCGCGCGTCTAGCGCCCTTCGGCGCCGAGTTTCTAGCTGTAGGCGGCGCAGCTGGATGAAGAGCACAATACAGGCGACGGGAAACGCCATTGCTGAAAGAAGCAAGACCTCAGCGAGTTGAGAGTGCTCATGCTGAATTACAAGGATTCGGATCAGCTCATAGGCATCCGCCCCCACTAAGACCTGATGGCCGACAAGCAAATATGCCACTGTGAGGAATGCGACCTCTCCCCAACCCTCCCATGCTTCTCCGGCTTTAGTCCAATCGCTCGCACGAAACATCGCCTTCTCCCGTATGGTGTAACCAATTGATAGAGGGATTTCGTGACGCTATCACAATATCGGACGGCGGCGTGGGTATTGTTGTCGCGCCTTCGCTCTATGGCTATTTGCGCAGTTTGCTTCGCCGACCTCTCGATCCAGTTACATCACTATTGGCGCAGTGCGTCATATATCCGCTCGCAGGTCAGTCCCGCGATGCGGGCACGGTCCGCAATTCCTGCAACCTCTGCAGCTCGCTCGCTAACCCTGCCGAGCATGTAGGCGAGCAAATCGACGGCATCGGCCCCTGACGGGCTTCCGTTGGCAAGGGTGGGATCTCTGTCTGCTGCGGCGCGAGCCAGCGCGTTTGCGTGGGAGCGCAGCCGGTCGCGCTCAGTGCGAGCGCCAACAGCGTCAGCAGCCGCCTCAGCGGCTTGTTTCTGGGCAAAATCACGAGCTTGCTCCATGGCGGCAGTACGCCGCCGTTCTTCGGTTCTCGCCGCCTCGACAGCGGCAACAGTGGCCTGGGACTGCGCATCCAGCTCAATGGCCTGAACAGCACGCAGCTGGGCCAATTCCCGACCGTGGAATGCGCCCAGCACGAACCAGGCGGCGGCCCCCCCCAGCAGCGCCGCCGCGGCGTAGCCCCGCCCACCGATCAACGCAGTCCCGATAGACATAGTTCACGCTCAGCAAGACGGCGGTTGTACAGGCCGCGCACGAACTTCCCATCAGCATAGGACCAGACGGGCTTGCCATCCGGAGCATGCGCTAAGGCGTCGCATCCCTCGCGCAGCCGATTGGCATTGATCAGCCCGACCGTCCGGCTTGCGCAAGTTCTGGCTGGGCCAAAGTTGTGAGCGTGGCTGCTCAAAGCGTCCCAGATCGGCTGACTTATGGCCACGTCGATGCAATCGGATAGGTCGAGCTGTCCCTTGAGAACCACCATCCGCTCCACCTCGGCGCAGCGCTCCGGCGACCAGTAGTCGCCCACCACTACGGGATAAGGGCTGGTGTGCTTCGTGATGCCTTTGCAGACGGTGGGTAGCCCCTTGGCCAATTTGTCCGCATACACGGTGTTCTGGCCCTCTCCTTCCCAGCGCCCAAGAAACTGCTGCAGGTCTGCCGAAAATAAAGTAAGGACACCAGAAGCGATAAGGGCGGCAGCGCCGCCCGTGACCCGAGCTCCCAATTTCATAGTTCACACCGCTCCTTCAGCGCCGCCATCCGAGCATCGCTTTCTACTTGTTCTCTTCGGTCGCGCCGGCGCTGGTAGTACAAATTAGCCAGCAACCCGATCACCGCGACAAGTACGCCTAGCCATCCAATCCAATTAACTTGCGCTGCCCATCCCACCACGCCGGTTACGGCGCCCACGTCTGTCGTTCGATTTGCGGTGTAGATGGCCGCATCGTCCAGCTTCATTTCCTTGATCCTTTGGGGCATTGCGCCTCCGTATGGACGAAAAAAAGCCCGCACTTGGCGGGCGCAACATGCAAAGCCGCTTCCTCAGTAGATGCGCGACGAATTCAATACAAGCAATGAAGCTCCATCCTCCCCGTACGTGAAGTTTCCCGGCCAGTTCCCCGATGAAATGCCCCCGTCGTTCTTCGTCTGGACGCGATTTCCGATAGTTCGGAAATAAGTGATGGACTGATACGCATCGACCTCGTTGTACATGGATATGTATGTGGACACGCCCAACTGGACCACGAGCGGAACAAATGGGGTCGTGATATCGATCTCTTGCCCCGCGCCCTGGGAGGTGAAAAAGCCGTAGTAATTCCAATACGAAAAATCGGAATGGAACACCTGGCGGCTCGACGCATCGAACACCTCGATCCCACTATTCCCGCCACCGGCCGGCGCGCCAAAGGCGTACCAATAAACCGGCGCACTTCCACCCACCTCCCCGTTGCGCAGTTCGTACCTGATGGTGGCGCCAGACAGCTGCGTTTCATGGACGTAGATCCATTTCTCGCTGCGAAACGCCACCATCACGACCGATGCCGGCACCTGCAGGATGGCCGAGCCCCAGGCCGCCGGCAATGACACGCTTCCACGCGCGATCAGCGCCACATTCCGATAATTCTCATCGATCTGCACCTGCCCAAGATCGCCTTTCACATACAGTCCGCTAGGCATGTCAAATCACCATAACAAAGCAGCGCCAAGTCGCGGCTGGCAATGCCGTGTACGGGCTGGTCGTAAATGTCACAGTCCGCCCACTTTGGGTTATGACTGGCGGGTAGTACCCCCACATCGAACCGGGGCCGTAGATCATCATGGTGAACCCGATTACCTCCCTGAACTCCACCTCTGCCGGGACAGTGAACGACCAAACCTGGTTATAGCCGCCCAGATCCGCATGGATGGCGAGCCTCCCCATCTGGTCCGTGACGCTGCAGATCGTGCGGCTCTGAGCGTCGAAAGTCTCAATTCCGCTCGGCATTACCAGTTCCCAACCCTAACGCGCAGCACCCCATTTGCGTCATAGACGCGCATGAGCCCGGGAGAGATAAGCAGCCGGCCAGCGCCATTGCTTCCGTTCATCTCAAAGTTCCCTGCCTTATCAATGCGCCAGCCCGAAACCCCCGCCACATAGTTGTCTGACTGGATGTAGCTGCCGATCATTGCGTTGGTGATCCAGCCCGTACCGATCAGGGCCTGGCTCATGAAGACCTGTCCACCCTGGATAACGAACGGCGACGTGACGTTGCTTCCGTTGGGATGCAGAACCGCAAAGCGATCCGCCATCACCAGCACCTGTGATTCGACGATGCCGCCTGTGTTCGAAACGCCAACCCCGATACCGGCCATGTAGCTGCGGCCTCCGGCGGTGGTCTGCGCCTTAATGGTCCACATCGCCGACAGATCGCCATTGGTCTTGGCGATGGCCTGGCTTGTCTCTTGAACTCCGGCGAACGCCTGATCTGCCTTTTGTGACGCTGCCCCGGCCGTCGCTTGCACGTCCGTGAGGCGTCGGCCCATCGCTTCATTCTCATTCGTGCGGATGAGCGATTCCTGCTGAATTAGGCCAGTGTTCTCGTTGACCTTTGCGCTGACGGTACTGATGGTTTGAGCCATCGCCTCATTCTGAGCCTGCCGAGTCGTCTCCTCCTGGGCTATCCGAGTTTCCAGCACCGGTATCCGCTCAATCGGCGCGAGGATGTCTCGCGCCAGTTGCGTCTGGGTGATCTTGCCCGTGAGGTAGTCGAGGATTTCGCCGGCGTCCGAACTCGCCTGACCGAGCACACCATTTCCCGCCGGATAGCGCGGCCCTGCCACGCCGTTCCGGTCTCGCAAGATGGCCCAGAAGTACAGCCGCGCGCCGGCCGACAGGCCCATCAGCGTCGTGCTGTCTTGGGGGAACGCGAAGTCTCCCAACTTCTGCGCGGACTCGAATGCAGGCGAGGCGCTGTACCAGATCTCGGTCCGCTCCAGAATGGACGGACCCGCAGGCAAACCCCACTTCAATCGAATAGCGAAGACCAGGGCGGTCGGCACCAGGCTGGTGACGGCCGGAGGCGGAGCCAGAATGCCGTCCAACTGCGTGAGCGTCGACGAGGCCCACATAGAGGCGATATCCAACGCATTCAAGGCACGCACCCGGCATAGGAATGCCCCGGCATAGACGTTCGGCACCTCGACACTCGTCGAGCCCGTGCGCGGCATATTCACCCATTCCGAGTTATCCCGGCGCCACTGCACCTCATAGGCCACTGCGCTATCAGCGCGCTTCCAAGAGAACACGGCAGTATGGCTGGCGAAGCCCTGACTGATCACGGGATAGGACGTAATGGTCACCTCGGTGGGAGGCGGCTGCACGCCAGGCGGGATAACCGTGATCGGCACCGGTTCCAGCCGCGTGCCGAAGTCCACGTTATCGAACTTCCCTGGCTCGTGCTGTAAGGCAAAAATCTCGGCGACAAGCCCTTCCTTGCGCTTCACACTCAATACTCGAAAGCGTTGTGCAGATAGCGTCTCGGATTCCAGTGTCCACACGCATTCGGGCTCAGGAACCTCCGAATAGGGCGCCGTAACGGTCAGGATAAGGACCGTTCCCGGCAGCCCCACCATATCCGCAGTCAGCTTGATGGAATCGACTGTGAACGTCGTCATGTCCGCAGTCAGCCCCTGGCCTACCGCGGTGCTGATGATTCGCGTCTCGGAGACACCGCTGGGTAAGTTGACCGTCAGGCGATCGCCTGGACGGACACCCAGCGCGGCGTCTACAGTAATTACCTTTCCGGTTGCAGCATGAATCCGCCCTCCGATACGACGCCCAGCCAAGTGCTGGTCCGCCACGCGGATAATGCTGCCCGGGTGAACACGGCAGGAGTCCAGTCCTACCGCGAAGGAAACGGACCGCGTTTCCATCTGGGAGGTCAGCAAAAGCCACTTTCCTACGCGGTTCGCTTGCCCTCGCGATGTGCACCCGAACGCGCTGACTTCGATCTGCCGGAGGCCGTATCGCAACAGACCTCTGCGGTCTTCCACATACTCAACCTTCTGCCGCCCCATGTCGGAAAGGTCGTTCCATGACACCAACGCCACGGTGTAGCGGGTGTTAAGAGCCGATCCGGCGTAATGGAAGCGCCCATCAATGACGTTCGCGGACGTGAACGTATAGATCGGATCGCCGGGCATATCCGCAACGGCAAAGACAGAGCCGCTAGCCCAGTACGCCATGCCGCGAAACACCGACGCCAGATCCTGAAGTACACGATAGGCGTCAGCGGCCGTTTGCAGATAGACGTTGCAGGTGAAACGCGGCTCCTGCCCGCCGAATCCGTCTGGCACCAGCTCATCGCAATAGCGAGCGATCTGGTACAGCCCCCATTTATCCAACCATCCGGCCGGGATACGCTCGCCCAAGCCATACCGGTCGTTGCTGACCAGATCAAAGAAGATCCAGGCTGGGTTATCCGTCCATGCGAGTTTGAACGTGCCGTCCCATGTCCCCGAATAGGCGCGCGACTCCGGGTCATAGTTTGACGGAACGCGAATGATGCGCCCTTTCAAGTCATACGCCCGAACGGGGACATTCTGAAACTGGGATGCATCGACCTTGATCCCGAACACGGCCGACATCGGGTAGCGCAGCTTCGCATCGATCACTTCGGTATAGGCGTCTACGAAGGTCCGATCAGAAACGGTGCTGCTGCCTGCGTTGGCTGTAGTGCGAACCACGCGAACTGACCACCCAGAACGAGCCGAGGGAAGATCAATTCGGTGTGATCGGGCGTAGCGCTGGGTCGTCTTGCCATCAAAGGCCGACGTAAGCGCGGTCTGATACGCTCCCCCGTCTGTACTGACTTCGATTCGATACTCGACGCGATAGCCCGTAATGTCGCCATTGCTCGTGTTCGCTTGGGACAGGCCGTTGACTGCGAGCGTTATTCGAATTGCAGACAGCTGCGTGTCAGCGAACGAACGAACCCATGGCAACGCCGCGGTCAGCTCGACGTTGGCCGCGGTGGTTACCTCGGACGCAGGGAATCCCGGCAATGGGTCCTGCGTCTGCGTGCCGGTGCGGAAGTCGATAGCGACATTCTGAAAATTCAGCGAGCCGTCTTCATTCGCTACTGGCGTACCGTCCAGGTACACATCACGCAACGCTCCGCCCAAACCATGGGTTGGCCCAAAAATCTCCCCTTCCGACACCAAGTCGATAATGCGGGCGTAGGCGGTGCTATGGAGACTGTCGGGCGCCTCCTTCGGAGAGCGGCCGCCGCCGCCACTCTTCCCGCCCCCGTGGCCGACCACGGGCCTACTCCTTTTATGCGAGCCGCCAGAAATAAAAAGGGCGCCCGAAGGCGCCCCGCTGGCTCGATTGAATTGCATCGTCATACCTGGTCCTCCGCGTAAATCCCTGCCGAGATCACCGCGCTACCCACTATCATCTGGCCATACAGCAGCGGCGCAGGGCCGCCCTGTGCCAAAGTGTTGACGGCCCCGTTGAAGTTGTAGGAGGCGCCATTCTCAGGACTATCCCGCGCACTGAGCCCCCGTTGCTGGGGAGAGAACATCTGCACAGCGCCGCCCAGCGCCATCGCCCCGCCCATCTGCATCAGCCAAGGCTGGGATGTGACAGCGCCGACAACCAGCATTACCGCCCCCAACACTGTCTGGAATAGTCCGCCGCGCTTTGCCCCCGTCGGGACCGGGGCGATGCGAATCGGCTCCGCGCCAACGGGATGCCGCATGTCATCCACGCCGATGTTTCGCTTCCCGATGAAGCAGGCGAAGTGCACCCCATGCGACTCGCTATCCGCCAGCGCCTGCTCAAACCCCGGGATCAGTACGGACAGCGCCCGGATCGCCTCGGCAGTGCTCCTTACCGCAAGCCGATGAATCCGCCCAAATCGCGCGCCCAGTCGACCATACAGCCGCACTTCACGCAGTATTTCGTTCATTGGGCGACCTCGTATCGAAGCACCAGGCGCGTGGCCTCGCGCCAATAGCCGCCATAGACCACGCGTTCGGAATCCCGCCCATACAGGTGGTGAAGCATTGCGTTGGGAACCGGGAAGAGGTCGGGCGCTTCCTTCAATGGGCGGCTTCCGATGAACAGGCCGGCGTGATTGACGCGATCCGAACGGATCTGCATCAGTACCACGTCACCGAACTGCACTTCCTCGCCGACTGTCAGAGGTCGGAAGCCCGCTTCTGCGAAATGATCCATGTAGAGGTCGCCTTCCCTACCAGGCTCCCACCAGCCATCCTCTCGATGAAAATCCGGCAGCAAGATGCCCAGCTCGCGCGCGTACCCGTCGCGAATCAGGCTGTAGCAGTCCAGGACACCGTGGGCAAAGGGACGCCCAAGCAGCGGAGCCACATACCCCTCGGGCGCGAACCCGCGCACGTCTCCTGTCACGACAGCGCCGGCGGCATCCTTCTGCACCCCGACAATGAACCACGGTAAGCCGGTCGCCTCGCACGCGACGCGGTCGGCCTCACTGGGGTCGCTCGGTACGTCTGGGTGGGAATGGATGATGGCGATAATCCGCCCGGCGTCCTCTGCCTTGGCGTAGTCCTCTGGATCCATCACGAAATGGTCTGTACCGGTCGCCAGATTTCGGCACGGCCAGTACGATTCGCTCCTGGCTGCCATGACGACCAGGCCGCAGCACTCGCGCGGGTACTCGGCCATCGCGTGAGCCCGGATGGCCGTCAAAGTCTTCTTGCGCATGGTTAGCCTCTGATCCGGTCTGCCGATGGAAAGCCACCGAAATTGATAATTTCGAACTCGCCGAAGCGCTTCTTGCAGTCGCTCAACAGGCCCGAGCAACGGTCAAGGGCGGGATCCGTGACTGGGTTCCCTTCCAGGTCGAACATGCGCGCCCCGGTGTATCCGCAGTACGTGCCGCGGTATCCACCCTTCGTCAGCCAACCGCAGATGCCGGCGATGATCGGGCGGCTGGGAAGCTGCTGACCGTTGAAGTCCAGCGCGCTCGATAGCTCGAACTCCACGACTTCGGGAACATCGCTTGTCTTTTGTTGGACAATCCAGATCTCCGGCGTCAGTTCCTCGTCGGGCGAAGCGGTGGGGTTGCCATCGGGGAAGTTACGCGCATCCAAGTACTTCCCGAGCGTCCGCCGGACAACCACGCGGGCGCCTACCAGGTCGTCAAGCTGGATGCATAGTGCGGAAATGACACCCGGCACGGGGTTGCCCTCTGCGTCCTGCCCAATGTTGCCCACGGAAAGCGTGGGCGTAGGCTGCTGCCCCTCACCCACCTGGTCAAACCCCTCAGCCTGTATAGCCCAGGGGTCATACTGATTCCCTTGCCACCAGATCGGGCCTACCTGGGCGTATCCGTGAAAGCGCTGTAGCGTGCCGCCAATGCCGGTGGCGTCCAGCTCGAACAAGTCGACCAACTGGCCGACCTCCAGCTTTTGAACATCCGCATAGATCCCCATTGCACTACTCCGGGGTAGCGGGCGAGCCCGCAGCTTCCAGTTGCGCAATCCTGGTGTTGGCCGTCACCAACGATCTGTTGGTTTCCTCCAGCATCTGTGTCAGGTGTTGCACAGCTCCCACAAGGTCCGGCACAACCTTGCTGAAGTCGACCCCCTGGTACTTCGGGACGGTCTTCCCCAGCATCTCCATCATCTCGTCTTTCTCCCCAGTCACCGCCTGGCCGATATGCTGCTGCCACTCATGGGCGACGCCCCCAAGTTGAGGGGCGCTGTCAGCCGGAGCACCTTTCATGCGATACCAGACCAGACGCAACGCGTTGATTTTCGCCAACGACGCACTGGGATCAGCTTCGCTGAGTATATTCTTCGAGCGATAGTCCGATGTCGTGCTGTAGTAGACGCTCAGCGAATCAGCATTATTCTGGATGAAGCCGCAGACTGCGCCGTTGCTGTTCTGGAACTGGATAGCAACGCCGGCGACGTTCAGCTGGGGTCGGAACACCTGACCGTACTCTGTGCCTCCCCCTATATAGTTGACGTGCAACCTGGTGTTCACGTTGGGCATGACGAAACGTCCGAACTGCCAGCGGCCATCCTCGACGATACGGCCGCACTCCCCAGTGCCGGAGTTGATGATCAGGTTAGAGGGGGGTGTAGCGGTCCCATGGCGGCTGAAGAGCAGATAGCACGCAGAGCCACTGACCGATATCCCCACAAACGGCGAATTGACCGAGTCGGAGCCCCGTGCGAGGACTCCTGCAGTAGTCCCGCCGGGACCGGGAACGGCGGCAAAATAGGTGTCCCCGGAGTTGGACATGAAACGGTTGCTCGTTGCCGACGCCTGCCCCGGGAACTCACCCATGACCACCGCTCCGGGCTTCATCAGCAGCGCCCCAGTCAGCGGGGTTTGCGGCGTGTAGTTGGTACCGTTCCACTGATAGACGCCTGCACCGTCAACGTACACTTCACCGCAGTCGGCTACAGGAAGGAACGCAACCGAGCTGAGAGACGTGATGATCTTCCAGTTCTCCCAGGAACTGCCAGCACCGAACCGCAGGAAGACGCGGGGCTTCTGGCTGTTGCCCAGCAACGTGCAGCGCTGCACGATCGCGACAGAGGTAATGTAGAACACCTCCAGGAAGCCCACGCCGACCGTTCCGTTATTCACGGGCGGCCAGTTGGCGCCGCCGCTTCCCGTGATGGTGGACCCCGATTCCCAGGTGTAGAAAGTATTGTCCGCGGTGAGCGTGTTGGCGTTCACGCCGGCAGTGCTCAAGGCCACCCGGTGCATCGCGTCTCGAAGGCGAGCCTGCTCAAGCCACGGCCCCCACACCTTGGAGGCGCCAAAGCGGACGCGCTTGTAGGTCACCGGGCTGGTTTCGGGGAAAGCAGTGTAGGTCTGAGTGACCTGCAGGTTGCTCGCCTGAGAGGCGACGACCTCCAAAATTCCGGCCAGCTGTACCGGGTAGTGCAGGGCTGGTGTGGCCTCCAGGCTGACGTTGCAGGCGTAGGATCCCGGGGCATCTACCGTATTCAAGTCGACGCCGACCAGCGTCTTGGCTAAACTGCGGCGCGCGTAAGCCGACCCGTTCCAGGTGTGCCAACCTTCGCCGTCCACATAGACATCGCCGAGATTCGCTGTGGGCAGGTCCACCGTCGAACTGACCGGCGCGACGACGTACCAGGGATCCCATGCTCCGCTGATGCGCGCCCGCTGAAGGCAGAGAGGGCGGCGGCCAACACCCAATAGCAGTTCCAAGCTTTGGATGACGGTCGTCGCGGCCAACACGGCTACGGTCAACGCACCTGATCCCGGGATGACCGCAGGCCAGTTAACACCCTGGGACACCACAGCGCCAGCGCCCCAGGTGTAGAAAGTGTTGGCGGCCGTCAGCGTGTTGGCGTCGGTACCGACAGAGAGCGCGACGTTTTTCATCGCCTCGTCGAGTCGGGCCAGCTCCTGCCAGGCGTACCAGGTATTCGACGTTGTAAACCGCACGCGTTTGTAGGTGCGCGATACGCCACCAGAACCGCCGCGAGTCGTGTAGGTCTGGGTGACCTGCAGGTTGCCGGTGCCAGCTCGTTCCACCACCAGCGTGCCTGCCCGCAGCTCCGGCCAGTTGAGATCCGCCGTCGCGTCAGCGTCGCTGTTGATGTAGTAGGAGCCTGGGTCGGTGACCGCGTTGGCGTCGGTGCCGGCTACGATAACCTGCGCCGTCATGACCGGCAGCTGTTCGCGCCGGATCTTGCTGTCGGTGCCGAGCGAAGCAAGGCCATTTGCAGCCCCCAGCATCGACGCGTCCAGCATTCGCACCCAGTCAGTCCACACACTGCCGACGCGCGTCCGCCAGTAGCTCCTGCGTGCTGTGGTGACATAGCGCTGGTACACAAACGGCGTACCCGCTGCCACGATCTGCAGCAATCCTGCGGCACCCTCGGGATAGTTCGTACCACCCACGGCGCCAGCGTCCGCAGACTGGTGGAATGTGCCGGTGGTCGTGTAGGCGTTCAGATTCGCGGACGCCGGAATCTCGACAGTCTTGAACGCATCTTCCAGCGCCGCTTTCAGCGCCGCCATATTCCGGTTCGTTTTTTGAAATGAATCCCGGTGCGTATCGCCGGTGCCATCATTGGGCGCTTGCCCAACATTGATGATTTCGAGGTTCACCATGGTCATCAGGGAATGAATTTTTGCTTGAAGGTGACGGCCAACGTGAACCAGCCGCCACCCAGAGGCACAGGGCTGTAACCCCGCTCCATCAGGAAGGCCGCCTGCTGCCCCAGGGGCGGCGTCCAAAGGAACGCCGTCCAGGTTCCGTGGCGGTCAAGGAACTTTTTGATTGGCTGGATCTCAGCCTCGGTCCCGAAGAACTCGAGCGGCCAAGACTCAGAGCGGGAATTGATGCCGTCTTCGGCGACCTGCGCGAATCCATCGCCGAATTGCGCGCTCAACCCGCGAAAGGCGACCTCCCCCTTCGGATTCCTCCGGGGGCACCAGGTAAAAATTTCCACGAAGCTCACCTACCGTTCTGACGGTTCCAAGAAGTCCCCCCGGGCCGGTAGGACCGGGCCAGGAGGCGCTCAAACCGCTGGTCAACGAATTCGCCGATTTCCTTGCCGAACTGCTCCAGGCCGGCCGGCGCGTTCGTGCGAACTCCCTCCCCTTCTTGCAGATAGATCTGCACCTGGACTGGGCGATTGCCTGCCCGCGGGTCATCGCCCGCGGCGGCCTGGGAGAAGTTCGGGATCTGTGCGCGGACACCAAGACTCCCGTCCGGCGCGCGCTTCAGCGGCATGATTGCTTCAGGGCCAGCCTCGGCAAAGACACCTGCGCCCTTCGCGAAGGCGAAGACCTGCGGTGTGTCATAGACCCCGTTCGAATAGGCGGACAAGCTGGGCGACGAATAGACGTTGCCCTTTGCGTTCGCCACCCAGCCGTTAGAGGCGATCAGCGATCCAATGCCGTCCCCTCCAGCGGCCTGAACATTACTGGCCATAGCCTCCGTACCGGCGGCAGCACCCGATCCAACGCCAAATAGGCTTCCAGCAGCACTGGTTACGAACCCGACCATGGCCTGGCGCGCCGCAATCTTTGCGATATCCGCCAGAACGCTGCGGGTGAAGTCCGAGAATTTCGCCTTCCCGGTGGTCACGAAGCTCGCAACGACGTTCTCCATCCCGGTGAACAGGGATGAAAAGACCTGCTGCGACTGCGCCATCAAATTCGCAGTGCCGTCGAGCCAGTCGTTGACAGCAAGCAGCGCGCCGTTTTTCCAGTCAGACTGGATTGCGACACGCTCCTGCATGTACGCGCGCTCACGCTCGACCTGGGCCAGCATGGCCGCATCGATCTGAGCAATTCCTTGCAGGTACTGTGCGGAATCGAGCGCGCCTGCCCCTCCCTCGCGCAGCATCTTGTCCGTGAAGCCATCACGGATGCGCCGGAATCGGTCCTGGGCCTGATTCACGGAGTCCACCAGGGCGCGATCGTTCGCACCCAGCGTCATGGCGTTGACTTGGCGGTTAGCCTGCAGGTCACGCGTCTCGCGATAGTTCTCGATGTCCAGCTGAGTAGCCCGCAACGCTCCGCGGATCTTCTCCTGGTACTTCTCGATATCGGTGGCCTCTTGCTCCTGGGAGCGAACGATCTGGGCCTCAAGCTCCTTTACGCGGCCAAGGTAACGCTCCCGCTCCGAAAGCTGCTTCTTGCCTCCGGCTATCTCCGCCTGCTTGCGAGCTACCTCCAGCTCATCCTGCAGGGCGGCGCGCTGCGCCTCGGCGCGCCGATGGATGAATTGCTCTTCCGACAGCAGACCGCGGGCACGCTCGCCCTCCAGGCGCGTTGTTTCCCGCCGAAGCTCTTCCTGGCGCAAGCGCGCCTGCGCTTGCATCGCGGCCAACTGAGCAGATATGCCGTTCTGCCCTGCCGCCGAGACGTCTTTGTCTTCGAATCGCTTTCTGGTGGCAGCTTCTCGAGCGCGGATGGCGGTGGCGGACAATCGATCATCAGCCGGGTCGATTGCCCTCAGGCTCGCTTCATTTCGTGCGTTTTCTTCGAGCGCCTTTTCCAGCCGACGCGACTTGTTTGTCGCCTCATCCAGCGAGTCGAGGGCCTTTGCCGCAGTGATGGCGCTGGCATTCGCGGCGGCATTGAGCCCGTGGACCTGTGAAGCCGCCTCCGCCAAGGCCCTTTGATCCTCGGCATCCCGCAGCCGCCCTTCGGCAGCCGCCAATTTGGCCTGGCCCGCCGCGCTAATGCCGGCAGGCCCATTTGCCCTGTCTCGGATAAGGTCAAGATTCTTACGGAGTGACGCAATGCGAGCCTCAAGCGGATCTTGCTCCTGCCCGACCTGCTTCATCGCCTCCCACGCGCCGGAGACTTCCTGTTTGACGCCGCGCCAGGCTCGCTCCAGCAAACCCAGCTTCGCGGGAGCCTCATCACCCAGGTAATCATGCAGAGCCTTCGAAGTCGCCTGCATCGCGGCTTCGCGATTGCCGCTTTCCTCCAGCGTGCGGATGTACTCCCATTGCGCCAGGCTCATGAAGTTCATCGAGCGGTTATGTTCTTCCGCCCACTTCGTGACACCTTCCGGCATCCGAGCAAAGTCCTTGGAGATTTCGTCCATGGACTGCTTGGAAACGCGCTCCAGCTCCACCATCGTGGCGCTCAGATCAGCAATCGTGGCCTTCGAGATTTGGCCGGTAGCGACCAATCCCTCAACCGCATCACGCGCATTTCCGATGCCCCCGCCCCCAATCTTGGCGGAAGCGGCCGACATTTCGCGGATACTCGCGGCAGTGACGCCTGCATAGTTCCCTGTCAGGCGGATCGTCCGATTTAGCCGATCTGTCTCCTGGTCCCCCTGATAGGCAGCAATACCCCAGGCCACAGCAGCGCCGGCGAGCAGCGTCCACGGGTTCACCATTCCCAACAGGGTGGATCCCAGCGCACGAGCTGCAGGGACCAGTCCGCCGAACATATCTTTCAGCTGACCGCCTTGCTGTAGCGCCACAGTCATGGGCTGCTGTCCGCTCTGCAGCGAAACCACAATGTCGGTGATCTGCGCGGGTACCCCACGCATTGCAGCTTCAGTCTGAGCGGCAGATCTGGCGTGCTTATTGAAGGCCACCGCCCCAGAATTCAAGGCGGTTTCTTGTGCCTTTAGGTGGCCGATCATCGGGGCTGCCTGAGCCGCTACGCCGAGTTCCGCCGCACGCAACTCCAGCAGCTGGGACCGGGTCTTGCCGACAGCCTGGGCCTGCCGCTCCAGGCTTTGCAGAAATCTATCGCCAGCTGTCGCGTATGCCTGGGCGCCAGCCGACGCCGCGTTAACAGACAACGACATCTGGCTGGATGCCGCACCGACCCGGTCAGCGGCAGCAGCTGCCCGCGCCAGAGAAGCCTCCGCCGTCGCTGCAAACCGCGCCGACGCAGCACTGCCCGCGCCGAACGCGCGCAACAAGTCCGCCTCGTCGCCGGTCATCCGAACGGCAAGGATCTTATCGGTCATATTGATTTCCGGCGTTGCGCCTATTCGTTGCTTTCAAAGACCTCGAGGGCGGCCCGTTCCATCGCCCGCAGCTCGATGAACATCTCGCGGCGCACCCGACGCTTCACCCGAAGCAGGCGCAGCGTCGATTCGATTTCTGCGGACGGGATTCCCACCCTCACGGGCCGTCCCATTGCCGGCGTCACCCAGGTCCAGCAGTGGCTCAGTGCAATGAATGCCTCAAATGTCGGCAAGTTCTCCGGCCACACTTCAAACGCCTCGTCGTCAGACGCCGATGCTGGCCTGGCCGCATCTAGAACTTCCGCTGGCGCCCCTGCTGCTCGAAGCGCCGCCAGCACCTGGTCGTCAGGATCAAAGCCGCCGGCCTGTGGTGCGCCAGCTCCTGCCCATCGCCTGGCGGCCTCGATCAGTTTTTTTTCTGTGCGCCCTGGTGCGCGGCATAGAAGCCGCTGAACAGCGGAGCGATCAGCTCCGGCCAATCGGTAATCACCGCCTGCAGCGATTCCCGGCTGAAGGTGACGGAGTCCCCCGCCGCATCCCTCACGCCCAGCCAGTTGGCCAGCTTTGCTTGCACGAACTCGAGGTCGCTCGAGTAGGGATACTCGGGAGCCTGGGAGCCATCGGGCCGCAGGAGGGGGGGCAAATTCTGGGTGGCGCGCGCCTTGTTGACCATACCGTCGGTCAGATCAGCCAACTGCTCCGGCGTGTGCCGGTGATACTGAGCGACGAAGCTGATTTCCAGCGGGTCGCCATTCGTGCCGTTGACGACGAGGGAGATAGGGAAGGCAGCGACCGGGCGCTTGGTGACGACGAAGGACATATAGGGCTCCAAAAGCAAAATGCCCGGGAGATCCCGGGAACGTCGTGGTAAGAATGGTGGAAGGACGAGAGCTGCGGCACTACCTGACGATGATCTCCAGCTCGTCGTTGCCGACGGCGCCGGGATTGATGTTCGTGTCCAGGTTCAGCATCGTCACCCCTTCCTGGTCCGAGTACGTCGGATTGGTCATCTGGGCTGTGCTGGCCTTGATTTCGATGATGTGGCCGGCAGTCACCCCATGGGTGATCGACAGTGCTGTGCCGGCGCCGGACAACACCATGGTCGGCCAGTCCAAATCCGCGATCCGCGGCAGTTCCAGAACGAGTTTCCCTGTCGGCTTGCGGTCCGTGATCTCCGCTCCCTCGCAGCCGATGAGCGAGCGCCAGACCAACTGGTTCGCCACGTCGAAGGTCATGGACTGCAAGCAGCCCGAAAAGGCGCCGAGCGACCACGCCGGCGTGTTCGCCTTGTTTACCGCCTTCGGGATCTGGAACGCGCTGAAATCCACGCCTGCGGGCATGGCGCCGTCCGTGATCGGCACATAGGCGCCCATGAATCGATAACGCAGAACCGGGATGCTCTTGGCCGTCAGATCGAAAGCGACCGTCCCCCGGGCATCCACGATCTTGTGGAACAGGCCGTCCAGGAAGTAATGCAGGGTGATCAGTTCAAAATCGGTCGACACCGGCAAATACCGTGCGTCTGTTCCTACCGTGACCGTCTCAGCGAAGCCGCTGGCGCGCAGAAGAGGCCCCCACGCAGGCGCCTTGCCCGCGGTGCCTGCTCCTGCGAGTTCCACTTCGAATTCGAGCTGGGCATACTGCGTGGTCGCAATTTGCCCGGAATTCCCCATGTAGGGCCGCAGGAGTTCGCGTTCCACGAACTCTGCCGACAGAGGCGTCGCCGTCAGGCTTCGGACCAGCACCGCGTCCGTGGCCCCGGCAGGCTGAGCGGCAGTGCCGGCCGTGGTCTGCAGTTTCGCCAACACGACGGAATTGCGAGTTTTCTTTGCCATCATGGGCTCCAAGAATGAAGGCCCAATATGGGCCAAATTGATAGCGAGACGGCCCTATCGGGCCTGGCAGCCTGAGCAGGGTTCGGTCCGCTCGATCAGAATTCGCTCGCCGGTAGCCGAATCACGGAGATAGCTCCCGCCGCGGCCATGGTGTTCATCGATCTGGGGCCCGGTCACCGCCTGCGCAGGCTGGGCGATATCGGTACTCACCGGATCGTCGGCGACTGATTTCCTTTCTTTGTTCATGCTTTCTCCGATAGTTCAGGCGCTTAGGGAGTGCTCATCGGTTTGGTAGGTGATGCGGTAGCGCTTGTTCACAATCTGCCGCCGCAGGTCGCCATTGACGTACTTGGGCTCATCGGTCCCGAACTCGGCAACCTCGACCACGTTGGGGCCGGCGTATGCCATAACGACGGGGTGGGCCTGCTCGAACACCGCCTCTGCGAAGGCCTGATGGTCATCGCCTGCTGTGTGAACGAGGACATGGATTTCACGTACGCGGGTGGCGCGCGGCGGGTGAATGCTCTCCACCGACTCCCCGCCCAACTGCACGGAGATCACCATCGGATCCTCTCTGGCGATTGCCCGTACAGGCGATGCCTCAACTTCGGCGGGGAATCCGGGCGCCGCCTTGAGGGCGGCACGGAGGTCCACCACGTATTGCATTGCCAGCGTGGTCATGGAAGCTGCTCCAGCATCGCGCGCGACCAGAAGCCGTCGCCTACCGCGGTCGGCTCCTGGCGGACTCGGTAGCGGACGCCCCCGATTTCCACCTGACTTTGGTACGCAAGGTCGGGGACGTCGGCGGTGGTGTACTCGATCTCGTAGTCGGTCGAGTGCACCAGGTCTCCTTCGTCGATGACCTGCGGGCGGTCGAACCGAACCTTGAATGGAACGGGAGGCTCCGTATCCAGCAGCAACGCCAGCTCGCGCAGACCCACCGCATCGAAGGCTTCGTCGAACACGGAGTTATCCCATTCCATGACTTCAGGTGCCCATCTTCAGTTTGATGATGGCCTTGGGCCGCGTCGGCAGATGCAGCGGATTGGACTGGCTTTCGATCTCAAGCCCCTTCCCGAACGGCAACGGCTCGACCCGCGTGTAATACGGCAGGCCATCGGTGTTGACCGTTTCCATATAGTCGGCCGGCGCGAAGCGCGTGATGAAGAAATCGGACACGCCATCGGGAAAGGCGTAAGCCTCCTCGTCGCCGATGAAGGGAGCGCCCCCCAGCTTGCCGCGGTAGCGTTCGTAGGTAATGCCGCCGATCTCGAAGGAGTCGGCCGGTTTGCCCCGCAGTTCGGCTGCTTGCGCGGTATTCAGGTACGTCTCGCGTACGCTCTTGTGGTTGATCAGCGTCTTCCAGAAGTCCTTGCCGCACAGCGCGCGAACGCCGCTGGCCGGGGTGGCGCCCAGGGCATCCTCGACCAGATCCACGACGTCGTCCGATTTCTGGCGAACGAGGGTGGTTGCGCTCGTGAGTTCCATCGGGAATTCCTGCTGGACGATGCCGAAGGAATGGTAAACGTCGAGCAACACCGAAGTGCCGTCGGCATCCAGGATCTGCCCCTTGATGCCGCCCACGCGCTGATATTCGTGCGTCAGATCGAGTTGCTGGCGATGCTTCCTCTGGTACTTGGCAACCCGCGCCTCGGCCGATTCCAGCTCCGATTGGCTCCCGAACGCGCGGATGCCCTGGATTTCGTCGGCCAGCATCGTGGAACGTTGCGGCAAGTGCACGGTGTTGAACGGAATCAGCTTGCGGCCGGTCAGGACGACCGATTGACCGACACCACCACGGGGCTTGGCGGACACCAGACCCAGTGTCTGGCCGTCGTATTCGATTTGCACCACGGTGGAGGAAACGCCCTCTTCCGAGTAAAGGCCGAGCTTGCCGATGCGGCCCGGGATGCTCTCCAGCTCGTTGATGGCGGCGGTCAAGGCGGAAACCGTGAATTTCTCGTCTTGGAAGATATTGATATCGGCCATGTCAGGCTCCAGAAATAGAAACGGCCGCCCGGAGGCGACCGCGAATGTTGGATAGATGGAGTTGTGTTGGTGGGATCAGCGGACGATGATGCCAGCCGACTGCAGGGCAACGCGCGCCGGCGCATCCAAGCCGACAAGCAGCACGCCCGCCAGTTCCGCGTCACGCGCGATGACGACGATCTGCTGATCATCGTCGGACACCGGGGCATTGCCGTACAGCACGGCGTCGGCGGTGATCGGCGCGCCGGGGTCCGCCCCCGGGCCGGCGTAGGCGGCATATTTGCCGTCGTCGCCCAGCGTGAGCAATTGCCCTGCAGCCAGGGCGACGAGGGTGGCAGCCAAGATTGCGTTTTCGCGCGAACGCTGGCCGTTGGCTTCGGAGAGGATGAAATCGGCCGTTCTGGCCTGTTGATGGATGAAAGGCATGGTGCTGACTCCTAGTGGGCAGAGAGGGCTTTTCGTTTGGCGTAGATCGCCTGGGGATTCGGCCCGCTCTGCTTCTGGGCCGATGAATTGGTGGGAGGTCGGTTATTGATAGAGTCGCCCGCATCGGCCACGACATGCTCGAACAGGCGCGCACGCGCCTGGTCTACCGTGAGGCCCGCAGACACGAAAGCGGCAGCCTTCTCAGGCAGCTTTGCTGCCAAGCAGATGCCGGCGATCTCTTTGGCTTGCGTGACCCGTTGATCCGCCAGTTCAAGACTATCCAGCGCACCGCTGAGCAGCACACCTTCCGCCAGATCCGCAATCCCCTCTTGCCGGCAAGACGCATAGACACGGGCGGCCAGCGCAGATGCCGTCGGCGCATCCGCCGGAGCAGCCGGGGACGGCTCGAGCTCGAGCTCGAGCTCGGGCTCGGGCTCGGGCCCGGGCCCGGGCTTCGGATTCGGCGCGGGCTCGGGGTCGCTCTCTTCCAGGGACTTGAGCATAGCTTTCACGTCGTCAGGCAGATTCTTGTGCTTTTGCAGCACGGCAGCCGCACTATCCGACATCTGCAGACGCACGGGCTCCTCGATCAGGTCGCAAAATCCCAACGCCTGCGCCTCGAGAGCAGACATCCACGTGGTCGCGTCCATCATTTCGATGATCTTGTCACTGTCCAGTCCACTCTTACGGGAGTAGGCTGCCACCACGCCGTCTCGGATCCGATCCATCATTTCTGCAGTGGTGCGCAGATCCTCGGCCGTACCACCAGTGATGATCCAAGCGTTGTGGATCATCATCTGCGTATTCTCGGGCATGATCGTTGGCTTGCCGGCCATCGCGATCAATGAGGCCGCGGAGGCGGCGACGCCGTCCACTCGCGTGGTTACCCGACCGGCGTACCGATGAAGCGCGTTGTAGATTGCAAACGCGTCGAAAACGTCGCCCCCAGGGCTGTTCAGCGACACCAAGATGTCGGCACCACCTGCCGCTGCTGCGTCCAGTTCTGCGACGAACGCTTCGGCCGTAGTTCCCCAGAACCCAATTTCGCCATAAATGCGAATCTCGACCACGGGCTTATCCGCCTGCGCATTGACGCTGATCGAATACCAAGCCTTCTTTGCCATATTGGCTCCATTCATTGATTGAGAGGGTCGGGGCTGCCGCCCCCTTCTGATCCCGTCGCCTTACCGGCGCTGGTCGTATGCCGAGGATCGCTATCGAACACAAAGCCCTCGGCGTCGGCTGTTTCGTTGTCGGCGCGAATCTCCGCCGCAATGTGGTCTGGATCGTCGCCCTTCTTGAGGATGATTGACGACCGGCTGGAAAAGCCGCTTCGCACCGACTCCTTGTCGGCCTGCGCGTCCTGCACGGGGTTGAAGTACGGCCATCCCTGGGGCACCCACAGCACGCGCAACCATTCACGGCGGCGGCGGTGGAAATCCGGCATGGGGAAGGTGCCGGAAAGCGCCAGGGCGTCGATCCAGGCATTCCAGACGGGGCGGCAGAGCTGATGGATCACGCAGTGCCATTGGTATTGCTCGATGAGCCGGTGAAACTCGTTGACCACCACCCGCAGCGTTCGATCGCTGATACCGCGCAGGTCGCCTGTTGCGATTTCATAAGGCACGCCGACAGAGGCAAACGCCCCCATCAACTGCTGCCGCATAAATCCCTCGTAGTTGTTGCCGGCATCTGGCGGACTGGAGAATGTCACCTCTTCACCTGGTGCCAGCTCCTGCATCGTGCCCGGCTCCATGGAGACGAGCGGCGTGCCGTCGTCATCGATCTCATAACCGTCCGCCTCGCCCGTGAGAGGGTTATTCGGATCGGCATCGGGATCCGGTTTGGTGATGAAGCCCGCGAAGAGGTTTGCCACCTCCTGCCGGTACATGACAGCGTCGTCCAAGTTGTCGATGGACTTCAGCCGGAGCAGGACGGTAGCCAGAGCAGTCACCCCCCGTACCTGCCCGGGCCGCAACATTGGATAGGCGTGGATGACCTGCTCGGCTGGCACCCTGACCGTATCCTGCCCAGCCGCGTTTCGGCCGAATTCGCCAGGATGATGACGCCACATGTGATAGGCAGTGCGCCGCCCGATAGCATCGAACTCCACGCCATTCACGATCTCGCCGCCGTTCGGCAGGGTAAGCGACCGCTCGACCGGCAGCTGGTCTCCCTCCATCTGCTGCAATTGCAGAGGTACGGACAATCCGTCCTGAGGTCGCCGAGCGCGCAAACGGAACAAGGTCTCACCATCCTGGAAGATGCTGCGCACAGCCAGGGCCTGCATTCCGTAGAAGTCCAGCCTGCCGTCGGCATCGGCCTCCTGCACCCAGTCGGCCCACAGTTCCTTCAGCGCCCGTCGGACGTTGGGGTCCGGGTGCTTGGGGTACGGCTGGATCCCCGTGCCGACCACGTTGGATACCCAACGTGTGGTCGCAGTCAATGCCCATGGATCATTGCGCACGGCGTCGCGCGCGCGGCGACGCTGCAGACCCAGGTTCTGCGTCGCCGCGGCGTTCGGCCCCGACCCCGAGGGATTCCAATTTCGGGCCCGGCTGCCCGTGGCGCTTCCGCTTTCGTAGCTGCTGCTCATCTGCGCGCTAAGGCGACGAGGCACAAGCAGACTGGAACCACGATGTTTCAGATAGCTCATCGGATCCCCTTGCCGGCGTTGCGCAGCCTGAACTGCCGCGAGCGCCCCTTTCCTTTGCTGAGTTCCCGCTCCACATGGGCGCGGGCGCGCATCAATTCGTCCGTGCTGCGGAAACGCACGCGCTTGCCGTCGTACTGGACCTCCAATTGGCTGTTCGCTATCGCGCGATCCAGCCGTTCCAGGTCCGCCTGGGTGTATGCCATGACCTTGCCTTATTGGTTTCTGTTCTGCGGCCTACCTGCGCCCCCAGAGGTAGCTGGAAGCCACCACTCTCCGGCGCGCCGGCTTGACGGCCGGCCCGGCACGCGGCGCTGGCGCCACTGGCGCGGCCTTCGCCGGGGCGGCCGGCCGCGTGGTTGACGGCGGCGGCACCTCAGCCTCCTCGTCCCGCGGTGGCGGCAACGCATCAAGCTTTTCCGCCATGGCATCCCACCAAGCGTCCGACTTGCGAGAAAGGCCCAGATGCTCCGCCACCCATAGCGCATACACCGCGCAGTCCAGTGCTTCGACGCGCTTGCGCAGCGCCGTCCACAGCGTACGAACTCCGGTCGCCGTCTTGCGCGACACCCGCGCTTCGCCTGAGAACTGCCGGAACCATTCGTCCGACAAGTCCTCCGAAAGGTGGACATAGCCCGGGCCCGGCGTCTCGATAGCCAGGCGACTGTGCAGCAGATCCTTGGCCAGGTTCGTGCCGACGTGCCACAGGATCACGCCCTTCTTGACCCGCTTCCCTCGCCAGTCGATATCCACCTGGCCGGCGCCATCCTTGATGGCCTTCTCACCGAAGGGGCGACCGCGGACGGCAAAGACCCGGCGCGCCTTGTTGCGGCGCGCGAAATCGTAGACCGCATTCGAATGGTGGCCGCCGCTGTCAATGGCCGTGGCGTAGATACTCATCTGCTGGCCGCCTTCATGCTGGAAGCGCCGCTCGAACAGGTAAGCCGCCACGTTGGACCAGACCTCGTCCTCCGCCGGGTTCCCGTGGAATATCTGGTGATCGACGGTCCACATTTCTCCGCCGCGACCGAATCCCCAGACGCCAACCTCCACCCGATTGCCCTGGGTGTCGCAACCTGCGAGCAACAACGAACAGCCCATAGGAATGAGGTTCTCGGCCAAGCCTGGAAGGCGATAGGCCTCGATCTCGGCGCGCCGCTTCAGCTCGTCCGCCTCGATCTTCTCGACCTCGCCCTCCCAGGCCTGGCCCAGGGTGGTGTTCCAGAAGGTCTTCAGCGGCTCGTCATCGCCCAGCTTTGCCTTGGCGTAGGCCTCCAGGAACTCACGGACCAGCTTGGCCCAGCTAACCATTGGGCTGTACGCAGTCCACACGTGGAAAGCGACGCGCCGATGAGCCGGTATTACCTCGCCAGCCGCGCTACGGAAAACTCCGTCGCGGTCGATGGTGGTGCCGTCCGAACCGCACCAGAATCCAGATTCCGATGCCTCCAGGTACTCGCTCTGGGTGATAAGGCAACCACAGTGCGGGCATAAGTGCTTCACCGATTCTGGATCGCCGTCGATCCACTTGAACCCGTGCGGTTCGTCCTTACCTCCCCAGGTCAGCGCATGATGCCCGTCGCAGTGAGGGCACGTGATGTGATAGTCATATCGCGCATCGGCGCCGGCTGCGCGCTTATCCATCAGGCAGGTCTCTTTCAGCTTGGGCGTGGACCCAACCACCATCTTCGGGAACGTGGCGCCCTCAAGACGCTTGGCCGCCAGCTGGCCGGGGTCGCCCTCACCGTCAATGTTCGAATCGAACGAACTGAACTCGTCCAAGAATGCGACACCGATAGACAGCCGTCGGTAGTTGTCGCCCGAACGACCGCCGCGAAGGTGCAGCACGCTGCCACGGAATTTCTTAACCAGGAGCGTGTTGTCCTTGTGACGCGCCAGGCGAGTCGGAAAGATCGGATGCATCGCCGTCACGTCGCGCAGCATCGGTTCCAGTTCGGTCTTGACGAACTCGTCGCGGGCGCTGTCCGTGGGCTGCCAAAGCGCCTGATTGCGCCGCTTATGCTCCGCGAAGTACCCAATGGCCGCCAGCAGGATCTTCGTGTAACCAACGCGGGCCGACTTGATTACGTCAACCTCGTGCACATCGTCGCTACCAACGCAGGCAAGGATGGCACGCTGAAACGGCCAAGCCTCCCAACGCTGTTCGACATACGACGATTCGGCCGAAAGATAAAAGTTGCGCTCGGCCCACTCCCGCAACGTCATTGGCTCGGGAGTGGCGAAGGTTGCAAGCCCACGTCGCAGCGCGCGCGCGACCGCGGCGCGATTGGACTCTATGAGCATTACTCACCCTCGTTCTCTTCGTCAGCCTCCAGATCCTCCAGCGACAGGGATGCAATTGCGTTGCGAGCCCTTGCAAGTTCGCGGCGCACAATCGTCAGATCCGCATCAGTCAGATTCGGCAGCCGGCGCTTCAGTGCCGTGGGAATAGCATCCATAGCCGCGCTTACCTTCGTGCCCGCCCGAGTCAAGACCTCCTCCAGCACGCTGACGGGCGCAAGCTCGCCGCGGGCAACCGAGTTCTCCATCTCGATCTTGTCGGCCTGTGCCGCATATAGCCGCGCCTTTTCCTCCGCAGGATCGAGCGTTCTTGTTTCCTCGCCGGCCTGGCGCCCTGCCGCTATGTCTCGAATGTGCCCACAGTAGGACAGCAGCCAGTTTCCCAGCGTATCGCCCGCGACCATGACGCCACGCATGAGCAAGCCGCTGACGGCAGGCTGCGTGATCCCGACCAGTTGCCCGAACCGGGCCTGGGTCGTCTTCTTGTCAAGGTCGATCATCTTGCGGTGGACAGGGCCAGATCTAAGGCGGTGGAAAATTCGGCGTCGTAGCGTTCGCCATAGACCGCCTCTGCCGTTTCGTAGAAGGGGAATCGCTGCGTATAGGTCGGCTGGGCCACCGCAAGCAGGACCGGCTTTACGTCCGCTCCGTGCGTTCCGGTCTTCCGCCATACACCAGCAGGCAGATGCTGCTCACGATTTCCGGACATGGACCCCTTGCCGCGGGAAACGAAGTACTGCACGCCGTTGATGCGCCTGTAGCCTTCAGGCGACCGCCCCACCTTCGCAGTGCGTGCGCGGCTGCGCGGCGTGGAGTTCGCCCTGTAGCCTTGCTCGCCGAACGCCTGCAGATACGACAACAGGCGCACGACCTGGCCGCGCGACATGTTGCCGTAGGCATCCATTTCCGCCGCTGCGGCCGGCACCGTAAACGCCCCCGTCGGAAGCCCTACTCTGGCAAGTGCGCGCTCGGACCGCTTCAGCCTGCGCCCACCGCCTAGAACCTGGGGCGGCAGATACTTGTCGGCGGAAATTCCCTTGCCGGCGGCGTCGCGGTAATCGACCGTGGCCACCAGATTGTCTTTGGTGGCCCGGACAAGTCGCAACGCCCGCATCGTGTACGGGGTCGGGCGATCAAAGACCTCTGCGGTGACCTGCGCCAGCGCATCGAGGACGTGTTGCCCGACCCGATTCAAGGCCAAGGCTGTCGCATATGGCAGCTGCCTCTGAACCTGGCCGTAGAAATCCACGCCCTCACGAATCGTAGAGTGGTGGCGCAGCTTCATGACGGTCTCAGATTTGTGCCCCTCACCGCCGAATCCGCGCGATGGATAGGTGGGCGAAATTATTATTACCCCCCCTTAGCGCGCCCGTGACTAGCGAGCGTTCGGGGTTCGAATTACCCTTACCGGACTGATTTCCGCAGGGGCCCCCGGGGTTTCCCTAGAACCTTAGTCATCCGTCTTCGATCTGGCAACGGGCCTCGTTGAGCCCATCAACACAGCGTCTAAGTGGCTCGGATGGCCCACGCTCACCCAAATATCTGCTTGTTCACTTTCCGATAAGAGTGTTATCTCTATGACCGATCCTGTACTGCCTATGTTCTATTGAAGCATCCCATAGCTTGTTCCAACTAGATGAGGCGTTCAATGACCACAAGACGCGAGTTCCTAGGCTCGGGTGCACTCGTAGCACTCGCTGGCGCAACAATAGTGTCCGGCCCGGCTAGCGCACAGACAAGCGCTGATCGACCTGGATTCTTCAGCGCCAAGGACATTGCTGAGGCAGGGTTCATCTACGGCTTGCCTATCGTGATGAACTATGCGGTGATGTACGAGTACGCCGTAGATCGCAATTCGGGGCAGTTCAAGGCCCCGTTCAATCACATCAAGAACGAACCGAACGTCTTCACCTATAAAGATACGGCAATCGTCACACCAAACAGTGACACCCCATATTCCTTTGTTTGGATGGATCTGCGAGCGGAGCCCGTGGTGCTCTCCGTTCCGGAGGTCGAACCCGAGCGCTATTACTCGGTCATGCTCTGCGACGGCAATACTTACAACTATGGCTACATCGGCACGCGTGCCACAGGAAGCGAGGCTGGCGACTACATGGTGGTCGGCCCTGCCTGGAAGGGCGATACCCCACCGGGCATCAAGCGGGTGTTCCGTTCGAGCACACAATTCTCCCTTGCGGGCTATCGCACTCAGCTTTTCGGGCCGGATGATCTCGATAACGTTAAGAAGGTACAGGCCGGCTACAAAGTGCAGATGCTCTCGGCCTACCTGAAACAAACTCCGCCGCCAGCCGCACCATCCATCGACTTCCCCAAGATCGACAAGGAACTTGTGAAGACGAACTTCTTCGAGTTTCTCGACTTTGCGTTGCAGTTCGCACCGCCGGAATCCAACGAGATGGGAATCCGCTCTCAGCTCGCACGCATTGGCATTGGCCCTGGCAAGGCCTTGAACTTTAAGGATCTTCCTCTGGAGCAAAAGCTGGAACTTGGTCTCGGCATGAAAGAGGGCCAGCGAAAGGTCGACGAGGCGGTCGCCAACGTTGGTAAGACGATAAACGGCTGGCGGGTTAGTGGTCTTCCAGGCGATAGCGCTCACTACGATGGCGACTGGTTAAAGCGAGCCGTCGCTGCTCAGGCCGGCATTTATGGCAATGATCCGGCAGAGGCTACCTATCCTTTCACACGCGTTGACAAAGATGGGCAAACGTTAGACGGCAGCAAGCATAGTTACACGCTAACCTTCCCGGCGGGGCAGTTGCCACCTGTGAATTCGTTCTGGTCGCTCACGATGTATGACGGAAAGTCCCAACTTCTTATCGAAAATCCGATCCACCGCTATCTAATTAATTCACCCATGTTACCCACCATGGCCACGAATGCAGACGGGTCCCGAACGCTCTACATACAAAACAAGTCCCCGGGCGCAGACAAAGAAGCTAACTGGCTGCCCGCTCCGAACGGGCCAATTTACTTGGTAATGCGGCTCTACTGGCCAAAGACGACGCCACCTTCGATCCTGCCAGTAGGGGAAGGGACATGGTCCCCCCCCGGAATAGAACGTGTCTCCTAGTCACAGACCGCGTGAATCCTCGCTGTGTGGCGTGTAAGGCCGACGGCACACCATGCGCATGCCTGCTGAAACGCAAGAGCTCTGACCGGAGTCTATATATCGGGGCTTTTTGGTGTGGGGGTACCCTGAAGTGTAGCGGGCTACGGGGAACGAACCCACGTAAGAGGCTTGGAAGGTCCCTGCCTGAGCACTCTGCCAAGCCCACAGAATTGAAACAAACTTCGACCATAGCGCGCATGGCTGCTGGATGTGAGCTGAAGTTGTATTGACCAACCAACGGCACAGTGAATCAATGGTTGCAGGAAGGTATGCCTCAACGGAGAGGACTATGCAACCACACTACACAAAACGAACAATTGAAGTTATCGCTGTGGCATTGGACGGTACTAAATACGTCATCCAACGACGCTGCAAGGTTCTGGCGGGAGATGACGGCGAATATGCATACTTCTACAGCAGCCTCGCCGACGGACGTGTGGTTTCATGGCTCGGCGCAAACCGCTATCGGTTGCCCGACGGCACGGCCGTCCAGGCAATATCGTCTCGCTTAATCGTCGCCGGCAGTAGTTGAAGGGAAAGCGGAGTGAATCGCCCTTTTACTGCGTTGCTTGAAATACCGCTGCCTACCATGGGGAAGTCCGCAGAAATGTGAAAACCGCCTTTCGCAAGGCGGTTTCGAGTCGAGCATGGCGTAAGGCATAGGCCCGCTCTCAGCTTTCACATGTCAGCCTGATCGTGAGAGTCTGCTCGACAGTCTCTCATCGACTGTCGGGCATTGCGTTCGCTGATCGGCCGCGGGGCATTCATCCGAAGCAGACGCCCCAGCAGATACCGCACTCATCTCAAGCGTCGCCCACTGCGATGAACATGTTTCGCTCTATGGCGTCTGCCATCTCACGCAGCCGACTTGCCCGCTCGTACTTTGTCATTTTCTGAGCCAGCATCGTGCCACCTTCCTACACATCTGAAAAAGCCCATCAGCTTCATGCGCAGGAAATCTAGCGGACGTCTATCAGAAAGGTCGAACATGAGCGTCGACCAAATGACGCCCATGATTTATTGCCGCATCCACCGCGATTACAGGGCTTGAAACAAACCCTCCAGAGGCAAAGAGTGGCACCTCCTGTGGCTCGTTCAACTCATGCTGGTCCGAAACGGCACCCAATGCCACAGTTGCGACAAAAGCGGGCCGCTGACTGCCTCCAACCGATATGCGAGAGACACTAGCCGTTAGTCGATAACCTTTATAGACCACGTTGTTGGGGAACATTAGTCCTCCCTGTCTATTCATCAGTCCAGGACCGTTGTTCACAATGCACGAATTTGCGTTGCATGCGGGCCTTTAGCCCCTTGCGCGGTGACGTAGCTCACGCGTTGATTCTCGACCAATACTTTGTGGCCATCGCCACTGACGATTTCAGAGAAATGAGCAAATAGGTCCTTGCCGCCATCCTCTGGCATGATGAACCCAAAGCCCTTGGCGTCGTTGAACCACTTAACTATTCCGGTTTCCATTTTTCAACTCCTTGCATAGCGGGCGAAGCCCGAAAAGGGAGCTAATCAAGGAAAGGACTGCGAACAATGAGGCACCCTGAAGGGTACAAAACCGGACGGAAATCGCGATGCTCGAAAAGCCGCTAACCCACTATGGGCGCATAACTTTCGAAAGTCAACCTACGTTTCTAATTAGCATCAAACCGCAATTTAGACCTTGGCCGCAGGGTGTCGGGCAGAGTGCAACACGCTCGCTAAGTCTTGTGTAACGACTTCCCTTTATTGCGATGGGCCAGTCGCAGGTCGCGTATGCTGAACACATGGAGTTTGAACGTGCGTCACCTCGCCGTATCGCCATGTGGGAGTACAAACATGCAACAAGTCCAATGCCAGCACGATCCATCCTTGCAACTTGAAAGGCAGAGGACGGCGTTCACGTCCGCACGATCATCGGCGATAACGTGAACGCTATCAGAAGGTCCATTGCTAGACTCGCGCACACCTTTGTTAAGCTTTTCCCTCCTGCATCACCCCAAAATGCGGGGAGAGAATCGAGCATAAGAACAAAACCTTCACATCCCGTCATTTCGTCGCCATGGCGTATCTACCGCATCTACGCCCGCCCAGGCCATTTGCTAATTCGAAACGAGCAAGGTCAAGTACTCGATCTGGGGGTCATGAAGGGCCAAGTACCCAACCTCACCTATCGACTTTTCATCGGTGGATTGAGCGGCAGAAACTTCGCGAATCGCACCCAATTGCTCGATGATGTAGCTCGCCGCTTCCAAGCTGGCGAAGTTGGCAAGGAACTGCTTTCTCTCCCTCAGTGGGAAAAAACACCCGGAGCAGATCTAGATCGGGGCACGCATGTGGACGTGTCCATGAGGGTTAAGCGTTGAAGCACTAGCGAGTTAACGCCCAGCGAGGATTGCCAAAAGGACACATGAAAAAACCCGCCTGCTTTCGCCTGGCGGGTTTTCGGGTGCATTACATGCGGGCGCACCTGTGGACGGAGAAATTGTCGCGGTTCCTGTCGAACTAATCAACTACTTCATGTCGCACTTTTCCACCGATACACAGCAGCGTTGCGAACACCGGGGCGGCTGGGCCGGCGCAACACTTGCCCGTGATCGATAAGTGCGGTGACCGCGCGCAGTACGCCTTGCCGCGCCGCCGTGCGCTCCTTGATTGTCAGTTCCCGCGCCCCCGTCGCGGCTCTCACGAGATCCGCCATCTTGAATTCTCGACCGGGATACGGGGCCATCAACCCGATGATTTCCTTAGCAAACTTCACGTTTCACCTTGTCTTTGAAAAGCCCCAGATACAGCCTGTATTCGGTGGCCGAAATTGCCTTGCCCGTCACCTGGGCAATCCAGCGCAGGGCTGCCGCGCGCCGCTGGTGCGCCTCCAGCCCTGCGAACCGTTCATGACGCTGCGGATACTCGGCGATGATGATCATGCGTTCAAGGAGAGGTAGCGCCTGATGCAGACGCTCAACCGCCATCGCATGGTCCACCTCGATCGGGTGGTAATCCTCAGTCGCCGGCTCGTACCACACCATGTTTCCAACTGATGCACCGGACCAGCACCAGCGCGCCCAGTTCCACAAAACGGCGTTAGCGTCGAATCGGTCAGCCATTGCGCCCCCGAGCCTTAGCCCAGCTCCTTAAGGAGCGTGGCAATCTGCTTGACCTTGGCCAACTCTTTCGCATCCGCTGCCGCGCGCTCCTCGATCATGATTGCGGCCTGGTCGATCTCTTCGGCCAACGTCCCCAGCCCAGCCATAACCGTCCGAACCTTTTCGGCGATGATCGCCAGCACGTCCATGGGCGCCGCTTGCTTTGTGCCCCCGAGTACATCAACGGGTTCCTTGCCGTGGAAGGTGTTGCTCATCATCTGCTGCCCCTGATTCGTCATCGTCAATTTTTCCTTCACCTCAATGCGCCGGAACGACCCCGGCACAACCTCTTTGATCAACCCCGCCTCCCTCAGCCTCCTCAAGCATCCGCGCATGGTGTGGATATCCGGGGATGCGCCCGTGGTGTCCTTCATGGCCTGAGCAATCCGCAACGCGGTAAAGGCGGTGGTGCGCTCGGCCGGCAAGACCGCATAGATCTTCTGAGCCAACGCCGTCTGTCCTGCCAGCAAGGCCGCATTTCGTCCCGGGGTCATCAAATCACCCCCGGGGAATAAGTCACTTTCGGATTCAGGTATTCCAGCAGGACGGATCGCGCTTGATCAAAGCTGCGGCACACCTCGACGCGATATCCCGCGCCCTTGAGGTATGCAATCCAGTCTTTCTGGCTTGTGCTGACCCGGCCGTCGCTGGTCTTCATTTCGATCCACAGCCCCGGGCATCCGAAGCGCGGCACCGGCAAACAAAGATCTGGCACCCCAGGCTTCACGCCCTGCCCCTTCAGCTTTGCCGCTACAGCCGCGTGCCGCTGACCGCCGTTGGGAACATGGAAGAGGCGCGATAGCTCCGGGTACACACCGGCCTGAAGGTTGGCCCAACGTATAACCTGGGCTTGAATGGTGTCTTCGCTGGGTCTAGCGAGAACCGCCACGCGACTGGTCGTGCAATGCGTGCGAGTAGCAGCAGTGTTGGGCCATCGCTTCATGCCTGCGCCCCCTGGTCCGTGCCCATGCGCAGCGCATTGCGCGCCATGGCGACAATCCCTGGCGAGTAGCGCTTGCCATTGGGGTTTTCGGTTTCAGCGATCACCCGCTTCCACCCGCGCAACGGATCACGGCCCGACTGGTTCAGGATCGCACCCACTCCCGTTGCCTCCAGCGCCTTGGCGGCCTCTGCCGGCGTCGCATGAGTCGCCCCAGGCGGAGGCAATGCGACAGCGGGCACGGGGATGGCTGCCCATTCGCCCCGGCCCAGTTCATCCGACAGTGCCCGCTCCCAACGTGACTGCATCACCGAGTAGCCGCAGTTCAGCAGGTCATGGGAGCCGACGCGCACCGCAGCCCAGTACACGGCGGGATGGCTCCATTGCCCCACCTCGCCGCGGCGGCGCGCCGTCATCCCCGCAACAGCGTCATGGAATGCGTTCTCCGGGATCAGGCCTGGCCGGCACGCGCGGATGAACTCGCCTACGGCGGGCGGCCAGTCGGGGAACATGCGGCGGCAGGTCCGCAGCCCCTCGGCCACTTCCTGAGGCGTCACGCGGTCCTCGTCCAGCGCTTCGGCCCAGGCCTCTTTCCAGTTCTCGATACTCTGCATGTCCGGGAAGTCCTTCAGCCAGCGCCCCCCGTACGTGCCCGACAGCCGGTTCCACAGATGGTCAATCGGCGTGATGCCATCCAGCTTTTCACGGGGCACGAGCCAGCCGTTTCCCTCAGACGTTGATCGTGCGACCGTCGTCATAGTCGTTGCCTCCTGAGGCTCGATTGCGATTCACGTATTCCGTGGGGTTGAACTTGCCGCCCCGGCCGGATGGTTGCCCACCTGGGGCGAACAGCCCTTGCCAGCTTTTGCCGATGGCATGGGCAATGACCGCTTCCGGCGTGTGGCCCTGGTGCCGGAACCCGGCCAGGTCTTTCACCTGCTGCTTGGCAGCCTCTTCGGTCAATGGCTTCCGAATCTGCACGCGGTGACGCACCCAGCGCCCCCACAGTTCCGCATCCAGCCAATCCGGCAATTCCACGCACATCGGATCGAACCCCGGCGAGCGCTTGCGCGCGCCTGTGACGGTTCTTGATGGTTCTGACGGTTCTATGACGGTTATATGCGGGTGCAACTCGTTGCACCCTTTCATGTCGCCGTTTGCACCCTTTGCGTCGTCAGTTGCACCCTTTGTGTCGTGGTTTGCACCCTTTTCCGCCGGTTCAGGTGGTGCAAAATCTGCACCGTTTTCCTGCTCCGGGTCCGTCGGTTTGAGGGATGCATAATCTGCACCCTTTATCCAAGCCTCAGAAATCCGGTACTCACGGCGCTGATTGCGGCCGCCGTTGCCAGCATTCACCAGGATCAACCAGCCGGCCTTTTCCATGCCGCGCAGTTGGTACTGAACGGCGCGCACGGACTGGCGGGTCTTCTCGGCCAGGGACGCGATGGACGGATAGATGCCCGTACCTTGATCGCTCGAATGGTCCGCGAGCGCCAGCGCGAGAATCATCTCCCCACCGCCGTTCGGATACCGCTCGAACACCATCCCCATGACTTTCACGCTCATGGCGACTCTCCATACAAACGTTGGTACCCGCGCTCGGCTTCCTCGGGCCATTTGCCCAAGGCGATGATGCGCAAGCGCGTAAGACGCAGCCCAGGAACGAAGTAGCTCAGCTTCATTTCCCACGGCGCGGTTGATTGATCGAGGAAGTAATGGCATCCGCCGCAGCCAAAGGCGATCGCCCAGTCATGGGCCTTGATCCCCTTTCCTTTCCCGTCTCGTATCTGGTTGGAATGGCATGCCACTGTCGTGTCTGTACCGCCCTGGCAGTACTTGGGCACGCGCAGCAAGCATTCCTCGTCCTTGGCAAGGTCCAGCAGCGCCGGGTTGCGATAGACGGTCTTGGGCGGCTTCTTGCCCTTCTTGCGCGCCTTCATCGAGGCTCGGGGCGGCGGCAGCGGCTTGGCGCGCATCATCGGGGCCTTCGCTTTCAGCGGCGCACCACGCTTCATAGGCGTCTTCTGGCGAAGCGGCGTCTTGCGTTGCAACGTCATGCCGCGCCCCGCTGCTTTCGGACGCGCGACCAGTGCGAGAACTTCCAACCGTTCATGTGACGCCTGACCAGGCCGGCGCGCACGGCGTCGAACAGGAACGACTCCACCGCAGCAGCTGCGGCGTCATCCCGGGTGGTCCGCAGCCAAGGGCTGACGGCCACCATGGCAGGCGAAACCATGGCCCGTAGCGCGCCGACTTGAACTTGCCGCGGGGTGTCGATGATGGCCTGCCGCACTGCCTCGACCGTCGCTGGTGGCACTCGGTAGCCCCTGAACATGTGCAGGCAGTCAGCCATAGATGCCGCTCCACTTGATGAACGGCTTTCGGATTGCCAGATAAAACAAGCTGGCCGCCTGGGCGTTGTGATCCAGCTCGGCGCGGCTGGTGATGCCGCACACGTCGCGGACGAACTGCGCCGCGTGCTGTTTAGCTGTCACGCCCTGGGGGGCAGCGCCGACGCGGGCAACAACCCAGTCCTGGAACCGAGCGCTCCTACAGAGCTGGTCGGCCGCACGCGCCCGCGCGCCCCCCTTGCGCTCCGTGGACGGGACTCGCGCCCGCACGGGTACTCCCGATGTTCCGCGCTGGATCATTCTTCGGCCATCCCGCTCAGACGGTTCGCAACACTCGCCACAGCCTCCATGACCACGCGTCCAGCCGCGGTGACGCGTGCCACCTCCTGCTGGTCCACGCCGCCGTCGGCCAGGGCGTCGTACACCTCATGACCAAACTTGCCGTGGGCGACCATCAGGCCGGCAACCTGTTCCAGCACGGAAATGTCGCTTTCGCCACATGTCTCCGGAGCCTTCACCAGCAGATAGCCGTTGCTATGCGCAAACGCCGCCAAAATCCGGGCATCCCCCGTCATGCGGACAATGCGGTCCGCCTCGGCAAGGGTCAGGTGGTGCGTGTTGTTGTTGGGATTGACCTTGTTGCGCAGGACGGCCGCCGAAATCCCGACCAACGGCCCCAATGACTCGCTTCCGCCCTTGTACTCATGCACCGTCAAATCGGCAGCGGTGGTGATGTTCATTTGCTGATTTCCTGAACGTATCTATTGCTCAGCAGCGGCCTTACGATGCGCTGCATGGAAAAACGAAGTGCGCCCTACACGTCCAACGGCCCGATCTGGACCTTGTCGCTTGGCTTTGCCGGTGCCGCGGGCTGCGGTGCCGGCTGGGCTGGTGTCGTCGCGCTATCCATGCGCTCTCTCCTTAGAACGGGTGGTCAGCCCCTTAGAATGGTTGCTCTCACACAAAACACCCGCCCCAGTAAGGAGGGGGCCGACCATGACCTTGAAATTTGTGGCAATCGAGCAGCCAACCGAGGACTCCGAATACATCGACGTACGGTTCAACCTCGACTCGGAATACACGTCGGTACCTCCCCACTTCATTGGGAGCGCGCAAATCTCACTGCTTCGTACCGACGCCTTGGGGATGACCCTTGCAGAGATCATTGGATCGGCCCGCGCTCAATTGGCGTCGAAGCTGATCGACTGCGCCAGATAGCGCCCCCAGACTGCATCGCCGCCGCAATACGCTCATCGGCGATGCGTTCCACCGCTGACCGTATCAGCCACAGGACGAGTCGGGCATAGAGGCTATGCATGGGAGGGCTCCTCCAGGCTGGCCGTCGGCTCAACGAAGAACAGTTGCGGATGCCGTAGGCGAATTTCGGCGGGAATTCCGCGGTACTTCCAATTCCAGACCCGCTGAATAGCTCCGGGCTCGTCCCTTATCCCAAGCAATTCAGCAACTTTGGTCGGTCCGCCATGCCGCCGGATGATCTCGGCGTGTGGGTGAAGGTGATTCATCGTCGCTCCTGTTCACTAGATTAAACATGATGTTTAATTCAATAGTCAACACGGCGTGTATCAACAGGGTGTTTATCGAAGCAACAATCACAGGCATGAAGCACATGCACGAACGAATGGCCCGCCTTTATGCAGCGGCACGCGAAGCGAAACTCCTTGCCGGAGATGCCGACCAGGCAACACTGGCGCGGCTGCTGAATGTCGCTCAACAAAACGTCAACAACTGGGAAGCGCGCGGCCCATCGGCGGAGGGTGTGCTTGCAGCTCAAGAGTTGCTGGGCATCAGCGCCACCTACGTGCTCAAAGGCACAGGGCCAAAGTTCTTAGGGGGCGAGGTTCCACAGAAGGCCCCGCCAGGCACCTTGATCGACTCAGATCACCGGACGGACATGGTGGGTGTTCGCAAGGTGATCTTTCGGATCTCTGCGGGTATTGCTGGGTTCTCAGTCGAGTACCAGGACAACGGAGACGGCACACCACTATTCTTTTCGAAAGATTGGGTGGATAGGCGCGGCTACGACGCATCCAAACTCTACGCCACGAAGGTAAGCGGTCAGAGCATGGAGCCGAGCTTCTTTGATACCGACGTTGTCGTCATAAACACTGATGACACTGAGCGCGAAGACGGCGCAGTGTTTGCCGTGAACTACGAAGGGGAGTTCACCCTCAAGCGTCTTGTCAGAGACATGCGGGAATGGTGGCTTGTCTCAGACAATGCGGACCAAAAGCGCTTCCCGCGGAAGGTATGCCACGACGGGACATACTTGGTCGGAAGGGTGGTTTATCGTCAGACAGAACATTTCTGAGTCCGGGCAAGTCGCAAATCGGCCGCCACATGGGCGGCTTTTTTGCGTGCCAAACTAAACATAGCGTTGACATTTAGCATAAACATCATGTTTAATTAACTCATTCGAACTTTTAGCTGCGCATTGCGTTGCGTTGGCGAAGACGAGATCCGCTCTTTAACAACCTACCGCCGATGTTGCTCGCCCACCAATGTGGGGCGTTCGTCCGGCTCTATTGCATCTGCGGGCATGGCCGCAGCTCTGCGCGGTGTCCCTACCGTATCCAGTCCGCCAAAGCGCGGTTCACGGGTCAAGAGGGTGAGGCGCAGACGGCCAAGAACAGAAACGGTCACGCCGGTTGGAATCCCGGCACAAACCGCTACAAGGAGGCTTCGGTAAGCACTGTGGATCAGCGCTTACCCGAAGCCAGTCAGTGACCAGGAACCGCGCTCATTAGAGAGCAAGGCGCAACGGTGGATGTTGGTGGTCCGCTGTCGGCCAGGAGCGGTCGTTTCCGTCATCGTCACTTAGACCAGAGGATCTCTAGCGCTACTTGCCGAAAGTAATGTTAATTCCGGCAAAGGCCGTGAACTGCGGCAAACCCTCGCCCTCGTGGGCCACCGTCCATTGCGGCTCCACAAATGCATTGAAGATATTCTTTCCCACGCGCCAAGCCTTGCCCGCGCCGAGGCCCACCGGGATGTAGTAATTGTTCTTCTGTAGGTCAAAAGTCCATGTTCCTGTCGACCGCACGTACCACCCCTGTGGCAGGTTGCGAATGACAAAGGGCTGCAAGGTCGCGGTATGAACCGTGTCGCGTTGACTTTGACCCGCGAACGAGTGTTGCCACTGCACCAGCCCGCCGAGAAGGCCCTCCTTGCTGGAATGTACCGCCACCGCCGCCAGCCCCCCCGACCACTTACCCGCACCCAGTTCAGAGCTGGTTGCGGTAGGCAGAGTCACTAGAGGCCCGACGCCGATGTCCACTTCGCCCTGCTTGAGCAAAAAGATGTCGAATAGATTGATGTCACCCAAACCAGTCTTGTAGCTACCGTCGGCCTCTGGACGAGTACTGAGAGGCGCGGTCATGCGCAGGATCTGTGGCACGCCGACCAAGTCACCTGGTGCAATGGGAATCGTGGGGCGCACGAGAAAATCGTTGGTGTGCGCGTTGGTGCCGAACAGCTTCGGGGTGTAGTAGTTCTGGAAATTGAGCGACGGGGCCAGATTGAGCGGATTGTTGCTCTTGTTCGCATCATCGGCCGACTGCGCAAAGGCGATGTGGCTCGCACTGCACGCAATGCTCGCCACGGCTAGTTTCTTCCACATTGGTGAATCCCTAGAAATTGGAGCCACGCCTGCCCGCTCGCTGCGGCTATCGTTGTTGGAGTGGGCTCGTTCCAGCGCCCCGCTCTCGGATGGAGCCAGGGCGCCGAAGCTTCCTTCGACTGGTGTCACTTCACCTGTTCGATATCCCCCGGCTTCCAGCTCTTGTCGAAGGCTGCGGTTTCAGGTCCGTAAATGCGGATGTAGGCAAACCACCCCTTGCCCGACGGCGTCTTAATCCAGCGGTTCTCGCCGCCTTTGGGCGCCTTGGGCCCGAAGTACAGCTCCACGGGCTTGGTCTTGTCCACGTCCTTCAGTTCGAACAGCGAGCGCAGGGCCGCCATGTCCTGGTCCGTCTGAACTTGCGAACGCGTCGCTGCGTCATACACCGTGACCGACCAGAACAGCTTGCCCGGCACGGGTTGAGGAATCGTCAGCTTGTATTGCTTGCTGCCATCCAGATAGGTGCCCTTGCTGTCGCGCGCGCCCAACCAGTACAGCGAGCCCGCGCCGGCATCGCGCCGGAACATGGCGGGCGACGCCACGATGGCTTGGGCGAACCAGCGGTCGCGCGCTTCCAGGTCGATGCCTGCCGGCGTTTCAAATTGCGCGTTGGTCGGCACCAGGCCCGCCCACTCCCATTGCCGATCCGGCCAGTTCTTGCGATCAGGGCGGGTGCTGGCGAAGGCGCCCACCAGCATCTGGTCCCGGCCCTCGCGCGCGGCACGCGTCAGGATGCCTTTGGTGCGCGCATCGGGTTGGAAAGGCTTGCCCTTTTCGATGCCAAGTTCCGCCAGCAGTCCGTACATGGGCAGAAACTCGGGAACGCGCGCTTCGGCCTGGATGATGCCGTTAAGCTGCTCCCAGAATTGGAAGTTGTCTTCCCAGCGCAACGACGTGCTATCCATCGCCTTTTTGGACGTGTCGACGGCAGTCAGGGGTTGTGGGTTATCGGCGCTGGCCAGCGGATAGATCTTGATGTTGCGCAGGCCGTCCAGCGCCTTTTTCAAATCGCCTTCCGCCGGCAAGGCTCGGACGGCGACCAGGTTCTTGAAGGACTTCGAGTGCCCGACGTAATAACCCTCGGGGATCTTGCCGGTGTATCCAGGCGGCAGCACCAGATGCTTGCCGCCTTTGCCCGCGTCCGGACCGGGCAGGCCCATGTCCAGCACCCAGCCCTGGTTGTGGTCGTCCACCAGGCCGATGAACGGTCCCGGGGGCAATTCGATCACCATGGGGCCGTCTTTCAAATCCAGCACGCCTGAACCGTACGGCGTATCGGAATTGAGCGTGAACCCCACCTGGCGTGGGCCCGTTGCGGCAATGCCCCATTGCTTGCCGTCTTCAATGCCGACGGCTCGGTTGCCGTTGAAAATGCCTTCTACGGACACGGTGGGATACCAGAAGCGGTACGCCACGATCGCGCGCTGCAATGCGGCGTCGTCGCGCGCGCGCTGGCTGGCCTTTTCGGTCGGGAAACCCTTGTTGAACGGGTAGGAGGGCGGCGCGGCGGTATCCGCGGCGTGGGCGGGCAGACCCGCGGCAAAGCTCAGGCTCAGGGCGGCCAAGAAGGTGCGTTTCATCGTTTCATCCCAGATTAAGTGCATGTGCGGCCGCCAAACCGTCGCGTGGCGCAGGCGGGATCCGCAGAGATCGGGCCAGGGCGCGCGCAGGCCAGGCCTGCGCGCCTTCCGTTTGCTACTTCAGCTTCTCCACATCGCCGGGTTTCCAGCTTTGGTCGAAGAACGGCTGCTTCGGCCCATATAGCCGCAGGATCACGAAGAACCCCGAGCCGGGAACGGTTTTCAACCAGTTCTTGCCGTTTCTCGTCGGTTCGGTGGGGCCGAAATAGATATCGGTCGAACCGTCAGGATTGACGTCGGGCCGGTCCATCGTATTGATGGAAGGGAACAGCTGCCCATTGGCCAGGCCCGCTGCGGTTTCCGGCCGGTACACGGTGACGGACCAGAAGATGCCCGCCGGAATGTCCTTGGGCAAGTGAAGCCGGTAGGACTTGCCGCCGGACAGCGGATCGCCGTCGGCATCCCGGAACGCGACGGGATACTTGGCGCCCATGCCCGCCATGTTCACGGCCATCGCCGGGCTGGCGGAATACGCCAGCGCGAAAAAGCCGGTCCGCAGATCCAGATACTTGAACGAAGGCCCGGTGAATTCGGTATTGACCGGGAAGGGATTCACCCATTGCCGGTCGGAATACCAGCGCGTGTTGGGGACGATGGGCGGAGGGTCGTAGGCGATCGCGCGGCCAATCCGGTAGGCCGTCTTGCCCGCCTTGTCCAAGATTTCCCGCATGTGAGCGTCGGGATTGAACGGCTGGCCCTTGATGATGCCGATGCTGGCGAGCATGCCGCGCATGTCGGCGTCGACGGGGTCCACGTATTCGCTGTCGATGAACCGCGACAACATGTCGAAAGCCGAGCCGTCGGTGGGGTACAGCATGTTGGGCGTCGCCTTGGACCCATCCGGAAACTGCATGGGCTTGGCCGATGCCTCTTTACCCAGCGGATAGATTCGGGTGCGGGTGACCAGGTCCACCGGGTCGCCGAGATTGGCGGGGTCCTTGAAGAATGCGCGCCAGAAAACGAAGACGTTGTAGGTGCGCGACTTGTAGACGATGTAGCCCTTCGGGATCTCGCCTTGGTAATCGGGCGGAATGACCAGGTACTTTGCACCCTTGCCTTTGTCGGGGCCGGGCAGGCCCACGTCGCCGCACCAGACATCCTTGGCGTACGGCTCCGGGTACCAGGTTTTTTCCGCGACGGGCGCCGGATTGCAAATGGGGCGCTGGAAGAAGTCGTCAAGAATGCCCTGAAGGCCGGGCGGCACGTCCAGGACCATGGGCCCATCCTGCTTCAGGTCCAGGTAGCCCATCGCGTAGATGACGTCCGAGTTCGGCGTCGTGACCAGCGTGTTGGCATTGAGCCGTTCTTTCCACACCGGAAGGACGTTGTAGCCCTTGCCGAACAGCCGTTCGGATCCTTCCTTCATGGCGAAGATGTTCAGCGCCGGTTGCGCCCACAAGTAGCTCTGGACGGCTCGTTGAAAGAGCAATTCGTCTTTGAGCGTTGCGGAATCCGCTTTGGAAAGATAACCCTCTTGCAGGGGAATTTGCGAAAGCTGGTCGTACCGGGAGGATTTCTGAGAAGGCAGCGTACCGCAAGCCGCGATGAGGGAAGCCACCGCCAATGTCGAGCAAATTGCCTTGAGCGCCATACGGGTTCCTTAACAACGAATATTGATAAGTCACTTGAACGTGCCAACTGCGAATGCACCGAGAGAAAATCGCAAGCCAGATTATCACGATTGCTCATACGGACGGATAGTCGCGCAGTACTGCGCGTGAAGGACCGCTTTACGGGAGGTTGTTCGGCAAAGCGAGGACTGCAACGGGTCGAAAGCGGTCAGCCGCTATTCGTGAACGGCTGCATTAGCTGAATTCATGCATATGGCTTCGAGGCGACCCACGCAAGCGCAGCACGCAGGCGGCCCTTTGATACAGACCCAATTCAATACCCCGGCTCATGCCCCGCATGCGTGGTATCGGCAAGCGCTGTGCCTGGATTGGAGCGACCCGGCCTCTCAGCAAGCTGCGGCTGACCGCCCACGGGTAAATGGGCGGCAACGGTAGGGCAACGCCGATAGCCCATCGCAGCGATCGGTAGCGGGTGCAGGTGGTACAGACTCCCGCCGCGCGCAGAAGCTTGCGCGAAGTGTCGCGTTCCACCGCGGCGCTAGACACCCCGGAAAGACGGGGGCCATCATCGGGTCGGTAGCTCAGTGGACAGAGCGCCCGGCGTCCGGGAGGTTCGGCAATGCCAAGGGGTCGCGCCCCAGACGCATCCGAAGGCAGGCATGCCTCGCTGGTTCAAATCCAGCCCGACCCGATGATGGTGAAGCGCCTTCGGGCGCTCGCTCTTAGGAGCGCGGCGACGGCCGGCCCATCCCCGTTCCCGCCATTCAGGCCGGCGCATCCCCCTCGGCAGTTCGCCGACCGGGGGGCCAATTTTGTACGAAAGGCGCGCCCCTGGCGACGAGGTGCGCCGGCCTGAGTGGCCTTTTCCCTCCACTTCCCCCCCGAGGACATCCATCATGTTCGCAATGCTCACGCACTCGCTGCGCCAGTTCGGCGCGGCCCTGTTCAACGTCCTGCACGTGATCGCCAAGGCGAATCACTGGTAACGCGCGCAGCAGCCAGATTTTCAACCCGTGGCGCCCGGTCGGCGCCGATCATCCCAGAGGAATCTATGTCCGGAATTACCGTTGGCCAAACCTACACCCTGAAACCCTCGACCCCGCGCGGGAAGCCCCTCGGCGCCAACGTCACAGCGATCAAGCGTCGCGGCCTCGGCCATACCGTCGAGTACCGGAGCGGCGGCAAGACGATGCAGTGTTCGATGGGAAAGTTCAAAGACCGCCTGGCCAGCTAAATAGCCTCCCCCTGCGCCTGAGGCGGTCGGGGGAATTCGGAGAGCGGGCCTACCCCGGCCTCGCTCCAGTAAAGAAGGAAGGGCGAAACAGGACAACTAGGCGTAAGCCCCCCCGGAACCTGTGTGCCTGGGCTTCTTAAGCGTGGACACGCCCAGCCGGGCTGGCAACGATCATCCCCACCATTCACCTGCGCCGCGACAGGACGCAGACAGATAAGTTTCGCGCTACTTTGGTCCCTATTTTTGAGAAGGAACGGTGTCAGCGAAACACCGTTGCAAGACAGCATTCGCCGTTTAATAATTGATCACCCCAGCATCGCGAATCGGAGCAATGATGAGCACCGTTGAGCCCCCGGAACAAGGGAATACTGTTCACCTTAGCAGCTTGGTCCTACTGGATGAACCGTACCGCTACAAGCTTCTGGTAGAGGCCGTTCTCGACTATGCGATTTTTCTGCTCGACGCCAATGGCTTCGTCGCAAGCTGGAATGCTGGCGCCCAGCGCTTCAAAGGCTACGAAGCAGCCGAAATCATCGGACAACACTTCTCCCGCTTCTACACAGATGAAGAACGGGCTGCAGGCGTGCCAGAGCAGGCTTTGGCGATCGCATCGAACGAAGGTAGATTTGAGGCCGAAGGTTGGCGAGTGCGCAAGGATGGCTCGCGATTCTGGGCCAGCGTAGTAATAGACCCCATACGGGATAGCTCGGGCCACCTCATCGGTTTCGCCAAGGTCACACGGGATATCACAGAAAAGCAACGAAGCCAGCAGGAGCTACAGGCTACGCAGCTGGCCCTGCATCGAGCTCAACGCCTGGAAGCGCTTGGGCGCGTGACTGGTGGGTTAGCTCACGATTTCAACAATTTCATTTCAGTCATCGGTGGCGCTACGGAATTGCTGCGCAATACCGAACTCGCTCCCGAAAAGCGCCTCAAGTACCTCAATGCAATTGCGGATACGGTGCAGCGCGCAACTCATCTAACGCAACAGATGCTCGCATATGCGCGCCGTCAGCCTCTTGAGCCGTCCAACGTGGACGTGGGCTTATGTGTCGAAGGAATGAAACCGATTTTCCAAGCCACACTGGGGTCTGCGGTTCGGGTGCAATACCATCTACCTAGCGAACCATGCCTAATATGCGCCGACGTCAGCCAGCTAGAAAACGCACTGCTAAATTTGGTGGTCAACGCTGGAGACGCAATGCCTTTCGGCGGCAATGTAAAAATTACCGTCAATTGTGCCGACTCGCGCCCGGATGGGGATGACCCCATGGTCACAGGCCAATTTGTAGTTGTGAGCGTTGCAGACGACGGCGAAGGTATTCCCCAGGAGGTTCTGCATCACATCTTCGAACCTTTCTTTACCACCAAACCGGAAGGGAAAGGAACGGGGTTAGGGCTGAGCCAAGTTTTCGGATACGTTTCGCAAACGGGAGGACATGTCAATGTGGTCAGCTCTTCCGAAGGAGGAACGACGTTCACCCTCTACTTTCCGAAGGTCTGCCCCCCTCAGTAGCTGCAACACAGCACTGTTTCCAGCAAACGAATCAGATCATCCGCGGCCCAAGGCTTCTGGATGAACTTCGTCCCCGGTGGAAGCGCATCGGTGGCCGGGTAACGACGCCCAGACGTCAAAAGCACAGCAATTGTTGGGGATTGGCCGCGTATTAGCTCCGCCATCTCCAGACCATCCATAGAGCCAGGCATCTCGATATCCGTGACGACCGCGCGAATGTCGGCGCGCGCGCGAAGGCAGACCAGCGCATCATCAGCATTACTTGCCTCGACGACGACATAACCTTCTCCCGCCAAGATCTCCGCGAGGATCCACCGGGCGGTAGAGTCGTCATCCACGACGAGTACAACCTTCTGCTTTGCGCAAGGTTTGGCGTCTGTCATGTGTCGTAATCCGGTTTGCAGCGGGCGAAGATTCCACGTGCAGTCGCCCGCTCGCACGCGTGGCGGGATTTCTTGTTTGTTGGCACCGCAGAAGGGCGAACTGGCGCTCTTCTTGGCCTGTTACGCCGTCGCTCGATAGCAGCAAGTCTCATGCCTGTCTATGGCATCCACGGTATCGGCAGGCGCTGTTGCCTAATCAAGAGTTTCTTGAAGCCCTGCTCGACATCCTCGCGCCCATTCTCAACGTGCTGGACAGCAACGGCGACCTGAAAGACCTCCCCAACCTCCCCGATCATCGGGGCGGCCTCGGAAAGCAGGCCGGCGATGATCGGGCTTCCGGCCTGCTCTCCGAATCCCACCACCGCACACACCGCGCAGATCCACATGCAAATGAGCAGATGTAGAGGATCAACTGCCAACCAGAAGCGGACTACGATTGCATTGGTCTGTTAGGTCAAATACGACTACTCGGGCGACTCGCCTCAAAGCTGATGATCCGAGCGCCGTTGCGGGGATGGCGCCCATGCTGGTAGTCACCCGACACCACCACATCTACAAATCCAGTTTCCCGCAATGCGAGAGCCAACTCCTCGACACCCCACCAGCGCAAATGGAATAGGTCAAGTTCTGTCGACAGCAACGCTCCATCCCGCCAGTGTTCGTAGCGCAGATGATCAAGGGTTGTTTGTTTGATGTAATCAATCTCGGCCCGATGACTGGTCAGTGTCAGCAAATCGCTACCGTCCACCGCCCAACTGCGCACGGAGCTCGCCTCTCCAATGAGGCTCTCGATGGGATCAATATCCACGATTAGCCTGCCACCGGGCAGTAGATGATCCCAAAACCGCTTGAGCACTACCATTGCCGACGCGGTCTCCGTAATCAACTGCAGCGACCCCGCCGGCATGACAATGCAAGCGAAGCGTCGATCGTAGCTAAATTGTTCGAATGTTTGACAGGTAAGTGCGGGAGCAAGGCCTCTACTTAGGCATTCCTGCCTACAGTAGTCGAGCATGTCTTGCGACGCGTCGAAACCTTCCATCGCTAGCCCCATCTCAAGCATCGGTATGAAAATCCGGCCATTGCCGACCGCCGGTTCCAAGATCGGGCCATCACATCCAGTTAGGCGCTGCCGATAAAATTCCAGATCGCCGAATGAGTGGCCAATGGGCTTATCTAGGTGATAGATCCAGGAAGCAAGTTTTCCGTACCTGTTGGGCATTTCTTCTCCATGTCAAGATGAGTAGGCTACCTTACGTGACTCGGACATGAATACAAACTTGGCGGTAGAAGACAAGGTCTTACTTGGACGCAGAACGGTGGATCAAGCTTCGCTGAACCACGATCGAAAGCGGGCAACTGGGCCTCGGCCTAGGCTAAGCGCCTGCACTTCACCCTGAGTATGCTGGCGCAAAGAGCGGGACGATAAAAAGTTGCCCGACGGCAGGAAAAGCCCCCATATACGCGGGGAGACGGCGCCATCCGTGTCTTTTCTACATCGGCAGTAGCATCACCCAACAACCGATCTGTCGGCCACAAACCAAAGGGCCGAATCCACTGTTTCAATGGATCCGGCCCCGTACCGCAAGCAGCTTGCCTTAGGGCAAGCTGCCGAATTAAATCGCTTTGATCATCGTCGCCGTGGGGCCTTTTTGCCCTTGACCGGCCACGAAGGAGACGCGCTGGTTCTCTTCCAGAGATTTGTGGCCATCACCCTGAATTTCAGAGAAATGGGCGAAGAGGTCTTTGCCACCCAGCTCCGGCATGATAAAGCCGAAGCCCTTGTCGTTGTTGAACCACTTCACGATACCAGTTTCAATCTTCAATGTAAGTCCTAGATTTGCAGGGAAAATGTTCCCGCGGCCACTATCAATGATTAGCTGCAACAAAGATATAGCCGTTACGAATTAACACATTCCCTGAATCCCATTTCTCGTGGCTTCAGAGAGCGGGCCGGCGCCGCAACGTCACCGGCGCGAAAGTGACTTTCCAACGTGAAACGATGATCGGGCCTCCGGCCTGCTCTCCGAAGCCCACCACCGCGCAATCCGCGCAGATCCCCATGCCATCAACTATCCCCGCCATCTGGTGGGGCCTGGCGCTGCTCGCCCTGCTGGCGGTGGCCCTGGTCCCCATCGGCAACTACTTCACCCGCCGCTATGTCGCGGCCGATCCCTGGAGCCCCACATGAACACCATCAGCGCAAGCGCGCCCCCGGTGCGCATCCGCCCCTTGCAAGCCATCGCGAAGGCCTGCCGCAAGCTGGGCAACTTGATCGCACCGCGCGACCACGCCGGCCGCGGCAACTGGAGCAAGGATGCGGATATCCCGTGGTGGGCCTGGCCCGCCAGCCTGGCCCTGACGGCGTTTTTCCTCTTCGGCCCTCAGATCCTGGGCTGGCTGCTCCGCTTCGTCCTATGAACGGTATCGAGTTCATCGTAAGGGACCGCAGCGGCTGGCGCCCGCAGATCCCATTACCCCGACGCCATATCAGCGACGAAGAAGTTAGCCAAGTCCGCGCTCTGAAGAAATTCAGCCCCGCTCCTACATCGATCAAGGTGCCAGCATGACCAAAGCAACAATCCAGATTGACCATACCGCCCTGAAAGCCGCTTGCCGGATCATGGCGAAGAACGATATCCGCTACTACCTCAACGGTGTCTACGTGGAAGCGACCAAGGATCAAACCCTTGTGGTCGCCACCGATGGGCATCGCTTGATCCTCATTCGCACTCAGACTGACAACGAGGTCGAGGACGCGGAGAGCCTGATCATTGCCGGTGATGTCGCCAAACGAATTGTGGACGGCTCCATGCGCTCGATTCGTCAGATTTCGATGACGAGAACAGAGGCGGGGAAGTGGCAAATCCCCCTATTCAAATGGGGAGTTGAACTCTCATTCGGCACCGTGGAAGGTCTGTTTCCGGATTGGCGAAAAGTCGTGCCAAAGCGGACTACAGGGGAACCCGCAAACTTCAACCCCCAATACCTCGCCGACTTCCAAGCCGCTGCACTCGATTACTTCGGCGGCAGCCGGGGAAGGCTCGGCCTCATAGAGGTCAGCCAGAACGGCCGCGGCGGCGCGCTCGTTACCTCCTCACGGGCAGATGACGACTTCATCGGCGTGGTCATGCCGTTTGAAGCGGGAGCCAGTCAACAAGCTGAGCCACCGGCCTGGACGCTCACGCCCGCCCCAAAGGCCATAGCAGCCCGATACAGGCCCGCCCCCGCAAACACCGCCGGTCAAACCGAGGCTCGCGCGTAAGCCGCCCTCTTTCGCAACGCTTGGAGTTACCCCAATGTGGTTCAAGAACCTGAAGATCTACCGCCTGTCCGCCGCCTGGTCGCTGTTCGGTGATGACCTGGAAGACGCGCTGGCCCGCCAGGCATTCCATCCGGGCAACAACGTGGAAATGCAGTCCATTGGCTGGATTCCACCCCGCGAGAATGGCGGACTCGCCCACGTTGTCGGCGGTCAGATCCTGCTGACCCTGCGCGCCGAAAAGAAGCTGCTCCCTGGCACGGTCATCAACCAGGTGGCGAAGTTCCGCTCCCAGGAAATCGAAGAGCAGCAAGGCTACAAGCCGGGCCGAACGCAGATGAAGGAAATCAAGGAGCGCGTGATGGATGAACTCCTGCCCCGCGCCTTCAGCGTCTACCGCGATACCCGTGTGTGGATTGATCCGCTCAACCGCTGGCTGGTGATCGACGCGGCAACCTCCAGCAAGGCCGATGAGGTGATCGGCATCCTGGCGAAGTGCATCGACCCGTTCCCGCTGGAAAACCTCTATGTCGCCCAGTCGCCCGCCTCCGCCATGACCGGCTGGCTCGCCGAGGACGAGGCCCCGGCCAACTTCAGCATCGACCAGGACACCGAGCTACGCTCATCCGGCGAAAGCGGCGCAGCTATCCGCTACATCAAGCATTCCATCGACGCCGACGACTTGCGCCGCCACATCCAGTCCGGCAAGCAATGCGCCCGTCTCGCCATGACCTGGGCTGACCGCATTTCCTTCGTCCTCACCGAAGGACTGGACATCAAGCGCGTGTCTCCCCTCGACGTGCTGAAGGAAGGCAATGAAGGCGTGGCCGCCAACGACGACGAGAAATTCGATTGCGACATGATGTTGATGACGGGCGAACTGGCCAAGATGATGGCCGAGCTGGTCTATGTCCTAGGTGGCGAAAAGCGGATCTGACAGCAGCAATTCAAGATCTCTTTACGGGACGCACTCGCAATGACTCTCGAAAATCACCGTCATATCCAAAGGACGGCGCACGGATAGGTAATGAGAACCAATACTGCAATCCTAGCTCAAGCGTCGGTTTGAAATGCCAGTGCGCCTTCCCATCTGCATCCATTGCCCACCAAGACGCGCTTGGCGGTGCCAATTTCCAGTCAATTCTAAGGTTCGGCATGACTGTCTCCCAGAGAAGCCTTTGGACATAGTAATGCCGCATCATCCCCGGGTAAAAAATGAATACTCCCCCCGCATCGTTCAAGACGATGATTCTGGACAAGACGATCAAGCGCGCCGACGCGATGAAGATCCAGTACCACCGGATTCACGTGGCCCCCGACTTCAACCCGCGCGACTTGGACGACTTCTACGAAACCGACATTCAGGAACTACTTGCCCACATCTTGGCCGGCGGTACGCTGCCGCCGCTGGAGGTCATCGCGATAGCTGACGGGTCCGGCGTTGAGCTTGTCGACGGGCATCGGCGCTTCGATGCCATGGGGCGCGCCATCGCCCAAGGATTTCCCATCGATTGGGTTTCCATCGTGGCCTTCCAGGGCAACAAGATTGATCGCCTGGCGCGCGTATACACCAGCAACAAGAATTCTCCCCTGCGCCCCCTGGAAGCAGCGCGCGGCTTCAAGCGCTTCCGCGGCGCCGGCCTGGACAGCGCGGAGATTGCCGCCCTCGTCCATTGCAGCCGTACCCATGTCGAAAACTACCTTGTCCTGGCCGACGCCGAACGCGAGGTGCAAGAACTGGTCCGCAGCTGCAAGGTGTCCGCCGAGGTCGCTATCGACGCCGTGCGCAGGCTGGGCGCCAAGGCCGGCGACTTCCTCACCCGCAAGGTGGACCAGGCCAAGGCCGCCGGCAAGTCCAAGGTGACCGCCAGCACCATCCACGGCCGCGCCCTCCCCCGCAAAGTCGTCTCCCCGCTCATCAGCGGTGTGGACTCCTTCATCAAGGGGCTGGACGCGAACCAGCGCGCAATCCTCATCGACATCCAGGAGGGCCGCGTAGCCGCAGACACCATCACGGTCAAGACGCAAGATCTGCTGGACCTGTTCGAAGCCCACGGAGCCGTCGAAACCGTCCGCGCCAAACGCGCCGAGAAAGCCGCCAAGGAGGCACAGCAAGCCGCCCCCGATACACAGGCACCTATAGACCTTCAACAAGAGGAAGCCACTGCATGAGCGCCCTTACCGAAAACGAATTCCTGCGCGACGTGGCCGATCACGTCATGGAGGTCATGCGGGATGAAGGCGTGTACCGCCACATCCGGTTCCGCGAGCCCGGCACGATGTGCATGCACTTCGATCTGATCACCTGGCCGGGATACCTCTGCTACACGGGCGACATGGGCACCTATGTGTTTACGCGCTTGGTCGACATGTTCGAGTTCTTCCGCACAGATCGCGAATACACACAGCGGTGCGGGCGCCGACTGGCAGTCAATCTGTCGTACTGGTCCGAGAAGCTTGAGGCCGTCAACGGCAGTCGGCGCGGCGGGGCTGCCGAAGAGTTCGACCCGGCAAAGTTCCGCAAGGTCATAGAAGAGTATCGGCTGAACTGGATCCGCGGCGATGCACGCAGGCTGTTGACCAAGGACGAACGGCGCGAACTCTGGGAGGCAGTTGACTGCCACGTGCTGAACCGTATCAATGACGGCGAGCACTACGCCTGCACCGCCGCAAACGACTTCAATTGGACCCCGTCCCGCTATACCCCCGGCCCTGGCCGTACCTGGTTCTTTGACGATCTTTGGGAACACAACTTCAACGACTACACGCGCCGGTTCCGCTGGTGCTGCTTCGCCCTTGCCTGGGGCATTGAAACCTACGACCGCAGCAAGGAGGAAGTCACAGCATGAGCGCCCCCGAGATATCCATCCCCGTTGAAGTCGTGGACGCCGCCATCAATGGCTGGTTCAGCACCCTGCCGGACAGCCGGGATCAGCAGGAGCATTTCCGTATCCGCATGCGCGCCGCCCTCGCGGCGGCGGGCTATACCGCCGCTCCTGCTGCTGGCGATGCGCAGGATGCGCGGCGGTATCGCGGCTGGCGCGACGCGATGATGGCCGAGGACACCGAGCTCCGGCAGGCCGTCGCCGCTGCCCTTCCCTGCGACGTAGGAGACACGCGACCGCCGACCGGCGCGGAATGGGATGCCGCCATCGACGCCGCCATTGCCGCCCAGCGCGGTAAAAGGGGGTGAACGATGGTGCCCGACCATATTTTCGACAGGCCCGCCTAGTGCGGGCTTCGCTTTGGAGATTCAGATGAACGAGTATCTATCGGCGTCTGACCTGGCCGAACTGGTCGGGTGCAGGCCGAATCAACGAGCAATGATGGCGCGCTGGCTCGACCGACATGGATGGCGCTATGCCATCGACAAGAATGGTGTCCCGCGGGTTCTGCGGTCCTATCGAGATAAGAAACTTGGAGTATCAGATGGCCCGCAAAAAGCCAGCCTCACCGGCGCGCCAAACCGAGAAGCGTTCGCCCGCATGGGAAAAAACCGCAGTACCCCGGCTGTACAAGCGCGTCGGTAAGCAGCGCATTAGCTGGATCTACAAACACATGGATGGCCGGTCCCAAACGTTGGCGTCATGTGATGTCGGGGACCGAGAAGCACGCTTTGCTGCTGAACGAAAGGCGAGCCGAACCGCCATTGAGATTCAGGAAGGCGCAGTGGTTGCGGGCTCGGTCGCCGACATGATCGAGCGATTCGAACTTCAGGTAGATCCGGAATACTACGCAGACCAATCAAAGGACGGCCGCAAGATCCGAAAAGCGATGTACGAAAACCTCGTCAAGTTCTTCGGGAAGATGGGGCCGGCACAGTTGACCACCCAACACGGCTATCAATACCTGGAGGACCGTGCCGCAGGCGGCGCCCCCATCAAAGCCAATAAGGAAATAAGCCAGTTCTCCGTCATCTGCCACTACGGGGTGCGGTGGGGCCTGCTCGCAGCCAACCCGTTCATCAATATGATGAAGAACAGGGGAACGGCGGAAGCCAAGGCCGTGCCGCGCAGGCTGATCCTTCGGTTCTACCTGTGGGGCCTAAAGCAACGGCAGAACTTCCGCACGATGGGATGCGCTGCCATGTTCACCTATCTCACGGGCTTTCGCTCGTCCGAAGCACGGCCATTCTTGAAGTCTGGAATTCAGAAGGATGCCGTACGCGTCATTGCGACGAAGCGCCGGAAGGGCGAAGTCATCACCGAAAAAGAGCGGACTTGGTCCACGCGGTTGCGCTGTGTCGTGGCCCGTTCTCTCGACCGTCAGGACCAAGACAGCCCGTACCTGTTCGCGCCAACGAAACGAAGCGGTTCCTATACACGATGGGGATGGGCTTCAACCTGGAAAGATGCCATGCTGGCTTGGATTCAGACCTACGATCCGGCGGTTAGCGAGAAGAGCCTCACTGCGCACGCGATGTACTTCAATCTCCAGGACATTCGACCCACCGCAATCACTTCGAAGCTGCAAAAACGCGAGGCAGATGCATACGATTTTGCCGCACACGCAAACCCTGCGACCACTCACCGGCACTACGACCGACGACGCGTAAAACGCGCTTCCGCGACTGAGTAAAATTCTAACGCTGGCTATTTAGTTCTAATGCTTGCCATGTTAGCGAATCGAAACCGCTAATAAGCGATTGATCTTTCGGGAGATTTTGGCGCGGCAGGAGGGGCTCGAACCCCCGACCTCAGGCTTAGAAGGCCCGTGCTCTATCCAGCTGAGCTACTGCCGCGCGGTGTGGTGATGGCCCGGAAAGGATCCGGGCGCCGCATTTTACCTTGTTGCGGGCGGCTTGGGCGGCCGGCCCGCAACACGGGCCTATAAACCCTACTCTTCGCCTATGTCCGCATGGGTCGACACCCACAGCACCAGGGCGTCGTCCGGACTCAGGCTGATCACGCGATGGCCCATACGGCTGTCTATGTAGAAGCTTTCCCCGGCCTTCAGGCGGGCGGGCTCGTAGAACTCGGTGTAGAGCTCGACCTCGCCTTCCAGCACATAGACGAATTCCTCGCCGCGGTGGCGGCTCCAGTCGTGGAATTCGTCGAAGGAGCGGGCCTTGACGCGGGTGTGGAAGGGCATCATGCGCTTATGCGACAGCGCGGTGCACAGCAGGCGGTGGTCGTAGTACGGGGTTTCGTACTGGCGCCCTTCTCCCTGGCGGCTGAGGCTGCGGCGGCCGGTGCCCATGTGGGCGTCGGACGCGGTGAAGAGCTCGGCCACGTCCAGCTCCAGGCCCGCCGCGATCTTGATCAGGTTGTCATAGGTGGGCGACAGCAGGCTGTTTTCGATCTTGGACAACGTGGACGCGGACACGCCGGTGGCCGCGGCCGCCTGCTTCAAGGTCCACGCTCGCGCCTGGCGCAAGGCTCGCAGCCGCTGTGCCAACACGCTTTGTTTGTTGCCTTCCATCTATGCACCCTGTCATGCCCGCGACCGCCGCTCCCGCCACCAGTCGCGCGCCTGGTAAGACCAATAAGTAAGTTGCACCGCTGCCGTGCCGAGACCGCCGCCGTTCCAGGCCAGCCCGAACGGCGCGTACAGCTTGTAGCGCTGGGTGTCGCCCGCGATCCCTTCGGCGACGACCCGGCCGCCGATCGACGCGGTGTTCATGCCGTGTCCGCCGAACGCCGTGCAGTACCAGACATCCGGCGAGAGCTGGCCGATCTGCGGCATCAGATGCCGCGCGTAGGCCATGCGTCCCGACCACGCCGTTTCCACGCGCAGTCCCTGCAATTGGGGATAGACGGAGAGGAGTTCGCGGCGCAGCGACTCCGCCAGGTCGGGCGGGTCGTCGACACGGGTGGTGATTCTACTGCCCCAGCCGATGCGCCCGCCATCGAGCACGCGGTAATAGTTGCCGGCGCGCCGGTCGTCGCCGATGGCGGCGGTGGTGCGTATGGCTTCCTGCACCCGGTCGCCCAGCGGCTCGGTCAGCATGATGTAGGTGGCGATGGGCAGCATCGCGCGGCGCAGCGCAGGCACCACGTCCTCGGTGTAGCCGCCGGTGGCCAGTACCACGGTGCGGGCGTCGATCTGGCCGCGCTCCGTTTTCAGGCGCTTGACCGCGCCGTCCAGCGACGCCTGCACAACAGGCGAGTCTTCGTGGATGCGCACACCCAGGCGCGCGCATTCGCGGGCCAGCGCGCGGGCGTAGTTCAGCGGGTGGAAGTGGAAGGACGTGGGGTCCTCCACGCCCTGGAAGTAAACGTCGGACAGCAGGCGTTCGCGGACCTGGCCGCGGCTCAGCAGACGCACGTCGCGGCCGAAATCACGTTGCTGGCTGTCGCACCACTGCCGCAGGGCGTCGGTCGCCTCGTAGCGCACCACGCGCAGCCGGCCGTCGACCTTGCGGGCTTCGGTGATGTCCAGGTCGCGGATGTTGTTGCGGATGATCTCCACGCCTTCCATCGACAGGCGGTAGAGCTTGCGGTAGTGGTCTTCGTCGACGTGCTTTCTGATGGCGTCGGCCCCGGCGGAGTATGCCGGCGAGACGGAGCCGCCGTTGCGACCGGACGCGCCCCAGGCGATGCGCCGCCCCTCCAGCAAGATGACGTCGCGGCCGCGGCGGGCCAGCTCCAACGCGGCGGACAAGCCGGCCATTCCGGCCCCGACCACGCAGACGTCGGTGCTGGCCGCGCCTGAAAGCGGCGCATAACGGGTGTCGCCGTCGGCCAGCGTGCGCTTGTAGTAGGTGTCGATGTACTCGGAAGCCATGGTGGTCGGCATCAGTTCAGGCCCGCGCCTTGCAAGCCGCCGGTCAAGCGCTTTTCCAGCCAGTTGGCCAGTCGCAGCAGCGGGTAGCAATAGATGAAGTAAATGGCGGCGATCATGCCGTAGATGAACAGCGACTTGGCCGGAAAGGTGATGATGAAGACCTCGCCCTGCCGCGTCAGTTCGGTGATGCCCACAACGGACAGGATGGCCGTGCTTTTGATCAGCATGACGTAGACGCCGCTCATGGGCTGCACGATCAGGCGCATGGCCTGCGGCAGGATGACCAGGCGCAGGATCTGGAACGGCCGCAGACCCAGCGTCATCGCGCCTTCGGTCTGGCCGCGCGGCACGGCCTGGATCGCGCCCATGACGATTTCGGCGACATAGCAGGACGTGTAGACCGACAGCGACACGAAGGCGGCGGTGCCGGAATCCCAATGCAGCATCTCGATGCCCGAGCTGGGCAGCACGAAATAGAAGATGTAGAGCTGCACGAGGAACGGCGTGCCGCGCAGGATGTGGATGTACAGGCCCAGCAGCTGGTGCACGCCGCGGATGCGGTAGCTGCGGATCACGCCGATCACGAAGCCCAGCAGGGACCCCGCGATGACGGCCACGAAGGAGATCTTCAAGGTCTCCCAGAAGCCCTTCAACAGGAACGGCAGCACCACGCCGGCAGTGGAAATATAGGAATCCAGCATGCTTACCTCGCGTTCCAGGCGGGACCCGCCAGCCAGATGCTCACGCCGCGCGACAGCAGCAGCATGCAGGCATAGATCAGCAGATAGCCGGCCGCGATGGTCAGGAAGCTTTCGTTGGGCACGATGCGGTCGCTGTTCATCTGCACGCCGGCCGCGACCAGTTCGAATACCGTGATCAGCGACAGCAGCGAGGTGTCCTTGATCAGCACGGCGGTCTGGCCCAAGAGCGGCGGCAAGGTATTGGCGAAGGCTTGCGGCAGCACCACGTAGCGCAGCCGCTGGCGGTAGTTCATGCCGCAGGCCTTGGCGCCTTCGATCTGGCCGCGCGGCACGGATTCGATGCCCACGCGGATGATTTCGCTCATGTAGGCCGCGTGGTGCAGCGTCATGGCGAGGATGCCCAGCAGCATCTCGCTCCAGCCCTTGGCGCCCGGCACCAGCATGGGCACCGCGTAGTAGACCAGGTAGATCTGCACCAGCAAGGGCGTGGAACGGATGAATTGCACATAGGCCGCCACCGGCCGCCAGACGGCGGCGCGGGGCGACATATGGGCAAGCGCCAACGGGATGCCGGCCAGCACCGACAGCACCAGGCTTGCGCCCGCCGCGATCAGGGTGTTGGCCAGGCCGGTGGCGAACTGGCCGGTGTACTGGCTGACGATGCGCCAGTTATAGAAGTCGAGCAGCCAGTCCATGGGCTCAGTGGTCTTTCTTCCAGTCGGTGGAGTACCAGTACTTCACCTGTTCTGGCAGCGTGTTGTCGGCCGTCTTCAGCGTCTGCCAGTTGTCCAGCCAGAACTTCAGGCGGAAGGCGTTGGGACCGACGGCGAAGGCCAGCGGTTCGCGCACCATGATGCCGTCCAGCACGCGCAGGTTGCCGAAGTCGACCAGGAACTGGTTGGCCGTGGACAGCGACATGATGCCGGCGTCCAGGCGGCCGCTGGACAGGGCCTGCCCGACCGGCGCGCTGCCGCCGGAGAATTCCTTCATGGTGGCCTTGGGCAGCATCTTCTTGCCCACTTCCGCATAGGTGCTGGCGCCCAGCACGCCCACGGTCACGCCGTCCTTGTTGAGTTCCTCGTACGATTTGTAGGGTGAATCTTTGGGCACCACGGCCACGGTGTCAGCGTAGAACATGGGGGTGGAGAACAGCACCTGCGCGGCGCGCTGCGGGGTCGGCGTCATGTCGGCGGCGACCATGTCGGCCTTGCCGGACAAGAGCGCCGGGATCAGGCCCTTCCACTCGTAATCCTGCAGCACCAGCTTCACGCCCAGGTCGTCGGCCATGCGCTTGGCCACTTCCACGGCCAGGCCGGTGCGCTTGCCGCTCTTGTCCATGAAGCTCATCAGCGGCCCCGAGGTCTGCACCGCGACGCGCAGCTCGCCGCGCTTGAGGATGTCGGCCAGTTCGTCGGCCTGCGCGGGCAAGGCGACGGTGGCGGCCGCCAGGGCGATGCCGGCCACGCCCAGCCATTGTTTGATTTTCAGCATTTCCTACCCCTTGTGGTGAATGGACTCACGTCATTCCGGGCAAAGCACAGTGCGCCGGCAGCGCCCGGATCAGCCGGACCGGCCCTGGTTACCGCCGGGCGCCGCACATGCGGACGACCCGTTGCTTCCTTGCTGCTAGGAACTACAGAATCTTTTCCAGGAAGGCGCGGGTGCGCGCTTCCCTGGGGTGGCCGAACACCTCGTCCGGCGTGCCCATTTCCACGATGCGGCCGGCGTCCATGAAGAGTGCGCGGTCGCCCACATCGCGCGCAAAGCCCATCTCATGGGTCACCACCGCCATGGTCATGCCGTCGCGCGCCAATGCGCGCATCAGTTCGAGTATGCCGCCCACGGTTTCGGGGTCGAGCGCCGACGTGGCCTCGTCGAACAGCATCAGTTTGGGGTCCATGGCCAGTGCGCGCGCGATCGCCACACGCTGCTGCTGGCCGCCGGAGAGCTGGCTGGGATAGCGCGCGCCGTATTCGCCCATGCCGACGCGGCCCAGCAGTTCGCGGGCATAGCGTTCGGCGTCGGCGCGGGAGCGCCCGCGCACCACCCGCTGGGGTAGCGCGACATTGTCCAGCGCAGTACGGTGTTGGAACAGGTTGAAGTGCTGGAACACCATGCCGACTTCGGTGCGCCAGCGGTTGACGTCGGTGGCCGGGTCGGTGAGCGACACGCCGTCCACGCGGATGGCGCCGCTGTCGATGCTCTCCAGGCCGTTGAGCGTGCGCAGCAAGGTGCTCTTGCCGGATCCGGACGGACCGACCACCACCATGACCTCGCCGCGGCCGAGCTCGCAGTCGATGCCGTCCAACGCCAGATGCGGGGCCTGCCCGTCGCGTTGATAGGTCTTGGTGACTGCCTGGACTACCAGCAGAGGTTCCGCCACGGATCCACCTTCGTATGAGTGCTGCCTTGGTTAAAAAGGTTTCGCAATTCACGCTGGAGTTTCGTATAGTAAATTTTTTTCCAGAATCGCCACTTAGGCATAACCCTTAAGCGAAGACAGGTTCTTCGCAGGCAACCCAAGGAACCGGCATGGACACTCCCCAAGACATCCTGCGCGCGCTCGGGCTGAACCCGGAATCGCTCACGGGCGGCACGCTGCGCGCGCGCAGCCCGATAGACGGCGCCGAACTGGCTCAGGTGCATGAGCACACGGTGGCCCAGGCCCATTCCGCCATCACCCGCGCGCGCCAGGCCAGCCTGGCGTGGCGCGACGTGCCGGCGCCGCGCCGTGGCGAGTTGCTGCGCCTGTTCGGCGAAACGCTGCGCCAGCACAAGCGCGAACTGGGCCGCCTGGTCAGCCTGGAAGCCGGCAAGATCGTCGCCGAAGGCGAAGGCGAAGTGCAGGAAATGATCGACATCTGCGACTTCGCCGTGGGCCTGTCGCGCCAGCTCTACGGTTTGACCATCGCTTCTGAACGCCCCGGCCACCGCATGATGGAAACCTGGCACCCGCTGGGCGTGGTCGGCGTGATCAGCGCATTCAACTTCCCGGTGGCCGTGTGGTCCTGGAACGCCGCGCTGGCGCTGGTCTGCGGCAATGCCGTGGTCTGGAAGCCGTCGGAAAAAACCCCGCTGACCGCGCTGGCCTGCCAGGCGCTCTTCGCCCAGGCCGCGCAGCGCTTCGGCGACGCGCCCGCCGGCCTGTCCGAAGTGTTGATCGGCGGCCGCGACATCGGCGAGGCGCTGGTGGATTCGCACGCCGTGGCCCTGGTCTCGGCCACCGGCTCGACCCGCATGGGCCGCCAGGTCGGCCCGCGCGTGGCGCAACGCTTTGGCCGCGTGCTGCTGGAGCTAGGCGGCAACAACGCCATCATCGTCGGCCCCACGGCCGATCTGGACATGGCCGCGCGCGGCATCGTGTTCGGCGCCATCGGCACGGCCGGCCAGCGCTGCACCACCACGCGCCGCCTGATCGTGCACGAGAGCGTGGCCGACGACCTGGTGCAGCGCCTGCACAAGGCCTATGCCAGCGCCACCATCGGCAACCCGCTGGACAGCAGCACACTGGTCGGTCCGCTGATCGACCGCGTGTCCTATGACGCCATGCAGGCGGCGCTGACGGCGGCGCGCGAACAAGGCGGCAAGGTCACGGGCGGTGAACGCGTGCTGGCCGAGCAGTATCCCGATGCCTGGTACGTGCGCCCCGCCATGGCTGAAATGCCGGGCCAGACCGACGTGGTCTGCCACGAGACCTTCGCGCCCATCCTCTACGTGATGCGCTACGCCGACTTCAATCAGGCGCTGGCCTTGCAGAATGGCGTGCCGCAAGGCCTGTCGTCGGCCATCTTCACCAATGACCTGCGCGAAGCCGAGACCTTCCTGTCGGCGGCGGGCTCGGACTGCGGCATTGCCAACGTCAACATCGGCACCTCCGGCGCCGAGATCGGCGGCGCCTTCGGCGGTGAAAAGGAAACCGGCGGCGGCCGCGAATCGGGTTCGGACGCCTGGCGCAACTACATGCGCCGCGCCACCAACACGATCAACTATTCGCGCCAGCTGCCGTTGGCCCAGGGCATCAAGTTCGGCGAATAAGCCCGCACGCCACGCTGTCCACGCAAGCCCCCGCCCTGCGCGGGGGCTTACGCTTTCTACATACGATTAGCCTGCCTTACAAACTGTAGCGGGGGTCGATGCTACATTTCCTGGTCACAAAACTACGTTATGACCCGATGACCATCAGCCGTCCTGCACGATCCGCCCTCCCCCTGCGCACCCTGGTCGCCGCCCTGGCCATGGGCTTGGCGGGCGCAGCCACCGCGGGTGTGTCGTACCGGCTGGATCGCCCCTCGGCCGCCCCCGGCGAAACCGTCACCATCGAGGCGGTGTACTTCAACGAAGGCACTTCCCGCTCCACCTGGGAAGCGCCGCCGGAACTGGTGCTGCAGTGGCGCGGCCAGGACGGCCAGATCGTGCGCAGCCTGGCCAAGCTGCGCGGCGGCCCGGCCAGCTTCAGCGTGCCGGTCAACAATTTCGCGCGCATGGCGTGGACCGCCGTGGTACCCGCCACGGCCCAGGGCCTGCAGGCCGTGTCCATCGAAGGCCAGCCCGCGATGATGGCGCTGGACGCCACCGGCCGCGACAGCGGCACCCTGGCCAGCACGCCCGCGCGCGGCCCGGTGGTGGACGCCAGCAGCGGTGAACCCGTGCCCGCCGCGGCAGTGGCCGCGGTCGGCGCATCGCCCGAAGGCGGTCCCTCGCCCGACGCGTCCGTCGTGCCGACCGTGCAACAGCAAACCGCGTTCGACCGCTTCCGCAGCTCCATCTCGGAGTACAAGCCGGTGTACTTCGACGTCGGCACCCGCGGGCAGACCACCGCGCGCTTTCAGATCAGCGCCAAGTATCGCCTCTTCAGCCCCGCGGGCGACCGCCCCGCGACCTGGGACGAGAATTTCTACCTGGCTTACACGCAGACCTCGCTGTGGGACCTGGAAGGCGATTCCATGCCCTTCATCGACACCACCTTCAATCCCAGCGCGTTCTGGCTGTCCGACAATATCTGGCAGTCCGCCAGCCAGAACTGGCGCTTCGGCATGAACACCGGCGTCGAGCACAACTCCAACGGCAAGGACGGCGCGGATTCGCGCTCGGTCAACGACGGCTATATCGAGCCGCGCTTCCATTACCGCTTCGACGGCGGCAGCACGCTCACCTTTGCGCCGCGGGTCAAGGCCTACTTCGGCGTCGCCAGCGAAAACAGCGACTACGCCGACTACGCCGGACACGTCGACTGGCAATTGCGCTGGGCCCAGGACAACGGCGCGGTGGTGTCCGCCATGTACCGCCAGGGCGATCAGAAGCGCCGCACAACCCAGCTGGATTTCGCCTGGCCGCTGCAGCGCACCTGGCTGAACATGAACGGCTACCTGCATCTGCAGTACTTCAACGGCTACGGCGAAACCCTGCTGGGCTACAACCAGCGCAACGAATCGCAGTTCCGCGTCGGCCTGTCGCTGGTGCCTTGAACGAGGCGCGCCGCCAGGCGCGCGCGTAGGCGCCCTAGCCTTCCACCGCCAGCTCTTCCCAGCCCAGTTCACGGGTGCGCTCCAGCGCCACCGTAACCTGGGCGGCGGCAGAACGCACCGCCTCGACCAACGCCTGTCCATTCAGCAGCCGCGCCGTGACGCCGGCCATGAACACGTCGCCGGTGCCGTGCACCGAGGGCGGTATCGCAATCTCCGGATGCGTCACGACGGTGGCCTGATCCCGCGTCACCACCGCCAGCTGCAAGGTGCCGGCCGCGGCGGCCATGGGCGCCGCGCTGGTCACGACGATCCAGTCCGGACCGCGCGCGATCAGTTCACGCGCCGCCGCCACCACCTCGTCGATCGACGACAAGGCGCGCCCCACCAGCAGTTCCAGTTCGAAATGGTTCGGCGTCATGCCGTCAGCCAGCGGCACCAGCAAGTCCCGGTATTGCTCGACCAGCCCCTCGTTCACGTACAGCCCGTCGTTGCGGTCGCCCATGACTGGGTCGATGTGCACCTTCAGATCGGGCCGCGATGCGCGCAGCGCAGGCAGCCAAGCGGCCAGCAGCCCGGCCTGCCCGGGTTGGCCCAGGTATCCGCAGACCACCGCGCGCGCCGTCCGGGTGACGCCGCGCTCGTCCAGGCCCTGCAGCAGCCCTTCAAACCAGTCCAGCGGCACCGCGCCGCCATGCAAGGTCGGATAGTGCGGCGTGTTGCTCAGGATCACGGTAGGCACCGCGATCGCGTGCAGGCCCGCCTTGCGGAAGACGGGCATGGCGGCGTTGTTGCCGACGCAGCCGTACACGACCTGGGATTGGACGGAAACGATATCCACCTGCGCGGTAACGGCGGGGATTGCGCTCATGGGGCTGCTCCTGGGCTGCTGCGGTCTACGCGGCGCTACATGCGGGTGATGAAATAGATCTTCTTGACGAACTGGTCCACTTCCCAGCGGCCGGTATAGCCTTCGGGCATGACGAAGGCTTCGCCCACGGTCAGTTCATGCACGGTGCCGTCCGGATCGACCAGGCGCGCCGAACCTTCCACGATGTAGCCGAACTCGATGTAGCCCGTGGTGTTGGACTGGAACACGCCCGCGCTGCTTTCCCAGACGCCGGCCTCTGCCTTGCCGCCATTGCCCTCGAACGCGGTCACGGTGCGGAACGCCGCGTCGCCCGAGATCGGGCGGCGGGGCTTTCCAGGCACCGGATTCTTCATGGGGCCTGCATCGATGCGGACGAGCCGCGATTGATCGTTCTTCATGGAAGTTCCTGTATGCGGATAAGGTAATGAGTCCGGCGGCCCGCTTAGTGGGCGGCCACCACCAGCACTTCGGCCATGGCCCGGCTGACGGTGCGCATGCGGTGCGGCAGTTCGGAGTCGAAATAGACGGAATCCCCGGTCTCCAGGCGGAACTGGCGTTCGCCCACATGGACCTCGATGGCGCCCTTGAGCACCAGCAGGAATTCCTCGCCGGGGTGCGGAAACACCGCGGTCGCATCGGGAAAGTCGCGGGGCGGATGCACCACGAAAGGCTCCATCGCCTTGACCTTGCGGCGGCCGGCCAGCGACTCGTAGTGATACTCGCTGCCCAGCCCCCGGCGCTGCAAGGCCTCGCGGTCCGCCACCCGCACCACGCTGACCACTTCTTCCTGCGCGGCATCGTCCGTGCCCACCAGTTCCGATACGCCCAGGCCATAGGCTTCCGCCAGCCGCAGCACGGTGGAAATGGAGGGTTCGCTCAGGCCCCGCTCCAGCTTGGAGAGGTAGCTCTTGGTCAATCCGGTGCGCTGCGCCAGCTGTTCCAGGGACAGGGTTTGCTGGCGGCGCAGGGCGCGCAGGCGGTGCGGCAGGTCTATCATGGGCGGGGTTGCGGAAATACAGTCGCGGAATACGACCGGTAAGCATGCCCTAATCCGGCCCCGCCGTCGAGCCGGCCCCGCCCGCGGCCGCCATCAGGCCAACACGTCGGGATGCGCCCGCAGCGCACGCCGCGCATAGTAAGAGAAGCCGACCTGCGACCGCTTGGGCGTCAGGATCCAGTCATGCGCCTCGCGGCCCAGCGCCGGCGGAATGGGCTGGATCTTGCCGGCGGCCATGGCCAGCAGCTGCATGCGGGCGGCGCGCTCGAACTGCAGCGCCAGCACGCAGGCCTCTTCCACCGAACCCGCCGCGATCAGCATGCCGTGGTGCGACAGCAGGATGGCGCGCTTGGAACCCAGCGCGGCCGATATGATCTCGCCTTCCTCGTTGCCCACCGGCACGCCGGGCCAATCCTTCAGGAAGGCCACGTCGTCGTACAGCGGGCAGTTGTCCATGTGCGAGATTTCCAGCGGCACCTCCAGCATCGACAGCGAGGCCGCGTGCAGCGGATGCGTGTGGATGATGCAGTTCACGTCCGGACGCGCGCGGTAGACCCAGGAATGGAAGCGATTGGCCGGATTGGGCATGCCGCCGCCTTCCTGCACCCGCAGATCCTCGTCCACCAGCAGCAGGTTGCTGGCGCTGATCTCGTCAAAGCCCAGGCCCAGGCGTTGCGTGTAGTACCGGTTCGGCTCCGGCGCGCGCGCCGTGATCTGCCCGGCCAGGCCGGAATCATGCCCGCCGTCGAACAGAATGCGGCAGGTCAGCGCCAGGCGTTCGCGCAGGCTCCATTCGGGCGTCTCGAACTGGCGCTGCATTTCGGCTTTCGCCCGCGCGATCAGTTCGTCCTTGCCCAGATGCATCGTATCGGCCATCGTCGTCACTCCTAAGATAGTGTCTCTGTCATGCCGCTTCGATCAGCGGCGTAAAACCCGGCAAGGCGCGCATGCGCGCCACCCAGGCGTCGATATGGGCAAAGCCGGACAGGTCGTAGCCGCCCTCGGCCGCCATGCTCGTGTAGGGAAACAGCGCGATGTCGGCAATGGTCGGCGCGCTTCCCACCAGATAGTCGCGACCCGCCAGATGCGCATCCATCAGCGCGGCAGCCTTCATGCCGATCTCGCGCCATGCCCGCATCGCCGGGTCATCCACCTGCGCGGTGTTGCGCAGATGGATCAGCAGGCGCGGCTGCGCAAAGGCGTGCATGTGCTGGGTCTGCTCGAAGCTGAGCCAGCTGCTGACCTGCGACTGCTCCAGGCGGCCGCCAGGCAGCCAGGACGTGCCCAGCCCCAGATACCAGAGGATGGCCTGCGACTCGGCCAGCCACTCGCCTTCCGGCGTCAGCAAGGCCGGCACCTGGCGCCACGGATTGATGCGCGCGAACGCGTTCGTCTCCAGGTCGCCCTGCACGATGTCGAAGGTGCGCCGCTTGATAGGCAGGCCCATGTAGCCGCAGGCCAGCCGGATCTTCCAGGCGTTGCCCGAACGCAGGGTATCGGCCAGTTCCAGCGGCTTGCCCGCCAGCGGATGCGGTGTCTGGTTCATCGTCAGTCCATCTTGATGTTGGCGCGTTTCACGATCTCGGTCCACTTGGCTTTCTCGCCGGCGATGAAGCGCTGATACTCGTCCGGCTTGCCCGTATACAACTGCGTACCCTGCGACGCCAGCCGGTCCTTCAATTCCGGCGACGCCAGGGTCTTCTGCAGCGCCGCGTTCAGCTTTTCCATCACGTCGGGCGGCGTGCCGGCGGGCGCGAAGAACGCGTTCCACGAGCTGATCTGCAGGGCCGCGTCGCCCACCTCGCTGCTGGCTGGCACGTCGGGCGCGGAAGGCAGGCGCTTGTCGGCGGCCACCGCCAGCGCGCGCAGCTTGCCGGACGCCGCATGCGGCATGATCACCGGGCTGGCGTCCATCACCACGTCGACCTGCTCGCCGATGGCGGCGTTCACGGCTTCGCTGCCGCTCTTGAACGGCACATGCACGATGTCCACGCCCGCCGTCAGCTTCAACAGTTCCAGGCCCAGGTGCGGCGAACTGGCATTGCCCGCCGAACCGAAGTTCAGCTTGGCCGGGTTGGCCTTGGCATAGGCCACGAACTCGCCGAAGGTCTTGGCCGGCACGCCCGCACGCACGGCCAGCAGATACGGCGATCCCGAAACCATGCCCACCGGCGCGAACTTGTCCGCGTCATAACTGAGCTTGCTGTAGATCAGCGGGTTGACCACCTGCGTGCCTACCGTACCCATGAAGATCGTATAGCCATCGGCCGGCGCGGTGGCGGCCACCTGCGCGGCGATCACCCCGCCCGCGCCCGGCCGGTTCTCGATCACGATGCTCTGTCCCAAGGCGTCGCCCATGCCCTTGCCGACCTGGCGCGCCACGATGTCCGTGATACCGCCCGCGCCGAACGGCACGACCAGCCGGATCGGCCGGTCTGGATAGGCCGCCGCCTGGGCGCTACTGGCCGCCATTGCCGCTACCAATGCCAGCGCGCCGGCAATTCCCGAAATCTTCATGTCATCCCCCTACGGGCGCCGCCTATCGGCACCATCATGACACGAAGTGTCCTATAGGAGATTGATTTTCCGCAAGGAAAACCAGATTAGGTAAAACCCTGAGCAGCAGCGTCTACGACGGCGGCGCCGAACCGGTCGCGCTATGCAGTTCTGGGCGGGCCCATATTGGTTTCTGACCATCCGCTTCGGGCTGGTCGCCTTGATCCGCCTGCCGCTCACCATGGCAGGTGGCTTTCTGCGCTGGCTTTCGTATTGCTGCAAGCGCCCGGCGCCGTGGCCTGCCGAGGTGTTGGCCAGCAGGGGGCCGGTACTTTCAACCACCGAACTGGCCCAGCTTAAAGTAGCGATGGCTCATCCGAGAAGATTGTGATGAAGCCGCCGCTTCAGTTGGTAAAGGCACGGGCGTCAGCTTAGATCTGGTAAAAACTGAGCCGGGTATTGGAATAAGAATGCCTCTGATGCTCCGGCGACAAGATTACAAGACCAGAGACGTGCATTAGCTCGGTTAAGCTGATTTGACGTGTCACGAGGGAGATGTGTTGTGCTGTACGCAAGACATCATCGACATACAACTTGAGAAGATAGGATCATGCCCCAGCCGCATTCAACACGCCCACCCGCTTACGCACTGAAGATGCGGTATGCACCTGCGATGAAGCTTCTCTTTACGTTGGGCCTTGCAACTCTATGGGCTGGCGCCCAAGCTGCAAGTTTTGATTGCAACAAGGCCGTGAGCGCTACGGAAAGGTTGATCTGCAGCGATGCCGAGACATCCGCGCTGGATGGAAAATTGCAAGGGGCCTATAAAACAGCACTAGCCGCAACCGATGCCTATGGCAAGAAAGAGTTGGCTAAAGAACAGCGCAACTGGATTAAATACGCTCGTGACATTTGTCAAGACAGCGCCTGCCTGCAGCAAGCATACACAACCCGCATCGCCATGCTGGCGCGCAATGAGAAACGTATTGCCAATGGCGAGGTGTACTCGGACTGCAAGCTGCCGGGCAACCAAACCGTTAGTGGCGAATGCGTTAATGTTGTGTCGATTCGTGATCCCAACTCCCGTGTTGAATCGTTCAACCAATCGTTGGCGCATCAGAAGCAAAACGGCCGAATCATCGGTTGTAGCCGGCTGATTGATCTACCGGTTGGCGTCGCCGGGAGTAATCACAGTTTTGGCGGCTCCTGCGTATTGCAGGAAGGTACGCAGCGCAAGAACGTGAGGATCTGCAACGACGATATGTTCGGGCATTTCCAAGTAGAGCCGTCCACGCCACAGGATGCCTCAGACAAGCGCTTGGTCGACTTTACTTACGCGCAATGCTATGGCGGTTGATGGTAAGCGCCCGGGCCTATCCGTGATTTTGGGTGCGAGGCATGTCATGAGGACTAGAGATCATGGATATGCCGATGAAGAAGAGGCGCACAGCAACCGCCCAGGGGGCGGTCCGTGGGCCGCTGCCTGAAGTGCCGGCCACGATGCTCATCACGCCCGAGGTGGCTCGAGGCTATCGCGGTTGCCAGCGAAGAGCGCGTTCACGGGCTGGCGACGCTGCGCCGTGCCTGGTGGCCGAGTGCTATGACGCTTGGTGGCGATAGGTCCCGCTGCGCCTGGGCGGCACCTCCGACCTGGCAGGCGCGGACGCTGGAACCCGCAGCGAGGGATCACCCGCAGCACTTGACAAACCCACATCAGTTTCGTTGAATGAAATATATTCCATTCAACGAAACGACAATGACTTCCTCCGCTGAGCACACCCTGGTGACCCACCTGGCCGATCTGCAACGGCGCCAGATCTCCCCGACCACGCGCGCGCGGCTGGCGCAGGCGCTGCTGGACTGGTTCACGGCGGGCTGGTCCGCCGCGGGCACGCCGGCCGCGGCCGGCTATCGGCGCGTGGCGCTGGACTGCCAGCCGGGCGCGGGATCGGCGCCCGTCTTCGGCGGCCCGGTCGTCAACGCCAATGGCGCGGCCTTCGCCAATGCCGCCATCGCCCATATCCGCGAAATCGACGACGCCCACCGTGCCGCCATGCTGCACCCGGGCGTGGTGTCGGTCACGCCAGCGCTGGCGCTCGCGGCGGATGGCGGCATGACGCAGCGGCAGGTCGCGGATGCCATCATCGCCGGCTACGAAGTTTCATTGCGCCTGGGCGAGGCCCTGGGCACGCGCCACGCGGCGGGGTTTCATGCCACCGCGACGGCGGGCGCGGTGGGCGCGGCCGCCGCTGCCGGGGTGGCCCTGGGGCTGGCGCCGGCGCCCCTGCACCACGCGCTCGGCATCGGCGCCACCCAGGCGGCGGGGCTGTGGCAACTAGTGGACGACAACGCGCACGAAGCCAAGTCGCTGCATCCGGCCTTCGCGGTGCGCAACGGCCTGGCCGCGGCCTATGCCGCGCGCGCCGGCCTGCCGGGCGCGCAATGCTTCGCCACCGGCGCGCGCGGGCTGTACGCGCTGCTGGCGGGCGACGGTCCGCTGGACGCGCTGGCGGGCCGCCTCGACGCCAGCGAGCGGCTGAACACCGCCACCATCAAGGCCTGGCCCTGCTGCGCCCAGCTCTTCACGCCGCTGGATGCCACCCGCGAGCTGTTGGACGCGCACGCGCCGACGCCCGACGAAATCGAATCGGTCGACATCGAGATATTCACGCACGCGCTGAAGATCGCCGGCGTCGACTGGCCCGCCACGCCCGCGCAGACCTGCTTCTCGCTGCGCTACGTGGTGGCGCGGCTGCTGCTCACTGGCGGGCTGGGCATCGAAGACATGGAGTCCACGGATCTGCAGGCGCCCGACCTGGTGGCGCTGGCGCGCCGCATCACGGTGCGCACCAGCGACGCCTTCCAACGCGAATTTCCGCGCCTGCGGCCATGCCGGGTGACCCTGATATTGAAGGATGGGCGCCGACTGAGCGCGTTGCGCCAGTTGCGGCGCGGCGATCCCGAAGACCCTTACGACTGGCCCGCGCTGCAGGCGCGCATGCGCGCCTTTGCGCCGGCCATGGATGACGCCGCCGCCCGCGCCATCGTGGCCTGGTGCGAACGCTTCACGGACGAGGGCAATGACGCGCGGGCGTGCCTGCCGGAGCCCGCGTTGTTCGGCTGCGCGGCGCCGCGCTAGGCGACGCCGCGAGGCGCCCGCCCGGGCGCCTCATTCGGATGCGGGCGGCGTCCAGGACGCGGGCGGCGCTGTGCGAAAGCCCTGCTGCGCCAGTTCGTGGCGCGCGATCTCGACCGCCTTGCGCTGCGCCGCCTCGTTGTGGCGCGACGCCAGCCCCAGCACCACCAGCGCGCCGACGAAGGTATCGTCGGCATCGAACACCGGCACGGCCACCGACGCCATTTCCGCGACCCGCTCGGAGCGGGTCATGGCATAGCCCTTTTCATGGATGTCGCGCGCCAGCGGCGTGGCGCCGCCGGTGAAGGCGCGCAGCACGTGCGCCGAAGAACCGCCGTCCTTCAGGCTGATGCGCGTGCCGACCTCGACGTGGTGGCGCACTTCCTTGGTGGTGTTCTCGCGGTACAGGCAGATGCGGTCGTCGCCGCTGCGCACGTACACGGCCACGGTCTCGCCGGTCTGCGCGACGATGTTGCGCAGCGCCGGCTGCAGGCGCGAGCCCAGGTCGAAGGTATCGCGATACAGCATGCCCATGTGCAGCAACGCCGGTCCCAGCGCGTAGGTGCTGCTGTCGTAGCGATAGATCATGCGCGCCTTGATGAACACGCCCAACAGGCGCAGCAGCGTGGCCTTGTCCAGGCCGGTGCGGTCGGCCAGATCACGCAGCGAAAGGCGCAGATGGTCTTCGCCAAAGCACTCCAGCACGGAGATGCCGCGTTCGAGCACGCCGACGGGCGGCTTAGGGGAATTCTCGCTTGACACGGTTTCGGATGCTTCCTATAGTTTTGTTCAATAAAACGTATTTTAATCAATGAAACGAAAGACGGCTACCGGACCAGGGAACCGCCGTCCGGGTTTCAACCCAGGAGACAAGCGTCGCGCGACCCGCGAGCCTTACGCCCGCCGCCGCGCACCGTAGCATTATGCCGAATCAGATCGATGCACTCGCCGCCGCGCTGGGCGCCATCGTCGGGCCGTCCCACGTCCTGACCCATGCGGCCGACACGGCCCGCTACACGGCGGACTGGCGCCGCAATTTTCCCGGCGCCGCGCGCGCCGTGGCGCGCCCGGCCGATACGGCCGAAGTCTCGCGGGTGGTGGCGCTGTGCGCGGCGCAGGGCGTGGCGGTGGTGCCGCAAGGCGGCAACACCGGCCTGGTGGGCGGCTCGACCCCCGACGCCTCCGGCCGCGAAGTGGTGCTGAGCCTGGACCGCATGACGGCGGTGCGCCGGGTCGACGCGCTGGACAACAGCATCACGCTGGAAGCCGGCTGCACGGTGCTGGCCGCCCAGCAGGCGGCCGCCGAGGCTGGCCGGCTGTTCGCGTTGTCGCTGGCATCGGAAGGCAGCGCCACCATCGGCGGCGTGGTCTCCACCAACGCCGGCGGCGAACAGGTGCTGCGCTATGGCAATACCCGCGAACTGACGCTGGGGTTGGAAGTGGTGCTGGCCGACGGCAGCGTGCTGCCGCAACTGGGCACGCTGCGCAAGGACAACACCGGCTACGACCTCAAGCAGCTCTTCATCGGCGGCGAGGGCACGCTGGGCGTGGTCACCGCGGCGGCCTTCCGGCTCTACGCCCCGCCCCGCAAGGTGGTGACGGCCTGGGCCGCGGTGCCGACGCCGCAGGCGGCGGTGGACCTGTTGGCACGCCTGACCGACGCGGTCGGCGAGCGCGTCACGGCCTTCGAACTGATCGGTCGCCAGACGCTGGAACAGGTGCTGGCGCACCCGCTGGACGGCATGCGCGATCCGCTGGCACAGCCCTCGCCCTGGACCGTGCTGTTCGATGTGTCCGAGACGTCGGCCTTGATGGACCCGGAACCGGCCGTCGAGGGCGTGCTCGAGGCCGCGATGGAACACGGCGGCGTGACCGATGCGGTGATCGCCGCCTCCGGCCGCCAGGCGCATGAACTGTGGGCGCTGCGTGAGCACGTGCCGGAGGCGCAGCGGCTGGACGGCCCCTCCATCAAGCACGACATCTCGGTCGCGGTGTCGCGCATTCCCGAATTCATCGCCACCGCCGGCGCCCGCCTGCAGGCCCTGATGCCGGGCATCCGCATCGTCTGCTTCGGCCACGTCGGCGACGGCAACCTGCACTACAACCAGAGCAAGCCGCTGGCGATGGACGACGCCGCCTTCCGGGCCCAAGAGGACGCGGTGCACGACATCGTGCACGACGTCGCCGCGCGGCTGGACGGCTCGATCTCGGCCGAGCACGGCATCGGCCGCCTCAAGCAACACGCCTTCCTGCAATACAAACCCGCCGTCTCGGTGGACGTCATGCAACGCATCAAGCACGCGCTCGACCCGCGCGGCACGTTCAATCCGGGCCGGCTGCTGCCCCGCCCGGCCCATCACTCCTAAGCCTCCAGGACCCGCACCATGCCCGTTTCCGTCTTCGACATGCAATCGCTCCAGCACCTGTGGAGCACCGATGAACTGCGCGCCATCTTCTCGGAAGAGAACCGCGTCCAGCAATGGCTGGATTTCGAGGCCGCGCTGGCCGAGGCCCAGGCCGAGCTGGGCATCATCCCGGCCGCCGCCGCCGCGCGGATCCGCGCCCAGGCGACGGTGGCCAATATCGACATCGCCGCGATGTCGGCCGAGATCCGCCGCATCAAGCACTCGCTGGTGCCGGCGCTCAAGCAATTGCAGGCGGGCTGCGGCCCCGACCATGGTGAGTGGCTGCATTACGGCGCCACCACCCAGGACGTGGTCGACACCGGCGTGGCGCTGCAGCTCAAGCAGGCCCATGCCGTCTTCATGCGCGACCTCGCCGCCATCGGCCGCGAGCTGGCGCGCCTGGCGCAAAGCCATCGCGACACGCCCATGGCCGGCCGCACCCATGGCGTGCAGGCGCTGCCCATCACCTTCGGGCACAAGTGCGCGGTGTGGCTGGACGAACTGTCGCGCCATCACGAGCGCCTGAAGGAATGCGAGGCGCGGGTGCTAGTGGGCATGGTGGTCGGCGCGGTCGGCAGCCAGGCCTCGCTGGGCGAACAGGCCGCCGAGGTCGAGCGCCGCACGCTGGCCAAGCTGGGGTTGGAGACGGCGCCGATCAGCTGGGCGCCGGCACGCGACCGCTTCACCGAATACGCGCTGGTGCTGGCCATGATCGGCGCGACGCTGTCGAAGATCGGCAATGAACTGTTCAACCTGCAACGCAACGAATTCGCCGAAGTCGAGGAAGCCTTCTCGGAAGGCAAGCTGGGCTCGTCGACCATGCCGCACAAGCGCAACCCGACCTCGGCCGAGAACCTCGCCGGCCTGTGCCGGCCGCTGCGCGCCAATGCGACGCTGATGCTCGAAGGCATGGTGCAGGAAGGCGAGCGCGACGGCATTGCCTGGAAGATCGAATGGAAGGCGCTCCCCGAATGCTGCCTGATCGCCGGCGCCATGCTGTTCCAGGCCAAGAACCTGCTGGCCGGGCTGCGCGTGGACGCCGACGCCATGGCGCTGAACCTGGACCGCATGCGCGGCTACCTGCTGTCCGAACACGTGATGCTGGACCTGTCCGAGCGCGTCGGCAAACAGACCGCGCACGAATGGATCTACGAAGCCTCGATGCACGGCATCACGCACAAGCTCGATTTCGCCCAGGCGCTGCGCCAGCACAAGGATCTGGCCAACCTGCTGGGCGAGGAAGAAATCCTGCGCCTGACCGATCCCGCGGGTTACCTGGGACAGTGTGCCGCCTCGGTGGACAGGGTGGTGCAGCGACATCAAGCCGGCTGGCTGCAAGCCTGACGGTTCCCCTTGATAAAAAATACACAGGAGACAAACACCATGGGCATTTCCTTCGCAAGCGGCGCCATGCGCCGGCTGGGCCGGCGCGCCGCCCTCGTCGCGGCGCTGGGGCTGGCGGCACTGGCCGGCGGCCAGGCGCAGGCGGCATTTCCCGAGCGTCCCATCACCCTGGTGGTCGGCTTTCCGCCGGGCGGCGGCGGCGACCTCTATGGCCGCCTGATCGCCACCGCCATGGGCAAGACCCTGGGGCAGACCGTGATCGTCGAGAACCGGCCGGGCGCGGGCGGCAACATCGCCGCCGGCCTGGTTGCCAAGGCCGCCCCCGATGGCTACACCATCCTGCTGGCCATGAGCGGCAACCTGGCGGTCTCGCCGGCGCTCAAGCCGCAGAGCCTGCCGTACAAGGTGCCGGACGACTTTGCCCTGATCGGCCTGATCCTGGAGGCGCCGCACGGCCTGTTCGTGGCCACGCCGTCGCATTTCAAGACGGCGCGCGAAGTGATCGACGCCGCCAAGCAGAAGGAACTGACCTTTGCCTCCACCGGCACCGGCGGCGCCGCCCACATCGGCATGGAGACCATCAAGGAACTGGGCCACCTGAAGCTCCTGCACGTGCCGTACAAGGGCTCCGGCCCCGCCATCACCGACATGCTGGGCGGGCAGATCGACATGTTCTTCGCCACCGCATCGCCGCTGGTGCCGCAGGTGCAGCAGGGCCAGTTGCGAGTGCTGGCCCTGACCGGCCGCCAGCGCAGCCCGATCCTGCCCGACGTGCCGACCTTCAAGGAGCTCGGCATCGACATGACCATGACGCAGTGGTACGGCCTGGCGGCGCCGGCCGGTACGCCGCCCGCGGTGCTCAAGGTGCTGTCCGAGCACCTGTCGCGCGCGCTGGCGGACCCCACGGTGCAGAACACGATCCGCAAGGACGCCGCGATGGAGCGCGACCTGCCGATGGACCAGTTCAAGCAGTACATCCTCGACGACATCGCCAACTACCGCAAAGCCGCCACCCCCGACCTGCTCAAGCAGATCGGCCAATGACCCAATCCGACCGAACCGATTTTCAGGAGACCCCACCATGTTGCAGAACTGGACCGACACCCTCGCCAACAACCGCAAGGCCGGCGAGGCCCTGGGCAAGCACAACCCGCAGCTGCTGACCGCGTTCCGCGCCCTGAACCAGGCGCAGGGCGCCACCGGCACGCTGGACGCCAAGACGCGCGAGCTGATCGCGCTGGCGGTGGCCGTCACCACGCGCTGCGACGGCTGCATCGCCGCGCACGCCGACGCCGCCCGCAAGGCCGGCGTGACGGAACAGGAGCTGAGCGAGGCCTTGAGCACCGCCATTGCCCTGAACGCGGGCGCCGCCTATGTGTATTCGTTGCGTGCGATGGACGCGCTGACGGCGGGTCAGGGTTGAGCGGGAGCCACGCATGTACACCACCCTGATCAGCGCGGACGAACTGGCCCGCGCCCTGCAAGACCCGCAACACCGCGACATCGTGGTGCTGGACTGCGGCTTCGAGCTGACGGATCCGCAGGCGGGCCGCCGCCACTACGATGCCGGCCACCTGCCGGGCGCGTTCCACGTGCATCTGGAAGACACCCTCAGCGGCCCCAAGACCGGCCGCAACGGCCGCCACCCGCTGCCCGACCGCGCCGCGCTGGCGCGAGCCCTGGCGGCGCTGGGCGTGAACGCGGACACCCAGGTGGTCGCCTACGACAATGCCGGCGGCATGTACGCCGCGCGCCTGTGGTGGCTGCTGCGCTGGATCGGCCACGAGGCCGTGGCGGTGCTCGATGGCGGCGAAGGCGCCTGGAAGGCCGCGGGCCAGCCGTTCACGACCGATGCGCCGGCGCCGCGCCCGGCGGGCGCCCTGGCCGTCGGCGAGGGCCGCCAAGCCACGCTGGACTACCCCCAGCTGCGCCAGGCGCTGGCCGCCGACGCGCGCCGGGTGCTGGACGCGCGCGCCCCCGACCGCTACCGGGGCGAGAACGAGACCCTGGACGCGGTGGGCGGACACATCCCCGGCGCCCGCAACCGGTTCTTTCGCGACAACCTCGGCGCCGACGGGCGCTTCCTGCCCCCCGCCGCGCTACGCCAGGCCTTCCTGGCGCAGCTCGATGGCCTGGCGCCGGACGCTGTGGTGTGCCAATGCGGTTCCGGCGTCACCGCGTGCCACAATCTATTGGCCATGGAAATCGCGGGCCTGTCCGGCGCGGCCCTCTACCCCGGCTCGTGGAGCGAATGGAGCGCGCAACCCGACGCGCCCGTCGCCACGGGCGCCAACCCCTGATCCGCCCATGATCGACGCCTCTTCCCACCCTCCCCGTCCCGACAGCAACCGCCTGTCCCATAGCGCGCACTGGGGCGTGTTCTCGGCCGCCTGGAAAGACGGCGCGCTCGACGTCCGGCCGCATCCGGGCGATCCCGACCCCAACCCGCTGATCCAGAACTTCACCAACGCGCTCGACCATCCGGCGCGCGTCACCACGCCGATGGTGCGGCGCGGCTGGCTGGAACGCGGGCCGGGTCCGGACGCGCGCCGGGGAAGCGACGATTACGTGCCGCTCGGCTGGGACGACGCGCTGGACCTGCTGGCCGCCGAACTGCGCCGGGTGCGCGACCAGCACGGCCCGCAAGCGGTGTTCGGCGGTTCGTATGGCTGGTCCAGCGCCGGCCGCTTCCATCACGCGCAGAGCCAGGTGCACCGCTTCCTGAACACGGCGCTGGGCGGCTACGTGCGCTCGGTCAACAGCTACAGCGCGGGCGCCTCGGCCGTGATCCTGCCGCACATCCTGGGCAGCATGGACGACGTGGCTCGCCGCAACGTCACCTGGGAACAGATCGTGGCGCACACCGACGTGGTGCTGGCCTTCGGCGGCATGGCGCTGAAGAACTCGCGCGTGGCCAGCGGCGGCATCAGCCGGCACATCGAGCGCGACTCGATGCGCCAGGCCGCGCGACGCGGCTGCCGCTTCCTGAACATCAGTCCGCTGGCCTCCGACCTGCCGGCGGACGCGGCGGCGCAGTGGGTGCGCGCCGTGCCCGGCACCGACGTGGCGCTGATGCTGGCGCTGGTGCATGAGCTGGTGGCCAATGGCTGGCATGACCAGCCGTTCCTGCGCGACTTCTGCGAAGGCTGGGATGGCTTCGAGGACTACCTGATGGGCCGCGCGGACGGCCAGGCCAAGGATCCGGCCTGGGCCGCGCCGATCTGCGGCGTGCCGGCCGCGGACATCGCGCGGATCGCGCGGTTGCTGCCGGGCAAGCGCGTGCTGGTGACCGTGGCGCATTCGCTGCAACGCGCCGAACATGGCGAACAGCCGGTCTGGATGGGCGCGGTGCTGGCCGCTGCGCTGGGGCAGCTGGGATTGCCGGGCGGCGGCTACGCCTACGCGCTCGGCACGCTGGCGCACTACGGCAAGCGCAGCAACGCGGTGCCGGTGGCGTCGTTGCCGCAGGGCGTGAACGGCGTCAAGGCGTTCATTCCCGTGGCGCGCATCGCCGACATGCTGCTGCATCCTGGCAAGCCGTTCGACTACAACGGCAAGCGCATGGACTACCCGCACATCCGCCTGGCCTATTGGGCGGGCGGCAACCCGTTCCACCATCACCAGGACCTCAAGCGCCTGTCGCGCGCCTTCGCCACGCTCGACACCTTCGTGGTCCACGAGATCGGCTGGACCGCCACCGCGCGTCACGCCGACATCGTGCTGCCCTGCACGATGACGCTGGAACGCGAGGACATCGGCGGCGCGCCCACCGATCCGCTGCTGGTGGCCATGCACCGCATCGCCGCCCCCAACGGCCTGGCGCGCGACGACTACGACATCTTCGCCGACCTGGCCGAACGGCTGGGCACGCGCGAGGCCTTCACCGAAGGCCGCAGCAGCGGCGAATGGCTGCGCCACCTGTATGAAAGAACCCGCGCGGCCCTCGAGGAAAAAGGCCTGGAGGCGCCGGACTTCGACCAGTTCTGGACGCGCGGCGAATTGACCCTGCCGCAGCAGGACGACGACGGCGGCATCCTGCGCGCGTTCCGCGACGATCCCGCCGGCAAGCCGCTGCCCACGCCCAGCGGCAAAGTCCAGATCAGCTCGCCGACCGTGGCCGGCTTCGGCTACCCCGATTGCCCCGGCCATCCTGCCTGGCTGACGCCACAGGACGCGCCGACGCCGGCGCATCCGCTGTTCCTGGTCGCCAACCAGCCCGCCACCCGCCTGCACAGCCAGCTGGATTTCGGCGCTCACAGCGCGTCGCAAAAGCGTCAGGGGCGAGAAGTGTGCACGCTGCATCCCCGCGACGCCGCGGCCCGCGGCATCGGCGAAGGCGACATCGTGCGGCTGTTCAACGACCGCGGCGCCTGCCTGGCCAGCGCCACGCTCAGCGACCGCATCATGCCCGGCGTGGCGCAACTGCCCACCGGCGCCTGGTACGACCCGGTGCGGGACGAGCGCGGCGAGGTGACGCTATGCGGCCACGGCAATCCCAACATCCTGACGCGCGACGCCGGCACCTCGTCGCTGGCGCAAGGTTGCAGCGGCCAATTGACGACGGTGCAGGTCGAGCTCCATGACGGACCGTTGCCGCCGATCCGGGCCTTCGAGCCCCCCCCCACGGCAGCGTCCGCGCGCTGATGCCGCGCCCCCCCGGGCTGGCGGGCGGCACCGCGCCTTCCACTTCGACGCCATGCGCGAACTGTGCGTAGTCATCTGCTCGACCGGGCTATATCCCCATGTCCAGGACGCCCAGCGCGGCACCTTCCCAAGGCCGGCGCCCCTCCCCCGAGGATGCCCGATAGCGGCTTTGGGTAGCCACCTGGGGTCAAGCCGGCACACCCCGGCTCGCCAGCGCTTGGCGGGGGTCGGCGGAATCTAGTTCTTCACGTAGTACGCCGCGGGCTTGAACAAACAGCGATCGATAGACTGCTTCGTGCGAAACACACATGATCTTTCCGTCAGGAGAATGACGCTTCAGCCATCCTGAAATTTGTTCTGGTGACCAGTCAGCCTCCAACAGGCGTATCACGATACTGCGCAGCTGCGGTTCACGGGACAGCAGGTAAGGCTTCGGTCGCAGACCACGCTTGAGGAACTGCTTTTCAGCATCGTACGCTCGGTACTTCCCTGGTCCACCATTGCGGCCGACCTCTCTCGAGATCGTCGATGCTGAGCGGCCTAACTGGCGACCAATAGCTCTACGGGGTGAGTGCTGATGACTGTTATCAGCCTGAAGCGGCCGCTTGGTTGAATTCTATTGATGACCGATCATGGCCGAGAACGGCCATAGTCCAGGGCTAGCAAGTCGCCGGCCGACATGCCGCATGGATCGGACGGCGCCGTCAAAAAGGCGAACGTTATTCCTGCCACTCAAACCCTGCGCTGCGGAAACGGGGTTCTCCCTTTTCGTTGAAGTTCACGTATCGGCGTGGAGATTTGACAACACCGAGAGCCTTAGCCTGCGACAAGAGGTCGCACCCAAGACATGTTTGCAGCTTGCGCAAGCCAGAATCGCAGTACAAATCGAACAGTTCAACGATTTGCATGAGGCCTGGCGGTAGAATCCGGCCGTGCATCGGGAACATGGCGCCCGCCGCGCTGAGCTTGCCGGGACGCGGAGAGTCCGTGTTCCCCAACCCCACAGCGCAAGGTGAAATCCGGCAGCCCGATCTCACACTCGTCGGAATCGGGCTGATGCGCTTCGTGGCCCTCGCGGCTATCGCTCGTTTGTCTTTGCCCGGCCCACGAGTAGTAAATGAAGCTGCTGAAGCAGCGTTTTGAGGAAATGATGAATTTTTGGGTCCCTGTAATCTTCGGTACGTTCAAGCTCCTCGTGTTGGGAACAGGCATGTTTCTCGCCATCAAGTCCCATTACGATGGAGAAAAAAAGGAGAAGAAGGAAAAGGAGAAGGAGATGAACGCAACGTAACAGGGACCTCGTTGCTATTGGGGACATCCTGATCGCGGCGCTCGATGCAGCGGGATCGCGATGCCAGATGTTCTCGTCCAGATCGTCGAGCTGCACCGCTCGTGAAGGACCGCTATACGGAACGCGGTCCGGCGAAGCGAAGGATTGCGGGGCCGCAGGGAGCAGTCAGCGCCTATAGACCATGTAGGCAATGCCGAGCATTCCCATTACCGTGCCGCCAACTATGAGCGCGACGCTTTCCGTCAGCTCGGAGCCGTGCACGTACAACAGCAGGCACGTCACCGCGATGAGCGCGATCGATGAAACCAGCAAGAACAAGCGCCACTGGGTTCGTATCGCTCGCCATGCTGCACTCAGCGAAAATCCGCGGCTACGCATGGACCGTAACGCCAAACAAAAGCCAGATTCCGATTCCGCCAAACATTCCGCCCTGCAAAAATCCACTCCATATATTCCATTGATTTCGCCTGCTCCAAAGGCGACGGCCTACCGCTGCCGCCTCAATGCGGAGCGCCAGAGGCGTGCAGGCGATTCAGGCGAGCAACGACGGAAAGAGGCTGGCGAGGATTACTCTCGTCAGGAAATGAGACTAACGGCGCCGCATGTCATCGCGTTGCCCACCCAATCCCCGTCGGACATGGGCAGGGCTACGGTTTTATGATCAGGCGCACCCCTCTTGCCGCCCCGCTCTCGAGGCGGCGATGCGCCTCTGCAACTTCGGACAGTTGCAGTATTTCCAGGTTGCGCGGTTTCAGCGTGCCTTCTGTCAGCAGTTGATTGACATGGTTGGCCGCCATTTGCAGGTCTGCGCTACTGGCATTGCTGATCGCAAATCCGACCAGGCGCGCATCACGGGTGTACAGCGCCCCGACCGGGAGTTCCGGACGAGCCTTCAACCCGGCCATCAGGACCACTCGTCCACCATGGGCGATCAGGCCAACCGCCTTGTGGAGGTCATGGCGGCCCGATGTGTCGAGATGGACATGGATGCCCTCAGGCGCCGCGGCACGGATTTCGTCCACAATATGCTCATCGCTATAGTCGAGCACCACGTCCGCGCCCAGCCTGCGGCAATAGGCCTGATCGGCCGCCGCCGCGGAGGTGATGACTCGCGCGCCGGCACGCGCGGCGGTGACGATCGCTGCGCTTCCCACATGGCCAGCGCCGCCCGCGATGTAGACGGTCTCGCCTGCCTGGGCCTGCCCATGCTTGATGATCGCCAAATAGGCTGAGGCCGCGGGGTGGAACGCCCCGACGGCAACTTCAGGCTTCACGTCGTCCGGCAGAGGGTAGAGACGGTCGGCCGCCACTACCGCATACTCGGACGTACAGCCTTGCCGGCCGGCATGCCCCAGACTGTTGGACCAGACGGCGTCGCCAATCTTGAAGGGACTTGCGCTGGAGCCCACCGCCGCGACGGTTCCCACCAGATCCCTGCCGACCACGAACGGGAACGGCAGCGGCGTCATGTATTGGCCAGATCTCACGAATGTGTCGATCGGGTTTACCGCCGCGTACTTCACTTGTACGAGTACGTCCGTGGGACCAGGTTCCGGCACACGGATCGGCTCAATGCGAATTTGCTCCGCAGGGCCACGTTGATCGATCCACGCGGCGCGCATTGTGCTACGAATAGAAGACATGCTTGCGATCATGGACCATTCGCCGGAGGGAAGAAAGGTGCAAGAACTGGCGAAATCAATGGGACATGCTCGCCAGCCCTAGATCAATCATCCAGATCCTGCAGCGCGGCCTTCAGCCGCCGCACCGATGCCAACGCCTCTTCGGGCGTGGCGAAATTGGCAAACCCCATCAACAGGCCACTGTCTTTTCCCTTGCGCATCCGCCAGTTGCTCAATGCGTGAACAGGAAACCCCTGAGCATGCGCGGCGGCGGCCAGCGCCTTGTCGTCTTGCGGGTGTTTGAGACGAGCGAGAACGTGCATGCCGCCCACTTGCGGCTGTACCTGCACGCGGTCGCCGTATGTCTGGACCAGCGCATCGACCAAATAACCGTGCCTTTTGCCGTATAAGGTGCGCATCTTGCGCAGATGCCGGGCAAAATGGCCTTGCTCGATGAAGTCCGCGACCATGGCTTGACGCAAGATGGAGCCCGAACCCGACAGGTTGTATGCCATGTCCTGAAACTTGCCGACCTGGGAGGCTGGCACGACAAGATACGCGAGGCGCAAGCCTGGAAACAGGACCTTGCTGAACGTGCCGCTGTAGAGTACCCGTTCGTCGCGATCGAGGCATTTCAACGCTGGCAACGGCCGGCCGTGGTAGCGGAATTCGCTGTCGTAGTCGTCTTCAATGATCCACGCCCGGTTGCGCCTGGCCCAATCCAACAGTTCCAGCCGCCGCGGCAGCGACAGCGCTACGCTGGTCGGACTTTGATGGGTGGGCGTGACCACCGCAAAACGCGCCAGCGGCGCTCGCCGCTCGCCTGCGCCGACATCCAGACCTTCTTCGTCGACCGGAACCGGTGTCAGACGCATGCCGGCGCACTCCAGGCACCAACGAGCGTTGATGTAACCCGGATCCTCAAACCAGCCCTGGTCCCCTGCGCGCAACAACGTGCGGCACACCAGTTCCAGCGCCCCGCGGTACCCCGTAGTCACGAATACCTGCTGGGGTGAACAGGTGATGCCGCGCGAGATACCCAGATAAGTGGCAATGGCATCCCGCAAAGGCATGTACCCAGCTGGATCGGGGGCGGTCATCGCCGCCGTCTCCAAGGTACGCACGTTGCGCCCCGCCAAGCGCGCCCACACCTTGCGCGGAAAAGCATCCAATGCGGGAAGACCTAGTTGAAATGGCAAGGCCACGCCGAGCGACGCGTGCGGCGAACGCAAGGACTCGCGCTCAGGGTTTGCCACGACTTTCGCCTTGCCCGGATCCCGCAAATTCCTCAGCCTGGGAGACACGATAGTGCCTGCCGCACCGCGCGCAACGAAGTAGCCTTCGCTGGTCAACATTCCATATGCAGATTCGACAGTGCCTCGCGCCAGGTTCAATTCACTGGCCAGGCTGCGCACCGACGGGACACGATCTCCCGGCTTGAGCTTGCCGCTGGCGATCGCCTCGCGATAACGCCGATACAGCTGTAAATAAACCGAGTCGCCTTTCCCTCGGCTGGGCGTCAGGTATTGAGCCACCATAGCCATGTCCCACTAATTTAAAAAACTCTTGCACCTTCTTGCTAGGGCATGGGTGTCCTACATTCGGATGGACCGACAAAGGAAAGCACGTGTCCCTCTTCGATTCATCCTTCTCGAAAACGACCATGATTTTTCAGGCCGCCTTCGCCGTCACGCGCGAATTGCGTCCACGTCCGATAGATGCCGCAGCAATCGCGGCTCCAGTATATCGCCTAGCCAAGTAGGGCCTGCATGCCCAAGGGTATGCACTTAGGCCAGCCGCCATGGCCCGCACACCTGCGTGCGCGCCGGCAAAACACGCCAGTTCACCCAAAGAAGCCGGCCTTTGCGGCATCCCCATCACGCATGCGCGAATGACGCAGGGGCTTCATCAAATGATTCAGGAAGCACAGGAATGGAATGCATCTCCCAAGCAGTTGTGAAAATCTCGGAAGCGAAGGTCAATCGCCATATGGGGGAATGGCGCCGGCAGCACAGGATGGGACTGGACCGCGGCAGACGCCTGGTCATCGGCGGACTGGTCGTCAGTGAATTTGGCTACCTCCTGGCGGATTACAGCAATGGCGAGCTATCGAGCTTTGAAGATTTCCAGGCGATCGCCGACGCGGCCGATGCTCTGACGGCAGGGTGTGAAGCCGATTTCTTGAACCCGCGCGAGTATCAGAATCTCAACATCGGGCTGTCTACCGCGCAAGCCAATCTGAAGGATCTGATGATGATCATCCGGACGATCGCGCAATACGTGCAAGAGTGTCATGAGCAAGGGTGCGAGGAGTGGATTGCGCTGGGACCGCAGTTCAACGGAAAGTAGTTGGCTTCCTTGTGAAAGGCCGCGGGCAGCCATGCTGCCGGCGGCGATCCACGGTCACCGGTTCGGGGCGCCGCCGTTGAGTTGCTGCTGCATCATCTGTTCCATCATCCGCTGCTGCATACCCATGTACTGGTCCCTCATGTACTGGCGTTCCCTGATCTGTTCGGGACTCTGATTCGAGTAATTCCCCCGCATGGCGCCCCATCCCATCATTGGACCTCCCTGATGGTGGCGCCCGCCGCCATCCGCCGCGCAGCACCCCATCGCGCCGCCGTTCCACATCTGACCCATCATGCCCATGGTCTGCTGCATCAACGCCTGATGCTCGCGAAGCAGCTTCTGACGCTCGGCCGGGTCGCTGGTCTTTTGGATCTGGTTCATTTGCTGCTGCATCTTCTCCAGATTTTCCCTGGCTTCGGCCGCCTTCTTGTCAAATTGTTCGATGTTCTCGGTCGATTGCGCAGCCTGCGGCGCAGCAGCGGGTTGCTCCTTCGGGGCCGCGGCGCCCGCCAAGGCGGGAAGCAATGAGGCAAACAATGCGTATAAGGCCAGCTCGCGCATCTTCATGATCGGTCTCCATGTGGTTGGTATCCCCAACGGCTTCGGCGCTGAAAGGATGATCAGAGCCAGCGTATATCGGTCTGTATGATGAACATTGACAATCGTCAAAATACTGGCCGAACCTGTCGGCGACGCGCCGCGGCACGTGCGTCGCCGATCTTCTCGAGCAAGCATCGCTTGTCGTTTCCATGGTCTGTCTGCCTTGGGCCCGAACGGGCATCAGCCGCGATGCGGCGCAGAAGCCGCGGTCCATGCGGAAAGCGGGTGGCTACGCTCCGCTTCCCGCAGCAGACGTATGACCTCTTCATCCCCGGTCTGATCGAAGTCCTCGTACCATTGCCCCACGCCATAGAACGGAACCGGCGTGCCGATGCAGATCATTTCATCCGCCTCGTCCGCAAGCTGCTGCCGGGTCTCGGCAGCGGCGACCGGCACCGCGACCACGATTCTTGCCGGTCCCGCCTTGCGTATGGACCGCAGGGCCACGCGCATGGTCGAGCCGGTCGCAAGGCCGTCATCGACCAGTATGGCGATCTTGCCCTGCAACTGCGGCGGCGGCCTCCCCGCGCGATACAAGGCTTCACGGCGCTCGATTTCCTTGCGCTCGCGCAGAACGATAGGCTCTATCGCGCCCGGCGAGATGCCGTAAGCCTCGATGGCCTCGGATTGAAACAGAGTCTGATCGCCGCTTATCGCGCCGATCGCATACTCGGGATACCCGGGCATTCCGATCTTGCGCACCATCACGACATCAAGCGGCGCGTCCAGCGCCGCGGCGACCTGGAACCCCACCGGCACGCCGCCCCGTGGCAACGCCAGCACGATCACGTCTGGACGGCCTGCGTACCGCATCAGCAGGCGCGCCAGCAACACCCCGGCCTCCCGCCGGTTCTTGAAGGAAATATTCATCAGAGCACCTACGCCGCAGACTGCTGCATTCCGGGCCGGCATGCCGTTATCCCGCGGCGTCCGCGCCCGGGCCGGGAACGAAGAGCATTCAAGAAGGCCGGATGGCGACCTTCAACACGTTATCGCGCTGGTTTGCGAAGAGATCGTAGGCGTCCGCAATCTGGTCGAGGGTATAGCGGTGCGTGACCATTTTTGCGAGGTCCAGGCGGCCTGATTCCAGAACGCTCATGAGGCGGCGCATACGCTCCTTTCCGCCGGGGCAGAGCGCAGTGTTGATCCTGTGGTCGCCCAGTCCAGCCGCGAACGCGGACACCGGAATCTTCAGGTCGCTGGAATAAACGCCCAGGCTGGACAGCGTTCCTCCCGGCTTCAATACGCGCAAGGCGGATTCAAAGGTGCTCTGCTGTCCCAACGCTTCAATGGCGGAATCCACCCCTTTGCCGCCTGTCAGCCGCAAGATTTCCTCCACGACGTCGCAGTCATGGAAGTTCAGGACGATGTCCGCGCCCCACGAGCGCGATATTTCCAGGCGCTGCGCATTGCCGTCCACGCCGATGACAGTGGTCGCCCCCAGCAGCCGGGCGCCTGCGGCCGCGCAAAGTCCTATCGGGCCTTGCGCGAACACGGCCACCGTGTCGCCTATGCGGATGTTGGCGTTCTCGGCGCCTTTGAATCCGGTGGACATGATGTCCGGGCACATCAGCACCTGCTCGTCGCTCAAGCTGTCCGGCACCGGCGCCAGGTTGGCCTGCGCGTCGGGAACCAGCAGGTACTCGGCCTGGGCGCCATCGATCATGTTGCCGAACCGCCATCCCGCGGTGGCGCGGTATCCGTGGCATCCGCACATGCCGCTGGCCACAAGATAGCTGCCGTCCTGGGAAGGGGCGCCGTCCTGGGCGGCGTATGAATTGAAGTTCGGACAGATTGCGCCGGCGATCACGCGCTGGCCCTCGGCGTAGCCCGTCACGGCGCTTCCCAGTTTCTCGATGACGCCTACCGGTTCGTGGCCGATGGTCAGGCCGGGCTTTACGGGATACTCGCCCTTGACGATATGGATATCGGTGCCGCAAATGGTCGTGGTCGTGATCTTCAGCAACGCGTCGTTCGGGCCGACGTCCGGAATGCGCTTTTCCCGTATTTCGATGTGATCCTTCCCGGCAAACACGACTGCTTTCATCATGGAGGTCATGGCTTATCTCCTGCTCTGAAACGACGATGGTTCAATTTTCGGCGCGCGCGAGGGTACGCCCCTGTCGCCATCGGACCGCGAGACGTGCTTTCAGCTTAAAAGACGGAACCGGGGGAAACTTGACCGAGGTCAATTTTCCCGCGCATGGGGCATGTATCTTGACGCTGTGCCACTGGCCAGGGCCCCTGCAAGGCGGCACTCATATCCCCGCCCCGTCATAGGCGGCCTGCAGCACTCACGGCAACGCGATCCTGGCCTTCCCATCATCGCCTCTGCCAGGAAGCCCCACTCGTTCCAAGGAGAACCCGTGATCACGCCAACCCGCTCCCGAAACGCCATCGCCGTCATCGCCGTTGCCGCGGACGGAACCACCTACAGAATCGAACGGCGCAGTCAGCTGCGGCCGCAGGAAGCGCCTGCGAACACGTTCTTTTACTGCTGCCTGCCCGACGGGCAATTGGTCGACCAGATCGGATCCGGAACCTACCAGCTTCCCGACGGAACGATCGTCAGAACGCGCCGGCGCCGCGATCTCCAGGAGAACGGAATCTAGCCCGGCGCCGCTCGCTTCCTGGCCGCGGCCGGGGAGCGCATATGCGTTCCCCGCAAGCCTCAGTGGGAGAACAGGACCGGAACCGTCATGGCGGCGAGCAGCGAACGCGTGGCGCCACCCATCACCCATTGGCGCATGCGGCTGTGTCCATACGCGCCCATGACGATCAGATCCGCGTTGAAATCGGCGGCTGTGCTCAGGATGACGTCACGCACGTCTACCTCGTTCGTGCTGCGGGATTGGTGTTCCGGCAAAGGAAAGCCATGGCAGGCGCAGTACGCCGCCAGGTCTTCGAACGGCACTTGCGCGCCCCCGCTGGCATCCAGGTCGTCCGTCGTCAGAACCGCCAGGGCGTTCGCATTGCGCAGAAGCGGAGCCGCGTCGGCGATCGCGCGAGCGGCCTCCCGGCTACGGTTCCAGCAATACAGCACCCGGGCGCCCGCCCCATTGAACTTGCCGGCCGAGGGCAACACGATGACGGGCCGCCCCGCGGACATCAAGACCTGCTCCACGAAGTAATTGCCGACAGCCGCGTCCACGTCGTTTCGATTCTCCTGACTGATGACCAGGACATCGGAACAGCGGGCATGGGTGACGACACATTCCGCAGGCGCGTCCTCGCCCTGCCGCCATGAAGCCGCCACGCCGCTCTCGCGTGCGGCCTGACTGAACGTCAGCTCGACAGCCGTGCGCCCTTTCTCGTTTATCTGCTTGGCCATGTCCATGGAACGGACCCACAGGCCTGCCTCATCGTAGAAATAGCCGGGCGAGATGTAGCTGGCAAATATCCCGGTCAGATGAGCGTCATTGGCGCGGGCGAGTTGCAGGGAGAATTCGACCCGGCGAGAACAATCGAATCCATGGTCTAGATGAACGGCAATTCGGCGATACATGATTACCTCTACGGAAAGCGAAAGGACTTGCCGGGCGAAATGCGCTTCATTCGATCTGCAGCGTCTTGTTCCGGCTTCCAGCCGCCTTGGGCAGGGTCAGGATCAGCACGCCGTTCTCGCAGACCGCCTTGGCCGCCGCCTGGTCTATGGGGCTGGCCAGCGATACCGAGCGTTGGATCCGCCCCCAGAAGCGCTCCTGGCGGACGACGTTCCCCGCCTCTTTCGTTTCGCTGCTCTTTTCCTTGTTGGCCGAGATCATCACGGTGTTTCCATCGATCTCCACCGAAATGTCCTTCTTGTCTATCCCGGGAACCTCCGCCTTCAGGACATACTTGTCGCCCGCCTCGGTGACGTCGATATCCATCCGTGGAGTCTGTTCATCCAGGTTCTGTCGAATCGGCCGCAGGAACGCCTGGAATACGTCCGACAACGGTTCACTCATGAATGGGCTGTATTGCGTCAATCGCGACATGGTTATCTCCTTTCCATGATGATGAGAGGCGGGCTCAGGTAGACCCGCCTTTCCATGTTGCTCCAGCGTGCGGCGCCCAAGTTGACCTTTGTCATCCAGAAAACGGGGACAAGAGTTCCGCCATGCGCAAGCCTCGCCGGCTGCATTGAAACAATCGGGCGACAACTTGACCGGCGTCAATTTCAACTGCGGGATGCGCGCGATGATGGCAATAGATGCGGGGCCATGCGGCCCGGGCATCCACTTCTATCGGAGGCGTCGTGAAAAACGTACTTATTCCCGTGGATGGATCGGGCAACTCCCTGCGCGCCGTGCGCTATATGGTCGACCATGTGCGCGAACACGGCCCTTGCTCCATACACCTGCTGAACGTGCAAATGCCCATTGTTTCGGGAACGGTATTGGCCTTTTTTGAGCCGGAGGCGATCCAGGAGTACTACGACGACGAATCGAAGATGGCCCTGGCGGAGTCGGAGGTCCTGCTGGACCGGTCAGGAATCCTCTATCAAAGGGCGACACGGATCGGCAACGTCGCCGAGTCCATCAAGGCCTATGCCACTGAGCAGGGATGCGACCATATCGTCATGGGTTCGCGCGGACTGGGCGCCACCGGCAGCCTGTTGCTGGGTTCGACCACCTTGAAGGTGCTGCACACGGTTCACATCCCGGTGGTGCTGGTCAATTAGGCCAATGAGCCATGGCCCCGCCGGATCATCAGCGTACGCTGATCTCGATCAGCCTGGACCTGATCAAGGATCCAATGTTCGCCCTGCTGCTTGCGGGGGGAGGGCTTTATGCGATTCTGGGAGCCTGGCATGAAGCCGCCTTGTTGCTCCTCTTCGTGCTGGTCATTTTCGCGCTGACGGTCGGGCAGTCCCTGCGTACGGCGCACGCATTGGAAGCGTTGGGACGCCTGGCGGCGCCTCGCGCCCTTGCGCTGCGCAACGGCAAGCGGTACTGGGTCGCATCGGCGGAACTTGCACGCGGCGACTCTGTGCTGCTGGCGGAAGGGAACCGCGTCCCGGCGGATGGTCAGCTCATCGACGGCGAAGGCCTGCTGGTCGACGAGTCCGCACTCACCGGAGAGTTCCAGCCGGTATTCAAGCGCATACAAGCCACGCCCGGAAGCGGCGCCGAAATGCTCTGCGGGGCGTTGGTGCTGTCGGGAACGGGCGTCATGCGCGTGGATGCCGTCGGAGACGACACCAGATTGGGAGCGCTGGGTCAGGCCATGCGGCAGCTGACGCCCGAACGCGCGCCCCTGGAATCGCAGACCCGCCATTTCATCCTGCGGTTCATGTGGGTGGGCTTCATCCTTTCCCTGGCCACGTGGGCCTTGTATGTCCACATGCGGGGAGGATGGTTCGAAGGGTTGTTGGCAGGCATCGCGCTGGCGATGAGCCTGCTCCCGCAGGATTTCCCGGTCATCGTGACGATCTTCTCCGCGATGGAAGCCAAGCGCATAGCGGGCGACGGCGTACTCGTCCGGAAGCTGAGCGTGGTCGAAACCCTGGGCAAGACGACTGTGTTGTGCGCCGACAAGACGGGCACCATGACAACGACCACGATGGCCGTGCGCCAGCTGCATGTCGGATCCACGAGCCTGGACACATCCGATCTCGTGGGCGCAACCGGCGCCAACCCAGCGCCCGAGGTCTGGAATCTGGCTGAAACGCTGGCGTTGGCGAGCGTGCCCGATTCCGGGGACGCGATGGAGGACGCCTTCCGCAGCTTCGCTGCGGAACTTGCCGTCCGTCCGCCCACGCCAAGCTCCCTCAAGCTGACAAAAGCCTATCCATTCTCTTCCGCGCGACTGGCAGTCGTCCACGCCTGGACGGCCGCGCCGGAGAACTTCATCCGGATTGCGTGCAAAGGCGCGCCGGAAGCGGTGTTCAAGCTTTGCCGGCTGACGCCGGACCGCCAGGCGGAACTGGAGGCCGAGGTCCGGCGCATGGCCGGGGAAGGCCTGCGGGTCCTGGCGGCAGCCAGCGCACGCTGGCCGGCTTCGCCGCTACCCGATAATCCGGAAGATATACCTCTGCAGTTTGCCGGTCTGGTCGGGCTGGAAAACCCGCTGAAGGAAGGCGTGAGCCGTTCGGTCGCCGCTTGCGATGACGCGGGCGTGCGCGTGCTCATGCTGACGGGCGACCACCCGGCGACCGCCAGGGCCATCGCCCGCCAGGCAGGCATACCGGCCGATCTCGTGGCCGAAGGCGATGTCCTGGAGCGGGAAAGCGACGAACGCCTGTCCGAACTGGTCAAGCGCGTATGCGTTTACGCGCGTGTGAAGCCTGAGCAAAAGCTGCGCCTGGTCCAGCTCCTGAAACAGCAGGGGGCCATCGTCGCAATGACCGGCGACGGCGTCAACGACGCGCCCGCCCTGCGCGCGGCGCATGTCGGCATCGCCATGGGCGGGCGCGGCACCGATGTCGCGCGGGAGGCCGCAGACCTGATCCTTACCCGCGATGATTTCTCCGACATCTTGAACGCGATCCGGCAAAGCCGGCGATTGTTCGACAACCTGTCCAAGGCGATCGTCTATATCGTCGCGGCGCATGTCCCGATAGCGGGACTGGTGATTCTGCCCCTGCTGTTCGGCTGGCCGGAACTGCTGCGCCCAGCCCACGTGGCATTCCTGGAGATAGTGATCGGTCCCCTGTGCGGGTTGGCGTTCGAATCGGTCGCGGGAGAGCCGGACCTCATGCGCCGCCCTCCTCTGCCCGTGGCGAAGCCGCTCTTTTCATTGAGGACGTTCCTGCTCGGCTTTGCCCAAGGGCTGGCGCTGCTGGCAGCGGTGGGGATGCTCTATGGCGGGCTGCAACAAATGCAATCGCCTGCGGATAGCGCCCGAGCCACCGCCTTCTGCGCCCTGGTGCTGGGCAATCTGGCCTTGATGATCAACAACCGCGCGCCCCACCGGCACCATACTGGCATGTGGGACGGAGCGACCCGACTGGCGATAGCGTCAACGCTGGCCCTGCTTGTGTTGACTTTGGAATGGCCAGCCCTGCGCCGTCTGTTCGAATTCGGCCCGCTGGACGTCAGAGGCTGGGCCGCCGCCTGGCTCGTGGCGGTAACGGTGTGGCTGGTCGCCCGGGGACTACGCCCGCTGGGCCAGCCGCTAAGGACGCAAAAATGGCTGCACTGCAAGACCGCACGATGATTCCCGGCGCATCCGGACTTGCCGCCCGCGCGGTACGCACCGCCGCGGCCACGCTCCTGTGCGCGGCCGCGACATCCCAGGTGTCGGCCCAGCCCACGCCCGAGGACGTGGCCCGCGCCTTTCGCCTGGAAGTCATGCCCGCGCTCCAGGTGTCCGCCGGCGACCAGGCGCGCTATGGCGGCCTGGCGCTGCAGGCCCTGGCCGATGCCGGCGTCGGTCTGCTTGGCTCGCAGTATGTCCTGCTGGTCGACAGGAACGCCAGGGTCCAGGCCGTGCTGCTCTATTGGCTGCCCGCCGCCGGTCCGCCCGTCTATGTGGGCGCCTCCTCCGTCTCGACCGGAAAAGTCGGCCAGTTCGACCATTTCGAGACGCCCACCGGCGTGTTCGCGCACTCCTTGGCGAACCCCGACTTCCGCGCCCTGGGCACGAAGAACGCGAACGGGATACTGGGCTACGGCGCGAAAGGCATGCGGATCTATGATTTCGGCTGGCAGCAGGCAAACCGGGGATGGGGCAATAGCGGCGCCAGCACGATGCGCCTGCAAATGCACGCGACGGACCCGGTCCTGCTCGAACCCAAGCTGGGAACGCCGCAGTCCAAAGGCTGCATCCGCATACCGGCCACCCTCAACCGCCTGCTGGACAGCTATGGCCTGCTGGACGCCGACTATGAGCTTGCGGCGGACCTGATCTCTCGTCCCTGGGTACTGCTGCGCGACAGAACCCCGGTCCCTGGCGCCGGGCGCTACCTGATCATCGTGGACACCAAACGCGAGGACCGGCCGGACTGGTCCGCCCCTGGGCGCGCTGTCGCAAAGTGACTTGACTCCGGTCAAGATCCGCCGCTTCCAAAGGCCGATACTTTGCGCATCCCCTCTTCCGGAGACAGTCATGTATCAACGCATATTGGTACCCATCGATGGCAGCGCCACCTCGGACCTGGGTCTGAACGAAGCGATACGCCTGGCCCAGCTCACTCATGGCAGCCTGCGCCTGATTCATGTAATCGATGAGCTGTCGTTCGCCCTGGCTGTGGACTCCTATGGCTACTATGCCGGCGAGTTGCTGGATCTGCTCCGGAAAAGCGGCGCCGAGATCCTTGAAAAAGGCATGGCTGCGGTCCGGGAGCAAGGCATCATCGTGGAAGGCGTGCTCTATGAAAACCTGGACAAGACCGTGCAGCAACGCGTGATCGCGGAGGCGGAAAGCTGGAAGGCCGATCTGATCGTCATCGGCACGCACGGCCGCCGGGGCGTGCGCCGCATGGTTCTGGGCAGCAGCGCGGAAGGAATCCTGCGGGGAGCCCCCGTGCCCGTCCTGCTGGTGCGAGCCCCCGCCGGCACCGCGTGACCGCGCGGAGGTCCGATGGATGAACGGCCTGACGTCTATCCCTGGTGGAACGAGGACGAGCAGGCGCTCTACGCGCGCCTGGGCTGCACCAGCCAAGGCCTCGACTCCCAGGAGGCATCCCGTCGGCAAGCATTGGCGGCGCCCAAGCCGCGGCTTGCCCGCCTGCGGGAGGGCGCCGTATTTCTTCTGCGCCGATTCGCAAGCCCGCTGGTTCTCATCCTCCTGATCGCCGGCGCCGTCTCGGCGTCCCTGGGAGAACTCGGCAACGCCCTGATAATCGCGGGCATCGTGCTGGTGAGCGTCACGCTCGACGCCTACCAGGAAAGGCGCAGCGCCCAGGCCGAGTTGAAGCTCCAGCAATCCGTCGCGCAAAAGGCCACCGTGCTGCGGGACGGCCGCAGCATTCGCATTCCCGCCACCGCGGTGGTTCCGGGCGATCTGCTCGCGCTCGAGGCCGGGGACATCATCGCAGCGGATGCCTGGCTGGTTTCCAGCCGCCATCTGCAGGTCAATCAGGCCTTGCTGACCGGCGAGTCCTTCCCCGTGGAGAAAAGCGCCGCCGCCACCGATATCGGGACGGATCAGGCTATCGATGCGCCGCGCGCTGTCCTGGCCGGCACGGCCATCCACAGCGGCAGCGCGACAGCCATCGCGGTGCTCACCGGCGCGCAAAGCGAACTGGGCAGGATCGGCACCGACATCTCCAGGCGCGCAAAGCCGACGACGTTCGACCTGGACATACAGCGCTTCGGCTACCTGATCCTGCGCCTGACGGTGTTCCTGGTCCTGTTCGTCCTGCTGATCAACGCTCTGTTCCATCGGCCATGGCTGGAGTCCTTTCTTTTCGCCATCGCCCTGGCCGTGGGACTGACGCCGGAACTGCTGCCCATGGTGGTCTCGGTGACCCTGGCCAGAGGGGCGATCAGACTGGCGCGCAAGCACGTCATCGTCAAGCAGCTTCCGGTCATCCAGAACCTGGGCACCATGGATGTGTTCTGCACGGACAAGACCGGGACGCTCACCGAAGCGCGGATACGCCTGGACCGGACCGTGGATCTGGAGGGCAGGCCCAGCGCAAGCGCGGCTGCCCTGTTGCAGGTGAACAGCCGTTACCTGGCGGGCGCCAAGAACGCCCTGGACGAGGCGGTGCTGTCCGCCAGCGGCGCGCCCCAGGACGCTTGGACCCTGCTGGCCCAGCTGCCGTTCGACTTTGACCGGCGCTGGGCGGGAACGCTGGTGCAAGGGCCGCCCGGCGTCCGCCTGATCGTCAAGGGCGCTCCGCAGGACGTGCTGCGCCTTTGCTCGGCCTATGCGCCCGGCGGCGACGCCGCGCCCGCGCCCTTGACCGAGGCCGTCCGGCAAACGGCCGGACAGACCCTGCACGACATGGAAAGCAATGGATTCCGCGTGCTCGCGATCGCGTCAAAAGCGATGCCGGCCGCCGGGACCTCGGTGGACAACGACGATGCCTCGGACATGGTGCTGCACGGCTACGCCGCGTTCGCGGATCCGCCGAAACGCGGCGCCGCGTCCGCGCTGAAGGCGCTGCGCGCGCGCGGCGTGCAGGTCAAGGTCATTTCGGGCGACAGCGAACTCGTGACCCGCCATGTCTGCGCGCAACTGCAGCTGCCCGTCGAGGGCGTCCTGACCGGGACGGAACTTGCCGCCATGGACACGGCGACTCTGCGCGGCCTGGTAGAGAAGACCACGCTCTTCTGCCGCATGACGCCGGCACAGAAGGAGCGCGTGGTGCTGGCCTGCAAGCAGCTCGGCCACACGGTCGGCTACATGGGCGATGGAATCAATGACGCCCCGGCCCTGCACGCCGCGGACGTCGGGATATCCGTGGAGTCGGCGACGGACGTGGCGCGCGAAGCGGCCCGCGTCATCCTGCTCAGGCGCAGCCTGGGAGTGGTGCATGACGGCGTCATGGAGGGCCGCCGCACCTACATGAACGTGTTCAAGTACATCATGATGGGTACCAGCTCAAACTTCGGGAACATGTTCAGCATGGCCGGCGCGGCGCTGTTCCTGCCCTTTCTTCCCATGCTTCCGGTGCAGATCCTGCTGAACAATATGCTGTACGACCTGTCGGAATTGCCCATTCCCCTGGACAACGTGGACGCGGAGGACATCTCCTCCCCGCGCCGCCTGGATATCGGCCTGATCCGCCAGTTCATGTTCGTCATCGGGCCGGTAAGTTCCGCTTTCGACTTCATCACCTTCTATCTGCTGCTGCATGTGCTCAAGGCCACGGAAGCCGAGTTTCAGACCTGCTGGTTCGTGGAATCGCTTTGCACGCAGGTGCTGGTCATCTTTGTCATCCGGACCCGGCACAACCCGCTGCGCAGCCGGCCGCAGGGCGCGCTGGCGGCAGCCTGCTTCCTGGTCGTGGCCGCGGCGCTGTGGCTGCCACTGGGGCCGCTGGCCGGCTTCTTTTCCTTCGTATCCCCTCCGCCGCTCTTCTACCTCATGCTCGCCCCCCTGGTCGTCTGCTACCTGGCCGCCGTCCATGAGATCAAGCGCCGGTTCTTTCTTGCGCGGTTCGCGCGCCGGGAATAGCGCCGCGACGCAGCGCATGCTTGATCAATGTCAAGGAGCGCCGGCTCGGCAGGCTCAATATGGAAACGTCGGACTCGACCTACGAGTTGCGCCTTTGACGTCCTGGAGAGCAACATGCGCGCGCGGAATCTTATGAACCCAGACCCCTATTGCGTCACGGCGAGAACGCCGGTTTCCCAGATCATGCGCGCGATGCTGGACAAGAACATCAGCGCGGTGATGGTGCTGGGCGACGATGGAAAATTGATTGGGCTGGTCAGCGAAGGCGACCTGGTCAGGCGCCAGGACAGCACGCATCAGAAAAAGGTGGACCACTGGCTGGCCCTGCTCGCCGAAGGCGAGGCCTTGAACCTGGAGTTCCTGCACAGCCTGCAACTGGGCGAGCAGACGGCCGCCTCTGTCATGAGCAGCCCGGTCATCACGGTGGAAGAAGACACGGAACTGGCCCAGATCGCCGACCTGATCCTCAAGCGCGGCATCAAACGCGTCCCGGTTACCCGCAGCGGCAAGCTGGTCGGCGTGGTCAGCCGCAGGGACATCCTGCGCGCGCTGCTGGACCAGGAAGGCTGAGCACCCGAAGGGAGGCATCATGGAGCGCATCGGAATTTTCTTTTATTCGCGCACCGGCACCGCCCGCGCGACGGCCGAGCGCCTGGCCTCCCTGAGCGGTTGGCCGGCCTATGAGATCCGCGATGCCGTCCCCAGATTCGGCCTGAGCGGCGACTGGCGCTGCATCGTCGACAGCCTGCTCAAACGCTGCCCGGACGTGCGCTATGAAGGCCCGGCCCTGGATAGCTTCGACCACGTCATCCTGATTGCGCCGGTCTGGCTGCGGTCGCTGGCGGCGCCCATGCGGGCCTTCCTGAAAATGCAGGGACGCTTGATCAAGGCCTACTCCGTCATCTGCGTCATGTCCGGATTCGGCGGCTTTCGCGCCGTGGACGACATTGCCACCCTGGTCGGGTCCAAGCCGCGCTCGATCCTGCTCCTGAAACAATACGACGTGCTGGCCGAAGAGTGCGACGCGTCCCTTTGCCGCTTCCGGGAGCAAATCCGGGCGGCGGCGCCGGCGGCATGGGACGACCCGGTATTGCCCGCCGTCGATTGATCGCTCCCCTTTTACAAGGGCTAGTGCGTTCGTATTACCTCGCTCTCACCAGTAGCGCGGCGCGGGAATGTGTGCTGCAATAATTTTCTATCCGCCTCAGGGCTGGCTCCTCGCACGTTCCCGCAATGAAGCACACGTTCAGCGCGCCGCCACTGCTCGACATCATCCAATCCGCTACCGAGCCGATTATCACGATAGACGAGCGCCAGCGCATCGTGATGTTCAACCCGGCCGCCGAGCGCGTCTTCCTTTGCCTTGCGGACGACACCATCGGGGCGAACCTCGACACCCTGATTCCCGTGCGGTTTCGCACCGCCCATGCCCGGCACGTCGACCGATTCAAGCTCACTGGAATTTCCGAACGCCAGATGGGTCTGGGCGGACCGCTATGGGGCCTGCGGTCCAACGGCGAAGAATTCCCCATGGAAGCCTCCATTTCCCAGACCAGGACGGAGGCAGGCGTATTCCTCTCCATCTTCCTGCGGGACATCACCGAGCGCCAGCGCGTCGATCAGGCGCTGCGCGCGTCCCGCGACGAACTGACCCGTCTTTCGAACGCCTTGCTGCACGTGCGCGAGCAGGAGAAAAAGCACATTGCCCGGGAGTTGCACGACGATCTCGGACAGACCCTGACCGCGCTGACCATGGAACTGTCCCAGCTGGAAGCCGGCTTCGCCCCCGACGACAACGACATGCGCGCCCGCGTGCGCGCCATGCGGCGCCTGATCAAGAAAACCTTCGCTTCGTTGCGGCGCATCGCTTCCGACCTGCGCCCGGTCATGCTGGACGATCTGGGGCTTGCCGCCGCGGTCGAATGGCTGGTGGCGAATTTCGTTTCCCGATACGGTATCGACGTGGAAGCGCAAATCGACATCGGGCCGGCCGAGCCCGGCAAGCCTGTAGCCACCACGCTGTTTCGCGTGGTCCAGGAGGCGCTGACCAATATCGCCAAGCATGCCCAGGCCACCAAGGTGCAACTGCGGCTGCGCTGCACGGAATCGACGTGCGAGCTGACCGTCCAGGACAACGGCGTGGGCGCCGCCCCGGAAAGCCTGGCCAAGAAACTGCCCTTGTCGCTGGGACTGCAAGGCATACGCGAACGGGTCCGGCTGCTCAACGGCGAGGTCACGATACACACGCGGAAAAAAGGGGGCTTCCGCCTGCATGCGCAGATGCCCGCGCAACCCCCGGAATCCAGCTGGGAGGCCGCGTGATCACAGTCATTCTGGCCGATGACCACACGCTGCTGCGCGCGGGGCTACGACGCCTGCTGGAACATGCCGGCGACATCTCGGTGGAAGGCGAGGCCGGCAACGGATCAGAAGCCTTGAAGCTGATGGCCCAGCGCCCGTGGGACCTGCTGGTGCTGGACATGTCCATGCCCGGCCGTGACGGCGTGGACCTGATCCGCCAGATCCGGCATGAGTACCCGAAAATCCCGATACTGGTGCTGACCATGCATGGGGAACAGCAGTACGCCGTGCGCGCGATCAAGGCGGGAGCAGCAGGATATCTGACCAAGGACAGCGCCGCCGAGGAGCTGGTGGAAGCGGTGCGCAAGGTTGCGGGCGGAGGCCGGTACCTGAGCCAGTCCCTGGCCGAGAGCATCGCTTTCGAACGGCATGGCGATACAGGCGCCCTGCCCCACCTGTTGCTGTCCGACCGTGAACTGTCGGTATTCCGGCATCTGGCCTCGGGCCTGAACAACTCGGACATCGCCCGGCTGCTGTTCCTGAGCGTCAAGACCATCAGCACCTATAAATGCCGCATCCTGGTCAAGATGCAGCTGCGCAACCAGGCCGACCTGGTGCGCTATGCAATCCGGCACCGGTTGATCGACGACAAGGACAGCCCGGACGCCTGACCCCCCGCTGGGCGCGGCAGTCAACCCAGGTAGGAATATTCCTACAGCCGTAGGTAAACACCACGCCAATCTGGCGGGATGCGCCGATAGCGCGAAGCGCCACGGCCATGCATACTGGGTCCGTACATCCGCGGGGCATGCGCCCGCCTGCCCCACGCGGATTTCCGGCAGTCCGACTCAGTGAGGCGCCATCATGGATACCCTCTCGCCGTTTTCCGCAACCCGATTGCCATTACGCGCCGAGGCGATGGGCGATTGCGAAGTCTGCCCTCTCGCCCGTATCTGCCACGCCGGCACAGACGCAGGCCTGGCGCCTGCGGCCACGCCCCACGCCCGCCGGCTGGTCCATCAGGGCGAGGCCATCTATCGCGCAGGCGACCCTTTGCAGAATCTGTACCGGCTGCGCTCCGGGTCGGTGAAAATCCGGGCCACCAATCCGTCCGGGCTGGAACAGATCACCGCCTTTCCCGTCGCTGGCGCCGTGCTGGGACTGGACGCGATCGAGACCGGTACGCACACTAGCGATGCGATCGCCCTGGAGGATTCCCTCGTCTGCATCCTGCCCTTCTGCGAACTGATGGGAAACTGCCGGCAGGACTTCATCGCCGCCCAGCAGTTCAACCGGCTGATCTCCCATGACATCAATGAAGGCCGCGAGCTGCTCATGGCCCTGGGGTGCATGACCACCGAGGAACGCGTCGCGCACTTTCTGATAGGCATATCCGAGAGAATGGTGGCAAACGGGTACTCGCCCCGCGAGTTCATTCTGAAGATGACACGCCAGGACATCGCCAATCATCTGGGCATGAAGGTGGAAACGGTGTGCCGGGTCTTCGCGCGCATGCAGGATGCTGCCCTGGTCAACGTGCGCAGAAGGCAACTGGAAATCCGCAACATCGAAGCGCTCCGCAAGATCAGTTGCGGATGACCGCAGGCGGACGCGCCGCCATCCCCGTAAAGTTGGCCGCGAATTGAGTTTCGTCAAGCCGGTCCGGGCAGGAGATCCTATTCTGAACAGGTCGCGCCCGGCGGACGCCGTTGCGGCGCTCCCTCTACCCTCGCGGAGGAACTCGTCATGCAACCGGATTACGAGCCCTATGTGGCACTGTACAAGTATGGCCTGAATACTGCGCTGGCCATGGCCGAGAACTATTTCGACAGCGCCCGGCAGCTACGCGCCCTGCAGCTGAAGACCGACAAGGAAATGCTCGCCTTCGCGCAGCAGGCGCACGCCGAAATGGAATCCATGTCCACGGTAGCCGCAATTTGCTCCTATCAGCAGAAGCTGGCCGCCGATCTGCTGGGGCGTGAACTGGACTACCTGCGCGAGATCGAGAAGATCGCCCGCGCGGCATCCGCCTCTGCGTCCACCACCTTGAGGGACAGCAAGAATCCGTGGCAGGAGCGGGTCTCGGAGGTCGCGTTCGACGTCGGCCAGTTTCTCGCCAACGGCAACGCGATGAGTTCCGCCGGCGGCAAGAATGCGTAGCGTCAGGAATTGGCAAACTGAAGAAGGTCCGTTCCAGGCGCTGAACCATTGGAAAGAAGCGCTGATCGCGCAGGCTACGGGCGGAGGCTCGCCGGCCGCGTTCACGCTCGCGCTCGCCGATTGGTGGATGCACCTTTGCACCGCGCCCGGCAAGCAGCTCGAACTGGGGTTGAAATGCGGCACTGAAGCCGCGGCGCTGTGCCGGCACGCCGCCCTGCCCTGGACCGGCGTGAACCGAAGCGCTTCCACGCCCGCGGCCGACAGCGCGCAAGCGCCGCCGGCCTGGCAGCGCGAACCCTTCAGCCTGTGGTTGCACGCGTTCCAATCGGCGCGGCTATGGTGGATGGACGCCACCAGGGATGTACCCGGCGTCGCCGCCCACCACGCGGATCTGGTGTCGTTTTGCGCGGCCCAGTGGTGCGATATGTTCTCGCCAGCCAACTTCGCGTGGTCCAATCCCGTCGTGCTGGAACGCTCCCTGGCCGAAGGCGGCCGCAACCTGATTGCCGGCCAGATGAACCTTCTTGCCGATCTGCAGCGCAGGCTGAGCCACGCCCCCGAGGAGGGGACGGAGCGCTTTCAGGTAGGCAAGGACGTGGCGGTCACGCCCGGCGCGGTCGTCTTCAGGAATCATCTCATCGAATTGATCCAGTACGAGCCGTCGACCGCCACGGCGCACCCCGAGCCGATACTCATCACCCCTGCGTGGATCATGAAGTACTACGTGCTGGACCTGTCGCCGGGAAACTCCCTGATCCGGCATCTGGTCGCGCAGGGTTACACGGTGTTCTGCATCTCCTGGCGCAATGTGGATTCGCGGGACCGGAACCTGTCCCTGGACGATTACCTCCACATGGGCTTCATGGCTGCGCTGGACGCCGTCTGCCGCATCGTGCCAGGCCGCCGCGTGCACGCCGTGGGCTACTGCCTGGGCGGTACCCTGCTGTGCATCGCCGCCGCCGCGATGGCGGGAAAAAAGGACGACCGCCTGGCCACGCTCACGCTTCTGGCGGCGCAAACCGACTTCACCGAACCGGGCGGACTGGGACTGTACATCGATGCCAGCGAGGTGTACTTGCTGGAAAGCCTGATGTGGGCGCAGGGCTACCTTTCAGCCGGCCAGATGTCCGCCGCGTTCCAGGCGCTGCGGCCCGTCAGCGATACGGCCGCGCGCGCCGTGCGCAGGTATCTGCTGGGCGAGCATACGGCGCCCAATGACCTGATGGCATGGAACGCGGACTCCACCCGCATGCCTTACCGCATGCATGCCGAGTATCTGCGCAAGCTCTTCCTGAACAACGAGCTGGCGGAGGGCCGCTACCAGGTCGACGGCCGCATCATCGCCCTGCGCAACATCCGCGTGCCCATCTACGCCCTGGGCACCGAAAACGACCGGATCGCGCCGTGGCGGTCCATCTACAAGATCCACTACCAGACCGACGCCGACATCCGCTTCGTTCTCGCCAGCGGCGGGCATAACGCAGGCGTCGTCAGCGAGCCCGGGCATCCCGGGCGCTGGCACCGCGTAAGGGAAGGCGAAATGGACAGGCTGCGCCTCGGCCCGGACGAATGGGCGGCCGCCAGCACCCTGCGCCCCGGATCTTGGTGGCCCGATTGGCATGCCTGGCTCGATGCCCACTCCGGTCCCGCGCAGCCGGGCCTGCGGCCCCTGGGCGAGCCCGGGGCCATCGGCGCCTCCTTGACGCCTGCCCCGGGGCGCTTCGTGCTTCAGAATTGACCAGCAGGGTTGCCGCGGCGGCGCACGATCAAGATCTTCAGGGCGCGGCGTCGCAAGCCCCGTTCTCCTGTGCGCACATGAAGACAGGCACCTTGATGAAAAGAATGCCTTTCAGCGCGAGCCCCCGCACCAACCCGGCGTCCGACAGGATAAAACCCGCAATCGGCTCGATGACCAGATTGCGTCCCGCCATGGCGGTCTCGTCCAGGACCTGGATGGTTCCGCTCGCGCCCTCCACCCATCCGGGGGCAGCCTGGAACGCCCGCAACGCCTCGTAGTTGGAGAAAAACAGGATCAGCGCCTTTCCGTCCAGCCCAAGCACCGAACCCGGGGGGCTGGCCATGGCGTTGTAATAGCTGCGCCCTCCCACCGCGTCGATCAGCACGCCCCGGCCATAGGCCATGCCCAGGATGCCGCCATCCGCATGCAGCGCAGGCACGACCAGCACGCCAAAGGAACGCGCAACCAGCGCCTGCGCTTTGCGCGATTGAAGATAGAGACGCGATAGCGCCGCCTCCGCCTCCTGGTCCACCCGCTTGAGTACGGCGGGAGACACCGACGAGAGCGAATCCGCCGGCTGTCCAAAGGCGATTTCAACCGGCACGATGGCCAGGAGGAGTTGAAGCCATATGGCAAGGACGCGGGTCTTCATGAGTCCTCCAGGGTTGCGGCGCATTCCGGCTCGCGGCTGCGCGGTTCATCACGACGCCCGCCGGCGTTTCAGCGTGCGCCCTTGTGGTCCTTCTGGCCGGTATTCTTGTGCCGCCCCAACAACTCGGCCGTTTCGGCCTTCTGCCGCTGTTGCTCGGCGTTTTCCTTGGCATCCGAACGCGCCTTTTCCTGTTTGGCGGGTGGGGTTTTGGCAGGCTGTTGCATGTTGGTCTCCTGGACATCGGGGCGCGCCGACTGGGCGGCACATTGATAAAGACGTAGATGAAAACTGCGGACATCGCCGCTAGGCATCCCCCGCCGGCAGGCCGCGGGCATGTATCCCATCTTGAGCCTTCCACCGGCGTTCTTGTTGACCAAAATCACAAACTCAATGCCGACGCGGCGGCGACCGGCCGGACCGCACAGGGTACGGAGCGGGTCGGATCGGCACGCCGCTGAACAGGCGGCAGCTCGCCCAGCGTGACAGGCGTCGAGGCCTTTCAAGGAATCAAGACTGCCGTTGCTTGGATACGACCCATGCGGACATCGTCCAACGCCGCGTTCGCCTCTTCAAGAGGATATATGCGCACGTCGCACTGCACGTCGGAGGCGATGGCAACATCCATGAACTCCCGCCCATCGGCACGGGTCAGGTTGGCCACGGATACAAGCTGGCGCTCCTCCCATAGCAGTCGGTACGGAAAGGACGGAATATCCGACATATGAATGCCGCCGCACACCACGCAACCTCCCTTGCGTACCGCTTTCAGCGCCGCAGGGACGAGATCCCCCACTGGCGCGAAGATGATGGCGGCATCCAGTTGCTCCGGCGGGTCACTCATGCTGTCTCCCGCCCATACGGCGCCGAGCGCGCTGGCCTGCTGTTGGGCAGGAAAATCCCCTGCCCGCGTAAAGGCGTAGACGTGCCGGCGTTGCCAGGCGCAGACTTTCGCCACTATCTGGCCCGCGGACCCGAATCCATAGATGCCAAGCCTCTGCGCTGGACCCGCTGCCCGCAGCGCTCGCCAGCCGATCAGCCCCGCGCACATCCAAGGTGCCATTGAGGCCGCACTCCGGTCCCGAGGCACCGGAAATATGTATCGTGCGTCTGCGATCAGGTGCGAGGCAAAGCCGCCAGCCCGCGTATAGCCGGTGAATTCCGCGAAATCGCAAAGGTTTTCTCGCCCCGACAGGCAATAGCCGCATTGGCCGCAAGTCTTCCCCAGCCACGCGGCGCCTACGCGCCGCCCCACCACGCCCGGGTCGACGCCTGCGCCTGCCTGCTCTATGACGCCTATCACCTCGTGCCCGGGCGTGACCGGATAGCGCAGGCTCGGCAGCTCGCCATCCACCACGTGCAGATCGGTGCGGCAGACGGCGCACGCCTCGACCCTCAGCCTCACCTCGCCGCCGCCCGGCTCGGGCGTGGCGCCGTGCTCCAGGGTCAGAGGCTCGCCCGCGGCCCGTTGCACCATGCTTTTCATGGCGGGCGCCCTGGTCGGCCGCGGCGTCGGCCTAGCCGACCGCCAGCTTGTCCTGCACTTCGACCACACCGGGCACCGCCCAGGCCGCCCGCTCCGCGGCGCCACGTTCGACCCAGCTATTGACCCGGCCGCTCAGTACGACCTTATGGTCATGCACGCTGACTTCCACGCGGTTGGCCTCGACCAGCGCACTGTTCAGCAGCGCTTCCTCGATCTTCCGCTTGACGTCGCCCGCGTGCACGGAGGGCGTCACTTCGATCAGGTTCGATATGCCAGTCACGCCTGAAAGCTTGTGGACCGCGTGCGCCGCCGCTTCGCGTTGATAGAACCACTCGACGGAGCCATTCAACGTCACCCAGCCCTTGTGCACGGACACCTGGACCTTGCCATCGGGAATCGTCGAATCCCAGGCAATGATGCTGAGCGCCCGCGAGGCGATCTGGTCGTCCGCAAGCTGCTTGTCCGCAGCCATCCGCACCTCGATCTCCTGAGCGATTCCGCGGACTCCCTTGACGCGTTGAACCGTTTCCTCGGCGGCCAGTTTCTGCGCGAAAGTGCTGACATGCCCCGTCAACGTCACTACGCCGTTCTCCGCCACCACGCCTATGTGCAGATTATTGACGCTGGGCTCGAATTCCAGCGCCCTCTGCACCCTGTCCCGCAGTTCCGCATCGATCATGATGCTCTCCTGAATGCTCGCGGTTGAACCAAGTCCAGCCCAATTCGGAATCGCCGAGCCCGGTTGCGGCCATATGGTGATTCCCCATTCTTGGCCTGGGCCTCCCGGACATATTGATCCATGCCCGCGGGCTCTCGTTGATTTTTGTCATGCAAATATGGGGGCAAAACCGCGGCGGCTGCCCGTCCCGGGTCAAGACGCCTCGCCTCGCGCCATTCTTGACAACGGTCAATATTCCGGACGCGCACCCTCCGATACTGAGTATCCGTTCCCCCACTACGCGGAGCTCCAGCATGTATCAGAAAATTCTTGTGCCCATAGACGGCAGTCCGACGTCCGAGCTGGGCCTGAAGGAAGCCATACGAATCGCGCGCGCCACGGGCGCCAGCCTACGCTTGATTCATGTCATCGATGAACTCTCGTTCGCCTTTACGGCCGACGCGTACAGCTATCGCGCGGGCGAGCTGTTGGACCTGGTCCGAAAGAACGGCGCAAAGGTGCTCGAAGCGGCGCTGGAGAAAGCCAAGGCAGCGGAGGTGGAAGCAGACACGGTGCTATATGAAAACCTCGACAGGACCGTTAAGCAAAGGGTGCTGGACGAAGCCTTGGCGTGGAAGGCGGACTTGATCGTCATCGGCACGCATGGACGCCGGGGACCGAGCCGTCTGGTGCTGGGAAGCAGCGCCGAGGGCATCATGCGCGGCGCCGCCGTACCTGTGCTGCTGGTGCGCGCCCCCGAAGGCGGCGCGTAGGTCCCAGGGGCTCCTGTGCGCTTGCCGCAGGAAATCTGTGCGCGAGTGATGGCCGACCGTTATGCCGGGCCGGACGAGGTCTCGGCGCGGCAGATCTACCGGCGGGTGGCTCGCGCATTGTCCAAGGCCGAGCCTGCGGAGCAGCGCGCCGCCATCGCGCAAGCCTTTCTGCGGAACATGACGCTGGGCGCGATCGGCGCCGGCCGCATCATGGCCAACGCCGGCCGGGACATCCACGCGACCATGGTCAACTGTTTTGTGCAACCGGTCGGCGTCGGCGCACCCGGCCTGTCCTTCGAGGCCGGTCTGGATGAGGCCTGCAAGACACTCGCCATGGGCGGCGGAGTCGGCTATGACTTTTCGGCGTTGCCGCCAGCATCGGCCGATCCAAAGGCCCGGGACTCCATGCCCGGCGTCTGCGCCGCGATCGACAGGTACGACGCGGCCTGCGCTGGCCTGACGTTTCAAGGCAGCAGGCGGGGCGCGCAAATGGCGGTGCTGGCCTGCAATCACCCCGATATTCTCGAATTCGTGCGCGCCAAGCATGGCCGCACACGATGGTCGACATTCAATATTTCAGTCGCGGTGACCGATGCGTTCATGACCGCCGTCCAGCAAGACGAGGCATGGCCCTTGCTGCACCCTGCGCTACCCGATGCGCGCAGCATTTCCTTGGGTGCAGCCAAGCTGGCCTGCGGGCTATGGCGGTATGGCCAGGTACCCGCCCGCACGCTCTGGCGCGCCATCGCCGGTCAAGCCGTGCACAGTTCGGAGCCCGGCATCCTGTACATCGACACCATCAACCGCGCCAACAATCTGCGTGCAGTCGAAACCCTACGGGCCACCAACCCCTGTGGTGAGCAGCCTCTGCCGGACTATGGCGGCTGCGTGCTGGGCCCGATCAATCTCACCCGCCTGGTCAGGCATCCGTTCGGCCTGGGCGGGCAGCCGACGGTCGACCTGAAACGATTGGGTCAGATGGTTCGGACACAGGTACGCATGCTGGACAATGTGATTGATTTGACCGAATGGCCGCTTCCCGCTCAGGCGGCGCAAGCGCATTCCAAGCGTCGAATTGGGATAGGAGTGACCGGCCTGGCGGATATGCTCGCCATGATGAAACTGCGTTACGACGGCGAACCTGGACGATCGGCAGCGAGAGCCGTCGCACGCTGTATTCGTGACCATGCCTACGCGGCATCTGCTGCGCTGGCCGCGCAGCGAGGACCATTTCCCCTGTATCGCCCCAACGATTACCTGGCCGCGGACGCGATCGGCAGCGCACTCCCTGTGGCGGTCCGGCAAGCGATTGCCGCGCATGGCTTGCGCAACAGCCACCTGGTTTCATTCGCACCTGCCGGCAGCGTCAGCCTTGCCTTCGCGGATGGCTGCTCCAGCGGCATAGAACCCGCCTTCGACTGGGCATATCGGCGGCGCCTTCAATTGCAAGACGACAACACAGCGGAAATGATCGTGGAGAACCATGCATGGCGGCTTTGGAAACACTCCCAGCCTCCCGGCTCGCCAATTCCCGAGTACTTCCGAAAAAGCGCGGATATCGCGCCGGCAGACCACCTGCTCATGTTGGCGGGCATGCAACCATTCGTAGATGCCGCCATCTCAAAGACCGTCCCAGTACCCGGCAATTATCGTACGGAGGACGCGCAAGAATTGTTCATGCTGGCTTGGAGAATGGGGTTGAAGGGCCTGACAGTGTTCCGGCCAGATGCGCATTTGGCCGCGGTAATGACCTCCTCGGTCAACGTATCAGCATCTGAATGTCCAACGCGTAGTCCCGATACCTGCGGCTAGCGCAGTCACATGGCTCCGTAGACCACGGTCTCGGTCAAGCTCGAACCGTGCGCTGGCGGTATTGATCGGCGCATGCAACAGGAGGGCGCGCGCGCCCTCCCCCGCGCAACCCGCCCTTTTCGCTACGCTCCCGCCAGGGAGGATGGAATGATCTTGCGTTCCATCAGCACCCCCAGCCAGTGCTTCACGCATGCCTCGGTGTCATAGGTCTGCGTGAAGCCCGCCTGCTTGATCTTGACCGTACTGACAAATGCGGGCGCGGGTGGGGTCTTCAGGCCATAGCCGAAACGGGCGTCGGCCGAGTAATGGGATTCGCCAAGGATCTGCGCCATGCTCAGGGGCCGCAAGCCATGCTGCTTGACGATCTCGTCCCACAGGGTTGCCCGGCTGGGCAGGTATTCGGCCAGGCGGACAGGCTGGTCCGGGCCGGCTTCGACGCCCAGGAACTCCGCCAGGGACGGCCACAGGTCGTGCCAGCTGAACACTTCGCCGTTGGTAAGGTTGTAGTGCTCGTTCCAGGACGTCGGATGCTCCGCCGCCCAGACGCCCGCATCGCCGATCAGACGCGCATCCACGGCTTCACGCGGATAGGAAATGTGGCCGGGATAGCAGAACGGCTTTCCTTCGGCGCGGCACACCGCCGCGTAGACGCCGATGACCGGCACGGTATTCATCGCCACGCCCACATTGGGGCCCAGCACGATGGTGGGTCGGAAGATCGTCCAGCCAAAGCCGCTCTGTACGGCCTTTTCCCGGATGTAGTCTTCCTGGAACCAGTATGAGTTCGGATGATCGTCGCGGGGCTGGCGTTCACGCGCCGGCGTGCGGATGGGATGCAGGTGCACGCCATAGGCCTTGGTGCCCTGCAGCACGCTGACATGCCGCAGCCTGCCGCTGGCGGCCAGCGGCTCGATGACATTCCTGATCATGCTCAGGTTGGTGGCCATCTGCTCCGGGTCCCGCCAGCCGGCGATGAGGCCAGGCTTCTCATAGACCGCCGCATAGAACACGTGCGTGGCTTCTGGCATGTCCCCAAAGGCGCGACGGCACGCCTGCGCGTCCTGCAGATCGACCGGCAGATGGGTGTACGGCCGTTGGCTGATGATCTCCGGACGCCGGCGGGAAACCGCGACGACGTCCCAGCCCGCGTTCAGGAATGAGTCGACGGCAGCGGAGCCGACCAGCCCGCTGGCGCCAGTAACGATAACGGTGCGTGACATGATTCCGTCAATCCATGACCAGGTTGATCTGCTTGAACAATTCCTTGAAACGGACGTACTCGTCCGCCATGCGCTTGCCGAAGTCCGCCCGGCTGTCCGCTGAAGGAACGATACCCAGGCCGGCGAATTTCTCCTGCGTTTCCGGGTTGTTCACGGCCTTGACGATCTCATCGTGGAGACGGTCCAGGATCGCTTGCGGCGTACCGGCGGGCGCGACGATGCCGTACCAGGCGACGCTTTCCGCGCCTGGCAGTCCGGCTTCGGCGACGGTGGGGACGTCCGGCAGCAAGGGCGAACGCTTGGCATCGGCCACGGCCAGGGCGCGCAACTGGCCGGACTTCACGAACGACAGGATGGGCGGCACGCCGCTGATGACCATCTGGGTGCGCCCGCCCAGGGTGTCGGTGATCGCATCGCTGTTGCCCTTGTATGGCACGTGCAGGATTTCGGTCTTGGACAGGTGCTGGAACAGCTCGCCGGCGATATGACCGCTGGTCCCGACGCCAGCCGAGGCGTAGTTGACCTTGTTCGGATTGGCCTTGATGTAGGCAATCAGCTCCTGCAGGTTCGTCACCGGAATCGACGGGTTGACCAGGATGACGTTCGGTCCCGTGGCCACCAGGGCTACCGGCGCCAGATCCTTGAGCGGGTCATAGGGCATTTTGCTGCGGGCATTGGGATTGACCGTGATCGGCCCCGCGGAAGCGAAGCCGATGGTGTAGCCGTCCTTGCCGGACTTGGCGACGATGTCGGTGGCCAGGTCGCCGCCGGCGCCCGGCTTGTTCTCGACGATCACCGGCTGGCCCAGCTGCTCGGCCAGGGGTTTGGCCACCAGGCGCGCGATGATGTCGATGGAACTGCCGGGGCCGAAGGTGGCGATCAGGCGTATGGGGCGCGCGGGGTAGGCATCGGCGGCCTGCGCGCCCGTGACGGCGGCCAGGCTCAGGGCCAGGCCGGCGATCAATCGGAAAGGAATCATGATGTTGTCTCCCATGGATGGTGGTTTTTTATGTGGATCGAATTCGTGGCGCGCGGCTCAGTCTCTGTGCGAGTACATCCGCTTGCCGGGATGCGGCAGCCGGGCGCGCAGAATGACGCCCTGCTCCGCTTCGGTGATGAACAGGGAACGCCCGTCCTCGCCGCCGAAAGCAACGTTGGTGGTGCGCAGGCCCGCGCAGGAACGGATGCGGTAAAGGGGTTCGCCCAGCGGGCTGAACAGCCACACGGTGCCCGCCTGTGCGTGGACGATGGCCAGGTTGCCGGCCTCATCCAGGGCCATGCCGTCCGGCCCGGCCGTGCTGCCCGATAGCTGGATGAAACGGCTGGCCTTCTTCATCTGGCCGTCCGGTTCCAGCCGCAGCGCGTAGATGGCGTTGTCGTGCGTGATGGCCACGTAGAGCACGTTCTCGGCCTTGTTCATGACCAGACCGTTGGGGCCCGCCAGACCTTCCATGATGAGGTCCACCGTCTTGCCGTCGGCGCGCAGGCGGAACACGCGGCCGGTGGGGTTTTCCAAGGCGCTTTCACCTTGATCGGTGAAGTACAGGTCGCCGTTGGAGGCGAAGAACAGATCGTTCAGGCCCTTCAAGCCTTCCCGCCGCACATGCTGCAGGTAGGGCCGGATGCTGCGGGTCTCGGGATCCAGAAGCATCAGGCCATGCAGATGGTCAGCGACGAAGATGCGGCCGTCGCGATGGATCTTCAGACCATTGGGTTCGCCTTCGTAGGTGACGACGACCTCGAAATTGCCTGCCGGATCCACGCGCAGGATGCGCCCATGCGCCAGATCGACGCACCAGAGATTGCCCGAGCGATCGAAAGAAGGCCCCTCCAGAAAAGAGTGCATCTTCACGTGGCGCGCGGCGAGCCAGGTCGAGGCCTGGTCGGTCAGGTGCAGGGATTCGGGCAGCCGGGCGTAGACCTCGGTGCCCATGGGTTCAGCGGGAGGGTACATTGCGGTTCCTTTCAGGATTGCGGTGGGCAGGCCGGAAGTTCGATCCCCAGCATCAACGAACTAAGCGACTTGCCATGGGGATCCAGGCGCAGCGAGCGCGTGACGCCGCCCGACAGTACGTTCGGAATGACGAAGTTCAGCGCCCTCAGGCTTTCGACCTCATAGCGCCTCACCTTCCCTGCTCCCAAATGGGCAAAGGCCTGCTCTACGCGTTCGGCCGTGAGCGCCTGGCGCAGCAGGCGCCAGGCGTCCTCGTCGTAGGCAATGACGGCGATGCTCGAGGTATTGCCCTTGTCGCCGGCGCGCGCATGCGCCAGGTCATGAACCAGAATGCCCATGCTCAAGCTCCCACCGTAATGACTTCGGGTGTGACCCAGTCGCGCGGAATCAGCAGGGCATCCACGGCTATGACTTCCTTGGCGCCCAGGTTGACGGGACCGCCCGCGCCATAAGGCCCTTGCATGTTCAACTGCCGCACGTGGTCCCCCAACAGGTGGGCGCTCTTTTTGTCTGGACAGCGCGCCGACACGCGCAACCGGACTTCGTAGGGGTGGCCGGCGACGGCCTCCGGATGATCGCCATGCAGGCTGCTGATGCCGATCAGGTCTACCTGGATCTCGCTGGCCGCGCCGCCGTCAAGCCGGAACCGCTCTTTCACCGTGTCGGCCGCCAACCGCGCCCGCGCAATCGCGTTCACGCCCGCATAGGCCACCTCGCCGGTGCCTATCCACCCATCGAAGTAGCCGACCACGACCTTGTAGCGATCGGTCCGCGGCGCGGCGCGTATGCCGCGCACGGCCACCCGGTCCGCGTGCTGCTCCTCAAAATGCAGGCCTTCCAGGCTCAGTACGCAATCTGGCGTCACGTAGGCCGCGGGGTCATGGATTTCGTACAGCGCCTGCTCGGTGCAGGTCATGCGATCGAGGCGGCCGCCCGAGCCAGCCGGCTTGCCTATGTACAACTCGCCGTCGCCGTAAAGATCGGCATAGGGATAAGCCAGTTCGGCCAGGCGGGGAACGTCTTTCTTGCCTGGGTCGGCGAAGTAGCCGCCGGTGATCTGCGCCGAGCACTCCAGCAGATGGCCCATGATGGTGCCCGCCGCCAGCTTGGGCAGGTCCTGGTAGCTCCAGCCGTGATGATGCAAGGCCACGCCCAGAAACAGCGAGGGATCTGCGACCCGGCCCGTCAACACCACGTGCGCGCCGGTGGCGAGCGCATCGCGGACCACGTCGGCGCCCAGGTAGGCATTCGCCGACGCCAGTTGCGGCAGGATCGCCTCCAGCGGCAGATCGCGATCCAGCAGGCGCAGTTCGGGATGCAGGCGCACGCGGTCGGCCACGTCGTCGCCGACTACGGCGGCACACTTGAGATCCTGCCATCCCAAGGCCTGACCGATGTCCAGCGCGGCCTGCGCGGCGCCGGCCGGGTTGGCCGCGCCCATATTGGACACCAACCGGACGCCTTTCTCCCGGCACGCCGGCAGGAAGGCGCGCATGCGCTCCTCCAGCATCGGGTTGTAGCCGTGAGCGCCGTCATGCTTGCGCGACAGTGTTTCGCGCGCGATGGTCCGTTCGGCCAGGCATTCGCACACCAGGTAGTCGATATCGCAGTCTTCCAGCAGCGGCATGGCCGGACCGATGCGGTCGTCCGCCATGCCGGCCCCTACGCCGATGCGCAGCCGCTTGCGCGGTTCATTCATGTCTGTCTCCATCCGTATTGCTACTTTGCGGCTTAGTATGCTGCGGCCAGTCTGATCTGAAAATTGATATATTTATATCTTCGTAATAACTCAAACGCATCACGCCGGCCATGACCCTGACCATTTCCGAACTGGAGGCGGTGCTGTTGGTGGCGGAAACGCTCAACTTCCGCATGGCCGCCGAACGCGTGCCTATTTCCCAGCCGGCGCTCAGCCGGCGCGTGCAGGCGGCGGAACAGAAGCTCGGCGCCAAGCTGTTCGACCGCGACAAGCATGGCGTGGCGCTGACCTCCGCCGGTGCGGAACTGGTACCGATTGCGATGCGGATGCTGTCGGAGTTCCGCGATTCGCTTAGCGATCTGTCCGAATTCATCGCGGGCCGCCGGGGCAGCATCAACATCTGGGCGCTCCCCTCCGTCGCCTCCGCCCTGCTGCCCGCGGCGACGCGCGCCTTCCAGAAATCGCACCCTCAGGTGCGCCTGAACATCCACGCGGTTTCCGCGCGCCAGATCACGCAGGCCGTATCGGAAGGCAATGCCGACATCGGCATCTCCATCGAGGTTCCCGACCAGCCGGCCAGCGTGCAATTCACGCAGCTACTGAAAGAAAACTTCGTGCTGATCTGCCCGATAGACGACCCGCTGGCGCAACGCAAGCGCGTGGATTGGAGCGTTTTCGCCGACAGGCCTTATGTGGCGAGCGGCCCCGCCAGCAGCATCCGCCAGGTCACCGACCAGATTCTGGCCGCCTCCGGCCGGCTGCCGGAAATGAACTACGTGTCCGACAATATTTCTGTCGTGGGCGCAATGGTGGCGGCCGGCGTGGGCATAGCGGCGGTGCCGCAGCTGGCCCTGCGCCTGATGGACACCTCGCGGCTGTGCAGCGTGGCGCTGCACTCGCCCACCGCGTCACGCAACATCGGCATATTGCTCAAGAACCAACGGTCCCTGTCGGCGGCGGCGCTGCGCTTCCTGGACACTTTGCGGCGGACGGATCCGAGCTAGGAGCGCGGCGCCAGCTGGGTCTGCACACCCGTTCCGACCGGATTCAAACGATCCGCGATCTCGCGCTGCACACGCCACAGATGGACACGCATGCTCTGCTCGGCCGCATCCGGCGATCGACTCGCAATGGCTTCCGCGATTGCGCGGTGTTCCTGGTCACGCATCTGTATGCGCTCCCGCGTGGTTTGCGTCGTGGCGGGAATATGCAGGCGCTGGTCCGCGCCGACGTGGCGCAAGAACGCATAAAGGCTTGCCGCCAGTTGGTTCCCGGAGCTGTCCGCCAGCAATTTGTGGAACGCGATATCCCCGGTCGAGCGCGCAACCCCTGACGGCGTTGTGGCGGCTTCCAGGATTTTGGCGATCTGTACCGGCGAGGCCCGGATTGCGGCCAATCGCGCGATTGCCGGCTCCAGCACCATGCGCAGTTCGATCACCTCAAGCGCATTCGTCTCCTGGACCACGACATCGCCTTTGAGGATGGGCGGATCGTTGCGACGGATGGCTGGCCGCGGCAACTCCGATGCCTCGCGCATCTTGTCCAGGGCAAGGCGCAAACGATGACGATTGACGTCCAGTTGCCCGGCGAGAACCCGCTCGGAAGGCAGTTCCTCCCCCTTGCCCAACAGCGCTCGAATCTGCGTGATCAACCTGCGTATGTCATTGGAAACCTCGGGTTGGCGGGTGCGTGCCATTGTTCCCTCGCGTCATGTTTTCGCAACCATCTTAGATTCGAAAACGGTTGAATCGCAATAAAAATAAACAACCGGTTGATAATTTTGATAAATCGAATTTTTCCAAATAAGCCATTGTTTTATATCGTCTTTTTATAAATAAAAAGTACGACAAGCGGAGACCTTAGGGGTTTTCCATATCGAACCACAAATACCGTTTACACAACCATTGGTTGTTATTAGATTTGTTCCGCCATGTGGTTAATCAATAACTTTCAAGGGGAACATGTATGCACGGAACCCGTCCCGTCAGCGGCACTCGCGAAGCGGATTTGTTGGCCATGTATGAGCAGATCGAGCGGAGATCCATGTTTCCGTTCTGGGCGCGCGAGAACGAGGCGCACGATGACATCAAACAGCTCGTCAGCGGCCCCAAGGCCGTGCCCTTCCGCTGGTCGTACAAAGAGGACATCCAGCCCCTGCTAGCCGAATCGGCGCGGCTGATCTCGACCGAAAACACCGACCGGCGCTCGCTGATCCTGGTCAATCCGGGCCTGGCCCCGCGCCGCGCAACGGTATCGACCCTCTACACCGCGTACCGTCAGAACGATCCCAACGAGATCATGCCTCCGCACTCGCACACCGCGAGCGCCATCCGCTTTGGGCTGACGGGCCAGCAGAACTTTACTGGCGTAGAGGGTGAAGACATCACTTTCCTGCCTGGCGACATGGTGCTCACGCCGCGCGACACGTGGCACAACCATGGCAATCTCGGCAACGAGCCCGCCATCAACCTATCGGTGCTTGACTACCCGCTGGTCGAAAACCTCAACGCGCTGAGCTTCAAGCACGACTACCAGGAGAACGGCGAAGTCGTGCGCAAGCAGAGCGCCCGCTTCCAGACCGAGTATTCGCGCACGCTCTATGGCGTGGGAGGCCTGACGCCCCGCTTTGTCGACCATCGGCGCGGCGGCGGCGACTCATCGCCCATGTTCGTGTATCGCTACGACGCCATGCGAGAGCTGCTCTACCGCTTCCGGGACTGGGACGAATCTCCGCACGAAGGCTTGCTGGTTGAATACACGCATCCGTTGCGGGGTGGGCCGGTGTACCGCACGATGACCTTTTTCATGCAGATGGTCCGCCCCGGAGAGACGACCTTGCCGCTGAAGCAAACGGCCAATCTCCTGGTCGCCCCGTTTTCCGGACTAGGCACGATGACCATCGGCGAAGAGAGTTTCCCGCTCGAGCCCTTCGATACCGTGGCCGTCCCCAGCGACACCTGGATCCAGTACCGCAACAACCACTCCGAGCCGCTGATCCTCTTCATCGCCAGCGACGAGCCGGCGCTGCGCGCCATGGGCCTTTTCCATCAATGGGGCCGCACCGCGCAGGGCGAACTCATTGAGTTGGTCTGAGGAGACCCGTCTTGGCTAAAGCTTGGAATACCTCGTTGGTGGCCCATGTGGACTGCGAGGGCGGCGGGCAGGTCTGGGTGGAAGGGAACACCATGTTCGTGTCCCATATGCGCCCGCCTTATGGCACCTCGATCTACGACGTGGAGGATCCCCGGCGGCCCCGGCTATTGGCCTCGCTCGAGGTGCCGATAGGATGGCATTCGCACAAGGTGCGAGCCAAGGACGGCCTGATGATCGTCAACTACGAGAAGTTCCGTGTCGGCGCGGACGATTTTGGCGGTGGACTGGGCATCTACGACGTCAGCCGTCCCGACCGTCCCCGCCTCATCAAGCACTGGAAGACGGGAACGCAGGGCGGAGGCGTGCATCGCTACGACTTCGATGGCCGCTACGCCTACATTTCGCCCACGGCTCCCGGCTTCGTCGGCAATATCGTGAAGATACTGGACCTGCAGGAACCATCGCGTCCCGAAGAAGTGGGAAGCTGGTGGATTCCCGGCCAGAACATGCAGGCCGGCGAAGACTATCCGTGGGACAACTATGTTCCGCCCCGCTGCCACCACCCGCTGCGCATGGGCAACCGGCTGTACGTGTCCTATTGGCACCACGGCATGTTCATCCTGGATATCGAGGACTTGTCGCGCCCCAAGCTGGTATCGCAATTCAACACCGGCCCGGCGCATCCTCATCCGACACACACGGCCCTGCCGATTCCCATGCTGTTGAAAGGCCGGCAGATCCTGGTCGTCGCCGACGAGGACGTCGCCAAGCTGCGTCCGTCTCCGCCAGCCTTCACCTGGCTGTTCGACATCACCGATGAACGCCAGCCCATTCCCGTCTCGACGTTCCAGGTCGATGGCGTCGACCCGGACGGCACACCCAAAGAGCCCATGTCGGGCTGTCACCAGCCCGCCGAACGCTTCACAGGCAGCGTCCTGCCCTTCGCCTGGTTCGCGCGCGGCTTGCGCCTGGTCGACATCAGCGACCCTTTCAGGCCCAGAGAGGTCGGCTACTACGAGCCCGACACGCCCGCCGGGTTCGAGCGGGTCTCATCGAACGACGTCACGACCGACTCGCGCGGCCTGCTCTATCTGCTGGACAGGCAGCGCGGGCTGGACATCATCGAAAGCTCCGTCTACGGAAATTGAAATGGCCTATCTACAACAAGCCTTCGGCAAGAAGAATCCCAACCTTCCCTTCCATCCAGCCGTGCGCGCGGGCGACTTCGTCTTCGTGTCCGGGCAGGTCGCCAAGGATGAAAACGGCGTGATGCAGGAAGGGACCATCGAACAGCTGACGCGCAGCACTATCGAAGCCATGCGCCGCGCCTTGCAAAGCGCGGGCTGCGACCTTGCGGACGTCGTCAAGGTCACGACTTACCTGGAAGACGCGCGCGACTTCGGCCGCTACAACGGCGTCTTCAAGGAGTACTTCCCTGACGGCATGTTGGCGCGCACCACGGTGGAGGCGCGCGCCGTCATCGACACCAAGATCGAGATCGAATGCATGGCCTACAAGCCGCTTTGACCGCAAACACACGACAAACACACTCAAGGGAGTTGCATCATGTTGGAAGTTCTTGGCCGCGCCACGTCCGGCAATGTTCAGAAAGTGCTGTTCCTGCTCGAGGAGCTGAAGGTCCCTTACCTGCGCAAGGACTACGGCAAGACGTTCGAAGGAACGACGCTCACCGGGGAATACAAGGCCATCAATCCCACGCAGAAAGTACCAACGCTGCGCGACGGTGACCTCCACATCTGGGAATCGCACACGATCCTGCGCTACATCGCCAACACGCACGAGGCCGAAGCCCTGCATCCCGCCGACCCGGCGGCCCGCAGCCAGGTCGAGCGCTGGATGGACTGGACTTTGGCATCGCTGAACGTCGCGTACCTGGCGGGTTTCAAGGAAGCCAAGCTACCTCCCGAAGAGCTGACCGAGGCCGCGGCGAAACTGTTGAGCGCGGAACTTACCCTGCTCGATGGCCACCTGGCGGGCAAGACCTGGGTGGCGGGCGACGCGATCTCCCTGGCCGATATCTCCCTGGCCCCGCTGGTCCGGCGCTGCCTGAAGTTTCCGCACGCCAAGCCCGAGCTGCCCAACCTGAAGGCATGGATGAAGCGGGTAGAGGACAGACCGGCCTTTGCCACGGCCGTCGCGGCAGGTTGAGGCCGGCCATGGAGACCGGCATGCACAAATCGCCAGACGACACTCAGATCCGCGCGCGCGGACTGACTGTCGACTTCGATACCCGCGCCGGACGCGTGCGGGTGCTCAACGATATTGACGTAGACATCGCGAGAGGATCCTTCACCTCCATCATCGGCCCGTCGGGCTGCGGAAAGAGCACTTTGCTGAAGGTCTTTGCCGGACTGGTGCCGCCCACCGGCGGCGATGTCCACGTGGCCGGCGTCCCGCCCACGGAAGCGGTGCGCCAGCGCCGCGTGGGCATGGTGTTCCAGGAAGCCGCGCTCATGCCCTGGCGCACGGCGCTGGAGAACGTCTGCTCGCTGATGCACCTGGTGCATGCCCGGTCCAGGCAGGAAATTCTCCAGCGCGGGCGCGAAATGCTGCGACTCGTCGGGCTGGAGTATGCAGCCGACCGCTATCCCAAGCAGCTGTCCGGCGGCATGCGCCAGCGGGTTTCCATCGCGCGGGCCTTGGCCCTGGATCCCGAGGTACTGATGATGGACGAGCCGTTCGGCGCACTGGACGCCATCACCCGCGAAACCATGAGCGACTTCCTGCTGGAAATCTGGCAGCGCACCGGCAAGACCATCGTCTTCGTCACCCATTCCATCGACGAAGCCGTTTACCTCTCGGATCGGGTCTATGTCATGGCCACCAATCCCGCTCGCATCGTCGACTGTCTGCCGGTCGCGCTGCCGGGCCCGCGCAGCGAGGCCACGTTCGCCAAGCCCGAATTCCATGAGAAGTCCTATCAGCTTCGCCAGCTGCTCAAGACGGGCCACGCCCAGGGGAGCGCATCATGACGGCGGGTAGCACCATGAAAGCCAAAGCACAGCCGCAAGTCCCAGCCGTTCCCCGGTTGCCGGGAAAGATCCGCCAAGCGCTCGGCGCGGCCATGCCCAGCATCGTGCTCGTGCTGATCGTCCTGGCGGCCTGGGAGGCCTGTGTCCGCATTCTGCAGGTACCCGCGTTCGTCGTGCCCGCGCCGACGGACATCGCGGCCGTCCTGGTAGAACGGCAGGCGGAGCTCTTCCAGGCCTCGCTCGTCACGGGCGCGGAGATCCTGTACGGCTTCCTGTACTCGTGCCTGGTGGGCATCGCGATTGCGCTGCTGGTCGACCGCTACGCCTGGTTTGGCCGCGCAAGCTACCCGCTGATCGTGCTGTTCCAGAACGTGCCGAAGATCGCCCTGGCGCCGCTGCTGATTCTGTGGTTCGGGTACGACCTGCTTCCGAAGATCGCCCTGATCGTGATCATGGCCTTCTTCCCGGTCACGCTCAACATGCTGGTCGGCCTGCGGTCGGCCGATGCCAACCTGGTCGCGCTGCTCAGGTCCATCGGCGCGACGCCGAACCAGATACTGCGCCAGGTGAAGATCCCAGCTTCGCTTCCCGCCCTGATGGCGGGAATGAAGGTGGCCATCACGCTGAGCGTCATCGGAGCGATCGTGGGCGAATTCGTGGGCGCTTCGGCCGGGCTGGGCTACATGATCCAGTTCGCATCCAGCCAGATGGAAACAGCGTTGGTATTTGCCGCCCTGGTCCAGATTTCGGTGCTCGGCGTCTTTTTCTACTACGTCATCGAATTGATCGAACACAGGTTTCTGGGTTGGGCCACTCACTAAGTCGAATCAACAAGGGGAAAAACATGAGATCGAGTTGGAGATTCAGCGCGCTCTTCGGAGTGCTGGCACTGTTCAGCGGCGCCGTCCACGCCAAGGACGCAGTCACCGTGCAACTGGACTGGGTCGTGCGCGGCAATCACGCACCCTTCTTCGTCGCCAAGGAGAAAGGCTACTTCGCGGACCAAGGCATCGATGTGACGGCGATCCGCAAGGGAACGGGGTCCACCGACGCCTTGCGGCTGGTGGCCAACGGGAACGCCGATTTCGGCTTCTCCGACCTGCCGACCCTGATGGTCGGAAGATCGCAGGGCGTGGCGAATTCGGCGCTGCTGGCGGTAAACCAGAAGACGCCGCTGGCGATCATTTCGCTGAAGAAGAACTTCGATCTGCAGAACGCCAAGCAGCTGAAGGACGCCAACATTGGCGTGCATCCCAGCGGTTCGACCTACATCTTCCTGAAGGCCGCATTGGCCAAGAACGGCCTGGCGCTGGCGGACATCAAGCAGTCGACCGTATCGCCGCCCTACGAAAACCTGTTGCTGCTGAACCGGGTAAACGTGGTGCCGGGCTACATCGACGCCGAGGTTCCCGAGCTCGAACACAAGGCGGGAGGGCCGGGTTCCCTGTCCATCCTGCACGGCGAGGACCTGGGCATCCAGAGCTATGGCTCGGGCGTATTCACGTCGGACAAGAACATTGCTCAGCGCCCGGATCTCGTCCAGAGGTTCGTGACGGCCTATGCCAAGGCCTTCGCCGACGTGATCCAGAACCCGGAAGCGGCCGCCGACACGCTGATCAAGAACAACCCCGAGTACAAGGGCAAGAAGGAAATGCTGGTGGCGCAGTTGCGCGCAGATCTGGACTTCACGTTCTTCAGCGAGCACACCCGGACGCATGGCATCGGCTGGATCGATCCAGCCCTGTGGCGCTCATCCGCGACGCTCTTCAAGGAGCAAGGCGCGCTGTCGCCTTCCTTCGACGAAACCCAGGGCTTCGACACGCGCTTCCTCGAAAAAGCGCAAGCTCTGAAGCAGTGAGGCGAGATCATGGCAGGAAAAACTCATAAGACCGCCTCGGGCGATGTCCAGCTGCCCGCCAACAACGGCGTCTACTATGACGGCGGCTGGCACGCTCCCGTCAACGAACGCTGGACCGACATCACGGCGCCAGGAACCGGCGAACGGCTGATGGCCGTGGCCGATGCGGGCGCCGAAGACGTGGCGCGCGCGGCCCGGGCGGCGCGCGCCGGAGCCCGCGCATGGCGCCGCACGGCCCCGCTGGCCCGGGCCGCCACCTTGCGCAAAATGGCTCAGCGCTTGCGGGACAACGCAAGGGAGCTGGCGCTCCTGGACGCGCTGGACTGCGGCAATCCGGTATCGGAGATGGGGTCCGACGTCATGGTCGCCGCGGCGCTGCTGGATTTCTTCGCTGGCCTCGTGACGGAACTCAAGGGCGACACCATCCCGATGGGACACGACGCGCTGGATTACACCGAGCGGGAGCCCGTCGGCGTCGTGGCGCGCATCGTTGCGTACAACCATCCGCTGCTGTTCGCCATGGGCAAGCTGGCCGCCCCGCTGGCGGCGGGAAATGCCGTGATCATCAAACCGCCGGTGCAGGCGCCTCTGTCTGCCCTGCGTTGCGCGGAGCTGATCGGAGACCTCTTGCCTCCAGGCGTATTTTCGCTGATCCCCGGCGGCGCCGACGCCGGGGCTGCACTGGCCGCCAGTCCGGACGTCGACATGATCGGCCTGGTGGGCAGCATTCCCACCGGGCGCAGGGTGATGCAAGCCGCGGCGACGCGGCTCAAACCCGTGGCGCTGGAACTGGGTGGCAAGAACCCGTTTATCGCCTGCCCGGATGTCGACCCCGCGCTGGCGGCGCGCGCGATCGTCGACGGCATGAACTTTACGTGGTGCGGACAGTCCTGCGGGTCCACCAGCCGGGCCTTCGTGCACCGGTCCATCTATGAGGAAGTCTGCGCCAAGGTGGCGCTGGCTTGCGCCGCGTTCGTGCCGGGAGACCCGACCGATCCCGCCACGACCATGGGCGCGATGATCAGCCGCGAGCACCGCGACCGCGTCAAGCAGGCGATCGACGCTGGCGTGGCGCAAGGCGCCCGCCTGATCGCGGGCGGAGGCATCCCCCGGAACGGCGTCCCCGCAGGCGGCTTCTATCTGGAACCGACCGTCTTTGCGGAGGTGGCCGTCGCCTCGCCATTGGCCACCGAGGAATTCTTCGGCCCCGTACTGGCGCTCATTCCGTGGGATGACGAGCAAGAGATGCTTTCAGCAGTGCACAGCCTGGACGTTGGTCTGACCGCCGCAATCTGGACGGCGGACCTGGCGCGCGCCCACCGGCTCGCCCGTGAAATCGATGCGGGATTCGTCTGGATCAATGAAGTCGGCAAGCACTTTCTTGGCGCGCCATATGGCGGGGTCAAGCAATCAGGCATCGGCCGCGATGAGTGCATCGGCGAGATGATCTCGTTTACCCGGGAAAAAAATGTCCACATCAACTTCAGGCCAGTGAGCCCGACATGAAGGCGGAATACGACTACATCATCGTCGGCGCAGGCTCCGCGGGCTGCGTGCTGGCCAATCGTTTGAGCAAGGACCCGGCAGTCTCGGTGCTGGTCATCGAAGCGGGCCCCTGGGACCGAGACCCGCTCATCCACATTCCCCTGGGATGGGGCAAGATCCTGCAGCAACGTTTGCATGACTGGGGCTACGACGCCGAGCCTGCCCCGCATGCCGATGGCCGCGCCATCGAATGCGCGCGCGGCAAGGTTGTAGGCGGAAGTTCATCGACCAATGCGATGGCGTTCGTGCGCGGCCATCCCAAGGATTACGCACGCTGGGCGCGGCATTACGATCTGCCCGAGTGGAGTTTCGAGGAAGTCCTGCCCTATTTCCGCCGCCTGGAGGACTGGGAGGACGGACAAACCGGTGACCGCGGCGCTGACGGCCCCCTGCGGGTGCAGCGCTGCCGCTACCAGGATCCGTTGCTCGACGCCTTCTCCACGGCCGCCCGCCAGGCCGGGCACCCCTGGCTCGACGATTACAACGCCTCGCCGGCAGGCGGCTTCTCGCGCCTGCAGATGTCGATCCGGCGCGGACGCCGATGCAGTGCCGCCACGGCCTATTTGCGCCCCGCATTGCGCCGCCCCAACCTGACCGTGGTCACGCTGGCACATGTCCTTGGCGTGGACTTCGACGGCAGCCGCGCGGTCGGCTTGCGCTTTGCCAGACAGGGCCGCACCACGGCCGTCAGGGCTCGCCATGAGGTGATTCTTGCCGCAGGGGCCATCAACACGCCCGCGATCCTGATGCACTCGGGGATCGGCCCCGCTCAGACATTGCGCGATGCCGGTATAGGCGTCAGGCTGGAGCGCGCCGGAGTGGGTGAAAACCTGCAGGACCATATCTCCGTCATCGTCACCGCGCGCCGCCGAGAGCCGGGCCCGTTCGTGCACGGCATGCGCCTGGACCGCATCGGCGTCTCCATGGCGCGCGCCTATCTCGGCGGCGAGGGCTTTGCCGGCGACGTTCCAGGCGGCATAGTGGGATTTGTGCAGCCAGACGGCGCGGATACGCCGGACCTGCAATTTCTCCTGACAGCGGCGCCTTTCAACGCTCATCCCTGGCTCAATCCGGTGCGCAAGCCTTTCGCCGACGGGTTTGCCGTCCGAACGGTGCTGCTGCACCCCCATAGCCGCGGCAAGATCACCGTCGCCAGCGCGGACCCGTTGGCACCGCCCCGGATCAACCAGAACTTTCTGGCGAACGACGCAGACCGGATCAGGGTACGCGAGTCGGTGCGTATCGCGCGGACCTTGCTGGACCAGCCTGCGCTTGGTGATTACGTCGCCACCGAGCTTGCGCCGGGCGGCGGCGTAATCGATGACGCAGCGATCGACGCATTCGTCCGCAAGACTGCCATCACGGTTCACCATCCCGGCGGCACTTGCAGGATGGGAGGCGAAAGCGACCCAATGGCAGTCGTCGACAGCCGTATGCGCTGCATCGGCGTTCCAGGCCTGCGCATCGTCGATGCCTCGGTCATGCCGGACCTGACCTCGGGCAACATCAACGCGCCCGTGCTCATGCTGGCGGAGCGCGCCTCGGACTGGATACTGGAGGAGGCGCGTTGATGCGACTTTCATTGCAGCGTCATCGCTGCGTCAGCCTGCTGCCGCTGGCACACACCGCCCACCAGCGGCTGGACGATTTCTTTTCCGTCGAGTACTGCAACCCTGCCGACGAGCTCCCCCCCGACACGGCCGCGCTGATCGTCGGCGGGGCAAGCCTGGCATCCCTGCAAGTGGGGCTGCCGGCTCGGATTCAGTCCGTGACCGTGGTGGGCAGCGATGCAGTGCCGCCGCAATTCGTGGAACAGATGAAAGCCAAGCGCGTGCTGGTGACCTGGCCGCGGGTCGCCGGCGCCGAAGACGAGCGGGAAGCGATGGAGATATGTCACGACGTGATGGCGGCATTCGGATTCGGCCGCATGGGGTCGCGGCCGCGCAACGTCGTCAACGATGTCTTGCTTTGCGATTGCTGTTGACTGAGTATCCGCGTGACGGCCCTGGCGCCGGCAGAAGGGGGGTCTGCCGGCCGCCATCATCCCCCTAGAAAGACATCCTGAAACCCGCGGTCGCGGTGACGATATGGCTGCCGGAAAAATCCGTGTCCGCGTCGACCTGACCGTAGATCGCATAGCGCTCGCCCCAGCCGTAATTCACGCCCGCCCCCACGCTGCCCCAGGTTCGAGCCATGCGGCTGGCGACCTGCGTGTCAGCCACGCGTACACGCGTTCCGTCCAGGAATTCATGTTTCACGTTGACGACGCCATAGACGCTCGATTCCCGCTTCACGCCGGCCGTTTGCCAATTGCTTTTGTAGTCCAGCGCGATACCCAAACGGCCCAGCAGGCTGTCGCCCTTGTCGCTGGCGACGCGCGCGCCGAATTTGTCGTTGAAGCTGTCGAAGCGGGTCGATACGTATGTCAGCTGCGCCTGCGGGATCAGGGCCAACCCCTCGGTCAACCCGAAAGCCTTGCCCGCTTCGATACCCAGCCCATAGCTCTGGGCCTTCTGGCCGCCCTTCAACTTGCCGGCCAACCTTGAGTTCAGGTCGCTGTCGAACCAGGTCGCCTGGGCCTGGGCATCGATATAGACGCCATTCTTGCCGTACCAGGTCAAAGTCGGCGTCAGGCCATAGGCAGTGGTGTCGATGGTGCCGTCGCCATACACCGACGACAGACGCGTGTCGGCCTTGCCATAGTGAAAGGCCAGGCCGCCCACCAGACGGGAGCCCTCTTCCTGGCCCGCCAGGACGCGGTCAACGCCGAATTGCGCCTTCCAGCTATCGACTTTCTGGCTCACGCCCGTGGTGGACGACGCAGGGTCGAGCCGGGCCGTCGAGCCCTCCACGCGGCTCCATACGCCGTTGCGGCCGGCGTCCGCCGGATCATAGAGGCGATTGCCGACTCGCTGGCGCAGGGTAGGCAGCTGGCTCAGGTGCAGCAGCGTATTGGCATAGGCTTCATAGACAGGCACGCCGGGTTGATAGAGCAAGGGCGGTTCGGCGCCCGGCGTACCGCCGCCGGGCGAGGGTGTGCCGGGATCGGTTGGAGTCGTGCCTGGATCGGTTGGAGTCGTGCCTGGGTCGGTTGGAGTGGTGCCGGGATTGGTCAAGGAGGATCGCAAGTACCAGCCGCCATCGGCCGAGTCCTGTTGCAGCACATAGCCATAGGCGCCAGCCACCAAGGCCGGACGCCCCCCGATGACGTAGTCGCCATTGGCCAAATCGAATCTTCCCGCCGACACGCCATGGACCTGCACGACCTGTATACCCCGTTGGGTCTGCGCGCCGGCGCCTCCCATGTTCTTCACCGTGACCGGTGTCGAGCCAGCGCTGTCGCCCGTGATCACCAGCTTGTCCGTCGGCGAGTCATCGGCGCCAAGCTGCGTGCGGATCTCCAGGCTGCCGCCCTGCCCCGCATAGTTGCCGGCGATCGTGAGGGTGCCGAAGCCGCTGCGCGGCCCCGGTGCGATGGTGCCCTGGTTGACCGTCGCGCCGACGCGTCCCGTGCCGCTCAGCCGTGCCGCCGCAAGCACATTCACCGGCCCGCCGAGGATGCCATCCACCTGCAGCGTTCCTGCCTGGATATCGGTGGTTCCCGTGAACGCCGCGCTGTTGCCTGACAAGGTCAGCGTGCCCGCGCCCTGTTTGTTCAAGCGCGACGTCCCCGAGAACGCGGTGGACACGCCCACGTCGTGGCCGTTCGTGTCGAACCAGGCGCCGCCGCTGCCCACGGCCTGCGTGACGAAGCCATTCAGGAAATTATTCTCGTCACGATTGGCCCGCAGGATGCCGCCGTCCAGGTTGAAGGTGCCGTTGCCCGCGCCCTTGATGACCGAGCCGGTCTCCAGCACGCCGCGGCCGCTGGCATCGCCGGTCAGATTCAGCGTGCCGGTGGAAGTGCCGGCAGGGGCAAGCCACGTGTCGCGCACGGCGACCGCAACCCCGCCCTTGGTTATGGTCAGCGTGCCCGTGCCTTCCGAACCGATTTCGATGCGGTCGCTCGCGGTGAGCGTCGAGATATCGGCCGTCGCGCTCGATACGGTCACCGTGCCGACGCTGCCCACGCTCTTCCCGATGTAAACCGCTGCCGCGGCGCCAGGCCCGGTCGATCCGACCGTGCTCACGCTGGCGCCATCCAGGACGTGCAATTCGCCGGTTCCTTCAAAACCCACGTATATGTTGTTCAGCGGATCCCAGACCGCCTTCGGGCCTGATACCGTGACGCTCCCCTCGGCGCCGGCGACCCAGCCGATGATCGCCTGGCCGCTGTGCACGACGCCGTTGTCGATCCGCAGCGTGCCCTTGCCGCCCGTGCCGATCTCGAACGCGCCGACGGTGTTGAGATTCCAGGTCGACCCCACCCCGGAAACAAGAACGTTCCCGACGCTGCCATTGTCGACGCCGATTCTGGCCGAATCGCTATTCGCCACGCCACCGTCCAGGATATTTAGCGTGCCGCTGCTGCCGGACTCGCCCCCGATCAGCACCGGGCCGGCGCTGGTCCAGGTGGACGCCGTGCCATTGCCGTCACGGCCCTTCACCGTCACGGCGCCTGGAGCGCCATTGAAACTTCCAACGTAGGCCCAGTCGTTGTTTACCGAACCGCCCGCATCGATGGCCAACTCCCCGGCAAGGGTATCTCCGACCGTCAGATCGCCCCCCACCGTCCAATGCGGCGTCTGGACGGAACCCGGCAGGACCTGGCCAGTGACGGAAACCGATTGGGCATTGGCGGGATTGGCGACGTTTGCCGCGTAGAAAACGAGGGCAGCCGATTTCAGCCATCCCGTGCGTGGGCAACTCCTGGCGACCATGAAGAATCCTTTTTTTGAGTAGACGCGACCTACTTTCGGTACGGCATGCAACCTGGATTTCTTAATAGGTTATTTCACCTATCCATGGGGTTCCGGCGGTCGTTCGCGAACGTCCATCTTCAGTCGATCCGCAAAGTGATGGCTCTCAGCTTGCCGGCCGCGGTGCGGACTGGCTCCGGCATCGGCGCTTGAGTCAGTCCGGCATTGCGGACACACACGGGGCAGAACCCGTAGCTTCGCGACTCGGACCGATGAAAATAGTTGCTGTAGGACGCTTCCATCGGCGCATGGCCGGGTATGCCGCAAGTAAAGCGAATGCGCGCCTTCGTGGTCGAGAATTCGCCACGCCCTCCAAAGCCTTCGGTGACGAGTGTTGCGGTTGGCGGCTTCATGGCGGCCGGCTTCAGGTGTGGCGGAGTGATCGCCAATACCGTCGCGCGCAGGATTTCCATCCGCGAAACCGTATCTGCCAAGGTTTTCCCGCGATGGTTGGTTGTACCAGCCTCCAGTTTGCAAGACAGGCAGAGGTGCTGATCGCCCAGTTTTTTCGCGTACCTGAGGAGATTGCGAAAAGAGATAGAGAAGGGCGAGTGGGGCGTTCCATCAGGACCGTTTCGTCCACAAGAGAATGTTTCCCTGTTCCAGCCCGTTGCGTCGAAGCCTGCGAGGTAGGAGATCTCCGGGTACATGCCCTCCAGTACGTACAGACGATGGTGCAGGGTTCCCATGAGCTTGAGCGCTTCGGTGACATCGACGCCGGGATATGCGCAGTCCGGGCAAGCCGAGGGTACTACGCTCATATCCGTCAAGCTCGTGTTCTTGCGTATCCGGTGCAACAAGGAACGGTCAATCAATCGCTCGTGGCCAGCGGGACAGCGCACTTGAGCTGTGAGCTGGCCCGCTTCGTACCTGGGTGAACCGAGCACGGCAAACTTGAACCCCGCGAGCGCGTCGGAAAAATCCTTGACATACTCAGGAAACAACGTCGCATGGTTGACTGCGACGCCAGAACGGGCACTGATGCATGCCGGGCAATTGAAGACGCCGGCGCTGACATGCCGCAGGGCGGACGTGCAACTATGCAGGATGGTCAAGTGATCGGCCTCGCAGCGATACAGGTAGCGGTTTGAATCATCGAACTCCATCCGGTCAATCACCGAAGGGGGCAGGCCTTGAGCAACCCACGCGCTGAGCGCCTCAGCCCGGCGTTGTTGGGAAGTGACCGCGTCCTTGCATAGGGGACAGTACTTGCGCACCCTTCCCGCAACCAGGCCCTTCGCCTGAGCAGTGTTCAGTTCGTTGCAATGGCCGCATTGATATACGACCATGCAGTCCTTGTTCACCTTTGCAATTTCGTGCGAAACCAGCTTGTGATGGCCAAGATTCCTTAGCAACGCCTGCTGAAATTCTTCGAGAGGATTCGCGCAAATCTCATTCCAACGGCTAGTGATCAGCTCCAGGCTTGGATTGGGGACCGTGGGCACGAGTCCTGCCTGGCCGACGAGCTCCTGGATGCAGGAAAGGAAGGCTGCTGGAGCCAACGGTCTATCTTTCATCTCGATCAGCGTTACGCCTGCCTTTACGCACCGCGTCCGCTTCTCGGCGTCCCGCTGAACCTGCGCGACGTGGGCTGCCAGGTCCTCGGCGCTCTGAGAGCGCGGCTTGTAATGATGCATGCCGTGATATTCGAGAGCCAGCTGCTGACTGGGGCTGTAGGCGTCAAGTTCAAGCCGATGCCCGTTATCTCTCAGGAGGAAAGCCGGGCGAGAGGTGCGTCGCCAATCATGGGCGGGGAACAAGTGGGAAATGACGATGAGAGCGAGTGACTCGCCGCGCCGAAACCCAGATTGCCCCCATGCCTTCTCCTCGGCGCGCCATCGCGTGTCGAGATGATAGAAACCCGTTCGGCTACGGTAGAAAATCAAAAATCCGCCACCTTTTCCTGGACTCCATTCGAACGAGACCTCTGTTGCCATGTGCTGCTTTGCTCGTTCGAGGAGGTGGGTGCGGAGTATCGAATCCTTGTCCTCTTGAAGCACTGCCTTGCGTACTGCTGCACGCGACATGCAGCTATCCTCAAGAGGTGCACGCAGTAGCCGCGGCCCGGTCTTCATGCTGAAGAATGGACCTGGCGACGTGTTCTCTGGATGTTGACGATGGGCGAACCGAAGTGTCCCCAAAGGGAAGGCACGCGTGAATTCTGACTGCAGTTCCACGAAGTCCTGATAACGACCCTGCACCGCCTCATTCGGCAGACGATGTCGCCGCAGCGCGCTCCTGACGGCCGCGATACCGATTGAGGGCATGGTCCATTCGAAATCTTCAGGCAAGGCCCATATCAAGGGCCGCACGTTGAACCTCAATCCAGCGGGGTTGGGAGAACCGCTTTCAGGCGTGCACAACGTCAGCGTGTGATCGGAGAACGCCGATTTGAATTGGTCGATCAGGCGGCCGACGCTTTTGCAGACTGGGCAGCCTTGCGGCGACAGGCGCACGTTGTCGTAATAAGTAATCCAGCTACCGTCCTGGCCCGCTCCGCAATCCAAGCACTCTACCGACAACCTGCGCTTCGATCCGCGTTCCGCAGGTTCACGGTCATGCAAGCGAAGTCGTCCGGATCTGCCTGGCTTGCCATCGAGTGCGGCGAGGACCCGGTTTCTAGCGTCTCGCCAAGCATCCCAGTTGGCGGGGCCTAAACGAAGCAGGCGCGGCTTTTTCGATGTACATCTCGTGCGCTCGATACTTTCCGGCATTTTTTTATTCGCGGCAAAGGGACTGTCGAAAGTGCTTTCGGTGCTGAACGAATGCATGACTGTTGGAGCTGCTGATACGCCGCCAGGCGGCGCGGTTGCCCGCGGGAAATTATAGGGATACGGGAAACCACGCCAGCCTCGCAGCTGCAATTATCGCTAGTCGCCCGCAAGCACCGTTGACCGCGGCGTGGCAGCCACGGAGGGCCTTGCGCAAGGGGACAGTCAGCTGGCCACGACGGATTCTTTTCATGCCTGTTCAGCTGTTGCGCGGCCAGCGCCGCACCCCGTACCAGATCGGAAAAGATGACAGCTAGAACAGCACGCCATCCTGCGGCGACAACGGCGGCGGCAGATTCTTGTCGCCCAGCAACTCCCCGACGTTGATCTCGATGCCGCGGCACAGGGCATCCAGGGGCAGGTTGTTGGGCAGGCGGTCGAAGGGTTCCTCGATCTGTTCGCCCAGGGCGTCCAGCCCGAAGAACGTGTAGGACAGCACGCCCACCATGAAGGGCGTCACCCAGCCTATGCTGCCGACCAGGCAGAACGGCAGCAGCAGGCAATAGATGTAGACGGTCCGGTGCAGCAGCAGGATGTAGGCAAAGGGAATCGGCGTGCTGCGTATCCGCTCGCAGCCGCCGCCTATGTATGACAGCCGCGTGATCTGGCCATCGATGTCCGCGAGCAGGATGCTGTCCAGCCGCCCTTCCCGCCGCAACTGGGCATAGGCCTGGCTCAAGTCGCCCAGAAGCACGCTGGGCGGATTCGCCGCAAGCATGATGCGGGCCGCAGTAGCGGCGGGCAGCCAGCGCTGCAGGTCTTCCTTGGGATCGCTCTGCCTCAGCATGTGCCGCAAGGCATGGGCATAGGCGATGAGGCCATGCGCCAATTCACGCTGGCGCGCGGCGGGCAGGCCGTCGGGAAAACTCAGCGTCTGCCGCGTCAGGTTGCGGATGACGATGAGCAGCTCGCCCCAGAGCTTGCGCGCCTCCCACCAGCGCTCGTAGGCCACGCTGTTGCGGAACCCCAGGAAGATGGCCAGGGTCAGCCCGACCAGCGTCAAGGGCACGGCGCCCAACCCGACCCCGCTCAAGGGCAGCCGGTGCTCCGCCAGCACCACGGCGGTGGCCAGCAGCATCATGGCGACGACACGCTTCCAGATGATGGAGACAATGGATCCCTTCAGCGTGAACAGCAGCAGCCAGGGAGAGCGCGAGGCGGGGCGGACGATCATGACGGCTTACGCTTGGGCGCCCCCCTGCGCGGCTTTGCGGATGCGCACCGGTATCGACTTGTAGGAAGGCGTGCCGCATTCCTTGTCGATATAGTCCAGCGGAACCAGGACATTGGCCTCGGGATAATAGGCCGCGACCGAACCTCGCGCGATGCTGTATTCAATCGCGGTAATGCCTGCCAGCCGCAGCGTCCGGTTCCGCGACACGGTTTCTATGTCCACCAGATCACCGTGTTCCAAGCCCTGCGCGGCCAGGTCTTCCGGATGCATGAAGAGCACGTCGCGGCGGCCGAAGACGCCGCGGTAGCGGTCGTCCAAGCCGTAGATCGTGGTGTTGTACTGGTCGTGGCTGCGTATGGTCACCAGCCGCAACACCTCGTCCGGCCAGGGCTCATAGCGCTCGCGCACGCCGGGGAACACCGAGAACATGGCCTTGCCGGTGGGCGTGTTCCACTTGCGCTCGGTCGGCGGCAAGGGCATGCGAAAGCCGCCGGGCACGCGGATGCGCGCGTTGTAATCGTCGAAGCCCGGAATCGTGCGCTCGATCAGGTCGCGGATGCGATCGTAGTTTTGCACCAGCCCCAACCAGTCCACCTTGCTGTGGGGCAAGGTCGCCCGGGCCATGGCGGCGACGATGGCCGGTTCCGAGCGCAGCTCGGCGGATGCCGGCTTCAGCTTGCCCGCCGAGGCGTGGACCATGGACATCGAGTCCTCCACCGTCACTGATTGCGGGCCGTCGGCCTGGACGTCCAGCTCGGTGCGCCCCAGCACCGGCAACAGGAAGGTCTCGCGCCCCACCAGCAGGTGCGAGCGGTTGAGCTTGGTGCCCAGATGCACGCTCAGCGTCAGTTCCTTCATGGCCTCGAAACAGAGTTCGGGATCGGGCAAGGCCACGGCGAAGTTTCCGCCCAGGCAGATGAGCGCCCGGGCCGAGCCGTCGACCATCGCTTCCATGGCCTGCACCGCGTCATGGCCATGGCCCTGCGGCGGCGTGAAGCCGAACTCCGCTTCCAGCTTTGCCAGGAACTCCGGGCTGGGCTTTTCCGTGATGCCGACCGTGCGGTTGCCCTGCACATTGGAGTGACCGCGCAGCGGGCAGATGCCGGCGCCGGGCTTGCCGAAGTTGCCGCGCATGAGCAGCAGGTCGGCGATCAGCTTGACGTTGGCCGTGCCCGTGTTGTGCTGGGTGATCCCCATGCCGTAGGTGACGATGGTGGCGTTGGACTTGGCGTAGGCCTCGGCCACGTGCTCCAGGTCCGCGCGGTGCAGCCCGCTTTCGGTTTCGATGTCGGCCCAGGAGGTTGCCTCCAGGTCCGCGGCCAGCGCGTCAAAGCCCAATGTGTGTTGCGCGATGAACTGGCTGTCCAGGACGTTCCCGCGCTGCGCTTCCAGCGCCAGCAGCGCTTTCATGATGCCCTTGAGCGCGGCCGCGTCGCCGCCCGCCCGGACCTGATAATAGGTCGAGGCGATATTGGTCGAGCTGAAGGTCGCCATTTCCACGATGCTCTGCGGATCCGCGAAGCGTTCCAGCGCGCGTTCGCGCAAGGGATTGAAGACGATGATGGGAACCTTGCGGCGCGCCAGTTCGTGCAGCGTGCCCATCATGCGCGGGTGATTGGTGCCGGGATTGTGGCCAATGGAGAGAATGAGCTCCGCATGGTCGAAGTCCTCCAGCGAGACCGTGCCCTTGCCGATGCCGATGGACTGTGGCAAGCCCACGCTGGTCGCCTCGTGGCACATGTTGGAACAGTCCGGGAAATTATTGGTGCCGAACTCGCGCGCAAATAGCTGAAACAGATAGGCCGCCTCGTTGGAGGCCCGTCCCGAGGTATAGAACTCGGCCTGGTCAGGCGCGTCCAGGCTGCGCAGCGCCTCGCCGATGCGTTCGAACGCGGCATCCCACGATACGGGAACGAATTTGTCGGTGGCCGCGTCGTAGGCCATCGGGTGAGTCAGGCGGCCGAAGTCCTCCAGTTCATAGTCCGACAGCGCCAGCAATGAAGACACCGTGCGCTGGGCGAAGAAATCCGGCGTCACGCGCTTGCTGGTCGCCTCCCAGGTGACCGCCTTGGCGCCGTTCTCGCAGAACTGGAACGTGGAGCGGTGCTCCTTGTCCGGCCACGCACAGCCTGGACAATCGAAACCCGCGGGCTGGTTGGTGCGCAGCAGGACGACGGGCGCCTCCACCACTTCCATCTGTTGCCGCACGGCCTGGGCCGTCGCCTTCAATGCCCCCCAGCCGCCCGCCGGCCCGTCATAGGGACGGATGCCAGGTACTTCACGTCGTTGTTTCATGGCTGGTCTCCTTCAAGCGCCCAATTCCCGCCAGCATGCGGCAACGACAAGAATTGATCTAATTTTTCCTGTGAACCTTTTGATAATCCATGGTTATCAAGGTTTCGCCGCCAGCGATTGGTTGAGGACGGCTTCCAGGTCCAGCTGGCCGGCGATCTGCCAGGCGGCGTTCGACAAGGCAGGCGGCGTGTCGCGCCGCAGCCTGACCAGGCAGACGTCCTCGGCGTGCTCCGGAGTGATGGGGTGCGCCAGCAGCCCGGCCCCTTCGTACTGGGCGGGCAAGGCGCTCAGGGGCATGATGGAGAACGCCCGCCCGCTCTGGCATTCCGCCAGCAGCACGCGGATGTCGTTGCTTTGCAGCACCACGCGCGGCTTGGCTTCCACGCTCTCGAAACATTTGTTCAAGGTCTGGCGGTTCTGCATGTCCGGGCTGAGCAGGCAGAGCGGAAGCTCGCCCACTTCCGACCAATCCAGCTGGCGCGGCAAGGAGGCCTGCTCGTTCGCCACCAGCACGTAGCGCTCTGCGTACAGCGGCATCACGTCGAAATCGGCGCTATCGAGCACGGACCGCTCATAGAGGATGCCCAACTGGATTTCCTGGGCCTTCAGCCGGCGCAGGATTTCCGGCGTGCTGAGCGAGGTGACTTCCAGCGTCAGCTGCGGAAGGATCTCCCGGTACTGGGCGCTGAGCAGCGTCGCCGCATGGTTGGCAGTGGGAATCGCGCCTATCGCCAGGTGGCCTTGCGGCACGCTGCGCACCAGGTTGGCCTCCTGCCGCAGCCCCTCCAGCGAAGCCATTACCTGCCGCACCCACTGGATCACCCGTTCGCCTTCAGGGGTAATGCCTTCGAAGGTCCGGTTGCGCTTGACGATGGTGATTCCGAGTTCGCGCTCCAGTTCGCGGATGCCATTGGACAACGCCGGTTGCGAGACATGGCAGCTTTCCGCCGCCCGTCCGAAATGCCGGTACTTGTCCAGGGCCAGGAGATAGGAGAGCTGACGGATAAACATAGACATTCCTGCATTTCATCGTCCACGGTAACGATCTATTTTGCAGAAAATCCGGGCCATCTCAAAGACATCGCGTACGCCGCCGCCTTGACGCCCGAGCCGCCGCGCCGGCAGGTCTCTGAATGCCGCGGCAAAAGTAGTACGCTGGATTCAGCAGCGCCGGCGGCCCGCCGCCACGCGTTGCGTGTCGGAGGAAAGCAGCTCATGACCGCCCCGATCCTGAGCCTGATGTCCGGAACCTGTTCAATGCTGCGCAAGCTGCGCCGCGCGGCGGCGCTGTTGGCGGCAGCGGCGCTCGTCGCGGGCGGCGCAGGCGCGCAGCCGGCCGGGGGCCAGCCGGCCGCCCTCTTGCTGACCCTGGACGGCATCGTCGGCCCCGCCACGGCGGACTACGTGATCCGCGGCCTGGCCGCCGCGCGTGAACAGAATGCCGCGGCGGTGGTGCTGCGCATCGATACGCCGGGCGGACTCGACGCTTCCATGCGCGACATCATCCGCGCGATCCTGGCCTCGCCCATTCCCGTGATTTCCTATGTGGCGCCCAACGGTGCGCGCGCCGCCAGCGCCGGCACCTATATTCTTTACGCCAGCCATGTCGCGGCCATGGCGCCCGCGACGAACCTGGGCGCGGCGACCCCGATTTCGCTGGGCGGCTCCTCCAAGCCGGCAGAGCCGCCAGACAAGCAGCCGCCCCCAGGTCACGAGGGCAGTCCTGGACGAACCGGGCAAGATCCGGCCGAAGCCAAGGCGATCAACGACGCCGTGGCCTACATCCGCGCGCTGGCCGCGCTGCGCGGCCGCAATGCCGACTGGGCGGAACAGGCGGTGCGCGGCGCGGCCAGCCTCACGGCCGGCGAAGCGCACGCGCGTAATGTGATCGACCTGATCGCCGATGACCTGCCGGACCTGATAGCCAAGGCGGAAGGACGCAGCGTCCGTGTCGGCAACGGCATGGTGACCTTGCACACCAAAGACCTGCGAGTGCTGGCCAGAGACCCCGACTGGCGCACCCAGGTGCTCAGCGTCATCACGAATCCCAATCTGGCGCTGCTGCTGCTGATGGCCGGCATCTATGGACTGATCTTCGAATTCATGACTCCCGGCGCCCTGTTTCCGGGCATCTTCGGCGCCATCTGCCTGTTGGTCGGACTCTACGCCTTGTCGGCGCTGCCGCTGACCTATGCCGGGATCGCGCTGGTCCTGCTGGGCATCTCGCTGATGGTGGCGGAGATATTCGCGCCGACGCTGGGCGTCCTGGGCATTGGAGGCGCGGTGTCCTTCATCTTGGGCGCCCTCCTGCTCATCGACACCGATACGCCCGCCTTTGGCGTTTCCATTCCGCTGATGGCTGGCATCGCCGCGGCCAGCCTGGGAATGACCTTCCTGGTCGGCCGGCTGGCCCTGCGTTCGCGCCAGGCTCCCATCGTCAGCGGCGCCGAGTCGCTGATCGGCCAGCGCATCAAGGTGTTGAGCTGGGCGGACCGGCAGGGCTACGTGGCGGCCGCGGGCGAACGCTGGCGAGCGACGGGTCCGGCGGGCCTGGCTGCCGGCGATGCCGTCGTCATCACCGCCGTCCGCGGCGTGACCTTGCAGGTACGGGCGGACGCCGGCCCGCCGCCGTCGGGATGACGGCGTCCGCAACCTGAGCCCTCGAACCCTCCATGCGGAGCCTGCCATGTTGATGAACCTCGCCTTTTACGCCCCCATCCTGGCGCTGGCCGTCGCGCTGTTCGCCCTGTCGGTCCGAATCCTGCGCGAGTATGAGCGCGGCGTGATCTTTACATTGGGACGTTTTACCGGCGTCAAGGGTCCCGGATTGATCCTGCTGATCCCGCTGGTCCAGCAGATGGTAAGAGTGGACCAGCGCACCGAGGTCTTCGATGTTCCCAGCCAGGATGCCATCTCCCGGGACAACGTGTCCGTCAAGGTAAACGCGGTCATCTACTTCCGCGTGATCGATCCCGAGCGTTCCGTGATCCAGGTCGAAAACTTCCGCCAGGCAACCAGCGAACTGGCGCAGACGACGCTGCGTTCCGTGCTGGGCAAACACGACCTGGATGAACTGCTCTCGGAACGCGACAAGGTGAACAGCGCGGTGCAGGAAATCCTTGACGCGCAGACCGACGCCTGGGGCATCAAGGTGGCGAACGTCGAGATCAAGCACATCGATCTGAATGAAGGCATGGTGCGCGTCATCGCGCGGCAGGCCGAGGCGGAACGCGAGCGGCGCGCCAAGATCATCCATGCCGAAGGCGAACAGCAGGCCGCGCAGATGCTGCTGAACGCGGCGCGCACCCTGTCGGAGCAGCCCGAGGCGATGCAGCTGCGCTATCTGAGCACGCTGGCCATGATAGGCGCGCAGAACAGCTCGACCATCGTCTTCCCCTTCCCCGTGGAACTGGGCCGCCTGCTCCAGGGCCTGGCGGGCAAGGGCCAGGAACCGCCTGCGGCCGCCGCCAGCCAAGCGGACCCGGGGACGCGCTAGGCCGCCGCCTTGCCCTCTTCCTGCAACTGCCGCCACAAGATTTTGCCGGTGCTGGATTTGGGCAAGGCGTTCACGAACTCGACGATGCGCGGCGCCTTGTAGGCGGCCATGCGCGTCCGCGCCCAGGCGATCACGTCTTCTTCGCGCACGCTGCCGCGCGCCTCGTCGCGCAAGACTAGCAGGGCCTTCACCGTTTCACCGCGGCTGGCGTCCGGCACGCCGATCACGCAAGCCTCGTGCACCGCGGGGTGCCCGTACAGCGTGTTCTCCACCTCCGCCGGCCAGACCTTGTAGCCGGACACATTGATCATGCGCTTCAAGCGGTCGGTCACGTAGAAGTAGCCTTCGTCGTCCACCCGGCCCAGGTCGCCGGTACGGAAGTAGCGCTGCCCGTCCAGCATGAAGAAGGCTTCGTCGTCGGCCTGCGGATTGTTCCAGTACCCCAGCATGACCTGCGCGCCGCGCGTCACGAGTTCGCCGGTTTCGCCTTGGGGCAGTTCAGCCAGCGTGGCCGGGTCCACGATCCGCGTGTCCACGCCGAAGGTGGGGACGCCTATGCATTGGCGCTTGTTGCGGTCCAGCGGATTGCAGTGCAGGAACGATGCGGTTTCCGTCAGGCCGTATGCCTCGTTGTAGGTAATGCCGTAGCGGCTGGCCAGCATGCCCGCGACCGCCTCGGGCATGGGAGCTCCGCCGCCGCACAGCTGCGCCAGGCTGGAGAGGTCCAGCTTTTCGATGCCGGGTTGCGCGAAGAAATCCACGACCATCGCCGGCGGCGCGGCCCAGACGCTGACGCGATGACGCGCCATCAGCCGCCCGGCCGCTTCGCGGTCCCAGCGCGGCAGTACCACCACCGTGGCGCCCAGCAAGATGGGCGTGTTCATGCCGCTCTGCATGCCCAGCAGATGGAACATCGGCGCCACGCCCATGATGACCGCCTCGGAGGTCAGGCCGCGCCATAGCTGCGAGCCGGCCAGGGATGCGTTCATGGTGCCGTGGGTGTGGCGGCAGCCCTTGGGCCGGCCGGTGGTGCCCGAGGTGTAGGGCAACAGGCAGAGGTCCTTCGCCCCCGCCCGGTGCGGCGACGGCTGGGCGTTGACCGCCAGCGCGCCGTACCAAGGCACGCCGCCGCGCACATCAGGTGCGCGCCGGGGCGCGGCGACCCAGTCGGGCGCGTCAGGAGCCGGGGCCTGCAAGTAGTCCGAATAGGTGTGGACGATGACGCGCTCCAGGCGTCCGTCAGCGGCGAAGCCGTCCAGCCGCGCGCACAGTTCCTGGGCCGCGAAGGCCACTCGCGCGCCGCTGTCCGCCAGGTAATGCGCCAGCTCGTCCGGCGTGCTCATCGCGTTTACCGGCACCACCACCGCATCGGCGCGCAGGATCGCGTAGTACGCGATGACGAACTGCGGACAGTTCTGGCTCAGCAACAGGACGCGGTCGCCCGCCTTCACGCCCGCGCTGTGCTGCAGGTAGCCGGCCATGGCATCGACCTCGCGCTTTAAGCGCGCGTAGTCGAGCACGTTGTCGTAGAACACGATGGCGGCCTTGCCCGGATAGCGCGCGGCGGACGCCTCCAGGTTGAAGTACAGGCTGGACTGCGGCGGGCTGATCTCCTTCGGCAAGCCCTTGGGCCAGTACCGATAATGCGCTTGGTGCATCTTGTCTCCTCATCGTTGTTCTGACTGTCTGCCATGCGCTTCAGGCGGTCATGGCGCGCGCGATGATTTCCTTCATGATCTCGTTGGAGCCGCCGTAGATCTTGCCGACCCGCGCATCCGCGTACATCCTGGCTATCGGGTATTCAAGCATGTAGCCGTAGCCACCGTGCAATTGCAGGCACTCGTCGATCACCTGGCAGTTCATCTGCGTGGTCCACCACTTGGCCATGGCTGCGGTGGACAGATCCAGCGTGTCGGCCAGCTGGCGTTCGATGCAATCGTCAACGAAACGCGCCGCAATGGTGGCGACCGTCTCGCACTCGGCCAGCGTGAAGCGCGTGTTCTGGAGTTCGATGAGCGCCTGGCCGAAGACCTGCCGGGCGCTGGCGTAGGCCACGGTTTCCTCGATGGCGCGACGCATGGTGGCCACGGCGCCCACCGCGATCAGCAGCCGTTCGCGCGGCAGCTGCTGCATGAGCTGGGCGAAGCCACAGCCCTCGACGCCGCCCAGGAGGCAGTCCTCGCCCACGCGCGCGCCGTCGAAGAACAGCTCCGCCGTGTCCAGGCTTTTCTGACCCAGCTTCTCCAGCAGCCGCCCGCGCCTGAAGCCCGGCAGGCCCTGCGTTTCCACCATGATCAGCGACACGCCCCTGGCTCCGGCCTGGGTATCGGTCTTGGCGACCACGCAGACCAGGTCCGCGTGCAGGCCGTTGGTGATGAAGGTCTTGGATCCGTTGAGCACGTATTCACCATCTTCCTTGGCGGCGGTGGTGCGCACGCTCTTCAGGTCGGACCCCGCTCCCGGTTCACTCATGGCGATGGCGCCCACCAGTTCACCCGTGGCCATGCGCGGCAGCCAGCGACGCTTCTGCTCTTCCGTGCCGTAGTTCAGGATGTAATGCGCCAGAATGGCGCTGTGCACGTTGTTGCTGAAACCATGCACCATGGCGCGTGCCTGTTCCGCCGCCACGATGGCCTCGTGGGCGAAGCTGCCTCCGCCTCCGCCATAGGCTTCGGGCATGCTCACGCATAACAGGCCCAGACGGCCGGCCTTGTTCCAGACCTCGCGGTCCGCGTGCTGCTGCTTGCGCCAGCGTTCTTCGTCGGGCACAAACTCCTTTTCGAAAAGACGCCGCGTCGAATCCTGGAACAGCGTCAGGTCTGCGTCCATCCAGCCTTGCCGTGGCGTGTCCATTGCGCTCCCCCTTTCAAGGACGGCCGCCGCCGACGACCAGGACCTGGCCGCTGACGTAGTTGGACTCGGGCAGGCAGAAAAGGTACACCGCACCCGCGGCTTCCGCCGGCGTGCCGGCTCGACCGATGGGGATCAGGCTTTCGGCGTTCTTCAGCACTTGCGGATTGACGCCCACCTTGATCTGCCGGCCTTCGATGTCCAGCGTGGCATCGCCGTCGGCCGGCGCTTCGGTCAGGCGCGTCTTGATCAGCCCGAAGGCCACGCTGTTGACGTTTACCTTGTAGCGGCCCCATTCCTTGGCCAATGCGCGCGTCAGGCCGTTGATGCCCGCCTTGGCCGCCGAATAGTTGGCCTGCCCGGCATTGCCCATGACGCCGGAAGTCGACGAGATGTTCACGACCTTGCGAAACACTTCCCTGCCTTGCTCCGCCTCGGCCTTGGCCGCCACCCGGATGAAACCGGAGGCCGCCCGCAGGATGCGGAACGGCGCGGACAGGTGCACCGCCAGGATCGCGTCCCATTGTTCGTCCGTCATCTTCTGGATCACGTTGTCCCAGGTGTAGCCGGCATTGTTGACGATGATGTCAAGGCCGCCATAGGTATTCACGGCGGTGCCGACGAAACGTTCGGCGAAGCCCGCCTCGATCACGCTGCCCGCGCAGGCCTGCGCCTGGCCTCCCGCCCTGCGGATCAGCGCCACGGTTTCTTCCGCCGGCCCCGCGTCCAGATCGTTCACCACCACGCTGGCGCCTTCGCGCGCAAGCTTCAGCGCGATCTCCTGCCCGATGCCGCGCCCCGCGCCCGAGACCAGCGCGACCTTGCCTTCCAATGTGCCCATCGTCATCTCCTTTCCTGGGTTACTGAATTGCCAGCACCGCCACGCCGCTCAGGCGCAGTTCGCCGGTCTGGCTGCGCGCATGCAGTTCCACCCGCAAGCGGGTTTCTCCCTGCGCTTCAAAGCGTTCCACGACGCTGCCGGAACAGCGGACCTCATCGCCCACGTGCGTGATCGCCACGAAGCGCACGGCATACTCGCGCAGCGCCGATTGCGGCGCCCAGTTCGTCAGCAGCCGGGCCAGATAGGCGGCCGACAGCATGCCGTGGACGAAGACGTCGTCCATGCCCGCGGCTCGCGCGAAATCCAGGTCCACGTGTATCGGGTTGTGGTCACCCGAAGCGCCGCAATACAGCGCCAGCCCCAATCGGCTGACCGGCCCCGCGGTAAAGCCGGGCAGCTCGTCGCCGGCCTTGGCGTCATGATTCATGGCCGCAGTCATTCCCGTCTCCTAGGCGTTGCGCACGACGGTCGTCGCGCGCAGTTCGGCGACCAGGCGCCCGGCGGCGTCGGTCACCCGGGTTTCACGGACGACGAACTCCAGCGCGCCGCCTTTCTTGGCGTAGATGTCGGCGATGCGCGGCTCGAAGCGCAATTCGTCGCCTGCGTACGCCATGGCGTGGTAGACGAAGCCCTGTTCGCCGTGCAGCACCCGCGCGATGTCTATGCCCAGCAGTTCACGCATGGCGGCGGGCCGTGGGCTGTCCATTTCCAGGCAGAAGAAGAAGGTCGGCGGCACCGGCAGTCCCGGGTAGCCGGCCGCCAGCGCGGCGGCCTCGTCGGTATAGACCGGGTCGTCCTGGCCGGTGGCCTTGGCAAAGAAGCGCAGGCGGCCCGCCTCCACGCTAGCGCTGAACGCCGGCAGGGCGGCGCCGATATGGCTGGTGTCGAGCATTGCGTTCCCCTCAGGCGGCCTGGTACAGCGTCACCACGCAGGCGCCGCCCAGTCCCAGGTTGTGCTGCAGCGCCAGCCTGGCGCCTTCGACCTGGCGCAAGTCCGCCTGGCCTCGCAGCTGCCACACCAGCTCGGTGCATTGCGCCAAGCCGGTCGCGCCCAGAGGGTGGCCCTTGGACAGCAGCCCGCCGGACGGATTGGTCACGACCTTGCCGCCGTAGGTGTTGTCGCCTTCCAGGATGAACTTCTCGGCGCTGCCCTCGGGCGTCAGGCGCAGGCCTTCGTAGGTGATCAGCTCGTTGGCGGTGAAGCAGTCGTGCAGTTCGACCACGTCCACGTCGTCAGGGCCGATACCGGCGGCCTCATAGACTTGGTCGGCCGCGGCTCGCGTCATGTCAAAGCCCACTACTTTGCGCATGTCGCCAGCGCCGAAGGTGGACGGCGTGTCCGTCGTCATGGCCTGCGCGGCAATGCTGACGGCGGGCGCCAGACGGTGGCGGCGCGCAAACTCGTCCGAGCACAGGATGGCGGCCGCCGCGCCGCAGGTCGGCGGGCAGCATTGCAGGCGCGTCAGCGGATCGAAGATCATGGGCGCGGCCAGCACCTCGTCCAGCGTGACCGGCTGGCGGAACACCGCGTAAGGATTGCGCGCGGCATGCTGGCGCGCCTTGACCGCGATGCGGGCGAAGAGGTCGGCGCCGACGCCGTGCTCCTTCATGTAGTCGCGGCCCGCGCCGCCGAAGAACTGGGCGGCGCGCGGCTTGGCCGTGTCATAGCCCTGCATTTCGCTCATCGCCGAGACGAAATCCTGCAGAGGCGACGGGCGGTCTTCGTACACGCCTTTCAGCGCGCCAGGCACCATCTGTTCGAAGCCCACCGCCAGCGCGCACTCCACGGCCCCGCTTTCCACCGCCTGCCGCGCCAGGAACAGGGCCGACGAACCGCTTGCGCAATTGTTGTTGACGTTGAACACCGGAATGCCGCTGAGCCCCACGCCGTAGACCACCGCCTGGCCAGCGGTCGAATCGCCGTAGACATAGCCCGCGTAGGCCTGCTGGACCGCGTCGTATTGCAGTCCGGCGTCCCGCAGAGCCTGGCGCACGGCGCTGGCGCCCATCACGGTATATGCCTCGCTGGCGCCGGGCTTGCTGAAGGGAATCATGCCGACTCCTGCCACCCATACTTTCCGATTCATGTCTGACTCTCCTGATGAGCGGGCGCGGCGACAGCCGCGCGCCTGGATTCATGGTCTTGCCTCAGCACGGACTTCAGCACCTTGCCGGCGGCGGACATGGGCAATTCGCTGAGGAACTCGTAGGTCTTGGGGCACTTGTAGGCGGCAAGCTGCAGGCGGCAATGCCTGTCCAGAGCATCGGCGTCGGCCGCCATGCCCGGACGCGGCACGATTACCGCGTGCACCGCCTCGCCCCACCGCGCATGCGTCACGCCGATGACCGCGCAGCGCGCCACTAGCGCGTGGCGGGCCAACACGCCTTCCACTTCAGCGCCGTAAACGTTTTCGCCACCGCTGACGATCATGTCCTTGAGGCGGTCAACGATATACAGGTATCCGTCCTCGTCCTGGCGGGCCGCGTCGCCTGTCAGCAGCCAGCCCCGGTCGAATGCACGGCGCGTTTCTTCGGGCCGGTTCCAGTAACCCTGCATCACCATGGGTCCGCGCACCAACAACTCGCCGACCGCGCCGGGCGCCGCCTCGCTGCCGTCGGGCGCGAGAATCCGCGTCTCCACGCCTACCGCAGGCGGTCCCGCCGATTCGGCGCGCGCGCCGCCCTGGCGCACGTCTGCATTGATGGCGACCGTGGCGGAGGTTTCGGTCATGCCGTAGGCATGGACGAACTCCGCTTGCGGAAAGGCCGCCAGCGCCCGGTCGAGCAAAGCCCGGGAAATCGGCGAGGCGCCCCAGATCACGCGCCTCACGCCGTCCAGCCTGTACTGCGCGAACCCGGGTTCGTCCAGCAGCATCTGGATCATGCTGGGCACCAGCAGTACTTCGGTTACGCCGTCGTCCTGCAGGGCCTGCAATACCGCGCGGGGCTGGAAGCCGCGCTGGACCGCCACCGATGCGCCCGCGACAAACTGTCCGATCAATCGTCCCAAGCCGGCAACATGAAACAGCGGTGCGACCAGCAGGGTGCGGCTGTCGGGCGGCGTGGGGACCGTAGCCATCCTGGCCACCGCGGCGCTCCAGAGATTCGCGTGTGTCAGCATGGCGCCCTTGGGCGCGCCGGTCGTGCCGCCGGTAAAGAGAATCGCGGCCAGCGCGTCGCCGCCCGCACGGACATCCTCCAGCGGCGCAGCCGCGGCGGCGTGCGCTTCCAGCACGTCGGCGGACAGCGGCGCCGTGCTGGCGGGAATGTCCACATCGGCCATGCGTGGCGCCATGGTCTCGTCCACCAACAGCAGGCGCGGACTGCAGTCGGCCAGTGCCTGCGCAAGCTCTGGGCTGCTCCAGCGTGTGTTCAAAGGCAGCACGGCCGCTCCCAGCCACCAGCACGCCAGGATCCACGACACATAGTCTGCGCCGTTGGCGCCCCAGAACGCCACGCGATCGCCCTGCAGTACTCCATGGCCGCGCAGCACGGCGGCCTTGCGTGCGGTCCAATCGATCAGCGCCGCGTAAGTCCAGCGCCGTACGTCTTCGCATAGCGCGATCTTGCCGGGGTGCAGCCGGCCTGCGCGATGCAGGCCTTGTGTCAGATACATGGTGCTCGTCTCCTGCGGCGCCGTGCTCCTTGCGCGGAGCAGCGTGCGTTCGTCCTCGAGCCCCTAGCTTCCCCCTTGGGGCAGGATCGCGGCAATGGCCGCAGGCGTCAAATCGATAGGCCAAAAGTGTCAGCGGCTTGCCGGCCTTCGGGGCCGCAGACCAGGCGGTTGCGGCGGTATTCTCCCGGCGACACGCCGGTCCATTTCTTGAAGGCGCGGTGGAAGGTGCTGGGTTCGGAAAAACCCAGGCGCTCGGCGATGTCCATCAGGGATAGATCGTGGCGGCCCAGGTATTCGACCGCGGCATCGCGCCGCAAATCATCCTTCAGGGCCTGGAAGCCCTGCCCCTCTTCACGCAAGTGCCGCCGCAGCGTCTGCGGCGTCATTGCCAATTGCGCGCTGACCTGAATAAGCGACGGCAACTCCTTGGACAGATCGTTGCGCAACAGGCGGCGGATGCGATCGGTCAGGGTGGTGCGGTCCTGGTACTTCACCAACAGGTCGAACGGCGCATTGGCCAGAAACGGCTTTAGCGTCTGTTCGTTCTGCACCACCGGCAAGGCCAGCCAACGCGACTCCAGCCACAGGCCCGTCACCGGCTGGCCATAGCGCACCGGTGCATAGAACAGCCTGTGCGCATCGGCGCTGCGCGCGCCGCTGCTGTAGTCCACGCCCAGAATGGGAATGCGCCGCGCCGCCAGCCAATTGGCCACGCCAAGCGTGAAGAACAGAAAGGAGCGTTCACCATACCAGCGCGCACAGCTGCTGGGCGCGCGCGAGTCGAGCACGATGCGCGCGCGCTCGCCGCTCACGCACAGGCGGGCGGTGAAATCCCGCAGCACGCCGTGGTAGTAGCGGAACGCCGCGCGCAGCGCCTGCCCGACCTTGTCTTCCTGCAAGGCAAGCCGGCAGGCATGGTCGAACGCCCCCATGGGAACCGGATGCTGGCCCATGCCCAGGAAGTCATCGCGGGTGGCCCGGCGCAACGTCCGAATTATCTGTGCGAGCTGCGCCTGCGATACCCGCGCCATCGGCGCCTGCAACAGGGACGGCGGCACGCCGGCGCGCGTCAGGACCCGGTCCACGTCCACCCCCCGGCTGCGCGCGCCTTGCAGGATTTGGGCGATATGTCCCACGGCAATGGTGTGATGGGTCATGAGGATATCCAGCGGCTGGCGTACGCCGATGGATCGATGGTAGCCAAAGCCTGCGCGCGCAGGAATGGCTGGCGTGAGCATTCTCGCCAAGCGCAATCAGCGAATCCGCCATTGGTCGGCCGGAAAGCCGCGCCTAGACTGGCGCGAGCCCCAGGCGGGCATGCCACTTCGTATTTACGGGAGTCCCTCTTTGGATACACCGAACACCGCTCCGCTCGCGGGCGTCAGGATCCTGGACCTTTCGCGGCTGCTGCCCGGTCCGCTGGGCGCGCAATACCTGGCCGACCTGGGAGCCGACGTCATCAAGATCGAGGATACGCAGGCGGGCGATTATGCGCCGCCGCCCCTGCGCGCCATCTGCAACCGCAACAAGCGCGGGCTGCGGCTGGATCTCAAACATCCCGAGGGACAGGCAGCGCTGGCGGCGCTGGCGCGCGGCGCGGACGTGGTGATCGAGAGTTTCCGTCCGGGCGTGGCCGCGCGGCTGCAGGCCGACTACGCCACCCTGGCGCGCCACAATCCCCGGCTGGTCTACTGCAGCATCACCGGCTACGGCCAGGATGGCCCGCAGCGCGACGCCGCGGGCCACGATCTGAACTACGCGGCCTGCGCCGGAGTCGCCGATCAGATGGGCTGCGGGCCCGATCTGCCGGCGCTGTCGAACCTGCCCGTGGCCGACATCCTTGGAGGCTCGCTTACGGCGGTAATGGGCATCCTGGCCGCGCTGTACGACGCCCAGCGCAGCGGGCGCGGACGGTACATCGATATCGCCATTGCCGACGGCCTGCTGGCTGGCGCCGTCGTGCCGCTGGCCACGCTCAATGCCCGCGGCGACACGCGGCCGGCGGGCGCCGACACCCTGTCCGGCGGGCTGGCCTGCTATGGCCAGTACCGCGCCGCGGACGGACGCTATTTGGCGGTCGCCGCGCTGGAGCTGAAATTCTGGGAAACGCTGTGCCGGCGGCTGGATCGTCCCGATTTGGCGCCGCTGCACCGCAACGGCGACGCGGCGCAGCAGGCGCGCGTGCGCCGCGAATTGCAGCAGATCTTCGGATCGCGCCCGCTGGCGCATTGGCTGGAACTGTTTGAAGGCGCCGACTGCTGCGTGTCGCCCGTGCTCAAACTGGCGGAAGGCCTGACGCATCCGCAGTTCGTCGCCCGCGGCATGTCGCTGCAGACCGAGCACCCGGTCTACGGCAGCAACACCCATGTGGCCAGCCCGGTGAAGATGTCGGGCTTCCAGTTCGCCATACATCGCCAGGCCCCGCTGCCCGGCGAACACACCGATCAGATCCTGCGCGAGGCCGGCTACAGCGAGCCGGACGTCGCCAGCCTGATCGGGCGCGGCATTGCGCTGTAGGCACATACGGCCAGCCCCGCCCGCCCCCCAAGCGACCATAACCAGGACGGAGACAATCATGAACGATCCTCATCGCAGCCTTCCCTCGCCCCTGCGCCGCAGCCTGCTCAAGCTGGGCGCGGCCCTGCCCGCCACGCTGGCCTTGCCGCGCCCGGCCAGCGCCACGGGCTTTCCGGCCCGCCCTGTCACGCTCATCGTGCCATTTCCGGCTGGCGGCGCGACCGATACGCAGATGCGCGCGCTGGCGATCGCGGCCTCGCGCGAACTGGGCCAGACGGTCGTCATCGCCAACCGGCCGGGCGCGGGCGGCACGCTGGGCCCGGCAGCCATGGCGCAGACCGCCGCACCCGACGGCTATACGGTGTCGGTGGTGGTCGGCACCTTGTTCCGCTACCCATTTCTGCAGCAGGTCAATTACGACCCGCTCAAGGACTTCACCTACGTCGCCTGCATGACCGCCTACTCCTACGCCATCGTGGTGCGCGAGGACGCGCCCTGGCGCACGCTGGACGAGCTGATCGCGGACGCGCGCGCCCATCCCGACAAGATCAGCTACGGCGGCACCGGCACCGGCGGCTCCGGTCGCATCGCGATCGAACGCCTGTCGCGGCTGACGAACACGCGCTTCAATTTCATCCCATACAAGGGCGCGGCCGAAGAGACCACCGCGCTGCTGGGTGGCCATATCCAGATGATCTCGGACGCGGGTTGGGGGCCGATGATAGACACCGGCAAAGCCCGCTTGCTGGCGGTGCTGGGCGAAGCCCGCGCCAAGCGCGTGCCGGACGCGCCCACGCTGACGGAACTGGGCTATCCCATCGTCGCGGCCAATCCGGTCGGCATCGCCGGACCGAAGGGCATGGATCCCGAGGTCACACGCATCCTGCAGCAAGCCTTCCACCGCGCGTCCCGCGACCCGGAGTACAACCGCGCGCTGGAAACCGCCGACCAGCCCCACATGCTGATGGACAGCGCCGCCTATACCGACTTCGCAGTCCGCCAAGTCGCGGAAGAAAGGAAATTCGTTGCCGAGCTGGGCCTGAAGAACTAGCCGCGCCCTCAGCCTGCGGGACTCAGCATGGAGTCGCGCAGGCGCAGCACCGACGCGCAAGACGTGTCGCGATGCGTCACCAGCGACAGGGACAGCGCATCGTGCGCGTCGGCGTCGGTCAGCGGCACGAAGGCCACGTGCGGGGTGGAATACGCGCGCGTCACGCCCGGCACCAGCGCCAGGCCCATGCCGCTGGCGACCAGGCTGATCAGCGTCTGCACCTGTATCGCCTCCTGGCTGATGCGCGGCGAAAACCCGGCCTTGAGGCATAGCGCCTGCGCCACGCCGTGCAGGCCCGGCACTTTCAGGGGCGAATACAGCACGAAGTTCTCGGCGCGGGCGCGCTCCAGGCTGACCGGCCCGCCCGCGGCCAGCGGATGCCCCGCCGGCACGGCCAGGATGAGGTCGTCGCGCTCCACCACCCAGGAGTCCAGCGCCGCGTCTTCCGCCAGCGGACCGCGCACCAGGCCTGCATCGATATCGTTGGCGCGCAGCATCGCGACCAGGCCGACCGTGCTGTCCTCGCGCAGGTCCAGCTGCACGTCCGGATACTGCGCGCGAAAGACCGGCAGGCAGCGCGGCAGCAGCATGTAGGTAGCCGAGCCCACGAATCCCAGCCGCAGCGTACCCCACTCGCCCAGCGCCACGCGGCGGGCAGCCTGGCGCGCCTGGTCGGCGTGGAACAGCGCTCGGCGGGCGTCCGCCATCAGCGCCTGGCCCGCAGGCGTCGGCGTCACGCCCTTGGGGCCGCGCACCAGCAGCGGCGCGCCCACCGCGTGTTCCAGTTTCTGGATCGAGACCGACAGCGCCGGCTGCGCAATATGCAGCGTGTCCGCGGCGCGCCGATAGCTGCCCAGCTCCGCGATGGTGACGAACTGCCGGAGCTGCCGCAAATCGATAGCCATAATAAATTCCATATCGCCCAATACCGACGCCATATTAGACGTGTATGCCGACGGCCGATAGGATTTCCGCCATGACAGCCACTCCCCTATCCCAAGCCAGCGCATTGGGCGGCGTGCGCATCCTGGACCTGACGTCCGTGGTGTTCGGCCCCTACGCCTCGCAGATACTCGCCGACTACGGCGCCGACGTGATCAAGGTGGAATCGCCCGCGGGCGATTCGACGCGGCATACCGGCCCCGCCCAGGAGCCCGGGCTGGCCGCCATCTTCCTGGGCCTGAACCGCAACAAGCGCAGCATCGTGCTGGATCTGAAGCAGGCCGCGGCGCGCCAGACGCTGTTGACGATGGTGGACCAGGCCGACGTGCTGATGCACAGCATGCGCCCGGCCAAGATGGCCGCACTGGGACTGGATCCGGACACGCTGTGCGCGCGCAACCCGCGGCTGGTCTACGCCGGCCTGTACGGCTTCGGCGCGGGCGGCGCCTATGACGGCCTGCCGGCGTACGACGACATCATCCAGGGCCTCTCGGGCCTGGCCGACCTGGTGGACCGCCAGACCGGCGCGCCGCGCTACCTGCCCACCGTGGCCGCCGACAAGACTTGCGGGCTGATCGCGGCGCACGCCATCCTGGCCGCGCTGTTCCAGCGCGAGCGCACCGGCGCGGGCCAACAGCTGGAAGTGCCCATGTTCGAAAGCATGGCGTCCTACGCGCTGGTCGAGCATTACTACGGCAGGCACCTGGCCGACGAACCCGGCGAGGCCGGTTATCCGCGCGTGCTCACGCCCTGGCGCAAACCGTGCAAAACCGCCGACGGCCATGTCTGCCTGATGCCGTATACCGACGTCCACTGGCGCGACTTCTTCATCGCCGCGGACCGCCCCGATCTGGCGCAGGACGCGCGCTTTGCCGACATCGCATCGCGCACGCGGCACATCGAAACGCTCTACGAACTGCAAGCAGGCATCGTGGCCGGGCGCGATACCGCCTACTGGCTGGCGCTGTGCGCGCGCCTGGAAATCCCCGCCGCGCCCATCAACCGCCTGCAGGACCTGGAGGCCGACCCGCACCTGCAAAGCGTGGATTTCTTCGCGCCGCTAGCAAGCGCTTCCGGCAGCCGCTACCGCTTTCCCCGCAACCCGGTACGTCTGCAGCATTCCCATGTGCCGGCCGCGATGCCGCCGCGCCTGGGCGAGCACACGCTGGACGTGCTGCGCCAGGCCGGCCTGGACGACACGCAAATCGCCGGGCTTCTGGAATCGGGCGCAGCCCGCGACGCGCATCCCTCAACCCCGAACAACCGCAAGGACCCCGCATGACCGCCGACCACAACGCCGCCGACATCAAGCAGCTTGGCCAGGGCTATTACTGGCAGGACCTGGCCGTGGGCCAGCGCTTTCAGACGTTCCGCCGCACGGTGACCGAAACCGACATCGTCAACTTCATCAGCGTGACCGGCATGCTGGAGACGATCTTCATCGACGCCACCTATGCCCATGGCGCGATCCAGGGACGCCCCGCCCCCGGCGGCCTGACCTACGGCCTGATCGAGGGGCTGATCATGCAGGGCATGGTGCAAGGCACCGGGCTGGCGCTACTGGAAGTCCACAAGAAAATGCTGGCGCCCGTGGTCGCGGGCGACACCATCTGGGCGGAGATCGAAGTCACGAGCATACGCCCCACCTCGCAGCACAACCGGGCAGTGGTCGCCTCGGTGATCGAAGTACGCAACCAGCACGGCAAGCCGGTAATGGCCTACACGGCCACGCGCATGCTGGCCGGCAGGCCCTGAACTTCCATCAGGCGATCAAGCGCCCCATAGAGGGCGCTGGCGCCGGGACGCCATCCGCGTCACAAGAACAGCACAAGGAGACAAGCAATGAAGAAAGCACTGCTGGCAGGCAGCCTCGCCATTCTCGCGCTGGGCGCCGCCGCAAGCGCCCACGCCGCCTGGCCCGAACGCCCCATCACCATGGTGGTGCCCTTCCCGCCTGGAGGGCCGACCGATCTGGTCGCCCGGGTGCTGGCCAAGCAGCTGACCGACCAGTTGGGCCAGACCGTCGTGGTCGAAAACAAGGGCGGCGCCAACGGCAACATCGGCATGCAGTACGCGGCTGCCGCCAAGCCCGATGGCTACACCGTGCTGTACAACACCTCCTCCATCGCGCTCAGCCCCAATCTGTACCGGTCGCTGGCCTTCGACCCGGTCAAGGACTTCGCGCCGGTGTCCTCCACGGCGGTGATCCCGCTGGTGCTGCTGGTGCATCCTTCCGTGCCGGCGCCGGACACGCGGACCTTCGTGCAGTATGCGCGCGAGCATCCCGGCAAGCTGTCGTATGGGTCGGCCGGCGCCGGCAACGTCACGCACCTGGGCGCCCTGCTGCTGTTGCGCTCGCTCGAGATCGACGCGGTGCACGTCCCCTATCGCGGCAGCGCCCCGGCCATGACGGATCTGGTCGGCGGGCAGGTGCAGCTCATGACCAATACGCTGAACGATTCGCTGGGCTTCATCCGCGAAGGCAAGCTGCGCGCGCTGGCCGTGACCAGCGGCACGCGCAGCGAGCAATTGCCCGACGTGCCGACGGTGGCGGAAACGGTGGCGCCCGGATTCGAGATGGGCGCCTGGCAAGGCGTGGTGGTACCGGCAGGCACGCCAGCGCCGGTCATCGACAAACTGAACGCCGAAATCCGCCGCGCGCTGCAATCGCCTGAAATGACCAGGCAGCTCAAGGCACAAGGCGCGCAGGCGCTGGGTTCCACGCCGCAGGAATACGCTGCCTACATCAAGAGCGAAATCGCGCGCTGGGGAGAAGTGGTTAAGGCGGCCAACGTGAAGCTGGACTAATGGTTGCTGAAGACAAACGCAAAAACGCTCGCGAACTGAACCGCCCCCAGGTTTTCTAGTTGCACTAACCACCTTTGAACGAACTCACGCGGCGTCAGTCGGCTGAGCGAACAGTGGGGGCGATGATGCCTGCGTAAGCACCCGTGTCAAGCCTTCCACGCTGGGGGACCTTCTTTTATTTCGAAAACTCCTGTGCTTGCGCACTGCACCCGGAGCTCACACCGATATCTCATCTCGTGGATTTCCAAGCTATGAGTTTGAGGAGTTTTGTCCTCGCACGAATTTGGGAAAATAGCTCCCCGCGCCAGAAAGCAGTGAGATGAAGAGAGCAGGATATGCTGGAGGCCGTTGAGTGAATTTTCAGATGTCGACGCGCGCTATGCCACCATGATTGAGAGGCGCGGGTCCATCCTTTTCATTCATCTTGAAAGGACCTACCCATGAAGGACAAACTTTACAACCCAACTTCCGCACATTTATCCCGATTTGCGCCGTTATGCATCACGGTGGCTATGCAGGTATTGCCCTTGTCGTTGGCGCCGATCGTCGCAACGGCTCGGAATTTTGATGCGTCTGCACTTGATGCGGATCAATTCAGTCTGGGAATGGTCGGATTTGCTGGCGGCATATCCGGAGCCGAAAAGGAAATGGCGAAAATTCTCGAAAGACCGGATGCGGATGATTTCTTCTTGTCGGTCATCAATGATGACAACCGGAGCACGGTGGCAAAACTCTATGCGCTATGCGGTTTGAAGAAAGGCAAGAGCACAGCCTTTGGATATGCATTCGAGAAAATTCAGGCCATGAACTCGAGTGTATCTGTCATGCATGGGGATGTTATGAAAAAAGAGAGCGCGGGAGATCTTGCGGTGCAAGTAAAAAATGGTCGTTGCTGATTTCTTCAGAAAAATAGAATGAGAGAAATCTCGGCGAAAGACCTGCTCTTCATCGCCGACGGAATGGATTTATCGAGAGGAAATCGCGGCGAGTCGTTTGGCTTTCTTTGGGTAGCGGCGATGTCAGTGATCGGGCTGCCATGAACCTCCGACTTGCTGTCGGAGGCTGTATTTCCAGGGCTGCCGAACTGGCAGCAAAACTCAGCGGCCGTTGGCCTTGGCCGTGATGCCGTTGGCCGCGCCCATGTCGGTATTGGGCACGTCGCGCAGCAGCACGCGCACGTCCTGGCCGGAGATGCCGATGCTGGCGCACACCGCCTGGTTCAGCGCCGCGATCAGCGCGGCCTTCTTGGCTTCGTCGCGGCCCGAGATCAGCGCGACGTCGACACGCGCCATGGCCTTGCCGATTTCACCGCCCACGATCACATGCGCCGCCGGCACTTCCTGCAGCACGATGCGCACGCTGGGCAGCGGCGCAGCGATGCTTTCAACCACCGCGTTGGATGCGGCCTGCAGCAACGCAGCCTTCTGGGCGGCCGTGTGGCCTTCCATGATCTGGACATTCAAAATTGGCATGACTGATTCCGATGTTCCGAAAAAGGAGAAACCGGCCCAGGCGGCCGGCAAACCATCATATCCGGATCGGAGCGCCGCGGACGGCCGCGCGGCCCCAATCCGGATTAGGGTTTCTCCCTGTCAGGCCGCCTGGTCGCGGCGCTCGGGTTCGGACTGCTCCTGCGCGTCGGTGGCAGCGGCGGCTTCCGCCGCGGGCGCCGTTTCGGCCAGGGCCGGCGTCACCAGCTCCACGACCTTCTTGCGCGACAGCATGCCGATAAACTCATCGTTTTCGCCGGTCACCGCGACCGGCTGGTCGCTGTGCACCAGCTGGGCCAGCACTTCGCCCAGGCCGGCCGTGGCCGGCACGGAAGCCAGATCCTCGACGTAGCGCGAGATATCGCGCGCGCCTTCCTCGATGGCGCGCGTGGCGGCCTCGGCGGTCAGCACGCCGGCCAGCCGCTTGCCGTCCAGCACCGGCGCATATTCGTAGCTCAGGGCGCGCATGCGGTCCATGGCATGGGCGGGACGCGAACGCATGGTCAGGGTCAGGCGCGCCGGGTTCACGGCGTGCGTGGCGTTGAGCACCTTGGTGCGGTTTACGTCCTGCAGGAACGACTGCACGTAGTCGTTGGCCGGGTTCAGCAGGATGTCCTCCGGCGTGCCTTCCTGCACCAGTTCGCCGTCCTTGAGGATGGCGATGCGGTTGCCCAGGCGCAGGGCTTCGTCCAGGTCATGGGTGATGAAGACGATGGTCTTGTTGAGCTTGGCCTGCAGCTGCAGCAACTGGTCCTGCATCTCGCGGCGGATGAGCGGATCCAGCGCCGAGAAGGCTTCGTCCATCAACAGGATTTCGGCATCGGTGGCCAGCGCCCGGGCCAGGCCGACACGCTGTTGCATGCCGCCCGACAACTGGTGCGGGTACTGGTTTTCAAAGCCCGACAGGCCCACCTGGTCCAGCCATTCGCGGGCGCGCTTTTCGCGTTCGGCGCGGCCCACGCCCTGCACGGTCAGGCCGTAGGCGGCGTTGTCCAGCACGGTGCGGTGCGGGAACAGGCCAAAGCGCTGGAACACCATGCTCATCTTCTTTTGGCGGAAGACCTCCAGGTCGCGCTTATTCAGGCTGACCACATCCACGCCATCGACCAGGATGTGGCCGGCGCTGGGTTCGATCAGGCGGTTGAAGTGGCGGATCAGCGTGGACTTGCCGGAACCCGACAGGCCCATGATGACGTAGATGCTGCCTTCTTCGATCGACAGGCTGATGTCGCGCAGGCCCAGCGTGTGGCCGCTCTCGGCCAGCAGTTGTTCCTTGCTCATGCCGCCCTGGGCGGCTTCCAGCCATTTCTTCGGATGCGGGCCGAAGACCTTGTAGATGTTCTTGACCTCGATCTTGCTCATCGCTGGCCTCCCATGCGCATGCGCTGTCCATACGATTGCGTGATCCGGTCGAACAGCACGGCCAGCACCACGATACCCAAGCCCGCCAGCAGGCCGCGGCCTACTTCAAGACGGTTGATGCCGAGCAACACTTCATAACCCAGGCCGCGCGCGCCGATCATCGAGGCGATCACCACCATCGACAGGGCCATCATCGTGGTCTGGTTGATGCCGGCCATGATGTTGGGCAGCGCCAGCGGCAGTTGCACGCCGAACAGCTGCTGGCGCGGATTGGCGCCGAAGGCGCGCGAGGCTTCCAGCACTTCGCGGTCGACCAGGCGGATGCCCAGGTCGGTCAGGCGGATCAGCGGCGGCACGGCGTAGATCACGGTGGCGATGATGGCCGGGATCTTGCCCAGGCCGAACAGCATGACCACGGGAATCAGGTACACGAAGCTGGGCATGGTCTGCATCACGTCCAGCACCGGCAGCATGATGGAGCGCAGCCAGTTGACCCGCGCCATCAGTACGCCCAGCGGGATGCCGATGATCACCGACAGGCCGGCCGCCATGATCATGAGCGCCAGCGTCTGCATGCCGGCGTCCCACAGGCCCAGCACGCCGATCACGCACAGCAGCGCGCCCATCGCCAGGCTCAGGCCGATACGGCGGCTGACGCCCCAGGCGATCGCGATCGTCACCGCGACCACCGCCCACCAGGGCGAATTGCGCAGCAGCTGCTCCAGCCACACCAAGGCATGCAGGACGGGCTGGGACAGGGTCTCCAGCGTGTCGGCATAGTTGGTGACCAAGTGATCGACAAAGCCGTCGATCGCCCCCCGGACCTGCCGGGCGGGAATAATTTCAGGAAACATTCGTTCTACTCCATTCTGGCGCACTCACCGCCCGGACCGCGCCCGCATGCCCAGGAATCGGGCGATGCGGCGCAAGCTTGCGGCTTCCAGCTAGAAAACGGCCGGCCATCCCGGCAGCGCCAGCGCATCTCGGTCCGGGCGCGAGCGCCCGGCCGGCGGCCATCCTGGCAAAGGAAACCGGCCCCATGAAGGGCCGGAGCGCGCCGCGACGGCGCGCAGCCAGGCACATGGCGGGTTACAGCGCGCTTTGGACGCGCCCGGCGACATCGGCGGGGACCCACTTGGTCCAGACGTCGGGTTTGTTCTTCAGGAACCACTTGGCCACGGCGTTGGCTTCGTCGCCGGACTCTTCCATGTGGGCCAGGGTTTCGTTGATCACCGGCAGCGGCACCGAGACCTTGGACAGGAATTCGGTGAGCTTGGGCGCTTCCTCGGAGAACTTGGTGTTCACCGCCGTGAAGACGGGGTTGTCGGGATAGGCGCTGGGTTCGGGCTTGGCGCACTTGGGCGACGTCAGGCACTTGTGCTTTTCGGCGTCGTAGGGCGGCATGTCCAGCTTGACCAGGTCCATCGAACCCACCAGCGGCGTGGGCGACCAGTAGTAGAAGACCACGTTCTGCTTGCGCTTGTAGGCCGACATCAGGGCCGCCTTCTGCGCCGCGCCCGTGCCGGGCGAATACAGGGTGTAGCTGTCGTCCAGCTTCAGGGCGTGGAACAGGTTATTGCTGGTGATCTCGCAGCCCCAGCCCGCCGGGCAGCCGTAGAAGCGGCCTTTGCCGGGTTCTTCCGGATCCTTGAACTTGTCCTTGAATTTCGGCAGATCGGCCGCGGACTTCAATTCGGGCAGGCGTTCCGCCGTGTAACGCGGGATGTACCAGCCCTCGGCGCCCATGTAGAGATCGCCGATGCGCTTGACCTTGCCGGTCTTCTCGGCGCGGTCCCAGGGGTCGGCAACGCTATTCAGCCAGATCTCGGTATTGATATCCAGGTCGCCGCGCTCCAGCGCAGCCAGGGCGGGCAGGGTTTCGGTCGGCAGGGTCTCGGTTTTGCAACCGTAGCCCTTTTCCATGATGAAACGTTCGACGTCAACCAGGACCAGATTGGATTCCCAGTTCATCGCACCGAAATTGACCGGGCGCTTGATTTCGCACTGGACGGCATCGGCGGCTTGGGCCGCGCCGGCGAAGGCGAAGAACACAGCCGCGGCGGCCAGGGTCTTGACAGGGGTAAAACGCATTGGCTTTTGCCTCCATAGGTTCAGGGACACACGCCAGGCTTGGGCCCGGAGGTGCCATGGAGCTAAGGGGGTTGTGCGGAAGACGGGCAGAACCGCCAATACAAACCGACACTAGCAACAAGACGGTCCGCGAGGGTGCGGCATCTTGCAAGACAGGAGCTTCAAAAACGCAGTTTTTGAAAACCCACAGAAAGTGAACAAACTGAACGAAGAAGCCAGCATCTTAAACGAAATTGATGCTCAACCCAACCCCACCCCGGAATGAATCAGATACATTTCCCGAAAAAATGGTCCGGGATTACCCGCAAGCGCAAGGAGTGAAACAGCGACTTTACCTAGGGGATTTTGATTCAGACGAACAGATACATTCAGTAAACAATAAATTCATATCCATACGCTTTAGCCGCTTCAAACGGGCGGGAAATCGCGGTTCCGGCCAGTGGATGGACGCGTTTCGGACAGTTTTCCGTCGCCAATTCCATTGAAACCGACCATCCTGCGGACATCTGCCGGCCGCTACTCGTTCTTGGCGTACATGTAATCCCTGCGCCAGGGGTAGGCAAGGTCCGGCGGATTGTCCAGCTCGTCGGAGCGTCCTGTCGCCGGGTGCTGTCCCAGGATCTGGTGCAGCGCAATCCAGCCGTGCTCGAACGCCATGGCGCAGCCAGCCAGGTACAGCCGGTAGGCGCGCAGCGAACGCTCGCCCTGCTCGCCGCCCAGGATGCGCGCCGCTTCAGGCAGGCGCGCCTCCAGCGCATCGCTCCAGGCCCACAGGGTGCGCGCGTAATGCGGCCGCAGGTTTTCCACGTCCACCTCTTCCAGGCCGCCGTTGGTCAGGGTTTCCATCACCACGCTGACGTGGGTCAGCTCGCCGCCCGGGAAGATGTATTTCTCGATGAATTCGCCCATGCCGTTGCCCAGTTCGGCGTTGTAGACGCCGGCCGCGGTAATGCCATGGTTCATGATCAGTCCGCCCGGCTTGAGCAGGCGGCGCAGCTTGGCGAAATAGCCTTCGAGCTGGGCCCGGCCCACGTGCTCGAACATGCCGACCGACGCGATCTTGTCGTAGGGCGCGGATTCGTCCAGCTTGCGGTAGTCCAGCAGCTCCATGCGGACCCGGCCTGCAAGCCCCTTCTCCTGGATCAGTTTGCTGACATGGGCATGCTGGTTGCGCGACAGGGTGATGCCGGTGGCGTCCACGCCATAATGCTCGGCGGCCCACAGCAACAGGCCGCCCCAGCCCGCCCCCACGTCCAGGAACCGTTCGCCCGCACGCAGGCGCAGCTTGCGGCAGATGTGGTCCAGCTTGGCCTCCTGGGCCTGGGCCAGCGTCATGCCCGGTTCGCGGTAGTAGGCGCAGGAATAGACCCGGCGCGGGTCCAGCCAGAGGGCGTAGAAGTCATCCGACAGGTCGTAGTGAAATTCGATCTGCTTGGCGTCGCGCTCGACCGAATGGCGCCAGACCGACACCACCTTGCGCACCAGCTCGGTCAGCCAGCCGCCGCGAGCCGCGTCCACCGGCGACCCCGGCAGCAGCGCCGAAGCCGCGGCCATCACATCGCGCATATTGCCCTCGATGTCGATGCGGCCTTCCACATAATCCTGCCCCAGCACGCCCACCGCGCCTTCGGCCAGATGCGCCAGGGCGGTCTTGTCGTGCGTGACGAAACGGACACGGGGTTCGGGCGGCCCCAGCACGGCGCCGTCGGGCAGAACCAGCTGGACCGGGACCGGCAGGGCCTGGAGTTTGCGTTCCACAACAGACAACAAAGGATTCACGACTTCTCCTCTGGAATACGTACGGACCGCAATGACTTTATCGGAAAAAACTTGCAATTTGCTTGTAAGGTTGCCCGTGATACAGTCGTTTACTTGGCCCAAACCGTGCAACAAACCGCATCCGGGCCCTGCCACTGCGCTACCCCGCAATCGACATGCCCCCTTCACAGTCTTTCCGCAGCAGCCTGCCTGGCTGGCTGATACTCATGGGCGCGCTGACCGCGATCGGTCCGTTCGCCATCGACATGTACCTGCCCGCCTTCCCCACGATCGCGGCAAACCTGGGCGTGTCCCGCGGCGACGTCGAACGCACGCTGGCCGCCTACCTGATCGGCCTGGCGATGGTGCAAGTGTTCTATGGCCCCATGGCCGACCGCTACGGCCGCAAGCCGCCGTTGCTCGTCGGCCTGACGCTGTTCATGATCGGTTCCCTGGGGTGCGCGCTGTCCGGATCGGTGGAAGCGTTGACCGGCTGGCGCGTGGTGCAGGCCATGGGCGGCGCCGCCGGCATCGTGATCCCGCGTGCGGTCATCCGCGACCATTACGAAACCCATGAAGCCGCCCGCGCGATGTCGCTGCTGATGCTCATCATGGGCCTCGCCCCCATCCTCGCGCCCTTGGCCGGCGGCCAGTTGCTGGCCATCACCTCGTGGCGCAGCCTGTTCTGGGTCATGCTGGCCGGCGGTGCGATGCTGATGGCCGCCGTCATCCTGATCATGAAGGAATCGCTGGCGCCTGAACGCGTGGTGCCGCTGCGCTGGCACACCATACTGCGCAACTACCGCGACCTGTTCGCGCACCGCGGCTTCATGGCGCACAGCCTGGCCGGCGGCTTCGGCCAGGCTGGCATGTTCGCCTACATCATCGGCTCGCCGCGCGTCTTCATCGAACTCTACGGCGTACCGCCCCAGTACTACGGCCTGCTGTTCGGCACCAACGCGCTGTCGCTCATCATCTGCTCGCAGATCAGCGCGCGCCTGCTGCGCGCCTACACGCCGCGCCAATTGCAGCGCCGCGCGCTGACCTCGCTGGCCTGCGCCAGCCTGGCGGCGGTCGCGCTGACGCTGGCCGGCTGGATGAGCCTGCCCCTGCTGATGCTGTGCCTCATCTGCTACATGGGCAGCCAGGGCTTCGTCAATCCCAACTCGGCGGCGCTGGCGCTGGCGGACCAGGGCAAGCGGCTGGGCGCGGCTTCCGCACTATTGGGGACGCTGCAATTGTCCTGCGGCGCGCTGGCCGGTTTTGCCGTCAGCGCCTGGCAGACCGACAGCGCCCTGCCCCTGACGACCACGCTGGCGGCCTGCGCCTGCCTGTCCTGGATCTCGGGCCGCGTGGCGCAATCGCACACCAAATAGCGTCGCCGCTTGATTTAATTAGGCTTTTCATATTAGAATCTAAGTCTTCACATGAAGTTTCCCGTGCCGAACTACTATGCTTTGTAGTTCAGCACTCTGACCCCAACCGCGCGATGTCTGGCGATTCCTTCCGGGATTTCCAGAAATTCTTACAAGAATTCAGCGGGTGGCAGGCAGCGGGTATAAGCACTGGGGCGGACCAGACTGGGCTTTGATGGCCATTCCGATCCCCCCTCATCCACTAAGACTGGGTGGCCGGCGTAGGCAAGGTACAGCAGCAGCGTACGAAGCCTCTACAGCCCGGCGGCTAAAACCCTGTCTACCCCCCCAAGCGATGCGCGCAAAAGAACGACCTAAAGAGGTGCATCCATGGCACGCGTATGCCAAGTGACCGGCAAAGGCCCGATGGTGGGCAACAATGTTTCGCACGCGAACAACAAGACCAAGCGTCGCTTCCTGCCCAACCTGCAATCGCGCCGGTTCTGGGTTGAAAGCGAAAACCGCTGGGTCCGCCTGCGTGTTTCGGCCAAGGCCATCCGCACGATCGACAAGAACGGCATCGACGCCGTGCTGGCCGAAATGCGTGCCCGCGGCGAACTGGCTTAATCAGCCTCCCCGCCAATCTACATACTAGGAGCACGACATGGCCAAAGGTATCCGCGAAAAGATCAAGCTCGAGTCGACTGCCGGCACGGGTCATTTCTACACGACCACCAAGAACAAGCGCAACATGCCCGAGAAGATGCTGATCAAGAAATTTGATCCGGTCGCTCGCAAGCACGTTGACTACAAGGAAACCAAGCTGAAGTAATTCAGCCGGTTTTCCCGCAAGACGAAAAGGCCCTGCACCGCAGGGCCTTTTTTCGTTTCCGGGCGGGCGCTGCGCGCCGCGCCTGTCTATTGCCCCGGGGCGAAGGCCCATGTTCCAATTGGGCCGCTGTCATCCGCCGCGCCTGCTGGCGCCAGATTCCTTCTCCACGCGATACCTGACATGTTCCGTCCCTGCCTCACTCTGTTGCGCCGCGCCGTGGCGCCGGCTCTCCTGGCCCTGGCGCTGACTTCCGCCGCCTCGGCCAAGGACAAGGAGCCGCCCATCCGCATCGGCGAGATCAACAGCTACAAGGCCATCCCCGCCTTCCTCGGCCCCTACAAGAAGGGTTGGCAGCTGGCGCTGGAAGAGGTCAATGCAAGCGGCGGCGTGCTGGGCCGAAAGCTGGAAGTGATCTCGCGCGACGACAACGGCAACCCCGGCGATTCGGTGCGCGCGGCCCAGGAATTGCTGGCCCGCGAAAAGGTCGAGCTGCTGTTCGGCGGCTTCCTTTCAAATACCGGCCTGGCGCTGACGGATTTCGCCAAGCAGCAGCAGGTGTTCTTCCTGGCGGCCGAACCCCTCACCGACAAGATCACCTGGCAGGACGGCAACCGCTACACCTACCGCCTGCGCCCCTCCACCTGGATGCACGTGGCGGCGCTGGCCCCCAAGGCGCTGGCCTTGCGCAAGAAGCGCTGGGCCATCGTCTATCCCAACTATGAATATGGGCAGTCCGCCGTGGCCACCTTCAAGGCCATGATGACTTCGTTCCAGTCCGACGTGGAATTCGTCGCCGAGCAGGCCGTGCCGCTGGGCAAGGTCGATGCCGGCGCCGTGGTGCAGGCCCTGGCCGACGCCAAGCCCGACGCGATCTTCAACGTGCTGTTCGCCGCCGACCTGACGCGCTTCGTGCGCGAAGGCAATACCCGCGGCCTGTTCGAGAACCGCGCCGTGGTGTCGGTGCTGTCCGGCGAACCCGAATACCTGGAGCCGCTGGGCGCCGACACGCCCACCGGCTGGATCGTCACCGGCTACCCCTGGTACGCCATCGACACCCCGGCCAATAACGCCTTCGTCGAAGCCTACAAGAAGCGCTACAACGAAACGCCCAAGGTCGGCTCGGTCGTGGGCTACGCGTCCCTCATGTCGATCGCCCAGGGCCTGAAGGCGGCGGGCGAAGTGGACACGGAAAAGCTGGTCGACGCGTTTGCCGGCCTGAAGGTGGACACGCCCTACGGCCCCATCCAGTACCGCAAGATCGACCACCAGTCGACCATGGGCGTGTACGTGGGCGTGACCGCGGTGGAAGACGGCAAGGGCATCATGAAGGATTTCGCCTACATCGACGGCGCCCGCCTGCAGCCGCCTGACGAGCAAGTGCGCAAGATGCGTCCGGCGCACTGATGAGCCTGTCCGGGCTGCTGCTGCAGCTGCTCAATGGGCTGGCGGACGCCAGCGCGCTGTTCCTGGTCGCCGCCGGCCTGTCGCTGATCTTCGGCGTCACGCGCGTGGTGAACTTCGCGCACGGCTCTTTCTACATGCTGGGGGTCTACCTGGCGTGGACCTTCACCAACTACTTCGGCGACGGCGCGGGCTATTGGGCCGGGCTGCTGCTGGCGGCGCTGGCCACGGGCCTCATCGGCGCGGCCGCTGAATGGCTGGTGCTGCGGCGCCTGTACCAGGCGCCCGAACTGTTCCAGCTGCTGGCGACTTTTGCGCTGGTGCTCATCATCGGCGACGCCGCGCTGGCCATCTGGGGGCCGGAAGACCTGTTTGCGGCGCGCGCCCCCGGCCTGTCCGGCGCAGTCCAGATCCTGGGCCGGCGCTATCCCGAGTACGACCTGCTGCTGATCGCCGCCGGCCCCGTGGTGCTGGGCCTGCTGTGGCTGCTGCTGATGCGCACCCGCTGGGGCCGGCTGCTGCGGGCCGCGGCGGAGAACCGCAAGATGCTGGCCGCGCTGGGCGTGAACCAGGCCTGGCTGTTCACCTCGGCATTCACCCTGGGCGCGTTCCTGGCCGGCCTGGGCGGGGCGCTGGCGGCGCCGCGCGTGCCCGCCACCCTGGGCCTGGACCTGGAAATCATCGCCAGCGCCTTCGTGGTGGTGGTGGTGGGCGGCCTGGGTTCGATTCCCGGCGCCTTCCTCGCCGCCCTGCTGATCTGCTCGGTCAAGGCATTGTTCGTGTTCCTGGGGCAGGTGCAGATCGGCCCCTGGCTCTTCAATCTGTCCAAACTCACGCTGCTGGCGGAATTCGCCGTGATGGCCGTGGTGCTGGTCGTGCGGCCCTGGGGCCTGCTGGGCAAGCCGCCCGAGCCCGCGGCGCACGCCGCCGCGCCCGAGCGCCCGATCGCCCCGGCCGGCCGCGGGCTGCGGCTGGCCTATGGCGCGCTGCTGGCGCTCCTGCTGCTGGCGCCGGTGGCGGCCGCGCACAGCCCCTATCTGGGCATCCTGCTGACCGAAATCCTGATCGCCGCGCTGTTTGCCGCCAGCCTGCATTTCCTCACCGGACTGGCCGGCATGACCTCGTTCGGCCATGCTGCCTGGTTCGGCCTGGGCGCCTATGGCGCCGCGCTGCTCCTGAAGCTGGCGGCCGTGCCGATGGAAGCGGCGCTGCTGCTGGGCCCCTTCGCCGCCGCATTCGGCGCCCTGCTGTTCGGCTGGTTCTGCGTGCGCCTGTCCGGCGTGTACCTGGCGATGCTGACCCTGGCAGTGGCGCAGATCCTCTGGGCGCTGGCCTATCAATGGAATGACGTGACGGGCGGCAGCAACGGCCTGATCGGGCTGTGGCCGTCGGCCTGGCTCGCCCAGGGCCCATGGTTCTATTACCTGACGCTGGCGCTGTGCGTGGCCGGCATCGCCTGGCTGCGCCGCCTGGCGTTCTCGCCGCTGGGCTATGCGCTGCGGGGCGTGCGCGATTCGGCGCTGCGCGCCGAGGCGCTGGGCATGGATACCCGGCGCGTGCAATGGGCGGGCTTCGTGGCCGCGTCCTTTGCCGCCGGCCTGGCGGGCTCGCTCTACGCGTTTTCCAAGGGCAGCATCGCGCCCGACACGCTGGCCGTGAGCCGCTCCGTGGACGGACTGGTCATGGTGCTGCTGGGCGGGTTGCAGACGCTGGCCGGCCCGCTCGTAGGCGCGGCGTCCTACACCTGGCTGCAGGATGCCGCCGCGCGCAGCACCGAGTACTGGCACGCGGTGCTGGGGCTGGCCATCCTGGCCCTGGTCATGGCCTTTCCCGAGGGGCTGGCCGGCGCCGCCGCGCGCCTGGCCGCGCGCTGGAACAGGGGACGCGCATGAATACCGCCCCCTTGCTGCAAGTCCGCGAACTGCGCAAATCGTTCGGCGGCATCGACGCGTTGGCTGGCGTGTCATTCACGCTGGAAGCCGGCCGGATGCTCGCCCTGATCGGCCCCAACGGCGCCGGCAAGTCCACCTGCTTCAACGCGCTGGGCGGGCAACTGCGGCCCGACTCGGGCTCGGTGCTGCTGGACGGCCGCGAACTGGTCGGCTTGTCGGCGGGCAAGATCTGCCGGCTGGGCGTGGGGCGCACCTTCCAGACCGCCGCCACCTTCCGCTCCATGACGGTGCGCGAAAACGTGCAGACGGCGCTGCTGTCGCGCGACCGGCTGCTGCTGAACCCCTGGCGCCGGGCCACCCGGCACGCGGCCGAGGAGGCCATGGCGCTGCTGTCGCAGGTGCAGATGGCGGACAAGGCGCAGGAGCACTGCGGCACGCTGGCCTACGGTGACGTCAAGCGGGTGGAACTGGCGATGGCCCTGGCGCACCAGCCGCGCCTCTTGCTGATGGACGAACCCACGGCGGGCATGGCCACCAATGAACGCCATGCGCTGATGCGGCTGACGCGCACGCTGGCGGACACCCAGCGCATTGCGGTCCTGTTCACCGAGCACAGCCTGGACGTGGTCTTCAAGCATGCCGACCGCATCGCGGTGCTGGTGCGCGGCAGCCTGCTGGCCGAGGGCAAGCCCGCGCAGATTGCGGCCGACGAGCGGGTCCGCGCGGCCTATCTGGGCACGGAAGCGCCGCAGCCGGCCTGAGCCGGCCGCGCACGCGGCCTCAGTCGTTCCTCAGCCCGTTGGGCTGGCATTCCCAGAAGATCTTGGCCTGGCATCCCTCGCAGATGCCACGATCCAGCTTGGCGTAGATCGTATGCAGCGCCGTCGCCTTGTCGGGAAAGACATGGTCCTCGCCCAGGCGCTGCAGAAAGCCCGTGCGGCGCCACATGTCCAGCACTTCCGGCCGCGGGCGGTGGAAATACAAGTCCCCACCCATGGCCCGTCTGGCGGCGAGCTCGTCTTCCCAGACCTGCGCGCCGGCCATGTCGATGAAGTTCATGCTCTTGGCCATTACCAGCAGATGGCGCGGCGCCCCCGGGGCCGCGCGCAGCTCGTGCAGGCGCTGCGCCACGTGCGTGGCGGCGCCGAAATAGACCGAGCCCTCCATGCGCAGCAGCTTCAACTGCGGGCATTCTGGCAAGGCGCCCTGCGCATGCTCCAGCACCACGAAGCGCCGCTCCAGTCCGCGCGTATCGAAGCCCATGGTGCGCATCGCGGGCCGCGAGGTGCGGTGCAGGTAGACCATCAGCGACAACACCGTGCCCAGCAGGATCGCCACTTCCATGCGTATGGTGATGGTGGCGGTCAGCGTGGCGGCGGCGATGACCGCTTCGCCGCGCTGGGTCCGGATCAGTTGCCGCCAGCGCGGGATATCGAACAGGGTCCAGGCCACCAGCAGCAGCAGTCCGGAGATCGCGGCGTGCGGAATCATGGCCAGGAGCGGCGCCGACAAGGCCACCAGCGCCACCAGCAGCAGGGCCGAGAACACGGACGCCAACGGCGTCTTGGCGCCAGCCTCGTAGTTGGGAATGGACCGGTTGAGCGAACCGCAGGACAGGTAGCAGGAGAAGAATCCGCCCACGATATTGGACAGCCCCTGCCCCACGAACTCGCGGTTGGCGTCGATGCGCTGGCCCGAACGCGTCGCCACGGCCTTGGCGATGGAGATGGATTGCGCCAACGCCACGATGGTCAGCGCGAAGGCCACACTCAGCAATTCGGGCAAGGCGCGCCAATCGACGCTGGGAATATGGAAAGGCGGCCAGGGCTGGGCCAGCGCGCCCAGCACGGACACCGGGGCGCCATCGGTCAGCGCGTTGAAGGCGGCGGCCGCCAGCGCCCCCGCCGCCAGGCCCGCCAGCATGTAGGGCTTGCGCTTGTCCAGCCGCCGCACCAGCAGCGCCACGGCCAGGGTGGTCAGCGTCACCAGCAAGGCGCCCCAGTGCACCTGCGCCAGATTCGCGGCCAGGCTGGCCAGCAAGGCGCCCGCGCCGTGCGCGTCCGGCGTCGGCATGCCCAGCGCGTCCTTCAGCGCATGCACGGCGATCAGCAGGGCCGCGCCGCTGGTGAAGCCGAACAGCGCCGATGGCGAGATGAAATGCGCCAGCGAGCCCAGCCTGAGCGTGCCCACCAGCCATTGCATCAGCCCGACCAGCACGGTCACGGCCAGCGCCAGCTGGATGTAGCCCTGGCTGCCGGCGACCGCCAGCGGCGTCAACACCGCATAGAGCGCCAGCGAGTTGGCATTGGTCGGGCCCGACATGACATGGCGGCTGGACCCGAAGAGCGCCGCGACGATACAGGGCACGATGGCGGAATACAGGCCGTACTCGGGCGGCAGGCCCGCCAGCATGGCGAACGCCACGCCTTGCGGCAGCACCAGCAGCGCGCCCAGCAGGCCCGCCGTCGCATCCGCGCGCAAGGTCCGCGCATTGACCTCGTCCACCCACGAGCCGAACAACCGGCGCGCGACGCTCATCCCCCCCTGCATCATTCTTTCTTGTCCCTCGGCATCTGCTTTCTGATTGGTTCCGCCTGCGGCGCACAGGGCTGGCGGCGGGTCGCCTAGCGTAATCGCTAGCGCCCCTTGCGCGCAACGCGTCCCGCTTACTTCAGGTAACGGCGTTCCAGCTCCCGCATGTGGGCGTCGCCCTGCAGCGCAATGATCTCCTTGACCGCCGGCAGCGCCGCGTCCACCTGGTGGATGCCGCCATCGCGGCGGATGCGGGCGAACACATCCCGCATCGCCCCCACCGCGGCGCGGATGGCGTGGTTGCCATAGATGACCAGGCCCACCTTGCCCAGCGCCTGGATATCGGCTTCGCGCAATTGGGGATAGGCGGTAGGCACCAGCACCAGCGGCGCGCGCCCTTGCCATGCGGCCACGAACGACAGGATCTCGTCGGGCGTGTTCTGCTTGGAATGAATCAGGATGGCATCCGCGCCGGCGGCTTCATACGCGCGGGCGCGGGCCAGCGCCTCCTGCTCGCCAGCGCCCGCGATCAGGGCCTCGGTCCGGGCGATCACGCAGAAATCCGCATCGCGGCGGGCGCCGCGGGCGGCTTCGATCTTGCCCTGGAATTCCTCGACCCGCACCAGTTCCTGCCTGCCGGCCGCGCGCAGGCTGGTGTCCTTGGGAAAGGTCTTGTCCTCCATCACCACCGCCGACACACCCGCGGCTTCATACTGCGGCACCATGTACGCGACATTGATCGCGTTGCCGAATCCGGTGTCGATGTCGGCGATGACGGGCACGTCCACCGCGGCGGCGATCGCCCGCATCATGTCCAGATGCTGCAAGGGCGAGAGTATGTTGGCGTCGGGCACGGCATAGCTGGCCGACAGCTCGAAGCCGCTGCCCCAGATGGCATCGAACCCGGCTTCCGCCGCCAGCCTGGCGGACAGCGGGTTGTGCGCCGACATGGCGTGCATCAGGCTGGGATCCTGCAATTTCTGGCGGAAACCGGTGTTTCTGTTCATGGCGGGCAGGTAGGCGAAAACCCGGCGCGCCGCGCGCCGGCTGCGGCCATCGTAGCGCCAATCCCCGCGTTGCCCGAAACTTCAGCCGGCCTCGCCGCCGCGTCGCGCCTTCATGGCCTGCCCGATGCCGGCCAGCGCATCGTCCGGGATCAGCCGCGCCGCCATCGGCAGCAGTTCGCTTTCTTCACGCTGGATATGCGCGGCGTAGGCATCGGTGAAGTCCTGCACCTGCCCCGGGGGCAGATCGGCCTGGCGCCCCGCCGCGATCTCGGCGAGCACCCGGCGCAAGGGCTCCCAGCGCTGCGCCAGCTGCCGGTGCTCGGCCACCAGACCGTCCACCAGCGCGTGCAGACAGACGGCGTCGGAGCCGGCCATGGACTCGATCAGGGCCGGGAAGAGGTCCTCTTCCTCGTCCTCGTGGTGGTGCGCGGCCGCGGTATCGAAGTAGCGCATGACGCTGGCCGCCGCGGTTTGCGCCGCGGCGTCGCTGCCATGCACCGGCAGGTGCGCGGCAAGGCGTCCCAAGGTCGCGCACTGGCGGGAAATGCGGCCGTGGCAGGCCGACAGCAATGCCAAGGGATCATCCGCGCCCGGCGCCGGGGCCGGACCTCCAGGAAAGCTCACCGCCATCGCACACCTCCGTTATCCGGCGTGGCCACGCCACCACAAGCGGATGGAATCCCACGCGCGTCCCGCGAATCCGGCCTCGGCCACCGGTTCCAGCGCCACCACCGGAAACTGCATGGCGGGTTTGCCGTCCACCAGCACACGCACCGCGCCGACTGCGGACTGGGCCGCGATCGGCGCAATCAGCGGATCCTGCGGCGTCCAGACCGGTTCGACCTTGGCGCCCGCGGGCACCGTCACGTACGCATCGCGCGCGAATCCGGCCTTCAGGCTGTCCTGCTCGCCCTTCCAGACCTCGGGCGTGGCGACCGCCTGGCCGCGCGCGTACAGCTTGATGGTATTGAACCCCTGAAAGCCCCACTCCAGCAACTCGCGGCTTTCCTGCGTGCGCAGCTTGTCCGACGCCGTGCCCACCACCACCGTGATGAGGCGGCGCTGGTCAGCGCCGTTGGGCCGCTGCGCGGTGGCGACAATGCAAAAGCCGGCCGATTCAGTGTGCCCGGTCTTCAGGCCGTCCACGCTGGGATCCAGCCACAGCAAGCGGTTGCGGTTCGGCTGCGTGATCTTGTTGTACGTGAAATGCTTGGCCGAATCGTAAGTCTTGTAGAGCTGGGGAAAGTCGCGGATGTAGCGCGTGGCCAGCACGGACAGGTCGCTGGCGGTGGAGTAGGTCCCGGGATCCGGCAGGCCGTGCGGGCTGGCGAAATGCGTGGCGTGCAGGCCGAGCCTGGCGGCGGTTTCGTTCATCCGCGCCACGAAGGCCTCGACGCTGCCCGACACGGCCTCGGCCAGCGCGATGGCCGCGTCGTTGCCCGATTGGATCATCAGGCCGCGCAACAGATCGTCCACCGACACTTTCGAGCCCGGCTCCAGGAACATCTTCGAGCTGCCCGCCGGCACCTTCCAGGCGCGGGTCGACACCGTGACCATTTGCGCCGCGGACAGCTCTTTCTTGCTGAGCGCCTCGAACACCACGTAGGCCGTCATGATCTTGGTCAGGGACGCTGGCTCGATGCGGGTCGTCGCCGCATGCGACGCGATCACCTGTCCGCTGGTCTCGTCCAGCAAGAGCCAGGCCTTGGCCGACAAGGCCGGCGCGGGCACCGTTTGCGCCACGGCGCCCGACATGCACGCGGCCGCGACGATCAGGCTCGCCGCCAACTTCTTCATCAACATATGACTGCTTCGCTTCCATGCTTGGTTTTTCCCGCGCGGGTCTCGCGCAAGGCACGCAATTGGAACACGCTCGACGCAGTTGGTTCAGTGCCGCAGGCATTTGAAAAGATGCGCGATGAATGTCACGACATCTTGCTGGAGCCCTTCTACAAAGCACTTTCTGTGTCGAAAACAACAAACAAGGGCCAAAAACCCGCTAGAAAACCGCATTAATCGCCACTCTTCCGCTATCATCGGCCGCGTAGCGTCAAACGCCGATACCCGGCACGCGCTGCTCCATGACCTCAACATACGGATTTTGACCATGGCCACGAAAGCAAAAGCTCCTGCCAAGAAAGTCACCAAGCCCGCCGCCAAGGCGCCCGCAAAGAAGGCAACTGCTGCCAAACCCGCTGTGAAGCCCGCTGCAAAGCCGGCCGTCAAGAAGGTCGTCGCCGCCAAGAAGGTCGCTGCTGCCCCCAAGGCCATCAAGGCTGCTCTGAACAAGACCCAGCTCATCGCCTACATCGTTGAGCAATCCGGCGTTGAAGCCAAGTCGGTCAAGGCCGTCCTGGCCAGCCTGGAAACCTCGGTGCTGGGTTCCGTGGACAAGAAGGGCGCCGGCGAATTCACGCTGCCCGGCCTGTTCAAGGTTGCCGTGCAGAAGGTTCCCGCCAAGGCCAAGCGCTTCGGCAAGGATCCGTTCACCGGTGAAGAGCGCTGGTTCCCCGCCAAGCCGGCTTCGGTCAAGGTGAAGGTTCGCCCGCTCAAGAAGCTGAAGGACGCCGCGCAGTAATTCGCGCGTAGTTCCGGTCAAGCCGGAAGGGCCCGCCTCGCAAGAGGCGGGCCCTTCTTTTTTGGGCTGCGGCCGGCGCGCGTGCGGCGCATGGGCCTGCCCTCTCAATTTATCTTCATGTTAAGATACTTCACGTAAAAATAAATCCCCAAGCCCATGAATGACCTCGTCGATCTGGTGATCTCGCAATGGACCGCCGAATGTCCCGCCCAGGACTTCGCCGCCATGTCCGTCGTCACCCGCGTATTCCGCCTGAACGCGCTGGCGGCACGCAACGTGAACCGCAGCTTCCGCAACTATGACCTGCACCAGGGCGAATTCGACGTGCTGGCCACGCTGTACCGCAGCGGCTCGCCCTACGCGCTGAATCCGCAGAAGCTGGTGGAGGCCCTGCTGCTGACCTCCGGCGCGATGACCAACCGGCTCGACCGCCTGGAGCAGGCCGGCCTGCTCACGCGCAGCCCCAATCCGGAAGACCGGCGCGGCGTCATCGTGTCGCTCACTACCGAGGGCTTGCGCACCATCAAGCTGGTGCTGAAGGACTATCTGAAGGACCTCAACGAACTGCTTGAACCGCTGTCCGCAGCCGAGCGCAAGCAACTGGCCGGCCTCCTCAGGAAGCTGCTGATCAAGCAGGACCAGGAAACGCCTGGCGGCATCGGCGCCTGAGCCGGGCCTTCTTCCGCAGCCATCATCCCCGATCCAGATCCATGACTTCCGCTACCCAGTCCTCCCAGACGCCAGCCCTGACCGCGCCCATCCTCCTGCTGATGTCGGTCGCCACCGGCCTCGCCGTCGCCAGCAACTATTACGCGCAGCCGCTGCTGCATACGATCAGCGAGCAATTCTCGCTGTCCAGCGCCACGGCGGGCAGCATCGTCACCACCGCGCAACTGAGCTATGCGGTGGGCCTGATGCTGCTCGTGCCCCTGGGCGACATGTTCGAGCGGCGCAGCCTGATCGTGCTGATGAACCTGCTGTCCTCGGGCGGACTGCTGATTTCCGCCTTCGCCCCGAACATCGGCGTGCTGATCCTGGGCACGGCGCTGACGGGCATGCTGTCCGTGGTGGCCCAGATCCTGGTGCCTTTCGCCGCGACGCTGGCCGCGCCGCACGAGCGGGGCAAGGCCGTGGGCACCGTCATGAGCGGACTGCTGCTGGGCATCCTGCTGGCCCGCACCGTCGCCGGCGCGCTCGCCGACGTGGGCAGTTGGCGCACCGTGTACTGGGTGGCCGCCATCCTGATGCTGATCATGTCCGCGGCCCTGTGGCGCCTGCTGCCGCGCCACCAGAGTCCGGCCGGGCTGAGCTATCCGCGCCTGCTGGGCTCCATCCTGCGCATGTTCGTCGAGGAACCGCTGTTCCGCGCCCGTTCGCTGCTGGGCGGCCTGCTGTTCGCGGCCTTCAGCATGCTGTGGACTCCGCTGACCTTCCTGCTGGCCAGCCCGCCCTATCAATACAGCAACACCACCATCGGCCTGTTCGGCTTGGCGGGCGCCGCCGGCGCCTACGCCGCCAATCGCTTCGGCCGCCTGGCCGACCGCGGCCTGGGCAACCTGGCCACCCGCGTCGGACTGCTGTTGCTGCTGGGTTCCTGGGGACTGATCGCATTCGGCCAGGTGTCGGTGCTGGCCTTGCTGGCCGGCATCCTGGTGCAGGACTTGGCGATCCAGGGCGTGCACGTCACCAACAGCAGCGCCCTCTACCGGCTGCGCCCCGAAGCGCGCAGCCGGCTGACCGCCGGCTATATGACCAGCTACTTCATCGGCGGCGCATCCGGTTCGCTGGTATCGTCCTGGCTGTACGCCCATTTTGGCTGGCCCGGCGTGGTCACGGCGGGCGCCGTTCTCGGGGTGATTACGCTGGCTTATGGCGCCCTTGCGCCCAGCGCGCGCATCCCCGAAACGGCTCCGTCCCCTGCCCGCGCCTAGCACCTCCTATAATCAGGGGTTTTGGCCGCCTCCGCGCCCGCGCGGCGAGGCGGCTCACCCTTTTTTTGCCATCGTGCACGAGCCCATGCAGGAACGTTACCTCCCCAATACCGTCGAAGCAGCCGCCCACCAAGACTGGCAGGCCCGCGACGTCTACCTGGTCCACGAACACGCCAAGAACGCCGACGGCTCCGAAAAGCCGAAGTTCTACGCCTGCTCCATGCTGCCCTACCCCAGCGGCAAGCTGCACATGGGCCACGTGCGCAACTACACCATCAACGACATGATGGCCCGCCAGCTGCGCATGCGCGGCTATAACGTTCTGATGCCCATGGGCTGGGACGCCTTCGGCATGCCGGCGGAAAACGCCGCCATCAAGTCCAAGGTGCCGCCGGCGAAGTGGACGTACGACAACATCGCCTACATGAAGAAGCAGATGAAGGCGATGGGCTTGGCGATCGACTGGTCGCGCGAAATGTGCGCCTGCGATCCCCAGTATTACAAGTGGAACCAGTGGCTGTTCCTCAAGATGCTGGAAAAGGGCGTCGCCTACCGCAAGACCCAGGTCGTCAACTGGGACCCGGTGGACCAGACCGTGCTGGCCAACGAACAGGTCATCGACGGCCGCGGCTGGCGCTCGGGCGCGCTGGTCGAAAAGCGCGAGATCCCCGGCTACTACCTGCGCATCACCGATTACGCCGACGAACTGCTGGGCGCCGTCCAGAACGACCTGCCCGGCTGGCCCGAGCGCGTGCGCCTGATGCAGGAAAACTGGATCGGCAAGTCCGAGGGGCTGCGCTTCGCCTTCCCGCACCAGATCGCCGGCCAGGACGGCCAGTTGATCCAGGACGGCAAGCTGTACGTCTTCACCACCCGCGCCGACACCATCATGGGCGTGACCTTCTGCGCCGTGGCGCCGGAACACCCCCTGGCCACGCAGGCCGCCCTCTCCAATCCGCAACTGGCCGCGTTCATCGAGCAATGCAAGCTGGGCGGCACGACCGAGGCCGAAATGGCCACGCGCGAAAAGGAAGGCATGCCCACGGGCCTGTACGTTACGCATCCGGTCACGGGCGCCGAAGTCCAGGTCTGGGTCGGCAACTACGTACTCATGACCTACGGCGATGGCGCCGTGATGGGCGTGCCGGCGCATGACGAGCGCGACTTCGCCTTCGCCAAGAAATATGACCTGCCCATCGTGCAGGTCGTGGACGTGGCCGGCAAGGAATACTCCACCAACGCCTGGCAGGAGTGGTACGGCGACAAGCAGGCCGGCCGCACCATCAATTCCGGCAAGTACGACGGCCTCTCCCACAAGGAAGCGGTCGACGCCATCGCCGTCGACCTGGGCGCGCAAGGGCTGGGCGAAAAGCAGACCACCTGGCGCCTGCGCGACTGGGGCATCTCGCGCCAACGCTATTGGGGCACCCCCATCCCCATCATCCACTGCGCGGATTGCGGCCCGGTCCCGGTGCCGGAAAAAGACCTGCCGGTGGTCCTGCCCGACGACCTCATCCCGGACGGCAGCGGCAACCCGCTGGCCAAGAACGAGGCTTTCCTGTCCTGCTCCTGCCCCAAATGCGGCAAGCCGGCGCGCCGTGAAACGGACACGATGGACACCTTCGTGGACTCGTCCTGGTATTTCATGCGCTATACCTCGCCGGGCAACGACCAGGCCATGGTCGACGCGCGCAATGACTACTGGATGCCGATGGACCAGTACATCGGCGGCATCGAGCACGCGGTGCTTCACCTGCTGTACGCCCGCTTCTGGACCAAGGTCATGCGCGACATGGGCTTGCTCAACTTCGACGAGCCCTTCACCAAGCTGCTGTGCCAGGGCATGGTGCTGAACCATATCTATTCGCGCAAGACGCCGCAGGGCGGCATCGAGTACTTCTGGCCGGAAGACGTCGAAAACGTCTACGACGACCGCGGCGCCATCGTCGGCGCCAAGCTGAAGTCGGACGGCTCCGCCATCACCTACGGCGGCGTGGGCACGATGTCCAAGTCCAAGAACAACGGCGTCGATCCGCAATCGCTGATCGACACGCTGGGCGCGGACACGGCTCGCCTGTTCGTCATGTTCGCCAGCCCCCCGGAACAGACCCTCGAATGGTCGGACTCCGGCGTCGAAGGCTCCAACCGCTTCCTGCGCCGTCTCTGGTCCATCAGTTACGGCCAGCGCGAGGCCATCGCGCGCGGCCTGGCCCATGGCGCCGATTGGGCGCAGGCGCCGGCTCCGGTCAAGGATCTGCGCCGCGAAGTCTACGGCCTGCTCAAGCAAGCCGACTACGACTACCAGCGCATCCAGTACAACACCGTCGTGTCGGCGTGCATGAAGATGCTCAACGCCATCGACGACGCCAAGCTGCCCGAAGGCGCGGCCGCGGACGCCGCCTACGCCGAAACGCTGGGCGTGCTGCTGCGCGTGCTGTATCCCGTGGTGCCGCACATCACCTGGCACCTGTGGCGCGACCTGGGCTACGCCCACGAGCTGGGCGACCTGCTCGACGCACCCTGGCCGCACGTGGACGAGGCGGCGCTGGTCGCCGACGAGATCGAGCTGATGCTCCAGGTCAACGGCAAGCTGCGCGGCTCCATCCGCGTGGCCGCCAAGGCCGCCAAGGAAGACATCGAAAAGCTCGCGGCATCCCAGGAAGAGGTCGCCCGCTTCCTGGAAGGCCGTCCGCCCAAGCGCGTCATCGTGGTTCCGGGCAAACTGGTCAACGTCGTAGGCTGATGAGGTCAAGCATGCACTTCGCCGGGCAACAAACGCATTCCCCCCGCCAGTCCTGGCTGCTGCGCGGCGCCTGCCTGGCGCTGTTCATGCTGCTCTCCGCTTGCGGCTTCGCCTTGCGGGGCGTCACGCCGATGCCATTCGACACCTTGTATGTCGGCATTCCCGACACCACGCAGTTCGGCGCCGACGTGCGCCGTGCGCTGCGCGCGGCCTCGCCGGACACCAAGATCGTGTCCACGCCCAAGGAGGCGCAGGCCATCCTGCAGCAAGTGGCCGACACCCGCACTCTGCGGGAGGTGTCGCTGAACGCCCAGGGCCGCGTCGAGGAATACGAACTCGGCATCAACTACACGTTCCGCCTCATCGACGCCAAGGGCCGCGCCCTGATCCCGGACACCACACTGTCGATCTACCGCGAAATGCCCTATGACGACCAGGTCGTGCAGGCCAAGCAAGGCCAGATCGAAACGCTGTACCGGGCCATGCAGCGCGACCTCGTATCCCGCCTGCTGCGCCGCATGACCGCGCCGGAAGTGCGTCACGCATTCGAGAATGCCGAAGAGCGCGCGGAAGACGGCGAGACCCCGCTGTACGACCCGACCACGCCGGATCAAAAGCGCACGCCCACACCGTGGCAGACGCCGTCCACCACCGACCCGGCCATCCTGCGTTAAATGGCACAGCCCCTGGACGCGGATCGCCTGGCCGAGCACCTGCAGCGGCCAGGCAACCGCCTGGCGCCGCTCTATACGGTTTCGGGCGACGAACCCCTGCTCGTGACCGAGGCCGTGGACGCCCTGCGCGCGGCGGCCCGCAACGCGGGCTACACCGACCGCCTGTCCATGGTGATGGACGCGCGCAGCGACTGGAGTTCGGTCACCGCCGCCACGCAAAGCGTGTCGCTGTTCGGCGACCGCCGCATCCTTGAAATCAAGATCCCGACGGGCAAGCCCGGCAAATCCGGCGCCGACACCCTGGCCAAGCTGGCCGAACAGGCCGAGAAGCAGGCGGATCCGGACACGCTCGTGCTGATCGCCCTGCCCCGCCTGGACAAGGCCACCCGCGAAAGCCGCTGGGTGCAAGCCCTGAGCCGCGGCGGCATGATGGTCGATATCGCCAACATCGAACGCGGCCGCCTGCCCGCCTGGGTCGGCATGCGGCTGGCGCGCCAGAACCAGCGCGCCGACGGCGCCACCCTGCAATGGATGGCCGACAAGGTGGAAGGCAATCTGCTGGCCGCGCACCAGGAAATCCAGAAACTGGGCCTGCTCTACCCCGAAGGCCAACTGGCCGCGGAGGACGTGGAGCGCGCGGTGCTGAACGTCGCGCGCTACGACGTCTTCGGCTTGCGCGACGCCATGCTCGCCGGCGATACCGGCCGCACCATCCGCATGATCGACGGCCTGCGCGCCGAAGGCGAAGCCCTGCCGCTGGTGCTGTGGGCGGTCGGCGAGGAAATCCGCCTGCTGGCCCGCATCGCCGAAGCGCGCGCCCTGGGCCAGGACGTCAACGGCCTGATGCGCCGTCTGCGCATTTTCGGCGCGCACGAACGGCTGGCGCTGCAGGCGCTGAACCGGGTGCAGCCGAACGTGTGGCCGGCCGCCGTGCAGCATGCCCATGAGGTCGACCGCCTGATCAAGGGCCTGTCGGTGCCGGGACGCCTGTCCGATCCCTGGGAAGAAATGACGCGGCTCGCGCTGCGCGTCGCCGCCGCGGGCGGACGACCGTGAAGGCGGCATAGCCGCCGCCTTCGCCTCTCCCTCCGGCCCTGCGGCTGGAGTTCGCCCGGCCTAGCGGCCGGATATACACTGAATCTCCAGGCGGCGTCCGCGCCGCCCCATTCTCATGATCGACGCTGCCATGTCCACGTCCTCCATCGAACAAGCCATGCTCACCCTGGGCGAAAACGCCCGCCGCGCCTCGCGCGCCATGATGCGCGCCACCGGCGCCGCCAAGAACCAGGCCCTGCTGGCCATGGCCGACGCCCTGGCCGCCAGCCACGACGAACTCAAGGCCGCCAACGAGAAAGACCTGGCCGCAGCCCGCAGCAACGGCCTGGAGCCGGCGCTGCTGGACCGCCTGACGCTGTCGGACAAGACGCTGGCGCACATGGCCGAGGGCCTGCGCCAGATCGCCGCCCTGCCTGATCCCATCGGCAGCATCACCGCCACCAGCGTGCGCCCCAACGGCATGCGCGTGGCGCAGATGCGCGTGCCGCTGGGCGTGATCGGCATCATCTACGAATCGCGTCCCAACGTGACCATCGACGCGGCCGCGCTGTGCCTGAAATCCGGCAACGCCGCCATCCTGCGCGGCGGCAGCGAAGCGCTGCATTCCAACATCGCGCTGGGACGCATCGTGCAGACCGGCCTGGCCGCCGCGGGCCTGCCGCAAGACGCGGTGCAGGTCGTCGCCACGGCCGACCGGGCCGCCGTCGGCAAGCTCATCACCATGACCGAGCACATCGACGTCATCGTGCCGCGCGGCGGCAAGGGCCTGATCGCCCGCCTGTCGCAGGAGGCCCGCGTGCCGCTCATCAAGCACCTGGACGGCAACTGCCACGTCTATATCGACGCGGCGGCCGATCCGGACAAGGCGCACGCCATCGCCTTCAATGCCAAGACCTATCGCTACGGCATCTGCGGCGCCATGGAAACGCTGCTGGTCGACGCGGTCGCCGCCGTTTCCATCCTGCCCAGCCTGGCCGCGGCCCTCACCGAACATGGCGTCGAATTGCGCGGCTGCCCGCGCACGCTGGCCCTGCTGCCGCACGCCAAGCCGGCCACGGAAGAAGACTGGGCCACGGAATACCTGGGTCCCATCCTGGCGGTGCGCATCGTCGACACGCTGGACGACGCCATCGAACACATCGCGCGCTGGGGCTCCGGCCATACCGACGCGATCGTCACCGAGGACCTGTCCGCCGCGCAGCGCTTCCAGCGCGAGGTCGACTCCAGCTCGGTATACGTCAACCTGCCGACCTGCTTTGCGGACGGCTTCGAATACGGCCTGGGCGCCGAGATCGGCATCTCCACGAACCGCCTGCACGCGCGCGGCCCGGTCGGCCTGGAAGGCCTGACCACGCTGAAATGGGTGCTCAGCGGCGAAGGCCAGGTGCGCGGCTGACCCCAAGGCGCCGCGCTGCGCGCAGACTGACGCGGCCCTGAACACGGGGCCGCGGCAAGCCTTCTACAATACGGTCAGCGATTTTCCGCAGGCTTTCTTTTCATCCGAACGCGGCGCACCGCGTCTTCCTGAGATCCCCATGTACTCACCCGCGATGGCCATGGCCTTCAGCCTCTTCCTGCTGTGCTTCATCACGTGCACGCTCAGCGGCATCGTGCTGTTCTTCAAGAGCAAGCAGATCAACGCCGCGCTGAAGCACCCGTACCTGCAGCACCGCCCGTTCAACCAGTATCCGCTGGCGATCCAGGCGTCCATCATGCTGGATTATTTCTTCCGCCTGATGTTTCCCGGCACGCGCTTCTGGCTGATCGGCAACGCCAACGACCTGCTTACCCACGTCGATCCGAAGAAGACGCCGCTGTCGCTGAAATGGCCGATCGTCGGCTTCTGGGGTTCGTGCTGGCTCGGCCTGATCGCCATGATCGTCCTTTGGATCATGCTGTTCCTGGGAGCTTGAACCCATGCAGATCAGAATCGAAGACTATCCCGGCAGCCTCGAGGCGGCCCGCTATCTGGTCGCCGCGCGCGAATCCGGCGTCGCCGGTCCGCGCTTGCCCGCCGACTGCCGCCCCCAATCGCTGAACCAGGCCTTCGCCGTGCAGCAACGCACCGCGCAGCTGCTGCTTGAGAAGCATCGGGACGACATCGGCGCCTGGAAGAGCGCGTTGCCCACGCCCGAGAAAAGCGTGGTCGCGCCGATCTACGCCTCGACCGTCGCCTACGCCGAAGCCGGCCCTGTTGCGGCCCAGACGGAGACCGTGCGCATCGAACCCGAGATCGCGTTCGAAATTGCGCGGGATCTGCCCGCCCGTCCCGAGCCCTACACCGAAGCCGACGTGGACGCGGCCATCGGCGGCGCCCGCCTGGCCCTGGAAGTGCTGGGCTGCCGCTATGCAGCCCCGGAACATGCCAGCCTGCCCGAGCTCCTGGCCGACCATATGTTCAATCAGGGCCTGGTGCTGGGTCCGCGCATCGCATCGCCGCACGATGCGCCCGGCGCCTTGAGCATCACGCTGTCCGTGGACGGAGTCGAAACCGAGCAGCACGCGGGCATCCACCCGAACGATCACCCCAAGGCCGGGCTCTACTGGCTGGCCAATTTCCTGCGTGAACAGGGCCTGGGACTGCGCGCCGGCCAGCACGTCATCACCGGCTCCTACGCCGGCTTCCTGGACGTGCCCGCCAACCGCGACCTGGAACTCGCCTACGGCGACCTCGGCGTCCTGCGCCTGCGGTTCAGCAAGCCCTAGCCCGGCCGTACGCCGAGCTTGCGTCCCATGCCCGCCTTGTCCGCTCTCGCGGACTAGCGGGCCGCTGGCTGCGCGATATCGATGGGCGCTGCGCCCGCCTCGATGATTTCCCCCACATCCAGACACAGGTCCTCGCGGTAGCGTCCCGCCAGCACCTGCACGCCGACCGGGCTCGCGCCCGCCTCGCTCATCGCGCTCCCCATCGCCACCGACAGGCCCGGCAAACCCATGAACGGCACGCCGATCTGCGTCATCTGCGCGCGCCAGACGCGCGCATACGCGGCATCGCCTTGCAGGTCGAGCTTGTCCGGGAACGGCAGCTCGGCCGACACGGGCAGCAACAATACGGGATACTCGGCGAAGAACTGTTCCCACAGGCGGGTCAGCGTGGCGCGCCGCGTCAGCGTGGCCGAAAAACTGGCAAGGTCGGCCCCGGCCGCCTTGTCGCGCTGGCCGGCAAGCGCCACCAGCGCGCCGCGATCCCCTTCTTTCTCGGCGGCGGCCACCATGGCGTCGTAACCATCGGCCAGCCACATGCGGATCTGCAGGTCCGCCGCCTCCTGCATCGGCGGTACCGCATCCAGCGTGTCCACCGTCCAGCCTGCCTCGCTGAGCCGGCGCGCGGCTTCCTGCAAGGCCTTGACCACGGCGGGCTGGGTGTCCATGCCGTCCGGATTCAGGCACAGCGCGGCCCGTCGCGGCGCCTCGGCTCCCACCAGGGGAGCAGGCACCCACCAAGGATCGCGCGCATCCCGCGCCGCCAGCGCGGCCAGGCCCAGCCTCAGGTCGGCGATGCTGCGCCCCAGGGGCCCGGACACCGCGGTCAACTGGCCGCCGATCGAGCGTTCCGGCAGCGCGGCGTTGTAGGCCGCCACGCGTCCCAGGGACGGCCGCAGGCCGTGCACGCCGCAAGCATAGGCCGGATAACGGATGGAGCCGGCGATATCCGTGCCATGCGCCAGATGCCCGATGCCGGCCGCCACCGCGGCTGCCGCGCCTCCCGACGAGCCGCCGGGCGTCAGCGCAGGATTGCGCGGGTTCAAGGTATCGCCATGCAGCGCATTGCCGGTGAACCAGCGCAAGGAAAACGCGGGCGTGTTGGTGCGGCCCAGGATCACGGCCCCCGCGCGCAGCAGATTGTCCACGACAGGGCTGTTCTGCGCCGCGATCAAATCCTTCTGCAGCTTCACGCCATTGGTCGTGGCGTAACCCGCCTGGTCCACGTTGATCTTCACCGTGACAGGCACGCCAGCCAACGGCCCCGGGTCTTCGCCACGCGCAAGCATCGCATCCACTTGCGCCGCTTGGGCCAGCACATCGTCCGGGCGGTGGTCCACCACGGCATTGATCGCGGGATTGACGGCATCCAGCCGGCCCAGCGCGCTTTGCGCGGCCTCGCGGGCGGACACCTCGCGCTTGCGGATGCGGGCGGCAAGCTCAACTGCGGACAAACGCCAAAGATCGGACACGCGCGACTCCTGAATCATGGTTGCTTTGAAAGATCAGGCAAACATTAGCGCCTGCCGCGCCTGCCCACAAGCCGCCCCCGGCCAGGAACGCTACTCGTCTTCTTCGAAGACCTCGACTATCGCGTCGGCCACGGCGCGCACGCGGGCCGTGCGGTTCAGGTCGCCGTGCATCACCAGCCACAGGTCGTAGGGTTCGCTGCGCGTCGGCCATATGCGTACCAGTTCCGGATATCCGGGCGCCATGTGCGTAGGCACCTCGCCGATGCCCAGCCCGGCCGCGACCGCTTCGAGAATCATCAGACCGGAGTTCAGCTCCATGCCGATGCGGCCGTTGCCCGTGGGTTCGCCGCAGAAGGTATCGGACCATCCCGGCAGCACCGCCTGCTGGTACGTCACCAGCGTGTGGCCCGCGAACGCCGTGCCCGGCCGCGGCTCGCCATGCGCGGCCAGGTAGGCCCGCGAAGCGTACAGGCCGACCTCCTTGCGCGTCAGGTGGCGGTGGATCAGATCTGGATTGTCCGGCTTGATGTTCCGTATCGCCAGGTCGGCTTCGCGGCGCGTCAGGTTGCTGATCTGGATGGCCGTGGACAGCACCACGCGGATGTCGGGGTGTTGGGCATGCACGCGCCGCACCGCTTCCATGATGTAGTAGCTGGCCACGGTTTCCGAGGTCGCCACGCGCACCACGCCGGACAGGCGATGATCCAGCCCCTGCATCTGGCGCTGCAATTGGTCCGCCGCCTGCTCCATGCGTTCCGCAGCCGCGAACGCCAGTTCGCCGGCCGCCGTGGGCACGTATCCGCCCGGCGTGCGCAGGAACAGACGCGCATCCAGCGAGGACTCCAGCGCCGCCAGTCTGCGCCCGGCGGTGGCCTGGTCGATCTGCAGCAGCGCGGCGGCGCCCCGCAAGGTTCCTACCCGGTAGATGGCCAGGAAGATCCTGGCATTGTCCCAGTCCATGGCGATCTCTCCATCTATGCATTTTTGCATCACTGTAAAGCAATTATTCGGCTTTTTTGCATCAAAGCGCAGGTCTAAGCTTCAGTCCTCGACAGCCCTGCCACACCACCAGCCATGAGCTCCGCCTGCCCCAACCTCTCCGCGCCCTCGCTGGCCGCCAAACCCGCCGCGGCCGGCCTGCTGCCGCTTGTCACGCTGGCCATCGGATTCGTCATGGCCATGCTGGACGTCACCGTCGTCAACGTCGCCTTGCCCAGCATCGCGGTGCAGTTCACCGTCCCCCTGACGGACCTGGTCTGGATCGTGGATGGCTACACCCTCACTTTCGCGGCCCTGCTGCTGGTGGCCGGCGCGCTGGCCGACCGCTATGGCGCCAAGACGATCTATCTGGCCGGCTTGGGCGTCTTCACCCTGGCGTCCCTGCTCTGCGGCCTGGCGCCCAACGCCGACATGCTGATCCTGGCCCGCATGCTGCAAGGGCTGGGCGCTGCCCTGTTCATGCCCAGTTCCCTCAGCCTGCTGACCCATGCCTACGACGACGATCAGGTGCGCAACCGCATGCTGGCCGCCTGGTCCGCCATCGTGGCGGTGGCGGGCGCCGCCGGCCCGCTCCTGGGCGGCGTGCTGATCCACCAATTCGGCTGGCGCGGGATCTTCCTCATCAACATCCCGTTGGGGCTGGGCGGCTTGTGGCTGGCGCGCCGCCGCATCCAGGCGGCCCCACGCCGCCCGCGCGCACTCAATCCGCTGAGCCACCTGCTGGGCGTGATCGCCTTGTCCTCGCTGTGCTTCGTGCTGATCCAGGGCAATGCCTATGGCTGGTCCTCCAACCCCATCCTGGTCACGATTGCCCTGTGCGCGGCCGCTGCCCTGTCGCTGGTGCGGCGCGAGCGCCGCCATGCCGACCCCATCATCCCGCGCGTCCTGTTCGCAACCCCGCAATTCGCGGCCGCCAACGGCGTCGGCTTTCTGATCAATCTGGCAGCCTACGGCCAGCTGTTCTTGCTCAGCCTGTTCCTGCAGCATGCGCGCGGCGCGGATGCCCTGGAGACCGGCCTGCAGCTGGTACCCATGCTGGCCGTATTTTCCTTGGGAAATCTGCTGTCCAGCCGGGTGTCGGCGCGCTGGAACGTGTCGACAGCGCTGCTGGGCGGGGTGTCGCTGGCCGCGACCATGAGCGCCGCGGGGATCGTCATGTTCTCGCCAGACATGGCCTACTGGCCGTTCGCCATCATCGTCGCAGTGGCCAATCTGGGCGTGGGCGTCGCCGTCCCCGCCATGACCAGCGTGGTCATGCAGGTATCGGGCAAGGGCCACGCCAACAGCGCCGCCGCCGCCCTGAATGCCAACCGCCAATCGGGCGCGCTGGTAGGCGTCGCGCTGATGGGTACCATCCTGCATCTGCTGCCGCAGTGGAGCGCCAGCCTGCCCGCCGCCTACGTCGTCATCACCTCAGGCTATCTGCTCGCTGCCGTGCTGGCATGGCGCTACCTGCAACGCGCGCGCAACGCCTGAACGCGGGCAAGGCGGCGGCCGTCACAGGCCATGAAGGCCGCAGCGCTCAAGCGTGTGCGGCCGGGAGTATCGCCACGCCGCGCCCCGCGAAGAATTCGTCGAAGACGGCCAGCGGCAATTCGACATCGGCCTGCGTGCCCGGCTCGCCCGAAGGATTGTGGAAGGTCACCGAGTCCGCCGTTGCACGCGTCACCAGCACCACGTGCCCGCCCTTCCTGGGCGGCTTCCGCTCGGGCCAGCGTATCCAGGGATGCACGGACGCCATGAAGTAGGCGGCCTGCGCCATCAAGCCAGGCAGTTCTTCCGCGCGCAGATCGACATGCACCCGCGCCGCCAGGCCGAATGCCTCGTCCACGTAGCGCACAAACGGCGCGTAGACCATGCCCTTGATCTGTTCGCCTTCCACGGTATAGGCGCCGTAAGGCACGCTGCCCCGCGCCAGCTCCAGCGTCGGATAATGCCGCCCGTCGCGCGCCGCCAGCACCATCTTCAGGCAGGCCATGCCGCAGACATGGCTGGCCCAGCGCGCGTACTCATCCACGTCGCGCGCGCCCGAGCCCCGCCAGGCCGGATCATCGGCCAGGGCCAGCTTGCCCTGGATGATTTCGCTGGCCAGATGCGCCGACTCCCATTGGCAAAAATACGGCACGGCGGATCGGGAGGCTGGCGTCGCGTTCATGCTGAACTCCTGGATTCTGCAGGTCGAAGAGAGCCGCTATCTTGCCCGCGCGCCCTGTGCGTGGCAACCAGTCGGCGTTTGCTTCACAATGCTCCTATCCGTGCTCACAGGAGACCCGCATGTCCAGCCCTGCCACGTCCAACCCGCCCGCCATCCGCCGCGTCGCCATTGTCGGCGCAGGCACCATAGGCGCCAGTTGGGCTGCGCTGTTCCTCGCTCGCGGCCTTGAGGTCGTCGTCAGCGATCCCGCCGCCGACGCCGAAGCGCTGACGCGCGCCCGCGTGCAAGCGGCATGGCCCGTGCTGGCGGAACTTGGACACGTGCTGCCCGGCGCCTCAGCCGAGGCGCTGCGCTTCGAACCGGACCTGGAGGCTGCGCTGGCCGGCGCAGACTTCGTGCAGGAAAATGCGCCCGAGCGCGAAGACTTCAAGACCACGCTCTTTGCGCGCATGGACGCCGTGCTGCCGCCGCAGGTCATCGTCGCATCCAGCTCGTCCGGCCTCATCATGAGCCGCCTGCAATCGCAGTGCCGCCATGCCTCGCGCTTCGTCATCGGGCATCCGTTCAATCCGCCGCACCTGATTCCGCTGGTCGAAGTGGTAGGCGGCGAACTGACCTCGGCCGACACCATCGATCGTTGCATCGCCTTCTACCGCGGCCTGGGCAAGTACCCCATCCGCTTGAACAAGGAAGTCCCCGGCCACATCGCCAACCGGCTGCAGGCGGCCCTGTGGCGCGAAGCGATACACCTGGCGGCCGAGAACGTCGCCAGCGTGGCCGACATCGACGCCGCCGTGTCGCAAGGCCCCGGCCTGCGCTGGGCGCTGTTCGGCCCGCACATGACCTTCAACCTGGGCGGCGGGACGGGCGGGCTGGCAAACTTCATGGATCACTTGCTGGGCCCAGTCCAAACCTGGTGGGACGATCTTGGCGCACCTGAAGTCACCCCAGACCTGCAGCAGCGCCTGATCGCAGGCGTCAACGCCGAAGCCGGCGAGCGCAGCATCGCCGACTTGGTGCAGACGCGCGATGCGCAATTGACCGCGCTGCTGAAAGTGCTGCAACGCTGAACCCGGGCTGCAGCCCGGTTCAGGCCAAAAGGCCGGCATCCTCCGCAACCGGCAGGCAACGCCGCCTGCCCACTTCCATAGCAGGACTCCTCCGAATGATCTCCGTCACACACGACAGTTCGCTTTCCCGCTACACCGCCACCGTCGATGGCGTTCTATGCGTGCTCGACTACCAGTTGCAAGACAACACCATGGCGATCACGCACACCGGCGTGCCTAGCCAGGTAGGCGGCCGCGGCATCGCCGCGGCGTTGACCCAGTACGCGCTGGACGATGCGCGCGCCCGGGGTTGGAAGGTGCGGCCCTTGTGCTCGTACGCCGACGCGTATATCCGCCGGCACCCTGAATACAACGATCTGCTGGCCTGAGCGTCCTGGGCTTTTCGCATCGTGACCAAACCCTCCAAGCTCCCGGCCTCGGCCTGTCCTTGCGGCAATCCCAAGCCCTACTCCGAATGCTGCGGCCACTGGCATGAAGGCCCGCAAGCGCTGCAGGCGCCCAGCGCCGAGGCGCTGATGCGCTCGCGCTATAGCGCCTTCGTGCTGGACAAGCTGCCCTATCTGTTGGCGACCTGGCACCCCAGCACCCGCCCCAGCGCGCTCGAGCCCAATCCACCCGACCTGAAGTGGCTGGGTCTGGCGATCAAGCAAACAGCTAGCCAGGACTCTGAACACGCCACCGTGGAATTCGTCGCCCGCAGCCGCCAGGCCGGCCGCGCCCACCGTCTGCACGAACTCAGCCGCTTCGTCCGCGAAGGCGGCCGGTGGTTCTACCTGGACGGCGACCTGTACTGACCAGGTCCGGCACTTTCGGACCTGGCCCTTCCCAACCCACACATCAGAAAAGGCAGACATGAACCAGGATTCTCGCCACGCCGAAGCGCTCTTTCACGCAGAATCTGTCGCGGCACTGCGCGCCGATCTTGCGCTCGCATTGCGAGCCGCCGCAGCGCATGGTCTGGGCGAAGGCGTGTGCAATCACTTCAGCGTGGCCTTGCCGGGCGACTCGGAGCATTTCCTCCTCAATCCTCGCGGGCTGATGTGGCATGAAGTGCAAGCGGACGACATCGTGCTGATCGATGCCCAAGGCAACAAGCTCGCGGGCCGCCATGCAGTCGAGCCCACGGCCATGTTCATCCATGCCGCCATTCACCGCATCGCCGGCAAGGCCTGTGTGCTGCACACGCACATGCCCTACGCCACGGCCCTGACACTCACCTCGGATCGCGCGCTCGACACCACGCTGTCGCAGAACGCCATGCGCTTTCACGGCCGCCTGGCGATCGACGAACGCTACAACGGCCTGGCGCTGGACGTCAGCGAAGGCGAACGCATCGCCCATGCAATGCAGGGCGCGGACGTGGTCTTCCTCGGCAACCACGGCGTCGTGGTCTGCGGGGAACGGCTGGACTATGCCTATGACGACCTGTTCTTCCTGGAACGCGCCTGTACCGCCCAGGTGCTTGCGCAATCGACGGGACGCCTGCTAGTGCCGGTCGATCCTGATCTGGCTGCCAAGGTTGCCGCTCAGGTCCAGAGCGAACGCCTGCAATCCGAGCTGTTCTTCGCCGCCTTGCGCCGTCAATTGCCTTAACCGCTGTCTTTGACGGGAAAAACAAAAGCCCTCGCAGGAGCATCCTGCGAGGGCTTTTTCATTGGAGGTTGCGGACCGCATGAGTCTAATCATCGACGCGGCGCCACAAAGACAAAACCCCACAGGGGTTACCTGTGGGGTTCTGCGGAATAAAAGCTTGACGATGACCTACTTTCACAGACGTCCGTCCACTATCATCGGCGCAAAGTCGTTTCACTGTCCTGTTCGGGATGG